>Ga0183098_10022_pt1 | contig 755663 bp, 676 predicted proteins | sample BioMet9_FD_128884 | JGI IMG/M metagenome (GOLD analysis project Ga0183098, IMG submission 128884) | Microbial communities from bioreactor (seeded with sewage sludge) at Lawrence Berkeley National Lab, California, USA - Biofuel... | ecosystem: Engineered > Bioreactor > Anaerobic > Unclassified ...
CTGCTCGGGGCGGCGACCTTGGACCGGATCCGGCACGGGGCCTACAAGGTCATCCTCGAAGGACGGAGCTATCGAAGCTCCAGGGAAGAGGCGGCACTTAAAAACCGCGTTGCCGGTGCGGAGGAAAACACCTAACTTTTCGATGCGTCCGAACCCCGGAAACGCCACCCAAGGTGGCTCCATTAGGGGTGCACATCGCTGGCTCCATTAGGGCGGTCAATGACATCCAGATAGCGGTCAAAGAGCCCGTCCAGGATGGCCATCTCGAACCGGTCGTAGGGCAGATACATGCCCAGGAAGTGTAGCGTGAAGTCCTGGTCGAACCGGCCGGCGTCCAGGTAGTCCAGGAGGCACCGGTAGGCCATGCCAATAAACGGGCTGAATCTGATTCCGGTAATCCCCCGCAGGGCGACCATGCCGCCGATGGCGCGGTGCCGGATGATCCGGTTGAACTCGTACTTTTCGTACAGGGCTTTCCAGATGTCGTACTGGGCCGGCATCTTGAAGTGCCACACGAAGCTGAAGCGCTCCAGGGCGACCGGATCGTTGAGCAGGATGTCACGGGCCGTGGACAGGGCGTAGTCGTTGAACTCCATAATCTTCCGCCGGGTGTTCATCTCCGGGAAGCCTTTGCTCCAAGGGATGTCGAGCGAGAAAACCTTGTCAAAGGCCACAGAAGTCAAACGGAGCATGGTATTGTAGCACTGGACGAACCTCGGGACCGCAGTCGGATGGACCGCGCCCTGGATGATCGAGTACCCGCCTGAATCAACGTAGATTCTTCCATTGACGGGCCGAACATACTGCTCCGTGTAATCCTTGATCGATTCGAGCGCGGCATTGAGGGTATGGGTGTTGAAGTTGTCTTGGCGCATGCCCTCGATGATCGAGTACAAGGCCAGCTTGTTCTCGGCCATGATGGCGTGGTCATAGTCTGTGCGACCTGCCTTCGGCTTGCTTGCTACGTGTACGTATTTCATTGGGTTATCCGTTGTGAGGGGCCGAGGCACTCGCCACAGCCCCTGCCTTTTTACGGTGGTTAGCCGGTCACCACAGCGCCCAGGCATTCGAGGACGACGAGGTCGACGCCGATGTCGAACGAGTTGGTGACCTGGAGGATGTACTGCCCATTGGCGGTCCCGAGCTGGATGGACTGTTTTTTGCCAAAGTAGCGGAACGCGACCTGGGACTTGAGCACCATGTCCGGGTTGGCGAGGCGCTCGGCCATGCCGGGGGTGAACGTGTATACCCCACGGCCATCGATCCCGATCTGCTCGAGCTGGTCGTCGTAGACGCCAAGCTGGACCGCGTCACTTTTATTGCCGATGAACTTCTTGAGATCCTTGGGATTGTAGCCGGTCAGCGCCGTCCCGATCCACAAGATGTCGGGTAAAGCGAAGTAGGCCTCCTCGGGAAATGGTCCCGTTTTGAGGGGCACCTGGTTATGGTCGCCGGAAATCCAGCAAAGTCCGTTGGTTTCGAGGCTCACACGGACGTCGCCCGCGCCGCGAATCAGTTCCATACTCTTGATGGCCGCCTTGTCGGGGACAATGGCCAGGGACACGGGCTGTTCGAGCAACGGGGAATAGTCCGCCTGAAGAACCGCCCGTCCGCCCTCGACGGAGGTGAACAGGACGGATTCCCTCATGACCACCAACGAAGGGTTGAATTTCATGGCCGTGTTGAGGCAGTGGCCCAGGGCATGAAATTGGGCCTGGGTCAGACGATATTCTTGCGCCAGCGCCGGGCTGGCCTGATTCATGGTCGTAGTCATAGCGATATTCCTTATGAGAATGGCGGGGGCCGAAGCCCCCGCCTGTGATGGTTATTGGGTCAGGCCCGTGGTCGAGGAAGCGGTGTCAGCCGTAGACGGCTGCGGCTGCCTTGGGGTTCCGAATGGGGTTCCGAAGAGGTTCCCCGTGTTGGTCGCGGGTGCCGCCTTGAGCGCAACGCCCTTCCAGAGCCAGGAGCCGGATTTGACCCTCTTGAAACCCTTCTGGATCATCAGGGTGCTGAAGGATTGCTTTTTCTCTGGCTCGGTGAGCGATCCCTGGGTCCACTGGACGTAGGCGTCGTACAGGACACCGAGCGGGGTTGAGTCACTCGAATTTCCAGTGATGCACATATCGTTCAGAAAACTTGCCACGGGGTCCATTTCCTCACGTAACGCCGTACAGGCCTCAACAACGCAAGTTGGCTTGTTGAGATAGCCACGCTTGTACCACCGCATGAAGCCTTCAATGGCCCAGAGCAGGATTCCATTAATCTCGGCCTTCAGCTTTTCGGTGAGGTCGCGATCCATGTTTGTCTGGAAATCACCATCAAAAGGGATCACGACCAAACGGCGGTAAATCCCATCGTCCGCGCCCTTTATCTTGGGAAGCGTATTGAGCGACAAGAATAACTTGGCGCTAGGATGGAAATCGAAGAATTCCTTTCCCAGGTAGCGGGCAGTCATGTTATCGCCACCCGTGGCGCGTTTCACCATGGACTCGTCGAGGTTCATGCCAGTATTGACCTCGGCGCACTGGGCAAATCGCACGCCAGGCAACCGAGCAATGTCATTGCGTATCGCCCTGGAGTTGGATTTGAGGAACGCGTGCGAGGGCATCCCAATGCCATATTCGCCGAGCAAGTGCAGGAACGTTTCGATGAGGGTCGATTTCCCGTTTGCCCCGGTTCCCACCAGGAGAAAGAAGGCGTGCTCTTTGATGAGGCCGGACAGCGAGTAGCCGAGGATTTCCTGGAGATAATCGATCAGGTTCTGACGCCCCAAGCAAATCTGGCTCATGAACTGGAGGAAGATAGGGGCCTTTGCACTAGGGTCGTAACCGGCATTTGCGTAACGCGTGATGAGCAACCCAGGGCGGTTCTGGATTAAAGTCCCGGTTCGCAGATCAATGACGTCACCACTGGCCACGCCGAGCAAATAGGGGGCTTGATCAAGTTTGTTCTTGGAAATCCGCACACCAGGCATGTCACGGAACATGTTGAGCATGGCCTTCATGCGGGGGAACTGTGACGTGGCTTTGGCCCAATTGAGGGCATCTTTCTGCGTCACAATTTCGTCGTTGCGGGTGCACAAGGGGGAGCGGGACTTCGCCTGACGGTACCGCGCGGTAACAATCTTCTTGTACCGCCGCATCACCATCATGGTGGCCGATTCGCCGGTCAGAAAATGTTTACCGTTCCATGCGATCCACGCCCCACTCTCCTGTTCCACGTAGACCTTTCCGCCGAAAATGCGATAGAACATCTGGGCGTTCCCCAGGTCCGTGAGAGGGTAGACGAACTGGGGCTTTTGGGTCGTCAGACCTACGGAAGTGAGTAAAGAAGCCATGATTCCTTTTCCTGTGCCGGAGACACGCACGGGAGGTATAGCAGCCATGGAGAGTATCCATGGTCTCCCGCACATGCCGTTGACCGGCGGTAGGAATGTCCGAATGGGGGAATAGGCGTTCCGACGTTGCCGACGCCGGGACGTGATGGGCGGATCTTTCTGGTGTTCGCTGGGGGGCACTCGGAGAGGCCCCATGGCGGTGTCCGCAAGACCCGTCAATGGTCGACGCACCAGTCGGTTAGCTGGCCGTCGCGATGGTCAATCTGATAGCGAGGGGCGCCCCCAGAGAAAGGGGACTAATCTGGAAATGCTAGGTCTTCCTGATTTCGCCGGTGGACCGCTACCAGAGGTACGAGGAGTGGCACCAGGAAGAGCTGCGAATTGATGTCGGTCAAGGCGACCGTTATGTCAGGCTCCTTATCCCTCGGTCCGCGTTGGCGAAGAGTTCAACCCAGTCTGGATGACCGGAACCCTCAGCCGGGAACGCCTATCCGATGAGACAAGGAAGCAAATTGATACTACGGGCTGCCGACGAGAGCAAGAACTTTTTTCGATGTGACCCAAAAAAACTACAAGCTGGCGGAATCCCAAAAAATCAGGATGATCTGTGGGGCGGACGTCAGGGGCTCAACGTCACCGATAGGGTAGTCCGGGTATGGGGCCTACCAAATTTTTTCGCCATGCATTTTGTGATGTCCAAATGTCCAAAAGTCCAGAACGAGTCCAATTCGGCGCCGGTCTCCCCGTGGGCGAGAAGATCTAACCCACGGATAAAACGTGCATTCATCCATAGCAGCCTCCTCCTGGGCTTGGGCCGGTCCGGGGAACCCAAGTCCCAGGAGTCCGGGGGAAACCCCAGGAAGGGGCCTGTCCGCGCGAATCCCAGGGCCAGGGAGTATTTCGGCGGGAGACCCGGGGAAGGGCCGGTAGTACATGGGGCCTCGGCGTTGACGCCTGAACAGTTCGAGAGAAACCTTGCCCGGATCAGATGCCACCACTCAAGGCCGGGGTGCGCAGACCCTGGGACGGAGCATCTGTTCGACGCCGATTTTTTTCGCCATGCATTTTGTGATGTCCAAATGTCCAAAAGTCCAATTCAAAGTGGAAAATTGGGAGGGGGCTGCTGGAATTTTTCCCAAGTAACCTGTTGAAAATTTTCAAGAGGTCGCCCCAAGGGGTGGGGGAGGAAGGCGGGTCAGCCGGCCGGGGGCCGGGCTGTCAGAGCCAACGGGTGCGTTGGCGGTGAGTTGGCACGGGGCCAAAGAAAAAGGGGTCACCGATTTCTCGGTAACCCCTTGGCATTCTTCTTGGTGGAGCTGGAGGGAATCGAACCCACGACCTCTTGAATGCCATGCCAGCAATATATTGAAATTATTAATCTTTTTCTGTCCATCGTACGTCTTCATAAGTATTTTGTTGGCGCCTGCCAACTGGATTTTGGCTTTCTTTGGCGGGCCTGCCACTGTGCCGCCAACAGGTATTTTGCGGTTGTGGTTGGGTAGCCAACACGGCTGTGGTTAGGCAGCCACTCGGCAGCCAACGGGATTGTCGCTGGTCTTGATTCATAGGCTCCTGGGACTTGTAAAACCAGCAACCTTCACCTGCACAGGACCATGGCCCACTCCAAGAAGCGCACGGAAAATCTTGTTAACACCCTATATCTACTCAATATTTACGGTAGAGCACAAGAGAAATAGAAATTTTTCCCTTGCCTGTTGGTGACAAATATGCCACCGGGCCTTATATGAAAATGACAAGGCCGGTCTCCTGGATCAAATCGGCCCGAAGAGACTTCGAGGAATTCCCCCAGGCTGTTCAGGCAGACATCCTGAGCGCTTTGACCATGGTGGCCGAAGGGGTAACCCCGGGAGTGGCCAAGCCGCTGAAGACTCTTGAGGGCGGTGTCTTCGAATTGGCTCTCCGCCATCGAGGCGACGCCTTTCGAGCTGTGTATGCGTTGAAGATCGACTCGGACATTTGGGTGATACACGCTTTCCAGAAAAAATCGAAACGTGGGATCAAGACACCTCAAATGGAGATCGACCTCATCCGGGAGCGCCTGAAACGGTTGCAGGAGATGTTGCGATGAATGACGACATGGAACTTGCCCGGGGAAGTGGCAATGCGTTCCAAGATTTCGGACGTGAAAATGCCGGTCTGGAACAGGCGCGTGCGTTACTTGCTGCCAGGATTGTCCGCACATTGGACGAACGCGGCATTTCTACCCGTGAAGCTGAACGTATTACGGGTATCGCCCATTCCGAGTTTTCCCGTATCCGCAATGCCAGGTTGTCCAGATTTTCATTAGACCGTATGATTACGATTCTGGGAAGGCTGGACAATGATGTTGAGGTGAGTGTCACCTTTCAAAAGCGTCAATCAGTCGCGCAGAATAGCGCTCGTGTTTGAAGCTGTGTTTCGAATATTGTAGCGGTCTAGGGTTTCTTGGACAGTTTGGCCGCGAAAGTTAGGCGGCCTTGGTGACCTCGGCCTTCTGCTGTTCCCTGATCTGAGACCGATGCACGGCTAATTTCAATAAAATGTTGTAATTTTATGTAGTTGAAGTATATTTTCTCCATCCGAAGAGATGGAGGCGACCATGAACGAGCGCACTTCCAAGAAGCCAGGCATTGCCGACTATGTTGCCGCTCACCGCAAACACAGGGACTGCTTCCTGGACGAGATCAATCACCTCATCGACTGGAAACCGCTCGAAAAGGTGCTTCGCAATAAACGCAAGCGGGTGGCCAATGCCGTCGGCAACCCGGCCTACCCGCCGCTTCTCATGTTCAAGATCCTCCTGCTCTAACGGTGGTACAACCTCAGCGACATGGCGGCGGAAGAGGCCTTGTGCGATCGCCTGTCCTTTATTCGGTTCGTGGGCCTTTCCCTGGACCACGACGAGGTGCCGGACGCCACCACGATCTGCCGTTTCCGCCAGAGCCTGGTAGAGCGCAACGTGCTGAAGCGCCTGCTGGACAAGCTCAACCATCAGTTGGAACGCCGGGGACTGCTCGTCCGCGAAGGGGCTATTGTCGATGCCAGCGTCGTTTCCTCCGCACGTCGGCCCCTCAAGGTCCTCGATGTGCTGCCCGAGGATCGCGAGGAAGATTCCGGTGACGCGCCGGATGTGACCATCAGCTACTCCGACGATGCCGACGCGGCCTGGCTGCGCAAGGGTAACCGGGCCTATTACGGCTACAAGATCCACGCCGCCAAGCGCGGCACCCGTTTCGAGGCGTTGGAACCGATCCGTCAGGGTGTCCGCCACAGTTTCGGCGCTTTCGGCAAGGACGTGGCAAAGGGCCTGACCTTGCGGCATGATCACGGCAGCCAGTTCATCTCGGACGATTTTCAGAATGAAATCAAGTTCCTGGGCATAAAGGATTCGGCGTCGTACGTACGGGAGCCGCAAGGCAACGGCATCGCCGAACGCTTTGTCCGCATCCTCAAGGAAAATCTTCTCTGGGTTCGCAGCTTCAACACGGTTGAGGAGCTTCGATTGGCGCTCCTGGCCTTCAAGGAAGTCTACAACCAACGGTCTCAACTGGGATATCTTTTGGGGGAAAGGTCACCTGCCAACGGTCACCGGTAGACCTGTGGCGCATCAGCCAACATACCGCCAACGGACAGCCAAAGCGTCTGTGGCGCAGTTGAAAGCGGGCTGTAGCGTTACTATTCAGCATTTACTCTAAATCCGGTGTTATTTCACTATCGTGCTTGTAAGCATGTACAGCTTTTGGGGGTATACTTCCTTTATTGTGAGAGGCCTAAAGCTCCATGGCTCGATATGCTCAAGGATATTCACCAACTCGACGAGTTCATGGCGCGGCAGGGCGTCGAATTTATTCGTATAATAATCCTCAAGTTCTGCATTATGACTCTGTTTTATTTGCAACAGCATTTTCAGTCTATCGGATTGACCATATTCCCGGCTTGTATTCGGAATTGTCCTCTCGATATGGGACAGCATATCCTCGAAACAATCTGATTCGTCATCCAAATTTGCGATATAGTAATCGAGAACTTTGATTGCTTCTCGTACGTTTATGGTGGCGTCGTTTTTACTTTGCGTTTCCAATATGACAGAAACTGCGTCTACCAGCTCATCTACCGACTGGCATTTCCTCGTCATGGATTGCAAGATCGAACTGTCGAAACGTTCGTCATAGACAGGATTGAATGTGATCGTGGGCGTCCCCAGCAGCAAGGCCTCAATGGCGGTGGTGCAATTCTGCTGAACAAGGGCACTCGCGGAAAGAAGCCATGGGATCACGCTTCCTTCATTTATAACATGAAGGTTATCTCGTTGAATTTGTTCCCACGTAGCTCTATTTTCAGACGGATGCGGCCTGACGATGACGTTTCTATCGGGGTATTTTTGAGTAATCTTCTTAACAAATTCCATGAAGTGCGCCATCAGCACTTTCTTATGCCGCAACTTTTCCGACTGGAACTCTTCATCCTTTTGGGAGAAGTTGATGAGCGATTTCGCGATCTTCAGGCTGTACTCTTGGCCCAAGTAATGGTTGACGGAGCCGAAATTGGTGTTGAGGAGGATAAAGTTGCCGAATCGTTCATTGATATTGGCGACTTTTTTCTTAAATATCGCTCTGTATTTATTTTTTAGTATTTCAATTCGTGGGTTGCCGACAACGTGTAGATGACGAAATTCTTGCTTTGATAGGGCGAGCTCCTGGTGATGCCTGCCCCAAAGAAAGAACGCATCAAGCATGTTGATGACCGTCGTATTAATACGGGCATCCAAAAAATTTTCTTTATTATAATAGATGAGACCTTCCTCATCCGTGCTCAGCAAGGTCTGTCCGGCGGCGCGCAACCGTTCGTAAAGCGGGCGATGGCCTTCCAATACCGAAGTGCCAAGATATCCCCCCGTCGGCCCGGCAAAGGCCAACGCCTGTACGACGGTGCTCTCCCCCAGAAATACGGTGAGTCCCCGCTGGGCGGCCTTCAAGGCCAAAAGGGTCCTGCCGGGATGTTCCCGACATTTCGTCTCCATGGGCACATACAAATACTTCGTCATATCGTGCTTCCTTGGTGTTCAACGCGCCAGTGGGGTCTTCCCTCCGGATCCCGGATCTGCCGTATGAACAGCTCCAGGCTCGCCAAATACAGAAGCTTTTTCCGATTGTTCCTGACGCCCTGAAGGTGGTCATCGAACAGTTTGCAGATAACGGCCTTGTCGAACCAGGAGGTGGTGAGAAAACAGTCCTTCCCGAACAGGGCGTCCCGAAGCAGCGCCAGCCAACGTTGGTTCTGACGGGTATAGCCATCAAAATCGGAGTAATAGTGCGGATAATACGGAGCCGGCGCGCCCGCCTCGGCAACTTGCCGGATCTGCAGGGCGGCGTATGCCCTTTCCCGTTCCCGCTCACGGCTGGCCCCCTGTTCCCATTCCTCCAGGGAGGCCATGATGGGCATCGTGGTGTTATTATATGGGATTGCGCTGTAGTCAGGGAACAGATGCAGGAAAAGCCTCCGGTAGAAGGCATGTCCGAGCCGTTGCCGAGCCGGAATTTTCGTGAGTGCCGCGAGAAAATCCTTATCCAGGGACGGAAAATGTTCGACCGTAGCGACGCCAAGGGCGTGCTCCCTGTTGAGCACCAACCTGATCGCCCTGTTTCTCAAGGCAAACGGCTGTATCGCATCGCACAAACGATGGCCATCGTATCGTGCGATGGCCTTGTCGAGATGTTCATCATCCGCTTTGAACGAGACGCCGCGATCTCCACACAGTGACTCAAATTCCTCTTCGGAAAAAACCCGCATCTTGAAGGAAGGCTCATTGTCACGGAAAAAGGCGGACAAGGATTGCGGCGCCGAAAGCGCCCGCTCCTGCAAAAACGTGCCGCCGATCAGTGCATCCAGACTGAATCCGGTGGCAAAGGCCGCATAGGGCAACTTCCGACCGATATCCATGCAATAGCCCTGAGGCAAAAGATCGCCGCCGCCTGTATACCAGAGATATTCGTCGCTTTGCTCAAGAAAGTATTCGGGCTCCATGACGTAACGGACAAGGGGGTTGCCGCCGAGTTCCGCCGTCCACCGCGCGATGGTGGTCTCTTCCGAATGGGCCTGCCCCATGGTGACACAGGCTATCCGCTCGGGATGGAGGCGGTTGAGCATGGCCAGGAGAAACCGTGAATCCATCCCGCCGGACAAAAAGACGCAGGTGTCCGAGTAGGGAGGCTGCAGGCATTTCCGCAGGGCCGAGGCGTAGGTCTCGGCCACCTCCTGCATCAGTTTCGGGGTGTCGCGCTCGGAATTGTCCTCGTCGTAACAAAACAGGTAGGCGTTGTTGATGCGCGCCGCCCCGGCATGGAAGGAGAGCACGTCTCCTCCCTCCAGCAATTTGACGCGCCGCGAGAGCGTGGCGTCGCCCAGGAGCGTCCCGTAGCGGAGGAAATCCCGCACCGAGCCCAGGTCGAGGTCGTCAACGGAACTGTCCGAAAAAAGACAGGCAATGGATGTCGAACAAAGGATCTCGCCATTGCGCTGCGTGTAATAGCAGGGAATTGCACCGAAGCGCTCGGAGACGACCGTAAGATCGCCATTGCGCTTGTCATGGACGAAAAAAAGAAAGCACCCGTCCAGGCCATAGAGCGCCTCCGCGCCCCCCTCCCGATATTTCGCCAGGGCGTAGGACGCGACGTTGCCGACCGCCGGCTCCAGGACCTCCCCCAGGACCATGGCCACGTGCGCTTCCGTCTCGAACAAATGAAGCTGCTTTTCCTGGTTGGGGTTCAAGCCGTGCGAGACGATGAATCGATCGCCGAACGTTTTGTGGGGCAGCGGGCGATCCCCCGCCAACGCCTGGAAGATGGGCTTGGCACCAAAAATGACGTTCATTTCAGGCCCCTTTCTTTATGGAGAGGGCAAGTTTTTCGCAGAGAAATTCTTCCGTCCTGCGCATGGAGGTAAAGGTAGCCCCCCCGATATGGGGCGTTACGATGAGGTTCTGCTTTCCTGATCGCACAACATCCAGCAATTCCGCGATGATATTGGGCGGTTCCGCTTCGGCGCGCACCACGTCCACGGCCACCCCCTTGAACCAGCCCTGGCGCAGGCGTTTGAGCATATGCGCTTCGTCCACCAGCTCCCCGCGCGCGGCGTTGATGAAATACTTTCCCTGCAAGCGGTCGATCAACCGGCAGTCAATGATGGCGCCCTGTTGGGGAATGAAGGATGCTACCAGGATGACGATCCGACAGGTGTCGATGAGTTGGGCGGCGCCCGGCAGGAACCGGACCGAACCGTCGCGGGCGGCGGGGTCGATATCACAGGCGTAAACCGTCGCCCCGAGGGCTTCGAACGAGGCGCGCAGGATCTTCCCGATGCGGCCGTAGCCGATGAGGCCGACGGTGTTTTGGTATATCTCCTCGCCGACGAAGCGGTCGCGATCCCAGTCCCGGCGCTCCTTGATAAACGCCGTCGCATAGTTTCTGAGCAGTGCGATGGTCAGGCCGAGGATGTGCTCGGGAGTCGCCCGAATCGTCTTCAGGAAATCCTTTTCACCGCGCAGGGAGAGCAGGCGCACCTGGCGTTCCCGAAGCGCCTCGAGGTCGATGTGATTGAGCCCCGTGGTGGGGCTGCACAGATATTTCAGGTTGTTGCAACGGGAGAGAAACGCCTTGTCGATCTGATGGGCGAGCCGGACGAACAGCACGTCCTTGTCGCGGAGAAAGACGTCCAGGTCCTGCGTCCCGTTCCAGATCGCCACCGAACCAAGGGCCGCGAGCGCCCCCAAGGCGGGCGGCGAGAACCGGTCGCCCTCCAGAAGGCCTATCGAGAGAGCGCCCATTCCAAGAGCTCCACGTCTTCCGGCGTGTCCAGGTTGATGGAACGTTGTTTGTCCATGACGAAAAGCGCCGGCCGATCGGAAATGATGAGCCCCGTGTCTTTCAGAAAACTCGTCCGCGTCAGGTAGAACGAACCGTTGCGGATGTAGAGCGCCTGGTGCTCCTGGCGCCGCCGCCCCTTGTTGTGGTCCGGGTCGAGGGGCGCGCCGAAGCGGCCCTCCATCCTGTAGGACACGAGGTCGCAGACGTATTCCTCCTTGTAGACGGAGATCACCGACTCCGCCCCGGTGGTCTCCGCCAGGCGGATGACCTGCTCCACATCCCCGATCGTCCGCAAGGGGCACACCGGTTGGAGCAGCATGACGGCATCGTACGATTCTCCGCGCTCCTCCAGGAAGGCAAGGGCATGAAGCAACACGTCCACGGTCTTGGCGGTACTTGTGGCGAGTTCCGCGGGCCGCAGGAAGGGCGTCCGCGCTCCGGCGGCCCGGGAGATGTCGGCGATTTCCCGGTCATCCGTCGAAACGATGCAGGAGCGAAGCAATCCCTGCTCCACGGCGCGATTTCCCAACTCGATGCTGTAGGTGATGAGAGGCTTGCCGCAGAAATCGAGAATATTCTTGCGCGGTATGCCCTTGGAGCCCCCTCTGGCAGGGATGACGCCCAGAATGTTCATGGCTTGGTCCTCAGTAATACAGCCTTTTCGTACTGGAGATTGAGGCGGCGCAGATGCAACTCGCAATGCGTTTCCCGGCATCGCCGTCACCGTAGAGAGAATCTCCCTTGGGCCGCGGCGAGTCGAGCACATGCTGGAAGGAGTCGAAGATTTGCTGTTCGGAGAACGCAATATCGATGACGTTGCCCGCGCGTTCCCGGCCGCTTTGCCGTGAGCCGATATTTATCGCGGGCACGCCGAGATACGAACACTCGCGAAGCCCGACGCTGGAGTTGCCGAGGATGCAAACGGAATTGTCGGCCAGGACAAGAAAATCGTCCGGCGCCATGTTCTTGATGAAATAGATGGGCGCGTTCGCCCTGGTTTCGCGAAAGTGCCGGATGGCTTTTGAAACGTTATCCGTGCCGGCGTCGACGTTGGGCCAGAACCAGTAGACCTGGAGGCCCAGTTTGACCACGGCATTGAGGACGATTTCCGCCTGCTTCCTCGCCTTGGTCACTTCCGTGGTCACGGGATGGAGCATGACGATCAAGTACTTATCGCGCTCCGGCAACAGGCAGCCGACCCCGGGGTATCGTTCGCCCGGGTCGAAATCGAGGCCCGTGCGGGTCTGCCGGACCTGCTTGGCGATGTCGATGGAAGGACAGCCGGTGATGATGACCTTCGCCGGGTCCTCCCCCATTTTTATGACGCGTTCCTGGGCCTTTTGGGTACTGACCAGATGCAGGTCGGCAAGCTTGGTCACCGCGTGGCGGACTTTTTCGTCGATGTTGCCGGTGACCTCTCCGCCTTGGATATGGACCAGCGGGATATTCATATAGGACGCGGCGATGGCCGTGGCCATGGTTTCGAACCTGTCCGCGATGGTCACCACCATGTCCGGCTTCAGCTGCTCGAACACCATCGAAAGTTCGATGATGCCAAGGCCCGTGGTTTGGGCGGACGTCGCCAGGGTTTCGCCGCTGATCAGGTTGTGCACGGTCGCCGCCAGCTCGAATCCGTCCGTTTGGATTTCGTTGGCCACCCTGCCGTAGAGATCGAGCACGGCCGAGGCGGCGGCCACGATCTGCAGATCCACGTCCGGAGCATCCCGTAAGGCGAAAAGCGCCGTTCGAATCCTTGAGTAGCTCGGCCGCGCCGTGATGACTACGCATACTTTTTTCATGATCGGTACGCTCTCCTTCAGCTTGTCTTCTACGCGAGATCCTCCCGCTGCAGGAAGGCTCCGCGCACGACGTCCCGGCGGACGCGTTTCCCCAGGACCTCGTACAGTGCGCTGGCCGGTATGCCGAGCCGAGGCTTTTTGCTGGTCAGCGAGGCAAGGGTTACCGTCTCCCCCGCCTTGAGGTCCTGGACCGCGACTAGGGCCTTGCCGAACATCGCGGCCAGGTCTTGGTCTTGGGCCGCAAGCGCGTTCTTGTCGTAGTCGGCCCCAAGCATGCGCTCAATGCGGCGGACGCCGTCGCAAAGCCCGGTCAGTTCCTTCGTGGTCAGCGAGGCCGGGGTGTCCGGTCCGAACATCTCGCGGCTCAGGGTCACATGGACCTCGATGAGGCTGGCCCCGAGGGCGACCGCGGCCAGGGAAGCGGCCGTATTCCCACTGTGGTCCGACAGGCCCACCGGGCAGTCATAGCGCGCGGCGTAGCGGGCAAGCTGCTTGAGCCCTACCAATTCCGGCGGACAGGGATAGGCCGTGGTGCACTGCATGACGGCGACGTCGATGCCCCACTCGCGGAAAAAACGCACGCTCGTGTCCGTTTCCTCCTCGCGCGACATGCCCGAGGAGAGCAACACCGGCAGGCCGGTCCTGGCGATGGCCTCGTACAGGATGAAGTTATTGATTTCTCCGGAGGCGATTTTCCAAGCCGGCACCTCGCAGCGGATCAACCATTCCACGGCCTTGGTGGAAAAGGGGGAACTGAGAAACTCCAGCCCCACGTCCTTTGCGTGCTTTTTGAGGCCGAGCCACTGCTCCAGGTCAAACTCCATCCGTTTCCAGTAGTCGAAACGGCTGTCGTCCTCGTAGGAGAAGTTGATCCGCCAGGGCTCCTGGGGCGTGCTCTCTTCCTCGGCAATGTGCGTTTGAAATTTGACGGCGTCCGCGCCTGTTTTGGCCACCGCGTCAATATAGGCGTGGGCCATGCCAAGGCTGCCTTCATGGGCCTGGGCCACCTCGGCAATGACATAAACGGGCAACCCCGGGCCGATGGATCGTTGCTTCAGGGCGATTGTTTTCATGTAAGGCTTCCGCAACTATTTGCTGAGATCGCAGGCGCAACCGCCTCTCAGGGCAAGGAGAATCCGAGTCCTCTCTGGCGGCGCAGCAAGACCTACATATCGGCGGAAATGGTCAAGCAAAATTCGTTCCACATAGCGGACCAACGATGCCCTCAATTTTCCTAGTAGTCCCCAGTAACATTTCAAATCAGCGACCACCGGCATACCCTCGGTGACACGCTACTCTCGACCACATGTCGTACCTGGTTTCCGAAAGGATGCATGATTTCGCCTCCTGAAGGCGCAAGTCAGAAAGTCCCCACGAAATCGGGTGGGCTTCAGGAGGGGAATCAGTGTTGATTGAATGTTTTTTTCATGACAACACAAAAAGAGTTGGAGTTACGTATTGTATTATAGATTCGGATCGGCTGAAGGTGGACGAGATCCATGGACGCCAGTTGCGTGAATACCTCCCTGAAGGTCTCTTCGGTGAAGATCCAGGCGTGCCTCCCCCCCCTTCCCCCAGTGGAACGGTAGAGCTCCATTGCCCGTTCCAGCATCGTTGCATCCATTCGGACGATTTCCCCGTGGTCGTTGTCCCAGTGCCGTTTGGGGTCGTTGTGCGCAGAGTAGACGGAGTCGATAAAGGTCTTCAGCGTGTGCCGGTCGAGTTTGCGGAAATGATGGTCGACGATGTCGCCGAGTGAAGTCGTTGGTCTAAAGTAGTCGAAGGTGTATCGCTTGTCCGGAACAATGAGCGCGTAGATGCCGCCATCCTCCAGTAAATCGGCAACCTCGTTTAAGTGTCGTACTATATCATAGACGTGCTCTATGCAGTGGGAAGAAAAAATCATGTCAAATTTTCGGTCGATACACTTGAGGCATCCGTCTTCCGACTGGTAATTGATCTCTGGTACAGAGGATGGGTCGATACCCATCCTTTTAGCAGAGCGCTGCAGTTTTTCTCTAGAGGTTACATCGAAGTAACAGACGTTCTCTCCAACCATCCTCGGTGTCGCCCACGGACCAATTTCAAGAATTTGGCAAAAATGTAGCTTACTCAGAAATTGGACAAAAATGCGCATGTCGGCCAGAGGAGAACCCGGCAGCCCGTATTGGCTGCCAAACTTCCGGAAATGGTTATGGGCTTCCCGGGGACTCATGCCGGCAGCTTCGGGCCATAGCGATTTGTAGAATTCGTAATCGAACTCGTTTGGAAAACCAAGGGAATCATGCATACGCGTCGTTCCTTCCTTTGGCAGCGGAATGCCTATCACAGCCGGCGAATCAGTGCCGCCCATTCCGACAGATAGCAGTCGATGTTGAAGACATCCAGTATCGCAGCCGCTGTTGCGGCTGATTTCTCGACATTTCTATTTATGTTTATTCAACCAGAACAAATATCACGATATTTCTTCGGAGCTCTTGGCCTAAAAGGCGTTGATCCCGTTTCCGATGAATTGATCCTCATCATACTTGCACGGGTTACAGAAATAGTGTCCGAGAGCAAAGCCTCACCCCCCCCCCTCATACAACGCCTCAGGTGACGACAAAAAACTCCTCCTCCCCCCGCCCCAAAGGGAATGTCCCCAGACGATAGGCTAACGATGCTTTTTAACCGCCGGAACTGATACTTCACCCAGTTCAAGTCCTCTTTTCCGCTTGCCCCCGGAACGCAACGCAATCAACAGGCAATGGCGCTCATGCATGTATGTTGGCGGGTTTCTGTTCATGAGCCTCGCAATATAGCGCATAATCCTTTGCCTGTACGTCCCATGACGCAATCAGTCACCACCGACGATGCTGGTAGCAGTTGATTTTAAACGATTATGACATGCGCAGTTGCCAACTGATGAGCTTTCTAGGCCCGGCCTGCCAAGCCACGGACAAACCGCAGCAGATCATCAGCGATAGGGAATTTTGCCGGTGCAAATTTCGATATGCGGCCATGATCGACAGCAACTTCGAGTTGATCCAGGAATTCTTCGACATTCTCCGGATCGACGCGTGGCAGGTCGATAAAGTTGTACTGCCACCACTGCACCTTTAACAGGCGCTCGATCGTCTTTTGGTCGAATCGAAACCGGATGATGCGGGCGGGCACACCGCCGACGATTGCGTACGGTGGAACATCTTTTGTCACAACGGACCGCGCGCCAACAACAGCCCCGTCGCCAATCGTGATGCCACGCTTGAGCAGGGCGCCGGTTCCGATCCAGACATCATTCCCAATGATGGGAGCAGGGCGCAACTGGCAAAATTCCTTCGTAGTAATATCAGAATTGAACTCAGTTTTTGCAAAATCAACCATGTGCCGATGTGTCGTAAACGGGTGGGTGGATATCCTATTCAAGGGATGCTCCTTGTCTGACAAGGCGACATCCGTGGCCACGCTGCAATAGCGACCGAGTCTAAAATCAGAATGAATTCTGTCCGTTCGGCAATATGAATACGCTCCAAAGGAAAGGATCCGCTCACGTGGCATATTGCTGTACGATTCGCAGACAGCATTTTTCGCTATGCGGATACGCTCCCCTTCTGTGTATACTCCTTGGATGCGCCATGGATATTCGAGAAATATCCTTCGTTCCCTAAAGAATTCAGTAAGATAATCATCCCAGGCGATAACTATCGAATCGCCCAGGTCCTCAATTTGCCCCCCCCTTGCCATGGCACTCATTTGACGCCGCCTCCATTTGCCCAATTATTGCCGCGTGTTGTCAAGCAGGACGCCATTGCGCAATATTGTATAGGAGCTTGTCCTTATTCCAACATGAGGTCATAATGGGTCGCGTTGAGACTCATGCAATGCCTTCGTTAGAGAGACATTTTCTCCTCTCGTCAATATCTTCCTTTCGCATCAATAGCGTGCAAAAAGAATTTGAGTTCTTCACAGTATTGTACACCCGAAGAGGTGCCAAACGTATCATTTCAGTATCAGCAAGCTGCGAAACGACTTCCCGGAAGGAATCGCTTGTGAATACCCAGGAATGCAAGGATGGGTCCATCGCCTGGGTCGAACGATACTTGTCTAAAGCGTTCGTAATCATTTCATGGTCAAGCTTGGTTATCCTGCCATGGTCATTTTGCCAATGGCGGACAGGATCGTTGTGGGCCATGACCAATGAATCAATAAAATCTCGCAACGGATGCCCTGGGGTGACATCATAATGCCTGGCAATAATCTCGCCGAGGGAAGTCAGCCGCCTGAAATAATCGAAGGTGTATCGCTTGTCTGGCACGACCATGGCAAAGATGCCATTTTTGTTTAACAACGCCTCAACATCATTGACGTGTGTGATAAAATCGTATGTATGCTCTATGCAATGCGAGGAAAAGATCAGATCGAATTTCAGCGGGATGTCTTTTAGACGGCCATCTTCAGAGGAAAAGTGAATCGTCGGCAAGGCATCCGTATTGGTGACACCTTTCGAGCGAGCATATTCCAGAAAATTCTCTCCGCTTCGCACATCGTAATACGAGACATTTTCCCCGATCATCCGGGGCGAAACTCCAGGGCCGATCTCAAGGATGCGTGGAAAATGCTGCGCATTGAGGTAGGCAACAAAAAAATTCATATCCGCGAGGGGAGAGCCGGCCGCACCACGCTTTTTCCCTAAATTTACATAGTGGGCAAGAGCCTCCTTAACATCCATATAGCGCGCGGCCGGGGTCTGTTCCTGGTAAAACGTATAGTCGAATTCCATGGGAAGATAGGTTATATTGCTCATAATAGTCTACATCGTATGCGTGTTTCTCGTAGGCAGAAGATTCGATATCCCCTTTGCCATGGCTCGCTGCCTCGCATTATTCCGACATATTCTATGCCGTCATGATTTGGTCAACGTTGCGATCAAATCGCTCCAGGAGGCCAAGTATCTATCTATATTGAAAAGATCCATGGCGAGAAGGCGAGCGTTCCGACTGATTTTATTGCGCTCGCGCTCATTTCCCAGCAGCCAGCATATCTGTTCGGCCATTTCTTCAGCACTTTCACTATAGAATCCGTTTACGCCGTTCTTGATAAACATATTGACGTCATGATTGCAGAGAGAAACAGGAATAGTCCCTGTCATCATGGCTTCTCCACGCGAGCGCGGCATGGGACAGGCCACGGTCGGGTTGAGGTAGATCATGAAGTCGCCAATATAGGACACATACTTCTGAAATTTGGCAACGCCCCATTCTTGGCCATACTGCATCAATTCGCTATGCGGACTCGGCGAATCGGTAGGAACGATTCGGTCATCACCAATCAATTCCTTGACGCGCTCCAGGCAATCGCGTCCTCTTTTGAGAGGAAGCGATGTGAAGGCGTTCGCTCCCAGGGTCAGACACCCCGGATGCTCGTGCGTGCCGGGAGGGAATTCCACAGGCGAAAAACCGTGCCAGATGACCGAGGACTTGGCGAACCCCCATTCTTGCTGGGCTTGATACGAATTACATACCACATGGACATCCCGCAAAAGTTCGCGGAGGGCTTCCCGGCTGGCGGCGATCACCTCGCCGGCTCTATGGCCTGACGCGGGATCATCCTGCTCGAAGACCTGCGGGCTCCCGTGGCAGATGGCTGCTCTTGTTAAGTTTTTTGTCGCTTCCAGCATTGTCAGCAACGCCGAGCCCCAGTCCTTCGTCAAGGACTTGCAATACTTCGGGAACAACACATGCTCATCAAAAGGAAGTATCGCGAAATCAAATGCATCCACATCAATCTCTTCAAGGGGGACGAACTCAACGTTGCGCGGTTTGGGGCGTTGGTTGTAGTCCCAATGATTGCAGTGCTCCGTTCCAATGTTGGTGGCCAATGTGAAGCGATGATTATTCAGCTTGAAAAGCTCATATTGGTGCGGGACGTGCCATTTGTAGGTCAAAATATTGAGAGGCTTCGAGGGGCGAATGCGAACACAAGCGCGATCCTTGGCGGTGAAGCGCGCCTGGGCTTCGCGGACCTCCGGCGAATCCCGGAAAGGCGCGGTCTTGCCAAGCAGGTCGGAGGTGCGCCACTGGTAATACTGCCTGTCCACCAGGGGGAGGTCAGGAAATTTGGCAATAAGCCTATTCCAGTTTCTTAGATTGGCTATCGATTTATTGTCGTTGTGAGAGCTGTCATGATGGCGAATATGTACAGAGATGGCGCTGTCAAGAAATCGGGTTTTTTTGTGATTGAAATACAATCGAGCGCCCAGCTCGTGATCTTCTTCTCCATAGCCGGAAGTCTTGGCGCTTGTATAGCTGAATGCCGTATCAAAGTACGAGCCATTGAGTGACGATTTCTTAAAGGATGTGTTCCTTGTGACAAAGTTAAACATGCTATTCTGCATAAAACGCATGTTTATACCGCGCGTAACATGATTTTTAGGAAGGATAATCGCCTCGTTGACGATTTTATGATCGATTTCGCAGGCGGCAAGCCAGTCAAAAACAAAGGCGAAATCCATGTTAAATCCAAAAAATCCGATGACAGCGTCACAGTCACCATCGCGATAGGCAAGAAGATGCTCGGTCAGGGACGATGTGCTCAAAACGACATCACCATCGACCACGAGGACGATCTCTGCTTCGGCCGCCTCTATGCCCCGGTTGCGAGAGACGCAGTTCCCGGAATTCGTGGGATTCCGGATGATACGAACACGCATATGCTTGTTCAAAAGATTGGCGGCACGCTTTTCTTGCAGCCAATCGTGCACCTGTTTCTCGGTATCGTCGGGTGACGCGTCGTTGACCAGAACCACCTCATAGGGACGGGCAATATCCTGGCGGTTAAGGGACTCCAAAAAAGCCTGCATTTCCTTGGCTTTTTTGTAGATGATGCTTACGACGCTGATCAGCGGCCGGGACGAGGCCGTATTTTCCGCCGGCGCAAAGCGGCGCGTGGCAAAATCCCGGGGGCTGGCGAGCCTGCTGATGAGCGCCTCGATGACGGCCGACGAGTCATCCGGATCGGCGAAGGGATAGTAATGGAGTCGTAGCGGTGCCTCGCTTTCCTGCCAGCGGAGAAAGCCTTCGTAATGCGGTGTAATGGCACATATCCTCGTCAGTGGCAGGTCCCGCTGCTCCAGCTGGGGCAGAACATCCCGTTGCGGATCGCTGCCCAGGTACACCAGCCGGGCGCCACTCTGGTTCATGGCCCGTAGGATGGCCTCATCCAACCGCGCGGCACCGGCGCTGCCGATCACAAAAGCGGCAAAGCCGGTCTCCCCGCCTGTCCAATCTTCGGCTGGGATGTCGGCCACATGGCGCCCCTTCTCCGCGTGACAGCCCAGGCGCACGACCTCCCAGGCCGGGCGCTCCATCGCATTGGGCTCGCCGATAAAGGCAAGACTGAGGGATGCGGCATCGAGATAGCGCCCGGCAAAAAAGCGGACCGCCTTCGCCGAGGGCGGACGCCCCTCGGCCAGACCGTGCCGCACGAAATGCCGGATCGGCGAAATATTGGCATCCAGGATGTCATCGTTGCTGCGCAGATAATGGATCGTGTCGAATTCAGGGCAGGGATCAAAGCGCATCACTTCGCCGTAGCGAACAAAATGCTCCAGGGCGTTGTAGCGCAGTTTCCGCACTTCAGCATGTGCAGCCATGTAGAAGGTGTCGTTGAAATAACGACTCGGGAAGTAACTCCCCGCTCCTGACAAATAGTGCTTCAGCGCATCCCGGAGATCTTTTTCCTCCTCCGGGATCTGGGCCAAATAAAAACTCCGATCAAACAGACCGGACTCCGCGATATGCTGGTAGGCAATGGCGCGCAGGGAAAAGGTAACGTCTCTCCTTGCCCCGGCCAGGATATCGACCTTCTCCAACAAGGAGAAAATCTTTTCAATGCTCGTGCAATAAATATCGACCCGTTGCTTCGCCCATCTGTTCAGCTGCAAAAACAACGCATCCAGGCGCTCGAGCTCGGCGGCCATTGCCGTCAGCTCAGCGAGGTATTTTTCAATAACCACCCCAGCCGCCAACTGGTTGAGCCCCTCTTCGATTTTTCCTGAAAGTTCACGCAAGTGACGCTTGCGGAACTGCAACTCATACGGAATTCGATTGTAGGGGATCGATTGTTCCGCCGTCCGGAGGTCCGCCGCCGCGCTCCGGCGCACGCTACGCAGCAGTTTGAAAAGGGGGACCACGGCGGCGCGCAGGCCTTCCATCTGCTCGGCGGTGGCCGCCCTGCCGGGGGCCGCCTGGAGCCTGCGCCGAAATGCTTTTTTAACGCTCAGACGTAGGGCCTGGCGCAGCTCCTGTGCCCGTTCCAACAGCATCAAGAATTGGGGATGGGGAAGGACCGCCAGCCGCAGCTTCAGGATATTCGACTCGATTTGTTGCAGGAGAGCGAAAAATTCCGACAACGTGGGAGGGCTAACCTCTGACATCATTTCTTTCCCCTGTCCGGCAAGATTCCGCTCGGACGAACGGTCTCGACGCTTCCATAATGAAATCGTAGGCACGTTGGCAGCAGGACATATCCCGGTTGGCAAACGTTCGTGCCACGCGATCGACAAAGGGAGCCTGCATGACGCAATCCGCATGCAGGGAATCGGCCAGGGCCGCAAGCAGTTCGTCCGTGTTGCGACAAACAGGACCGAAGCCCATGGTTTCATAATTGATATAGCCGGCGACCCATTTCTGGTGCTGTGTGAACTCCGCCTTCGTTTCCTTCTGGTAATAAAGAACAGGCCGGAGCATATAGGCCATGTCGTAGGTCACCGAAGAAAAGTCCGTGATCAACACTTTGGATTTTTTCATGATATCGATCATGGACCCATGGGCTTTCGAACGCTTTTCGACAAAGGCGGGAAACGGCAAGCCGTCGAGATAGTCGGCGAAACAAGGATGCGCGAAAAAGACGATACGAAAGCCATATTGGTCAAGAAGCGCCTTGAGCCGCGCGTCGTCAAAAAATTCTTTCCAGGTCGCGACATACGGCGAGGCATAAAAATCCGGATTCAGCTCCCGCCGCTGCCCCTTGCCATCCCAGGAGCCGACCAGATCGGCCCGCCAGGTGGGCATGACAAACACGAGATTCTCCACCTCTCCCGGCTCAAGCCACTTGTCATACCGGGGGAAACCGCCCAGGCGGACCTCTTTTTCCGTCATCAGATACGGCGTGCCGTCAGCGGTGATGGAGGCCTTTTCGTCGTGGGTCGCGGCAATGAACAGATCAAAGGGGATGCTGTTGAACCAGCCGGACACATCGTCCTTGGTCACGCCATGCGGCAGGCAGACGAATTGGGGCCTGGGAAAATCGGTGAAGAAGCGCTCTTCCAACGGATTGAAAATATAGCGGTCCATCTGGCTGGAGATGAGTTTGGCGCAAACAAGGAAAAGAACCCAATGCTCCATGCTCCCATGGGCAACGAGCCGAAACCCTCCCGCCTGCAGACGTGGCCAGTCGGGCGCGTCCTCTTGCAGCACGAACCAGGCGTTCACTTCCGGATGATGCCGCCGGACCCACCGATACAAATGTTCCGCGTTGTCGTCGGCCTCGGTGTCCTTGTCGATAAACAGCCAGGCGTTGCCGAACTTCTCCCGTATGTCCGGGGAATGGGCTAGGCGGCGCAAGGCGCGAACCTCGGGGGGAAAATCGCGGTCATCCAGGGGCCTTGGCGCGAAGGCCTCGTGGAGTTGGCGCGCGGTGTGATGGAGCCCCGAATCCTGACCGGCGACGGTCAGGCTGATGCGGTCGTCCTCCCCCGTGGGCAGCGGCAGCCAGAGGATGCGCTCGAAAATTTTGTACCCGTCGCCCGTGGAGACACTGCGGCTCTTGGCGTAGGCCGGTTCATCGTCCCTGCCGCCGCGGCAGAACCGCTCCTCCGGTACAGTGTCACAGAAATGGTAGCGCGCCCGAATAAGGCCGCCCGCGCGGTCCAGCTTGTCGCAGGAGACTTTGCGGCTCCAACCGTTCGCGCGCACGGCAGCGAACTTCTTCTCCTCCATCACCCGGTTGAACACCTGCTGGGACTCCACCAACCGCATGAGGGCAGACGGCTTCCTGCTTTGAAGGACGGCCATCAGGCGGTACAACCCGGCATAGTGCGCCGGATTTCTGCGCATGACCTCCGAGCACCGTTGAAAGACCGCATACCGCTCGGCGATTCGGGACATCGCCGCGATCAGTTGCTGCGCATCCGTCTCGTCGCTTTTGCCCTGGGTGGCCTGGACCAAGAGATGGACCGGGTACAAGGCCAGATAGCCGTCGAAGAACTGGTCGGCCAGCTCCATGCGCTGGTGTTTCGCGGCCTCACGGTAGAAGACATCGCAGCACTGGAAGTAGTTCGCGTAGTGCTCCGCCGTGTACCGCGTAGTAGACAGTGACTCTTCGTGTTTCATCCAGTAATACACCGTGTCCGGTATCCAAACCATTCGTCCAATGTGGAAGAACAGCTTGTTGAGCAGGATAATGTCTTCGGCGGTGCGCATGTTTTCGCCATTGAATATCTTGCGGCGGCGCAGCAGGTCGGTAGGGAAGAGCCAGGTCCAGTGGGCGCATAGGAACGGGTTTACGCCAACCCGTTCGGCCTCAGTCGCGGGCGAAAACAACTCCGGCAGCTTGTCGGGTCGGGTCTCATGGTTGCGCATTGACCCATCGTCACTGATCTCGTCGTGGCAGGCGCGCACGATGGAGTTATGCTGCTTGTAGGCCGCGTAGCGGACCTCAAGGGAGTTCTCGGGCAGTAAATCGTCGGGATCGGCGAAGCAGAGGGTCTCTCCGACAGCCTTTTGGATACCAAAATTACGAGCAAAACCACAGCCGCTGTTTTGTGACAAACCTAACAGATTAAAACGTGAATCAGCAGAAGAGTATCCAGTCAACAACTCATTACTCGAATCGGTTGATGCATCATCAATAAATAATACTTCAAAATTTTTAAATGTCTGATTCTTAAGCGAGACTATGAATCGAGGTAGCCACATTTCAGCATTATATACTGGAACAACGACTGTGATTGCGATCATGAGCGGTATCACCCCATACAATCTGGATTTTACATGCTTCTTCGGCCTAATCACCCTGGGCTGCGAGATGTATTGGCAGACAAGTACATGATGAAAAACAACGTATTTGTGCCCCCCTTTTTTTAGCTGCTCATCGGTCACCAAGGCATTAGAAACTCTAAAATTGCCATGGCCTTCGAATACTGAACCACCTTAGGCTCAGGCATAATTTTTAAAACTTTTACCTATTACTCGGAGCGTTTAATATTTATCATCTTGCTCGCGTTGATTTGCAGAGACCCAGGCAGGAGTCCATTTTGTTGGCTGCGGGGTGTTAAGTGCATATGCCCTGAGTAGTAAGTGCTAAACATCCTGTTCACACCACTGGGAATGAGCACCTGCGTATCTATTCCATCCGCTATGCTGTTGAGCAATGATTCAAACGTACGCTTTTTCCTAGCTATTATCACGAAAATAAAAAATCTTAAAGAGTGCAATGATTGAGCTAGATTCCAATTCTCATCTGCACCGGCCAATAAACCGATGTCATCTTTTTGACTAACATTGAGTACGGCAATATTGGCAAGGAAACAGTTGGTTTGCGATTTCTTCAACTCCGCTTCATGCCAAAGCTTATTCCTGAGAGAGTTCGAGGAATCTTTCATTTTTTGATAAGCAGAACGCATAGAAATAATTTCCTTTCTCCTACAATCTTGCCCCTCAAAATAATCATGCTTGAGCATACTCCCCTCCCCCATATTCGCAAATATACATGCAAATATTGGGCCAAAAATACAACGTGCAAAAAGAATAACGTGGTTATTGCCTTAGCTCAGCATAGGTTACTGTTTCCGACCGCGAGCACGCCAACAGGTGTCTACCAGCATGGAATATTGACCCCCTTGGGGGCGAAATCAGCGTCGAAAATTGACCCCCTCGGCAGCCCCCTTAGATGTCTCGGATCACCAGAGGCACAAGGGGTACCGCGAGGAGATGCTGATAGTGGAGACGATCAAAAAGGTCCGGCTGGCGGCGCGACGAGATGGGAAATCCATTAAACAGATCGCGCGAGAACTGAGGTTATCCAAAAACACCGTTCGGAAGATCCTCCGAGATGATGTGATTAAGCTGCACTACGAACGCCGTGTCCAACCACGTCCCATGCTTGGCGCGTTTGTTCCGTCCTTGGAGAGACTCCTTGAGGAGGATAAAACCCTTCCGCAAAGGCAGCGACGTTCTGCCAAACGACTTTATGAGGAGATCAAGCGAGATGGCTACCTTGGCTCCTACGACAATGTGCAACGCTACGTCAGGGCATGGCGACGTGAACAGCAACTCTTGACGAACCAAGCTTTTGTTCCTCTGGTTTTCTCGCCTGGAGAAGCTTTTCAATTCGATTGGAGCCATGAGGACGTCCTGCTTGGCGGATTGCCGGCGCGAGTGAAGGTGGCGCATGTCCGGCTCTGCTACAGCCGGATGTGTTTTGTCGTCGCTTACCCTCGAGAAACGCAGGAGATGGTTTTCGACGCCCACATGCGGGCTTTCGAGTTCTTCGGCGGCGTAACAAGGCGCGGCATCTACGACAACATGAAGACTGCCGTGAAGAAGATTCTCATTGGCAAGGATCGGGATTTCAACGAGCGCTTTGAACAGCTCTGTTCCCACTACCTGTTCGAGCCGGTGGCCTGCACGCCTGCCGCCGGCTGGGAGAAGGGCCAGGTGGAGCGGCAGGTCGGCCTGGTCAGGGAACAGTTCTTCACGCCCCGACTGGCTGCAAAGGATTTTGTGGAACTCGATGAAATCCTGCGCGAAAAGTGTCTCGAACAGGCCCGAACCCGTCGCCATCCGACCCAGCAGGACAAGCTGATCATGGAGGTGTTTGCCGAGGAACGACGGCATCTCCTGGCGGTCCCCCGTCCCTTCGACGGGTATGCCGCTGATGAAGCTCGCGTTTCACGCACCTCCCTGGTGCGCTACGACCGCAACCACTACAGCGTCCCCGTCAGCGAGGTCGGTCGGACCGTCACTGTCCGGGCCTATGCGGACAAGATCAAAATTATCAGCCAGGGCAAGGCAATAGCCTTCTATGACCGTCAGTTCGGCCGAGGCAAGACGATGTTTGATCCTTGGCACTATCTCCCGGTGTTGCAGCGTAAGCCCGGCGCATTACGCAACGGCGCACCGTTTCAGCACTGGGATTTGCCGCCGGAACTGACCCGTATGCGCGAGGCGCTTTCCCGGTTTTCGGATTGGGATCGTCAGTTCGTGGCCATTCTGTGCGCGGTGCCGCAATATGGCTTGCTCGCCGTGGCCGATGCCTGCGGTAGGGCATTGGCCGCAAACACCGTCAGCAAGGACGTGGTGCTCAGTCTACTTTCCCAGGAAGGAAAACGTCCTGAGGAGGCCGTGGTCGTCCTGCCGCAAAAACTGATGCTCAATCAGGAGCCGGTGGCCGATTGCTCCCGCTATGACAAACTGCTGCAGGAGACTCGCCATGTCGCGTAGCGCCATCCTGGAGCATCTGCGGGAACTCAATCTGACCGGCATGCTCGCCGGATACAAAGAGCTGCTGGATCGACCTGGGCCGGTCACCGTGGAACAGGCGTTGTTGGAATTACTGGAATCCGAGGTCGCGCAACGACGATTGCGGGCTATCCGCTACCAACTCGGCCAGGCCCGGTTTCCTGTGTACAAGGACCTTGATTCCTTTGCCTTTGCCGCGTCACCCGTCGATGAACTCCACATCCGCTCCCTTTATGAAGGAAGCTTCCTGGAAGCCCGCAAGAACATCGTTTTCGTCGGTGGTACGGGCACCGGCAAGACGCACTTGGCCATAGCCATCGCCGGCCAAGCGGTACGGAATGGCGCGCGCGCCAGGTTCTTCAACCTCGTGGACCTCGCCAACCTCCTGGAGCAGGAGAAGCTTGCCGGCAAGGGCGGACGCCTCGCCAACCAGCTGTGCCGAACGGATATCGTCGTGCTTGATGAGCTTGGCTATCTGCCGTTCTCCCGCGTGAGCGCCCAACTGCTGTTTCACTTGCTCTCAAAGCTCTACGAACGGACTTCGGTCCTGGTGACGACCAACCTGACCTTTGGCGAGTGGGGCCAAGTCTTTGGCGACGCCAAGATGACCACGGCGCTCTTGGACCGAGTCACCCATCATTGCGAGATCATCGAGACCGGCAACGACAGCTGGAGGCTCAAACACAGAAGCCAATAAGCTCCCCCCCCGACCACGAGGAGAAGCCATGACGCTCAATTCGAGGGGGTCAAAATTGGACGCTGATTGGGGGTCAGTTTTCGATGCTGTTTGACACCAATCCCAAAGGGGCGCATGGGAAATCCCAGGAAGGGGCCTTACCGCGCGAATCCAGGGGGTACCCGGGGCTGCCGACGGGGGGCTGACCGGGGGAGTCCCAAGATACCCCCTGGGGTCGGGTAAATTCCGGGTCCCATGGTGCTTCCCCGGGCTGTTCCTGATCCTTTTCCCGCGCCAAAGCTCAGTATCGCCGTCACCGATGCGCGGTCCCATGGAAGAATTCTCCCCGAAGTGACCTCCGTCGATTTTTTCGTGGATGCATCTGAAATGTCCAAATGTCCAAACCGGAGGGGGATTGCTGGAGAATTCCCCAAGGGGCATTGATCTCTTTGCTAGATCATCTTTTTGGAAACGTTGATGAAAATTCTGTTTCGGCGGAGGAAGAACCGGGGGTGGGGGCGACCTCTTGAAAAAATTCAAGCGATCCCCCTGGAGGGTGCTCAGTCTGGATGGATGGTGCGAAACATCGTGCCGCCCCGGTCGGGGCCGCCAATACCTAGTGTTGGCGGGTGTTGGCGCTTAGGCAACGAAAAAGGGGTCACCGATTTCTCGGTAACCCCTTGGCATTCTTCTTGGTGGAGCTGGAGGGAATCGAACCCACGACCTCTTGAATGCCATGCCAGCAATATATTGAAATTATTAATCTTTTTTTCTGCCAACCGTACGTCTTCAACAGCATTTTGTTGGCGCCTGCCAACTGGATTTTGGCTTTCTTTGGCGGGCCTGCCACTGTGCCGCCAACAGGTATTTGGCGGTTGTGGTTGGGTAGCCAACACGGCTGTGGTTAGGCAGCCAACGTGAATATGGCTCGTTTGCCAACAGAGATGGCGCAGCCAGCCGTTCATACTATCATCACCCTCAGCCTATTAAACAGCTTGCCAATGTATTTATCCCGGTCATCCGTCATAAACAACACATGCTTATCCTCAAGCTCGTCCTGAGAGTTGTCCCACCGCAGTTGCGGGTACCGGGTCCAGGAAAGGATGAAGCTGTTGAGGATCACGGTTGGGTCCTTCAGACGTTGCTCGACGTCCTTGATTCGTTTGTAGAAAAGGACCTTCTCGCTGGCAGGCCCTTCGTGCAGCATGCCGTGCGGCTCAATGAAGGTAACGTACTGTTTTCCGTCAACGAGCATCCACAAAATGAAATCCGGGTGGAAGTTACCCGCCTCAAAAAATCCTACGCCTTTCCCCTTGCTCATGTTCCTGAGCAGGAAAAGTTCCATTCCATCCTGTTCAAGAGCGGCCTTGTTGTCGTCACACCACGTCTTCAGATCTGTGACGAACTGATATTCACTTTCGTTGAGGGCAACAGGCAGGATGGTAATTTCCCCTCCACTTCGGACATAAAAGAGCGGTTGGAAGAGATGCTTGCCGAAATTGCAGGCGTTCAGATCACCAACCTTCAGCAGAACATCCTTCTTCTGCTCCAGATCCTTCTTGATCTGCTGAATTCCCTGGACAACCTCTTCCTCATCGCCATCCACGATGAGTTGGTAACATTCCTCGTGCGGTATGTTGTCATCATCCGGAGTCAACTCCCGCAGCTCCAGGCGCGGCTCGATGTACTCCCTCTTTCGATAATTGTAATAATGTTCACAATACCGCTTCAAAAGTTCGGACGCCACCTGCTGCAATAAGAGGACACCGTCAAAGGTCGCCGGGGCCAGGCGAGGTTCCGGCAAGTAAAGCGTGTACCAATTCGTATTGCCAAGCAGGCTCTTGATGCCGTCCTTGGTGATGTTGAAGTTGTACCAACTCCGCTCGCGCTTGAACTGCTCCAGCTCGAAAAAAAGTGTGTCGTAGTCCAGTAGGGCCAGATGCTGTTCGCGCAACGCAACCCTATCCTTCTGCGTTGCCAGGGCCGTACCGCAAGACCGCATGGCCTGAATGCGGGGGTACCAGTCGGCGACAACCGTGTTGTGCGTCATGTACTCCGGCATATCCCCGACGGTCGGCACCGGCGCATCCTTCTTGAAATCGTATTCCTTGCCGTCAGAAGCCTTCCGCTTCGGCCGCAGGATCTTGAGCTTCTTGCCGAAGTCATAGGTGACGTTGAGCGGAATGGTAATGATCTTGCGGCGCTCGTTGCCGGGAAGCCCTTCATCCTCAAGGAACTTACGGAACTTTTCCATGAAGTCGGCTTCGATGCCGAACACATTCAGGGTTTCCAGTTCTTCGATAAAGGCCGGCTGGACCGGTGCATGGGCATGGCCGCTCCGTTTGAGGCTCCACGCATACCCCTTCAAGCGAACACCGCGTCCAAAAAGCTGTATAATCTGCGAACCTTCCGAGCGGCCGACATGCATCAGGCCCATAGTGCTGACGCGCCAGCAGTCCCAGCCCTCAACGAACTTTTTGGAGCCGATGAGCAGGTTGACGGGTGAGGAGGAATCTTTCACGGAGGCGAACATGGACTCGGTGAAATCGCTGTCTTGGATGGTAAGGTGCAGGCCATTCCGCGCCGCCACCTCGGCCATGTGATCGCACAGGCTTTTGGCATCACCGACGTTGATCAGACCGAAGGGCGTCTCGCTTGTCCCCACACGCAAGGCCACTTCACCGGATTCGCCCTTGATGCGATCCAGCGACAACAGCCCGCCTGCTGCATGGTTGAACAGCCTGGCAAGAATATCCCGGTAGATGCTCTCAGCGGTTTCGCCATCATTCATGGCTCGGGCCAAATACGTGAATGCCCCGGCAAAGATGTCGTTTCCATCCTTGTCCAGAAGACCTGTATCCTGTCCTTTGCCGGTAAGGATCTCATGCATGCGGCGAATGGCCGTCTGCCGGTCGTAAAGGAAGTCGGCGATGCATTGGATTATAAGGCCAATATCGGAAAGCATCACCTCATTCGGAGTCTCGACCTCTTTTTGACCAATCTTTTTTACTACCGTACTGCCGACAAATACCCAGAGCGGCTTTTCCAAATTGAACAGATTGAAATCCTTTGGCCTTTCTTCGTATACTCTGAGTTGTTGATAAAATTTTAAGAGGCAAGCCGTAAGATATGTTGCTTGTGTCTCTTCATATGTCTTTGGCAGATTCAAGATTTGATAATCTTTTCCAAACCCATCTTCATAAAACCAGCGATAGGAGTAATCGAACACTATCGCTTTGGCGTAATCATTCTCTTGGTCTGTCTCCGAAACGGCCTGCTCAAACGTGGCTGAGTATTCGAAGGTAAAACCTTTTTCACAAAGCATTGTCCTGTTACGAAACCAAGCATTCTCATTTTTTTTAGTATCCTTGCCGGACAAACCGCGATGCCCTTCGTCCACCAAAAGCAGGTTCTGATCGCCAAGGCTTCGCGTGGCGATGGTGTTCGGCCCTTCCTGATCGGCCAGTTTGGTAATCTCCAACACATCCACGCGATCAAGGCCCTGAGCAAGACCGAACAGGCCTCCACGGAATTGCAGATAGCGGTCTGCCGAAAGAGCGCTTTCCCGGAACTCGGCAATGTGTTGCTGCGACAATTGTTCATTTGGCGTCAGGAGGATAACGCGCAAAAGATCTTTGTCCTTTCCATATTTTGTTGCATAGTATCGATACTGCAACAGATTGACATGCATTAAAAGTGTCTTGCCGCTGCCGGTGGCGCTTTGCAGGCAGAGCTTATTTAAATCATCTTCGTTGTAAGGCGGCACATCGACATAGTCGCTCCAATGGTTGTTGAAGCGTTCCACATACGCATTGAGGTCGTGCAGCAACCCTTCGCGATCACCAAAAAAGCGATCCAGATAAATTTCGACAAAAAGCAAAGTGAGCCATTGGTAGTATTTCCATACCACAGGCCTATGGCGTTTCTCATTGATAGCCTGGGTGTGGCGGACTATATTTTGCTCGTAGGTCAGCAACACGTCGCGATTGATGCGAAAACCGGGAAGAGCCGCTTCAGGATTGGCTGCACTTAAGAGCGGACTATCGCCGAGATAGTGATAAAAGTAGTGGAGGTTGTCCTTATCCAAACCTTCGAGGCGGGCGTCACGGATGGGTTCCGCCAGCTTGTGAAAGGGGCGAACCAATTTGCCGTTCACTTTCTGTTCGGCCAAGGGGTCGATGCCGAACAGACTTATCAGCCACTGATTGAGCAGCAGCTTGTCACGAAATGCATGCGATTTGAGGCCGCGTGAACGTTTCTTTGCCATCACACCGCCTCCCTACGCGTTCTCGCCGTTCCACATGCGCTTCATGAATTCCTCTTCGATGAGGCAGACCTTCCAGTGCTCGTCTTCCAGCTTCAAGTTAGGCAGGTTGTTGCTGCCGTTGACGTAGATGGTGTCGAACTCGAAATCGCGGGTGCTGATGCGGTTTTTCCGGAACCATTCGTCCAGCATAAGGTTATCCTGCTCGATGTCGGAAGTCTGCTTGCGCCAGACGATCAGGACCTTTTCCCGCTGGCCATTATCGGGATGGGCCGGGTCCGCGGGCACCCAGCCCTCGACCTTGCGGAACCACCAGGGGCCGCCTTCGTCCTGCCGTATGCGGCCGTCCACCACCAGCTTGGTGTGCTGGTCTTCGGGGAGTTCCGGGTCAGGGATGCGCGTAAATGTCGCCTGGAAGGTTTGCGGCGCGGATGTGTGCAGCACGCGCAAGCCGATCAGGTAGTTGAAGGTCTCGATCAGATCGACCGTGCGGGTGACGTACTCGTCGGTCCCCGGCTTCTTGACGTCCAGGGTATAAGCGGTCGGATCGGCAAAGGCGTCGATATTGAGGAGCGACTGGCTGCCCCGTGTCTCCACATCCAGCATGTAGCGGAGCGTGTAATCTTCCCGGAGCGACGGGGTCGCGGCTATGGCTTTTGTGCGCTGCGGGTTGGGATCAAGGCGCAGGTTATTGAGCGTGTCCTCGTAGGATTCCAGGCGGAGGTACTTGAAACAGTGGGAAATGCCGGTATTGCGGGCCGTCGGTTTGCCGTCTTTCCAATCGGAAGCATAGATGACCTTGGCGATACGGGGTTTGAGCACCGTGTCGAAATAGTCGGCCATTTCAACGAGGATGTATTTTCGCTTGCCGCCGTCTTCACGGTTGAGATCGATAACGGCGTGAGCAGTTGTACCGGAGCCGGCATAGTAATCAAGTGTTAGCGCATGGACATCTGATATTATGTAAAGGAGCTTTTTTATTAAACGTGATGGTTTTTGTGTTGAAAATGTTGCTTCACGCCCAAAGAAACTGGCTCCTTCTTTCAAGCCTTCTTGGGAATGACCAGATGATTGATGGTCCCACCATGTCCATGGAACCATCCCCTCCATTTCAGATAAAAAACGTTTTATTGCTGGGCGTCCATTGCCATCTTTGCCAAAAACGATTCGATTGTCTCTTTGAAATCTCTCGTAATTATCTTCAGTCATAATCCAACACCGCCCGGGTGGTGGAGTCATTTTTACTCCAGCTGGAGATATAACCTCATACATCTGATTGGGACGGTATCCAGGTGCGGTAAAATCAGCAGCTTTCCATGGACCGCGAGGGTCATTATCAGGATTTGTAAATTGTTTTGTTTGAGCATCTTCTAACGGCAGCACATTTCTTGTAGTTTTAAACCGTTCTGGAGACATCGCATAAACTAAAATATATTCATGTGCATCGCTTATTGATTTTCTGATGTCTGGAGAATATCTTTTTTGCCAAATAATATCAGCAACTTTTCCTTTTTGATCGTATATTTCTGTTAATACAATAGAAAGATATACCATCTCGTTGTCATCTATAGAAGCACATAAACTTCCATCAAGTGTTTGTAATCTCTTCCCTAAATTTAAGTTGTCAAATATTCCTGATATCCAACTTGAATGTTGATATGAATCCTTATAAACAAATCCATCCGTTCCCGTATTATACGGTGGATCGATATATACGCATTTTACTTGTTCGTGATATCGCTCCTGCATTAAATGCAACGCCTGGAAATTCTCCGAATGCACCATCAGACCATCGCACTGCGCATCGAAGTCTTCGATCGACGCCAGCAGCCGGACCTTGAAGCTTTCATCGAAAAAGCGGGTATCGAGCACCAGCTTGTCGTTGGCCTTGAGGAACCCGACCGTCAGCGGTCGCGAGAATCCCGGGCTCACCAGATCGGCCTGGATCGCGTCAATGGCGAACAGCTTGACCCACTCCTCGCACTGCGCCTCGTTGGCGGCCACTTCCGGGTAGAGCGACTCGGGGACCCGGTCGAGGGTGAGACAGTAGTTGGTCTCAACCACGAACTTCTTCTTGAGCCAGAGCTTTTTCTGGAAATTCTCGAGCTGGGCCAGGAAATCGATCAGCTTGCCCGCGATCGTGCGCAATACCTTGATCTTGGCCAGATAGCCTTCGACGACCGGGGCGTCGGCGTTCTCGATGTCATCGAGGCGCATCACCTCGTTTTTGATGTAGAAATCGAGCTCTCGGTGCAGGAAACCGCCCAGGTCCTTATGGATGAAATAGTCCATGGTGTTGCGGGCGGTGTATTGGTTCACGTACTTGGCCAGTACCGGCCGGTCCTTCTCGCTGTCGGTCGGCGCAGGCACCTGCAACAAACGCATATACTCCGAGGCTCGCCTTGCGTCTTCTCCACCTGCCGCCGCCATTCCCCGAAGACGCTCCAAGATGGCCGCGACGGCTTCGGCATTGCGCCTGTCCCGCCAAGTGCCTTCCTGACCCGTCTTTTCCGGATCGGGCCGGTACTCGAAGTTGATGACCAACTCGCCGGTTTCGGTCAGGGCGACGGGATTGTCGGCGTGCAGGATGAAGAAGCGTTTGTTGGCTTCCGAGACTTTGACGTTGTCGTGCTCGCCTTCGGTAGCCTCGACGATGCGAAAATGGACCTTTCGGGTTCCCTGTTCGGGAATCTGATAGGCCAGACGTTCCCCGGCGTTGAGCCGACAAATCTCCTTGGCCTGCAAAAGATCAAAGGAGAAATTAGAAAAATATTCCGTAGTCTTGATGTAGTATTGATCGGCGTTGGCCCAGTACAGTTTGACCTCCTCACCGTTGTAGGGGATCGCGAAAGGAGCCGCCTTGCCGGGTGTTTCTCGCGTGTAATACCGGCGAGAGAGAAAATCTCCGTCATCATAGTAGCGTTCAAAGAAGCGATACAGGTGATCATAGACCTCGGCTTCACTACTCGCCGTCGCCTTGGCCCCATCCAGCGCGGCCTTGGCCTTTTTGACCGGCTCGGTCGCCTCCGGATCGGGAGCGCCAAAATCCTTGGCTGTCTGCAGGGCTTTCTCATAGGTGACTTGCAGCTCGGCCTTATGGGCCTCGTCGGCATCGCCGAAGGCATCCGAAACGATTTGCAGCAGGTCCTTGTTGATGAAGTCTCGAACTTCTCGCTCCTTGGCATGCATGATGCGGTAGAAGCCGAAATCAAGATCTGGCTGGTCGAGCTGAAACAGCTCGGAAAGCTTCTTCAAAAGACGGCTGCGGAGTTGTTCGACAGACGGCATACGTATCCCCTCGTTCGTTAAATCACGCTCCACCGGATGGTAAACACCGGGGTGACCGTTGTTTTTTGCTGCATGCGCTTTTCAAGCGACTCCACGAGGCGCTCGCGCTTCTCGGCAATCGCGTCCTCGATGTCAAAAATATGCCCGCGTAGCTTGCGTTTTTTACGCTCAAGTCCGGCGATTGCTTCCTGGAGGCTATGCTGCTCGTCGATGGTAGGAGCCTGGCGGCTGCGCCGTTGCAGGTCACGGATCTGGCGCTTGCTATCGTCCAGCTCTCTTTGGACCGCCATTTCCATGTCCTCGGCCCATTTGTCGAGCTGGTCGCGGGCCTCGGAGAAGTGACGGTTGTTTTCTTCAAGATTCTTGGCAAGCGTCGCCTTCACATGGCGATCCTGATCGCGCATGAGGCGTTCTTTGACCGAATCAGGAATGGGTTGAACGGCGCAGATCTGCCCGCTGCAATTGAACAGCTTCTCGCAGGTCTCCTGGTCGATGGTGTTGCCCGTATCGTCCATCCCCGAAAAAAGCAGATACTCCTCGGAATCGAAAGAGTCGACGCGCACATGCTGGAGGCTCAACCATCCGGACCGCCCCTTGAGGCGCTCCACGACGGCGATGCGGGTAAAATGACCGGTAATGTCAAAAACGATTGTAGCGGGCGGGCAAGGCCGATGTAACGCCTCCTGAATAACATACTCTCCCAGAGGGTGGCTCAGACGATACAGATACTCACCAGGCAGGTTTTCCTGAGTTTTGGAGATCAGGCGGTAACGGCCGGGTGAAACCTGCTCCACCGGGCTGTTTTGAAGGGTAAAGGAAAAGCTCTGGTCGTCAAAGGCGGCATAATCTTCCAATGTGTGCTTCGTGACGGCCCAGAACAAACGACCAATGCGGTCCAGCCGCTCTTGCGTTCCGGCCAGATTCACTTTCAGGCGGTCGTGCACGTCCTCGTCGAAATGCTCCAGCAGCATTTTCCGAGTGTCGCGCATCCTGGTCTGAATCTGTTCGTCCAGTTCCGCCTGCAGCTTCTCGAATGCGGTCTGAATTTCTTCTTCGCTCCGACATCCCTGGTAGATTTCCAGGATGCGGCGTTCGAAATCCACACCCGAATCGAGGGAACCGAGAATGTCATCACTGGCACCGAATACGCCTGTAAAGAGCTGAAACTTCTGTTCCAGCAATGCATAGACACGCCGGTCCGCCTCGTTGCGCTCGTTGAGGAAGTTAATGACAACCACGTCATGCTTCTGCCCGTAGCGGTGACAACGGCCTATCCGCTGTTCGATTCGTTGGGGATTCCAGGGCAAGTCAAAGTTGACGATGGCCGAGCAGAACTGGAGGTTCAGGCCTTCGGCACCGGCCTCTGTGGCAATCAAGACACTTGCCAGGTCACGAAAACGATCGATGATCGCCGCTCTAAGGTCCACCTGACGCGAGCCGGTCGCACGACTTGAATCCTTGTTGGCGGCAAGCCACTCCTGATAAATCCGACCGGAGGCATCATCCTTGTTGGTGCCATTGAAGGTCAGGACCTGTCCGGCGTAGCCATTCCCTTCAAGAAAATCCCTTAGCCAGCTCTGGGTGCGTCGGGATTCCGTAAAAATGACCGCCTTCTTGGCTGCGCCCATTGCCTCCATAGCGCTGAAACCAATGTCCAAGGCCTTCAGAAGCGCTCTGGTTTTTGTGTCGGTACCGAGACTCCTGGCCCAGCAGATATAATCCGTCAATTCTTCTATTTCGGCATTGAGCTTTTCCAGATCGACCTTCTTGACCTGCGGATCTAGTACTATCTCAGGTATCGGAGCCGCATCGTCGAGAGATGCATCTGCATGATCTTCGAGAATCGCATCGAGAAGGTCGTCATCGATATCATCGTCAGAAATCAGTACGTCCAGAGCGCTTGCGTTCTGTTTGGCTTCATCCCGCAATTGCAGCAGGCGGTCACGTATGATCTCAAGTGTTCCGGCAAGGGCCTGGGGCGAAGATGCGAGGACTTTTCGGACAAGGAGTATGAGCAGATGCTTTTGCCCGGACGGGAATGCATAGGTTCCCTCACGCTTAAGATAACTTGAAACCGCTTCGTATAGCTTCTGTTCTTGTTCCGTTGGCTTGAATGGTCTGGTGATGAGCTTGCGCTCGGTATAGCGTACAAACTCGACGACTTGGCTGCGAAGCGTCCGCCAGCAGAATGTGCGAAGACGATCCCGCAGGCCAGAAATATCACTGCCATGATTGATATACTGTGCTCTGAACGATGCCAAGTCACCAAAGATCCGATCATCGATTATAGTTGAAAGGCCATAAAGCTCGAGCAGGGAATTTTGCAACGGCGTTGCCGTCAGAAGAAGCTTTTTGCGATCTTCTGTTGCCCAACGGATACGTTGGCCCAGCCGGTTGCTTTCACGGTAGGCATTACGGAGTTTATGGGCTTCATCGACAACCACAAGGTCCCAGGCAATTTCTTTGAGTTCTTCCGCCCGGCTTGCGGCAAAGTGCATGGAGCAAATGATGATCTGCTTGTCACTGAACGGGTTCGGAACACCAACTTTTTGCCGGTCCTTATAGGTTTTCGCGTCCAGAATGATGGAAGGCAGATTGAATTTTTCGGAAAGTTCCAGCGCCCACTGCTTGCGGAGCGAGGCAGGGCTGATGACCAAAATGTTCCGTCTGCGTTCGGCCCAGTATTGGCACAACACGAGGCCTGCCTCGATGGTTTTACCAAGGCCGACCTCATCGGCAAGCAGCACACCCTTTGAAAGGGGTGAGCGTAATGCGAAAAGAGCTGCTTCAATCTGGTGCGGATTCAGGTCTACGCATGCATCAAACAACGCACGGCCAAGGCGCTCGACACCGACGCCACCGACCCGGCTCAATTCATGTGCATAATACGCATTATGGTAATCTGTAAACATTTTTATCAATTCTTTATAAAATATTTAATTTATCAGTATATTTTTTAAATGCAGTTTGTTATTTTTATATGCAACCAACATTGAGCTTGTTTCAAAATTTAGACTGACACTATTGTTTTGATGGTTGGCTCTATAGACTATCTGCACTTCGCAAACAAATTTTATCAAACTGATGGCATTTAGATACATCAATAGTTTATGTTTTGTCATATTATTGCATTTATAATCCGAATCAAAAAACGAGAGGCTCCGAAGAACCTCTCGCCATCAATCACTTTCTCAACCTCCAACAAGGCTGGGCAACTTCCCCACGGCCTTTTCCTTCTCGCCTTCAAGGTAATGGTAATAGACATCAGCGGTCATCTTCACGGTCGAGTGCCCCATCAGCTTCGAGACGGCTGCCAAGTCAGCACCATTGCTGAGCATGGTTGTCGCGAAGAGATGGCGTAAATCATACATCCTGACCGGAACCTTGATCCCGGCAAGGTCACATGCGGTATTGAAGCTCTTTCGAATCGTCGTCACCGGCTTCCCCCGGTACTCAATGATGTACGAAGACTGGCTCTTGTCCTTCATCTCGCGCAAGCGCTCCAGAAAGGCAGGCGTTACCGGGACAGTCCGAAAGGTCTTCGTCTTGGTCGCGTAAATCCGGACCGTGGACTTCTCGAAATCCACATGCTCCCAGCGTAAGGCGAAAAGTTCCGATGGCCCCGGCCGGGTGCCCAGATTGAAGCACACCTCCATCGCCCAACGGATATGGGGCGCAGCATAGTCCATAATCCGGCGGAGGTCATCAACGTTGACCTGGACATCACGGGGGCGCTCCTTCGCTTTCTTCCGTCCTTTCATGGGGTTCCTGGCGATGAGCTCCATCTCGATGCCGAAGTTGAACATGGCGTCCAGGTAGTCGCAGTATCGATTCACGCAGGCCTGGGACCGGGGTTTCTTCGTTTGTGGGCTAACCCCCTGCATCTGCCTGATAAATGGAACGATGTTCTTCAAATAGCTCATGCTTTCAACAGGTGTGTCCCTGCCGATCACGCCGAAGAACATGTTCTTGAGCAAACCGGCCAGGGAGATGATGTGCCTGTCCGTCCTTCCCGAGACCCGCAAGTGGTCCAGGTACATCTTCGACAGCTCACCGAAAGTGATCCCACCGGCCGTGTTCCCAACTGGAGCCACCGACACCACCTGAGGCTTCGGGGCGACATATGGAGCCACTGGCGCAGCAACCGCCCCATCTGCTCCTACCGGAGCCACTTCGGGAGATGCCACCTGTTCGGTGGCAACCTCCGTCGCCACCTGGGTCACAGACGGACTCTGGACAGCCTCCTGAACTCCAATGGTGATCGCTTCGGGATCAGGGATCGACAGACCAACTTCCTTGGCCCGCTTGACAGCAAGGTCGAAAACCTCGGCCCGAAGGCGGGCTTCTTCGCCACGCCCAAAGGATTTATCATGCCGTTTGCCGTTTTCATGAAAACAGACCATATAACGCCCATCACGTTGATAAACGCTCATAAGCACCTCCAAGTGCAAGTTGATTTAGTAATTGCGAAATGAACTGCGAGAACCGAAACAAGCTGCCAAAACAATTTGGTTCGAGTAGCCAGATGTTGTTCAGAAATTTCAAAGAAAGGGGCAGAACGCCCCTTTTGGAAAGAAGCTAAATCGTATTCAGCAAAATTTCTTCAACTTCCTCCTCTTGAACCCCAAGATAACGTCGAGTTATCGAAGGGCTACTGTGGTTTAAGCGTTTTGCCAGCAACTCCCAGGAGACCCCGAAGGTCTTCCGCTGGTGATAGCACCAGGTTTTCCGAAGGGTGTGTGCTCCGAAGTTGCCTGAAAGGTTGATCTCGTCGCACCACCGTTGCACCATCATGGTGACGGCATAGGTGGTCAGCGGATAATTCCTCCCTTTCCTGCTTTTGAACAGGTAGTGATCATCTTCAAGTTCCGTAGTCGCAAGATGCTCTTCGAGAGCGCTCTTGATCTCCTTGTTCATGATGAAGATGTTTTCCTTACCAGTTTTCTTTTCCTTGAGGCAGACACGGTCGCCAATCTTGCAATACTTCACGTCTGCGACTTTCAAGGCCAAGATGTCCTGTACCCGGAGACCTGAATTGATCCCCATGATGAACAGGAGCCGATTTCTCGGCTGATTTATCAAGAGCTTTTTGATGCTCTTGATGTTCTTGAGGTCGATAATGGGCTCAACTTTCATGAGCACCTCCCTTGTAAAGTTGGTTTTTCATTTGAAAACCCACCATATCGAACATTCAAAACCAGGGTCGGTGGGGACATCCCGGCTGATGCTGGGATATCCCGTTGTAATTCAACGACTAGTCCAGACCTCTGGCCTGAATGTACGTTTCTCCGTAATAACGGTCTTCCCTTTTGTTGAGTTGCCGCTATTATAATGGATTCATATCTGTATATTTTCGTCCATATAACCAGAGCTTGCGAGTAGCCATGTGGAAGCGCGAACCAGACAATCTGTTGCGCAGAAGATAAAAAGCGGCATTGAAAAACAAGAAAATGCCACCTCCGAAGAGCATGGCATTATCAACAGGTTCACGTTAAATGACCGTCAGAATGATTCGGCCGTCCTCGGCAGTGATAGCGAACTCGTCACCTTCCTTGAGCTCCAGATCGCCCAGGTCCACCTTGTGGATGTTGAAACAGACGACACCCTTCTTGTTGACGTAAGGCCGGCTCGAACTCTTGAGATAGAGCCCCTTCACGTCGTAAAAGGTCCGGTCATCGCTGATAAGCCGCAGCACGTAGTGCTTGAGTGTCGGCTTATGAGTAATGCCCATCCGTTCCATGATCGACTTGGCGTCGAGCCCATTCTTGATGCACTCCCGAAGAGTCGCAGCATTGTACTTTGACTCGGGACGCTTCTTGAGCTCGGAGCCAATTTCCAGGGACGTATCCGTGGTATCCTTCTTGGTCGACATAATCGCTCCTTTGTTGATAATGGTTATTATGAATAATATATCTGTATATCTGCGCAAAAATCGCAGAGTTTACGCTTAAAATTGCTTGATTTAGCCTGTTTTTTGCTGATTCTGGCCCTGAAATCGTCATTTTCCGCGTGCTGGAATCGGTCGTTGGGTGGAGGACGCGATTTCCGGGGCTTTCGGGGGCGGGGAAGGCCAAACCATAGGGACAGCCCCGAACTCCCAGGAGAGGGCCGTATACGAAGTTGATTTTCCGGGAGGTGGAGAGGCCGGTCCTGGGGAAGGGCCGGGGCAGAGAAACGGCAACTACCAACTCAACCAGGACGCCGCCGTTAGACACTACAAGGACCAAGAAAATCAGCGCCGAAAATTGACCCCCTCCGACCATCAGAGAAACAATCAGCGTCCAACCTTGACCCCTTTCCAGATCAGACGACAAAAACAACCTCCCAGTGTTACCCAGGAGGCCGCCGTTATTCAATCCAAACACGACAGCCGCCCATCAAGCGCCCTGGATGATACCAGTAACGCCGATGAGCACTCGATAGAAAGAGACTGTCACCAATCTCTAGCCCCGAATCACCACTGGACGTACGATTTTCTCGTATCCAGCGATCCCGAAATGATGTTCCCGATAGTATTGATGAAAGCTAGACTGAAAAGTTACCTAATGTTACATAAACTCTAGGCTAAGAGCCCCTATAATAACCATAACTTTGTCGTCTTATCGCTTTGTTGTAATTCCAAGCTGTATTTTAAACTTGATCAATCGAAGCATTTGTCTTTCATCGTCGGGAACATCATCTCGGTGTGCTTCTTACAAGCACGCAGACACCCATAGCTTTTGGTAAGCATATGGGCTTCCCTTGGTCATTTATCCTGTCTATTCGGAGCCATCCAACATCTAATCGCTTCCATATATCCGTAAGAGGCAAAAGCCTGTTTCCTCTTTCTGTGCCGATTAACATCGGTAATTTCTGTTTGTCACGAACATCATTTGATATATAGGCCACCTTGATCTGATCAGTATCTCTACTGAAAGCAGGCTGGTTCTTCGGTCTCAGCCCTTCCCTTGTCGTTGTTACCATTGACAAGTAGGCATCTGTTGAGTGTAAATCAACCAGATTTTATTTCTTGACCTCGACCCTTTCAGGTTTAGGGCCGTCCGTACTACAACGGCACTGAGACTGGATAAACTACAAGGCCCCCATAACATTAATAGCTGTTTGGAATACTTTTCTTGAGTTTAAAATATTTACTTGTCATCGTCTTGAAGCAGATGCAAAGTATTTTTATTATTCAAGACAATATCTTTATGACATCTTTAAATAAATAATGATAAAGCATTAGCTTTGCATAGAAACAATCTAGTCAGAACACTTAACGAATTATATTTAATCTTCTACTTCGTCTGTGTACTCAGAAGATTTTAAATAATAATCCCTACAGTGCTCTGCCGTTACATCTGGATCGGAAATATATTCTCCAGTAACAGAACATATTTTACAACTAGAACCATCAGAGATATCGTCGGAAAACTGGCAATTTAAACAGGTGTTGCAACTATTCCTCTCGGTGAATATATCAGGAACGCTGCTTTTAGTTTCAGTTGGAATAATTATACTTGACGGGCTGACATCTTCTTCGACTTGATCGTAGGTTGATTTAATTGAATTGTCATCATCGTCAGATACTGCAAGTACGTAGTAATCACCTTCTGGCACATCATAGTTGCCGGGAGGAGTGACGACATCAGGATCATTGCTTTTAAAAGGATTAAACATCACCGGATCAAGTTGAAGAGACAAAATAAAGTTATTGAAAACCATTTTCTTTCTCCTTAATATTTTTCTTCATCTTCATGAGCATTTTGCTTTAGCAACTGAGGAAACTTCTTAGACGTCTGGACAATCAACCCCAAAAGTGACGTCCCCGACCCTTCCCGTTTAAATAATTTTATAAAAAATATTTTTCTAATAAATTTTATATTATATATTATTTATAATTATTATATAAATTTAAATTTTCTAAGGTTAGTCAAAGGGGAAGATGGAAAAGAACTACTTCTTTGAAGCAGATGTCACATGGGAGTTATGTCCAGACGTCTAAGAAGATCAGAATCATCTTTTAATTGAAATTAAATGCTTCTTTTTTGAGACAATATAGACGTAAATTTTTCAGCTTAGCTTTTACAGATGTTCCAGGGATTTTGACGTCTCTAACAAACCCTTTTTTAGATGTAAGCGACAAAAGACCCTTCAGATTTAAATCTTTTAAGATTACAGAAGGATCGTAACCATTCTTCTTAAGCAGTTCATTGAATACTTCAGGGTATAGGCCAACGAAGGACCAGTTATCGCTGGAGTCAATATCTTGGTATCCGATGTAAGCCTTTCTATCCCAGGGAACATTGCCTTCATTTAAGGCCTTAGAATATATCATTTCATTGTTGTTTATGATAAAACTTTGGATGACGTTCAATACTTTTGTCAGGACATCGGCTTCTCTTGCTTCCTTTCTGGCCCTGTTCCAAACTGATTCTAATAATTCCTTGACTTGCCTGTCCCTCCTGAGTTCTGGAAGAGCAACATGGATGATCGGAATCGCAGTAGTAATAAAAGCAAAGTACTCACCAAGTCTCATTTCAATAGAACTCAATGCTTCCGGTTCGCTAAGTAATTTATTTGCTGCTCGATATGCCTCTTTCCAAAGACCCCATTGATCCTTATGATTAAGAATATACTGAACAACTCTGTGACCTGCATGACCATAATTGTCAAGAATGATCCAGTTAACTCTATCGACAACTGCTTTGCTTTCAGCATCGGTCTTGAAAAAAGGATTTCCGCAAAGATCAATCAGTCTAGCCCTTGACCCTCCAGCGTTGCTCAAATCATAGCTTGAGCTTTCGCCTGTGCTAAAGAGGATGGTCCTAAAGGATTCTGTTCGTTCCGTTCCTTGAAGTGTTCCTCTGGCCTTGTCCCTCCCTGCTGTGATCCTATAGATGGTGTCGGTAACGATGTCACCACCCCGATTACTTCGGTCTTGAGACTTGGCAAGCTTTGTCTCATCGAGGTACAGTGGTAACCCATTCAAGGTTGACGCTGCTCTTCCGATCCATACAGGTGTTACATACCATGTGTTAACAAATGAGCTGGAATGAAGTTCTGGCGCACCCCAAGCCGAAGCTCCAAGAAGCAATGCCGTTGTCTTCCCTGAAGAGCTTTGGTTCGATAACTCCAAAGAGAAGTTTTGAACCCCTAGAATCGAAAGCAAAGGAGTCGCTAGCGAAGCATAAAGAAGAAATGCTACGTCTGGATATATTAAAATATCATTAACTAAAGATATCCATGTTCGATAATCACCCTTAGATCGGAAACCATCAGCAATCTGTTCATCCCCCTCATCCCGTCCCCAGAACTCGATGACTGGCTTCTTGCCGGACGTAGAATCAGCATTTTGGCTGGACAAGAACAGGTGGCCCCATAAAAACCCTTCCATGTCGGGCGTCCATCCCAGTTTATGGGTTGCCTCTACTTTCTCAATGCAGTGTGAGTTTGTATTTTCATATGCAAAAAGATAGTCGATTATGCTATCGGCATTGGTACTTGTGATGGGGAGACCATAGCTTGCGAGGTCGACGATCTGACTCTTCTTGGCAATGATTTTCCTTTCCACGGTGACGGAGCGTTGGGCTCCATCAGCTATCCATGCCAGGGTGACATACTCAATGTTTGTCAACCGGTTGTGCTTTATGCAAGTAATAAAGAGTGGGTACGATGACACGATTGCATCTGGTCCGTCATGCAAACCTACGCTGATCCCGCAATTGCCGGTGAATTTGTAGCCGACAGGGAGAGTTGCTTGGTCAGCGACAGGAGCAGTTGGGAGATAGTCTTTGATTATTGCTTTCATTATAGCAGATGGAATTTGCGAGGCATTTTGTTTTGCTTCTTTCTTAATGAGGCGCAGGGCCTCTGTAATATCTTTCCCCGTGACACCTTGTGTTTTTGCAGAACTAATAATCCTGTGAACGGCAATCTCACTCCTCTGAAAGAGATCTACAGCTTGTTTAAATAATTCTTGGTTGTTAATAAAACTCATAAAAAAGTCTTTCGGCTTACTGGCAAGAACTTTGATTTCTTCTTCGAGTAAACTCAGTGAGTCATCAGTAACGGCACAATTCTCAATATCCATATCATTTTCCTTTTTATTGCCCTTGCTGGAGGGCATGGTTTTGGTATGACCCTAGTATATCTGTATGTGTTTGCTCCTTTAAAACAAGGCTGAGCCTGCTGAACTATGCCTACCCTTGTTCATGATTATTGGCATTCCCGATAGTGTCTGAAAAAGGAACAACTTAATAAAGATAATTTTAAATCATTCGATTTTATTTTTGCGATGTATTTTCCAGATTAGTCGATGGGTAAAATGTACATTTCGATATGTCGGTGACGTATCAGGCTTCGATAATATCCAATCGACTGCCAATAATAGGGGCGTTAAATGATATCAAAGTATCAAACTAGCGCCCTTATTATTTTTACCTAACTTACCAGTTTGATGAGGACTTGAATAAGCATCGAAAAGTGAACGAACTTTTAGCTGTTGAACAACTTAAAAATGGAGCACATCCGTGCCGCCGCATGAGCCCGACAAGGAGCACCTCATCAAATCACCATTTTCCCACTTCACCCCAGTTTTTGGAGCCTGAGTGCTCGAAATCCTGGGGGTGAGACTTTTTGTGTTACCACTTTCCTGGATATTTGGAGCATGTTCCTGTCGTCATTCACCACTTGCTTGAAATCAAAACGCGGCTATTTCATCTTAATTTAGTATGAAATAAGTGCGTTTCATCTCGAACCAATCCTGCTTCAATTGCCAGATATCGTTATCTATTTTTGAGATTGATGACTCTGGCTGCTGTTTCTGGTAGTGCCTCGGGATGGAGTGGTTCCTTGGCATCATCATCAGCGTCGTAGCCCTGGCCGTGCTCGGGGGCATCTTCTTTGGCGTAAAATCCAGGGACGACAGGCCTGTCCCAAGACACTTCGATTTTGATGGCTACAAAGAAAGAGAACTTTCTCAGCGCGGTTTGTTCGATAAGACCAAGTGGCGATGATCAGCAGTTTTAAACCATACAAGAAAAGGCATCGTTCTTTTTTACTTGTTATCTACTTTTAAGCCTCCTTTTAAAATTTTGTTCGGAAGTTTGCTTTATCAGCCGGCGGTTTCACCGCCGGCTGATAAAATAGCGAACAAGCTAGACACTAAATGCCAAGAAATTTAACCCAAGAAAAGCTGGAATATTTTTACAGATATTCTTTAGCTATTAAAATTTGCAATACACAGCAATTTCAAGAGATACGAAAAACATCAGCCTCGTTGTCTTTTTATCTATTTCTAAGTCTCGACTTAAGCTGCCATTCGGAAACGTTCCTATTTTATGAGTCTTAGTTTAAAACTAATACTCATAAAAACGACACTCAACATGACCGCTAAATACAATAAATTTTAATATATTTATTCGCAGTCAATGTTGGCGGTAAATCAGTTACACTTGTTTGCCACCAAAGAACAATCAACTTACTCAAGTCAAAGCGCAGCTAATCTATCTGATTTCCGTATGGAATCAGCGCATGAAAGAAAAAGCCCAAGCTGCTCATTTTGACTGCGCCTTGTTTTCGCTCTGCCCCTTAAAAGGGCAGACGTTTCCAGATTAGAAAAATATTAAGTAAAAAGGCAAATTGTCCCACGCTTTCTCAAGGAAAAAAGATAACTTCTGTCTATTATTACTCTTTACGTGGGCTACGGTAGCTACTGTTTTTGTGATACTTTTTCAGCATCAAAAAAGCCCAAGCTGTTCATGCTCGGGCTTCCATAATTCAGCGACTGGAAACAGATCTAGTCCGGCCTGGACAGCCTGCTCCTCTTGGGGTGCAGGGAAGACAATTGCATTACGATGACCACGACACCTACACCACAGATGATTCCCAGGAAAAGTGATCCAAAGAATCCCATAATAAACTCCTTATTTTTAGGTTAACGTTGCAGAAAATTTAATCGTCTTCTGGAAGCATGATGGTCAGCACCGGTTCGCCGTTGTCACCGGGTCCGATGTGAGCGATGACTTCGACGGTTTCCTTGCGTCCTGGAGCCATCAGGAAATCGACCTTGAAGGTGACCCTGTCTGTGTTGACGGCTTTCCTGGCCGCAAAGAGCGCCAGAACCATCAGGTCATGGAGCCGTCCCGTCACAGATTGGCCTTCACCTTCGAGCCCGGCAGGCGGCTCGACGTAGCCGTGGAACAGATGGTCTGTCACGACGGTGTGGAGCCGGAAGCCGATGGCCTTCGCCTGCTCGGTGACATCGACCAGGACGCCGTCCTCGATGGCCTGGGACCGTGTATAGGCGTAGATGAGGTTCCAGTTGTTATCAGTCGCCATTTTCAGCACCATCCTGCTTTCGAGCAAGCAGCTGCTCAAGCTTACTCCGAAAATTCTCCGTAAGTTCGAGGCCGATCTCGGCATAGCAACGGATAATCGTTCCATCGATCTCAAGGCCGGACGTGTCCATAATCTTGAACAGCTGCTCAATCGGACGAAATGCGTTGATGATCTCATCCTTGAGTGTGAGCCTATCGATGTTTTGTTGTTCCATATGGTATCCTTCTTGACCTGAAACATTGGGGACTTTGGGGAAGGATACCCTGGGTCAGGGAGGCGGTCACGGGGCTTGGGAAAAGGCTGGGTCGAGGCAGATGGGAAACGGGCTTTGACGGCTTGGTGCTAACGGCCCCCCGCGTCCTGCGCGCTACGACTCCGGCGAGGGCGCAAAAAAAGGGAGGGGCGTGACTCCCTCCCTCGTCTTCCAAACAGGGGCTCGTGTACCGCGCCCGGCCTAGGTCAAGTCGCCCGGAAAGCCGATCTTGCGGATGTTGTCCTGGATCAACCGTTCCAAGCCCGCGCGGGAGCGATCATCGACGAACCAGCGGTGGAACTCGTAGGTGATGGCCACGTTCCGCATGATCGAGGCACGCAGGTGGCCCGTGAACAGCGCCGGGTTGGCTTTCCCAAGGGCATCGAGCACGCTTGCAAAATGCCCGTTGATCTTGGTCAGGCTCCATTCCTGGAAGAAGACCTCAGCGAGGTCGTGCGCGGCGACCACGTACTTGATGAAGCGGTTCACTTCCTGGTGGCTGTGGATATTGAGCGGCCCAAACGAGTCCGCATTCTTCAACCGGATGCCGGCGCGGCGGCGTACGATCTCTTCCTGGACGAACCCGATAAGACCAGGGTCGCCATAAACCTGCTCCAGGATAGCCACCGGCGCGTCGACGAGGTTGTCATAGACAGACAGCCCGTTCCCGGTGAACTCGAAGAGCGGGATATCCTTCCCCACCCGTGTCGACTGAAGGGGGTTGATGGAGTCATAGGTGGTCACGGCCTGGGCTTCCCCTTCCAGATAGCGGTCAAAGAGCCCATCCAGGATGGCCATCTCGAACCGGTCGTAGGGCAGGTACATGCCCAGGAAGTGCAACGTGAAGTCCTGGTCGAACCGGCCGGCGTCCAGGTAGTCCAGGAGGCACCGGTAGGCCATACCAATAAACGGGCTGAATCTGATCCCGGTGATCCCCCGCAGGGCGACCATGCCGCCGATGGCGCGGTGCCGGATGATCCGGTTGAGATCGTGCTTCTCGTACAGGGCCTTCCAGATTTCGTACTGAGCCGGCATCTTGAAGTGCCACACGAAGCTGAAGCGCTCCAGGGCGGCCGGATCGTTGAGCAGGATGTCACGGGCCGTGGACAGGGCGTAGTCGTTAAACTCCATAATCTTCCGCCGGGTGTTCATCTCCGGGAACACCTTGCTCCAGGGGATGTCGAGTGAGAAAACCTTGTCAAAGGCCCCAGGCGTCAAACGGAGCATGGTATTGTAGCACTGGACGAACCTCGGGACCGCAGTCGGGTGGACCGCGCCCTGGATGATCGAGTACCCGCCTGAATCAATGTAGATTTTTCCATTGACGGGCCGCACATAGCGCGCCGTGTAGTCCTTGATCGATTCGAGCGCGGCATTGAGGGTATGGGTGTTGAAGTTGTCCTGGCACATGCCCTCGATAATCGAGTACAGGGCCACTTTGTTCTCGGCCATGATGGCGTGGTCATAATCTGTGAGACCCGCCTTCGGTTTGCTTGCTACGTGAACGTATTTCATGGGTTATCCGTTGTGAGGGGCCGTGGCACTCGCCACAGCCCCTGCCTATGTGGCTTGGTTAGGCGGCTACCAAATCGAGCGGCTCGAAGAGGACGAGGTCGACGTCGATATCCAGCGAATTGGTAACCCGGAGGATGTACTGGCCGTCCTTCTGCCCGAGACGGAGAGACTGCTTTTTGCCGAAGTGGCGGAAGGCAACTCGGGACAAGAGCACCAAGTTCGGGCGACGGCTGGCGAGCCGCTCCGCCATACCAGGTGTGAAAGTGTATGGCTCACTTTGCTCCTTAACTCCGACCTGCTCCAACTGGTCGTCGTATACGGCAAGTTGGACCGTCTTCATCTCCTTGCCGATCTTGCCGATGAACGCTTTGAGGTCTATCGAGGCGTATCCAGACACCTCCGCCCCGATCCAGGTGATGATCGGCATCTGGAAATTGACGGAGGTGGGTACCGGTATCGCTTGGAGGTGAGTGCCTGTATGGTCGCCGTGGATGTGGTAGTGCCCGTCCTGCAGGCGTACGCGGACATCGCCCGCTCCACGGATCGACGCCATCTGCTTCAGGGCGGCCTTGTCTGGCACAAAGGCCATGGTTACCGGCTGGCTAATCAGGGGAGTGTAGTCCGCTTGAACCAGCGCTCTCCCCTTAGCGACGGTAGTGAAGAGGATCGAGTCCTTAATCACAATATTCAACGGATCAAACTTCATGACCGTTTGGGAACCGTGGATAAGGGCATGGTATTCGGCCTGGGTCAGGCGATATTCTTGCGCCAGCGTCGGGCTGGCCTGATTCAGGGGACTAATCATAGCGATATTCCTTATGAGAATGGCGGGGGCCGAAGCCCCCGCCTGTGATGGTTATTGGGTCAGGCCCGTGGTCGAGGGCTCAGGGGCCGTGGTCGACGGCGTGACGGGAGCCCCGAAGACGCTTGCTTCGGCGGCGGTGGCCGCAGCCTTCAGCGTGACGCCCTTCCAGCGCCAGACGCCAGACTTGATCTTCTTGAAGCCCTTCTGGCCCATGAGGGTGCCGAAAAGGTGGATGCCGGCGGGTTGTACCAGAGTACCTTTGGCCCACTGCTGGTAAGCATCGAAGAGAGGACCAAGTGGCGTGGTAGCGTTTTCGTCGCGGATGCACATTTCGTCGATGAAGGACTGGACCGTATCCATTTCGGCCCGGTAAGCCTTGGAGGCTTCGATGACGCATTCGGGCTTCACGAGTTTCCCCCGCTTATGCCAGCGCTGGAAGCCCTTCACAGCCCAAGCGAGGATGCCGTCGATTTCGGATTCGAGCTTTTCGCCCAGGCCGCCGTCCTTGTTTTTTTCAAAGTTCCCATCAAAAGGAAGGACGATCAGCCTGTTATAAATGGCATTATCGGCCCCAATCACGCGCGGCAGCGTGTTAACGGAGTAGAAGAACTTGGCGATGATGTGGAAGTCGAAGAATTCCTTGCCGATGAAGCGAGCCGTGATGACATCGTTGCCGGTGACCCGTTTCACCAGGGATTCATCAAGGTACTTGCCGGTGTTGACCTCTGCGCATGGCGCGAAGCGAATGCCGGGCAGCCGTGCCAGATCGTTCCTGATGGCCCGGGATTCCGACTTGATGAAGGCGTGCGACGGCATGCTCCGTGCGTAGTCCCCCATAAGGTGGTAGAAAGTCTCCACCAGGGTGCTCTTCCCGTTCGTACCGGCCCCCAGGAGAATGAAGAAGACGCGCTCCTTGGTCAGCCCTGAGAGCGCATAGCCGAGCGCTTCCTGGACGAAGTCCACAAGGTCCTGCCGTCCCATGCAAACCTCGTGGATGTACTTCATGAATGCCGGTGCCTCGGCCTCAGGGTTGAATGCTGCCCGCGCGTAGCGTGTGATGAGGTACTCGGGTTTATTTTCTTCAAGAGTTCCGGGAACCAAGTCCAAAACGCCATTGTCTAAACCAATCTTGCATTTGTCAGCATCCAACGCGGACTGAAAAATGCACACCCGTGGCATATCCTTAACCAAGTTAAGCATGGCCATAATCAGACTGCGCTTGGAGGATGCTTTCGCCCACTTGAGGACATCATCCTGTGGAAGTGCTTCATCGTTGATCGTGTAGAGGTAGTTCTTCGACCTCGCTTCACTATAACGGGCGTTGATGAAGCGCTTGATGAGGCGGGATAGCTGTACACGCCCCCCATTCTCTTCGCGGAGCCACTTCTTGCGGGAAGGGTCCCAGACAATAAATTGGCCAAATTCAAACACGTAAAAGACCAACCCACCGAACATGTTGACGAACATCTGGGCATTGCCCATCTCGGTCAGAGGAAAGACAAACTGCCTCTTCTCATTGGTCGGCCCCTGCATCCCAAATGGACAAAAGTCCGATTGGGTCACCCCGCGTGCTGCTGCGGTCGCCATGTTTTCGACCCGCTCACGGGACATCCTGACTTCGTCCTTCCTTTTGCGGTCCCGCTGGCTAGCCGACGCCGCCTTCTTTTCCGACTTGGTGACCTGGGCTTGGCGAGAGCCCTCGTCATCCGTTGCCGGCAGGTGCTCGGCCTCGGCGAACGGCGTGTGCTCCTTGTCCTGCTCTTGCGCCGCGTTCGGCGCGGGGGTAGCTTCCATGCTCAGTTCCTTCGTGCCCGAGATCACGGTCTCCTCGCTGGAGCCGGGCTCGGTAATGGGGTTGGTGGGAGTGACGGTATCCATCTGGTCGGCATCCGTTGCAGCGGACGTCTCCGAAAAGGTGGATTCCGTGCTGGACGTATCCAGAACCTCGGTTGGTATTTTTTTGTTACTGTTCATGGACTTGGCTCGATTTATTCCTGTTTTGTTGTGAGATGGCGGGGCCGGTGACGACCAGCCCCACCACCTTGATGCATTGCTTGTTGATCCTGGGCTTGATCCGCAGTGAAACGAGGATTGAGCCCTGGCCATCGGCAATGCAGGCCACACCTAGTCTACCATCTTCACACCATCGAACTTGAAGCCTGCGCCGCGAGCGATTTCGGCCTTGACGAATTCCTCGAACTGCTGCTTTAACGCCTCAATCTCGTAATACCCCGGATGCATGAGTGCCGACTGACCGAGGGCTTCCCCCTCATTCTGGGACATCTTCATCATGTCCCGGGCGAATTTATTGGTCATATCCCTATAAAAACGGCGGATACCGATGCCGAAATACACAAGTGGAATCAGGTAAGACTGAGCTGTCGCAGACATAAATGTCTCCTTTCTAGCAGATAATTTGTTGTGATGAATGCCGGACACTTTGACGATCTGGGCTTGGCGAGTACCCTGGTCGTCCGTTTCCGACAGGGATACGACCGAGGCGAGGGGCTCGTGCTCCTGCTCTTGCGCCGCATCCGACTCATGGCTATTTTCAGCGTTCAGTTCCTCCGTAGCCGAGCCCATGATCTCCACGATGGCGTTCGGGGCGGTGGTGATGCTCCGGGAAGTGGCTTCACCCGTCTGGTTGGAATCCGTGTCTGCGGACGCCTCCGGGGGGGTGGGTTCCTTGCTGGAAGTGTCCAGTGCCCTCACCATCGATTCAGACTCGCGGGCCATATGGGCCTCCTTCATTTGTTGCAGGATCTCTGTAAGGCCCCGGAATAACGTTGTAAAAAGGGGTTAGCCTAAGCCCCCATTAAAAAGTTTAAAAAAAGTGTTCGGCACCAGTCTGAAAGAAAAATCATTTAATTAAGCATGATAGCCTATAAACCCGGGCAAAGGAGGAGGATTCGCCCTGAGGTAGGCGATTCCGGGTGTGGTGATCAGGCGTTGGCCTTTGTCCTAAGACGGTACGGCTGGGGCCAATCGGATGGAGAGGAAGGCAAAGAGGTCGCAAGCAGCAAGGAAGAGAAGGTGGCTAAGATGGCCAAGAAAAAGAAACTTGACCCGAAAGAAGTGTCTTTAAATTCTAAAGATTTTGTCAAATCTCATATGTTCTTTTTGGATTTAATACTTCCAATCATAAAAGAATGCCCATCGCCCACAACAAGTTCTGAAGCTACATTGATACTCTATGGCTTAATATTTAAATATGAACAATTAATTGCTACAAAGACGTTGGAGGAGGAGCCATACAAAACGATTTATGCCAAAATGAACGAAGTTCGTGCTGAAACTAACGACTTTTCACATTTAAAGAATGATGATTCCGCCGATATTTTTGGCCTTACAGGCATTATAACAAGCATCGATCTTGAAGAGGGAAAGTTCGGTCATAACGCGAAAGAATCAATGCCAAGAATTATGGCTGTATATAAAGAGTGCCTTGAATTTTTTAAAAATGACATTGAAACAGTTGAGCTAATAAAAAAGCACTTTAACAGTTTTTGTGTACTTGGTCATCAAGTTGAAATTGCCGAATTCTACAGACACGAGAAAATGAAAGATTTTAAAACTGCATTGGCATATATTTTAAGGCTAGCTTTCGCAGAAGGAATGAAGCTCGCAGATTTGTACAACGCAAATATGATTATAGATTATATGGCCTCAACAAAAGGAAAAGAGAATGCTGAAAAGATCAACCCTGAATTGAAAGCCCATTACGAGCGCATGATTAAAATTGCAGACAAACGATGGGAAGAAGGAAGCAAACTGACACACGGGAAAATGGCAGCAGCTTTATGTAAAGAGTTCAATCCAGAAATTGAAGAAAAAAAGACCGAAGAGTTACAAAACAAATATCCCAACAGGGAAAACGATCCATATCAGATGAGCTTATACAATTACGACATAGAATTCGTTCTCCCTCATCATCTAATGGCTCCTAAAATGCTTACGAAGCTACTTGAGCAAACTGCTAGAAAACATGGAAAGTATCTTAATCGTCGCGAAAAGGGAAAGAAGCAGGAGTGACCGATTTCTGGGGAGCAATTCCAGAGAAGACCAGCAGGGTCGGGGTTATCCCCAGGGCCGTGGTGCTCACGCCGGCAGTTTCTGGGCCTCGACCCGCACCAGGGCTTGGTCACGCCGTCCAGGATGCGCGGCCCCATGGGTGTGACATCCCAGCTTTCGAAGTCGGTCGCCATTATTTCAACCATGCACACGGAATGTCCAAATGGCCGAGCTGGGGTAGGTGCCTCGCTGGGGAGTCAGTCGTCCAACGGACATCGCCTTCGCTGTAAAAAAAGAAAGGCCCCGACTGTAGTAGCCAGGGCCAGTAATGTTTCGATGTGAATAATGACTAATGGGTTATTGGGGCTGCCTCGGCAATCTTGTAGAGCTCGTGTTTACCACACTTGGAGTTTGCCAGATTTTACTGGCCTTTTAATGCTCTACTGCGAGGGAAACTGTCCGACTTCTGATTCACCCAATGGCATTACCTCCGCTGAGGTTGCAAACAACCTTCACAAAGGACACGACTAACATATAGGTCTGGGCACGGAGGATGTCTAGTGCTTTTTCGAGGTGGGATTTAAAAATCCTGGAATAATATGGGTCGGGAAAATTGGGAGCCCCAGGAGACCTTGGGGGGCGGGGTTATCCCCGGGAGTATGATTCTCACGCCGGCAGTTTCTGGGCCTCGACCCGCACCAGGGTTCGATCAAGCCGCCCAGGACGTGCGGCCCCAGGGGCGTGTCACCTACTGACGTCGAATTTTTTCAATGATGCTTTGGAAATGTCCATTTGTCCGAGAAAGGTCCGAAGGCAGGATTCTGGAGTGGGGCCATGGAGAAGACCTAACCCCTGGCGAAATCGTACTTTCCTCCAGACCTGCCCCCTCCTGGGTGAGGGACTGTCCGGGGACCAATCCCAAAGGGGCAAGCGGGAAAGCCCCAGGAAGGGGGCCTACCGAGCGAATCCAGGGGGTGTCCGGGCCGGCGGCCGGGGGCAGCGGGACGGGAGCCCCAGAAAACCAATGGGGCCGGGTAAATTCCAACCCCCATGTGCCTCACTCGGCCAGTTTCTGCGGCTTTTCTCGTACAGGGGTCAGGCTTCGATGCCGACGACGAGAAACCGGGGCAGCGGTCGATCACCTGCTGCCGATTTTTCGGAGGATGCATCGGAAATGTCCGAAAGTCCGGGGTAGGGACGGGTTCCCAGGAGAGGGAGGAAGGCCAACCGCCCACCACCGCTTGAAAATCCCCCAAGAGGTCCTCGGCCTTTTTCCTCATACACCCATGAGGTAAGTTGCGGAGAAAAAGTCTTGCAGGAGCAAAAAGGCGACGGGTAGGGCGACCTCTTGAAAAAATTCAAGGGGCCTTTCCCGGGAGCTCATGCTGGCTCGCTTCTGCGAACCCTCGTGCTGCTCATACTGGGGAGCCAACAAAACCCGTTGGCGCAGTGTTGGCGGGGCCAAAAGAAAAAGGGGTTAGGCTTATCACCTAACCCCGTGCATTCATTCTGGTGGAGCTGGAGGGAATCGAACCCACGACCTCTTGAATGCCATTCAAGCGCTCTCCCAACTGAGCTACAGCCCCGTCGCGAGAGGAGAAATTATCGCGGGGCCAAAAAAAGTCAAGCGCTTTTTCTTCCCAACACGCATTTTTCCCCTGCCCTTTTCTTCCCTACCCGTTTCCCGTACAAATCCCTCCGTGAAATGGCGCCGACAACGCGCCCCAAGGAGTCCGCCTACCGTGCTCGCCCTGGCCAACCGCCTCGCCCTCAAAGCCCTCTGGGTCGCCGGTATCTTCCTCGGCATCACCCTCATCAGCTTCGCCGTCATCCACTTGGCCCCGGGTTCCCCCACCGATATGCAGACCACCTTGAATCCCCTGGCCACCGCCGAAACCCGCGCCCGCCTCGAAAAACTCTACGGCCTCGACCGCCCCCTGCCCGTCCAATACCTCGACTGGCTCGGCAAGCTCGTCCGCTTCGACTTCGGCCAGTCCCTCTCCGGCGACCACCGGCCCGTCTGGGACAAAATCCGCGAACGCCTGCCCCTGACCTTTTCCATGAACATCGTCTCCCTCGTGCTCACCCTGATGATCGCCATCCCCATCGGCCTGCTTTCGGCCTATAAACAGGGCGGCCTGTTCGACCGGGCGGCCACGGTCTTCGTCTTCGTCGGCTTCGCCGTACCCGGCTTCTGGCTGGCCCTGCTCCTCATGCTCCTTTTCGGCATCCACTGGGGCATACTCCCCATATCCGGCCTCACCTCCATGGACTTCGCCACCTTCTCCCTCTGGGGAAAAACCGTCGACCTGGCCCGACACCTGACCCTGCCCATCTTCATCTATACTTTCGGCGGCCTGGCCGGCCTGTCCCGGTTCATGCGCTCGTCCATGCTCGAAGTCCTGCGCCAGGACTACATCCTGACCGCCCGGGCCAAGGGCCTGTCCACCTGGGCCGTCATCGGCAAGCACGCCCTGCGCAACGCCCTGCTCCCGGTCATCACCATCCTCGGCCTGTCCATACCGGGACTGATCGGCGGCTCGGTCATCATCGAATCCATCTTCGCCCTGCCGGGCCTGGGGCAGCTTTTCTATCAGTCGGTCATGGCCCGGGATTATCCCCTTATCATGGGCAACCTCGTGCTCGGGGCCGTGCTCACCCTGGCCGGCAATCTGCTGGCCGATGCGGGCTACGCCCTGGCCGATCCACGCATCCGACTCGGAGGCCGTTCCCGTGAGTGATCTGACGGGCCGCCTCCGCCGCCTCGGACGCGCCGTTGCCCGTCACGGCATGCTCTGGGCCGGACTGGCCCTGGTCGGCTCCATCTCCCTGGCCTCGCTGTGCGCCCCGGCCCTGGCCCCCTGCCCCCCCACCACCCTGGACGTCAACGCCATCCTGGTCCCGCCCGGCAGCACCGGCCATCCCCTCGGCACCGACGCCCTGGGCCGCGACGTGCTTTCACGCATGCTCTACGGCGGCCGGGTGTCACTGTGGGTCGGCTTCGTGGCCGTCGGCCTGTCGGTGGCCATCGGCCTTTTGCTGGGACTGTGCGCCGGCTATTTCGGCGGACTGGTGGATGAGGCCATCATGCGCGGCGTGGACGTCATGCTGTGCTTCCCCTCGTTCTTCCTGATCCTGGCCGTCATCGCCTTCCTGACGCCGTCGCTCACCAATATCATGATCGTGATCGGGCTCACCTCCTGGATGGGGGTGGCGAGACTCGTCCGGGCCGAGACCCTGGCCCTGCGCGGCCGGGAATTCATCCTGGCCGCCCGGGTGTCCGGCATGCGTGCCCCGGGCATCCTTTTTTACCACATTTTGCCCAACGCCGCCGCCCCGGTGCTCGTCTCGGCCACCCTCGGCGTGGCCGGCGCCATCCTGATAGAATCTTCCCTCAGCTTCCTGGGCCTTGGCGTGCAACCGCCCATGCCGAGCTGGGGCAATATCCTCATGGACGGCAAGGAAGTGCTGGAAGTGGCGCCGTGGCTGTCGATTTTTCCGGGCCTGGCCATCCTTTTCACCGTGCTCGGCTACAACCTGATCGGTGAAAGCCTGCGCGACATCCTGGACCCGCGGCTGCGGCAGTAGCGGCCTGGGCGAAAGCGCGGTATGGAATGCCCCCGGCGGCCAAAGGGCGCAGCCCTTCGGCATCCCGAACCAACCCGCGCGCGGCAAGACGGGTCACCGCGCGTGCCGGCGAACAACACGCCGGAAGAGCACCTACCATGATCGAAGTGCTGCGCATCAAGAATCTGGCCCTGATCGACGATCTGGAGCTGGAATGCGGCCCGGGCTTAAACGTCCTGACCGGCGAGACCGGCGCCGGCAAAAGCTTCATCATCTCGGCCGTCAACTTCTTAACCGGCGAAAAAATGCGCCCCGACCTCGTCCGGGCCGGCTGTGACAAGGCCGTGGTCGAAGCCCTGTTCGTCACGGGCGGCGAAGACCTGATCCTGCGCCGGGAACTGGCCGCCGATACCGGCCGCAGCCGCATCTACGTGGGCGATCAGCTCGCCTCGCGGGACACCCTGGCCGCCCTGCGCCCGAAGCTCCTGCTCCACGCCTCCCAGCATGGGCAGCAACGCCTGCTCCAGCCGGCCTTCCAGGCCGCCCTCCTCGACGGCTTCCTGGCCGACCCGGGGCCGCTGGCCGAAAAAAATCGCCTGCTGCGCGAACTGGCCGGCATCGGCCAGCAAATCCGCGATCTGGAAGCCAAGGTGACCACGCTGGAGGAAAAACGCCAGTTCCTGGAATTCCAGCACGCCGAAATCGGCCGGGTCGCCCCCAAACCCGGCGAGGAGGAAGACCTGCTCGCCCGCCGCGCCGTCATCGCCGCCGCGCAAAAGGCAACCGAATCCCTCAGCCGGTCCCTGGGATACATCGAAACCGAACCCGGCCTCCTCGATACCCTGGCCGACCTCTCCCGGGAACTGACCCACGTCGGTGAACTTTTTCCTGAATTCGCCCCGGACGCCGAGTCCGTGACCTCCTTTCGCCACCTGCTTCGGGACGTGGCCATGCGCCTGCGCCGCCAGCCGGTCCGGGCCGTGGCCGGCGATCCCGAGGCCATCGAAAAACGCCTGTTCGAACTCTCGCAACTCAAACGCAAGCTCAAAATGACCCTCGACGAGATCGTCAACCTGGACAGCGAGATCGAAAACAACCTGAATTTCCTCGACGCCTGCGGCCTGGACCACAAACGACTGGCCCGGGAGGAACACCGGCTGGTGACCGCCCTGGCCGAAACCCTGGAAACCTTGAGCCTGTCCCGCCGCGATGCCGCCGAACGCCTGTCCGCCGCCCTCTGCGGCACCCTGGCCGGCCTCGGCTTCTCCAAGGATGTCCAGGTCCTGTTCGACTTCTCGCCGGTCGAGATCTACACTCCGGCCAGCCCGGAACTGGCTCCGCTGACCGAGGACCGGGCCCGCATCCTCTGGTGCCCCAACCCCGGACAGCCGCCCCAGCCCCTGGACCGTATCGCCTCCGGCGGCGAACTCTCGCGCTTCCTTTTGGCGCTCATGTCCCTGTCCGCCGAACCCGACGGCCCCACCCTCATCTTCGACGAGATCGACGCCGGCATCGGCGGCCTCACCCTGGCCAGCGTCGGCGCCCATATCAAGAAACTGACCGCCACCTCGCAAATCCTCCTCATCACCCACTGGCCGCAACTGGCCAGCCTGGCCGACCGCCATTTCCAGGTCAAAAAAATCGTGGAAAACGGCCAGACCACCACCCGCTGCCACCGGCTGCGCGATGACGAAGTGGCCACGGAACTCTCCCGCATGGCCGGCGGCGGCGAAGCCGGCTCCGACATGGCGCGGCATTTGTTGGAGAAGAGGGAAGAATAAGATGCCTCCGGCGGCCGGGGGCATAATGCCCCCGGACCCCTCAATGCGCGGGCGCCCAGGCGGCAACCGAAGACGCTTGCTGCCTGGGCGCCCGCGAAGGGTGCGTCAAAACAAGTCAGGGGGTCTGGGGGGAATGATTCCCCCCAGCAGGTCCAGGGCAGCGCCCTGGCCGCCGGAGGCCTAAAAGCGCCGCCCCGGCCAGGGCGGTGAGCGGCGCGGCGGTGACGAGGCCGAAGCTGCCGACCAGGGTGTTGGCGATTTCGGCCGCCACCTGGGGCATGGTGACGACATTCACCAGCGGCACGCCCTGGGCCATGACCAGGAGCAGCAGGAGCAGAAAGCCGCCGCAATACGCGAGCAGCAAGGTGGTGGCCATGGTGCCGACGACCACCCGGCCGACGCGGAATCCGGAGACGGCCAGCCGCCAGAAGCCGATGCCGGGGGCGTGGGCGGCCAGTTCGGCCTGGCTGGCGGCCACGTCCATGGCCACGTCCATGACCGCGCCGCTGGCGCCCAGACAGATGGTGGCCAAAAACATCCGGCCGAGGTCAAGGGAGGCGTAGCCGGAATAAAGCAAGGTTTCCGCGAAAGGCCGCACGGCCCCGGGCAGGGCGAACCCGGGGGCCGTGGCCAGGGCGAGCAGGCAGGTCACGGCCACGCCGCCCAGGGAGCCGAGGTAGGCGGCCAGCGAACGCCGGGTGAGCCCGCCGACCAGAAAGACGACGCCGGCCATGAGCACCGCCAGCACGGCCAGGGTGACCAGCAACGGATCGCGGCCGGACAGCAGCGCCGGCGCCAGCACCTTCCACAGCAGCATGGCGGCGAAGGCGAAGGAAATGACGGCCCGCAGCCCGGTCAGCCCGGCATAGGCCACCAACGCCAGCACAAAAAGGCCGAGCACCAGCCCCTGGAGTCCCAACCGCCAATGGTCCTGGGCCACGGCCGAGACGATTTCGCCCCCACGCATGGACAGGACGACCAGCGCCATGTCGCCGGGCGCGAAAATCTTGTCCAGTTCGAGCTTGCCGAGCAAGTGGTTGTCGGCGGTGATGGTTCTGCCGGCAAACGGCCCGGACACCGGCACCACCTCCACCCGCTGGTCGCCCTCGCGGATCAGCCCGAAGCGATGCACCTGGCTGTCGTCCACGGAGACGACCCGGGCCTTGACCTGCAGGGCATCGGTCGGCAGCCGGTTCTCGAACCCCGTGGGGACGAACCACAGGGCCAGGCACACCCCGAGCATGACCACGGTCATGACCGCGTTGCGCGGGAAAAACCAGGCGAGGCGCCGCCTCTCCTGGACCTCACCGCCGGGGGGGATACTCCCCCCCGGACTCCCCTGATGGAGGGAACAATCCCTGGAAACAGCATCTTTCGCGTGGGGCATTGACGTGTCTTCCCGGTGAGGGGGACCGGGGGGCATCATGCCCCCCGGCAGGGTCCGGGGCGGCGCCCCGGTTTGCTAGCTACTGCTGCGCCGGCACGGTGCCGACGCCCATGGCGGCCGTCAGTTTCTTATTCAGGTCGGTGTTGTCGTAATAGCCGGCGAAGGCGGCGGCGCCCGGGCCGGAGGCCGAGGTCAGGACCGGCACGCCGGTATGGGCGAAGGAGGTCCAGCCGATGCCGGCCTTGTTGTCCAGGATGTGGCTCAAGGTGACGACGAGCGGTTCCTCGTCGCCATAGGCCCGGTAGTCCATTTCCGAGACCGGACTTTTCGGGTGTTTGCGGACGGTGCGCATGCTGCGGTCGAAAGCCGCCTTGACCTCGGCCAGCTCGAAATCCTTGAGGTACATGCCGTGGGGATCGGCTGGGGAGGTGACGTTCTTGTCGGGCTTGGGTGCGTTTTTCATGGCCTCCAGGTCGGCGGCCGTGGGCACGATCAGGCCGTAACTTTCGCGGATCAGCGGGACGATATCGTCAAAAGAGGCGGTTTCCGGGGTGTGGGTCTTTTTGTAGGCGTCTATGGTGTCGGTGAACCGCTCGAAGGAGGCCTTCTGGTTTTTGAGATACTCGTAGTAGTTGCCGTAGCGGGTGCCGGCGAAACCCAGGGTCAGGCCGCCGCATTCGTGGTCGCCGGTGACGATGATGAGGGTCTCGGAAGGATGTTTCGCGGCGAAGCGCACGGCTTCTCCCACGGCGGCATCCAGGGCCAGGGTATCGTCCACGGCGGTGGCGGCGTCGTTGGCGTGGCAGGCCCAGTCGATCTTGCCGCCCTCGATCATGAAGAAAAAGCCCTTGGGATTGTCCAGAAGCTCGATGCCCTTGGCCGTATACTCGGCCAGGGACAGGCCTTTCGGATCCTTGTCCAGGGCGTAGGGCATGGAACGGCCCCAGGTCAGTTCGGGATTGATGGCCACGGCCTTGACGCCGGGCTTGAGGTCCAGGATGGATTGCCGGGTATCGGCCACGACGTAGCCGGCGGCCTTGAGGGCCGAAAGGGCGTTTTGCTTGTCGCCCTGGGTCCGGGAGCGTTGGCCTTCGGGGTCGATCAGGCCGCCGCCGCCGAAATACGCGAAACCGCTTTTGGCCATATCCAGGGCGATTTCGTAATAATTGCCGCGTGAAGGCTCATGGGCGTAAAAACTGGCCGGCGTGGCGTGGTTGAGGGACACGCTGGTGACGATGCCGACCTTGAGCCCCTTGTCCCGGGCCCGTTCGGCAATGGTCGGCACGGAATTGCCGTTGCCGTCGAGGCCGATCACCCCGTTTTCGGTCTTGACCCCGCTGGCCAGGGCCGTGCCGGCCGCGGCGGAATCGGTGATGATGGAATTGAGCGAATAGGTGGTGGTCACGCCCTGGACCGGCAGGGAGTCCATGGCCAGCTTGACGATGCCGGGTTTGGTCTCGCCCTTCCGGGCGGCCAGCACGTACTCGGCGGCGCTGCGTTGGGCGATGGCCATGCCGTCGCCGATAAAAAGAAATACGTATTTCGGGAGTCGGCCGGTATCGGCCCCGGCCGTCGGGGCCAACAGCACCAGGAGCAGGAGCGCCCAGGCCAGGCGTTGGCACAGGGCGGCCGAAAAAGACGAAAACGCTGCACCTCGCATGGAAACGTCCTCCGTTTGGCGCGCTGGACATGGCGCACCCCGCTTATGGCGGGACACATCGGTTTTTGCAAGCACAACCGTCATCCCCGATAAAGGCTTTGCCGCATGTCACCGTCCGGCGACACCAGGCCGCCCCCTAGGAGGCGCGCCCGGCGACGAACGGAACTCGGGCCGGCCGGACGCCTGGTGCCTGCTTGACCGGGCCGGACACGGTTGTATTTTCTTCGACGGTCGGGAGCGCCCCGGCCCGGGCCGTGGCCGCGGCCAGAAGCACGGCCAGGACGAGCCAGGCCAGACGGTTGATCGTGGAGGCGGGCAAAGTCGGAACGACATGGCGACGCATGGGGTTTCCCTCCGTGACGGTTCTCGCCAGAAGGCGTACCCGGGACGGATGACGGTCAGGTGGCGGGGATGTGGCGTTTGCCGTCCCCCGGGCGCTTGCGCCCTCGGATGATTTCCCGATGGACAAACGCAGCCCGATTCGCTTGAGTGGCCGGTACGCCATCACCATTCACGCGGGCCGCCACCAGCGGGGCCCGCCCCCAAGGAGCAAGCCATGCCGGAATACGCCAGCCCCAGGCATTACGAGAATCTGGCCAAACGCTTTCCCGGATTCATGTCGGCCTTGGAGGCGATGGCCAAGGCAGCCCGCCAAAGCGGGCCCCTGGATGAAAAGACGTTGCATCTCATCCAGCTCGGGGCGGCCACGGCCATCCGGTCCGAGACGGCCGTGGTCAGCCACGCCCGCCGGGCCGTGCAGGCCGGGGCCACGCCGGCCGAGGTGGCCCAGGCCTTGTTGGCGCTGACCTCGACCATTGGTTTCCCGGCCGTGGCGGCCGGTCTCAAGTGGTCCCAGAAGTATCTGGAAGACTGATAGAACCCACAGGGAGGATGCATGAAGTCACTCAAAGGCAGCCAGACGGAAAAAAACATCCTGACCGCATTCTGCGGCGAATCGCAAGCCCGCAACCGCTACACCTACTTTGCCGGCAAGGCCAAGAAGGAAGGCCTTGAGCAGATCGCCGCCATCTTCAGCGAAACCGCCGACCAGGAAAAGGAACACGCCAAGCGGCTGTTCAAATTCCTGGAGGGCGGCGACGTGGAGATCTCCGCCGCCTTCCCGGCCGGCGTGATCGGCGCCACCTTGGACAACCTGAAGGCCGCCGCCGCCGGCGAACGCTACGAGGAAAACGAGATGTATCCGGGTTTCGCCGCCACGGCCAAGCAGGAAGGCTTCGAGGCCGTGGCCGCCGCCTTCGCGAACATCGGCAAGGCCGAAGGCTTCCACAAGAAGCGCTACGAAGCCCTGGCCGCCAACATCGCAAACGGCACCGTCTTCAAGCGGCCGACCAAGGTCGTCTGGCGCTGCCGCAACTGCGGCTTCGTCTACGAAGGCACGGAGCCGCCGGCGAAGTGCCCGGCCTGCGAGCATCCGCAGGCCTACTTCGAAATCGTGCCCGAAAACTGGTAGGGCCCATTTGGATCCGGGGAGGGGCGACGCCCCTCCCCCCTGACCAGGGCGCTGCCCTGGACCTGCTGGGGGGAATCATTCCCCCCAGACCCCCTGACCCGGGGACTATGATTAGAAACCTTCGGTGCGAGGGGTCCGGGGGCATCATGCCTGCCAGCCGGGCGTCCGGCCCCGGCCGCCGGAGGCATCTTCTCTTCCTCTCTCGGCCGCCGAGGCATCTTCTTCCCCGCCATCTCCCACGCCTCAATCCTCGGACAGGGGCCGGATGTGCCAGATGCGCTCGGCGTATTCCGCCACGGCCCGGTCGCTGGAAAACGGCCCCATAGTGGCCGTGTTCCTGATGGACGCCCGGGTCCAGGCCTCGGTATCCAGATAGAGGCGGCCCACCGCGGCGTGGGCGTCCATGAAGACCCGGTAATCGGCCGTGACGCAGTAGTAGTCCCCATGATTGAGGAGGCTGTCCAGGACCGGGGCGAACAGGTCCGGTTCGCCCGGACAAAAGGCCCCCCGGCCGATCATGTCCAGGACCTCGGCCAGTTCGCCGTCGGCGGCCACCACCCGGCGCGGATCATGCCCGCCGTGCCGGGCCGCCTCCACCTCCGGGGTGGTCAAGCCGAAGATGAAAATATTCTCCGCCCCCACCGCTTCCAGGATCTCCACGTTGGCGCCGTCCAGGGTGCCGATGGTCAGCGCCCCGTTTAAGGCGAACTTCATGTTGCCCGTGCCCGAGGCTTCCATGCCGGCGGTGGAAATCTGCTCGGACAGATCGGCGGCCGGAATGACCTTTTCGGCCTGGGACACGCAGTAATTGGGCAAAAAAACCACCCGCAGCCGACCCTTCATGGCGTCGTCGCCATTGACGGTCTCCGCCACGGCGGTAATCAGCCGGATGATGCGCTTGGCCATGAAATAGCCGGGCGCGGCCTTGCCGCCGAACAGCACCGTGCGCGGCGGCGCGGCGTAGGACGAATCGCGGCGCAGGCGGTTATAGAGCGTAATCACGTGCAGGACGTTTAAAAGCTGGCGCTTGTATTCGTGCATGCGCTTGACCTGCACGTCAAAAAGCGAGTCGGGATTGAGCCCGACGCCGATCTTGCGCATGGCGTAGCGGGCCAGCCGTTTCTTGTTCTCGCGTTTGGCCGCCCGCCAGGCCTGGCGGAAAGAGGCGTCCTCGGCCAGGGGAAGGAGCTCGGCCAGCTTGTCCAAATCCCGGACCCAGTCCGGGCCGATGGCCTCGTCGAGGAGCTTGGACAAGGCCGGATTGGCCTGTTTGAGCCAACGCCTCGGGGTTATGCCGTTGGTGATGTTCGTGAATTTTCCCGGATAAAACGCATCGAACTCCGGAAACACCTTGTCCCGCAAGATGGTCGAATGAAGCTTGGCCACGCCGTTGACGGTGTGGCTGCCCACGATGGCCAGATGGGCCATGCGCACCCGGCCGTTATCCACGATGGCCATGCGCCGGGCCCGGCCCCAGTCGCCGGGATAACGCTTGGCCACCTCCTCCTGGAACCGGCGGTCGATCTCCCGGATGATCTCCAGGTGCCGGGGCAGCACCCGGCCGAGCAGCTCCTCGGACCAGGTCTCCAGGGCCTCGGGCAGCACGGTGTGGTTGGTGTAGGCGAACGTCCGGCGGCAGATGTCCCAGGCCTCTTCCCAGGCGAGGAACTCCTCGTCGACCAGGATGCGCATGAGCTCGGCTATGGCGATGGTGGGATGGGTATCGTTCAATTGAATGGCCACCTGATCGGGAAAATCCGCGAAGGAGGGACCGGATTTCTTGTGCCGGCGCACGATGTCGCGAAGCGTCGCCGCCACCAGGAAATACTGCTGCTTCAGGCGCAGTTCCTTACCGGCGATAGGCTCGTCGTTGGGGTAGAGCACCTTGGAGATATTTTCGGACAGGATCTTGGCCTGCATGGCCCCGACAAAATCGCCCTGGTTGAAGTCGCGCAGGGAAAACTCCTGGGAGGAGGCGGCGGCCCACAGGCGCATGTTGGTGACATGGCCGCTGCCGTAGGCCGGGATCAGGATGTCGCAGGGCATGGCCATGACGGTGTCCGTGTCCACCCAGCGGTACCGCAACTGGCCTTTCTCGCGGTAGGGTTCGCTGCGGCCGTGAAACTGCACCTCGTAGAGGTGCTCCATCCGGTCGATGACCCAGGGACTGCCGTGACGGCGCCAGTTGTCGGCCCGCTCCTCCTGCCAGCCGTTCACGATGGTCTGGTGGAACAGCCCGTAATCGTAAAGGATGCCGTAACCGTAGCCCGGGATGCCCAGGGTGGCCAGGGAGTCCATGTAGCAGGAGGCCAGCCGGCCGAGACCGCCGTTGCCGAGACCGGCGTCGCGTTCCTCCTCGGCCAGATCCTCCAGGGTATAGCCGAGCTTGGCCATCACCTCCCGGCAGCCCGCCTCCATGCCCATATTAATGATGTAGTTCATGAGGAACCGGCCGGGCAGAAATTCCATGGACAGGTAATAGACCCGCTTGGAGAGCGTATCGTAGTACGTGGCCTGGGTCCGCAGCCACATGCGGATGAGCCGGTCGCGGATGGCGTAGGCCAGTCCGCTGAAATAGCGAAACGGGTCGGGCGGATAAAGGTCGTTGCCAAGATTGGACAGGATATGACGGCGCAGGTCTTCGGTTAACGAATCGAAATCGTGGAACTCCTCGACGGCAGGTAAGGTCATGGACATCTCCCGGTCAAAAAGGGTTCGACGGGACGCACGACGACAGGATTGTCCATGATCTACGGAAAGGCGGCGGGATTGTCAAAACGAGCGGCCGGGAGCGCAAAAAAAAGCCCTGAGAAGGAGCGGCGTCCGTCTCAGGGCTATCAGGGGGGTCCCGCGCGGGTCCGGAGCGCGGGGCAGGAAGTGCGACGTGCCTATGCCGCCTCCCTAATATCGAGTCGATAGTTACGCAGGGCGATGCGCAGCGCTGCCACGCACCAGTTGTCGCAACCGGGCTTGCCAATGGGTCTGGAGAGACGCGGGGCGTAATCTTCGGTCGTCACGGCCTGGGCGTCGTAGGCGCTCATCCCCCGCACGGTTTCAAGGAGCGCGGCGGTGCATTCCCGGCAATAGGCGCAACATTCGACCACCGCCCCGGCATCGACAATGATGCCGTTGTCAATACGCAGCTGGATGGTGATGCTGCTGCCGCAGGCGGAACAGGGGCTGGTTCCGGAGACGGTGTAATGGGTCAACGGGGTGACCAAGGGCGTTACTGTCGCGGCTGTTTCGGTGTAACACATGGCGGCCTCCTTCCAGGGGAGCGCATTGCTTTTTCGTGCTCGCTTGCTGCCCCTGGAGAAGCAACCGCCGTGCCACAGCGTATAACACTTTAGGATATATCATTTTTTCAAAAAATTGCCGTAGAGAGGGTCCAACACCCCGTGGCGCTATGTTGCAAACAAGCAACACCCAGGACGCCGAACCGCGAGAATGGTCACGAAATGGTGGGGTTGCGCTGTGATTCGCATGTTGCAAAAATGCATCATGTTGCAAATTTGCATAAGGTCGGGCATCCTCTCCCCATCCTTCTTTGTCCGCCGGACGACAAATCATGACCGACCTCAAAAAAGACAGCCCCATGCCCCCCGACCCCGTAGCCGCGCATCTCGATGCCCTGCTCGACAGCATCGAGGACGGCCTGTTCATCACCGACCGCCACGGCTACGCCCTCAAGGTCAATGCCGCCTATGAGCAGCTGACCGGCCTGACCAAAGCCGCCCTCATCGGCCAGAACGTCGAAAATCTCAAAAAATCCGGCCTGACCACCATCGCTCCGCTCACGCCCGAAATCGTGGCGACCGGCAGCCCGGCCTCCACCATTCAGGTGACCAGCGACAACCGGACCATGACCATCGACGGCAAGCCGCTCTTCGATCCCGACGGGTCCGTCGCCCTGGTCGTGCTCTACGCCCGGGACATCACCCTCATGGACCGCCTGCGCGACCGCATCGCCCGCCAGCAGGAACTTATCGAAACCTACCAGCACCAGATGGATTTCTTCATCCGCGAGGGGGGGGGCGTCACCCACTGCATCGCCGAGCACTCGTCCATGAAACGGCTGCTCGACCTCCTGCACCGGGTGGCGGCCACCGACGCCGTGGCCCTGGTCCTTGGCGAAACCGGCGTCGGCAAGGAGCTTATCGCCCACATGATCCACGAGGCCAGCCCCCGGCGGGAGCATCCCTTCATCAAGGTGGACTGCGCCTCCATCCCGGAAAATCTCATCGAATCCGAGCTGTTCGGCTATGCCCCCGGCGCCTTCACCGGTGCCCATCCCAAAGGACGGGTAGGCTTTTTCGAGATGGCGGAAGGCGGCTCCATCTTCCTCGACGAGATCGGCGAAATGCCGCTGTCCCTGCAGTCGCGACTCCTGCGCGTGCTCCAGGACCGGAACCTGACCCCGGTCGGCTCCTCCAAGGCGCAAAACATTGACGTCCGGGTCATCGCCGCCACCAACCGCAACCTGGAGGAGGCGGTCAAGGCCGGCACCTTCCGGAGCGACCTCTATTTCCGCCTGAAGGTGGCGGTGCTGCACATCCCGCCCCTGCGCGACCGGCCGGACGACATCCTGCCCCTGGCCAGGCTGTTCCTGTCGCGCTTCTGTTCCCGCTACCGCCGGCACATGAGTTTCACCCGGGAGGCCGAGCGGCTGCTCCTGCACTACAACTGGCCGGGGAACGTCCGGGAGCTGGAAAACTGCATCGAAGGGCTCGTCATCGCCGGCGATACGGACCACATCGACGGCGACGACCTGCCGCAGCCCATGCGGGTCAAGGAATGCCGCCTGCCGACGGCCGAGGCCGGCCCGGCCGGGCCGGCCCCGGACTGGGAGCGCCCCTTCAAGGATGTGACCGCGGCCTTCGAGCGGGACTACCTCACCCAGGCCATGGCCCATTTCGGCTCCATGGCCGAGACGGCCCGGCGGCTCGGCCTCGACCGCACGACCATCTTCCGCAAGCTGCGGGCAGGCCCGCAACAGCGCGTCGCGGCCACGGCACCAGCCTCCGGGACCGGCGCGCCGGCCTCGGGGCAGCCCCCGAGCGATCCGTGAAGAAACACGGCGGCGGCCCGGGGGCATGCCGCCCCCGGACGCCCGCGCCGGGACCTTTCCCTAGGATGCCATGTCGATCAGCGAATTCCAGTCCGCCGCGAACTTTTCCAGGCCGACGTCCGTCAGGGGATGGCCAATGGCGTACTCCGCCGCCGGCCTGTCCAAGGACAGGGAAACGCGGGGAATGGGGGTCAGCCCCGCCGGAGCGGCCGGATACGACGCCTCGGGCACGGGCATGCCGGCCTCGGCCCAGGCCAAAAGCAGCTTGGCCGGCGCGGTGACGATGTCCGACCCCAGGGCCAGGGCGCCGAGCAAATGCTCCATGGTCCGCACGCTGGCCGTCAGCACCTCCACATGGCCGTCGCCCGGCGCGTACAGGGCCAACGTATGGCGGACGAGGTCCAGGCCGTTTTCCCCCCGGTCGTCGAGACGGCCGATGAACGGCGACAAAAAGACATCGCCCCGCCTGGCCCCCCGGGTGGCGACATAGACGGCGGCGGCCTGCTCCTGGCTGAAAACCAGGGTCATGTTGACGCGCCGGCCCTCGTCGACGAGCACCCGCGCCGCCGCCAAGCCGGCGGCGGTGGTCGGCAGCTTGATGTGGGCGTTGGCAATCCAGGTGTCGAACTCCCGGGCCTGCCGGATCATGGCCTCGGCCGTGGTGGCGGCGTCGGCGTAGACCTCGATGGAAATGGAGCCGTCCGGCAGCATGGCCGACAACTCCTGGCACAGGGTCCGATAAAACGCGTAAATGGTCGTCTGGCTGAACTTACTGCCCGCGGTCCGATGGGCCGCGGCCTCGGGATTTTTGGCCAAAAGGCTCGGATTGGTGGTCTGCCCGTCCAGGAATCCCAACGTATCGAGCACCCGCCGGGTCTCCCCGGGATCGGCGCCGTCCAGAAAAAGCCGTGTTTTTAAGGCTGCGGGTCGCATGAATGCCTCGCCTCGCGGTAAATGGTGAAACCACGTCCCAAAGGGCCGGGCCGTGGCCGGATCATACCGGGATTGAAACACCGTCGGCGGAAAAAAAGCAAACGATTTGCCGCCGCTTTCGGCGGTCCGTCGCCGTGGCCGGGGCCACGGCGACGGACCGCACGTTCCCGCAGGCCGCCGTCAGGCCGGATCCTCGGGCTGCTCCGAGGCAGCCAGCCGCGCGGGCAGATCCAGGACAAAATTCCGGATGGCGTCGCGCACCCGGCGGTAATGGTCCAGGGCCTCCTCCTCGGAAGCGGCCCCGGCCGCCAGGGCGGGCGGATCGTCGAAGCCGGCGTGGATGCGGCGGCCGGCGCCAGGGACGTACGGACAGGCATCCCCGGATTGGCCGCACAGGGTCACCACCACGTCGAAGGGCACGTCCGGCAGTTCGGAGACGGCCTTGGACCGCTGGCCGGAGATGTCCACGCCCGCCTCGGCCATGACGGCCACGGCCCGGGGATCGAGGCCGCTCGGGGCGACGCCGGCGGAAAAAGGCGTCAGGACGTCGTGCAACAGGGCCCGGGCGAAGCCCTCCGCCATCTGGCTGCGACAGGCGTTGCCCGTACAGACGAAAAGGATACGCATGGGGAACCTCCGTCGTTTTTTGGTTGCCGCCACCCTCGCCGCTTTCGACGACAATCCGGTGACAACGGCGCCGCCCGGATCGGGGGAACCGGGAAGAGCCTGCCAGCGTTTCGTTTTGTCCCAGAAATCGTGCTTTGACCAGCCTTGATCAACACCTTGATATAGTGTATTTTTTTGACTACATTTTCAGTCTTTCCTGTGACATGTCGACCCACCTTCCCCTCCTGTAACCTTTTTACTCAAATTGCTGCGGCCATGGGACAACTTGTCCATGACCGGACAAGCCGAGGAATCGCCATGCTTTTCGGAGCACGAACCGGCCCGCCGCTCCGTCGCGGGGCGACGGAGAAGGAGGGAAAAGCCCCTCACGGGGACGGATGGCTGCAGCGGAAAATTCTAACCCTGTGGAATAGTTGCATCTGGGAAATGGTCCGGGATTTGCTTAAGGCACTACGCGTTTACGCGAGAGCCGGAAGGAAATCAGGTTTGGGGTCCGTTTACAAAACCATAACCTTAACCCAAGTGAGGTTGGCACCATGTTGATTACTGGCAACAATTATGGTTACTTCATCCCCAGCGTGACTTTCATCGGTGTCGGCGCCATCAAGTATGCCCCTGAGAAGATCAAGGCCCTGGGCAGCAAAAAGGCCCTGATCGTCACCGATAAGGGCATCGTGAAGGTCGGCATCCTGAAACAGGTCACCGACGTCCTCGACGCTGACGGCGTGAAGTACGCGGTGTTCGACGGGGCCGTCCCCAACCCCACTGACCAGAACGTCCATGATGCCGTTGAAGTGTACAAGAAGGAAGGCTGCGACAGCCTGATCTCCCTGGGCGGCGGCTCCTCCCACGACTGCTGCAAGGGCGTCGGCTTCGTCGCTGCCAACGGCGGCAAGATCCATGACTACGAAGGCGTGGACAAGTCCGCCAAGCCCTTCCCGCCCTTCGTCGCCATCAACACCACCGCCGGCACGGGCTCTGAAATGACCCGGTTCTGCATCATCACCGACCTGTCCCGCCACGTGAAGATGGCCATCGTCGACTGGCGCTGCACCCCGACCGTCGCCATCAACGACCCGGTCCTCATGGTCGGCATGCCGCCGCGCCTGACCGCCGCCACCGGTATGGATGCCCTGACCCACGCCGTCGAAGCGTACGTGTCCACCATCGCCACGCCGCTGACCGACTCCGCCGCCAAGGAAGCCGTTGAGATCATCTTCAAGTGGCTGCCCAAGGCCGTGGCTAACGGCGCCGACATGCAAGCCCGCGACATGATGTGCTACGCCGAATACCTGGCCGGCATGGCCTTCAACAACGCTTCCCTGGGCCACGTTCATGCCATGGCTCACCAGCTGGGCGGCTTCTACAACCTGCCGCACGGCGAATGCAACGCCATCCTGCTGCCCCACGTCGAGAAGTTCAACCTGATCGCCTGCATCGATCGCCTGGCTGACCTGGCCAAGCTCATTGGCGAACCGGTTGCCAATGTCTCCGAGCGTGAAGCCGCCGACGTGTTCCTGGCCGCTATCCGCCGCCTGTCCACCGACATCGGCATCCCGGCCGGTCTGGTCGAGATGGGCAAGTTCTATGGCAAGGATGTCAAGGCTGCCGACATCCCGACCATGACGGGCAACGCCCAGAAGGACGCTTGCGGTCTGACCAACCCGCGCCGCCCGACCGACGCCGACGTCATCGCCATCTACACGGCCGCTCTGTAATCGAAATAACCAATCCGGGAGGAGCCTTCGGGCTCCTCCCGTTCTTTCCAGGGCCGATTGGCCCCATATTTTTCGAGCGCTGTATTTGACGCGTTCTTTGGCAGTGTGGCGACTCCCCCCCTCAGCGATCGGGGAAGCTATGGCGCGATTGCACCAAAGGCGGATACGGCCGCCGCGTCCGGCAGGAGGATGTCCGCCGGGCGACCTCTCCGGCCTGGGCCGGAAGGACCGCAGCGGCCCGCGACAGGAGTTCGGCTCGATCATGTCCCCGGGATCGGCCTTTTGCCGCAAACGCAGCCCTGGTGGCCACCATGCCGCCTGCGTCTGCGGAGGTTCTCGAGACCGGGCGCCCGCCCCAGTTTTTTCCCTGCACGAGCCCCCGGGCTTTGCCGACCCCTGGACGTCATGTCCTCAGGATGTTATGCACCGGCTTCGTCTCGGTTTTCTTCCCTGCCTCTTTCACGTCAACCGGATAGGGCTGCATGAATAGCATCTCTCTTTCCAGGGACTATGACGCAGAGTTCGTTCACAGTGTGGAGGAAGCGTCCGGCCAGACGGTCAGCCAGTGCTACCAGTGTGGTAATTGCACGGCTGGTTGCCCGTACACTTTCGCCTACGACATCCCCGTCAGCCAGATCATGCGGCTGGTCCAGCTCGGCCAAAAAAAGACCGTCCTCGCCAGCAAATCCATCTGGTTGTGCGCCACCTGCGAATCCTGCACCACGCGCTGTCCCAACAACATCGACGTGGCCTGCGTCATGGACGTCTTGCGCCACATGTCCCGTCGCGAAGGGCTGGTCGCCGTGCCCCGCGTCAAAACCTTCTGGGACGCCTTCCTGGCCTCGGTGCGCGCCCACGGTCGGGTCTTCGAGCTGGGCCTGACGCTTGACTACATCGCCAGGACCGGCCGATTCTGGACCGACCTCGACCTGGGGCCGAAAATCCTCCCCAAAGGCAAGCTTGCTCCCTGGCCTCATGACATCCAAGGCCGGAAGCATATCGCCCGGATCTGCGCCCGGGCCGAAAGGGAGGACAAACCATGAGCGAACCTGTCGCCTATTATCCCGGCTGCTCGGGACTTGGCACCTCCAAGGAGTACGACGCCTCGACCAGGGCCGTCTGCGAAGCCGTGGGCCTGCCCCTGGTCGAGATTCCGGACTGGAACTGCTGCGGCTCCACCCCGGCCCATACCAAGGATCACGCCCTGGCCGCCGCCCTGGCCGCCCGCAACCTCCAGCTCGTGGCCGGCCTGGGCCTCGCCGTCGCCGCCACCCCCTGCCCGAGCTGCCTGACCAACCTGCGCACCGCCGCCCATCGCATGAAAAATCCGGCCTTCAAGGCCCGGGTGGACGGTCTCCTCGACGCGCCCTACACCGGCAGCGTGGACACGCGGTCCGTGCTCCAGCTGTTCGTCGAAAACGTGGGCGTCGACGCCATCGCCGCCCTGGCCGTACAGCCGCTTGCGGGCCTCAAGGTCGCGCCCTACTACGGCTGCATCATGAACCGGCCACCGGAGGTCATGGCCTTCGACGACTGCGAAAACCCCACGGCCATGGACACCATCCTGACCGCCCTGGGCGCCACGGTCGTTCCCTTCCCCCTCAAGGTCGAATGCTGCGGCGCCTCCTTCGGCATGCCCCGGCCCGACATGGTGGCCCGACTTTCCGGGAAACTCCTGGAATGCGCCACCCTGGCCGGCGCCGACCTGATGGCCGTGGCCTGCCCCATGTGCCAGATGAACCTGGATCTGCGCCAGGGACAGATCAACCGCATCATGGGCGCACACTACCGGATGCCCGTGGCCTACTTCACCCAGCTTATGGGACAGGCCTTCGGCATCCCGGAAGCAAAACTCGGCTTTGACAAACTCGCCATCGATCCGCGGCCCGTCCTGGCCAGGATCCGCTCCGGCGCGGCCGCACAGGCGGGGGGGGCATAGGCCATGCGTATCGGCGTTTTCATCTGCCACTGCGGCAGCAATATCGAAGGCACGGTGGACACCGCGACGGTGGCCAAAACCGCCCTGGAATTCCCGGAAGTCGTCTACGCCACCGACACCATGTACGCCTGCTCGGAACCCGGCCAGGACGGCATCATCTCGGCCGTCAAATCGAAAAACCTGACCGGCGTGGTGGTGGCTTCCTGCACCCCGCGCATGCACGAGCCCACCTTCCGGCGGGCCGTGGAGCGGGCCGGCTTAAACCGCTACATGTTCGAAATGGCCAACATCCGGGAACACGTGTCCTGGATCGGCAAGGATCGCGAGGCCAATACCAACAAGGCCGTGGATCTGGTGCGCATCGCCGTGGAGAAGCTGCGGCGCGACGCCCCCCTGACCCCGAACAAGTTCTCCATCAACAAACGGGTGATGATCATCGGCGGCGGCGTGGCCGGCATCCAGGCCGCCCTCGACTGCGCCGAGGGCGGCCTTTCCGTCGTCCTGGTCGAACGCGAGTCCACCATCGGCGGCAAGATGGCCAAGCTCGACAAGACCTTCCCCACGGTCGACTGTTCGAGCTGCATCCTCGGCCCCAAGATGGTCGACGTGGCCCAGCACGACAACATCACCTTGCACGCCTATTCCGAAGTGGAAGCCGTGTCCGGCTACGTGGGCAACTTCCAGGTCCAGGTCAGGAAAAAGGCCACCTATGTGGACTGGACCAAATGCACCGGCTGCGGTGCCTGCCTGGAAAAATGCCCGAGCAAGAAAAACCCGGACCGATTCAATGAGAATATCGGCCCGACGACTGCCATCAATATCCCGTTCCCCCAGGCCATTCCGAAAAAGGCGGTCATCGATCCGACCACCTGCCGCCAGTTCGTCAAGGGCAAGTGCGGCGTGTGCGCCAAGATCTGTCCGAGCGGAGCCATCAACTACGCCATGACCGACGAGATCGTGACCGAGGAGGTCGGCGCCATCGTGGCCGCCACCGGCTACGATCTCTTCGACATCAGCAAAGTCGCCGAATACGGCGGCGGCCGCTACCCGGACGTCATCACCGGCCTCCAGTACGAGCGGCTGCTCTCGGCCTCGGGCCCGACCGGCGGGCACATCCAACGGCCCTCCGACGGCAAGGAGCCCAAAACCGTCGTTTTCATCCAGTGCGTGGGCTCGCGGGACAAATCGCTGGACCGGCCGTACTGCTCGGGCTTTTGCTGCATGTACACGGCCAAGCAGACCATCCTGACCAAGGATCACATCCCGGATTCCCAGTCCTACGTCTTCTATATGGACATCCGCGCGCCCGGCAAAATGTATGACGAGTTCACCCGCCGGGCCATGGAGGAATACGGGGCGCGCTACATCCGCGGCCGGGTGGCCATGGTCTACCCCAAGGGCGACAAGCTCGTGGTGCGCGGGGCCGACACGTTGGCCGGCACCCAAGTCGAGGTCGAAGCCGACCTGGTGGTCCTGGCCGCCGGGGCCGAAGCCGCCAAGGGCGCGTCGGGGCTCGCCGAAAAGCTGCGCATCTCCTACGACAAGTACGGCTTTTTCATGGAAAGCCATCCCAAGCTCAAGCCCGTGGAGACCAACACCGCCGGCGTCTATCTGGCCGGCTCCTGCCAGGGGCCCAAGGACATTCCCCAGTCCGTGGCCCAGGGCAGCGCCGCCGCCGCCAAGGTGCTGGCGCTGTTCTCCAAGGATATGCTCGAAAGCGATCCGCAGATCTCGAAGGTGGATATCAAGCGGTGCGTGGGGTGCGGCAAGTGCATCCAAACCTGCCCCTTCAAGGCCATCAAGGAAGTGGAGATCCGTGGCGCCAAAAAGGCCGAGGTCATCGAGACCGTCTGCCAGGGCTGCGGGCTGTGCACCTCGACCTGTCCCCAGGGGGCCATTCAGCTCGCCCACTTTACGGACAACGAAATCCTCGCGGAGGTCAACGCATTATGCCAGTCCTGACTGGTCGCGAATTGCGGATCGTGGGGTTCCTGTGCAACTGGTGCTCCTACGGCGGCGCGGACACGGCCGGCGTCGGCCGGTGTACCCAGCCGACCGATTTGCGCATCATCCGCGTCCCCTGCTCGGGACGCATCGATCCGCTGTTTATCGTCAAGACCCTGCTGGCCGGCGCCGACGGGGTGCTGGTTTCCGGCTGTCACCCCCGCGACTGCCACTACGCCGAGGGGAACTTCTACGCCAGGCGGCGCCTGGAGGTCCTCAAACGCTTCCTGCCCATCTGCGGCATCGATCCGGCCCGGTTCGAATACACCTGGGTATCGGCCTCGGAAGGGCAACGCTGGCAGACGGTGGTGACGACCTTCACCGAACAGATCCATGCCCTGGGCCCGGCGCCCCGCTTTGCGGATGCGGCGCCGGAACTGCTCGCCAAGGCCGCCGAAATGCTCGACCAGGGAGGCGCCCATGCCACGGCTTGAGGAACTCAAATCCCGCATCAAGGAGGCGCTGCCCGGCCTTGCCTGCGTCATCGGCTGGCAGCAGGGCTACGATCCCCTGCACCACACGCCGCTTTTCATCCGCAGCGAGTCCGATGTGGCGCGGCTCGAATGGGGGGCCCTCAACGTTCATAATCCCGCCGTCTACCTGCCGAGCTATCGCGGCCAGAAAATTGGCGTGGTGGTCAAGGGCTGCGACTCGCGCTCGGTGGTGGAACAGCTGCAGGAAAACCTCATCGACCGCGAAAACGTGGTCATTTTCTCCATGCCGTGTACGGGCGTGATCGACCTGGCCAAGGTCAAGGCCCGGCTCGCCCAGGCCGGCGCCCCGGCCGGCACGGTCACGGCCGTCGTCGAGGACGGAACGACCCTTTCGATCACCGCCGGCGGGCAGACCGTCGCCCTGGCCCTGGCCGAGGTCCGGGCCGACAAATGCGGCCGCTGCCAGTTCCCCAATGCGGTCGTGGCCGACCAGTTCGTGGGCGATCCCATCACGCCGGTCGCGCCGACCACGCCGGAAGACGCCGACTTGGCCGCACTGACCGCCAAAAGCGTGCCCGAACGCCTGGCCTACTGGCGGGCCCAGATGGACCGCTGCATCCGTTGTTACGCCTGCCGCAACGCCTGTCCGCTGTGCGTGTGCCGCGACCACTGCATCGCCCAAAGCCGCGAACCCCACTGGATGACCCAGGAAGACACGGCCACGGAGAAGTTCTTCTTCCAGCTGGTGCACGCCATGCATCTGGCCGGCCGCTGCACCGAATGCGGCGAATGCCAACGGGCCTGTCCCATGGGCATCCCGATCCTGACCCTTAAAAAACACCTAAACGGCACCATCCGCGATCTGTTCGACTACCAGGCCGGCGTCGATCCGCAAGCCATCCCGCCGCTTTTGCAGTTCAAGGTCGAGGAAGCCAACATCAACGAGAGGGGCTGGTAATGGCCACCGTCAAATACATATCCCACGAGAAACTGCCCCAGTGGTTGGCGGCCCTGGCTGCCGAGCGCCGGCTGCTCGTGCCCGTCGCCTCCGGCGACGGGTCGGTGGTGTTTCGGCCCTTCGATCCGGCCAGACGGCCGGTCCTCGACGGCGATGCCACCGCACCGCCCAAGGCCGCCATCTTCCCGGCCTGCCAGGAGCTCTTCCGCTACGAGCAGACCAAGGATCCCGAAAATCCCGAACACACCACCATGCAGCTCCTGCCCGACCCGAAGGCCGTCCCGACCGTGGTCTTCGGCGCCCGGCCCTGCGGCGTGCGCGGCTTTCTGATCTTCGACCGCGTCTATCTGGGCCAAAAATTCCCGGATCCGTACTACGCCGCCGCCCGGGAGGCGACCGTGTTCGTGACCATGGCCTGCAAGACGGTGGAAAACACCTGCTTCTGCCATTGGGTCGGCGGCGGACCGTCCGATCCGGCCGGATCGGACGTCCTTTGCACCCCGGTGGACGGCGGCTATCTGGTGGAAGCGGTCAGCGACAAGGGCGCGCCCCTGCTCGCGAACCCGCTGCTCGAAGACGGCGAAGCCAAGGTCGCCGAGGCCGACGCCGTCAAGGCCGCCGCCCGCGCGGCCCTGGGCGACGCCCCGGACATCGCGAATGCCCCGGAGGCCCTGCTGGCCGTCTTCGACGATGCGGACTTCTGGCGCGACATGTCGGAAAAATGCATCAGCTGCGGGGCCTGCACCTACCTGTGCCCGACCTGCTATTGTTTCACCATCACCGACGAACCATCCGGACTTTCCGGCCGACGCCTTCGCTCCTGGGATGCCTGCATGCACTTCCAGTTCACCATGGAGGCGTCGGGACACAATCCCCGGCCGACCAAGGCCCACCGCCTGAAAAACCGGGTGGGCCACAAGTTCAGCTACTACCCGAGCCTGCATGAGGGGCTCGTTGCCTGCTGCGGCTGCGGCCGCTGCATCAAGAGCTGTCCGGTTTCCGTGGATATCCGGGAAATCGTGCAACAGGCCGTGGCCAGAGCCAAGGCCTAGGGGCGTTTCCATGACCAATCCGAAAAATCCCTATCTGCCTGAAGTGGCCACCATCCTGGAAACGGTCCAGGAGACCCATAACATCAAGACGTTTCGCCTCCGGTTCGACAACGAGGAGGCCATGCAGGCCTTCTCCTTCGAGCCGGGCCAGGTCGGACAGCTGTCCTGCTTCGGCGTCGGCGAATCGACCTTCGTCATCAATTCGCCGCCGACCCGGATGGACTACCTGCAATTCTCGGTCATGCGGGCCGGCGAAGTGACGACCCGGCTGCACGGCCTGACCGCCGGCGACAAGATCGGCGTGCGGGCGCCGCTCGGCAACCACTTCCCGTACGAATCCATGAAGGGCAAAGATATCGTGTTCGTGGGCGGCGGCATCGGCATGGCGCCGTTGCGGACGCTTTTTCTCTTCATGCTCGACAACCGGGCCGACTACGGCGCCATCACGCTCCTTTACGGGGCCAAGTCCCCGGCCGACATGGCCTTTGGGGCCGAACTGCCGGAATGGCTCGCCCGCAAGGACGTCAACACCGTGCTGACCATCGACCGCGAGGCCGAGGGCTGGGAACACCGGGTGGGGCTCATCCCCAACGTGCTCACGGAACTGGCCCCCAAGCCCGAGAACGCCGTGGCCATCACCTGCGGCCCGCCGATCATGATCAAGTTCACCCTCGAAGCCCTCAAAAAACTGGGCTTCGGCGACGAGCAGATCGTGACCACCCTGGAAAAGCGCATGAAATGCGGGGTGGGCATCTGCGGCCGCTGCAACATCGGCACGAGCTACGTCTGTCAGGACGGGCCCGTCTACACGTACGCCCAACTCAAGAAGCTGCCCAATGAGCTGTAGCATGGAATCTCCGGGGGCCAGGGGGTTTGCCCCTGTCCCCCGGGGGAATCGACCATATCGCCACTTTTACCCCCCGTGCGAGGGGTCCGGGGGCAGCCTGCCCCCGGCCGCCGGAGGCATCTTCCCCCATCAGGGAGGGATACGATAATGGCACGTTTTTTTAACGCCAGTGACATCGTCGGCACGGCCGTCGAGATCGAACGCCGCGGACGCAACGTCTACACCCAGGCGGCGGCCGCCGCGACGAACCCGGATGTGAAGCGCTTTCTGGAATTTTTCGCCGGCGAGGAGGCCAGGCATCTGGCCATCTTCGAGGCCATGGCCAAGCGGGTCGGCAAAACCGAGATCCCGACCGGCAGCGATCCGGGCGAGTATATGGATTACGTCCAGGCCCTGCTTGATTCCCATGCGCTTTTCTGCGGCGGGGCGCCCGAGAAGGGTCTGGCCGACGCGGCCGACGCCGAGGCGGCCATCGAGCTGGCCAGCCGGTTCGAGAAGGACACCATCCTGTATTTTCGCGAAATGATGGACCTGTTGCCGCCCACCGAGGTCGATGTCGTCAAGAAATGCCTGGAAGAGGAGCGGGGACACCTGCGGCAGCTGCGCGGCATGCTGGTGACGTTGCGCCAGGCCCGCTGACGCGACTCCGTCGGAAGGGTCCCGGCAACCAAGGAACCGATCATGTATCACGACGATTTCGGTTTTGACGCCCTGCCGCTGCAAAGCCCCCTGGATCGGAGCCCGCGGGGCAGCAGCCTCTGGGTTCAGGAACAGGACTACGCCAGCCAACTCGTCGGCCTGCTTTTGGCTTCCGACCTGTTTTCCGCCCGCACCCCCGGACCGCACCCCGTCCTGGAGGGCGCGCTGCTGGCCACGTCCTGGCCCGGAGTGGTTGTCCGCTTTACCGGCGAAAGCCTTGACCAGGACGATCTGGACACCCTGCTCGGCTGTCTGCTGCTGGCCTTCGGCAATCCGGGCCGCAGTTCCGGCTCCACCCGTTTTCCCCTGCGCGACCTGGCCCGGCGCATCGGGGCCAAGGGCCGCCGCCCGACCGTCCGCGGCCTGGAGCGGTCCCTCTGGCGCCTGGCCGGCGCCGGCCTCGGGGTCACAAGCGAGGACGGCAAGATCCGGACGCATACCCGGCTCATCCATGCCCTGCTTTGCGACAGCGCCAGCAGCGCCTGCGCCGTGGAAATCAATCCCCGGTTGCTGGACGGCTTCCGGTCGCCCACCTGCGTGGAGCGTCTCCTGGCCACCCGGGCGCCCCTGGGGGCCGCCCCGTTTCGCCGCTGGCTGGCCGGCCTGCTGGCCAATTCCTCCGGCTGCCTCTGCCTGGAACTGGCCGGATTGCGGCGCTTAAGCGGCTTGGTGCATCAGCCCATGCCGGCGTTTCGGGAACGGGCCGAGGCCGCGTTCCAGGCTTTTTTGGAATTGGGCTATATCGTCTCCATCGATCAAAACGGTCCCGACCGTCTGGTGATCACCCATCAGGTCGCCCGGGGAGAACAAGCGGCATGTCTTCTCGTGTCCTGAAACCTGTATTCCGGGGGCGGCGCCATGTCCCGACAGGCCACGAAGCGCAGCAAGCAGACCGTGGCTGACGGACCGTCCCGCCGCCAGCGCGGTGGTCGCAAACTGCCCGAGACCGGACCGCTGCGGACCCTGCCGCTGCGCCGGCTGCTCCTGAATGCCGCCCCGGAAGGTCGCGAAGCCTATACAACCCCATCCCGGCTGTGTCTGGCAGGGTCGGACGCCGATGCCCAGCGGCCCGGGGGAGGGATTCGTCAGGCCACGACCCTCGAGGATCTCATCGGCATCGAAGACAGCAAGCTCGATTTCTACCAGGACTTGCGCCAAAAGGTGGAAGAACTCCAGGAGGCCCATCAGGAATCCGAACTGCGCCGCCAGGAGATCGCCGCCATCCTCGACGGCATCACCGACATCATGATGGTCCTGACCCAGGACCTGCGCATCATTTCCGTCAACCATGTCTTCCACGAACTCTTCAACGTCCCCCGCCCCGAGGGACAGCACTGCTACCAGATATTTCGGGGTTCCGGCCTGCCCTGCCCGGAATGCCCGGCCCATCGGTCCTTTCGGACCAACGCCGTGTGCCGCTGCATGGGCACCTTCAAGATCGGCGGCGTGGCCCGGCAGTTCGAAATGGTGGCCTCGCCCATCCACAATCCGGACAGCCCCGAATCGCGCATCCTCATCTTCAAACACGACGTGACCTTGGAGAAACAGTACGAGGCCAAGTATTACAAGGCCGAGAAGATGGCCTCCATCGGCATGCTGGCCGCCAGCGTGGCCCACGAGATCAACAATCCGCTGACGGCCGTTTACGGCTTGGCCGAGGGCATCCGCCGCCGTCTGCCGGCCATCCGGGCCGGCGTCGACGACGCCATGTACGCCGACGTCGAGGAATATATCGAGACCATCCTCATGGAATGTCGCCGGTGCCGGGACATCGTGCGGTCCATGCTGTCCTTTTCCCGCCCCCACACCCTGGCCTTCTCCCTGGTAAGCTTAAACGAGGTGGTCACCGACACCTTGAGCATCCTGCGCGGACATCTCGACGAACGCGCCAGCGAGGGCCTCACCCTGACCGTCAACCTGGCCGAATCCCTGCCCCTGGTCCCCGGCGACGGGGCCCAGCTCAAGCAGGTGCTTTTGAACCTTCTGACCAATTCCATGGACGCCATCGCCGGCGAGGGCGAGATCACCATCACCACGCATCCGGAAAACGACAATACCGTCAATCTCTCCGTTGAGGACACGGGGTGCGGTATCACGCCGGAAGACATGGACAAGCTCTTCAGTCCGTTTTTCACCACCAAGCCCGTGGGCAAGGGAATCGGCATCGGCTTGGCCACCTGTTACAGCATCGTGCGCGAACACCACGGCTCCATTGAGGTCGCCAGCGAAGTCGGCCTCGGCACGCACTTCACCGTGAAACTCCCTTTGGATAGCGGCCAAACCAGTGAATAATCCCTATTGTGTTCTTGTGGTGGACGATGAACCTTCCATTGGCAAACTCCTGCTTAAGGAGCTGACCACGCCGGCGCGCTCCATCCATGTGGCCGCTTCAGCCCACGAAGCCCGGGATTTGTTGGCCAAAAACGAGTATGAGGTGGCGGTCATCGACATCCGCCTGCCCGACGCCAACGGCATCGATCTCATGGTGGAATTCAAAAAGCGGCAGGACGATCTGGAAACCATCCTCATCACCGGCCACGCCGCCATCGATACCGCCGTGGAAGCCATGAAGCTCGGGGCCTTCGACTACGTGACCAAGCCCTTCAATCTGGCCGAGCTGGAACTGTTGATCGAACGGGCCTACCAGCGCACCTTCCTGCGCCGGGAAAACCGGCGGTTGCGCCACTTCCAGGGCCAGACCCCGCCGGCCAAGCTCGTCGGCAACTCGGCGGCCATGAAGCAGGTCCGCTACCTGATCGAAAAGGTGGCCCCGACGGAGGTGCCGGTTCTCATCACCGGCGAATCCGGCGCCGGCAAGGAAGTGGCCGCCCATATGGTCCAGGCCCTGTCCAAGCGGGCGGACAAGCCGTTTTTCATCAAAAACTGCGCCACATTGCAAAAGGAACTGGCCAGAAGCGAACTGTTCGGCCACCTGCGGGGATCGTTCACCGGGGCGGTGGAGAACAGCGAGGGCTTCATGGCCTTCGCCAACAAGGGAACGTTGTTCCTCGACGAGATCGGCGAGCTGCCGATCGAGGTTCAGGCGGCGCTGCTGCGCGTGCTGGAGAACAAAACCTACCGCCGGGTGGGCGAAAAAGAGGAACGGCGGGTCGATATCCGGCTGCTGTTCGCCACCAACCGGGACTTGATCAAGGAAGTAGCCGAGGGACGGTTCCACGAAGCGCTGTTCCACCGCATCAACGTGTTCAACATCGAGATGCCCCCCCTGCGCCAGCGGCGGGAGGACATCCCGCTTCTGGTGGAATTCTTCCTGTCGCGCTTGACCGCCGGCCAGCCGCCCTACCGCATTTCGGACCGGGCCATGAAGTGCCTGACCTCCTACGACTGGCCGGGCAACGTGCGGGAACTGCGCAACGTCATGGAACGCTCCATCATCCTCTCCGAGAACAGCCTCATCACCGAACACGCCCTGCCCCGGGAATTCCTGGAACCGGCCCGGGCCGAGGAAGAGATCCTGACGCTTGAGGCCAAGGAAAAGGAGCACATCGCCAAGGTCCTCAATTTCTACGACAACAACCGCTCCCTGGCCGCCGAGGCTCTGGGCATCTGCCGCAAGACGCTTTACCGCAAGATCCGACAGTACAATCTCTTCTAAGCCGGCGACCGCCGCACACTGCCCTCTCCCTCCGGTTGGGCGCCACCGTCGCAGCCGGGGGCACTCCAGATCCCCCCGCCCCATGTCCCGTTTGCGGTCGCTGCCCAATTCCTTTTTGCGACTGCGGCACAATTGCGGCAGCGGGGCTGCCTCCGGCGGCCAAAGGGGCTCATCCTTTGGAAACACGCCATGATTTTAGACCGTTACAGGTTCAGGCATGGGGCAGCGATCTGGCCTCATGGAATTGCGCGGCAGCCTTGTTTTGTCCCGTCCGCCTATCCTCCCCGAAAGCATCGACCGACGCTTCCGAGGGCTTCGGCGCCAGACGACACAATTGTCTGATCGGCCGAGGCAGGAAGCGAATCGCCGCACCAGCTGGACGAATTCTATCTCTATGTTTTCTATAACATATGGGCTGCACGTCGAAATAACCTATGTTTAAATTAGTATGTCACATATTATGCTTCAATAAACATATATTGATGGCGACTTTTGACTCACAATGCCTCTAACATTGGATCAAAATTACTTTTTCGCATGATGCCCCGCAAACGCGCCTGGGAGGCCAATCAACTCCACATTCAGTCACGCCGTGTTCAAAGTCATCGTGTCACACTGGCTGCAAGATAAGCGTGACACTGCAGCGTGAGCCTATTTTTTCTTCAATAAATTCAGTTTCATTTTATTGGCCTATTTTTTGCTTTTAATGGGGCATGACTCGCACGGAAATTTGCCACCACGGAACCACGGCGTCAGTGATGCCGAATCCTGCAAGCGACCACACCGGCGCGGCCTTTTCCTCTTCACTCCTTATGCTATTCCTAACATACAAAGGCCGCGCCTTTTCTTTTCCCCAGAACCTGCAGACAAGTCACGATCTTTCAGCGTTACGTGTCACCTACACCACGGACACGTCCACGATCCCACGCGATGCGTCAAACGGCCTGAATCGTCCGGCTCGGGCGGCCCGACGGACTTGGATCGGATCGGCCGCCGGCTGTCGGAAGGCGATCGATCGCATCGCCCGGTAATCGCGAGGGTGGCCTTTCGCCACGAGGGAGTCTTCATGCGCAGCATTCCCGTTGAACAGGCCCAGGGCATGGTGCTTTGCCATGACATCACCCGGATCGTACCGGGCGAGAGCAAGGGACCGGCCTTTCGCAAGGGCCACATCATCCAGGCCGACGACATCCCGGCCCTGCTGCGGCTGGGCAAGGAACATATCTACGTCTGGGATCTGGCCGAAGGCCTCATCCACGAGGACGACGCCGCCGGCCGCATCGCCAAGGCCATTGCCGGGGCAGGCGTCACGCTCACCCAGCCCTGCGAGGGCCGCATCAACCTGCTGGCCGACCGGCGCGGTCTGCTGAAGATCGACGTGGACACCCTGCGTCGCCTCAATTCCATCGAGGAAGTCACCATCGCCACCATCCACTGCGATGTGACGGTCTCTCCCGGACAGATGCTGGCCGGAACCAGGGTGGTGCCCCTGGTGGTGGGCCAGGGCCGGGTGGAGACCGTCGAGGCCATCACCGCCGAGACCGGCCCCATCGTCCGAGTGGCCCCCTTCCGCCCCCTCAAGGTCGGCGTCGTGACCACCGGCGGCGAAGTCTACCACGGGCGCATCAAGGACAAGTTCGGTCCGGTCTTACGCCGCAAGTTCGACGAACTGGGCTGTCAGGTGACACGTCAGGTCATCGTGCCCGACGATATGGACATGACCGTGCGGGCCATCCAGCAGTTGCTCGCCGAAGGCGCCGAGATGATCGCCGTCACCGGCGGCATGTCCGTGGATCCGGACGATCTCTCCCCCTCGTCCATCCGGGCCGCCGGCGGCGAGGTGGTCACCTACGGCTCCCCCACCTTCCCCGGGGCCATGTTCATGCTGGCCTACATCGGCGAGATCCCGGTGGTGGGGCTGCCCGGCTGCGTCATGTACCACAAGGCCAGCATCTTCGATCTGACGGTACCCCGGCTCGTGGCGGGCGAAAAACTCACCCGGGCCGACATCGTGGAACTGGGACACGGCGGCCTGTGCGTCATGTGCCCCGAGTGCCGTTACCCCTTGTGCGGGTTCGGCAAGAGCTAAACGGCAGCGGCGGAGGCCACGGCTTTCGAGGGAATACTCGCACGCGTGCGGCATCAGGCCAGGTATCCGGCCATCGGCCCGCAACGTGCGCATCAAGCGAAACGGGAATCCTTTAACCTGTCAATGGAGCAACCGTATGGAAATCGCAAAAAAAATGGAAAAGATCTGGGTGATCAACGGGATCGAGCGCAAGCTCATCGTTGACCCCGATGCCTTCCTGTCCGATGTGCTGCGCCTGCAGATGCATCTGGTCGGCGTCAAAGTCGGTTGCGGCAAGGGCCAGTGCGGCGCCTGTTCCGTCATCATCGACGGCAAGGTCGTCCGTTCCTGCATCACCAAGGTCCGCCGCCTCGAGAACTACATCAACATCACCACGATCGAAGGTCTCGGCACCCCCCAGAATCTGCATCCGCTGCAGGTGGCCTGGGTGGTCAACGGCGCCGCCCAGTGCGGTTTCTGCACCCCGGGCTTCATCCTGTCCGCCAAGGCGCTCCTGGACATCAATCCCAAGCCCACCCGCGAAGAGATCCGCGACTGGTTCCAGAAGCACAAGAACGTCTGCCGTTGCACCGGTTTTATCCCGCTGGTCGACTCCGTCATGGACGCCGCCAAGGTGCTGCGTGGCGAGATGACCCTCGACATCAACCACAACTTCCCGGCTGACGGCAACATCTTCAATTCCCGCGCGCCGCGTCCTTCCGGCGTGGCCAAGGTCACCGGCCAGTGGGCCTTCGGTGACGACCAGGCCCAGCAGCTGCCGGCCGACACCCTGCATCTGGCCATCGTCGAAGCGCGCGTGTCCCATGCCAACATCAAGGGCATCGATTACTCCGAAGCCCTCAAGATGCCCGGCGTGCACAGCGTCATCACCGCCAAGGACGTCAAGGGCAAGAACCGCATCTCCGGCCTGATCACCTTCCCCACCAACAAGGGTGACGGTTGGGATCGTCCGATCCTGTGCGACGAAAAGGTGTTCCAGTACGGCGACGCCATCGCCCTGGTCGCGGCCGATTCCGAGGCCCATGCCCGCGCGGCGGCCGAAGTGGTGAAAGTCGACCTGGAAGTCCTGCCGGCCTACATGACCGCTCCGGCGGCCATGGCCGAAGACGCCATCGAAATCCATCCCGGCACCCCGAACACCTACTACACCCAGGGCCTGGTCAAGGGTGGCGACCCCACTCCTTTCTTCAATGACCCCGAGTACGAAGTGTGCGAAGGCAGCTACTACACGCAGCGCCAGCCGCACATGCCCATCGAGCCGGATGTCGGTTATGCCGTGTACAACGAGGAAGGCCAGCTGCGGATTTACTGCAAGTCCATCGGCCTGTACCTGCATATGTACATGATCGCCCCGGGCCTCGGCGTCGAGCCGCCTGCGATCGCCCTGATCCAGATGCCCACCGGCGGCACCTTCGGCTACAAGTTCAGCCCGACCATGGAAGCCCTGATCGGCGTCGCCACCATGGCCACCGGCCGTCCTTGCCACCTGCATTACAACTACGCCCAGCAGCAGTACTACACCGGCAAGCGTTCCCCGTTCTGGACCACCGGCAAGCTGGCCGCCAACAAGAAGACCGGCAAGTTCATGGCCTCCCAGCACGAGTGGATCGTCGACCACGGTCCGTACTCCGAATTCGGTGACCTCCTCTGCCTGCGCGGTGCCCAGTACTTCCTGGCCGGGTACGACGTCCCGAACATGCGCGCCGTCGGCTACTGCGTGTGCACCAACCACGGTTGGGGTTCGGCCTTCCGCGGCTACGGTTCGCCGGAAATCATGTTCCCGTCCGAAGTGCTGGTCGACGAACTGGCCAAGAAGATGGGCTGGGATCCGCTGGAACTGCGCTATGTCAACTGCTACCGCCCGGGTGACGTCACCCCGACCAGCCAGACGCCTGATTCCTGGACCCTGCCCGAGATGATCGAGATCCTGCGGCCCAAGTACCGGGAAGCCCTGGCCAACGCCAAGCGGCATTCCACCGACACCCATAAGAAGGGCGTCGGCGTGGCCTTCGGCATCTACGGTTCCGGTCTGGACGGCCCGGACTCCTCGGGCTCCGACACCGAACTCAATCCTGATGGCACCGTCACCATCTACAACACCTGGCAGGATCACGGCCAGGGCTCCGACCTGTCCACCCTGTGCGTGGCCCACGAGGCCCTGAAGCCGCTCGGCATCCCGGCCAGCAAGATCAAGCTGTTCCTGAACGACACCAGCAAGTGCCCGAACTCCGGGCCTTCCGGCGGTTCGCGTTCCAACACCCTGACCGGCAATGCCATCGTCAACGGCTGCAAGCAGTTGGTTGACGCCATGCGCAAGCCCGACGGCACCTTCCGCACCTACGACGAAATGGTGAAGGACGGCCTCAAGACCAAGTACAACGGCACCTGGACCCAGCCGGCCACCGACTGCGATCCGAATACCGGCCAAGGCAATCCGTTTGCCTGCTACATGTACGGCCTGTTCATGGCCGAGGTCACCGTGGAGCTCGCCACCGGGAAGACCCAGGTCGACAAGCTGACCCTGATCGAGGATGTGGGAACGCTGACCAACCGTCAGACCGTTGATGGCCAGAACTGGGGCGGCATGGCGCAGGGCGTCGGCTTGGCCCTGTCCGAGGACTTCGAGGACATCAAGAAGCACTCCTCCCTGGCCGGCGCCGGCGTGCCCTACATCAAGGACATCCCGGACAAGATGGAGCTGATCTACATCGAGTCCCCGCGTGAGCACGGCCCCTTCGGCGCCACCGGATGCGGCGAAGTGTCCCTGTGCGGCCCGCACTCGGCCATCATCAACGCCATCGCCAACGGTACCGGCGTGGTCATCCGTCATCTCCCGGCTTACCCCGAGAAGGTGCTGGCCGGCCTGAAGGCCCTTGGCAAGTAGTCCCGCAAGGGTATAACGTCCTCTGCAAAACAGCGACGGGGCGGGCGGAATTTCCGTCCGTCCCGTCGCCTTACTCCGGGACGGTGCTGCATGGAAATACAGGAGCGGCTGCACGAAGTAGAGAGCCACTGCATCCAGGAGGAATGGCCACGCTGCCAGGCCGCCTGCCCGCTACATGTCGATATCCGCGGACTTTTAAGCAAAATGGCTGCCGCTGACGCGGACGGCGCCCGGAAGATCCTGGAGCGGACGCTTCCCCTGCCTGGTGTGGTGGGCCGCCTTTGCGAACATCCCTGCGAGGCGCCCTGCCTTCGGGAAGCTCTGGGCGGTGCCCTGGCCATCGGCGCGGTGGAACGCGCCTGCATGGAACGCGGTCGCCCGGGTCCCAAGCCGCTGTGCATGCCCGGCAGGGGGAAAACCGCGGCTGTCCTCGGCAGCGATGTCAGCGCCCTGACCGCCGCCTGGGATCTGGCCAAAAAAGGCGTCGCCGTCACCGTCTTCACGACCGGCGACCGGCCCGGCGGGCATCTGCTGTCGCTGCCGGCGGACAGACTGCCCCCCGCCATCCTCGAAGAGACCCTGGCCATGCTCGGCCGCATGGGCGTGACCGTCAAGACCGGTCAGACCCTGGACGCCGCCCTGCTGGAGAGCGTCGGAACCGATTTTGGCGGTGTCTATGTGGAAATGACGGCCGGAAACCCGCTCGGACTCGCCCGGGCCGACGTGGAGCCCGTCACCTTGCTCGCCAAGGAACCCAACATTTTTTGCGGCGGCTGGCCGACGGACGGTGGCACCCTTTCCGTCATCGAAATGGCCACCGACGGACGACGCGCCGCAGTCTCCCTCGAACGGCGCATAAGCGGTTCGACCCTGACCGCCGCCCGGTTTAAGGAAGGTCCCTGCTCGACCCGGTCCCATACCAATCTCGAAGGCAAGACGGCCGTGCCCCGCGTGATCCCGGCCGATGCCACCGGCACCCCCTCGCCGGAGGACATCAAGGCCGAAGCGGCGCGCTGCTTCAATTGCCAATGCCTGGAATGCATTCCGAAGTGCGCCTACCTCGAGCATTACAAGGCCTTCCCCAGGGTGTACGCCCGGCAGATCTACAACAACCTGGCCATCGCCATCGGGAACCGCAGCTATACCAAGATGCTCGATTCCTGCATGTTGTGCGGCCTGTGCACCGAGATTTGCCCGGAAGATTTCAGCATGGCCGACCTGTGCCTGCGCGCCAGGCGCGATCTCTTCCTGCAGGGCAAGCTCGGTCCCTCTATCCACGAATTCGCCCTGGAGGACATGGACTTCGCCAACAGCCCGGAATGCGCCCTGTTTCGGGCCGAACCCGGACAGACCACCTGCGCCAACCTGTTTTTCCCGGGCTGCCAGCTGGCCGGCGAACCCGATGGCAAGATCCCCGAAGCCTACGCCTTCCTGCGGCAAAAGCTGTCCGGCGGCGTGGGCCTGGCGCTTGGCTGTTGCGGCATGCCCGCCCACTGGGCCGGCCAGTTCGAACGCTCCGAGGCGATCCTGGCCGCGTTCCGGACCAAATGGGAAGGCCTCGGCAAACCGCGGGTCATTACGGCCTGCGCCACCTGCCAGGAGGCGTTCGCCCAGGGCGCTCCGGATATTCCCGTCCGCAGCCTGTGGCGGGTGCTGGCCGAGGAGACGGGCCTGCCCGAGACCGCCGGCGTGGCGCCGAAGGCGCCCGTCGCCATCCACGACCCCTGCACCTCCCGCCACGACGCCGCCAGCCAGACGGCCGTGCGCGCGTTGCTCAACAAGCGCGGCGTGGCCATCGAGGAACTGCCGCTCTCCAAGAATATGACCCAGTGCTGCGGGTTCGGCGGCCTGGCCGACACCGCCCATACCGAGCTGACCTCGATCACCACGGCCCGTCGGGTCGCCCAAAGCCCCAACGACTACGTGGCCACCTGTGCCATGTGCCGCGACCGGTTCGCCCACTTCGGCAAGCGCACGTACCACCTGCTGGATGTGCTCTTCCCGGGCGAACTCGACGATCCGGCCGCCCGTCCCGATCCGGGCTTCTCCTTCCGGCACGAGGAACGGTCCCGGCTGCGCCGGAACCTCCTGCGCACCGTCTGGAAGGAAACCCCGGACGACAAGGTTCCGACCGGACCGGAGCTGGTCGTTTCGCCGGAAGTGCGCGAACGCATGGAAGTCCGGCGCATTCTCGACGATGACGTGGCCGCAGTGGTGGCCCGGTCCGAGGCCGGCAGCCAGCACTTCCTGGACAAGTCCACCGGGCATGCCGTGGCCTTTTATCGCCCCCGCAACGTCACCTTCTGGGTGGAATATTCCATTGTGGACGGGAAGGCCGTCATTCACAACGCCTACAGCCATCGCATGATGGTCTACGGCACATCGACAGGGGCCAGACAATGAGCGAACGGACGGTCTTTCTTCCCGAAACCGGCGACTGGCAGTGTTCATGCGGCGGCGAGATGCAGCCTGCCGTGGTGAACGCCACCTATCTGCAGGGTGGTTTCAGCATCACCCTGCTCACCTGCACCAAGTGCGGCACGCCGCTGGTGCCGGAGGATCTGTGCCTGGGCCGGATGTACGAAGTGGAGCGGGTGTTGGAGGACAAGTAGTGCCGCCAGCCGTCGCGCCCTACGAACGCGAGGACGTGCGCCGCGCCACCGGCGAAACCCTGCGCCCCGGCGGTATGGCCCTGACTGAACGCGCCTTGGCCCTGTGCCGTTTCCCGGCCGGGGCCAGGGTGCTTGACCTCGGCAGCGGCACCGGCGCCACCTTGGCCCGCTTACGCGAGGTGGGACTGGCGGCCGCCGGGCTCGATTGTTCCGCCGCCCTCCTGGCCGTGGCCAAGGCCCACCAAGCCCCGCTGGTCTGCGGCTCGGCCACGGCCCTGCCCCTGGCCGGCGACGTGCTGGACGGCCTTTTTTGCGAATGCGTGCTGTCGGCCGTCAACCAGCCGGACCCCATGCTGACGGAAATCGCCCGGGTCCTCCGCCCGGGCGGCCTGTTCGTTCTGACCGATCTCTACCTGCGTCCGGGGCCGACCGCCCAGGCGGGCGTACCCGGCTGCGCCGGCGGCGCCGTCCACCAGGACGTGCTGCTGGAACGCCTTTCCCGACATGGCCTCGTGCCGCTGCGATTCGAGGACCATACCCGTCTGCTGGCCGACCTCACCTGCCGACTCATTTTCGAACTGGGCTCGGCCAGGCAGGTCCTCTCCATGATCACCGGTCGTGATCCGGCCTGTAGCGGCGGCGGGGCCAGACCCCGCTTCGGCTACTGTCTGGTCGTGGCCGCCAAGGAGCCCGTATGAGCGACACCCTGATGGATATCATGCCCCTGGCCTCCAGGGGATATTGTTGCAGCCAGATCCTCGTGATCCTGGCCCTGGAAGCCCAGGGTCTGGAAGACCCCGCGGCCGTGCGCGCCGCTTCGGGCCTGTGCAACGGCCTGGGCAAATCCGGCGCCTGCTGCGGCATCCTGACCGGCGGCTGCTGCGCCCTCGGCCTCTACCTGGGCAAGGGGGCCGATACGGAAACGACTGCGGATCGGGCCGATCTTCTGTATTCCGAATTCGTGGAATGGTTCCGCTCCCGGGTCGTGCCGGACTACGGCGACGTGACCTGCGACGCCATCTTAAAGGGTGGTCCGCCCAACGTCAGCCTGTGCGGCAATCTCCTGGCCGAAGCCTGGGAACGCATCCTCACCCTGCTCGCCGAAAACGAAATCGATCCCTCCGTTCCCCGGGAGGCTTAGGTGGCGGACGGCATCACGGAACCAACGGAAAGTTTGTGCCCGGTGTGCCTGAGTCGCATCCCGGCCCGGCGCGAAATCATCGGTGATGACGGCTTCCTGGTCCGGACCTGCCCGGAACACGGCACCTTCCGGACCCGGTTCTGGCATGGCCCGCCGGGGCTTGTCGGCTGGGGGCGGGAAAAAACGCCGGGCGCGCCCCCGCCCCGACAGACCGAGGTCGATCAGGGCTGTCCCTTCGACTGCGGTCTGTGCCCGGAACATGCCCAGCATACCTGCACCGCCGTGTTCGAAGTCACCGGCCGCTGCAACCTGGGCTGCCCGGTCTGTTTCGCGGCCGCCGGCGACGGGGCCCCGCCCGATCCCGACCTCGACGCCCTGGACCGGCGGTTCCGGGCGGCGTTTGCCGCCACCGGACCGGCCAACGTCCAGATTTCCGGCGGCGAACCCACGGTCAGGGACGACCTGCCCCAAATCGTCACCCTGGCCCGCCGGGCCGGCTACGGCTTTATCCAGGTCAACACCAACGGCCTGGCCCTGGCCGATGATCCGGAGCTGGCCAAGCGGTTGGCCGACGCCGGCACGGACTCGGTCTTCCTCCAGTTCGACGGCGTGACCGATGCCGTGCACCGGAAGCTTCGCGGCCGGGACTTGGCCGCTAGCAAGCTGGCCGCCATCGACCGTTGCGCCGCCGCCCGCATCGGCGTGGTGCTCGTGCCGACCGTGGTCGCCGGCGTCAACGACGATCAGGTCGGGGACATCATCCGGCTGGCCGTTTCCCGGGCCCCGGCCGTGCGCGGCGTCCATTTCCAGCCGGTCGGCTCGTTCGGCCGCTACCCTTGGCGCTCGGGCAACGACGCCCGGGTGACGTTGCCCGAGCTCATGACCGCCCTGGAGCGGCAGACCGGCGCCATGGTTCGGGCGGAGGACTTCCATCCGCCCTGCTGCGAACATTCGCTGTGTTCGTTTAGCGCCTCGTTCACCCTGGACGGGAAGGGCGGACTCGGCCCGGTCTGGACCGGCCCGAGCGCGTGCTGCACGCCGCCTCCCGCCAGCCCGCTGGCCCGGCCAGCCGGGGAGGACGTCTACCACGCGCCGATCCGGGCCGACGAGGGCTCCCGGCAGTCCAAATCCTTCGTGGCCCGGCAGTGGGGGCCGCCGCCGGCGCCCGATCCCGAGGTCAAGGCAAAGCCCCTGGCCGACGACTTCAGCCGCTTCCTGGAACGGGCCAGCCTGTCCAGGCGGTTTTCCATCTCGGCCATGGGCTTCCAGGACATCTGGACCCTGGACCTGGAGCGGGCCAAGGGCTGCTGCATCCACGTCGTGGACGCGCGGGCCCGGCTCATTCCCTTTTGTCTCTACAACCTGACGGCGCCGGACGGCCGCACCCTCTACCGGGGGCGTTAGGCGCGGCGGGGGAGGCAGGGGGGATGCCCCCGGACCCCTCGCACGGGGGACATTGCCACCTCCGGCTCACCCAATCCGTCTCCACGAACATCGAGGACACATGCGACTCTCGCCTTTCGATCCCTGGATCGCCGCCACCATCGGCTGTCCGGGGCCCCATCCCGATCCAACGACCCTGGAAACCTGGCAACTGGCCGCCCTGCGCCGCACCATCGCCCACGCCGCGGCCACCAGCCCCTTCTACCGAAAAACGCTGGCCGGCCTGCCGCCGGATTTTCCCCGGACCTTGGGCGATCTGGCCAGCCTGCCGACCACCCGGCCGGAAGAGCTGGTGACCGGAGCGATGCGCTTTTTGTGCGTGTCCCAGGACGACGTGGTGCGCATGGTCACGGTGGCCACCTCCGGCACCACCGGCTCGCCCAAGCGGCTGGCCTTCGACGACCACGACCTCGCCGCCACCCTGGACTGCTTCCGGGTGACCATGACCACCCTGTCCCGCCCCGGCGATACGGTGCTGGTCATGTTTCCGACCACGGTGCCAAACAGCGTGGGCGACCTCATCATGCGTTGTCTGCCCCTCTACGGCGCCACGGGCGTGGCCGGCGACCCCACCGGCGATCCCGAAACCCTGGCCGAGACCCTGCGCCGCCACAAACCCCAGTGCATGATCGTGGCCACCTCCCAGCTCGTCCGGGGCAAGGACGATCCGGCGGTCGTCACGGCCGCCCGGAACTGCCTGCGCTCCATGGTCTTCGCCTCGGAATACCTGCCCCGGGAGTGGAAGGGCGCGCTGACCGCCGGCTTCGGCTGCCCGGTCTTCGACTACTACAGCGCCACGGAGATGGGCTACGGCGGCGGCATGGAATGCGAGGCCGACAACGGCTACCATCTGCGCGAGGCCGATCATTATTTCGAGGTCGTGGACATCTCTTCCGACCGTCCCCTCCCGCCGGGCGAGGTGGGAGAAGTGGTCTTCACCACGCTCTCCCGACGTGCTATGCCACTGGTGCGCTATCGCACAGGCGACGCCGCCCGCATGTTGCCCGGGCCCTGCCCCTGCGGGAGTCCCTTGCGGCGTCTTGGTCCCATCCTCGGGCGCATCGAGCGCCAGGGGACCGTCCGTATCATCCAACCGCCAAAAGGAACGGTAAACCGTCCATGCTCGAACTCATCTCCCGCATAACCGACACCTTGTCCGAGGGCCGGTCCGTGGTCGCGGCCACCATCGTCACCAACGAAGGCTCCACCCCGCGCACCGCCGGCTCCAAGATGCTCATTTTCGAGAACGGTTCCATCGCCGGCACCGTGGGCGGCGGGTTGTCCGAAGGGCTGGTCATGGCCGCCGCTCCGGGAATTTTCGCCTCGGGCCAGGCCAAGCTGATGGATTTCGACATGACCGGCCAGGCCGACAAGGGTGCGGACCTGATCTGCGGCGGCAAGATGCGCGTCTTCCTGGAACGCCTGGACCCGGACGCCGCCACCAAAAAACTCTATGCCGCCCTGGTCGACCTGCTCACCCGAGGGGGACGGGGTTTCGTCATCACGGCCCTGGACACCGCCTCGACCCCGGACCGCTGTCTGCTCCTGCCGAGCGGCACCGTCATCGGCCCCAATCCGGGCGAAGCGGTCCTGACCAAGGCCAAAAGCTGGGGACGCGGCATCCTGGCCCCCATCGTCATCACCTGCGACGACCGCCGCTATTACCTGGAGCCGGCCCTGGCCCCGGATCCCCTCATCATCTGCGGCGGCGGCCACGTGTCCCGCCCGACCGGCCAGCTCGCCACCACCGTCGGCTTCCAGGTGACGGTCCTGGACGACCGGCCGGAATTCGCCAATCCCGAGCGGTTCCCCTTCGCCGCCCAAACCGCCGTCATCAAGACCGACACGGGCTGGCTGCCCGGCCTGGCCATCGGGGAAAACGCCTTCATCGTCATCGTCACCCGGGGCCACGCCCATGACAAGGAGGCCCTGGCCGAAGCCCTGCGCACGCCGGCCTGCTATATCGGCATGATCGGCAGCATCCCCAAAAGGGATTCGGTCTACGCCCGGCTTTTGGCCGAAGGCTTCACCAAGGCGGACCTGGACCGGGTCCACAGCCCCATCGGTCTGGAAATCTACGCCGAAACGCCCGAAGAAATCGCCGTCAGCATCGTCGGGGAGTTGATCGAATGCCGGGCCAGGCACCGCTCGTGACCGACACCGGCGTTTGCGCCCTGATTCTGGCCGGGGGGCTTTCCTCGCGGATGGCACCGCGGTTCAAGCCCCTGCTGCCGCTTGGCGGCTTGACGCCGCTGGCCCGGCTGGCCGCCACCTTCCGGGCCGCCGGCATCACCGACATCACGGTCGTCGTCGGCCACCGGGCCGAGGAAGCCGCTGCCGCAGCCGCCCGGCTGGGGCTTTTTACCGTCTACAACCCGCGCTTCAAAACGGGGATGTATTCCTCGATCAAGGCCGGCCTCGCCGTCCTGCCGCCCGGAACCAAGCGGTTTTTCCTCACCCCCGTGGACGTGCCGCTTTTCCGCCCGGCCACGGTGCGCCGGCTCCTGGAACGAAGCGCCTGCCCGGACGCCGCGCCGGCCATCTTTCCGACCTTTCAGGGCGAACGCGGCCATCCGCCCCTGCTTTCCACCGAAATCGTCCCGGTGGCCATGGATTACGACGGCGAACGAGGCTTGCGCTGCGCCCTGGAGCAGTTCGCCTTCGAGGAAATCGCCGTGCCGGACGCCTGCATCCTGCGCGACATGGATACGCCGGAAGACTACGCCGCCCTGGACGTCCTGGCCGGCCGCCTGGACATCCCCACCCCGGACGAGGCCAACGCCCTGCTCGCCGTCGAAAAGGTGTCCGAAGGCGGTCTGGCCCATGCCCGGGCCGTGGCCGACGTGGGCCTGGCTCTGGGTCGGGGGCTTACCGCCGCCGGCCTCGCCCTCGATATCGAGCTGATCGAATCGGCGGCCCTGCTCCACGACGTGGCCAAGCCCTGCCCCGACCATGAGGTCGTCGGCGGGCGGCTGCTGGCCTCCCTGGGCTTCGACCGGGCCGCCGCCATCGTGGCCGCCCATCGCGACATCGACCTGCCGGCGGATGCACCGCTGCGCGAGCGCGAAATCGTCTTTCTGGCCGACAAGTTCGTTTTCGGTCACTGGCTGGTGCCCGTGATCTCGCGGTTTCAGCAAAAGCTCGACCTCTATGCCACCGATCCCGAGGCGGTCGCCGCCATCACCGGCCGTCGCGACAACGCCCTGCGCATCCTGGCCCGGGTTGAGGACCGGCTCGGGACCAAGGCCGAGCGCGTCATCGACGCGGCCGGCTTTCGCCCGGGACCGCCGCCGGCCGCCGCTTACGAGGCCGCCAAGCAACGCTTTCGAAACCGCGGCCCCAAGCCGGGCCGGACGGCACCCCTCCCGGACTCCCGGCAAACGGCGCTGGAGGGGTAACGACGTGAGCACCATCTTCCTCATGCGCCACGGAGCCATTCTCCAGCGCCATCCCCGCCGGTTCGTGGGCCAGACCGACTTTCCCCTCATCGAGGAAGGCCAGGCCCAGGCCGCCCTGTGGCGGGAGGGCTTGGCCGACCTACCCTTTGCCGCCGTCGTGACGTCCGATCTCGCGCGCTGCCGGGAGACGGCCGCCATCGTGCTGGCCGACCGCGACGTGCCCGTGCGCTGCGACCCGCGCCTGCGCGAAATCATGCTCGGGGCCTGGGAAGGTCTCACGGTCGAGGAAGTCCACGAACGCTATCCCGGGGCCTACGAGCGCCGCGGCTGCGACCTGACCGGCTTCCGACCCGACGGCGGCGAAAGTTTTGCCGACGTGCAGAACCGGGCCACGGCCGTCATCGGGGAATTGGTCGCCCTGCCCGGCAATATCCTGGTGGTGGCCCACGGCGGCGTCAACCGCACCATCCTCTGCCATGCCCTGGGCATCCCCCTGGAACATCTCTTCCGGCTGGGGCAGCAATACTGCGGCCTCAACATCCTGACGCTCTTTCCGGACTGTTGGCACGTGGACGCCGTCAATCTGGCGCCGGTGCCGCCCTGGCGGTTCCCGGGACCCTGACCGCACGTCCCCGCGGCGGCGCGGTCAGTCGCCGACGCCCACGGCAGCAATGAAGACCGCCGCCCCGCCGATCCGCATTGACAAGAGCCTTCCGCCATGGAATGGCCTGGATCATGCGCCCACGTTCCCTTTTGCTCCTTGTCCTTCTGGTCTGCCTGACCGCCTGCTCCGGTGAAAAGCCGGAAGCGGCCAAGCCTCCCCGCCTCGTCGAAGCCGCCACCCGGCCGGTCGAACGCCGCGAAGTGATCGAATGCCGGTCCTTTCCGGCCCAGGTGGAATCCCAAAACAGCGTCACCCTGGCCAGCAAGGTGGCCGGCACCGTGGAGGCGGTCACGGCCCGGGAGGGCGACCTGCTCCACGCCGGCCAACCGATCATGCGCATCGACGACAAGGACCTGACCAGCCAGGAGCAGGGGCTTTTGGCCACCCGGGAACAGCTGCTCCAGGAGAAAAGGGCCCAGGCCGCCAGAGCCGCCCTGGCCAAAACCACCATGGACCGCATGAGCCGGCTGCTCGTCCAGCACGCGGTCAGCCAGGAGGACTACGACAAGGCCAAGGCCGAATACGACGCCCTGTCCCGGCAGGTCGAGGCCGCCGCCGCCCAGGAGGCCGCCACCGCCTCCAAGCTCGGGGAGCTGGCGGCGCTGCGGACCTATACCCGCATCACCGCCCCCTTCGACGGCATCCTGGCCCGGCGCTACGTGGACCAGGGCGCCTTCGTCACGGCCGGCTCGCCCCTGGCCCTGGTGGACGAAGCTACCGGCGGCTTCGAGCTCACGGCCCAGGTGGACGAATCGCTCCTTTCCGGCCTGCGCCAGGGACAATCCCTGGTGGCCGTGATTCCCTCCCTGACCCTCGAACCTTTTGCCGCCACCGTGGCCGCCATCGTCGGCCGGGTGGACCCGGCCAGCCGCACCTTCAAGCTCAAATGCGCCATTCCGGCCGCCCTCCCCGGGGCCGGCGGCCCGCCCCGAGCCGGCATGTTCGGCCGTGTCTTCGTCCCCGCCCGCAAGACGCAGAAACTCCTTTTGCCCGAAGCCTGCCTGGTCCGACGCGGCGACCTGCCGACCGCCATGGTGGCCGGCGACGGCGGCATCCTCCGTTTCCGGGTGGTCAAGACCGGCGGCTCCTATCTGGCCGCCCAGTTTCACGGCCAGACCTACCTGACCGACTCGGAAGCCTTTGACGTGCCCGGCCGGGAACGCTTCGTGGACATCCTAAGCGGCCTGACCGACGGCGAGTCGGTGGCCTGCGATCCCGGGGCCACCCTGCGCGAGGGCGACCGCCTGGCCGGAGCGGCCGCGAAATGACCGACCCGTCCGCCCCGCACGGGCATCACGCCGACTGGCTGGCCCGTCTGACCGCGCTTTTCGTCGATTCCAAGCTGGCCCCCCTTATCATCCTGGCCGCCGCCCTGACCGGCGTGCTGGCCGTCTGGTCCACCCCCAGCGAGGAGGAACCGCAGATCATCGTCCCCATGATCGACATCCACGTGTCCATGCCCGGCGCCACCCCCAAGGAGGTGGAAAACCGGGTCATCGGGCCCATGGAAAAGATCCTCTGGGAGATTCCCGGCGTCGAATACGTCTATTCCACGGCCTCGGACGGCGAAGCGCTGACCGTGGTGCGCTTCAAGGTGGGGGAAAATACCGAAAAGGCGGTGGTCGAAACCTACGCCAAGCTCTACCAGCACCTGGACTGGATTCCGCCCGGCTGCGGCAATCCCCTGCTCAAACCCCATTCCATCGACGACGTGCCCGTGCTGGTGGTGGCCTTCTGGGGCGGCCCCTACGACTCCCGGCAACTGCGGACCATGGCCGCCGCCGTCAACGACGAGGTGCGCCGCCTGCCCGGCGTGGCCGAAACCACCTTGACCGGCGGCCGCAAGCGCACGGTCATGGTCGAACCCGACCCGGACCGGCTGCGGGCCCAGGGCCTCGACGCCGTGGACATCCTGACCGCCCTCGGCGAGCAGAACAAAGGGGAAACCATCGGCGAGGCCTTCCAGTCCGGCCAGGCCGTGGCCATCCGGCTGGACAACTTCTTCCGCACGCCAAAGGAGCTGTCCCGGGCGGTGGTGGCGGTAAAATCCGGTCGGCCCGTCTATCTGGCCGACGTGGCCAAGGTGACCGACGGCTTCGACGAGCCCGGGGACTATGTCTTTTTCGTGCCGGGGAAAGGCCTTGCCAGCCAAAACGCCCAATCCGGCCAGGCCTACCCGGCCGTGACGCTGTCCGTGGCCAAGCGGGCCGGCGAGAACGCCTCGCGCCTCGCGGCCGAAGCCCTTGCCCGCATCAAGGCCCTGCGTGGCTACATTTTACCGGCCGACTGCCATATGACGGTCACCCGCGACTACGGCGAAAGCGCCCGGCACAAGGTGAACGAGCTTTTAAAGCATCTCGTCCTGGCCGCCGTGACCGTGGGCGGCGTGGTGGCGCTCTTTCTCGGGCTGCGGGCGAGCCTCGTGGTCATGGTGGCCGTGCCGGTGACGCTGGCCATCACGCTCGCCACCTATTGGCTCATGGGCTACACCTTGAACCGGGTGACGCTGTTCGCGCTCATTTTCTGCATCGGCATCCTGGTGGACGACCCCATCGTGGACGTGGAAAACATCGTGCGCCACATGGCCTTTCCCAGCTCCAAGGGGAAACCGGTCTCCCGGATCATCGTCGATGCCGTGAGCGAAGTGCGGGCGCCGCTGATCCTGGCCACCTTCACGGTCATCGCCGCCATCGCCCCCATGGCCTACGTGGGCGGCCTCATGGGCCCCTACATGCGGCCCATGCCCATCGGCGCCTCGGTGGCCATGCTCTTCTCCATGGCCGTGGCCTTTTTGATCACCCCCTGGACGGCCAAACGGGCGCTCAAGCCCGAGGCCACGCCGGTCGCCCACGGCGAGATTCCCGACGACCTCGGCACCCGGCTCTACCGGGCCTTCATGGACCGGCTGCTCAAGAAGCCGGTCTGGCGCTGGGGGTTCCTGGGCCTGGTGGTGCTGCTCCTGCTCGGCGCCTGCGCGCTCTTCCCGGCCAAGGCCGTGCTGGTCAAGATGCTGCCCTTCGACAACAAAAGCGAATTTTCCGTGGTGGTCGACATGCCGCGCGGATCGACCCTGGAAGAAACCACGGCCGTCTGCCGGGAACTGACCGACGCCGTGCTCAAGCGCCCGGAAGTGACCGATGCCGTCATCTACGCCGGCGCGGCCGCGCCCATGACGTTTAACGGCCTGATCCGCCACTATTATCTGCGCAGCGGCCAAAACGAGGCGGAAATCGCCGTCAACCTGGTGTCCAAGGACGAGCGCAGCCTGCAAAGCCATCCCATCGTCAAGGCCGTGCGCGAGTCCCTGCAGCCCGTGGCCCGGAAATACGGCGCCAAGTTGAAAGTGGTGGAAGTGCCGCCCGGACCGCCCGTGCTCCAGACCCTGGTGGCCGAAATCTACGGCCCGACCGATGCCGGCCGACAAGCCGTGGCCCGGCAGGTCCGCGACGTCATGAAAAAGACGCCCGACGTGGTGGATGTGGACTGGTATGTGGACGACCCCCGACCCGAACGGGTCATCCGCGTCGAACGCGACAAGGCGCTGGCCGCCGGCGTGGACCCCGACCGGGCGCTGCGCGACGTCACGGCCAGCGTGGCCGGCACCGTGGCCGGCCTGCTCCACGACGAACGCGCCCGGGAGGATGCCCCCATCGTGGTGCGCCTGCCCCTTTCCCGCCGGGCCGACGCCCGGGACCTGGACGGCATTACCGTGCGCGGCACCGGCGGCCGCATGGTCTCCCTGGACCAGATCGCCTCCATCAAGGAAAGCGAACAGCCGACCGCCCTCTATCACAAGAACCTGCTGCCGGTGGTCTACGTCACCGGCGACGTGGCCGGCCGCGAGGAAAGCCCCATCTATGCCATGAACAAGGTCAACGCCACCCTGGTCGCCCTGGCCGCCTCGGGCAAAGGCGCCTGGCAGACCGTGGGCAAGGCCCCCCTGCCCGTCCTCTGGACCGCCATGCCCGCCCAGACCATGGACTACAGCCTCAAATGGGACGGCGAGTGGCAGATCACCTACGAAGTCTTCCGCGACATGGGCATCGCCTTCGCCGTGGTCATGGTGCTCATCTATATCCTGGTGGTGGGCTGGTTCGGCTCCTACACCACGCCGCTGGCCATCATGGCCCCCATCCCCCTGTCCCTGATCGGCATCATCCCGGCCCATGCCCTGGCCGGAGCGTTTTTTACCGCCACCTCCATGATCGGCTTTATCGCCGGAGCCGGCATCGTTGTGCGTAACTCCATTATCCTCGTGGATTTTATTGAAATGCGCCGCAGCGAAGGCGAAACCCTGGCCGACGCCGTGGAGGAAGCCGGCGCCGTGCGCTTCCGCCCCATGCTCCTAACCGCCATCAGCGTGGTGGGCGGCGCCTTCGTCATCCTGTTCGACCCCATCTTCCAGGGGCTCGCCATCTCGCTGATGGCCGGCGAAGTCGCCGCCACCATCTTCTCGCGTATGGTCGTGCCGGTGCTCTACTACCTGGATGCCAAACGGCAGGAGGGGTAAAAAAAGAGAAGAGAAGATGCCTCCGGCGGCCGGGGGCATGATGCCCCCGGACCCCTCGCACCGAGGGCTCTTGCGGCGCGGGGCCGAACGAACCGTCGAAGTTTTTCGGGAAGGTGAGGGTCCGGGGGAGGGAACCCCTTTTTACAAAAAGGGGTTCCCTCCCCCGGTTCTTCGATCAGACTGCGCGCGGTTTGGGGCGGCGGCGGCAGGCGGCGACCAGGCCAAGGGCCACGGCCAGTCCCAGATGGCTCCAGTCCAGATAGCGGATGGTGCCGGCGTTAAAAAGCGGCAGGGCGCCGTTTTGCAGGACCCGCAAGAAACCGGTCACAGCCACGCCGCCGAGCAAAAAGGCCCAGGCGGCCGACCAAAAGGGGACGCGCGGCCGTTCCCGAGTTCCCAGCCAGGCCACGGTCATGGCCGTCAGCACGAAAAGAAAGACGGCGGCCAGGGCCAGATGCACCGCGGCGGTGATGCGGAAATTCCCCAGCCAGCCGAGCCCGGGCAGGGCCGCGATAGAATAGCGGGAAAAGATCGGCATCTGACCCATGCCGGTGAGCGCCAGACCCAGCGCGGACCACAATAAAAGCCGCCGTTGCCAGCGGGGAATCATTTTAGGCATGGTCATCCTCCTTGGGCTTGGCCCGGCCGGCCAGACGCAAAATCCCCGCCGCCACCCCGGCTATCGGCGCCAGCAACACGGTCTTGGCCAGATTGGCTTCGCTGCCCATGACGTCGGCCACCTGCCCGAGGCCCGGCTGGCCCGGCCCCTTGGCCACGGCCGCGTCCAGCGTGGCAAAGGGCACCGGCGACACATAGAGGGTGTTGGTGCCGCCGTTTTCCGTTTCGCCGTAAATGTACCCACCCGTCTTTTGAGCCAGGGCATGGGCGGCGGCCACGATTGCCGAACGCGGGCCGATGGTCTGGACGCCATTGGGGCAGGCCTCGATGCAGGCCGGCGTCCCGCCGGCGGCCACCTGCTTGTAGCAGCGGTCGCACTTAAACATGACGCCGTTGCCGGCAAACGACGGCAGCAACTTGAGGTAGAGCCCGACGCCCGTCTGGCGCTGGGGGATATGCCAGGGACAGACGGCCCGACACTTGGCCCCGCCCAGGCAGATGGAGGCGTCGATGCGCACGGTGCCGTTTTTCTCGGTGGCGGCCGCGCCCCAGGGGCACAGCTCGGCGCAGGGAGGATGCACGCAGTGCATGCAGCGTCGGGGGATGTTGACCGTCAGTTCCCGGCCGTCCTTTTTGACCGTGGCCGTCTGGATGAAAAGCCAGTTGTAGGGCGTGAGCCGGTCGTCCACGTCCCGGGACGCGGAAAAGTCCTCGGCCTTGACCCGGGACGGATACATCTTGGGGAAGGGCTTTTCCGGCTCGGGGTAGTCGGCCTGATGCGCTTCCCGACAGGCCTCCGCGCAGGCGCCGCACCCCACGCATTTGGACAGGTCGAGCAGGGTGGCCAGCGGTTCGTCGGCGGTCTTGGCATCCCGGGCCCAAAGCCGTTCGGCCGGCCCCGGCGCGGCCAGGGCCGCCCCGGCCGTGCCCAGTGTCAGCAAGAAATTTCTTCGGTTCATACGTCGTTCTCCCAAAAGGGCCTTTACGAAAGCCTTGGCCGTGTCCTACCCCATGACTGCCCCCGGCGCATTGATCCGGATCAATATTGCAGGAAAAGATGCCTCCGGCGGCCGGGGGCATGATGCCCCCGGACCCCTCACTGGCGGCCGTTTTGACGACAAGCGAAGGGTACGCCAGGACAGGGGGCCTGGGGGGAATGATTCCCCCCAGCAGGTCCAGGGCAGCGCCCTGGTCGGGTAGGGTCCGGGGAGGGGCGACGCCCCTCCCCGGCCGCCGGAGGCATCCTTTTTTTTCGTGGAGGCGTCATGAATCTCGCGGCCAGGCTGGTGATGCTGCGTTCGCTGCCGTTTTTCGGCGGGCTCCCCGAGGAGCGGTTGACCCGACTGGCGAGGGAGGCGGTGGCCGCGACGTACGCGCCGGGCGCACCGATCGCGGCCCGGGACCAGTCGGCCGAAGCGTTGCATCTGGTGGCGTCCGGCCAGGTGAAGCTTTACCGCATGGACGCCGAGGGGAGGGAGCAGACGCTCTACATGCTGGGGCCGGGCGAGCCGTTCTGCCTGTGCGCCCTGGTGGACGCCGGAGAGTGGCCGGCTTTCGCCGCCGCCCTGACCGAAGTTCGGGTACTGACCTTTCCGGCGGCCGGACTGGCCGAGGCGGCCCGCCACGATCCCGAGGTGCTCTTCGATCTGCTGCGCCTCATGTGCCGCCGCTTGAAAGACGCCATGGCCATGATCGAGTCCCTGGCCCTGCGCGACCTGCCGGGCCGGGTGGCGGGGTTTCTGCTCCACGAGGCGGACAGACCGCCGGCCGGGCGGCAGGTGCATCTCACCATCAGCCAGCGGGAACTGGCCAAGATCGTCGGGGCCACGCCCGAGGCCCTCTCCCGGGCGCTGCGGCGACTGGAGCAGACCGGGCTGCTTACGGCCCGGGGCCGCGACGTGGAGATTCTCGATCGGGAAGGACTGGCTCGGGAAGCCGGCATTCCTCCGGACGGAGACTAGCCATGCGCCGCATCGACGCCTCGGAAGCCGCCGCCGGGACCTTGCGGACCGTCATGCCCAAGGTGCCGCTTCTGGCCGATTTTTCCGCACAGGACCTCGACCTGCTCCGCGCCTCGGGCGCGGTCTTTCTCTGCCGCTACGAGGCCGGCGAGACCGTCGTCGAGGAGGGCAACTACGAAAAGACGTTTTTCGTCCTGCTTAGGGGCGGGGCGCGGGTGGTGCGCGGCGGCAAACTGGTGACAGAAATGACCGAACCGGGCACGATTTTCGGGGAGATGAGTTTCATCCTGGGCAAGGGCCGCACGGCCACGGTGACCGCCATGATCCCCTGCGACTGCCTGGTCGTGGACATGGGCTATGTGGACTTCCTGCCGAGTCCGGAACGCGAGGATTTCCTGATCCGCATCTTCCGGCGTCTGGCGGCCATCGTCACCGAAAGGCTGGGTTCGGCCAACGCCCGCAAGGCGCGCATCCTCCAGGCCATCCGGGAACGCCGGGAGGCCCTGCGGGAGGTGGTGGCCCGCGAGAACGCCGCCATCAAAACCCTGCGCCGGGAGTTGGCGGCGCTCAACACCGAGGACGACGAAGCCGTGCTGCGCCAGTTGCTCGACCGGCGCTATTGAAACGACGCAACGCCGGGGCCGCGCGCCCGTCTGGCAGGCAGCCTGCCCCGGCCCCCTCGGAAGGGCGCGTTGACCGGGGAACTTCCCTGCTATACTCCTGGTGCGAAGCCGATTAAGAGATGCCCATGTTCGATTCGCCCGGTTCCCCATCCGAAGACAAGCCGTACGACCTGACCAATCCCCAGGTGCTTTTGGCTTGGCAGCGCAACCATATGGCCAATGAGCGCACGTTCCTGGCCTGGTGCCGCACGGGGCTGGCCCTTTTCGGCTTCAGTTTCGTCATCGAGCGCTTCGACTTTTTCATTCGCCAGTTCCAGGCCCTGACCCCCCGCCTGCCGCCGAAGCACCTCCACACGGAAGCCATCACCCTGACCACGTTTGCCGCGGGCGTCCTCGTCATGATCGTGGCCGCCTGGCGATTCTGGTATATCCGCCACTGCATCAACACCGGCGCAAAGCGTTTCTCCACGGGACCGGACCTCGTTTTCACCGTGGCCGTGGTCGGCATCATCATCGGTCTGTTTTCGGTCTTTTGGAATCTGGTCGTGCGGTGACCCTCAGGAAAAGGAGGCTTTTCATGCCACGCCCGACAGGATGGATCGTCGCGGCACTGCTGGCCATCATGGCCGTCACGGTCGACGCGCCGGCCATGGCCGGAGGCTCCCCCCCCGCCATTCCCTTTGCGGGAGCCCTGATCGACCAGGCGGCCGGCCGTATCGACGACACCCTGGCCGCCGTGGCGGCCAGCACCCGGGGATTGGCCAACGCCTATGGCGAGCTGTCCAGGACCGCCCCGCCGGTGACCGCCAAAGACCGCGTCTTTTGGCTGCAACACCGCAACCGCCAGGGCAATACCATGGCCTTCCGCGAACAGTCTCCGGAACCGGCGGCCATGGCCCCTCTCCCGGCCTACTATTCCTACAACGGCGACCGCCTGACCGACGAGACCTTCCGCCAGCTCGACATCATGCAACGGCTGGCCCCGGCCCTGGCCGCCGCCCACGATGCCTTCCCCTTTTCCTGGGTCTACCTGACCGCGCCGTCACAAAATTTCGTCATCTATCCCTACCTGCCCCTGGCCGAAGCGGTGCAGAACGACAAGCCCACGGAGAAGAATTTTTATACGGCCGCCGATTTCAAGCACAAGGCCTGCGGCTGGGAATCGCCGTATTTCGACCTGGCCGGCGCGGGCATGATGGTGACGGTGTCCTGCCCGGCCTATGCCGGCGAGACGCTGCTCGGCGTGGTTTCCCACGACATCACGCTGGCCCAGCTCTCCTCCACGATGTTCGCGGCGTTGGCCTCCCTCCCGGACGCCCGGGCCGTCATCATCAATCGACGCGGCAAGGCCATCGCGGCCAGCGATCCCAAGTCGGCGGCCGCCATCAACGAGGAGAACGCCAAGGCCAAGGATGCGGTGGTCTATTTCCGGGCCGACCGGGGCCTGATCGCCCTGGGCATGGAAAAGGGCGTGTCCTCGCCGGACGAGGCGATGAATACGGCCGTCGAAACCGTCCTCGAACGGGCGGCGGCCAACCATGCCTGGCCGATCGTGTTCACCCAGGACACGGACAGGATTCTGGCCGCCCGCATCAAGACGACCGGCTGGTATGTGGTGCTGCTCGTGCCGGAAAAGACGGTCCGGTGAGCGACGTCTTCCCCCACGGCGGCAATCGCTCCGCCTTGGCCGCTGCCAGCGGCCGCCGCCCCGAGGACATCCTCGACGCCTCGGCCAGCCTCAACCCCCTCGGACCGCCGGACTGGCTGCGCACCGTCCTCGGGGCCGCCGTTTCCGAGCTGGCCCACTATCCGGACCCGGCCGCCACGGCCCTCCTCACGGCCGCGGCGGCCCGCTATGGCGCGCCGCCGGACCAGTTCGCGGCCGGAAACGGCACGAGCCAGCTGCTCTTCGCCCTGCCCCGACTGACCGGGCTCACCCGGGCCGTCATCCCCATGCCGGCCTACGCCGACTACGCGACGGCCTGCCGGCAAGCCGGTCTGGCCGTCCATTCCGTGCTCCCGGTCCGGGACGGGGATTTCGATTTTTCCCCCGAGGCCGTCGAGGCGGCGCTTGACGCCCCCGCCCTGGTCATTCTGGGCAGTCCCGGCAATCCGGCCGGCCGGGTCTTTCCGGCCCGAGCCGTCCGGGACCTGGCCGCCCGCCATCCCGAGAGTTTTTTCCTGGCGGACGAGGCCTTCGCCGACTTCGTGGAGGGCTTTGCCAGCCTGGCCGGCGACCGGCCGGCCAACGTGGCCGTACTGCTTTCGCTGACCAAGGCCTTTGCCATTCCCGGCCTGCGCCTGGGGCTTTTGGCGGCCGCGCCCGGGCTGGTCGCGCGGCTGCGCCGGGCCCTGCCGCCCTGGTCGGTCAATACGCTGGCCCAGGCCGTCGGCGTCAGGGCCCTGGCCGATACGGACTATCTGCGCCAAACCCGGGCCGCCCTGCCCGCCCTGCGGGAGAGGCTCGCCCGGGGGCTTTCCCGCCTGGAGTTCACGGTCACGCCCGGCCAGGCCAATTTCCTGCTGGCCAAGCTGCCGGCCAAGGCCCCAGGCTCCACGGCGCTTTGCCACCGGCTGCTGGCCGAGCACGGAGTGGCCCTGCGCGACTGCGCCAATTTCCCGGGACTGTCCGACCGCTACCTGCGCATCGCCGTGCGGCCCGAACCGGAAACCGACCGCATCCTTTTCGCCCTGGCGGCCATACTCGCCCCGTCGGCCGCGCCGGCCTATCTCCCCAAACGCGTCACCCCGGCCCTCATGCTCCAGGGCACCACCTCCAACGCCGGCAAATCCGTGCTGACGGCCGGCATCTGCCGACTGCTTCAGCGCCACGGCTGCAACGTCGCGCCGTTTAAGGCCCAGAACATGTCGCTCAATTCCGGGGTCACCCCGGACGGAGCCGAAATGGGCCGGGCGCAAATCCTCCAGGCCAAGGCCTGCCGGCTGGCCCCGGACGCCCGCATGAATCCGGTGCTTTTAAAGCCCACTTCCGACCTGGGCTCCCAGGTCATCGTCATGGGCCGGCCCGTCGGCGTCATGCGGGTGAAGGACTATATCGCCTACAAGCCGACGGCCGCGGCCGCCGTCCGGGAAGCCTATGCCAGCCTGGCCGCGGGCCGCGACGCCATGGTCATCGAAGGCGCGGGCAGTCCGGCCGAAGTCAATCTCAAGGCCCACGACATCGTGAACATGGCCATGGCCCGCCTGGCCGAAGCGAAGGTGCTGCTGGTGGCCGACATCGACCGGGGCGGAGCCTACGCCGCCCTGGCCGGCACCATGGACTGCCTGACCGAGGCGGAACGGGCGCTCGTGGCCGGCTACGTCCTCAACCGCTTCCGGGGCGACGCCTCGCTCCTGGCCCCGGCCAACGCTTTTCTCCGCGACCTGACCGGCCGGGAGGTGCTCGGCGTGGTGCCGCATATCGAGGACCTCGGCCTGCCCGAGGAGGATTCGGTCAGCTTCAAGGCCGGCGAAATCCTGGCCGACGCCCCGCCGACCGATCCCGACCGGCTCGACATCGTGCTGCTCGACCTGCCCCACGTGTCCAACGGCACCGACGTCGACGCCCTGACCGTGGAACCGGACGTGACCGTGCGCCGGGTGTGCCGGCTCGATGCCCTGGGCCGTCCGGACGCGATCCTCCTGCCGGGAAGCCGCAATACCCTGGGCGATCTGGCCGCCTTGCGGGCAAGCGGGCTGGCCCGGGCGATTTCCCGGGCGGCCGAAAGCGGCCGGACCGAAATCGTGGGCATCTGCGCCGGCCTCCAGATGCTCGGCCAAACGGTGGAGGACCCGCTCGGCCTCGAATCGGACCGGCGGTCGGCGGCGGGACTGGGGGTGCTCCCCGTGGCCACGGAACTGGCGGCGGAAAAAACGCTGACCGTGACCGAGGCCCGGCACGTCCCCTCGGGCTTGCCCCTTTCCGGCTACGAAATCCATCACGGCCGCAGCCGCGCCACCGACGCGGCGCCGGTGGTGGTGACGCGCCGAGACGACGGCGCGCCCCTCGGCTACGGCCATCCGAACCTCCCGGTCTGGGGGGCCTATCTGCACGGAATTTTTGATGCCGATGCCTTTCGACGGCACTGGCTGAACGGACTCCGGGCCAGGCGGGGACTCGCTCCCATCGTAGCGACATCGCCCTACGATCTGGAGCCGGCCCTGGAGCGCCTGGCCGACGTGGTGGAGGAAAGCCTGGGCTCTCCCAGGCTTATCGCCCTGCTCGGGCGGTGAGGGACTAGCTGGAAGCGGAACTGGCGGTGGAACCGGAAGCCGCGGCGCTCGGGCAGGACGAGCAGCTCGCGCCCTTTCCGGTCGCCTTGCAGGCGGGGGCTTCGCCGGCGGGCTTGTCGCCGTGATGGCTCTTGCCGTTGTCACCGGCGGTGCAGGCATTGGCGCCCTTGTAGTCGGTGACGTACCACCCCGTGCCCTTGAGCACGAAAGACGTGTTGGAAATCATGCGCTTGGCCTTGGCGCCGCAGAGTTCGCACGGCATTTCGTCCACGTCGAAATGCTTTTGCAGCACCTCGAATTCGTGGCCGCATTTCCCGCAGTGATATTCGTAGATGGGCATAACATCCTCTCCCTGGCGACTCGTTTGACCGGCCTGGCCGGCCGCAACAACTGGTCTTTCGGCCTGACTTTGTCAAGGGCCGATTCCCGGCCGCCCCGCGCGGCCGCGTGACATGCTTTGGCACTCGACATGGCCGAGTGCTAAAGACGATAAGCAGTTCCCCCACCCAGTCAAGGGGCGAAAGGGCTTCCTCCGGCCTGGATTTTTCCGCCTCCCCGACGTAGGTGGGGCCGTGGCCAGACCTTCCCCTCCGCCCGATCAGAGAAAAGCCATGCTTTTCGGCCTGGCCACCGTGGCCATGTGGTCCACCGTGGCCACGGCCTTCAAGCTGGGACTGGCCAGCCTCAGCCCCGCCCAGCTCCTTTTTTTCGCCAACCTGACCTCGTGTCTGGTGCTTGTCGTCATCCTGGCCGTCCGGGGCGAGCTGCGCGGCCTTGCCGCCATGCGCCGCCGGCAGTGGCTGCGTTCGCTTTTGTTCGGGGCCATGAACCCCTTCCTTTATTATACCATCCTGTTCGCGGCCTACGCCCGACTGCCGGCCCAGGAGGCCCAGGCCATAAGCTACACCTGGGCCATCACCCTGTCCCTTTTGGCCGTGCCCATGCTCGGCCAGCGCCTCTCGGCCCGCGACGCCCTGGCCGGCGCCATAAGCTACGGCGGCGTGGTGGTCATCGCCACCCGGGGCGACATGACCGGCCTCCATTTCGCCAGCCCGGCCGGCGTGGCCCTGGCCCTGGCCTCCACGGCGGTCTGGGCCCTGTCCTGGATTCTGGGGACCAAGGACGATCGGGAGCCGGTGGCCGGGCTCCTCGCCAATTTCCTGTGCAGCCTGCCGCTGGCCCTGCTCGTCATGCTGGTCCGTTGCGAACCGTGGCCCGGCACCTTGGCCGGCCTCTGGGCCGCGGCCTACGTCGGCGTCTTCGAGATGGGGCTGGCCTTCGTCACCTGGCTTGCGGCGCTGCGCCGGGCCACCAACGCAGCCCGGGTGGCCAACTTGGTCTTTCTCTCGCCGCCGGTGTCCCTGCTTTGCATCCATTGGATCGTCGGGGAAACCATCGCTCCGGCCACGATTCTGGGGCTGGCCTGCATCCTGACCGGCCTGGCCTTCCAGCGGCGCCCGGACGGCTAGGCCGTTTCCCTCCCGGCCAGGGGGGGCGGTCGCAGCGGCAACACACGGCGCGCCTCCAAACCGACCGAAACGTATTGACAGCGGCTTGAGGACAAGCATAACTTTTTTGTAATAAGGGACGGCCCTTCAATCACACCAAGGAGATTGCCCCATGAAACGTCTTCTTCTCGTCGCTCCTGTTTTGGTCCTGGGCTTGGCGGTCGCGGCCGTGGCCGGAGAAAACAAGAAACCCGTTTCGCAGTGGACCTGTGAGGAATTTCTCGCCTTCGACGACCAGTTCAAACCGAAAGTCATCTATTCCACCTCGATGCTGACCAAGCAGGGCAAGCCCGAAGGCACGGTGATCGACGTCGACGGCACGGAAAAAGTCATTCCCATCGTTATTTCCGAATGCAAGAAGGCACCGCAAGCCTCCTTCTGGACGAAGGTCAAGGACGCCTGGGCCAAGGTGGAGACCGAAGCCAAGGCCGCCACAAAGAACGTCGAGAAGAAGTTTTAAGCAAGCGATACGCCTTTCCCGGTCAGCGCAGACGGGATCCTCCCTGCCGGGGACCGGAGCAAGACGCTTCCGGTCCCCCAAATAAAGTGTCGTGCCCGTTCCCGCGTTGTGATTGCCACCGCTCCGAGGCCGCGCTATAGCCCGGCCATGCAACGCCCACTTCGCCAACTCCCGCGCCTCCTGGCCCTGGCCGCCGGCGGCCTCGCCCTGGCCCTCCTTTCCGGCTGCGCCGCAAAAACCGTCACCCCCTTCTCCCGGACCGCCCAGCCCAGCCGACAGACCACCGCCCAGCCGCCCAGGGTGACCACGCCCTGGCCCACGCGCATCAATCCGGGCAGCCAGCAGATCCCGAGCTTCGCCTCCCTGGCCCCGGCCGTGGACCGCTCCATCGCCTACACGGCGAAAAAACCGCCCACCGCCACGGCCGTCAGCCAGCCCGGCGCCCACCTCACCTGGGGCCAGCTCCACCAGGCGCTCCTTACCTTCCGGCGCATCCTGCCCCAGCTCGACCGCGATCCGTCGATCCTGGCCAACTATTTCACCTGGGCGCCCATCGAAACCGACACCCTGTTGACCGGCTACTATGCGCCGACCATCGAGGTCTCCCGCACGCCGAACGCCACCTATGCCTGGCCGATCTACCGCAATCCCGGGAAAACCGGCAAACACTACAGCCGCGACGCCATCGACTACGGGGGGGCCCTGCGCGGCCGGGGGCTGGAGATCGCCTACGCCAAGGATCCGGTCGACATCTTTTTCCTGCACGTCCAGGGGTCCGGCATGTTGCGCTTCGTGGAGGACGGCTCCACGACCTATGTGCTTTTCAACGGCAACAACGGCCACCGCTACGTGGGGGTCGGCCGGGTCATGGTCAACCGGGGCTGCTTCCCCCAGGAAGAAATGAGCATGCAGCGCATCCGGCGCTATCTGGAGGAACATCCGAGCGAGGTCCGGGCCTACCTGACCCAGAACCCGAGCTATATCTTCTTCAAGACCTCCCAGACGCCGCCGGTCGGGGCCATGGGCGTGCCCGTCACCCCGCACTGCAGCGTGGCCGTGGACCCGGGGTTCGTGCCCTACGGCACCCTCATGGTGGTGGACGGCGACCTGCCCGGCTTCGGCACGCCGGCCCCGGAACGCTTCACCGGCTTCGTCATGGCCCAGGACACCGGCTGCATGCGCGGCAACCACTTCGACCTCTACCTCGGCCCCGGCGACAAGGCCGCCTATCAGGCCGGCCTCATGAAAGGCACGGCCCGAGCCTATATCCTGCTGCCGCGATAAGGAGAAAGCCCATGCGTGAACGCTCCCGCCTTTTCCCCTGCCTGCAGCTTTCCCGGCAACAGGCCGGGGTGGTCATTTTGGTCCTGTGTTGCGTTCTGCTCGCTGCGGCCAACCTGCAGGCCCAGACCGATCCCTTGCCCTCATGGAACGACGGACCGGCCAAAAAGGCGATCCTTGCGTTCGTACAGGCGACAACAGACCCGGCAAACCCCCACTACGTTCCGCCCGAGGCGCGCATTGCCGCGTTCGATCAGGATGGAACGACCTGGGTTGAGCAGCCCATGTACCCGCAAACGCTGTACTGCATCGAACGGCTGCGGGAGTTGGCGAAAACGAAACCGGAGCTGCAGGCCACCGAGCCCTTCAAGACCGTGTTGTCCGGCGACCCGGCGGCCTTGGCCAAGCTCAACGGCAAGGATTATGAGACGATTTTCGCCGCCACGTTCACGGGCATGACCGTGGAAGCGTTCGCGGACACGGTGAAGACCTGGCTCGCCACAGCCAGGGACCCGCACTATAAGCGGCCGTACACCGAGCTCGTCTACCAGCCGATGCTGGAGGTGATGCGCTACTTGCGGGCCAACGGCTACAAGACCTTCTTCGTCACCGGCGGCGGGCAGGATTTCGTGCGGGTTTTTGCCGAGCAGGTTTACGGCATCCCACCGGAGCACGTGATCGCCACTATCTATGCGAAAAAGTTCGGTTACGACCAAAACGGCAAACCGGTCGTCACCATGGAACCGAAACTCCTGCTCAATGCCGTCCATAAAGGCAAGCCGGAAGGGATCAGCATGATGCTCGGCCGGCGTCCGTACGCGGCCTTCGGCAATTCCGACGGTGACAAGGATATGCTGGAATACACCCAGGCCGGCGACGGCCTGCGCCTGACGATGCTGGTGCATCACGACGACGCGGCGCGCGAGTACGCCTACGGGCCGGCGTCGAAAGTCGGCACCTTCAGTGATGCGTTGCTGTCCGAAGCGCACCAGAAAGGCTGGCTGATCATCAGCATGAAAAACGACTGGAAGCGCCTCTTCGCCTGGGAAAAGTAAGCCCCCGCGGGCCGTGGGCCCCGCTCAGGGGTTCGCCGGTCCGCCGCCGAGAGACCGCTGCTTCCCGCTATTCCTCGTCGTCGGGCGACATGGCGGTGGCCAGGGAATCCCGGCAGGCCTCACGCCAGACCGGCACCCTGTCCGCGAGCCCCGAGGCGGCCAGGTAGACTTCGTCCATGGGATTGATGGCGTAGCCCTGGCTGATGACCACCAGCTCATGTTCCAGCCGGTTGGCCACATGCACCGCCGTCAGCGGGGAAAACCCGACCTGCTTGGCCCGTCCGGGTTCGTGGTGCAGGTAAACCGCCCGCACCACGGCGTCGTCCACGCCCCACAGCCCCAGAAGATAGGCGCCCACCTCGGCGTGGGAAGCGCCGAAGACGTGCCGCTCCATGTCAAGCACCGTCCCGAGGCCCTGCTGGCAGCCGTTGATGACCTGCGAGTAGGAATCGGAAAAATTGGTGGCCATGACAAGCTTGCCCACGTCATGCAGGAGCCCGGCGATAAAGCATTGTTCCCTGTCCTGCTCCTTGACCTTTTCCAGGCCGGCGATCACCTGGGCCAACCGGCCGGTGGACAGGCTGTGGCGCCACAGTTTCTCCAGGTCGAAATCCCGGAAGGCGTCCTTGTTGAAGCGGTCGAACAGGCCGACGGAAAGGACCAGCGACTTGACGATTTCGAGACCGAGCAGGTTGACGGCGTGGGTCGGACTCGACACGTGGACGCGCAAGCCGAAAAAAGCCGAATTGACGAGTTTTAAGATGCCGGCCGCCATGCCCACGTCCTGGGCGATCAGTCCCGCCACCTCCCGGATGGACGGATCGGGCTTGGCCAGTTCGTCCAAAAGGGCCGTATAGAGGCGGGGAACCGTGGGCAGCCGGTCGAGCTTGGCCACCACGTTCTTCACCCGGTCGTCCAGAAACACCTCGCGCAGGGCCAACCCCCGGGTGATGACCGCCTTCAGCTCGTCCGGCTGGCAGGGTTTGGGCAAAAACTGGTGGGCCGGACGCACGGTCTGCAGGATCATGTCCCGATCCGAATGGCCGGACAGCACGATGCGGATGGCCCCGGGGCAGATGCTCTGGGCCTCGCGCAGAAACACCGCCCCATCCATGCCCGGCATCCGCATGTCGGCCACCAGCACGTCGAAGGGCTGTTCGGCGATCAGGGCCAGCCCATCCCGGGCGTCGGACACGAAGGCCATCTCCCACTTTTCCCGCATGTCGTGAAACATGCGGCGCAGGGCGGACAGGACGTTCGGTTCGTCGTCGACGAACAGGATGCGCGTTTTCACGCCGTAGCCCCCATGGTGTCCCCGCTGGCGTCGCGGGCACCGAACGGCACCCGGACCACGAAAGTCGTCCCCTTGCCGCGCTCGGTTTCGAAATCGATGGAACCGCCGTGTTTGGTCACCACGATGTTATGGGTGATGGCCAACCCCTGGCCGGTGCCCTTGCCCACCTCCTTGGTGGTAAAAAACGGATCGAAAATCTTGCTCCGGTTTTCCTCGGGGATACCCGAGCCGGTATCCGACATGGTCAGCTTGAGGTAGTCCCCGTCGGCCTCGGTGCGGATGGTGATGACGCCCTTTTCGGTGGTGCCCTTGACCTTTTCCGCGATGGCGTGGGCGGCATTGACCAGGATATTGAGGATCACCTGGTTGAAATCCCCGGGCAGGCAGAAGACCGGCGGCAGGGAGCGGTCGAGTTCCAGCACCACGTCGGCCACGTACTTCCATTCGTTTTTCGCCACGGTGACGGTGTTTTCCACGGCGGCGTTGATATCCACGGCGGTCTTGTCCTCGCCGCCGGGATGGGAGAACTTCTTCATGGCCGAGACGATGGCCGTGACCCGGGAGATGCCTTCCACGGACTGCTCCAGGGCGTGGGGCACCTCCTCCTGGAGGAAATCCACGTCGGCCGCCCGCCGGACCGCCTCGATCTCCTGTTTCGCCGCTTCGTCGCCGGCGGCCTCGGCCAAGCGTCGGGCCACGGCCTCGATGCCGGCCAGGGCCTGGCCCAGACCGGCGAAGGAACTGGATAAAAAGTGCAGGTTGTCCCCGATGTACTGGGTCGGGGTATTGATCTCGTGGGCAATGCCGGCGGCCAGCTCGCCCACGGATTCGAGCTTCTGGGCGATGGCCAGTTGGCGTTCCAGGGCCTTGCGCTCGGTGATGTCGAAGACGATCTCGAACAGACGCATCTCCCCGCGCCGCATGGCCGTAATCACGGTCTTGATGACCGGCACGACCCGGCCGTCGGAACGCGTCAGGCGCATTTCCTCGTTCAGAAGATTGCGCTGGGCCAAAAGGCAGGCGGGGAACGGCCGCCCGCCGCCATCGGTCCAGTTGATGACGTCGCAGGACCGGCCCACCAGCTCCTCCCGGGTCCGGCCGCACAGTTCCGCCGCCACGGGATTGATATCCACGATGCGGCCCGTCTTGGGGTCGACGATGAAGATGCCGGCCCGGACGCCGTTCAGGATGCGGCGCAGCACCTCCTGCTCGTCGCGCAGATCCCGCTCCACCCGTTTGCTGTCGGTCACGTCCGTGGCCACGCCGACGATGCCCTGGGGCCGGCCCTCGGCGTCGTCGAAGCGCGCCCGGTTGAAGATCAGGTCGCGTTCCCGGCCGCTGGCATCCTCCAGCATGACCTCGAACTGCTGCACGCCGCCCTGGGTCAGGATTTCCCGGTCCTTGGCCGCCAGGAGGTCGCCGATCTCCTCGGAAAAGATCTCCCCGGCGGTGAGTCCCAGGGCGCTTTGGATGGAGACGCCGAGGAAGGCCGCAAAGGCCCGGTTGATGCTGACGTAATGGCCTTGGGGGTCCTGGACGTAAATCAGATTGACGGCCGCATCCATGAGGCTTTTCTGGAAGGCGAGCTGGGTGGTGAGTTCGGCCTCGGCCCGGCGGCGGGCGGTGATGTCCTCGGTCACGCCCAGCAGGCATTCGGGCTGCCCGTCGTCGCCGCGCACCATGGTGGTGTTGACCCGGCACCAGACCACCGCGCCGTCGGGACGCAGATACCGCTTTTCCCGGATCACCGAATCCGTTTGCCCCTCAAGCAGGCTGTCCAGGGCGGCCCGGTTGTCCACCCAGTCCTCGGGATGGGTGATCTCGGTGAATTCCCGGCCGACCACGTCCAGGACAGGCCGCCCCACCATGCGGGCGAAGCGCTCGTTGACCTCCAGATACCGGCCTTCGCGGGTGAGCCGGAAGACCCCGGCCCCGGCCTGCTCGAACACGGCCCGAAACCGGCGTTCGCTCTCGGAGAGTTCCTGGCAGCGGCGGGACAGCAATTCCTCGGCCCGCCGCCGGAGCGCCCCCTCCAGGGCCACGAGCAGTTGATATTGCTCCACCGGCTTGAAAACCAGGCCATAGGGCTTGGCGGAGGCCACCCTGGACAGGATGTCCTCCTCCTGATGCCCGGTCACGAAGACCACCGGCACGCCCTGGTCGAAAAGGGCCTGGCCGAGCCCCAGCCCGGCATCGACGTCGGGCAGCAGCACATCCACCAGGGCCAAATCGGGCCGCACCTGGGCCGCCAGTTCCATGGCCGAAGCGACGTCCCGGGCCGGTCCGAGCGTCCGGTAGCCTCTGCGTTCCAGCAGGCGCCGCACCACATCGCCCGAGAGCAGGTCGTCCTCGGCGATCAGGATGCAGGTGCGCTGCGGTGTTTGGTCCGTGTCCGTCATGGCGGCCGGTCGGTCTCCCTGTTTTGGATGCTGGTTTCACCGTAGGGCAAAACGACAGGGTCGCTCAAGTAAAAATCACGGTCGCCTCACGAGGGGGCGGCGTCCAGGTCCTCCGAGGCCAGCAGATCGGCCAGGGTGATGGAGTCGAGCTTGTCGTGCATGGCCTTGGCCGCCTCCCGCCACACCCGCCGGGTCGGGCAATGCGCCTGGCGCGGGCAGGGCCGGCCGTGGTCGTCGCAGACCACCAGGGCCAGATCGCCCTCCAGAACCCGCACGATGTCCCCCACGCTGATGTCCGCCAGCGGCTTGGCCAGGACGTGCCCGCCCCGCGGCCCGCGGCGGCTGGTCACCAAGCCGGCCTGCTTGAGTTCCCGCACGAGTTTTTCCAGGTATTTGACGGACACGCCCTGACGCGCGGCGATGTCCTTGATGCGCACCGGACCGTCCCCGCCGTGCTGGGCCATGTCCAGCATCATGCGGGTTCCGTACCGGCTGCGGGTGGTGAGTTTCATGGCCAACGCCTCCTCAGGCAGCCTTTCGGGCGGGGAAGCGGCCACGCTATGGTCGCTTCCCTATAAGATAGGTAGGCAAATAACGGCCGAGCGTCAACGCGGCCCGGCGAACGGCCGACTTCGCGGCCGCGGGTCACCTTGTATCACTTTGGAACAATATTGCGCCACCCCCCTTGACACACCGGGGAGGGAGGACTAGCGGAGAAGAAAACCGACTACCCACTCAGTCTTATTGGGCCAAATTTCACATGACCAGAAAAGAAGCCATCCTCGCCGCCGCCACCATCCTGTTCGCCCACAAGGGCTTCCAGGAAACCACCATGCAGGACATCTGCAGGGTCACCGATACGGCCGAAGGCACGATATTTTATCATTTCAAAAGCAAAGAACACCTTCTGATCGCCATCCTTGGACAGATCAAAACCCGCATTCTGGGCGAGTACGAAACCGCCTTCTCCGGCCGGCATTTCACCTCCGGCCTGGACATGATGGACGTCGCCATCGCCTTCTACTTCCATCTGGCCGGGCTCATGGAACACGAATTCACCCTCCTGCAGCAACAGTTCCCCCACCACCTGGCCGAAGACAATGACACCTGCCGAGACGACCTGATCGCCATCTACACCTGCCTGATCGACATCTTCGAGCAGGTCGTGCGGATCGGCCAGACCGACGGGTCCATGGATACCTTCGATCCCCGACCCACCGCCATGCTGCTGTTCGCCATGGTCGACGGGGTGCTGCGCTTAAAGACCAGCAACCTCTACGAGGCCGGGGCCCTGTTCGACCAGCTCCTGGCGGCCTGCCGCCGGATGTTGGCCAAACCGTCTGACGGGAGTCGCTGATGGTCACGAGAATCTTTCCCTTTCTCCGCTGGTTCCACGGCTACGACATGGCGGCGCTACGGGTCGACGCCGTTGCCGGTCTGACCGTGGCCCTGGTCCTGATCCCCCAATCCATGGCCTACGCCCAACTGGCCGGCATGCCACCCTATTATGGCCTCTACGCCTCGTTTCTGCCGCCGCTGGTGGCCGCCTTGTTCGGCTCCAGCCGCCAGTTGGCCACGGGGCCGGTGGCCGTGGTGTCGCTGATGACGTCGGCCTGCCTGGCTCCGCTGGCCACGGCCGGCTCCGAGGGCTACATCGCCTACGCCATCCTGCTCGCCCTGCTGGTTGGCGTGTTCCAGTTCCTGCTCGGCGTGTTGCGCCTGGGGCTGGTGGTCAACTTCCTGTCCCACCCCGTGGTCAGCGGTTTCACCAACGCCGGCGCGCTCATCATCGCCACCTCCCAGCTGTCCAAGATGTTCGGGGTGAGCGTGGACGCCGCCCCCCACTATTACGAGACCATCATGCGGGTGGTGGCCGCCGCCGTGCATCACACCCACTGGCCCACCTGCATCATGGGCGTGGCCGCCTTCGCCATCATGTACGGCCTGAAAAAGTTCAACCCGCGCATCCCCAACGTGCTGGTGGCCGTGGCGGTCACCACCGTCGTCTCCTTCGCCATCGGCTTCGAGCACAACGCCACGGTGGATCTCACCACCATCCACGCCCCCCAGGTGACGGCCGACATCGCGGACTTCAACCAGGCGGCCGCCGCCCTGCCGGCCATCGCCGCCAAACGGGCCGCCCTCACCGCCCGCGAGGACGCGGCCAAGGCCGCGGGCGACGCGGAGGCCAGCCTGGCCGTGGACTACGACATCGCCCGGCTCGATCTGGAAAAGGCCCAGGCCCAGACGAAAGCCGCCACCTACCGGACCAAGCTGCGCCACTATCTGCTGGCCGCCGTTCCCGGGACGGACGGCTCGCTCGCCTTCTTCCTCCGGGGAGCGGTGCCGCCCGGCGCCAAGGACGACGGCCGCACCTGGATTCTGCGGGTCGGCAACAGCCCGATCAAGCCCGACAAGATCCTGATGATCGGCGGCGGGCAAGTGGTCGGCGTGGTGCCCTCGGGTCTGCCAAGATTCGCCGTGCCGCAGATGGACCTGAGGACCATCGTCCGGCTCCTGCCGTTCGCCTGCATCATCTCGCTGTTGGGTTTCATGGAGGCCATCTCCATCGCCAAGGCCATGGCCGCCAAGACCGGCCAGCGCCTGGACCCCAACCAGGAACTCATCGGCCAGGGCCTGGCCAACATTCTCGGCGCCATGGGCAAGAGTTATCCGGCCTCGGGCTCGTTTTCCCGGTCGGCCGTCAACCTCCAGGCCGGAGCCGTTTCCGGCTTCTCTTCGGTGTTCACCAGCGCCGCCGTGGTCATCACCCTCTTTTTCTTCACCCCGCTGCTCTACAATCTGCCGCAAAGCGTGCTGGCCGCCGTCATCATGATGGCCGTCATCGGACTTTTGAACGTCTCGGGCTTCCTGCATGCCTGGAAGGCCCAATGGTACGACGGGGCCATTTCCGGCATCACCTTCCTCGCCACCCTGGGTTTCGCCCCGCATCTGGACAAGGGCATCATGGTGGGCGTGGTATTGTCGCTGCTGGTTTTCCTGTATAAAAGTATGCGACCCCGGGTGGCCTCCCTGGCCCTGACCGAGGACAGCGCCTACCGCGACGCTTCGGTCTTCAGGCTGGCCGAATGCCCGTACCTGGCCGTGGTGCGTTTCGACGGGACGCTTTTCTTCGCCAACGCCAGCTTCCTGGAAGACAAGATCACCGAGCGTATGCGCAGCAACAAACGCCTCAAGCACATCATCCTGGCCGCCGACGGCATCAACGACATGGACGCCTCGGGCGAGGAAACCCTGTCCCTGCTCGTGGACCGGGTGCGCAGTGCCGGCCTTGACATCTCGCTGTGCGGCGTCAAGGAATCCGTCATGGACGTGCTCATCCGCACCCATCTTCTGGAACATATCGGCGAGGACCACCTCTATCCGGACCTGAACCATGCCCTGTGTGCCGTCCATCAGGATTCCTGGCACCAGGCAGGGGAAAATTGTCCGCTGACCACGGTGTGCCGTCTGCCCGAAGCCCAAGCGAATATGTAAAGGAGTCGCCATGTCCGTCATTTCCTTTTTCAGCGGCGAGTACTGCCGGGAACAATCCGTGGTCGAAGCCGTTCACGGAACAACGGGCCTGTCCATCGTCCGCGACGCCGAGCTGGTGGCCGACGCCGCCAAGCTGTCCGGGCTGGGCGCGGACAAGATCGAAAAGGCCTTCGAGGCCAAAACCTCCGTCTTCAACACCTTCACCCACGAGAAACAGCGCGCCGCGGCCTGGCTGCGGCTGGCCCTGGCCAGCCGTCTGGCCGAGACGACGGACCTGCTTGTGGCCGGATTTTGCGCCTTGCTGCCGCCAAGGAGCATCCCCCACGTCCTGCGGGTATGCCTGATCGGCGACGCGGCCTTCCGCCGGGGCGTCGCCGCCGAGGAGGCGGGACTCTCCGAACGCGAGGCCCAACGGGCCCTGGAGCACGCCGACGAAAACCGCGCCGCCTGGGCCGAGTTGGTGGCCGACGCCAAGGATCCCTGGGCCCCCAGCCTCCACGACATGCTCCTGCCCATGGACAAGACCAGCGTCGACGCGGCCTGCGACGCCATCCTCAAACTTTTGCTCGACCCGGCCGTGCGGGCCACCGAGGCCTCCCGCGCCGCCGCCCGGGACTTCCTCCTGGCCGCCCGGGTGGAAACGGTCATCACGGGCAAGGGCCACGACGTGGCCGTGTCCGCCGCCGGCGGCGTGGTCACGTTGACCATCAACAAAAAAGTCCTGCTCCTCGACCGGCTGGAAAACGAGCTGCGCGCCATCGCCACCAAGGTCGACGGCGTGTCCGAAGTGGTGACCAAGGTCGGCAAGGGATTTTACCAGAGCGACATCTACCGCCGGGCCGACTTCAAGATGCCGAGCAAGGTCCTGCTCGTCGACGACGAGCGGGAATTCGTCCAGACCCTGTCCGAACGTCTGTCCATGCGCGAAGTCGGCGCCTACGCGGTCTTCGACGGCGCTTCGGCCCTGGACATCATGACCGACGACGCCCCCGAGGTCATGGTGCTCGACCTCAAGATGCCCGGTCTCGACGGCATCGAGGTGCTCAAACGGACCAAACTGGCGCGCCCCGATGTGGAAATCATCATCCTGACCGGCCACGGCACCGAGGCGGACCGGGAGCGGTGCATGAAGCTCGGCGCCTTCGCCTACCTGCAAAAGCCCGTGGATATCGACCTGCTGAGCGAGACGCTCCAAAAGGCCAACGAGAAGGTCCGCCGGCGCAAGGAAGGCGGGAAGGAACACGGGAACGCCTCCGGCGACCGGGAAGCATGATCCTCCCGCCCCTCCCGTGCAGGGAGAGGCGGGAACGTCCCCTGGCCGGCGCGCGACGCCACGGGGAGGAGGTTGGGCCATCATGGGTTTACGCCGTCTGCGCCCGGGATTCTGGACCGCGGCCGAGGCCACGGGCCCCTACACAGGCCTTTTTAACTACCGCCGGGTCTGGTGGCTGGCGGTGGCGCTGCTGGCCGCCGTCTCCCTGATACCGCTGTGCATCATGACGGTGATCGATTTCGGCGTCACCAAGCGGTCCGTCAATCAGGAAAACCTGCACCGCACCACCATCACCACCTCCAACACCCGGCACACGCTGGCCGATTTCCTGACGGAACGGCTGGCCGCCCTGACCTTCGTCGCCAGCGATGCGCCCTACCCGGCCCTGGTCAACCATGACCGGCTGGCCGCGGTGCTCCAGAACCTCAAAACCGGTTTCGGCGGCTTCATGGACCTCGGCGTCATCGACGACACCGGCCGGCAAGTCGCCTATATCGGCCCCTACCCCCTGCTCGGCATCGATTATTCCGGCCAGGACTGGTTCAAGCAAACCGCCCGGACCGGGCATTGCATCAGCGACGTGTTCCTGGGCTTCCGCAACGCCCCCCACTTCATCATCGCCGTGCGCTCGGAGCTCCCCGACGGTCATTTCTTCATGCTGCGGGCCACCCTGGACACCCAGCGCATCAACGACATCCTGGCCAACCTCGATCTGTCCGGCAACGGCGACGCCTTCCTCGTCAACCGGGAGGGCATTCTCCAGACCGTCTCCCGCTCCCACGGCACGGTCTTCGACCATCTGCCCTTTTCCCTGCCGCCCCTGCCTCCCACCACGAAAGTCATCCTGACGGCCGAACGCATCATCGGCTGCGCCCCCATCGACGGCACGCCCCTGGTCCTTCTGGTCGTCAAGCGCCAGGCCGCGCTCATGCAGACCTGGTACGCCGCCCGTCTCAACCTGATCGGCTTTCTGGCCGCCAGCGTCGTGGTCATCCTGGTGGTCATCATGGGCGTGGCCGCCCAGATGGTGGAAAAAATCTTCCTGGCCGACCAGACCCGAGCCAAGGCCATGCGTCAGATGGAACTCACCAACCGCATGGCCTCCATCGGCCGGCTGGCCGCCGGCGTGGCCCACGAAATCAACAACCCCCTGGCCATCATCAACGAGAAGGCCGGCCTCATCAAGGACCTGCTCCTGTTCGGCCAGGCCCAGTGCTCCAACGCCGAGAAGCTGATCGGCCTCGTCGATTCCGTCATCGCCTCCGTGGACCGGGCCGGCACCATCACCAAACGCCTGCTCTCCTTCGCCCGGCACCAGGACGTCCGCATCGAGCCCGTGAGCCTGCGCCAGGTCATCGCGGAGGTCATGGGCTTTCTGACCAAGGAGGCAACCTATCGAAACATCGCCGTGGACGTGACGGCCCCGGAGGATCTGCCCGACCTGGAGTCGGACCGGGGCAAACTGCAACAGATTTTTCTCAACCTGGTGGGCAACGCCTTCCAGGCCATGAATGACGGCGGCCATCTCCAGGTGCGCCTCAGCCGGCCCGCACCCGACTGGCTGGCCGTGGACGTGGCCGATGACGGCTGCGGCATCCCGGCCGGCGATCTCAAGCACATCTTCGAGCCCTTCTTCTCCACGAAGCAGAAAAAGGGCGGCACGGGCCTGGGCCTGTCCATCACCTACGGACTGGTCCAGGAGTTGGGCGGACGGCTGGAGGTGGCCAGCGAACCGGGACAGGGGGCCACCTTCACGGTGCGCCTGCCCCTGAAAAAAGGAGCGGCCGATGCACATCCTGCTGGTGGATGACGAAGCGGAACTGGTTTCGGCCCTGGCCGAACGGCTGGCCATGCGCGGCTTTACGACAACCTATGCCACCAGCGGCGAGGCGGCCGTGGAACTGGCCCGGACCACCCCCTTCGACCTGGCGGTCCTCGACATCAAGATGCCTGGGCTAAGCGGCCTGGAACTCAAGAAAAAGCTCCAGAGCATGCTGCCCGGCCTGCGCTGCATCTTCGTCACGGGGCACGGCTCGGAGGAGGACTTCCGGGCCTGCGCCGCCGAAGCGTCCAGCTACCTGATCAAGCCCGTGCGCATCGAGGAACTCGTGGCCAAGATCAACGAGGCCACGGGGGGCGAGGCAGGGGGGGAACGCGGGGCATGATGCCCCTGGACTCCTCGCACGAGATCCGGTTTCTCCATATCGTCCCCGACCAGGGGGCCCGGGGGGAATGCTTCCCCCCGGCAGGTCCAGGGCAGCGCCCTGGCGGTAAGGGTCCGGGAGAGGCAGCGCCTCGCCCGGCCGCCGACGGCAAAACGGGAGACGGACGATGCATGACAACGGCGACGGTTATACGGCCGAAGAACTGCGTTTTTTCGGAGCGGTCGTGGCCAGCGCGGCCCACGAATGGGGCAACGTGCTGGCCGTCATCGGGGAAAGCTCCGGCTTGTTGGGGGATCTGGCCGGGCTGGCCGGCCAGGGGATGCCGCTTGACCCCGAACGGCTGGCCGGGCTGGCCGAGACCATGGGCCGGCAGGTGCGCCGGGGCAACACCTTGCTCAACTGCCTGCGCCAATTCGCCCATACCCCCGACGTGTCGTCCAAGCCGGTGGATTTGAGCGAGGCCGGCGTCACCATGGCCACCCTGGCCGGACGACTGGCCGCCCGGCGCGAGGTGGAGCTGACGGCCACGCCGGGCGACCCCGTCTGCGTGATCCGCGATCCGTATCGCCTGTGCCGCCTGCTGTCGCTGTGCCTGGACTACGCCATGGAGGCCGTCGGATCGGGCGGCTGCCTGGCCGTCCGGGCCGTCGCCACGCCCGAGGGCGGCAGCGTTGCCGTGGACGGCCTGCCCGAAACGCCGCCCCCCCTGCCCGAAACGCTCGTCCGGGCCGCCCGGGCGGTCCAGGCCGACATCCGGCTGGAGGCGAGAGGCCGGATCGAGGTCGTTTTTCCCGCTCCGGCCGCCGGCTGAGGATCAGCCCAGACGGTCCCGGTAGGTTTCGATGATCTTGCGGCGGCTCACCCCGTTCATGATGAGGCTCTTGCGGATGGCGTAGTCGTGCCAGGCCGGCTGGAGCCCGATTTCCCGGGCGGCCTTTTCCGGATCCTGTTCGGCCGGATCGCGCGTTTTTTCGCTCATGTGGCAATCGTCGCCCATAAAAACCAGCACCGGGCGTTCGCCGTTCCAGCCCATGCGGTTGCGCCGGTTGACCACGTTGATGAGAAATTCCGTGTACTGCTGGGACTGGGGGTTCCAGACCTCGATGCCGTCCACGTCGTAGTCGGCCAACAGGATCGGCCAGAACTGCTCCGGGTGGGGAATGACCACGCCGGCGCCCAGGGCCCGGGCCTCCTCGATGATCTCCGATGCCCGATAGAAATAGGACAGCGAGAACTCCTCCTTGACCACGTCCTTGACGGCCTTGGCATAGACCTGGGCCTTGTTGACAAGCCGATCGGCGTAACAGGAACGCAGGGTGTCGAGGTAGTTGCGCACGAGCTTGTTCTTGTAGATGTCGTCGGACACCTCTGACGCGTGCTTGGCCAGCAGCCGTTTGAGCTTTTCGCCGTAGATGCGGACAAAGGCCACCACGTCTTCCTCGGTATTCGTGCGCGCAGCGGCCAGTTGCCGGCGGTGCTCCTGGGACGATTCCGTCAGGGCGTCGATGTATTCGTAAAGCTGGGAGGCCCGATAGTGATGGGTGTGGCGCAGCATGGACACCAGCACTTCGGCCCGATCCATATCCAAATTCTTAAAATGCAGCAAAAGCTGCACCTTGCGATTGAACCCCGAGGAATAGCAGTCCACTTCCACGCCCCAGTACCCGTTATACTCCAGCAGCACGTTGTGCTGGGTGGGGATAATGAGTTCATCCTGCCGGTTGGGATAAAGGGCGTTGATCCGCCTGGCCAGAAGCTCCATGGGCACCTGCTCGGGATGCCAATGCACGGCCAGCACGTATTCCTGGCGTGGGTAGGTATGAACCGGCGAGACGATACGCTGCACCTGGACCGGGGAAAGGACGGTCTCGTTGATGCGGGCAAAGGCCTGCTCGTCCTCCTCGGTGAGATCCTGTTCCACCGCGGCCAGGTCGATCTCGGCCGCACGGGAAAGGTCGGCCTCCGGGGCGGTCGGCGCAGGCTTCGGGCATACTCCGTTGGGATCAGGCATAACGGCTATGGCACTCCTTTTTGAGGCGGCGCAGGGCGGCCACGGCCAGGGCCATGGCGGGCAGGTCACCGCTGGCGACGGCGACCTCCAGGCGGTCCACCGCGGCGTTGTAGGCCGGATAGTCCGGATCGCCCCGGCCGGGGTAGGTGGTCATGACGCGGCTGTCGGCGACAAAAGCCGCCACAACATCCGCCTCCGGGGCCCGGCCGGCCGCTACGGCCGTCTCCACGGCCTTGAAGGTCTGCCGCATCCGTTTCTTGAGGTCCTTGTACCGGGGCTTGTCCCGGGAGGACGGCCGGGCCTCGCCCGAAGCCTCCGCCGGCTCCGGCTCCTTGAGGCGCACCGACAGCCGCCAGGCATCCCCGCACGGCTTGAGGCTCACCTTGATGCTGGTGGCCTCGCTGAGGGGGATCGTGTCCCCGTCGAGACGAAGCCGGCCCTGGGCAGCTTCGGCGGTCAACCGGGCCAGGGCCGACCGGGCCTCGGCGCGAGGCAGGATCTTCGCGAAGGCACGCCTGTGCGATCCTTGCATGGAATGCTCCTTGCCGGACGTGGCCGTCACGGACGCGGCCAGCGTCTTTTCGCGTCACTTCTATGGTAGAAAATTTACGGTTTGATGGCAAAGGGTGCCACGACCCGATGGCCTGCCCCGACACGCTGCCGGGCGCTCGAAGCCTCACACGTCGGGAACGCCAAGGGAGGGGCGGGGGAGGCGCCCCTGGCCGTCGCGGGCGTTCCCTGCGCTCCCGGGAACGTCCCTAGGCTTGGCCGGAGGCAGTGCCGGCCAGGGCCCGTTCGATGGTTTGGCGCAGGCTCCGGAAGTCCACCGGCTTGGCCACGTAATCGGTCAGGCCGGCCGCCAGGAATTTCTCGCGATCGCCGCTCATGGCATAGGCGGTCATGGCGATGATGGGAACCCGCCCGCCGCCCTGGCGGATGCGCCGGGTGGCCTCGACGCCGTCCATCACCGGCATCTGGATGTCCATGAGCACGCAATCGAAGGGTTCGCGGGCGAAGGCCGTCACCGCCTCCTGGCCGTTTACGGCCTCGACCACGTGACAGCCGAGTTTTTCCAGCAGGCGTCTGGCCCCGATGCGGTTGACCGCGTCGTCCTCGACCAGAAGCACGCTCAAGGCAAGCGGCGTACCGAGCCGGTCGGCCAGCCGCTTGGACACCGTCTCCTCGTTCGTGGTCGGCAGGCCGAAGGGCAGCATGAGATAGACCGCCGTGCCCTTGCCCTGCTCGCTGTCGATGGTGAGGGTGCCCTCCATGGAGTCGGTCAACCGTTTGCTGATGGCCAGGCCGAGCCCGGCCCCCTGCTGATTGCGCGTGTACGAGCCGTCCACCTGGGTGAAGGCCTCACCCACCAGGCCGAGCTTGTCATCGGGAATGCCGACGCCGGTATCGGTGACGGTGAAAAGCAGGCGGGCCCGGCCATCCGGCATGGCGGCCAGGGGATGGACCTCGACCAGGATTGTGCCGGTATCCGTGAATTTCATGGCATTGCCGGCCAGGTTGAAAAGGATCTGCCGCACCCGCAGCTCGTCGCCGATCACGGTGGTCGGTACGTCCTGGCCGACGTGGCAGACGATGGGCACGCCCTTTTCCCTGGAGAGCGGCGCGAAGGTTTCGGTGATGGACTCCAGGATGGCCCGGGGATGCAAAGGCGCCTGGTTCAGGACCATGCGATCGGCCTCGATGCGGGAGAGGTCGAGGATGTCCCCGAGCAGCCGGGTGAGCCGCTCGCCGGCCCGGATGGACATCTCGGCGTATTCGAGCTGCTCCCCGTTCAATTCGGTGTCCTTGAGCAGCTGCATCATGCCCATCAACCCGTTTAAGGGCGTGCGGATCTCGTGGCTCATGTTGGCCAGGAAATCGCTTTTGGCCCGATTGGCCGTCTCGGCCCGGCGCGCCAGGATGACGGCCTGGGCGGCGGCCTGCTCCAGGGCGGATCGGGAGCGTCTGAGTTCGTCCTCCGCCCTTTTCCGCCGTTCGATGTCCTCCACCACGGCAATGAAGTACTCCGGCGCGCCATTCTCGTCCCGGACCAGGGCCACGGTCAGGTTGACCCAGGCGATCACGCGGTTCTTGCGGACGAAGCGCTTCTCCAGGGTGTAATTCGTGATGCTGCCGGCCAGCATCCGCCGGGCCAGGGTTTGATCCGGCCCCAGATCGTCGGGATGGGTGATGTCCTCACTGGTCATCCCGGCCAGTTCCTCGGCGCTGTAGCCGACGATCTCGCACAGCCGGCGGTTGACCCGCAGCCACCGGCCGTCCGGGGAGACGTGCGCGATGCCCACGGCCGCCTGCTCGAAGGTTTCCTGAAACATCCGCTCGCCGTGCCGCAACTGGTCCAACTGCCGGGTCCGGTCGGCCAGCAGCCGCCCCAGCCTGGCCAACAGATCCTCGGCCATAAACGGCTTCAGCATGTAATCCTGGACCCGCTCCCCGAGCAGGGACCGGCGCAACGTATCGTCGGCCTTGGCCGTCAGCATGATGATCGGCACATCGTCCAATTCCGCGTGGCGGCGCACTTCGCGCACCATCGCCTCGCCGTCCACACCCGGCATCATCACGTCGCTGATGATGGCGTCCGGCGCAAGGGCCAGGGCCTTTTCCAGGCCTTCCCGGCCGTCAAAAGCGGAGGCGACCCGGTAGAACTGCCCGAGGAGGTGCACCAAAAAGGCGTTCATATCCGGGTTGTCCTCGACCACCAGGACCAAGGGCGCGGTCGAGGTCACGGCGGGCGGCGCGGGCACGAAGGCGTGTTCCTCCACATAGCCCGCGTCCTGCGGCCCGAAGCCCTGGTCCGGTCCCTGTGGCGCCTCGTGCACCACCACCCCGGCCGGCGCGGCCAGGGGCAGCGTCACGGTAAACACGGCTCCGCCCTCCGCGGCCGGCGTGAGGACAATGTCACCGCCATGCATCACAGCGAACTCCTTGGCAATGGCCAGACCGAGTCCCGTCCCTCCATGGCTGCGGTCCGCGCCGTCATCCACCTGACGGAATCGTTCAAACACCGCCTGCCGCATGGACTCGGGCACGCCCGGGCCGTTATCCGCCACAACCATCCGGGCCATGTCCCCTTCCTGCGTGAGCGACAGGGAGATGCACCCCCCCGCCGGGGTGAATTTGAAGGCATTGGACAGCAAATTGAGCAGGATGCGCCGGATCTTCTCTGTATCCGCCTCACATGGCAGTGTTTCGGGTTTGTCCACGGGGAAATCGATGTTTTTTTCCCGGGCCAGGGACTCGAAACAGGATACCGCGAAGCTGGCCAGTCGCGCCAGATCCAGTTTGGCGTAGCGCGGCGCCATCTTGCCGGCGTCGAGCTTGGCCAGATCCAACAGGTCGGTCACATGGCGGTAGAGCAGGCGGGCGTTGCGGTCGATGGTTTCCAGGTCGCCCCGGCCGGGATCGTCCTGGCCGGAAGCCTGCAGCCGGTTGGCCAGGGGGCCGAGAATAAGCGCCAGGGGGGTGCGCAGCTCGTGGCTCACGTTGGCGAAAAACCGGGTGCGCAGCTTGTCGAGCTCGACCGTCTTCTCATAAAGCTCGGTGATGCGGCTATTGGCGGCCCGAACCTCGGCCAGGGCCGCCTCCGTCGACTGTTTGGCCCGACGCAGCCCCTCGTGCGTCATGCAAAAAAGGCCCCCCATGAGCAGGAAAAGAACGATGGAAAACCAGCCCGACGGATCGGCCAAGGCAAAGGAATACCGGGGCTCCATGAAAAACCACAGGACAAGGGACGTGGAAAGCACCGTGGAGGCCAAGCCGCCGGCAATGCCGCCGACTCGCGAGCTGAAAAACACGGCCGGATAAAACAAGAACCAGACAAACGGCTGGATCATCCACCACAGCAGCCATTGCAAAAAAAACGCCACCACAGGGAACGAAAGAGCCGCCCAAAACCGTCCGGCTCGAAGCCCGTTTGCGCCATTCCCGGTCATTGGATTTCAGTTCCAGTGCGATGCTGTTCCAACCGTTGTTGGGGGCCGTGCCGCGACATGGCCCGGGCAGGCCAGACATCCGCCTCTGTCTCGGGGGCAGGTCCCGTCAGGGGCCTTCCCCCCGCCATAGCAGAAAAGACCGCCGAGCGGCAAGAAAAGACATTCTCGCCTCGTTTTTCGGATCACGCGGGCAGAGGCAACGCGCCGGAGGGGACCGCCAAGCGCCTACAGCTTGGACCGCAGCACCATGTCGGTGATGGGACCGCGCGAACGCTCGCCCTTGAGCACGATGTGGGCGTAATTGGGAAACCCCTTGAATTTGCGCACGATCCAATTGAGGCCGTTGTTGGCCTCGTTGAGGTAGGGGTTGTCCACCTGGGAGGTGTCGCCGAGGACCACGCACTTGACCCCCTCGCCCATGCGGGTGAGCACCGCCCGCACCTCGGTGCGCGACAGGTTCTGGGCCTCGTCGATCACCACGAAGGCATTTTCGATATTCATGCCCCGCACAAAGGCCAGGGGAAGAATTTCGAATTTCTTCGGGTTGATGCGCAACATCTCGTCGTTCGGGTTCAAGAAGACCTTGTTGGCCGCCCGGCAGCGGTGGAGCTTGACCAGCAAATCGAAGACGTACTTCACGTACGGCTCCATCTTTTCCGAAACGTCGCCGGGCAGATAGCCCAGTTTGGCCCCGATTTCGATGGTGGGCTTCAACACGAAAATCTTGTCGAACTGCTTTTTCTCCTGGACCGCGAACAAGGCCGAGGCCAGGGCCAGGAAGGTCTTGCCGTAGCCGGCCTCGCTCTGGATGGAGACCAGGTCGATGTGCGGCGCGAGGATCAGCTCCAGGGCCAGATTCTGGTAGATGGTCCGCGGCCGCAGGTTCCAGACGTCGCAGGTGTAGTTGATGACCCGCTCGCCATCCGGCGCATGCAGCACCGGCTTGCCCTCGTCCCAGGTAAAACAGTTGGGGACGATCGCCTCGCCCTCCTCCACGAAGCCGGTATAGCGCTGGGATTCGGACTCGAACGGCTTCGAATCGCGCAGTTCCTCGCTTTTGATGCCGCGCAGCCCGGCCTGGAGGGTCAGGATGCGGTCGTTGGTCACCAGCACCGGGTCCTCGATGGACGAAGCCTGGATTTCGTCCAGGATGTGGTTGTCCACGATATCGGTGAAGGCGGAATGGCTCTTGTCGTTCTGAATGAAGTCGATGGTGTCCCGGTTGTCGCTTAAGACCTGGATGACGTTGGCCACGATGTGGCGGAGCTTGGGAGTTTTTTTAAGGTTTTCCAGCTCCATAAGGACATGGTAGGGAATGTGGATGGCGTTTTCCACGCCGTTTCGCAGCTTCACCACGCTTAAAGGGTTTTCGATCAGGACGTTGGTGTCGAGAACGTAGTTCTTTTTCCCTTGCGGCTGCGTCTGTTCCCCTGTCATGCGCCTCTCCCTGTTTGAAGTATGCAAAAGGCGGCAAAGCGCCCAACGCGCCTTGCCGCCTTAAACACCGCATTCCCGCAAACCGTTTGGCCAATCGGATGTTCCCTTCGGCTGCCGCCTCTCGCGTTTCCGCCTCGTTGCCGGGGTCCGGCGGGATCGTCCCGGTTTGCGCCCTCTCCCCCTACCGTCGCTTTTGCAAACGGGCCCGGTAGAGGATGGCCGTCAGGTTCATGCCCAAAACCAGCACGATCAGCACCAGCGCCGTGCCGTATTGCAGGGGGCGGGTCTTGTCGATCTCGGTGCCGGCCGTGGCCAGGACGTAAATATGGTAGGGCAGGGCCATGACGCTGTCGCCCAGGCTGGTCGGCAGCGAGGGCGTATAGAACACGGCCGCCGTGAACATGATGGCCGCCGTCTCGCCGGCCACCCGGGACAGCCCCAAAATGGCCCCGGTCAACATGCCGGGCATGGCCGCCGGCAGAACCACCAGCCGGATGGTCTGCCATTTGGTGGCGCCAAGGCCCAGCGAGGCCTCGCGGTAGGTCTGGGGCACCGAGCGCAACGCCTCCTCGGCCGTGCCGATAATCACCGGCAAGACCAGGATGGACAGGGTCAGGATGCCCGAAAGGAGACTCACGCCCAGGCCGAAAAACGTCACGAAGAAGGCCAGACCGAACAGGCCGAAAACCACCGAGGGCACGCCGGCCAGATTGTTGATGCCCAGGCGGATGAGCCGCAGGGTCCGGCCGGGCTTGGCGTACTCGTTTAAGTACACGGCCGAGGCCACGCCCAGGGGAAAGGCCAACAGCATGGTACCGAGGCTTAGGGCGATGGTGCCGATGATGCAGGGCAGAATGCCGCCGGCGGTCATGGAATCGCGGGGCATTTCGGTCAAAAAGCTCCAGGAGATGGCCGGCAGCCCCTTGATGAGCAGAAAGGCGCAGATGATGGCCAACGCGGCCAGGTTAATGAGCGAGGACAAGCCGAAGATGCCCCACATGAATTTCTGGGTGCGGTGGCGGCGAGCCAACCTGCCGCTGGCGACGGCGCTCGGATGCATAACGACACTCCTTGGGGCCTACAGGGTGGCGGCACCGACCTGCTTGTGCTTTTCAGCCACGTGGCTGGCCACGAGATTGAAGGCCAGGGTGAACAGGAACAACACGATGCCGATGGCGAAAAGAGCCCGGTAATGGTCGCCCCGGAAGGCGGCCTCGGCCATTTCCGCCGCGATGCTCGACGGCATGGGCCGCACGGGCGAAAAGATGGAATGGGGGATGATGGCCGCGCCGCCGGCCACCATCAAAACCACCATGGTCTCGCCGATGGCCCGGGACATGCCGAGCATGACGCCCGTGGAAATGCCCGACAGCGAGGCCGGCAGCACCACCCGGGCGATGGTCTCGAAATGGGTGGCCCCCAGGGCCAGGGAGGCTTCCTTGAGCTCGCGGGGCACGGCGTGAATGGCGTCCTCGGACACCGAACAGATGGTCGGCACGGACATGAAGGCCAACATCAAGGACGCGTTGAACAGGTTGAGACCGGTGGCCAGATCGAGGGTCTCCTGAAGAAACGGCGCCACGACCACCATGCCGAAAAAGCCGATGACCACCGAAGGCAGGGCGGCCAAAAGCTCCACCACGGGCTTGAAAAAATCCCGCGTGCGGCGACCGGCGATCTCGGCCAGATAAATGGCCGTCATGACGCCGAGCGGGATGGCGATGACCGAGGACAGGGCCGTCACGGCAAGCGACGCCACGATCAGGGGAAAAATGCCGAAATCCGGCGGATCGGAGGTGGGATACCACAGGGTGCCGAACAGAAAATCCGGGACCGAAACCACCTTGAAAATCGGCAACCCCTCCACGAAGAGATACACCATGATGAGACCCAGGGCCACGATGGAGGAAAGCGCCGCCAGAAACAGAATATTGCGGATCAGGGTGTCCTTGGTCTTGCGCGAAAGGCCCATGAGCTTCTCCCGGAAGACGCGCCCCGCCGGGGGAGACGGGGCGCGTCGCGTGCGACGGTTTCGGGGCGGTTAGTTGAGCGGAACGAAACCGGTTTCCTTGACCAACTTCTGGCCCTCGGCGGACAGGACGAAATCGATCAGGCCCTTGACAGCCCCGGCGGGAGCGCCGTTGGTATAGAGGTAGAGGTCGCGGGATATGGGGTACTTCTTGGACTTGGCGGTCTCGGCCGTGGCCACGATACCGTCAACCGTCAGCGGCTTGGTGGAGGCGTCCAGGTAGCCCAGGCCCACGTAGCCGATGGCGTTCTTGTTCTTGCTCACGGTCTGGACCACGGCGCCGTTGGAGGCCTGCATCATGGCACCGGGGAACACCCGTTCCTTCTTCATGACCATGCCTTCCCAGGTCTCATAGGTACCGGACGAGGTGTCCCGGGAGACGACGACCACCGGGCCCTCGGCGCCCAGATCCTTCCAGGAGGTGATCTTGCCCATGAAAAGCTCCTTGAGCTGGGCCACGGTCACCGCGGAGAGCTTGTTGGCGGGGTTGACGATGGGCACGATGGCGTCGATGGCGCACACGATCTGGTTGGGGTTGACGTTTTTGCTCTTGGCCAGTTCGATCTCCTTGGGCTCCATGGCCCGCGAGGCCATGGCCACGTCGGTGGCGCCGTCGATCAGCGCCTTGATGCCGTTGCCCGAACCGCCGCCGGATACGGAAATCTTCACATCCGGGTGGGCCTTCATGTAGGCTTCGACGATTTTCTGCATGATGGGCAGCACGGTGGTCGAGCCGTCAACCTTGATGGCGGTCTCGGCAAAGGCGGTAGAGGCCACAAGCAGCAGCGCGGCAACCATTCCAAGAATCTTTCGCATACAATCCCTCCTTAAAAGTTCGTCGCGTCGCCATCGGCGCGAAATGTCCCGAATCAAGGGCGGAAGGTAGGAGGAGACTATGACGAACCGGTGACGGCGTCACGGAAAACAGGTGACGGCCTGATCCCTCGCCCGGGCGCCCCGAGCCCGCAGGCGCCGCGCTTCGCCGGTCCGGTGCCGGCGACGCCTTGTCACAAAGGGCAAGGCGTCTTAGAGAAGGGGAAACGCTCTCCACGGATGGAGCCGGTCCCGCCGGGCGGGACCGGAAGGGCAGTGACGCTCGTGGCAGCGCGGCGCCTAGCGCCCGGAGCCCAGCCATGGCCCCTATCACCGGAGCCACCTCCACCCAGGCCTACCAGCGCGAGGCGTCCCGCCTTGCGACGGCGGTGCCGCGCGTGGCCGGCAAGGCCGTCACCCGCGATGCCGGGGTGAGCCTGGGCCCGTTTTCCCTCCGCTACACGGCCACGGATTACGAATTCGATCTGACCGGAGCCGGCCTCACCGCCTCCTTCACCGACGCCCTGGACGCCGCCACGCAGACCCAGAGCCTGGGCGCGGCCAGCGATACCGCCACGCCCCAACCCAACGCCTTGACCACGCGCCAAGCCCTGGCCGGCTATCAGGCCGTCCAGCAATTGGCGACGGCGCTGCCGCCGTCCATGTTTTCGGCGACGGTCTGAACCGCCCCGTCAGGGTTGATGCGGCAGCAGATCGTGGCTGCCGAGGAAATCGGCGATGCTCCAGGCGATGATCCCGTTGGCCGCCTCGTTGGGGTGCCGCGTGGGATCGTGCGGCAGGGCCAGACGGTGATTGTTGAGCGGCGCGCCGATGACCAGGCAGGGGATGCCGTTGGCCTCGGCGTAGCGGGCCAGGGGCGGCACCCGGGTGACCAGCAAAAAGCGCGCCCCATGCTGGGCGCAGGCCGCGACCATGGCGTCGACAATGGCCTCGCCCACCTGCTCGGCCTCGACAAAACGCGGATCGGTCGACGGATCGGCGGGAGGGGGCGTCTTGGCCGCCGCAGCCTGCGGCGCGGCCGGGGCCGGGTTCGCCTGTGCGGCCGGCTGCTTCCTGCCCACCAACTGTTCCCGGGTCACGATGAAATGGAGCACCGTGTCGCGCAACAACTGATAGGCCCGGCTCCAATGGGAAAGAACCCGGTCGAGGTCGAGGGCGGCCACATGCAGCGGCCGGTTGTTGGTCACGGGACAATTGGTCAGGACGAGCTTTCCCGACTCCAGCCGATACAGCGGCTTCCCCATGCCCCAGACCATGTCGCGCAGATGCCGCCAGTCGGCGTAATGCGGCACGTAGGCGATGACCAGGTCCGGGTGGTACTTGAAGCCTTCCCGGGTGAGGTAGAGCAGTTCCTGGGCGATGCCGTAGCCGTTCACCCCCAGGTTCACGACCTGGACGCCGGGCAGATAGCCCTCCAAAAGCGATGCGAAATGGTACGATTCCGGCACGCCGAAGCCGAAGGCGTGGGAATCGCCCAAAAGCACGATCCGGGAGGTGCCCGCCGGCTTGTCGTAGGCGATCTCCGGCCCGCGCAGGCCGTGGGAATTGATCTTATACTCGACCGGCCGGCCCGTGGCCTTGGAGACGGAGCAGGCACCGGGTTTCAGGGACCAGCCGTAGACGGGATCGAAGCGGGAGACGTCCTGGGGCACGACCAGCCCCCAGGAGGTATCGATCACACGCCAAGTGAGGCGGGCGCCGGCTTCCAGCAGCAGCAACAGGCCCACGACATACAGCGTGATCCACAACCAGCGGCGGCGCGTTTTGCCCGCCTGGGCGTCCTGCCCGCTTTCCTGCGTCATAGGCTCACTCTCCGTGCGGGAGGCGGAGAACCGGGGGAGGGAACCCCTTTTTGCAAAAAGGGGTTCCCTCCCCCGGACCCTCACCTTCCCGAAAAACCTCAACGGGTTCAGCCGGCCACGCGCTCCATCCGCCAGCGTTGCGCGGAGGCTCTTATCATATAGCTTCGGTGCGAGGGAGTCCGGGGGGCATCATGCCCCCCGGCCGCCGGAGGCATCTTTTCTTCTCCCCTCTACTCCGCCACCTGAGCCTTCACCGCGGCGAAGGCCGCGTCGATACCGGCCGGGTTGGTGCCGCCGGCTTGCGCCATGTCCGGCCGACCACCGCCGGAGCCGCCCACGGCGGCCGCCGCCTCCTTGATGAGGGCCGGCGCGGTGAAGCGGCCGAGCAGATCCTTGCTGACGGCCACGATCAGGCTGACCTTGCCGCCGTCCTGTTCGGCGGCGATGGCGATGACGCCGGAGGCAAGTTTGCTGCGCAGATCGTCCATGGCCTCGCGCAGGGCCTTGACGTTGGGGGCGTCCACCTTGGCGCACAGGACCTTGACGCCGCCGACGTCCTCGACTCCGGCCATGAGGTCGCGGCCCTGGCCGGACGCCAGCTTGGCGGCCAGCTGCTCCTTTTCCTTGCCGAGGGTCTTGATCTCCTCGAAAAGCTTCTTCACCTTGCCGGCCAGTTCGCCCGGCCGGGCCTTGAGGACTTTGAGGCCCTCGTCCAGCTCGCCGCGCAACGCACGCACGTGATGCAGGGCATTGACGCCCGTCACCGCCTCGATGCGCCTCGTGCCGGCCGCCACGCCCGATTCGGACAGGATCAGGAAGCTGCCGGCCTGACCGGTGGCCGTAAGATGCGTGCCGCCGCACAGCTCCATGGAGACGCCCGGCACCGTGACCACCCGGACCTCGCTGCCGTATTTTTCGCCGAACAGGGCGGTCGCCCCCTTGGCCCGGGCGGCGTCGAGGCCCATGACCTCGGTCGTGACCGGGGAGTTCTGCATGATGGCCTCGTTGACCGCGTCCTCGACCCGAGCCAGTTCCTCGGGCGTCATGGCCGCAATATGCGTAAAGTCGAAACGCAGCCGCTCCGGAGTCACCAGCGAACCGGCCTGCTTGACGTGGCTGCCGAGCACGCCGCGCAGGGCCGCCTGCAGCAGGTGGGTGCAGGAATGGTTGCGGGCCGTGGCCTGGCGGACGGCCACATCCACGGCCAGGCTGGCTTCCTGGTCGAGGAGCATCTCGCCGGTGGTCACCTTGATGTGATGGGCCGTCAGTTCCGGTCCGGGTTTGACCGTCGTGAGCACTTCCGCCGCGCCGGTCAGGGTGGTGATGGTGCCCACGTCGCCGGCCTGCCCGCCGCATTCGCCGTAAAACGGCGTCACGGCGCAGACCAGATACCCGGTTTCGCCGGCCACCAGCCGCTCCACGGCCTGGCCCTGGGCCGTAATAAGCGCATTGACCCGGCTGGCCGCGGCCAGCTGCTCGTAGCCCACGAACCGCGTCTTGAGACCGGATTCGAGCAGTTCCAGAAACAGCACGGCCGGATCGACCTCGCCGCTGCCCTTCCAGGCCTTCTTGGCCCGGGCCTTCTGCTCGGCCATGCAGACGCGGTAACCGTCCTCGTCGGCCGCGATCCCGCGCTTGCCGGCCACGTCGTTGACGATATCGAGCGGGAAGCCGTAGGTGTCGTAGAGCTTGAAGGCGAATTCGCCGGAAATGGTCTTGACGCCGGCGGCCTCCAGGCGATCCAGCTCCTCGGCCAGGATGACCAGCCCCTTGTCCAGCGTGACGCCGAAACGTTCCTCCTCCTCGCGCACCACCCGCTCCATGAACTCGCGGCCGGCCAACAGCTCGGGATAGGCATCGCCCATGACGTCCGCCACCGTGTCGGCGGTCTTGTAGAGGAAGGGACCGGACAGTCCGATCAGCTTGCCGAAGCGCAGCGCCCGGCGGATCAGCCGGCGAAGGACGTAGCCCCGGCCCTCGTTGGAGGGCAGCACGCCGTCGGCGATGAGGAAAGCCACCGAGCGGCTGTGGTCGGCGATGACGCGCAGCGCCGTGTCGTGTTCGTCGTTGACCTCGTAGGTGACGCCGGCCAAGGCGGCCGCCGCGCCGATGATCGACTGGAACAGGTCGATGTCGAAATTGGAATGCACGCCCTGGACCACGGCGGCGATGCGTTCCAGGCCCATGCCGGTGTCGATGCTCGGCCGGGGAAGATTCACCCGATTGCCCGGAGCGATCTGGTCGTACTGCATGAAGACCAGATTCCAGATTTCCAGGAAGCGGTCGCAGTCGCAGGTGCCGATGCCGCAATTGGGGCCGCAGGAGACGGCCTCGCCCCGGTCGTACATGATTTCCGAGCAGGGGCCGCAGGGGCCGGTATCGCCCATGGACCAGAAATTGTCCTTCTCGCCCAGGCGGTAGATGCGGTCCGGCGAGAGCCCGGCCACCTTCTGCCACAGGCCGAAGGCCTCGTCGTCGTCCTTGTAGACCGTGGCGTAGAGGCGCGACTTGTCGAGCCCGATCACCTCGGTCAGAAACGTCCAGGCGAACCGGATGGCGTCTTCCTTGAAGTAGTCGCCAAACGAGAAGTTGCCGAGCATTTCGAAAAAGGTGTGATGCCGGGCGGTACGGCCGACATTTTCCAGGTCGTTGTGCTTGCCGCCGACACGCAGGCACTTCTGCGCCGTGGTGGCCCGCTTGTACCCGGGCTTATCCTGGCCCAAAAACACCTTCTTGAACTGGACCATGCCGGCGTTGGTAAACAGCAACGACGGGTCCTCGCGCGGAATGAGCGGCGAGGACGCGACCACGGTATGCCCATTTTTCGCGTAGAAGTCCAAAAACTTGGCGCGAATCTCATTTGCCGTCATCATGCCTTTTATGCCTCCACAAGGGGGTAGGGAAACGTCAAAGGGAACTCCGCCCGGAAGTTCCCTTTGACGCCCTTCAAATCACAACACTTCGTTCTTGCCTCCGGCGGCCAGGGGACTGCCCCGGCCCCTTGGCCGGGACCATCCTTCCCACCATGGCACCCGTGCGAAGCGTACCGAAAACCCCAGGCCGAAAGTCTCCGGTGCGAGGGGCTCGGGGACATCATGCCCCCGGCCGCCGGAGGCCTCTTTTGCCTTCCCGTTACAGCTCTTCGTCGCCCCCCTCCGGCACCACGGCGGCCGGCGGCGGGGTATAGTCGGCAAAGCCGAGGTGCTCGCGCAGCTTGGCTTCGATCTGGTCGCGTATATCGGTATGTTCCTGCAAAAAGGCCCGCACGTTGTCGCGGCCCTGGCCGAGCCGTTCCGCGCCGTAGGCGAACCAGGCGCCGGACTTGTCCACGATGCCCGCGTCCACGCCCATATCGATGAGTTCGCCCTCGCGGGAAACGCCCGTCCCGTAGAGAAGATCGAACTGCGCCTCGCGGAAGGGCGGCGCGCACTTGTTTTTGACCACCCGGACCCGACAGCGGCTGCCGTAGGTTTCTTCCTTGTCCTTGAGCGTCTGAATCTTGCGGATATCCAGGCGGATACTGGCGTAAAATTTGAGCGCGTTGCCGCCGGTGGTGGTTTCCGGGCTGCCGTAACCGGTCATGCCGATCTTCATGCGGATCTGGTTGATGAAGATGACGCAGGTATGGGACTTATGGATGGTGCCGGTCAGCTTGCGCATGGCGTGGGACATGAGCCTGGCCTGGCCGCCCACTTGCGTTTCGCCCATCTCGCCTTCGAGTTCGGCCTGGGGGATCAGCGCGGCCACGGAGTCGATGACGATGACGTCCACGGCGCCCGAGCGCACGAGCAGATCGGCGATGTCCAGGGCCTGCTCGCCGAAATCGGGTTGGGAGATGAGCAGTTGCGGGGTATCGACGCCCAGGCGCCGGGCGTAGTTGATATCCAGGGCGTGTTCGGCGTCGATGAAGGCGGCGGTGCCGCCGAGTTTTTGCGATTCGGCGATGATATGCAGGGCAAGCGTGGTCTTGCCCGAGGATTCCGGGCCGTAAATTTCGGTGATGCGCCCCTTGGGGATGCCGCCGATGCCAAGCGCCAGATCCAGGCCGATGGAGCCGGTGGGGATGGACGGGATCTGGATATGGGCCGCGTCATCCATGCGCATGACGGCCCCTTGTCCATGTTTGCGCTCGATGGTGGTCAGGGCGGTGGCCAGGGCCTCGTTACGGAAATCTTCGGGACTTTGTGCGGGTTTTCGGGCCATGTCGCCGTGCTCCTGGCTATATGTTATGGCGCAAACGCGTCTCCATAGCAAAATCCTTGCCGCCCGGCAACTTCGACGCGCGCCGGGAGGCGGGGCCGGGGCCTTGCCTTCCGGGTCGGGAATCCGTAGCAACGCCGCATGCGATCCTATCACGCCCTGGCCCTTTTTTCCGGCGGCCTCGACAGCCTGCTCGCGGCGAAAACCATCCAGGCCCAGGGGCTTTCCGTCCTGGGCCTGCACTTTACGAGCCCCTTTTTCGGCAAGCCCCACAAGATCGACCATTGGCGGGAAATCTACGGCCTGGACATCATTCCCGTGGACGTGGCCGACGCCTACGTGGCCATGCTGGAGGCCGGCCCGGCCCACGGCCTGGGCAAGACCCTCAACCCCTGCGTGGACTGCAAGATCCTCATGTTGCGCCGGGCCAAGACCCTGCTCGGCGACTACGGCGCGAGCTTTCTCGTCTCGGGCGAGGTCATCGGCCAGCGCCCCATGTCCCAGCGCCGCGACGCCCTGGACATCATCAGCCGCGACGCCGGCGTGCGCGACATCCTGCTGCGGCCGCTGTGCGCCAAAAAACTGCTCCCGACGACGCCCGAAACGTCCGGGCTGGTCGACCGGGAAAGGCTCCACGCCATAAGCGGCCGGAGCCGCACGGAGCAGCTCGCCCTGGCCCGGGAATGCGGCATAACGGAAATTCCCACGCCGGCCGGCGGTTGCCTGCTCACGGAACGGGAATCGGCCCGGCGCTATGGCCCGCTTTTCGCCCGGTTGCCGACCCGAAGGCCCGCGGATTTCGAGCTGGCGAACATCGGCCGGCAATACTGGGCCGGACCGCTCTGGCTGGCCATCGGCCGCAACGAAGCGGACAATCGCCGGCTGGAGGGACTGGCCCAGGAGGGGGACCTGCTTTTTACCGCCCGGGACTATCCGGGGCCGGTCTGTCTGGCCAGACGGCACGCCGGAGCGGTCTGGGACGCGGCCGCCGTGGCCGATGCGGCGGCCTTCGCCGCCTCGTTCCATCCCAAGGCCGTGGCCGCCGGCGGCGAGGTGACGATGCTGATAAAGGGATTCGACGGTCCGCCGCTTCGCGTCGGCCCGGAGCGTCACACCCGTCTCGGCTGGCGCGAACCGACCTGGGACGAGACTCTGGCGGACAAGCACGAACGCTTCAAGACCTGCGGTGCGGCGCGAAAGGAATAGACCAACGGGCGGCAACGGGACCTCGGCGGGCAGGCTTCACGAACAGGCCGCCGGGGAGCATCGCGGCTCCCCGGCTCCATTCTCCGGCGCACGGGCATACTCCGGGAGAAGACCCCCCGTTACGGCAGACTCAGGAAACGGGCGTCCATCCAGCCCCGGACACCCGAACCGGCCACCACCACGCGGGCCCAACCGTTGTTGTATTCGTACACCATGACCGCCTGGCCGCGATAAAGGACGGTAAGAATCTCGCACTGCGCGGCCGGACAGGCCCGCAAATTGACCGCGTTGACCGTGACCACGCGGGCGTATCCGGCCGGCGGCGGCGGCGCATACGGCGGCACGCCGAGAGAGACGGTACAACCAAAGGCCAACAGGGCCAACAGCATTCCCATTCCGAGCAGGCCGGCCAATCGCTTCTTCATGGCTTCCCCCAGGCGGTACAATATGTCGATTTTCGGCGAGGATGCCCGAGTTGGAGCATTTTGTCCAGAAAGCCCGGGAGATTCCCGGCTTGGCCGCCACCGCACCGGCCACGCCACGGCGAAGAAGCGGCCTGCGCCCATGAACCCGGCCCAATCCGGGTTTTATTGCCCAACACGCCACAATCGCCTACCGTATCCCGTACCGCCGCGTTTTTTCGCGCCGACCAAGGAGATGCCCATGAGGGACGTTTCGCCCGTGCGCCACGACGTTTCACGCTTGACCGACCATGATGTCTTCCTCTTTAAGCAGGGTAACCACTTCGACCTGCCGGACAAGCTCGGCTCCCACCCCATGACCGTGGACGGGGTCTCCGGCGTCCATTTCGCCGTCTGGGCCCCCAACGCCGCCGCCGTGTCCGTCATCGGCGACCACAACGGCTGGGAACCCGGTCTCCAGCCCCTGGCCGTCCGCCAGGACGGCTCGGGCATCTTCGAAGGATTTCTTCCGAACCTGGAAAAAGGCACCCGCTACAAATACCACATCGCCTCCAGCGTGGCCGATTACCGCGTGGACAAGGGCGACCCCTACGCCTTCTACTGGGAGACCTCCCCCAATACCGCCTCCATCGTCTGGGACCTGGACCATGCCTGGAACGACGCGGCCTGGATGGCGGAGAGGCCCGCCAAAAACGGCTTTTCCGCGCCGGTTTCCATCTATGAGGTCCACCTGGGCTCGTTTCGGCGGGTGCATGAGGACCGCTATCGGTCGCTGTCCTACCTGGAAATGGCCGACCACCTGACCGAACACGTGCTGCGGGCGGGATTTTCCCATGTGGAATTTCTGCCCGTCATGGAACATCCCTTCTTCGGCTCCTGGGGCTACCAGACCCTGGGCTATTTCGCCCCGACCAGCCGCTTCGGCACCCCCCAGGACTTCATGACCCTGATCGACCGGCTCCACCAAAACGGCATCGGCGTCATCCTGGACTGGGTGCCCTCCCACTTCCCCACCGACGGCTACGGCCTGTCCTACTTCGACGGCACCCACCTCTACGAGCACGCCGATCCCAAGAAGGGCTACCACCCGGACTGGAACTGCTACATCTTCAACACCGGCCGCTACGAGGTCCGGGAGTTCCTCATCTCCAGCGCCCTGTTCTGGCTCAAAAACTACCATGCGGACGGCCTGCGCGTGGACGCCGTGGCCTCCATGCTCTACCTCGACTACTCCCGACGCCCCGGCGAATGGATTCCCAACATCCACGGCGGCCGGGAAAACCTCGAAAACATTGCGTTTCTGCGCCGGCTCAACGAGATGGTCTACACGCGCTTCCCCGGCGTCGAAACCATGGCCGAGGAATCCACGTCCTGGCCCATGGTCTCCCGACCGCCCTATCTCGGCGGGCTGGGGTTCGGCATGAAATGGAACATGGGCTGGATGCACGACATCCTCAGCTATTTCGGCCGCGATCCCGTCTTCCGCAAATACCATCACAGTGAACTCACCTTCAGCATCTGGTACGCGTTTACCGAAAACTTCATCCTGGCCCTGTCCCACGATGAGGTCGTCTACGGAAAACGCAGCCTGTTGGCCAAAATGCCCGGCGACGACTGGCGGAAATTCGCCAACCTCCGGCTGCTCTACGGTCTGATGTACGGCCACCCCGGCAAGAAGCTGCTTTTCATGGGCGACGAATTCGGCCAGTGGCAGGAATGGAACCACGACGCCGAACTCCAGTGGGAGCTGCTCCAAAAAATGCCCCACCAGGGCATGCTGCAATGGGTCGCCGACCTCAACCGTCTCTACCGGACCGAGCCCGCCCTGCACGAACGGGATTTCAGGGCCGAAGGCTTCGAGTGGATCGACTTCCGCGACGCCGAGGCCAGCGTGCTGGTCTTTTTGCGCCGGGGCAAAAATCCCGACGACATGGTGCTGGTGGCCCTCAACTTCACGCCCGTGCCCCGGGAGCACTACCGCATCGGCGTCCCGGTGCCGGGCCTATGGCGGGAACTGCTCAACAGCGACGCCGCCGTCTACGGCGGCTCCGGACTCGGCAACGCCGGAGCCGTCATGACCGAACCCGTGGCAAGCTTCGACCGCCCCCACTCCCTGAGCCTGCTCCTGCCCCCCCTGGCCGCCGTGTTCCTGAAGCCGGACCGGGGACAATAAAGAAGGCCACCGGGGACAGAAAGCATGCCTCCGGCGGCCAAAGGGCGGAGCCCTTTGGAATCCCCTCCGAATGCGACTGCTGCACAATTGCGTCATAGGGGATGCCTCCGGCGGCCAACGGGCGGAGCCCTTTGGAATCCCAATATTTTTTAGACAGTTGCAATTTCAGAATTGGGGCATGGACATGCCGTCATGGAATTGGGCAGCAGTCTCTCCGAATGCCGGCGCGTGGGGAGCTCGTCCACGACAGGATCGTTGCGGCAAAAACTTGGACAGCGGTCGCGGAGTGCCCCCCGGGACCACTGCCCAATATCGGCTTAACAAGCTTGCATTATGAGAGGATTCCAAAGGGTGAAACCCTTTGGCCGCGGAGGCGTTCCCTACGGTCCCTGTGCCGCCCCAAGCCGTTGCCGCCGTCAGTTCGACAGCATCCTGCGCCGGGACGCCGGCAACTCCCGTGCGGTCGTTCCCCCGGACTTCAGGTCGGCAATCAGCGTTTTGAGGACCTGGGCCTGGCTGGCCAGTTCCTCGACCGCCTGAGACGACTGGCGCATCGCCTCCGAGGTTTCCATGGAGACCCGGTTCACATCCTCGATGCTGTGGTTGATTTCCTCGCTGGCGGAGGATTGTTCCTCCGAAGCCGTGGCGATGGACCGCACCTGATCCGTGGTGGACTCCACCAGGCCGACGATCTCCTTGAGCGCGTCTCCCGACGTATTCGCCAGCCCGGTGGCTTCCGCAATGCTCTTCCCCACCCGCTCGACATTCTCGATATTCTTTTTGGTCCCGTCCTGGATGCCCCGGATCGCCGCGCCGACTTCCTTGGTGGCCGTCATGGTTTTTTCGGCCAGCTTCCGCACTTCATCCGCCACGACGGCGAAACCGCGGCCGGCTTCCCCGGCCCGTGCGGCCTCGATGGCCGCGTTTAAGGCCAGAAGGTTCGTCTGATCGGCGATGTCGGAAATGACGTTTAAAATCTGGCCGATGCCTTCGGCCTGCTTGCCCAGGTTGCCCATATCGCTCTTCATTTCCTGGGACTGGTCATGCACCTGCTTGATTTCCTGGACGACCTTGCTGACGAGAGCGGCGCCTTGTTCGGCCTTGCTTTTGGCCTGATCGGCCGCTTGCGAGGCGTTCGAGGCGTTCTGGGCGACCTCAAGGACGGTGGCGTTCATCTCTTCCATCGAGGTGGCCGTCTCGCCGATGCGGCGGGCCTGCTCTTCCGCGCCGTGGCTGGATTGCTCGATCTGGGCCGAAAGCTGTTCGGAGGCGGAGGTGACGATCTCCACGATGGATTCAAGTTGTTTCGCGGCGTCGAGCATGCCCTCGGCTTTTGCCTGCTCCGCTTTTTGGGTTGCCTCGTCGGCCAGGGCCTGGGCTTCGCGCGCGAGCTGGGCCTCTTTCGCGGCGTCGGCGGACTTGGCATCCGCTTCGGCAATCTTTTCCTTGAGCGTCTTCACCATCTTTATCAGCACAGCGTAAACGCCACCGGTTCCCGTAAACGGTTTGAAGGTGACATCCAGATTCCCCCCGGCGATTGTCGTGGCGACGCTCAGAAGATAGCCGGGATCTTCTCCCATTTGCTGCAGCAAATTATGGATCAACAGCCATGACAAGGCCACACCGATACAAACGGAGACGACCAGGGCAATAATGATAAACATTCTTCCTGCATGATAGGCCTCCAATGCAGACGTCGCACTGGCATGTCCCCCCCTATCGTTTACTGCAACAATCTTGGCGAGGAGCGCCGATGCCGCCTTGAATACCGTACTTGACTCGCCTGCGGCAAGATTCGCTGCGGCGGCATTGTCATTCTTCTTTGAAAAAGCTTCTATCTGCCTGTGCAAATCAAGATATTTTTCCCATTGTGTCTTAAACTTCGGATAATTTTCCCGTTCTTCCGGTTCGGATATAAGCGGCTCATACTCTGCCATTTTTTTACTTACCGAATCAACAAGCTGCAACATATCCTGCTCAAGCTGACGCATTGCCTCTTCGTTCGTTGTAACGATATGCAGCAATTCCGTTCGCCTGACCTTATTGATCAAATCATTGAGTTCCCCAACGGTCTTGATCGTCGGCAACCAATTGGTTGCGAGTTCGTTGGTTTCAGAGTTTATTTTTGCCATACGGTTGATGGAGAAGATGCCCAGACCGAGTAAAAGCGCAATCAACACAGCGAGAGAACAGATGAGCTTGGTAGAAAGTTTCATGGTGGCCTTCTCCTGCTCGGCAACATGGCGTTTTGGTTCAGTATACAACGACGAAAACAGCATCGCGTGTCCAACCTGGATTCCATTTCTTAGGGCTAGTTACCTCATTCCTAGGGCCTGCAATTTTTTTTTGCAATCAAATTCCCGGGCGACAGCCCGCAACGGTCCGAAAGTGCAGGGCTAGCCCAGCGAATTATCTGAAAAATTCTCCCCCGTATGTTCCCAACAATTCCCGACCGCCCATCGCCCGTGTCGCACTCTCTCGCCCAAGTCGCCTCCTCCCCCCCGGCGCCGCGCGCCCGGGCAGGCGCCCCGCTCTTGCTACGACCCCCGTCTCATGTCATGCAGACGATACGCGTTTTTCGGGGAAGGTCGGGGGCTGGGCGTGCCCTCCCCCGCCGTTCACCTCTCCAAAGGAGCCTCCATGCCCCGCAGAGCCAGCGGCGTGCTGTTGCATGTCACCTCGCTGCCGTCCCGGTACGGCATCGGCGATTTCGGTCCCGGCGCCCGGGAGTTCGCCCGATTTCTGGCCCAGGCGGCCCAGTCGTACTGGCAGGTCCTGCCGTTGACCCCGACCTCGACCGCCATCGGCAATTCGCCCTACAGCAGCGATTCGGCCTTTGCCGTCAGTCCGCTTTTCCTCAGTCCCGACAGGCTGGTGGAAGACGGCTGGCTGCCCGAAGCGGCAATCGGGGAGGACTGGCCGGGACATCCGGGCACAACCGATTACGCGGCGGCCGAGGCCGGCAAGAACCGGCTGGTGCGGCTGGCTTTCGACAGGGCCCGGCCACGCCTGGCCGAAGACGCCGCCTTCCGACGCTTCTGCCGGGAAGAGGCTTCCTGGCTCGACGATTACGCCCTGTTTCGGGCCATCAAGGAGGCGGCCGGCGGCGCGGGCTGGGCCGATTGGGTGCCGGAACTGCGCGACCGCCGCCCAGACGCCCTGGAAGACGTCCGCCAGCGGCAGGCCGAGGCCATCGAGCTGGTGCGCTTCGGGCAGTACCTCGTCTGCGACCAGTGGCGCGCCCTGCGCCGGGACCTGGACGCAGCCGGCATCCAGGTGATCGGGGATCTCCCCATCTACGTCACCCAGGACAGCGCCGACGTCTGGGCCCATCCGGAGCTGTTCAAGCTCGCTCCCGACAAAAAGCCCCTGTTCGTGGCCGGCGTGCCGCCGGACTATTTCAGCGAAACGGGCCAGCGTTGGGGCAATCCGGTCTACGACTGGGCGGCCCACACCCGTACCGCTTTCGCCTGGTGGATACGGCGCCTGCGCCGCAATCTGACCCTGTTCGACCGTATCCGGCTGGACCATTTTCGGGGTTTCGAGGCCTACTGGGAGATCGAGGCCTCCGAAAAGACCGCCGTGCGCGGCCGGTGGGTCAAGGCCCCGGGCGAAGCGCTGTTCAAGGAAGTGCTGCGCCGTTTTCCCGTGCTGCCGCTGATCGCCGAGGACCTGGGCGTCATCACGGCCGAGGTGCGCGAACTCAAGGCCGCCTTCGGTTTTCCGGGCATGAAAATCCTGCAGTTCGCCTTCGGCCCGGACATCGCGGACAACCGGGACGCGCCGCACAATTACGAACGCAACTGCGTGGCCTACACCGGCACCCATGACAACAACACCAGTCTGGGCTGGGCCCAAGGCGAGGCCGGCGAGGCCGGCCTGCGCATGCTGTTCGCCTACCTCGGACGGGAGGTGCCCCTGGAGGAACTGCCCTGGGCCCTGATCCGCCTGTGCATGCGGAGCGCCGCGGATACGGTCGTCACCCCCATGCAGGACCTGCTCGGCCTGGGCGAAGGCTCGCGCATGAACACCCCCTCCGTGGCCAAGGGCAACTGGGGCTGGCGAGTCACCGGCGATCAGCTCGACCACGGCCTGGCCGAGCGGCTCCGCCGGACGACCGCCATTTTCGGCAGGAATCATTAACAGCGCCTCCGGCGCGGCCGGGCGAGGCGCTGCCTCTCCCGGACCCTCACCGCCAGGGCGCTGCCCTGGACCCGCCGGGGGGAATCATTCCCCCCGGTCCCCCTGTTCCGGGGCCCTATTTTATTAAATTTGTCTTTGGTGCGAGGGGTCCGGGGGCATCATGCCCCCGGCAGGGTGCGGGGCGGCGCCCCGCTCTTCTCTTCTAAAATAAAGGCTGCTGTTTGCCGGTGGGGATAAGCGGCGGGGTGTCGGAGAACCGTTTGTCGGACGCACCCGCCGGCGCGGCCGGGGCGGCGGTCAGGCCGGGAGCCGTCTGGCCGGGAGCGCTCATATCCTGGTGGGACTCCTTGATCTTCCAGATGAAGTCGATGCGTTCCATCTGGAAATAGCAGTCCAACGCCACGTGTTGCGGCGCGCCCCTGTCCTGCCAAAAAAGATCGGCCCTGGCCTGGACATTGGCCCGTTCCCCGGACACGGACACCTTGATATCCATGGGTTCGCGGAAAACAAGGCGCATTGCGGCCTGGCGCTGCATCCTGATGATGGTCGGCAGCCGCGCCTCCAGGTCCTTTTTCGTCAGCACCCGCTTGTTTTCCACCAGGTACGGCACCATGCGCGCCTTGTCGTCGTAGAGGCGCAAAATGGCTTTCGCGTCCTCGCCGGCGATCACTTTCTGGTAGCGGATCAAAAAAGCATGGACGTTTTTCGCATCGGCCGAAGCAAACCCGGAAGTCTGCCGTTTCGGGCGAGACGCCTTCTGCGTGCGCGGCGTGGCGCACCCCGCCACCAGCCAGACGAACAGCAAGGGAACTATCCAATACCGCATGGTCGCCTCGAAACCGACTGCCGGCAGGGTCAAACCGCTCCGGCGTTCGGGAACAACATGGTGAGCAAGGCGGCGACATCCGCCGCCAAAAAATCCGGTTCGGACCGGCCCAGTTCCGGGAGTCCGACGCGACCGCTGGCCACGCCGGCGGTCAGGGTCCCGGCCGCCTTGCCCGTGGCCACGTCCATGGGATGATCCCCGACCATGAGCGACCGGGCCGGCGCCGCGCCCAGGGCGGATAACGCCGCCAGCAGGTGGCGCGGATCGGGCTTGACGTACGGCGTGTCGTCCCGGGTCAGGACCACGCCGACAGCCCGTTCGGCATCCGGAAAGACCCGCAACACCGCTTCGCGGCAATTCCGGGTGATGATGCCGCAGCGGACATGCTCCCGGGCCAGGGCGGCCAGAGCGGCGCGGGTTGCGGGAAAGAGCCGCGCCCTGGCCGCCGCCTCGATTTCCACATCCCGGACGTGCCCGGCCACCTCGTCCAGAAACCGGCGGGCCGCCTCGCCGTCAGCCATGCTCCGGGCAAGCCGGGCGGCATATTCCAAAACGGGCAGTCCGTTCGCCGGCGGCACCGTCGGCAGATAGGCGGCGGCCGCTTCGGTCACCCGCCGTTTCATGGCGGTAAAATCAATGACCAACTCGGCCAAGGTACCGTCAAAATCAAAAATGACCGCTTCCAACGCTCCCCTGCGCGCATCCACGCTGAGCCCTCCCGGCGCATTGCCCGAAACACCGGCTGCGCGTATGGTCTTTTCCGTTTTGTAGTCGGGGCGGCGTTTCCTGGCAACCCACACCGGGCGGGAGCCCAGGGCAAGCCCCACACCAACCGCCCCTGGTACGACCATGACCGCAACGCATGACGCCATTATCGTCGGAGCCGGCCCGGCCGGTTCCACAGCCGCTTTCGTTCTGGCCCAAAAAGGGGCCGATGTCCTGCTCCTGGACAAGGCCGTCTTCCCCCGGGACAAGCTGTGTGCCGGACTCCTCACCTGGAAATCCATGGCCGTCCTGGAACGCATTTTCGAGGAGACGCCGCAGGCCCTGCTTGCCACCGGCGTCATCAACGCCGCCTCCTCCCGCTATCGCATCCGGTTCCGGGAACGCATCCTGGCCGAGAGCAAGAGCTTTTATCCGTTCCATTTCACCCAGCGCCGCGTGTTCGACGCCCATCTGCTGGACCGAGCCCTGCAGGCCGGGGCCGTCAGCCGCCAGGGGTGCCAGGTGGTCTCCATCGATCCGGTGCGCGGGCTGGTCCGGCTGGCCGACGGCGAGGAGCTGACCGGGAGGTATCTGATCGGCTGCGACGGCGTGACGAGCCTTACCCGGCGCAGATGTCCCTTCGACGGCACGGCCTGGCGGACGGGCCTGGGCGGCGCCCTGGAAATAGCCCTCGACCGCAACGATCCGCTCCTGGCCGGGGCCGTGCACGAGGATCTGCATGCCGACCAGCCCACGGTCTACGCCGGCTTTCTCCGGGCCGGCTACGGCTGGGTGTTCCCCCATCAAAACAGGCTGATGATCGGCGTCGGCGGACACAGCCTGGTCCACGGCAAGGAATTTATCAACAAATTCAAGGAATTTCTTGTTTTCCTGGGGCTGCCGGCCGCACTGGCCGAGACGGCCAAAGGGCACGGCCTGCCCTATGGCAATTTTCTGAAACATCCGTGGTACGGCCGAACGCTCCTGGCCGGAGATGCGGCCGGGCTGGTGGAAACCCTGTTCGGGGAAGGGATCTATTACGCCCTGCGCAGCGGTGAACTGGCCGGCGAGGCCGTGTACGCCGCCCTGACGCGCGGCGAAGCGCCGGAAACCATCTACGGCCGGGGGCTCAAGCGCGACATCCTGCCGGAACTCTCCTGGTCGCGCAAACTGCGCCGGCTCCTGTACGCCAGCCAGCATCTCGGTTTTCTCCCTCTGCTCTGCTTCGTGCGCGGCGGCGGTCGGCTGCTCGCCGAAATGGTCCACGGCGTGCGCTCCTACCGACTGCTGCGCCGCCGGGCCGCCGGCCCGCGGGAAGAAGAGAAGACGCAGAAGATGCCTCCGGCGGCCGGGGGCATGATGCCCCCGGACCCCTCGCACGGGGACAATTTATAACTATACCGGACAGGGGTCCGGGGGGATGATCCCCCCGGCGGGTCCAGGGCAGCGCCCTGGCGGTGAGGGTCCGGGAGAGGCGGAGCCTGGCCCGGTTCAGTAGCCGGGCCAGGCCGGATAGCCGGGACCGTAAAAGGGACGCGGGGGCTGGTCGTCCTCGATGATGGGACGGGGCGGGGCGGTTTGGGCCGGCTGGGCCGGCCGGGCAGGTTGCGCGGGCTTGACCGCTTTGGCGGGCGCGGCCTTGACGGCGGCCAGGGCCTCGACCCGGTTGGACAAATTTTTCATCTCGGCCGCCAGACGGGCCACGGCCTTGGGGTCCGCCGTGGCGGCCAGGCCGTCCACCTTGGCCGCGAGCGTATCGAGACTTTCCCGGAGGCTCTTGAGTTCCAGGGAAAGATCGGCCGGCGCCGGCGAGGCCGGAGTCTCGCGAACCTGCCGGGCGAGTTGCGCGATATCGGCGCGGGCGCGTTCCTGCGAAACCCCGAGCCACAACATGCCGGTCAGGTTGAGAAGCACGATGGCCAGGGCCGCCCCGGCGACGGGTCCCCAGGAGATGGAGGGCTGTTCCATGGCGATGTCTCCCCCTATGGACGCCAAAAAGTCGGCCACTTGGCCCGCAGTTCGGCCAGGGCCCTGCCCCGGTGGCTGCGGGCGTTCTTGGCGGCGGGACTGAGCCGGGCGGCGGTGGTGCCGACGGCCGGATCGAAAAAGAGCGGGTCGTAGCCGAAACCGCCTGCGCCGTCCGCAGCCACGGCCAGCCGGCCCTCCCAGACGCCCGTGGCCGTCAGTTCCCGGCCGTCCGGGGCCACGGCCACCACCACCGAAACGAACCGGCAGGTGCGGGACGCTTCCGGCACGCCGGCCATGGCGGCCAGCAACTTGGCGTTGTTGGCGGCATCGGACGCCTCTTCTCCGGCATAGCGGGCCGAATGGACGCCGGGCGCGCCGGAAAGGGCGTCCACGCACAGTCCGGAATCGTCGGCCAGGCTCACCAGCCCCGTGGCCCGACACACGGCCCGGGCCTTTTGCCGGGCATTTTCCAAAAAGGTCGTGCCGGTCTCGGGGATGGGGCCGATGGCGGGGAAATCGGTCAATCCGAGCACTTCCGGACCAAGCCCGGCCAAAAGCGCCCGCAGTTCGGCGATCTTGCCAGGATTATGCGTGGCCAGCACCACCCGGGATACGGCTTGCGGCATCAGGACTCCTCGTTTGGCAGTTCCAAAAACGGCGGCAAAAGCAGGGTCACGCTGGTGCCCTGCCCGGGTTCGCTTTCGATTTCCACGGTGCCGCCCTGATCTTCCAGGATTTTTTTGGTCATGGCCAGTCCCAGGCCGGCCCGCTTGTCCCGGGTGGTGAAGAAGGGGTTGAACACCTGGGGCAGGATGTCCGGGGGGATGCCCGGACCGGTATCGGCCACGGCCAGGAAAACCCGGCTGTCGCGCCGGCCCGTGGACACGGTGATGGCGCCCCCGTGCGGCATGGCCTCCTGGGAATTTTTCAGACAATTGAGCAGGCACTGGGCCAGCGTGTCCGGATCTCCCTTCGCCACGGGGATATTCGGGTCCGGGGAGCAGGTCACCGTAATGCCCTGGCTTTCCAGTCCAAGCCGCATGAGACCGATGGTGCGTCTGGCCACCTCGCCGAGGTCGACCTCGCCGGGTTTGGAGGCAATGGGCCGGGCGAAATTGATGATGTCCTTGAGGATATCGTCCAGCCGCCTGGATTCGGCCAGGATGATGGAGGCCTTTTCCCGGCTGGTTTCGCCCAGATCCTTGGCCCGGAGCAGCGCATTGGCGAACCCGGCGATGGCGAACAGCGGATTTCTGATTTCGTGCGAAATAAACATGGACAATTCACCGATGGCGGCCAGCCGCTCCGATTTCTGGAGACGCCGCTCCATAAACACGTCTTCGGTAATGTCCCGGCGCACGGTGACGAGCTGGGCCAAGCTCCCCATGGCATCCGGCACCGGGTAGAAGGCGGTGCGGAAATAGCGCAAGCGTCCCCCCTTTTCCAGACGGGAGCTTTCGCGGGTGGCCTTGCGGCCGCGGGCCAGGGTTTCCAGGATGGGCGGGCCGGAGGCGCCGCCGGCGGCCAAGTCCGGGAAGTCGGGGAAGACGTCGCCGGCGGGCAGGCCGATCACCGCCTCCCGGGGACGTTCCAGGCGTTCGGCCAGCCGGGCGTTGGCGTCGAGGATGCGGCCGTCCGGCGACAGCAGGGCGATCTCGTCGTCCACGCGGTCGAGCACCGTGGCCAAAAGCCGTCTGGCCCGGGCCAGATCCGGCTGGCAGGCATCGCGGCTGGCCGCCCGGGCCAGCAGGGGAAAAAAGCACCGGGCGGCCGCGACCGGCAGGGCCAGGCAGCCTTCGGGCAGACCGTCCGCCATAGCCGCTTCCGGGCCCAGGGGAAGCAGCAGACCGTCCGTGACCTTGGCCAGCAGCGCTTCCAGGGTTTCGTACCAGTCGATGCCGAGCTGGGCCGCTTCCAGAGCGGCCGTGGGATGCGGGCTTACGGGGGCCGCCGCCAGGCGCAGGCTGGTGAAGATCTCCACGCCGGCCTCCCTGGCCAGCTCAAAGCAGTCCAGCAATTCCGCTCCCGTTCCGTAGAGGCACAGGCATCGGGGAACGTCGCGGTCCGTATGCGGCATGCCCTCCTCCCGGGCCGGCCGAGCCGGCGATTTTGATCTTCGGGCTCCGGCATGGTAGCCCCAGCCGAAATCGCCCGCAAGGATGGAGGCCATCATGGCCAAGACATACGGTGTGTACGCGGTGAGCCTGGGATGTCCCAAAAACCGCGTGGATACCGAAACGCTTTTAGGACGTCTGCCCTTCGCCACCCGGCTGGTGCCGGGACCGGATACGGCCGATCTGGTACTCATCAACACCTGCGCCTTTATCGAGCCGGCCGTGGAAGAAGCCGTGCGGACCGTGCTCGAAGCGGCCGCGGCCATCCGGGAGCGTTCGCCCCGGCCGGTGCTGGCGGTGACGGGCTGTCTGCCGGCCCGGTTCGGGGAGGAGCTGCGCCAGGGCCTGACCGAGGTCGATGTCTGGGGGCTGCCCTCCGAGCTCGACCTGCTTCCCGGCCGGCTGGCCGGGGCCCTCGGCGCGGCCGTCGCCGCGCCGACCGGCCGGCGGGCCAGCACCCCGCCCTCCTACGCCTATTTGAAGATCGCCGAGGGCTGCGATCACGCCTGCCGGTACTGCACCATCCCGGCCATCCGGGGACGGCTCGCCAGCCGGCCGCTCCCGGAGTTGGCGGAGGAGGCGGCCCGGCTGCTCGATGCCGGGGTCTCGGAACTGATTCTGGTGGCCCAGGACGTGACGGCCTACGGCCGGGACCTGGGCCAGCCGGACGGCCTCAAGCGGCTGCTGGAAAAGCTCTTGCCGCTCTCCGGGCTTACCTGGCTGCGCCTGCTTTATCTCTATCCGTCCGGCATCACGGACGACCTGCTCTCCTTTCTGGCCGGAGCCGGCCGGCCCTTCCTGCCCTACTTCGACATTCCCTTCCAGCACGTCCACCCGGAAATGCTGGCCGCCATGGCCCGGCCCAAGGCGGCCGACGCCGCGACCATCGTGGACCGGGTCCGCCGACATTTCCCGGATGCGGCCATCCGCTCGACCGTCATCGTGGGTCTGCCGGGCGAGAAAAAGGCCCATTTCCAGGCGGTGCTCGATTTCGTCCGGCGCGCCCGGCTCCAGCACCTGGGCGTGTTTCCCTACTCGCCCGAGGCGGGCACCCCGGCCGCGACCATGCCCGGCCAGGTGCGCCGGGACGTCAAGGCGCGGCGGGCCGCGGCCGTCATGGCCGTCCAGAAGGAGGTCAGCGCCGCTCTTCTGGAAGACGTTGTCGGCCGGGAAATGGAGGTGCTGGTGGACGCGCCGCATCCCGAATGGCCGGGGCTGCACGTCGGGCGCGTCTGGTTCCAGGCCCCGGAAATCGACGGCGTCACCTATGTGAGCGGCCCGGGCGTCAGGCCGGGCGCGATGGTCGCGGCCAGCATCGAGGAAGCCAAGGACTACGATCTGGTGGCCCTGGCCTGAGGGGTTTTCCACAGGATTTTAGTTGTGCCTGGGGGGGCTTTCTGCTACGACACTTAATCCTTTCTGAAGGAAGAGATCGCGTTGGAGGTCAACTCATGGACAAAACCCCGGAAGTGAAAAGCAACCCTAACTCGGAGATGGAAGTCAACTTCGAAGCCGCCCTGGAAAACTACCTCAATGAGGATTTCGGCGACCTGGAAGAAGGTTCCATCACCCCGGGCGTCGTGGTCCGCATCGGCAAGGAGCACGTCCTGGTGGACGTCAACTTCAAGTCCGAGGGCCAGATTCCCATTGCCGAATTTCTCGACGCGGCCGGCGAGCTCGAAGTCGGCGTGGGCGACCAGATCGACGTCTATGTCGTGTCCAAGAACGAATCCGAAGGCACCATATCCCTGTCCCGTGAACGGGCCAAGCGGATGCAGCTTTTTGATAAGCTCGAGGATATCCAGGAAAAAGATGACGTCATTACCGGCAAGATCGTGCGCCGCATCAAGGGCGGCTACACGGTGGACCTGGGCGGCGTCGAGGCCTTCCTGCCCGGCTCCCACGTGGACCTGCGGCCGGTGCCGGATATGGACGCCCTGGTCGGCCAGGAGTTCGAATTCCGTGTCTTAAAGATCAACCGCCGCCGCAGCAACGTCATCGTCTCCCGCCGGGTGCTCCTGGAAGAGCGCCGCGATTCCATGCGCAAGGATCTGCTGAAGACCCTGGAAGAGGGCCAGACAGTCACCGGGCGCGTCAAAAACATCACCGAATACGGCGTGTTCGTGGATCTGGGCGGCCTCGACGGCCTCATGCACATCACGGACATGTCCTGGAAGCGCATCAAGCACCCCAAGGAACTGGTGCACCTGGGCGACGAGCTGGAACTGAAGGTGCTTTCCTTCGACCAGGAGAAACAGAAGGTTTCCCTGGGCATGAAGCAGCTGGTGGCCGACCCCTGGGAGAATATCGCCGGCAAGTACCCCGAGGGAACGCGTCTGTCCGGCAAGGTCACCAACCTGGTGGATTACGGCGCCTTCGTGGAGCTGGAACCCGGCGTCGAAGGGCTTGTCCACATCTCCGAGATGTCCTGGACGCGCAAGCTGCGCCATCCGAGCCAGATGGTCCATGTGGGCGACGAAGTCGAAGTGGTGGTCCTGTCCGTCGATCCCGAGAAGAAGCGCATTTCGCTCGGCATGAAGCAGGTGCGTCCGAATCCGTGGGATATCGTGGCCGAGAAGTACCCCGAGGGCACCGTCCTTGAGGGCACGGTCAAAAACATCACCGAATTCGGCATCTTCATCGGCATCGAGGACGGCATTGACGGCCTGATCCACGTGTCCGACATCTCCTGGACGAAAAAGGTCCGCCACCCCGGCGAACTGTACAAGACGGGCGATACGGTCATGGCCAAGGTGCTGACCGTGGACAAGGAAAACGAGAAGTTCACCCTCGGCATCAAGCAGCTCTCCGAGGATCCCTGGACCCGCGTGCCCGACACGTATCCGGTCGGCGCCATGGTCAAGGGCACGGTGACCAACATCACCGACTTCGGCCTGTTCGTTGAGGTCGAGGAGGGCATCGAGGGCCTGGTCCACGTCTCCGAAATCAGCCGCAAGAAGGTCAAGACCCCGGCCGAGCTGTACAAGGAAGGGGACGAGATCGAAGCCAAGGTCATCCACGTCAGTGCCGACGAACGTCGCTTGGGCCTGTCCATCAAGTCCATCAAGGACGAGGAGGACAAGCGCAAGGCCAAGGAGTTCCGCACGGCCGGCCCGGCGGACACCGGCAGCAACCTTGGCGAGCTGCTTCGCCAGAAGTTGGAAGAGGATGCCCAGCGTTAATCCATCCTTTGCCGCCAGGCGCCCGGGCCTGTTCGGCGTGCTGATTGTCGTGGCGGCCGTGATCCTGATTTTCGGGATCATGGCCGCTTTCGGCTTGGACAACGGCTCCGACGGGGGACGGGCCTTTTGGAAAAAAGGTCCCCGCCTCGGCCTGGTCCGCATCGAAGGTCCCATCATCGACGCCGAAAACGCGGTGGAGTTCATCCGGCAGCTGCGCCGGGACACCTCCGTCAAGGGTGTCATCTTGCGGGTCAATTCCCCCGGCGGTGCCTTCGGCCCGTCCCAGGAACTGTACATGGCCGTCAAACGGCTGGCCGAGGTCAAGCCGGTGGTGGCCTCCCTGGCCGCCGTGGCTGCCAGCGGCGGCTATTACGCAGCCTGCCCGGCCACGAAAATCCTTTCCAATCCCGGCACCATCACCGGCAGCATCGGCGTCATGAGCCAGATCGCCAACGTCCAGGACCTGCTCCAGAAGGTCGGGGTCAGTTTCGAGTCCCTGACCACCGGCAAACTCAAGGACGCCGGCAGCCCCTTCAAGTCCCTGTCTTCGGAACAGCGCGCCTATCTGGAAGCGCTGCTGGCCGATCTGAACCGGCAGTTTTCCGGCGCCGTGGCCGCGGAGCGCAAGCTCGCGCCCGCCGCCGTAGCCGCCATTGCCGACGGTCGGGCCATGACCGGGCAGCGGGCCAAGGAACTTGGCCTGGTGGACGCACTGGGGGGGCAGGAAGAGGCGGTCGAACTGCTCAAATCCATGACCCATCTGACGGGCGAGGTTCCCATGACCAAGGGGCCCAAGAAAAAGAACTCGCTTCTCAGCCGCCTGACCGCCTCCCTGGGCTTCGAGCCGCAGGGGATGTCCCGCCTGGCGGCGGCCGTCTGCAGCATCGCTGCCCTGTATAACGGACAATAGGCAAGCGTCTTCGCGGACTCCCTTGACGCTCCGCGCCCCTCCCTTCTATTGTGGCACAGCTTTGGAAGAGGTGGTGCCCATGCGTCTCGTCTCCTTTGCCCATGCAACCGGATATCGCCTGGGGGTGCGCCTGGGCGACTGGCTCATCGATCTGTCCGAGGCCGCTCCGGAGCTGCCGCACGACATGAAAGCCCTCCTGGCCCTGGGGCCGGAGGGGTTGGCCCTGGCCGGGAGAGCCGCGGAGGTCGCACCGCCGCAGTTCCGGGTGCGCGCCCAGTCCGTCCGCGTGCTGCCGCCCGTGCCCTGGCCGGACAAGATCGTCTGTGTCGGTTTCAACTATGTGGATCACGCCGCCGAGATCAAGCAGCGCGACCTGCCGCAGCATCCCATTTATTTCGGCCGGGTCGCCACCACCCTGGTGGGACACGGCTCGCCCCTGATCCGGCCGAAACTCTCGCAGCAGTTCGATTTCGAGGGTGAGCTTGCGGCCATTATCGGGTCGGGCGGCCGCCATATCCCCTTGGCCGAGGCCCTGCACCATGTGGCCGGGTATGCCCTTTTCAACGAGGGTTCGGTCCGGGACTACCAATTCCGCGCCTCCCAGTGGTTTCTCGGCAAAAATTTCGACGATTCCGGCGGGTTCGGACCTGAACTGGCCACAGCCGACGAATTACCGCCCGGGGCTCGCGGCCTGCGTCTCACGACCCGGGTCAACGGCGTTCTCATGCAGGAGGCCTCGACGTCGGATATGCTTTTTGACGTGGCCACGCTGGTCTCCACCCTGTCCGAGGCCATGACCCTGGTCCCGGGGGACGTCATCGTCACCGGAACGCCCTCTGGCGTAGGGTTTGCCCATACCCCGCCGCGTTTTCTCCGGGCGGGCGACGTCTGCGAAGTCGAGTTGGAGGGCTACGGGATACTGCGGAATCCGGTGCATGACGAACCGGAATAAGGGCAAAAATCGCCGGCGGCCTGGGGCACGGCCTGAAGCTCCCGGCTCCCCGGAGCGGGGAGCGATGTTCGGATCACCCGCCCAGCCAGCATGATCCATGACCCGGCCCCTCCCCCGCTCCGGAGCGCATGGGCTCTTCGAAGCTTCCTGGGGGCTGCTCCCTATAAAAAAACGCCCTCCGGCTTCTCGGCCGGAGGGCGTTTTGCGCGCTGCTGCAACAAATCTAACGCCAAGCTTTCTTCTTGCCGGAATAGCTGAAAATCTCGCGGACGCACTCGTCCTTTGACGTGTAGGGACCAGCCAAGGCGGCCTGTTTGGTCGGGCCGACAGAGGTAAACATCCGCTGGACATAGGTGATATGGCCGACATAGGGCGTATCCTCGGCCTCGTGGTTGACCTTCTTGACTTCGGCGCCCAGGGACTCGCGCAGGATGACCCGATAGGAGGCTTCCCACTCGGAACCGACCTGCCGGATCTTCTTGGCGTGGAAAGTGCCGACGCCGATCGTTTCGAGTTCATCCACCCACTTGTTGGCATAACGGAGGAATTCATCCCGGATGGTTTGAGGAACGTCGGTCGTGTTCATGATGACGCCGGTCTTGCCGAAGGAAGCCCGGGTCTTGTCGTCGATGGTAATGGTCGGCGGCGGGCACGTGGGCAAGATCTGCTTGCCGCGCTTGCCCTTCTTCCCCTTGACGGGAACGTCCTCCTCGATGCCGGGATCCAGGGCCTCGCCCTTTTTCCGGGCCTTGCGCGCCGTGGCATCGGCTTTTTCCTCGGCCACGGTAGCCGACCCGACGGACTGGGTGGTGACGGTTCCCTTGGCCGGCGCCGTCTGGGCGGTGGCGGCCGGTTGGGATGCGGCGGCCTGGACGGGCGCCGGTTTCACTGGAGCGGGCTGCCTTGCCGGAGCGGCCACTCCGGGGATTTGGAGGGTCTTCCCGGCCTTCAGCCTGCGGGCATCGGTCATGCCGTTGGCGGCCATGAGCGTCTTGGCGTCAATGGAAAATTTTTTGGCGATGACAGCTACGGTGTCGCCTTTTTTGACTTTGTATTCGAGCGGCTTTGGCTGCTCAATCTGGACTTTTGGCACCGGCCCGTCGGCCGGGTAGACATCGAGCCCCGCCTGAGCGGCGCTCGGCACGGCAAAAACCAGGATGAACAGGGAGGCGAGGGTTTTGGCTTTGAGCATCGGGGTTACTCCGTGCAAAGAAAGACAAGGCCAGGCGCCCCTTGGGGGCGCCTGGCCAGTGAGACGTCAAACGCCTCAGTTACATGCTCTTGAACTTGATCACGCACCGACGGTTCAGGGCGCGACCCTGAGCGGTCTTGTTGGTGGCAACCGGATCGGACTTGCCGAAGCTGATGGTCTCAATGCGGTTCGGGTCAATGCCCTTCTTCACGAAGAAGGCCTTGACGGAATCGGCACGGCGCTGACCGAGCTTCATGTTGTACTGGACGGAGCCGATACCATCAGTGTGGCCCTCAAGGATAACCTTGGTGTTGGGCTTGGACTTGATGATGGTGGTGCCTTCCTCAAGGACGGGCACGAACTCACGCTTGATGTTGGACTTGTTGAAGTCGAAGTAAATGCTGCGGAAGACGACGATTTCGTCCTCGATCCACTCGTAGAGCGAGCATTCGAGGAACTTTTCGCGAGCGGCTTCGTTGCGCAGCAGTTCTTCGCCGAGCTCGATGCAATTGCACTTGCCCAGGGCGGCGATGGCCTTCAGCACCTGCTGGCCATGCTTATTGTCGGACAGATCGACGATGTAGAAGCACAGATTGTCGCCGTACTTGGCCTTCAAGGACTGGGCCACGGCCACAGGATCCACGCCGCAGTTGGAATCGCCATCAGAGAAGATGAAGACGCCGGTCTTGCCGGTCATGGAGGACAGGGGCAGGCGGTCCAAATCTTCGAGGCCCTTGCCCATGGGGGTCATCCGACCGTAGACGGTGTAGTCCGTCTTGATCTTTTCAATGGCGGCAGCCATGGTGCCCTGGTTGTAGGGAGCCATGGGGGCGTATTCCTTAAACGGGGCAAAGGTGTACAGACCGGCCTTGTAGCCGAGCTCGGGGATCATCTTGTTGAGTTCCCGGGCCAGGGACTTGGCCATCATGATCTTGGACACGCCGCCAAACTGCACATACCGCTGGCCCTTGTAGGAAAAGGCCATGGAGCTCGAATGGTCGATGAAAAACACGAAGTTGTCGACCTTCGGCACCTGCTTCTTCGCCATGGCCGGTCCGCTGACACCGAGCAGCAGGATGACCAGGGCAACCACCAACACGTTAATTTTTCTGTACATAACTCCCTCCTCGGAGCAGTGAATTGAGATTCACCCTTGCCTGAAAAAACCACCCTCGTTCATTTCAAACGGGAAATCGTCACCCGCGGGGGCGACCGATTCCCACTTCCCAAGGGCCACGTAACGCCTTGAAAAAACAGACCCTTGGCAAGATTCCCTCTGTTCTCCGGTTCTACATATAGTTCTTTTCACCAAGCTGTGCAAGAGGATGCGTCGTATTTCCCCCGCCCGCCCGTCCCGAAACCGCTGCCCGACGTACCGCCACGCTGGAAAATGCCGGCCACTCGTGGCACCATCACTCCGGTAGTCTTCCCCTTGCCCTCAACGCCAACGCATGGAGCTATGATGTCCCGCATTCACGGTTTCGACGTCCTTCGGGACGAACCTCTCGACGAATACGCCGCCAGGGCGGTCCTGTACCGCCACGCCCGCACCGGAGCCCAACTGCTCTCCCTGATCCAGGACGATACCAACAAGGTCTTCGGCGTCAGTTTCCGCACCCCGCCCAAAAAATCCACCGGCGTGCCCCATATCCTTGAGCATTCGGTCTTGTGCGGCTCGCGCAAGTACCCCGTCCGGGAGCCGTTCGTGGAGCTCTTGAAGGGCTCCCTGCACACCTTCCTCAATGCCTTCACCTATCCCGACAAGACCTGCTATCCGGTGGCGTCCACCAACCTCCGGGATTTCTACAACCTGATCGACGTCTATCTCGACGCCGTGTTCTTTCCCCGCATTTCCCGGGAGGTCTTCCTTCAGGAGGGCTGGCACTACGAGCGGGACGCAAACGGCGAACTCAGCCGGAGCGGGGTGGTCTACAACGAAATGAAGGGCGTCTACTCCTCGCCGGACAGCGTGCTGGCCGAATTCTCCCAGCGGCTGCTGTTCCCCGATACCACCTACGGCGTGGATTCCGGCGGCGATCCCGAGATCATCCCGACGCTCACCTACGAGGACTTCGTCGCCTTTCACCGGGATTATTACCATCCCGGCAACGCCCGGTTCTTTTTTTCCGGCGACGACGACCCCACCGAACGCCTGCGCCTGCTCGACGCCTATTGCAGCGAGTTCGACGCCCGGACCGTGGATTCGGCCGTCCCCCTCCAGCCGGCCTTCGATTCGCCGCGCCATACCACCATGGCCTTCGCCGCCGCCCAGGGCCAGGCCGAACGAGGCTTCGTCACCGTCAATTGGCTGCTGCCCGAAGGAGCGGATGCGGATCTGGTCCTGGTCCTCGACGTCCTGGAGCATGTCCTGATCGGCCTGCCCACCTCGCCCCTGCGCAAGGCCCTGCTCGACAGCCGCCTGGGCGAGGATCTGGCCGGCGGCGGCCTGGAGGACGAACTGCGCCAGATGACCTTTTCCACGGGCTTGAAGGGCATCCGGCCCGGGGACGCCCAGACCGTGGAGGAACTGATCTTCGCCACCCTGGCCGAGCTGGTCCGCACGGGACTCCCGGCCGATGCCGTGGAGGCCGGGGTCAACGCCCTGGAATTCGCCCTGCGCGAAAACAACACCGGCTCCTTCCCGCGCGGGCTGGCCCTCATGTTGCGGGCGATGACCACCTGGCTGCACGACGGCGATCCGCTGTCCCCCCTGCGGTTTTCCGGCCCGCTTGCCCGCCTCAAGGCGAAGCTCGCCGCCGGCGAGCCGGTACTGGAGACGGCCATCCGCACCTATCTCCTGGAGAATCCGCACCGCGTCACCCTGACCCTGGCCCCGGACACCCGACTGGAAGAAAACCGCAACGCCGCCGAAAAGGCCGAACTGGCCAAGGCGGCGGCCCGCATGGACGCAGACGAGCGGCAGCGGTTGGTCGACGATGCGGCGGCCTTGCATCTGTTCCAGGAAACCCCGGATTCCCCCGAGGCCCTGGCCACCATCCCGAGCCTGACCCTGGCCGACCTGCCCGCCACCGAAACACCCATCCCCCAGCGGGATGCGCCGCACGGCCAGGCCATGCTGCTGTGTCACGACATCGAGACCAACGGCGTCCTCTATGTGGATCTGGCCTTTCCCCTGGACGGCGTGCCCGACGATTTGCTGCCGCTGGTGCCCCTGTTCGGTCGGGCGGTTTTGGAACTCGGCTCCGACCGGCACGATCCGGTGACCCTCACCCGGCGCATCGCCGCCAAGACCGGCGGCATCTCCCGGGAGGCCCTGGTTGCCTCGCTGGCCGGCGGCGGCCCCGGCGACGTGGCCGCCCGGCTGCTCTTCCGGGGCAAGGCCACCCTGGACAAGACGGCCGATCTGCTCGACATCCTGGAAGAAGTGCTGACCGGCGCCGATTTCAGCAACGGCGAACGGTTCGCCCAGATGGCCCTGGAAGCCAAATCCCGGGTGGAACGGCAGCTCGCCCCAGCCGGCCACGCCACGGCCTCCTCGCGGCTGCGGGCCCGCTACAACCTGGCCGGCTACGCCGCCGAGCGCATGCGCGGTCTGTCGCAACTCGACTTCCTGCGCGCCTTGGTCGACCGCACCACATCCGACTATCCGAGCGTGCGCCGCGATCTGGAAACCCTGCGGGAGCACGTCCTCACCCGGCGGGGACTGGTCGCCGGCCTGACCGCCTCGCAGGCCGCCCTGGACACGGCGGAACCGGCCGTGACGGCCTTCCTGGACCGGCTGCCGGACGCGGCCCCGGGCAAAAGCGCCTGGAATCCGATCACCCTGCCCGCCTACGAAGGCATCGCCGTCCCCTCCCAGGTCCACTATGTCGGCGTGGGGCTGGACCTGACCAAGGCCGGCTGGACCTTCGACGGCGCGGATCTGGTGGCCGTGCGCTACCTGCGCATGGCCTACCTGTGGGACCGGGTGCGGGTGCGCGGCGGAGCCTACGGCGCCTTTCTCCAACTGGACCGCTTCACGGGCGTGGCCGTCTTCTGCTCCTACCGCGACCCCAACGCCGGCGCCACGGTGGACGTTTTCCGGGAGACCGGCCGGTTCCTCAAGGAAGCGCAACTCTCCGACGAAGCCATGACCCGGGCCATCATCGGGGCCATCGGGGACATCGACAGCCATCTGCTCCCCGACGCCAAGGGCTCCGTCGCCATGACCCGGCGCCTGATCGGCGATACGGCCGAGGCGCGGCAGACCATGCGCCGGCAGGTTCTGGCCGCCGGCATCGGGCGGTTCCGGGAATTCGGTGAACTTCTGGAAAAGGCGGCCCAGGACGCCAGCGTCGTGGTCGTCGGCCCCGGCGCCTCCATGGACGCCCTGGCCGCGAAACTGCCGGGTCTGGCCCGGGTGGACGCCCTTTAAAAAAGAGAGAAGACGCCTCCGGCGGCCGGGGGCATGATGCCCCCGGACCCCTCGCACCGAGGCTTTGGCATTATGGACCCTGCGCGGCGGAGAAGCGGATATTCCCCGGGACAGGGGGCCCGGGGGGAATGATTCCCCCCGGCGGGTCCAGGGCGGCGCCCTGGAAAAGAAGGTGAAGACGCCTCCGGCGGCCGGGGGCATGATGCCCCCGGACCCCTCGCACCGAGGCTTTGACATTATGGACCCCGCGCGGCGGAGGGGCGGATGTTCCCCGGGACAGGGGGCCCGGGGGGAATGATTCCCCCCGGCAGGTCCAGGGCAGCGCCCTGGAAAGAGGAGGAGAGACATGACCCTTCCGAAAAAACTCGTCATCGGCGGAGGCATAGTCGTCTTCCTGCTGGTCCTCGGCGCCGTGGTGGTGCGCCTGGCGGTGCATCCCGAGGTATTCAAACCCCAGATCGAACAGGCCGTGCTCCGAAGCACGGGGCTGACACTTCACATGGAAGGCCCCATCCGGCTGAGCTATTTCCCATGGATCGGCATCGAAATGGGACGGGCCAGCCTGGGTGGGATCAAGGGGTTCGAGCAGGACCCGTTTCTCCGGGTGGAGGGAGCCTCCATCAAGGTCCGGCTGACCGCCCTGCTGCGCGGCAATCTCGAGGCCGGGGCCCTCCGGCTCGAACGGCCCGAGCTCACCTTGATAACGGCCCCGGACGGTCGGACCAACTGGCAGGCCCTGCCCATCCGCGAGGTGCGGCTGGAAAAGGACCAGGTGATCGTGCGCTCCGATACCGGGCAGACCGCCTTCAACTACCTGCTGGAAAGCTTCTCCCTGACCGGCGGCAGCCTGACCTTCGAGGACCGGGCGGCCGACCGCACCGTGCGCCTGACCGATCTGACCGTCAAAACGGGCCGCATCACCAGCGGCAAGACCAGCGACGTCTCCCTGGCCTTCAAGCTGGCGACGGACAAGCCCCACGTGGCCGTCACCACCGCCCTGACCGGCAAGCTGACCGTCGATCCCGGCGATCTGGTCTTCACCTTCGACAAGGCGGATCTGGACCTGACGGCCACTGCCGCCGACCTGCCCTTCCGCCGGCTGACGGGCTCGGGCCAGGCCGACGTGACCGTCCGCGGCCAGGACGCCCGGGTGGCGGTGCGCGGCCTCAACCTGGCAGCCACGGCTTCCGGCGGCATGTTCCCGGAAAAGGGCGAGACGGTGCACTTGGCCGGCAACTTCACTGCCGACGCCACCGCCGGCAAGCTGACCTTCTCGGACATGCGGCTTTCAGGCCTGGGTCTTACGGCCACCGGCCGTCTCGACGGCGACCTGGGCAAGCCCGGAACCGAGCCCCGCTTCGTCTGGCAATTTTCCACCAATGCCTTCAGCCCCAAGGCGCTTCTGGCCTCGCTCGGCATCACGCTGTCCGGCCTGCCCGAAGGCGCCCTGTCCTCGCTGGAAACCACGGGCGAGGCGGTCTTCTCTCCATCGGCCCTGGGCCTCACCGTCAAGTCGTTGCGCCTAGACGGCCAAAATCTGGCCTTTTCGGCCAAGGTGACGGACTTTAGACAGCCGGCCATGACCTTCGAGCTGACGGCCGATGCCGTGAACGTCGACAAATACCTGCCGGCCGCCCAGGCCCGGCCCAAGGAAGCCGTTCCCGGGGACGCAAAGATCGTTGCCTCCAAAAGCGTCCTGGCCACCTCGACGGCCCGCGTGCAGGGACACATCAAGGTGGACCGGCTGACCGCGCGCGGGCTGGCCCTGACCGACCTCGACATCGCGGTGGCCGCCGCCGACGGCCTGGTCACGGTGAGTCCCGTTTCCTTCGGCCTGTCGGGCGGCAGCGTCCACGGCGGGATGACGGTGGCCCTGGCCCGACCGGTCCCAGCCTGGACGCTCAATGCCGCCGTCTCGGGCGTGGAGGTCAAACCCGTGCTGACGGCCCTGACGGGCAAGGCCGCCCTGTCGGGCGCCTTCTCGGCCAAGGCCGCCGTGGCCACCACCGGAACCACGGGCAAGGAACTTTTAAGCGGCCTGGCCGGCCCGGTCTCCCTGCGGCTTGACCACGGCCAGGTGGAAGGTTTTTCCGTCTCGCCGCAGCTTCTGGCCAGCATCAAGGGGCTCGTCGGCCTGATCAAGCTCGACCCCCAGGGCCTCGTCCAGGCCGTCAGCGGTTTCGGCCAGGCCGTGGCCGCCTCGCATCAGGGCAGCACACCCATCGCCGTGGCCTCGGCCAGTTTCCAGCATAAAAACGGCGTCGGCACGACCAGGGACATCCTGGTTCGCGTCCCCCAAGGCCAAGTCACCGGCGGCGGCAGCGTGGACCTCGGCCGGGAGCGGCTCAATCTGGCCCTGACGGCCGACGTCACCGGCGTGGGGACGGTGCCGCTCGTGGTCGAAGGGCCCTTCGCCTCGCCCCAGGTGACGGTGGACAAGGAGGCCCTGGCCAAACAGGCCATAAGAGCCGTGCCCAAGATGCTGGAAAAATCGGGGAAAAGCGTGCTGGATTCGGTGAAGGGATTTTTTCAATAACGGCCCGGAAAAGGAAAAAGGGAGCCAGATTTGCATCTGGCTCCCTGAATTTCCTGGCGGGGCCGGCGGGACTTGAACCCGCGCCCTCCGACGTGACAGGCCGGCGTTATAACCAACTTAACTACGACCCCGCATGTCTCTGGTAGGCGGAACAGGACTCGAACCTGTGACCCTCGGCTTGTAAGGCCGACGCTCTTCCAGCTGAGCTACCCGCCCGCCCGGCGAGGCACGATACCTACGCATCCCGGGGCTCCGCGTCAAGATTTTTTTTCGGCGGCGGCACCATCGGCGGGCCGCCCCCCGGTTCCCCGCAACTCCCAAAAGGATTCCAAAGGGCGCGAGCCCTTTGGCCGCCGGAGGCGCCTCCTTCGACGCATCGGGCAGTGGTCCCAATACCTAACGCCGGGACGGTTGCCCGCCCCGGCGCATGCTCTCGGACAACGGTCCGCAGTTCTTCTATTCCGCGACGACCTGGAGCACCTTGTCCCCGTAGGGATCGGTAACCATGGTCTTGATCCCGAGCAGCTCCGTCCAACGCCGCACCGTGCCCACGATGACGATGGCCATCAACGCGAGGATAACGATGGCCAGCGCCGTCAGCAGGTACTTGCCGTTGGGGAGGTAGGTGTTGACGATCTGCAGATACCCGGCCCAGAAGGTGATCCCCACCATGAGCAGCCCGGGCACGGCCGTCAGCCAGGCGTAGCGGGCCCGGCCCATGCGGATGATCATGGTCGTGCCGATCAACAGTCCCACGGCGGCCAACAGTTGGTTGGACATGCCGAACAGCGGCCAGATGGTCGAGATATCGCCGGTGTAGACCAGATAGCCCCAGGCGAAGGTGAAGATGAACGAGGTGCTGATAATGCCCGGCCACCAATGCTTTTCCTGGAACTTGGGAATGGCCAGGCCGATCATCTCCTGCAGGAAGAACCGGCCCACCCGGGTGCCGGTGTCCACGGCCGTCAGGATGAACACGGCCTCGAACATGATGGCGAAGTGATACCAGTAATCCATCAGATGGCCCATGACCGGAATCGAGGCGAAGATGTGGGCCATGCCCACGGCCAGCGACACGGCGCCGCCGGGCCGTCCCTGGATGTTCTCGCCCACGGCCGCGGCCAGCCGGCCCAGATCCACCGGGGTCATGCCGAGCTTGGCGAACACGGCCGGAGCGGTATTGATGGCGAAATAGTCGGCCGGCACCAGCACGCAGGCGGCCACCAGGGCCATGATGGCCACGAAGCCTTCCATCAGCATGGCGCCGAAACCGACGAACAGCAGGTTGTGCTCGCTGTCGAGCATCTTGGGCGTCGTGCCCGTGCCGATGATGGCGTGAAAGCCCGAAAGCGCCCCGCAGGCGATGGTGATGAACAGGAACGGAAACACCCCGCCGTGGATGATCGGACCGCCGCCGCTGTCGAATTGGGTCAGCGCCGGCATCTGGAGTTGGGGATGCACCCAGAAGATGCCGATGGTCAGGGCCGCGATGGTGCCGACCTTGAGGTAGGTGGACAGGTAATCACGCGGGCACAACAGCAGCCACACCGGCAGCACCGAGGCCACGAAACCGTAGAGCGGAATGGTCAGGGCGATGACCGGCCGGGGCATGTCGAAGATCGGTCCGAAGATGGGACTCTTGGCCACGGCCGGGCCGACCAGGATGGTGACGGCCATCAGGGCCACGCCGATGACCGAGGCGCCGAGCACGTCGCCGTCGCGCCACCGATGCAGGTACAGCCCCATGATCAGCGCGATGGGGATGGTGGCGAACACCGTGAACGTCCCCCAGGGACTGTCATGCATGGCGTTGACCACGGCCAGGGACAACCCGGCCAGGGTCAAAAGCAGGATGAACAGCACGGCCACCGAAGCCACGCCGCCCGTCAGCCGATCGACCTCCTTGGAGGCGATGTAGGCGAGCGAGCGGCCCTTGTGGCGCACCGAGGCGAACAGCACCACGGTGTCATGCACGCAGCCGCCCAGCACGCAGCCGACTAAAATCCACAACGCGCCGGGCAGATAGCCGAACTGGGCCGCCAGCACCGGGCCGATCAGCGGACCGGCCGCGGCGATGGCCGCGAAATGGTGCCCGAACAGCACGTACTTGTTGGTTTTGACGTAATCCTGTCCATCCGCCATCTTGACGGCCGGCGTCAGGCGGGCGTCGTTTACCCCAAGCACCTTCTTGGCAAAAAACAGCCCGTAGAAACGGTAGCCAATGGCGAAGATGCACAGGGCGGCAAAGACCAGAGTCAGGGCGTTCATGCGTCAGCCTCCCGTTTGGGCCGTACGGTGACGGTCCGTTTGCCGATGTTGCGCCCTTTTTTGGCACTGTCGGGCGGCGGCGGGGAGCCCCTTTTGGCCGAAAGGATAATTTGGGGGATGAAACGCCGGTTTCAGGGGATGGACGGCAACGCCGCCGGACCAGCCGCGCCGGCCGGATCGGCCGGCGGCACCCGGAAGCTGATCCGGCAGCCCCGGCCGGGGGCGCTGACGATAGCCATGGCGTAGTCCTGGCCGAAAAGCTGGACCAGCCGCTGGTTGGAGTTGCGGGCGCCGACCCCTTCGCGCATGGACTCCATGGCCGAAGGCGACAGGATGCGCCGGATAGCCGCGGCATCCATGCCCAGGCCGTCGTCGGTGACCTCGACCCGCAGGTGTCCGTCCTCGCGGCGGGCCGTCACGCGCACGGTGCCGCCCGCCTCCTTGGCCTGCAGGCCGTGGCGCACGCTGTTTTCCACCAAGGGCTGGATCAAAAGCGGCGGCACCAGCCAGTCCTCGGCCCCGGGGGCGAGCAGGATCTCGCTTTTGATCCGCTCCCCGAACCGGGCCTGTTCGATGGCCAGGTAGGACCGCACCTGTTCCATCTCCTCGGAGAGGTGGATCAGCCCCCGGCTGCTGTCCAGGTTGCGCCGCATGTAGCTGGCCAGATCGAGGAGCAGTTCCCGGGCCTGGCCCGGGGCGGTGCGGCAAAACGAGGCGATGGTGTTGAGGGAATTGAACAGGAAATGCGGGTTGATCTGGGCCTGCAGCCGCCGGATCTCGGCGTGGGCCAGCAGATGGTTTTTGATGCCGATGTCCTCCAGTTCGAGCTGGGTGGAAAACAGGTCGGCCAATCCCTTGGCCAGCTCGAACAGCGGCCGGTCCAGCGGCCGGCCCTTGGTGCCGTAAAGCTTGAGGCAGCCGAGGATGGCCGGCCCCTTGCGCAGCGGCACGATGATGGCCTGCCGCAGCGGACAATCCGGAGCGCTGCAGCCGATATCCTCCTTCTCGGTCACGAACATGGCCGCGCCGCTCTCGAAGGCCCGGCGGGTGGCCTTGGTGCGCCAGGGTTCCCCGACCAGGTGGTGGTCGCTGCCGGCCCCGACGTGGGCCAGGATGGTATGGCCGCCGGTCAGGGCCACGGCGGCCACGCCCGTCTCGGCCAGGATGATCGCGGCCGTGGCCTGGGCCGAGGAGGGGGTGAGGCCGCCGCGAAGGTAGCTCACGGTCTGGTTGGCGATGGACAGGATGCGCTTGGCCTGGGACGAATCGCGGTATTCGCGCAACTGGTACTGCAGGTGCAGCGCCTTGACGAAAATGGCCGCTCCCATGGCGTTGATGACGATCATGGGCGGGCCGATGATCTTGACCAGATCCACGGCTTCGGCAAAGGGCCGCGACAGCGCCAGCACCAGCCCCATATGCACGGTCTCGCCGGCCAGACCCAAGGCCATGGCCAGCCCCCAATCCAGGTAGAGCCCGGGAAAACGCCGGGCCGCCAATCCCGCCACGGTCCCCTCCAGCAGGGTGGCCAGGGCGCAGGGCAGGGCGCTGAATCCTCCGATGTCGATCAGATAGCGATGCCCGCCGGCGATGAGCCCCGCCCCGATGCCGACGGCCGGCCCGCCGAACAGGCCGGCCGTAATGACGCCGATGGCCCGGAGGTTGGCGTAGGAATGGAAGACGTAGTTCCCGGTGTAGGTGCCGAGGATGCCGAACAGGCCGAACAGCACGGCGACGCAGACGGTGACCCAGACCGGCCGTTTGCGGCCGAATTCCAGGCGGTCCAGCGGGGCCAGGCCGATGATGGCAAACCCGCCGGCCAATAACAGCCCGATGCTCTGGGACATGTCGAGAAAAAGCCCCGGCACCTCGGGCACGAACAGGCCCAGATTCACAGTCCCACCGTCATAGTCCCAGCCGTTCCTTGAACTGCCGCACCCGGTTGCGGCTGACCGTCACTTCGGTCCGGTCCTTGTCGTCCATGACCAGCAGATAGCGGCCGCCGATCCAGGGCGAAAGTTCGGCGATGCGCTCCAGATTGACCATGGCGGCCCGGCTGACCCGGAAAAACGACTGCCCGGCCAACCGCTCCTCGGCCCGGGTCAGGGTCGGCAGGCCGTAGCAGGGCAGGCGGCCCTGGTCGGTCAGGGCCAGGACGCCCCCCTCCTCGGCCTCGATGCACACCACCTCCCGGGCCGGCAACAGCCGGATGCGGCCGTGCTGTTCCACGGCCACCCGGGCCAGGGGCGGACTCCGGCCAAGCCCGGCCAAAAGCGGCTCCAGGGCATCGGGCAGTCCGCTGCGACCCGCGGCCAGCCGGCGGCGCGCCCGGTCGAGGCTCACGGCCAGGCGCCCGGCCGAGACGGGCTTCAGCAGATAATCCACGGCGTTTTGTTCGAAGGCCTCGATGGCGTGCTGGTCAAAGGCGGTGACGAACACGAACAGCGGCGCCCGGGGCAGGGACTGGGCCTGGCGCAGCACGGCGAAACCGTCCTGGCCGGGCATATGAATGTCGAGGAAGACCAGATCCGGCGGGGCGGTCTCGATGGCGGCCAGGGCCTGGGCGGCGGACGCGGCCTCCGCCGTCTCGACGTCGGGATGGGCGCCGAGCAGATAGAGCAACTCGTCCCGGGCCGGCTTTTCGTCGTCCACAATCAGGGCGCGCAACACCATATCCGGCCCATACCGCCGGGTGCGGCCTCTTGTCCACCGGGAGGGCGAACCCGCCGGTCAGGAGCCTTGCGAGGGATTGCCCGTGGTTTCCGGCAACCAGATGGGGGCGACGGTGGCGGGGGCCCGCCTCCCCCAACAGCCTTCCACGTCGCAGGCGGAACAATGTCCCTCGTGGCACGGGTCGGCATGGATCATGATGTCGGCCTCCGGCCCGAGACTCGTCTGCAACAGCGCCTCCATGGCCACGACCTGGTCATGGGCCGCGTCCAGCCGCATGTCGTAGGGCAGGATGAGGTGCAAATCCACGTGGATGGCCCGGCCGGACTTGATGACCCGCAGCCGGTGGATGTCGATCCAGGAGGGATGGCGGTTTTTCCCGAGCAGTGCGCAGAGATCCCGCAACAGGACCGGATCGGACTCGTTCATGAATCCCGCCACCGACCGGCGCACCAGCCTGGCCCCGGTCCAGGCGATGTTGACGCCGACCAGGCAGGCCACCGCGCCGTCCAGCCACAACCAGCCCGTCCCCCAGACCAGCCCCAACCCCACGGCGACTCCGGCCGACGTGTACACGTCGGTCAGGACATGCTGCCCGTCGGCCGTCAGGGTGAGCGAGCCGGAACGCCGGCCCTGGCGCACCAGCCGCAGCCCCAGCCAGAGATTGACCAATCCGGCGCCGACCAGAAGGGTGAGACCGATGCCGAGATGCGGCATGGGCTCGGGCTGGAAGATCTTGTCCCAGGATTCCCAGAAAATGCATACTGCGGCCAAAAAAATGAGTAGCCCCTCGATCAGGGCGGCGTAGTATTCGATATTGCCGTGACCGTAAGGATGGCTGGCGTCGGGCGGGGTTTCGGCCACGGACACGCTCAGCACGGCAAAGCCGGCCGCCACCACGTTGATAATGGTTTCCAAAGCGTCGGATAAAATGGCCGCCGAACCGGTCACCCACCAGGCAGCCATCTTGACGCCCAACAAAATGACGGCCACGCCCAGGGAGACCTGTGCGGCCCGAACCTCCGACGAAGCAGGAACCTTGACTTTGCGGCGCATGCGCCAGCTTCTAGCCTGGGGGCGGGCGGTTGTAAATGGTCCGCCTCCGCCGCCCCGTTGTAACCCGAAGACGGCCCGCTGCGACCCATCGGCAAGCGCAGACCGGCGGCCGGCGCCTCTTGCCGGGAAGGTCCGCCGTCAGGGACAGCTGACCGCGAGAAAAAACCGCGGCGCGGCAAAGAGGCATTCCATGTACAAAATAGCCATTACCATGCTCCTTGGTGACAAGGGCAAATATCTCGGCATCGTTTCAGGCATCGCCCTGGCCTCTCTTTTGATGATCCAGCAGCCGAGCATCCTGTTGACCATCCTTTCGCAGACCTACAGTCTGATCACCGACATCAGTCTGCCCGACATCTGGGTCATGGATCCCCAGGTCAATTCCACGGAGGATTCGCGTCCCTTGCTCGATACCGCCGTCTACCGGGTGCGCGGGGTCCAGGGCGTGGAATGGGCCGTGCCCCTGCACAAGGGCAGCCAGACCGTCCGCCTCTCCAACGGCGAACTGGCCGGCGCCCAGATCCTCGGCCTCGACGACGCCACCCTGATCGGCGGCCCGGGCGAGGTCGTCTCGGGCAAACTCGGAGACCTGCGCCTGCCCGACGCCGTCATCGTGGATGAAAACAGCGCCATGAGCCGGCTGGCCCGCCATGTACCGGGACAACCGCCCATTCCCTTAAAGGTCGGCGACACCCTGGAGATCAACGAAAAGCGGGCCACCGTCGTCGGCATCGCCCGGGCCACCCCGACCTTCCGTTCGGACCCCATCATTTACACGACCTACAGCAAGGCCAAAAACTTCAATACCAGCGACCGGAAGATGGTGTCCTTCATCCTGGCCAAGGCCAAGCCCAACGAAAATCCCGCAGTGGTGGCCAAGCGCATCGCCAAGGCCACGGACCTGCTCGCCCTGACGGCGGAGCAGTTCAAGAAAAAATGCCTGGACTTCATGTTCCAGCACACGGGCATGCTCATCAACTTCGGGTTCGTCGTCGTGGTGGGCTTCGTGGTGGGCACGGCCGTCACGGGGCAGATCTTCTACAACTTCACCCTGGACAACCTGCGCTATTTCGGCGTGTTCAAGGCCATGGGCACCAGCAATCGGACCCTGCTCGGCATGATCCTGCTCCAGGCCCTCATGGTCGGCGTGATCGGCTTCGGCATCGGTGCGGGACTGTCCGCCCTGTTCGCCATTTCCACCCATAGCGGCGAGAACATCAAGCTGGAGCTGGGCTTGCCGCTTTTATGCGGCAGCGGCGGCGCCGTGCTGCTGATCGTCCTTTTCGCCGCCGTCATCAGCGCCCGCAAGGTGCTCAAACTCGAACCGGCCGTGGTCTTCAAGAGCTGAGGCCGGCCCCCTTCCCGATACGATATGCAGGAATCTTCCCCCAGTCTGACCAGGCATTCCCATGCCCCGGTGGTCATCTGCCGCGGCATCACCAAAAGCTACGGTTCGGGCGAGACCCGGACCCAGGCCCTGCGCGGCATCGACCTGACCGTGGAGCCGGGAGAGCTGCTCATGCTCGTCGGCCCCTCGGGCTGCGGCAAGACCACGCTTCTTTCCGTCATCGCCGGCATCCTCGACCAGGACGGCGGCACTTGCGCTCTGTTCGGCAAGGATCTGGCCACGATGCCTCCCCGCGAGCGGGTATCGTTCCGGGGAAAAAACATCGGCTTCGTGTTCCAGGCCTTCAATCTGGTGCCGACCTTGAGCGTGGCGGAAAACGTGTCCATCCCCCTGCTGATCAACGGCACCCCGCGCCGGGAGGCCCTAAAGCGCGCGCTCTGGCAGCTGGAACAGGTGGATCTGGCCGGCCGGGGCACCGACCTGCCGACCCAGTTTTCCGGCGGCCAGCAGCAGCGCGTGGCCATCGCCCGGGCCCTGGTCCACGATCCCCGGCTGGTGGTCTGCGACGAGCCGACCAGCGCCCTGGACCACAAAACCGGCACCCGGGTGATCGAAATGCTCAAGAATCTGGCCGTGTCCGACAACCGGGCCCTCGTCGTCGTGACCCATGATCAGCGCATCTTTCCCTATGCCGACAGGATCGCCCAAATGGATGACGGCATCATTCAATCAACCGCAGCAAACCACCCATAACCCGTGGCGAGGATAGGCAGCCATGCGCATCCGCAACAAGATACTCCCCTTTCTGGCCATACTCGGCTTGAGCACGGCGATTGTGGTGGCCAAGGTCACCCACCAGGAGCAGCCCAAACCCGAGCCCATCGCCCAGCCGGCCCAGGCGCCCTACACCTTTTATATCGGCGGCGGCGGCGTGGTCGAGGCCAGCTCCCGCAACATCGAGATCGGCACCGCCATCGCCGGCATCGTCAAGGACGTGCCGGTCGCCATCGGCGACATGGTCAAGGCCGGAGATCCGCTTTTCATCATCGACGACCGGGCCCAACGGGCCACGGTGCGGGAAAAGGAAACCGGCCTGGCCAAGGCCAAGGCGTCCTTCGAGGAAGCCAAGGCCGCCTGGAAAAACTACGCCTGCCAGTACAATCTGGTGAAAAACGTCACCGATCACCGGGCGGTCAGCCAGGATGACGTGGAGCAGCGGCGCAACCAGGAATTGCTCTATCGGACCAAAATCGACACGGCCAAGGCCGATGTGGACGTGGCCGAGGCCGATCTGGCCGCCGCCCGCACCGACCTGGAACGGTTGACGGTGCACGCGCCGGTGGACGGCGAGGTTCTCCAGGTCAACATCCGCAAGGGCGAATACGCGGCCACCGGCGTCCTCGACACGCCGCTCATGCGCTTCGGCGCCACGAGCACCCTCAACGTGCGCGTGGACATCGACGAAAACGACGCCTGGCGTTTTACGCCCGGCACCCGGGCCATCGCCTATATCCGCGGCAACCGGGACCTCAAAACCCCGCTGACCTTCGTCCGCGTGGAGCCCTATGTGGTGGCCAAAAGCCAGCTCACCAACTCCAGCACGGAGCGGGTGGACACGCGCGTCCTCCAGGTCCTTTTCAGCTTCCCCCGCACGGCCCTGCCGGTCTATGTGGGGCAGCAGATGGACGTCTTTATCGAAACCGGGAATCCGGACGAGGCCGTCAAAACCCGGATGGCCCAGGGGGCAGGCAAATGAGGTTCGGTGACCGCCTCCATCTGGGGCTTTGCTGGCTGCTCGCCGCCAGCCTGACCGGCTGCTGGGCGGTGGGCCCGGACTATCACCGGCCGGCCCTCGACGCCCCGGGCCGCTGGGCCCAGGACACGGGAACGGCCCAGAGCGCCGCGCGTTTGGAGAACGTCGCCTGGTGGAAGGCCTTCGGCGACCCCATCCTGGACGAACTCGTCGCCCGGGGGCTTAGCGGCAATCTGGATATCGCCCAGGCCAAGGCCCGGGTCAGGCAGGCCAGGGCCGACATCACCACGTCCAGGGCCGGCCTGTTCCCGACCATCGACGTGACCGGCACCTCCACTTCGAGCGGCAGCGGCTCCGTGCAAAAGGGCGGGGGCACCGCCTCCGGCAGCACGTCCAGCGGCAGCACCTCGGGCACTTCGGGCGCCTCCACCGGCTCGGGGGATACTTCCCAAAACTCCACGGCCAACACGGTGTTCGCGGCCGGCTTCGACGCCACCTGGGAGCTGGACTTCTTCGGCGGGCAGCGCCGCACCCTCGAATCGTCCAAGGCCACCCTGGAAGCCGACATCGAGGCGGTGCGCGACGCCCGGCTGACCCTGATCGGGGACGTGGCCACCAACTACGTGGCGCTGCGCGCCTACCAGGAGCAGATCGCCATCACCCGCAGCAACGCCGAGGCCCAGCGGCAAAACGTCGAGGTCACCAGGGAACGCTTCCGACTGGGGCTCATCACCCAGGTGGACGTGGCCCAGGCCGAGGGCCAGGCCGCCGCCACGGAGTCGGATATCCCGACCCTGGAAAGCGCGGCCAAGCAGTCCATCCACCGGCTGGGCATCCTGCTCGGGCTGCCGCCGGAGAGTCTTTTGCCGGTGCTGTCCGCGCCCAAACCCCTGCCCGAGCTGCCCGGCGCGCTCTTGGCCACGGGGTTGCCATCGGACCTGCTGGCCCGCCGGCCGGACGTGCGCGAGGCCGAACGCAAACTGGCGGCCGCTTCGGCCGACATCGGCGTGGCCACGGCCGACCTCTACCCCAAGTTCGACCTGACGGCCGGGCTCGGGCTCCAGGGCTCCATGCCGTCCAAGATCGCCGGATTTTCCACCTGGTACTGGTCGGCCATCCCGGGCGTTTCCTGGCCGCTGTTCGACGCCGGCAAGGCCCGGGCGGCGGTGGAGAAAAAAAAGGCCCTCTACGACGAGGCGTTGGCCGGCTACAAGGCGACCTTCCATACCGCCCTGGAGGACGTGGAAAACGCCCTGGCCGCCTATTATGCGGAGCGGGAGCGGGAACACCGTCTCGTCCTGTCCGTCAATGCCTACCAGGAGGCGCTGGATCTGGCCAACATCCGCTACAGCAAGGGACTGACCACCTTCCTGACCGTCCTGGTCGACCAGGCCACCCTCTTTAGCGCCCAGACCAACCTCTCCAAGTCCCGGGCCAATCTCCGGACGGATATCGTCAGTCTCTACAAGGCCCTGGGCGGGGGGTGGCAAGTCGAGGCCGCCGCGGCACCGACAACGGCCGCAGCCGCTCCGGCAGGGCCGTCCCAACCGGAGACCACTGCCCCATTGGTCGAATAAGGTGCCTTGGCGGCCAAAGGGCTCGCGCCCTTCGGAAGCCCGATATGATTTGAGGAGATTGCAAGTTCAGGCTTGGGACAAAAAAAGCCTCCGGGGAATTGCGCAGCGGTCGCAACCGGGGCCCACGAAGACGGTCTGACGACCACCTCCGGCGGGCAAACCGCCCGTCGGAAGCTCTTCGGCCGCAATGCGCGGGGAGGGCCGGTCCGAAGCGCCGACGGGCGCCTTATTCCTGAAAGGCCATCTCGGGCCGCACCGGAATCATGGCGCCACGGCCGGCCGTCTCCAGCATGGCCTTGCAGTGCACGCACAGGGTGGCCGTGGGCTGCGCCCGAAGCCTGGCCGGGCTGATTTCCTCGCCGCATTCCTGGCAAATCCCGTATTCGCCGTCCCGGACCCGGTCCAGGGCGGCCCGGATCTCCCCGATCAGCAGACGATCCCGCTCGCGCATGAGCAGGGCCATCTGCCGGTCGGTTTCGACCGTGGCCCGGTCCGTGGCGTCCGGGCAGGCGATGGTCTCCTGCGCCATGACGATCAACGTTTCCCTGGATTGTCCGATGAGGCTGTCGAGCATGGAAGTCAGGGCGGTTTTCACGGCGTCCACGTCAAGCTGTCCCATGGCATTCTCCCGATGGAAGCCCGTTGCATGCTGTTTCCCATGCCCGAGGAGGCTTCCGCAGCTCCCCGACATGCAAGGGCCTCGGTGTGCAAAAGGGTCCGTTTTTTCGGCCTCCGCAGAGGACGTCCCGGCGGAGGAACGCGAGCTACACACCCTTGCCCGGCCTCGGTGCATGGCAGGCGACAGTTGTGTGAACACTGGGTGACGGACGAATTTGTCGGCAGGAACGGACAGAAGTGTCGCACCACCGGACGGCGGCGCGGGGAAAGCCGGGCACCAGACCGCTCCGCCAGTGCGGCATATGGGGATGCCTCCGGCGGCCAAAGGGGTTCACCCTTTGGGAACCCACATGATTTTAGGTAGTTGCAGTTCAAGGATTGGGGCAGCGGCATGCCGTCATGGCATTGTGCAGCAGTCTTCCTTTGGGACTCCCATAATAATTTCATCTTGTTAAGACCGCTGCACAATTCTCTGGAGGCCTTTCTTTGCCTCTAGCCTGAAATCTATCCCCCCTTAAAATCCTATCGGAATTCCAGCCCTTTGGCCGCCGGAAGCGCCTCCTTCGGCGCATTGTGCCGTGGCCTCATTGCAGCATTTTCTTCCGGACAGGACCGCAGGCAGGCACGCCCACCGTGATCCGGGAAAGCCCCGCTGCGGGACTTGGCCCGATGCTTGCTTAGGAGGTAGCATGAATATGCTAGCGACGAGGTACGGCGAGCTGCCCGTAACCGGGCTGGTGGACCGCTATCCGGACGGGGCGGTGCGGGAGGTCTTTCTGGCCGGTCCCGTCAGTCTGGCCACGCCCGTAGGCGATCTGTGTCCCCAACACACCATCGACGACGCCCGACGCCAACATCTGGCGCCGCTGACCTTCCACCCAAACGGCCGCATCCACTCCCTGCCCCTGGAGCGCCAAACCGTGATCGCAACCCCGATCGGGGAGCTTCCGGCCGAACTGGTCACCTTTCACGCCAATGGCACCTTGGCCAGGGTGTTTCCCTTAAACGGCAAGCTGTCGGGCTATTGGACCGAGGCGGATGAAGCCAGACAGGCCAAGCGTCTGCCCCTGTCCCTGCGGCAGGGAACGGTGACGGCCCGATTCGTGGCCGTGGCCTTCACCGAGGCGGGAAAGCTCCGGAGCCTCACCTTGTGGCCGGACGAGGAAGTGACCATCGAGAGCCCGGTCGGGCCGCTCCCCGTCCGGTTGGGCATAAGCCTCTATCCCGACGGGAGCCTGCGTTCCCTGGAACCGGCCAGGCCGGTCGAGGTGCCGACGCCGATCGGGCCGATCTGGGCCTTCGACCCGGACGCGGTGGGTGTCTGCGGCGACGCCAATTCCCTGATCTTTTCCCGGGACGGGACCATCGAGCGCATCGCCACCGTACGCACGGCCGTGACGGCCCTGCTTCCCGACGGCGCGCGGCGGACGGTGGCCCCCGGTCTCAGGGAAAGTCTGTGCGGCGACGGCGATCACGAGCCCGTGGCGCTGCTGCTGGCCTTTCACCCGGACCGGGTGGAAGCCCGAACCGACCCCCGCCAGCCACCGGTCATCCTGCCGACGGCCGGGACGAGTTTTGCCACCCGCCCCTCCATCTCCGCCTTCGCCGTTCCCCTGACGCCCCGGCACTGTTCGGTTTGAGCCGCGAAGGCATCCTGGGGCCGGCCCCACCTTCCCCCTTCTTCAGGGAGTCCGGGGGGGATGATCCCCCCCGGCCGCCGGAGGCATTTCCTTATTTCGTTTCTTTTCCGCCGATGGCGGCAGCCACCGTCGCAATAATGGCCTTGAAGGCCTCGGCCGAGGGGCTTTTCCCGGCCACGGCCAGGGAAACGTCGCCGGCGTCGCCCGAGCGGGCCACTTCCGGATCGATGGGAATCCGGCCAAGGAAGGGGATCTGCATTTCCTCGGCCAGCCGCTCTCCGCCGCCGGAACAGAAGATGTCATGCACCGCGCCGCAGTTGGGGCAGACGAAGCCGCTTAAATTTTCGATCACGCCGAGGATGGGGTTCCCGAGCTGGCGGCAGAAGGACACGGACCGGCGCACGTCGTCCACGGCAATGTCCTGGGGCGAGGTGACGATGACGGCCATGGCCTTGGGACCGAAGATCTGGAGCACGGACAGGGGTTCGTCGCCGGTACCGGGAGGGCAGTCCACCACCAGCACGTCGCGTTCGCCCCAGGCCACTTCCTCGGCCAGCTGCTTGATGACGCCGGCCTTGGCCGGTCCGCGCCAGATGACGGCGTCATCCTTGCTCGGCAGCAGGAAGCCCAGCGACATGACGGCCAGGTTCCAGTCCCATTCCACGGGGAGCAGCTTCCCCCCCTCGGTGCCGGGATGACTGCCGGTGAGCTTCAAGAGCCTGGGAATGCTCGGGCCGTGGACGTCCACATCGAGCAGGCCCACCTGACGGCCCTCCATGGCCAGTCCGGCGGCCAGGTTGGCCGAAACCGTGGATTTCCCGACGCCCCCCTTGCCGGACAGCACGACCACCACGGATTTGACGCCGTCGAGGCCCGTTTTGGGTTTCGGTTTGATGACCTCGTTCAAATCCTGCAATCCGTTCTCGTTCATGATGGTTTTTTCTCCAATAGGCTACGTTTGCTTTCCCGGATCATTCCCCGGGCCGGCCGGGCCGGCTCCGGGAGTCGGCCGGGGTTCCGGACGATTGACCGCGCGACGGCAACCATGATCGCGTTCCCATCGCCGCACAAGAGGCGCCCGGCCGTGGGCAAGCCGCAACCGGGGCGATGACAGAGGCCTTTACCGCGGCAACCCAGGGAAAAGGAAGGAAACATTCACGGCCGGACGACATGACGGAACTGCGGCCTTCCCTCTGAAGCAGCTTTCATGCCACGGTCCGGGACAGGGGAACCCCCGCCCCGATCGAAGCCGGCCGGCTACGACCGACGGCCGCCGGAGGCGAAAAACACTCCCGGTTCCATGCGCGCAGGCGAAGTATTTGCCCGATAGGCAGCAGGTCGCACAACCGCCAGACGGCTCCCATCCCAAAAAAGACCGGATTAAAAACGGGTTATCCCGGAAACCCGTCGGCAAGCTCCCGGACTGTTTTTTCGTCCCGGCCAGCCGCGTGTCCGATCCCTCTGCTTCCAGGACGTCCGGAGGAGCGCCGTTCCGGCCGCCCCCCCCGGACCCCCTTCTAGAATTCCCGGGCCACATCCTGGGCAAATTCGTCGATCCAGTAGATGCGATCGGCCCGGCATTGCAGGTCCGTGGAAACGCCGTTTTTAAAGACCACAAGTTCAAAGCGCTTGTTTTTTTCAGTAACGAATTCGATGGCGTCAAGCAAGTCACTGTCGCCGGAGGACAGGATGAGCGTCTCGTAGTTGTCGATATGGGTCAAGGCCAGGGTGGCCAGCCCTACATCCACGCCTTTCTGCTGTTCCCGGCTCAAGCGGTGGCTGCGATCATTGAGGCAGGAAATGGGCACCTTGCGGTGGCACTGTTCACAGTAGAGTTCGGTGATTTCACTGCTGCGCAGTTCGTAAAGTTTGGTAATGATTTTCGGTCCCAAGGGTGGGGCGCTCCGCATCCAGTTATAGAAGGCCGCCTGGGAATCCGGAATCGGGGAAGGAACGGAGTTCAAATAATAGGCCCGCCACAGTTGTTCGGTTTCTTCCAACTTGTTTCTTAATTTGATATAGTCGATACTATAATCGCGACCATAATTGAGTTGTCCTCTGTACATGTACCCTGCATCAATCAACCATAAACGACGATTTTCCATACATACATCCTTGCTGGTTTGGTTTGATCATAAACACGCTGACGCGACGTTTTTTTCCGGAGATCGTTGCCCCAATTGCCGGGGCATATGCCCCCTCCGGTGCCCAGCAGGCAGGCCCAGGGGAATCCTTTCCTGATTCCATCATGTCGCAGGGAGGAGCCGTCGGGGGGGCAAGGGTTCCGCCATGCGACACCAAACGCTTTGGGGAGCATACCCGAAAACGCTCCTGGCGAAAGGGACCCCCATTTAATATTTTTATTAAATAAAATCAATGTATAAAGGAAACTCTCGCCCAGGCTCCGCCGGCAGAACCCGCCGTACGCTTCCCCCCCGGGTTGCAGGGAGGGCATGCTGCGAACGACCTTGCAGCGTCCTGCGCTTCCAAAGGGCAACGCGCTTGGGGTGCCTGCGGCACCAGGAACCGGAAGGGAAGCCTTGTATGGTCTCTCTGAGACCGCTGCCCAATTGCGGCGCAGGGGATGCCTCCGGCGGCCAACGGGTTTCACCCTTTGGAATCCTCTACGGACTCACGCTTGCTCAAATGGAGTCTCGCAACAAAAGCACTGCGGCTGGTATGCGGGGCGGTCTCCCTTCTTGCAGGCTGGAAGGCGGAGGGGATTGCCCCTTGCCGCCGGAGCGCCCCCGCGACGCAGTGCGGCTGCAGCAAGGCTTCCGAGGCCGACGCGGGGTCCGGCTGCGGAACGAAAAGGGCCGGGACTTGCGGTCCCGGCCCTTTGGCTGTCATGCGTGGCACATCACGATGTCGACCCCGCCCGGAAAAGGCGCGGCCAACGACACGGATCTGCCGTGTTGCGTGAAAAACGTCCTACCAGCGGCTTCCGCCGCCGCCACTACGACGGCCGCCGCCACCGGAGCGGGGCTTGTCCTGGGCCTCGTTGACTTTCAGAGTCCGGCCGCCCAATTCCTTGCCGTCCAAGGCCTGGATGGCCGCGTTGGCGCCCTCGTCGTCCATCTCGACGAAGCCGAAGCCGCGCAGACGGCCGGTTTCCCGGTCGGTGATGAGGTTGACGCTGATCACCTCACCGTAAGGGGCGAAATGGTCGCGGACATCGTCTTCCGTAGAAGAGAAGGACAGGTTGCCAACATAAAGTTTCTTCGACATGTTTGAATAGCTCCGGTCTTTGGCTGGTCAGTTTTGAAGCGTTTGGCAAAAAATCTTCCACACACGGTCCAAGAATCCACAGCAGTCATACGCGTTGATGACAATGCCTCATTGTACACGGACCGGATACAAACACAACAACTATATGCGTCCGCGGGACTGGTTTTTCCGTTTTTCCTTTCCCGGAAGACGGCCCGCCGGCGGGGTGCCTCCCGGGAAAGGAACCGGCGGTGCGGGGGCTACGGCGCCAGCTTGTAGCGGCCGGAATCCACAATGAGCATGATGAGGGAATCGGAAGCCAACCCATTATGATCCTGGGAGGAAAGGTTGTAGACGCCAGAGACGCCGACCACGCCCTGGAGATTTTCCAGGGCATCCCGCACGGCGGCCGCGTCGGCCTTGCCGGCCTTCTCCAGTGCGGCCCGCAGCAGCATCAGGGCGTCATAGACATAGCCGGCATGCATGTTGAGAGGCACGTTCTTCCGATCGCCGTCCTGCTCGTAGGCCTTGAGGAAAGCCTCGATGACCCGTTTCTGGGGAGCCTTGTCGGGTAGGCTTTCCGGGGCCATGAGCCTGGTTCCGGGCATGACCGTTCCCCCGGCCGCCTCGCCGGCCCGCTCCAGGTAGCCCGGACCGGCCTGGCCGTGGCATTGGACGAGCAATGGCCTGCCGCCGGACAGGGCGGCAAAATTTTTCGCGATGCGGCCGCCCGCCGGGCCGATGCTCCACACGACGGCGGCTTGCGCCCCCGCAGTTTGCAGCTTGCCGGCCTGGGCCGAAAAATCGGTCCCCTGGGGATCGAAGGCCTCCGCCGCCACGATGTCGATGCCGTTTTTGCCGGCACACTCCCGCAGCGCGGCCAACCCGTCCTGGCCGAAGGCGTCGGTTGAATACATTATCCCTATTTTATTAATATTTTTTCCCTTGAGGTAGTCGCAAATCTTCCCCACGGCCAAGGCTGTCCGCTGCGGCGTCTTGAAGGTCCAGGCGAAAGACCCGGACTTGCCGCCGGCAATGACGGCATCGCCGGCCATCGTCATAATGACCGGCACATGCTTGTCTTCGGTGTACGTTTTGACGGCCAGCCCCGCCTCGGTCGAGGAGGGACCGATGATGGCCAACGCGTGGTCGCCTTCGACGAGTTGGCGGGCCTGGCGCAGGGCGATCTCCGGAGAGGACTGGGTATCGTAGGCGACGAGCTTTAAGGGACGGCCGAGCACGCCGCCCTGGCTGTTGATCTGCCTGACGGCCAGCTCGGCCACGAGCTGGTCGGACGTGCCGACCGCAGCCGCCGGGCCGGACTGGGCAAAGAGACCGCCGATGACGATGGGCGGAGCCGGTGGGGCGGCCTGGGCGCCAGCGAAGGCAGGAGTGAGGAAAAAAACGATAAAAAATACGATGGCAGCCATGAGAAAGCCTCCGGGGCCTGCGCCGCAGCAAACGGGCAAGGCATGTTTACCGCAACCGGGGGCGATGTAAATCATTTTTGCAAGGTTCCGAAATGGCCCGGCGGCTGGCCTCCGGAGGGTCGGAACATCGCCAGAAGCGACCGGTTGCCGGTCCGGCCGCCCCAAAAAAAGGGGGACCGCGTTTGGGCGCGATCCCCCTCGGAGCGACTGCCGACACGGGGCGGACTTATTCCCCGCTTTGATCGATGCCGAACTCGCCGGGCTTGCCCATAGTGGAGTTATCCAGCTTGTAGGCCAGGATGATGGTGCGGCGCGGCGCGACACCAGCGGCGCCCGGCCAGGTGTTGAGGCACACCACCAGTTCCTTCTGGCCGTCGTTGTCGATATCGGCCAGGGTGTAGCCGGTGATGGTGCCCTTGATGCGCCGGGTCTTCCACAGCAGGTTCATGCCCACGCCGTCCCAGAACAGGGAGTGAATCTCGCCCTGGGAGAAGGTGCGGAAGGTCTCGAAGAACTGGGCGGCCAGGGAGATGTTCTTGCTGACCAGAACCTCGTTGCGGCCGTCCTTGTTCAAATCGGCCACCAGGATAGGCAGCGGAATATAGTAGTAGTTCCACAGATAGTCCTGGGTGGGCTTGTCCATGGGGGCCATCAGGGTATCGTATTCCAGGCCGATGGCCGAGCCGCAATACTGCTCTTCGGTGGCGGCCACGCGCTCGCCCTTGGCGGTATAGACCACCAGATGGTCCCTGTCGTCGTTGAGGATGACCTTGTAGCCGCTCTTTTCAGGCAGATAGGCGAAGTTGAAAGGATTGGCCTTGTCCGGCAGCGGCAAACGGGTGGAAAGCTGGGGCTGGCCGCTGGCAAAAATCACGTTATGCACGCCCCGGGCAAAGAGGTCCTTGGAGTCGCCCTTGGAGCCCACGAGCTGCGGCCGGAAATCCGGCGGCGCCGTGGCCACGCTCAGGTACAGCTTCACGTCCTTGCTCACGGCCTTGAGCTGGTTGCCCTCCAGGGACAAGATGAAGGAACGGGGCTCCTTCAAGTAATTGGTCGAGACAATGATCTCGGCCTTGCCATCTCCGTTGACGTCCAGAGCACTGATCCGAAGCCCTTTCAGGTTGGGCGCGAAGGCATACCGGGCCACGGGCAGGAGCTGACGATCCTTGTATTGAAAGACCTCCACCGAGGCCTTGGCCAGGATGGCCACCTGGTTTTGGCCGGTGCCGCCGAAGTCGGCGATGGCTACGCCGGACGAGACGATGGGCAGGGACTGGCTGCGCCAGACACCGGGCGACTCGACCGGTCCGGCATACCGGAAGTTGGGATTGAGGTAGGCCTTCTGGTTCTCGTTGGTCTGGTTGACCACAAAATCCGGATTAAGCTGTTTTATGTCCTGACCGGGGGCGCTGCCCTTGCCGGAGTTGGTGGTCGCGCGCTGGAAGATGTCATGGTTGATGTCCTGGGACGCGCGCTCCATGGCGGGGATCAGGTCGCTCAACTTGGTGCTGACCGTTTTGGGCCATTTCTTGCCATTCGGACCCAGAACCATGATGTCGATGCTGGCCTGATCGCCGGAGACGGTCATGGAGCCGTAGACCAGATACGCGGCCCCCAGATCGGTCTGGGCCTTGCGGGCCTCGGCCTCGGAAGCCGGGGCCTTGGGCAGCCGGGCGGAAACCTGGCCCTTGTCGGCCAGGGACAGATGCCCCGGCCAGGTCAGGCGAGACTCCAGCATGCTCTGCACGCCCTGCCCCAGATACTGGTACTTATCCGGACCGTGAATGGCGAAAGGGGCCACGGCAAAGGATTGGCCGGCAGCGGCGGCGGCCATGGCCGGTAAGCACAGCAAAGCCACGACCAGAAGGACGAGGCGGCGAAAAAGCGTCATACGGGGTTCCTCCGGGTCCTTTGCGAGGACCGTTTTTTCCGGGAACGCGGCCTCGGACTGCGCCGAAAGGCCACGGCATCCTGCATTACTATCAAGGCAGCGGCGTTGCAAGCCCGCCTGGGCCTTCTCCGAACCTGCGCCCGGCGATCCCTGGCAAAAGGTCACGCCTTTCCCTCCTGCCGTGATGTCGCTTGGTACCGGCGCCGGTTACGGGAAGAGCCCGCGAATTCTCCCGGGGGACGGGGTACGGTTCATTCATGCTCGGGCCGGACGGCGGCCCGCCGTTGCCGCAGGTACTCGAACACGCCCGGCAGGATGGAGATAAGGATGACCGCCACGATGGCCAAGCTGAAATGGCGCTTGATAAACGGCAGGTTGCCGAAAAAATAGCCGGTATAGACGAACACCGACACCCAGATGGCGGCCCCGCCCAGGCTGTAGGCCAGGAACCTCGGGTAGGCCATGCGGGCGATGCCGGCCACGAAAGGCGAAAACGTGCGCACGATAGGCACGAACCGGGCCAGAATCACCGTCTTGCCGCCGTGGTGTTCATAAAAGGCATGGGCCTTCAGAAGGTGTTCCCTTTTGAAAAAACGGGTGTGTTCCCGCTCGAAAACAGCCGGCCCCACCCGCCGGCCGATCCAGTAGTTGACATTGTCCCCGGAAAAGGCCGCCGCCACCAGCAGAAAAAAAATGAGCTGGGGATCGAGCACGCCGGCCCCGCACAGGGCCCCGGCCGCGAACAGCAGGGAATCGCCGGGCAGAAACGGGGTGACCACCAGGCCCGTTTCGCAAAAGATAATCAAAAACAGGATGCCATAGGTCCAGGTTCCGTAATCGGCGGCCAGGGATCCAAGATGTCTGTCGACGTGCAGGAAGACGTCGAAAATCTGCATGAGGCTGTCCATGACGGCTCCTTCGCGGGCAGACTGCCCGGGCCTGGACTCCATAGACGGCAAGGCCGCCTCTTGGCAAGGAAACCCCGGCCTTTTCAAGGGAGCCGGCCCGCGCTAGGGTCCGTCCATGCCCCGCCCTTCCCGAGACTCCCGCCCTGCGGACGAGGCCCGACCGCCCGGCCGCTCCTTCCGGCTGGTCTGTCCGCCGGACGCCATCCCCGCCGTGGAAGCCCTGCTCGCCGCCCAGGGCTTTCCTTTCGAGCCGGAGCCGTTTTCCCCCTGGTGCCGGCGGCTGACCGGCGAACCCGGGCCGCTCGGCGGTTCCCTGGCCGCCTTTTTCGGCCTGATCCACATCCAGGACCGCTCGTCCATGCTGCCGCCGCTGCTGCTCGATCCGCCGCCGGGAGCCTCGGTCCTCGACATGTGCGCCGCGCCCGGCGGCAAGACCGGCTTTCTGGCCCAGCTCGTCGGGCCGACCGGCTTCGTTTTGGCCAACGAACCCTCAAAGGACCGGCTGACCACCCTGCGCCAGACGCTTTTGCGGGAAAACCTGGCCCAGGTGGCCACCATCGCCCGGACGGACCTTGCCCCGGTCCTGCCCGAGGCCGCCTTCGACCATATCCTGCTCGATCCGCCGTGCAGCGGCTGGGGCACCCTGGACAAGCATCCCCAGGCCGCCCGGATCTGGCGCGGCGACAAGGTGGGCACCCTGCTGGCCCTGCAACGGACCCTGCTCGCCACGGCCGCCCGCCTGCTCGCCCCCGGCGGCCGGCTGCTCTACTCCACCTGCACCACCAATGTGGCCGAAAACGAGGACCAGACGCGTTTCGCCCTGGACCATCTGCCGCTCCGGTCCCTCCCCCTGGCGCCGCCGCCGGGATTCGTTTTCGAGCCGTCCCGGCGCGACGACTTGGCCGGCATCCTGCGGGTGGACAGCAACGCCTCGGCGGCCCAGGGCTTTTATATGGCGCTTTTCCAGAAGGAAGGCCGCGCCGACCCCTCTCCGGCAACGACCTCCGGGACCTTCCCGGGGACGCCCGTCTCCGAGGCGACCTTGCGCGCCGGCGACGGCGACCCGGCCGGCCTGCCGCCAGGCGCGGCGGTCCGGGCCTTCGGCGCGAACGTCTTCCTGCTGCCGGCCCAAACGGCCGCCCTGCCGCCGGGACTGCGCTTCCAGGGCTTTCCCCTGGGGACGCTGACGGCCGGACGTTTCCGCCCCCAGGCCCGCTGCCGGCTGCTGCTCGGGCCGTACGCCCCGGAGACGGGCTTGAACGAGCCGACGCTTTCCCGTATCGAGGCCCTCTTGACCGGACAGAGTCTGCCGGCCGGAGATCTGTCGGCCCGACCCGGGCTCTTTTATTGCGGACTGCCGCTGGGCTATCTCACCCGCAAGGGAGCCAGAATCTTGTGGTCGGACCGCTAACGTACTGTTTCGGGAGGATGCATGCAGGGAAGTGATCGCAAGCTGGCCAGGCTTTTTCATCCGCAAACGGGCCGGGCCGTGATGGCCCCCCTGGACCACGGGGTGGCCGAAGGCATGCTTTCGGGCATCGAGGAACTGCCGCGCCTGCTGGAGATGGCGACCATGTTGCCGGTCCAGGGCGTGATCCTCAACAAAGGGGCCCTGCGGGCCCATCTGACCGACCTGCCCCTGTCCGTCCTGGCCGTGGCCCAACTTTCCGGCGGCACCCGGCACTGCCTGCCGCCCTATGCCCGAAGCCTCATGTGCTCCGTGGCCGAAGCCCTGCGTCTGGGCGCGGACATGGTGGCGGTGCAGGTCAACATCGCCAACGAACTGGAAGACCGGATGCTGGCCGACATGGGGGCGGTGGTGGACGAGGCCCACGCCCTGGGCACGCCGGTCTTCGTCAGCATCTGCCCCAAGGGCGAACGGGTGGTCAACGAGATGGACCCGACCCTTATCAATCACTGCATCCGGCTGGGGGACGAACTCGGGGCGGACGTGACGGGTGTCCCCTATTCGGGCGATGCCCGCAGTTTTTCCCGGGCCGTGGCCGCTTCCTCGGTGCCGGTGCTGGTGACGGGCGGACCGACCAAGGCCGATTTCAAGGGCTTCGCCGGCATGTTGGAGGACGCCATGGCCGCCGGGGCGGCCGGAACGGCCCTCGGTCGGGGCGTGCTGACCCAGCCCAATCCCCTGGAGGCCTTGCGCCGGGTGGTCGCCATCGTCCATGGCCCGGCCGTGCTCCAGGCGGCCGAAGAGGCCCTGGCCGCCCAGAAGGCGGCGGGGCAAGCGTCGGACGACATGGCCGGAGACTGACGGGCAACCGGCCTGAAGCCCGCCGCGTGGGGGAAATCCGGCCTCGGCCGTCAGGCCGTCGGCCCGGGGCCGTCCGGAGAAGAGGCTTCCGGCGGCACCAAGGCGCGGCTGATAAGCCCAAGGAGTGCCCGTAAATCCAGCGGCTTGGCAATGGACGTATTCATGCCGGCGGCCAGAAAGGCCTCCCTGTCGCCCGCCATGGCATAGGCCGACATGGCGATGACCGGAATCCGGGCATTGCCCCAGGGCAGGTCCGCCGTCCGCATGGCCCTGACCGCCTCGATGCCGTTCATCACCGGCATTTGGATATCCATCAGGACAAGATCGAAGGCCTGCCGGTGCAACAGGTCCAGGGCTTCCTGGCCGTTGGCGGCGGTGGCGGTGGCATGGCCGGCCGTGTCGAGCCAGCGTTTGACCATATCCAGGCTGACCTTGTCGTCGTCAACGATCAGGATGCGGCCGGTCCGGGCCGGGAAGGCCGGATGCGCCGCATCGACGGTCGCCTCCTCCTGATCGGCCAGGCTGGCCTTGACCAGGGGCAGGGCCAGATAAAAGGCCGTACCGCCCCCTTCCGGACCGTTATCGATGGTCAGGCTGCCGCCCATGAGCGCCACCAGCTTGCGCACGATGGCGAGCCCCAGCCCGACGCCCTGCCCCTGGCGGTTATAGGAGCCTTCGGCCTGGACAAAAGGCTCGAAAATGTGCCGCAGGTCCGTATCAGAAATGCCGACGCCGGTATCGGAGACCACAAACAGCCCCCGGGCCACCGAGGGACTGGCCTCGGGCAGGGCGAAGACCTCGACCCGGACCTCCCCCTGCTCCGTGAACTTGATGGCATTGCCGACCAGGTTGAAAAGGATCTGCCGCAACCGGGCCTCATCCCCCACGACCAGGGCCGGCAGCCTGTCGTCCAGGGTGCACAGCAGCTTGAGCCCCTTTTTCCAGGCCATCGTCTGAAACAAGGCGAGCACAGACTCCTTGATGCTGGTCAGGCTGAAAAGTTCCTCCCGCAGCTTCAACTTGTCCGCCTCGACCCGGGAGAGGTCGAGGATGTCGGAAAGCAGGCTGGTCAGCCGGTTGGCCGCCTGGACAGCCGTCGCCAGACAGTCCCGCTGCTCGGCGTCGAGTGCCGTCTCCTCCAGCAATTGCAGCATGCCGAGCACGCCATTGAGCGGCGTGCGGATTTCATGGCTCATATTGGCCAGAAAGGCGGACTTGGTCTTGTTGGCGGTTTCCGCGGCAAGCTTGGCGTGCAGGAGTTCGGCCTGAACGCGCTCGCGAGCCGCGATTTGCACCTCAAGCTTGGCGGTGCGCTCCGCCACCAGTTGTTCCAGATTGGTGCGGTGGCGTTCGATCTCCTCCTCGACTTCCCGGCGCCGGGTGATGTCCTGGACGAAGCCGACATAGGCGCTGGCCTTGCCGTCGGCGTCACGGAGGGCGATGGCGGAAACATTGGCCCAGACGATCTGCCCGTCCACCCGCCGGAGCTGGACCGAGGAATCGGCCAGCACGCCCCGGGAGTCCAGAAGCGTCCTGAAGGCCACGTATTGGGCCGGGTCCACGTAATAGCTGGAAACGTCGGAGCCGGACGTCAACAGGCTTCGGGGATCGGCATGGCCCAGGAAGCGGGCCAGGCTGGGATTGGCCAGGCTGCACCGGCCAGCGGGCGTGGCCTGAAAGATGCCGATGGGCAGCGTGTCGATGATGCGGCGCAGGCGCTCCTCGCTGGCGGCCAAAGCCGCCCTGGTTTCGTGCAGCTCGTGGACGTCGATGAAGGTTTCCAGAAAGTATTCCCGGCCATCGCGCACGATCCGCGACACGCTTTTCAAAATGGGGACCAAGGTCCCATCAAACCGGATCAGAAAGCGTTGCGAAAGCTCCACGCTCTGGCCGGCCGCATCCATGGGACAGACTTCGCCCTGGGCCGGACAAATCAGGCCGTGGCAGACCCGGCCCAGGATATCCTCCTGGGAACGCCCGGCCGCCATGGCGGCAAACCGGTTGACCTCCACCACCTTCCGGTTTTGCGGATCCACCAGCAGGACCCCCGCCTGGATGGAATCGAGGATTTGGCGCAGGTAGGCCTCCTGGGCCTTTTTTTCGGCATAGCGCAGGCTGAGTTCCTGGCGGGAATGCTCGATTTCGACAAGCATGTCGTTAATGTGCTGGGCCAGAACGCTCAGTTCGTCCGTCCCGTTCACCACCACCCGGGCGAGGCTGGAACCACCGGCGGCGATGGCGTCCACTTGGCCCGTGATCCCGGCCAGTCGGGCCAGCACCCGGCGTTCGACGAAAACCACGATGACCACGAGCAGGCAGCCGCCGCCTATCGCTAACAACATGCCTGTTTTATTGACGATAGCTTCTCCACGACTGACGATGTCGCGGGGCTGGCGCACGAGCACCCGCAGGGTCGGCCGGCCGTCAAGGCCCGGCATGACGGTGGTGCCCGCCACCACCTCGTCGCTGACCGGAACCACGGCAACGGCTTCGGAAACGTCCTGGACGCCAAGCCGGGCCACATCGGCCGGGAGCGGCTGATCGGCCGGTTCAAAAGACACATCCAGCCGGATGCGGTCGGCGATCTCCGCGGCCAGTCGCGGGGTGAGGAGCCGCCCCATGACAAGGGTCCCCTGCTTGGGCCCCTTGCCCTGACTGTTCAGGATGGGACTCCCGGCGAGCAGCATGATGCCGTGGGGGAGGCGGATCAGCCCCTTGGCGCGGGATTCGGCCGTATCCGCTTCGAGCAGGGGGGAATCCGGGCGCAGGTACGGCAGCAGGCCTTCCGGGACCGCGTTGCTGTACCCGCCGGCCGGAGCGAGGCTTTGGGCCCAGACGATCTCTCCCTTGGTGTCGAGAAAGAGGATGCAGGCCAAACGCAGGGCGACCAGGGTGCGTTCATTGAGATTCGCCTCGATGAACGCCGCCGTCTTCCCCTGCATGAACGTCACGGTATCATCCCACAGGGCCCAATCCACCACGGTGTCGTCAAATTTTTGCAGTTCGTCCCGAATGGCGTTTTCCGCCCGCGCCACGTCCTTGGTCACATTGCTCTTTTCAAGGTCGATGAAATCCTGATCGAGCAGATAATGCTGCAAGGAAAAAAAACAGAGAAAAAAAACAACGATGCTCAGGCAAATGCCGAACAGGGTCATTTTTCGTATCGAAAACCGCATAAGCGTTCCTTGTCCCCGGCAGCCGCGGGGTGGAGCCCGCCCGCGCACAGGGACCTGAAGGGCAGGCATCCCTCGCGCGGCAAATCGCCTCTGGCGCCAACGGCTTCGCCAGGCCAACGCCCCTTGCGGCAAAGCCGCCTTACCGGCAAACGCTCCGTCGGCCCGCAACGATGCCACAGGCGGCGACGGCAGACCAGGCGCCCTTCATTGCGCGGAGTTCCTTTGGGAAAAGGCTTTGCCGGTTCGCCCGTGCACGGAGGTTGCCCAGAGGGAGAGCCGGGATCCATCGGACAGACGACTGCACGGTGGCATACCCGTTGGCGCGGCAGGACATGCAATGGGTGCCGGCAAGTCTCTCCTTGTGCCAGACGGTATAATTTTTTGCCAGGGGCGGTCAATCCGCATCGCGTTTCCTCCGGCGAACGTGCGTCCTCCTGATCTTGACAAGGGAGGAGCCGCAACGGAAAACGCAGGAGGTCGTTCGTCCGGTGCCTGACGGGCGGCCCTTTTCTCCATCTCCGGCACAGGGAGGTCACACCATGCGCCTCAACGCCTTGCTGCATGTCCCCTTCGAGGGCGTAGGCTCCATCGCGGCCTGGGCCGCGGACCGGGGACACGTCCTGGCCGAAACGCACTGCTACGCAGGGGAAGCGCCGCCCTCGCCGGCGGACTACGATATGCTGGTGGTCATGGGCGGCCCCATGGGCGTTGCCGACGAACAAGACCACCCGTGGCTCGTCGAGGAAAAAAAGGCCATCAAGGCGGCCATAGCCGCTGACCGGGCCGTACTCGGCATCTGCCTGGGGGCCCAGCTTGTCGCCGTGGTCCTCGGCGGCACCGTGACCAGGAATCCCGTCCCGGAGATCGGCTGGTTTCCGGTCTCCCTGACCGAAGCGGGAGCGGCCGAGCCGGTGTTGGCCGGATTGCCGCCGACGTTCATGGCCTTTCACTGGCACGGCGACACGTTTTCCCTGCCGCCGGGAGCGGTGCATGCCGCCACCTCGGCCGCCTGTGCCCATCAGGCCTTCGTGTTCCGGGGGCGGGTGATCGGCCTGCAATTCCACCTGGAAACCACGCCGGCCGCCATGCAGAGCCTTATCAAGCACTGCGCCGACGACGTGGCCGTGCCCGGCCCGACCGTGCATCACCCCAAGCAGATGCATGCCGGCCGGGCGGCCCTCAAGGACATCAAGGTGCTTATGTACGCTGTACTCGATGCCCTGGCCGCCGGCCGGGGCGCCTAAAAATCCTCTGACGGCCGAGGGGCTTCCCGCCCTTCGGCCGCGCCGGGGCGCCTCGCCGCACCGGCCCACCGGGAGTCTGCCATGCGCAAGAAAGACCGAGAAATCACCGATAAATCGGTCCTGCACGAACTCCTCAAACGCGCCCGGATCTGCCGCCTGGGCCTCTTTGACGGGGAATGGCCCTATGTGGTGCCGGTCAATTTCGCCTACGCCGACGGCTGCATCTATGTCCATTCCGCCCCGAAGGGACGCAAGATGGACATCCTGCGCGAGCATCCCCGGGTCTGCTTCGAGGTGGATACCGAGGTGGAACTGGTGGCCGGCGAGCGGCCCTGTGACTACACCACCAAGTACAAATCGGTCATCGGCACCGGCCTGGCCGTGCTGCTGACCGACGCCGACGAAAAGCTCAAGGCCCTGGGGATACTCATGCGTCACCACGGCGCCCCGGCAGAAGGTTTCCGGCCAGAAGTGCTGCCTGTCACGGCCGTGATCCGTATCGACATCTCCTCCATGACCGGCAAGGCCAATCCGCCCTATAAGGACTGGGAATAGTCCCCTCGGCGCGCCGCCGCCTTTCCCTTCCCCCGCGGGCGGGTCCCGGGGCTTTTGCCGGTCGGCCGGTCCCGCCGCCGGAGACGTTTCCTTCCTTTGGCCGTCTCTTTCTCCCCGGCCGCCCTCGACGGCCTTGCCTGGGTTTGCTTCCCGGAGCATAAGACCGAACATGGAACTACGTGACGGAATGGAACTGGAGCTGGCCGTGACCCGGCTGGCCCTGGGCGGCAGGGGTGTGGCCCGAGTGGAGGGCTTTGTGGTGTTCGTGGAGGGGGGACTGCCCGAGTCGCGGGTGCGGGCCCGGGTGACCCGGGTGCGCAAGGGCTTTGCCGAGGCCCAGGCCCTGGAGGTGCTTTCTCCCTCGCCCGAGGCCGTGGCGCCGGCCTGTCGGCATCAGGACGTCTGCGGCGGCTGCCCGTGGCAAACCCTCGACTATGCGGCCCAACTTTTCTGGAAGCGGGAGCAGGTGGCCGAAACGCTGGCCCGGCTGGGCGGTCTGGCCGAGGTGACGGTCCGCCCGACCGTGGCTTCGCCCCAGCCGCTCGAATATCGCAACAAAATGGAATTCGCCTTTGCCGGCAACCTCCATCTCGGCCTGCACGAACGCCAGCAGCCGGGACGGGTGCTCGACATCGAGGAATGCCGGCTCATGAAGCCCTGGGCGGCCCAGACGGTAGCGTTCGTCCGCGACTTCTGCCGGGAGACCGGCCTGCCCACCTATGACGCCCGCACGGGCAAGGGGGTGTGGCGGCATCTGGTCCTGCGGGAATCGGCGGCCACGGGCCGGCGCCTGGCCCACCTGATCACCGGCCCGGCCAGGACGGCCGGCAACGCGGCCCATGCCCTCGGCGAGGCCTTGCTGGCCCGGTTCCCCGAAATCAACGGCTTTGTCCATTCCGTGCGCCGGGCCCAGGCCGCCGTGGCCGTGGGCGAACGACAGGTGTCGAGCCTCGGGGAGATCCGCCTGGAAGAAGTCGTGGGAGACGTCCGGCTCCTTGTCTCGCCGGATGCCTTCCTGCAGACCAACACCGCGGCGGCGGGTCTGCTCTACAAGGCAGTGGCCGCAGCGGCGGGCGAGGCTCCGGACGGCACGGCCTGGGACCTCTACTGCGGCTGCGGCGGCATCAGCCTCACCCTGGCCCCGCATTTCGACCTGGTCCACGGCGTGGAAACCGACGCCCGGGCCGTCCATGACGCCGAGGACGCCGCCGCCCAAAACGGCATCACCAACTGCCTGTTTCACGCCCGGGATGCGGCCCTGGCCATGGCCGATCTGGCCGAGACCGGTCCGGCCGTGGTGGTGCTCGATCCGCCCCGTTCCGGCGCCGCCCCCGAGGTGCTGGCCGCCATCCTGGCCGCCGCGCCGGCCCGGGTGGTCTACGTGTCCTGCAATCCGGCCACCCTGGCCCGGGATCTGCGGCGGCTTAACGAACTCTACCGGGTGGACGCGGTCACGCCCGTGGACCTTTTTCCGCAGACGGCTCACATCGAATGCGTGGCCGCCCTGCGCCTGCGCCAATAACGACCCGGAAACAAAAAAACGCCCTCCGCAGGGAGGGCGTTTTGTCCTTGCCGTCGAAGGGCTTAGGAGGCGGCGGCGCCGCCACCGATCTTGGTGTTGATTGTCTCGAAGGTGCCCTTGAGGGTCGTGCCCAGGGTGCTGACGGCGGTCACGATGACAGCGGCGATCAGGGCGGCCAGCAGGCCGTATTCCACCGCGGAAGCTCCTTCCTCGTCACGAATGAAAGTGGTGATGGCGCGCAGCATGGTGTTTCTCCTTATATTCCTTGATTATTTCCGTTTGGGTCCTTGCCTTTGCTTCTTTGGATAGCATGGCGCGTGCCACCGTGGTCTCATGACAAAACATATTGAAATAAAACATTTTTTTATTTTTCACTGGCCGTTCGATCCTCTTTTTGTGGATTAGGCCAGGCGGCATTCGCTCTTTCGTGGAACCGAACCCGAAAAAACGTTCCCCCGAGTCGACAAGAGCCTATCGTCACACGTAACGAGGTCACCCATGCGAACAACACCCCCCCTTTCCGGCCTGACCGCTCCGGAATCCATCGAAGCAAAGTCCCTGGCCATCATCGACGCCGAAACGCCCGAGCCCCGCCCCTTTGTCGGCCGCCAATGGGAGATCGTCCGACGGCTCATCCACACCACGGCCGATTTCGAGATGCTCGATCTGGTCCGTTTTTCCCCGGGAGCCGTGGAAGCCGGCCTGACCGCCCTGGCCGACGGCGTCACCATCGTCACCGATACGGAAATGGCCCGCTGCGCCATTCCCCTGCGCCGCATGACCCCGCTCGGCTGCCAGGTCGTCTGCCTGCTCAATGATCCCGACGTGATCCTCTCCGCCCAGACCACCGGCGATACCCGGGCGTCCACGGCCGTGGACGCCGCGCTGGCCACCCTGCCCGGCCGGCTCGTCTTCGCCATCGGCAACGCCCCGACCGCCCTGTTGCGCCTGCTCAAGCGCCTCAACGAAGGCGCCCCGGCCCCGGATCTCATCATCGGCATGCCCGTGGGCTTCGTGAACGCGGCCGAATCCAAGGCGCTGCTCATGAGCCGGGCCGATGTCCCCTGGATCAGCATCTCCGGCCGCAAAGGCGGCTCGGCCCTGGCCGGCGCCACGGTCAACGCGCTGGCCATCATGTTGGAAAAGGAAAAGAAAAGCAGGGGCGCCGCCCCTGCACCCTGCCGGGGGGCATGATGCCCCCCGGGCCCCCTCGACGGGGAGAACGGGACGGCTGGGGATAACGACGGCACGACGGCGGCGGGTCGTTTGGTGGCGGAATGCCTCCCCGGGGCAGCCCCGGGGAGGCATTCCGCCACCAAGGGCGCCAGCGGCGAAGCGCCGCGGAAAACCACGGCAAAGACACCGCCCTTTCAGGGGTCCGGGGGAATGATTCCCCCGGTGGGGTTGGGTCCAGGGAGGGGCAAAGCCCCACCCTGGCCGCCGGAGGCGTTCTTCCCTACACGTTGAACAAAAAGTGGACGACGTCGCCGTCGGCCATGACGTAGTCCTTGCCTTCCTGGCGGAGCACGCCGGCGGCGCGGCATTTGGCCTCGGTTTCCAGGCGGACGTAGTCGTCGTAGCCGATGACCTCGGCCCGGATGAAGCCGCGTTCGATGTCGGAGTGGATCTGGCCGGCAGCGCCCGGAGCCTTGGTGCCGGCCGGGATGGTCCAGGCCCGGACTTCCTTGGGGCCGGCGGTAAAAAAGCTCATCAGGCCCAGGGAATGGTAGGCCAGCCGGGTGACACGGTCCAGGCCCGATTCCTCCAGGCCGTAGGAGGCCAAAAATTCCCGGCGTTCGTCGTCGGAGAGGCCTGCCAGCTCCTCTTCCATGCGGGCGCAGACCGTGACCATTGCGGCGCCTCGGGCCTCGGCCACCTGGCGCACCTGGGCGACCAGCGGCGATTCCCCACCGAGGGCGGCCTCGTCGATGTTGGCGCAGTAGATGACGCGCTTGGCGGACAGCGGCCGAATCTCCTCGAACAGGGCCACCATGCCCGGCGTGTCCGCGCCCTCGACGGTGGCGGCGGAATGGCCAGCCATGAGGTGGTCCATGAGCCGTTTTCCGGCCTCGATCTTGGCGATCATATCCTTGTCGCGGCTGCATTTGGCCTGTTTGGTCAGGCGGTCCAGCCGGGCTTCCAGGACCTGGGCGTCGGCCAGGATGAGTTCCGTATCGATGATGTCGATATCGCGGGCCGGGTCCACGGAACCGGCCACATGGACCACGTCCGGATCGGCGAAGGCCCGGGCCACGTGGATGATGACCTCGGTTTCGCGGATGTGGGCCAGGAACTTGTTGCCGAGTCCCTCGCCGCGGCTGGCCCCGGCCACCAGGCCGGCGATATCCGTGAAGCGGACCGTGGCCGGCACGATCTGGGCCGGATTGACCAGGCCGGCCAGGACGTCGAGCCGGGCGTCGGGCACGGGCACGATGGCCACGTTGGGTTCGATGGTGCAGAAGGGATAGTTGGCGGCCTGGGCGTTCTGGGCCTTGGTCAGGGCGTTAAAAAGCGTGGATTTGCCGACATTGGGCAAGCCCACGATCCCGACGGAAAGGGCCATGGGGGCGATCCTTTTGCGGCGGGCGGACCGCCGAATGAGTTGCGAGGTCGTACCGGGGCCACCAAAGGCGGCCCCGGGCCAATTACTTGATATCCCGCGTGCGCAGGACGGTTTTCTCCAGGAAATGGATCAGCTCGTAGTCCGAAAACAGACGGCTGATGGCCTTGGACACGGTCTGGCTCAAAAGCTTGTCGAAATCAGGCTCGATATTGTCGCCCGAAAGCTTCCAGACCGTTTCCCCGGTAAACTTCCGGTCCACGGTCTGGCCGTTGTTGCCCGCCTTGACGGACAAAACGGCCACGGCCTTGGCGACCAGTCGGTCGCCCTGCTGGTTGGCCGTATAGGTGAGTTCGGTCAGCTCCACGTTCAGGGAGCGAACCACGGAATCCCGCGCCACGGCCGGGCTGAAGCCCTTCTCGCGCAGGCCCCTTTCCAGGGCCGAGCGGATGGCCGGGGCCGGATCGCAGGCCACGGTGAGCTTGCCGGAGACGGAGGAATTCGGGTTGCACCGGCCGACCACGGGGTCGGTACGCACGTCGCGCACGGTGGTGGACACCTCGACGCTCCGGCCGAGGGCTTCCTTCTCCGCGACAACCGTCGGCGTAATGGTGGCCTGTTGCCCGGCACAGCCGGAAAGGCCGATCAGGGCCACAAACGCCGTAAAAAGGGCCGGCGCCACGAGGCGTCGGCTAAGGGAACACATGGTGTGCTTCATGGTACGTTCCAGCGGCCGCAGTTGCGGCGGACGGGTCTGTCTCTACAAGACCTTGTCCAGGGCCGCAAGGGCGGCGGCGTAGTCCGGCTCGTTGGTGACTTCCGGGACCAGTTCCAGATAGGCCACCTTCCGGTCCGCTCCGAGCACGAGAACCGCCCGGGACAGGAGGCGCAGCTCCTTGATGAGCAGGCCATACGCCGTGCCGAAGGAGGCGTCCCGGTGATCCGACAGGGTGACGATGTTTTTGACTTCCGCCGCCTCGGCCCAGCGTTTCTGGGCGAAGGGCAGGTCCATGCTGACGACCACGGCCTTGGCCTTGCCGGCCAGCCGCGCCATTTCCTTGTTGAATTTACGGGCCTCCAGGTCGCAGACGGCCGTGTCGAGGGAAGGCACGGCAATGAGGATGAGGCCCTTTTCCGAAAAATCGGCCAAGCCGGCCGGGGCCAGTTCGTTGGTCAGGGCCGTGAAGGCCGGGGCCGCGTCGCCGACGCCGACAGGTTTGCCGACCAAGGTCAAGCCCTTGCCCATAAAGGTGATGACACCCGTACGTTCCGTCATGTGGATTCCTCCTGGTCAATGTGCCGCCCGAGGCGACCATGACATGGTATGGCCCCTCGCCGCCGCGGCGTCAATCAGGAGCAGACCGTTCTTGACACGGGGAAGCTTCCGGGCATGGTGGCCGCAAAAAAGGAGATGCCCATGCCCCGACACGCCGTTCTTCGCTGGATGGTGCTGACCGCCCTGTTCGTCGCCATCGCCCCGGCCGCCCGAGCCGCCGACCCGACCACGCTGGCCGCCGCCGGGCTGGTGGACGTGACCAAGGTCGCGCCGGATATCAAGCTCGACATCCGCTACGCCACACCGAACAATTTCACCCATGTGGCCGTCTATCCGGCGGCTCGCTGCTTTTTGCGCACCGACGTGGCCAACCGGCTGGCCAAGGTCCAGGCCGACCTGAAAAAACAGGGCCTGGGCCTCAAGGTCTTCGACTGCTACCGGCCCTTTGCCATCCAGCAGAAATTCTGGTCCCTGGTGCCCAACGAGGACTGGGTGGCCAAGCCCGTGGCAAAGGACGGCAAGCCCGTCATCGGCTCCAAGCACAACCGGGGCGCGGCCGTGGATCTGACGCTGGTGGACGCCTCGGGCAAGGACATTCCCATGCCCTCGGGCTTTGACGACTTCACGGAAAAGGCCCGCCGCGACTATACCGGCGGCGATCCGGCCGCCAGAGCCAACGCCAAGCGGCTGGAAGCGGCCATGGTCAAGGAAGGTTTCGAGCCCCTGCCCTCGGAATGGTGGCATTTCGACGGCCCGGGCTGGCAGGGCTACGAACTGCTCAATGTGCCCTTCAACTAAGCGGTTCCCGATCCGGCCGGGGGAGCAGCGGCAGATAGATGTCGAACCGGCTCCCCTTGCCGGGCGCGCTGGTCACCAGCACCGCCCCGCCGCAGCTCTTGACGATGCCATGCACGGCGGCCAGCCCCATGCCCGTGCCCTGGCCGGGTTGTTTGGTGGTGAAAAACGGCTCGAAAATCCGTTCGCAGATGTCCGGGGCCATGCCGTGGCCCCGGTCCGACACCCAGAGCTTGGCGTACGGCCCCGGCGCCATCTTGGCCAGGGGCAGTCCGGCGGCGATGCAGGTGTCATCGGGCCTGGGCGGTTCCGGTACGGCGGCCAGCCCCACTTCCATATGGCCGCCCGTCGGCATGGCCTGGGCGGCGTTCAGGCACAGGTTCATCAGCACTTGGTGCATCTGGGCCGGATCGGCCTCGACGATCAGATCCAATTCCGAAACGCGCTGGCGGATGTCCACCCGACGGTCCACCATGCCCCGGGCCAGCTTGATCGTTTCCTTGACCAGCGGGGTGAGCGGCAGCGGTCCGACCGTGAGTTCCCCCTGGCGGCTGAAGGTCAAAAGCTGCCGCACCAGATCCCGGGCCCGCTCCGAGGCCCGGACCACGTCGGCCAGGGGCTTGCGCAGGGGATCCTTCCAGGGGATGTCGGCCAGGATCATCTCGGTATTGAGCAGAATAGGGGTGAGGATGTTGTTGAAATCATGGGCCACCCCCCCCGCCAACACGCCGATGGCCTCCAGTTTTTCGGCCTGCCGCAACCGTTTTTCCAAGCCCGTTTCATAGGTCATGTCCCGCACGAGCATGACATGGTTGACGATGTGGCCGGAGGCGTCGCGCACCGGGGAAACAAGGGCCTCGGCCACGCCCTCGGTCCCGTCCGGCCGGGCCAGCCGCACCCGGCCCGACCAGCGCAGCCCCAACCCGAGCATCTTGCGGACGGATGGCGTGAGAAAGGGGGCCAGGCAGCCCTCCTGTCCCTCGCCGCTGCCCGCCGGCCCGACGATCTGGGTAAAGGCCGGATTGGCATATTCCAGACGGAAATCCCGGCTGACGATGACCAGGCCCTCGGCGCTCTGGTCCACGGCGGCGACCAGGAGCATGCGCTCCTCTTCGGCCCGCTTGCGGTCGGTGATGTCGCGGGCCGCGCCTTCCACCCGGACGAGCCGACCGGTCGCATTGAGCACGGCCCGGGCATTGAGGGACAGCCAGGTCGTGCGGCCGTCGCAGCGCACCACCTGCATCTCGAAGTCGAACACGCGCCCGCTCCGGGCGAGCTGGTGCAAAAATTCCAGCCGGTCCTCCTGGCGGGTCTGCATGCGGCGGAACAGATCCCCCCGTTCGGCCAGAATATCCTCCACCGAGGGGTAGCCCAGGATGCGGGCCAGGGCCGGATTGCAGGCGACCAGCCCCCCATCCGGGTCGAACTGGAAGATGCCCTCGGCCGAATGTTCGAAAATATCCCGGTACTTGGCCTCGCTTTTCACGAGCTCCCGTTCCATGCGCCAATAGGCCGTAATGTCCCGGCCGGTGGCCTGGTATTCGCTTAAGCATCCTCCCTCGTCGAAGATGGCCCGGATGGTCCAGGCCAGACAGCGCTCGCGCCCACCGGGCAGGACCAGACGCTGCCGCACGTCGCCCACCGGCGCCCGAGGCGTCAGGTCGTCCAGCCGGCGGCGAATTTCCGCGACCTCGGTTTCGGGTTGGCCCTCCAGGAAACTCCTGCCCAACAGATCCTCCGCCGGCCCCCCCATGAGCCGGGCCAGGGGGCCGTTGACGAAAAGCCGCCGCAATTCGGGGGAAAGCCGGACAACCAGCTCGGTCTGGTCCTCCACGATGGCCAGATAGCGCCGCCGGCTCTCGGAGAGCTCCCGTTCGGCCAGCCGTCCGGCCGTCACCTCGTTGAGCATGCCGCACAGGGCTTCGACCTCCCCGTGCACGTCGAAAAGAGGAATGAGGGCCGTCAAAAACCAGCGCTCCCGACCGTCCAGGACGAGGCTGGCCTCTTTTTCGATGGCCTCTCGGCCCTGCACGACTTCCCGCGCCGCCGCCCGATACCGGGCGAAAGCCTCCGCAGGCAAAAGCGCCTCCAGGGAAACGCCGAGCAACCCGGACCGGCAACGTCCGTGCATTCGGGCGTAGGCCGCGTTGACGTAGAGCAGGCGGAAGGTCCGGTCGGTCACGAAGACGGCGGCAATGGCATGTTCCAGGATGTCGGCCAACCGGGCATCGAGCTTGCCGGAGGCATACGGGACGGCCACGCAGATCACGCCGCCCTCGCCGTCGACGGGCAGGCAGGCCACCGGCCCGGCTGCGGCCGGATGCCCGGAAACCAGCGGGCAGTCCGGACAGGGCGAGGCCAGGGATCGGAAGGCCGCATGGCAGGCGCGCCCGCCGTCGCCAGCCAACCGGGCCAGCCCCGGCCCGTTGCCGCCGCGGCAGCCGCGTTCCCGGGAAAGGAAAACCACCTCCGCCCCGATCGCTTCGAGCAGTCCCCGCGTCGGTTCCCGGGAGAGGGCGGCGGGGTCTTCGCCGGCCAAGGCCCGGGCCAATTCCAGAGGAACTATCGCCGGCATGGCCTCTCCCCGCCTCCGACCGCAAGCAACGAGGGCGTGCTTGCGCTATAGCGCACTGCCATCATGTTGTGCCCCTGTGACGCGCGCGGTGCGTGTCACCCGGGTTCTGTAGCGTTTCCATCAACAATACTGCAAAATCCATCGAAAAAAACGACTCGCCCGTCACTGGCTTTTTTACTTGGTCGGCAGTAGTATAAAATGGCTTGCAGGTTTGTTCAGTCGGTTGTTCGCCGTATGGATAAAGTGCTTATCGTCGAGGACAGCAAGGTCTTTGCCCGCATCCTGATTCGCAAAATCGAGGACGAGCTTTTTTTTGACACCTGCTGGGCGTCCAATTTCGAGGAAGCCCGCTATCTGCTGGATGAAAATCCCGACGACAACTCCTTTTTCGTGGCCCTGCTGGATCTGCACCTGCCCGATGCCCCGGACGGCAGCATCGTCGATTACGTCATTGCCAAGGGCATCCCGTCCATCGTGTTCACCGGCGACGTGGAAGACGAGGTGCGCGACCGCATCTGGGCCAAGAAGGTGGTGGACTACGTCTCCAAGGAATCGCCCGACAGCCTGGATTATCTCTGCGCCCTGATCCGCCGTATCGCCTTAAACAAGGACGTCCCGATCCTGGTGGTGGACGACTCCACCACCGTGCGCCATCACCTGGCCCGCCTGCTGACCGCCCACGAATACATCGTCCATGAAGCCGACGACGGCAACCAGGCCCTGGCCGCCCTGGAAAGCCATCCCGAAATCCGGATGGTCATCGCCGACTACTTCATGCCCGGCATGGACGGGGTGGAACTGACGCGGAAAATCCGCCGCCAACACCGCAAGGACACCCTGGCCGTCATCGGCATCTCGGCCTACGGCAACTCCATCCTGTCGGCCCGATTCATCAAGAACGGCGCCAACGACTATTTGAACAAGCCCTTTTCCAGCGAGGAATTCTACTGCCGGGTGACCCAAAACCTGGAAATGCTGGAATACATCCAAAAGCTCCGGGAAACCTCCATCCGCGACCCCCTGACCGGGCTCTACAACCGGCGCCATTTCTTCGAGACCGCCCCGGACTTCCACGTCCGCCTGGCCAAGGGCGAAGGCGCCCTGACCCTGGCCATGCTCGACATCGACCACTTCAAGCTGGTCAACGACAACTACGGCCACGCCGTGGGGGACGTCGTGCTCAAACACGTGGCCCAGGCCTTGTCCAACCGCTTTCGCGGTCGCGATCTGGTGGCCCGGCTCGGCGGCGAGGAATTTTGCGTGCTGGTCCCGGATCTCAGCGGCCAGGCCGCCATGGCCGTCTTCAACGACCTGCGCAACAGCATCGAGCGATCCAAAATCAAGACGGGGCCGACATCCGTCGGCGTCACCATCAGCATCGGCCTGTGCGACCGTCCCCTGGCTTCCCTGGATGCCATGCTGGCCGCCGCCGATGCCGCCCTCTACAAAGCCAAACGCGCCGGCCGCAACCGCGTGCTGCGGGCCGAAGAGTAAATGCCTCCGGCGGCCAGGGCGCTGCCCTGGACCCGCTGCGGGGAATCGTTCCCCCCAGCCCCCCTGTCCCGGTGCGAGGGGTCCGGGGGCATCATGCCCCCGGCCGCCGAAGGCCTCTTCCCTCTTCTCTCCCCACGTACTCACGAAATTGCGCCTCGACGGCGGCCAGATAGGCGGCGGCCTCGGGCGTCCCTTCGGCCGGAGCCCAAGGCGCGAAATCCTTGTCCGACATCGGGCTGTACGGCCCTGGTTTGGCCTCGAAGACCACCGTATCCGGCGTCAGGGCCACAATGGCGTGCCAGGTGCCGGCCACCACGTCCACGGCAAAGGTGCCGCGGTCCCGGTCGAGCACCAGACAGTCCTCCCGGCCGAAATGCCCGGCATCGTCGAAGGCGATAAAGCCCAGGCAGCCGGAGAGGACGACGAAGGCCTCGGCCTTGGGCGGGGTCAGATGCCGGTGCGGACGCACGTAGGTTCCCGGCTGCAAGGCGTTGACCATCCGCTGGAGCGTGGCGGCGTCATCGGCGTGAAAGCGATGCACTTCCCGGCCGCGCGGATTGGCGGCGGCATCCCGGGCCTTTTGCGCCACGAGCCCCGCGTCCACCACGGCGAAGCGATGCAGGTCGGCCTGGGTGGCCAGGGCGGAGACGCGGCGCAGGGAAGGCATGGCTAGACGTGCAGCGTGATCCCGGCGCTCTGCATGCGCTGGTAGAGGGCGACGAGCTGGCCCGACAGGCACATATCGCGCAAGATGGCCGCAATCGCGACGATCCAGATGCCCCACCGGCAGACGGTCTGCTCGAACCCGGTGGTCTGACCGCGCTGGATGGCGAACAGCCAGAAACTGACGGCAGCCAGGGGCAGCATGATCCACCAGCGAATGGTGGTGGTCTCGAAAAACAGAAAGAGGATGAAAAGGGCCCCGAGCACGGCCGCCGCGTGGGTCAGGACGGAAAACGAAGCACAGGGACAGCCGCTTTCTTGATCGGACATGGCAGGCTCCTTCACGGTTTGGTCTATGTTATCGCCGGTTTCGCCAGGATGTCCAGACGATTTGAAAGCCACGCCGCTTATCGCGCAAAAAACACGGCCGCAATGGCGGCCAGGCCGAGCAGCGCCGCGACCAGGCCATTTAACATGAAAAAGGCCACATTGATGCGCGACAGATCGTCCGCGGCAATGAGCCGGTGTTCGATCAAAAGCACCCCGGCGCTGATGGCCCAGCCCAGGTAATAGATCGGGGCCAGCCCGGCGGCATAGCCGGCCAGCAGGAAAAACAGGGCGGCATCGGCATGGGAAAAGGCGGACAGATACAAGGACGGCCCCAGACCGAACCGCACCGGCATGGACGAAAGTCCCTGCTCCCGGTCGAAGTCCACGTCCTGGCAGGCGTAGAGCACATCGAACCCGGCCGTCCAGAAGGTCACGCCGCAGCCGAACAGGATGGCCGGCAGGGTGAAGCGGGGGTCCACGGCCAGCCAGCCGGCCACCGGCGCCAATCCCAGCACCGATCCCAGGACGAAATGGCACAGCCAGGTGAAACGTTTGGTCAGGCTGTAAAACGCCCCCCACACCAGGACCACGGGGGCCAGGACCAGGCACAAGCGGTTGAGTCCCCAACAGGCGACGACGAAAACCACGGCGCACCCGGCCGTGAACACCCAGGCCTGCAGCGACGTGACCTCGCCCGTGACCAGCTCGCGGCCCGCGGTACGCGGGTTGGCCCGGTCATAGCGGAGGTCGGCCAGCCGGTTGACGGCCATGGCAAAGGACCGCATGGCCACCATGGCCAGCGACAGCAGCAGGAAGGCCCGCCAGCCCGGCCAGCCGCCGGCGGCCACGAACAGACCGATATAGGCGAACGGCAGGGCGAACACCGAGTGCTCGATCTTCACCAGCCGGGCCAGTGCGCGCAGCATGTCGCCTCCATGATGACGGCGGGGAACCGGGGGAGGGAACCCCTTTTTTGCAAAAAAGGGGTTCCCTCCCCCGGGCCTTCACCTTCCCCAAAAAACGTTAACGGCTGGGCGGCAGGACGGCACCCGCGCCCCTGGTGAAAGGGGGACGGAGGGGATTATCCCCCCGACAGGGTCCGGGGCGGCGCCCCGGTGCCTTATCCCAGCGTGACCACGCCGTAATTTTTCTTGCCCTTGCGCAACAGCAAAATATCGCCGCCGATAAAATCGTCGGCCGCAAGGAGCCGGTCTTCGGCGGTAACGCGGACATTGTTCAGGTAGACGCCACCGGCCTTGATGTCCTTGCGGGCCTGGGAATTGGACGGGCACAGGCCGAGATCGACCAGAAGCCGGGGCAGGGGCGGCACGGCGTCCAGGGACGGATAGCCCTGACCCGGAGCGGCCTCCAGGGCGGCCCGCAGGGTGGCCGGGTCCACGGCGGACAGGTCGCCGCCGCCGAAAAGAGCGTCGGTCACGGCCTCGACCTTGGCCAGTTCCGCCGGTCCGTGGATCATGGTGGTGACCTCCCGGGCCAGGGCCTTCTGGGCGGTCCGCAGGTGGGGCCGTTCGACGGTTTCGATCTCCAGGGCGGCGATGGCGTCCTGGGGCAGAAACGTGAAGTAGCGCAGATAGTTGACGACGTCGCGGTCGTCGGCGTTGATCCAATACTGGTAGAAGGCATAGGGCGAGGTGAGCCCCGGATCGAGATAGACGGCCCCCTTTTCGCTCTTGCCGAACTTGGCGCCGGTGGCGGTGGTGATAAGCGGAAAGGTCAGGCCGAAGGCGCCGGGGGTCTCGTCAGCGGCCGCGCCCTTCTTGCGCCGGATCAGCTCCAGTCCGGCGGTGATGTTGCCGAACTGGTCGCCGCCGCCGACCTGCAGGGTGCAGCCCCGGGTCTTGTGCAGATAATAGAAGTCGTGGGCCTGGAGCATCATGTAGCTGAATTCGGTAAACGAGATGCCGGTTTCCTCCCGGCCGATGCGGGATTGGACCGAATCCTTGGCCATCATGTAGTTGACCGTGAAATGCTTGCCGATATCGCGCAGGAAATCGACCAGGGTCAGCTCCCGGGTCCAGTCGGTGTTGTTGACCGGGGTGACGGCGTCGGCCACGCCCAGCCGGGCGAAGAAGGCCATGGCCTGGGCCTTGATGCGTTCGGCCGAGGCCAGGACGGTTTCGGCGGCCCGCAGTTGGCGCTCGCGATCCTTGCCGCTCGGATCGCCGATCAGGCCGGTGGCCCCGCCCAAAAGAAACAACGGCTTCTGGCCGGCCCTGGCGAACCGGGCCAGGGCCAACAGCGGCACCAGATTGCCGATATGCAGGCTGTCCGCCGTCGGGTCGAAGCCGCAGTACAGCACGCGGCCCGGCGTTTCCAGATGCGCCCGCAGACCAGCCGTATCGGACGTCTGGTGGACGAGGCCGCGCCAAGTGAGTTCGTCAAGGATATTCAAGCAACCATCCTTTTGCGGACCGTAGGGACGAATCGGCGTCCGGGATGTCAGATGCCCTTGGAGACCGAACCGCTCTGGGAGGACTTGAGGGGCGTCGGACGCATGCCGGCCACGGATTCCAGGCGGCTCAGGGAATCCGCCGACGCATCGTAGATATCGACGAGGAGCGTATAGACGAATTCCCCGTTTTTAATATCCGTTCCGATACGGCATTCATAGCCGCTGCGCTGGAGCTTCGTCTTCATGGCCTCGGCCTGCTGGCCATCGCTGAAGGTGCCGACCAGATAGGTATCATGAGGCTTCTGCCAATCGTAGACCGTTTCGTCGCCGCCGCATCCGCCAAGACACAGCGCGGTCAGCATCAGGGCCAGGGCCACAATGCACGTCTTGCGCATGATGTTCGTCCCCTTAAGGTTTGGTGTTGCCGTGGCGGCGCTGCGTGTCGTCGTATTCAATGACTTCAGTGCGGCCATTCTGCTTTTCCGTAATAATAAGCAGCTTGTCGCCTTCCACGTTGATATTGAGGACGCGGGAACATTTGTTGATGTCCGGAGTGACGGCATAGGTCTTGTCCGCGCCCACGGTGACGAGATCGTAGGTGATGGGGCAATTGGTGTCGCCTACGCCGTGGCGGATCAGCACCGCGTCGTAGCCGTCGGCCGGGTCGCCCACGCTCATGTAGGATTGGGCGGTCAGCGCCGCCCCGGCGGACTGGTGGATGACGCGGCCGCCGAGCAGCACACTGAAATTGCCCCCGTCGCGGACCACTTCCAGGGGACCGCCCACGGTCATGTAGACGGCGGTGCGTTCGGACGCGGCCCCGGCCGCGCTTGCGGCCAGACAGGCGCAGAAAACGAACAGTGTCAGAAAGGTGCGGCGCATACGATCCTCCGTCCCGGCGGCATCGGCGGTTTTTACGCGGCTGACCGCCAGGCAGCAATCTGTACGGCCTTGCCGGTGGCCGCGTCAACATCCAGCAAGGCGCCCTGCAATTCCGCCGGCGTGCGGGCCACCGTGAAGCGATGCGGCACGGCGGTGCGGAAGCGGGCGATGACGTTTTCCGGATCCATGCCGATGGCCGAGGCGGCGGGGCCGGTCATGCCGCAATCGGTCAAGAGGGCCGTGCCTTGGGGCAGGAGCTGGGCATCGTTGGTCTGGACATGGGTATGGGTGCCGCACACGGCGGTCACCCGGCCGTCGAGGAAGTAGGCCAGGGCCTTTTTCTCCGAGGTGGCCTCGGCGTGGAAATCGACCAGCCGCAAGGCCACGTCGTCGGGCAGTTGGGCCAGGATGTCCTCGGCGGTGCGGAACGGACAATCCACGGCCTCCATGAACATGCGGCCGAGGAGGTTGATGACGGCGAACGGCGGGCGGTTGGCCGGCCGGAAGATGCGCCAGCCGGCCCCGGCGGCTCCCGGCGGCAGGTTGGCCGGCCGCAGCAGGCGGGGTGTGGCGGTGAGGAAGGGCACGATGTCGGCATGGCGAAAGCTGTGATTGCCGCCGGTCAGGACATCGACGCCGGCCGCCAGCAGTTGTCTGGCCTCCCGGGCGGCCAGGCCGATGCCGCCCGAGGCGTTCTCGCCGTTGGCCACCACCAGGTCGATGCCCTGGTCGCGCCTGATCTGGGGCAGGCGGTTGGTCACGGCCTGACGGCCCGGACGGCCCACGATGTCGCCGAGAAACAAGATGCGCATGGTGCCTGCTTGGCCTCCGGTTTGCCCGAACGGACGTTCACGGACAGCGGCGGGGGGGCGCGCCGCGCCTCCCCGCCGCTTCATGGCCTGGGCCGAACCGCCGCTACTTGGCGAAACCGACGGCCCGTTTCTCGCGGATGACCGTGACCCGGATCTGGCCGGGATAGGTGAGATTCTCCTCGATACGCTTGGAGATGTCCTTGCACAGGAGAAACGTCTTGTCATCGTCCACATGCTCGGAATCGACCATCACCCGGATTTCCCGGCCGGCCTGGATGGCGTAGGCCTTGGACACGCCGTCGAACTCCGTTGCCAAATTTTCGAGTTCCTCCAACCGCTTGACATAGCTCTCCAAGAGCTCCTTGCGGGCGCCGGGCCGGGCGCCGGACAGGCTGTCGGCGGCCTGGACCAGGGTGGCCAGCACGGTCTTGGGCGGCACGTCCTCGTGGTGAGCCTGGATGGCGTGGACAATGTCGGCCGGCTCCCCGAACTTCTTGGCCAGGTCCGCGCCGATGACGGCATGGGGGCCTTCGATCTCGTGGTCCACGGCCTTGCCGATATCGTGGAGCAGGCCGGCCCGCTTGGCCCGTTTGACGTCGAGGCCGAGTTCGGCGGCCATGATGCCGGCCAGGGCAGCCACTTCCAGGGAGTGTTGCAGCACGTTCTGGGAGTAGCTGGTGCGGTACTGGAGCTGGCCCAGGAAACGGACCAGTTCCGGGTTGATGCCGTGAACGCCGGAATCGAAGGTCGCCTGTTCGCCGATCTCGCGGATCTTGACGTCGAGTTCCTGCTCGCATTTCTTGACGATGTCCTCGATGCGGGCGGGATGGATGCGGCCGTCGGTGATGAGCCGTTCCAGGGCCATCTTGGCGATCTGGCGCTTGAGCGGCGAGAAGGCCGAGAGGATGACGGTTTCCGGGGTGTCGTCGATGATGAGGTCCACGCCGGTGGCGGCCTCGATGGCCCGGATGTTGCGGCCTTCGCGCCCGATGATGCGGCCTTTCATCTCCTCGGAGGGCAGGGCCACGGCGGTGACGGTCTGCTCGGCCACGAAATCGCCGGCATAGCGCTGAATGGCCAGGGCCAGGATCTTCTTGCCGCTCTTGTCGGCGGTTTCCTTGGCCTCCATCTCGATCTGGCGGACCATGCGGGCCGCCTCGTGGCGGGTCTTGGCCTCGACCTCCTCCATGAGGAGCTTTTTGGCTTCCTCCATGGTGAGCCCGGCGACCTCCTGCAATCGCTTGTCATGCTCGCCGGCAAGCCGGGCCAGTTCCTCGTTTTTTTCCGTCAGCTCGCGTTCCTTGGCGGTCAGGCGCTTTTCCGTGGCCAGCATCTCGGATTCCTTCTGGACGATCTGCTCCTGCTTTTCCTCCAGGCGCTCGCGGCGGCGCAGGATCTGATCCTCTTTTTCGTCAAGGCTCTGGCTGCGGTCGCGGAAGTCCTTTTCCAGGTCCTGCTTCTGGCGGAACAGGTCGTCATGGGCGGCCAGGGCCATTTCCTTTTTATGGGCGGCGGCCTCCTTGCGGGCTTCGTCGAGAATGCGATCAGCCAGGGATCTGGCCTCGTTGAGGGTCTTTTTGGAAATCCATTTGTCGATGTAGTAGCCGGCAGGGACGCCGATACCGAGGCCGACGATTCCCATCAATATGGTCGTGAATTCCATGCGAGCTCCTTTCGCGGGCTTACGTCGGCGTGGGGTCAACGACAAGGAGACGGATTCCATGGGAATCCGTGGAGCAGGCATGGCAATTGCCGATGGGCAGTGGCGCGAGGCAGGCGCTCCAAGGGGGCGCAAGCGACCTAGAGACCGTTTCGTGGGCTCGAGTGGTTTGCATAAACCCCCGGAGCGCCGTGTCGTCGATTCTTTTGAACCTTGGAAACCAAGGTGGACACCACTGTTTGACCATAAGGCCCCCCGGCGAAACCGGGTACGCGCACCGGCCACTCGACGCGGCATCCTTTTTTTGAGTATCGGCTCAAATAGGAATCAACAATCACGCACACTCCAGGGTGAAATCCCTTGGCCGCCCGCGAAGGCGGTATATATCAATCTATCTTTGTCAGCAGCCTCCCGACCCGCGATTGTAACGCGTCGAGCCGCTGGTTCGACATGATCACATCATCGGCCAGACCCAAGGCGACAAAGGCCAATAATTTCTCCTTACCGAGACTTTTCCCGCCCGCCTGCAGCAGGTTATATCGTTGCTCCACCAGTTCCCTGGCGGCCTCAATACGTTCCGGTTCCGCGTCTGCCTTAAAGGACAGATTCATGCCCAGGAGGGATACCGTAAACCTAGGCATCGACTCACCGGAATCGCCCTGGCGACCTGGACAGGTCAGCCAGGGAATTAGGCATCCAACTCCTCCTGAAGTTTCCGCAAAAGGCCGTCGATTCGGGTTGCCACGGCCTCCTTGTCCTGGCCAAGCTGGGCCAGTTGGGCTCGAAGCGCCGCATTTTCCTCTTCCAAGGACTTCTTGCGGGCCAGGAGTTGCTCCACGCGTTGCTCCAAGGTATCAAAAATATCCATAGGGTTGTCCTATCCTCTCCCCTGTGGAAAAGCAAGCGGGGATGTCAGCGACGGGGCTTGGTCATCTGCCGGCCGCGGGCCACGGCCAGGGCGCCGTCGGGCACGTTTTTGGTGATGACCGACCCCGCCCCGACCAGGGTGTCGGCGCCGATGGTCACCGGGGCCACCAGGGCGCTGTTGGAGCCGATGAAGGCCCGGTCGCCGATGGTCGTCGGGTGCTTGCGCACCCCGTCGTAATTGCAGGTGATGGTGCCGGCGCCGATGTTGGCCTGCTCCCCCACCGTCGTGTCGCCAAGATAGGTGAGGTGGCTGGCCTTGGAGCCGCGCCCGAGCACGGCCTTTTTCATCTCCACGAAATTGCCCACCTTGGCCTGCTCCATAAGGACCGCTCCGGGCCGCAACCGGGCATAGGGGCCCACCTGGCAGTCGGGGCCGACAACGGCTTCCTCCAGATGGCAGAAGGACAGGATGCGGGCGCCGCGTTCCACGGTCACGTCGCGCAGGACGTTGTGGGAGGCAATGACCGCCCCGCCGGCGATGCTCGTCCGGCCGTAGAGCTCCAGGGGGCCGCACAGTTCGACGCCGGGCGCGATCTCGACTTCGGGCCCGATGCGGACCTGATCCGCCGCCCGGATGATGACGCCGGCCTCGATATGGGCGGCGACGATGCGGCGGCGCAGGATCTCCTCGCAGTAGATCAGTTCGGCCGGGGTGTTGTTGCCGAGATACGTCTTGTCGTCGCCCCGATCCACGGCCAGGACCGAAAGCCCCGCCTCGTTGGCCAGGCCCACCAGATCGGTGATGTAATATTCGCCGCCGGCGTTGTCGTCGGAGAGCAGGTCCACCAACGGAGCCACGGCGTCCAGGCGCAGCAGGTAGGTCCCGGCGTTGACCTCGGGCGTCCCCGGACCATGCACGGCCTGATTGTAGTCCTTGGCCTCGACGATGACGGGAATGCCGTCCTGGCGCACCACCCGGCCATAGCTGCCGGGATCCGGCAGGCGGATGGTGATGAAGGCCAGATCGGCCTGGGCGTCCATGGCCGTGTCCATGAAATTTTCCAGATCCGCCGGCATGAGGAGCGGCACGTCGCCGTTGACCACGAGCACGTAGGGAAACCCGGCCGCCTGCAGGCGCGGCAGGGCCACGGCCAGGGCATGGCCCGTGCCGCGCTGCTCGGTCTGCACGATAAACGCGTCATGCCAATCGGGAAAGGCCGCCGCCACGAGATCGGCCCGGTGCCCCACCACGGCCAGCGCCTGCTCGCCGCACACCGCCGTCAGGGCCCGCCGCACATACCAGAGCATGGGCGTCCCGAGCAGGTTGACCAGGACCTTGGGGGCATCGGTCTTCATGCGCGTTCCCTTGCCCGCCGCCAGGACAAGTGCGCCACAGTGCTGTCGCATAGCCGCTCCCTGGTCGCGCAAGGCGACCCGCAAACGCACGTTCAAGGCGAGGCAGCCACGGCTCCTCGGTCCGGGGGATTTCTGGAAACGACCGCCGCGGGACCGGATGTCCGCGCTTTTTTATTCACGAACGTCGCCGCGTGCCGACCGCCGGAAGGGAGTCCACAGGCTGTCACCCGTTGGCCGGCGGCGGCATTCCGCCGCCCTTCTCCCCGGCAGCGCGCTCGTTTGGGAAAATAGCCGGTCTGGCGGCGGGCTGCAACCATCATAAAAAAAGCGGGCGGCCCCCAAAGGAACCGCCCGCCGGGAAGACAGGACAACCGGTTAGTGGGCGGGCGCGCCGGCCGCCTCCAGCACCTTCATCCGGTAGAGCGCCCGTTGCAAGGCCGCATGGGCCCGGGTGTAGTCGACTTTTTCCCGTTCGCGTTCCAGACGTTTTTTGGCCCGTTCCTGAGCCTTCTTCGCCCGTTCCACATCGATCTCCTCCGGCCGCTCGGCCACTTCGGCCAGGATGGTGACCTTGTTGCCCGAGACTTCGGCGAAGCCGCCGGAGATGAAGACATAGTTCGGCCGGCCGCCGGTCTTGTACATCAGGCTGCCGATGCCCAGGGCCGACAGGAACGGGATGTGGTGGGCCATGATGCCGAATTCGCCCAACACGCCGGGAGCGCCCACGTAGTCCACATCCTGGGACAGGACGAGCTTGTCCGGCGTGACGATTTCAAGGAGGAGTTGCGCCATGACGCTTATCCTTTCTTGGCGTTTTCAACGGCCTCGTTGATGTCGCCGACCATGTAGAAGGCGCCCTCGGGGATATCGTCGTGCTTGCCCTCGATGATCTCCTTGAAGCCCTTGATCGTGTCTTCCAGCTTCACGTAGCGACCTTCCTTGCCGGTAAACTGGGCGGCGACGAAGAAAGGCTGGGACAGGAAGCGCTGGATCTTGCGGGCCCGGGCCACGGTGAGCTTGTCCTCGTCGGACAGCTCGTCCATGCCCAAGATGGCGATGATATCCTGAAGGTCCTTGTACTTCTGGAGGATCTGCTGCACTTCCCGGGCGGTGGCGTAGTGGTCGCCGCCAAGGACCAGCGGGTCCATGATGCGCGAGGTGGAATCGAGCGGGTCCACGGCGGGGTAGATGCCGAGCTCGGCGATCTGCCGCGACAGGACCAGGGTGCCGTCCAGGTGCGAGAAGGTGGTGGCCGGCGCCGGGTCGGTCAAGTCATCGGCGGGCACGTAGACGGCCTGCACCGAGGTGATGGACCCCTTCTTGGTGGAGGTGATGCGTTCTTCCAGACCGCCGAGGTCCGTGCCCAGGGTCGGCTGGTAGCCGACGGCGGAGGGCATGCGGCCGAGAAGCGCCGACACTTCGGAACCGGCCTGGGTGAACCGGAAGATGTTGTCGATAAAAAGCAGCACGTCCTGGCCTTCCTCGTCGCGGAAGTACTCGGCGCAGGTGAGCGCGGTCAGGGCGACGCGGGCGCGGGCTCCCGGGGGCTCGTTCATCTGGCCGTACACAAGGGCGGCTTTGCCCAGGATGTCGGCTTCCTTGAATTCGTTGTAGAGGTCGTTGCCCTCACGGGTGCGCTCGCCCACGCCGGCGAACACGGACAGGCCGCCGTGGTGCTTGGCGATGTTATTGATGAGTTCCATCAAAACGACGGTCTTGCCCACGCCGGCGCCGCCGAACAGGCCCATCTTGCCGCCCTTGGGGAAGGGGATGAGCAAGTCGATGACCTTGATGCCGGTTTCCAGCAACTCGATGCTGGTGGACTGGTCCAGGAAGGTCGGCGCCGGGCGGTGGATCGGCCACATGGCGGCCGAGTCAACCGGACCCATCTCGTCCACGGGACGGCCCACGACGTTGAGAATCCGGCCCAAGGTGGCCTTGCCGACCGGAACGCGGATAGGCGCGCCGGTGTCGGTGGCGGCCATGCCGCGCACCAAGCCGTCGGTGGAGTCCATGGCGATGCAGCGCACCACGTTGTCGCCCAGGTGCTGCGCGACCTCGACCACCAAATCCGCAGCGTAGTCGTTGTTGGTGTTATGGATTTCGAGGGCGTTTAAAATACTCGGCAGTTTGCCCTCAGGGAACTCGACGTCAAGGACGGCGCCGATGACCTGCACGATTTTTCCAGTATTGCCGCTTGCCGCGCTCATTGTAGGTTGCCCCCTTGGTTATCCCTTGAGTGCTTCGGAACCGCCGACGATATCCATCAGTTCCGTGGTAATGGCCGCCTGACGGGCCTTGTTGTAGACGAGGGTCAGGGAATTCACGAGATCGTCGCAATTGCGGGTGGCATTGTCCATGGCCCGCATCCGCGCAGCGTGCTCGCTGGCCGAGGTGTCCAGCAGCCCGCGATAGATCTGGACATTGACGAACCGGGGCAAAAGCTCGGCAAGAAGCCCCTCCACCGATGGTTCGTAGATATATTCGGCCTTGGCACCGACCGGCTCCTTTTCCCCGACCGTATCGGCGGGGGACAAGGGCAGGACGGGCAGCAGGGTGGCCTCCTGCCGGGCCAGAGTGATGAACTTGCCGAAGGCCATGGTCACTTCGTCGTAGGCGCCGCCGATGTAGCCGCCGATGATCTCGCCGCCGATGCGGGAGGCCAGGGTGAAGTCGAAGGTGCCCATTTCGTTCACATAGGAGGCCACGATTTCGTAGCCCAGGTGGCGGAAGCCATCGCGGGCCTTGCGGCCGACGCACAGGACCTTGACGGTCTTGCCCTCGGCGGTCTTGGCCCGGGCCACTTTCTGGGCCGCGTGGATGATGTTGTGGTTAAACGCGCCGCAAAGGCCCCGATCCGAGGTGATGACGAGCAACAGGACCGTTTTCACCTCTTCCCGGGCCTCCAGGAGCGGATGCACCGACGGATCGGCGCCCTTGGCCAGTTCCCCGAGCATCTCGTAGAACTTGTCGGCATAGGGGCGAAACCGCTCGATGCGCGCCTGGGCATTGCGCAGCTTGGCCGAGGCCACCATGTTCATGGCCTTGGTGATCTGCTTGGTCTTTTTGACCGCGGAGATCTTGTTCTTGACGTCTTTGAGCGCAGGCATGGCTCCCCCTTTGACCTGGCGTGGCGTTCTAAACGGCCGGCCGACGTGCCGCGCGTTGCGACCGGACCCGGCGGTTTATCCTGAAAACCATCATGCAGTTTCCCGGTGAACGCGGCCGCTAGGCCTTGAAGCCCTTCTTGAACTCATCGATGGCCGCGCCGAGTTTGGCGGTCAGGCCGTCGTCAAGCTTCGCCTTTTCCCGAATTTCCGCCAGGATGTCGCTCTTGGCATTCCGGAAGTATTCCAGGAGGCCGTCCTCGAATTTCCCCACGGCTTCGACCGGCACGGCATCCATATAGCCACGGGTGCCGGCAAAAAGGGATATCACCTGCTCCTCGACGGGCATGGGCCGGTACTGGGGCTGCTTGAGCAGTTCCACCATGCGCATGCCGCGATTGAGTTTCAGCTGGGTGCCCTTGTCCAGGTCGGAACCGAACTGGGCGAAGGCCGCCAATTCGCGGTACTGGGCCAAGTCCAGGCGCAAGGTGCCGGCCACCTGCTTCATCGCCTTGACCTGGGCGGCGCCGCCCACCCGGGAGACCGACAAGCCGACGTTGATGGCCGGCCGGACACCGGCGTTAAACAGGTTCGGCTCCAGGTAGACCTGGCCATCGGTGATGGAGATGACGTTGGTCGGGATGTAGGCCGACACGTCGCCCGCCTGGGTTTCGATGATGGGGAGCGCCGTCAGCGACCCGGCTCCCAGCTTGTCGGACAGCTTGGCGGCCCGTTCGAGCAGGCGGGAGTGCAGGTAGAAGACGTCGCCGGGGAAGGCCTCACGTCCGGGGGGACGGCGGAGCAGCAGGGACATCTGGCGGTAGGCCACGGCCTGCTTGGACAAATCGTCGTAGATAATCAGCGCGTGGCGCCCGCCGTCGCGGTGATACTCGGCCATGGTGCAGCCGGAGTAGGCGGCGATGTATTGCAGGGAAGCCGGCTCGGAGGCGGTCGCCGAAATGATGGTGGTGTAGTCCATGGCGCCGTAGCGACGCAGGGTCTCGGCCACCAGGGCCACGGTGGACTTCTTCTGGCCGATGGCCACGTAGAAGCAGAACACGCCCTGCCCCTTCTGGGCCAGGATGGCGTCCAGGCAGACGGCGGTCTTGCCGGTCTGGCGGTCGCCGATGATGAGTTCGCGCTGGCCGCGGCCGATGGGGGTCATGGCGTCGATGGCCTTAAGCCCCGTGTACATGGGCTGATGGACGGATTTCCGCGCGATGATGCCCGGGGCCTTGATCTCGACGTTCCGGGTTTCGGTGGCCTCGATGGGGCCCAGTCCGTCGATGGGGTTGCCCAGGGGATCGATGACGCGCCCGGCCACGGCGTCGCCGACCGGCACCGAGAAGATCTTGCCGGTGCGCCTTACCGGATCGCCTTCCTTGATGTGGGTGTCCTCGCCCAGCAAGGCCACGCCCACATTGTCTTCTTCGAGGTTCAGCACCAGACCCATGACCCCGCCGGGGAACTCCAGAAGCTCCATGGCCATGGCGTTCTGCACGCCATAGACGCGGGCGATCTGGTCGCCGACGGACAGCACCGTACCAGTCTCGCTCATTTCCACGCGGGACTCGTAGTTTTGGATCTGCCGTTCGATGATCTGGCTGATCTCTTCCGCTTTGATTTGCATGGCCCTACTCACCCCTCTTGATTTGTTCCTTAAGTATTGCAAGCTGGGCGCGAAGACTCGCGTCCAACACCTTGTCGCCGATCTTGAGGAGCACGCCACCGAGGAGGGCGGGATCAACGACAAAGGACAGTTCCATTGTCTTGCCGGACTGGTGTTCGAGTGTGGTCTTGATCTGATCCTGCCGCGTCTCGGAGAGGACATAGGCGGTCGCGAGCTGCCCGCGCAGGACCCCGTTCGCCTCGTCGAGGAGGGTGCGGTAGAAGACGGCGACATCGACCACGAAGGAAGCCCGGCCTTTCTCGATCAGCAGCGACAGGAAGTTGCCGACCATGGGCGTCAGGGACAGCTTGCCCACCAGCCCCGCCAGCACGGACCGCTTCGCCTCTTCGGCGATAACGGGGCTGGCAAAGACCCGAAGCAGATCCGGGGAGGCCACAAGGATGGCGGCAAAAGCCTCCAGATCCGCACCGTATTGCGCCGGCGCATTCCCGCCGGCCTTGGCGGCCAGCGCGAAAAGCGCCTTGGCGTAGCGGCGTGCGACGATTTTACCGGTCAATTGAACACCACCTTTGTTAAGTATGTATCCAAGAGCTGCTCCTGATCCTGGGCGGTCAGTTTCTGCTGCAGCATGGTCCGGGCGGCCTCAACCACGGCATCGGCCAGTTCGGCCCGGATCTTCCCCACGGCGGCCCTGGCCTCGGACTCGCCGGTGGCCACGGCCTGCTCGCGGATCTGGACGGCCTTGGCCTCGGCAGCGGCAATGATGGAATCGCGCATGGCCTCGCCCTGACGGCGGTATTCCTCTTCGATGCGGGCCTTCTCGGCGGCCAGATTGGCGATCGAGGCCTCAATGTCGGCCAGCCGTTTGGCGGCGTCGGCCTTGCGGCTGTCGAGATCGGCCATCTGGTTCTCGATCTGGGTCACGCGACCGCGAAAAATCCCGACGATCTTCTTGCCGCCGAGCTTGGCGATCACGGCGAAAACCAGCAGGAAATTGATCGTGCGGTAGAGGAAATCCATCCAGTTGAGCCCATGCTCGGAGGCTTCGGCATCGCCGGCGGCCCAGGCCATGGTGGCCAGGCCGAGAACCAGGACGATGGCGGCAATCAGGTGGAACCTTTTCAATTGACCCTCCCTTTCCTTGAGGAATCCACGCCCCAAAAAGGGCCCCCGTGTGGAGTCCTGAAATGCTTCTCCGCAGGCCGTTAGGCCGCGCCGGCAAGGACCTTGGCCATGGCCTTGGACGCCAGATCCGCCACGTCGGTTTCAAGCGCCTTCCGGGCGGCGGCGGACTGGGAAGCGATCGTCGTCCGGGCCGTCTGCACCCGCTTGGCCGCATCGTCGGCGGCGGTATCAAGCAGGGTCTTTTCCTGGGCCACGGCCTCGGCCTTCACGGCCAGCCGGGCGGCCAAGGCCTGCTGCCGGGCCGCGTCCAGGGCTTTTTCGTAATCGGCGAGCTTGGTGGTGGCGGTGCCCGTGAACTGGTCGATGGCGCCCACCTGGGTGGCCACGAATTCGGCCCGCTTTTTGAGCATGCGCCGGATCGGCCTGATGAGCACAACGTTGAGGAGAATCAGGATGAGCAAAAAATTGACGAATTGAACGAAAAATGTGGCGTTGAGATCAATCATCGGCGCGCTCCCGAGGTTGTGAAAACGAGTGCAAGACAGCTCGCGGCTGTAGCCGATTCCAGCCTTTCTGTCCAGCCCTTTGTAAAAAAAAGCACAAAGCCCTCCAGCCGGCAGACCGCGCCGGATCTGGCTCGAACAAAATTACGACGATTCCCCTTCCGCCTCGGCCGGGAGCATGGCCGGCGACGGCACGGAGACCGTCACCCCTTGGTCCATGGACACCTCGCCGTCGATACGGCCGCCTTCCTCCACCACCAGGGCCGGAGCGCGCACCGTTCCCATCACCCGTCCCGAGGCATGGACCACGACCTTGGCGGAGGCCGTCACCTCGGCCGTCACCAAGCCATCGCACTGGAGTTGCCCGAGAACGAGCGTCCCCGCCACCCGGGCTCCCCGGCCCACGACCAGGACGCCCGAGGACTCGACATCCCCCTCGAACTCTCCGTCGATGCGCACCACGCCCTCAAAGGTCAGCCGGCCGTGAAAACACGTGCCAGCCCCCAAAAAGGCGTTGATGTCATGCTTGCCCATGTCGTCTCCGCTGGCCGGCGTGAGACTGCCCTCGTCCGGTCGCACCCGCTGTTTCCATCAGCCCTCCTTGAACATGAAGCGCCGCATGGAGACATTGACCACGATGCCGACGAGGGTAAAATTCACAATGGTGGCGCTCCCCCCGTAACTGATAAAGGGCAGGGGGATACCAACAACCGGCATGATGCCGAGCACCATACCCATATTGATGAGGATTTGCCAGAAAAAATAGAAGAAAACCCCGGCCGCCAGGTAGCTGCCGAACCGATCCTTGGCGTTCTTGGCCGTGACGTAGAACTGCAGTAAAAACAGGCAGAAAAGCGTCAATAAAATGATGGTGCCCACAAAACCCCACTCTTCGGCAAACACGGCCACTGCAAAATCCGTGTGTTTTTCCGGGAGGTAGCGCAACTGGCTTTGGGTGCCCTCCAGAAAACCCTTGCCCCACATCTGGCCGGAGCCGATGGCGATCTGGGACTGGATGATGTGGTAGCCGGCGCCGAGCGGATCGCGCTCGGGATCGAACAGGGTGAGGATGCGCCCCTTCTGATAGGGTTTGAGAAAAAACCAACCGCAAGGGGCCAGGATGGGCACGGCCAAAAGCAGGGTCTTGAACACCGGCGCGGCCAGCCCCCGGTACAAGATCAGGCCGCACACCAAAAGCAGGACGTTCAAGCCCGTGCCCAGGTCCGGCTCAACAATGATGAGGCCGATCACGGGCAAGGTCACGGCCAAAATGCCGGCCAGATCGAGCCAGCCCAGGCTCTCCGAGCGTTTGGACAGAATTTTCGCGGCCAAAAGCAGCATGGCGATCTTGGCCAGTTCGCTGGGCTGGAAGGAATAGCCGGCCACCGGCAGCCAGCGCTTGGCCCCGGACACGGTCCGACCGGCCACCAGCACCAGCAGCAACAGCACCAGGGTCACCACCATAAGCGGCCAGGCCACCTCGGCCAGATGCTTGTAGTCGAACAGCACCATGGCCAGCATGCAGCACAGGCCGGCCAGCCCCCAAATGAACTGTTTGCTGTAAAAAGGCTGCATGGACACTTCGTCGCCCATGCGGAACCCGCTGGCCGAATAAAGGTTCAGGACCCCGACCCCGAACAGCAGGGCGGCCAGGGCCAACAGCGGCCAGTTGATGCAGAAGATGAGGCGGCGATCGAACGGCATGCAGACAGGCTCCCTTGGAGTTGCGGCTAATCGCCGATTTCGCCGGCCCCGCCGGCATCCCCGGCATCGCCGGCCGCTCCGGCGTCGGGCGTCGGCTCTCCGCTCTCCGTGCCGGCCGGAGCGACGGGACGCGGCACCCGGCTCGGCGCCGGGCCGAAAAGATAGTCATAGATCTTGCGCTCAATGGGACCGCAGATTTCGCCGCCATGCCCGCCGCCATGCTCCACGATGCACACCACGGCGTAGAGCTTGCCGTCCTTCTGGCCCCAGCTGGCCATCCAGGCATGATCGCGCTGTTCGTAGGGCATGGACTTGCCCTTGACCCGCACGTCGGGGTTGATGAGCTTGACCACCTGCGCCGTGCCGGTCTTGGCCCCGATGATCGCGTCGGAGCGGTAGACCGATTTGCCCGTGCCGCGTTCCACCGTGGCCACCATGGAATCCACGATGAACTGGCGGTCCGCGTCCTTTAAGGGCAAGGTCCCGTCCACCTGGGGCGGGTCGGTCTCCACCAGCTCCGGTTTCATGAGCTTGCCGCCGTTGACCAGGGCCGAAAGATACCGGGCCACCTGCAGGGGCGAGGTCAGGACGTAGCCCTGGCCGATGGAGGCGATGACCGTCTCGCCCCGGGACCAGGCCGCGCCGAAGCGCTTGCGCTTCCACTCCTTGGAGGGGATCAGGCCGGCCTTTTCATGGGGCAGGTCGATGCCGGTGCGGGCACCGAAGCCGCTGGCCAGGGCATAGTCGTGGAGCCGTTCGATGCCCATCCGGTCGCCCAGCTTGTAGAAAAAGACGTCGCAGGAATGGACCAACGCCCCCCGCAGGTCCAGGGAGCCGAAGCCCGATTTCTTCCAGTCATGGAATTCCCGGTTGCCGACCCGGTACGAGGGCGGACAGCTCACCACGTCGCCATAGTGGATAAATCCCTCGGACAGACCGGCGGCGGCCATCAAGAGCTTGAAGACCGACCCGGGCGGATAGACGCCCTGGGTGACCCGGTTCTGAATGGGGTGGCGCGGATCGTCGCGCAGCGCCCGCCACTTGTCCGCCGGCACCCCCAGCACGAACAGATTGTTGTCGAAACTCGGTTCGCTGACCATGGCCAGGATCTTTCCCGTTTCCGGCTCCATGACCACGATGGCGCCGGCCTGGTCCCCAAGGAGGTCCGAACACTCGCGCTGCAGGTTGACATCGATGGCCAGGGTGACGTCGGCTCCGGCCTTGGGCGGTTCCAGGATCACTTCGTTATGCTGGCGGCCGAAAGCGTCCACCTCGACCTGCTTGCGCCCCTTGCTGCCGCGCAACAGCGTTTCCAGGGAATACTCCACGCCCTGTTTGCCCACGGAATCGCCCAGGGACAGCTGGGGATTCTTCTCCAACTCGTCCTCGTTGGCTTCGGCCACATAGCCCAGCACATGGGCCATGAGCGGCCCCAGCGGATAAAACCGCTTCTGGCGGATGACGATTTCCAGCCCCGGATACAGCACGGAGTTGGCCTCGATGCGGGTCAGGGCCTCGAAGGAAAGATCCGTAATCAAAATCAGCGGTTCGAACGGTTTGACACGTTTTTTGCCGCGCCGGAAGGTCTCGGCCAGGGCGGTCCGGTCCACGCCGGTCCATTCCGCCACCTTGTCCAGGGTGGCGTCCACGTTCTCGCAATCCTCGCGGACCAGCCCCAGGGCGAAGCTCGGCTCGCTGATGGCCAGCGGCGTGCCCTTCTTGTCCAGGATGCGTCCCCGGGCCGAGTTGATGAGCACCTGCCGCAGCTGATTGTCCCGGGCCATTTCGGCGAACTTGGCCCCTTTGTGCACCTGGAGGAACCACAGGCGCAGGGTAAACAGGCAAAAGATCGCCAGCACCAGGACCTGCAGCAGGATAAGCCCGGAGCGGGGGGCGTGTTGTTGCGGGGTTTCGCTTTCAAGCCGCATGGTTGTTTACCGGCAGATGCTGATGGATCAGGTAGATAAGGCCCCATTCGATGGGAAAGATCAACGTCTGCAAAACACTTTCCATCATCAACCGCTGCAGGGGGATGGTCCAATCCTGGAGAACGACCATGACATTGATGAGGAGAAAATGCATCGTGCCCAGACACAGACCCAGGATGAACATAAAGAGGAAGTTGCGGGCTTCAAACAGCCAGTGCCCGAAGAAATACAGACCGGCCAACACGCCGTACCATAACAGTCCCGTCCCGAAGGCCAAACTGCCCGTGCCTTCCTGAATGAAAAGCCAGATCAGTCCCAGCCACACCGGGACCGTCCATTTCTCTTCCTGCATGGCCAGGATAAAACCCGGCGCCAAAAAGTCCACCCCCGGGAGCACACTTTGCAACCAGGTCCCGCTGATGGTGAACACGACCCAGAAAACGATGGAAGACGGCCTCATCGGGGAGCGGTCCGGATACTTTTCCGATGTCTTTTCACGTCCGTCCCCTCCGGCACATCCTGGTGCGGACCGGCGGGCGCACCGGGGCCGATACCGGCGGCCGGCGACGCGGGATGCGCGGTGGTCGCGGCCGGGGCGGGGGCCGGAGCAGGGGCCGGGGAAACGCCCGATGGCGCCGGCTGGCCGGTCTTTGCATGGCTCTTGGCCGGCTTGACGATCGGTCCGACCGCAGCCGGCCCGGCGGCATCCGCGGCCGGAGCGGCGCCGGCGGCCGCGTTCTGGGAGGCGGCCACCGGCCCCCGGAACAGCAGGGCCACTTCCTCCAGCTGCCTGGGCGCGAAAAGCGGCGCGGCGTCAATCACCTGGAAAAGCGACGAGCCCGAGCGGCCGATCTTGGTCACCTTGGCCACGGGCAGCCCTTTGGGAAAAATGTCCGCCAACCCCGAGGTCACCAGGATTTCCCCTTCCTCCACCGGCGCGCCCTGGGGAACGTATTGCATGGTCAAATCGTGGTCGGGCCCCAGCCCCTTGAGAATGCCCTGGGTGCGATTGGTCTGGGACACCACCGGAATATGGCTGTTGGAATCGGTGACGAGAAGCACCGTGGCGGCGTTGGGGGACAGCCGGAGCACCCGGCCGACCACCCCGGCGGGGACGACCACCGGCGTATTGATGTTCACGCCGCTGGCGCTGCCCTTGTCGATAAGCAGGGTTTCCAGAGCGGCGTTCGGCCCCAGGCGCTGGGAAACAACCCGAGCCCCCTGGCGTGTCCACTCCTGGGGGGGCGATATGGACAACAGCCGGCGCAGGCGTTCCACTTCCGTGGCATCTTCCCGCAGGTTCGAAAGCTCCACCTTGGCGGCGTCGAGCTCCTGCCGCAGCAGGTCGTTTTCCTGCCGGATGCCGACGAAATACAGATAGCGGTTCAGAAACGACGTCGCCTGCACATGGACCCACTTCCCCGGCGCCAGCATCCACCTGGCGAATTCCAGCCCGGTATGGCTCGCCAGCGTATCGACGTAGCCTGTCCGGATATTCCAGGTAAAAAGGCCCAGATAAAGAAACAAGCCGATGAGCAGGCCGATCGCGATCCGCTGGGGCAAGAGTTTAATCTATCGTGACCTCCTTCAGCACGTCCAGGTTGTCCAGGGCCCGACCGGAGCCGAGAACAACCGTTGAAAGAGGGTCCTCAACCACGGTGATGGGGAGTGACGTTTCCTCGCGCAAAAGCTGGTCCAGCCCGCGCAAAAGCGCCCCGCCGCCGGTCAGCACGATGCCCCGGTCCACGATGTCGGCCGCCAATTCGGGCGGCGTCTGCTCCAAGGCGATCCGCACCGCCTGCACGATGCTTTCCACCTGCTCGGCAATGGATTTCTGCACTTCCTCGGCGGTGATGGTGATGTTCTGCGGGATGCCCGTGACCAGATCCCGCCCCTTGACCTCCATCTCGCCCTGACTGGTGGAGTGGTGGGCCGAACCCACCTGGATCTTGATCTGCTCGGCCGTGGATTCACCGATCAGCATGTTGTACTTGCGCTTGACGTACTGCATGATGGCTTCGTCCATCTTGTCGCCGCCCACGCGCACGGACTTGGAATAGACCACGCCGGACAGGGAGATGACCGCCACTTCGGTGGTGCCTCCGCCGATGTCCACCACCATGTTGGAGGTGGGCTCGGTGATGGGCAGGTTGGCCCCGATGGCGGCGGCCATGGGCTCCTCGATGAGGTAGACCTCGCGGGCGCCGGCGCTCTGGGCCGACTCCTTGACGGCGCGCTTTTCCACCTGGGTGATGCCGGTCGGCACGCAGATGATGATGCGCGGACGCACCAGCCGCCGGGAATTATGCACCTTGGAAATAAAATGACGCAACATGGCCTCGGTGACCTCGAAGTCGGCAATGACGCCGTCCTTCATGGGCCGGATGGCCACGATGTTACCCGGGGTGCGACCGAGCATGCGCTTGGCCTCAAGGCCCACGGAAAGCACCTTGTTGCCCCCCCTGGGGTCCTTTTTCACCGCCACCACCGACGGTTCGGACAGGACGATGCCCTTGCCCTTGACGAACACCAGGGTGTTGGCCGTTCCCAGATCGATGGCCAGATCGTTGGAGAACAGCCCTAAAATCCTATCCAAAATCCTGGACATACCGCCTCGCTTGCCGCAAATTCGGCCCTCGTGATCTCGCAAACGCGTTGTGTTTGCCGATTCGCCCCGTGTTGTCAACGTTTGATTTTCCGGGCCTGTTCACCATGATCCCGCGATATAATACGCTTTCCCGGGCCTTCCGGGCAGTCTATGGCCGTCGGGCCAAGAAAATTCCTCTGGATGCCGGGGGCGCCTGTCCCAACCGCGACGGGACGATTTCCCGAGGCGGTTGTCTCTTTTGCAATGCCGTGGGATCAGGAACGGGTTTGCACCATAAAGGGTTCGGCCTCCGGGCGCAATGGGAGTCGCTCACGCCGCCGGCCCGAGGGCGCGGCGAGGCCCTGGTCGCCTACCTCCAATCCTTTTCCAACACCTACGGCCCGACCGCCCGCCTGGCCGCCCTGCTCGGGGAGTTGGCCGCCCTGCCCGACCTGGCCGGGCTGTGCCTCGGCACGCGGCCCGACTGCCTGGAGGCGGAAAAACTCGCGCTTTTGGCCGCCTTTCCCGGCCCGCCCGTCCGGCTGGAGCTGGGCCTGCAATCGGCCAACGACGCGACGCTCGCCCGCATCAACCGCGGTCACGACGCCGCCTGTTTCGCCCGGGCCGTCCGCGAAGCCGCCGCGCACGGGATCGGCGTCACCGCCCACGTCATGGCCGGGCTGCCCGGCGAGACGATCGCCGATTTCCTGGCCACGATCGATGTTCTCAACACCCTGCCCGTGACCGGCGTCAAATTCCATAACACCCTGGTCGTGGCCGGCGCGGCCCTGGAATCGCTCTACCGGTCCGGGAGCTATGCGCCCATCACCCGGCCGGACTATATCGACGCCGTCTGCGCCGCCATCGCCCGTCTGCGGCCGGATATCGTCATCGAACGCCTCAATGCCGACCCCGCTCCCGGCGAGCTGGTGGCGCCCGACTGGGCCGCCGACAAGCGGAGCCTCCGGCGGGGAATCGAGGATCGCTTGGAACGCGACGACATCCGGCAGGGCTGCGCCTGGGCGGGAGAGGAGAAAAGAGACGATGCCTCCGGCGGCCGGGGGGAATGATGCCCCCCGGACCCCCTCGAAGGGGAAAAGGAGAAAGCCGTATTCGGGCTCTTGGCGACGGGTTGACGCCGTTCCGGAAGGGTGGTCCAGGAGGGGCAATGCCCCTCCTGGCCGCCGGAGGCAGTTCTTCCTCCGCCTCCCGCTATTCCAGCGGCGTATTGGGCACGAAGCTCCAGACGCCGCACGGGCAGGCGTTGGCGCAGAAGCCGCAGCCGATGCACTTGTCGGGATCGGAGACCATTTCGAAGTTGGTGCCTTCGAGCTGCTTGCGCGAAATGGCACCCTCCGGGCAGAGGGTCTCGCACAGGCCGCAGTCCCGGCAGGCGCCGCAGGACGAGCACTGACTGGCGCAGCTGTCGAGATCGTTGAACTCCATGATGCGCGGGTCGAAGTATTCGAGGGTGGCCCGCTTGTAGTCGAGCATGGTGCGCGTGTCCTGGCAGGGACGCTTGCCGGCGAAGATCTCGATGATGGCATGGGCGGCGTCGCGGCCGGAACCGATGGCCTCGGTCAAAAGACCGGGCTTCACGATGTCGCCGATGGCGAACACCTTGGAATCGGTGGTCTGGTAGATGTCGTTGACCTTGATGTAGCCGCGTTCGGAGGCGATGGCGTCGGTCAGGAACTCCAGGTCAGGCACGTCGCCCACCGAGAGGAAGACGGAATCGGCCGGGATCAGGTCACCCGTGGACAGGCGCACGCCCTGGGCCGTGATTTCCTTGGTGAAGCAGGGCCACTGGAACTTGGCGCCGATGGCCTCGGCGTCCTTTTTCTCCTTGCCGAAGGCGGCCGGCTTCTGGATGTCGATCAGCGTGATGTCGTCGGCCCCCAGGCGGGCGGCTTCCGTCGCCACGTCGCAGCCCACGTTGCCGGCGCCGACGATGACGACCCGCTTGCCGACCTTGGCCTCGCCCTTCTTGGCCGCCTTGAGGAAGGTGAGCGCCGGGGTGGCCAGTTCCTTGCCCGGGACGGGCAGCAGACGGGGCTTGTTGGCGCCGACGGCCAGGACGGTGAAGTCGAAATCGCTGACAATCTGGGCGAATTCGTCCTTGCTCAGCGGCTTTTTGAGCTGGATATGGGGCAGGATTTCCTGGGCCCGCTTGATTTCGGCGTCCAGGACGTCGGCCGGGATGCGGCTCGACGGAATGGCCTGCGAGATCTTGCCGCCGAGTTTTTCGGCCACGTCGTAGATCACGGCCTCGTGGCCGGCCAGCCTGAGCTGCCAGGCCACGGACATGCCGGCCGGGCCGCCGCCGATGACGGCCACCCGCTTGCCGGAAAGGGGCGGGAGCTTCGGCATGTGGTCGGCGGTCTTCACGTTGGCCTTGCCGAGCAGCCCCGTATCGAGCGGCAGCATGTGGCCGATATTGCGGGTGCAGCCCTGCATGCACAGATGCGGGCAAAGGTAGCCGCAGACCGTGGCCGGGAAGGGCGTGTAGGCCAGGGCCAGATCCATGGCCTCGTCCATCAGGCCGTCGCGCACGAGCTGCCAGCGCTGTTGCACCGGAATGCCGGTGGGGCAGCTGGCCTGACAGGGCGAAAGGTATTTGCGGTTTTCCCAGACCGGCACGAAGCGGCGCAGTTCGCCGGTGACGATCAGCGGAATCGGGCTGCGGTCGCCCTCGACCAGATCGCCGATCAGCCCGCCGCGTCCCAGCTCGGCGTCCCAGACATGGGCGCGGAATTCGCCCATGGGCCGGCGTTTCTTGCCGGTCTTCTCGAAGGGGCTGCGGGCCAGGAGCAGTTGCCAGTCGCCCGGCACGGCCAGGGTCTCGTAGAGTTCGGGCCGGTCGATGGCGGCCAGGAATATGCGCAGGTTCTCGGTCAGCCAGGCCCAGGCCGCGTCGTCGATGGGCGAAAGCTTGGCGTCGGCCAGGGAAAAGCCCTTGTGGGCCCCCCGGAAGAAGATGCGGCCGCCCACCATGCCGACGCAGGGCCGGTAGCCGAGCACGTTGGCCGGATTCTGGGGCTCGACGCCGCAGACCACGGCCGTGCCGCCGGCCATGAATTCGGCGAAATAGTCGCCCACCGACCCGAGCACGAACATCTCGGGGGCGGCGTGCTTGGGGTTCTGCTTGGTCATGGTCATGCCGCGGGCGCCGATGTTGCCCCCGATCATGACCCGGCCCTGCCCCATGGCGTTGGCCACGCCGTTGCCGGCGTTGCCGAGGACCACGATGTCGGCCCCGGCGTTCAGCCAGCCGACATCGTCCGAGGCCGGGGCATCGACCACGATGCGGGTGCCGGGAAAGCCCATGGCCCCGACCCGCTGGCCAGGAGCGCCGGTGATGCGGACGCTGACGGGTTCGTCCTTGGAGATCCAGAGCCGCCCGCCCAGGCCGTGCTGGCCGTAGGCCTCGATGGTGAGTTCCCGGGCGCCCTTGGTCACGGCCCGCTGGATGCGCTCTTCCAGGACGCGGGAGGAGACGCGGACGCCGTTTTCCATGCCGTGTATCGTGACGGATTCGTGTGCCATGTGCGTACTTGCCTTGCTGCGAAGTTTGCTGTTGCCCCCGGCCTAGACCACGTATTTGATCTTGAGGCGCTCGGCCGCGTGATAGTCGCTGATGCCCAGGGCGTCGGACATGCCGGTGGGCAGCGAAGTGGACCGGCCCAGGGGGGCGACGATCTTTCTCAGTTCCGTGTCGAAGGAAAGGAAGACGTCCACCAGCCGTTCGGCCACCTTTTCCGGGTCCAGACGGCGGTAGAGACGCGGATCCTGGGAGGTGATGCCCTTGGGGCACACGCCGATGTTGCAGACGTTGCAGCGGTCGTGTTCGGACCCCAGGCAGCCGGCGGTGGCCTGCATGAGGTATTTGCCGGACTGGACGGCGCTGGCGCCGAGCATGATCAGGGCGGCGGCGTCCGCGGCCAGGTTGCCGTTTTTCCCGACCCCGCCTCCGGCGATCAGCGGAATCTCGTTCTGTTTGCCGGAGGCGACCAGCGTCAGGTAGCAGTCGCGCAGGTTGGAGGCGATGGGGTGGCCCATGTGGTTGAGCGACACGTTGTAGGCGGCGCCGGTGCCGCCGTCCTCGCCGTCGATGGCCAGGCCGGCCGCGTAGGGATTGCGCACCAGATTGTTTAAGACCGCCGTGGCCGAAGTGGAACCAGAAATCTTCGGATAGACCGGCACCCTAAATCCCCAGGCCATGGACATGGACTGGATCATCTTGGCCACGGCCTCCTCGATGGAGTACTTGGTCTGATGGGTGGGCGGGCTCGGCAGGGAGACGCCCTTGGGCACGCCGCGGATGGCGGCGATCAGCTTGTTGACCTTGTGCCACATGAGAAGCCCGCCGTCGCCGGGCTTGGCCCCCTGGCCGTACTTGATCTCGATGGCGCAGGGGTCCTCCTTCATCTCGGGGATGGCCTTGATGATCTCGTCCCAGCCGAAATAGCCCGAGGCGATCTGGAGGATGATGTACTTGAGAAAGCGCGAGCGCAGCATGCGCGGCGGGCAGCCGCCCTCCCCCGTGCACATGCGCACGGGCATGCCCAGCTCCTCGTTCAAGTAGGCCACGCCCATGGTCAGCCCTTCCCACATGCTGGGGGACAGGGCACCGAAGGACATGGAGCCGACCATCAGGGGATAGATCTCGCGCACGGGCGGCACCCAGGCCTGTTCGGCCAGGGCGGCCAGGCCCTCTTCGGGAGGCTGGACCCGGCCGAGCAGGGTGCGCAGGTCGAACTCGTGCCGGCCGGCGTCCAGGGCCGGATCGGTCAGCATGGAAATGCGGATGAACTTGATCTGGTCGAGCAGACTGTTGGGGTCGTTGCGCCGGCCGCCCCGGGTGCGGGCGGTGCCGCCCCGGTTGTTGTGGAACTTGAGCGTGGTGGCTTCGGGAACCAGGCGCGGGGCGATGGCGTTATTGGGGCAGACCATGTTGCACATGGCGCAGCCGATGCAGCGGTAGGCCGGATCGGTGCGCTGGCGGACGCCGTAATAAATGGAGAAGCTGCTCGTCGGCTTCTTGGCCAGGCCCGGAGTGGTTTCCAGGGTGCGTTTGCGGAACACCCCGAGTTCGATGGCGCTCACCGGGCACACGCTCGTGCAGCGGCCGCACAGGGTACACGTCTGGATATCCCAGTCAATGCGCCAGGGCAGATCGTTGACGCTTAGCGTTGACGGGGTAAGGATTGGAGCTGATTGCATAGGGTGACCTCTTGGCATTCGGGGCGCACGATGGCCGTATCCAGGTGCATGGGTTGAAAATCGGCATGCGGATCGCGGTCGGGGATGGCCGCGTCGAGGCCGCAGATTTCCGACGAAAAGGCGAACAGGCCGGGCCGGCCGCCGACCACGCCGGGCCGCAGCTTCTTGCGGTCCTGGACCAAAAACAGGGTCCCGTCCGGCAGGCAGCCCATGACGCAGTTGGGGCCGTCGATGATGAGCTTGCGGCAGGTCTGCTTGATGCGCACGAGCAGTTCGCGGTCGGGGTGGCCTTCCATTTCGGCGTCGGACAGCGGCGTGATGATGTGCTTGTAGTACTCGATGCCCAGATGCAAGCGGTTGCGCATGAAGTGCATGATGTGGGTGAACACTTCCGAGTCGGACTGGTAGCCGACATAGCCCGGAAACCCCCTGGAGGAGAGATACTCCCGGATGGGCACGAAGGCGGTGTTCTCCCCATTGGTCATGGTGCTGATGCCCTGGATGAAAAACGGATGGCAGGCGTAGAGATTGATGGCGTAGTTGGTGTTCTGCCGGCCCTGGGCCAGGATGCGGCGACAGAAAAGCTCCGGACGGTCCAGGCCCAGGTAGCGGCCGACGGCCAGCGGATCGCCGACTTCCTTGATCATGACGGTGTCGGGCCAGAAGGAGAACACCCGGATGTCGTCGGTAGCCATGCCCATCTCGCGCAACGTCAGGCGCATGCGCAGGTAGGTCAGCTCCCGCTCGGCCTGGGGCAAGGCCTTGACGGTATCCGGCACGGCGTAGGCCCGGGCCAGATAGGTGCCCCGGAGGGGCGTGCCGGCCGGTGCCTCGGTCCTGGGCTCCAAAACGAGGGTCGACTTGGCGAAAAATCCCCGTTCGTCCATATAGGTATCGAGGCGTTCCAGTCCGGCCTCGGTGAAAATGCCGGAGAGAATCGGCGCGTCCTTCATCTCCCCGAAGGGGCCGCCCATGTCATGGAGGAACAGGCCGACTCCGGACCCGTCATGGCCTTCCTTCATGACGTTGAGGGCCTCGATGGCGCGCATGGGGGATACGGGATCCCGGCTGCTGCAGGCGAATAAACGGCACATGGTCTACTCCGAGTAAACGAAATCTATTTGAGGGGGTTTTTTCATAGTGACAAAATAGGCCACCGTAAAGCAAAAAAACAAAATTTGGTGTTTTTTCCGTGGGAAATCAAGTGATTCCAGAGAGAAAGCCCGCCCCGCATTTAATGAAACAAGCAACAATTGCCAATTTTGGCAAAACGTGTGGGCGATATCGCCTGTCCGGAACAGCCCCGCTTCCCCCGGCCGGGGGAACACCGCCCCGAAAAGGCCCGGCTACGGGCAGCCATCGCCTTGCGCCCCGCACCTTGCCGGCTCTTTACAATAAGACAGGACCGGCCGCTGTCCACACACCCGCCCGCATTTCGGGCCCGGCCGCCCCTACCACGTCACCGGCAGGCGAACGGTCTTGCCGGCCTTGTTGTCGAACAGCAGATAGCCGTTGTCGCGGCCAAAGCGGTACAGGTCCCGGGTCACGGCCACATCCTGCGTGCAGTAGGTGATGATCTCGTCCAGCCGGCCTTCCTTCCACCAGGCCAGGGCTTGCAGGCCGTCGGCGGATTTCCGGGCGCCCAGGGTGGCCTTGGCCAGGGTGTCCAGGGACAGGCGGTAGCCCAGGCGCTCGTGGACCCGCTCCAGGATGTCCAAGGTGGGGTAGAGTTCGGGATCGAACGGGGCGGCCCCGGCCAGCACCTTGTAGTCGAACCGGTTGATGTTGAAGCCCACCACCAGGTCGCACCGTGCCAGATCGGCATAGAGCCGGGGCAGCTCCTCCTGGCGGTAGACGCGGAAGTCGTCGATTCCCGAATCGTAGAGCACGGCCACGGACACGCCCATCTTGTGGGCGTTGCCCCAGCCGCCCACCTCGGCGGCCGCCCGCCGGGTCTCGACGTCCAGGACGCCGAAGCGAACCGGCGCGGCGGCCGCCGGCGCCGCGGGGGGGGCGGACGTTTCGTCGGCTTGTGGTTGTTCGTTGCATTCAGGGCGACAGGATGTCTCTTCGGGCAGTTTTCCGGACATGAGAACCTCCAGAAGGAACCGACAGGCCACCTTGTCGATAGGCCGATTGCCTGATCCGCATTTGGGTGATTGCACACAGGACGGGCAGCCCGTCTCGCAGGGGCAGCCGGCCACCACGGCCAGCGTCCGCGAAAGCGCCTCCTCGGCCTTGGCGAAGGCCAGCCGGGCCAGTCCGACGCCGCCGGGCGTCCCGTCGTAGATGAAAACACAGGCCCGACCGACCTGGGGATGGAGCGGAATGGAGATGCCGCCCAGATCGTTGCGGTCGGTCAGGACCAGGAGCGGCAAAATGCCGATCATGGCGTGTTCCATGGCGTGGATGGCACCCATGAAGTGGAAGAGCCGCCGGTCGAGCTCCTCCTGCACCGGCAAGGGGATCACCCACCACAGGCCCTCGGTCTCGAAGACCATGGGCGGCAGGTCGAGCGGCACGATGGACAGGAGCTGGCCGCCGTGGACGGCCCGGCGCTCGTAGCCGGTGACCGTCTCGGTGACCTTCAGGCGTCCGAGAAAGACCGGCGTGCCGCGCACGTCCGTCTCGTCCAGAACCTCCAGGATCTCGGTCGCCTTCTGGCCCCGGGCCCGGGTGTAGTAATCGACCTTGCCCGGCACCACCCGGACCCGGCGTTCGGGAATCTCCAACGCCTCGACCAGATAGGACACGCCCCGATGGATGTAGACGGCACCGGGATGGGTTTCCTTGTAGGCCCGCATCTCGTCGATGCGGCCGATGACCGCGCCGTCCGCCTCGATGGTGAACTGGCCGCCGGTGCCGCGCAGGTTGATGTCGCGGTGGGGGCGTTTTCTGGCGGCGAAGATGCGGCCCCCGTCCTTGGATCGCAGGAGCAGCCCCTTGGCCTCCAGGACGGCCATCGCCTGTCGCATGGCCGGCGAAGCGCAAAACGGCTCGCCGGAAACCAGCGGCAGTTCGGCGGCGGCGCATTCCAGATGCCGGGCGGCGATGACCGGGTTGTCGGGGTTAATCACGGCGCACTCCGGCGGCCGGTCGAAAAAATCGTCCGGATGGCGCATGAAATATTGGTCCAACGCGTCCTCGCCGGCGATCATGACCACGGCCGATTCGCGAAGGGCCCGGCCGACCCGCCCCCCGCGCTGCCAGGCCGACATGACCGAGCCCGGATAGCCGCACAGGATGCACAGATCGAGCCCGCCGATGTCGATGCCGAGCTCCAGGGCCGAGGTGGAGACCACGGCCAGAAGCTCGCCCGAGGCCATGGCCGCCTCGATGGACCGGCGCTCCTCGGGCAGAAATCCCGAGCGGTAGGCCGAGACCCGCGCGGCGTACGGACCGGCCCGCTCGCCGATCCACAGGCTTATAAGCTCCGTCATCTTGCGCGACTGGGTGTAGACGATGGTGCGCAGCCCCCGTTTCAGGGCCGCCGCCAGCAGCATGACGGCGGTGGTGGCGGCGGACTGTTCGGGATTGATGAAAAGGAAATGGCGGGCCCCGGCCGGCGCGCCCGAGGTGGTGACGGTTTCCACGGGAAGCCCGGTGAGACTGGCGGCCAGTTCGCCGGGATTGCCGATGGTGGCCGAGCAGAAAATGAAGCCGGGACTGGCCCCGAACCGGGCGCACACCCGCAAAAGCCGCCGGAAGACATGGGCCATGTGCGAACCCATCACCCCCCGGTAGGTGTGCATCTCGTCCACCACCACGTGGGAAAGGCCGGCGAAAAGCGTGCTCCAGGACTCGTGCCCGGGAAGCAAGGACAGATGGAGCATCTCGGGATTGGTGATGAGGATCTGCGGCGGATTGTCGCGAATCTTGCGCCGGAAATGGGAGGTGGTGTCGCCGTCGTAGATGGCGCAGGTCGGCCGGGCCGACGGCGGCAGGGCAGCCGTCAGCTCGTCGATGGCCTTTTTCTGATCCTGGGCCAGGGCTTTTAACGGATAGAGGAAAATGGCCCGGGAGTCCGGATTGCGGATGACTTCCTCCAGCACGGGCAGGAGGTAGGTCAGGGTCTTGCCGCTGGCCGTGGGCGTGGCCACGGCCACATGGCGGCCGGCCCGGACCAGATCGATGGCCCTGGCCTGATGGGCGTAGAGGCGGTCGATGCCGCGCCGGGCCAGAAGGTCGGCCAGAGGCCGGGGAAAGGGCCGGGACGGAGCGGCATAGGCGGGCGGCGTGGCCGGAAAGACCCGGTGGCAGACCACCAGCCGGCCCAGACGCTCGGAATCGAGCAATGCGTCCACGTAGGCCGCCACGTCGTGGTCGGCCTCGGGGCAGGGGGAAAGGGGCGCTTCGCTCGGTCGCATCGGCATGGTGGTACGTCTTGAGTGTAAACGGTCATGGTCCAAAATGGCAATGAAGGCAAGGCATGGCCGAAAGCCGAAAAGCCGGGGGACCGTGGCCGAAAGGCTTGCGCGTGCGCCGGGAACATGGTGTAGAGGGTGGTGAAATGGCACATGCGGCCGGATGTTCGGGCCATACGGCCGCATCATGGACCGGCAACCTGCCCGCAGAGTTTCCTCCATGCGCTCCACGCGTCTCTTCGGCCTCGATTCCCTCCGGGGGTCCCTGCGCCTTTTCACCTTTCTGCTGGTGCTGTTGCCCGTGGCCCTGGCCGGAACCTTTTTTTCCCTGTTCGATCGGGAACGCATCCTGCGCGTGGAGCAGACGCAACTGCTGGCCGCCCTGCGCCAGGACCGGACCGTCATTCGGTCCTGGCTGGAAACGCGCCTGGAAAACATCACCTTCCTGGCCGACCAGGAGCCGGTACGCCAGGGGGACAGAGACTTCCTTGCCCGGAGTATCCGGGGATACCTGCAGGCCCACAGCCATATTTACACCGTGGTCTATGTGAACACGGACGGCGTCGTGGCCTTCGACCCCAAAGGCAACCGGGGTCTCTACCTGGGGGATCGGGACTACATCGCGGCGGCCAAAGCCGGCCGGGCCTCCATTGCCACCGTGGACGCCAGCCGGGCCACGGGAGGGCCCTTGTGCGTCGTATGCGCCCCGGTGATCGACCTCGCCGGCCACTATGCCGGCGCCATCTTCATGCCCGTGGAACTGGTTTCCCTGGATCACATCCTGGGCCAAACAGCCCTCGTCAAGGGAACCGGCGCCGTACTGACCGACAGCCAGGGCCGCATTCTCGCGCCGACCGGGGCGGCGGCCGCCGCCAACGGGGCCGTCGTGGCCGAAGCCCTCCAGCGGAAGCTGCCGCCGTCCGGTCGCGGGGCCATCTTCCGCAACCGGGACGGCCTGGAAATGGTGGGCGCGGCCCTGCCGCTCCAGATCGACGGCTGGCGGCTGGTCCGGGAGATTCCCACCGCGACGGTCCTGGCCGGCTACCGGCGCCAGCCCCTCTTCGTGGCCCTCGGCGGCCTGGCCACGGTCCTGTTGATTACGCCGCTGGTGCTGCAGTTCTGCCGCCGGCTGGAACGGCCCATGGGCGTTCTCTCCCGCTATGCCCGGGAGCTTCAGGCCAAACGCTACGACATGGCCTGCTCCTCCAAGGAACTCCATGGCATGCCCGTTGAAATGCGGGAACTCTTCGAAACGTTTTGCACCATGGCCAGCGAGGTACGCCGGCATATCGAGGAATCCGAGCGGTTAAGCATCCAGGACCCGCTGACGGGGCTTTATAACCGCCGGTTTCTTTTCGACGGCGGCGCCAAGCTGTTGGAAGCGGCCCAGCGGGCCAAACGGGCCTGCTGCTGCCTGATGCTCGACGTGGATCACTTCAAGGAGGTCAACGACAGCCATGGGCATCAGGTGGGAGATCAGGCCCTGGCCCATATCGCCTGGAGCATCGCCAGCTGCGCGCGCAAATCCGACCTGGTGGCCCGTTACGGCGGCGAGGAGTTCGTCGTGCTGTTGACCGGCGCCGACCGGGACCAGGGGCGGGCGCTGGCCGAACGGATTCGCCGCGCCCTGGCCGACAGGCCGTGCCGCATCCAGGGCCGCGTCCTGCCGGTGACGGTCAGCATCGGGGTGGCCGAAGCCCGCCAGGAAGTCCACTTCGGCGCCGGCATGCTGGACGACCTGCTGGTCAGGGCGGACCGGGCCATGTACCAGGCCAAGGCCGCCGGTCGGGACCAGGTGGCGGTCGAGACGTAAGGAGCCGGCGGCCTACTTGGGCGAGTAGCCCCTGGCCTTCATGCACTTATCCACGAGTTCCTTGGTGCGGTCCTCCCGGCCATCCTTGTCCGGCAGGTTGCCGGTGGCCTTGGCCGCCTCGAAGTCGCACTCGTTATAGTCTTTTTCCTCCTGGACGGAGGAGGCGTTGGGATTTTTGTAATAGGTTCTGCCGCCGCAGCCGAAGGCGCAAAGCGCTACGAATAAAACACCCATGGCCGTATATTTCATGGCACACTCCCTGGCGAGGACGAGACCGGCACGACCGCCGGCACCTGCGGCCGGCGGTCGTGCCTTTTCGGCTAATGTCCCGTGAGTTTATACTTTTTCAACTTATATTGCAAAAGGCTTTTGGAGACGCCCAGCATCTCGGCCGCCTTGACCTGGACGAAATTGGAGCGGGCCAGGGCCCGACGGATCAGGGCCGCCTCGATCTTCTCCAGGGTTTCATTCAGGTTGATGGTCACGGGCAAAAGGTCCACGGCGGACTTGTACTGGCTCTCCTCGTCCCGGATTTCACCGGGCAGGTCCTCCACCCCGATCAGCTCGGAGGCGGCCAGCACCACGCACCGTTCCACCACGTTTTGCAACTGGCGCACGTTGCCCGGCCATTCGTAGGCCGTGAGATAATCCATGGCGTCCGGACTGAATCCCTTGAACTTCTTGTTGTTCTCGGAAGAATACCGATCGAGGAAATGGGCGGCCAGGATCGGAATGTCCTCCCGGCGCTCCCGCAGGGGAGGCGTTTCGATGTGGACCACGTTCAGGCGATAGAACAGGTCTTCCCGGAAGGTGCCCTTGGCCACGTCCTCGGCCAGATTGCGGTTGGTGGCGGCCAGGATGCGGATGTCCACCTCGATGAGTTCGCTGCCGCCCACCCGCTCGAACTTGCGCTCCTGGATGACCCGTAAGAGCTTGACCTGCAGCTCGGCCGACAACTCCCCGATCTCGTCGAGAAAGATGGTGCCCTCGTGGGCCATCTCGAACCGGCCGCGCTTGCGGGCCACCGCCCCGGTGAACGAACCCTTTTCGTGGCCGAAAAGCTCCGATTCGAGCACCCCGGAAGCCAGGGCCATGCAGTTGACCGAAATAAACGACGCATTTTTCCGGGGCGATCCGTAGTGGATGGCCTTGGCGATCAGTTCCTTGCCGGTGCCGGATTCGCCGGTAATCAGCACCGTGGACCGGGTGGGCGCGGCCTTGGCCACCATCTCCAGCACCCGCTGCATGGCCTTGCCCCGGCCGACGATGTTCTCGGCGGTGAACTGGTCTTCCAGGGATTGGCGCAGGAGCATGTTTTCCCGCTGGGACGCGGCGAAACGGGCGGCCTTTTCCACGGTCAGGAGCAACTCGTCGTTGGCAAACGGCTTGGCGATATAGTCGAAGGCCCCGAGCCGCATGGCCTCCACCGCCCCCTCGATGCTGCCGAAGGCGGTCATGATGATGACCGGGATGTAGGGATAGTTGCGTTTGATGTGTTCAAGCACCTGCTGCCCGCTCACCTTGGGCATCTTCATGTCCGTGATGACCACATCCACTTCCGATTCTTCCAGAAAGGCCAGGCCGGTTTCCGGATCATCCAGGGCGGTGATGGTGTAGCCGGCATCGGTGAGCATGGCCTCGAGCAGGAGCAGATAGTTCTTTTCGTCGTCGAGAATCAGAATCTGGCTGGGCATACGGTATTTCGTTCTCCGTGGCGGACAGACCGAGGGCCGGCCCGCCATCCCGTCAGGCGGCGGGAGGAAAGGTCATGGTCACCAGGGCGCCGCCGTCCGGGGCGTCGTCCAGGCTGAGGGTGGCCTTGTGGCTTTCCACGATGTTGCGCACGATGGCCAGGCCCAGGCCCGTGCCCGCGTCCTTGGTGGTGAAAAAGGGGTCGAGCAGCCGGTCCTTGTTCTCGGGGCAAAACCCCGGTCCGCTGTCGGCCACGGACAAAAGGACGTTGTCCTCCGAAGCCCTGGCAGTCACGACAATGGCCGGAGCCCGGGTTTTTTCCTTGTCCTCGGCCAGGGATTCCAAGGCGTTGGACAGGACGTTGTAGACGGCCCGGTAGAGCAGGTCCTTGTCGCCGCACACCACCAGCCCCGGCGCGTAGTCCAGGGTGACCGCCACCCCCTGCTCCTCGCACTTGGAGTCGAGGAACGTCAAGGCCTGATCCAGCACCATGGCCAAATCCACGGGGTCCTGCCGGGGCGCCTTGGGCCGGGCATAATCCAGGAAGTCGCCCACGGTCTTGGACAACCGCTTGGACTCGTCGAAAATGGCCGAAAGCAGCTTGGCGTTGACCCCGTCGGAATCCTTGTTGCGCTTGAGGAGGAGCTCGGCGGTGGACCGGATGATGCCGAGGGGATTGCGGATCTCATGGGCGATGCCGGCCACCATCCGGCCCATGCCGGCCAGTTTTTCCTGCTGCTGCAACTCCCGCTCGAGCTGCTCCCGCTCCTGGATGCGCTGGGCATTGATCCGCCCGGCCCGGCTGATGATCATGCGCAGCATGACAAAGAGCAGCAACGCGGACGACAAGGAGGTGACGACGATGATTCGCTGGAAATCCACCACCTTCTGATAGTCCTCGGTGATGTCCTGGGAAAACTCCAACACGCCCATGATGATGCCCTGGGGATTGCCGGGCACCAGCGACCGCTCGGTGCGCAAGGGGTAAATGGTGCGCAAAATCACCGAGTCGCTCTTGAGATGGAAGTCGATGATGCCGCTTAAAAAGCCGACCCGGCTCACGAGCTGGAAACTCGACGTGCCCTGGTCCATGGCCTCGCTGATGGCCTGGCCGGCATACCCGGCCTGCCCCACCAAGTCCTTATCGGTACAAAACGACACCTTTTTGTCGAAGCCGTAGATGCGCACCTCGTTGACGTGAAAGCTGTGGATGGTGGACTGGACGGTTTTTTCCAGCCGGTCGTACTGGGCCGGCTGGGACAGGTCCACCCGGCCGAAGCCGATGACGGTCGGCAGGGTGAAGCGCTGGTAGATCTGATGGTTGAGGTTTTCGGCCAACAGCAGGGCGAATTTCTGCTGCTTGGCCAGCACGTCCTGGCGGGCGTAGTTGGACAGAAAGATGGACAGGAACAGGTTGACCAGAAGGATCAGGGCCAGGGAGCTCCAGGAGAGGAACTTGACGAGCCCCAGGGACTGGTCGCCGTCCGATCGGGCGGTCTGTTTCACGGATGCACGCTCCTTGGCCGGCCCTTCCGCCACGGGGCGGGTCGATTCCCGGGGCGATTACAGTTTTTTGAGGAAATTGCCCACCAGGGTGAGGGCGCTTTCCAGAACGGCGTCGCTGGTGGCGTAGGAAAAGCGCACGCACCGGTCGTCGCCAAAGGCCGCGCCCGGCACCGAGGCCACGCCGATCTCGGTCAAAAGGGCCTCGGACAAGGCCGTGGAATTCGGAATGGCCGGCGTATAATAGGCGGCCACGCTCGGGAACAGGTAGAAGGCCCCGTCCGGACGGGGGCAGACGGCCCGGTCCCAGCCGGCCATGATGGCCAGGGACAGATCCCGGCGATGGGCGAAGGTCCGGCGCATCCGCTCCACGCAGTCCATGGGCCCGGTCAGGGCGGCGATGGCCGCCTTCTGGGCCACGGTACAGACGTTGGAAGTGGACTGGCTCTGGAGGGTGGTCATGGCCCGGACCACTTCCGGGTGGGCCAGGCAGTAGCCCACGCGCCAACCGGTCATGGCGAAACTCTTGGACAACCCGCCCACGATGGCCACATGGTCCGGATGCCTGGCGAAGTGGACGGACAGGGAAGCCGGCGTGGCCGGTTCGTAGACCAGCCGGTCGTAGATTTCATCGGCGATGATGCGGATGTCCCGGTCCACGGCCCAGTCCATGATGGCGGCCAGGGCCTCGGCCGTGTATTGGGCGCCGGTGGGGTTGCACGGGGAATTGAGGATAAGGGCGCGGGTGGCCGGCGTGACGGCCCGGTCCAGTTCCGCCGGCGTCAGGAGAAAGCCGCGTTCGGGGGAACTCGGGACAGGCACGGGCACGGCTCCGGCCAGCCGGAGCATATCCGGGTAGCTCACCCAGTAGGGGGCCGGGACCAGGACCTCCTCCCCGACGTTGAGGGTGGCCAGGAAAAGGTTGTAAAGGGCCTGCTTGCCGCCGTTGGTGGCAATGACCGCCTCGGCCGGGACGGTCACGCCGTAGGTTTTCCCGAAGAAGGCGGCGACGGCCTCGCGCAGATCGGTCAGGCCCGGCACCGGCGTGTAGCGGGTCCAGTTCTGGTCAATGGCGATTTTGGCGGCGGCCTTGATATGCTCCGGCGTGGGGAAGTCGGGCTCTCCGGCCGACAGGTCCAGAACAGTCCGGCCCTGACGGCGCAACGCGGCGGCCTTGGCGGCCATGCCGAGCGTGGCCGAGGGAGCGATAAGACGCATACGAAGGGCGGTGCGCATTGCCCGAAATCCTTGCGTTAAAGGTGCTCAAAAGGGGCCGAGAACCAACGGCGGCGGCAAAAGTAGTGAATTTGCCGACAAAGGTAAATCAGATGGAGCCGAGTCCACAAAAAAACGTGTGCCTGCCCTTTGCCGCCCCCCTGGTGCGGGCGAGACTGGTGCGCCGGTTCAAGCGCTTCTGTCTGGAGGCCCTGGGGCCGGACGGCCCGTTGACGGCCCATACCAACAACACCGGCTCCATGCTCGGACTGCTGCGCCCGGGCGGGGAGATCGCCCTGTCGGTCTCGGCCAACCCCAAACGCAGGCTGCCCCATACCCTGGAGATGGTCCGGATACCGGATTTTCGGGGGCCGTTCTGGGTCGGCGTCAACACCCTGACCCCCAACCGGCTTTTCCGGCTGGCCTTCGCCGCCGGGGCCTTGCCCGAGCTTTCCGGCTACGACCGGCTGCGCCCCGAGCCGGTTTTCGCCGGCGGCCGGCTGGATTTCGCCCTGGCCGGACCGGCGGGGGAATGCATGGTCGAGTGCAAGAACGTCACCCTGGTCGAGGACGGCGCGGCCGTGTTCCCGGACGCGCCGACCGAACGCGGGCGTAAGCATCTGGTGGAGCTGACGCGGCTGTGCCACCTGGGACATGGCCGGGCGGCGCTTTTTTTGCTGGTGCAGCGCCCGGACGGGGGCTGCTTCGCACCGGCTGACGCGGTGGACCCGGACTACGGCGCGCTTTTGGCCGAGGCCCTGGCCGCCGGCGTCATGGTGCTGCCGTACCGGGCCCGGGTCGGTCCCGAAGGCATCGTCCTGGGCCGGCGTCTGCCCCTGGCCGCCGGCCTCCTCTCGGGAAACCTTCCTGGCCCTGGCGAGACCGGCAACGGTTTTTCCTCTTGAAATGGGACGAGGGAAACCCCATTGTCGCCATGGCGCGGCAGCGTCAGGCACGGGCCCGATGCCCGAACCCGATCCGGGGGCGACCCGTCACCCGGGCGACAAACGGCGAGGAGGCGATATGCGGCGTATTTTCGTGGCAATTTTTCTGGTTGCCCTGGTGTTTTCCGGCCTGGGCTGCGCCAAGCACCATTTCGCCTCCCTGGACGAAGTGTTCATCCTCTACGACGTGGATAAAAACGGCGTCATCACCAGGGAAGAATTCCTCTCCCAGTGGAAAGACCAGAAAAAAGCCGCTGCCGCCTGGGAAAAGGTCGACAAGGAGGGGAAGGGCTCCATCAGCCGCGCCCAGGCCAATGACATTCCCCTCGATGTCTGGAGCGATCTGGAAGTGGACAATATACACTAGCCGTCCGGCGGCGTTGCCGGCCCGGCTGCCGGCAGGAGCGCCGCAGCGGTTTGGCCAAGGCGGCAGGGCTTCCCGCGGCACGGAGGGCAAACGGACCACGCGTTGTGCTCCGGGGAATCCTGATGTATCCAGAAAACGTCTTCCGGCGACGGATGTCTTGCCGTTACGGGCAGCCTATCCGGCGGTCCAGGATCGCCAACCCGAGATTTTTCGAGCACCCCATGAAACGTCCCTCCCTCTCTTTCCTGTGCCTTGCGCTGCTGCTCCTTGGCGCATCCCCCCCCGTCCGGGCCGAAACCGTCGCGTTCCAAGGCAAAAGCGTGTGTCCCATCCGGTGTGAGATGGTCTGGCCCTTTGTGCGGGATTCCGCCAAAGCCAAGGCCATCAGGCAGGACAAGGGAATCGCCATGGCCGTCAGCGTCCAGCCCGAGGCCCAGGACTCGGAAAAATCCGGCGTGGCCCTGGGAGCGAGCCTACCCTATCTGCATGTCCTGACGGTCAACGCCCAGCTCGGCCAAACGGTGAACGGGGGTGCCCCCCTTCTGACCTTCGAGATGCCCCCGGATCGGGTGATCTCCGAGCGGGAACATCTGTCCCGGGCCAAACTGGACGCGTTGGAGCGCTCCCTGGCCGGGGTCAACTATCAATTGGCCATGCAGGGCCTGCAGCAGGAGGAAGTTGAAAAGGCGGTCTCCCTGAAGACGGCTCCTCCCAGTACGGCCCGGATTTCTTCACAGGGTTTTGAGGCGCTGCTCAAGAAGCGCGACGCCCTGACCGCTGCCTACGAAGTGACCAAGGCCCGCTATGACGACGACATGCAAATCGCCCATGACAGGTTCGGCAAGGACTTGGACCTCCGCCATTTCCCCAGAAAAGACACCATAGGGGCCTGTGCGACAGGCCGTATCCTCTGGGTAAACGCCAGCTGTGTCCCCGGAATGGTCTTCACCAAAGAAACGAAGCTCATTATCATCGGCCAGATGGACCCCATCCTCGTCCAGGCGGCGGTACATGAGATCGCCGCGCACAAACTCACGATTGGGGACCAGGCGGCCCTCACCTTCGCCAGCCTGCCGGGCCAGACGTTTCATTCCACCATCGCCAAGATCGACTATATGCCCCAATCGGCTTCGTCTCAGGAGCCCTCGTACTACCAGGTCGAACTGTCCCTGGCCAATCCGGACGCGCGCATCAAGGAAGGCATGCGTTGCGACGTCTCGGTCACCGTCTCCGGCACGCCCCGGCAGTAAGCCGCGGGCAGCAGGCGGGGAGAAGACGCAGGCGCGACCGCCTGCGTCCACGCCCAAACCGGCCTCCCCTATCTCCGGCAAAGCATCGGATTGTTGTTACTCAAAAGCTTCACGAAAATTTCGCCGGTCCCGGTAGCGAACACGATCTTTCTCCCCCGCTCGCCGCCGACGTTGGAGGCGGCCACCCGCAGGCCCAGCTCGGCCAGGGTGGAGAAGGCCGTTTCCACGTTGCGCCGGCCGACGGACATTTCCTCGGCAAAAAGTGCGCTGGCCCCGCCGAACACCTTGCATTCGATCTCGTAGCGGCTGATCCCCCGCCGCTCCAATCGGGCAAAAAGGGTCCGGATGGCCGTGTCCACGAACTTGTAGGGAGAGCTCTCCGGATCATGCAGCCGGTATTCCTCGGCCCGGGGGAGAAGCGCATGAAAAATGCCGGCCAGCCCCCGGCCCGGAACGAAAAACGTCACCGACACACAGGAACCGAGCACGGTGTGGGCAATGGTGGGCGATTCGTAGATCCCCCCTTGCCCCACGTTGAGAAACGCGGGCCGGTGGTCGGGATAGCGCTCTAGAAGGTCTTGCATGGTGCACCGGCTTCTTCGTCATCCGCATCGAAAGGGTTGTCCGCAAGCCCGAGACTGCTTAAGGCCTCCAGCAGGGTGGCCGGTGTGAAGGGTTTGGTGACGTAGGCCTGGGCCCCGGAATCATACTGGGCCCGCAGCATGTTGACGGGATCGTCCAGGCTCGAAAGCATCACGGCCGGGACGCCTTGTTCCACGGACAGGCCGGATTCGGCCTCCAGGCGGCGAATGGCGGCCAGGGCGTCATGCCCGTTGAGCTCAGGCATGAGGATGTCCATGACCACCAGATCATAGCGCGTGCCGGCGGCCAGGGCGGCCGCGAACAAGGTCACGGCCTCGCGTCCGTCGGCGGCCTGGTCCGAAACGAAGGTGCCGCCCAGGGCCTGGGTAATGAGGTGGCGTTGGTAACGGCTGTCATCCACGATCAGCACGCGCGGCATGGGGGACCTCCCGGAGGACAGTTCTTTTGTTCGCGGCCGGAAGCCGCAAGCGGACCATGCGGCTCTCCGGCTTCGGCCAGGGCGACCCGCAACAGCCCGGGCACATCCACAACCAGGGCCATATCGCCGGACTCGGTCACCGTGCCGCCGAGCACACCCTCGATCCTGCCGAGGGCCTTGCCCAGATGTTTGAGCACGGCCTGCTTGCGGCCGATGACCGCATCCACCACGATGCCTGCCCGACGTTCGCCCTGAGAGACGGCCACCACATGGGATTGTTCGGGCACGGCCCCGGGAATCCCGAGAAAATGCCGCAGGCAGACGAGCGGCATGGCCCGCCCGCGCAGGTCCATGACGCCCCGGCCTTCCCGGAGAAGGCAATGCTCCGGCAGTTCCAGGCATTCCTCCACATAGTCCAGATGCAGAAAATACGAAACGGCGGCGCAGTGCACTTCCAGGCAGTCGATGATGGCCAGGGACACGGGCAGGCGGATGGTGAACGAAGCGCCGCCCCCGGGAACGGAAGCCACCTCGATGCGACCGCGCAGGGCGGCGATGCCCTCGCGGACGGCATCCATGCCCACGCCCCGCCCCGACACCGCCCCCACGGCCGCGGCCGTGGTCAGGCCGGGAAGGAAAATCAGGTTCAGGGCCTCGGCTCCCGCCGGTCGGTTGTCCGGATCCACCATACCGGCGGCCACGGCCTTCTCCCAGAGCCTCTCCACGTCGATGCCGGCACCGTCGTCGGCAATGACGATCATCACGTCGTTGCCGTCCTGCCTGGCCGAAAGCGTGATGGTTCCCCGCCGGGGCTTGCCCCGGGCATCCCGGATATCGGGGAGCTCGATGCCGTGGTCCACGGCGTTGCGCAGGAGATGAATGCAGGGGGTGTTGAGCTGTTCGATGACGGCCTTGTCCAGCTCGGTGTTCTCCCCGACCATGATCAGTTCCGCTTCCTTGCCGAGGGCGGCGCAGGTATCGCGCACCAGGCGGCGGTATTTGGGGAAGCTCACCTTGATGGGCAGCATCCGCAAGCCGAGGACCTGATCGCGCAACAGTCCGGCCAGGCGTTCGACCTCCTCGGCCACATCCCGCAATTCCGCATCGCCGCGCCGCGTGGACAGGGCGGCCAGTCTGGACTGGGCGATGCCGAGCTCACCGACCCGATCCACCAGGATGTCGAGTTCCCGGGCCGGAATGGCCAACTTGCGAATGTGCTCTTCCGCTTCGGCTGCGGTCGGTTCGACCGAAGCGGGACGTTCCGTGTCCGAGGCGGGCGGCGTCGGATCGAGCAGGGCCTGCAGCCGGGCCAGGTCGGACGCCACGTCCCAATCCCGGGCCGTGGCCGCGTGCTCGGCCATGTTCTTGATGCTGTCGAAGGCGGCCAAAAGTTCCCCGATCAGGCCGGGAGTTACGGGCAGCGTGCCGTCGCGGACCAGGGTCAGCACCGATTCGACGGCATGGCACAGCGAGGCCAGCGGCACCAGGCCGAGGGCACCGGCATCGCCCTTGATGGTGTGGGCGGCGCGGAAGACGGCCTCCACCTTGGGACGCAAAGAGGAAGCGCCGGCGGTTTCCAGGTCCAGGACCGCCGCCTCGATGCCCCGAAGCTGTTCCAGACAGCTTTCGGTGAACAGTTCATAGAGTTTTTCGTCTTCGACCATGGCTACCGGCAACAAGGGAGGATGCCAGCAACCACTCTACGGCCCAAGGCTGCAGGAGGCAAGACGACAAGGGCCGGGAAGACATGCTGGCCCCGAATTTTCGGAGCCGCCGTCACAGGGAGCGGACATCCACGCCGGTGGTGGCCCGAATGTGTTCCCGCAGCCGTTCCAGCCGGGCCGTCAGGTAGGCCAGCTCGAAGGCGTCCGGCAGCTCCTGGAAATCCTCCACGCCCGGATCGGAGGTCTCCAGGTCGATATGCACCAGGGCGGCTACCAAATGCACGTAGGCGGAATAGGAAGGAAAATCGAGACGATTCCCCGGGGCGCGCAGGTTTCGGGCGAATTCCAGGGCCTCGACGTACGGACTGGCCGGAGATGTCGCGTCCGACATGGGGCGAAACCTCCTTCCCGGGGCCGCGCTCCGGGACGCTCCCCAGACCGGGAGCCGTCTCTTTTCGAACAGGGCCTAATTATTGCTGCGGATTGAAGACCTGGAAGGTTTTCTTGACGGACGTCCCGTCCTCGGCCACGGCAGTCAGCGTCCAATCGCCGGTGGCCATCTCCCATTCCTTCGAGAAGGTGAAGGTACAGTTGTATTCCTTGCCCGTCACGACGTCGACCTCGGACTCGTTCTTGAACACCACCTCGTTCTTGGACGGATCGATGAGTCCGGGCGAACTGGTGGTGATCTTGACCTTGGACGAGCCTCCGGCCGGAGCCAGGGTCTTGAAGCGCAAGCCGAACCGGGTCCCCAGCTTGCGTGGCACGGCCGTCGTCACCGTGGCCACCGCTCCGTTCTCATCGAAGATGCCGTAATCCACCAAAACGATGGTCGGTTCCTTGGGCTTTTCTTCCTTGCTGCCGAAGCCGAAGAAATGCAGCGTCGAGGAACAGGAAGCCAAAAGCAGGCACAACACGGGCAAGATCGCAAGCAGGCGTTTCACGCGCGTTCCTCCAGGGCCGAAACGGCCACGGTGATCATGGTACAGGCCCCAATGACGCCAACCGCCGTCCGTGTCAAGGGCGGCAACCATGGGAAACGGCCGTTCTAGCGGCCGGGAGTCCCGAAAACCAGGGCCTGCAAAGGTGTTTTGCCGGCGAAAAAGGCCGAGAGACCGGGGCGTTGGTCGGCCGCGAGGCGCAAGCCGCAGACGGGCAGCGGGCCGGGCTCGCCGCCGTAGAGGTTCACGGCCCGATCGCAAAAGGCCGCCGGCACGAAATCCGCCGCCAGACGCAGCACCGAGGCCGAGCCCTCCTCGTAGACGAGCAGCGGCTCGGCATACCGTTCCCGGTCCGGCCCGAGGATCAGATTGCCCGTGCGGGCCAGGGTTTCCTCGACCCGGGCCGGGGCGACGCCGGCCCATTTGCCGAGCAGCTCGCCGAAGCTCGGGCGCAGGGCCAGATAGTAGAACGGGTCGATCTTGAGGGCCACGGACACGCCCGGCACGTTGAGAATGGTCGGCGATTCCCGGTAATGCCGGCCGAGGGCCTCCAAAAGCCGGGTCAACACTTCGCTAAAATCCACGAGCATGGCCGCTACCCTCCACGGTTACGGGCCACATCGAGCAGGTGCGGGGCCAGTCCCCCCATATCCCGGGGAGCGCACCCCAGCACCTCGCGCCAGACCTCGTCGGATTCCATACAAAAATAGAGACCGCGCGAAAAGCCGTGTGCGGCCAGCCTGGCGGCCAAAAAACGAAACTGCCGCACGCGCAGCGGCCGCAGGAGCCGTTTTTTGCCATCGGGGCCGACCACGAATTCGTTGGTCATGTAGCGCGGAATGGGCCGGCCTTCGGCGGCAAGCCGCCCCGGCAGCTCGGGCAGGCAACGAAACGACCCCAGGCTCATGTAGGCGATGTCCCGGGGACGCAGGTAGTCGAAAATCATGTCCACCGTGGCGGCATAGCCCCGCTCCCAGCCCGGAAACAGGCAGATCGGATCGAAATGCAGGCAGACCCGGAACCCGGCCCGGACGCATTCCCGGGCCGCCGCCAGCCGCGCTTCCAGGGGGGCCGTCTCCCGCTCCTCGCCGGCCACGATGTCCGGGGCGTTGACCGACCATGACGGCAGCACCCGGTCCGGATGCGGTCCGGCCGCCATCCAGGTGAGGTCCGCCGTCTTGGTCTTGAGCTCCAGGATCACGTTGTCATAATCGGCCAGGAAGCCGAGCAGCTCCCGGGTATGGCCGGTCACGGGCTCCAGGGCCAGGGCGTCGGCGAACTGGCCCGTGCCCACCCGAAACGGCCGCGTCCGGTCCCGGCCGAAAATCCGGCCCAACTCCTCGAACATGGCGTCGGTGTTGGCAAAAGCGGTCAGGGTCCGATCCCGGAAATAGGCCCGCAGGATGCAGTACGAGCAGTCCATGGGGCAGTTCTCGCCGATGTGGATGATCTGGTAGCCGCAGCAGCGATAGTACCGGGTCCCCGGGCAGGGCCGCAAGAACCGCCCCTTGTGGGCCTTGATGTGAAGGGCCCGGCCGCCGGCCGGAGCCGGCGGCACCGCGGCGTCCGCTTCGAGCAGGCTCACCGCCGCCTCCGGCAAGGCGGCCCGGGCCCGGGCCGCCATGGCCGAGCCGGCCACGGCAGCGTCCACGGCCAGACGGGTGATGTCCCACAGGGGACGGCTCATGCCGCATCCCCGGCGGCCGCGGCCAGGTGCAAAATCTGCGGCAACGCGGGGCTTTCCGCCATGGCGGCGAGCCGCCCGGCCGCCTCGGTCAGGTCCTCGGCGCCGCGGACGGTGACCTCCACGGTCACGGCGTCGGCCTCGAAGCCCTGGCTCGGCTTGAGCCGCACCCGACTGCCCCGGGTCAGCTCCCGGGCCAGGATCGCGAACCGGGCCTCCAGGCTGGTGGTGGCCGGGTAACGCATCCGACGCAGGGCGGCGAGCAACCCGGCCGCCAAGTCGTTGGGGGAAAGCCCCCGGCCGAGGAGGTCCGGAGCGCCGGACCGGGCCAGGACGGCCGCCGGCGTCTCCCCGGCCATGGCAGCCGCCTCCCGGGTCCAGGCCAGCACGTTTTCCAGATTGGCCCGGGACCAGCGCAACGCGGCCAAAAGCGGCGCAAAAGCGGCCAGCGTCTCCGTGTCGCAGCCGGCCAAGGTCCCGGCGGCGGCCAGCGGCAGATGCCCCGAGGCCAGAAGCGCGTCCAGCGGCGGCGGCAGGGTCAGCCAGCGGGCCAGAAGCCTGGCCCGCCGGTCGCCGGCAGCGAACAGGTACGGCCCGGCCAGGGTCTCGAAATCGGCCTGGCTCCCATGGGCCAGGAAATAGCGGCCGGCCGCCAGCAGCATGGGGTCGGTCACGGTGCGGCCCAGGTTGGAGGCCAGGTAGAGGACGCCCAGGCGCAGGGCCGGGGAGAGGGCCGTCACGGCCGGCGGCAGATCTTCCGGTTCGGGGACCACGGCGGCCAGGGGCCGGCCCCTGAGCCGGCGCAGGGCCTCGGCCCGCCGCGCTCCGGCCGCCAGCACCGGCCGGTCGCCGTCAAAGACCACCAGGGCCGGCGTGGTCTGGCCCAAACAGGAGAGGGAGGCCAAAAGCGCGTCGTCGGGCGGCACGAACCAGAACAGATGCCCGGCCGTGATTTCCAGATCGCGTGGATGGAAAAAGTATGTCCGCACGGTGTCGTTATCTTTATGGTTTTTCAGTAGATTTCATGATTCCAGGATGTTGCCGCCTTGACAAGGGGTGACGCCTGCTCCAATATGCCCAAACTCGCGGAAAAGCCAAGGGCTTGAAAATGCCTCGGAATTCCACGCCTGGCTCTTTCTCTCCTTCGGATCGTCACCCGGCTGCCTGATGGCGGCTCGCGATAAGGTACTGGGAAAACGCCTCGCGGCGTTTACACACCGTGACAACGCCTAGCATAAGGGAGAAGGGAATGTCGGAAAACATTGTCAACCAACGCACCTACGCCCTGGTCGGCCATGGCGGCTGCGGCAAGACCTCGGTGGCCGAGATGCTCCTGTGCACTGCGGGAGCCGTGCCCCGCCTGGGCAAAATCGAGGACGGCACCACCGCCCTCGACTACGAGCCCGAGGAAATCAAGCGCCGGGGCAGCACCCAGCCCGGCCTGGCCGCCTTCCTGTACAACAAGAACCGGCATTTTCTTCTCGATATCCCCGGCGACAGCAGCTTCAACGGCGACCTGCCCATCCTGCTCACGGCCGTGGACGCCGTGGTGTTCGTGGTGGACGCCGTGGACGGCGTCAAGCCGCTGACCAAAAAGCTCTGGGGCGAGGTGGCCAAACGCGGACTGCCCGTCCTTTTCTGCATCAACAAAATGGACCGCGACCGGGCCGATTTCGACATGGCGCTTGCCGGCATCCGCGACAAGCTCGGCGTCAAGCCCTATATCCAGAACCTGCCCATCGGGGCCAGAGAGAACTTCAAGGGCGTGGTCAACGTTTTGGAGAACAAGGCGTATTACTTCGACCAGACGGGCGGCGTCACCGAAGGCCCGGTGCCCGACGACATGGCGGACGACGTGGAAGCCATGCGCGAAACCATGGTGGAAGAAATCGCCGTCTCCGACGAGCAGCTCATGGAGCGCTACCTCGAAGGCGAGGAAATCTCCACCGAGGAACTGCTGCAAACCGTGCGCAAGGCCGTCATCAGCGGCCAGCTCTACCCCGTCTGCGCCGCGGCGGCCCTGCAAAACATGGGTGGCACCCGGCTGTTGGCCTCCATTCAGAACACCTTCCCCAATCCCCTGGAAAGCGCCGCCGGCGCCAAGACCCTGACCGCCGCCGACGGCACGGCAATTCCGGTTGCCGAAACCGGGCCGGTGGTGGCCTTCGTGTTCAAGACCCTGTTCGATCCCTTCGCCGGCCAACTGTCCATGACCCGCATCCTGACCGGGACGCTCGCCCCCAACGCGGACCTGCAAAACCCGGCCACCGATACCGTGGAACGCACCGGCCAGATTCTCCTGCCTCTCGGCAAGGAGGCCGCCATCTCCAAGGACCCGGTCGGCCCCGGCTCCCTGGTGGCCCTGGCCAAACTCAAGAACACGAAGACGGGCAACACCCTGTGCGATCCGAAAAAGCCCGTGACCATCGCCGCCCCGGTGCTGCCGCCGCCCATGATCTCCTACGCCCTGGCCCCGGCCGAAAAGGGCGACGAGGACAAGGTATTTTCGGCCATGTCCAAGCTTTTGGACGAGGACATCACGCTGTCCATCTCCCGGGACATGGAAACCGGCGACATCCTGCTGTCCGGCATGGGCCAAACCCATCTGGAAACGGCCGTGGAAAAGGTCAAACGCCGCTTCAAGGCCACCCCCGTGCTCAAGGCGCCCAAGATCCCCTACCGCGAAACCGTCAAGGGCAAGGTCGAGGTCCAGGGCCGACACAAGAAGCAAACCGGCGGCCGCGGCCAGTTCGGGGATTGCTGGGTGCGCCTGGAAGGCCAGCCGCGCGGGGCCGGCTACGCGTTCGTGGACGCCATCGTCGGCGGCGCCATTCCGCGCCAGTACATCCCGGCCGTGGACAAGGGCATCCAGGAATCGGCCGCCCGGGGCTATCTCGCCGGCTATCCGCTGGTGGACTTCAAGGCCACCCTCTACGACGGCACCTTCCACACGGTCGATTCCTCGGAAATGGCCTTCAAGATCGCCGGCTCCCTGGCCTTCAAAAACGCCTGCGAAAAGCTCAAGATCTCCCTGCTCGAACCCATCGTCACCGTGTCCGTGAGCTGCCCGGACGAATACATGGGCGACATCATCGGCGACCTGTCCAGCCGGCGCGGCAAGGTGCTGGGCTCGGATTCCACCGGCGGCATCACCGAAATCCAGGCCCACGTGCCCATGGCCGAAATGCAGGAATACGCCAAGACCCTAAGCTCCATGACCGGCGGCCAGGGCGCGTTCACCTTGGTCTTCGACCACTACGAGGAATGCCCGCCGCCCATCGCCGACAAGGTGATCGCCGAGAACAAGAAAAAAGAGGAATAGCCTGCCATAGCCTCGGGGCTCCGCCCCGAACCCTGCCGGGGGGCATGATGCCCCCCGGTCCCCCCCAACGGGGGGCGTATTGATCGGACCTGCCCGCGAAGCAGTGAAAAAATTTCGGGAAAGGAAGGGGTCCGGGGGAGGGAACCCCCTTTGCAAAGGGGGTTCCCTCCCCCGGTTCATGTCGCCATGGCCCATATTCTCCTGATCGATGACGACGCCACCCTGCGCGAGACGTTCGGGGCGCTGGTGGGCCGGTTGGGCCACGAGTTCACCTGGGCGGGCACGCTGGTGGACGGCCGCCGGGCCCTGGCCGACGGCCAGACGGACGTGGTGCTGCTCGACCTGCGCCTGCCGGACGGCTACGGCTTGAGCCTGATGGCCGAGATCAAGGCCGCCGCCGGCGCGCCCGAGGTCATCATCATCACCGGCCAGGACGATCCCGAAGGCGCGGCCCTGGCCATCAAATCCGGGGCCTGGGACTACATCCAGAAGCCGCTGACCCCGCACCGGGTGTCGTTGCCGCTGACCCGGGCTTTGGAATACCGGGCCCAGAAGGCAGCCCGGCGGCCGCGGACGGTGCTCAAGCGCGAGGCCATCGTCGGCAGCGGCCCGGCCATGGAAGCCTGTCTCGATCTGGTGGCCCAGGCCGCCGATTCCGACGCGGCCGTGCTCATCACCGGCGAGACCGGCACGGGCAAGGAGCTGTTCGCCCGGGCCATCCACGCCAATTCCTCCAGGGCCAACAGCAACTTCGTGGTGGTGGACTGCGCGGCCCTGCCCGAGACGCTGGTGGAAAGCGTGCTTTTCGGCCACGTCAAGGGCGCCTTTACCGGCGCGGACCGCGACCGGGACGGCCTGTTCAAGCTGGCCAACGGGGGCACGCTGTTTCTCGACGAGATCGGCGAGTTGTCCCCGGGCATCCAGAAAACGTTTCTGCGCGTGCTCCAGGACGGCCGGTTCCGGCCCGTCGGCTCCAAAAACGAGCTGCAAAGCGACTTTCGGCTGGTGGCCGCCACCAACCGCGATCTGGTGGCCATGGCCGAGAGCGGCGGCTTCCGCGAGGATCTGCTCTACCGGCTGCGCACCATCGTCATCACCCTGCCGCCGCTGCGAAACCGCGTCGAGGACATCAAGCCCCTGGCCATCCACTACATGAACCGGCTGTGCGAACGCTACCGGCTGCCGACCAAGGGCTTTTCCGAAGAATTTTTCCAGGGATTGGCCGCCTACACCTGGCCGGGCAATGTCCGTGAGCTGGCCAACACCATGGAGCGGGTGCTCCTCCAGCATCGGGGCGAGCCGGTGCTTTATCCCATGCACCTGCCGGACGAAATCCGCATCCAGGTGCTTACGGCCGACGCCGCCCAGAAAGCCGCCCCCCCCCGTGAGGCCGGCCCGGCAGCGCTGCCGCACTGGAAGGACTATCGCCGCCGGGCCCTGGGCGAGGCCGAGCAAAGCTATCTGCGGGAACTGCTGCTGGCCTGCCGGGGCAACGTGTGCCGGGCCTCCCAAGTAAGCGGCCTGTCGCCGTCGCGCCTTTACGATCTCTTTCGCAAATACGATCTGCTCACCCGCGCCTGACCCGGGCCGGGGAGGGCTCCGTTTCCCCTTTTCCCCTCGCGCGACACGCGGTCTGTACTTTTTTTCCGTAAAATTTATTCTTTTTTAGGAATTCTCTCTTTTTTTTCCGTACAATTTTTTCCCGACATCCTTTGTAGAATTCATTAATATCTTAAAATAATTACGTTTATTTTTTTGATACTTTTTTGCTTTATTGGCACATTTTTTGTTAATTCCAGATCAGAGCAGACAATACCTCCCTATTGTTCTGACCTCTCCTTCATATCCTGCGCGGGGGCTCGATCAGAGCCCCCCTTTTTTTCCCGATTGAGGGAGTCCGGGGGGCATCATGCCCCCCGGCCGCCGGAGGCCTCTTCTCTTCTTCTCCCCCGAACCTACCGCAAATCGAACGCTACCTTGACGCTGCCCGTACCGCGCTTGTTGCAGGCCGTCCGGAAGGCTTGCCCGTACTCCGCGAGCCGGAACCGGTGGGTGAGCAGCCCGGCACTGGGATAGTCGCCCGAGGCGAGCAGGGAGACGGCCAGCGCATAGGTCCGCACCCGGCCGCCCGGATGGCGCGGATCGGCCGCCATGGCGCAGCCCGACGAGCCGACCACGGTCAGTTCCCGAAACCACAGGCTCGACACGTCAACGTCGCGCAGCCGGGCCGTGGCCCCGACCATGACGTATTTGCCGCCGGCCCGCAGGGCGACCAGTCCGTCCGCGAAGGTGCGGCTGCCGCCCACGCAGTCGAAGACGACATCCGCCCCGCCCTCGATGTTGCCGCCGCCAAGGGTGGTGGGCACGAACCGGGCGCCGAGGCTTTCGGCCAGTTCGGCCCGGGTCCGGGCCCGCACGATGGCGTCGGCCCCGCCGGCCAGGGCCAGTTCCACCTGTTTGGGGTGCCGGGCCGCCACCAGGATGCGGGCCTTGCTCCCCAGGGCGCGCAGGCAGCGCACGGCGTGCTGGCCGAGGATGCCCGCCCCGATCACCAGCACCACGGCGTCGTCGGCCGGGAAATGCTCCAGCACGGGTTGCAGGGCCGAGGCCAGGGAATCGGTCAGCACGGCGTCCTCGTCGGAAAGGTTGTCCGGAAGGGGGATGAGCTTGGCGGGATGCGCGGCCGTGCGTTCGGCCATGGCTCCGCCGGCCCGTGCCGTGAAGCCCAGAAAAGACCCGGCCGGCAGGTCGCCGTCCAGGAACCGCTCGCAGCGGTTGTAATAGCCGGCCCGGCAGGAGGGGCACGGCGGCACCCCCCGCACCGCGCAGGGAAGCCCCGGTTCGACCACCACCCGGCTCCCGACCGGCAGATCGCAGCCGGGCGTCGCCTCCGCCACCGTGGCCACCATTTCATGGCCGAGGATAAACGGCAGGCTGGCGTAGGGTTCGAGCAAGGGCGATTCCAGCCCCCGGAGCAGCCCCAGGTCCGAGCCGCAGATGCCGCACAGCCGGGGGATAAGCGGCACCCAGCCCCGGGGCGGGTCGAACGGCACGTTGACCAGGGCCAACGGAGCCAGGCCGGGGAAAAAGCGGTGGGGGAAAAGCCGCGAGGCAACGGCGCAGGCCAGATACCGGGGAATGCTGCGGCGATAGAGGAGGGCTTTCATGGAAAAACTTCCTTGCGGTTAGCGGGGAGTGCTTGAAATGATATCGGAAACGCGTATACCCGGCTGGAAAGGCCCGGCGCGGCCAAGACCGCGTCGGGGGTCTGCTGGGCCTTATACCACATGGGGTCCGGCCTCAAGGACCCGCAAGGAGACGCCCATGCTGATACGGGATTGGATGAGCAACACGCCGGTCACGGCCAAGCCGAGCACCTCCATCATGAAGGCGGCCAAGCTCATGAAGGAGAACCATTTCAAGCGGCTGCCCGTGGTGGATGACGACGGCCGGCTGGTCGGCATCGTCTCCGACCGCGACATCAAGGAGGCCTCGCCGTCCAAGGCCACCACCCTGGACATGCACGAGCTCTACTACCTGCTCTCCGAAATCAAGCTGGCCGACATCATGACCAGGAAGGTCTTCACCGTCACCAGCGAGGATACCGTGGAAAAGGCCGCCGTCATCATGCTGCGCCAGAACGTCGGGGGGCTGCCCGTGGTGGATGTCGAAAACAAGGTGGTCGGCGTCATCACCGACAGCGATATTTTCAAGGTGCTGGTGTCCATCACCGGCGTGATGAGCGGCGGGTTGCAGTTCGGCTTCGAGCTGTCCGACGTGGCCGGCAGCCTCAAAAGCGTCCTCGACGATCTCAAGGCCCTGGACACGCGCGTCCTAAGCATTCTCACCAACTACGACGACGCCAGCCCCGGCACCCGTCACGTCTATGTCCGCATCCAACCCGTCAGCGAAGAGCGGGGGAAGGCGGTCATCGAACGCCTCAAAGCCAACCACAACCTGCTCTATTGGGCCCGGGACGACATCTAGTCCGGCCCCGGCCGCAGCCGTTCCGGCCACAGGCACTCGCCGCGCCCCGGTTTTTCGCTTGCCGGCCGCGACCTCTTTTCGCTATTCTGGGACATCCACGGGGACGGGTTTTCCATTTTCTGGAAAGCATCCCATGACACGGATCGGAAAATCTACCTGATATCATGAGCCATATCACCATTGCCAATCATCAGGGCGTCTTGTGGGCCCAGGTGGATGTCGTGCTGGCCGCCCCCCTGGCCCTGGAGCTGGAGGCCGCCGTTCTGGAGGCGGCCGCACTCGGCCGCCAGGACGTGATCGTGCTGGACATGGGCCAAGTCCCGGCCATGGACAGCAGCGGCGTGGGCGCCCTGGTCCGCCTGCAGACCGCCCTGGCCACCAGGGGCAAACGGCTCATCCTGGCCAATCCCTTGCCTGCCGTGGCCGACGAATTGCGCCTGCGCGACTTGAGCGGCTTTTTCCTGCTCTCCTGGGACATCCATCCGGATATGGGCCAAGAGGCGCTGCTTTTGGCCAGCGACGCCTAAGCCCCCCCCATTGACCCCTCGGCAAGAATCGGACAGACCATGGGTGAGGTCCTCTTTGCCCGCCGGCCTGCGGGCAGGCCGGCGGCAACCCGGAAAAAGGAGCGAAGCCATGACCGATCCCAAAGCCCTCGCGGGCGCCATTGCGGCCCTGTACCCCGAAATCGCCCGGCACGGCATCGCCGTCAGCCTGGCGGATGATCCGGCGACCGATACCTGGCTGGTGACCCTCAGCCATGGCAGCAATACCCTGTCCACCCACCTGGAACGCCAGGATGCGGAAGCCTGCCTCTTGGGCGGCACCTGCGTGGCCCTCGGCGTGCAGATCGGCCGGTTCGTGGAAAACTACTGTCTCGGCCGGGGCGAATGCCCGGTCTGACCCGCAGCCAAGGGACGCCGTGCGGCGGGAACAAGGCGCGTCGCCCGGGCGGGGACGCGCTTCCGGCCTATTTGCGCAGCGCCGGCGTTTCCATGATGATTTCGCCGTCCTGATAATGGAAGATCACATCCCGGGCGCCCTCGGGCGCTTGCAGCACCGCCTCGCCGATGCCGATTTCCACGTTGGCCCCCACCATGCCCGGGACGATGACCCGGCAGGCCGAAAACCGGCGCAAAGCCGCCGGATACGACCACAGCTTTTGGAGCTGGGCCTTGAGAAGGGCCAGGTGGTTGAGCATGTGCTCCAACTGCGGACCGCATTCCGCGGCCTGCGCTTCTCCCCGGCGCATGTCCTCGTGGCAGGCCGCGATTTCCAGGAGATCCGACCGGACCAAAGCCTTCAAGTGCTGGTCCTTGTGGATGATCTCGGGATCATAGCCCAGAAGGAGCCGGGTCTGGCTCTGCCCGCCGCCGCCCAGGCGCTCGCCCACGTAGATCGCCTCGCCGCAGTAGACCTCGCCCCCGGCCAGCCGCCCCTTCACGGCCAGCTTCTCGCCGGCGAACAGGCGGCAGTGCATGCTGGCCCCCTCGATCAGGATGTTCTGTTTGGCATGCAACGAGGCGGTTTCGCAAAACCGGGCCCGCAGACTTTTGCCCGCCCGGATCGAGGCCCGGTTGCCGCCCTGGATGCCGCCCTCGCAGAGCACGTTGCCCCTGGCCGTCAGCCGGGCGGCCTCCACCGCCCCCCGGACCGTCACGTTGCGGCCGCTGACCTCGAAACCGGAACGGATGGTCCCCCCGATCAGCACATCCCCGATGGCCACGATGTTGCCGGTATGAAAATCAATGTCGCGGCCGACGGTCAGCGTCTCGTGTACGGTAATCAGGCCGCCGGCATAGGTGACATGGCCATTGACGGTGGCCAAAAGCCGCCTGGGGTCGGCCGGGTCCGGCCGGCAGCCCGCGCTGCAGGGGAAGGCCAGGGTCTCGGAAACAATGGCATTCGGGGCCGGAGCCGCTTCCGAATCCAGGTCCGCCCATTCGGCCAGCAGTTGCCCGACCACCACGTTCTGGGCGAACCCCAGATTGAACTGGTCCACACTGCCGTCTTCACGACTTTTCGGCCGGAGCCGGTGATGCCCGAAATCCGGATCAAAATGAAACTGCAACGCGTACTGCATAACCGTCCGCCGGGTTGAGGAGAAGCCGACAAGGTCGTTTCCGCATTGTTTCTTTTCTACCGATCCGCCGGAATTTATACAAGTCCGCCAGCAGCGGATTTTCGAAGTCGGTCGATCCCGCGGCGCGCCGGCCATTGACGCCCGCACGAGGTTCGTCTAGTCAGATTACTTTTAAATCATCCAAGCGCTGTCGCGCGTCCAACCTTAGAACCAGGCGGGATCTATGGAAACCCTTCGCACTCTCCCGGGCGACGACGTCCGGCAAATCATGTGGCGCTTCGCCGATCGCTTCGACCTGCAGATGGCCGTGGCCGCCGCCAGATCGGTGGCACGCGGGCTGGTGGCCCGAATGGTGGCCGACGGCGTGCGCCATACCCACGAATGGACGCCCGAAAAAGCCCAACTCCTGGAAGCCTTCGATGCCTCCGGCATCACCAGCGTCTTCCTCGACCCCTCCCAGGGCGGTTTCATCGAGGGCCCCAAGAACATGGCCCTGGCCCTGGTCGCCTTCGAACTGTCCTGGGTCGACGCCGGCGCCGCCACCTGCTCCCTGGCCGGCAATCTGGCCCTCTCCCCCATCCACGAACGCGGTACGCCCGAACAGCGCGACCATTATATGAGCCTTTGCGCCCCCACTCCGGGCCAAACGCCCTGGCGCGGCGCCTTCGCCCTGACCGAAGCCCTGCCCTACGTCGGCGTGGACACCGGCGTCCTGTGCGGCAAGGTCCGCATCGACTCCTGGGAAGACGGCCAGGAACCCGTGCTTGCCGTGGAAAAACGCGGCCGCTTCATCACCGGCATGGACTTCGCCAATTTCGCCACCGTGGCCGTGGACACCGACGACCCGCGCATCAAGTCCTCCTGCATGATCATTCTCGAAGAGACCGATCCCGGTACCTTCGACCGGGGCGCGCCCACCCTCAAAATGGTCCACCAGCTCTCCTCCACCCGCGATCCGGTCTTCTCCATGAAGGTGCCGGCCAGCCGCATCATCGGCGGCTACACGGTGAAGGACGGCGCGATCGTCCCCAACGTCTCCCACTCCGAGATCATCGCCTCGGTGTTCCACCGGACCCGGGTGCCCGTGGCCCTGATGACCACCGCCAAGCTCCTGTCGGCCGTCGAACCGGTCATCCGCTATCAGCGGTCCCGCTTCCGCGGCGGCGACGCCTGCGCCGAAAATACGCCCAAATTCGAACTGGGCCTGCAGCAGCGCCAGGACGCCGTCATCCGGCTGGCCGAAGTCTGGGCCGCCGGCGAGGCCGGCGCATCCCTCGGCTTCGCCACGGCCCGCCTGTTCGACCGGCTCGATCCCACCGAAAAGGCCAAGGAAAAGGCCCTGGCCGACAAGGGCATCTCCGGTATGCGCGCCCAGCTCTCGGCCCTCAAAAAGCTGCTGCCCCTGTCCGTGGAATACATCAACCTGCTGTTTGCCCCGGAAGCCGACCGCGACGCCGACCGCTTCGCCGCCCTCGACGCCGATCCGGTGGTCAAATACCAGGCCCTGGAGGCCGAGGCCGGCGTCCTGTGCCCGGCCTGCAAGCTCTGGAACACCGGCCACGGCGCCACCGTCATGCGCGAGGCCGTGGCGCTGATGGGCGGCTACGGCATCACCGAGGACTGCCCCGGGTTCCTGTTCCACAAGTGGAACGACACCCAGCTCGAAGCCACCTACGAAGGCCCGGAATGCGTCCAACGCCGCCAGCTCTCCATCACCATGGCCAGCGATCTTTTCCGGGTCTATCTGGACAAATCCGTCAGCGAAATGGAAACCGTGGCCGCCGCCCATCCCGAAACCGGCGCCGCCACCGTGGCCGCCGGCCTGGCTCTGTGGCGCCATACCCTGGACTTCCTAAACGTCAACAAGGACGCCGACGGCAAAAAACTCTACCACAACAACCGCCAGGCCGTGACCTTCCCCCTGTCCGACGCGTTGTGCCCGCTTCTGGCCGGACGGCTTTTCATCCTCGACGTGCTGGAGCTCGCGGCCAAGGGTCCGGACAATCCGGTGGTGGCCGAAGGTTTGCCCGGCTATCTCGCCTTTTACGGCGACCTGACCCGCATCCAGGCGGCGCAGGCCGCCGGCGAAGCGGCCCGCATCTGCGCCGATCTCGTCCACGGCTACGCCGTGCCCGGCACCGATTGCCGGGAATTCGACACCCTGCGCACCGCCGTGGACAAGACCCTGACCGGCCTCGGCGCCGCCCGCGAACGGGCCGGCGAAGCCCTGACCCAGGTGATGATTCCCGAGGCGCTCGATTACCCGATGTAAGAAAAGAACCGGGGCGCCGCCCCGGACCCTGCCGGGGGGGATAATCCCCCCCGGTCCCCCGTAACGGGAAAGGCATGGCCGCGTGACATCCCCGCACCCGGCCGCACTGATAAAGTTTTTTGGGGAAGGAGAGGGTCCGGGGGAGGGAACCCCTTTTTTGCAAAAAAGGGGTTCCCTCCCCCGGTTCTCCCCCGCCCCTCCCCCCTCATAGACCTCAAGGAGGCGCGTATGGACGACAATCGCCAGACCATGGAAGCGGACATCGTCTGCGTCGGCTTCGGCCCGGCCATGGGCGGATTTCTGACCACGTTGTCCAAGGGACTGGTCAAGGAGGACGGCAGCCCGGTCGTGGAGAGCGCCGTCATGCCGGGCATGCCGCTGCAGGTCATCTGCTACGAGCGGGCCGACGATCCGGGGCTGGGCGTTTCCGGCGTCGTGACCGGGGCGCGGGCCATCCGGGAGACCTTCCCCGGCCTCAAACCGTCCGACGTGCCCATGTGTTCCCGGATCACCGAGGAAAAAGTCGTCTATCTGCTCGACCCCGTCGGCGCCAGCCGCCGGCCGTGGCTCATGCGGGCCAAGGACAAGGTGATCCGAAGCCTTGGCGACCGCCTGCCCTTCTCCCACGACGACGCCGTGGAGCTGCCCTACATCCCGCCCTTTCTGCAAAAACACGACGGCCTCACCTTCTCCATCGGCCAGTTCAACCAATGGGTGGCCAACGAGGTCATGGCCGGCGGCGTGGCGCAAATCTGGCCCGCCACGCCGGTGGCCGCGCCGCTGATCGAAAACCGCAAGGTCGTGGGCGTGCGCCTGGCCGACCAGGGTGTGGACAAGAAGGGTGCCCCCGAAGCCGCCTACATGCCCGGCCTGGACGTGCGCGCACCGCTGACCGTGGTCGGCGACGGCCCGGTCGGCCCGGTCGGCCGGGCCATCGACCGGGCGCGCGGCCTGCCCGAAGGCCATCACCAGCGCGACTTCGCCATAGGGATGAAGCTGGTCGTTGACCTGCCCGCCGACTGCCCCTGGAAGGAAGGCACGGTCATCCACACCATCGGCTATCCGGAACCGGAAATTTTCGGCTTCCTCTACGTGCTGCCCGGCAATGTCGCCTCGCTCGGCATCTTCGTGCCCTCCTGGTTCGACAATCCCGTGCGCACGGCCTACCGCTACCTCCAGCACTGGATGCAGCATCCCTATCTCTGGAAAAATCTCAAGGGCGGCACCCTGCGCTCCTTCGGGGCCAAAACCCTCCAGGAAGCCGGCCGAGGCGGCGAACCCTACCTGGCCGGCGACGGCTACGCCCGCATCGGCGAGGGCTCCGGCACCACCAACGTGCTCACCAACTCCGGCGTGGACGAGGCCTGGGCCTCGGGCGTCATCCTGGCCAAGGCCGTGCTCGAACTGCTCGCCGCCGGCAAGCCGTTTACCGGCGAGAACCTGGAAGCCACCTACGTGGCCAAACGCCGGGCCTCCTGGCTCGACGCCGAAGCCCAAAAAGCCGCCCGCGCCCGGGAAGCCTTCTCCCTGGGCTTCGTTCCCGGCGTCATCGGCATGGGCCTGGCCGGCCTGACCGGCGGACGCCTCTGCTGGCCCGCCGCCTCCAAGCCGACCCATCAGCGCATCCCGAGCATCGAAGACTACTACCGCGGCCGCATAAGCCCGGCCACCATCGAAGCCGTCCGTCAGGAAGCCACGGCCAAAGGCCAGTCCCTGCACGACGCCCTCATGGACAAAGCCGGCTGGCCCGCCATCCACTACGACGGCCAGCTCCTCATTTCCCACCAGGACGCCCTGCTCATCGGCGGCAAGGTTCAGGCCGCGCCCGGCTACGCCGACCACGTCACCTTCGAGTCCCCCGACACCTGCCGGGCCTGCCGGGAAAAAACCTGCATCGAGGCCTGCTCCGGCCAGGCCCTCACCACCAACCCCGACGACGGCGTGCCGCTGTTCGACCGGGAGAAATGCGTCCACTGCGGGGCCTGCCTCTGGAACTGCTCCAAGCCGTCCACGTCCGACCCCGAATTGACCAACATCCGCTTCACCGCCGGCGCCGGCGGCTTACATTCGGCGGAGAACTAGAGAAGAAAGAAACGGCGAAGATGCCTCCGGCGGCCGGGGGGATAATCCCCCCGGACCCCTTGACCGGAAGAGTTGATAGGACCGGATATTTCGGCAATAACGGCACTGGATGCGTGTAACGCCTCCCCGTAAAAGTTTTTTGGGAAGGTGAGGGTCCGGGAGAGGGAACCCTTTTTTTCAAAAAAGGGTTCCCTCTCCCGGTTCTTCCTCTCCTGTCCCCGCCCAAAAGGAGCACTCCATGTATCATATCGTCGTGTGCGGCGGCATCGTGCCCGACCCGCTGCAAACCCTGGAGCCGGTCAAGGGGCCGGCGGGCTGGGGACTGAAAAATGAGCTGATGCTGCCGTCCATATTGGATCCCTGGGCGGCCTGCGCCCTGTACGAGGCCGCCCGGCTGGCCAAGGCCGTGCCCGGCAGCAAGGTCTGGCTGGTGTCCATGGGCCCCAAGGCCAAGCTGCAGCAGGTCATGATGACGGTGGCCCAGAAGGCCCCGTTCGAGCTGGTAGTGGTGGACGGTCCGGCCAGCGGCTTCCTGGACGGCACTGCCGTGGCCGAGGCGCTCGCTACGGCCATCGAGGGCATCCCCGGCCTGGACAAGGCGCAATTGCTGCTGTTCGGCGGCTGGCAATCGGCTTCGCGCGGCGCGGGTTGCACGTTGCAGATGGTTGGGGAACGATTGGGGATCGTGGACCAGTTCCAGGGCGTGGACAAGCTGACCGTGGCCGGCGACGGCTCCCTGGAAGTGATGGAGCGCATCGAGGGCGGGGCCTATCAGGTGTCCGTCTGCGCCGGAGCGCCGGCCGTCCTCGGCTGGGCCACCGGCGAGCTGCCCGAGCCGCCCAACAATCCGCAACTCGGCATGGCCAACATGCGCGGCATCATGCCGGCCCTGCAAAAGGCCAAGCCGGCGGGCGTCACCGCCACCATCGACTACCTCGCCGTGGCCGCGCCGACCCAGAAACGCGCGACGCGGGTGGTCAAGGACACGCCTGTCGAGGACATCGCCAGGGAAATCATCGACTGGATGCAAAGCTAGGGGCTCTCATGGATACCATACTTTTTCTTGCCCATACCGAGGCGGACGGCAGCCTGGCCAAGGCGTCGCTGGAAGCTCTCGCCGCCGCCCAAACCGTGGCCGAGGGACTTGGCGCCGGGCTGGCTGTGGGACTTTACGGCGCGGAGACCGCCGGCGCGTTCGCAACCGTGGCCGGTTGCGGCGCAACGGCCTTTTTCGGCGTCACCGGCGAGGCCTTCGGCGTTTCCCGGTACGCCACCGATGCCGCCGCCCTGGAAGGCCTGGCCAAGGCCGCCGGAGCGACCATCCTGGTGGCCGCCGACGATTCCCGGATTTCCCGGGCCCTGCCCGGCGTGGCCGCCCGCCTGGGCGGCCGCATCGACGCCCATGTCACCGGCCTGGCCGCCACCGACGGCAAGGTCGTGGCCACGCGCGGCTTCTACCGCCAGCGCCTGCAGGTGGAACTCACCCGGCCCGAACGGCCCTGGTGCCTGACCGTGGCCGGCGGCTGCTTCGCCGCCTACGCCGGCGCGCCGGGCCAACCGGCCGTCACCGCCGTGACGGTCCCGGTTCCTGCCGCCCTTACCCGCACTACGGTGAAAACCGTCATCGCGCCCTCGGCCGACGAACAGACCATCCGGCCCGACGCCAAGCTGCTGTTCGTGGCCGGCGCCGGCTGGACCAAGAAACAGTCCGACGGCGCGACCCACGCCCCCGAGGCCGGCGACATCATCCTGGGCTTCCTCGGCAAGTCCAAGGCGTCGCTCGGCAGCAGCAAATCGCTGGTGGACATGGGCGGCGAGGGCGAGGCCGTGCTGCCGTTTTTGACCCACCTGCATCAGGTTGGCCAGACCGGCGCCACCCCGCGCCACCCCAAGGGCCTGGCCACCTGCTGCCACGGCGAGGAACCGCACGTCGTCGGCTGGCGCTTCATCGGCGAACGCCGGGCCGTCAACCTCGACGCCGCTTGCGGCTGGGCCCAGGGCAAGGCCGACGTGCTCTACGTCGCCGACGCCTTCGCCGTCATGCGCAAGATCAACGAACTGCTCGCCTAAGGGCGAGAGAAGATGCCTCCGGCGGCCAGGGAGGGGCGTTGCCCCTCCCTGGACCTACCCTACTGGGGGAAATCATTTCCCCCAGACCCCCTGTCTCGAAAATCTATTTCACCTGCCCCAGCTTTCTCCAGAACCACCCTTCGCGGTCGTTTTGGCGGCAAGCGTCTTCGCTTGTCGTCAAAACGACCGCGCGAGGAGGGGTCCGGGGGCATCATGCCCCCGGCCGCCGGAGGCATCTGCGTCTTTTCTCACTCCGGCTCTTCGTGGGTCAGGCAATGGACGGAGCCGAGGCCCCAGACGAGGTCCACGGCGGAGAGCCCGACGACGGTGCGGCCGGGGAAGAGTTCGGCCAGAATGCCCAGGGCGATCCGGTCCTTCGGATCGTTGAAGGTGGGCACCAGCACCAGTTTGTTTCCGATAAAAAAGTTGGCGTAGCTGGCCGGCAGGCGGTGCCCCTTGAAAGTCAGGGGGGAGGGCATGGGCAGGTCTACGACGTTTGGGCGTGTGCCGTCGGCCAACCGGGCGGTGGCGAGGCGTTCGCGGTTTTCGGCCAGGGGGCGGTAATTGACGTCATGAGGATCGTCCTCGCGGCACAGGACCACGGTATCCGGCGAGACGAACCGGCACAGGTCGTCCACGTGCCCGTGGGTGTCGTCGCCGGCGAGGCCCCCTCCCAGCCAGATGACGTTGGTGGTGCCGAGGTATTGCCGGAAAAAGGCCTCGTAGGTGTGACGATCGAAACCGGGATTACGGATTTGGACCTGGGGATCGAGGAGGCATTCCTCGGTGGCGAGCAGGTCGCCCCGGCCGTTGCCGTCCACGGCACCGCCTTCGAGCACCACCCGGCGCCCCTGCCACAGGGCCGGTTCCACGGCGAGATGGCGTTCCCGGCAGACGGCCGGTCCCACGGCGTCATCCAGGGCGTGGTCGGGATAGTGGGCCCAGCCCGTGAAGGCGCAATCCACGGCGGTGACCGTCTGGCCGGCCCTGACGAAAAACGGCATGAAATCGCGGGTCCAGCCTCGGTCCATGGGGACGGTGAAAAAGCGCACCCCCCGGTCCGGGTCCACGCCGACGGCGCGAAGCACGCGTCGGGCGGCGGCCTCCTGCCGGGCATCCCGGACAAGCAGGCGCACGGCTTCGTCCCGGGCGGTAAAAATCCGGATCATTTCGCCATACACCCAGGCGATAGGGGCGAATTTGCCGGGCCAGTCCGAAACATTGCCCGGCCAAGCCAGCCAGACCGCCCGATGCGGTTCGAATTCGGCCGGCCACATGCGGCGTTGGGACATGATGGCTCCTTGGGGCGGGAGTATGGCCCGCCCATCCCATCGGTGGTAAGGCAACGGCCTCCGGCGATCAAGCGGGACCTGGCAACGCGTCGGCAACGGCCGCCCTCCCCGCCCGGGGTGTCGGCGTCGAGGCACCGCAGCCGGCCGGTGGAGCGGGTTCGGCGCACCCTCTTTTCAAGAGGCCGGACGCGTGCTATCCGCCATCACGGTATCCCGCCGGGGGGCGGGCCCATTTGAGGGGGAGGCTTTTGCATGATTCCGGTATGGTTTCGCTGGGGCGTCGTCCTGGCGGCGCTGCTGTCTTTTTTCCCGGCCGAGTCTCCGGCCAGGACGGTTTTTCTGGGCGGCAGTCAGACTGCCGGCTGGAAGTACATGGGATGTTTCAAGGACGTCGTAAACAAGGCGGCCGTCAGCAACACGACGGCCAAAATCCTGCGGACGCTCGACCCGGTCATCCGGATGAAGCCTGAAAAGGTCTTCATTCTTGAGGGAATAAACGAGCTTTACAGCAGCAACGAGAGTATCCTGGCCCGTTATCGGGAAATCCTGCACCGTCTCAACCGAGGATCGCCCAAGACCCTGATCTTCGTCCAGAGCGTGCTGCCGGTGGTGCATCGACCCGATCTGCCCAATCCGAAGATCGTGGAATTGAACGCCGGCCTGAAGGCCCTGTGCGCCGAATGCAGCAATTGCGTCTATGTCGACCTGTTTACGCATTTCGCCGTCAATGGGGAACTCAGTGAAAATCTGACCACCGACGGCGTGCATCTGCGGCCGGACGGATACAAGCTGTGGCAGGCGCTGATCGAAAAATACGTCACCGCGCCGAACGAAGAGATCGCCCAGGCCGAGACCGCGGCCGGACGGCTGCGCCCCGGCAACTAGGCCACGGCCGGGAGGGGCGGCCGCCTCGGCCCCCCCTCCCGGCCGGGCTTGCGCTGGCGGGCCCGATCTTATATCAGCCCCCTATGGCCATACACGGTGCGGGCGGCACGCCCGGCGGCGCGGGACGGTTTTTCCTGGGATTGGCGATGCTTGTTGCCGGCGGCTACCTCTTCCTCAACGCCGTCCGGGTGTCCTACGGCTTCGGCCTGGGCCACGCGCTGTTCGCCTTCGGGCCGGTCCGGCTGACCAGCGGCCTGACCGTGCTGCCCCTGGCGCTCGGCATCGGACTCATTTTCTTTAACGCCAAAAGCATCCTGGGCTGGCTGTTGGCGCTGGGAAGTCTTCTTGCCATCTGCGTCGGCGTGATCGCCTCCATCCATTTTTCCCTGGCCGGCCTGTCGCTGTTCGACCTGCTCGTCATCCTGGTCCTGTTCGTCGGCGGGGCCGGCTTGTTTCTCGGCTCCCTGCGGACCTTCGAAAAAAGAGCCGACTAGCCCGGCGCCGGTTTCCCGGCGACGGGGCGTCGCACCCCGGCAACCCTTGCCCAAGGACACTGTATGTTCTTCGAGAAAAAGCCCGATCCGGGCGTTGCTCCGAACGCTCCCACGTTTCCCTTGGACCTCCGCATCGGGGCCATCCTGGCCGTGGACGAGGCCGAAATCCTGCGCTTCGAGGGGCTGCCCCTGTCCTGGCGACCGCCTGCGGGCGAGGTGCTGGCGGAGGCCTTGTCGTCCATGGAGCTTTTCGACCTGCGTCTGGTGCGCGCCTATGCCCGAAGCGGCGACACGCAACTGCTTTTCCAGTTCAACCTGGACCGGACAGGGGCGCTGCTGGACATCAATTGTTTCGGCCTGCTCCAGGAAATCCGGCCGGCCACGGCCGACGACTGGGGCCTGTGGCTCGACCCGGGCGGACTGATCGGCGGCGCGGACCTTGACGCCCCCAATGGCCAGCACTACCTGCGCCAATGGGGCGATGGGGACTATGCCCCGCCTGTTGCGGTCGAGGAACGGATTTACGCCGACCTCCAGGCGCCGCCCCGCGTTGTCGGCCACCGGATGACCCTTTACAGCCGCGAGGTGGGCGAAGAGAACGAAAACATCCTGTTAAGCGCCGACAGCGACAGCGAATCTTCCCTGGTCCGCGCCTGGGTCGGCCTGGACCTCACCCCCATCGGGGTCAAAATCTATTGACGGGCGCGGCGATACCCCCGGCCCGGAAAGGAGGCGATACGGCATGAAGCGCGGCCCCTGGCGCATTTTCATCCTGCTGCTGGTGCTGCTCCTGGCCGGGAGCGGTCCGGCTTTGGCCAGAAGAAGCGGTTCGTCGTTTTCGAGCGGCGGCCGGTCCTCGTCTTCCACCCGGAGCTCGGGCTGGGGCAGTTCCTCGTCCGCGCCGAAAAGCTCCGGCTGGGGCAGTTCCCGTTCCGCGCCGTCCACCCCCTCCTCGGGCTGGGGCAGCACCAGCCAGCCCTCCACGCGCTCGGTCACACCCGATCGGGGCGGCTGGAGCAACAGCTCCGGCCGGGTCGCCCCGTCCGGCGGCGAGACCGCCAGACCGCGCTCGTCCTTCGCCACCTCCGGCCGGGCGGCCATCCAAAAGGAATCCTCGCGCAAGGCCTACACCGAATACCAGGGCCGGTTCGCCAAGCCCGACAACCCGGTGGGTCCGTCCGCCGGCCAAACCACCCCGATTCCGGCCCCCAGCCGGACCTGGGACAATTACCGGGATTACCGCAGCTACCGCGATACCTACTACGCCGGTCGGGGATGGAGCGCCCCGGGCTACGCCTACCGGAGCTATCCCTCCTTCGGCCTGTGGGACGCCATGTTCCTGTGGTTCATGCTGCGCCAGGCCAGCGGCCCGAGCTTCATGTACAACCACCAGGACGATCCCGGCGTGAAGGCCTTCCGCCAGGAGGCGGACAAGCTGGCGGCCGATAACGCCGACCTGAAAAAACAGTTGGCCGACCTCGACACCAAAGTCGATCAGATGCGCCACGACGGCGTGACGCCGGACCCCAAGGCCATGCCCGAAGGCGTGGACCCGTCCGTGGCCCTGGCGGCCGACGCGGTGGTCAGGGAACAGCCCGAGCGCTCCGGCGGCCAGGCTGGCACCTGGCTGGCCATCGCCTGCGTCGGCTTCGGCGTAGCGGCCTTGTTCCTGCTTACGACGCGGCGGCGCCGCTTGTCCTAGGAAAGAGACGGAAAGACTGCCTCGGGCGGCCAAAGGACGTTGCCCTTTGCTCCCGCTGCCCCTACGGCCGCCTTCCCTCATGGCACAGTGAGACAACACCCCAAAGGAGCGATCCCATGCTGGAATTCTTGAAACACTACTTCGTGAAAAAGGCTGATGACGTGCAGTCCGGCTTTATAAAGCTCATCGTGGAATTCGACCCGGAGAGCGCCTCGGAAGCCGAAATCGGCGAGCTCGACGCCGTGCTGACCAAGCTCACCCGACAGATGGTGACGGCCAAGGCCGCCTGGGACAAGGAGCAGCACGAAGCCGAGGCCATCCACCAGGCCTACGCCCTGCGCGTCGCCGCCGCCGAACGGCTCCAGGCCCAGGCCGAAGCCGTCACGCCGGAAGACAAGGTCCGCATCGAGGCCAGCCTGGCCAAGCTGGTGACCGACCTGGAAAAGATGGTGCCCGACGTGGAACGCGAGGAGGCCGAGGCCACCGAAGCCAAGACCTATTACGACGAGCTGAGCGGCGCGGTCAAAACCGCCTCCGAACGTCTGAAAACCGCCCGGACCCGGCTGACCGAAGCCAAGCGCCGCATGGACACGGCGAAAATCCGGGCCGAACGGGCCGAGGAGCAGGAGGAGCACGCCAAGGTCCTCTCCGGCATCAAACAGCAGGCCGACAAGCTGGGCACCGCCTTCGACGCCATGAGCAAACGGGCCGAGGAACTCGAAACCACGGCCAAGGTCCACCAGGAAAAGGCCAAGCTCCTGACCCCTCCCAAGGAAGAAGAGGATCCGCTCATCGCCCAGGCCCTCCGCGACGCCGCCGGCACGCCCCGGCCGGAAGCCACGAGCCTCAGCGACCGCCTGGCCGCCCTGAAGAAGAAATAGGAAGGAAACCGCAGGGAGGGGCGGCGCCCCTCCCTGACCCACCCCGCCAGGGCGCCGCCCTGGACCTGCCGGGGGGAAGCATCCCCCCGGTCCCCTGAACCCGCTTAGGCGCGCGCCAAGGCTCTAACAACTTAAGCGTTGCGGGTTTCCAAAGGGCGGAGCCCGTTGGCCGCCGGAGGCATCCCCCCCGGCGTACGGAGCGTTCCGCCGCCGTCCCGACTATTTTTGGAGATCGCGGCCCGAACCGAGCGGCTGGCCGGTCGCCTGGCCGGTCGGTTGGCCGGTCGCCTGGCCAGTCGTCTGCCTGATCGGCTGAGCCGTCGGCTGGGCCGCCGGCGGCTGCGGATTGGGACCGGCCGGCGCCGGCGGCTTGAAACCGTAGTTCCATTTGATCATCATCCCGCCCATATCGTAGGCCAGGGTGGTCGTGATGGCATACACGGGATCGAGCGGCATACGGTTTTTGCGGATGAAAAGGATGAAATCCTCGTTAAGCCCGGTTTCCAAAGTCCCGGCGTGGGCCATGGACCACAGCCGTTCCCCGGTCTTGACGTCGATGGCGTCGAAGGTGAAGGACACGCCCGAATCGCCCCGCGTGCCTCCGGACATGATGTAGGTGATCTTGCCCACGATGGCCAGGTCGACCCCGGCCGCGCGGGCCTTGGCCACGGCCTGGGCGGTGGTGGCCAGCCGCATCTCGGGCTCGAATAAGAGCTTGGGGAACACCCGATCCCGACTCCAGGTCTGCCAGATGATGCGGGTGACCTGTTCGCCCAGTTCCGGAGCGCCGGCGATGTCCTGGGTCACCTGGAAAGGCACCATCAACGCCGTCATGGGGACGGGTGGCGATTGCATGGGCTGCACGTACACGTCGGGATTGTTGCGTCTGGTCCAGTTGTCCACGTACAGGACGGACTTGTCGCTGAGCTTGGGCTCGACGGAACAGGCACAAAGGGCCAGGACCCAAAGGGTCAGGCACAGGCGGCGGAAGGCGGCGTTGCGCATGGGGCTCCCCTACTGTCGGATGGTGGTGGCCACGGGGGCGTCGCTTAGGGTTTGCAGCAGCTGTTCCCGGGAAGTCAGCAGGCTTTCCCGGAGTTCCAGCCGCTTTTTCGAAGGCAACATACGGAATTCCGGGCGCTTGGTCATGCGGGTCAATTCCTGCATTTCCTGCCGGATGCGCCGGGTCTTGAGCTGAAAGGCCTGCTCGTCCGGTCGGATCTTGGAAGCCAGTTCGGCCAGATCCACCAGTTCGCTGGCCATAAGCCGAAACGTCTCCGGATGAATTTCCCTGGCCATCCGGCGCTTTTCGGCCAACGACCGTATTTTCGACCGCAACCAGGCAAACATAGCTCTCCGCCACTCCGGACCGATAGTTCCCGGGCGCCCGCCCGCGTCACACCGGAAGCAAAGCGCCTTGTGCCCCTTTCCTCACCAGACCGCTCCGGCTGCGCCGCGGACCGGGGGGAATTTGCCCTAGTCTAACGCCCCGGGGCAAAACTTTGCAACATGGCCAGCAGCAGGAACAAATACAGCGACCACTTGATGAACACCGCCGCCAGGACCTGCGTATAGGCGCCCTGGTGGATTTTTTTAAGCCCCATGGCCTGGAGCGCCATGTACCAGACGAGAATGAGCGGAGAAAGAATCTGCCCGGCCACCGGCACGGCCGACAGCACGGTCGGCGCAGCGCTGTAGCACAGCACCCGGAAGGTCTCGGCAAAACTCTTGTGGGCGTTGCGGAAAAGCAGCAGCAACAAATGCGTGATCCAGGCGTCCAGATAGATGCCGCAGGTGAGCGCCGGCGGCACCAGGAGCAAAACGACCAGAAAACTCAACCCCTGGGAGGCGGGCAGGGCGCCGGCCAGCTCGTTGTGCCCGCCGGCCCGGAGGCCCACAAGCGTCCACAGGAAATCGATGACGAACAGGAATTCGCTGATGAGCAGATTGAAGACCAGGGCCCTGCCCTTGGGCCGTCCCTCGGGCATGGAGGCGAAAAAATCCGCCGGCTGGAACAAAATCCGGCGCAAGGTCAAAAACAGCGCCGGGAAAAAACCGTAGCTTTCCTGGCGTTCCCAGGGGATGGGGTCCGTGACTGGCGGCTCCGGCTCTTCCTCGGACGATTTTTCCTTCGCCCGCTGGTCGGCCCTGCCATCCAAGGCCTGCAGCCTGGCCCAGATGTCGCGCACGCCATCCTTGTCCAGCCCCCGCTTGCCCCGGCCGGGTTTGGCCTGGGCCTCGGACGGCGCCGAGGCGGCGGGCTGTTCCGGCGCAACGGCCGGTTCCGGGGTCGGTTCCGACTCCCGGGCTTCGGGAGCGGCGGCCACAGGCGTGGGCCCGGCCGCAGCCGGTTCCCGGTCCGGCACCGGCTGGGCCGGCACCGCCGTCTCGGCCGGTGCGGGCGTCTCGGCCGGCGCAGATGTCTCGGCCGGCGGAAACGGCTCCTGAACCAATCGGGACGCCGGGATCCGGCGCGGCGGCGGCGTAACCGTGGTGGGAACATCGGCGGCCGCATCCTTCGGATCGGGCCGGGCCGGGGGATCGGCCACAGGGGGCGTCTCGGAGGCGGGCTCGGGTTCCCGCGCCTCCTCGGGCGGATTGAGTTCCCTGGCGGCGGCCGCCGCCGGTCCCGGGCGGCGCCAGGAGGACGGCCCCTCGACGGTGGCGGCCGGCGGCGGCAGCACTTCCCCCCGCAGATCCAATCCGCGAAAATCCCGCTCCCGGGGCGCGATCGTATCAGGGCGAAACTTGAATCGATGTCGGCACTTGGGACAGGTGGCCATGGTCGAGGTCACCGGAACCTTGTTATCGGGCAATTCCCGAAAAAAACCGCACTGCGGGCAGGTAATGCGCATCATGTCCCTTCGCGGACAGTCGGCCCCGACGTGACGTCGGGCGCCATCCGACACGCTTCGATTTATCCCCTCCCCCAGGGCAAGGCAACCGCGCGGGGTGGGGACGCGTCCCGGGGTTCCCTACCACATGGGCGGCAGCAGCAAAACCCTCCCCTCCGGGGGGAGGCCGGCCGGCGGTGCAAAAAATTCCAGGGGCAGGCTGGGGTAATCAAGGTTCAACCGATGGGTCGGTCGGCCGGCGGCGGCGTCGAAGCCGGCCAATTTGGCCAGGACGGCCGCCCGGTCGGCCAACAGACGATTATAATGATGGAGGGGCGCGTCCAGGGCCAACGCGGCCCGACCGGCCAAGCCTTCCAGCCGTTCATGCACCGGCCGGACATAACGGGGACCGGCGGCCGTGGTCCGAAACAGCCGCAGTTGGACATCCGGCCACAGCCCGTAGCCCACCTTGGCCCGGCCGGCGTCGGGATAAAGGGTCAGTCTGGGGAAAAAGGCCCCGCCCACCCCGGGCATGGCCATGAGCCGGCGCAGGGCCGGGCCGAAGCCCGGACCCGGCCGTTCGTCCGGGTCGAGGGAAAGAATCCACGGTCCGGCGCAGGCCGCAAGCAGCGCGTTTCGCTGGGCGGCGAAATCGTCGGCCAGCCGCCTGGCCAGGTGGATGACGGGAACGCCGAGGGCCTCGGCCTCCCGGGCCGCCGCAGGCACCTCGCCGGCGTCCCAGAGCACCACGGCCCGGTCGGCCAGCCCGGCGGCGGCGGCGAAAAAGCCGGGCAGGTCCGGTTCGTCGGGCCGGGCCAGGACCGCCAGGGTCGGCCGTGGCAACGCCGTCTCGGACGCGGGGCCGGGGGCCGGCCGACTGCCAAGGAACAGACGCCGCCACTGGGCCAGTTCCCGGTGCTCGTCGGAACCGCCGACCTCGGGAGTGACGGTGACGAGGGTGGTCGCCGGGGAAATGCCGGCGCCGACCACCAGACAGAAAAGGGCCATGGCCGAGGTATCGACCAAAAGTTGCCGGGAGCCTTCGGCCTGGAGCCAGGCCAGTTCGCCGGCGGCGAGCAGCCGCCGGACCGCCTCGGGAGCGGCGTCAAGGACGGTGAGCGCCACCTCTTCCGGCAAGGCCTCGGCCAAGGCGGCGGCAAGCCGGCCCGCGCCGAGGCCGACCAGAGCCACGTCCCGACGGCCGGCAAGATGGCGCAACACCCGTTCGACCTGCCCGGCAACCCGGGCCGGCTCAGGGGGGAAGGCGGTCCGAACGGTCTCCGTCCGGCCCAACCGCCAGGACACGATTTCGGAAGTATACTGGAAAAAGGGATGGGGTTCGCCCACGCGCGCCTCCGGTGTTGCCTCTCCCTATCCCCGCCCGACAGCGGGAACAAGGCCGGAAAAAAGCACGCGCCTCAAGGCAGGGGCGGGACGCCCGACAGGCCCGGCCAACCGGTGCCCAGACGTTCCCGTCCCTCGCGCAGCGGTATTCGCACCTAGGCGGAAGGTCTTTTTTCGTCCCGGATGGCCCGGATACGGAAAAGCGCTTCCTCGGCCCGGCGGCGCATATGGAAAAGCGCCCGCAGGCTGGTCAGATCATTCACGCCGGCAATGGAGGTCAGGGCCTCCAAGGCCACGGCCAGCTTGGCCTCCACCGCCGAGCCGGTCCGGGTTTCCCGGGCCGGAGCCGCCGCCTTGGGCTCAGTCCCGGTCACCGACTTTTTCTCCGAAACCATGGCCACATCGGCCTCCCTACCGTCCGCGCGCACCGCACCAGTCGCACTCATGGTCCATTCCCCCATGGCCGCCTCTGCGACCAATTTTTACGGCGGGCTTCATACCCCCGGCCCCCCTGACTGTAAAGCCCGGCCCTTCGCTGTTGACCCCAGTCGCGAAAAAGGAATAATATCTCTTCTAAGCGTTGCTGCACCTGACTTGGCGGCGGCGCAGGGGGGATAGCCGTGGGCAGCCGACCCTTGGACGCCCTACAACCTGGCATGATCTTGGCGAAGGACCTCTCCGGTCCCGACGGCAAGATGCTGTTGCCAAAGGGCGCGGTGCTGACCGACAGCCACTTGGAAAGCCTGCGCGCTCGCGGCGTGTCCGGGGCCGACATCATCGAGGCCGCCGACGCCACTGCCGAAGCGCCGCCGGACCCGATCTTGCTCGCCCAAAGCGAAGCCCAAATCAGCCAGTATTTTTTCGCCAACGATCCCGTCCATCCCGCCATCCAGGCCCTCTATGCCCTGGCCGCCATCCGCCTGGCCAAGGGGCTGGCCGCCGGCCAGAGCCTGCCCAAGGACATCCCGCCCAGTCCCCGGGCCGAATCCATGGGCGATCTTTTCTTCCGCGCCGAAGGCGGGGCCAAGGATATCGTTTCCAGCGAAGTCAAACTGGCCTCGTTTCCCGACATCTATTTCAAAATCCGGCAGGTGCTCGATTCGGCCACCAGCTCGACCGCCCAGGTGGCCGACGTCATCAGCAAGGATACGAGCCTGACCGCCAAACTGCTTAAGCTCGTCAATAGCCCGTTCTACGGTCTGCCCCAACGCATCGACTCCATTTCCCGGGCCGTCATGGTCATCGGCGGCCAGGAGATTTCCACCCTGGCCCTCGGCATCTCGGCCATCAACGCCTTCAAGGACATCCCCAGCGAACTCATCAACATGCGCACCTTCTGGGAGCATTCCGTGGCGGTCGGGGCCCTGGCCCAGGTCCTCGGCAAGGCCACGGGACACGGCGCCGCCGAACGCCTGTTCGTGGCCGGCATCCTCCATGACATCGGCCGGCTGGTCATGTTCAAGAAGCTGCCGCACGCCGCCGTGGAAACCATCTACTACGCCCGGGCCAACCAGACGCCCATGGTCGTGGCCGAAAACGAGGTGCTGGGCTTCACGCATCCCCAGGTGGGCGGGCTGCTTTTGCGGGCCTGGAAATTTCCCGAAGCCCTGGTCGCCATCGTGGCCTGCCACCACAACCCCCTGGCCTGCCCGGACAATATCGAACCGTCCATCCTGCATCTGGCCGACATCATGGCCATCGCCCTGGGGCTCACCCCGCCGGCCAGCGCCATGGTCCCGACCCTCGAGCCGGCGGCCTGGACCACCCTCGGCCTTGCCCCCGAGGCTCTCCCCGAATTGGCCGAGGAAGCCCTGGCCCAGGTGGACGATATCATCAGCGCTTTTTTTCCGACCAAGAAGAACTAAGCGTCCTTTCCAGCCAAAAGCGAGGTTTCACCCATGCTGTTAAGCGAGTTTCATCGCGGTCGTCGGTTGCGTCGCACCCCGGCCCTGCGCGATATGGTCCGGGAGACCGAACTGCGCCCGCAGGATCTGATCCAGGGCTATTTCGTCGTGGAAACGGCGGACCGGGATTTCGAGCAGCCCATTCCCTCCCTGCCCGGCCAATCCCAGTTGTCCGTGGACAAACTGGCGGCCCGGGTCGGCGCGGCCATGGACAAGGGACTGCGCTCGGTCGTGCTTTTCGGGCTGCCTGAGAAAAAAGACCCGGTCGGCAGCGGGGCCTACGCCGCCGACGGCATCGTGCAACAGGCCGTGGCCCGCCTCAAGGAGGCCTATCCGGAACTGCTCGTCGTCACCGACGTCTGCCTGTGCGAATACACCAGCCACGGCCATTGCGGCCTGGTCGACGCGACCGGCGAGGTGCAAAACGATCCCACCCTGGACCTGCTCGCCCAGACGGCTGTCAGCCATGCCCGGGCCGGGGCCGACATCATCGCCCCCTCGGACATGATGGACGGCCGGGTAGCGGCCATCCGCCTGGCCCTGGACGACGCGGGCTTCACCCAGATCCCCATTATGTCATACGCTGTGAAATACGCTTCGGCCTTCTACGGCCCGTTCCGGGAGGCGGCCGGCAGCACCCCGGCCTTCGGGGACCGGCGCGGCTATCAGATGGACCCGGCCAATGTGCGGGAGGCCTTGCGGGAAGCCTCGGCCGATCTGGCCGAAGGCGCGGACATTCTCATGGTCAAGCCGGCCATGCCCTATCTCGACGTGGTGCGGCTCGTCCGCGACAATTTCGATACGCCCGTCGCCGCCTATCAGGTGAGCGGCGAATACGCCATGCTCCAGGCCGCCATCGGCAATGGCTGGCTCGATCCCAAACGGGCCGTGCTGGAAGCCCTGACCGGCATCAAGCGGGCCGGGGCGGATTGCATCATCACGTACTTTGCGGAAAAGGTGCTCGACTGGCTGTAGGCGACGCAATCAGGACTTGCGTCCCCGCTCCGTGTAGGGCCCGGTGGTCCAGGGGAAGATTTCCTGGGCGCGCTTGAGGGCGAATTCCTCCACGTCGTGGTGCCAAGCCCTGAACATGCGCACGATGTCATGCCCAAGGGGGGTCAGTTCAAACCCCTTCTTGGGCCCGGAACGTTCCACCAAGGGCGAGCCGAGCACGGTCTCGGTCTGCTTCATGCGGCCCCAGGCGGCCCGGTAGGACATGCCCATGGCCGCGGCCGCCTTGTTGAGCGAACCGAGCTCCTCCACCAGCTCCAAAAGCTGGATGCGGCCAAGGCCGAGCAACATGCCGTCCGCCTTGGTTTCCAGCCACATGTGCAGCCGCTGCACGGCTTCGATATCTTGCATCGCGCCTCCACGGCGGGCGAGACACGCCCGAAAAAAGTGACGTCGAGGACGTGGCGATGTCTTATCCTGATGGGCCGGTGGATGCAAAGGGGGAGTTGACCCGGCCGGTCCGCTCCCGTATCGCCAAGCGGTTCACGGAGAGGCAGACAGGGAGACATGGGGCAAAGACGTTTCGCGGCGGCCGGTTCGGCCGACTTCCATACCATCTGGACGCTGGCCTGGCCGCAAATCCTGATGATGTTCCTGACCTTCCTGATCGGCTTCGTGGACGTCTACGTGGGCGGCCGCCTCGACCGGGAAACCCAGGCGGTCATCGGCATCCTGAGCCAGGCCATGTTTTTCTTCCAGGTGTTGGCCTCGGCCGTGGCCAACGGGGCCGTGGCCGCCGTCAGCCAATCCGAGGGCGCCGGACGGCATCTGCGGGCCAACCGCTACGTCTGGCTGTGTCTGCTGCTCGGGGTGACGGCCTCGGTGGGCATCCTGGCCCTCGGTCTGGCCGGCCGGGAGCTTTTTCTGTTCCTGCTGCGGGTGCCCGAGCCCATGGTGCCCATGGCCCGCTACTTCCTGACGGTTTTCTTGTGGCTGTTGCCCATCCAGTCCTTTTTCCTCATCGCCAACGCCCTGTTTCGGGCCAAGCGGCTGGTGCTGGTGCCGCTTTATGCCTGGGGACTGGCTGCGGCGCTCAATGCCGTCGGGGACTTCGGCTTCGGCCTGGGGGCGTTCGGCCTGCCCCGCTACGGCGCCGCCGGCGTGGCCTGGAGCACGTTTTTTTCCGTGACGGCGGGCATGGCCTTCAACCTGCTGGCCTTGCTGCGCGGGGGGATGCTCCGCCGCCGGGAACTCCCACCCTGGCGCTGGATTCGGTGCGGCGCGGGGTATCTGATCCGGGTGGCCTGGCCGTCGGGGCTGATGCAGATCGTGTGGCACACCGGCTACCTGGTGCTTTTCGCCGTGACCGGCTCCCTGCCGACCGGCAGCGTGGACGCCCTGGCCGGCATGGCCGCCGGCATGCGGGTGGAGTCGATCCTTTTCCTGCCGCCCACGGCCTTCAACTTCACGGCCCAGATTCTGGTCGGCAACCTGCTCGGGGCCGGCCGGCCCCGGGAGGCCAAACGGATCGGCTACCGCATCATGGCCCTCGGCGTGGTGTCGGTAACCCTGGTCGGGCTGGCCCTGTGGCCGTTTTTACCCGACGCGGCGGCCATCCTCTCCCCCGAAGTCGGCGTCCAGGCCCAGGCCGTTTCCTATCTGCGTTACAACGTCCTGGCTATTCCCTTTACGGTCAGCGGTCTTATTCTCATAGGCGCCTTGAACGGAGCCGGGGCGACGCTCTACACCATGTGCGTCATCGGCTCCTCCATCTGGTTCGTACGACTGCCCCTGGCCTGGTATCTCGGGCATACGCTCCTCGGCCGCGCCGAGGGTGTCTGGTTGTCCATGTTCTGTTCCCAGGCCGTGCAGGCCTTGCTGTGTCTTGGCGTGTACCAATTCGCCCGCTGGAGTCGATTCGGCATGGGCGGCGCGCCGCAACCGAGGACGTGACATGCGAAAAGGATTCGAGCCGATTTCCCTGGAGCGGCGGGAGGACTATCTGGAACGGTTGGCCCTGTGTCCCCAAAAGACGTCGGACTACAGCTTCGGCAACCTGTGGGGCTGGGCCGAGCACTACGGTCTGTGCTGGCGGTTCGGTGACCGGCACGTCTGGATTTTGCAGACCAGGCCCCGGGAAATCTTCTGGGCGCCGGTGGGGCCGTGGCTCGCCGAGGACTGGGCAAGCTGCCCCACCCTGGGCAAGGGCATGGCCGTCACCCGGGTGCCCGAGCGGCTGTGCCAGATCTGGAAAAGGGCGCTCAAGGACCGGCTGCGGGTGGAAAAATCCCGCGAACATTGGGAATACATCTATTCCGTGCCGGAACTCGTGGAACTGCGGGGCAACCGCTTCCACAAGAAGAAAAATCTCCTGAGCCAGTTTCTGCGCGCCTACGATTTCGAGTACAAGCCGCTGACCGCGGACTGCGTGGAGGAAACCCTGGAAATGCAGCGCCAGTGGTTTTCCTGGCGCGACCCGGCCGAGTCGGAAGCGCTTTTGGCCGAAAACACGGCCATCGTCCGCGTGCTCCAGAACTGGGACCGCATTCCGGGGCTTTCCGGCGGAGCCCTCCGCATCGGCGGCGAAATGGTCGCCTACACCGTGGCCGAGGCGATCACCCCGGACATGCTGGTCGTCCACTTCGAAAAGGGGCGGCCGGGATACAAGGGGGTCTATCAGGCCATCAACCAGCTCTTCCTGGCCGACGCCGGGCCAGGCTACACGCTGGTCAACCGCGAGCAGGACCTGGGCGACGACGGACTGCGCCAGTCCAAACTGTCCTACAATCCCGTCGGCTTTCTCCGAAAGTGCCTGGCCACCGTGGCGGCCAGGGAATAAGCCCGGGGCGGCCTCCGGGGAGGGCCGGACTTGCCTTTCCCGGAAAATACCTGCACAAAACTTCCCCGGAGAAAATCGGCCCGGCGAGACTGTTGCGCCCCTGGTCCCGGGGAACGCTCCGGCGGTCCAAGGGCTTCGTCCGTTGCAATACAAAAATTTTTAAGCTGTTAGCGCCAAGATTCATGACAAGATCGCCGGGACGGGCCCTTGTGCCGCAGGTTCGATAAAGGAAACGGGCAGGATGGAGGAAATGGAAAACCGGCTTCGCGTCCTGGTGGTGGACGATTCCAAGGTCATGCGCGGCATCATTCGCAAAATGCTCTCGGCCAAGGGCGCGGAGGTGCTGGAGGCGACCGACGGCAAGGACGCCCTGCGACTGCTCGAAACCGAAACCGTCGCCTGCATCATTTCCGACTGGAACATGCCGCGCATGAAGGGCATCGACCTTTTGCGCTGCGTGCGCGGCGACGCCGCCCTGGCCGACACCCCGTTCATCATGCTGACGGCCGAGGCCCTGTCGACCAACCTGGCCGAGGCCGACGCCGCCCGGGTCAGCTCCTATCTCATCAAGCCGTTTACCACCGAAACCTTGTGGCGGGTCGTCGAAAAGGCCCTGGCCGAAGCCCCAAGGCCGGCCTAGGGCGAGAAACGGACCGCCTTTTCCCCAAACCTTTCGGCGACATCCGCCTCCTGGGACGCTGGTATCCATGGCACAGCATTTTTCCCCTCGTTCCCTGTCCCGCCTGGTGCAATGGCTGTTTTTCCTGTCCAGCCTGTGGATCGGCTGGCGGTTTTTCCTGTTCTGCCAAAGCGTGGGCACGGCCGGTGCCACGCTGGCCAGACCGGCCGGAGTGGAAGGGTTTCTGCCCATAAGCGCCCTGCTCGGCCTGCGCTACGCCCTGGAAAACGGCCGCTGGGACCCGATCCATCCGGCCGGGCTGACCGTTTTCCTGGCGGCCCTGGCCATGGCCCTGCTGTTTCGCAAGGCTTTTTGCGGTCATGTCTGCCCGGTGGGATTCGTGGTCGAGCGGCTCGGCCGGCTGGGGCAGCGCCTGGGACTGGCCCGTTCCGTGCCGCGCGGGCTGGAACGGCTGCTGCGCACGCCCAAATACCTGCTGCTGGCCTTTTTCCTCGTGACCGTCTGGTTCACCATGGACGGCGCAGGCGTCGCGGCCTTTCTCCACTCCTCCTACAACATCACGGCCGATGCCAAGATGCTGCTGTTCTTCCTGCATCCCGGCCTGGAAACCGTGGCCGTGGCGGGGGGACTCGGTCTGGCCAGTCTCGTCTGGCGCGGCGCCCCGTGCCGTTGGCTGTGTCCGTACGGAGCCCTGCTCGGGCTGCTGGCCCTGGCCGGCCCCCTGGCCCTGGCCCGGGATAGCGAGCGCTGCACCGGCTGCGGTCGCTGCCGCCGCGCCTGCCCGCTGGACATTCCCGTGGCCTCGGGCCGCCGCCCCCTGGAATGCAACGGGTGCGCCGCCTGCGTGCTGGCCTGCCCGACAGCGGCCGGCGCGGCCAGACTGACCCTGGCCGGGCGCACGGTGCCCTGGTGGCTGCCGGCGGCGGGAGCGCTGGCCGTCTTCGTCCTGGCCTTCGCGGCGGCCCGAGCCTGCGGTGTCTGGGAAACGACCCTGCCCCTGTCCATGCTCCGGCGGCTCTACGCCATGGCCCTGGCCGGCTGAATGCCGGGGGCACGACAGTTTTTTCTTGCTATCTATGCCCTTAATGGATATATGTTCACTTAAGATTTTCCATCCATCCGAGCGAGGGGGCATTTATGAGCAAACTTATACGTGAAGACGCAGCCGACGGACGGCTGCATATCGAATCGCCGCTGATGGGCGAATCCCTGGTGGGCCGGGAACTGTTGCGAAACACGGAGCGCCGGGAAGTCTTCCGCATGCACCCGGACGTCAACGTGCTCAAAATCGGCGGCCAATCCATCATGGACCGGGGCGCCAAGGCCCTGTTGCCCATCCTCGACGTGCTCCTCACCGCCAAGGAAACCTACAAGATGATCCTCATGACCGGCGGCGGCACTCGGGCCCGGCATATCTATAATATCGGCCTGGAGCTGGGCATGCCGACCGGCGTCCTCTCCAAGCTCGGGGACAAGGTGGCCTCCCAGAACGCCGAGATCCTTTCCGTGCTGCTGGCCAAGCACGGGGGCGTGCGCATCGGCCACGGCGACCACCTGGAACAGCTCACCATGTTCTGCCAGCTCGGCTACCTGCCCATCACCCCGGGCATCCCGCCCTACGGCTTTTTCGAACACCCGGCCGAGGAAGGCATGATCCCGCCGCACCGCACCGATTGCGGCGCCTTTCTCCTGGCCGAAAACATCGGCGCCCGCTCGCTCATCTATCTGAAGGACGAGAAGGGCCTTTACAGCAACGATCCCAAGAAGGCCAAGGACGGAGAAAAGCTGGAATATTACGGCCGCATCTCGGTGGATGATCTGCTGGCCCTCGACCTGGAGGACTTGATCGTGGAGCGGCCGGTGCTGCGTTTCCTCAAGCACGCCAAGACCATCAAGCAGCTCCAGATCATCGACGCCCTGCGCCACCCGGAGCACATCCTGGCGGCCCTGGCCGGAGAACACGTCGGCACCATCATCTATAAGGGCGAGTAGAAAAAAGCAGGCCTCCGGCGGCCGGGGGGCATGATGCCCCCCGGTCCCCCTCGATGGCGGAGGTGGCCCTGGGCTGGAAGTCCATAAAAAAACGGCCGGGCCGGGTTTCCCCGGCCCGGCCGCCGTCGGCTGGCCGTTTAGGCCTTGCCGCCGCCGGTTCCGGCGGCATCGGTGGGCAAATACACCACCTCGGCGCCGAGGGTCGTGGCAATGGTCTCCAGCTCACGCTTGCGAATGTGCTCGGCGAAGAACTTCACATCACCGGTAGCCGCCACCACACGGTAGCGGGGCTTCTTCTCGCCTTGGTCGATCTTGCGGCGCTCACGCGCGAAAATTGTGTTCATGGTCCACCTCCGTCGGGCGGATCGCCCGGTTTGTTGATTGGAACATATATCCTCTAAACATCTATGTCAAGGAGTTTGAAACCCATGCCGGAAAAAATCGGCTCGGGCAAACCCGAGCGCTATATGCAGCCCTCGATCCTCATGGCGCTTTTGGGAGGAGAATCCTATGGTTACGAGCTGTTACAGCGAATAGGCGAGTACGGATTTCTCAAGGATGACGTGCCGCCGGGGATGATATACCGGCATTTGCGCCAGATGGAGGAGGAACAGGTGGTGACGTCCCGCTGGGAAGCCGAGGGGACGGGACCGGCCCGGCGGGTGTACGCCATCACCCCGGCCGGCCGCGAGGTGCTCCACGCCTGGGTGGGCTACATGGAGCGGCAAGCCCGGACCTTGAACGCGTTCGTGGCCCGGTACGCCCAGACTACCGGCGGCGCCTAGCAGGCAGGCTCCTCTCCCTCCTCTGGTGCGAGGAAGTCTGGGGCATGATGCCCCCGGCGGGTCCGGGTCGGAGCCCGACCGCCGGAGGCATGCTTCATCTCCCGGACGATTCCGGTCGCTGGCCTAAGCCTTTCCCCCGCCGACGCCCGCGGCGTCGGTGGGCAGATACACTATGTCGGCGCCGACCTCGTTGGCGATGACTTCCAGTTCACGCTGCCGGATGTGTTCGGCAAAGAACTTGATCTCTCCGGTGGCAGCCACCACGCGAAAACGAGGCTTCTTTTCCCCCTTTTCGATCTTGCGGCGCTCGCGTGCGAAAATCTTTGCCATGTTCCACCTCCTCTGGGCGGAGCCCGCCCAGGCGCTTGATGCCTCTTCTCCACCAGCGGAGACACCTTTTCAGAGTTTATAAAGGATAGACCACCCGCGCATCTCCAGCAACAAGAAGTCGTGTTTGCGGCAAGAAAAAACCGAAAGTATCCTGGCCGGGACCACCATCGGCACTCCCGGCCGCAGCGGCGTCAACGACCGGTTGCCCGTGGGACGAAGTGGCGCTTGTCAGGCCTGCCCGTTCTCCGTATAGGCTAGAAGGAACTCCGTTTATAACCCGAAGAAAGGGGGCATTCATGGGCAAGCTTATTCGCGATGACGAGGCCGACGGGCGGCTGCATATCGAATCGCCGCTGATGGGCGAATCCCTGGTGAGTCGGGAACTGTTGCGAAATACGGAACGCCGGGAAGTCTTCCGCATGCACCCGGACGTCAACGTGCTCAAAATCGGCGGCCAATCCATCATGGACCGGGGTGCCAAGGCCCTGTTGCCTATCCTCGACGTGCTCCTCACCGCCAAGGAAACCTACAAGATGATCCTCATGACCGGCGGCGGCACCCGGGCCCGGCATATCTATAATATCGGCCTGGAGCTGGGCATGCCGACCGGCGTCCTCTCCAAGCTCGGGGACAAGGTGGCCTCCCAGAACGCCGAGATCCTTTCCGTGCTGCTGGCCAAGCACGGGGGCGTGCGCATCGGCCACGGCGACCACCTGGAACAGCTCACCATGTTCTGCCAGCTCGGCTACCTGCCCATCACCCCGGGCATCCCGCCCTACGGCTTTTTCGAACACCCGGCCGAGGAAGGCATGATCCCGCCGCACCGCACCGATTGCGGCGCCTTTCTCCTGGCCGAAAACATCGGCGCCCGCTCGCTCATCTATCTGAAGGACGAGAAGGGCCTTTACAGCAACGATCCCAAGAAGGCCAAGGACGGAGAAAAGCTGGAATATTACGGCCGCATCTCGGTGGATGATCTGCTGGCCCTCGACCTGGAGGACTTGATCGTGGAGCGGCCGGTGCTGCGTTTCCTCAAGCACGCCAAGACCATCAAGCAGTTCCAGATCATCGACGCCCTGCGCCACCCGGAGCACATCCTGGCGGCCCTGGCCGGAGAACACGTCGGCACCATCATCTATAAGGACGAGTAGAAAAAAGCAGGCCTCCGGCGGCCGGGGGGCATGATGCCCCCCGGTCCCCCTCGATGGCGGAGGCGGCGGCGTGATGCCGTGAGGAAAAATATCGCTGGCGACGGACCCCTCCCGTGGTGCGAGGAGTCCGGGGGTAGCATTGCCCCGGCCGCCGGAGGCATCTTTCCTCTTCCGGCCGCCTAGGCGGCCTTGGCCGCTTTCTTGCCCAGGGCGGCCACCCAGCGACCGGGGCCGTCCGCGCGCACCTGCAGCACGGGCTGGCCGGCCCACAGCGACGGCCGCAGCCAGCCGCCGGTGGCCACCACATCCCCGGCCAGGGGCGTCAGGGGATCACGGTCCACGGACACGGTCTGAATGCCCAGGGCGGCCAGCGCCTCCACCGTGACGGAAGCCGGCAGGGAACGCATGGCGCCCAGTTCGATGAACCGGCCGCACCAGCCGTAGCGCGTGAGGCCGACTGCGGCCGCCGCGCCGATAAGCCCGTCCTTGGTGCCGCCGACGCCGGCCAGCAGGACCCCGGACGCGGCCCGCATGGCCTCCTGCTGCGTCACCTTGCCCCCGTTGCAGGTCAGGGCGAAGGCCACCAGGCCGTCGTCGATGGCGGAAGCGGTGGCCAAGCAGACCCCGGGGTCGCTGCCCGCAGGGGTTTCCCTGGCCAGGTAGTCGCAGGCAGCCTCGAACAGGGCCCGGCCGCAGGCGGGATCTTCCACGGCCAGGACGGCGCAGGCCGAACTGTTGTTGCTGGTGAAGGGAATGTCCGGCAGCTTGGGCAGCTGGTGGCGCAGCACGCACCGCAACTGGTAGCGCGCATCAAGGCCGGCGCAGAAATCGCGGATGGTGCGGCCGGTGCCCTTGGGCGAGTCCAAGGTATCGGTATCGTCGAAACCGAGATAGAGCAGTTGTTCGCTGTCGTGACCGTTCATGTCCCCTCCGTAGCGGCGTGGTGGCTGGCGTTTCGAGCCAAGGTTTCCGGCCTGCTACCATGGAGGGGACCGCTTAACAAGTTAATATTAACAGAAGCTAAGGGACAGCCGGAGCCTCATTTCTTGGGCTTGCCGGTGGGCGATTCCTTGCCGGTGATGTGGTTCATGGAATAGCCGCCCTGGTAGATGATGCCGGTGGCGGTATCCATGACGTACTCCAATTCCCCGTTGGCGATATAAAGATACCGGCCCACCCCGGCGTTTCTGGCGAAGTAGACCAGAAACACGGCGATGCCGGCGATGATGGCGAGCTTTAACAGCACGTCGACGACGTCCTTGATGACTGACGGCATACGAATCCTCCTGGCCGAGGCTTGTACGCCGGGGCCGAGGGCGGGGCAAGAAGCCTTAGTCCCGGTCGCCGGGCAAAGGATTGTCCTCGCGGGTCAGGCCGTATTTGCGGATGCGGTAGCCGATCTGGCGCAGGGTCAGCCCCAGTTCCCGGGCGGCCCGGGACTGGACCCAGCCGTGGCGTTCCAGGGCGCTGACCACCTGCTGGCGCTCCATGTCGCGCAGTTCGGCCGCGTCCTCGGGCAAAACCGGCGGCCGTTCGCCCTCGGCCAAAATTTCCGGCGGGATGTCGGCGATATCGATGCGGTCCTCGGTGGCGGCAAGCGAGAGTCTGGCGATCAGCGCCTCCATCTCCCGGATATTGCCCGGCCAGTCGTAGGCCTCCAGGGCCTTGAGGGCCTTGGCGGTCAGGCCCAGACGCCTGCCGGCCCGCTGCTCGCCCAGGGCCAGAAAATACTCCAGCAGGGCCGGGATATCCTCCCGGCGCTGGCGCAAGGCCGGCAGGCGCACCACGAGGGGCCGGCGCGCGGCCGCCAGCTCCGGGCCCAGGCCTTGGAGCGGGACTTTGAAAAACAGGCGCACATCGGCCCGGCGCGCGCGGCTGGAGTCCTGGCGGACGAACGTCCCGGTCTTGAGGAACCGGACCAGCCGGGCGACGATGTCCGGCGGCAGCAGATGGGCATCCTCGACCAGCAGCGACCCGCCGTCGGCCGCCTCCAGCAGGCCCGGCCCGCTCGAGGTCCCGGCGCCGCCGAACAGACGCAAGGCCAGCTCCCGGTCCTGGGGATCGGGTACCGGGAGAAACGGCCGCACGGCCCTGGGGGAAAGCTCATGGATCAGCCGGCCCAGCACGGCCCGGCCCGTGCCGGACTCCCCCAGCAGGGCCACGGGATCGTCGGACAGGGCGGCCCGGTCCGCTTCCCCGCGAAGCCCGGCCAGGGCCGGGCTCGGGCCCATGGAAAAAACGTGGCGGTAGCGCAGCGAGACCTTGGCGCGCAGGTAGGCCAGCTCCCGGGACATCTCCAGCCGGGCGGCCAGGCCCTGGCCGGCCACGGCCACGATCCGGCCGATAATCCCGGCCGTCAAGGCGACCAGACGCAGGTCCTCGTCCAGGGGAGCCGACCGGCCAAGCAGGGTGTCGGCCAAAAAACAGCCGACCACCGCGCCGTCCACCACCACCGGCGCGGCCAGCATGGCCGCCTCCTGCCGGGAAGCCTCCGCCACGCCCGCCGCATCGGCCAGGACGGGAGCGGCCCCGCGCCGTAAAACCCGGGGCCGGACGGGATCGCTCCCCCGGTCCAGGGCGCCGGCCAAAATAAGGCCCATGTCCGGATTGCCCCGACCGGCCCTGATGCTGGGCCGGCCTCCGTCGTCGGTCAGGACCACGGCGAGCTGGGTCGGCTCGGGCAGTGCGCCCAGGGCGTCCAGGAGCTGTTCCAGGATGGCGTCCAACCCGCCGGCCTGGTCCCCGGCCAGGGCCAGACAGTCCAGGCAGCGGGAAAGCGTGCGATAACTCAAGGCATCCATGTCCGGTTCTCCATGCGGCAGGCCGGTGGGCGCATCCCGCCGACCGAGAGTCGGGGCATTTGTTCCAGGTTTGCCCCGCCCGCGTCAATGCTGTCACGGTATTACCGGAAAGGCGGCACAGCCGATCCGGCCTTTCCCGGTTGTCAGGCGGGCGATAGCAATTCCGGGCAACGGACGCAACCGGCCCGGACCGGAAAGGAACCGTTTCCCCGCGCGGGCTTGCCGGCGAAGAACCGGCCTGCACGGCACCCTCCTTGCATCGCCATTTCCGCCAACGTCCCGCCAACGCCCGCAGCCACCGGAGGCGAGTCATGGAACGCGACATCCTGCTGGACATCCTGGAACGCAAGGCGGCCCTGCTGGCCCGGCCCGGCCGGGGCTGGACCGAGACGGTATCCCTGGCCGCGGCGGCCCTGATGGCCGGGGTCAACGGCCGCTGGCCGCCCGCAGGCCTCTGGCAACTGCGGGCCGGACTGGCCAGGGCCGGAGCCGTCCTTCGGGCCTCGCCGCCGGAAGCGGCCGGGGCGGCGGCTACGAACCCAAATAGCTGACGACGGCATCCCGGGTGGGCTGGGAGATGAGCTTGAGCTTCAGGAAAACGTCCGGATGGATCTGGAACACCCCGGCCAGGAACAAAAACCGGGGATCGTCCAGCTTGCGGTTGCCCTTTTCGGCGAACTGGGTGGCATTTTGGACCGTGGCCTCGAAATCGTAGCCCGACTGCCGGAGAACGTCGGCGTAGAGCCGACAGAGCCGTTCCTGGAATTCCTCGGGCTTGAGGTCTTCCCGGAATGCGCGCCGGGCATCCTCGACCTGCCGGAAATAATTGTACACGCTCTGCTTGCTGAACGGCAGGCTGCGCCGATCCTCGCCATGCCCGACGCCGGACAGGAGGCACAACAGACCGAGCGTCCCCACAACGAGAAAACGGCGCGGGGTCATTGGGCGGCCTTTCCTTCGGCCTGGGTGCAGGGAGCGTACAACGGCTGGTAGAAGTAGCTTAAATTGCCCGTATCCTTGATCGGGTCGAACTCCATGCGGATGAGCACGTTCCCGATGGGCCAGGCCAGGCTGTCCGGATTATTCCCCATCTGCAGGGGCACGGTGTACTTGGCCGAAAGAAACTTCTTGATGCTCTCGTGGGCCTTGCGTCCCCGGTAATCCACCATGACCGCCGCGAACTTGTCCTGGCAAAAGGCGTAGACCATGTCGCTCAAAAAAGCGTCGCCGATGCGATAGACCACGTTTTGCACCGTGGCATAGGTGGCGTCGCCCGCCTTTTCCACCACGGTGAGGTCCGGAATGGCGGCCATGGGCGTGCCCCATTTGACGCCATGAAAGGCGTTGGGCTCCGTCAGGGCCTTCCCTGGAACGTCGACGGACTCGGACGACCCCTCCTCGACGGAGGGCTTGGCCTTCGCGTGTTTCTTGGCGGCCAGGGCGGGCACAGCCGCCAACAAAACGACCACGGCAACAAGCACAATGATTTTTTTCATGAGCGCCAGGGATTGAGGGATTGAGGGAACCGGGCCGCAGCCCGAACGCGTTGTCTCCGGATGGACAGCATTCCGGACTGGACGCCAGCCCGGAATCGGCCGGATGTACCGCCGCCGTCGCCGCTTGGCAAGCCCCGCCCCGGCTAAACGGCGAACAGGGCGGTCAGGGGCGCCAGCCCCGCTTCCAGGACGTCCAGCAGAAACGACGGGTCGGCCTCGGTCAGGCCGAGGCCGGCCAGGACCGACAGGTCGAGAACCGGCAGCCCGGCCGCCGGAGTGGCCCGCAGGCCCAGGGCATTGGCCATGAAATCGGCCACGTGAACCACGGCGGCCAGGTCGTTTTCCGGGCAGCGGTTCGGCGCGTGATGGCAGGCCACGGCCTCGCCCAGACTGTCCGGCAACTGCCATTTGCCGCACACCCGGCCGCCCAGGACGGCATGGTCGAAATCGAGCACCTCGCGTTCGGCCGCGTCAAGGCTGCCGCCGGTGGCGGCGGCCCGAGCCAGGGCCAGGCCGGCCAAATCCGGCTCGGCAATGGCCAGGAGCAACCGGCCCATGTCGTGAAGCAGGCCGGCCGTGAAAAACCGCTCCCTGCCCCCGGCGCCCAGACGCTCGGCCAAGGCGCTGGAAAGCAGCCCCACCGACACGGCGTGCCGCCAGAAATCCTTCATGACAAGAACGTCCGCCCGGGGCGGGTCCTTGAAGGCCTTGCCCAGGGTGGCGCCCATGGCCAGGGTCTGGATCTCGGCCAGGCCGATGCAGGCCACCGCCCGGTCCACGGTCTCCACCCTGGACGGAAAGCTGTAGAGGACGCTGTTGGCCAGCCGCAGGACATAGGCGGCCAAGCCCGGGTCCATGGAGATGATGGCGGCCACCTCGGCCATGGTGCTCATGGGGTCCCGTGCCGCCTGGCGCAGGGCGAGAAAGGCCTGGGGCAGGGGGGGTGGATTGATGTCGGCCAGGGGGGTCCGACAGCCGGCGGCGAGGGTGTCCAGCCGGGCGGGCGCAGAAACGGTCCGGCAGCCGGCGGGCGGACGCGCGTCGGCCGCAAAGGGCAGGCCCAGTTCCAGCAGACGGCAGACGAACGGATGACCGAGGGCCGCCCGGCCATCGGTCGACGACGGCTGTTCCGCCGTGTCCGGCGTGGTTTCGCCGCGCTCGGGCATCATGTTGCTCCCCCTCCGCCTAGCGGCTGTCCCGCCCCGGCCGGACGGGAAAAAATCTCTGCCGGCCGACGATCTGCCGCCAACCTAGCCCAAGCGCCGGCCCCCGGCAAGATGGGCGCAACGCCGCCGCCCCGGGATCATTCCCCGATTTTGGCGTCCAGGGCCGCCGTCAAGGCCGTAAAGCCTTCCTCGGCCAGGACCACCAGGATTTCGCCCGTGGCCTGGAAACGCTCCAGGGAAAAACGCGCCCGCACATAGAGCGTCACGGTGCGGCAGGAGTCGGCCACGGCCAAAAGCGGCGACAGATCCTCGCCGGTAAAAAGCGGCTGGTACTCCACGTGCAGCCCGAGCACGGAGCCCATGGCCCCGAGCACGCCCACCAGCACCACATTGCCCACCTCCCGCAGCGTGTCCAGCCGCATCTGTTCCGAGACCGCGGTCATGCCCATGGCCTCGAGCAAGGCATCGACCAGGGCGGCGGCGTCGCAGTGGGCGAAGGCCAAGGCGGTCATGCCCCGCATGGCCCCGACAAACGGCAAAAAAACCCCTTCGCAGACGGTGGGACAACGGGTCGAGGCGGCGGCCGCCAGGCACGGCCGGTTCAGAATGCGGATTTCCGGGGCCGACAAGACCACATGGCTGCCGCTCATCCGATTGAGAGACTCGGCCGCCCGGCCAAGCCCGATATTGATGCATTCGCACAACAGATCCATGCGTGCTTCGAGGCTGATCACGGCATCCTCCCTGGCGGTACGCTCGCGGCTGTTCATACTCCCCGGCCTCGGTTTTGGAAATCCCTCGGCAATCGAAACGCATGACATTTTCCGCCCGGACCGGCTCCCGGATTGACCCCGGGGGCCTTGGAACGCTAAAGGTTGCGCCACGGCCCCCAGCTGTCCGCCCTTCCCACCGTCAAGGAGGTTTGCCCGCATGCCCCACGCCAGTCTTGCCGCCCTCTGTCTGCTCTTGGCCACCCTTTTCCTGGGATGCGCCTCGAATCCTCAGGCAGGCAAAGGCGTCCCCCAGGAAAAGCTGGATGCCGACTACGCCGAGTGCGAATCCATGTCCTACGTTTCGACCGCCGGTATCCGCTCCGAGGATGCCGCCGACGACCGGCGCCAGGAACTGATCGACGCCTGCATGCACAATAAGGGGTATGCCGTCCAATGAGCACGACACCAACGCCTTCCCTTGAACCCAAGCCCGTCTCGGCCAGCCGCATCATCATGCCCCAGCGCATGATGCCGACGGATGCCAACGCAGCCGGAAACGTCCACGGCGGCGTCATCCTCAAATATATCGACAGTGCCGGCGGCATCGTCGCCATCCGCCACGCTCGCTCGGCCGTGGTCACGGCCTCCATCGACCGTATGGACTTCTTGCAGCCGGCCTACATCGGCGAGGTGGTGACCTTTTACGCCAGCGTCAACCTGGTGGGGAACACCTCCATGGAAGTCGGGGTCCGGGTCGAATGCGAAAACCCGATGACCGGTGAAACCCGCCACGCCGGGTCGGCCTACCTGACCTACGTGGCTCTGGATACGGAACGCCGTCCCCGGCGCGTCCCGCCCCTGATCCTGGAAACGGAAGAGGACTGTCGCCGCAACCGCGAAGCCGCCGCCCGCCGCGAAACGCGACTGGCCGAGCGCCGACGGGAACGCGATTCCCAACACCAAAAGCCCCAAACCTGCTGATCGAGGACTACCGACGTGGCCGAGACCATCGACGACTTGACCGTCAACTACGAAGAGGACGGCTTTCTGCTGACCAAGGAACTGGACAAGGTCATCCTGTCCAGAGGCGCCTGGACCACCATCCTGTTCCGGTTCTCCCAGTGGGACGCCAAGAAGGATGCCTACGGCCCCGACCGCTACGCCATCCGCCGCTACAAGAAATCCGGCGATACCTACCGCGTCCAGTCCAAATTCGCCATTTCCAGCCGGGATCAGGCAAAAAAGATCATCGACGCCCTGGCCGTCTGGATCGAGGAACCCGAGGGCACGGTGTGATCGTTTCCGTACGCTGCCTGGCCGATCTGGCCGGATCGACCCCGCCGGACGGCCGGTTGACCCTGCCCGAAACCGCCACGGTCGGCTTCGCGGCCGACCGCCTGGGGATCGCGCCCGAGGCGGTGGGGACGTTTCTGGTCAACAGCGCCCCGGCCGACCGGACCGCCCCGCTTGCTCCCGGCGACGTTCTGACCGTCATTCCACCCATCACCGGAGGGTAACCCCATGTCCCGCCCCGACATCCGCCAGGCCATCCTGGACCGTGCCGTCGAGACGCCCTATCCCGACGGCACGCCCGGGCGTTTCCTGGACCTGACCGCCGTGGCGTCCCTGGCCCGGGAATACGGCCTGCCGCCGCGGCAGGTGGAACAGGCCGCCCTTGAGGCCTCCGTCTGCCCCCTGCGCTACGCCCGAAACCTGCGCGCCTTTTCCCTGGCCGAGCAAGCCAAACTTTTAGCCGCGACCGCGGCCCTGGTCGGCCTGGGGGGCCTCGGCGGAGGCCTTTTGGAGACGCTTGTCCGCTCCGGCGTCGGCACCGTGCGCGGGGCCGACGGCGACGTGTTCGAGGAGAGCAACTTGAACCGCCAGCTGCTTTCCGACGTGGCCGCCCTGGGCGTCGCCAAGGCGAGCCGGGCGGCGGCCCGGGCGGCGGCGGTCAATCCCTCGGTGGATTTTACGGCCCATACCGGCTTTCTCGACGCGGCCGGCATGTCGGCCTTTCTCGATGGAGCGGACGTGGCCGTGGACGCCCTGGGCGGACTGGTCGACCGGCCGGCCCTGGCCGCGGCGGCCCGGGAGCGGCACATTCCCCTGGTGACCGCCGCCGTGGCCGGTTACACGGTCATCGTGGCCACGGTGCTGCCGGGCGATCCCTCGCCGGTGGAACTGCTGGCCGGGGGAACCGCCGGCCCCGGTGCCGAAGAGGTGCTCGGCTGTCCCTCCCCGGCCGTGATGGCCGCCTCCGCCCTTCAGGGCACCGAGGTCGTGCGGCTGCTGGCCGGACGGAAACCGGCCCTGGCCGGCAAGGCGCTGGTCATCGACCTCGAGGCCATGCGCTTCGATACCATCAGCTTCACAGCCCCCCGGTGACAGGACGAAACTTCCGGGCTACACCTTTGGGTGGGCTGGGGCATCTGGCCCCGCCGCAAGGAATCGCATGACCCCAAAGGCCGACAACTGCCCGCTCGTCCCCCCCCTGCTCCTGACCGGAAGCAACATCCGCTCGCGGCTGCGGGGTCTGATCCTGTCCGCACCGCCGGCCGTGAGCGTGGCCATCACCGACCTGTTCATGTCCATCAAGACGTCCCTGGAAGTCCTGCCCGTGGTGCCGACCCTGGTCGAACCGGACAAGCCCGTCACGGACTGGCAATCCCTGCTCACCGCGCTCACGGCCGCCCGCCGGGAGATCGACGTCCTGAAGGCCTCCAAGATCCAGGGACTGCTCCGGGCCAATCCCGGCTTCGTCCAGCTGGAATACCGCTTCGGCCAGCTCAAGAAGATGCACGGCAACACCCTGCTGATGCTCAATATCCTGTACGGACTGATCAACGCCGGCCAGGAATTCCAGAGCGCCGGCGAAATTCTGGAACAAAGCGCCGACATCCTGCTTAAGGAATTCCGGGCCGATCTGTACGTCTGCCGCCTGCGCGACGCGGCGGGCAACTGGGTCAACATCGCGGCCAACACCCATACCAACGAGGGCACCCCCCTGTTCGTCAAGGCCATGGAGGAAACCCTGCCCCGGCATCCGGTCATGCGGGCCATCAACGATCCCAAGTCCCTGTTCGTCCTGTCCAACAACCTGCGGGGCCAGGAGCAGGGAGGCGAATCCATCGATTCCGTGCCCTATCTCGAAGGATTCCGCTGCCGGCTGTCGTTTCCGCTCCGGGACACCAGCGGCAAGGCCTTCGGCCTGGTCATGCTCTATTCCAAAAAAGTCGGCTTCTTCGACCGCTACGAGAGCGATTTTCTGGGGGACTGCGCCCGGATCGTCTCCCTGACCGTGGGCCGCCGGCTCGAACTCGGCCGCGACGCCCTGTCCAAGGCCGCCGGCGGCATGGCCCACGTGGGCAACAACGTGCTGGCCATCATGAAAAACGAAGCCGAGCTGATCCTGGAAGACTTCGAGGATTTCCTGGACAATGAGGACGCCATCGACACGGCCCTCATCAGCGAGGCCATGCAGCTCGTGCCCGGGCCCTGGCCTCCCCTGGCCAAGGCCGCCCTGCGCCACCTGTGCGGCCTGATCGTGGAACGGCTCGAAGTGGAAAAAAAGATGCAGTACGCGAACCTGATCCTGGAGAACGTCCAGCGGCTCAAGCAGGCCATCGACAACCTGCTCAAGGCCGTGGAAAATCCCATTCTCATGCCCTACATCGGCGGCGAGGAGGTCCTCAACCTGGAGCCCGAGGACGAGGGACCGGACCGGCGCTAGCGCGGCCGCTCCGTCCCCCCCCAAGCCGGCCGCGCCCTCCCGAAACGATTCGCCCCGCACGGGACGGCGGCCTCACGCCTCCGGCGTGGCGGCCACCCGGGCGCTGATGGCGGCCTTGTCCACGGACAGGATCACCCGGCCGTCCTCGAACCGGGCCACCAGCCCGGCCGGCACCAGGACCTCGCGGGCGCCCCACAGATGGCCCTGGCGCAGGATGAGGTGGGTGACGTGGCCGCCGGTCCGGTCGAGCAGCACGCCGTCCACCCGGCCGACCTTGCCGTCGGTGGCCTCGACCGTTTCATGGCCGACCAGGGCCACGGCCCCCTCGGGCGTGGCCGGCCGTTCCAGGGTCCAGCTGGACGGTTCCAGGGGCAGCTTGCACTGTTCCTGCCTGGCCACGGTCAAAAAGAACTCCGGCGAAAAATATTCGGTCAGAATATAGGGCTGCTGGGCCGCGAAATGTTTGCGCGACAAGGACAGGGTCACGCCCTTCGCGTCGGCGCGGACAACGTATTTTTCCCCCACCAGGCGCAAGGTGCCCGGCGCGTCCGACTCCCGGACCACCAGATGCGTGGCCCGATCGTGCGCCGGGTCGATGATGATGCGCTCCAGACGCCCGACCGGCCCGTCCGTTGCGGTAACAGGGGTGCCAGGGACCAGATCGACAATTCTCTCAGGCATGGCTGTTCCCTCCCAAAGGACAGACGGGCCAGAATGATTGGACGTTTCTTGCTGAAGAGGCCTCTCGGGTATAAAGCAAAACCAAGGCTGGTCAAGCCGAACGCGGTACGCCGATCAGCCGGGGAGCCCCATGCTGCTTATCATTGCGCTCGGCGTCTGCCACGCCGTCGGTGTGGCCTCGGCCGTGCGGGCCCTTTTCACCGCCCGCTCCCCCCAGGGGGCCATCGCCTGGGTCATGGGGATGATTACCTTTCCCTACGTGGCCGTGCCCCTCTACTGGATTTTCGGACGCAACCGCTTCAAGGGCTACGTCACCTCCCGCCGGGCGGGCGACCGGGTGGTGGACTCCCTGGCCCCGGAGCTGCACGCCTTCCAGGCCTTTCCCGATCCCCACGCCCCCGGGGTGCCGGGACTTTTTTCCGTGCTCGAACGCCTGGCCGAACTCCCCTTCACGCGCGGCAACACCCTGTCGCTGCTTCGGGACGGTCAGGCCACCTTCGACGCCATCTTCTCGGCCATCGACGCCGCCCAGTCCTATGTGCTGATCCAGTTCTACATCATCCGCGACGACGCTCTCGGCCGGGAGCTCAAGGCCCGGCTGACGGCCAAGGCCCGCTCCGGCGTGCGCGTCTATCTGCTCTATGACGAAATCGGCAGCCACGACCTGGATTCGGCCTATCTGGAGGAATTGCGCCAGGCCGGAGTGCATGTCTCGGACTTCAACACCACCCTCGGCTGGCGCAACCGGCTCCAGCTCAACTTCCGCAACCATCGGAAGATCGTGGTGACGGACGGCCGGACGGCCTTTGTCGGCGGCCACAACGTGGGCGACGAATATTTGGGGAAAGATCCGCGTCTCGGCCACTGGCGCGACACCCACGTGTGCTGCCGGGGACCGGCCGCCACCCTGGTCCAGCTGTCCTTTGCCGAGGACTGGTACTGGGCCGTGCGGGAGCTGCCGGAATTCGATTGGGAACTGCGGCCGGCCGACGGGGGGGATCAGGCCGTCCTGGTGCTGCCCACCGGCCCGGCCGACGACATCGAGTCCTGCAACCTGTTTTTTCTCCAGTCCATCATGGCCGCGAAAAAACGGCTGTGGATCGTCAGCCCCTATTTCGTGCCCGACTGGGAGATCATCTCCGCCCTGGAGCTGGCGGCCTTTCGCGGGGTGGACACGCGCATCATGCTGCCGCGCAAGCCGGACCACAAGATGGTCTATCTGGCCTCGTTCTCCTACCTGGCCGACCTGGAGACGCTGGGCGTGAAATTCTACCGCTACAGCAACGGGTTTCTGCACCAAAAGGTCATCCTGGTGGACGACGTCATGGCCTCGGTCGGCACGGCCAACTGCGACAACCGCTCGTTTCGGCTCAATTTCGAGATCACCATGGCTGCGGCCGACCCGACCTTCGTGGCCCAGGTGGAAGCCATGCTCCTGGCCGATTTCAAGTGCTGTCTGCAGGTGACGGCCGACGACTATGAGGAGCGCTCGGTCCTGTTCAAGACCGGGGTCATGCTCTCCCGCCTGCTGTCGCCGATCCTCTGAACGCCCCGCTACCGGACGTAGGTGGGGATGTTCATGAGCAGTTCCCGGGTGAAGGTCATCATCTTGTCCATCATCCAGGGGAAGGCGATCAGCAGGGCGATGAACATGGACAGGATCTTCGGCACGAAGGTCAGCGTCATTTCCTGGATCTGGGTGGCGGCCTGGAGCACGGAGATGAACACCCCCACCACCAGGGACACCCCCAGCATGGGCAGGGCCAAAAACAGGGCCACTTCAATGGCCTGCCGGGACAGGGCCACGACCATATCGGGCGTCATGGGCGACTCCTCAGGTGTTAAACGAGTTGACCAGGGAGCCCACCATGAGTCCCCAGCCATCCACAAGGACAAACAACAACAGCTTGAACGGCATGGCGATGGTGGCCGGCGGCAGCATCATCATGCCCATGGCCAGAAGGATGCTCGAAATGACCATGTCGAGGATGAGAAACGGGATGTAGATGAGAAAACCGATGGTAAAGGCCGTCTTGATCTCGCTGATCATGAAGCCGGCGGCCAGCATGAACGTCGGCACGCCGTCCTTGTCCTTGGGCCGCTCCATCTTGGTCACCGTGTAAAAGACCGACAGATCCTTTTCCCGGGTATGCTTGAACAGGAATTCGCGCAAGGGAATCTCGGCTTTCTTGAGCGCTTCGCTAAAGCCGATCTCCTCCTTGAGATAGGGTTGCAACGCCTGGTCGTTCATCTGCTTGCCGGTGGGATACATGATAACGGCCGTCAAAAAAATGGCCAGGCTGGCCAGGATCTGGGTCGGCGGCACCGACTGGACGCCCAAGGCCTGACGCAGGAAGGAAAAGACGATGATGATGCGGGTAAAGGAGGTCACCGTCAGGATAAAGGCCGGGGCCAGGGACAGGACGGTCAGGGCGAACAGGACCTCCAGCATGACGGAGACCCGTTCGGGCTGGGTCTGGCCGGCAGCCAGGGACAGGGTCAGCGTGGGCGCGGCCTGCTGGGCCAGGGCCGGAGCGGCCAGGAGCAAAACGGCCAGGACCAGACCGGCAAGACTAAGAAGACGGACCGTCGTCCCGCGGGGCAGCGGCCGCCTGGGCCAGGGTATCGGCGAACGCCTTGGGGCTTTCATGAGTGGTCGGGACCTCGGTTAAAAGCGTGATGGCCTGGTCGGTGACACCAAGCACGAGATCCCTATTCAAGAACCGGACCACGACGACGCTTTTCCGCGGCCCGAGACCGAGCTGGGCCACCAGCCGCAACAGGCCGCCCCGGCCGCCGGGGCCGATCCCCATCTTCGGGCCGAACCGCCGCAGCATCCAGAACCCAAGCAGAATGACGGCCAGAATGAGCAGCAGGGCCAAGCCCATGCGGATGGCCGCCGAAGCCAGGCCGGGATCGGCCATCGGCGCGGCGGACAAGGGGGAAACGGCGTCAGCCAAGTTGTTTCACCCGCTCGATGGGGCTTATGATATCGGTCAGGCGCACGCCGAATTTTTCGTTGATGACCACGGCCTCGCCCCGGGCCACCAGCTTGCCGTTGACATAAATTTCAAGAGGCTCGCCGGCCAGCTTGTTGAGCTCGATGACCGACCCCTGGCCCAGTTGCAGGAGTTCATTGATTAAAAGTTTGGTACGCCCCAGTTCCGCCGACACATCCAGGGGGATGTCCAAAATGAAGTCCAGATCCCGGCGCACGTTCTCCGGGCGCGGGGCCTTGGCTTCCTGTGTCAAATTCTTGAACTGGGCATTGGCGCTCTGGCGGGACAGGGCTTCCTGCTCCCGTTCCTTTTTAATGGACTGCTCCTCCTCGCTGGCCAGGGCAGCGGCCCATTCGGCGGCCAGGGCGTCGTCATTGGCGTCGCCGCCCTTGTCCGCGGCAGGCGCCTGCCCGCCTCCGGCCTTCTTGTCGGACTGATCAAACAGGGAGTCGATGTCGGACTGGGAGGCGGGTTTATCCTCCTGTTCGTCCAGGGCGGAGGCCCATTCGGCGGCCAGCTTATCCTGATCGATGTCGTCGGGAGCCATGGAGTACCCCTCACGCCGTCAGCGTTATTGGATGACGAAATCCGTAAAATAGACCCGGGCCACCTTGGCTTGCCCCAAGGCCTGGTTGAGGCGGTCCACGATTTCCTTGCGCAGCAGGATTTTCCCCTCCAACGTGGCCAAATCCTGGGAGGTCTTGGAGGAAAGCAACAGCAGCAGGGCGTCCCGGACCTTGGCCTTGTTGGCTTCGAGCAGCTCCGGCTGGCCCGTCATTTCCACGTCGATCACGAGCTTCAGATAGCGCCGGGCGTTCGGATCGGCCAAGTTGACCACGAAGGGCGGCAGGCTCACCTCGTTGGACGGCGCCTTGCCTTTTTCGCCCTTCGCGCCTTCGGCCCCGCCATGGCCGGCCTCAGCCTTTTTTTCTTCCTTGGCCGGGGCCGGTTTTTCCTCGGCCTTGGGGGCCGCCTCGTCGGTCTTGGCGTCGGCCGGGGCCTCGGCGACCGCCGGCGGCTTGGCAAAGAACTTCACGTAGGCGAAATAGCCGCCCCCGGCGAGCGCGATGAGCAGCACGACGAGGATAATATATTTCAGGAATCCGGACTTTTTCTTTTCTTCTTCCTGTTCCGGTTGCTTGGCGTTGGCCACGGGTTCCCTCCCGTCGTTGGATCACAGACCGGGCCGGATGATCGGCCTGGCCCCGAACAGATCGGTGCCCACCCGCACATGCGTGGCCCCTTCCAGGATGGCCGCTTCCAGATCGCCGCTCATGCCCATGGACAGCACGGGCAACGGCAATCCCAGGCGGATGGCCGTCGCGTCCCGCAGTTCCCGCAATGCGGCGAACGCGGGCCGGGCGCCCTCGGGGTCGTCGAAAACCGGCGGAATGACCATCAGCCCCCGAAGGGCCAGATTGGGCATGGCCGCCACGGCCTCGGCCAGGGCGGGCAGCCCCGCCGGATCGATGCCCGATTTCTGGGCCTCGCCGGCCACGTTGACCTGCAGGCACACGGCCTGGGTCAGGCCGCAGACCGCGCTTCTTTTTTGCAAGGTTTGGGCCAAGTCCAGCGTATCCACGGTATGCAGCAGCGCGAAGCGGCCGATGGCGAGTTTCGCCTTGTTGCGCTGGAGATGGCCGATGAAATGCCATTCGAGTCCGGCCGGGCAGGCCTCCATCTTGGGAAGGGCCTCCTGGATGTAGGACTCGCCGAAAATCCGCTGGCCGAGCGCGGCCATGGCCACCACCGCCGCCGCCTCGTGCAGCTTGGACACGGCGACCAGGGTCACTGCGGCCGGATCGCGGCCGCAGGCGGCGCAGGCCGCCAAAATGCGCCCCTGTACCCTTGCCAGACGTTCGGCCGGGGTTACTTCCACCACATGCCTCCAAGCATCCGCAACAGGACCATAGCGCGTCCCTACCTGTATCCGCCGGCAATGTAAAACGCGCTATTCCCCGAGCCCGAGTTCCCGCAGCAGGGACGGATCGTCGGCCCAACCCGGCCGCACCTTGACCCAAAGTTCCAAAAAGACCTTGGAACCGAGCAGCGCCTCGATGTCGGCCCTGGCCTTCTGGCCCACGTCCTTGATCCGCTCGCCGCCCTTGCCGATGACCATGGGTTTGTGACTCTCCCGGGTAACGAGAATGGAGGCCCGGATCTTGATCAGACCGGGCTGGGAGGTCTCGTCCCAGGCTTCCACCGTGACGGCCGTGGAGTAGGGCAGCTCCTCGCCCAGGGCCAAAAAGAGCTTCTCGCGCACGGTCTCCGACACCATGAAGCGCACCGAGGCCGTGGAAACGTCGTCGGCGTCGTAGCGGGCCGGTCCGTCGGGCAGCCTCGTGAAAAGCGCCCGCAACAGTTCGTCCACGCCGACGCCGGTGACGGCGCTGACGGGAAAGATCTCGGCCCCGGGCAAGGCCTCGCTCACGGCGGCCAGGACCGGCAGCAGCCGGGCCTTCTCCTTGACGACGTCCACCTTGTTGACGGCCACCACCACCGGCACGCCGCCGCCCTGAAGCGCCTGGACGATGGGCCGCAGGGCCTCGGGCAGCCCGCCCGGGCTGCGGACGTAGCGGGCCGCGTCCAAAAGCACCAGCACCACGTCGGCCTGGGTCAGGGCGGCATAGGCCGAACGCATGAGCAGCGGGGCGATGCCGCGTTTTTGCCGATGCAGTCCCGGCGTATCCAGAAATACGGCCTGGGCGTCCTCTTGCGTCAGGATGCCGCTTATGCTGTTGCGCGTGGTCTGCGGCTTGGGGGAGACGATGGACACCTTCTGCCCGATGATGCGGTTCAGTAACGTGGACTTCCCGGCGTTGGTCGGTCCCAGCATGACCACGTAGCCGAAGCGATGGGTCTTTTCCAAAAATTTCCTCTCCCCAGGGGATCTCCCCGGCTCTGACGTTCCTCCCCGCTTTCGAGGGGTCCGGGGGCATCATGCCCCCGGCCGCCGGCGGCATCCTCCTTCCCCCGGAGGCGTCTTTTATTTTATCAAAAATTCAATCAACCGCACCAACGCGGCGCAGTAACGCGGCCTGATGGAAACAGCAACCCTTGCCTTGGCCCGTCGGGGTGGCTATAGCACGCCTGCCATGGGAAAGGACCTTATTATTGTCGAGTCGCCGGCCAAGGTAAAGACCATCAAGAAATTCCTCGGCAATGCCTATGCCGTGGAAGCCTCGGTGGGGCATGTGCGCGATCTGCCGTCCAAGAAGCTCGGCGTGGACGAGGATCAGGATTTCACCCCGCAATATCAAATCATTCCAGGCAAACAGAAGGTGGTCTCCAAACTCAAGGAAGCCGCCGCCACCGCCGGCAAGATCTATCTGGCCCCCGACCCCGACCGCGAAGGGGAGGCCATCGCCTGGCACGTCGCCGAAATCTTAAAGGACGCCGGCGTCCCCGTCTGCCGCATCCAGTTCAATGAAATCACGGCCCGGGCCGTGCGGGAAGCCCTGTCCCATCCCCACGAGATCAACGAAAATTTATTTTTGTCCCAGCAGGCCCGCCGCATCCTGGACCGGCTGGTCGGCTACAAGGTGTCGCCCATCCTGTGGTCCAAGGTCAAAAGCGGCATTTCCGCCGGCCGGGTCCAGTCCGTGGCCCTGCGCCTGGTGGTCGACCGGGAAAAGGAGCGCCGTGTCTTCGTTCCCGTGGAATACTGGCCGTTTAAGGCCAGACTTGCCGGCGACGTGCCGCCGGAGTTCGAGGCGGAGCTGGTCAAATACGCCGGCAAGAAGGCGGTAATCGACAGCGCCGAGACGGCCGAAGCGGCCGAGGCAGCCATCCGGGGCAATCCTTTCGTCGTGACCGCGGTCACCGAAAAGGAACGCAAGAAATCCCCGCCCCCGCCCTTTATCACCTCCACCCTGCAGCAGACCGCCAACCAGCGCCTGGGCTACACGGCCAAACGCACCATGGGCGCGGCCCAGAAGCTCTATGAGGGGCTGGAACTCGGGGACCGGGGCACGGTGGCCCTTATCACCTACATGCGTACCGACTCCACCCGCATCGCGGACGAGGCCCGGGACGCCACCCGCGAATACATCGTCGAGACGCTCGGCGAAGAATATTATCCGGACAAGGCCCGCCGTTTCCGGGCCAAGGCCGGCGCCCAGGACGCCCACGAAGCCATCCGGCCCGTCGACGTCAACCTGACCCCGGCCGATGTCCGCGCGCTTTTGCCCAAGGACCTCTTTTCCCTCTATAAGCTCATCTGGGAACGCTTCGTGGCCTCCCAGATGCGCGAGGCCAGTTTCTGGGACACCGCCGCCGACATCAAGGCCGGCCCCGGGCTGTTCAAGGCCAAGGGCGAACGGCTGATCTTCCCCGGCTACCTCAAGGTCTACAACATGGAGGCCGGCGACGAGGCCAAATCGCTGCCGCCCCTGGCCGAGGGCCAGGAACTGGCCCTGCGGGAACTCAAGAAGGAACAGAAATTCACCCTGCCGCCGCCGCGCTACACCGAAGCCTCGCTGGTGCGCGAGCTGGAGGAAAAGGGCATCGGCCGGCCCTCCACCTACGCGGCCATCATCTCCACCATCATCGACCGCGACTATACCCGGCTGGAGGACAAGCACTTCGTCCCGTCCGAACTGGGCGAAACCGTTTCCGATCTCCTGTCGGAACACTTCGTCAAGATCATGGACGTCGGCTTCACCGCCGGCATGGAAGCCTCCCTCGACGCCGTGGCCGAGGGCCGCACCAACTGGGTGGAGCTGCTGCGCGAATTCACCGACGAATTCAATCCCACCCTGGCCAAGGCGTCCAAGGACATGGCCAAGGTCAAGGCCGGCAAGGAAACGAACATCACCTGCGAGCTGTGCGGCAAGCCCATGGTCATCCGCTTCGGCAAGGCCGGCGAATTCCTCGGCTGCTCGGGCTACCCCGACTGCAAAAATACCAAGGAGTTCGACCGGGCGACCGACGGCACCATCCTGCCCCGGGAACGCAAACCCGAAGAGGTGGCCTCCGTCGGCACCTGCCCCCAGTGCGGCAAGGACCTGGTCATCAAGAAATCCCGCACCGGCAGCCGGTTTGTCGCCTGCACCGGCTGGCCCGACTGCAAATACACCCGGCCGTTTTCCACCGGCGTCCCCTGCCCCCGCGAGGGCTGCGACGGCAGCTTGGTCGAAAAAAGCTCCAAGCGCGGCAAGGTGTTCTACGCCTGCGACCAATACCCAAAATGCGATTTCGCCGTCTGGGACTGGCCCGTGCCCGAACATTGCCCCGAATGCGACTCGAAAATCCTCGTGCGCAAAAAGACCAAGGCCGGCGAGGTCATCGCCTGCCCCAACCGGTCGTGCCACTACCGGCGCAGCGTCGGCAAGAAAGACGAGGAAGAGGAAGAATAGGATGCCTCCGGGGTCCGGGGGCATGATGTCCCCGGACCCCTCGCACCGGGGACAGGGGGTCCGGGGGGAATGATTCCCCCCGGCAGGTCCAGGGCGGCGCCCTGGTAGGGTGGGTCCAGGGAGGGGCGACGCCCCTCCCTGGCCGCCGGAGGCGATGAATGGCCCGCATCCTCTACGGCGTGCACGGCACGCAGCATGGGCACGCCATACGGGCGTTGATCCTGGCCCGGCGTTTGGCCGCGCTCGGGCACGAGTTCCTGTTCGTTTCGAGCGAAGAGGGCGCGGGGCTCCTTGCGCGCGAGTTCCGGGTGGAGCGGTTCGAGAATCCCGGCACCCGATATAGGAACCAGAAGCTGGACACCCCGGCCACGGTGAAGCTGGCCCTGCGGACCCTGGCCAAGCGCGGTTCGGAACTTGGACGTCTGGAGAAGCTGATCCGGGAATTCAAGCCCGACCGGGCCATTTCGGACTACGAATATTTCGTGCCCATCGCCGCCGCCCGGGCCGGCCTTCCCTGCCTGTCCATCGACCACCAGCACGTGATCTCGTGTTGCGCCCATCGGGTGCCGGCCCGGTACTGGGCCGATTATCTGGGCATACGGGCGTCGATCCGGCTGCTCTTTTCGGCCTGTTCGGACTACCTGGCCATTTCGTTCTACCAGCCGCCGACCAAGCCCGGCGCCCGGGCCCGGGTGGCCCCGGCGATCCTGCGCGAGAGCGTGCTTGCCCGGCAGCCGAGCCGGGGCGAACACATCGTGGTCTACCAGAGCTGCGGCATCTGCGACGCCTTTGCGCCGTACCTGCGTCGCATCGACCGGGAATTTCGGGTCTACGGCTATAATATGGACAAGACGGACGGCAATCTGACCTTCCGCAGCTACAGCGAGGAAGGCTTTCTGGCCGATCTGGCCTCGTGCGCCTATGTCGTATGCGGCGGCAGCCACAATCTGATGTCCGAGGCGCTCCATTACGGCAAGCCGGTGCTGTCCTTTCCGGTGGCCGGGGCCTTCGAGCAGACGCTCAACGCCCTCTATCTGGAGCGGCTGGGCTACGGCCGCATGGCCGACATGCGCCGATTGACGCCAAATCTGCTGCCGGATTTCGAAAAGGACCTCGACGCCCGGCGCGGACGCATCGCCGGCGGCAACTTCTGCGGCAACGAGGCCGTCAACGGCCTGGTGGACGCGTTTCTGGCGGAAGGCCGGCTGCCCGGCCGATCCTAGCCTGGTGCCTGGACAAACTCTCCGACTTTGTTTATGTAACCAAATTCTTTCATCCACCAGGAGGACAGCATATGGCTAAGCATAAGAAAATCGAGCGCCTGAAGGAACTGGATCGCCGCCGCAAACGCCGCAAGGAACGCCTGAAGGAACGCATCCACCAGGCCATCGCCACCAAAAAGGACTAGGCACCCCCAGTCCAGTTTGTTTTTTTCTCCCGGAGAGGTCCGGCCCGTGACGACGGGCCGGTTCCCGCCAGCCTGCCGCCTGGCCCTCTTTTTCCATCGCGGCTCTCCGGGCCGGCCGACGCGTCGTTCCCGGATGTTTTTGCAGTCTTACGGGGGTGGGCGTCATGCCCTTGTACGAATATCGCTGTCCCGTCTGCCATCGGGTCTTCGAGGAACTGCGCCGGGCCGGCGACGCCGGCGATGCTTCCTGCCCGAATTGCGGCCACGCCGCTTCCCGTATCCTCTCCCTGTCCGCCTTCGCCCTGAAGGGCAGCGGCTGTTACGCCAACGACTACGGCGATCGCCGCCCAGCTTCCTTCACGCGGGACGGCCATGGCACCATCAAGGGTAAAATCGTTCCCGTGCCGTCCCTGGCCCGGGATCCGTCGCAACCCCGGAATCCCCGTCCCGCAAGCCCCAAAGCCGACGACGCCAAGGAGGGCGCATGATCGAGCGCTATACCCGCAAGGCCATGGGCGAACTGTGGTCGCTCAAAAACCATTATGCCGCCTGGCTCGAAGTGGAACTGGCCGTCTGCGAGGCCTGGACCGACCTCGGCCGCATCCCCGAGGCCGACATGGCCGTCATCCGGGAAAAGGCCGGCTTCGACGTGCACCGCATCCTCGAAATCGAGGAGACGACCCGCCACGACGTCATCGCCTTCCTGACGGCCCTGGAAGAGCGCATCGGCCCCCCGGCCCGGTTCATCCACCTGGGCTGCACCTCCTCGGACATCGTGGACACGGCGAACGGGCTGCTGCTCGGCCGGGCCGGCGACATGATCCTGGCCGACATCGACCATCTGCTTTCCGTCATCCGGGAACTGGCCATGCGTCACAAGGGCCAGCTCATGATCGGCCGCACCCACGGCGTCCACGCCGAACCCTTGAGCTTCGGCATGAAGATGGCCTCGTTTCACGCGGAATTTTCCCGGCACCGGGAGCGGTTCGCCGCCGCCCTGACCGGCATCCGGGTGGGCAAGATTTCCGGGGCCGTGGGCGGCTATGCCCATCTCGACCCCCGGGTGGAATCCATCGCCCTGGGTCGGCTCGGGCTGGCCGTGGATCCGGTGTCCACCCAGATCATCCAGCGTGACCGCCATGCCGCCTATTTCACCGCCCTGGGCTTGCTCGCCGGCGGCGTGGAACGCATGGCCACGGAACTGCGCCACCTGCAGCGCACCGAGGTGCTGGAGGCGGAAGAGGGCTTCGCCAAGGGGCAAAAGGGCTCGTCGGCCATGCCCCATAAGAAAAACCCCATTTCGGCCGAAAATCTCTGCGGCCTGTCCCGGCTTTTGCGCACCAACGCCCTGGCTTCCATGGAAGACATGGCCCTGTGGCACGAGCGCGACATCTCCCACTCCTCGGTCGAACGCGTCATCATGCCCGATTCCACCATTCTGGCCGACTACAGTCTGGCCCGGCTGGCCCGCATCCTCGAAAATCTGCAGATCCATCCGGAAAACATGGCCCGCAACATGATGGCCTCCTTCGGGCTGTTCTATTCCCAGCGGGTGCTGCTGGCCCTGATCGACGCAGGCGCGGACCGGCAAAAGGCCTACGAACAGGTGCAGCGGGTGGCCATGGCCTGCTGGGAGGGCAAAAAAAACTTTCCCGACGCCGTGCGGGCCGATCCCGACATCACGTCCCGGTTATCCGGCGCCACGCTGGACGACCTGTTCGACCCGACCTACTACCTCAAACACGAGGATCTGATCTATTCCCGGGTCTTCGGCCCGGCGACAAAAGAGAACTGACAGCGCGCGCCGCCTCTTTTTGCGTCCAAGCGACCTCGGGAGGCGGCAAAACACTTTTCAAAGCAGCCCGGCTTTTGTATGCGAATAAGGACGGGTTGAAGTGGGGACTCCCATGCCGTGCGACACCACACATCAGGATGCCGGGGCCATGCGCGGTCGCCTGGCCGCCTTGCTTCTTGAAAAATCCTACCGAACCGGCGAGGTCACGCTCACCTCGGGCCGCAAAAGCGATTATTATTTCGATTGCAAGCAGACGGCGCTTTTCCCCGAAGGCGCCTGGCTGATCGGCAACCTGCTTTTCGACCTTCTGCCGGGGGACATCCGCGGCGTCGGCGGCATGACCCTCGGGGCCGATCCGCTGGTGACGGCGGTCAGCCTCGTCTCCCATCTGAGGGGCCGTCCCCTGCCGGCCTTCATCGTGCGCAAGGCCGCCAAAGGCCACGGCACCAACCAGTTCCTCGAAGGCCTGTCCAATTTTCAGCCCGGCGACCGGGTGGCGCTGTTGGAAGACGTGGTGACCACCGGCGGCACCTTGATGACGGTCATCGACCGGGTCCAGGAAGCCGGACTGACCGTCGCCGCCGTGGCCACGGTGCTCGACCGGGGGGAGGGCGGCGCCGGGCGGTTGGCCGAACGCGGCTTCCCCCTGCTGTCCATTTTCACCCGCGAAGCCCTGCTCGCGGCCGCCGGCCAAACGACGGCACCGTAAACGGACTATGAAAAAACGCTGTCTCGCCCTCGCTCTTTTGTGTCTGCTGCTCCCGGCCCGCCATGCGGCCGGGGAGTGGACGGCGGACATCGTGGACAGCGAATGGTCCCCGACGCAATTCGTGGCCGTGGACAAAATGGCCCAATCCTTTGCCGTGCTTGTCCGGCAAAGTCCGCTTCGGGTGGCGGAAACCCTTCCCTGCGCCACCGGCCAGGAGCTGGGCGACAAGTCCAAGGAAGGCGATCTCAAGACGCCCGAAGGCGTCTATTTCATCAGCCGACGCCGGAACTCCGGCCTCAATTACGACCTCTACGGCGATCTGGCCTTCGTCCTCAATTTTCCCAACCCCATGGACGTGCTGCGGCACAAATCCGGCCACGGCATCTGGATTCACGGCCGGGGACACGCCATCGTCCCCTTCGAGACCCAGGGCTGCGTGGCCTTGAACACCCCGGACATCCATCGGGTGGACCATGAGCTGGCCGAGGGCATGCCCGTCATCATCGCCGACGATGTCCGGATCGGCGGCGCCGGCGACCGGAAAATCCTGGAAGAGGGCCGCGCGGTGGTGGAAGCCACAAAGGCCTGGGCCAAGGCTTGGCAGAGCCGGTCCGAGGCCTTTTTCGATTTTCACGACCCGGAAAAATTCTCCATCACCGAGGGGCAGCCGTTCTCGGCCTTCAAAAGCAACAAGGAACGCCTGTTCAAGACCCTGCCCTGGATTCAGGTGACCCTGTTCGATGTCCGGGCCGTGCCCGGGCCGGACTACTGGGTCACCTATTTCATCCAGCTCTACCGTTCGCCCACCCTGATCTCCCAGGGCATCAAGCGCCTTTATTGGCAGCGCGGCGCCGACGGCCGGTTCCGGGTGGTCGGCATGGAATACGAGGAAATGCCCGTCACCCTGGCCGACAAGCACGGGGTGAAGACCGCCACGGTCATGGCCGAACAGGAAGCCAGCACGCCGCAGCCGGAAGGCGCCAGCGAAGAGGAAACCCAGGTCCGGCAGCTCGTGGACGCCCAGCAGCCCGTTGTGGAAAAAATGGCCCAGAAGGCCTTCCACACCCTGCATCTGGCCGGACAACCCACGCCGGAGGACCAGGCCATCCTGGATGTGGCCCAGTCGGCCAAGACCCGCACGCCGCCGACCGCCACCGACGCCATGCGGCAGGCGCCGCCGACGGCCCAGCCGCCGGTCGTCGCCCAAGCCCCGGTCGCCCAGCCGACGACGGCCCCGGCCAAGACGGATGCCGCAACCAAGGCCAAAGCCATGGTCGAAGCCTGGCGCACCGCCTGGGAACACGGCCAGCTTGACGCCTACGCGGCCTTTTATGCCGCCGACGCCAGCCAGGGCACCCTGCACGGCCGGGCCGCCATCAAGGCCCAGAAACGCCGTCTGTGGGCCGACAAGCCCCCCGTCCGCGTGGACCTGTCCGATCTGACCATCACCCCGCGCGGCCAGGGCTTTGCCGTGGAAAGCCTCCAGCGCTACCAGGCCGGCGACGGCTCCAAGGATAGCGGCCGCAAAACCTTGCTCCTGGCGCCGACCCGGGACGGCTTCGTCATCACCGAGGAAACGTGGTCGCGGATCGGCGAAAAGGAGGCCGCCCGTCTGGCCGTGGCGGCGCCGACGACACCGCAGCCGGCCGTGCAACAGGCACCGGCGACACCCCCGGCGCAACCAGCCCCGGTCCCCCCGGCGCCGACCCCCGAGCCGACGCCGCAGCAACCGCCACATCCGGCTCCCGCGTCGGTCACCGCCGCCCGGACCGCCCCGGCAACCCCACCGGCGCCGCAGCCGGCCGCCCGTCCGACCGTTACGGAAGCCCAGGCCGCGGCCACTGTCGAAGCCTGGCGCAAGGCCTGGGAAGACGGCCATCTCGACGCCTACCTGGCCTTTTACGCTCCGGATGTGCAGGAGGGAGGCCATCGGGGCCGGGAGGTTCTGCGGGCCCAGAAATCCAAGCTCTGGGCGACGAAGCCGCCGCGACGCATCACGTTGACCGATATGGTCATCACCCCTTCGCCGGATGGCTTCGTGGCCCGGTTCGCCCAGGATTACGAAAGCCGCGACGGGAGTCGGCACAAAGGCCGCAAGACCCTGCTCCTGACCCCCTCCGAGGGCGGACTGGTCATCGCGGCGGAAAAATGGAGCCGCAGATAGGATGGCCAATCGGGAAAAAATCGATATTCTCGTCATGCGCGGCACCGGCCGGGTCCAGCGCTACCATCTGGCGGCCGGCTGGCTGCGCGCGCTGTGGCTGACACCGCTGCTCCTGATTCTCCTTTCTGCCGCCGCGCTGGTCGTCATCAAGCGCCAGCGCGCAAACAACGTCCTGCTGACCAGCCGTATCGCCAGCATGCTGGCCGAACACGACTCGGTCGGCGAACGCCTCGTCCGCCTGGAAAATATCGAAAAAGTCCTGCGCTCCCAGGATGCGGCCGAACTGGAAACCCTGCTCGCCTCGACCAATCCGGACAATCCCGGCTGGTGGAAACCGAAATCCGCCGACCGCAAGGAGGATGCCAAGGAAAAAAGCGCCGCGCATCCGGATCTGTCGCGGCTGCTGTCCAAGGTGGACGCCAACCAGGCCGGCGTGGACAACCTGCGGGCCAAAATCGAAAACCGCCGACTCCTGCTCGGCTTCGACCTGAGCAATCTTTCGCCGCAATCCGCTCTGGCCGGCCGGGGCGAGGTGACGCTGATCGGCAACGACGCCACCGTCTATCCGCTCAAGGCCGAAAAAGACGATCTCGCCTTCCAGATCCAACGCTTCAAGCAGATCGCCACCAGCTTGGCCCTTCCCGCCAAATGCGACCCGAAAGAGCTCTACGGCATCAAGCTCACCATGGTCGATCCGGCCGGCAAAACCATCTTCAGTCAGGTCTATCCCCTGTCCAGGGATTGACCCACGCCGCATGCTCCGCTGCTTCGTCAACTGCCATCTGCGGGCCGCCGCCAGCCGTCCCGAACGCCTCGAACGCCATTTCACGGACCGGGTGCCGCCGGAACTCGGTCTGGACCCGCTGTTTCTGGATGCCACCCCCGCGCCTTGGCACGCGGCCCTGGCCGCCCGTCTGGAAGCCTCCGCCCTGCCCAGAAGCGTCCATTTGCCGTTTTTCGATCTCCAACCCGGCAGTGCCGACGCCCGCATCCGCCAAGCCAGCATCGACCGCCTCCGCGAGGCCCTGCTGCCCGCCAGAGCCTACACGCCCCACCATCTGGTCGGTCATGCCGCCTACGACCGCTTCCTCTACGGCCAGTCCTTCACCGCCTGGGCCGACCGGGCAGCCCAGTCCTGGATCGAGGTCCTGGCCGCCTGGCCCGACCATCCGCCGCTTTTTCTGGAAAACACCCATGAAACCGACCCGGCCACCGTGGCCGGACTCGTCGCCGCCATCCGACGCCGCCTGCCCAAAGCCCAGGCCGAACGCATCGGCGTCTGTCTGGACATCGGTCACTGGTTCAGTTTCGGCGGCGGCCGCCGCACCGCCAACTTGGCCGCCTGGATCGAAACCCTGGCCCCGTATCTCGCCCACCTGCACCTGCACGACAACGACGGCACCAGTGACGCCCACCTCGGCCCGGGCCAGGGCGCCGTTCCCTTCGACCAGCTCTTTTCCCTGCTGGCGGACAACGGTGTGGAGCCGTCCGTGACCTTCGAGCCGCACTCCGACGGCGCCTATGCCCGCACCCTGGCCTTCGTGACCGCCCACAGCCAGTTGCTGACCTGGTGACGAAGAGAAGAGCGGGGCGCTGCCCCGCACCCTGCCGGGGGCATGATGCCCCCGGACCCCTCGCCGGGGAAAAATGAATCAAAAGAAGCGCCGGGAGAGGCTGCACCTCTCCCGAGTCTTCTTCGCTACATGGACGGGATGGGTTCGACCGGCTCGGTCAGCAGAAATTTGCCCTGTTCGATCCAGGACTTCAGCGTCGTGGCCACTTCCAGGGACATGGACAGACTGGTCACGGGCACGGTCTCGACGGGTTTGCCATCGATCATGACTTCCCCCGACCGGCAGTCGGCATAGGTCACGTAGCCGAGCACCCGGGGAATGCCGATGGGATAGTCATGGCCGTAGTCCCTGACCGGCAACTGGATATCGGCGTCGGAAACGCCCGTGTAAAAAGCCATTTCCTCGTTTAAGATCGGAATGGGAATGCCGATGCCGACGGCCATGGACACGCCGTAGCCCAGGATGGACACGCCCCTGATGAAGCGGGCGTTCATGCCCTTGAGATCGCCCTTGACCATCAGCGTCCCGGCACAGGACAGGGGAATGCCCCGTTCGTTGCGCTTGGGCCGAGGATCATGCTGCGTTCCGGCGCCGATGACGTAGCCCACCCCGCCACCGAGAAAAATCCGGGTGCCGAGCCCGATGGTCTTCAAGTAGGGATCGTTGAGCAGAGGGGAGAGTTCGCCGGCCGTGGCGAAATTGGCGTTGCGGGCATTGGGCTTCAGCGGCCCCATGTAGGTGTAGATGATGCGGCTGGTAAGGTTCACCGCAACATTATAATTTTGATAACAATTTCGTGGATTTAAAAGAGCGGCGTACTTGAGATCGGCCAGGGTGACGTCTTTTTCCAGTTCCCGCCGCGGGTAGCAGTCCGTGCCGTAGGCTTCGCACCACAGTCTGACCGCCTTGCCGCGCAACAAATCCTCGATGACATGGGCGCCGCCATAAACGAACCGGCCCGGGTGAATCTTATTGAGGGGATCGTCCTTGGGCAATTCGGTAGCGCCGAGATAGGCGTCCACGGCAGCCAGGCCGGCGTGGGCGGGAATGCCGTTGAGCCGCACCTTCTGGGCCTTGATGGCCGGCGTTTCCTGGCCGAAATTAAAAAGCATGCCCGAGGAGCACATGGGAGAAAACGTCCCCGTGGCCACCACATCCACTTCCTTGGCAGCCTTGACCTTGCCGAGCCGCTTGACGGTCTCCACCATTTCGGCGGCCGTCAGCACCACGGCTTTGCCCTTCTCGATGCGCTTGTTGATCTCCGCGACGGTTTTTTTCACCTCAATGCTCATCCCGCTCTCCCTTTTCCGGCACCCCTGCCGGCGGCAGGGGCAAGTCTTGGCCCATTTCCGGTCAGTTGGCAACATCTGGGGAACCACTTGGCTTCGCGGCTGAAAGAGGATAGAGAAAAGGCATCTCGGGGCCTTGGGGAGGGGTTGCGAGATTCTTTTCTAACTGCTCTATTTTATTTAATAATTTTAAGCGGACAGAAAATGCCCGTTCCCCCTGTATTCTCCGGTGGCGGCGTGTTCAAAGACGAATTCCGACAGCACCTTTCGCATTTCTGCCCCGAGCAGGATTTGCGCCGCTGGTTTGATCCCCTGGACCTCAAGGTCGACCGAGAGGACCAAACCTTTCGTGTCGTTTTTCCGCACGCCTTTTTCGCCACCTGGTTCGAGACCTCGGTCAGGGAATTCTTTGAACGGCAGGTCGGGGAGTACCTGGGCAAGGGCTACGTTCTCCATTACCAGTCCAAAAACGGCAACGACGGCCGGAACGGCCGCACCCCGCCCTTCCTGGAAGAGACCACCTGTCTCACCGATTTTCCCTATGGCAACCAATTCACCTTCGAGACCTTCATAGCCAACGAGAAGAACCATTTTCCCCTGGCCCTGGCCCAGGAAGTGGCCCGGGGCCGGGAAGTGCGCTATAATCCCTTCCTGGTCTGCGGTCCGTCCGGCTCGGGCAAGACCCATCTGCTGCGGGCCATGGCCAATACCGTGGCCAGGACCCACGAAGGGGCCTCCCTGTTCTTCGGCTCCATCGGCGACCTCCAGAACCGCTTCGCCGCCTCGGCCGGCAAACCGCACGCCGTACGGGCCGCCCTCCAGGCCAACGACTGGCTGTTCATCGACGAATTGACCGACATCCAGCGCGCTTCCGGCCTGGAACAGGAACTGATCTTCCTTTTTAATTCCTTCCACGACGCCGGCAAGCAGATGGTCTTCACCAGCACCGAACGGGTGACGTCCTGCGATTTTCTGGACCCCACCTTCAAGTCGCGCCTGGAATGGGGACTGATGGTGCACTTGAAGGCCCCGGACCTGGAGGTGCGTACCGCCTTCGTGGAACAGGCCAACCGCGACATGCGCCTGGGCCTGACGCGGGAACAGGTGCTGACCCTGGCCAGCCGCTTCGAAGGTTTCCGCCGCCTGGAAGGGGTGTTGTTGCGCATCGAGGCCTTTCGCAACCATTCCGGCCGCGACCTGACCGAGGCCGATTTTCTCCGCCATGTGCGCCTGTCCGAGGACAGCAACGCGCCGGAAATCACCCCGGAACGCATTTTGACCGTGGCGGCCGGACATTTCGGGCTGGCCGTGGCCGATCTGATCGGCCACAGCCGGAAAAAGGAACTGGTTTTCGCCCGGCAGACGGCCATGACCCTGTGCCGGGCGCTGCTCGGCATGTCCTACCCGGCCCTGGGCAAGCTCTTCGGGGGCAAGGACCACAGCACGGTCCTCTATTCCATTAAAAAATTCCAAAAACTTCAGGATGATAATGAAGAAACGAAACATCTTTTCCGACAGTTGTCCAAAATCTGCCGGGAAGGCAGCGCCGCATGAACAACCAGGGATCGTTGTTGCCGGCCGCTCCTTGTCGGTCCCTCTTTTTTCCGTTATTTTTCATTTCATTTCAAGTGGATACTAAAAAAGAGAACATACGAACCGCCCCTATTCTCTACTCCAAAAGAAAAACTTTTCTTTGAATAGGAAAGGCAAAATCATTTCCGGAAACCGCCAAGGAGACACGTATGCAGCTCACGGTCTTTCGTAATGACATCATCGACGGCCTGCAGAAGTCGTCCGGCATCATCCCGGCCAAGACGGGAGCCGCCTTTCTGCGCACCATTTGGCTTCATGCCGTCGGGGGGACGCTTCGCATCCTGTCCACGGATTCCAGTCTGGAATTCACCGGCCAGTATCCGGCCAAGGTGGTCGAGGAGGGGCTGTGCGGCGTGCAGGGGAAGAGTTTCTTCGAACTCGTGCGCAAATTGCCCCCCGGAGAAATCGGCTTCAAGCTCGACGAAGCCTCGGGCAACCTGCTCATCACCCAGGGGTCGCGCCGCTACAAGCTGCCGGTTTCCGACCGCAACTGGTTCCAGAACTTCGCGCCTTTTCCGGAGGCCGGCGGCGTCCTGTGGTCCGGTGATTTTCTCCAGGAACTCCTGGACCGCGTGCTCTACTGCATCTCCGACGAGGACACCATGGAGGCCATGGCCTGCATGTTCATGCGGCCGGACAGCCAGGGGGCCAAGGTCGAAGTCTGCGGCTTGAACGGCCATCAGTTCTCCCTGGTCGCCTTTTTAAACGACGACATCCACGCCATGCTGCCGCCGGACGGCATTCTGATGCAGAAAAAATACGTCACCGAACTGCGGCGCTGGCTGTCCACCGATGAAATCGATCTGGCCATCAGCGAGAAGCGCCTGTTTTTCCGGGCCCAGATCAAGGACGATGCCGGCGAGGCGGCCACCAAGGTCGAGATCTTCAGTCTGCCCTTAAGCTATTACCAGTACCCGGACTACAATTCCTTCGTGTCCAACCTCTCCCGGGACGACATTTCCACCCTGGCCATCGACCGGCTGGAATTGATGGACGCCTTGGACCGGGTGGCCATCTTCAACACCGACAACAACCGATGCGCCTATTTTCTTTTTGAAAATCCGGGCGAATTGTCGCTGCGCAGCCAGGGACAGGAAGCTGGTGAGGCCAGCGAAACCCTGGACTGCACCTACACCGGCAGCCTGGCCAAGGTGGCTTTTCCCACCAAGGATATAAGCGATATCCTGGCCCATTTCCATTCGGCCAAGGTCAGCCTGACCCTGACCGGCGCCGAGGGTCCCTGCGGCATCGCCGGCGAGGAGGACGCCGACTGCCTGGTCATCATCATGCCCATGAAAATTGTCGAAGAGACGTACTATAGCGAGGAAGATATCGCATGACTCAGGATAAGTCGCCCCAGGCCTACGACGCCAGTTCCATCACCGTTCTTGAAGGCCTCTCCGCCGTACGCAAGCGTCCGGCCATGTATATCGGTTCAACGGACGCCCGGGGATTGCATCATCTCGTTTACGAGGTTGTGGACAACTCCATCGACGAGTCCATGGCCGGCTATTGCGACCGTATCGGCGTGGTGATCCATCTGGATAACTCCGTTACCGTCTCGGACAACGGACGAGGCATTCCCGTGGACATGCACCCAAAGGAGCACCGACCGGCCGTGGAAGTGGTCATGACGGTGCTGCACGCCGGTGGCAAGTTCGACAATATTACCTATAAGGTGTCCGGCGGCTTGCACGGCGTCGGTGTCTCGGTCGTCAACGCCCTTTCCGAATATTTGGAAGTGACGGTGCGCCGCAATGGGAAGAAGTATCAGCAGCGCTACGAGCGGGGCGTGCCCGTGACCCAGCTCGCCATTATCGGCGATTCGGAAAATACCGGCACCACCATCCGTTTCAAGCCCGACGACGAGATCTTCGAGACCAACCAGTTCTCCCACGAGACCTTGGCCAAGCGTTTCGAGGAGCTGGCCTACTTGAACAAGGGCCTGGAAGTCGATTTTCGCGACGAACGCAGCCAGGAACGGGTCACCTACCGCTTCGACGGCGGTCTGCGCCAGTTCGTGACCGATCTCAATTCCGGCGAACAGCCCATTCACGACATCATCGAGGGCGAAAGCGAAATCGACGGCGTGCTGGTGGATTTCGCCCTGCAATATAACGCCAACTACAAGGAAGAAGTGCTGACCTTCGCCAACAACATCCGCACGCGCGAAGGCGGCACCCACTTGGCCGGGTTCAAGACGGCCCTGACCCGGGCGATCAACGCCTATATCGAAAAAGCGGATATTCCCAAGAAATTCAAGCAGAAACTGACCGGCGACGACGTGCGCGAAGGACTCACCGCCGTGGTCTCCGTGAAGCTTCCCAGTCCGCAGTTCGAGGGCCAGACCAAGACCAAGCTCGGCAACTCCGAGGTGGTCGGCATCGTCAATAAGGCCGTCTACGAGTCCATGAACACGCATTTCGAGGAGAACCCGAAGGACGCCAAGGCCATCGTGGAAAAGGCCGTGGATGCGGCCCGGGCCCGGGAGGCGGCCAGGAAGGCCAAGGAGCTGGTGCGCCGCAAAGGGGCTCTCTCCGACCATTCCCTGCCGGGAAAGCTGGCCGACTGCCAGAGCAAGAATCCCGAGGAATCGGAACTCTACATCGTGGAGGGCGATTCGGCCGGTGGCTCGGCCAAACAGGGGCGCGATCCGCGCTTCCAGGCCATTTTGCCGCTTCGCGGCAAGATCTTGAACGTCGAACGGACCCGCACCGACAAAATGCTCGGCAACAAGGAAATCCGCAATCTCATCACGGCCATGGGGCCGACCCCGAGCATGGGCGACGAGGAGAACGAGGAGCGGGACAACGAGAATTACGCCCGCCTGCGCTACCACAAGATCGTCATCATGACCGATGCCGATGTGGATGGGGCTCACATTCGGACGCTTCTGCTGACGTTTTTCTTCCGGCGTTACGAGCGGCTTATCACCAACGGCTATATCTACATCGCCCAGCCGCCCCTGTACCGGGTGTTCAAGGGTGATTTCGAGCGGTTTATCAAGGACGACGAGGAACTTTCCTCCTTCCTGCTCGGACGCATCGGCCAGGATATCACCGTCACCTCCGGCCAGGCCGTCTTTTCCGGCCAGGCGCTCACCGGACTTTTGGAAAAAATCCAGTTTCTGGAAACCCGGGTGCATGAGGCTGCCGATTTCGGTCTGCCCGAGGATTTGTTCACGGCACTGCTCGGATTTCCGCGGTTGACTCCCTCGAACTTTGCCGGCGGCGCCTATCCCGAGGGACTGTCCGCCTACCTTGCGGCCAAGGGCTATCAGCTGGAGACCGAGATCGAGGAGATGGAGGACGAGCATCGGCTCTACGCCGTGTTCATCTCCCAAAATCAGGCCAGGCACCGTATTGCCGTGGAGTTTTTCAGCTCCAAAATCTATCGGCTGGCCTTTGAGACCTACGCCGAGCTCCTGGGCGCCTGTCCCAGCCTGCCGCTTACCATGCGGTTCAAGGAGGAGTCGGTGGAAATTGCCGGCTTTTTCGAACTCTACAAGGCGGTCATGGACAATGCCTTAAAAGGCGTCAACATCCAGCGCTACAAGGGCTTGGGCGAAATGAATCCGGAGCAGCTGTGGGAAACCACCATGGATCCGGAAAAACGCAGCTTTTTGCAGGTGTCCATCGAGGATGCCGGAGAAGCCAACGACATCTTTTCCCAGCTCATGGGCGAACAGGTCGAAGGGCGACGCGAATTTATCGAACGCAATGCCCTGACCGTCAGGGAACTGGATATTTAACGGGGTCAAAGGATGCCTCCGGCAGTCCAGGGAGGGGCAAAGCCCCTCCCTGGACTGCCCCACCGGGGGCATCATGCCCCCGGACCCCTCGCACCAAAGGCAACGTGTCCAGGTGAAATCTGCGAAAGATGATCACCATGCAGAGGGGCTGGGGGGAATGATTCCCTCCCAGCAGGTCCAGGGCAGCGCCCTGGCCGCCGGAGGCGGTATCGTTACTCCTCCGTACCACTGATCGGAGCAAACTGTGAGCACACTGATTACCATCGAAGAAGAAATCAAGAAATCCTATCTTGAGTATTCCTTGAGCGTCATCATCGGCCGGGCCATTCCGGACGTGCGTGACGGTCTCAAACCCGTGCACCGGCGCATTCTTTACGCCATGCACGAGCTCTCCAACACGTATAACCGCCCGTACAAGAAGTCCGCCCGCGTCGTTGGTGATGTCATCGGTAAATATCATCCCCACGGCGATTCGGCGGTTTACGACGCCCTGGTCCGCATGGCCCAGGAATTTTCCATGCGCGATCCCATTGTGGACGGGCAGGGCAACTTCGGCTCCATCGACGGCGACTCGGCGGCGGCCATGCGCTACACCGAAGTCCGCATGTCCAAGCTGGCCAGCGAATTTCTGGCCGATATCGAAAAGGAGACCGTGGATTTCCGGCCGAACTACGACAATTCCCTGGAAGAGCCGGCCGTGTTGCCGACCAAGGTGCCGAATCTGCTCCTTAACGGCACCTCGGGCATCGCCGTGGGCATGGCCACCAATATTCCGCCCCACAATCTGGGCGAGCTCTGTGACGGCCTCCTGCTGCTTTTGGACAAGCCCGGCTGCGACGTGCACGAGATCATCGCACTGGTGCACGGTCCGGATTTTCCGACCGGCGCCGCCATATACGGCGGCAAGGGCCTGATGGATGCCTATACCACCGGTCGAGGCAGCATCAAGATCCGGGGCAAGGCCGAGATCGAGGAAGGCAAGAAGGGCCAGCAGGCCGTGGTCATCCGGGAAATCCCCTATGCCTTGAACAAGTCCTCCCTGGTCGAAAAGATCGCCGCCCTCATCAACGACCACCGCATCGACGGCGTTTCGGATCTGCGCGACGAATCCGACCGCAAGGGCATTCGCATCGTCCTCGATCTGCGCCGGGGCACCATCGCGGACATCGTCATCAACGCCCTCTATAAGTACACGCCCCTGGAGACGTCGTTCGGCATCAATATGCTGGTGGTGGCCGACAACCGACCGGCTACCCTCAATTTGAAGCAGATGCTGGAGCATTTTCTGGCCCACCGCCGGGAAGTGGTGCTGCGGCGCACGGTCTTCGATCTGCGCAAGTCCGAGGAGCGGGCCCATATTCTCGAAGGGCTGCGCATCGCCCTGGACAACATCGACGAGGTCGTCTCCATCATCCGGGCGTCGAAGACGCCGCTGGACGCCCGTGATCGCTTGATGGAACGTTTCGGCCTGTCCGAGCGGCAGTCGCAAGCCATCTTGGACATGCGCCTGCAACGGTTGACCAACCTCGAACGGCAAAAGCTCATCGACGAATACAACGAGCTCATTAAGCTCATTGCCTATCTGCACAGCATCATTGAAAACGACGAGGTGCTGCGCGGCGTCATCCGCGACGAGATAACCGACCTCAAGGCGCGCTTTGCCACGCCGCGCAAGACCGAAATTCTCGAAGATATGGAAGGGATCAATATCCTTGATCTTATTCCGGACGAGGATGTGGTCATCACCCTTTCCCGGCGCGGCTATATCAAGCGCACCAAGGTGGACAACTACCAGCAGCAAAAACGCGGCGGCAAGGGCGTGGCCGGCGTCTCCACCTCGGCCGACGATTTCGTGCAGTCGTTTTGCGCCACCACCAACCATCAGCAACTGATGCTTTTCACCAACCGCGGCCGCATGTTCATGCTGCCCGTGCACCAGATTCCCGAGGGGCAGCGTACGGCCAAGGGCGCCCATATTGCGAATCTGCTGCCCATGGACAAGGAAGAGTTCGTGGCCACGGCGCTGGCCATCCGGGAATTTTCCACCGAACGGTCGTTCTTGTTCGTGACCGCCCGGGGCATGGTCAAGCGTTCCCTGACCGAACTCTATAAAAACTGTCGCAGTTCGGGCATCAATGCCGTTACCCTTCGGGACGGCGATGAACTGTTGATGGTCAAGGAAGTCGGCTGCGACGCCGAAGTGCTGCTGGCCACCATGCAGGGCCTGTCCATCCGCTTTAGGGTGGGCGACATCCGGGCCATGGGCCGGACCGCTTCCGGCGTCAAGGGCGTGGCCTTGAAGGGCGGCGACCGGGTCGCCGCCGGGGTGGTGGTTTCCAGCAACGGCCGCAACGAGGTGCTGACCATTTCGGCCAACGGATATGGCAAGCGCACTTCCATCGAACATTATCCGCTACGCAACCGGGGCGGTTACGGTGTCATCAATATGCGGGTGACCCCCAAGACCGGTCCGGTCATCGGCGCGGTCATGGTCGGCCAGGATGACGAACTGTTGCTTTTGACCTCGGCCAACAAGATCATCCGCCTGTCCGTATCGGGCATCAGCTCCGTCGGCCGGGCTACCCAGGGCGTCATGCTGGTGCGCATGGAAGACGGGGTCACGGCCACGGGTTTCGATCTGGTCGATCCGGCCGAACTGGAGACGTGCGAATCCTGATGCGCCGGACGCTGTTGTGGTGCGTCCTTTTCCTGACAGCCCTGGCCACTGGCCAGGGCTGCGGCCCGAACCCCGAGCCCGATCTCGCGGCGACTCTTTTCGGCGCAGCCCGGACGGCTTGGCTGGCCGGAGACTACCCCAAGGCCGAACAGGACTATCAGCGCTATCTTCGGGATTTCCCGAAAGCGCCGGAACGGCTTGAAGCCTGGCGCCGGCTGGCCGATATTGCCCGTGACGTCCGGGGCAACCCGGGAGAAGCCGCGAGCGTCCTTGAATTGGCCTTACTCGAATTCGAGAAAAATCGCGCCGTACGGGACGACTTGGCTGCCGCTGCCGGCGAGGCCTGGCTCCAGGCCAAACAGCCGGCCCGGGCGGCCGAGCATCTTCGGACCCTGTTGGCCGGGGGCTCCCTTCCACCAGAAAGGCGGGTCCGTATTTCGCTGCAATTGGCTCAATCCCTTACGATGCTTGAGGATGTTTCCGGCGCCGAAACCGCGTTGCGCCTCTGCCACCAAGCCGGTCCGACGGCAGCCATCGCCGCTCCGTGCTCCTTGCGGCTGGCCGCCGTCCTCCTGGAACAAAACAAGCCGGAGGCGGCGCGCTCCCTCTGGAAGGCCGTCTATGAAAATGGCACGATTGATGCTTCTTTTCGCGCCACGGCCGGTTTTGCCCTGGGCGAAGAGGCCGAGACCCGGCATGACAGAAAGGCGGCGCAAACCTGGTATGAGGCCGTCAGGGAAATTTATCCGAATCCTGCTGTTATTGAAAAAAAATTGGAGTACCTTCGCCACTAACGCGATGGTCCGGTAGTATCCATTGACACGGCGGCTTCCGGCTGCCTATGCAGACCACCAGAGGTGTCTCTGACGGTCTGTGCCGTCCATGACGCATCACGACAAGGTGGAATTCGTTGCATGGTTTTGGAGTTGCTGCGAAAACAGAAGTCCCCCAAAGAGGATGCGGCCGAGCGGCGACGCATTGCCGCTATCCTCGATGCAGCGCTGCTGCAACGTTCCAAGATCTATATCCGATTTGATGCGGCGGCTTCCACCCTCACAGGTGTTACCGGCCTGATCCTGTCCATGGAAAGCGGGGTGCTGATCCTGGAACTGGATGGTGTTTCCGCCCTCACCAGCAAGTTCATTGGACAGCATATTGGCTGTTTTTTTCGTATCGTCGAAAAGGAAGACCGGCACCGGGAAATATTTTATTCGTTTACCGTCAAAATTAGCCACATTCGTCAATCGAAAAATCAAACGGTCCTCATCGCCGTTGCAATTCCCGATACAATAGAAGGAACGCAGCGTCGTAAAAGTCTTCGTCTCAAACCGGATCTGAAGAATTTTTCCCATCTGGCTTTCTGGAAATATGACGCCAGCGGCGGATTCGATATTCATAAGCCTACCGTCTCCTACTGTCATTTCAAGAGCATGCAGGCCTTACTGGAAAATGTTTCCGCCGGCGGGATGCGACTGCTGCTTCGGCGTCCCGTCATCAAAGAACAGAATCTTTCTCCCCAAAAGGGGGATCGCTTTATTGTTTTTTTCACCTTTGCCGCTGCGGCGTCCAGGCTGCGCAACGAGTATTGGTTGGTGGCCAAGACCAACAATGTCCGACTTGATCCGGTCAGCGGCGATGTCACCCTGGGGTTGGAATTCATCGCCAATGGCACCCGACAGCCGGACACGAGCAAGATCGCCTGGGGAAAGGTGGATGATAACGTCATCGAGGATTTGGCCCAGCGCATCTACGAGTGGCACCTGGCCCTTTATCGGGAAAAAGGGCTGACCTGATCGCTCGGGTTTCTTCTCCGGCTCCCGGCGGGGAAGTCTTTTTTGCACCGAAACGGCTGCCCCAAGGGCGTCATTTTGGGGACGCCTCCGGCGGCCAAAGGGCGGCGGCCTTTGGAATGCCGAGAGCATTTGCGGTGGCAAAAAGTGGCCTCCAGCCGATTGGGCAGCGGTCCCATCTTGTCAAAATCACCGGGGCGGCAGAGGCGCGGTGATCCCAAGTTTCTTCAATAAGTCCCGCATCCCGTCGTAATGGGAACCGGCCCAGTAGATGCGGCCGCAGTGCGGGCATCGGGAAAAGTGGTCGTAGTACCGTTTGGTCTTGGGTTGCAGCATGTCCAGGATCATCCCTTTGTCCACGGCTTCAAGCGGTCGGTTGCAGCGCAGGCAACGGCTAAAGGGAGCCAGGAAGCGGTCCAGACCGAAAACCTGGATGCTGTCGCGGACTTGTTCCAGGGGATCGTTGGCCCGCACCAGCCGGCCGTAGACGATTTCCGACCGCTTCAGGCAGCTTCTATCCCGGCTGAGCACCACCCGTCCTTCTGCTGCCGCCTGAGCGGCCAATTCGGGGTCGCTGACGGTTTGGGCATAGGTTGTGTCATAGCCGAGCAGCCGCAGCAGGGTGGCCAGACGGCCGACATTGGCGTCGGCGGCAAAGGCCAGGCGGGGCAGGGGAGACGGCCGCAGCCGCGAGGGAATGGTCACGTCCACCGGGCAGGCGGCCGGATGCACGGTCACGGTCATGCCGGGGAGGAGCAGCAGGGAAAAATCCGCTTCCCTGCCGTCGGCCGTTAGGGCGTAAACCTCGGTATGGGGCGGCCCCAGGGCCTCGATGACGTCCTTGATCGAGGCCCGCCGGGTCACGGGATAGGCCACCCGGCCGGCGGCGGCCGGGTGATGCAACAGCCCGGCCAGTTCGCCGTGAAAGAGGAGCGTCGCGTCCATGCGTCCTCCCGGGAGCGGGAGATGCCTCCGGCGGCCAGGGCGCTGCCCTGGACCTGCCGGGGGGAATCATTCCCCCCGGACCCCCTGTCCTGGGGGAGGGGACAGGCTTTACTGCCCCGGTCGTTCCGGCCTATAACGCGCTACGACCGGCAAGACAAACCGTTACGGAAACGGGTTTCCAAAGGGCGTGCCCTTTGGCCGCCGGAGGCATTCTTCATCCTTCATCTTCTGGAGAACCATGGAGCAGGGCATGCGCACCGAACATCTGGATGTCACCGGCTATCTGGGACGTCAGATCCATCTGGGGATCACGGGGAGCGTGGCTGCGTTCAAGGCCCTGTCCCTGGCCAGACGGCTCCTGGCCACCGGGGCCGGGGTGACCGCCACCCTGACGCCGGCGGCCTGCCGGTTCGTGACGCCCCTGTCTTTCGAGGCCCTGGGCGCCTCACCGGTCCGCACCGACATGTTCTCCCCGGATTCGGCCCGGTTCGCCCATCTGGAGCCGGCCCAGCAGGCCGACTGCTTGGCCGTGGTTCCGGCCACGGCCGATTTCCTGGCCCGCCTGAGCCTGGGCTTGGCCGACGATCTGCTGGCCTGCCAGGCCCTCGCCTTCGAGGGACCGGTGGTGGTGGCTCCGGCCATGAATCCCCGATTATGGCGGGCCGCGCCCACCCAGGAACATTTCGCCCGCCTCCTGGCCCGGGGCGTCATCGGCGTTCTGCCGGACTGCGGCGTCATGGCCTGCGGCGAGACCGGCCAGGGTCGGTTGGCCCGGGAAGAAGCCATTTTTGCCGCCATTCTCCGCACGGTCACCCCGCAGGATCTGGCCGGCAAGCGCATCCTGGTCAGCCTTGGTCCGACCCGGGAATATTTCGATGCGGCCCGCTTCTGGTCCAATCCGTCCACCGGCTTTATGGGAGCCTGTCTGGCCATGGCCGCCTGGCTGCGCGGGGCGACGGTCTCGGTGGTGTCCGGCCCGGTTTCCTGGTGGTTTCCCGAGGACATTCCGGTCGTGCGCGTCACCGCGGCCGCCGAGATGGCGGCGGCCTGCCTCGACCTCTGGCCCCGGATGGACATCGCGGCCATGACCGCCGCCGTGGCCGATTTCTCGCCGGCCCCCTGGACCGGCGGCAAATACAAAAAAGACGCGGCCGGCGGCGTGCCGCCCGTGGTTTTGCGCCCTACCCAGGATATCCTGGCCGCCATGGGGGGGGGAAAGCGCCCTGGGCAGCGGTTGATCGGCTTTTGCGCCGAAACCGACCATCTTGTGGAAAACGCCGCGGCCAAGCTCGCGCGCAAGCGCTGCGACCTGATGGTGGCCAATCCCATCGGCCATGACGGGGCCGGCTTCGCCGCCGCCACCAACGAGGCCGTGGTTCTGGATGTCGCCGGCCATCAGGAAACCTGGCCGTCCCTGGCCAAAACGGAAATGGCCTGGAAAATATGGGATTGCTTGAATCGCTTGTAAACGTGCCGGAACGACTTCGGATCTGGCACCTGTCCGGCGTGCGCTATCTGCTTTTGCCGGAAGCCGGGCAGGGGACTGGACCGGAAGAATCCGCCGTCCCGGACCCGTCCGCCTGGCCGGATCCCTGGCCCGGTTTTCTCGCCAAGACCCCCAGGCAGGCACGCCTGTGCATTGCCTACGCCGCGTTGGGCTTCGACCTGACCGGCCGGGCCGACCACCGCCGGAGCGCCCTCTGGCGCCGGCTGATCGCCGATCTCGGCCTGGGTGGTCACGGGCTGGTCGCCTTCTGGCCTCCGGCTCTGCCGGAGGGAGACGCGCTCGTCCCCCAGCCGGCGATTTTCCGGGCGGGACTTTCGCTTCTGACCCCAAACGTGCTAGCCTTTTTCGGTGACCCGGCGAGCTGCGCCCTGCCTCTCGACGCGGCCGATGTTCCGTTCCCGGCGGTTGGCGGCATTCCCTGCGTTCTGCTGCCTGATCCGGAAACCCTGCTCGCCGGCGACCAGGAGGTATGGGACCATGTGCTTTCCCTGCTCGGCCACGTCTAGTTTTCGGGCGGTTTTCGCGGCCATGCTGGCCGGCCTGGTCTTCCTTGCCCTGTGGCGGCCGGGGGAAGCCTCCCCGCCGCCGGCCGGACGTGGCCTCGTCGTCTTGGAAACGAGTCTGACTTCCGCCATCTCCCCGGCCCAGGCCGACATGCTCGACGCCGCCTTGGCCCAGGCCCGGGATTCCAAGGCCGACCTCCTGCTCGTACGCCTGGACACGCCGGGCGGCTCCATCGAAGTCATGCGGCACATGGTCATGTCCCTCCTGAACGCTCCGGTGCCGGTCGCCATCTGGGTGGCGCCCTCCGGGGCCCGGGCCGCCTCGGCCGGCGTGTTTCTGGCGGCGGCCGCTCCGTACCTGGCCATGGCCCCGCAGACCACCATCGGCTCGGCTTCGCCGGTCGGCCTTGGCGGCGGGGACGTCAAGGGCACCTTGAATACCAAGATCAAAAACGATCTGCTGAGTCTTTTGCGCGGCATGAATGAACGCTACGGCCGCAACGCCGATTGGTATGCCCGGGCGGTCACCGTCGCGGCCAACCTCGACGCCATGGAGGCCGTGCGCCTGCGGGTGGCGGACCTGATCGCCGTGGACCGGGGCGATCTCATGGAGCAGCTCGGCCGGCGGGGCATTGCGACAGCCCAGGGGCCGGTCCACTTTACGGCGGCCGATGTCCGGTTCGTGGCCTACGAGCCGGGTCTGCGCCATGATATGCTGTCCTGGCTGCTCGATCCGAGCGTGGCCTATATTCTGCTCTTGGCCGGTCTGGCCGGGCTCTATTTCGAAATGACCACGCCGGGCGCCATTCTGCCCGGGGTTTTCGGCGCGCTCTGCCTGCTTCTGGCCCTCTACGCCCTGTCCGTGCTGCCGACCAACGCCACAGGGTTGTTGCTGCTCCTTTTGGGCGGGGTGTTTTTCGGCCTGGAAGTGCATGTCACCAGTTACGGGCTGCTCGGTCTGGCCGGCGTGGCCAGTTTTTTTATCGGCTCATTGCTTCTTTTTCGTGGGAGCGGTCTCGGAGCCCTGCCGCTTTCCCTTATTTTGCCTACCGTGGCCGGCCTGTCGCTGTTTCTCGGCCTGCTCGGCTGGCTGGTGGCCCGGGCGCAGTTCCAGCGCCCCAAAAGCGGCATGGACGCCCTGATCGGCCAGACGGCCGTGGTCCGTTCCTGGGCGGGGTCGTCCGGCAAGGTCTTCGTGCGGGGCGAGATCTGGCAGGCCGAAAGCTGGACGCCGCTTGTCCTGCGTCCCGGCCAGCCGGTCGTTATCCGGACGGTTTCCGGTCTGGTTCTCGGCATCGAGGCCGCAGTGGGCCAACCCGGCGAAAACCCGTAACCACGCTTCCCGGAGGAACCTATGTACGGCCTGATCCCTCTTTTGATCCTGGTGATCTTTTTTTGGATTACCTCGCTTCGAGTGCTCAACGAATATGAGCGGGGCGTTATTTTCCGCCTGGGCCGGGTCATCGATACCAAGGGCCCGGGGCTCATCATCCTGCTGCCGGTCCTCGACCGGATGACCAAGGTGTCGCTTCGCACCTTTACCCTGGACGTGCCCAATCAGGACGTCATCACCCGGGACAATGTGAGCATCAAGGTCAACGCCGTGGTCTATTTCCGCGTCATTGATCCGAAAAAGGCCATCCTGGAAGTGGAGGACTACATGTACGCCACTTCCCAGATTTCCCAGACCACCTTGCGCAGCGTCTGCGGCGGCGTCGAGCTGGACGAAATCCTGGCCCACCGCGACAAGGTCAACGGCCAGGTGCAGACCATCCTCGACCAGCACGCCGGTCCCTGGGGCATCAAGGTGGCCAACGTCGAGCTCAAGTACATCGACCTGCCCCAGGAAATGCAGCGGGCCATGGCCAAGCAGGCCGAGGCCGAACGCGAACGCCGGGCCAAGGTCATCAATGCCGAGGGCGAATTCCAGGCTGCCGCCCGGTTGGCCGAGGCCGCCGAAATCATCGGCCACCATCCCGAGGCCCTGCAACTGCGCTATCTGCAAACCATGCGGGAAATGGCCTCCGAAAGTCATGCCGCTACGATTATCCCCATCCCTCTTGATTTTATCCGCTCTCTTTTTCACACTCCGGACGCGGGCCGGACGGTGGAAACTGCCCGACCCGTCAGCCCGCCGGTTCTCGACGCTCCGACGCCGGCCCAGGCCGGCCCGGTCGCGGAAGGGGGGGAGACAACCCCGGACGAACAGGCGTAAAGCTTCGTGGAAAGGACCTTGCCGAACGGTTCGGTCAGGCCCGCCGCGACCTTTTTGCACCCAAGGGAAGCATGAACATCTGCGTTACCGGCGCTGCCGGCTTTATCGGTTTTCATCTGTGTCGTCGTTTTCTGGCCATGGGCCACACCGTGACGGGGCTCGACAACCTGAGCCCGTATTATTCCGTCGCGCTCAAACAGGACCGGGTGGCCCTGTTGGCGGCTGATCCGCATTTCCGCTTCGTCGTGGCGGACATGGCCGATCGCCCGGCCATGAACACGCTCTTTGACGAGGGCGGCTTCACCCACGTGGTCAACCTGGCCGCCCAGGCCGGTGTGCGCCACAGCCTGACCCACCCGGAAGACTACGTCAGTTCCAACCTGGTGGGATTTTTCAATATCCTCGAAAACTGCCGGCAGCACGCCATCAGCCACTTCGTTTTCGCCTCGTCGAGTTCGGTGTATGGGCTCAACGCCCGGATGCCCTTTTCCGTCCACGACAACGTGGACCATCCGATCAGCCTCTACGCCGCCTCCAAGAAGTCCAACGAACTGATGGCCCATTCCTACAGCCATCTTTTCCGGCTGCCCTGCACGGGGCTGCGTTTTTTCACGGTCTACGGGCCCTGGGGGAGACCGGACATGGCGCTGTTCCTTTTTACCCAGGCCATTCTGGAAGGGCGGCCCATCAAGGTCTTCAACAACGGCCACATGGAGCGCGACTTCACCTACATCGACGACATCATCGAAGGTGTGGTCCGGGTGACGCTGCATACGGCCAGTCCCAATCCCGACTGGGACGCCAGCCGGCCCGATCCGGGCACCAGTCCGGCGCCGTACCGGATTTACAACATCGGCAACAACAACAGCGTCTCGCTTTTGCGCTTCATCGAGGCCATCGAAACGGCCTTGGGGAAAAAGGCCATCAAGGAATTTTTGCCCATGCAGCCGGGCGATGTGCCGGCCACCCGGGCCAATGTGGACGATTTGATGGCCGATGTGGGATTCGCCCCGAATACGTCGATTGAAGTCGGAATTGCACAGTTTATTCAGTGGTATAGTGAATATTACAAGGTTTAGTATTGACACAACCGGATCGGTCCTCTACTCCGGCTTGGTCAGGAAACTTTCAACCGCCTCAAGGACGGAACCGGGTCATGGATTTCAAGACCACGAAACGTGATCTCGAAGAGGCTTTCACCCTCATTTTGCATCAGGCCGAGGAGGCCAGCCTTCCCGATGAGGGAACGGTCAATCGTTTTGCCCGGTTGGCTGGCAGGATGCACCAGTTGGCCGACGAGGTCTGGATGGACGAAGCCGAGGATTTTTCCCATTTGGCCGGCCAGCTCCTCCTTGCCGTCAAGAAACACGATCTGGAAAGCTGCGTCATGCTCGTGGAATCCCTTCAGGACGCCCAATCGTTCTGTCATCGGACCTTTCGCGAATAAAGCCGTGAAAGGGTGTTTCACGTGAAACACTCCCCTGGCGCGATCCGGAACAACCCGTGGCGTATCCCGCCAAGGAGAGGCGTCATGGCCAGAGTCATTGTGATCGCCAACCAGAAGGGCGGCGTGGGCAAGACCACCACCGCCGTGAACCTGGCGGCCTCCCTGGCAGTCATGGAAAAAAAAACCCTGCTGGTGGATTGCGACCCCCAGGCCAACGCCAGTAGCGGCTTGTCCATCTACCCCGATCAGGTCGCGGAAAATCTCTACTCCGTCCTCTACGACACGACCAACGCCAAGCGGGCCGTGGTGGATACGGAATTGCCCTACCTCCACGTGCTGCCGTCCGGCCCGGATCTGGTGGCCGCCGATATCGAGCTGGTGGATAAGCCCCGACGCGAATACTTCCTGCGCGAACTGCTCAGCACCCTGGTCGACGACTACGAGTACGTCCTCCTCGATTGCCCGCCGTCGCTCGGACTCGTCACCCTCAACGCCCTGTGCGCCGCCGCCGAACTCCTGGTGCCGCTGCAGTGCGAATACTACGCGCTGGAAGGGATCGCGCAGCTCCTGCGGACCTATGACCAGGTCCGTCGGCGCTTCAATAGCCGTCTCAAACTGCTGGGCGTGGTGCTGACCATGTACGACGGGCGCAATAAGCTCAATCGGCACGTCAAACGCGAAGTCTGGAAGTGCTTCCCCAAGCTCTATTTCCAGACGCTCATCCCGCGCAATATCCGCTTGTCCGAAGCCCCCAGCTTCGGCAAACCGGTCCTGACCCACGATATCAAATCCCGGGGAGCCGAGGCCTATCTTTCCCTGGCCCAGGAAGTCGTGCGCCGCGCTCCGGCCGATGCGGCCTGAGCCGGCAGGTTGGCAGCGGGGAGAGCGGCGCAGGCCGCGAGCCTCAGCCCTTGGAAACGAACGGCTGACACTCCACGGCCATGTGCGTCTTGAAATGCTTTTTTAAGATGAGCGCCCGGCAGGACTGGCACTGAAAGGTGGCCAGCCCGCCCACATTGGCGGCGCGCAGGCGGAACTTGCGGGGGGTGTCGCCCGTCCAGTCCTCGGTGGTGTTGCCGCAGTGCGCGCAGGTCACCGCCGGGGAGGGCGGATAGGGAAAATCCCAGGTGGCGAGGAGTTCGGCCCAGTCGTCCATGGGTTCGGGCCGCTCGGCGGTCGGCGAACCGGCCAGCGGTTCCAGGCGCGAAACAGCTTGCTCCAACAGCGGCAGCACCTGGGCTTTGACCACGGCCCAGAGCTCGGGGCCGACCAGCAGGCCGCGCGACGCGCCGGTGGTATCGTAGATTTCGAAAAAAAGCGGGGAATGTGTCGACACGGCAAACTCCTTGGCAGGGTGGGGATGATGGCAACCGTAACGGCGCCATTTTAAATCGAACGGGAAAATGGTAAACGTTGGCCCGGGCAAGTCAAGCGCGGTTGCTGGTGCCCAGGAGTATCCGACCATAAAGGAAGATCGCATGGCGCAACCTCAGAAAGGATTGGGCAGAGGGCTCGAAGCCCTGCTCGGCGGCTACCGCGAGGATGCGGCGGGGGACAACGTCCGCAAGGTGCCCCTCACCGCCATCCAACCCAACCCGGAACAGCCCCGGCGCGTTTTTTCCAGCGAGGCGTTGGCCGATTTGGCCGCTTCCATCCGGGAGCAGGGCGTGCTCCAGCCCGTGCTGGTCCGCCCGGTGGCCGGCCGCGGTGCGGCCAGTTATGAAATCGTGGCCGGGGAACGACGTTGGCGGGCCGCCCGGCTGGCCGGCCTGACCGAAATCCCCGTCCTTGTCCGCGAGGTGGATGACGAGCAGAGCCTGGCCCTGGCCCTGATCGAAAATTTGCAGCGCGAGGACCTGAACCCCATGGAACAGGCCGCCGGGCTGCAGCTGTTGCAGACCCGGTTCGGCATGAGCCAGGAGGATCTGGCCAAAAAGGTCGGCATGAGCCGCTCGGCCGTGGCCAACACCTTGCGTCTGCTCCAACTGCCCGAGGCCATGCGGGCGGACCTGTCCTCGGGCGGCTTGACCGCCGGCCATGCCCGGGCCTTGCTGGCCGTGACCGACGAGACCCTGCGCGAAGCCCTGTGGCGGCGCATCCTTGAAGCGGGCCTTTCCGTGCGCGAGGCCGAGGAGGCCGCCGCCTGGGTCAAACTGCACGGAAGCCTGCCGGAAAAAAGCGGCGCTCCGGTCGCCGCCGAACCGGCCCGCCGCCGCAGCGTCAAAACGCCTGCGGATGAGCTGCTGCGCGGCTATGAGGATGCCCTGACGCGGCATACCGGCCTGTTGGTCAAGACCGCCGGTTCGGTGGACCACGGCAGGATCACCTTTCACTTCAGCTCGCACCGGGAACTGGAAAGCCTGCTCGCCGCCTTCGGCGTGGAGGCCTCGGCCGGCGGCACGGACCCCGCGTCATGACGGGCGCGCCTTCACGCCGGGATTTGCTGGCCACCCTGGACAGCGCCCGGGGCCGGCCCGTGCTGGTCCTTGGCGACGTGATGCTCGACCATTATCTTTTGGGCGAGGTGGGGCGCATTTCGCCCGAAGCGCCGGTGCCCGTGGTCCGGGTGCGCTCCGAACGCCACACCGCCGGCGGCGCCGGCAACGTGGCCCGCAACCTGGCCTCCCTGGGCGCCCGTCCGTTTCTGCTCGCGGCCGTGGGGGACGACGACGCCGGCCGGATGCTGGCCGCCCTGTTGGAAGCCGGCGGCGTGGAAGCCGTGCTGGCCCGCGAGACCGGCCGGCCCACCACCATCAAGACCCGGATCATTGCCCAGAACCAGCAGGTGGCCCGGGTCGACCGGGAGTCCGAGGCCGGGCTTTCCGAAGGCGGCCGGGCCCTTTTGGTGGAAGCCCTGCGCCGGGTGGTGCCGCAGATGGCCGCCGTGGTGGTGTCCGATTACGCCAAGGGCGTCATCGGTGCCGAGGTCATGCGGGCCCTGTACGAAATTTTGGCGGCCTGCCCCAACCGGCCGATGGTGCTGGTCGATCCCAAGCCCGTCAACCGGGGCCTGTACGCCGGGGTCGACCTCCTGACGCCCAATCTCAAGGAAGCCGGGGAAATGTCCGGGCTGTGCGGGACGTCGCGCACGGAGGTCCTCAAGGCCGGGTTGGCCCTTTTTCGCTTGTGTCGCTGCCGGCATTTGTGCATCACGTTGGGGCCGGAGGGCATCGCCCTTTTCCGGTCGCCTTCGGAAGTGACGCGCATTCCCACGGCCGCCCGCCGGGTGTACGACGTGACCGGGGCCGGCGATTCGGTCATGGCGGCGTTGGCCTGCGGGCTGGCCGCCGGCCGGGACGTGCTGACCGCCTGCGTCCTGGCCAATTGCTGCGCCGGGTTGGCCGTGTCCCAGGTCGGCGCGGCCGCCGTGACCCGGGACGAACTGGCCGAAGCCCTGGAACACGCCCCGCCGACCCGGCTGGAAGCGTGGCTGGGCTCCACCGCCCCGGCGGAAGGCCCGACCGGCGTACCCGATTCGCAACCGTCAACACAGAAGGTTGGTGACGCTGGTGAGTAAGGCAACCGATCCGCCTGCCCATACCTGGAGCGTGACGCCCGGCGATACCCCGGGCGTGGTGCGCCTTGCCGGGGAAATCGATTTTTCGGTGACCCCCAAGGTGCGGGAACGCCTCATGCCGTACCTGGAAACCGACGCGCCGGAAATCGTGCTCGATCTCTCCCAGCTTGCCTACGTCGACAGCTCGGGGCTGGCCCTTTTTATCGAGGCGCGCAACATCCTGACCGCCGCCGGCCGGACCATCCGCATCGCCGCCATTTCGCCCCAGGTGCGCAAACTCTTCAATCTGACCCAGCTCGGCGATCTTTTCGGTCTGCCGTAAGCAAACGCAGGTTCCGCCCGCATGAAAACATCGGAGAACGATTTCGGCGTCCTGGTCTGGCTCATCAACGAGCTTCTGGCCTGCGGCCGGAACGCGTTGCGCGTCTCGCGGCGGACGAAACCCTATTTGAAGGCCAGGACCTGGAGCCATCTGTCCTGGATCGGGGCGGATTCCCTGGCCATCGTCAGCGTCATTACGGCCTGCGTGGGCATCATCCTGGCCCTGCAGGCCGCCACCCAGCTGGAAAAGGTCGGGGCGCTCAGCTACGTGGCCAATCTGGTCGGCTTTTCCATCATCACCGAGCTGGGCCCCTTGCTCACCTGCCTGATCCTGTCCGGCCGGGCCGGGGCGGCCTTCACCGCCGAAATTGCCACCATGCGCATTTCCGAGGAAATCGACGCCTTAAACGTCATGGGCATCTCGCCGGTGCGCTTTTTGGTCTGGCCCAAGCTCGTGGCCATGACCATCATGGCGCCGCTGTTGACCTTGTGGGGCGACTGCGTCGGCATTACGGCCGGCGGCCTGTTCTCCTCCCTGGTCCTCGGATTGTCCGGCAAGGTCTATTTCGAGCAGACGGCCAGCTTTTTGACGATCCGGGATCTGTTTTCTGGGCTGGTCAAGAGCGCGGGATTCGGCATCGGCATCACGCTGGTTTCCTGCTGGCAGGGATTTTTGGCCCGGGAAGGGGCGTCCGATGTGGGGCGGCGCACCACCCGGGCCGTGGTCGAATCCATTTTTCTCATGATCCTTTTGGATTTGTTTTTTACCGCGCTCAATTATATTTTCCGCTGATGGCGGGCCGGCCCCGCTGGAATCGGCCGGCCGCCGGATGCGCCGTTTGGGACGCTGGGAGTACCGCTATGGCCTGCCGCATGGGATCACCGGACATCGTTTTGGAAAACGTCAGCGTCGGCTATGGGGACCGGCTGGTGCTGCATGATGTCCATACCGTGCTGCCGGGCGGCAAGGTCAGCGTCATCCTGGGCGGTTCCGGCTGCGGCAAATCCACCTTGCTGCGGAATATCCTTGGACTTATCCCCTTGAAATCAGGACGTATTATCCTCGGTGGCCGGGACTTGTCCCGGCTCGGTGCCGCGGAAAGCCTGGAGGTGCGCCGCCACATGGGCGTGCTGTTCCAGGACGGGGCGCTCCTCGGCTCCATGACCCTCGGCGAGAACATCGCCCTGCCCCTGCGCGAGCACACGGAACTGGCCGACAACCTCATCGAGGAAATCGTCCGCATGAAGCTCAAATTGGTGGGACTATCCGATTTTATTGACTATCTCCCAAGCGAGCTGTCCGGCGGCATGCGCAAGCGGGCCGGGCTGGCCCGGGGCATGGCCCTGGATCCGGCCGTCCTTTTGTGCGACGAGCCCACCTCCGGACTCGATCCCGTCACCTCGGCCGATATGGATCAGCTCATCCTCGAACTGCAGGCCACCTTCGACATGACCATCGTGGTGGTCACCCACGATCTGCAAAGCCTGTTCGCCATCGCGGAACACGTCGTGGTGCTCAATAAGGGCGAGATGCTCTTCGAAGGCGGGCTGGACGCGCTGACCCGGAGCGACAATCCGTTTATCGTGCAATTTCTGGAGCGGCAGCCCACCCGGGAAAGCCGTATCCTGGAGGGCGCGTGGGGCCGGCATACCGGATTTTCCCGGGCCGAAACGGCCGAGAGGCCGACAAGCTGCAGCCTGGAACGGCCGGTCGGCGCCACGGGGATGGCGGCCGGCAAACCAGAGAGGGGGCGCTGATGGTTGGGCAGGGGAGAGGGCAAAAGCGGCAATCCGCCGGGGCAAAGGGCGCCCGCCGGAGACGGGGATGCGCGTTCCCGCCGGGGCGTGACGGGCTGGAGGCGGCGCCATGCTGACGGCCAAGGCGCGGAAAGCGGAATATTTCAAGGCCGGCATCACGCTGGGGGCGGGACTCCTCATCCTGGCCGCCTTCATGGTGGTCCTGGGTGGTAACTGGTTCTGGGAACGCTACGACACCTTCGATATCATGTTCGCCTCGGTCAAGGACTTGAGCAAGGGCAGGACCGTCAAATACGCCGGCCTGGACGTGGGGCGGGTGGAATCCATCAGCCTCGATCCGCAGGACCCCCGGCGCATCCGGGTCCGCATCGGCATCCGCCATGATTTTCCCCTCTATCAGGGGACGACCGCCCGGATCGCCCAGAAGGGCCTGGTCGGTGATTATTACGTGCTGCTGGAACTGCAGGGCGAACCCGGCCCCCGCTTGACGCCGCCCGGCACCATTCCGGCCGTGGCCACCCTGGACATGCAGGAGCTGGCTGCCAAGGCCGGCGAAATGCTGGACGAGGTCCGGCCCAAGCTCGTGGAAATCGAGGCCAACATCACGAAGCTTTTTACCCAGGAAAATACCGATGCCCTGCGTCTGGCCCTGGAAAAAACGCCGGAACTCGTGGAGGACCTGCGGGGGGCGGCCAAGGATTTCCGCAAGAACTGGAACGAATTGGCCGGCAAGGGCAGCAAGGCGGCCGAATCCCTGGACAGCGCGTTCAAACGCATCAACACGGCCGTTGGCCTGCTGGAAGGGGAAACCCAGAAGACCCTGCAAACCGTTCGGAAAGAAACCGAGGCGGCCGGGCTACTGGCCAGGGATACCCGGAAAAACGTCAACTACGATCAGGAATCCATTGAGGATATTTTGTCCAACATCAACACGACGAGCCGGGAGCTCAAGGAACTTGTGCGCCACCTCAGGGCGCGGCCTTGGGAGGTGCTCCGGCCGCCATCGGGAAAAGTGCAATGAAGCGAGCGCATGGTTTGGTTTGGTTGGTGCTTGTTGGTGTGGCGAGCGCGTGCCTGGCCGGTTGCCTCGGCAAACCTCCGCCGGTGCAGAGCTATCTGCGCGTGCGCCTGGATAATCCGCCCTGCCAGGGTCAGGACGTGGGACAGCGCGCCGCCTTGGGGTTCAAGTCGCTCAAGGCGCTGGAGAATCTCGACAACACCGCCGTGTTGACCGCGCGCGGCCAGGTGTTGACGCCGAGCCTGCAATTCTATTGGGAGGGCCCGCCGCAGGATATGCTGGGCCAGCTCGTGCGGCAGGCCATCGAGTGCCAGTCCACCAAGTTCACGCCCGTGGATTATCAGCCCCGGGTGGAGCACGACGGCGTGCTGACCGGCCGGGTGACGGCCTTTAACGTGGAAGAGACCGAGGGCGGACGCTTCGTGGTGGCCCTCCATCTGGACCTGTGGACGAAGAATTCCGGGTCCAAGGTCGCTACCGGCGATTTCAGCGCCTATGCGCCGCTGGAGAATTTCGAGGCCGAGACGGTGGCCAAGGGCGCTTCCGAGGCCGTGGGCCGCATCATGCCGAAGCTGTTGTCCTGGCTGGATGAAAACCGGGCCATGTTGGACAAGAACAACAAAATCCATCCTTAGGGACGCCATGCTGGCCACAGCCTGGATCGCGGAACAGCGCATCGAGGAGGCCCTGCGCCGGGGGGAACTCGACGGTCTCCCCGGCCGTGGCCGCAAGATCGAGTTCGAGGACGACACCATGGTGCCGGCGGACCTGCGCATGGCCTACAAGATCTTGAAAAACGCCGGCTACCTGCCGCCCGAGCTCCTGGAAGAGCGGGAGATCGTCACCGCCGCCGAACTCTTGGCCGCCGCCACCGACGAGCAGGAACGCTACCGGCAGATGCGCAAGCTCGATTTCCTGGTCATGAAGGCCAATGCCCGGCGCCGTCGGCCGGTCAGCCTGGAACGGGACGCCGCCTACTATCAAAAGGTGGTGGAGCGGATTTCCGTCAAGAAATAAGGCCGGAGGGGCACGAGCCGATCGTGCCCCTCCGCGCGGATGTCATCTCCCCGCCTGGTGCCGGACGTAGCGGCCCATCAGCGTGGCGGAGGCCAGGATATGTCCCTTGGCCGCCGCCAGCACATCCCGTTTCGTGGCGCCGGCCGGCACGGCAAGCAGCGTATCCAGGGCGTAGAGGGTGAAAAAATACCGATGGGCCCCCTGGGGCGGGCAGGGCCCGCCGTAGCCGAAACGGCCCCAGCTGTTTTTTCCGGTCCGGCTGCCGTCGGGATAGGTCTGGGCGTCCGGCAGGCCCTCGGGCAGGCCCGGGGTGCCCGGAGACAGGTTGTAAAGTACCCAGTGGTCCCAGACCCCGCCCGGGGCGTCGGGATCGTCGCAGAGAAGGATCAGGCTCTTCGCCCCGTTCGGCACGTCGGCAAACGTCAACGGGGGCGACAGATCGGCCCCGTCGCAGGTGTGACGGGAAGGAATGTCCCCTTCGTGGCGAAAAGCCGCGGAGGAAAGGGTCATGGCCATGACGCGTCTCCCTGGGGCCACCAGGCGACCCGTTGCGGTTAATCGTCGAAATTCCCCGCTTGCCCCTTGTCTTGGGATAGGGCTTTGGCCTTGGCCGGAATCCCTTCCCGGGTCCAGTCCGCCGGATTTTCGATCCGCCCGGCCTTGGGGCCGAGGTCGAAGGTGCCGGCGTCGGCCAGGAGCGCTGTTGCCAGCGGGGCCGTGTCGGTGGCGTTGAAGACGTCCGTCAACAGCCAGAAGGCGAAATCCGCCACCGCCTCGATCATCCGCCGGCGCACGGGTTCGGGCTGGGCGAGGAGCTTATTCTCAAACGCCTTGTTGAGCTTCTTGTAATCCCCGGCCTTGAGCCCCTTGGCCGCGGCGTAGGTTTGCATCTCGGCCCAGACCGCGTCGTCGACGCCCTGTCCGGGTTTCTTGATGAGTTGGCCGTCGGCGGAAAGCGCGGCATTGCCGTTGTCGTTGACGGCCACGCCCCAGGAAACCATCTGCAGGGCGGTGGCCACGTTGGCCTTGGTGGTGGCGGTTTGGGCGGCGATTTCCTGCAGTCTGGCCGAGTCGTTGCCTGATGTGCCGTGCTGGGCGCCGGACAGGCCGTAGGGAGCCAAGGCCTGGTGGATGGAGGCGGTCAGGCCCACCTGGATGCCCGTGCCCGAGGCCTCGATGCCGTGGGTGGTGCCGTTATTGAGGGCGATCCAGTCCGGATGGATGTCATGGGCATTGAGACCCCGGATGAGAAACAGGGCCTCGGCCGGGGTGGACAGGCCCGAGGCGCCCTTGATTTCGCCCACCTCGGTCTCGTAGCCGGCATAGGCCGGCACCATGGGCGCCAGTGCGATGTTGGCCAGCAGATTTTCCGCGTCGGGCAGGTGGGAGGCGTCGATGGCGATGGAGGTGATGCCCGCCTCGAACATGGTGGGAATTTCGGCCTTGGCCACGGGGACGTCCTCGACGTTCTTGATGCCGTAGTGGTCGGCGTGGATGGCCACGGGCACGGTGATGTCGAGTTCGTTCATGGCTTGATCGGCCCAGGTGGCCAGATTCCACATGGACAGATCGCAGTAGTTCGCCTCGGACCGGGCGATTTCCAGGATGATGGCGGCGTTGGCCCGTTTGGCGGCGAGCAGCGCCCCGCGCAGCACGAAACTGTTGCGGCAGTTGGCGGCGATGGTCATGGCGCGGCCCTTGGCCCGCAGCGCCCGGTCAATGACCTTGCCGCTGACGATGAGCGCTCTGGAATGGGGGAACAGGCGCGCGATATTGGGCGGACGTCCGACAGCCAGGGCCTTGGCGAACGCGGAATCTTCCTTGGTCATGTCTTTGCCTCCTTGGCGGGTGATGGTCGATGGCGGTTTCGGGGATACCGGCGGCGACCGGCCGGCCGCCGGTGCGTTGCGCAAGGGGTGCCGGCCCTTCCTTCGCCTCGCCGCCGGAGGCGCCATGCCCTCCGGCGGAAACAACATTGAGCCGCGCAATCGGTCGCCGGTTGCGTTTCGGGCCGGCCGGGAAGCGGTTTTCCCGGGAACTCAATCCACCGGCGGATAGAGTTCCGGCACCCCATGGGCGTGAAGCACGGCCAGGGCCGCCGGATTGTCGGCCACGGCGGCAAACAGGGCCGCCACCACCGGGGCCAGTCTGGCCCGCTCGACCGGATAGGGATTGGCGGCCAGCCGGGCGGCCAGCGTCTCCAGCCGGGCCAGATTGGCGTCGGCCGGGGCGGTCCGGCAGCGGCCCAGGAAATCGCAGGCGACGATCTGGTCGGGCGAGGGCGGGGCCCCGGCGGCCACGTACACGGCTCCGCCGCAGACGGCGCAGCGCACTTCGCCGGGGGCCGTTTCGGCCACGGGGAAGGTCCATTGGGCCGTGGTGTTGCCCAGGGCGTCGAATTTGCGCATGTGCAAAAAGCGGCTCTCGGCGGCCCAGCCATAGTCGGCGTGCGAGGGATCGTTCACACAGAACAGAATGCGCGAAAACATCCGCCAGCTCCTTTCCGGTCCCGGGACCGGCAAACCCTTTTCAGATTATAACGCCCGGCCCGAACACGCAACACGGGAGCCCGCCAGCATGCGCCCCTTGGGGGATTTGTCTTTCATCCGCGGCGGGTTTCCGCTAGCGTCGGCGGCCGGGCCGGATGTCCGACGCCGGCCGGAGGGATGGGCAATGGTCGGGTATTGTTACGTATTGTGCGCCGCCGTGCTGTGGGGACTGATCGGACCGCTGTCCAAACTGGCCTTCGCCGCCGGCATGGACACGCTGGAAGTGGCTTTCTGGCGGACAGGACTGGCCTGGCTGCTGTTCGCGGTCCATGCCGTGACGCGGCATGAAACGCATCTTGCTCCGCGCGATCTGCCGGCCGTGGTCGGGTTCGGCGTGGTCGGCATCGCCGGACTGTTCGGCACCTACATGGTGGCCGTGGCCGCCGGCGGGGCGGCCTTGGCTTCGGTGCTCCTCTATACCGCTCCGGCCTGGGTGGCGCTTTTGTCCTGGCTGTTTCTCGGAGAGCCCATGGGCGGCTTCAAGGTGGCGGCCGTGGTGGCCACGGTGGCGGGGGTGGCCGGCGTCAGCTTCGGTGCCGGTCTGGGCGGCGGGGCGGGGCTCAGCGCCAAGGCCGTGTTTTTCGGCCTGCTTTCCGGCATGACCTACGCCCTCTACTATGTTTTCGGAAAATACTATCTCGGCCGCTACAAAACGCCGACCCTGTTCCTCTACGCCCTGCCCGTGGGCGCCCTGGTCCTGTTCCCCTTCGTGCGCTTCACCCGGCCGACCGTGCCGGGATTCCTGTCCTGCCTCGCCCTGGCCGTCTTTTCCACCTACGGCGCCTACTCGGTCTACTACGCGGGCCTCAAACGCCTGGAGGCCACCCGGGCGGCGGTGGTGGCCACCCTGGAGCCGGTGGTGGCGGCCGTTCTGGCCTATGTCCTGTTCGGCGAGTGCTTCGGCCTTTCGGGCTACATCGGGGCCGGACTCATCATCGGCTCGGTGCTGCTCACCATCTGGGACGGCGCCCGGGAACGGTTGCGCGCCCGCCTGCCGGCCAAAGCCTAAGGCACTATTTTGAGAGAACACTGCGCCATGGACCGGAGGGGAGGCTTCCGGCGGCCATAGGGTTTCACCCTTTGGAAGCCTATAATAATTCCAAGTCATTACGGTTTTGCCTCACGGAAAAATCACTGGGGTCGGTACGTGTGCGGTGGTCCTTTTCGGAAAAAGCCAGGCCTCTGGCGGTGTTTGTGCGGCCGTTCGGCCTGCCGGCTCGGCCACGCATCTCTGTGCCTGGGGCCAGCCCCGGGCTTTTTCACCCAACGCTGGCCCGGCAAAAGCACGAGGCGTTTCCCGCGCCCACGGGGACACGCGACAGGGCCGTTCTCCATGCCGCGGGAAAATTATGGCCGTACCGCAAAGAATCGCCGGCCCGCCGCCGATAGGACCTGCAGGGGCCGTATGGCCCAAGGCGGAGGACGGCCATGAGCGTGAGTGAAATCACCGGCCTTGAGGCTTCGCTCGAATCCGAGGATACCGGGACCGCCGGGGAAACCCTGGCAGCGACGGCCGGCAGCGCCAGCCAGGCCGCACCGGCCGTTGCCGCCGAACCCGATGCCGACCGGATCAGCATCGACGTCCTGTCCAAGGAACCCGTCAAAACCTTCGTGCTCGACGACGAGACCGGCACCATCCGCACCGTGCAGGTGGACCCGAAGACCGGCGAAAACATTCCCTTGCCGACGGGCGTCTTCCAAAGCGGCATCACGGCCTCGGTGCTCGGCAGCGCCTGCGGCGACTGCCTGGCCGAGCGGCCCCTCCTGCGGGAAACGGTCAACAGCCTGACCAACGCCCCCCAAACCGAGGTCGTGGATCCGAAAACCGGCGAGATATTGAAGATTGTCGACGAAAACGACTTTTTCGATCTGGACCAAGCCTTGCGGGAGTACGCGCGCAAATCCCTTTTGGACAAATCCGCCTAGTCGGGTCGGTCGGCTTGCCCTTTTCCGGGGCCTCGGCTAGGGGAAGGCCATCCGGCCAAATGGCGGCGGGACGCGGGTTGGCATCCTGCCGGGCCTTTTTCCAACGTGCAACTTTCCGGCTGCCGCATCCATGTTCCATCCCGAATCGCGCTTCTTTCCGCTTCGCTGCTTCCGGGTCGTCCTTATCGCCGCCGTCCTGCTCTATTTCGTTTTGGGCGCCTTGCTGGTCGCGGCCAATCGGCAGGCCCGTGGTTTTCGCGAACGCATCCTGGTCCTGGACGGAGTCGTGGACGACCTCCGCTTACAGACCCAAGCCATGGACTCCCTGGCCCTTTTGGCGGCTTCCACGGGCGAGCAGGTCTTCGCGGTCCGCCACGGCGACCACCTGTCCCGGGCGCAGGCCGACGTAAGGAAGCTGCTCGATCTTGCCTCCACTGCCGACGAACGCTTCCGCAAGACGCCGGTCGAAGCGCTTTTCCCTAGGATCGCGGCTATCCAGCGGCAGGCCCTGGCCCTGGCCGGACAAGGCCGGGGGCAGGAGGCCTGGGCCCTTTTGCGGGGGATCGACTACGAAACCGCCCAACAGGCCTTTCTCGATGCCCTCAATCGATTGGTTGCCTCCATCGAGTCCCGGGTGGAGGAGACGCTCTCCTTTCAGACGCGGTACACGGATATCGCCATCTGGTGCATCGTTTTTTTCGCCCCCCTCTTGATCGGCGTGTCCGTGCTGCTGCTGCGGACGGCCCGGCGCCACATCCGTTCCGATTTCAAGGGGCGGATCGCCCTGCGGGAAAGCTCCCGTACCTTGGAATCCCTGCTCGACGCCACGACGGATCGCATCCTTCTGGCGGACTGGAACGGGCTGATCCTTTCCGTCAACAGCGCCGGGGCCGCCGGATTCGGCGTCTCCGCCAGCGAGGTCCGGGGGAAGCGTTTCTCCGACCTTTTCCCCGAATCCGTGGCCGCAAGTCGTCTCGACCGCCTGCGTCAGGTCATGACCACGGCCAAGGCGGCGCGCTTCACCGATACGCGCGGCGGCATCGTCTTCGACAACATCATCGCTCCGCTGCCGGATGCCGCGGGCGTGCCCCGGGGTGCAGTCCTTTTCGCCCGGGACGTGACCGCGCTCACCCGGGCCCGGGAACGGGCCGAAGCCGCCAATCGGGCCAAAAACGTCTTTCTGGCCACCATGAGCCACGAAATCCGGACGCCGCTAAACGGCATCCAGGGCATGGCCCAGGTGCTGGAAGGGACGGAACTGACCGACGACCAGCGGCAGTGTCTGGCCGATATCGAAACCGCCTCGGAGGTCCTTTTGTCGCTGGTCAACGCCGTGCTCGAACTGTCGCAACTCGAAGCCGGCCAGATGGAAACGGTTCACGCTCCCTTCGCCCTGGAGTCGATCCTGCAATCCGCGGTCACCAGCCATGCCCGGCAGGCCCGGGACAAGGGGTTGCGCCTGACCACAACCATCACCGACGACGTGCCGCAACTTCTTGTCGGCGACGGGGAACGGTTGCGGGAAGTCCTGGAACGCCTGACCGGCAATGCCGTCAAGTTCACCGAAACCGGCGAGGTGGCCCTGGCCGTCCGGCGGGACCATGTCCTGGATGTGGCCGGCCAGGAGGCGCGCGTCGCGGATGTGCTCTTTTCCGTCCGGGACACCGGCATCGGCATCGCGGCCAAGGACCAGGCGCGGATCTTCGAAACGTTCGCCCAGGTGGACGGCTCGGCCACCAGACGCTACGGCGGCACGGGACTCGGCCTGGCCATCGTCAGCCGGCTGGTGACCGCCCTCGGCGGGACGCTTCAGGTGCAAAGCCAACCCGGCCAGGGCAGCGTCTTTTCGTTTACGCTGCGCTTTGATCTCTCGGAAGAATAGGAAAAGACGGAGAGGCCTCCGGCGGCCGGGCGAGGCGCTGCCCCTCCCGGACCCTCACCGCCAGGGCGCTGCCCTGGACCTGCCGGGGGGAATCATTCCCCCCGGACCCCCTGTTCCCGGTGCGAGGGGTCCGGGGGCATCATGCCTGCCAGCCGGGCGTCCGGCCTCGGCCGCCGGAGGCATCCTATTCCTTACTCTTGGCGGCGTTGACGGTCTGGATGAGGCGCATGAAGGCTTCGCCGGTCCGGTGGAGCTGGGTGTAGTGCTGGGCGTAGTCGATATCCGCGCCGGACAGGGACTGGGCCAGCCGGATGTCTTCCAGGAAGCGGACCACGGCGGCCGGGTCGGGCTGGTCGCCGCACTGCTCGGCGATGGCGGTTTCGATCGTGGCGCGGATGGCCGGAACGGTTTCCGGGCGCAGGCGGGAGCAGATGGCGTCGAGCAGGGATGCCGGCGAGTTATTGTCCAAGATAGGCCTTCCTTATGTCGGGGTTTTCACGCAGCCGTTCGGCCGTATCTTCCATGACCACCCGGCCTGTTTCCAGCACGTAGGCCCGGTCGGCCAATTTCAGGGCGATGTTGGCGTTTTGCTCGACGAGCAGGATGGTCATGCCGCGCTCTTCGTTGAGTGTGCGGATGATGCGGAAGATGTGCTGGGAGATCATGGGCGAAAGCCCGAGCGACGGCTCGTCGAGGAGCAGCATTTTGGGCCGGCTCATGAGCGCCCGGGCAATGGCCAGCATTTGCTGTTCGCCGCCGGACAGCGTGCCGCCGTATTGGCGGCGCCGCTCGAAGAGCACCGGAAACAGGCGGAACACCGTGCCGCGGTCGGCTTCGATGCCGTCCGGATCGCGTCGGAAAAAGGCACCCATGTCCAGGTTTTCCTCGACGGTGAGCCGGGGGAAGATGCGCCGGCCCTCGGGCACCTGGCACAGGCCCCGGGCCGGGAGCTGGTCGGCCCGCGTGTCGGCGATGGAGGCCCCCTGGTAGCGCACCTCGCCGGCGGAGGCCGGCACGATGCCGCAGATGGTCATCAAGGTGGTGGATTTGCCCGCGCCGTTGGCGCCGATGATGGTGACGATCTCGCCATCCCCAACGGTCAGCGACACGCCGCGAAGGGCCTGGATACGGCCGTAGTGGGCCGAAACGTTGTCCATTTCCAGAATCGCGGTCACGCTTGCCCCGCATCGTCCGAACGTTTGCCAAGTCGTGCCGCCGGCCACAAGCCGGCCGGCCGCACCACCATCATAAGGGCCATGGCCCCGCCGAAGGCCAGCATCCGGTAGAGTTCGAATTCCCGAAACATCTCGGGCAAAGCGACCAACGCCAGCGCCCCCAGGATGACCCCCGGAATGGAGCCCATGCCGCCCAGAACCACCATGGACAGCACCATGGCCGACTCGATGAAGGTGAAGCTTTCGGGGCTGACAAAGCGCATCCTGGCCGCGAAAAACGCCCCGGCCAGCCCGCCGAACACCGCGCCCAGGGCATAGGCCAGAAGCTTGAAGCGAAACGTGTCCACGCCCATGAGTTCGGCCGCGGTCTCGTCCTCGCGGATGGCCTCGAAGGCCCGGCCGATGCGCGAAAAATTGATCCGGCGCACGGCGATGATGGTACACACGGCCAGGGCCAGGATGACGTAGTACAGGTATTCGAGCTTGCGCAGGGCCAGGTATTCGAAGGAGAAGCTGCCGCCCGAAAAATGCGGGAGATAGACGCCCGGCGGCTTGATGCCGAGGATGCCGTTGGGGCCGCCGGTCAAATCCATCCAGTTGTTGAGCACGATGCGCACGATCTCGCCGAACCCCAGCGTCACGATGGCCAGGTAGTCGCCGCGCATCCGCAGCGTCGGATAGCCGATCACGCAGCCGGCCGCGGCGGCGAACAGGGCGCAGATGGGCAGGCACACCCAGAAGGGAATGGCGTAATGCACCGAGAGCAGGGCGTAGGTGTAGGCCCCGACGCCGTAGAAGGCGATGTAGCCGAGGTCGAGCAGGCCGCACAGGCCGACCACCACGTTAAGCCCCAGGCCCAGGCAGATGTAGACCAGGACGTTTATCGCCACGTCCTGGGCGTAGCGGTTGGTCAGCAGGGGGAAGGCCAGGGCCAGGACGCCGAGCGGAGCCAGCAGCGCCACCCGGGGCGTGCGGCCAAGGGCTTTGGCCATGGCCGTCCGCAGCCGGCCGGCCGGAACGAGCACCGGATCGAACACGCCACGCCGACCCAGCCGGTAGAGGACGAAACAGATGCCGGCGACCACGGCCACCCGCAGCCAGACCGAAAAGGATTTGTCGAAATGGAGTTCGCCATCCCGGATGCCTAAAAGCGGCCACAGCAGCACATAGAACCAGGCCAGCCCCAGGGCGAAATTCCGCCAGGATTTCCTAGACCCGCGTGTCATCGACATTTTCTCCCATGATGCCGGTCGGCATGAAATAGAGCACGCCGATCAGGATCACAAAGGCGAACACGTCCTTGTACTCGCCGCCGTACGGAATGTAGGCGGCGGCCAGGATCTCCACCATGCCGATGATAAGCCCGCCGATCATGGCCCCGGTGATGTTGCCGATGCCGCCGAGCACGGCCGCGGCGAAGGCCTTGATGCCGGGCACGAAGCCCATGTCGTAGCGCACCGAGCCGTAGTAGAGGCCGACCATGATGCCGGCGGCGGCGGCCAGTCCGGCGCCGATGGCGAAGGTGGCGCTGATGACCTTGTCGGAATGGATGCCGACCAGGGCGGACATGACCTTGTCCTGGGCCGTGGCCCGCATGGCCTTGCCGATGCGGGTCCGGTAGATCAGGACGTTGAGCAGGAGGAGGAGCAGGGCGGTCACGGTGATGATGCCGATCTGCATGAAGCTCACCCGCACGTCGCCCAGGTTGAAGCCGCCCTGGGTGAAGGCGGTGGGATAGGCCTTGTCGTAGACGCCCTGGGTGAGCATGAGGCCGTTTTGCAGGAAGATCGACATGCCAAGGGCCGAGAGCAGCACCGACAGGCGCGAGGAGTTCCGAAGCGGCCGGTAGGCCACCTTCTCCACGGCCATGGCCAGCATGGCGCAGTAGCCCATGGCCAGGACGAGGGCGAAGGCCAGGCCGAACCAGGGATGGGCGTCCATCAGGCCCTTGGAGGAGAGATAGCTCAAAAGGATGACGCCCATATAGCCGCCGGAGGCGAAGATCTCGCCATGGGCGAAATTGATCAGCGCGATGATGCCGTACACCATGGTGTAGCCGAGGGCGACCAGGGCGTAGACGCCGCCGAGGGTGAGCCCGTTGATGCACTGTTGGATGAAGTAGTCCATGGTGCCCGCAGTGTTTTTCCGGGGGAGGGGGCTTTTTGAAAAAAGTCCCCTCCCCCGGCCCCCCTCCCGCAAAAACGTTCAAAGGGGGTGGTGTCTTCGAAAATATGCCGCGTGTGACCGCCGCGAGCCCGTCCCCATTGAACGTCTTGGGAGAGGGGGCCTGGGGGGGAACCTTTCTCCAGAAAGGTTCTCCCCCGGTTGTCTTCTCTTAATACTTCTTCCCGGTCTGGGGGTCCCAGTAGTTGGCGAACTGGCCGTCCTTGACCACCCGGATGATGTAGTTGGAGCCGGATTCGCCGTTGGCGGCGAACTTGATCTTCTTGGAGGCGCCGTCCATGTCCATCTTGAGCAGTTCGGCCTTGATCTTGGCCGGATCGGTGGAGCCGGCCGCCTTGATGGCGGATAAAAGCGAATAGGCGGCGTCGTAGGCATAGGCCGAATAGGCGCCGGGCTTGCCGTATTTCTCGTAGGCGGCCTGGAACTTCTTGTAGGAGGGCGTGGTGTCGTCGATGTAGCCGAACGTCAGGTACATGCCCTCGGCGGCATCCTTGGCGATTTCCATGAGCTGGGGGTGGTACACGGCGTCCTGGCCGATGATGGCGGCGGTCAGGCCGGTGCGCTTGGCCTGGATGAGCATGAGCGCCCCGGAGGCGGAATTCTGCAGGCTCATGTACAGGACGTCGGGCCCCGCTTCCTTGATCTTGGTCAGCACGGCCGAGAAGTCCTTGTCGCCCTGGTTGACGTGATCGTGCTCGATGACCTTGATGCCGTCCTTTTTGGCCAGCTTTTCGACATTGTCGGCCAAGCCCTGGGAATAGGTGGTCTTGTCGTCCACGATGAAGATGGTCTTGGCCCCGAGCACGTCCTTGATGAACTTCAGGGCGGCGACGGACTGGTCGTCGTCGCGGCCGCAGACCCGGAACATATAGGGCAGGCCGCGTTCGGTGACCTTCTCCGAGGTGGAGGCCGGGGTCAGCATGGGAATTTTGGCCTCGTCGAGGGTTTCGGAGGCCGGGATGGTGGCCGAGGAGCAGTAGGCGCCGATGACGCCGACCACTTTTTCGTTGACCAGCTTGTTGGCGGCGGCCACGGCCTGGCGCGGGTCGCAGGCGTCGTCCTCGGCAAACAGCTCGATCTTGTCGTAGCCGGGGATGCCGCCCTCCTTCTCGATGGCGGCGATGGCGGCCCGGGTGCCGTTGGCGATGTCGTTGCCGTCGGCGGCGTAGGAGCCGGTCAGCGGGCTGAGGCTGCCGATCTTGAGCGTTTCGGCCTGGGCCGTGGCGACGGTGAGGCAAAACGCCAGGGCCGTCAGGATGATGCTTCTCGTCTTCATGTCGCGTATCCCTCCTTTGCGTCCTCGGTCTTGTCCCACCCGCCGCACGACGCGGCCCGGCGGGCGTTGCTGCGTATCGGTTTCCTAGTCGGTTTCGGAGCCGAGATAGGCTTCGATCACTTCGGGATTGGACCTGACTTCGTCCGGCGTCCCCTGGCAGATGCACACGCCGTGATCCAGAACCACCAGCCGGTGGCTGACGTTCATGACCACGCTCATGTCGTGCTCGACCAAAAGCACGTTCACGCCGGCGGCGGCGATGCGGGCGATGGTCTCCATGAGCTCGCGACTTTCGGACGGATTGAGTCCGGCCGCCGGTTCGTCGAGGAGCAGGGTCATCGGATCGGAGCCCAGGGCCCGGGCGATTTCCAGACGTCGCTGCAGGCCGTAGGGCAGATTTTTGGCCACGGTGTCGGCCTGGTCGGCCAGGCCCACGAAATCGAGGGCGGCCATGGCCCGTTCGCGCACGGCCCGTTCCTCGCGCCGCTGGGCGGGCGTGCGCAGGATCGCCCCCCAAACCAGGGCCCGCGTGCGGGCGTGGCGGGCCACCATGACGTTTTCGAGGGCGGTCATGGCGGTAAAGAGCCGAATATTTTGGAAGGTGCGGGCGATGCCCCGGGACAGCACCTGATGCGGTCGCAAACCGGAAAGTTTTCGGCCATCGTAGGTCACGGTGCCGCCGGAAATTCGGTACACCCCGGTGATGACGTTAAATACCGTGGTCTTGCCGGCGCCATTGGGCCCGATAAGGCTGAGGATCTCGCCGGGGCGAAGTTCGAAGGACACTTCGGAAAGGGCCTGCAACCCGCCGAAATGCACGCTGACGTCGGAAAGACACAGATGGGCCATGGGACAAGGTGCATACGAAAAAACCGCTGGAAAAACAAAGAAAATTTTTTAACGGTTCCAGGGCGTTATAACGTCGAAAAAGCGGGGAGGCAGAGACTGTGCCGAAGATCCTTCTGTTTCGGACGGAGGTTTTCGCAAAAATGGCAACTTGACGCCCGCCGGGCGGCGTGGCTTAGCCTTCGGTGGCGCCGCTTTCGGGCGGGCGTTCCGTGAGGGATTGGCGCAAAAGCTGGTTTTCCTGGGTTAAATCCGCCACGCGCCGTTCGAGCTCCCGCACCCGGTCGGTCAGCCCGGCCAGGGCCGAGCCGGCCATGGCCAGGTCCCGGCGCAGGGCCGAGGCGTCGCAATTGGCCCGGGCCAGGCGCTGATGCACCACGTCGTTGAAGACTTCCTCGAAGATCCGGCTCTTGCGCTGCCTGGCCTCGGGCGGCAGCCGGTCGAGCAGGGACAGGTCCACGGCCAGGCAGGTCACCTCCGTACCCGCCACCACCGTGGCGTTGCGCGGCCGGCCTTTGAGCGGACCCATCTCCCCGAAAATCTCGCCGTAGCGGCCGAGGGTCGCCACCTCGGCCTCCTGGGATAGGACCCGCACCTGGCCGGAAATGAGGTGGTAGACCCAGCTGTCGTTCTCGCCCTCCCGGATGATGGTCTCGCCGGCCCGGTATTCCCGGAAGCGGATAAGTCCTTCGCCCGAAAAGAGTTCGTGGATTTCCGGTTCGGGAACATGCGCGAAGGCGGGCATCCGGTGCAGCAGCGCCGTCACCCGTTCGGAAATCACGATGTTGCGCTCATCCATGGCCGGTTGTTCCTTGCGGTGGTTCGCAGCAGCCCACGCCTGTCACTTGGCGTCGGCAGCGTGCCGTATCCGGCCGTCCAGGGCCGAAGCCAGCGGGCTGTGGGTCTTGACGTAGTCCGCCACGATGGCGGCAATGGGGCGGCCGCTGTCCGTGAAGTCGCGGCCGTGGCTGCGGATGTCGAAGCCCGCGCCGTCCCTCCCCATGAAGCTGGTTATGGCCACCCGGTAGGCGGTCTCGGGCTCGAGCGGGGAAAACCAGCCCTTGGCGTCGGCGATCTGGACGTCGCCCAGCCGGGAGCCCTCGGGCTGGTCCGGGTCGTAGGCGTAGCGCAGGCCGGCCACCTGCAGGAACCGGCCGGTTTTGCCATGCACGCCCAGCCGGCCCAGGCCGTATTCCAGGAGGTCGGCCAGGGCCTTGCCGCTAAGGGTGACCGTGACCAGGGTGCTCGGCCGGGAAAAGGCCGTCAGCACGTCAGCCTGGGTGATGTTGCCGGCGGGCAGGCCGGCCCGGATGTTGACGCTGTCGACCAGGGCGGCCACGGCGCCGGACGCCTTCCCGGCCGCCAGCATGGCCTCGGCCAGGAGGTCGCCGGGCTGGCATTCCTCCCGCCGGCAGCCGGCCGCGTCCAGGGCCGTCTCGGCCTGGCCCAGCACGCTGCTCCGCAGTTCTTCGAGCGGCTTGGCGTAGCGGGCAAGCGCCGCCGCTACGGTCGGGTCCTCGGGCACCGAGGCGTCCAGGAGCACGGGATTGCCCCCGTATGTGGCCACCCGGCCGGCCGCGTCGAAGGTGACGTGGAGCACGCCCAGAAAGCGTCCCCAGAAGCCGGCCGTGACCACCAGGCTGGGGGAGCCCCCGGTATGCGGCACCACCAGCGGCCAGGGTCCCACGGCTCCGGGCGCGCCGTTGGCCAGCAGCACATGGCTGTGGCCGCCCACGATGACATCGATCGCCGGCACGGCCGCGGCCAGCTTTTTGTCCGCCTCGAAGCCGGCGTGGCTGACCAGGATGATGCTGGAGACGCCCTGGCGCTTGAGGGCGGCCACGGCCCGGCTCACGGACGGGAGGATTTTTTCGAATTCGATGCCCGGCCCGGGGCTCGACATTTCCGGGCTCTTGGGGTGCGTCAGGCCCACGATGCCGATCTTGTGGCCGGCCACCTGGCGCACCACGAAGGGGCGCGTCAGGCCGCGCAATTCCGGGGAGGCCGACAGGTCGAGGTTGGCGGCCACCACCGGAAAGTGCAGGGCCTTCAAAAAGGCGGCCAGGGTGGCCGGGCCGTCGTCGAATTCATGATTGCCGAGGGTCATGGCGTCGTAGCCGAGCCGGTTCATGAAAAAGGCCAGCGGCTCGCCCTTGTATTTGGCGAAATAGAGGCTGCCCTGGAACTGGTCGCCGGCGTCGAGGAGCAGGGTAGGCACGCCTTTGGCCCGTTCCCGGGCAATGGCCGTGGCCAGCCTGGCCACGCCGCCCTGGCATTTCCCGGCCGCGTCCGCCGCCTGGTCGCACATGACGCCCATGGGATCGATGGGGCTTAGATGGGCATGGATGTCGTTGGTGGACAGGATGGTCAGGGAAAAGCCCTGTCCGGCCAGTGCCGGGCCGCAGGCAAGAAGCCAGATGGCCAGGACCAGGAAATGTCGCCGCAGAAGACCCATGGATGGCTCCAACATGGTTATTCCGTACCTTGGAAAAAAGTCCGTCCTCCCGCGGAGGGAAGAATGCCCTGGGAGAGCGTTGCCCTGCCTGCCGCCGATTTTCCCTTCCTTTATCCAGCCGAAATGGGAAAGACAATCGAAGATATCGCTTGACAAGGTGGGCGCGTATTGAATTTTATCTTTGTTTTCAGGAGTAGCGAAGAATGATCGACGAAATTGATCGCCGGATCTTGATGATCCTTCAGAAAAACGCCCGCACTTCCAATGCCGACATCGCCCGGGCCGTGTCCATGGCCCCCTCGGCCGTGCTGGAACGGGTGCGCAAGCTCGAACGCCGGGGCATCATCACCGGCTATGAGGCCCGCATCGATCCGGCCGCCGTGGACCTGGACCTGACCGCCTTCACCTTCGTCAAGACCGACGAGCCGGTGGGCGCCATCGATACCGGGGAACAGCTCGCCGCCGTGCCCGGCGTCCAGGAGGTCCACTATGTGGCCGGCACGGCCGCCTACCTGATTAAGGTCCGGGCGCCGGACACGCGCGCCTTGGCCAATCTGCTGAAGGTCATCGGCCGCCTGTCCACCGTGCGCGATACCAATACCACGGTGGTGCTTCAAACCGTCAAGGAAACCGGGGCCTTGCCCCTGGCCCCCAGCCGGGAGGCCCCGGCCGCCGGTTCCCTGGACCGCTGACCGCCGTGGCCGATGGCCTGTCCCGCGGTTTCCCCTACCGCCCACGGCGAAAATGCGGTAAAGGGGCTTTCCATTCGACGAAACAAAAGGATTCTGCATGATCGGCATATCCAAGCTTTACTGCGGCGGGGTGGAGGCTTCCGACGCCCTGCGCTACGGCCGCGAGTCCGGCAAGCTCCCGTCGCATCTGCTCCAGTTTTCCAAGGATAAAAAACCCGTCGTGGTCTGGAACATGACCCGGCGCTGCAACCTCAAATGCGTCCACTGCTACGCCAAGGCCGTGGCGCCCGAGGGCGTGGATGCCATCGGCACCGCCGAGGCCAAGGCCATGATCGACGATCTGGCCGCCTACGGCGCGCCGGTGATGCTTTTTTCCGGCGGCGAACCGCTGGTGCGCGAGGACCTGACCGAGCTGGCCTCCCATGCCGTCTCCCGGGGTATGCGGGCGGTCATCTCCACCAACGGCACGCGCATCACCCGCGACAAGGCCCGGGAACTCAAGGCCGTGGGCCTGTCCTACGTTGGCATCTCCCTGGACGGCGGCGAGGCCGTGCACGACCGCTTTCGGGGCGTGCCCGGCGCTTTCAAAAAGGCCCTCCAGGGCATCGAGAACTGCCAGAACGAAGGCCTCAAGGTCGGGCTGCGCTTTACCATCAACCGGGGCAACGTCACCGAGGTGCCGCTGCTGTTCGAACTTTTGCGCGACCTCGAAGTGCCGCGCATCTGCTTCTATCATCTGGTCTACGCCGGCCGCGGCTCCGCCCTGGTCAAGGAAGACCTGGACCACGCCGCCACCCGGGCCGTGGTCAACCTGATCATGGACCGCACCCGGGCCCTGTTCGACGCCGGTCTCCCCAAGGAGGTCCTCACCGTCGACAACCACGCCGACGGCCCGCTCGTCTACCTGCGGCTCCTCAAGGAGGACCCGGCCCGGGCCGCCGAGGTCCTGAAGCTGCTCTCCTTCAACGAGGGCAACAACTCCGGCCGGGGCATCGGCTGCATCTCCTGGGACGGGCAAGTCCACGCCGACCAGTTCTGGCGCAACCACACCTTCGGCAACGTCCGGGAACGGCCGTTCTCCGCCATCTGGGACGACCCGGCTATCGAACTGTTGGCCAAGCTCAAGGACAAGAAACGCCACGTGACCGGCCGCTGCGCCACCTGCCGCTATCTCGCCATCTGCGGCGGCAACTTCCGGGCCCGGGCCGAGGCCGTCACCGGCGACGTCTGGGCGCCCGATCCGGCCTGCTACCTGACGGATGCAGAGATACGAAAAGAATAAGAGGCCTCCGGCGGCCAGGCGAGGCGCTGCCTCTCCTGGACCTCACCGCCGGGGGCATGATGCCCCCGGACCCCTCGCACCGAGGGCAAGTTTATAAATGGGGTGTTCGGTCGCTCCACACGGGTGCCAAGGTGAGAAAAATGGCCCCGGGACAGGGGGGCTGGGGGGAATGATTCCCCCCGGCAGGGTGCAGGGACGGCGTCCCTGCCGGGGTATGGGGCAACGCCCCATAAAAGAGAGAAGAACCATGCACCATCCGCAAGGGCCGGGGGCGGGCGTGCCGCCGCTTCGGCTGATCGCCTGGGAAGTGACCCGGGCCTGTAATCTGGCTTGCCGGCACTGCCGGGCCGAGGCCTGTCTCGATCCCTGGCCCGGCGAGTTCGATACCGCCGAGGCCAAGGCCCTGATCGATACCTTTCCGGAGACGGGAAGCCCGATTATTATTTTTACGGGCGGCGAGCCGCTTCTCCGGCCGGATATCTTCGAGCTGGTCCGCCACGCCCGCAGCCGCGATCTGCGGTGCGTCATGGCCCCCAACGGCACGCTGATTACCCCGGAAAACGCCCGGGAAATCAAGGCCTCGGGCATCGCCCGCTGCTCGGTTTCCATCGACGCCCCGACCGCCGCCGCCCACGACGCCTTTCGGGGCGTGGCCGGCGCTTTCGAAAGCGCCCTGCGCGGCATTGAGTATCTCAAGGCCGCCGGCGTGGAGTTCCAGATCAATACCACCGTTACCCGGCACAACATGGCGAATTTCAAGGAGATTTTCAGACTGGCCGAGCGCCTCGGCGCGGCGGCCTGGCACATCTTCCTGCTCGTGCCGACCGGCCGGGCGGCCTCGCTCGGCGCCGAAGTGATCACGGCCCGGGAATACGAGGAAGTGCTCAACTGGTTCTACGACTTCCGCAAGACCACCGCCATGCACTTGAAGGCCACCTGCGCGCCGCAGTACTACCGCATCATGCGCCAGCGGGCCAAGGCCGAGGGCGTGGCCGTCACCCCGGATACCTTCGGCATGGACGCCATGACCCGCGGCTGCCTCGGCGGTACCGGCTTCTGCTTCATCTCGGCCGTGGGTCAGGTCCAGCCGTGCGGCTACCTCGACCTGGATTGCGGCCAGGTGCGGCAGACGCCGTTTCCGGAAATCTGGCGCAGCTCGCCGCAGTTTTTGCAGTTTCGCGATAAGGCGGCCTACAAGGGCAAGTGCGGCGTCTGCGAATACCACCGGGTCTGCGGTGGCTGCCGGGCTCGGGCCCAGACCATCTCCGGCGATTACATGGCCGAGGAACCCCTGTGCGACTACACGCCGGGCGGATCGGGGCCGGCGTAGGGGGGAGATGCCTCCGGCGGCCAAAGGGCGTTGCCCTTTGGAATCCCCTCACGAATCGTGAAAGAGAATGTTCATTGCCGGAAGTGTTCTTGGAGACCGTTGCGCAATTCCCTCTCAAATCCTCACGGGATTCCAAGGGGCGCGAGCCCTTTGGCGGGCGGAGGCGCCTATTCGACGCCTTGTGGCGTGGCTCTATGGGATGCCAAAGGGGGAAACCCTTTGGCCGCCGGAGGCGTTCCCGCTTCCGTTCTCCCCGCTAGTAGCCGACGGTTTTCCGCAGCAGGGGAATTTTTGCCAGGAGAAGGACCATGGTGAGGGAGAGAACGAACCCGCCGACCGCTACGATCAAGACCCCAAGAAAGGGCGGAAAGTCCGTGGAAACGATCGGAACGCCGAAGATGCCGAGCCGCAGGTAAAAAACCGCGAGGATATGCACCAGATAGATCCCGTAGGTGGCTTTGCCGACCGTGGCGATGCGGTTGCGCCATTTCGGGCTTCCGGGCAACGGGACACTGCGCAGCAGCATGAAAACGGCGGCGGACATGACCGCTATGTTGAGCATCGTATATTCGAGGAAAATGAATTGGTAGGCGCTGCTGCGCTGCTGCACGGACCACTGGCAAAAAAAGGTCAGCAAGACCATGGCCAGATAGAGAGAAAAGAGGAGCAGTCGCCCTTTCCTCTGGGCCGGCTCGGCCGTTTGCAGCAAATGCCCGAGTACGAAATAGCCGACGTAGCTTGAGAAAATGGAATACTCCACGCCGAAGCGTAACGCGAGCAGCGGCTGCCAGAGCAGGACGAAACCGGGAAGCCCCAGGGACAGTCCGACAAACAACCATTGCTGGGAACGTGTCGTGGCATGCAGCAGGATTTGCAGAAAGGGCGCCGACAGATAGACGCCGAGCAGCATGTAGAGAAACCAGAAATTGCCGATGATTTTTGCCGTCAGGAGCTGGGCGAGAAAATCTTCAAGCGAGGCATGGCTGAAAAGGTGTTCCGGGCCAATTTTATAGACATAGTACACCACGGACCAGACCAAGAGGGGAAGGAGCAGTTTGGGAAGGCGCTTTTTATAAAAGGCCAGGGGGAGCATATCCTTTGTGCCCGACAGCAACATGGCGCCGCTGCACATGACGAAGACCGGCACGCAGAATCTGATACAGGATTGCACCGCGTAGCAAAGCCACCACACCTCCGGGGCCGGATTCCGGCCGCCGTCGAAAAACGGTGCGAAGGCGTGGATGACCAGGACGCCGAAAATGGCCATGATTTTCAGGAGGTCGATGGCCGTATCGCGGGAAGCGGGCCTGGCGCCGGCGGCTGGCGCTTGGGCAGCGTCCGACATCCGGTCCTCGTGGCGGAAGGTGCCTCGCGCCTCCCGGATGCGGCCGTCCGGCGAAGGGAAGCCCGGGAGGAATTGTTTCACGTCGGTGTGCGCAGCCATGGCTCTACTTCGGCTCTTTTGCAGGGAATGCCACCAGTGAAAACAGGCGTTGGAAACTGACGGACTGTGGTAATTTGTTGCAGAATGTTGTTTCCAGTTAGAGAAAAGCCCTCTGACAGTGTGTCCTTCTGGTGTTCCCGAGCTGCTTTTGCCGGACAACTCCTGTCTCGCACTGGCAATGCTGTAGTGCATAAAATAATTTCGATATCTGTACTCCCGTTGCCTGAATTTTGCAAGCTCCATCTCCGACGCCGCGTTGGGAGACCACGGCGTCAAGCCGTGCTGCTTGCGTTGGCCCTTGCAATGTTGTCATGAGATGGGATTCTAACAATCTTGAAAGTTTATGGCGTTCCACGAGCGAAGTCGGCAGGTCGCCGGAGGCCGGTCTTGGGACCGCATTCAGCTCGGTAGGATTTTGCCACTGCTGCGCGAGAGCCAGATGACCAGCCGATGCCCCGATGCCGGAAGTGCAACCAGCCAAAAGCATGGCGGGTTTCCAAAGGGCAACGCCCTTTGGCCGCCGGAGGCATCCCCCCCGGTGCGCTTCTGCCGTGGTTCTCCCAGGGGAGCGGCCGGGCTAGAGCACGACCGCCTGGTCGAACAGTTCGAACACGGTGCCCACGGCGACGTCCAGGTTGTGGTAGTCCATGAGCTGTTCGATCTGGCGCAGGCAGTTGAAGCAGGGCGCCACCACGTAATTGGCGCCGGTGGCGGCGATCTGCTCGTATTTCTTGCGCCCGGACACGGTCATACGGAATTCGTACATGGTGTTTTCGCGGTCGATGCCTTCGGCCGACTCCAGGACCGCCAGGCCACCGCCGCCGCCGCAACAATAGTTGCGTTCGCGGTTGGGGCGCATTTCCCGGAAATCCTTGACGCAGGCCCGCAGCACTGCACGGGGCTCGTCCATGATGCCGCCGCTGCGGCTGAAATTGCAGGGATCGTGGTAGGTGACGCTGACCTCGTTGCGGCTGGGGTCGAGCCGGATGCCGCCCCGGCGCAGCACGTCGACCGCCACGCTGAAGATGTCGGTGACGGCGTAGGGCAGGCCCGGTCGGGACGTGGCGCCGCCCATGTATTTGGCCACCCGGTAGGCGTGGCCGCATTCCCCGATGACGAGCCGCTTGACGCCGAGTTCCAGGCAGGCTTCGTGGAGCCGGGTGTTTTTGCGCAGCATGTGGGCGTCGTCGCCGGAAAACAGGCCGAAATTGGCCGCGTCGAAGGCCTTGGTGCTCATGGTCCAGGAGAGGCCGGCCGCATGGAAGAAGGTGGCGCAGCCCATGAGATTTTCCGGACGGCCCATGATGGCGCTCGAAGCCGTGGCGAAAAGCACGTCCGCCGGTTCGTCCAGGGGAATGCGGATGGGGGCGCCGTGTTCCTCCCGCAGTTCGCTCTCCAGGAAATGGACCATGTCGCGGATGGCGGCTTCGGTGGCGCCTTCGTTGTTGCCGCGTTGGTCCGAGGCCGTCTGGGTGTCGGTGATGCGGCAGGGGGTGAGCCCCAGATCGCCCAGGATGGAGCGGACCTTGCGGGTGATGATCGAATTGTCGAGCCCGAGCGGGCAGAAGACGGCGCACCGCCGGCAACTCGTGCATTCGTAGAAGTCCCGGACCCAGACGGCCAGGGTTTCCCGGTCGAGGGTGCGCTTCCCCGTATAGACGTCGCGCAAAAGCTGGGCCCGGCGGGCCGGATTGACGCGCGCCAGCGGGCTGGTCAGGCTCACCTGGCATTGGCTGGCGCACAGGCCGCACCGGGCGCAGACCTCCAGGGCCAGTTGCAGGGCCCGGGGGCCGTGCTTTATGGCCGCGACGGCCTTGCCGGCCTTTTCCAGTTGCTCGGGACCGATGGCGGCGAGGCGTGGATTCATGGCGCGTATCCTTCTCGTTGGGATGTGTCCCGGCCCGGCCGGTCTAGCGGTACAAGGCGGACTTGGCCACGAACAGGCCGGGAGCGTGGGCAAGCTTGCTCCAGGGCGCCCAGACGGCCAAAAGCTGGACCAACAGGAAATGGGCGGCAAACCCCGGCACGTCCGGCATGGGGACGGGATGGAGCGTGGCCATGGCGGCGAAATAGGCCCGGACCCGGACCAGATCCACCTGGGGGCCGAAGCGCAGGCTATTGCCGGAGAGGATGACGGCCAGCAGCAAGAGCAGGCTCAGCACGTCCTCGGCCCGGGTGATTTCGCGCACCCGTTTGACCAGGCCGCGTCGGGCCAGCAGATACAGGCAGGCCGCCATGGCGATCACGCCGACCGCGCCGCCCGAGACCGAGGCCAGGGTATCGACGTCGGCCGGCGACAGGCCAAGGGCCCGCCACAGGCCGGGAAAATCGACAAAGGCCCGGACATGGCCCACGGCCAAAAGGGCCAGGGCGGCATGAAGCGGCCAGGCGCCGATCCACAGGCCCGGATCGCCGGCGTGGGCGCCGCGCAGCAGGCAGACTTCGGCGGCCAGCCGCCGCCAGCCGGCAAAGGCGGTTTGGGGCACGGGGAACAGGAGAACCGAGGCGGACGCGCCCTGGCACCAGCGGCCGATGCGCCAGGACAGGCCCATGATGCAGGCCAGGAAGGACAGATAGGGCAGGCTGTCCGGGAGAGCCGAAACGAGGACCATGGGACCTCCTTGGTCGGATGGGCCGTTGTCCCGGGCCGCCAAGCGGCCGACGGTCCGGGGCGGAAGCGGACGGTCGGAAAAGACTTGACTGCCCAACTGTCTGCTGGAATATAATTTTCCTTTTTCCTACTGTCCAGAGGGGAAAGGAGGCGTGCCGTTGCTCCCCGCCTTCCCTTGACAGCGTTTTCACACAAGGCTAACCTTCTGAATTAAAGGCGGCTTCTCCTTGCTGCCCGGTCTTGGGGCGCACAGGCATCCCTGGCGGATGGCGCCGTATTTTCGGAGGATGGACCATGGGCTACAAGATCAGCGTGGATACGGAAAAATGCCTTGGCGACGGCGAATGCGCGGATGTCTGCCCGGTCGATGTCTATGTCATGCGCGACGACAAGGCTGTCGTGGTCAATATGGCCGGATGTCTGGGCTGCCTGTCCTGCGTCGAGGTGTGCGGCCGGGACGCCATCAGGGTTTTCGTCTAGCGGCCCGCCGCGCCGGAAAGCTCCTTATCGGGAAGGAAGTGTGTCATGTCGTTGGATTTTTCTCCCGCCTTTGCCCGGTACGAGGCCTTGGCCGCCGAGGCCGATACCCTGTTTTCCAGGGTCGAGGCCGCCTGCCCGGGCCGTATGCCCTGCGTCGCCGGCTGCGGCGACTGCTGTCACGCCCTGTTCGACCTGAGTTTCATCGAGGCGTTGTACCTCAACCGGCAGTTCAACCTGGCCTTCCCGGCCGGACCCGAGCGCGACGCCATCCTGGCCCGGGCCAACAAGGCCGACCGGGAACATTATAAGCTCAAACGCCGCGCCTTCCAGGCCGACGCACGCGGCGTGTCCACCGTGGAGATCCTGGAGGAGCTGGCCAGGGAGCGCATCCGCTGTCCCCTGCTCGATGCGTCCGACCGCTGCCTCCTCTACGCCCATCGGCCCATCACCTGCCGCCTGTACGGCGCGCCGCTGCTGATCGGCGGCGTGACCCGCACCTGCGGCAAGACCGGCTTCGAGACGGGCGGCGCCTATCCCACGGTCAAGGTCGAAAGATTGCAGGACCGGCTGCAGGAGCTGTCCCAGGAGCTGGTGGCGTCGCTCCCCACCTCCCTGCCGCTTTTGGGCGAAGTGCTGGTGCCGGTTTCCATGGCCCTGTTGACGGACTACAATGACACGTACCTGGGCCTCGTGGCCGCGGACGAGCCTGAGCCGTCCGTCGAGGAGGCGCCCGTTGCCTGCGACGACTGCGGGCAGCCGGCCGGCTCCCCGGCCTGCGCCGGCTGCGGGGGCGCGACCACCTGGGTCCTTCCCGGCCCCGAAGGCAAGGAGTAGAGGCCATGCCGCCTACCGCCAAGGAAGTGGCCGCACTCAAGCGGGCTATTTTCGACAAGCTCAACCCCCGTCGGCGCAAGTTCATCGAGAGAATCGGCTATGATGCCTGGGACCCTTTCCAGCAGCCCATGGAGCCGCTCGACCTGCGCGAGGACGCCTCCCGGCGCACGGCCCGGCGTCTGGTGGCCGAGTTCCTGAACGCCAACCCCGGTGCCTCGGATGCCTTTGCCAAGGGCGCCTGGGAAGTCTGTCTGGGGGTCATGGGCGGCAGCGAACGGCACCGGGGCATGTACGCCTTTTGCGCCTGGTACCGGGAACTGCTGGCCCGGGAAGGCATTGAGGCCGATCTCGGCTCCGACAAATAACGTCACAAGGATTTCGCATGGACTACTCCGCCAGTACGCCCGACGAATTTATCGAGGAATTGCAAAAAAGCCTGGCCGCCAATCCCGATTGCGGCGTCACCCATTACAACCTGGGCACGGCCTACCTGGCCAAAGGCCGGTTCGCCGAGGCCGAGGCCGAATTCCGGCAAGCCGTTTCCGCCTCGCCGACCCTGGCCGAGGCCTATGTGCAGCTCGGCGGCTTGGCCATGCACAATGGCGACCTGGACGCCTGCCTGGCCTGGAACGAGAAGGCCAGCCAGGCGCGGCCGCTTTTTGCCGTGCCCTACGGCAATATCGGCTTCGTCCACCTCCAGCGCGGCGAGATCCTCAAGGCCGAAAAGGCCTTGCGTCGGGCCGTGTCCCTGGATCCCAACTTCGTTCAGGCCTTGGCCACCCTGGCCAGCGCCCTGTTCATGAAGGGCGATATCGAGGCCGCCGAGGCCCACAGCCGCAAGGCCCTGGATATCGAACCCCGGTTCGGGCCGGCCTGGAACAATCTGGCCCTGGTGGCCCTGGAGCGCGGCGACCGCCGGGAGGCCCTGGGCTTTCTGGAAAAAGCCGCCGAGACCGGCTACGAGCCCCACCCCGACCTGGTGCGGGAAATCAAGGCCGGTCTGGACGAGGCCTGAGCCGCCGCCGCGGCAGGGGAGGGGCATGAGCGAACGCGCCCGTCTGTTGTCCAGGATCGAGGCGGCCTTGGCCGCCGACGATTTTCCCCGGTCCCTGGATGCTCTGGCCGATATCGAGCCGAAAAAACGCCTGAAACCGCTGTTTTCGGCCTTGCTGGCGAAGGAGAGCCGCCTCCGCTGGCACGCCGTGACGGCCCTGGGGGCGGCCGGGGCCGAACTGGCCGCCAGGGAGCCCGAGGCGGCCCGGGATTTCTGGCGCAGCCTCATGTGGCGCCTAAACGAGGAGTCGGGCGCCATCGGCTGGGGCATTCCCGAAGTCATGGGCGAAATTTTGGCCCGCGCCCCGACCCTGGCCGGCGACTATGCCCGCATCCTGATCGCCTACGTCCGGGATCTGCCCGGCGCGGCCACGGCCTACCTCGACCATCCCCTGCTGCGGCGCGGCGTCTGGTGGGCCATCGCCCGGCTGGCCGCCGCCCGGCCGGACCTGGCTCGCGAGAGTCTGGACGTGCTGCCCGCCGCCCTGGCCGCGTCCGATCCGGCCACCCGGGGCCTGGCCTGCCTGACCCTGGCCCGTCTCGGCCCGCCGATCGCTCCGGCCCTGGCCGCCCGGCTGGCGGATTTGGCCGGGGACGCGGCGACGTTTGAGCTCTATCGGGAGGAGCGCGTGGCCGAGGTCAGCGTGGCGGTGCTGGCGCAGTGGGCCCTGGAGGAGGGGAAGAAGGCCGCCTCCGACGGCCCGGGCCATGACGTCCCCGGTTCTCTCGGCGGGGAGACGGCGGGCAACTGAGGACGGTTTTGGGGGAGGGCGCAGGGAGCGATAACGCACGGCGGAAGCGGGGGAAAATGAGCTTGTTCTTTTTTTCACAATCTTAGGGTCAAAAAAAGGGCCTCGCCATTGCTGGCGAAACCCGTCGGGCCGTGTGCGTTTGCCCGGTCTCTTTTTGCCCGAAATGCATTCCCTTGGCAAGCCTTTTGTGGTAAACTTTTCCTTTTGACCGGCCCGGCCCGGGGGATTATATCCCGTCCGCCCCGGACCCGATCCGGAATTTTGGTCGCCTCGGAGGCCTTCGGCCCATGCTGCCGTTTTTCCCAACAAAAAATTTCAAGGATATAAGCGACAAACTGCGTGGCAAACTGCGACGCTTCCGCCTGCCCCGAAGCAACGGCACCCTGGTCGTGACCGGGCGGCTGGTGTCTTTTTTTCGGCATGCGGACTTTGCGGAAGGCCTGTGCCCGCCGGCGGCCGGGCTGGTGGAAACCCTGGCCGTGTTCAAGACCCGAACCGACCGGTTCCTGGTCTACTATATCGTGGTCTATCCCGAACTCGAATACCAGACGCCCCGACAGGAGTACGCCCGTCTCTGTCCGGATGCGGACGCCTTGCGGGCATTCCTGGCCGCCATGGCCTACCCCAACAAGTGGCATTTCGCCGCACAGATCCTGGCCGAGGTCGTCGGCGATGCGCCGTCCGAACCGGCCGCGGACGCCCCCGCCCCACCCGAACCTCCCGGCGCTTCCGCCGAACCGGACTAGCCCGTCGTCACGGTCAGGCCACGCCCATCCGGGCGTAATAGGCCTGGCCGCCGCGCTCGATCATGATGAGGACCGCCCCGTGCATCCGGTGCAGGTAGACTGCCCGGGTGAAGGCCTTGTCGTCGGCCAGTTTTTCGCCGCCGATCTGGACCAGCACGTCGCCGGGCTTGAGCCCCAGCTTGGCTCCCGGCGAGCCGGGCACCACCTCGGCCAGGGTCAGGCCTTGGCCGCGCCGGCCGGGCTGGGCCACAAGGCCCCACCGCTCCCGGGCCACCACCGCCGCTTCCCGCTCCGTGAAGGGCTCGGGCGCCACGGACAGGGCAAGCTGCTGGTTGCCGCGTTTGACCGTCAGGGCGAGCGGTTCGCCCACCGTCGAGGTGCGCAACGCGCCCAGATACTGGTCCTTGTCGTCGAGGTCGGCGCCGCCCATGGCCACAAGCAGATCGCCGGGCTTGAGCCCCGCCTTGGCGGCCGGCCCCGCGGAAAGCACCGCGGTGACCAGCAGGCCCTTGGGCCGGGCCAGGCCGAAATAGCGGGCCGTGCGCGGGTCCACGTCCTGGCCCCACAGGCCGAGCCAGGCCGGCGTGACCCGGCCGCTGCCCACGAGCTGGGCCACCACCCGCCGGGCCTTGTTGATGGGGATGGCGAAACCGATGCCCTCGGCCCCGGCCTGGATGGCCATGTTGATGCCGACGACCTCGCCGGCCAGATTGACCAGCGGGCCGCCGCTGTTGCCGGGATTGATGGCCGCGTCGGTCTGGATCAGGTCCGTGTAGGCGCCGCCTTCGTGCTTGAGCGACCGGCCCACGGCCGAAATCACGCCCGTGGTCACGGTGTTGGTGTAGCCGAAGGGATTGCCGATGGCGATGGCCGTCTCCCCGATCATGATGTCCCCGGAATCGCCTGTGGCCGCCTGGGGCAGCCTTTCCTTGCTGGCCAGGCGCAGCACGGCCACGTCGAAATCCGGGTCCGCTCCGACCAGGGTGGCGTCCAGGACCCGGCCGTCGAGCAGGCGGGCCTTGATGGAGGTGCCGCCGGCGATGACGTGGGCGTTGGTCAGGACCAGCCCCTTGGCCCCGTCGATGATGACGCCCGAACCCAGGCTTTCCTGGGTCTGGCGCTGGACCGGGCCGTTGGGAAAGCCCGGTCCCAGGAATTGACGGAAGAAATCGTCCTCGAAAAAGGGACCCAGGGGGCTGCGCCGCTCCACGGTCCTGGCCGAGGTGATGTTCACCACGGCCGGGGCCACGGCCCGAACCGCCGTCACCACCGGGGTGACGCGTACCTCCCGGTTGGCCGCCCGGGCCAGGCCCGGACCGACCGCCAGCCAAAACACGATCCATGCCACCACGCGCAATCGTCGCATGCAACATTCTCCCGGGCGAAGGGTCTTCATGAAATGTGGACGGGCCGCCGCGGCGAAACCCGCTGCGGCCGGTCAACCGATGGGGATGCGGCGGTGGCGGCGTTCCGGCAGAACTTTTTGCACCGTGACGGTAAGCTCTCCGTCCCTGAGCACGGCTTCGATGGCCTGGGGAACGACGCCGGGCGGCAGGACGAAACGGCGCAGAAACGGCCCGTAGGAACGTTCCATGACCTGGTATACCCCGTCGCCGGGCTCGTGTTCCAGACGTCGCTCGCCGGAAACCACGAGAAAACGTCCCTTGATCTCCACGGTCACCGCTTCCCGGGCCACGCCGGGGAGCTCCATGGTGACGCGGAAGGCCAGCGCCGTTTCCACCACGTCGGCGGCAGGGGTCCAGGCATAGCCTTCGCCCGATGCGGCCGATGCTCCGGGCATCCCCTCCGCCGTCTGGTCCAGGTCGGCCAGGGCCATCCACGGAATCCATTGCAGTTTGCCCATACGCGGCTCCTCGTCAGCTCGGGAACAGGCCCGTCGGCCTGTCCCTAGGATGCGGTCGTTTCCTTGGCCGAGCGCACGCCCGCGTCCCAGCGGGACTGGGGCACGGCTTCCTCGACCAGCATGATGGGAATGTCGTCGCGGACGGGATAGACCACGCCGCAGGCCGGACAGGCCAGGCCTTCGTCGGCTCCGAGCCGGTTCAAGGCGCCCTTGCAGGTGGGACAGGCCAGGATGGTCAGCAGTTCGGGATTGAGGCTCACGGTGTTCTCCTTCAGCGAATGCTCTCTTGATAGCCAAAACGGACGGGAGGCGCAATGGAGGTTCCCATGGAGGGGAGCGCGGGCTACACTCTCGCCATGACGCTTATAGATCTGCATACCCATTCGCGGGCTTCCGACGGTACGCTCACCCCGACGGAACTGGTGGCCCTGGCCGGGGAAAAGGGCCTGGCCGCCGTGGCCCTGACCGATCACGACACCCTGTCCGGACTGGCCGAGGCCGGGCAGGCCGGCCGGGCCTCGGGCGTGGAGGTGGTGCCCGGCGTGGAACTGTCCGTGGCCGACGGCGACTGCAGCATCCACATCCTGGGACTCTTCCTTGCCGACCATCCCGGCGGTCCCCTGGCCGAGGCCCTGACCGAACTGCGCGCCAAACGCCACGACCGCAACCGGCTGATCCTGGAAAAGCTCGCCAGGCTCGGCATTCCCATCGCCTACGCGGACGTGCAGGCCCTGGCCAAAGGGACGGTGGGCCGGCCCCATATCGCCCAGGTCATGCTGGCCAGGGGCGCGGTCGCCAGCGTGAAGGAGGCCTTTTCCCGCTACCTCGGCAACCATGGCCGGGCCTACGTGCCCAAGGAGAAGCTGGAACTCGGCCGGGCCATCGACCTGCTCCACGCCGAAGGGGCGCTGGTCATCCTGGCCCATCCCTCCACGCTCGGCCAGAAAGGCCGGACGCTGATCGAGACCGTGGGCCGCTACCGGGACCGGGGCCTCGACGGCATCGAGGTCTTTTACAGCGAGCATTCCCAGTCCCAGACCCTGGAATATCTGGCTCTGTCCCGGCGGTTCGGCCTGGCCCTGTCCGGGGGCTCGGATTTCCACGGGGACACCAAGCCCGGCGTGGAACTCGGTCGGGGACGCGGCAACCTCAAGGTGGATGTCTCGATACTGGACAAGCTCAAGGAACGGCTGGCCGGGCGAGGCTAGATCGGACAGTGCTCCTTGACCGGAATCTTCCGGCCGGTCAGGCGCTTGTAGAGGAATTCCTCGGGGTCCTTGCCGTGAAGGGCCGCCAGGTCGATTTCGGCCCGGGCCGCGCCCCGGTGGCCGCCGGCCGAGCCGACGTCGGCAAAGAGCTTCTGGGCCATGATTCCCATGTTGCGCCCCACCCCGTCGCCCCGGAAAATCACCACCACCTTTTTTTTCACCACCGCGGCCAGCATGTTCCAGGACAGCCCGTGCACCTTGGTGAAGAAATCCGCCAGGATGACCAGGATGTCCGGGCTCTCCAGCGTGTCCATGAACACGAACAGCCCGCGCGTGCCGATGAAGCGCATCTTGCGGAAGGCCTTGGAAAAGAACTTGAGCCAGCGCCGGTGATATTCGCTGGAGATGATCTTGCGCAGCAGCTGCATGTCGGCGAACCGGGTGAGCGCGCTGAAGGCCTTGACGTCGGCTTCGATGAAATGGCGCTCGAAACTCAAGGTGTCGGCCTTGATGCCGTAAACCAGGGCCGTGGCCAACAGCTTGCCCGGCCGGATGCCCAGATTGAGGAGATAGCCGGTCAGGATGGAGCTGGTCGCGCCGTAGTCGGGCCGGATGTCCACGAAGGGCGCCGTCACCGGATGCTCGGGCAGAATCGGGTGGTGGTCGATGACGAGGCTCCAGTCGATTCCCTGGAAGGCCGGATGGTGATGCGGTTGGGAATCGACCATGGCGAACCGCTGGTAGCCGGCCAACATCTCCGGGGTGAGCATGACGGTGGGAATGTGGAGAAAACGCATCATGGCCAGGTTGTCCGGCCGTTTCATTTCGTTGACGTGGGCGATGCCCACCGCGCCCGCCCGGTGGGCCATGATGCGCCGCAGGGCCATGGCCGACGCCATGGCGTCGGGGTCGGCGTTGATGACGATCAGCCAGCGTTCGTCCCGGTTGATGACTTGGAGGAGGCGGGTCACGTTCTGGCTCAGTTTGCGGGAAGAATTCACGATACGCGTTCCTTAAGGCTGATGGCCAGCCCGGCCGTTACCAAACGCACGTCGTGGGCCAGGGCGGCCGCCATCTGGTTGAGCGTTCCAAGCTCGCCCGCGAACCGTCGGGTGGCGGCGTCGGCGGGCAATGGGCCAAGGCCGATCTCGGCGCTCACCAAAATGGCTTCCGGTGCGGCCGGACCGGCATAGGGAGCGAGGCCCGCCGACAGAAGCGCCGCCGGGTCCGCATGGCTCCCCGAGGCATGACAAACGAAAAGCCAGAAGTCCAGGCTGTCGAGTAAAATTGTGCCGCCTTTGTCCGCTTCCCGGGCCAGGACAGCCATGGCCTCGGCGCCGGCCTCGATGACCGCGATGCCGGCGTTCCGGGCCCGTTTGTGGGCGTCGATGCGCTCCCGGAAGGAAAAATCCAGGGCCCGGCCCGTGGCCAGCACCCGCCGGGGGGCCGGCCCGGCCAGGAGCAGCCTCTCCCCCAGGGCCGATTTGCCGGATTTGGTGCCGCCCAAAAGCAGCCGGATCACGAGCCGGCCTCGACGGAGGCGATCAGGGCGTTCAGTACGGCCAGACTTTCCAGCAGATGGTTCGGCGCGAACACCTCCACGACGATGGTCTCCGGCCGGAGGTGGCCAAGCATCCACACGAGGATGTCCCGGCCCTCGGGCGCAAGATGTTGCAGCGGCCGGTGGACATGGGTGCGGCCCGGCGGCGGGCCTTCCTCGCCGTAGGGCGCATAGACGTGGAACATGCGGACGGCCGCGGCCAGGGCGGACTCGTCTTCGGGCAGGGCATGGCCCATGGCCAGCATGTGCCCGAGATCGAGACAGACCGAACAGCCGAGCGCCCCGGCCAGGGCCAGGACGTCCCCTGGAGAGGCCGTTTCCGTGTTTTCCAAAAGCACGTCCGCCGGATCGTGACCGGCCGCCTGCCAGGCCGTCACGAACGCGGCCAGGGCGGCCCGGTCGGCCGGCGGATGGAGCACGAAGCCCCACGGCGCCAGATGGGCCACCTTGGCCAGCACCCCCGCCACCAGGGCAAAGGCCTCGCCGCCGCCCGCCGGCCAGGGCAGATCCACGGGCAGATGGGCGTGGTAGCGCAGGCCGTAGGTCTTTCGGGGAAGATCCTCGGGACCGTAGGCCAGGCAGGCGGTTCCCTCCAGCAGATACAGCCCGACCTCGGGCAGCGTGCGGGCCAGACGGCGGCAGTTGACGGCCGCCGTTTCGGGCCAGACGCAGCTCGTGGCTGCCAGCCGCCAGGGCCATTTTGGATCGCAGTTTTGTAACACCATAGGATCACACGGAAATTACTTCAAGTACGACGCTTGAGTGTTGGAGGGGAAAGGGGTAATCAAGGCCCCGGTTTCGGAACGCTCCGGCTGGGAAATGGCTGCCGTGGAGCCGGCCGGGGAGTGGGAGTTTGGATCGTATGCGACATTTTCGGGATTTCGTGCAGCATTTCTTCAATCCGTTGCACGTCTATTGCCGCCTGAAGGACATGGGCGTCAACGGCCCCACGGCGCACCGCATGAGCCGGGCCTACGAGCGCTACCTCTGGCGCTTCATCTGGTAGTCTCGTCCCCTGACAAAAGCGGTAATTGCCGCGCCTGCCGTACCGTTCGGGCCACCAGCGCCGAACGCCGCACTCCGGCAAGCGACAGCCGATCCAGAAAACGCGAACGCTTGAGCATGAGCCGCCGGCCCATCAGGTCGCGCCGCACGGCGTGGCTCAGGTAGAGCCGGCTCTTGGTCCGGGTCAGCCCCACGTAAAAGAGCCGCCGCTCCTCGTCCTCGTCCAGTTGTCCGGCCAGATGGCCGGGCTTGCCGCTTAAAAATTCCGTGCCGGCAAAAGGCAGGATGCCGTCCTCCAGGGCCGGCAGGAACACCGCCTCGAACTCCAGGCCCTTGGAGGCGTGCAGGGTCATGATGCGCACCTTTTCGGCGGCCTTGCCCACCAACTCCAGCTCGGTCTGGGTGTGGATGAAGCTTAAAAGCCCGGCCCAGCCGGCATGGTCCCTATACGCCCGGCACAGGTCCCGAAATTCCGGCCCCTGCCAGAACAGGCGGTCAAATGGCGGGATGTCTTCCAGATAGGCCGACAGACCGAGCGGGCCCTTGGCCAGCACCCGGTCCGGCAGGGTGGGGGGCTTTTCCACGTCGTCCGGGACCGGCAGGCCGAGCAGCCGTCCGGCCGCCGCCAGCAGCAGCTTGACCCGGGGTTCGCTCCAGAAGGCGTCGGCCTCGGGCGCGGCACAGGGAATGCCGAACCGCTCCAGACTGCGCCGAATGGGCGCCACCAGCCCGGAAAACCTGACCAGTACGGCCACGTCGCTCGGGGAGAGCGTGCGGCTGGCCAGATCCTCGGCCAGGGTCAGGGACGTGCCGCCCAAAAGCCGGCGAATGCGTTCGCCCATCCAGCCGGCCTCGCCCGGGGCGGTCGGCGCCTGGAAGAGCTGGATGTCCCCGAAGGCCGGATCGGTCCGCCGCACCCGGGAGACCAGGGGCGGCCGGCCTTGAAACAGCCCGCCGGCCAGGTTCAGGATCGATTGGGCCGAACGGTAGTTCTCCGTCAGGCCGATGACCTGGAGATCGGGCCAGAGGGTGGAAAAATCGGCCTGGACATGGCCCGTCGCTCCCCGGAAGCCGTAAATGGACTGATCCGGATCGCCGATGGCAAACAGGGCAACGCCTTCCCGACCGGCCAGGGCCTTGACGATGGCCAGTTGCAGGGGGGTGAAGTCCTGGACCTCGTCCACCAGGATATGGGTCCAGGGCGGTCGGTAACTGCCTTCCCGGAGTTTTTCCAGCCAGAATTCCAAAAGATCGGTGAAATCCAAAAGGTTCCAGTCCCTTTTCTGGCCGGCGAAGCGGGCGGCCCAGGCGGTGGGGCCCTCTTCGTCGGCGGCGGGGGGCACGGCCGAAAGCTTTTCCCGGGCCAGGGTCAGATCGCGCCAGGCGGCCCGCAGCTTTGGTCCGGTGAGGGTGGGATTGACCTTGGCGAACAGGCGCCTGGCCGCTTCCTCGGAGAGAAGGACCGGCTCCTGGCCGCCGCTGTCGGCCCAGATCGACAGGGCCAGGGCGTGAAGCGTGTCGGCCCGGGGCGGGGGGCCGTCCCCGGCCAGCCGGGCGAGGCGTTCCCGCAATTCCCCGGCGGCCCGCCGGGTGAAGGTCACGGCCAGGATGGCCTCCGGGGCGATGCCGGAGCGCAGCAGGTGGGCGATGCGGGCGAGCAGGGTGTGGGTCTTGCCGGTGCCCGGGCCGGCGATCACCAGCACGCGGCGGTCGGGCGTCGTGGCCGCAGCCTGTTGTTGCGGATTGAGCCCCTGGAGTGGCGCGGCGGCCGTGGCCGGACGTTCGTCCGGCTCGGGCGGCGGTTCGGTCGGAGCCTCCGTTTGAGGTTTGGCTTCCCGGGGGGCGGCGGCCTGGGCGGCCGGCGGCATGGCCAAAAAACGGCCCCCCCGCAGCTCGCGTTTTTCCTCCGGCGAAAAGACCGAAATGCGGCCGTACTGGCCGTCGAAACCCGGGTCGCGGTAGACCCGGCCCCGCCGCATGCGGACGATGGCCTCGGCCAAGTTCCGGTTGACCCGGGCCAGATCCTCGGCCGGCGTTTCGCGCAGCACGGTCAGCTCCGAGCCGAACCGGGCAAGCAGCGCGGCCACCAGCCGGCGAGCCTTGCCCGCGGCCGGGCCGACGGAGAGCACCTCGCCGGCCACCTCGCCCAGGGGAATAAGCGACGTGAATCCCGGCATGCCCTCGGGGTGTTCGGGCTGGGTCCGGTCGGCCAGCTCCTGGACCCGGTGGAGCACGCCGAGCGTCAGCGGCTTGCCGCACACCGGGCACAGCCCGCCCCGGGCCTTGGCCTCGGCCGGTTCCATCACCACGCCGCAGGCCCGGTGGCCGTCCAGGTGGTATTTGCCCTCTTCCGGAAAAAATTCCACGGTGCCGCAAAATTTGGGGCCGAGACCCTGGCCGCGAAGCGCCCGGTAGATACCCTCGAACGACGGGTCCCCGGAAAAAAGATTGCACTCCCGGCCGAGCTTTTCCCCGGAATGGGCGTCGGAATTGGAGATGAGCCGGAAGCGGTCCAGGGCCGAGAGCATCCAGTTCATTTCCGGGTCGGAAGAGAGCCCCGTCTCCAGGGCGAAAATTTCCTTGGCCAGCGACCCGAAGCATTCCTCCAGCGAATCGAAGCCGGATTTGGAACCGAACAGGGAAAACCACGGCGTCCAGATGTGGGCCGGCACCAGAAAGGCCAGCGGATCGGACTCCAGCACCATTTCCAGCAAAAGCCGGCTGTCGAGGCCCAGGATCGGCCGGCCGTCCGAGGCCAGATTCCCCACCTTGGCCAGCTTGAGGTTGAGCTTTTCCGCCACCTCGAAGGAGGGCGCGTAGACAAGGTTGTGCACCTTGCGCACCGCCCCGCCGCGCTTGTAGATGGAGCTTATTTCCGCCGAAAGCATGAACCGGACCCGGCCGGACAGCCTGGCGTCGGGGTACCAGGGCAGCTCCGCGGCCAGTCCCTTCGGTTCCCGCAGTCGAAAAAGGCCCGTTCCGTCGGGAGCCAGTTGGGTCCGCAACTCCTCCAGCCAGCCCGGATGGGTGAAATCGCCGGTGCCGACCACCGTCATGCCCTTGATCTCCCCGTAGGCCGCCAGGTTGCGTGGGGTCAGCCCCTTGCTGGTGGCCCGGGAAAAGCGGGAATGGACATGCAAATCGGCCAGATACTGCTCCATGGCCCACGGCATACCAAGGATCGGGACAACTGGGCAAGGGCGGCCGGGGGAAGAATCGGGGCGCCGCCCCGAACCCTGCCGGGGGGCATGATGCCCCCCGGGCCCCCTCGCCCGCGACACGCGCCGTCCTTTTCGCCCCCCCTTTAAAAGTTTTTGGGGAAGGAGAGGCGCGAGGAGGGAACCCCTTTTTACAAAAAGGGGTTCCCTCCCTGCCTTCTTTTCTTTCGGTCTGTCGTTTTTTCGTCAGGCCGTGGCGCAGTCGGTGGGATCGCCGTGGAGCTTGTCGAGGGCGTGGGGCAGGGCGGGCAGGACGGCGGCCAAGTTTTCGCGGACGGCCTTGGGCGAGCCGGGCAGGTTGACGATGATGGCCGGGCCGAGGGTGCCGGCCACGGCTCGGGAAATCATGCCGTGGGAGGTTTTGGCCAGGGAGGCGGCGAGCATGGCCGATTCGAAGCCGGGCAGCCGCCGTTCGATGACGGCCAGGGTGGCTTCGGGCGTGGTGTCGCGCGGGGCGAGGCCCGTGCCGCCGGTGGTGACGATGCAGTCGAAGCCCTGGGTGAGGGCCAGGTCGGTCAACAGGGCTTTGAGCGTGCCGGGATCGTCGGGGATGATGTGGCCCTGGATCAGGCTGGGGGAGAGGGCGGCGCAGGCTGCGGCGATGGCCGGTCCGGCGGTGTCGGTGCGCAGGCCCTGGCTGCCCTTGTCGCTTAAGGTGATCCAGGCGATGGCCGGTCCGGTTTTGGCGAACGAGAAGGCGGTTTCGCCGGCGGGGAGTCCGCCGGCGGACAGGCAGACGGCCACGGCCATGGGGGCGGCCGGGATGTCTCCCTGGCCGGGGCGCTGGTGCAGGCCCAGGATTTGGAGCACGGGCGCGCCCTGGGGCGGGGTGAGGACGGCGCCGACGGCCTGTCGGGGAAAGGTGTTGCGCTGGGCGGTAAGACAGGTGACGTATTCCGGAGTGTCGCCGGTGGCCAGGACGACCCGGTCGCCCTGGGCCAGGGAAAGGGCCGCTTTGGCGGCCAAAACGAGATTTTGGGGCATGGCGGCGTCCTTTGGGATGACCTTGCGCATTTTCGGGTGTTGGGCCAAAACCGCCAGGCAAGCATACGTCCGGGGTGTCGGCGGATCAAGGGAGGATGGTGGATGAAAGGCATCATTTTGGCGGGGGGATCGGGCACGCGGCTCTATCCCATCACCCGGGTGGTGAGCAAACAGCTCCTGCCCATCTACGACAAGCCCATGATCTATTATCCCCTGTCCGCGCTGATGCTGGCCGGCATCAGGGAAGTGCTCGTCATTTCCACGCCGACGGATCTGCCGCGTTTCGAGGAGATGCTCGGCGACGGCTCGCAGCTCGGCATGTCCTTTTCCTACAAGGTGCAGCCGCGTCCCGAGGGACTGGCCCAGGCCTTTTTGCTCGGCAAGGAATTCATCGGTCGCGACACCGTCTGTCTGGTGCTCGGGGACAACATCTTTTACGGCCAGGGCCTGGCCAACCTGTTGCAACGGGCGGCCAAGCTCCAGGATGGCGCCATCGTCTTCGGCTACAAGGTGCGCGATCCCGAGCGCTACGGCGTGGTGGAGTTCGATGCTGCCAAAAAAGTCATCAGCATCGAGGAAAAACCGGCCAAGCCCAAGTCGAAGTACGCCGTGACCGGCATCTACTTCTATGACAACGGCGTGGTGGCGGCGGCCGAGGGACTGGCGCCGTCGGCCCGGGGCGAGCTGGAGATCACGGACCTCAACAACGTCTATCTCAGGCAGGGGAGGCTGACGGTGGAATTCTTGGGCCGGGGCTACGCCTGGCTCGACACGGGCACCCACGAATCCCTGCTCCAGGCGGCGAGCTTCGTCCAGGCCATCCAGGAGCGTCAGGGCGTGCTCGTGGCCTGCCTTGAGGAAATCGCCTACCGCATGGGCTCTATCACGGCCGAGCAGGTCGAGCGGCTGGCCGCGGATATGCTGAAAAACCGCTACGGGCAATATCTCATGGAAATTATTCGGGAACGGTGATGAGCCGAGTCGGATTTCCGCCGGGCGGCCGGGCTTATCGGCCGGCCTTGTTCCCGGTCGGCTCGGGGCGGGCTTCCTTCCGGAACTGATGAATCCGGTAGAAGGCCGTGCCGACGATAAGGGCCATATAGACGTAAATGGCCGTCACGCCGAAAAAGCCCTGCTCCGTGGCATGACCCATGTTGGTGAGAAGTTCGGAGATGATGCTCATGGCGGCGCTCCTTCGCTGACGCTGGATGTGAAATTCTTCCCTAGCCTAGGCGGGAAGCGGCCGGGCGTCAACCCTTGGCGCTCGGAAAGCCGGCCGCTCCGGCCGGGACAGGCCGTCCGCCTGCCGGGAAAATGCCGTCGGGGGCTTTTGTTCCGATGGAATTCGGGCTATGCGGACAGGCATCATGGGTGAAGTCATGTCCACGGGCAGCGGTCGGCCGCAGGGACAGCCCCGGAGACGGGCCGTGGTCGGTTCGCTCCTGGCGGGATTGATCACGGCCGTTCTCGTGGCCGGCCTGCTGCTCCTGGCCGCCGGTTGGTATCGGCAACACCTCTGGCTGGTCTGGACGACCTGGGATCTCCGCTTTTTTTACCTGGCCGGCCTGCTGGCGGTGATCGGGCCGGCGGCGGCAGTGGGCCTGCTGGCGGAACGGCGCAACCGCTTGCGTGCGGCCCTCTCCTGCCAATACGCCGAACTTGAGGCGGTCCATGCCGATCTGGCCCGGACCAACCGGGCCTTGCGCGCGCTTTCCTCCATCAGCCATGAACTCATCCGGGCCACGGACGAGCAGGCGCTCCTTACCCGCATCTGCCAGACGCTGGTCGACCAGGTCGGCTACCGGCTGGCCTGGGCCGCCATGATCGAGCCCGGGCCGGACAAGACGGTCCGGGTGGCCGCCACGGCCGGCGAGGGTGCCGCTTTTTTGGACTCGCTCGGCGTACGCTACGACGATTCGCCGAAGGGCCAAGGCCCCACGGGCACGGCCCTCCGGGAAGGCCGGGTGGTGGTCGTGCCCAATTCCCGGATGCATGAAGTCTTCGCCCGCTGGCCCGACAGGCCGGTCGCCATGGACTGGATCGCCTCCACCGTGTCCCTGCCGCTGCGGCGGGGCGAGCGGGTGGTGGGCGCGCTCACCATGTATGAGCCGACCGCACGGGAGTATGGCCGGGAGGAACTGGAACTGCTTGCCCGGATGGCCGCCGATGTCTCCTACGGACTGCGCTTTTTGCAGACGAGCCGGCAACGGGACCGGACCGCCCGATTGTTGCGTCAGGCCTTGCGCGTCAGTTCGGCCATGAGCCGGACGGCCCGGGAGCTGGTGTCCGGCGATGTCGGACTGCCGGAGATGGCCGCGTTGGTGCTGCGGCAGGCCCTGGCCCTGACCGGGAGCGACTGGGGCGGGGTGGGAATCCTTGCCAAGCGCACCGGCCGGGTGGACTGGGTGGCCGGCACGACCGGCCGGGGCGGGCAGGTTCTGGAGGCGTCCGCAGTTCCGGAAATCTATCCCGACGATGGCGGCCGCTATCAGGGACCTTGGGCCGCGGTCCTCAACGACGGGGAGAGCGTGTGCCGCAACGACTGCGACTCCCTGGAAGGCTACTGCCCGGCTCCGGGCCTGGAAGGCGGCAGCACCCGATTTTTGGCCGTGCCCCTGCATAAGCCCGACAACACCGTCGTCGGGGTCATGCTCCTGACCGGCGGCGGGCGCCCCTATGCCAGGAAGGATGTCCGGGCCACCCGGCGCCTGGCGATGTTGCTGGATATGGGCGCTTCCCGGCGGCGGGCCGAGGAGGCGCTCGTCATGGCCCGGCAACGGGCCGAAGCGGCCAATGACGCCAAGACCCAGTTCCTGGCCAATATCACCCAGGAACTGCGCACGCCGATCAACGGCATCCTGGGCATGGCCCAGGTGGCCATGCTGGAGGGCGCGACCGGCCGCGACGCCGACAATTGGCAGTCCGTGCGCGATGCCACCGAAAAACTGGTGGAGATCGTGGACAACCTGCTGGAGCTGGCCGATGTGGAGGCCGGTTCCCTGTCGCCGGTGCTGCGGGAATTTTCCCTGCGTCAGATTCTGGATTCCCTGCGCGGGGCGTTTTCGGTCCGGGTCGGACTGGCCGGACTGACGCTGGCCGTGGAAATCGCCCCATCTCTTCCCGACCGGTTCCTGGGCGATCCCTTCCGGCTGCGTCAGATCCTTTCCAACCTCGTCGACAACGCCATCCGGTTCACCCCCACCGGCTCCATCACCGTGCGGGTGGGGCCCTATGCCCTGCCGCCCGGCGAGGGACCGCACCGGGTCTTCGTCGCCAAGGATTTCCAGGGGCTGGTCCTCCTTTTTACGGTGACCGATACGGGCATCGGCATTCCGCAAAACAGGCAGGAGGCTATTTTCGAGAGCTTCATCCTGGGCGAGGAATATCTGACCAAGCGGTTCGGCGGGGCGGGCATGGGGCTTACCATCGCCAAACGGCTGGCCGAACTGCTGGGCGGCAGCATCTGGCTGGAGAGCCGGCTTGGCTGCGGCAGCACGTTTTTTCTGACCGCGCCGCTGTGGCCCGTGACCAAGGCCCTGGCGGACCGGTCCGCCAGGGCGGCGGCGCCGGTGGTTTTGCCGCCGCTGCGCATCCTGGTGGTGGAGGACGAGGCCATCAACCGGCTGGCTCTGTGCCGGGGGCTGCGCAAGCTCGGGCATCGGGTGCTGGAGGCGGTCAATGGCGAGGATGCGTTGCGCCGTCTGGCCATGGAGCCGGTGGATGTGGTGATCATGGACATCCAGATGCCGGTCATGGACGGGCTGGCGGCCGTGGGCCATATCCGGGGCGGCGAAGTGCCGGGCCTCGACCGGCGATTGCCGGTGGTGGCGCTGACGGCCTACGCCCTGGAAGGGGACCGCAAGCGCTTCCTGGACGCCGGCATGAACGAATTCGTGACCAAGCCTTGCGACATGGAACAGGTCCTGGGGGCTATCGCCAAGGCGCTGGAGGCCTCCCGACAGGCGGGCTAGCCGGGGGCGGTCAGGTCTGGGTGGCGAAAAAGGCACCGCTCCAGGCCATGGCTTCGGCGTAGCAGGCCTTGACCGCCTCCAGCTCGAAACCGAGCTTGCGCGTCAAGTCCGTCAGGCGTTCCCAGTCCGCGTCCTCCAGGCATTCCTCGAGATCGACCAGGGGCTGGTATTCGCTTTTTTCCTCCCGAAGCAGGGCGGCCTTGAGCTTTTCGTCCAGGGGCAGGTGGCTGGTGACCTTGTCCATGGGGATGCCGAGGATGGCGTCGAGCAGGGAAAACAGCCCCAGCAAAAACAGCGACCCGGGGTCGAAATCCCAGAAATCGTAGAGGGTGGCGATCTGTTCCATGAAGCGGGCCCGTTGGAGGGAGATTTCGGCCAGTTCCCGGGGCATGTCGCCCTGCTGGGCCATGTCGGCCAAAAGGACCGCCCGGAGCCAGTTTTTCAGCTTGACGCTGCCGAGGACCATGATGGCTTGCCGGATGGACTGGATCTTCTGCGGAAAGCCGAAGGCGGCGCTGTTGAGGTAGGACAGCAGACGAAAACTCACGGAGACGTCGGCCGAAATGGTGTCGACTAGGGCATCGACGTCGGGATCCTCGGCTTCGAGCAGGTGCAGGATGGAGAACCGGCTCATCTGATGCGAGGTGAGCTTGCGCTCGGCGATGATCTCCGGTTCCTTGAAAAAGCGCCCCTGGAACAGGGTGAAGCCTGCCCCCTTGAGATGCTCGAACTGTTCCAGGCCTTGGACCCGGCTGGCCAAAAGCGCCACCTTGCGTCCCTTGGTCCGGTCCAGGAAGTTGCGGGGATCGGCACCGCCGCCGGCATTGAAGCACAACACGTCGGCCAGTTCCGGCAGTCCGGCCACCGCGCCCATGGCCGAGGTCAGGTCCAGGGCCAGGGCGTAGCCATCGGTCTTGAGCTGGCGGGCCGCCTCCAGCACGGCTTGCGGTTGTTGGGCTTCCCCGACCAGCTTGACGACGCCGTGGGCGGCCGGCAGGGCATAGGGGGCCTGGGCCAGCAGGCCGGCCTCGTCAAAGGGGGCGATCACTTTCTTCCCCCGCTCCACGGCGTGCTGTACGCCCATATAGGAACTCGAGGCCAGGGAGCCCGCCACCTGCTCCTGGTCGGCGAAACAGGGCTGCACAGGGGAACAGGCGTCGGAGCCCCCCATGATTTCATAGCCCCACAGCTTCCGCTTCACGTCGAAGAGGGCCTGTTTGGTAAAAAAGAAGGTGGCAGCCCCTTGTTGATCTTTTTCATTCATGGTCGATCCCCGGTCAGGGTGGCAACGAAGGAAAGTCCACGCCTGCAACGCAAGTTCCATCCAACATGCCCCATGGCGGGGGTGTTGACAACGTTTTTTCCCGGAACGGCGGTTGCGCCTAGGCCTTGTACCGTTTTTTGACGATCTGCTGAAAGCGCGGGTCCAGCGTTTCTTCCAAAAACGCCTGAAAGGCGCGTCGATATTTTTTCAGATAGTATTGGCGGTCGAGGAACTTTTCCTTGTGCCGGTATTTGATGAGGGTCGAGGGATTGAAATAGGCCTCGGCGTTTTCCAGGGTCAAAACGAAGGGCGGCAAGCCTTCCTGCCCCAGGATATAGCTGGCGGTCAGGGCGCCGGTCCGGTGGTTGCCCTCCAGGAAAAGCTGGGGCTGGCTGACCAGCAGCACGTAGACTCCGGCCGCCCGGCGGGGGGCGGATTTGTGTCGCTTGCGGTCGTACCAGGCAGCGATCTCTCCGATCCCCTCGGCAAACCGCCGGCGGGTTTCCAGGAGGTGGGAGCCGAATTCGAGCCGCACCCGGGCGTCCCGGCCGCACAGGACGATGTGGTTGAGTTCCAGGATGTGGTCGAGGCCCTTTTCGCTAAACACGTCCACCTCGTCCTGGAGCAACCGGTCCACGTAGGCGTAGCCTTCGACCAGATTGTCGATGATCTGCTCGGTGAGGGGCTCGCGGCGCATGAGCAGCCGTTCGTTGAGGGCGGCAAAGCCCTGCTGGACCTCGTACAGGGAGGCTCTGATGCGGCCGAGGGCCAGGCGGTAGTGTTTGCGGCGACTCATGGGGGGAGGGGCATCCCTGCTTCCGGCGGACGGCCGGGGGAGGTTTTTCCGTTTTAAGGAATAGGATTATTCCTTTTTGGAATAATTGTGCTTCCGTGCGGGCCCTGGACGCGGCCGGTCAGTCCAGTTCCCGGGCGGCCCAGATGCACCGGCCGATGATCTCGAAATCGTCGGCGTCGGACACGAGATAGACGTTGGGGTTGTTGTCCGCGACGATGGCCAGATGGCCGTCGCGTTCCGCCAGGCGTTTGATGTACATCTGGCCGTTGTAGCGCAGGTAGTAGATCTTGTTTTTCACGAACTGGCGCCGCCCTTCGTCGATAAGCACCACGCTGCCGTCGGCGATGGTCGGGTCCATGCTGTCTCCGAAGGCGCGGATCACCGTCATGTTTTCCGGATTTCCCTTGGAGCGGATCCATTCGGTGCGAAAGCTCAGGTAGGTGAGGGTGCGGTCCCCGGTTTCCGTGGAGCCGCCGCCCATGGAGCCGGTGGCCTCGCGCAGGGGGACCTCGGTATAGTAGATATGGTGCGCCTCCCTGGCCCGGATGTCCCGCAGCATGGCCCGCAGGGCGGCGTGTTCGGCCCCGCTGCCGCCGCCGTAGAGCGGCTCGCGCACCTGGCAGCGGCCCTTTTCGGTCGTTTCCTCCTGATAGTCTGCCGCCTCGGTCCGTTCCCGGCCAAGGGCCACCATGTCTTCGTACTCCAGCTTGAAGAACGCGGCAAAGCGCCGGCGCAGGGCCGTCTTGGGGGCCTGCTTGCCGGTGAGGATCTTGCTCACGTAGCCCTGGCTGACCCCGACAAAGGCGGCCAGGGCCCCTTGGGAGACATTTTCCAGGGCGGCCAAGTCGACCAGCGCCCGCCAGAAATAGCGGTCTTCCTCGGTGTGCGGGGAGCCGTCCGCAAGGCCGGCGGAGGGGACGGAACGGATCATAGGCTCCTTTTGCCCCAGGAGAAGTGGGAATGTCCATGCCTTTTTTGGGAATATATTCCTTGACATATATTCCAATCAGGAATACTCGTCGATCCCGAGGCTTCCCACCGACCACCATGATTTCTGGAGACTGGCTTCATGCGGGAATACGAGTTGCATGCCAAGTTGGCGGAGGTATTGGGTCAGGAGGCGGCGCGGGCCGCCCTGGACGCGCTTATCGCCGAATGGGGCGGCTGCCGCCTGGATATCCCCAACGGCACCGCCTCGCGCAAGCGCCGCCGCGACGCCGAGATTCGACGTATGTATCATCTGGGCGCCGACCTTGTGGTGCTGCACGGCCGGTTCGGACTGTCCGACCGGCATCTGCGGCGTATCCTCTCCGGTCCCTGCGAGCGGCCCGCCTAGCCCTGGCTGCGATTCGCGTCTTCCCTGGACAACACGCGCCGGACGGTCCGCAACAGGTCGGCCACGTCATAGGGCTTGGTCACGTAGGCATCCATGCCGGCCTCCATGCCGCGCGCCTGATCCGATTCCATGGCGTAGGCCGAAAGCGCCACCACGGGGATGGCCGGAGGAATCCCCGGCTCCTGCCCCGAGCGGATGCGCCGGGTGGCGTCCAGACCGTTTAACCGCGGCATCTGGATATCCATGAGCACCAGATCGTACGGTGCCCGGCCCAGCATGAACAGGGCCTCCCGGCCATCCACCGCCGTGTCCACCGTGTGCCCGCATTTTTGCAGGGCCCGCGCCGTGAAGATGCGATTGACCGGCTCGTCCTCGGCCAACAGGATGCGCAAGGGCTGCTCGAGGCGGGGCGGTGGCGGGGAGGAGGCGCTCTCCTCGGCCTGTCCGCTCCCGGACAACCCGAATTCCAGCGTCAAAAGGAAGGTGCTGCCCCGGCCGGGCTCCGATTCCAGCGTGATGTCGCCGCCCATCATGCTGGCCAGCTGCTTGGCAATGGAGAGTCCCAGGCCTGCGCCGCTGTATTTTTTGGTCAGGTAGTCCTCGCCGATGCCGAACGGTTCGAAAACGGCCTTCTGGCGGTCAGGCTCGATGCCGATGCCGGTATCCGCGATGGTCACCAGCAGCCGGACCCGGCCGGGCGGCGGCGCGGTCGCGGTCCCTTCGGCCCGCCACAGGTCGATCCGGGCGGTCACCTGCCCCTGCCGGGTATACTTGAAGGCATTGTCGAGAAGATTGATGAGGATCTGCTTGGTGCGATCGGGGTCGCCGTAGAGCCGGGACGGAATGCCCGGATCGATATGGTAGGTGAAGGAAAAGGGATGCAAATGGCTTTGTATAATGAAATTGCGGAAAATCGGCGTGCATTCGGTCCGCAGATCGAATTCGCGTTCCTCCATCCGCAGCCGGCCGGCCTCCACGTTGGACATGTCGAGCAGGTCGCCCAGGATGCGTACCAGCACGCCGGCCGACTGGCGGATGATGCCTAAAAATTCCCTGGCCTCATCCTGAACCTCCCCGCCATCCAGCAAGAGCTGGGCCATGCCCAGGATGCCGTTGAGCGGGGTGCGCAGCTCGTGGCTCATGTTGGCCAGGAAAAAGTTCTTGGCCTCGCCGGCCGTATCGGCCGCCTGCTTGGTGACCCACAGCTCCTGCTCCAGGGTTTGCCGCTCGGTCATATCCTCGAAAGACCACGTCACGGTTTCCCCGCGATGCGCCTCGCCGGCCCACCGGACATGCAGCCGGATCATGGGCTGCCCGCCGTCGGGACGCACGATGGGGCACTCGGCCGTGCTTCCCTCCGTCGGGGCCTCCTGCCGGGCGGAGGCGAGCAGCGCGGCATAGGCGTCGGGATCGGGGAAAAGAGACGAAACCGCCATGCCGCAAAGCGCCGTCTTCGGACGGCCGAGGATGTCCGCTCCCCGGGCGTTTATCCTGACGATGCAGCCGTTGCGGATCAGGGCCAAGCCGATCCGGGCGGTTTCGACAAGGATCTCCAGTTCGCGCAAGGAGTGCGCCAACAGGGCGGGGGACGCGCTCATATCGACTGGCGGCACCGATCCACCTCCGGGGGGCTGGGAAAACGCTTCCGCCGACGGGCTCGCTCCGCCTGTGGATCGGATTGGCGTCCGGACGCGATCGCGCCGTGGGTGGCCCGGAGGGCGGCGCGAAACAGAGTCCTCTATACTTCTCTACCGCCATCGGAACTTCCGCGCAAGAACAAGGCGCGCAGACAAGGGGCTCGGGGCTAGGAAGCGTCCCGGCGGCGGCAGAACTGGTCGCAGAGATCCTGGGCCCGTTCCAGGAGGTGCTCACAGCCGTTGGTCAGATCCTCCACATACAAGGCGCTTCCCAGCCGGCGGCAGATGGCCAGGCAGCCGGCGAGATCGCCCGGGGCGCCGGCCAGCTCCTTGCGGAACCCCTGGCAGACGGGATCGGAATAACAGCCGCCCGGGGTGGGCACGGCCGAGCAGAAGCCGTAAAAGTCGGACAGGGTCATGGGCGGGGCCTTGTCGCCGTGGTCGGCGGCCGGTTGCCCGCCACCCGGTTGGCCGGCGCAGCCGGAAAGCAGTACGGTCAGGCAAGCCGTCAACACCACTGTGGCCAAGTGCGCGGGCATACGGGGGAGCTCCTTTGGTCGGACGGTCCGAAGGATACGACTGTGCCCAAGGCCGGGCATCCTGTAAAGCGGCGAAGGGCGATGGGCCCCGGCGGCCTTGACAGCCGGCTTTCCGGCCGTCATTGCGAAGGGATGCCTGTCGCCGGAAAGGAGAGGGAACGGAGGCCAGACGTGGGCAATGTGCTCATCATCGACGATGACCAGACCATCTGCGACGCCCTGGCCCGGGTGGTGACCCGGCTCGGCCACGCGGCTACCGCCGCCTCGACCCTGGCCGAGGGCCTGGCCAAGGCCGCCCGGGAGAATGTGGACGTGGTCTTTTTGGACGTGCGCATGCCCGACGGCAACGGTTTGGACGCCATCGGCCATATCCGCCGCTCGCCCTCGGCCCCCGAGGTCATCGTCATCACCGGCTGGGGCGACCCGGACGGCGCGGAACGGGCCATGCGCCAGGGGGCCTGGGACTATATCGAGAAGCCGCCGTCGGTCAAAACCATGACCACGCCCCTGGTCCGGGCCATGGAGCACCGCCGGCGGGGGCGGCTCCCGGAAGAGGCCGTGGCGCCGTTCCGGTTCGCCGGCATCGCCGGCGGCAATGCCAAACGGGCCCAATGCCTGGAACGGGCCGCCCGGGCCGCCGCCAGCGACGTCAACGTGCTTTTGACCGGCGCCACCGGAGCGGGCAAGGAACTGTTTGCCCGGGCCATCCACGACAACAGCCCGCGTCGGGCCGGGGCCTTCGTGGTGGTGGACTGCGCCGCCCTGCCGGCGGGCATCGTGGAAAGCGTGCTGTTCGGTTCGGAAAAGGGCGCCTATACCGGAGCGGACCGGCGCCGGGAAGGCCTGCTGATGCGGGCGCATGGCGGCACCCTGTTTCTGGACGAGGTGGGCGAACTGCCCCTTCCCGTGCAAAAGGCCTTTTTGCGCGTGCTCCAGGAACGCAGCGTGCGGCCGATCGGCGGGCTGACCGAGATGCCCTGTCACTTCCGGCTGGTGGCGGCCACCAATCGCGATCTGGAGGTCCTGGCCGCCAAAGGGCTTTTCCGCGAGGATCTGCTGTTTCGCCTGCAGGGCGTGGGCATCGAACTGCCGCCCCTGGCCGGCCATCCCGAGGATATCCAGGATTTTGCCGCGCATTTTGTCCGGGAAGCGGCCGCACGGCTGGGGATGCCCCCCAAACCCCTCTCCGAGGACTTCTCCAGGGCCTTGCTCGCGTATTCCTGGCCCGGCAACATCCGGGAACTCAAAAATATCGTGGAAGGCGCCCTGGCCCTGGCCGGGGACGACGATTTCCTTTTGCCCGTGCACCTGCCCCTGCACATCCGGGTCTGCGCGGCCAGAAACCGGGTCTCCGGGCGTCCGTCCGGCCGGGAAGCCCCCGTGGAGCCCCTTTGGGGCGGCCTTGGCGCGGCGGTCCTGCCGGATTTCCGGGAGTACCGCGACAGCCGGGAGGCCGACTATCTGCGGGTGCTGGCCGGGCGCTATGCCGGCGATATCGGCCGGATGCTCCAGGTGTCGGGCCTGTCCCGGTCCCGCTTCTACGCCCTGCTCAAAAAATACGGCATCAGCCTGACCCATTCCTGAGCCGACCTAAAGATGGCCCCCCCCGGTGTCGAAGAGAAGGGAAAGAGGCTCTTGCGGCGACCGGCATCCGGCCGGGCGCGACGCGGCCTCGGGCGGCTTTGTGAAATACATCCTGGTCCTGGTCGGCATCATCGGTGCCATCACCTACATCTTCGTGGGGGGGCCCAAGTCGGTTCCCGGCCGGGCCGAGGCTTCCCTCGACCGACGGCAGGAGGTGTGGGAGCGCATCAGCCAGCTTGAGGGGCAGCGCCGGGACATGCTCATCATGGCCAGTCTGCGGGGCGGTTCCGGAATCCTGCCGCCGTCCCGGGCGTCGCGGGGCGGTCCCTGGGCGTCCGGCTACCGGGAAGGCTTCGCCCAGGGCTACTACGTGGGCAGCTATCTGGCCGAAAGCCGCCGACCCAATCCGCTTTTCTTCCCGATTTCCCCGCAGTGAGGGCGCTTAGAAGGCGCCCAGCCGGTCCCGGATGCGGGAGGCCACGGTCAAAACGGCCAGCACGTACAGATCGCTGTGGTTGTAGGCGTAGACCACGGACTTGGCTTCGTCGTCGGTCAGGCCCGGATGCCAGCCGTGCCCGCGCAGATAGTTGGCCACGCTCAAAATGGCGTCGGCCGGCGAGAAGACGTCCACCCGGCCGTTGCTGTTGCCGGCCACCCCGTAGGTCAGGACGTTGGACGGCATGAACTGGCAGATGCCGATGGCGCCATAGATGGAGCCGGGAATGCTGGAAGGATTGCGGCCGTTGGCGGCGGCGTAGCGCAACAGGGCCAAAAGCTCCCGATAGCCCCATTCGGACCGGTCCCTGGTCGCCGTCTCGGCAAAGGTCACCCGCTCCGGCGCGCCGGAGAGCGTCTTCATGAAGGGCTGGATGAGGGAAATATCCGAGCTTCGGGCCAGACTGGCCAGCACCTGCAAGGCGTTCTGCTCGCCCAGATACGAGCCGAGCTTGGTCTCCACCAGCATGATGGCGGCGATAAGCTCGGGCGGCGGACCGAATTCGCGCTGGGCCCGCTCGAAGGCCGGCCGGTTCTCCCGGATGAAGGCCACGGCCTGATCGATGACGCCTGGAGAAAGAAATTGCCGGTAGGCGCTGCGTTCCAGGGTGCGCCGGCCGGGCTTTTTCGGGGGCTCGAACGACTTTTTCACCATGGCGTCGATCTTGCGGGCCATGATCGACGGATCATAGTCCACCCCGGCGAAGAGGGGAGAAAGCGCTGCCCGGTCCAGTCCGTCGGCGGTCAGTCTGGCGATGACCGGTTCCCAGATGACGATATCCTGGGCCAGGGCCGGGCCGCAGACCGCCAGCGTCAACACCAATCCGGCGGTCAGCAGGAAGGATCGGCTCATGGCGCGACAGCAGGGAGCGGCCCTTTCGGCCGCCGGGACACGGCAGCGCAACATGGCCTTGTTTATAGCCGTTCACTCTCGGACTGTCCAATGGCGAGCGCTGTTGCATGCATCTTGCTAGGCTTGACCGTACCGACGCGACGTCGGTATTTTGGCGACAGCACAGCGACGTGGGGCCGATCGGCCGATACGCGCTCGTTCGTGCGGGGCGCAAGCCCGGGAGGCTTTATGGCGCGGAGCGCAGGCGTGGTCGCAACCGGGATGCTGATCCTTCTCCTGGCCTGTCCGTCCGTGGCCCGGGCCTTCGACGAACAGCAGGTGACGGCTTGCGCCTTTCGCCAGGCCTTGGCTATTTTGACCTGTAAAAAGCCCGAAAATTATAGCTTCCTTGGCGTCCGCGAAGGCGTCTACGTCTACAACAGCATGTACGGGCGGGGATTCGCCGAATTCTACGTCCAGATCAATGGCGACCTGGCCATCTTCTCCAGCCGCGTCTGGAACGGCCGGATGCCCTCCGGCCGCATCATCAGGGATTACCCCGCCGGCTGCATCACCGTCACCGTCGATCCCCTGCCGTGCTCCCGCACCAAGGTCGCCCGCTGCTGCGGCAGCCCCTAGGCGCGGGCGGGGAGAAGACGCGGATGCCTCCGGCGGCCGGGGGCATGATGCCCCCAGGCCCCTCGCACCAAAGACAACGTTTGCATGGGGAGCCGGTTGCGTGGGGGGTCATCCGGGAAAGAAGGCCCCGGGCGGCGCTCTGGTCCTTTTACAAGCGGCGCAGCCAGGCCACGAGGGCCAGGCCGGCGATCAAAGGATAGAGCGGCCAGGTGCGGCCGGAGAGGAGGCAGTAGGTTACGCCGGCCACCAGGATGACGGCGTAGAGGCAGGCTTCGAGATAGCGTCCGAGGCCGCGCCGGGGCGTGGTCCAGCCCTGGAAATCGAGCAGCCGGCGGGGTTCGTCGGCCGGGCGGGGCCCGGCGTTTTCCGTGGTCGGCGTTTCGGGGGCGTTTGGCCGCTCGGATTGGAGTTTGTGCCCGCAAACCGGGCAGAAGCGTTCGGTGTCAGGGCTTTCGGTCCCGCATTTGCTGCATCGCATGCGTGTTGTTCGCCTCCCCGTTGACACGGGATCATTCGAGCATAGATGGAAAAGGACCGTCCCGCCACCGAAACAGGGGGAATGTTATGGATTCGTCCTTGCGCGGTTATGCCGTCAATCCGGCCTGTTGCAACGGCTGCGGCGCTTGCGCCGCCGTATGTCCGGCGCTTTTCGCCATGGACGCTGCCGGCCGGCCCGTGGTCCTTCTGCCCGAAGCCCCGCTTGACCTGATCGAGCGGGCCATGGCCTATTGTCCGCGCGACTGCATCGAAACGTCCTGACCCGGGGCCCTTTTCCCGGACGATCCCCCGCAACCGGGCTCCCCATAAACACTTTGCCTTTGGTGCGAGGGGCCTGGGGGCATCATGCCCCCAGCCGCCGGAGGCCTCTTTGTTTTCCTACGCCTCCATCGCCTTCCGTAACTCCTCCAACCAGACCGCCGGCGAGGCGTCGCTCGGCATCCGCCAGTCGCCGCGCGGGGACAGGGCCACCGAACCGACCTTGGGGCCGTCGGGCATGGACGAGCGTTTGAACTGCTGGGAGAAGAACCGGCGGATGAAGACCCCGAGCCATTTGCCGATGGTGGCCCGGTCGTAGGTGCCGGCGAAGGCGCGTTCGGCCAGGAACAGGATCTTGGCCGGCCGGGCCCCGTGGCGCAGGGTCATGAACATGAAGAAGTCGTGCAGCACGTAGGGGCCGACCACCTGTTCGGTCTCCTGGACGAGCTCGCCGTCGGCGGAAAGGGGCAACAGCTCCGGGGTGATGGGGGTGGCGCAGATGTCGCGCACGGTGGCCGCCGCCTCGCCGGAGAGCACTTCGTCGGCGCTCCATTCGGCCAGATAGCGGATGAGCGTTTTGGGCACGCCGGCGTTGATGTGGTACATGGACATGTGGTCGCCGTTGAACGTGCACCAGCCGAGCGCCGCCTCGGACAGGTCGCCGGTGCCGACCACCAGGGCGCCGTCCATGTTGGCCACGTCCATGAGGATCTGGGTGCGCTCCCGGGCCTGGGCGTTCTCGTAGGTGACGCCGAGGCGGGCCGGGTCGAAGCCGATATCCGTGAAATGGCGGTTTAAGGCCTCGTGGATGGGCACCACCGACAGGCGCGCGCCGAGCTGGGTGACCAGGGTTTCGGCGTTGCTCCAGGTGCGTTCGGTGGTGCCGAAGCCGGGCATGGTCAGGCAGTGGATGTTGGCGCGGGGGTAGCCGAGCCGGTCGAACACGGTGACCGTGGCGATCAGGGCCATGGTGGAATCCAGGCCGCCGGAGATGCCGAGGACCACCTTGGTAAGCCCGGTGTGGAGCAAGCGGCGCATGAGGCCCGTGGACTGGATCTGGAAGATTTCCCGGCAGTTGTCCGCCCGTTTCGCCGTGTCGGCCGGCACGAAGGGCCTGGGGGTAAGCGGCCGCAGCAAGGTCTCGGGCAGGGGCCGGGCCGGCAGCGTAAAGTCGATGCGCCGATGTTTTCCAACCGGCACGGCGGCGGAAAACGAGCTGTTGCGCAGGCGTTCCTGCTTGAGGGCGGCCACGTCGATGTCGGCGCAGATGCAGGTGGTCTCGAAGCGGAAGCGTTCGGCCTCGGCCAGAAGCGTGCCGTTTTCCGCGATCAGGGAATGGCCGGAGAAGACCACGTCGGTGGTGGATTCGCCCGGCCCCGAGGCGGCATAGGCGTAGGCGGCCAGGCAGCGGCCCGACTGCTGGCGCACCAGATCGCGCCGGTAGCCGCATTTGCCGAGGACTTCCACGCTGGCCGAGGGGTTTAAGAGTACGGTGGCCCCGGCCAGGGCCAGTTCGCCGCTCGGCGGCGAGACCGTCCACAGGTCCTCGCAGATTTCGATGCCGCAGACGCACGTCGGCAGGTTGGCGGCGTCAAAAAGCAGGTCCGTGCCGAACGGCACCACGGCGTCGTCGAGGACGACCTCGCGCTCGGGAGCCCGGGCTCCGCTCGTAAACCAGCGTTCCTCGTAGTATTCGCCGGTGGTCGGCAGAAAGATTTTGGGCACCAGCCCCAGCACCCGGCCGCCGGAGAGAAAGGCGGCGCAGTTGTAGAGGCGGCCGCTTACGGCCAACGGCAGCCCGACCACGGCGGCCAGGTCCGTCTCGACCGTGGCTCGGGCCACGGTGGCCAAGCCCTCCCTGGCCGCGGCCTGCAGCCGCTCCTGCAGGAAGAGGTCGGCGCAGGTGTAGCCGGTCAGGCACAGTTCCGGGAACAGGGCCAGGGACGCGCCCTGGCCGGAGGCCTGGCCCAGTCCGGCCAGAATGGCGGCCAGGTTGCCCGGGACATCGCCCGGGGCGAGCTTCGGGGAGAGACAGGCCAGTCGGACATAGCCGAACGCGGCCAACGGTCCGGATGGGGCGTTTGGGGACAGTGCGTCCATGTCGCAGCCTTCCTTCGGCGGGTGACGCCGGTGTGCTCGGGAAAACCGGGTCGGGACGGGACGGCGCCGTGCCCCGACGCCCTGGCAGTAAGGGGTTTGCCCGGCCAAGGCAAGGGACGCCGCGGGGGATGCGGGCTTGACAGGCCGGCCAAAAACGGGCTGCTAGAGGGCATCAAACCATTGGCGGCCGGGCGTTCCCGGAGCGGCGCCAACGACGAAGGCGACAGCCCTTGATCCATATCCGCGACCTTTCCCATCGGTTCGGTGACCGTTACGCCCTGCGCGGGGTGTCCTTTTCCGTGGAAAAGGGCCGGTTCGCCTTTTTGACCGGGCCCTCCGGCTCCGGCAAGACCACCTTGCTGCGCATCCTGCACGGGGCGTTGCCCCTCCAGGAAGGGCGGGTCGGCGTGGCCGGCTGCGACCTGTCGCGTCTGGATGCCGCCCGGCTGCTGCAACTGCGCCGGGAAGTCGCCGTCATTTTTCAGGACTTCAAAATTCTGGCCGATCGGTCGGTCTATGACAACATCGCCTTGCCCCTGCGGGTGCGCGGGATAGACGAGAAGCGGATTCGGCCCAGGGTGGAGGCCGTCATGACGGCCTTGCGCCTGGAGGCCGAGGCGAAACGTCCCGGCCGCGTCCTGGCCGGCGGCGAACAACAGCGGGTGGCCATCGCCCGGGCCGTCGTGGCCGGGCCGCGCCTGCTTCTGGCCGACGAACCCACGGGCAACCTGGACTGGGAGCTGGCCTTGCGGCTGCTCGACATCCTGCGCCAGGTCAACGCCCACGGCACCACCATTCTCATGGCCACCCACAACCGTGAGCTTTTGGCCGCGGTCCCGGAGGCGCCGGTCATCCGGCTCTCCGGCGGCGAGACCGACCCGGGGGGCTACGACCTGGGCCAGGCGCCCCTGGCCGAACCGGCGGCCGCGTCATGAAAGGGCGTTTGCTCGTCCAGGGGGTGCGGGACCTGTTTCGCCAGCCCTGGTCCCTGGTCCTGACCGTCTCGGCCGTGGCCCTGACCGTCTATCTGGGCGGGCTTTTTGCCCTGGCCTTGCACACCCTGGACGTGGAGGTGCTGCGCGCCAGGGGCCAGGCCCAGTTCCAGGTCTACTGGAAGCCGGGGACCGATGCCGCGCTGGTGGCCCGGCAATGGACCTGGATGCGGGACCTCCCCTATCTGGCCGAACTGCGGACGTTCACCCCCGCGCAGGCCCTGGAACTCATGCACCAGACGCTCGGCCCCCGGCTGGACGTCTCCGCGCTTGGCGGCGGCAATCCCCTGCCGGCCACGGCCTTGCTCCGGTTCGGCCTGCCGACCGGGGACGTCACTTTCGCCCGGAACCTCTACGCCAAAATTGCGGCCATGGACGGCGTGGCCGAGGTCCATTTCAATCCCCGGCAGGTGGATCTGGCCCAGGCGGCCGGTCTGCTGCGGCAGCGCATGGTCTGGCCCCTGGCCGCGGCGCTGGTCCTTTTGGTGGCGCTGGTGGTGGGCAACACGGTGCGGCTTTCCCTCTTGCGCCGGCGCGAGGAAGTGGAAATCCTGCGACTGGTGGGGGCGGGCGACTGGTATGTCCGGCTGCCCCTGCTTTCCGGGGCGGGTTTTCTCGGCGCGGTGGGGAGTCTTGGCGGCATGGGGCTGTTGTACCTGACCTGGCGGACCCTGGCCGACGTCGGCAATACGCCGCCGTTGTGGCTCCACCTGCCGTTTTTGCCGGCCGGGACCGTCCTCGCGTACGTGGTGGCGGCGACGCTGGTTTCGGTCTCGGCGGGCGCTTTGGCGGCGAGGGCCTCGTGACCGGGAGGGGACAGGCCGTTTTATTGGCTGCCCACGGCTCGCGGCATCCCGGGGCCATGGCGGCCATGGCGCTTTTTCGGGACCGGCTGGCGGCGGACTATCCCGACTGGCGGGTGGAGCTGGCCCGGACCATGGGCCGGCGGCACGGTGCGGCGGCGGCCTATGGCGGGACGCAGCGGGTGACCGAGGTGCTGGACGGACTGGTGGCGGCCGGGGTTCGGCGGATCGTGGTCCAATCCCTGCACGTGGTCCCCGGCGAGGAATATCGGGAAATACTGGCCGGACTGGCCCGGCAGGCCGGGACCGGCGTGGCCGTGTCGGTGGGGGCGCCGCTTTTGGCCGGCCCCGACGACGTGGAACGGGTGGTTCGGGCGCTCCTGGCCCGGCTTCCCGACCGTCGGCCGGACGAGGGACTGGTGGTCATGGGCCACGGCGCGCCGGTGCCGGCCGCCGGCTTCTACGACGCCCTGGGCGAGCGGCTGGCTGCCCTCGACCGGCTGGCGCATTTCGGGACCATGCCCCTGACGCGGGGGGCTCCCTGTCCCGATATCGGCCGCATCCGGCAGGCGCTTGTCGCCGCCGGCGTCCGCACGGCCTGGCTCGTACCGTTTTTCACCGTGGCCGGTGCCCACGCCTGCATCGATCTGGCCGGGGAGGGCGACGGCTCCTGGCGCGGCCAGCTGGCCCAGGCGGGCATCGCGTGCCGGCCGGTGCTGGCCGGCCTGATCGAGGACCCGGCCTGCCAGGCCGTCTGGCGCGACCATCTGGCCCGGGCCGAAAGCGAAGAAATGAAGAGGCCTCCGGCGGCCGGGGGAATCATTCCCCCGGACCCCTTGGCCGAAGGGTTCTAAAAAAGTCCCCGCGCGGGGGCCGGCGGGTATGCGTAGGCAAGAGCCCCCTGGCGCCGGAGGCTTAATCCCGCAGTGCTTCCCAGGGGATATCCAGGGCCTCGGCCACCTTTTTGAGCATGGCCGCCCGGGGGCGGGCGTGCTTGGCCTCCAACTGGGCCACGGCGGCCGCCGACGAGTGGAGGCGACGTCCCAACTCTTCCTGGGTCACGCCCCGATGCTCCCGCCAAGCCCGGATGAGCGAGAAGCCTTCCTTGTGGAGCCAGAGCACTTCCGCCGGTAAATCCGGCCGTTCGGGCGTTTCCGTTTCTGTCATGGTCTCCCGCTCCTATTCGATGCCGCGATACCAGGATGCTGCGACAAAGGGCTGAAACGTCTGCCCTTTTTGGTGGTAGAGGTCCATGATCTCGCCCTCGGCGCCGGACCAGCGCACGGCCACTTCCAGACCGTCCCCGGTGCGAAAGGCGAACAGCGGCCGGTAGTTGTCCACCGGGAATTCGCCGCCGTCGTCGGCCCGCCAGGTGCCTGACGGATCGGTCTCGGCCGGGTGGTCGGCATAGATCGGTCCGCCCGGGCCGGTATAGGCCAGACTGACCAGCTGCTTGCGACCCTGGGGCGCGAAGCGGGCCAGGGACAGTCGGCCGCCGTCGTCGCCCACCGTGGCCAAATCCTTGCACCAGAGCACGGCCCGCCCCGCATGGGCGGTCAGGGCCTCGGCCACCGCCGGCGCGCAGTCGGGGTGGGGCGTGACCGGGGTGACGGGCACGACGTGCCGCTGCGCCAGAAATTGTTCCGTGGCCACCAGCACGCCCGTACTGCCGGGCACCGGGTCGCCCGTCGCAAAGATGACCCCTGGCGTGCTGTCGAAGGCCTCCGGTCCCTGCCCGTCGGCCGTTTCTGCGGCGGTGCGGCGCACCGCGACGAAGGTCGCGTCCACCACCAACCCCGGCGCGGCCACCACCTTGGAAAAGCGTCCCATCTCCCGGGCCAGACTGGGGCCGACCGGGGCCAGCACCCGCCGGCCGTCCGGGGCGGTATAGCCGAAGGCACCGCCGGAAAGCACCTGGTTGGCTTCGGCGTCCTCATCCTGCACATTCGACTGGGCGATGGTGATGATCCCCAGCGTCACGATCAATCCGGCCAGACCGCTCACGGTCCGCCACGGCCAAGCCTTTCGGCCCGGCAATTCCTGTTTCCGCATTCCCTTCCGCTCCCGCGCGTCAATGCCGATTCCGCGCGTCAATTCCGAAAAGCGGGCCCGACCCGCCTAGTTCCGTTGTTCCGCCACGCCCCAGACCTCGGCCACGGCCGTGGCGACCGCCTGGGTCACCCGGTCGCCGGACCGATCCCGGCGGTGGATCAAGGATAACCCCAAGACCAGCTCTTCCGCCCGCCACAGGCACACTTCGCCGGCGGCCTCGGCCTCCTTCGCGTCGTCCAGGCGCAGCAGGGACAGGCCGCAACCGGCGGCCACCAGCGTCCGCAACGTCGTATCGCTGTCTCCCACCATGGCCTTGTTGAGCGGCAATCCCTGGCGGGAAAACGTTTGTTCCAAAAGAATCTGGAACGGACACCGCGCGGAAAACCAGACCCATGGCAGCCCGGCCAATTCCTGCCAGCTGGCCCGGCACACCCGGCCGGCCCAGGCGGTGGGACCGACCACGGCCACGGGCACCGCTTCCAGAAAAAGCGAGGCCAGTTCGTGCCCCGGCTCCATGATATTGTCGTAGATAAACCCGAGGTCCAGGTCTCCGGTGCGCACCTGGTCGAGGATCAGTGGCGAGCTGGAATCGGTAAGATGCAGTTCCACCTGGGGATAGCGGCGGCTCATGGCGGCCAGGAATTCCGGCACCCGCATCCGGCTGGCCTCGTTGTTGAGGCCGATGCGGGCCACCCCGGCCACTTCCTGGCGCAACTGGCCGGCCTTGGCCCGGATGGCGTCCACGCCGGCCAGGGCCGCTTTGGCCTCGACCAGCAAGACCCGGCCCTCGCGGGTTAAGCGCATCCCTTTGGCGGTGCGGGAAAAAAGCGTCACCCCCAGCTCGTCCTCCAGTCCTCGGATATGGGAACTCACGGCCGGCAGGCTGGCGTTTAAGCGTTCGGCCGCCCGGGTGAGATGCTCCTCCTCGGCCACGGCCACGAAGGTCCGCAAATGGTAGTATTCCACAACGTCCCTCCCGGCATCGTCCGCGCCTTCAGGGATTCGGAAGACCGTCTTCGGACATTGCGATTGGATTTTGCCTCACCCTGCGCGCTACAGCATCCATAGCTGGGGTCGGCTATGGCACACTGCCGGTGCCGCGTAAAGAGCGGGCCACCCCCGAAATTTTGGAGGCCGAACCATGCGCGCCATCATAAAAAGAGGCATCGTGGCAAGTCTTGTTTTGGTTGGCATTTTGGTCGCTTCTCACCTTGCGGGCGCTCCGGCCGAACCGCCGGCGACCGTTTCCGCCGCGGCTCCGGCCCGGGCCGATCTGGCCGAAGCCGTCTACGCCATGGTGGCCGCCCGGGCCGCCGAGGCCGGGCTGCCGCAGCCCGTCACCCTCTGCCAGGCCTGTCTGGCCGCCCACCTGGACCTGCCGGACGGCACCGTCCGCGAGCGGTGCGGCCGGGCCTGCGGCCTGCGCTGCCGCATCCGCAACGAACAACAATAGGCCAACGGAAGAGGAAGAGGCCTCCGGCGGCCGGGGGCATGATGCCCCCGGACCCCTCGCACGGGACAGGGGGTCTGGGGGGAATGATTCCCCCCAGCCGGTCCAGGGCAGCGCCCTGGCCGCCGGAGGCGTATCCTCTACGCGGGCTGGGCCCAGCGGATCAGCCCCAGGGAATGGGAATCGAGCAGCAGGGGGTGGTGGGGCAGGATGCGCACGGTGAAGCCGAACCGGCCGGCCTCGCTGGGACTGATCTCGCCGGCATAGTGGTACCAGCCGTCCGGGGTGGTGGCCTCGGAGCTCATGACCGCAGTCTCGCGCTGGGCGAACTTCCCATCGTAGCTGAGGCGTCCCGAATAGATCTGCACCTCCACGTCCTGGGGCCGGATGCCGTTTAAATAGACGTCGGCGGTCACCCGGACCGGATCGCCCACATGGAGCTGGTCCGGCTCGTCGGCGGTGACATTGCGGATATCCAGATTGCTCCACTTGGTCATCATGTCCATGCGCCAGGAAGCCAGGTTCTTGGCCGCGAGACAGCCGTCCAGGGTCAGCCGGTTGTAGTTCTCGATGGCCGGCCCGTAGGCTATCCGGGCGTAGTCCTCCACCATGCGGTGCGAGTTGTAGATGGGCGCCAACTGGCAGATGGAGTCCTTCATCTTGCGAATCCAGTTGCGCGGCAGATTGCCGTGCCCCCGGTCGTAGAAGGTCGGGATGATCTCGTTTTCCAGAATGTTGTAGAGGGTCTGGCTTTCCACGAAGTCCTGGTAGCCGCCGTCCTCGTATTCCTCGCCCATGCCGATGGCCCAGCCGACGCTGTTGTCCGGCCGGTAGGCCTCGGCCCACCAGCCGTCCAGGGTGCTGCAATTGAGCACGCCATTGCACATGGCCTTCATGCCGCTGGTGCCGCAGGCCTCGAACGGCCGGCGCGGCGTGTTGAGCCAGACGTCCACGCCCTGGACCAGATAGCTCGCGATCTCCATGTCGTAATCTTCCAGAAACACCATGCTGAACCGGCATTGGGGGCTGGCGCACAGCTGGACGATGTCCTGGATGATCTTTTTCCCTTCGTTGTCGTGGGGATGGGACTTGCCGGCCAGGATGAACTGCACGGGGCGGGCCGCGTCGGAGAGGATCTTGAGGAGCCGCTCCTTGTCCTGGAGCAGCAGGTTGGCCCGTTTGTAGGTGGCGAAGCGGCGGGCAAAGCCGATGGTCAGCGCCTGGGGATCGAGCACCTCCTCGGCGTTTTGGAGTTCCTGGCGCTTGGCCCCCCGGGCCAGCAACTGGTCGCGCAGCCGCTCGCGGACATAGCCGACCAGTCGTTCCCGCAGCCGTTCGTGGGTGCGCCACAGTTCGGCGTCGGAAATGAGCTGGGCCTGGGAGAACACCCGGGCGCAATCCGGATCCTCGCGCCAGTTGGCCCCCAGATAACGGTCGTAGAGGGAGGCCATGTCCTGGGCCACCCAGGTGGGCACATGCACCCCGTTGGTGATGGCGCCGATGGGCACGTCCTCCTCCGGGTACTGGTTCCAGATCCGGTTCCACATCTTGCGCGAGACCACCCCGTGAAGCTTGGACACGCCGTTATTGAAGCGCGAAAGCTTGAGCGCCAGCACCGTCATGCAGAAGTGTTCGGAATCGTTGTGCGGGTCCTCGCGGCCCAAGGCCAGGAGCACCTTGAAGGCCAGGCCCAACCGCCGGGCGTAGTCCTCGAAATAGGCCTGGATGAGGTCGGGCGGAAAGCGGTCGTTGCCGGCCGGCACCGGAGTATGGGTGGTGAAGATGGAGCTGGAGGCCACCAGCTCCATGGCCGCCTCGAAGGACAGATTGTACTTGGCCATGAAATTGGCGGTGCGCTCCAGGCCCGCGAAGGCCGAGTGGCCTTCGTTCATGTGGATGACCTTCGGTTTGAGGCCAAGCGCTTCCAGGGCCCGGATGCCGCCGATGCCGAGCAGGTATTCCTGGCGCACCCGGGTCTCCAGGTCGCCGCCGTAGAGGCGGTTGGTGAGCTGCCGGGTGGCGGGCTGGTTTTCCGGCACGTTGGTGTCCAAAAGATAGAGCGGTACCCGGCCGACCTGGGCCTTCCATATCTGGGCGAACACCTGTTCGCCTTTGAGATGCACGTGGAGCGTCACCCGCTCGCCGGCGTCGTCCTTGCAGAGCGTCAGCGGCATCTGCTCGAAATCGTAGATGGGGTAGCGTTCCTGCTGCCAGCCGTCCGGGGTCAGGTATTGGCGGAAAAAACCCTGCTGGTAGCACAGGCCGATGCCGACCAGGGGCACGCACAGATCGCTGGCCGATTTCAAATGATCGCCGGCCAGGATGCCGAGGCCCCCCGAGTAGATGGGCAGGCATTGGGAGATGCCGTATTCCAGGCTGAAATACGCCACCAGGGGCGACTCGTCCAAGCCGGGGAAGGGGATGGCGGCCGTCTTGCGGGCGAGATAGGTCGCAAGGCTCTGGCGCAGATCACCCACCCGCTCGACGAAAAATTCGTCCTTGGCCAAGGACTCCAGCACCTTCTGCGGCAGCCGGTTGAGAAACAGCACCGGATTGCCGTAGCACTCCCGCCACAATTTACGGTCCACCTGGGCGAACAGGGACACGATTTCGTCGTTCCAGGAAAAAAGCAGATTGTAGGCCAGCTCCCAGAGCGGCTTGAGCTTGGCCGGCAGTTTGGGCACGACACTATAGATGCGCAAAGGCTGCATACGATTTCCCCATAGCCACCGTGTTGCTGGCGCGGCGAAAATCGTCGGCCCCTGGTGGCATTCCATCTTCTATCCATAAGGATTCAAAAAAGGCAAGGCCGGGACGAAAACAGTGACCAAGTGACACGTGATATTAAAAAATCGTGTTATTTTAACGAATTAAATATCATTTACAATTCCATCAGAATGGATAGGATCAGCCCCTTTCATGTCTCCCGGAGGAAGCGCCATGTCCGACAACACCGTCCCCCTGCACGTCAAATTCCTTCGGGACCGGACGCGGCACCAGCCGCCGGCCCAGGCCACCCCGGAATCGGCCGGCCTGGACCTGCGTGCCGCGCTCGATACGCCGTCGCTCACCATCGCACCCGGGGAGCGTGCCGCCGTGGCCACCGGCATCGCCATCGAAATCGACCGGCCGGGCATCGCCGGCTTCGTCTTTTCCCGCTCGGGGCTCGGCGCCAAGCATGGGCTGACCGTGGCCCAGGGCGTCGGCGTCATCGACCCCGACTATCGGGGCGAAATCGTCGTCTGGCTGCTCAATACCGCCAGCCGGCCGGTCACCATCCAGGCCGGCGACCGCATCGCCCAGCTCGTCCTCATGCCGGTGTGCATCCCCCGCGTCGAGGTGGTCGAGGAACTGGGCGACACCACCCGCGGCACCGGCGGCTTCGGCCATACCGGGAGAGGATAAGAGAAGAGGGAAGATGCCTCCGGCGGCCGGGGGCATGATGCCCCCGGACCCCTCGCACCGGGGACAGGGGGGAATCGTTCCCCCCAGCGGGTCCAGGGCGACGCCTTGGAGAGGAAGATGCCTCCGGCCTCTGCCGGGGAGGCGAAGGTTGACGAGAATCGTGGGAATTTTTGGGGAGCGTGGGGGTCCGGGGGAGGGAACCCTTTTTTGCAAAAAAGGGTTCCCTCCCCCGGTTCTTCACGCATCATCCCCAAAGGAGGGACATCGATGAGCGGAGCGTTTGAAGCGCTTGTGAAACGGGAGCAGGCCAGCATCATGAACACGTACGGCCGGTATCCGCTGGCCGTGGCCCGGGCCAGCGGCAGCCGCCTCTACGATCTGGACGGCCGCGAGTACGTGGACTTGCTGGGCGGCATTGCCGTGTGCAACCTGGGGCATTGCCATCCCGGCGTGGCCGAGGTGATCGCGGCCAAGGCCCAGGAGCTGGTGCACGTGAGCAATCTGTTCTACCAGCGCGAGCAGGTCGAACTGGCCGAAAAGCTCAAGGCCACCTGCCATGCCGGCAAGGTGTTTTTCTGCAATTCCGGCGCCGAGGCCAACGAAGGGGCCATCAAGCTGGCCCGCCGCTACATGCGCACCGTGAAGAAACGCGATGCCTTCGAGATCGTGACCCTCACCGGTTCGTTTCACGGCCGGACCCTGGCCACCCTGACCGCCACCGGCCAGGACAAGATCAAGCAGGGCTACGAGCCGCTGCCCGAGGGCTTCGTCACCGTCCCGGCCGGCGACATCGAGGCCATGGACAAGGCCGTGACCGGCCGCACGGCCGCCGTGCTGCTGGAAGTCATCCAGGGCGAGGGCGGGGTGAAGCCCTTCCCCAGGGAGTATCTGGAGGCCGTGGCCAAGCTGTGCCGCGAGCGCGACGTGCTGTTCATGGTGGACGAGGTCCAGACCGGCCTGTGCCGCACGGGCAAGTTCTGGGCCTTCCAGAACTACGACCTGACGCCGGACGTGTTCACCTGCGCCAAGGGGCTGGCCAACGGCCTGCCCATGGGGGCGGTCCTGGCCACCGACGCCGTGGCGGCCGGGTTTGTCCCCGGCGCCCATGCCACCACCTTCGGCGGCGGGGCGCTGGTGGCGGCCGCGGCCTGTCGGGTTATTGACATCATGAACGAGGACGATCTGGCCGGTCGGGCTGCCACCACGGGCGTGTACGCCCTGTCGCTGTTTCGGGGCATCCAGGCCAGATACCCGCGCAAGATCGCCGAGGTGCGGGGCCTGGGTCTCATGATCGGCATCGAGCTGACTTTCCCCGGCGAGGCCGTCTGGAAGGCGCTGCTGGCCCGGGGCTTCGTCTGCAACCTCACCCAGGGCCGGGTGTTGCGCCTCTTGCCGCCGCTGGTCATCAGCCAGGACGACATCAAGGCCTTCGCCGATGTCCTGTTCGAGATTATCGCGGCTACCGAACGGTAGTCGCCACGGCCGGCCGGGGGACCGTCTGCCCTCCGGCCGGCCGCTGTCTGTCTGCCCCTGTCCTTTCCCGCCGCCGTTTCCCTTCGCCTCCCGACCGTTGCCGTGCTCCGGGCGATGTTTGCTTATGGCATGAACATTGCTTAGGGTCAGCCATCGGCAAATTCGCCCTATCGTCCGCTCGGGCATGGCCTTTTCAGGCGAGCAGGCTAAAGATATTCGGGCATGTGTCGATTTTGATATTCATGGAGTGAATGAACGCTTGAGCCTAAATGGCAGGGCTGCTATCAGTCTGCAACGGAGAGGCCACGGGCGGCATTCCCCGGGGATACGAAGGAAGTGAGCGTCATGACGCACGAATCCACAGCGCGGCCATTGGATGCGGCGGCCAGGGCAGTCAAGAAAACGACGCCCCGGCGCAAGCCCTCCCTGCTGATCGCCGACTGCGAGTTCATCAAGCCCACCCGGATCGCTCGGGAGCTCTTTATCCTGGAAACCCTGGCCCTGGACAGCAGCCTGTCCCAGCACAAGCTCGGGGAAAGCAGCTTTTTGTCCGGCGCCATGATCAATCAGTATCTGCGCACCCTTCAGGAAAAGGGCCTGATCCGGTTCGTGCCGGCCGGCAACAAGGCCTATACCTATGAGCCCACCGAAGAGGGCGCCGCGCTTCGCCGCAGCATGTTCGCCGCCTACTCCGGGGAGCTGGTGCGCCTTTATTCGGCACTCAAGCGGTGCATTCTGGAAAAAGTCAGTTGTCTCGACCGCAAGGGCATCCGCAAGATCGCCCTGTTCGGCGCTTCGGAGACCGGCGAAGTGGTGCTGTCGGCCCTGGCCGAATCCAACTTCGACGTGGTGGCGGTGGTGGACAACGACCCGGAAAAGCACGGCAAGCCCTTCAAGGGTCATATCGTCTGTTCGCCGGAAGTCTTGCAGTACATTCCCATACAGGCAGTGGTGATCACGTCATTCGGACATCAGGACGAAATTTACGCGCAAATTGCCCCCCTCGCCAACAGCAAGGGTATGGAGGTCATGAAATTATGAAGGAATCCATCCGCCTCCGTTCCGGTCGGGTCATCGGCAGGCAACAGCCTTGCTTCATCGTGGCCGAGGTCGGCAACAACCATCAGGGCAAGCTCGACATGGCCCTGGAGATGATTCGCGAAGCCGCCCGGTGCGGGGTGGACGCCATCAAATTCCAGAAACGCGACAGCGAAGCGCTTTTGACCACCGAGGGCAGAAATGCCCCCTACAACGGCAAGAACAGCTTCGGCCGCACCTACGGCGAGCATCGCGAGGCCCTGGAGCTCGATATCGATGCAATGGCCCAGTGCAAGCGGTTGGCCGAGGCGCTCGGGCTGGTCTTTTTCGCCTCCACCTGGGATCAGGTCAGCCTGGCCCAAATGGACGCCCTGGGCGTCGAACTGCTGAAAATTTCCTCCGCCGACCTGGTGAGCCTGCCCCTTTTGCGCCAGGCCGGGGCCACGGGCATCCCCATCATCATTTCCACCGGCATGAGCGGCTATCCGGAAATCGACATGGCCGTCAGCCTGCTGCGCCGCTATCACGACGATCTGGCCATCCTGCACTGCAACAGCAGCTATCCCTGCCCCGAGGAACAGATCGCCCTGCCGGTCCTCCAGCAGCTCTGGGAACGCTACGGCCAGCCGGTCGGCTATTCGGGACATGAACAGGGCCTTGGACCGAGCGTGGCCGCCGCCGCCATGGGCGCCTGCGTGGTGGAGCGCCATTTCACCCTGGATCGGACCCTCCCCGGCACGGACCACAAGGTTTCCCTGGACCCGCACGGTCTGGCCCAGCTCGTGACCATGGTGCGCGAGGTGGAAAAGGCCCTGTCCGTCCGGGAAAAACAGGTTTTTCCGAGCGAAATCTGTTCGGCCAAAAAACTGCGCAAAAGCATCGTGTTCGCCCGGGACCTGCCGGCCGGCCACGTGCTCACCAAATCCGACATCACGGTCAAATGCCCGGGCACGGGACTCTCGCCCATCCATTGGGACGGGGTCATCGGCTCCACGCTTTTGACCCAGGCCCGGTTCGAGGAACAGCTGGCCTGGGATATGATCGTCCCGGCGGGCGGGCCGCTTTTTGGCCTGGACGGCGCGGCCGACAGCGACGAACGGCCCCGCCGACGGGCCGCCCGGCGTCCCGAAGTGGTCGGCGAAGCCTTGAAATAACGCTTTCGCGCCAGGCGCAAGCACCGGGGGAGGGCACCCTTTTTTGCAAAAAAGGGTGCCCTCCCCCGGACCCTCTCCTTCCCAAAAAACTTCTGCTGGTATCTTGCCTGATCGGCACCCCTTGCAGGGGTCCGGGGGGATCATCCCCCCGGCCGCCGGAGGCATCTTCCTCTTCCTAGCGCAACGTATCCAAGAAATCGGCCAGGCGCGTAGCGCACTGGCGGTCGCTCCAGTGCTCCACCATGAAGCGGCGCGAGGCCCGGCCGGCGCTTTGGCGCAGGGCGGGATCGGCCGCCAGTTCGGTCAGGCGTGCGCGCAGGGCGGTCGCGTCGCGGGCGATCAACCAGGGAATGGCCGTGTCCTCGCCCACGAAGGTGCGGATATGGGTCAGATTCCAGTCGTCGAGGCCGGCCACCACGGCCCGGCCCTGGGCCAGGGCCTCCAGGCTGCTCATGCCGTAATAGCCCTGCATGTGGTCGAAGCAGGCGTGGGCGGCCTTTTTGCGAGCCAGGCATTCGCTGTGGGGCGCGTCGTCGATCAGGTCCAGGGTGATGGGGTGGCCGGTGGCGTTCAGGTCCCGGGTCACCGCCAGCAGTGCGTCGGTATTTTTGAGGTCGCGGCGGGTGGGGGAGTGGGTCAGGCGCAAGGGGCCTTCCCAGAAGCCCGGGTCGGTCCAGTCCGTGGCGTTGGGGGAATACGCCGGATCGGCAACGGGGACGAGATTGGGCTGCCAGCGGGCCTCGGGCAGCTTCGCAAGCAGGTCCGGGGTGGAGACGAGCAGGTTTTTGCGGCCGAGGCGGCGGTATTTTTCCCGGTATTTTTCCGGATGGCCGCGAAAGTCCGGGTGGCCGTGGTGATGATGGACCACGGCCTTGCCGGCGAGGTAGTCGGCCGGCAGAAACGGCCCCAGCCGGACGGTCTCGTCCAGGGTCATGTGGAAATAGAAGACGTCGCTCGTGCGCAAAAGGTCCGCCACCGTGTCCAGGCCGTCGCTGCCCAGGTCCGGGAGGTGAAGGTCCTTTTCCCAGTTGTGGCGGTAGCGGGTCTCCAGGGTGAGGAGGCGGCACTGGTGCCGGCCTTCGGCGTTGAGCGCCCGGGTAAACTGGATGGCCGTCCCGGCCGGGTCGTTTACGGCCATCATGAATATGCGCATGGGAAACGTCCTTTGCCTATGTCCCGGGGGCGGGAGCGCCCGCCACGGCCTGTCGGGCCCGGGCGATCAGGGCGAGAAATTCCGCGCTCATGGCCCGTAGCGACGTGAAATAGCACGTCGCCCCGCCAAGGCGCGTGGCCGTATCCGCGCCGTCGAAAAAGGCCGCGTGGAAGGCTTCGTTGTTGAAATCGCCGTAGCGCTGGCCGGTGTAGGAGACGCCGCTGGCGTCGAACCGACCGATCAGGGCCCGGGCCACGGCCAGCCGTTCCTCCGCCGGGCGCGCCGTCTCCAGCCACTCCCCCGCCCCCTGTGCCACCGTCTCCCACAGCCGGGTCTCGCCGGCCAGCCAGTCCAGGACGGCCCGGCGGTCCACCGGCGGCGGGGCCGGCGACAGGGCCTCCAGGCGCGCCCATTTGTCGGCCTCGGGCTCGGGCACGAAACCGGGATCGACCGTTATGCCGGGGCCGAAGAGAATGCTGTCCGCCGTCAGATTGACGACGGGCAGGCCCGAGGTCCGGATTTCGTCGCGCAGCCAGATGCAGGCGTCCAGGAAATTCGGGGTGGTGAACATGCGCCGGCCCGAGGCCGTGCGCACGGGGTACTGGGCCGGCCAGATGTCCGGGGGCAGGGGGGCGGGCAGGGTGACCACGCCCGTGCCGTCGTGGATCGAGGACTTGGCGTAGGCGTAACCGAAGCGTTCGGGCATGGCCAGCTGCACCCCGGCCAGGACCGCCCTGGCGCAGCCCAGGTGCCGGGCCAGGGAAAAGGCCGTGGAGATGACGGAGCCGTGCAGGCGCAGGCCCGTGCGTTTGCCGAACAGCTCCGGCAGCATGGAATCGAAAAACAACCGCCTTTGGAAAGCGCCCTGGCCGGTGGCGGACAGGGGGTGGGCCACCAGCACCGTGCGGGCGGTGCCGGTCAGTCCGGTGAAGGCCCGGCCGGACAGGACGGAGGTGTCGTTGATGACGGCGAAATGGGGATGCAGGCCATTGGCGGCGAGCGGTCGCAGGGCGTTGTTGACGGCGATGACCAGGGCACCGTTCGCTTGCGCTCGGCGTATCAGGTCGATCTGGCCATCCAGGGCCGGTCCGGCGGCCACGCAGACGGCCGTTTCGCCGGCAAAGGCGTTGCGAACTGCGTCGATGCGGCCGGATGTCAGGAAAAGAGGTGTGTTTTCATAGAGATGGCGTGTCTGGTCGTAGAAAAGTCCCTGGGCAATGGGGCGGAGCGGCAGGCTGCGGGAGAGGGTCTGGCCCTCCAGGGGGTAGATGCGATGGCGGAAAAACAGGGTCTCCAGATATTCCATCAGCCCGGCCAGCCAGCCGCCGTACCGGGCCGCCATGTCCGGGGTGGCGAAGAAAACCGGGTAGCCGAGCTGGAAGATCTGCGGCCCCAGGAAGTCGGCCAGGGGGCGGTCGAACCGGGTGTGGTCGCCGCAAAAAAGGAAGGCCTGTCCCCGGGCCAGGGTGGCGTCGTCGAGGTGGTCCAGAAACGCGCGAAGCGCGGCCTGGCGCGGCTCGAAGACGAAACAGGGCGTATCCGGCCGGGCCAGGGCCAGCAGCAGCTCGGGCGTGGGCGTTGCCCCGGCGAACAGGCAGAGCTTGGTGCGGGCCAGGGCCCGGGGCAGGGGGGTGCCGGCCGGCAGACTCTCGTAGAGTGGCGGTTCCTGCGTCGGGCCCATGGGCCGGGCGCACCGCGGCGGCACGAAATTCCACACCGGGTTGTGGGCCACGAAGGCGTGGTGCCCCGTCGCCGCGAAAGCGCCGGCCGCCTCTTCGGGCCGGGCGTCCTTGCCGATGACCAGGATGCCCCGCTCCCGCAGTCCGGCCAGCCGCCGCTGCATGTCCGCCATGGTCGCCATGCCTGCTCCGATACGCCGCCGCCATGGTCGCCCGTTTCGGGCCGTTCGGGCGAGCGGTCGTTTGCCGATGGCATTTGTTTAAGAAATGCGCCGGGGTCTGGCAACCGTCGGTTCGGCCGCCGGATTGACATCAGGGGGCAAATGCCGCAGTCCCAGGGCGGTGGCGGCGACCTCCACGAGGACGGAGCGGCTGCCGCCGGCGGCCAACGCCGTTGCCTTTTGGAATCCCGGCAGCGCGGCGCGGCTGCCCGCTGCGCCACGGCCCCCCAGGCAGGCCGCCCCGGCCGCGAGCGGCGAGGAACGCGCCGGCCCGCCCAACGCAAAGGATGCCCGTCAACCCCATGGCTCTGCTCGAACTGCGCGATCTGCACAAATGGTACGGCGATTTTCACGCGCTCCGGGGCATTTCCCTGGCCGTGGAGCCGGGCGAGGTGGTGGTCGTGTGCGGCCCGTCGGGGTCCGGCAAATCCACCCTCATCCGTTGCGTCAACCGGCTGGAGGAGTTCCAGCAGGGGCGGATCCTTTTTGACGGTCGGGACATTTGCGGCGACGGCGTGGATCTGACCCGGCTGCGCAGCGCCATCGGTATCGTCTTCCAGCAGTTCAACCTCTATCCTCACCTGACGATTCTCGACAACGTCACCCTGGCTCCGATCAAGGTGAAAAAGCTCCCCCGCCGGGAGGCCGAAGCGGCCGGGCTGGCCCTGCTCGACCGGGTAGGCATCCGCGATCAGGCCGCAAAACACCCGGACGCCTTATCCGGCGGCCAGCAGCAGCGGGCGGCCATCGCCCGGGCCCTGGCCATGCATCCCCGGCTCATGCTTTTCGATGAGCCCACCTCGGCGTTGGACCCGGAAATGATCGGCGAGGTGCTCGGCGTCATGCGCGCGCTGGCCCGGGACGGCATGACCATGGTCTGCGTCACCCACGAGATGGGCTTTGCCCGGGAAGTGGCCGACCGGATCGCCTTCATGGATCAGGGCGTCATCCTCGAAACCGCGCCGCCCGAGGCCTTTTTTGCCGCCCCCCGCCATGCGCGGACGCGGCTTTTCCTTCGGGAAATCGGCTAACCGACGCCAACCACGGAAGGGCGCATGTATCAGGCAACACGATCGATTGTTTTGGCTTCGACCTCGCCGCGCCGCCGCGAGCTGCTCGGGCTGTGCGGTTTCCCCTTCGCCGTCGTGCCGAGTCCGGCCAGGGAGCCGGCCCCGGAGGCCGGGGAGACGCCCGGACAGTACGCCGGCCGCATGGCGCGCCGGAAGGCCGCGGCCGTGGCGGCCAGGCGACCGGACGCGGTGGTGCTCGGCGCGGATTCCGTGGTGGCCGTGGCCGGCCTGATTCTCGGCAAGCCGTCGGACGCGGCCGATGCCGGGCGTATGTTGGCGCTCCTTTCCGGGCGCACGCACCAGGTGGTCACGGGCTGCGCCCTGTTCGTCCCGGACCGGGAACCGGAGGTCTTCGCCGTGACGACGGCCGTGACCATGGCGGCCATCCCGGAGGCGCTCTGCGCCGCCTACGTGGCCACGGGCGAACCCATGGACAAGGCCGGCGCCTACGCCATCCAGGGCCAGGCCGCCGCCTTCGTCACCGGCATCGAGGGTTCGTACACCAACGTCGTCGGCCTGCCCCTGGCGGAGGTGGTGGCGGCGCTGGCCGCGTGCGGGGCGGTAAGGCCGGCAGGGGCCTAGGCGGTGGCGGCGCCGGCGGGGCGGACGAAGGCCTCGGATGTTCCCTCCGTGACCGCTGCACAAGTGCATCGGGGGGGATGCCTCCGGCGGCCAAAGGGCTCGCGCCCTTTGGAATCCCGAGAGGATTTGCGGTGGTTGCCATTTCAGGCGTGAGGCAAACAAAGGCCTCCAGGGGATTGCGCAGCGGCCGCACAAGAGGCCTCGTTCTGCCGGCGCGAAACGCCACCCGTCCCCCGGTAAGCCGCCCAGGGTTGCCAAGGGCCACGCCCTTTGGCCGCCGGCGTCTCTCAGCGCTTGGGCACGGGGCTGAGGAAGAAGGAGGCCTCGGAGCGGAGGACGGCGTCGTCGCAGGGCATGGAGGCGTCCTTCAAGGCCTGTTCGGACTCCCCGAAGGTGTAGGCGGTGAGGGTGTAGAGCAGCCGGTCCCGGGCCAGGAACGCCTGTCGCACGAGTTGCAGGCGGACCTTGCCGGTCACGTCGGCCACGTTGCGCAGGTAGATGGCGTCGTAGACGCGCCGGCCCTGGATGAGCGACGGCCGGCAGCGCACGTTGTAGCCCTTGAGCTTCTCTTCCACGTACGTCTTGACCAGCTCGCAGTTGGCGAAATCCGACGAGGTGGGCAGGAATTCCTTGGGGCGCTCGCTGACGCACACGTAGAGCCGGCATTCGCCCTGGACGGCCTCCACCGAGGTCAGGCAGGCCGGCGTGCTGTGGGTGGTCACCGTCCAGCCCTTGGGCGGGATGAAGCTGAACAGATACTTGTCGTCCTTATAGCGGTCGGGAGAGGGATCGGGGCGGGAACAGGCGGCCAGGCAGGCCAGCAGACAGGCAGCAACAGGAGAAAATCGCATGGCTTCCGCCTACCATGCCCGGGAAGCCGCTTCAAGGAAGTCTTGCGCGCGTCCGCCGGCTGTATTATATAATATGCTACCTCTTTTCGGGAGACTGCCGCCATGACCGACGCCCTTTCCGCCGCCTCGTCCGCCCTGGATGCCATGTCCGTGCAGGTAGCCGCCGCAGCGGGCAATATCGCCAATCTCGACACCGACGGCTACCAGGCCCAGCGCGTCAATCTGGCCACCGCCGACGACGGTCAGGGCGTGCAGGTGGCCTCGGTGACCCGGGACACCTCCCCGGGTTCCGTGCGGCCGGACACCAGTACCACTACCCGGGATTCGGCCGATATTTCCGAAGCGGGGCGGACCATGGCGGAAACGAGCAACGTGGATCCGGTCCGGGAGACGCTCACCATGATGGAGGCTTCCCGGGGCTTCGAGGCCAACGTGGCGGTCATTCGCACCCAGGACGCCATGGCCGGGGCCCTGCTCGACATGCGGGTCTGAGCCGCCCCTGTCCCGATGCCCATCCGTCTATATTTCCGGTGCGAGGGGTCCGGGGGCATCATGCCCCCGGCCGCCGGAGGCCTCTTCGTTTTCCTCCGGCCGCCGGAGGTATCTTCGTCGTGTTTTTTCTGTCAGTAAATTGACAGCCCCAGGCCGAAGCTATACACCCGGGTACAGCCCGAAGGGGCGCGGAGGCGGCGGTATTTTTTGCGGAGGCCCGATGGAACTCAACCTTTCCGGCATGGTCGGGCAAAGCCCGGTCCTGGCCGAGGTCTTTCGGGTGCTGGCCAAGGTGGCTCCCACCGACAGCACGGTGTTGGTCACCGGCGAGTCCGGCACGGGCAAGGAACTGCTCGTACGGGCCCTGCACGCCAACAGCCGCCGGGCGGGGAAACCCTTCGTCCCGGTCAACTGCGGCGCCATTCCCAGGGAACTGCTCGAATCGGAACTGTTCGGCCACGAGAAGGGGGCCTTTACCTCGGCCGTGCGCACCCGGCAGGGACGGTTCGAATTGGCCGAGGGCGGCACCATCTTTCTCGACGAGATCGGGGAGATGGACCTCAGCCTGCAGGTCAAGATCCTGCGGGCCCTTCAGGAAAAGGAATTCGAGCGGGTGGGCGGGGGCAAGACCCTCAAGGCCGACGTGCGCATCGTGGCCGCCACCAACCGCGACCTGGAAGTCGAGGTCCAGGCCGGCCGGTTCCGCGAAGATTTGTACTACAGATTGAATGTCATTCCGTTACACTTGCCGCCGCTTCGGGAGCGGGGCGAGGATGTCCTGCTTTTGGCCGACTATTTCCTGCGCCGGTTTTGCCGGCAGAAAAACCGTCCCACCCTGAGCCTGTCTCCGGCGGCGTGCCGGCTCCTCCTGACCTATCCCTGGCAGGGCAACGTGCGCGAGCTGGAAAATTTCATGGAGCGGCTGTCGATCCTGTGCGAGCATGAGGTGGTGGAGCCGGAAGATCTGCCGCGCAAGATCCTGGATCATGCCGGCGTGGTGCCGCTGCCGGCTCCGACCGAGCGGGCTCCGGCCGGGTTCGTCTGGCCCTGTCTGGCCGATCTGGCCGACAAGAGCATGGGGCTCAAGGAATTTCTGGATACGGCCGAGGAGCGCCTGCTCGTCGAAGCCCTGGAACGTTCCGGCGGCGTCAAAAACCAGGCGGCGGAGCTTTTGGGCATCAAGCGGACCACGCTTATCGAGAAGCTCAAAAAGCGCAACATGGCCGGGGAATAGCCGTCCGGCGGGCGCTTCGCCGTGCATGGTTATTGCAGCGGAGGCAGCGTGCGTCCTCTCTTCCCCTCCCCGTGGCGGATTCTCGTCCTGGCGGCGTTTCTGGCCGTCCTCCCGGACCGGGCCCTTTTGGCCCTGTCCGTCTCCACGGTTACGCGAGCGGACACCGATTCCCTGATTGTCCAGTTCGGCATGGCCGGAGCCTTTCCGGGCATCACCCGCACCGGCCCGCGGGAAATCACCCTGCGTTTTCCTCCCGGCAGCCTCAAGGACGAGAAGCAACCCGAGGGCGTGGATTTCGCCTCCACCCGGCTGATCGACAACGTGCGGCTGTCCGGCGACACGGTGGTGGTCGGGCTGCGGACCGATGGCTTCGGCTACGTGGGCTGGCCCGAGGGCGAACATGCCCTCAAGCTGCAGATCTACCGCGACCCGGCCGGGGCCAATTGGACGCCGGGCGGAGCGTCCACCACCACGCCGCCGGCCGGTCCCCCGGCGGCCTCTCCGGCCGTGACCCTGCCCGTGACCCCGCCCAACAACAAGACCGGCCCCTTGGAACTGCCGCCTTTGCCGCCGAGTCTGCCCGCTTCGGACAAGGCCGGCGTGCAGGGCGCGTCTGCCGCATCGCCGGTCAGGGAGCCCTATTACGCCGTGCCCTATTCCCTGCGGGCCCAGGCCCTGCGGGTTCCTCCCGAAAAAGCCCCGATCCTGCGGCCGGGGGGGCTGGACAAGCCCTCCACCGCCGGAACCCAGGCCGAGCAGCTGCCGGCCGGGCCCGGCCGGGCGGTCGGTCCGACCTCGGGACCGGGCGGGTTGCGCGTCAAGTTGCCGCCCATCCCGCCGGAAGTGGCTGCCGCCGGCGAGGCCACCAAGGGCCAGGGGGCGCCGCCCGTGCCGGCCCCGGTCGCGTCGGCCCCGGCCCAGCCGGCCGGGGCCGGCACGCCGACCTCCACCCCGCCGCAGGCCGGAGCTCCGGACGCCGAGGAGGAGAATGCCGACGCCACCCTGGTGGTGGCCGCCCAGGCCGAGAAGCTGGCCGGCAATTACGAGGCGGCCAGGAACATTCTGGAGGGGCTGAAGGCCAAGCCCAATTTGACCAAGGACGTGCGGGAGGAAGCGCTGCATACCTTGGCCGCCCTTTACGCCGATATGTACAAGGACGATCCGGCCGCGCATTACGACCAGATCCAGGGGGCGTACCTGGAAGCCATCAATGCCAACACCACGTCCTACCGGGTGCCGGAAGCGCTGCTGCAGCTGGGGATGCTGAACCTCCGGGTGGGCAACGTGCCGGAGGCCCAGGGCTATTTCAATGTGCTCACCAAGAAGTACCCGTCAGACGCCAACGTGCCGTTGGTCAACTTCTATTGGGGGGAATATTATTTCGATCACGGCAACTACAAAAAGGCCATTGAAGAATATCAGGCGCTGATCGATAAATTCCCTGAAAGCAAGTATGTCCGGGATGGGGCCATGGGCCTGGCCAAAACGTTGACAAAAGTCGGCCGCTACCAGGAAGCGGCCCAGATTGCCGATTATATCGACAAGCGTTGGCCGCGCTATTATATCGATTATCCCCAGATCCTGCGGATTGAGGGTGATATTGCCTACCGTAACGGTGACATCAAGAAAGCCCGCGACGCCTATATGATGTTTTATAACATCGAACCCAAGATCAAGGATGCCGATCTCGTTCTGGCCCGGCTTGGGGACATCTACGCCAAGCTCGGCAACAAAGCCGCCGCAGTGGATTTCTACAACACGGCCGTCAAGGACTATCCTGACGCCGAGGGCGGACTGATTGCCAAGATGCGGCTGGCTGAAGAGGGCGTGCATGATCAGCCGAGCATCAGCGAGATGTTCTCCCTGTTCGGCAAACCGCAATACGGCAGCCCCGAGGATATTTACAACAGCATCATCCGCGATCATCCGGACAGTCCGCTGGCTCCTTTGGCCCAGATCAAGCTGGCCATGTGGTACCTGTACCGGGAGAACTATCCGGACAGCCTCAAGGCGGCCTCCCGGTTCCTGGACGCCTATCCCCAAAGCGACCTGGCCCCCCGGGCCACGGAAGTGGCGATCGCCGCTTTCGAGAAGATGGCCACCGACCGGCTGGCCCGGAAGGATTACGCGCGGCTGGTGGAAGCCTGGCGCGCCAACCCCGTGATCGCCGCCAACCGGAACAAGCTTTCGGACCAGACCCGGCTGGGACTGGCCCTGGCCTTGTTGCGCGACGGCAGTCCCCGGGACGCCCTGGCCGAGGCCCTGCCGTTCATCGGCCCCAAGGAAAGCGACAACGGGAACATGGCCCTGATGCTGGCCCTGTACGTGTACCAGTCCGAACATGCCTGGAACGATATCGTGAATCTGGCCCGCAAGGTCCAGGGCTGGCGCTTTGGCCCCACCCATCGCCGCAACCTGGAATTCGCCGTGGCCGAGTCCCTGGAAAATCTCGGCGACACGGCCCGCAGCCGGCTGTTGTGGCAAAAGCTGGCCGGGGACCAGTCCCTGGACTCCGGCAAACGGTGTTTCGCCATGTATTACATGGCCAAGGCGGCCATGGACAAAAAGGAGCTGGAACGGGCGGAACTCTACGCCGGCGAAGCCGTGGCCATGTTTCGGGAGACGGGCAAGGCACCGGACCTGCTCAAGGCCTCGATCAACATGCTGGTGGAATCCGCCCGAGGCCTCGGCCAGTATCCGACCGCCCTCAAATGGGCGGGCGATTATGCGGCCCTGTGCCGGGAGGGCGATGACGATTGGGCCGCCAATCGGTTCCGCATCGCCTCCATCCAGCGGGCCATGGGCGACATGGACGCCTGGCGCAAGACCCTGACGGCCATGCGCGACACGGCGCCCGATTCCCTTTACGGCAGGATGGCCGCCTCGGATCTGGCGGCGAACGGCCTGCAAAACGGGATCAATGATCTGACCCAGTCCCAGTAGTCCGGGACGCTCTTGTCAAGGCGCCTGCCGGAAGGTAGAAGCCGGACCATGCCGTCAGTGCATCCCCGACCGGCAGCCGGGGAAGGAGGCCGCGTGGACCACTCGCAGAAACCAGATGTTTCCATGACGCGCCAGCCCGTGGTGGCCGGCCAATTTTATCCGGGACAGGCCCCGGCTCTGCGCCGGCAGGTCGAATCGCTTCTGGCCCAGGCCGGGGGGCGGGAGTCGCGGCGCACCATTCTGGCCATGGTTCCCCACGCCGGCTACCTCTATTCCGGGCCCGTGGCCGGGCGGACCCTGGGCGAGGCCCGGCTGGCCGACCGGATGCTGCTTTTGGGGCCCAACCATACCGGACGCGGCCGCCGGCTGGCCGTCTGGCCGTCCGGCGCCTGGGAGATCCCCGGCGCCAGCGTGCCGGTGGACGACGAACTGGCCGGGGCGCTGCTCGCCGCCGCGCCCCGACTGACCCCGGACACGGAAGCCCATCTCGGGGAACATTCCCTGGAAGTGGAACTGCCCTTTCTGGTCGTGACCAATCCGGCCTGCCGGATCGTGCCCATCGACGTGGCCGAACCGAATCCCGCGGTGCTGCGGGAGGTGGCGGCCGCCATGGCCGGCGTCCTGGCGGGACGGCCCGATCCGGTCTCCATCGTCGTCAGCTCGGACATGAGCCACTACCTGCCCCAGGAGACGGCCAAGCACCAGGATTCCCTGGCCCTGGACCGGATTTTGGCCCTGGACCCGGAGGGGCTTTTTACCGTGGTGCGGGAGGCCGGCATCACCATGTGCGGGGTGTTGCCCATGGTGTTGGGACTGTATTTGGCCAAGGCCCTGGGCGCGGCCGAGGCGGTGCTGGCCGCGTATGCCACCTCGGGCGAGGCCAGCGGCGATTACCGGCAGGTGGTGGGGTACGCCGGCGTGCTGGTGCGGGCGGCCGGTTAGGGGCGGAGCCCCCAGGGCGGTTTCCCCGGTTGGCGTCGTTCGGTTCTCCCGCAGTGTTCCCGGCCATGGTGGCCGGGGGGCAAACCCTTTCATGAGGTCTTATGAAACGCTTTCCCCTTTTCGCTTTCTCCGGCCGGCTCCTGGCGGTGGCGGCGCTGTCCCTGCTGGTCGCCTCCTGTGCCGCCTCCTCGCAGCCCCGTCCCCAGATGACCAGCGTGGTCGATCCGGCCACCCTGCCGGGCGGCGTGCGCACGCCCGAATGGGATCTCGGCGCGGTGCGTTACCGCTGGACGGGGAGCGGGCTCAACTACTTCGAGGCCGGCCTTCTGCCGGTCATCCTGATCGTGCACAACCATTCGAACCGGGTGCCGGTCATCTACGCCCAGGAATGTCGCGGCGTCGGCCCGGGCGGCGCGGAATATCCGCCGTACTCCATGGAGCAGGCGGCGGAGGTGGTGTTCGCCTCCACGGCCTATCAGAAGAGCGCCGAGGCGGCCGTGGTGGGCGGTCTGACCGGCGCGGCCGTGGGCGCTGGGCTCGGGGCGTTGATCGGTTCGGGATTCAACGGCGGTTGGGGCGCCGGTCCCGGGGCGCTTATCGGTGCCGGTATCGGCGCCGTGGGCGGAGCGGCCCTGTCCCAGCGGCCGTCCATGGACCAATACCGGGCCAGCCTCTACCAGGAGATGGCCACCTACGCCTGGCGGCCGAATCCCATCCCGCCGACCAGCATCATTCCCGGCTATCTCTATTTCCCGAGCAACCTTCCCCTGTCGGCCGTGCATGTGACGCTCCGGATCGGCAACCAGATCCAGAGCTACATCGTGCCCATCGACAACCCCGCGTGGTAGACGACAACCGCCGGGACGCAAGACGTTTTTCTTGCGCCCCGGCGGAGGCCTGCGGCGGCTAGAGGGCGGCCAGGGCCGTCTCTTCGCCGCTGGAAAGCAATCGGTACAGGTCGATCAGGATCAGCAGCCGATCCTGGAGCTTGCCGACGCCGCTGATGTATTCGGAATCGATGCCGGAGACGAGGGGCGGGGGCGGTTCGACCGTGCTGGCGGGGATCCGCAGCACCTCGGAGACGGCATCCACGACAAACCCGACGATCAGCGTCCGCAGCTCCACGACGATGATCCGGGTATGGTTGTCATGCGCCTTGGCCCCCAGGCCGAAGCGTCGCCGCAAGTCCATGATGGGAATGACCTTGCCCCGCAGGTTGATGACGCCCTCGACGAATTCCGGCGCCCGGGGCACCTTGGTAATGTCCATGATACGGATGATTTCCTGGACCAGCAGGATGTCGAGGCCGAACTCCTCGTTGGCGATGGTGAAGGTCACCAGCTGCAGGAGGCCCTCCGTCTCGTCCGTGCGGGCTCGGGCGGTGTTGTCGTTCATGCCCGCGCTCCCGCCGCCTGGGGCAGGGCGCGTTGGCCCGGAGCCAGGGCGGGTTGGGCGGCGCTCCCTTCACGCTGCATGTCCTCGATCAGGTTTTTTAGGATCTGGGATTGGTTGGCCAATTCCGTCACCGCCTGGGCCGATTGCCGCATGGCGTCGGCGGTCTCCGAGGAAATCCGGTTCACGTCCTCGATGCTGTGGTTGATTTCCTCGCTGGCCGAGGATTGTTCTTCCGAGGCCGTGGCGATGGAACGGACTTGATCGGTCGTGGACTCGACCAGGGTGACGATCTCCCGCAGGGCCTCTCCGGATTTGCCGGCCATGGCCGTGGCTTCCTCGATGGTCTTGCCGGAGCGCTCCACGTTTTCGATATTCTTTTTGGTCCCGGTCTGGATGCCCCGGATGGCTTCGCCCACTTCCTTGGTGGCGGTCATGGTCTTTTCGGCCAGCTTTCTGACCTCGTCGGCCACCACGGCGAAGCCGCGTCCGGCCTCGCCGGCCCGGGCGGCCTCGATGGCGGCGTTCAAGGCCAGGAGGTTGGTCTGGTCGGCAATGTCGGAGATGACGTTCATGATCTGGCCGATGCCCTCGGCCTGTCGGCCCAGGTTGCTCATGTCCGTGCCCATTTCCATGGATTGCTGCCGGACTTCGGCGATGCCGGCCATGACCGTACCGACGATCTTGGCGCCGTCCTCGGCCTTGAGCTTGGCCTCATCGGCGGCATGGGCGGCGTTGGAGGCGTTTTTGGCCACCTCGAGGACAGTGGAGTTCATTTCCTCCATGGAAGTGGCGGTTTCCGTCACCCGACGGGATTGTTCCTCCGCGCCGTGACTCGACTGCTCGACCTGGGCGGAAAGCTCTTCCGAGGCCGAGGTGACGATCTCCACCACATGCTCCAGCTTGTTGGCGGCCTGGAGCATGCCCTCGGCCTTGGCCCGCTCGGCCCGGGCCTGGGCCTCCTCGGCCGCAGCCATGGCCGCCTTGGCCTTTTCCGTCTCCTGGCGGGCGACCTCGCCCTCGGCCTCGGCCTCGGCGATCTTGGCCTTGAGGTTTGTGACCATGGTGCCCAGGGCCTTGGCCAGGACGCCTACCTCGTCCTGCTGGCGGACGTCGAGGTGCTGGTTGAAATCGCCCTCGGCCACCTTTTCCGCGTACCGCGCCGCCTTCTGGATGGGCCGGGTGATCGTGCCCGTGAAAAACCAGACGAGACAGATACCGGCCAGGGTGACGGCCAGGCCGACGCCGACTTGCCAGGCGGCATTGGAGCGGCCGCGCGCCGCCAGCTCGGCGTCCAGGGTCCGGGCGTCGGCCATGGCCACGTCCTGGGGGACCCGGATAATCACGGACCACGGCCGGCCGGTCCGGCCGAGCTTGACGGGCGCGTAGGCCACCATCAGCCCGGTGACCGTGCTTATGCCCGCCCAGTTCTTGCCGTGCTGCACGTTGTCGAGCACTTCCCGGGCATTGGGAAACAGCGAGCCAATGGGCTTGCCGATGCTGTCCGGGTTCTTGCTGTTGGCCACGACGATGCCTTCGAAACTGATGATGATAACATCACCCTTGCCGTTGTAGAGAGAGTTGTTCACGGTTTTCGCCAGCTCTTGAATGGCGTCGAGGCGAAGGTCCGTTCCGGCCACGCCAAGGAATTTCCCATCCTTCTTGATGGGTACGGACAGCGTGGTCAACCAATGCTGCCGTCCCTGGACGAGGTAGGGGAAAGGATCGAGGACATTCTCCTGTCCGGTCTCCTTTGGGCGTAAGTACCAGCCGCCTTTGCGGATACCATTTTCGTAGCTCTCCTGACTCTCATAGTCTACCAGCGCTTGTTTGGCGATTTTCCCCGAGCTATTGCGGTTCCAATAGGGTATGAATCGTCCGGTCGCATCGTATCCCTCGGCAGATTTCCCGGCAAATTCACCGTCGCGCTTGTCCAGTGCGTTCGGTTCCCAGGCTGTATAGGCTCCAAGATACGTAGGGTTGTTTTTCAATACGCCAAGGAGAATGTCGGTGAAGTCCGCCCGGAGGGGGGCGTCTTCCCCGGTTTTGAGGGACTGCAATATCTCGAAGGTTTTGGCCAGGGTGCGGGCCGTATCCAGGTTGTCCTGCAAGGTACTTTGGATGATAGCCGCTTGGTTGGAAGCCAATGAGCCAAGGTGCTTTAGGGTACTCTTTTCAAGAAGAGCGTTTACCCGATGGGTAACGATTCCATTGGTGTTATTGGAAGAGACAAGGCCGTAGATGATAAGTACGGCAGCGGAAAGAAATAGGCAAAATCCAGCCATTATGGCAAATTTTTGTTTTATGGAGTGAAGAACCATAAGACAATCCTATTTTATATTGTAAGATTTTGTTTTGTTAAATTGCTATGGTTGTAGAATAGCCCATAGAATTCAGAAGTATGATTCTCACATTGTACGCTCCTTGTATGAAAGTATTTTGGGATATATAAAAGTGATTACAATCTAAAAATGATATAGATATTTACTTTGTGATGCATAAAATTTTTATTGCATTATAAATATAGTATTATTATTTATATGGGGCAAAAAAATAATACAAGTTTGTTTAAATAAATTATATTCTCAATATAGGTTTTCTATATATGTAGAAATATCGTCTGGTCGTTGCTGTAAATAGCTCAAGTGTAAAAAAGTATTGACAATGAAATAATTTACACACTATGAAAAATATCCAAATAATACATTTATACTAGTGTGAGCCGGACTAAATTATATACGTGTTATCTTCTTATCCTCCCCAGTTTTTACTTACTAGTCCAGTTTTTTGATTTTTTTTAATACCAAAAAAGTATCAGAAAACAATTTTGTCAGCGACATTGGAGGGAAATCCGTGGCTATCGGCCGCCCAACAAAAAAAAGGTATTTCTCCTCTGGAGAGAAGCTTCTTGATGCGCTCAAGCTGAGCGGGTTGACTTGGGGCAATAATACGCGATTGGAAAACCACGTACTTAACAATAAAAGATGGTTGCAATTCCATTTACCAAAAAGCGCCAACACGCTTGTGGAGGATATAAAGCATGGCATCCCACAAGATAGATTGGTAAGTTATGCAAAATTTTTTGGCGTTGATCCCAGGTACTTTGTCGATGATGCTGTAGTTCCACACTCAAAGGAGTTCGAATGTGAAATACTTCAGCAAAAATACAAGTTGATGGATGATCTGACCTTTCCTGTTTTGGAAACGGCTAAAAAATTTTGCGATACATTCCATGAGCAAAACGGTAAAATGAAAAACAGTAGGCTGTTTAGTTATCTTGATGGTGTTTATATCGTTTACCTGAAAGAATTCAGGAGCGATCTTGTTATAAAGTGTGCCGTACGCATCTATACGCATGATGGAGTTTTTTTATTAGCCGACGGATATTTGAATTATCATGATATTGATACTTTTTTGTATGCAGTAATATTCAAGTGGTCAACGTTCCTGCATATAAATTATTACACAAAAAATTGTTCCGTTATCGGCTATATGATCGCTCAGGACCCGACCTGCTCGGCCTCCTCCCTCTATAAAACGCCCTTGACCCTTGACGTGTACGGCATCGCCGGGAGCTTTTCTTCCCCGGACATTCCGGACCGGTTCCATGGTTACGCGGAGAAACAGCGCATTCCGGAAGACGTGCGGCTGCTCGATTTTTATCACGCGCTGTGCAAGGAGGTGTCCCGCGAGCCTTCGCTGGATAAGACCAGCCGGGACTATAAGAAGATATTTGAGCGGATACAGCACGTCCAGAATAGGGATTGCGTGCCCTAAAATCACTGGAGCGGCGAGTGTGCCGTGGCCTCACTCTGGACTTCGGACGGGATTCCAAAGGGCAAAGCCCGTTGGCCGCCGGAGGCCTCTCTCCTCCCCGTTTCCCCCCATAACAAAAAAGGGGAACCTTCCGTGGAAGGTTCCCCCGTCATACGTCGTTCGCTTCGGCGGTTCGACTAGTCGCGTCCGCCCCGGTCGCCACGGCGATCGCCGCCACGCCCGCCGCGGTCGCCGCCGGGACGGCGGTCGCGACCACCGCTCCCGCCGGTCTTGGCATAGTCGGCCGGATCGTAGGGGATGCCCTTTTCTTCGTTGATGACGGCCTTGTGCGACAGCCGGATACGACCGGTCGGCTCGACCTCCAGGACCTTGACGGTCAGTTCCTGGCCGAGCTTGACCACGTCGAAGGGGCTCGACACCCGCTCCACGTCGAGCTGGGACACGTGGCACAGGCCTTCCAGGCCCGGCAAAATCTCGACGATCACGCCGCAGTCGATGATCTTTTTGACCTTGCCCGTGTAATTGGCGCCGACGTCGGCGTGCTGGTCGTAGTATTCCACCCGGGCCCGGGCTTTCTCCAAGGATTCCAGGGTCGGGGCGAAGATGGAGATCTTGCCCGAATCCTCGATGTCGATGGAGGCGCCGGTCTCGGCCGTAATGGCCTTGATGTTCTTGCCGCCGGGGCCGATCACTTCGCGGATCTTTTCCGGATTGATGTTGACCACGGCCAGCTGCGGGGCCAGCGGCGACAGCTCCGGCCGCGGGGCGGCCAGGGTCTCGGCCATGCGGCCGAGGATGTGGAGACGGGCGTCCTTGGCCTGGTAGAGGGCCTTGCGCATGACGGCCTGGGGGATGCCCGTGACCTTGATGTCCATCTGGATGCCGGTCACGCCGTCGGCGGTGCCGGCCACCTTGAAGTCCATGTCGCCCATGGCGTCCTCGTCACCGAGGATGTCCGTCAGCACCACGAACTCGTCGTCTTCCTTGATCAGTCCCATGGCGATGCCGGCCACCGGCTCCTTGATGGGGACGCCGGCATCCATCAGGGCCAGGGAGGCGCCGCACACCGAGGCCATGGACGAGGACCCGTTGGACTCCATGATCTGGGAGACCACCCGCATGGTGAACGGGAAGACGTCAGGACCGGGCAGCACCGGCAGGATGGAACGCTCGGCCAGGGCGCCGTGACCGATTTCCCGGCGCGACGGGCCGCGCAGCATCTTGACCTCGCCCACGCAGTAGGGCGGGAAGTTGTAATGGAGCATGAAACGCTTGTAGGTCTCGCCGTTTAAGGTCTCGATCTTCTGCTCGTCGCCGGTGGAGCCGAGGGTGGCCACGCACAGGGACTTGGTCTCGCCCCGGGCGAACAGGCACGAACCGTGGGTGCGCGGCAGCACGCCCACTTCGATGCCGATGGGGCGCACCGAGGTGACGTCGCGACCGTCCAGACGATGGCCGGTTTCCTTGATCAGGGCGCGCAGGAGCTTTTTCTCCATGCTTTCCAGGATATCGCCGGCCTTCATCTTGTAGAGCGGCTGCTCCGGGAAGGCCTCGGCCACGGCGGTCATGACCAGGTCCTTGACGGCGCGGCGGGCTTCGCGGCGGGGCAGCTTGTCCTTGATGGAGAAGGCTTCCCGCAACTTGGCCTCGGCCACTTCGCGGACCTTGGCCTCCAGATCGGGGATGGGCGCCGGCGGGGTAAAGGCGATCTTCGGTTTGCCGGCCTTGGCCCGCATCTCCTCCTGGAGGTCGAGCAGGGGCATGATGGCCTTGTGGCCCCATTCCAGGGCGTCGGCCAGCAGGTCCTCGGACACGAAGTGTCCGCCGCCTTCCACCATGACCACCGCGTCGCGCGAGGCGGCGAAGACCAGGTTCAGCGTGCTTTCGCTGCTGATCTGCGGGACCGTGGGGTTGAGGACGAACTTGCCGTCCAGATAGCCCACCCGGCCGCCGGCGATGGGGCCGGCAAAGGGGATCTTGGAGATGTGCAGGGCGGAAGAGGCGGCGGTCAGGGCCAAAACGTCAGGCTCGACCTGGCCGTCGGCCGAAAGCACCGTGGCGATGATCTGGACCTCGTCCCGGAACCCCTTGGGGAACAACGGCCGGCAGGGACGGTCGATCAGCCGGCAGACCAGCACTTCGCGTTCGGAAGGCCGGCCGATTTCCCGGCGAAAGTACGACCCCGGGATGCGCCCGGCGGCGTAGGACATTTCCTGGTAATCCACCACCAGGGGGAAAAAGCCTTTTTCCTCGGCCAGGGCCTGGGTACAGGCGGTGACCAGAACCACCGTGCCGCCGCACTGAATCCAGACGGCGCCATCGGCCTGGTTGGCCAACCGGCCGGTTTCCAGGATGATGGATTTGCCATCAACGGTGGTTTCGAGTCGGGTAGGATCGAACAACATGGTCATTTGCACCTCGCGAAAAATGGGGAGCGTCAGTTGATTGGAGCCGGCCCTCCCGCCATGCAGCAGGCGCGACGGCTACCGGGAAAGGTGTCCCGGCAGTGGGCGCGCATAATGCACGGTCGGGAAGGCGGGGTCCGGCGAACCGGACCCCGTTTCCGACTTACTTGCGGATGCCAAGCTTCGCGATCAGATCGCGATAGCGCTGCACGTCCTTCTTTTTCAGGTAGTTTAAAAGTTTCCGGCGCTGGCCGACGAGCTTTAAAAGTCCCGTCCGGGAATGGAAATCCTTGGGATGGACCTTGAAGTGTCCGGTCAGATAGTTGATGCGCGCCGTCAGCAGGGCGACCTGGACCTCGGGAGATCCGGTGTCGCCCTCATGCTTCTTGTGCTCCGCGATGATCTGGGCCTTATCTTCGGCGGTCATAACCACAGCGTTATCCTCCATGGTTGGGGGTGTCGACGCGCGCGACGGCGGATGTACCGCCGCGCCGGGCCGGTTGCGGGTCGCCGAAAAGACCTCGCGTAATGGCCCACCTGAGTCCGCCGTCCGCTGCCTCGACCCTGGCCAGGGCCAGGGGACGGCCGGTGTCGCTTGCGAGCAGGGCCCGGGCGCCCGGTGCGTACGCGCCCGTGACGGGTACGCGTACGCCCTGGCCGACCAGCGCGGCCTCGGTGGCGCCAAGCGTCACCAGGGGCCAGTCGGACAGGGCCGCCGCCAGCGGCATGATCCGCTCGGGCAGCGTCTCCGGAGCGGCCAGGATCGCGTCCAGGCCGTGTGCCCCTTCGATGGCGAAGGAGCCGCTCGCTTCCCGGGTCAGGGCGGTCAAAACGGCGCCACATCCCATTCGCTTCCCCAAGCTGTGGACCAGGGAGCGTATGTAAACGCCGGCCGAAACCCGAACCCGGAATGTCACCGACGGCAGGTCGATGGAGAGGACCTGCGCGTCGAAAACGGAAATCGTTTTTTCCTTCACCGGGGCGTCGAGCCCCTGGCGAGCCAGGGCGTACAAGGGACGCCCCTGGTATTTGGCCGCCGAGTAGGGCGGCACCTCCTGGCTGGTAAGCTCCCGCCAGGCCGCAATGGCCGCGGTCAACGCCTCGGGCGTGATCTGCTCCCAGGGGGCTTCGGCCGTGACGGTCCCCTGGCTGTCATAGGTGTCCGTGGTCTGCCCGAGACGCAACGTTCCCAGGTAGGTCTTCTCTCCGGCCATGACATGGGAGGCGATCTTGGTGGCCTCGCCCAAAAGCACCACCAGCACGCCCGTGGCCATGGGATCGAGGGTGCCGGCATGGCCGATTTTTTTCTGCCCGAGCCGTTTGATGGCCCCGATGCACCGCGCCGAGGTCGGCCCCGACGGCTTGTCGAGCACCAGGAGCCCGTGAAGCTGGGGAAGAACGGATTTAGGCGTCACCGGCCTGCTCCACGGCCGCGCCCAGGGCCTCGGCCAGGATGTCCGCCGCCGCGGCAAGCGGCTCGGCCAACCGCCCGCCGGCGGCGTTTTTATGGCCGCCGCCGCCAAAGCGGGCGGCCACGGCCTGGACATTGACCTCGCCCACCGAGCGCAGCGAAAATTTGGCGCCGCCTTCCGGCAGCTCGCGCAGCAAAAAAGCCGCCCGGACGCCGCGCACCCGCAGGGCGTTGTTGACGAGGCCCTCGCAGTCCTCGGGACCGGTGCCGGTACGGGCGAACATTTCCTGGGATATCCTGATGCAGCCGACCTGTCCATGCTGGCGCAGGTCCATATTGGCCAGGATTTCGGCGGTCAGGCGCACCCGGCCGAGGGTCCACTGGTTCTTGATGCTGGCGCCGACCTTGCCGACGTCGAGGCCGCCTCGGACAAGCTCGGCCACGATGTCGAGGCAGGCGGCCGTGGTGCCGCCGTAGCTGAAAAAGCCGGTGTCCGTGGCCAGGGCGGTGTAGAGGGCCTCGGCCAGGGGACCGGCGAGGGGCACGCCGCAGTCGATGGCGAGGAAGGCCACCATTTCGCCGGCGGCGCAACAGCCGGGATCGACCCAGTTGATGGCCCCGAACCCGGGATTGCCCAGGTGGTGGTCGATGACGGCCATGCGTTTGGGATCGAGGACGGTCTGCAGGGTCCCCAGCCGGGCCGCGTCGCCGCAGTCGAGGACGATGGCCAGGTCGTAGGGGCCCTCGCCCGGGGTGGCGACCAGGGAACCGGGCAGGGGCAGCCAGCCGTACTGGGGCGGGACCGGAGAATCGTTCACCAGGGTAAAGGTCTTGCCGAGCGCGGCCAAGAGCCAGCCCATGGCCGCGGTGGCGCCCAGGGCGTCGCCGTCCGGGGCGGCGTGGGCAGCCACCAGAAAGCGTTCGCCCTCCCGAATGCGGCGGACGATCTCACTCCTGGGGGTGGCCATAGACCATGTCCTCAAGGAAGGTGTCGCGGGCAAAGCGGAGTTCGGGCACGGATTTGAGGCGCAGCCGCTTCCCGAGCAGCGTGCGCAAAAAACCCTTGGCCTGGTCCAGGGCTTTTGCCGCCTCGGCCAGCCGAGCCGCGTCGCCGCTTAAGGTGTAGAGGACCTGGGCCACGGTGAGATCGGTATTTAAGGCCACACCGCTTATCGTGACCAGTTCCAGGCGGGGGTCGAATACGTCCTGGACCAGGGCCATGGCCAGTTCCTGGGCAATCTGATCGGCCAGGCGGGTGGAGCGGCGCGAAGAGGCGCGTTTCATGCGGACGTCCGTTTCTTCAAAGCGTTAGAATCTCGATGTCTTCGTCGATCAGTTCGGCGTCGGTGGCGGCCTCGGCCATGGACAGGGCCTTTTGCAGCTGGCTTCTGGCGTAGACGGCGTCGCCCGACACCAGGGCCACGGCCAGAACCAGCGTGTCCCAAGCGTCCTGCCTGGCCACTTCGGCGGCGGACACGTTGAATTTGTTGCGCAGCTTCTGCTTGAGGCTTACGGCCACGCGGCGTTTGCCCTTGAGGGAATCGTTGCCGTGCAGGGCAAAGTGCAGGGTGAGGATGCCAACGACCATGACGCGCCCGTCCCGTCCGGCAAACCGGTTCCGACCTGGGGGACGGGCGCCGCCCGCCCCCCAGGGGCGGTTACAGGGTGGCCTTTTCCTCCACGGACTCGAAGGCCTCGATAACGTCGCCTATCTTGATGTCGTTGTAATTTTCCAGGCCCACGCCGCACTCGTAGCCCTTGGTCACTTCTTTGACGTCGTCCTTGAAGCGCTTAAGGGACGTGAGCTTGCCGGTGTAGACCACCACGCCGTCCCGGACCAGTCGCACCCCGGCGTTGCGGGTGAGCTTGCCGTCGAGCACGCCGCAGCCGGCCACGATGCCGATCTTGGGCACGCTGAAGGTCTCGCGCACCTCGGCCTGGCCGAGATACTGTTCGCGGATGACCGGGGCGAGCATGCCGGACATGGCGTCCTTGATCTCGCCGACGAGCTTGTAGATAATGTCGTAGAAGCGGATGTCCACGCTCTCGTGCTCGGCCATCTCCTTGACCTTGATGGTCGGACGCACGTTGAAGCCGATGATGATGGCGTCGGAGGCCGAGGCCAAAAGGATATCGGACTCGGTGATGGCGCCGGCACCGGCGTGGATGATCTCCACCTTGACCTTTTCGGTCGAGAGCTTGTGCAAGGCGTCGGCGATGGCTTCGAGGGAGCCCTGGACGTCGGCCTTGAGCACGAGGTTTAGGGTCTGGGCCTCGGCGTCGGGCTTGCTGGCCAGGAAGGTTTCCAGCGTGACCTTGGAGGCCTTGCCCAGCTCGCGTTCGCGCTGCTTGGTGGCCCGGCCGTCGGCGATGCGGCGGGCGACCTTTTCGTCCTCAAGGCCGGCAAAGGACTCGCCGGCTTCGGCCACGCCCTCGAAGCCCTGGACCTCGACCGGCATGGCCGGTCCGGCCGACTTGATCTTGCGGCCCTGGTCGTCGAAGAGCGCCCTGACCCGGCCGGAGAAGACGCCGCAGACGAAGGCGTCGCCCTGATGGAGCGTGCCTTCCTGGATGAGCACCGTGGCCACCGGGCCCCGGCCCTTGTCCAGGCGGGCTTCGATGACGTGGCCCCGGGCGCGCTTGGCCGGATTGGCCTTGAGCTGCAGCACCTCGGCCTGGAGCAGGATCATTTCGAGCAGCGCGTCCAGACCGATCTTCTGTTTGGCCGAGACGTTGGCGAAAATGGTTTCACCGCCCCATTCCTCGGGCACGAGCCCCAGGTCGCCGAGTTCCCGCTTGACCCGGTCCGGGTTGGCGTCGGGTTTGTCGATCTTGTTGACGGCGACCACGATGGGAACGCCGGCGGCCTTGGAATGGTTGACCGCCTCGCGTGTCTGATCCATGACGCCGTCGTCGGCGGCCACGACCAGGACCACGATGTCGGTAATCTGGGCGCCGCGGGCGCGCATGGCCGTGAAGGCCTCATGGCCGGGGGTGTCCAGGAACACGATGTCGCCCCGGGCGGTGCTCACATGATAGGCGCCGATGTGCTGGGTGATGCCGCCGGCCTCGCCCGAAACCACGTTGGTGGCCCGGATGGCGTCCAAAAGCGAGGTCTTGCCGTGGTCGACGTGGCCCATGATGGTGACCACCGGCGGACGCGGCTTCAGGTCCTCGGGCGAGTCCGCCTCGGAGGCGATCAGGTAGTCGTCCTCGGAAAAGCCGAATTTCTCCACCTCGAAGCCGAACTCGGAGGCGGCCAGGGTGGCCGTCTCGACGTCGAGGGACTGGTTGATGGTGACCAGCGCCCCCAGTCCCAAGAGCACCTTGATGAGGTCCTGGGCTTTGGCCCCCATCTGGCGGGCCAGATCGGAGACGCGGATGGTTTCTTCCATACGGATCTTGCGCTTGGCGGCCTTCATGGTCTGGGCGCCGGCGTCGATCTTGGTGGGCAGAAATTCCTCGTGGGATTTCTTCCGCTTGAATTTGGAGCCGCCGCGACCGCCCGTGCGGTCCTGAATTTCACCGACCTTGCGCTTGCCGCCCTTGCCGGCGCCCAGGCCGCCTCTGCGGCGGGCTTCCTCTTCGGACGTCTTGGCCGTGAATTCCACGACCCGGCGGTCCTTCTTGCGCTTTTTCGAAGCGTCCTCGGGCACGGCCGCGGGCATGCCGGGCACGGGTCTGCCGGTCGGCCGCGGCGCCCCACCCGGGGTGAAGCGCGGCGCTCCCGCCGGCCGGGCGCCGCCCGGACGCGACGGTTCGGCCGGAGTCCTGACCGTCCCGGGGGCGGGCGCCTTTTTCGGCTCCGGCATGGAAATGATGCGGACCTTCGGGGTGACCGGTTCGGGATGGCGGCTTTTCTTGCGGCGCTTGTCCCCGGTCTCGGCCGGCGTTTCGGCGGGCGTCGCCGGGGCAGGCGGCTCGACGGCGGCCGGGGCCGGCGCCTGTCCGGTCGTTTCGGCGGACGCCTCGGGCGCGGCGGGGGCAGGCGTGTCCTGGGCCGGGGGGAGGGGCTCCGCGGTTTCGCCGGCGGTCGTCTGTTCGGGGACGGGGGGCGTCTCCGGTTCCTCGGTGGCGGCCTTTGCCTGTTCGGGTTCCGCCGTGGCCTGAACCGCGGGGGCGGCCGGTTCCTCGGGCGCTTCGGGCCCTGCGGCCGGTTGTTCCGCCGGAGACCGGTCTTCCGCCGGTTCGGTGGCGGCGGGGCGTATCACCCGGGCCGTCTCCGCGACGGTCTCGGGCGGCGTTTCGGGGGCCGGCGCCGGTGCGGCGGCTTCGACCACGGGAGTCGGTTCGGGGGGGGCGGGCTGGGGGGCGGCGACCTTGCGGCGGCGAACGATCACGCCGGGCTGTACTTCGGTGTCGATGACCTGGGTCCGGCCGGCTTCGCCCTGGCGAACACGGGCGCGCACCTGATCGGCTTCCTCGTCGGTGAGCGTGCCCATCTGGCTTTTGACCTGAATGCCGAGTTCGCGCAGGATTTGCAGCATCTCTTTGTTGCCGACGCCGAGATCCTTGGTCATGTCCTTGATTCTGATCTTATTCACTTAGACCCCCCCCTCCGGCGCCTGGACCGCCCGGAGTATTTCAAAAATTTCTCGGCGCATTCGGGGTTGGCGCAGAGATAGTGCCCCCGTCCGGGGAGTATGGCCCGGGGATCGGGCACGAGACCATCCTGACCGTCCGGCGCGGACACGTGCCGGGACAGGGCGGTCTTGGCAAAGCGGCCCCGGCAGATCACGCACATGCGCATGGGAGGGCCGGCATGGTGCGGCGTTGCGTTTGACTTCATCCGTTCGTATCCGTCTCCGGGGTTTCCAGGGCTGGGGTCTCGCCCTCCGGTGGAGTGTCTTCGGCGGCGACTGTTTCCTCCGCCGCGGCGGCGACCGACGGGGCGATGAGCTTCATGGCCGCGCGCAGATCGTCGCGTTTGGACGGGGTCATGCCGGCAATGGCATCGATGGCCTCGTCCGGGGCGTCGATCAGTTGCTCCATGGACTCGAAGCCGGCGGCCAGAATGTTGTCCACCGGAATTTCGGCCACGCTGGCCAGTTGTTCCAAAAATTTCTTCGAGGCGTTGGCCTCGCGGAAGCGCGATTCGGTGAAGATGTCGATCTTCCAGCCCAAAAGCTTGGCGGCCAGTTTGACGTTTTGCCCCTTGCGGCCGATGGCCAGATTGAGCTGGTCGTCGGAGACCACCACTTCCAGGGCCTTGTCGTCCTCGTCCACGGAGATGCGGGTGACCCGGGCCGGGGACAGGGCGTTGGCGGCATAGGTGGCGATTTCGGGGTTCCAGACCACGATGTCGATGCGTTCGCCGCGCAGCTCCTGGACGATGTTCTGGATGCGCGAGCCCCGGATGCCGACGCAGGCGCCCACCGGATCGACGTCCCGGTCCTTGGAGATGACGGCCACCTTGGCCCGGGAGCCCGGATCGCGGGCCACGCCCACGATCTTGACCGTGCCGTCGGAGACTTCCGGCACCTCGCGGGCGAAAAGGGTCTTCATGTAGTCGGCATGGGTGCGCGACACGAGGATCTGGGGGCCGCGCCCGGAGGGCAGCACTTCGATGATATAGGCCTGGACGCGGTCGCCGCGCTTGTAGCGCTCGCGGGGGATCTGTTCCTCCTTGGGCAAAAGCGCCTCGGTGCGGCCGAGGTTGATGATCCAGCCGGCCCGGTCGCGGCGCTGGATGATGCCGGAAATGATCTCGCCCTTGCGGTCCTTGTATTCCTCGTAGATGATCTCCTGCTCGGCGTCGCGCATGCGCTGGATGATCACCTGCTTGGCGGACTGGGCCGCGATGCGTCCCAGGTCCTCCACGGTCAGCTTGAAGCCCATCTCGTCGTTGAGGGCCACATTGGGGTCGATGGCCTGGGCGTCGGACAGGCAGATTTCCGCCGCCGGGTCGGCCACGTCATCGTCCTCCACCACGACCTTGAACTGATAGACTTCGATCTCGCCCTGTTCGTCGTTATAGCTGACCTCGACGTCGAGATTCTCACCGTATTTGCGGATGACCGAGGAGCGCACGGCCTCTTCCAGGGTATCGATCAGCAAGTCGCGGTCGATGCCTCGATCCTTGCTGATCTGATCGATGGCTTTCTTCAGTTCCGTCATGGGGTTACCTCCGAGGTTCCGGACGGGGCGCCACCTTCGCCGGCTCCTCTTTCGGAAATGGCGTCAAGGGCGTGAATGAGGCGGATTCTTTCCGCCTCGGCGAAATCGAACGACAGGACATAGGCCTTGGGTCCCGGGTCGACGGTCATGGCCACCCGGGTGCCGTCGGCGGCCGCGAGCACACCCCTGAACTTCTTGCGACCTTGCCGGGGCGCGGTCAGCTTGACCTCGATTTCCCGGCCGACATAGCCGGCCAGCTGCTCCGGCTCGAAAAAGAGCCGGTCCAGGCCGGGCGAGGACACTTCCAGCACGTAGGGGCCGTGAAAGATGTCATCCACGTCGAGCAGGGCCGAAAGCCTGCGGCTGACGGTGGCGCAGGCATCCACGGTCACGCCCTGCCGTTCCGCCGTGCGCGGCGTGTCCGGGGCCAAGTCGAGAAAAAGGCGCGCCACCTGTCGGCGGCCCGATTGTGCGAGCTCCACGCCCCACAGGACCAGGCCCATGGAGGCGAGACAGGGCGCGGCGAGCGCTTTGAGCTTTTCCGTCACGACGCTTTCGTGGTGCATGTCGTCCTTTGTCAGCAAAAAAAAAGTGGACCGATCGTCAGGCCCACCTTGTCACGACAACCGTTCGGTTGGGAGACTCAGGGTGGAGCGGGCGACGAGGATCGAACTCGCGACACCAAGCTTGGGAAGCTTGTACTCTACCAGCTGAGCTACGCCCGCTCGAATGGTAGGGAATACCATTTCATCCGGATTTGTCAAGCCCTGGCCTGCCGGCGCCTCGAAAGGCCGCTCCGCCGTCCGCCCGCCGCCGCCCGGAAGCGTGGCCTGGATGTTGCAACCCCCTGGCCCGAGGAGGACCGCACCCATGGAAATGAGCATGTACAGCGCGGTTTTCGGGGCCCTCTCCACCGAATTGCGACTGAACGTCTCCGCCAATAATTTGGCGAACGTCAATACCACCGGCTACAAGCGGGACCGGGTTTCCTTCGAGGACACCTTCGCCCGTTTCGCCCATGATTACCACGCCGATCCCCGGACCGACCTGCGCCAGGAGGAGATCTTCCCCCGGGCCGACGTCATCGCCAAGCCTCGGCTGGCCGAGCAGAAGATCGACTTCTCCCAGGGGCCGCTGACCCTGACCGGCAATCCCCTGGACCTGGCCATCCAGGGGCCGGGCTTTTTCAAGGTCCAAAACGGCGGCAGCACCTACTACACCCGAAACGGCGCCTTTCACCGTTCGCCCGACGGCCTGCTCGTCACGGACCAGAATTACCAGGTCCTCGGCAACGGCGGCCCCATCGACGTCCCCCAGGGCAAGAGCCTTTCCGTGGACGCCAAGGGCGGCGTCTACGTGGACGGCGCCCAGGTCGGGCAGATCGACGTGGTGGCCGTCCAAAATCCCGACGCCATGCAAAAATACGGCGCCAACCTCTATACGGCGGCCTCCGGCGGCCGGATCCAGGAAGGGGCCATGGACGAGGGCACGACCCAGCTGGCCCAGGGCTATCTGGAAAAGCCCAACGTCGAGGTGGTGGAGGAAATGGTCAGCATGATCGAGACCCAGCGCACCTTCGAGGCCTATCAGAAGGTCATGACCAGCTCCAACGAGCTGGATACCAAGGCCACCCGCATGGGCACCGACAAGTCCTAACGCGAGGCAAGGAGACATACCGCCATGATGCGATCCCTCTGGACAGCCGCCACCGGCATGGTGGCCATGCAGCTGCAAATAGACACCATGTCCCACAACCTGGCCAACGTGAACACCGTGGGCTTCAAAAAAAGCCGGGCCGAGTTCGAGGACCTCATGTACCAGACCCTCCAGGTGGCCGGCACCGAAACCGTCGGCGGCAACCGCCTGCCCACCGGCCTCCAGGTCGGCCTCGGCGTCAAACCGACGACGGTCCACAAGTTCTTCACCCAGGGCGACATGCAAAATACCGGCAACACCCTCGATGTGGCCATCCAGGGCGACGGCTTTTTCAAGGTCGACGTCAACGGCCGGGATCTCTACACCCGGGCCGGCTCGTTCAAGCTCAACCAGGACGGCATCATCGTCACCTCCAACGGCTATCCCCTGCAGCCGACCATCACCGTGCCCACGGAAACCAAGACCATCACCATCACGGAAAACGGACACCTGACCTGCCTGGACCAGAACAGCACGGAACTGGCCTCGGCCGATATCCCCCTCTACACCTTCATCAATCCGTCCGGGCTCAATGCCGAAGGCCGCAACATGTATTCCACCACCCAGGCCTCGGGCGACGCCCAGGAAGTGACCCCCGGCGACAAGAACGCCGGCACCCTGACCCAGGGCTATCTGGAAATGTCCAACGTGGAACTGGTGGACGAAATGGTCGGCCTCATCGTCGGCCAGCGGGCCTACGAGGCCAACTCCAAGTCCATCACCACGGCCGACGGCATGCTCCAGACGGCCATCAACGTGAAGCGGTAAGTCGCGGAGCGGAGGACGCCATGCAACGCCATTTTTCCCGTCGGATGCTGTTTGCCGCCCTGATGGCGGCCATGTTGCTGGCCGCGGCCTGGCCGGCCGGGGCCGCCCTGTGGCGGCTGACCGTCAAGGAGGCCGCCACGGCCGCCGGTCCGCGGGTGCTGCTGTCCGAAATCGCCGCCCCCCAGGGCGACATGCCCCGGGACGCCTGGGCCAGCCTCGGGGCCACCCCGCTGTGGTACTCCCCGAAGATCGTGGGCCGGGAAGTGGTGTTGCCCGCGGAAAAGGTCCTCGAAGGGTTGCGCTACTACCTGCGCGACGCGCCGGTGGAATTCGAGATGCCGAACCAGACGGTCATCATGCGCGGCGGCAAGGTTTTGTCGGGTGAGGAGCTTCGGGCCATGGCCGTCGAAACCTTGACACCCAAGGTCGAGGCCCTGGGGCCGGACGCCCGGCTCGCCTCGGTCTCCGTGCCGGACCACCTCTTCGTCGAGGACAGGGCGTCCGGCGTGACCGTGGAAACCGGGGACATCGTCCCGGGCAAGATCACCTTCCGCTTCGTGGTCGCCGTCGGCGGGGGCAAGGTGCTGCGCAAGATCATGGCCGAGGCCGCCATCGAGCAATGGTCCCGGGTGCCGGTGGCCGTGCGGCCGCTCAATCCCAAGGAGCAGCTTTCGCCCCAGGTCACCTACGTCCTGGAACGCCGCAGCCTGGTCGGCATCAAGGGCCAGGTCTTCGAGCCGGGCGACGGCGCGTGGCGCCTCCGGCGCGGCGTCGGCCAGGGCCAGATCCTCATGGCCGACGACGTGGAGCCCATGCCGCTCATTTTACGGGGCGAACAGGTGCGGCTGCTCTACCAGGGCCGGACGGTGCGCCTGACGCTGATGGCCGAAGCCGTCTCCGACGGCGCGGCCGGCGGCAAGATCACGGTGAAAAACCCGGGGAGCGCCCGGGAAATCGTCGGAATCGTTCGGGACAAGAACACGGTGGTGGTGCGCTGACGCCACGAAAGGATGCCATGTCATGAACGCCAAGCACCTCACTCCCCTGATCGTCGCCGCCCTGGTCCTGGCCGGCTGCTCGGCCGCCTCCAAGAAGGCCTCGCCCATGCCCCAGGTCACGCCCACGGTGGCCAAGGCGCCGCCGCCCGCGGAAAACCCGGGTTCGCTTTTCAGCCAGAACCAGCCCACCTTCCTTTTGGACGACACCAGGGCCCGGCGCGTCGGCGACATCCTGACCGTCAACATCGTGGATACCTCCAAGTCCGATCTGAAGGCCGAGACCAAAAACGACAAGACGGCCAGCAACCAGCTCGGCGTGGGCAACTATTTCGGCGGGAAAACCGTCTCCGGCAACCTGCTCGGGCAGCTCGGCGGCCCCTCCCTCGGCATGAAGGGCAAGACCGGCACCACGCCGCTGGTCAGCAACTCCACCACGGACACGTTCCAGTCCAAGGGCGAAACCAAGCGTGAATCCGCCGTCACCGCCTCGGTCGGCTGCCGCATCGTCAATATCCTGCCGGGTGGCGTCATGCAGGTGGAAGGCGCCCGGCAGACCAAGGTCAACAACGAGAACCAGATCATCGTGATCAAGGGACTGGTCCGGCCCATCGACGTCGGACCCAACAACACCGTGCCGTCCACCCAGCTGGCCGACTGTCAGATCGAATACTACGGCGAGGGCGACCTGGCCGACCGGCAGCGCAGCGGCTGGCTCACCCGGATTTTGGACAACGTCTGGCCGTTTTGAGGAATCCTTTCATGGAGCGTAAGGACATGTGCCCGACAAACTTGCACCGCGCCATGCGCGCGACCCTGCAGGCCGCCCTGGTGGTCGTCTGCTGCCTGATCCTGGCCACCCCGATGGCCCAGGGCGCCCGTATCAAGGATATGGCCCAGGTTTCGGGCATGCGGACCAACCAGCTCGTGGGCTATGGCCTGGTGGTGGGGCTTTCCGGCACGGGCGACAAGAGCGGCTCGGACTTCACGGTCCAGTCCATCTTCAACATGCTCGACAAGATGGGCGTGCGCGTGGACAAGACCACGCTCAAGCCCAAAAACGTGGCCGCCGTCATGGTCACGTCCCAGATGCCGGTTTCGGCCAAGCCGGGCGGGCGGTTGGACGTCACCGTGTCCTCGCTCGGCGATTCGTCGAGCCTTTTGGGCGGCGTGCTCTTGGTGACGCCGTTAAAGGGCGTGGACGGCAACATCTACGCCATTGCCCAGGGGTCGCTTCTGGTCGGCGGCGTCTCGGCCCAGGGCGCCGGAACCTCGGTGTCCAAAAACATCACCACCGTGGGCCTGATCCCCGGCGGGGCCAACGTGGAGCGGGGCGTGGCCTTCTCCTTCAACGACCAGCCCGGTCTGACCCTCACCCTGCGCACCCCGGATTTCTCCACGGCCACCCGCATGGCCAAGCGCATCAACGAGGTCACGGGCTCGGCCATGGCCTCGGCCCTGGACGCCGGCACCGTGCGGCTGGCCGTGTCGCCTACCAATCAGGGCAACCTGGCCCAATTCATGGCCTCCATCGAGAACATCGACGTCACCCCGGATGCCCGGGCCCGGGTGGTGGTGGATGAAAAGACCGGCACGGTGGTGCTCGGACAAAACGTCCAGATTTCCCCGGTGGCCGTCACCCACGGCAACCTTCAGATCCAGGTCCAGGAATCGGCCGACGTGTCCCAGCCGCTGCCGTTCTCCCAGGGCCGGACCGTGGTCACGCCCCAGACGAATATCGGCGTCAACGAGGAGAACCGCAAACTCAAGATGATCGAAGGCGCCACCCTGCAGGAGCTGGTCGAGGGCTTAAACGCCTTGGGCGCCACGCCGCGCGATTTGATCAGCATCCTGCGCACGCTGCAGACCTCGGGCGCCCTGGCCGCCGACCTGGAGGTCAACTAGCCATGTCCCTGTCTCCGGCCACGGCCGAGATGGCCGCCAACGCCGCGCTGCAAAGCGACGTGCAGCAGAAGTTGCGCGTGGATGCGTTAAACCGGGCCCTGGCCGGAGGGCCGTCCAAGGAGAAAAAGCTGCGCGAGGCCTGCGAAGGCTTCGAATCGGTGTTCTTGTCCCGGCTTTTTAACGAAATGCGGGCCACCGTCCCCAAGGGCGGCCTGCTGCACGGCCAGTACGAGGACCAGTATTACTCCATGTTCGACAAGGCCCTGTGCGACAAGATGGCCGCGTCCGGCGGCATCGGCCTGGCCGACATGATGTACCGGCAGTTGCGGGGCCGGGTCCTCGGCGACACTGCCGGCGCGGTCGCCCCGGGCGACACGGTGCCGGCCAACCGCACCGAAGGCCTTCCCTTCGCCACCGACCGCCTGCCCGTGTCCGCGGCGGGCATCAACCGGTCCGCCACCCCGATCCTGAACCAGGGCTTCGCCCTGCCGGGATCGCCCCTGGCCGCCAGCCATGCCCCGACCCGGGACCTCGGCGTCGAAATGGAGGCTGCCGCCCAGGCCGCCACGCCCATGGCCGCCCCGGTGGCCGGGCAGATTTCATCCGAATACGGCTGGCGCGAGGACCCGTTCAAAAGCGGCAAGGGCTGGCACGCCGGCATGGATATCGCCGCGGCCGAGGGCGATCCGGTGTCCGCCTGCTGGAATGGCACGGTTGTTTTTGCCGGGGTGAAGTCGGGCTACGGCAATGTGGTGGAAGTGGCCCATCCCGGAGGATGGAAGAGTATTTACGGGCACTTGCGTCGCTATTCCGTCCGGCCCGGCGATACGGTCCGGGCTGGCGGAAAAATTGCAGAGGTTGGCAGTACCGGGCGTTCCACCGGGCCGCATCTGCACTTCGAACTCCGGCATGGCCAGGACACGGTGGACCCCGAAGGGGTGCTGGCCCAGGCCGGCCTGGTCCAGGCTTCCCGTTAAGACGCCGTTATTGCGGCATGTTAGGAGGGATCTCATGATAACAAGGATTCTCGCCAACCTCGGACGGCAGAGGCGCGCCCTGGCACTTTTGGAAGAACTCCTTGGGGAAGAATTTTCCCTCCTGGCCAAACGCGACGCCCAAGGCGTCAGTTCCCTGGAATTCTCCATCCAGGAGCTTTTGCGCCAGATCGGCGGCGAACGCACCAGCCTGCGCCGGCAGTATGCGGCCGTGGACCGTTCGGCCAGGCGCCTGACCGATCTGCTGGACCGTTTCTCTCCCGAACAGCGGGAGGAGGCCGCCGCCCTGGTCGCCGCCCTCGACCGGATCGAAAAGCGCTGTTCCACCCTGGCCTCGCGCAACTATCAGATGGCTCTCGGCCTCTACGATACGACCAAGAGCTGCCTGGACCACCTGCAGTCGCATCTCATTCCGAAGAAGGCGGTCTACGGTTCCAGGGGACGTCTGGATGCCGCCGTACCGAGCCCGGGGCGCGTCGACGGGAGGTGCTAGATGTCCGGCATCAGTTCGCTGCTTTCCATAGGGAAATCAGCCCTCAATGCCTCCCAGGTGGCCTTGCAGGTCACGGGCGACAACATCGCCAATGTCGATACCGATGGCTACAGCCGCCAGAGGGTGAAGCTGGTCAACGGGACCTACACCAGCGGCGTCGACGTCGATGGGGTGACCCGCTCCTATGATTCCTTCGTGGAGGCGCAGTATCTGGACAAGATTTCCGCCAGGGAGCGCTGGAGCGCCCTTTATACGGGCCTGACCGGGGTGGAGAGCCTGTTCAACGAATCCAATACGAGCGGCATCAACGCCGCCATGTCCAACTTCTTCTCGGACTGGGGCAACCTGACCAGCACCACGGCCAGCAATGCCTCCATCACCGCCATGCTGCAGGGCACCCAGACCCTGGCGAGTCTGTTGCGCTCGGCCGCAAGCACTCTCGCTTCCACCAAAAGCGACACCCAGTCCGCCATCTCCGCCAATGTGGGCACCCTCAACTCGCTGTCCTCGGCGATCGCCGATCTCAACAAGAAGATCGACGCCTCCACCGAGGGCACCGAGGCCTACAACAGCCTGCTCGATTCCCGCGACGCCCTGATCGAGCAAGTGTCCGCCCTGGTCGACGTCAACGTCGTGGACAACGGCAGCGGGAATCTTTCCGTCTACCTCGCCTCGGGGCAGACGGTGGTTGACGGCACCACCGGCTTCACCTTCTCCTACGAGCAGGGCCAGACGGTCCGCCAGCTTTCCTCCACCTCCATCGCCAACAAGTCCGACGTCCAGTGCTACTCCTCCGGCACGGATTCCTCGGAATACACCATCAAGGTGGTCAGCAACGGCGGTGTGGGCAGCGGCGCCGCCTTCGAGGTCTCCCTGGACGGCGGCAAGACCTGGCTCACCGACGACGACGGCAAGGTCCTCACCTATTCGGCCAATGCCGAGGACGGCAAGGTCACGGTGGGCGATCTGGAAATCTGGTTCGGCACCACCAGTAACGCCGGCAGCAGCCCGACCAGCGATCTGGAGGTGGGCGACACCTTCACCCTCGTCCCCAAGAAGGCGCTCTATTGGTATACTTCGGCCGGCACGCCCGAGCTTATTTCTCCCCAGCAGTATGCCGACGGCACGGACAACGCCCGACGGCTGACCGGAGGCACGTTGTGCGGCGAACTGGAGCTGGCCGACACCTATGTCGGCGGCTACCGGGACAGCCTCGACTCCCTCACCCAGAGCATGATCTGGGAGATCAACCGCATCTATTCCCAGGGCACCGGCAGCGAGGCCAACGCGTCCTGCACCGGCACCTACAGCGTGACGGACACGACGGCGGCCCTGGGCGACTCGGCCTCGGGCCTGGTTTTCGGCAGCCGGCTTACCTCCGGGGCCTCCATGTTCTATCTCTACGACGATTCGGGCACCATGGTCTCCAGCGCTTCCATCACCCTCGATCCGACCACCGATTCGCTTGAGGATGTGGTCGGCAAGATCAACAGCGCCTTCGGCGGCAAGCTGACCGCTTCCATCGTCAACGGCCAGATTTCCCTCAACGCGTCGAGCGGCTATGAATTTCGCTTCGGGGACGACACCTCGGGACTGTTCGCGGCCCTGGGCGTCAACACCCTGCTCACCGGCTCGTCGGCCTCGGATGTGGCCATCAATAGCACGGCCACCTCGGATATCGGCATGGTCTGCATCGGCCATGTGGGCACGAACGGGCTGGTGGCCTCCGGCGACACCACCACGGCCTCGGCCCTGGCCGCCCTCGAAACCACCACGGTTTCGTTCACGATCAACGGCAAGACGGTGGCCAACCAGACGCTGGGCGATTATTACGATACGCTGACCGGCACGGTCGGTTCGGATACGTCGTCCGCCAAGTATCAGTACACCTACCAGGGCACCCTGGCCTCGTCCCTCCAATCGGATAAGCTGTCCGTTTCCGCCGTCAGCCTGGATGAGGAATTGACCAACCTCATCATGTACCAGCATGCCTATCAGGCGGCGGCCAAGCTCATCAGCACGGCCGATTCCATGTTTCAGACCGTCTTGGCTATGAAAAGCTAGCCTCGGAGTCCCCCATGGTCATGCGCGTTACCCAGCAAAGCCTTTACGGCACCGTCATTCGGCAGGCCAACTCCACGCTGCTCGATCTTGTGGAGACCAACCAGCAGATCTCCACCGAAAAGCGTATCAACAAGCCGTCCGACGATCCTACGGGCACGGTGACCGTCCTCAACACCCGCTCCGACATCAGTCGCCTCACCCAGTACCAGAGCAACATCACCCAGGCCTCGGGCTGGCTGACCCAGGAGGACGATACCCTGTCCTCGGTCAACACGCTGGTGACCAGCATCAAGGTCCTGGCCCAGCAGGCGGCCACCGGCTCCATGACCGACAGCAACCGGTCGGAAATCGCCACCCAGGTGCGGCAGTACTTCGAGCAGCTCATCTCCCTGGCCAACACCACCTACAGCGGCCAGTCCCTGTTTTCCGGCCAGAAGACGGATACCGAAGCCTATTCGGAATCCCTGTGGATGACCTCGAACGACGACACGTTCGACGCGGCCGTGGCCTCCAACGGCGGTTTCACCATCTCCGGCGACGCGGACTATACCGTGCTCGTGCAGTTCTCCAGCTCCAACGCCGCCACCCATCAGCCGTCCTTCCGCTATTCCCTGGACGGCGGCCACTCCTGGGTCAGCAACGCCACCTACGCCACCTCGCCTTCGGCCGACAGACAGATCTTGAATCTCGGCAGCGGGCTGACCGTCGAGATCCCCAACGCGGCCCTGGATACGGTGACCTCCTCGTCGACGACCAACGACGCCGCCGGCACCTGGCTGTGGATACGGCCGACCGCCGTCTACCAGGGCAACGACAACGACACCGTGACCGTCACCTCGGCCAACAACAAGACGGTGACGGGCAGCGCCTCGGGGACGTTTTCCAGCAATGTGGTGGTGCGGGTGGATGGCGACACCAGTTTCGCCAGCGGTTCCACCTTTTCCTATTCCTACAGCCTGGACGGCGGCAGTTCCTGGGTTTCGGGCAACACCTCGGGCGTGTGCGACGGCTCCAACGCCACTCTGACCGTGCCCGGCGGTATTTTGACGCTTTCGGCCAACGGCGGCTCCCTGTCCTCGGGCAGCGAATTTTTCATCCAGCCGAGCACGGCCGATATCACCATCGCCATTTCCGACTCCGATTCGGTGGTGGTCAACGGGGTGGGCAAGGACATTTTCGGCGGGGTGTACCAGGCGACCGGGGCGAGCAACGCCTCGGCGGTCACGTTCAGCGGCTCGGACGCCTCCAATCTGTTCGAAACCGTGGGCAAGCTGATCGGTTACCTGGAGACCAACAACGAGGACGGCATCGGGGACTGCGTGAAAGACCTGACGGCATCCCAGGAACGGATCGTCAATGTCTCGACCAGCGTCGGCGGCAAGGAAAACCGGGTCAGTTCCGCCAAAACCGTGGTGGAGACCCTGTCGGACAACGCCACCACGACGCTGAGCCATGTGGAGGACGCGGACATTACCACGCTCATCACCAAGCTCGCCCAGCAGGAATTGGCCTACCAGGCGGTGCTCAAGTCCTCGAGTATGGTCATCAACATATCTTTGCTGAACTATATTTGAGGCAGGCGGCCCGATGCCGTTGACAAAAACGGGTTACGGCGGGTAAGACTGTTTGTAACAAGGCGCGATGACGGTATTTTTCCGCGTCACGAACCACAAGTGGGGGCCTGGGCGTTCATGCTCATTTTGACCCGAAGACCAGGCGAAAGCCTGCACCTGGGCGACCATATCAAGATCACGGTCCTGGGCGTCCAGGGCAAGCAGATCAAGATCGGGCTCGAAGTGCCCGATGACATGCAGGTGTATCGGGAAGAGGTCTATCTCAGAGTGCTGGAGCAGAATCGGCAGGCGCTTTGCGCTTCCGATTCCGATGTCCTGGCGGCGGCACGGTTATGGCCAAAAAAGACGAACGAGTAATTGAGACGCGCCTTGGGCGCGTGCGTCTGCCCGAGAATCAGGTCCTGTCCTTCCCGCGAGGGCTGATCGGCTTCATGGGCCATAAGGAATTCACCTTGCTGCAGGTCAGGGAGGAGTCTCCCTTTCTGGTCCTGCAAAGCCTGAGCGACCCTTCGCTGGGTTTGCTGGTGGCTGATCCCTACCTGTTTTTGACCGACTACGAGGTGGTCATCGGCGAGGCCGATCTCCGGGCGCTCGGCGTCGACTCCCGGGAGCAGGTCACCGTCCTGGTGACGGTCACCATCCCCCAGGGCATGCCCGAGCGCACCACCCTCAATTTAAGCGGTCCCATCGTCATCAACAATGCGGCCCGCATCGGCATGCAGATTCCCCAGACCGAGGGGCGCTATCCCAGCCATTTCACGCCGGGCATGACCCCTCCCGGAAAAAAGAACGCCTCCCGGGCCGCTTCTCACGACCAGGAAGGCGCTTCGGTCACTTCCGATACGCCGAAGGATGCGGACTAGCCGAACAGGTCCGACTCCATCGTCAGCATCTTCTCGGCGATCTTTGTGGAATCCGGCTGATAGGTTCCCGCTTCCACCTGGGCCTTGAGCGAGGCCACCTTGTCCGCCCGGACATCCGGGGCGTCTTGTGCGTCCTTGGTCGCCTGGGAAACGAGCTTGGCGTTGTCGGAAAGCGTCACCCGGTCCGTGCTGGTCGCTTGGCTGGCCTCGCTGCCGGAACCCTTGCCGGTTGCGCCGGCGGACTCGCTGGCGTCGCTGCGTCCGAGACGGTCCTGTCCGTATGTCTGATTGAGTCCGAGTATCTTCATATCCATGGGGTGCCCCCCTCCGCGTCTTTCCGTTACCGTTCTTATCGGCAGCGGGGCGTCCAGAATTTAGAGCATGGTTTCATCGACTTTTTCCAGGGCCAGATCCCACAGGCGCTTTAAGATGGCGCTTTTTTCTCCGCCCGTAATGGCTGTGGGCCCCTCGGGGGCATCCAGCCGGAGTATCTGCATTTCCTGTTCCTCGGGCGGGTAGGCGAAGGCGATCCCAAAGCCGAGTTCCTCTTCCAGGGCGGCCTTGATATCCTCCACCACGGGGGAATCCGAGCCGGTCACCACGCAGTTTTCGACGATTTCGGCCGCCACCCGCCGGACCAGATCCTGGCGTTTGGCTTCCCGGGCGGCCCGTGCTTCCGCGTCTTCCTCGGCGGTCGGGACCGGCCGCAGCAGCCGGCGGTAGCGGGCCAAGCGCCTGGCCGTGGTCACCTGCCGTCCGTATGTCCGCAACATGGCGCGGACAGGATAAGGTGTCGCGGTCAAAGCGTCTCGCTCCTTCTCTTACTCCATATCGGATTTTCTGATCATACCTTTAGATCCAAGACAAGGGAAATTGCGGTCGCGCCCCCTTTCCCGAAGAGGAAGAGGCCTCCGGCGGCCGGGGGCATGATGCCCCCGGACCCCTCGCACCGAGCCAAGTTGCAAAAATACGACCCGCCGCTCAGGGGGCCCGGGGGGATGATCCCCCCGGCAGGTCCAGGGCGGCGCCCTGGCGGTGAGGGTCCGGGAGAGGCGGAGCCTCGCCCGGCCGCCGGAGGCAGCTCTCGACCGGTCCGTTTCTTGTGCCGGAGAGGGGATTGCCGTATACCTCCCCGGATTCGATCGGAGCCGGGAATCCCCCGAGGAGGCGCATGGGCACGACGCGCAATGTCAGGACGGTTTCCATTCTTTACAAGTCCGGACACGACCAGGCCAGGGGCTTGGCCTGGACCGTGGCCGACTGGCTGGTCGCCCGGGGGCTGACCGTCCTTATCCGGGAAAACGCGCTTGAGGCGGTCACGGTGGTGGCTCCGGCCGGGGCCATGCTGACCGCGCCTCCCGGGCTGACCGTGGTGCTCGGCGGCGACGGCACCATGCTGGCGGCCGCCCGGCAGAGCGCCGTGGACCAGGTGCCGCTGTTCGGCATCAACCTTGGCCGCGTGGGCTTCATGACCGCCGCCGGGCTGGATGATTGGCCGGAGCGCCTGGCCGAGATCCTCGACGACGGGTTCACCGTGGCGCGACGCATCCTGCTCGATGTGGCCGTCATCCGGAACGCCGCGACCGTCTTTACCACCACGGCGGTCAACGACGCGGTGGTCAGCCGCGGGGCCATGGCCCGGCTGGCCTCCTTCGAGGTCAGCCTCGGGGACGCCGATATCTGCACCCTGCGGGCCGACGGCGTGGTGGTGTCCACGCCCACGGGCTCCACGGCCTATTGCGTTTCGGCCGGCGGACCGCTCATCCACCCGGACCTGGACGTCCTGTGCGTGGTGCCGATCTGTCCGTTTTTAAGCGATTTCACTCCGGTGGTGGTGCCCTCCCGGGCCACGGTGCGCCTGGCCCTGTGCGCCCCGGAGACCTCGATGTACTTGACCTGCGACGGCCAGGAGCTGTTCCCCCTGGATGACTGCGATCTGGTGACGGTGCGCCGCGCCGAGCAGACCTTTCAGTTGGCCCGGGGGAAGGGGAACGGCTATTTTGAAAAACTGCGGCTCAAGGGGTTCATCAACCGGCCATGACCGACGTCACGCCCGCCATGACCGCGGCCCCCGGCCGCATCCGGCGCTACGGCGAGGATCCGATCCTCGACGCCTGGCTGCTCCATTTCATGACCGAGAACCACCTGGAGCATTCCATCGATCCGGAGAATGCCACGCCGGAACAGCTCCGGTTCATGGTGGCCCTGCCGCCGGAGCAGATTTACATCCCCTGCACCGACGCGATGTTCGTCCGTCTTTCCGGCGACCAGGCCGACCCGGTGGTCCTGGACGAATATGCCGTCCAGCTCGACCGGGTGAATCGGCTCATCGACACGTGCGTGCCCGATGCCTACACCCGGACCAAGATACGCACCCTGTGCGAACTCAAGTACCGGCAGGCCCTGGTCAACCCCACCATCATCCCGTCCCGCCTGGCCAAACGGCTGTGCACCATCTTTCTCACCCAGTCCGGGCTGGACGACCCTTACCGGGAACGCAAGCGGCTCCATAATCGCCGGGCTTTCGCCCGCGTCCAGGATCCGGGGTTCAAGGCCATGCTCTACGCCGCTCCCGCCGCACCCCAGGTCGGCGGCATCCCCGAACAGCGCTTCGGCCTGGACTGCCTGGAGCTGGCCCGGCTGCTCGTGCTCGGCACCGTACCGGCCATCTGGGAAAGCGAGGACTGGCGGCCGGACCCCGCCCGGCTGGAACGCGACGTGGCTGCCCTGCCGGAGGGGTTCGGCCGGCTGACGGCCCTGCTCGATCCCAGGCGCGGCGGACCGCTCAAGATTCTTTTTTTGCCCGACGCCTCGGGCGGGGTGCTCTTCGACCTGCTGGCCATCCGGGCGCTGTTGCGCCTCGGGCATCGGGTGATCCTGGCCATGAAGGCCGGCTTTTACTTCGATGCCCCCACCATCTGGGACAGCGACAACGATCCCGTCCTGGATTCCGCCCTGGCCGGCGCTTATTTCCTGGACGAGCCGCACGTGGCGAAAAACGCCTTGCTCCAGGCCATCCGGGAAAATCCGCTCACCATCATTTCCGACGGCACCCGGGAACGCCTCAATCTCTACCGGGTCTCGGTGACCTTCGCCCGAGCCTGGAAGGAGGCGGACCTGATTCTGGCCAAGGGCGTGCTCAACCACCTGCGGTTAATCGACACCACGCAGCAATTTACCAGGGATATCGCGGCGTTTCATCGCGACGAGAGCGGCGTGCTCCGGCTGGATTTCAAGCCTCGGGCCGCCGGGGCGCGGTCGTTTACCGAGGCCGAGATCACGGTCAAGGCCGAGGAGATCATAAGCGGCATGCACGCGGCCAAGGCCGCCGGCAAGGCGGTCATGTTCTATAGCGCGATTATCGGTTCGATCCCCGGCCAGACCCGGACGGCCATCGCTCTGGTCACGGCCTTCGTGGCCAATTTGCGGGAGAAGATGGCCGGCACCTACATCATCAATCCGGCCGAGCACTTCGAGGAGGGCATGGACGCTGACGACTTGATGTTCATGTGGGAAAAGGTCCAGCGCAGCGGCCTGCTCGACGTGTGGCGCTTCCAGACCCATTTCGACATCGAAAAGAGCTTCGCCCTGCTCGGCCGGCCCATGCCGCCGGCCTGGGCCGGCAAGGACGCCACCTTCTCCACGGGCTGCACCAAGGAGATGCATATCGCGCTGTCCATGCAGGCCCGCCAGCCGGAGCTGCAAATCATCGGCCCCGACCCGCAGAAATTTTTCCGCCGCCGCGAATACGGCGTCGGGCGCTTCTTCGATTCCGCCATCAGCGGGCGGTAAGGCGCCTCCGGCGGCCGGGGGGAAGAGAAGAGGCCTCCGGCGGCCGGGGGCATGATGCCCCCGGACCCCTCGCACCAGGCAGGGGGCCTGGGGGGAACGATTCCCCCCAGCAGGTCCAGGGCAGCGCCCTGGCCGCCGGAGGCATATTAAGCGTTTCGTTCGTCCTTGGGCGTGTGGCTGGCCCGGAACACGACCTTGACCGGCGCCATCTTGATGCCGAACAGCTTGCGCAGGCCGTTTTCCAGATATCTGGCGTAGGAATCGCGCACCCGGTCCACGTCGCTGACGAAAAAGACGAAGGTCGGCGGCGCCTCGGCCGCCTGGGTCAGGTAGTAGAATTTGGCGCGGCGGCCGCTGATCATGGGCGGCTGATGCTTGTCCAGCACCTCGCGCATGGCCCGGTTGATGGCGCCGGTGCCCACCCGGATCTGGCATTCCTTGCGGATGGCCTCGGCCATGGGCAGCACCTTGCCCACGCCTTTGTTTTTCATGGCCGAAATGTAGAGCACCGGCACGTGGGGACAGATTTTGAGCTCGTCCTGGATGTCCTGGCGCAGCTTGCCCATGGCCGACTGGGGAATGGTGTCCACCTTGTTGACGGCCACCAGAAACGGCGTGCGCTCCTTGTCCAGGTAGGCGATCAGCCGTTTGTCCTGCACCCCGATCCCGCCGGTGGCGTCGATGACCACCACCGCCACCTCGGCCCGCTTGGCGCTGCCCAGGGCCTTGCTCACGCTGAAACGCTCCAGGCCGTCGGTGATGTGGGTGCGCTTCCTGACCCCGGCCGTGTCCACGAAGACGTACCGCTTCCCGTTCCGGATGACGGTAACGTCTACGGAGTCCCGGGTGGTGCCGGCCACTTCACTGACGATCAGCCGCTGCTCGCCGACGAGCGCGTTGATCAGAGAGGACTTGCCGGCGTTGGGTCGGCCCAGCACGGCCAGCCGCAAGCCGGCCTCGGGCGGGGCGGCGGCTGGTTCGGTCGTCTTTTCGGGAAGCAGCTTGGCGAGCGCCTCTTCCAGATCGCCCTGGCCATGGCCGTGGGCGGCGGAAATCGGCACCAGCGGGAAACCCCAGGCGTGAAAATCTCCGGTCAGAGCCGGCACGCGCTCCAGGCCGTCCACCTTGTTGACGGCCACCAGCACGGGCTTGCCCGTGCGGCGCAGCTTCTCGGCCAGCTCGTCATCCACCGCCGTGCGGCCCGCCTTGCCGTCCACCAAAAACAGCACCACGTCGGCCATGCGCATGGCGATTTCGGCCTGGTCCACAATGAGCCGGGCCAAGCCTTCCGGGGCGTCGAGGTCCATGCCGCCGGTGTCGATCAGGGTGGCCACCCGGTCGTCGAGCTCGACCACGGCTTCCAACCGATCGCGCGTGACGCCGGGCCGGTCATGGGTGATGGCCTGCTGCCGTCTGGCCAGACGGTTGAACAGGGTCGATTTGCCCACGTTGGGGCGTCCGACAATGGTAACGATGGGGGGCATGGTGTGTCTCCTTGGGGTGGAGGAAAGAAAAAAGATGCCTCCGGCGGCCGGGGCCGGACGCCCGGCTGGCAGGCAGGCTGCCCTCGGACCTCGCGCACGGTGCATGTCTCGCACCGTCCACCCAGAATTATTTCGTATAGAAAAATGGCCCCCACGCACAGGGGGTCTGGGGGGAATGATTCCCCCCCGGCGGGTCCAGGGCAGCGCCCTGGCCGCCGGAGGCATTCTTTTCCTTACGCTTCCCCGCGCAGCTTGGCGGCGATGTCTTTCGCGGCTTTTTCGCCCGACAGCAGCATGCCGCCGAAGATCGGTCCCATGCGGTAGGAGCCGAAGCTGGCGTTGGCCGCCATGCCGGTCACGTAGACGCCGGGGAAGATCTCCCGGGTGTTGGCCATGGTGTTGGCCTCGGCCACCTCGGCCCACATGGACTGTTCACCCTGGATGCCGCCCGAAGGGGTGGCGAGCCGGATGTCGTTTTTCCGCACCAGGGTCTTGAGCACTTCCACGGGATGGCCGGTGGCCTCGATCAGGTATCTGCAGCCGACCACCACCGGATCGACGTGCAGGCCGGCCATTTCCACGGGCGAGGAGTTGATGACCAGTCCGGTCACCCGTTTGGCGCCGTCCACTTCGCGCAGGACCACGTCCTCGACGCTGAGGCAGTTGAACACCTTGACGCCGGCCAGGCAGGCGGCCGAGGCCAGGGTGGTGGTGGCGGCCACGGCGTCGGCGGTGAAGTAGTTGTCGCGGAAGCGTTTGACCGGCACGCCCAGGTCGGTCAGCAGGTGGCAGCTTTCCTCCTGGACCACGATGACGTTCCAGGTCATGCCGCCGCCCCACATGCCGCCGCCGAGGGACAGCTTGCGCTCGAACAGGGCGACGTTGAACCCGTCGGCGGCGAGCAACCGGGCGGCGGTCAGGCCCGAGGGGCCGCCGCCGACGACGGCCACGTCGAGAGCGAGGCTCGATTTGAACTTGGTGAAATATTCCTGAAGGATGGCTTCGGTAATGATGCGTTCGTCCAGAGGCATGAAAGATGTCCTTGCAAAGGCTGGTGTTATTTGTTGCCGATGATGGCGCGGATGGAATCGCCATAGGGGGCGGTCAGCACGCCCCGTTCCGTGATGATGCCGCTGATGAAGTCCGCCGGAGTGATGTCGAAGGCGTAGTTGTACACCGGGACGTTTTCCGGCGTGATGCGGTGCTCGCCGATATGGGTGACTTCGTGGTCCGGCCGGGTTTCGATGGGGATATCCGCGCCGGAGGCGATGGTCAGGTCGAAGGTGGAGGCCGGGGCGGCGACGTAGAAGGGCACGCCGTGGGCCTTGGCCACAAGGGCCACGGTGTAGGTGCCGATCTTGTTGGCGGTGTCGCCGTTGGCGGCGATGCGGTCGGCGCCGACCACGACCTTGTGCACCAATCCCTGTTTCATGAGATGCCCCACGGCGTTGTCGCAGGCCACGGTCACCGGGATGCCTTCCTTGGCCAATTCATAGGCGGTCAGCCTGGCGCCCTGCAAAAAAGGCCGGGTTTCGTTGGCGATGACCTTGATGCGCTTGCTCTGTTCCCAGGCGGCCCGGATGACGCCGAGCGCCGTACCGTAGCCGGCCGTGGCCAGGGCGCCGGCGTTGCAGTGGGTCATGACCGTGTCGCCGTCGGCGAGCAGCACGGCGCCGTTTTTGCCCAGGGTCTTGTTGATTTCGACGTCCTCGGCCTGCAGATCCTGGGCCGCGCCGAAGAAGGCCGAGAGCAGGGTCTCGCGGGGGGCATCGGCCATGGCGGCCCACAGGTCGCGCATGCGCGAGACGGCCCAATGCAGGTTGACGGCCGTGGGCCGGGCCTGCTCCAGCTCGGTGAGCAGTTGCCGCAGGCGGTCGGCCCAGCCTTCGCCCGCCTCGCCGGCTTCCCGGACGGCCAGGCAGCAGCCGTAGGCGGCGGTGACGCCGATGGCCGGAGCGCCGCGGACCACCATGGTCTGCATGGCGTAGATGGTGTCGGCGGTGTTGCGGCACACGAAATATTCCTCGCGGTCCGGCAGAAAGCGCTGATCCAGCAGCACGAGGGCATGCCTGTCGGCGGAAAAGGCGATGTGGTCACTCATGGCGTGTACTATCCGTGGTGAAAGGCTTGGGGGAATGTCCGCGTCCCATGGCGGGCTTCCGGGAGGGACGTCCTTCCCGGCTGGGGCCGGAGCGGTGTTCCGGTCGGCTCATCCCAGTTTCTTGCGCAACAGTTCGTTGACCAGGGCGGGATTGGCCTGTCCCTTGGTGGCTTTCATGATCTGGCCGACGAAAAAGCCCATGAGCTTGGTCTTGCCGCCCCGGTAGGCCTCGACCTCGGCCGGATTGGCCGCGAGGACCGCGTCCACGGACTCCTCCAGGGCGGTGGTGTCCGAGATCTGGGCCAGACCTTTTTGGTGTACGTACTCGGCCGGGTCCGCGCCGTTGGCGTAGAGGTCCGGAAAGATCTGCTTGGCGATCTTGCCGGAGATGACGCCCTTGTCGATGAGGTCGATCAGCCCGGCCAGACCGGACGGGGGCAGCAGGCAGGCAAGCGGACTTTGGCCGGAGAGGTTGCACTCCCGTAACAGTTCGCTTTGCATCCAGTTGGCGGCTTTTTTGGGATCGGCCCCGGCCGCGACGGTCTGCTCGAAATAGTCGGCCAGGTCGCGTTCGGCCGTCAACACGTCGGCATCGTAGTCGGACAGGCCGAAATCCGTGACGAACCGGGCCCGTCTGGCCGCCGGCAGTTCCGGCAGCTCCGAGCGCCAGCGGTCCACGTCGGCGGCGGCCAGGGTCAGGGGCACCAGGTCCGGGTCCGGGAAATAGCGGTAGTCGTGGGCTTCTTCCTTGCCGCGCATGGAGGCCGTGCTGTTTTTGGCGGCGTCGAACAGGCGGGTTTCCTGGATGACGGGCAAGCCGTCGTCCAAAAGGTCGCCCTGCCGTTCCACCTCGTATTCCAGGGCCTTTTGCACGTGGCGGAAGCTGTTTAAATTTTTAAGCTCCGCCCGGGTGCCGAAGGCCGTCTGGCCGACCGGCCGCAGGCTCACGTTGGCGTCGCACCGAAACGACCCTTCCTCCATATTGCCGTCACAGACGTCGAGGTAGACCAGAATGGAACGCAGGGCCTTCAGGTAGGCCACGGCCTCCTCGGGACTGCGCATGTCCGGTTCGGAGACGATTTCGATCAGCGGCACGCTGGAGCGGTTCAGGTCCACGAAGCTCAGGTTTTCGGCGGCGGAGTGGATATTTTTCCCGGCGTCCTCTTCCATGTGGATGCGGGTGATGCCGATGCGTTTGTCCCGGCCGTCCACGGTGATGTCCACATGGCCGTGCTCGCACACCGGCTGCTCGTACTGGGAAATCTGGTATCCCTTGGGCAGGTCGGGATAAAAATAGTTTTTCCGGGCGAACACGGAGACCGGATTGATCCGGCAGCCCGTGGCCAGACCGGCCTTGACGGCGAATTCCACCACCTTGGCGTTTAAAACCGGCAGCACGCCGGGCATGCCGGAGCATACGGGACAGACGTTGGCATTGGGCGCATCGCCGAAGCGGGTGGAACAACCGCAGAATATCTTACTTTGCGTTCGCAAATGGGCATGCACCTCGAGACCGATCACTGTCTCGTACCTGGCCATGAGTCGCTCCTTGGGGGGGCCGGACCTGGGCATCCGGCACGGAAAGTTCGATCGGAATGTACCTCGGGGCGTCCGGCGGGTCAATGGCGGCGCCATTCATGGTTGCCGGCCGGAGGCTCCGTGGCCCGGTGTCCCCGGCAATCACGGACCTTTCTTTTCGTGCGCGGGGTCCGGCGGCAGCAGGTCGGCCAACCGGGCGGCCGGTCCCGGCCGCCGGAGGCAGCCTGTCGCTGCCGTTGTTTTCCCTGAGAATGCGGCCTGGTAGTCGAGCCAAGCCGCGACCCGATTGCGCCGGTCGAAGGAGAAGGATTCCTCGGGCCGGGGGGCGACGTCCCAGAACCAGGTCCGGTCCGCAGCGGGGCGGGGCGCGCCGTAGAGGGCATCGGTCGCGGCGGTGACCCGGCCGTCCTCCAGCCTTTCCCAGGCCGTGTCGCACACCAGGCACACCCGGCCCGGCAGGCAGGCCAGGGCCGCGAAATGCGCCTCGATGACCGCTCGGCCGAAATCGGTCTGGGCCGTTTCGTCCAGGCGGGAGCCGAGCAGCCGGAGCAGGGGAATCGGCAGTTGGGAAGCCAGATTGACCGAGACGGTCAGGTCGGGTCGCAGACCGAGGGACAGATCCGGAATCGGCAGCGGGCGGGGCAGGGTGCCGCCGTGGCGGGCGACCTGCCCCGCCGGACCGGCCAGTCCCGTCAGGTCGACCGGCATCAGCCGCACGTTGGGGAAGGCTCGGGCCAGCCGTCTGGCCGGACGGGGATGGTGGGCGTCGGCCAGGACCACCGTGTCGAACCGGGCGGCCAGGGCGGAAAGCGGCACGTCCAGGCAGGCCCCCGAGCCGAGCACGAGCGCGGTCCCCCCTTGCGGACAGGCGGCGGCCGCGTCGAGAAGGCACTGGCGGGTGGCGGCCAGATGCGGTTCCCAGGCCTCGCTTTGCCGGCGATGCCGGGCGGCGATGGACACGGCCTCGCGGTCAAGCCCGAGCCGCCGACCCGGCCCGGTTCCTCGGGAAAGCAGCCACTCGAACAGTTCCCGCAGCATGACGGCTCCTTGACGCAAGGGGGAAGAGACACGATGCCTCCGGCGGCGGGCAGGTCCGCGCCCCCCGGCTCCCGCGCCCGGGGGCGCGATGCGGGACGGGCCTGCCGGAAGACTCTCTAAGGGAACCGCTGGGGCGAGACAACCGGGGCGGTGTGGAAATGTTTGTGTTTCGCGGGGATCTCTCGTAAAAAGCCATAAAACGCCGGGTATGGGCGTGGTGGTTGTGGAGTGTCGTTTGCCGGGTCGACCGGAAACGGCCCGCCGACGATTTGGGCCGGCGGGCCCGCAATGGAGGCATGCATGCGCCGTATGTTTTCAGCCCTTGCCGTGGTTGCCTTGCTGGGGGTAGCGGCCGCCCAGGCCGCACCGCCGACCGACAAACCGGAGGCCGCCCCGAAAGAGACCGCCCAGGCCGCGCCGGCGGCCAAGGCCCCCGACATTACGCCGGAGACCGCCAACGCCCTTGGCGCCATGTGCGAATTCCTCAAGGCGCAGCCGGTCATGGCCTTCCGGGCCGAGGTGTCCCAGGAACAGGTCTATCCCAAGGGCCAGACCGTGCAGGTCAACCGGGTCCTGGACGTGGTGCTGCGGCGCCCGGACAAGCTTTATGCCCGGGTCACCGGCGACGGGCGGGACCGGCTGTTCGTCTATGACGGCAAAACCGCAACCCGGGCCGATCTGGACAAGGGCGTCTACGCCGTCCTTGACGCGCCGGCCACCGTGGATGCCCTGCTGACCATGCTGGAGGAAAAGTACGGGATCGTCGCGCCGTTGTCGGATATCCTGTACGCCGATCCCTGCGCCAGCCTGCTCGATGACGTCCAGGTCGGCGACACGCTGGGCGACCATCTGGCCGCCGGCAAGTCCTGCCGGCACTTGCTCTTCACCCAGAAGAACGCGGATTGGCAGCTGTGGATCGAAAACGGCAAGGAGCCCGTTCCCCGCAAGCTCGTCATCAACGACAAGGAAAAAATGGGCTGGCCCCAGTATGCGGCCACCTTCGTGCGTTTCGACTTCCATCCGCGTCTTTCGCCCGGGCTTTTTACCTACACCCCGGGCAAGAATATGCGTCGCATCGACTTCCTGCCTGTGGGCGCGGCCCAGGCTGGGGAAAAATAAGGCGGGAGGCCCATCATGCGTACCTTCCTGCGGCGATTTCCGCCCCTTGTGGCGGTGGTGGCCCTTGTCGGCCTGATGCTTGATCCCGGGCACCTGCTCACCTTGGCCGGATCGTTCCCGGCCTCGGCCGAGGCCAGGGGCGGCGGTTTCGGCGGCGGACCGCGGGGCGGAGGAGAACACTTCGGCGGTGGCGGCGGTGATGGCGGCGGACAACATTTCGATGCCGGCCGCAGCCCCCGCTACAGCGGCGGACAGCCCGCACCGGCCCGGCCGAATGTCCGACCCGGCCCGCCTCCCGGTCCCGGCCCGCACCCCGGCCCCGGTCCCGTTGTGGGTCCCGGCCCTGGTCCGCACCCTGGTCCTGGTCCCGGTCCGCACCCCGGCCCCGGCCCCGGTCCGCACCCTGGTCCCGGCCCCGGTCCGCACCCTGGCCCCGGTCCCTGGCCCGGCCCGCATCCTGGTCCCGGTCCGCATCCTGGTCCCGGTCCGTGGCCCGGTCCGCACCCTGGTCCCGGTCCGTGGGGGTGGGGACCGCCGCCTATCGGCCCCGGCCCCTGGTTGTGGGCCTTGCCGGCGGCTGCCGTAGCCGTGACTGTCGCTGGGATAACTTATTATAATTACAATAATATTTGTTATATGCCGCAATACCAGGGCGACAATCTGGTTTATGTGCCGGTGCAGGGGGGATGTCCGCCCCCCTATTGATCCGGGGCTGCGAGTCCTTCCGGTGCGGGAGCTGGCTGCGGCCAGGGACGCCCGGCGTCCCTGGCCGTGCCGGAAACCTGCCGGCCGGCCTTCTCCGCCGCCGCAACCAGCAGCGCATCGGGCCGGGTGACGGGAAATTTTGGGGCAAGGCCCGGACGTGCGGTCCGGGAAGGGGCGGGTGGAACATGCTCCTCGAAGTGGTCCTGCTGACGGCTTGCGCGCTGGGCTGCGCCGATGTGGCCCGGGCCGGCGCTTTGGCGGTGGACACGGTGGAAACGTCGGGGGGGCCGCTCCGCATCGTCTGTATCGGCCACGCCTCGTTGCGTTTCGAGTACCGGGCGAGCGTCCTTTACGTGGATCCCTACGGCAAGGTGGGGGAGTACGCCAGCATGCCGCCGGCCGGTCTCGTGCTGCTGACCCATGAGCATGCCGATCACCTGGACCCCGAGGCCCTGGCCAAGGTGGCCGGGTCGCAGACCCCGATCGTGGAAACCGCCGCCTGCCTGGAACGCCTGGGCCGGGGCACCGTGCTGGCCGCCGGCCAGTCCGTCAGCCTTCTCGGCATCACCATCGAGGCCGTCCCGGCCTACAACATCCTGCACAAGCGCGATTCCGGCGAACCGTACCATGCCAAGGGCCGGGGCAACGGCTATGTGCTGACCTTCGGCGCCACCCGGGTCTACGTGGCCGGAGATACGGAAAATATCCCGGAAATGGCGGACTTGAAAAATATCGACATCGCCTTTTTGCCCATGAACCTGCCCTTTACCATGACGCCGGAGATGGTGGCCGACGCCGCCCGGATGTTCCGGCCGAAGATCCTCTACCCGTACCATTACGGCGACACCGACCCCAAGCGGTTGGCGACCTTGCTGGCCGGAGAGGGCATCGAGGTCCGGGTGCGGGACATGCGCTAGGCCGCGTTCGGGCATCGCTGGCCGCAGGCCGGCCCTTGAAGCGGGCCGCGTTTGGGCGTAAGCGGACTGTTCGCCGCTTCGGCGAACGGGAGGCTCCATGAGTAAGCGCAGCAGCGTCGCCCTCGGCACCATCCTCAAACAGACGGCCAAAGTGATCCGTTACCCCTGGATGGCCGGCCGCCTGGCCGCCCTGGAAAAGGAAAAGTTCTTTTTCGATTTCCTCAATCCCCAGGCCGAACTGGGCCAGGCCAGAAGCATCCGGCAGCTTTCCATCCGCATCACGGACATGTGCAATCTGCGCTGTCACACCTGCGGTCAGTGGGGCGACCACGGTTTTCTGCATGGGTGCAATCTGAAGGATTTGAAGAAAAAGGAAGTTTCTCCGGAGCGCTATCTGGCCCTGCTGGAGGACCTCCATCAGCACGGCCACCATCCCTCGGTCTACCTGTGGGGCGGCGAGCCGACCATGTACAACGGTTGGCTGGAGATCGTCGAACGGGCCACGGCCCTCAAGATGCCGACCTCCATCGTCACCAACGCCACCCGGCTGGCCCCCGCCGTGGACCGGCTGGCTGCGGCGCCGCTGTTTTTGCTGCAGGTGTCCATCGACGGGCACAGCGCCGAGACCCACAACGCGGCCCGGCCGGCGGCCGGCGGCGGCGACAACTACAAGGTCATCCAGGAGGCCCTGGCCGCCATGCAGGAGGCCAAGCGGGCCCATGGCACCAAACTGCCCCTGGTCGCCTCGCTGACCACCATTTCCAGCGCCAACGTCAACCATCTGGTGGACATCTACGAGGCCTACAAGGACCGGGTGGACCTCTTTGTCTACTATCTCTCCTGGTGGATCGACGAGGACAGCGCCAAGGCGCATGACGCGGATTTTTCCCGGCGGTTCGGGTTTACGCCCAAACTCCACTGGGGCTGGGTTGGCGACTGGACCATCAAGGACCACGAGACCTTAAGCCGGCAGCTCAAGGAAGTGGTCCGCCGCAGCCGGGGGCTCCACAATCCGCCCGTCAACGTCATCCCCAACATCACCGACCTGGGCGACTTGCGGCAGTACTACACCAAGCACGAGGCCACCTTCGGCTACGACCAGTGCATTTCCATCTATCAGGCGGTGGAGCTCGATTCCAACGGCGACATGTCGCCCTGCCGCGACTACCACGATTACATCGTCGGCAACGTGCAGGAGCATACCATCACCGAACTTTGGAACAGCGAGGCTTACCGGCGCTTTCGGGCCAGCCTTTTTACCGAGGGACTGATGCCTTCCTGCACCCGCTGCTGCGGGCTCATGGGCTATTGATGCCAGGGGGCACCCGACCGGCCCGTCTGGTCATGCTGCTTCAGGATTTGGCCTTTGGCGGCACCCAGCGCCAGGCCGTGGCCCTGGCCGCCCGCCTGGACCGGTCCCGGTTCGCTCCCGAGTTCTGGATGTTGATGGACGGCCGGGACTTCGCCTCGCCGGCGGTCGCCGCCGGCATTCCCCTGCGCTGGCTGTCCTCCGCGCCGCGCGTCGGACCGGGCGGCCTGTGCGCCCTGTGGCGGGCGCTGGGCACGGAGCGGCCCGATTTGCTGCTGCTTTTGACGGCCGTTCCCAACATCTGGGGCCGGATCATGGCCAGGGCCCGGCATCTGCCGGCCGTCATCGCCACCTGCCGCGGCGGCGGCGCCATCGCCCGGCAACACGAGCGCTTCCTCGTCAACTGGGCCGCCCACCACATCGTCAACGCCGGGGCGCTGCGGCAACGGTTGCTCGACCTCGGCCGGCCGGATTCCCGGATCACGGTCATCGCCAATGGCGTCGATACCGACCATTTCGTCCCGCCGTCCGAGGATATGCGCCCGGTGCGCGAGGTGGTGCTGTGCCCGGCCAGATTCTGCGAGGACAAGGACCACGAGACGTTGCTGCGGGCCTTCGAGATCACGGCGGCCAAGCGGCCCCGGGCCGAGCTTTGGCTGCTGGGGGACGGGCCGCTGCGCACCCGGGTGCGGACGCTGGCCGCCCGAAGCCCGGTGCGCGACCGGATCAAGACCTATCCGGCCGTGCCGGATCCGCGTCCGTTTTTCGAACAGGCTTCGCTGGTGGTCCTGTCCTCGATCCGCGAGGCCCTGCCCAACGTCATCTTGGAGGCCATGGCCATGGGGCTGCCCGTGGTGGCCACGGCGGTCGGCGGCATTCCCGAGGTGGTGGAGCAGGATCGGACGGGCTTGTTGAGCGCTCCCGGGGATGTCCCGGCCCTCGGGGAAAACCTGGCCGCCCTGCTGGCCGACGAGGCCAAGCGGATCCGGTTCGGCCGGACCGCCCGGGAACGGGCGGTGGAACGCTTTTCCATGGAGACGATGGTCCGGCGTCATGAAACCGTGTTCGGCCAGGTGCTCATGGAGACGGAACGGGGCTGACGGCTCGACGGACTGGCGAGGGTGCCGGTCGGTCCGGCCGGGGACCCGAGGGCACGGCGAAGGAGGCGGAATGCGCGCGAAACTGCTCGGTATGCTGGGACTGCTGCTGCTTGTCGCCATGGCTGGTTCGGCCGCGGCCGGGGAGCCCGACATCAACGGCCTGTGGAGCGGTTCCCTCTACGGTTCCGATGTCCAGGCCCAGGTGGAACAGGACAAGCGGGATGTCCGGGTCGTGGCGGTGGTTCACGATCTGGCGGGTGGGACGAACGTGTATCATTTTTTCGGCGTCATTGATCACGGGCACATGGTGCTGGTCCATGGCAGCGGCCATCGCTTCGAGGGGGACGCGCATGACGGCGAGATCGTCGGCGTGTTGACCACCAAGGGCGGCACCAGGCTGGAGGTCAAGGCCTCGCGGGCGGCGATCCAGCCGAACGCCCAAGGGTCGATGGGCCAGGACCGGACCAATGCCGGTCACCGGCCCGGGTGAGTCGTTTTACGGGGGCAGTTGTGGGGAATTTCATAGTAGCCTTCATGGCGCTTCAGTTGGTCGCCCTGACCGTCTTGTATCTGCTTGGGCAGCGTCATGTGCGCGGCGGCTGCGGACCCGAGGTTCGGCCGCACGTTTTCCCCCGGGTGGCGATGATCGTGCCCCTGACCGGCGACGCACCGGGTATGCGGGAGGCCGTGGCGTCGCTTCTGGACCAGGATTATCCGGATTACGCGGTCTGTTGCGTGACCGAGACTGCGGATGATCCGGCCGTGGCCCTGGTCCGGGATTTGGCCAAGGGCAGGGAGAACGTCCGGCAGGTCGTGGCCGGTCCGGCCACGACCTGCGGCCAGAAAAACCAGAACATTCTGGCCGGCATCCGGGCGGCGGGCTCGGCCGACGTCTTTGTCTTTTGCGACAGCAGCCATTTGGCCGACCGGGCGTTTCTGACCAATCTGGTCGCCCCCATCGCCCGGGGGGACGCCTCCATGGCCAGCGGTTTCCACCGCATCGTGCCCGAAGATGCCCGGACCGGCACTCTTGGCATGCTCATGACCTGCCTGGCCCTGCACCTGATGCAGCCCATCCGGGCCATCACCCAGCCCTGGGGCGGGGCCATGGCCATTTCCCGGCAGGCCTTCGAGAAGTTCGATCTCGTTGGCCTGTGGTCCAGAAATATCGTGGACGATTTTTCCATGGGCCCGCATCTGCACCGCTGGGGGCTGATCGCCTGGCCGGTGGCGTCGGCCTGCCTGCGCACGCCGCTTTCCGGCATGACGTTGGCCTGCTGGGATGTCTGGCTCACCCGCCAGCTTCTCTATCTGAAGTTCTGCATCCCCTTGACCTGGCTGATCTCCACCCTGGCGGTGCTGCTTTTGTCCGCGCCGCAGGTCGTGGCCGCAGTGACCGTGGTCGGCTGGCTTTTGGGCCTGGTCGGTCCGGGACTGGGGCTGGCGGCCGCCGGCTATCTGGTCCTTTTCCTGGGACTCGGGCTGGTGTTCCGGACGCTTTCGCCGCGGCCGGTGCCGCTGCTGCTCTGGCTGCGCGGCTATCTGGCCACCTTTTTGATGCTGGCCTGGTGCTTCGGCCGGACTTTTACCACCAACACCATGAGCTGGCGCGGCATCGACTACAAGGTCGGCTGGGGCGGGGTGGTCAAGGCGGTGATCCGGCGGGCGTAGAGCCCCTCGACATCCTACGATTGGCCGGGGCTGTCCGTTTGGGCAGCCCTTTTGCGTTGCGGCCGTGAGCGTGGCGCGGTTGCCGCATGGCGCACGGTCAGGGTGACGCCGATGCCGGCCAGGGCGGCGATGGAACCGACGCAGAAGACCGAGCGGTAGCCGAGCACGCCGGCTACGGCCCCGAGCAGCGGACCGGTCAGCCCCAGGGCGATGTCCTGGAAGGCCGCATAGGCACCGAGGGCTGTGCCACGAGAGGCGGCTGGAACGAGGCGCACGGTTTCCACACCCAGGGCGGGGAAGATGAGCGAACAGCCAAAGCCGGTCAGGGCCGCGCCGCCCATGGCCATGGCGACGCTTCCGGCGCCGGCCAGTACGCCTTGCCCGATGGCTTCGATGACGAAGAAGGCCAGGGCCACGTTGCAGCCGCCTAGCCGGTCCGGCAGTTTGCCGCAAAAAAGCCGGGCCAGGATGAAGGCGGCGCCAAAAGCGGAGAGGGTCAGCCCGGCCCCGGACCAGGCCTGGGCGGCAAAAAACAGGGAGAGAAACGTCCCGATGGCGGCAAAGCCGACGCCCTGCAGCCCCAGGGCCAGGCCGGGACGCCAGATGCGGCCGATCACGCGGCGGAAGGGGACTGCTCCGCCCGGCATGGGCCGGGTCGGGGAAACCGGCGCCTTGGCGGCGAAACCGAGCAGGGACAGAACGGTGACGCAGATGCCGACCGCGGCGAAACCGGTCCCTGCGGCAAAAGCCAGCCCCAGCGGAGCCCCCAGGGCCAAGGCGCCGAACATGGCTATGCCGACCAGGGACATGACCATACCCGAACGGGTCGGGCCGGCCAGGGCGATTCCCCAGGCCAGGGCTCCGGTCAGCAGCATGGATTCCCCGAAACCGAGGACGATCCGGCCCGCCATGAGGACGGCCAATTGCCAGGCCGGTGCGACCGGCAGGACGGCCGCTGCCGTGTAGGTGATGCCGGCCAGGGCGCAGGCGGCCAGGCCGCGCGAGAGGGCCGTCTGTCCGCCGCGGTGATCGGCGAGGGCTCCGGCGAATTTTCGGGTAGCCACTGTGGCGAAGGATTGGATGCCCACCGCGCAGCCGGCCAGCCAGACCGGATAGCCCAGGGTGTGGCACACGAAGAGCGGTATGACCGGCAGGGGCATGCCGACCGTGAGATAACCGAGGAAAACGGCGAGGGAGAGAAGAACCACCGGTCGCAGACTGGTCGTGGCGGCCGATGCGTTTTGGGAAAACGACGCAGGCATGAGACCTTCTCCGTTGGGGCAAAATTTGTGGAGAAGGCCCGCCCCAACACGCCCTCTCCTCCTGCCGCGCGCAGTGCGTGGGCTTGGGATCGGTCGCGTTGGCTGACGTGAACGCTTACGCCAGCGGATATCCCGCTTGGCCGGGGAAAATCCTGCAATGCCTTTCGCAGGAAGTCAAGGGGGGGCTGCGACTAGGCCAGGCCGGCCCGGACTCTCTGGGCCTTGATCTCCAGCCACCAGATGCGGATCAGATAGCAAAACGGGAGCAGGGCCAGAATCTCGGGAATTTCCCGGATGCCCAGGGGGGCGGTCGCCGCGTAAAGGACGGCGGCGCAACCGGCTGCGGCGGCAATGCGCCACATGGACTTCAGGTCCATGATGTGCATGGTGGCCTGGCAGTAGGAGGTGGTGACAATGGCCACGGCCGCCTTGGTCAGCAGGATGGCCAGGCAGGTGCCGAGCAGCGGATGGATCGGGATCAGGGTGGCGCACAGCAGCAGGTTGAAGGCCAGGCCGCAGACGTAAATGACCAGCAGCAGCCGCTGTTTGCCCTGGCTCATCATGAGGTAGGCGGACAGGTTGTGCACGAAACTGCACAGGATGGTCCAGACCAGCAATTTCTGCATCCACACGGAATCGTGATAGGCCTTGCCGTAGACGAGGCCGATGATCCGGTCGGATTCGATAAAAAGGACGAACATGACCGGCAGCGAGGCGCCGACGAGCCAGCGGACGGAGTTGCTGGCCAGGCGGTTCAATTCGTTGCGGTTGTTTTTCCACAGACGCACGAAGAGCGGATAGAGAATGCTGCGCAAAAGCAGGTTCGAGACCAGGATGGAAATGCCGTCCACCAGCTCCCAGGTGACGCTGTACTGGGCCACCCAGACCGGGCCGGACCGGTTTTGCAGAAAATAGATGTTGGACTTGTTGTAGAGGATGGCGGCCAGGGCCATCAGCACGAAGACCATCCCATGTTTGGCCGTGGCCCAGGTCCGGGCCAGCGAATTGCGCTTGAAGGCCAGGCCGGTGAATTCGGTCTTTTCCAGGGCCATCCAGATGCCGCCGGCCAGATTGATGATATTTTCGAGGAGCTTGAAGAGCGCGATCCAATGGGGCTTGGCGCCGAGGGCCAGCAGGGAAATGGCGTAGCCGTAGCCGATGACCCCGGCCACCACCTTGATGCGGCCTTCCAGGTCCTGTCGGCCCTCCACCCGGATGGCCACGAAAAAGGAGCTGGCGATGGCTTCCAGCCCGACGCCGGCCGTGATGACCAGCACCAGGTTTTTGAGCCCCGCCGTGTAATGCTGCCAAAAGACGAAGACCGCCACGCCGAGCCAGCCTGCCACCAGTAAGATGCTCTTGAGCAGGGTGTACTGGGCCAGGATGTCGCCCTTATGGCTGAATTTCTTGCACAGCGAGGTGACCAGTGGCTGGTTGAGGCCGAATTCGCCCAGGAAGAGGATGATGGAGGCTAGGCTGAAGGCGACCGTGAATTCGCCGTAATCGCTGGTGGACAGCCGCGCCAGATAGATGAGGAAAAACGTGTGCAGGCCGTCATGAATCCATTGGGCCCCGGCCAGTTGGACGAATTTGGAGACAATACCGTATGACGGACGGGAGGGGCCTTTGACGGCGGGAGGGTGGGCGTTGGGCATGAGGATGTTTCCTCCCGGCGGATGGCCGGCCGGGAGGTCACCGGCGCGGCTAGCGGGCCTTGGGTTCCTTCTTGGCGTGTGTCGGGGGGGCGGCTGTCGGCTCCGGCGTGGGTTCTTCTGCGGCAACCGTGGTGGTGCCGGAGGCGGTCATGGGCGGCAGGTCGACCTTGACCGCCGGCGTGCCGGTTTCCTTGGCGACCGGCGCGGTCTCGGCCCTTGGCGCGGGCGCGGCAGCCGACGCGGCGTCGCAACCGGCGCAACCGCTGCGCGGAGCGCATTGGATGAAGGAACCGAATTTCTCCAGCTCGTCCACCCGGCAGCTCCACACCAGCTTGCCCTTGTAGGCGATGGCGTCCGGACAGCCGTCGCACATGTTCTGCCGTCCGTCGTCAAAGAGGTCGCACGGCTGGATGACCATGACGGACTGGATGTTGATCGGTTTGGTCAGGAGCTTGGGCCGTCGGAGCAGACGGCCCAAGATGGTGCGCAGGCTCTTGTTGCACAGGGCCAGCGGCAACACCTTCTGGAACCAGCGCATCCAGCCCGGCCGGGAGTAGGCCAGATAGGTGCCGAAGAACAGGTGGTGGAAGATCTGGGTCCATTCGGCGAACTTGGGGTCCAGGTAGCCGAAGATCTCGTCCTTGTTGCCCACGCGGAGCGTGAGCAGCCATTTCATGGACCGGGAATCCTCGGTGCCGTTCAAATAGGCGCAGGGTTCGTGCTCGGGATAGGCCAGCCGGATGGAATCGGCGATTTCCTGGGAGACGAGGTCCTGGTGGTTCTCCTGCTGGTCGAGCTGATAGACGAGGTTGCCGACGTCGACCGGGCGACCGTTGGCGAACGCGTCGAAATTATTTTTTTTGCGGGCCGACCGGAACAGGATGAACACCATCGTCTGGACGATGTCGATGTGCTGATGGGCCCAGGTGGCGAGCATGGGGATGGCCGGCAGGGTGTCGCGGTAGATGGTGGCGTTAAACGAACAGGCCACTTTCCCCCGGCCGTGCTCGTGGATCATTGTGGCGAGCTTGAGGCGCAGCTCGCACAGGTCCATTTCGCTGGCGCCCTTCCAGCCCGGCCGGTTCTGGTGGGAATCCACGTGCATGGTGAAGCCGACCACGCCGGCGGCGGTCAGCTCCCGCACCAGTTCCGGGGTGAGCGCCTGGCCGTTGGAATTGATGATGGGCTTCCAGCCCTGGGCGGCCACGTAGCGGACAAGGGGGATCAGATCGGGGTAGATGAGCGGTTCCCCGCCAGCGATGGAGATGCCGTCGGTGCGGCGCTGCCGTTTGATGGTTTCCAGGTCCCGGATGACCTGTTCCAAGGGCTTATGGCCGAGAGGATCGTTTTCGCGGTAGCAGCCCTCGCAGTACAGGTTGCACTTCGTGGTCGGCTCAAGCCACGTGATGGCGTTGTCGGCCAAGTTCCACGGCAGGCGGTAGTATGATTCCGGGGTCAAGGGTCGTTTTTGCATGGCGCTCCGGTCCGTATGGCGGGATTTTGGCCGCGTCCCCCCGACGCGACTTGGCGGTCAGTTAGCGCAAATGGGTGCCCCTGGCAACCGGCCGGGGCGGAATCGGGGAGGAAATTCCCGAGTCCAGGGCGCCGGCGATGGCCCCCGGCGCATCGCCGGCCGGACGCGGCAGCAGCCGGCCGAGCAGGGGGAAGCGTCGGACCGCCTGGCCAAAGGCCGTTGCCCGACGGCTATTTACCAGAAGCAGGACCAGGATCATGACCGGAAACGGGGCAATCTGGAACAGCGTGCCGGTAAGGCCCGGCAGCACCCCCTGGAGCAGGATGCCGGCTACCTGGATGGCGGCGAAAAAAATTGCCCCCAAAGCCACCCGGACCGGTTGCCAGCCGCCGAAGATGACAATGGCCAGGGCGATCCAGCCGGCGCCTTCGCAGCCTTGGGGATGGCCCCAGCCGGGCTTGACCGACAGGGAATAGCAGGCTCCGGCCAGACCGGCCAGGCCGCCGCCGGCCAGACAGGCCAGTATCCTCACCCGGCGCACGGGCAGCCCCCGGGCGGCCGCCGCCTTGGGGGATTCGCCCACGGCCCGGTGCACGAGGCCGGCCCGCGTGCGGGCAAGGTAGAACCAGACGCCGGCCACGGCCAGCAGGCTCACAAGGACGACCGGACTTTGCCGGAAGAGGGCCGGCCCCAGGAGCGGCAGATCCGTGAGTCCCGGCAGCGTCCAGACGCCGAGATCGGGGCCGGGCAGCCTCGCCTGGCCGTGCCCCAGGAAATAGGCCAGATCGCGGCAGAACAGGGTCAGGATGAAGCCGACGGCCAGCTCCGAGGCGCCCAGCACCAGCCCCACGATGGCCAGGACGCCGGCCACGGCCACCCCGGCGCCGACGCCGGCGAGAAGCCCCAGCCAGGGATTGCCCGAGGCCCGGGCGGTGGCGAAGGCCGTCATGGCCGCGAAAAGGAGCAGGCCGTCCAGGGACAGGTTGATGACGCCGGCCCGCTCGGACACGGTTTCGCCCAGGGCGGCCAGGATAAGGGGCGCCGCCGCGAAGAGCACGGCGGCCAGCTGGGCCGAGAGAGCGCCCGGGGTCATGGCGTTCTCCCCGGCGCGGCCGACCGGAATCGCTGGGCCGCGAAAAGGGTCAGCACCAGTACGCCCTGGATGACGCCGGCCAGGGACGAATCGAGGGACAGCTCCAGGGGGAGCTGGATCGATCCCACGGTCAGGGCGGCGAAAAAAAGACAGGCCAGCGGCAGGACCGGCAGGCGAAGCGAGGCCATGAGCGCGGCCAGCATGGCCGTGTAGCCGTACTTGCCGGAAATGGACGGGATCAGCCGGTGGTAGAGGCCGGTGACGAGGAGCCCGCCGGTCAGCCCGGCCAGGGCGCCGCACAGGGCCATGGCCGTCAGCACCCGGCGCTTGGGCGCCAGGCCGAGCAGGGCGGCCGCTTGAGGATTTTGGCGCACGGCGGCCAGCGTCAGTCCGAAAACGCTGCGGCGCAACAGCCAAAAAACGCCGGCATAGGCGGCAATGGCCAGGCCCAGCCCGACTAGGCTCATGGGCTGGCCGCCGAGGGCGGGCAGGCGCAGCGCCTCGGGCAGGGGGGCTGTGCCGCTGAGGGAGGCTATGCCCGGCCGTTTCCAGGGCCCGAGGATGAGCCACAGGTTGATGCCCAGGGCCACGAAATTGAGGCCCAGGCCGGAGAAAATTTCATGCACCCGGCCATGGGTCCGCAGCACCCCGGAAAACGCGGCCCAGGCGGCGCCGCCGGCCATGGCCGCCGCCAGGGCCAGGGCCAGGGACAAGGCCGGCGGCAGGGGGCCGGCCGGATCCCAGGTCCGCAGCCAGCCCTCGCAACAGACCGCGCCGAGGATGATCTGCCCTTCGATGCCGATGTTCCAGAGGTTGGCCGTGAAGGTGATGGTCACGGCCGCGCCGCAGAGAAGGAGCGGCGTCAGGGCGGAAAGCGTCCGCAAAAGGGCCGTTGCCGAGCCCAGGCTGGCTGCGGCCATGACGCCCAGCGTGCGCAGGGGCGGCGCGCCGGCGGCCAGCAGGATGCCCAGGGTGACGGCCAGGGCCGCGGCCACGGCCAGGCCGGCCCGGACCAGGGCGCGGCCGGTCATGCCCGACCCCCGGCGGTCTGTCCCCGGCCGGTCATGAGGTCGCCCAGACGGCGGGCATTTTGGGGCGTGGCGGCAATACCCGGCAGATCGGCCACCAGCCGCCGCTCGAAAAAGACCAGGATGCGCTCGGCGCGGGTCATGATCTCGTCCAGGTCCGCGGAGGAAAAGAGCACCGCCGCGCCGCCGGCCGCCCGTTCCCGGAAATGGTTCCAGATGAGGGACACCGAGGCCACATCGAGACCCCGGGTGGGATTGTCGGCCAGGAGCAGGGTCACGTCGTCCGGTACCAGCGACAGGAGCAGGCGTTGCTGGTTGCCGCCGGACAGGGCCGCTGCCGGCGATTCCGGCTGGTCGGCCAAGTGGAAGACCTCCACGCACCGGGCGTGAAAAAGGCTGTGGGCCGTGCGCCGGTAGGCGGGGAAGGCCAGCCGGACATGGTCCGCCAGGGTCAGTCCCGGGAAAAGCCCCTGCTCCAGCCGGGCGGCCGGCAGATAGCGGACGCCGGCCCGGAGAAAACGGTCGAGGGCGCGTCCGGCCAGGGCGCGTCCGGCCACGGTCAGCCGGCCGGACACCGCCGGGGCCAATCCGGCCAGGCCGCGCAGGAACGCTTCCTGGCCGCTGCCGGAAATACCGGCCAGACCGACGATTTCGCCCGGCCGCACGGACAGGGTCAGACCTTCGAGCCGGACCGCGGCATCGACGAAGGCGACGTCGTCGAGCCGGACCAGAGGCGGGGCATCGGGGCGGGGACGGCCGGGTTTGGGCGGCGGGACCTCGGATTTCGTGGCGACTTCGCTGCCGAACATGGCGGTCAGGATGGCCGGTGTGTCAAGCGGGGCCGCGAAGGTGCCGACCAGACGGCCCTGGCGCAGCACGGCCACGGTATCGCACAGTTCCCGGGCTTCGGAAAGCTTGTGGGTGACCAGGATGACCAGCCGGTCGCCGTCGGCCACGAAGGCTCGTAACGCGGCGAACAGGGTTTCCTTTTGGGCCGGAGAAATGCCGGTGGTGGGCTCGTCGAGGACGAGCAGGCGCACGTTGCGGTCGCAGAGCCGGGCCAGTTCGAGAGCGTGCCGTTCGGCCACGGTCAACCGGCTGACGGGGACGTCCGGCGGCAAGGCAAAGCCCAGTTGGCGGCACATGGCGGCCAGCCGATCCCTGGCCTCGCGGCGGCGCAAGGTCCGGCCGCCGCCCAGGGCGAAATTCTCCCAGACGGCAAGCGGCGGGAAATCGAGCGGGTCCTGGGGCAGAAGGCCGATGCCAATGCCGGCCGCCTCCTTCGGTCGCAGGCGGGAAAACGGGCGGCCGTCCACCATCAGGCTGCCGGCGTCCGGGGCCGTACGCCCGCACAGCACGTGCATGAGGGTGGACTTGCCGGCCCCGTTTTCCCCGAGCAGGCCGTGGATGCGCCCGGCGGCGAAGGAAAGGCTCACGTCATCGTTGGCCGTGACCGCGCCGAATCGCTTGACGATATGGGACAAAAGCACCTTCACGGCGGCGTTCCGGCCAGGCGGCCCCTATTTGGCGGCGCTGGCGCCGTCCATGCCTTTGAGCAACTGCGGGCAGAACCACAGTTCCTTGTCCGTGGGCGTCCGTCCGGCCGGGACGAAGACCGCACCGTCCTGATAGGCAAGCGGGCCGGCGTAGAGGTCCACCTTGCCGGACCCCAGGTCGGCCACGAAGGTCTCCAGGGCCTTTTTCGCCTCGGCGGGCAGCCCGCCGCCTTCCAGGAAGCCGACCGGGCTCTTGTCCGGGTCGTTTAAGGCCGCGTAATCCGGCGGCAGCCAGTCGAAGGTCGGCTTGTAGGTGCCGTCGGCCACCTCCTCGATCACGGTGAGGAAAGGCGGCCCCCAGTTGAAATAGGGCACGCCCAGACAGGCCGCCTCGGCCCCCTGGCAGGCGTGCTTGTAGTTGTAGGGCACGGCGAAGACCGTGGCGCCGGACTTGCGCCGGGCGGCGGCCACGGTCAGGGCTTCCGGAGTGTCCAGGCCGGAGATGAGCACGTCATAGCCCTGGTCGAAAAAGCTTCCGGCCATCTGGTTGGGATCGGAGGTGACGCCCGGGATGTTGAACCAGAAGCCGATCCAGCCGACCTTGAAGGCCAGGGTTCCGGGCTTTTGGCCACGGACGTGCTCCCAGGCGTAGCGGGCACCGAGATAGGCGGCGTTGGCCAGCCGGCGGGTCTCGTCATTGATGAGCGGCCCGAGAAATCCGACCTTGCCGGTGGCCGTGGTCATGCCGGCCGCGAAGCCGGCCATCATGTTGGTGTATTCCATCTTGGAGAAGAGATTGCCCAGATTGGCCGGGGCATGGCCCATGAGCGCGTCGTCGCCGGAGACGTGGACGAAGGTGAGCTCGGGGTGCTTTTTTGCGGCTTCGAGGATGCCGTCCTTCATGTCGTCGGAGCCGGCGATGATGCATTTCGCCCCTTTGGCCGCCAGTTCGTCCACCAGCTGGGGGATGGTGACGCCGGGCCGGTCGTTCGGATTGACCTTGTCGAGGTAGAGCATCTTGGCGCCGGGGAGTTTGGCCTCGACGTATTGGCCGCCCTCGTACTGGGCCTGGCTGTAGCCCTTGTCATTGTACGGCCCGACCAGCAGCAGGCCGAAGGTGATCGGCGTCCCGGCGGCCGGGGCGGTGACGGCCCACAGCGCAAGGACAAGGACAATGCCCGAAAAAACGGTCGGCGCACGGCGCATGACGGTCTTCCTCCTTGTCTATTTCGCGAGTCCGAACGGACGCAACACCCGGTCCAGAACACCCTGGACCTTGGAGATGGCCACGCCGTAGTTGGTGACGGGGACTCCCCGGCGGACGCATTCCTTGACGCGCCGCAGCATCTCCATGCGGTTTAGCATGCACGAGCCGCAGTGGACGACCAGGGCGTAGCGCTCCAGGTCGTCCGGAAAATCGTAGCCCGAGTGGACCTCGAAGGTCAGGTCCTTGCCGGTGTACTGGGAAATCCAGCGGGGAATCTTGACCCGGCCGATGTCGTCGGCCTGGATATGGTGCGAACAGGCCTCGCCCATGAGCACCACGTCGCCGTCGCGCAGCCGGTCGATGGCGGCGGCCCCGGCGGCCAAGGTCGGCAGATCGCCCTTGTAGCGGGCAAAAAGCGTGGAAAAGGTCGTCAGCGGCACCGCATCGGGCACATCGCCGGCCACCTTGAGGATGACCTGGGAATCGGTGACCACCAGGGCCGGCGGCCGGCGGAGGTTGGCCAAGGCCGCCTCCAGTTCCCGTTCCTTGACCGTCACGGCCACGGCGTCGCCGTCGAGGATTTCACGCAACACCTGGACCTGGGGCAGGATGAGCCGGCCTTTGGGCGCGGCCAGGTCGATGGGCACCACGCACACCACCGTATCGCCCTCGTGAAAGAGGTCGCCGGCCAAAACCGGCTCCCGCAGGGCGTCGGCCGGGGCCAGGGAGATGATGGCCTCCTTGACTGCGGCGGCCCCTTCGCCCGTGGCGGCGCTGGCCGTGACGTACCGGATGCCCTGCTCCCGGCACCAGGCCAGGGCGGCGTCGGCCGGGGCGGCCAGGTCGGTCTTGTTCCAGACGAGCAAAAACGGGATTTCCAGGCGGCGGATGGTGTCGATGATGCCCCGTTCGGCCTCGGTCAGGCCCGTGGCCGCGTCCGCCACCACCACGGCAATGTCCGAACGCCAGAGCACCTTGTTGGTGGCGGCGATGCGCAGGGCCCCGAGTTCGCCCACGTCGTCCAGGCCGGCGGTGTCGTAGAAGGTGACCGGCCCCAAGGGCAGCAGCTCGTAAGGCTTGGCCACGGGGTCGGTCGTGGTGCCGGCGTGCTCGGAGACGATGGCCACCTGCTGGCCGGTGATGGCGTTAATCAGCGACGATTTGCCGGCGTTGCGCCGGCCGACCAGGGTGATGACCAGTCGCACGCCGCGCGGGGCGTTTTCAGCCATGGTGCTGCCTCCTTTTGGAACCGCCGACGGCCTCGGACGGGATGCGGCCCACCCGGCGGATGGCCTGCTTGACGGCCTCCAGCCGACTTTTGGCGTCGGAGCGGAAAGCGTTTTTGCCCGGATAGATGGCGTAATCGCCGCTGACTTCCTCCGGCGTGACCGACGGCATGACCACGTTGGCGCCGCACTTGAGGCCCTGTTCCCGGGCCCCGTCGCGCAGGGCGTTTAGGGCGCTGGTGGCCGGAATGTTGGCCAGGGGATTTAAAAGCCGCAAAATGGCCACGGCCCGAAGGGCCGTCAGGATGGAACCGCCGGGCTTGTCGCCAAAGGGCGTGTCGGGATTGGGGACGAACGGCCCGGCCGCGATCATGTCCAGATCCAGCTCGGACAGGCGCAGCAGATCGTTGGCCAGGATGGCCGGGGTCATGCCCGGCAGGTCGGTGATGATGCCGGAGCCGACCTCGTAGCCGGCCCGGCGCAAGGCCTCGACCCTGGCCAGCCGGTCGGACAGGCGGAGTCCCGGACGGCAGGCGGCGTAGAGGTTTTCGTCGAAGGTTTCGATCTTGAGCAGATAGCGGTCCGCGCCGATCTCCCGCCAGGAGAGGAAATCCTCGGCCGGCCGGTCGCCCAGGGACAAGGTGACGGCCATGGCGGACGCGGCCTTGGATTCGGTGATGATCCGGGCGATATCGTGCCGGGTATAGGTGAAGTCGTCGCCGGACTGGATGACCACCGTGCCGAGCGACAGCTCCCGGGCCAGGGCCAGGCAGCGGAGGATGTCGTCCACGGACAGGCGGTAGCGGTGCAGCCGGGTGTTGGCCAGGCGCAGCCCGCAATACTGGCAGTTTTTTTCACAGTAATTGGAAAATTCGACCACGCCGCGAATATAGACCGCGTCGCCGAAATTTTCACGGGTCAGGGCTTCGGCGGCGGTGAACAGGCCGGGGTCGTCGGCTCCGGCGAGCAGGGCGGTGATTTCAGCCAGGCGCATGGGGTCTCCAGATGGTCAGATCGGGCGGGCCGCCTCCCGGGCGGCGACGCATTCCCGGACAAGGCGATAGGCGGCCAGGGCGGTCCGGTCGCAGGCACCTGGCGGAATCCGGGCCTCGGCCCGGCGCAAAAGACTTTTCACGGCGGCCGGCACGGCCAACCACAGGCCGTCCGGCGCGGAAATCGGTCCATGAGCGTACTGCCCGGCGAAAATCATGTCATCCGTCAAGATGAGGGGGGCCAGGGGCAGACTGGTCCCGACATAGCGGCGTACCCGGCCGGGATAGCGCGCGGCCAGGGCGGCCAAAAAGGCCTCGGACTCGCGGCAGGCGGCAACCATGTCGCCCGGAAAGCGGCCTTCCCGCAGCACGTCGAAAAATTCGTCGCGCCAGGGAACGGTCGCGTCCGGGTTCAGGGACACCACGTCCAGGCCGATCCCTTCCGGCCTGGTCAGCGCCGTGTCCAGGGCGGCCAGCATGGCCGGGTCGCGGGCGAAGTTGCCGTAGATGGCGGCATGGAAAAAGAGCCTCCCCGCCCGGGCTACGGCACCCGGCAGATCGGCTTGCGCCAATCCGGCCAAAACACGCGCCCCCCCGTCGTTCATGCGTCCTCGTCCTTCCCCTTTCCGGGGGCCCGGGGGGGATCATCCCCCCCGGCGGCGTCCAGGGACGGTGTCCCTGGACGCCGGAGGCGCAACTCCGCGTAATCCCCTTCCTCGAAGCCGAGCTTGCGCATGCGCTTGGGCGAGAGCAGTTCCGCCGCCGCCGCGGCCGAGCAGACGCCCGTGGCCGCCAGATGGTCGGCAAAGGGCACGCCGGCGGCCTCGGCCTCGGCCATGAGCCGCGAGACGGCCTCGTAGCCCAGAGCCGGCACCAGCACCGTGGCCAGGGCATGGCTGCGGGCCACCAGCTCCCGGCAGCGGTCTTCCCGGGCGGTGATGCCGGCCACGCACTTTTCGGCCAGGAGGGTGACGCCCTGGCGCAACAGGCGCAGGGATTCGAGCAGGGCATGGGCCAAAAGCGGCAGGTACTGGTTGAGTTCCAACTGGCCCAGGGAGGCGGCCAGGGTCACGGCCTGATGGTTGGCCATGACCCGGAGGGCCACCTGGCCCAGGCATTCGGGAATCACCGGATTGACCTTGCCGGGCATGATGGAGGAGCCGGCCTGGAGGGCCGGCAGGGCGATCTCGGCCAAGCCCGCGCCCGGTCCGCTGGCCAGCAGCCGCAGGTCGGAGGAAATTTTCAGCAGATTGGCGGCCAGGGCCGACAGGATGCCCGAGACTTCCACGAAGGGGTCGGCGTTGGCCGTGGCGTCGATCAGGTTTTCGGCCCGGGATACGGGCAGGCCGGTCAAATTGCGCAGATGCTCCGCGGCCCGGAAAATGACCTGGCGCGGCGCGCCAAGGCCTGTGCCGATGGCCGTGCCGCCGAGCCCCACCTGCTTGATACGCTCGCGGCATTTGAAAATGCGCCAGCGGTCACGGGAGATGGCTTCGGCGTAGGCACCGAATTCCATGCCGAGCGTCATGGGCACGGCGTCCATCAGTTCGGTGCGGCCGACCTTGACCACGTGGGCGAAGGCCGCCTCCTTGGCCTGGAAGGCTTCCTGGAGCTTGGCGGTGCCGGATTCCAGCTCCTTGAGCAGCGTGAGCGCCGCAACCTTCAGCGCCGTCGGGTAGGTGTCGTTGGTGGACTGGTGCAGGTTGACATGGGCCAGGGGCGACAGGACGGCGTAGTCGCCGGGGGCGTGGCCGAGGAGCTGGAGGGCCCGGTTGGCCACCACCTCGTTGACGTTCATGTTGAGCGAGGTGCCGGCCCCGCCCTGAAAGGGATCGACGATGATCTGGTCGTGGTGTTCGCCGGCGGCGATTTCCCGGCAGGCGGCAAGGATGGCCTCGGCCCGGCCGGGATCCAGGAAGCCGGCCTCCTGATTGGCCATGGCGCAGGCGGCCTTGACCTGGGCGAAGGCGGCGATGAACTCCGGAAAAATGGCGTAGCCGGAAACGGGAAAATTTTCGGAAGCCCGCAGGGCATGAATGCCGAACAAGGCGCCTTCGGGGAGTTGCCTCACCCCCAGGGCATCACGTTCCTGACGCATGAAGCTTGCTCCCCGATGGCGGCCTCGTTTGCATCGGTCCAAGGAGCGGACCATCCGTTCCTCCGGCCGACGCTGCGGCGGCTTAGATAGCACGATTGATGCCAAAGATCACGCGTGCGATTGTGGGCCACGGTCGGCCGTCAGCCGGCCCGGCCCCGTTTACAAAGCCCGCCAGAATCCGGGATACCGCGGTTGCCCGTGGGGTTTCCCGGTCCTGGCGGGCCTTGGCTTGTGTCGAGGCCCTCGCCGGGGGGCGAGGGCCTCGGGTTATTGTTGCTACAGGCTCTGACGCTTGAAGTAGTGGGTATGCAGCAGGTGATGCGACTTCTCGGACAGCGGCTTGCCCAGGAACTTTTCGTAGAGCTCGATGATGTACGGGTTCTGGTGCGACTTCCGCAGCGGCTTGTTGGCATCCTCTTCGTAGAGGACCTTGGTGCGCAGCTTCAGCAGCTCCATGTTGCCATGGTGATACGGCTGACCGCCGCCACCGATGCATCCGCCGGGGCAGGCCATGACCTCGATGGCGTGGAAGGTCTCGCCGGCCCGGACGCGGTTCAGGAGCTTGCGGGCATTGCCCAGACCGTGGGCAACGCCGATGACCAGCTCATTGGGGCCGACCTTGACGGTGGCCTTCTTGACGCCTTCCAGTCCGCGCACGCACTCGAAGTCGACCTTTTCCAAGGTCTCGCCGGTGGCCAGCTCATACGCGGTCCGCAGGGCCGCTTCGATAACGCCGCCGGTGACGCCGAAGATCGGAGCCGCGCCGGTGGAGGCGCCGAGCGGGGCATCGAAGTCTTCGTCGGGCAGGCCGGCGAAGTCGATGTTCATCAGTTTGATCAGGCGGGCCAGCTCACGGGTGGAGATGACGATGTCGGTATCCGGGTTGCCGTTGACGGAGAATTCCGGGCGGGCCCGCTCGAACTTCTTGGCCAGGCAGGGCATGACCGAGACGACGATCATCTTCTCGCGGGGGATGCCCAGCAGATCGGCATAGTAGCTCTTGGCGATGGCGCTGAACATCTGCTGCGGGGACTTGGCGGTGGAAGGAACGTCGAGCATATCCTGGAAGTTGTGCTCGAAGAACTTGATCCAGCCGGGGCAGCAGGAGGTGAGGATGGGCAGCCGGACGGACTTGTCGCCGTTCAGGAACTTGGTCAGGCGATCCAGCAGCTCCGACCCTTCTTCCATGATGGTCAGGTCGGCGGCGAAGTCGGTGTCGAACACGTGGTCGAAACCGAGACGGCGCAGGGCCGCGGCCATCTTGCCGGTGTAGGACTGGCCGGGCTCCATGCCCAGGTCTTCACCGAGGGCGGCGCGGACGGCCGGGGCGGTCTGGACGATGACGACCTTGTCCGGATTGGCCAGGGCGTCGACGACATCCCAGGTGTTGTCGTGTTCGGTCAGGGCGCCGACCGGGCACACGGCCACGCACTGGCCGCAGTTGGTGCACACGGAATCGGCCAGGTTCATCTCGAAGGCCGGGGCGACCACGGCGGAGAAGCCGCGGTTGACGCCGGACAGGACGCTGCAGGTCTGGATGTCGCGGCACATGGTTTCGCACCGGCGACACATGATGCACTTGTCCATATCCCGGATGATGGAGGGGGAAACGTCCTTGCGGTAGTGGGACATCGCACCGCCGTCATACGGGGTCTCGCGGATGCCGAACTTTTCGGCCAGGGCCTGGAGTTCGCACTCGCCGGACTTGGCGCAGGTGAGGCAATCCTTGGGATGGTCGGACAGCATGAGTTCCAGCACGGTCCGGCGGGCGTTGAGCACGCGCAGGGTGTTGGATTTGACCACCATACCGTCGGTGACCGGGGTGGCGCAGGCCGGGGCCAGATTGCGGCGACCTTCGACTTCGACGACGCAGATGCGGCAGGAAGCAGCCTTGTTATTGTAGTGCAGCTCTTCCATATTGAAGTAGCACAGCGTCGGAACATCGATATCCAGCTTCTTGGCGGCATCAAGAATGGTGCTGCCAGCCGGCACGGACGTCGTTTTGCCGTCTATGGTTATTGTCAGCATGGACATTGCGGACCTCCTTGATCCTTAATCCTTAATGATGGCTTCGAATTTGCACTTTTCGTAGCAGGAGCCACACTTGATGCACTTGGTCTGGTCGATGCTGTGCGGCTCTTTCTTGTTGCCGGAGATGCAACCGACCGGGCAGACCTTGGCGCACAGGGAGCAGCCAGTGCACTTTTTCGGATCAATGGAGTACGTCAGCATGGCCGTGCAGACGTGAGCCGGGCACTTCTTTTCGTTGATGTGCGCGTCGTATTCGTTGCGGAAGGTTTCCATGGTGGACAGGATCGGGTTGGGCATGGTCTGGCCCAGGCCGCACAGCGCCGTGTCCTTGATGGCGACGGCCAGGTTCTTCAGGCGGTCGAGGTCGGCCGGAACGCCCTTGCCCTTGGTGATCTTGTCGAGCATCTCGTAGAGGCGCTTGGAACCGACGCGGCAGGGGGTGCACTTGCCGCAGGTCTCGTCCATGGTGAAGTCCAGGAAGAACTTGGCGATGGCGACCATGCAGGAGGTCTCGTCCATGACGACCATGCCGCCGGAGCCCATCATGGACTTGCGGGCGATCAGGGACTCGTAGTCGATGGCCACGTCCAGGTCCTTGTAGGACAGGGCGCCGCCGGAGGGGCCGCCGGTCTGGACGGCCTTGAACTTCTTGCCGTCGGGGCAACCGCCGCCGATGTCGAAAATGACCTCGCGCAACGTGATGCCCATGGGCACTTCGATCAGGCCGGTGTTGGTGATCTTGCCGGCCAGGGCGAACACCTTGGTGCCCTTGCTGGTGGCGGTGCCGATGGAGGAGAACCAGTCCGCGCCCTTGACGATGATGGCCGGGACGTTGGCATAGGTTTCCACGTTGTTGACGATGGTGGGCTTTTGCCAATAGCCGGACTGGGCCGGGAAGGGCGGCTTGGTCACGGGCTCGCCGCGCTTGCCTTCCATGGACTTGATGAGGGCGGTTTCTTCGCCGCAGACGAAGGCGCCGGCGCCGTACTTCAGTTCGATGTCGAAATTGAAGCCCGAGCCGAAGATGTTCTTGCCGAGCAGGCCGTAGCCGCGGGCATCGTCGATGGCCTTTTTCAGGCGCTTGATGGCGAGGGGATATTCGGCCCGGATGTACACGGTGCCGATGCTGGCGCCGATGGCGTAGCCGCCGATGGCCATGGCCTCGACCACGGAGTGGGGATCGCCCTCAAGGACGGCGCGGTCCATGAACGCACCCGGGTCGCCTTCGTCGGCGTTGCACACGATGTACTTCTGGTCGGCGGCATTGGCCAGGGCGATGCCCCATTTGACGCCGGTGGGGAAACCGCCGCCGCCACGGCCGCGCAGGCCCGAACGCTTGATGAGGTCCACCACGTCGGCCGGGCTCATGGCCAGGGCCTTGGCCAGGGCCTCGTAACCGCGGACGCCAATGTAATCGTCAATGCTCTCAGGATCGATGAAGCCGCAGTTGCGGGTAGCGATCCGAATCTGTTTTTTCTCGGTCGTCGTCGCTGCCATATCGTCGTCTCCCGGTAGATTTTACAGGACTACCCGTTCGTAATTCACAGGGATGATTCCCTCGACCGGTTCGCCCTTCATGACGTACGCGGTAACCAATTCCCTGGCCTTGGCTTCGTCCACATTGCCGAAGACCACCGGATCCTTGCCCGGGAGGGTGATTTCCACGGTGGGCTCGGCGTAGCAGTAGGTCATGCAGCCGGACTGCATGAATTCCACGTTGGCGACGCTGTTCTTGGCCACTTCGTCCTGCATGGCGGCGAGGGCAGTCTTGCCGCCGGCGGCGATGGAACAGGTAGCCAGGGAGACGTTGATGACGGTCTTATTTTTCTTGGCCGCGGCCTTGTCCAGGATCTCCTGCCGCTTGGCCTTGAGTGCCTCGAGAGAGCTGATGGTGCTCATGAATTGCTCCTTAGCGGTCTAGAAATCAGCCAGGATGCTTTTGACCTGGCCAGGGGTGACGTTGGCGTAAACCTTCTCGCCGACCATGACGATGGGAGCCAGGGCGCAACCGCCCACGCACCGCAGGGTGTCGAGGGAGAACTTGCCGTCCGGGGTGACGTCGCCGATGTCGATCTTCAAGGCTTCCTTGAAGGCCGAAACCACCTTGTCGGCGCCTTTGACGAAGCAGGCCGTGCCCATGCAGCAGGAGATGGGATGCTTGCCCTTGGGCACCATGGTGAAGAAGGTGTAGAAGCTCACCACGCCATAGACCTGGGACAGGGGGACTTCCATGTAGTCGGCGACGAACTGCTGCACTTCGATGGGCAGGTAGCCGAAAACACTTTGGGCCTTATGCAGCACCGTTACCAGATGGCCTTCCTTCTGGGGAAGGGTTTCGATGAACTGCAAGACTTCCCGGTACTGCGCTTGCGGCAGCACGGCATGATCCGGCATCCTGCAATCGCCTGTCGCTTGACAAGTTGAGTTTTGCATACGGAAGCACCTCTCCTTGTGGCATTTTAAAGTTCCAGAAAATGACGACAAAACCTTCCGCCCGCGAAGAGGTCCTCCCTCTTGCGTTCGGATGCGCGTGGCATGGCCGGGCTGGGCGTTCCCCGACTTGTGATATTTTTCACAATTTTACGAAACAACCCAAGCCAACCTCGGCCCGTCTGACATTCCATAGCCATCAGCCATGGGAACAAACCAGCTCCTGTTGAGCAAAAAACGCGCCAATTAAAAAATGAAATGATCCAAGCAAGATGCCTGTATTTCTTCCTCGCCGGGAGGCCACTCCTGGGGCTGCCGGGCCCCGGGGCGAAGGGCAGGGATGGGATCGTGTCGGATGGTGATGCTAAAAAACTTTATATAACAATATGTTATCATCTAAAAGACAAAGTGCGCTACCCAGTGGGAAACAATGGGTCAAAATGCGCTACCTCTGTCCAACTGGCTCTTGGCGCCACACCGGCGGTCCGTGAGATTCTCCGGAGCCGCCCGCCGACACCGGGGCAAGACGCTCCGGACAAGGTCTGGCGGCAGGCAAAAAAACAGGCGGACGCCCGGGAGCGCCCGCCTGTCAAAGATTTCCGTTCCACGGTTAGGCCAACATTTCGTCGATCAGGCGCTTGAGATTGTCGGATTCCCGCGTCAGTTCCGCAACGGCGTCATCCGAGGCCTGCATGGCCGTGGCCGTTTCCTGGGACGTCTGGCTGATGGATTCCACCGCCCGGCTCATCTCTTCGCTGGTGGCCGACATCTCCTCGGCCGCCGTGGCGATGGCCTGGACCTGATCCGAGGTGGTGGCCACCAGACGCACGATGCCCTCCAGGGCATCGCCCGAGCGCTTGGCCAGGCCGGAGGCCTCTTCGATGGCCTCGACCGCCTGTTGCACGCTGACCACATGGTGCTTGGTGCCCTGTTGGATGCCGGTAATGGCCTTCTCCACTTCCTTGGTGGCGGTCATCGTCTTTTCGGCGAGTTTTCTGACCTCGTCGGCCACCACGGCGAAGCCGCGTCCGGCTTCGCCGGCCCGGGCCGCCTCGATGGCGGCATTCAAGGCGAGCAGGTTCGTCTGATCGGCGATGTCCGAGATGACGCTGATGATGGCCCCGATGCCCTGCGCTTCCTGGCCCAGAGCCGTCATGTCGTTGTGCAGGGACTCGGCCTTGCCCCGCACCCGCGCGATGCAGGCCACCAGATCGAGCACCGTGGACGAGCCGCCCTGGGCCCGCGTGCGGGCATCGGTCGCCGTATTTGCGGCCATGGAGGCGTTTTTCGCCACCTCCAGCACGGCGGTATTCATTTCGGCGATGGCCATGGCCGTTTCCGAGGCCGCGTCCTTCTGGGACCCGGCTTCCTGGCTGGCCTTGCGCAATTGTTCGGCCAGGGCCTCCGAGGCCGTCCCCAGATGGGCCAGCACGCCTTCCAGGGTCTGGGCGGCCTGGACGGCCCCTTCCCGGCGGGCCGTCACCGCCGCTTCCCGGGCCGTTTCGGCCTCGGCCAGACAGGTGCCGGCCCGTTCGGCCTCGGTTTGCGCCTCCTGGCTTTTCTGATCGGCCTCGACGATCTTCTTCTTCAAATTGTCCACCAGCGTGCACAGTGCCCCGCCCAGGGCCGTGATTTCGTCGATTTGTCCGGTCGCGATGCGCTGCTGCACCAAGGCGTGGATTTCCTGGCTGGCCTCCATATCCCCCCCGGCGATGCGGTCGCTGTGGGAGGACAGGAAGGACAGACGGTCGAGAATGCCCCGCTTCATGAACAGAAACAGGGCCCCCATGAGGATGCTCAGGCCGGCCAGGGACAGCAGGGCGTTTTTGGTCTGGGCGGCGCGCAGCCCGGCCATGGCCGGGCTGATGTTCTCCATGGTGACCAGGGCGCCCAGGATGGAGCGGCTGGTGCCATGACAATGCTGGCAATCCGGGGCGTTCTTGACTGAACGGATGGTCACGAAGGAGGGCACGCCGCCGATGTTTTCCAGAAATTCGGTGTCCTGGGCCGAGGAGAGCGCCTTGCCCAGCCGCTTCTCCACCAACGGGTCGCCCAGGGCCTTGGCCAGAGGCTGGCGCAAAAGGCTCGTATCCGTGCCATAGGTCACATTGCCCTCGAAATCCGTCATGAACGCCTTGGATTCCTCATGGCTGGCGGCGATCTTGGCAAACTGGGCCACGGTGGCGTCGTTGTCGCCGATCATCATGGGCTCGTTGACCAGAAGCTGGACCAGCTCGGCCGACCGCAGGGCCGCTTCGTGGGTCAGCGACATGGCCATCTCGCGCTGCCACAGGGCGTTGGCGGCAAAAAGTCCGGCCAGGGTGAGCACCAGCACCAGCGAGACCAGGATCAGCACTTTTGTGCCCAGGGATCTGTTACGCTTGGACATGGAACGCCTCCAGGCCCGCCCCAGGACTGCACTCTCGCCGGGCGGGCTCCTTCATGTTGCGACGTTGACCGTGCGCACGCCATCGGGGCGCCCCCCTAGTGCGCGCCTCCCTGGAGAAGGGGCTTGTAGCCGAACGCCCGTACCCGCGAGGCATTGTGGCAGGTCTCGCAGTCGGCAATGGTCGGCTTGCCCTTGATCGCTGCGGGATCGGCGGTCTCGGCGTGGATCGAGCCCGGACCGTGGCAGACCTCGCAGCCCGCGTTGGCCATCTCCGGGGTGGAGTCGAATCCGGTAAATCCGCCGGGATGGCCATAGCCCGTGGTATGGCAGGCATAGCAGCCGGTCAGCTCCTCTTTGGTCAGGCCCTTGGCCATGAGCCGGACGCTTTTGGAGGAATGGGCCTTTTTGGAATATTTCATGAAAGAAGCATACTGCGTCGGGTGGCAGCCGCCGCAGATCTTGCTTCCGACATACTGCGCCTCGGCGCATGACCCCTCCCGGGGAAATACGGGTCCCAGGCATGCGAGGCCCAGGACGGTCGCCAGCATTGTACGACGCCATCCCATAAGACGCCTCCTTGCGTGCGGTTGCTGCGGACGGTTTCCGAGAGCATCGCGTCCGCGGATGCCGCCGGGTTTGCCCGTCGCCCTGCCGATCCAAGCGGTCGAGCAGGATCACGCGACGGGAAAGACTCCGTGTCAGATGAGCAAAATGCATACCGTCCGCAGCGTTGGAACGGCACTGCGTCTCTTCAAATACGGCACCTGGGGCACATCAGGACAAGGGCGTGAAGGGAAGGTGGGTAACGGATTGAAATATAGCCTGATTCAGGGAATGCCCTGCGGGCGGTCGGCGCGGCCGGGGCGCATTTTTTCCCCTGCGGCCGGGAAAAGACCGGCTGTCCCGAAATGAAACGGTTCCGGGCTCGTGACAAAATGTCACAAGCCCGGAGTTCGGTGGGTCAGATAATGGCGTATTCGCGAATCTTGCGGTAGAGGGTCTTGCGGCTGATGCCGAGCGCCGCGGCGGCCAGGGTGCGGTTGTTGCCGAAGCAGGCCAGCACCTTGGTGATATGCTCCCGCTCCACGGCCTCCAGGGACAGGAACGCGCTTTCCCCCTCGGCCTTGACGGAGAGCTCCCGGGGCAGGGCATTTTCGGTGATGACGCCGCCCTCGGCCAGGATGACGCCGCGCTCGATCACGTTGCGCAATTCCCGGATGTTGCCCGGCCAATGGTAGTTGATGAGACAGCCCATGGCCCGGTCCGAGACGCGGAAGGCGCCGCCGCCCTGGATGCGGCCCAGAAAACACTCCACCAGCAGCGGAATGTCCTCCTTGCGGTCACGCAGCGGCGGCAGCTCGATATTAAAGACGTTGATGCGGTGGTAGAGCGCCTCGTGGAAGCGGCCGGCCTCCACTTCCTTGGCCAGGTTGCGGTTGGTGGCGAAGATGAGCCGGATATCCGTGGTGCGCTCGTCCTTGTCGCCCACCCGGCGGTAGGTCTTGTTTTCCAGCGTGCGCAACAGCGAGGCCTGGACTTCCAGCGGCAGCTCCCCGATCTCGTCCAGGAACATGGTTCCCTTGTTGGCGAAGGTCATGAGTCCTTCGCGATTTTCCGTGGCTCCGGTAAACGAGCCCTTGACGTAGCCGAACAGTTCCGACCGGGCCAGTTCCTTTTGCAGGGTGGCGCAGTTCTTGATGACATAGGGCTTGTCCGCCCGTTTGGACCGGGCCTGGATGGCCGTGGCCGCCACTTCCTTGCCGGAACCGGACTCGCCGGTGATAAGGACCGGCACGTCGGTGGGCGCCACCTTGTCGATCAAAAAGCGGATCTGCTTGATGGCCGCGGAATTGCCCACGATCTGCTGGGGCTTGTCCTGATTCTGGGTATGCCGGAGCTGACGGTTCTCGAAGCGCAGGCAGGCCCGCTGGTAGGCCCGCTCCACGATGAGTTCCAGCTCCTCCAGATTGAACGGTTTGGTGATGTAGTCGTAGGCCCCGAGCTTCATGGCCTCCACGGCGCTGTCGATATTGCCGTGGCCGGTGATGATGATGACCTCGATGTCGGGCAGATGCTGGCGGATTTCCACCAGGAGGTCCAGACCGTCGGCATCGGGCAGCCGCAGGTCCAGGATGACCACCTCGTAGAGGGAGCGACGCAGCATCTCCCGGGCCTGATGCGCGGTTTCAGCGGTCTGCATCGCCCGCCCCGGCGAAGACAGCTCCTTTTTGAGGAGCTTGCCGATGGAGGGTTCGTCGTCGACCACCAGGACACTGTAGGCGTTCGTCACGATAGTCTTTCCGGGTTGACTGGCAGTTTCACGGTAAACGTGGCCCCCTGGCCGGGCTGGCTGCGCACCAGAATCTGGCCGTGATGCTTCCGGACGATGGACATGCAGGTGGAAAGTCCGATCCCCATGCCCTTGCCCGCCCGTTTGGTGGTGAAAAACGGTTCGAAAAGCTTGTCCATGTGCTCGCTCGCAATGCCGCAGCCCGAGTCTTCCACGCACAGGCAGACCATGTCCGGCTCGGATTGGAAGGTGGTGATGACGATCCGGCCGGGCCCCAGAATGGCGTCCATGGCGTTGATCAGCAGATTGAGCATGACCTGCTTGATCTGCTTCTCGTCGCCGTAGACCTTGGGCAGATGGTCGCACAGGTCCACCCGCACGGTGATCTTGGCCTGACGCTGTTTCAAGTGGCTGCGCAGAAGCTTTATGGTGTCGCCCACGACGGCGTTGAGGCTCACCTCGGAAAAACTTTCGGCCTTGGGGCTGCTGAACGTCAAAAGCGTGGTGACGATGTCCTGACAACGGCGACATTCCCGCAGGATGGTGTTCACATAGTCATCCACGTCTTCCATGACGGCCGGGTCCACGGTCTGGCGCATGGCCGGCAGCCGGCGCTTGAGGCCCTCGGTAAAGCCGGAAATGGCGGTCAGCGGATTGTTGACCTCATGGGCCACGCCCGTGGCCAACATGCCGATGGTGGCCATTTTTTCGGCCTGGAGGAACTTGGCCTGATATTCCTTTTCCCGGGTCACGTCACGCTTGAACACCAGGATATGACTTTCCGGGTCGTCGAGATGGCGGATGGGCGAGGCCACCATGGAGAACTGGACGTTCTTGCCCCCCAGCTTGAAGATGGCGTTGCCGCGGCAGATGGCGTTGGTGGCAAAGGAGGTGCGGGCCGGACATTCGGGGCAGGGCGTGTCTTCGCCGCGGAAAATCTGGTAGCAGAATTTCCCCTCCGGCTCGGCGTTGGGAAAGGTCTGGCGGAAGACGTGGTTGACGGAAAGAATCCGCAGGTCCGGGGCCAGCACCATCATGATGTCGGTGATGCCGTCGAGAATGGCGGCAATCTCCCGCCGACGCTGTTCGGACTGGGCATTGGCGTCTTTTAAGGCCTCGATGGTCTGGCGCAGCTCCTGGAAAAAACCGAGCTTGCCATGTTCGATGCCGATCAGGTCCTCAAGTGTAGGAGCCCGGCAGGGCATTTTACCACGCCTCCTGGCACAAGCCGAGCAACGCCTCCCAGTTGGCCGGTCTGGGGTTGGTCAGGGTGCAGGCGTCGTGGACCGCAGCCTTGGCGATGGTTTCCAGACAGTCCCGGTCGGGCAGGATGTCGCGCAACCGCACGGGCACCCCAAAATCGGCGAAAAATCTTTCCAGATGGGCGATGCCGGCCTGGGCGATGGCCTCCTCCGAACACATCCGGGGACCGCAGACGATCCGGCCGATAGTGGCCAATTTGTCCAGGCTGTTCGGGAGGTTGAACCGCATGACCGCCGGGAGCAGGATGGGATGCACCAGGCCGTGCAGGACGTCGAACATGCCGCCCAGGGCGTGGGACAGGGAATGGCCCACGCCGAGCCCGGCGTTGGAAAAGGACATGCCGGCCGAGGTGGAGGCGATGGACAGGTTCTCCAGGGCCTCGATGGAGCGGTCCTCCACGGCCGGGCGCAGATTGGCCAGGATGAGCCGGATGGCCATGATGGCCTGGTGTTCGGTAAAGGGCGAGGACAAGAGCGACAGATAGGATTCCACGGCGTGGGCGAAGGCGTCGATGGCCGAGGCGACGATCAGCTCCTCGCTCTTGGTCAAAAGGACCAGCGGATCGATGATGGAGATATTGGGCACGAGCGACCGGCTGATGATGGACATCTTGAGCCGGCGCTCCACGTCGGTCACGATGCAGAACTGGGAGATGTCCGAACCGGAGCCGGCGGTGGTCGGCAGGAAGATGGAGGGGGGCAGGGGCCGCATGATGCGGTTGGCGCCCTCGTAGTCGTTGATGCGGCCGCCGTTGCCGATGATGGTGGCGATGCCCTTGGCCGCGTCCATGGGACTGCCGCCGCCCACGGCGATGATGACGTCGGCGTGCTCCCGGGCGTAGATGGCCGCGCCCTCATGGATCTGATAGTCGCGGGGATTGCGGTTGATCGAGTCGTAAAGGACCCATTCCAGTCCGTTGTCCCGCAGGATCTCCAGGATGCGGTCCACCCAGCCGGCGGCCGTGAGTCCCTGGTCCGTGACCAAAAGAACCCGCCGGGCGCCCAGGCGCTTGGCGCACGAGGCCAGATGGACGATGCTCCCCCGGCCGAAGATGATTTCGGGAATGGCGAACTTGCTGATCCGCATGGTGCTCCTTGACGGGTGGGATACACGCGGCGCGGCGCGTGGCCGCAACATACCTTTTCGGGCCAGCCGGATCCCGGCCGGTCCGCTACGCGCGGGCCATGGTGCCCACCGAGGGGGCCCCCTGCGGCATGGCAGCGGTGGATGCTGCGCTTCTGGTCATAATCTTTTGAGATTATAACGCCCCGTAAGGAAAGGTCAAGCCGGGCGGCCCGAGCGGCTTTTCCCTGGCCCGGCCTGCCGTGCGACGCACGCCGTTCCGGAGCCTTCCGGTCGTTCCTCCTTGCCGCCGCCGTGATCGTTATGACAGCAACTGGCTGGTTGGTGTCCTCCTTTCGTGGTCCAGTTCGAGGCAAGGAAGGTGTGACATGAACATGGAAACATCCGTCTCTCCGGCGCTCGGCCCCCTTTCCGGCGCCCTGCTTTCCGGCTTCGTCAACGTGGCCGAGGACGGGACCCTGTGCTTCGTTTCCGACCGGGTGCACCGGGTCTGTCCGCAGTGCGGCACGGTGTTTGTCGGTTCGGCCTGGCGGGTGGCCCTGACCGGGCCGGAACGCTGTCCGTACTGCGGCCGGCCCGGAACGAGGCCGCTTCTCCGGGCCGGCCAGGCCTGACAACGGACCGCCGGCAGACGTGCCCGAAACCAGGCGCCCGGCGCCAAGGGAGGAGGTTCTCATGAATCGGCTGGCCTCGCGCAAGCTCATCACGGCCGCTTTGGCCATCGCGGCCGTGGCCCTCAACCACAAATGGGGCATGGGGCTCACCCAGGACGAAATCCAGGCCGTGGTCGATATCGCCCTGGCCGCCATCGGCTCCCAGGCCGGCATCGATCTGGCCGAGCGGGCCGTGCCGCTGCTGACCCGTACGCCGGCCCCCACCGGAAAGGAGGCCGGCTGATGCCCGGCGAACCCCTGTTCCTCCCCACCTGGATCGCGTTCCTGGTGGGGGTGGTCCTTTATTGTCTGCGGAAATGGGTGGCGGACGTGGGCGCGTCCATCGCCTCCCTGGAGGAACGCCTGCGGGCCCTGGAGAAATCCCTGGCCGACTGCCGGCTGGATCTGGCCCGGGATCATCCCACCCGGCCGGAGCTGGACCGGCTGGAGGAACGGTTGGAGACGCAGGCCACCCGCCTGACCATTCTGGAGGAACGATGTCTCGACGCGTAAAGCGCGCTGCGCTGCCGCCGGTCGCTGCCGGGGCCGGGACGGAGGATCGCCCGGAACGGCCGGCCCGGTTCGGGACGGCGAGTTTCGACGACCTTATCCTTATAAACCCCCATCTCCGTCCGGCCGACATCCTGGCCCTGTGGCGCCTGGCCGGTCCGTCCGCCCGGGTCCACTGATGGACGCGGCCAGGGAGAGCGGCCGCCGCCCGCGCGCCTTAAGCGCCCGGCAGCGGCTTTTTGTCGAACGGTTCCTGCAGAACGGCGATGCGCCGGCTGCCGCCTTGGCGGCCGGCTATTGCCCCAGCCGGACCGCCAGCGAGGGGAGTCGGCTGCAACGACTCCCCCAGGTGCGCCAGGCCATCGAGGAGGGCCGCCGGGTCCAGGCGCGGCAGGACCGGATCCATGCGGCGCAGATACGGGAGGAACTGGCCCGCATCGCCTTTGCCGACATCAGCGATTTTTTGCGCTGGGACGAAGCGGGCGTCACCTTGCGCCCCATGGACGAACTGAGCCGGGAGCAGACGGCCTGCGTGGCCGAAATCGTGGAAAGCGCCGGCAAGACGGGCAAGACCTTGCGGGTGAAGCTCCATGGCAAGCTGGCCGCCCTGGCCGCCTTGTCCCGGCTGCTCTCCGGAGAGACGCGCGCCGCAGACGGGGAGCCCCGGCCCGTGGTCGTGGTGACGTCCGTGCCCGAACCGGCGCCGCTTCCGGATCCGGCGCATCCCGAAACCGCCGCCTGGCCGCCGCCTCGGGAAAGCGGGCCGGACACCCCCGGCTGAGGCGGCCAAGGGGGCGCTTCCGCTCTTTCCAAGAGGGGGGGCCGTCGGGCGCTTGGCCCTCGGAAGCCTCTCCCCGCATCCCTAGTGCGGGGACGGGGCGGCGCCCAATTGCCGCATGGCCTGGCGATGGCGTTCCCGAAGGTCGTGCCGCTCCAGCTCGCGCTGCCGCGCGGCGGCGTCCGGGTCGGGGGTGTCCGGACGCCGCGTTTCGAGGCGGGCTGCCTGTCGGCAAAATGCCCGCAGTTCCTCGAACTGCCGTTCCGGGATGACGCCGGCGGCCCCGGCCGCCAGCCGCAGCCGGGCGCCCTCCATGAGACAATCCTCCACCAGGCTTCCCTGGTCGGCCGGCACTGCCGCCTGCCGTTCGAGCAGTCGCGAGTAGCCTTGCATCGGTCGCTTCTCCGGAGTGGCGGTCCCCGTCGCCACGGCCGCCATACATCCGAGAAGCACCCCGAGCAGTATGAGACTCCTTTGCAGACGCCTCGCCATGACCGTCACCTCCGGGCCGGGACTGCATCGACCCGCTCGGGTTCATGCCCAAATCGTACCATAATTAAAGTTGTTATAAAGCAAGTGGTTGCAAGACGTTGCGGCCATGGGGACCACGTCATTGCGTACATTTCACGATATTTCGGCAAAAAAAGGGAGTCTGGCGCCTGGCGAACCGGCCATGGTCCGCATCGGCTACCAGCCCCAGCCCCTGCAGCGCCTGCTGCATACCTGCCCGGCCAATGAGATTTTGTTCGGCGGGGCGGCCGGGCCGGGCAAAAGCCACGCCCTGCGCTTCGAGGCCCTGTTGTGGTGCCTGCGGGTGCCAGGGCTGCGGGCCTATCTTTTCCGTCGCACCCTGCCTGAACTGACGCGAAACCATATTATCCCGGCCCTGGCGCAATTCCCCCGCGATCTGGTGACGTTTCGGGCCGCCAGCCACTGCTTCGAATGCGTCAACGGTTCCAGACTGACCTTTTGCGGTTGTCCCCGCGAGGCCGATGTCTTCCGCTACCAGGGCATTGAGTTCCATCTCCTGCTTTTCGACGAGCTGACGAGCTTCACCGAATTCCAATACGATTTTCTGCGCTCCAGGTTGCGCTGCACCCTGGAGGTCCCGCCGGCCTACCGTCACAAGATCCCGGGCATCGTGGCCGCCAGCAATCCGGGCGGAATCGGCCACGCCTTCGTCAAGACCCGGTTCGTGGATTTCGCCCCTCCCCTGACCCTGCGCCGGGCTCCGGCCGACCAGGGCGGAATGCTGCGGTCCTGCATCCCGGGAAAACTGGCGGACAATGCCATTCTCCTGGCCCGTGATCCGGGATATGCCGACCGGCTGGCCGCGTTGCCCGAACCGTACCGCACCGCCTACCGGGACGGGGATTGGGACATCTTCCTCGGTCAGGCCTTCGCCTTTTCCCGCAGTCTGCACGTCGTCCGCCCCAGGCCCGTGCCCGAGCAGGCACCGCTTTTGATGACCTTCGACTGGGGCTACGGGGCGCCTTTTTCCGTGGGCTGGTGGTGGGTGGACGCCGACGGCCGGCTTTTCCGCTTTGCTGAATGGTACGGCTGGAACGGCCGGCCGAATCAGGGCCTGCGCCTGACCGACAGCCGTATCGCCGCCGGCATTCTGGAACGCGAGACCGGGCTCGGCATCGCCGGCCGGCGGATCACCCGGCTGGCCGGGCCGGACTGCTTCGCCAAAAAACCCGATTACCGGGGCGGCGGCCAGGGACCGGCCACGGCCGAGGTGTTTGCCCGGGCCGGCCTGCCGCTCGCGCCCGGCGATCCCTCGCGCATCGCCAAGATCCGGCAGTTCCACGAACGGCTGCGCCCCAGGGCGGACGGACCGCCCATGCTTTTGGTCTACGACGTCTGCGAGCAGTTCATCCGCACCCTGCCGCTTCTGGTGACGGATCGGCGCAACGTGGAGGACATCGACACCACCGGCGAGGATCATATCTACGACGAGGCCTGTCATGCCTGCATGGCCCGGCCGCTCGCCGGCGACAGCGTGAAAACGGCCCTAACGCCGGCGGCCCGCATCATCGACGCGGTGCTGGCCGACGGCCAAAACGACGAGGAAATGCCATGAACGGTAACGATCTGAGCTGGCTGTGGCCGTTTACCCATCTGGGAACGGCCCTGTTTTTCCTGCTCCTGGGCTGGCGGTTCGGCCGCGAGGCGACCGGCCGGCCCATGTTCGCCTTTCCGGTCGCGCCGACACCGGAGGCGTCGGCCGGCGAGGAGGTCGATCCCTGGGCTTTGGCCGCTGCCGGCCGACCGGAAACGGGGGGGTGGATAGAAACGAGACGGTCGCCTGGCCCTGCGTCTGACGGCTGTTCAGAAATAACATCGTGAAATCATGGGATAAAGCCGAAAATTTCCGTGGCCGGTTCCTTGGCGCTGTATGAAAAGTAGCCAGGCCGGCGAGCATCCGGCCGGCAACTGCATGGGAATAAGACGGGGGGGCCGTCCGAAGGATGGCTGTTTTTATCAACATATTAAAAACATTGATAAAAATATGTTGGCACGGAACCTGCCTTAAGAAGGGCATCCGACCGCGCGGCAGGCGCGCGGTGCCAACAGGAAACCACCTTGGCCAGGCCAAGGAACGACCACGGAGGTAAGTATCATGCGAAACGGTAAGACGACTCTTGCGTTGACGGCGTTGGCCACGATGGTGTTGACGGCTTCTCTGGCCCTGGCTGGGCCCGGCGGAGCGGGCAGGGGCTCGGGTGCCGGCGTCGGCGGGCCCTGCGGCGGCCAGGGATACGGCCCGGGCGTCGCCCAGCTTTCCCCGGAAAAGCAGGCGGCTTTCCAGAAGCTCCACGAGGCCTTCTACACCAAGACGGTCCAGATGCGGGCCACGCTGCGGATCAAGTGGGCGGAGTTGAACGCCGCCGCCGTGGCGCCGACCCCGGATCAGGGGAAGATCGATGCCCTGTCCAAGGAAATCGGCGACCTGGAAGGCAAGCTTTTGGCCGAACGGACCCAGTTCCGCGTCCAGGTGACTAAGGAAATCGGTCCCGAAGCGGCTGCCTGCCTCGGCGGCTACGGTCACGGCCGCGGGTCCGGCCACGGCGGCTACGGTCATGGCGGCGGCATGGGCGGCGGCATGATGGGCGGATTCTAAAGCAACAGGCGGACCGGCCGCAGGGTCGGTCCGCCGTAACCTGATACGGCGAGGTTTGCTATGTGGGGTTGCTGGTCCTTTTCTTCCTGGCCTTTTTTTCACGGCGGCGGCTTCGGCCTGGGCGGGATTCTGTTCGGACTGCTCGGGCTGCTGGCGGCGGTCTGGCTGATCCGCAGCCTCGTCACCGCCGGGACGCATCGCCAGGGTGCCAGAGCCGACCGGGACGACGCCTTGCGCCTCCTGGATCACCGTCTGGCCGCGGGTGCCATCACCCCGGAGGAATACGAACGCCTGCGCCGGGCCATTCTGTCCTGAACCGCATTTTTTCCCTCTCCTTCCCCCCGCGCCCGGGACGGTTTCGACCGTCCCGGTTTTTTTTGCGGGCAGCCGGGAAAAAAGAGGTGGAACCGGCCATCCCCGGCCGGCGGCGGGTTGGACGCGGGGGACTAGTCGGTGGGCACCCAGAGCTTGATGGACGATCCCTTTTCGGGAAGCCTTTGGGTCAGATGGAATTCATACCGGCTCATCTCGTCGGTCAGACGGAAGGTGGCGGTGCCCACGTTGCCCCGGATCATGCTTTGGAAGCGGATGGCCTGGCAATCCTCGTCCAGGGCCTTGCCCGAAGTGTCGAAGGGGGCCAGGCAGATTTTCAGCGCCGGATCGGCGCCGGCGCTGAACATGGTGTCCATGGTGCTGGGCGGCCGTTTGATGAGTTCGGCCGTGACCAGAACTTCCTTGAAGGGCACCTTTGTCAAAACCACCTTGCCGGCGGTCTCCACGTAGCGGTCTTCGGTGCGGGTCCGCTCCTGGACGTCGGTGACCTTCAGGTATTCGTTTTTAAGATCCTTAAATCGCGTGAAATCCGAGGCGGAGAAAACGGACGCCGGCAGCAGGGCGAGCAGGCAAACGGCAAGCACGGTCGCAAGGCAGATAGGACGCGGCTGGGACATGGACATGTCCTCCGGGATGTTTATGCCCGCTTGGGGGCCATGGGAAAAATGGCGAGCTTCAGGAAGTCGGTCTCGGTGATGATGCCGACAAGGTCGCCCGCGTCAACGACGGGCAGGCAGCCGAACTTGTTGTAAATCATGATTTCGGCCGCGGCGCGCAGCGGCGTGTCCGCATGCACGGTCACCAGGTCCGACCGCATGATGTCACGCAACAGCGTGCCCGAATCCTTCCTGTGTTCCAAGGACAACAGATCGCGCTGGCTGACCAGCCCGGCCAGTCGTCCCGCCTCGTCCACCACCGGGATGTGCCGGACGAACAGTTCCTGCATGGTGGCCATGGCAGTGGCGAGGCTGTCCGTTTCCTTAAGACAGCGCACCTGTCTGGTCATGATGTCGGCTACGAGCATGCCGGTTCTCCGGAAAAAGGCCGCCGGCGGCACCATGCGCGCCATGCCGGAAAGTCTTTGCCGAATCATCGCGGCAAGTCAAGCCGTGGGGGGCAGGCGGCGTCAGCTCTCCGGCCGGGTGGCCCGTTCGAGCAGGGTCACCTCGATGCGGCGCAGGGAACCGATTTTGCGGGCCGCCGCCAGGTCGGGCACGGCCACGTCGATGGTGCGGCGAAAGCGCTGGTGCATGGTGTCCTCGATGATGAACACCCCAAGCCCTTTGATGTGGACCCGGTCGCCGAAATCCCAGCCCGACTGGAGCAGATCCCTGGACACGGCCACGATGCCGGGCCGGATGGTGGTGCCGATGGCCGTGCCGGATTTCCGACCCCGCCCGAGGTTTTCCCTGGGGGCCGGCGTGTAGGCCGTGACCGTGGCGGTGATGGTTTTTTTGGGATGAAGATTTTTGTAGGAATGTACTTTATGTGTGGCGGCATGCGCCGTCATTCCAGTCATGAGGAAGGCAATAGCAAAAGTAAAGACTCTCAAATCGTAGTAACCTCCATGCATCATGAATGCAACGTCGCCACCAGGAGGAAATGGTGGTCAGTGGTTTCTGGCTGATTTTCCTGATTTTTTTTGCTATAAATCAGCCGTTTGGCAATGATGCGAATGCTCCTTTGCGGGTTGAATCGTATCGTCTTGGCGATGCGGCGGTTATTTTTGACGAGTTTGAGCATATGCTCCCTAGTGGGCCGGCAAGACCTTGTCAAGGGGAAAAACGCCCCCCACCGGAGAAATCGTGTCGGCGGGATGTTCATGAAACCATGTTATTTTAAGGTATTGTGCCGTTGGACCGATTTCGGTGGCGGTTCGGGGCGCATGGTTTTTGCCGAGACGCGTGCCGCTCCGGCCGGCCGCCGGTCGGTCGGGAAACGCCACGTGTCCGCTCGGGCTTGCACCAGGGGCGGCTCCCGGCTATTTTACCTCCTTGCCGGGCCAGGCCTCGCGCCTTGCCGTCCAAGGAGGTCCCCGACCATGACCATGACCAGCCTTTCCCCGACGCTCATGGTGCAGGATGTCAACCGCACCGTGCATTTTTATCACGAGGTGCTGGGGTTCGCGTTCGTCTGGGGCGTTGCCGCCGCCTCCCGGTCCGCCGTCACCGACTGGCCCCCGCCCGTTCCCCTGGCCATGGCCCTGGTCCGCAACGGCGCCGCCAGCCTGTCCTTTCAGACGCGCAGCTTCATGACCTCCACCCTGCCGCGCCTGGCCAATGAAACCATCGGCGGCTCCCTCGTGCTGTTCATGGAATGTGACGACCTCGACGGGCTGTGCGAGCGCATCGGCGAGAGTGCGCCGTTCCTCAAGGCCCCGCATACGACCGCCCATGGCACGCGCCAGTGCAGTATCGAGGATCCCGACGGCTATATCCTCACCTTCGCTAAGCGCTCGGCCCAGCCGGCGCATGATCCGGAGACATTCGCATGACCGCTTCCTCTTCGCTTTTTGCTCGAGCCAGACTCCGCATTCCCGGCGGGGTCAACAGCCCGGTGCGGGCCTGCCGCGCCGTGGGCTGCGATCCGCTGTTCATCGACCGGGCCGCCGGTTCCACCATGACCTCGGTGGAAGGCCGGGACTACATCGACTACGTCATGTCCTGGGGGCCCATGCTCCTTGGCCACGCCCATCCGGCGGTGACCCGGGCCATCCGGGAGGCCGCCGAACGGGGCGCGAGCTTCGGCGCGCCCTGTCCGGCCGAGGTGGAACTGGCCGAGGCCGTGGCCGAGGCCGTGCCCGGCATCGAAATGGTGCGCATGGTCAATTCCGGCACCGAGGCCACCATGAGCGCTGTGCGCCTGGCCCGGGCCTGCACCGGCCGGGACCAGATCGTGAAATTCACGGGGTGCTACCACGGCCATGCCGACGCCTTCCTGGCCGCCGCCGGTTCGGGACTGGCCACCTTCGGTCTGCCGGGCACGCCCGGCGTGCCGGCCGACACCGTGCGTCACACGTTGCTCGCCCCCTACAACGACCTGTCGGCCGTGCGGGCGCTGTTTACGGCCCATCCCGACGACATCGCCGCCGTCATCGTGGAGCCGGCGGCCGCCAACATGGGGCTGGTGCCGCCGGCCCCCGGCTTTCTCGAAGGGTTGCGGCAACTGACCAGCCAATACGGCGCCCTGCTTGTTTTCGACGAGGTCATCACCGGCTTTCGGCTGGCCTACGGCGGGGCCCAGAGCGTCTACGGCATCGATCCCGACCTCACCTGCCTCGGCAAGATCATCGGCGGCGGGCTGCCGGTCGGGGCCTACGGCGGCAAGCGGCGGTTCATGGAGCGCATCGCCCCGGAGGGCGATGTCTACCAGGCCGGAACCCTGGCCGGAAATCCGTTGGCCATGGCCGCCGGTCTGGCCACCCTGCAGGCGCTCAAACAGGCCGACTACGCCGGGTTGGCCGAGCGCACCCGGACCCTGGCCGAATCCCTGGCCGCCATTTTGCGGGAGAAGGGCGCGGCGGTCTCGGTGGCCCATGCGGCGTCGCTGTTCACGCTCTTTTTCTGCGAGGGCCCGGTCACCGATTTCGAGTCGGCCCGACAGGCCGATACCGCCCGCTACGCCGTTTTTTACGCCCAGATGCGCAAGGCCGGCATCCTTTTCGCTCCGTCGGCCTTTGAATGCGCCTTCCTCTCCTTCGCCCACACCGACGAGGATCTGGAACGCACCCTGGAAGCGGCCCGCGCCGTCCGGTTCTAACCGGGCGGCGGCTTGCCACTGGATGTGCCGCCATGGGCGCGACCGAACAAGCACTTGCGGACCGCAGCCGGGAGCGCGGCCATCAGGCCCGGCGTATTCTCGACGATCTGGGGCTGCTCCGGGCCTGGGGCCGGTACGGACGGCCGGTGGTGGTGGGGGCCGTCGCCCACGGGTTGGCCCTGGACCCGGACATCGACCTCGAAGTCTATTGTCCCCGGCTCGACCCCAGGCACGGATTCGCCGTGCTGGCCGTGGCCGCGAGCCGCCCCGGCGTCCTCGAAACCCGCTACCGGAACCACCTGGACGGACCGGACAAGGCCTTGTACTGGCAGATTCGCTATCGGGCCGCGGACGGCGAGGACTGGAAGATCGACATGTGGTCGGCGCCGGACGACTACGCCCTGCCGCGCGGCGAAGATCTTGTCGAGCCCCTGCGGCGGGCGCTGACCCCGGAAACCAAGCAGGCGGTCCTGCGCCTCAAGGCCTGGCGGGCGGCCACGCACGCCGCGTGCCTGTCCATCGACCTGTACCGGGCCGTCCTGGACGGCGGCGTGCGGCAGCCCGGGGAGCTTGCCGCCTGGCTGGCGCGCAACGAAACCGGCGTGCTGACCGCCTGGACTCCCGCCTGAAACGGAAAAAAAGAGTGGCCGCGTCTGCCCCCAAACGCCCGGTGGCCGGGACGTTTGGGGTCGTGGCCGCTGCGGGACGGGCCGTGGCCGCTCCGGTTTCACTCACGGTTTTTTTCTTACAATGAGTCAATACGTCCCAGACGCATGCCGCTTTGTTTCGTTTCTTCCCTGCACCGCAAAAGGCCGTCCCAGGCCATCCCTTCGGGCTCGGGCCGGCAGGCGCGTCCTGGACTGCCCCGGCATCGTGGAGTTTTGCCCGGGGGCAGCGCGAAGTAAAACGAATATCGTCCTCAAATAACACTGCAATAGCGGATGGCACGCGACTTGATGCACATGTGTGTCGTTTGCCGACGTCCCTTCAAACGCCGCGCAACGACACCAGGGGGACCGGCCATGTGCAGCTGGGAAAAAAAGATCGACATCAGCAGGGTCTTCGTGTTGCAGCCGACACGCCCGCTGACGTATTTCGGCGTGGGCGCGCTGGCCAAGTTCGACGGCATCATGGCCGAGTTGCTCCGACAGGGGCATCGGGCCCTTCTGGTCGTGACCGATCCGACCGCCTATAAGGCCTGCGGCGCCTGGGCCACGGTGCGGCCGCTGCTTGAGCGGTCGGTCACCTGGCAGCTTTTCGACGGCGCCCGCTCCAATCCCACCTTTGCCAACTGCGACGCCGCCGCGGCAGCCGGCACCGCCATCGGGGCCGATGCGGTCCTGGCCATCGGCGGCGGCAGTGCCCTGGATACGGCCAAAACCGCCGCCGTGCTGCTCAAGCATCCCGGCAAGCGGGCTGTGGATTTTTATGAAAAAGGCGCCCCCATCAAGGATGCGGCGCCCCTCGTGGCCATCAACACCGTCCATGGCACCGGCTCGGAATGCGACTCCTTCGCCATGGCCCAGTCCGACGGGGAGGGCAAGCCGGCCATCCGTTCGCCGCACCTGTATCCCGCCTACACCATCGAGGACCCGGCCCTGACCGTCACTTTGCCGGTCAAACACACCGTGTTCACGTCCGTGGACGCCCTGTGCCACGCCGTGGAGGCGGCCACGGCCGTCACCGCTTCGCCGTACTGCATCTCCCTGGCCAAGGAGGCCGTCCGGCTCACCTCCATCTGGCTGCCCACCGCCATCGCCCAGCCCGGCAACCTGGCTGCCCGCTACTGGCTCATGTACGCCTCGGCCATCGCCGGCATCAGCTTCGACCTGGGCATGCTCCACGTCACCCACGCCCTGGAACACTCGATGAGCGCCCTAAACGCCGCCATCACGCACGGCGAGGGCCTGGGCATCCTTTTGCCGGCCGTCCTGCGGGAAATCTATCCGGCCGCGCCCGAGATTCTGGCCGGCCTGCTGGCCCCCATCGCTCCGGATCTGGTCGGGTTGCCCGGCGAGGCCGAAACCGCCGTGGGCATCGTCCGGGATTGGCTGGCCGCCATTGGCCAACCCACCAACCTGGGCGCCTACTTTACCGGGGCCGACGTGCCGGCTCTGACCAGGATGACGCTCAAGTCGCCGTTTTCCAAGCATCTTCTGCCCCTGGCCCCCATCCGAGTGGACGAGGCCGTGGTGCAGCGCATCTTCCAGAAATCCCTCTGACCTCCGACCGCGATAGCGGGCCCAGCGTCGAGGACACCGTGGCATCATGCCTGTGGCGGGACCCGGGCCGGCCATGGCGGAGGCGTTCGTCCTTCAGGAGCCTATCTTGGAGCGGTAGGCCCGGACCTGATTGCGGCCCGAGGATTTGGCCAGGTAGAGGGCCTTGTCCGCCGCGTCCACCAGATGGTCCACGTCGGGGGTCGGACAGTCCTCCAGCAGCTCGGCCACGCCGATGCTCACCTTGATCTTGATGCCGGAAGCCAGAATCTGGCCGTCGGGGTCGCGGATGACGAAGTTGTAGCGTTCGATCTTGTGGCGGATGATCTCGGCCAGTTCCATGGCCTCGTCCTTGTCGATGTCGTCCAGGGCCACGGCGAACTCCTCGCCGCCGTAGCGGGCGGGGAAGATGTTGCGGTCCTCCAGCTGCTTGAATTCCTCGGCGAAGCCCTTTAAAATACCGCCCACCACGGCCAGGGCCTGATCGCCGATGCGATGGCCGTGCTCGTCGTTGAACTTCTTGAAATAGTCGATATCGCACATAAAAAGGGACAAACGCCGCTTTTCCCGCGTGGCGTTTCCCACCATCTTTTTGATATGGTCGTCAAAGGCCCGCCGGTTGTGGATGCCGGTCAGGGCGTCGGTCAGGCTCATGGCCACCATCTTTTCGGCGTCTTCCTCGATCAGGGTGACCAGTTCCGTGAACCCGCGCCGGATGGTGCCGAGCATGCGGTCCACGTCGCCGCCGTTTTCCACGGCCCCGACCGTCACGTCCTCCAACTGCTGCACGCTGCCTTTGTGTCGGAACAGGGCATCCTGGAATTCCTGGACCAGGGCGGCCGTCTCCTGCAAGGTCCTGGTCAGGGCCCGGTTCCAGGGTGCGGCCAGGATGCGTTCGTTGGCCTTGATGACCTCCTGGAACTTGGTCTCGGAAAAATCCTTGGCCCGGAGCACTTCCATGACCAGGCTCTGAAACTGTTGCTTCTGATCATTGTCCAGGAAATCGTACTGCTTGATGCTGCGCATGTAGAGGATGAGGCCGCGCCATTTGGAATCGCGGGGCACACCCACCCGGTCCAGCATGGCACAGACCTGATCCGAACAGGCGCTTCCCTGCAAGGGAATTGCCGCATGCTCCTGACCTTTATTCATGCCGCCCTCGTTCCTTGCAAATTTGCCGCGTTCTTGCCGTGTCGCGTTCCTCCGGGCATTTTTCACGAACATATACGTTCCGGGGCCAACCTGAAAAGGAAAAACTCCGCGAACCGACAACCCGGGGCCCGGCTTGCCCGCTCCCCGCCCCCCGTGCTAAACGGGCAACCGTCGCCCGCGCGGCGGCACGGAGGCGTTCATGGATATCACCGTTACCCGGCACGGTTCCCTGCTCGTGGCGGCCGGTCTGCCCAAACTGTTCGACTACACCGTCTGCCCCGATTTTCAGCGGACCCTGGCCCCACATCTCGATCCGATGCCCCCCGTCCTGATCCTGGATCTGTCCGGCGTGGAATTCATGGATTCCAGCGCCATCGGATCGCTTATCACCATCCGCAACCGGATGCTGCCGAGCGGCGGCGTCTTGGCCCTGTGCTCCATCGCCGAGGGCGTGGCCAAGGTGTTGCGCATCGCCGACCTGGGCAAGGTCTTCGCCATCCACGCCGACGTCGAGACGGCCATCGCCGCCCACTCCTGATCGGCCGGGCCCGCGAGAGACCTTCTGGTCCGACAGGGCGGATGACAGAAAGGTCCTCAGGGCGTAGGGTCGTCCAATGACCGTTCCCCAAGAAAACTACACCACCCGTTTTGCCCATGGCATGAGCGAGGTGGACGCCGCCGGCTGGGACGCCCTGGCCGCGGACCTGGAGTCGCCCTTTTTCGAGTGGGCTTGGCTCAAGCTCCTGGAAGATTCGGGCAGCGCCGCCCCGGGTCGGGGCTGGTTCCCCAGCCATCTCTTGGTCCAGGCCGACGGTCGGCTGGTCGGGGGCTTGCCCCTGTATCTCAAATGGCACTCGGAAGGGGAGTTCGTGTTCGATCAGCTCTGGGGCGAAGCGGCCAGCCGGCTCGGCCTGCCCTATTATCCGCGCCTGGTCGGGGCCTCGCCCTTCACGCCGGCCACCGGCCTGCGGATTCTCTCCGATCCGTCCGTCAACCAGGTCCGCCTCTCCCACCAGACGTTTACGGCCATGGATCGGTTCTGCCACGAAAACGCCGTCCATGGCGCCGCCCTGCTGTTCACGGAACCGGAGCTCGGCGCCGTGGCCGAGGACTACGGCTTCACCGCCTGGCGGCACCAGAGTTACCTGTGGCGCAACCAGGGCTACGGCTCGTTCGACGACTTCCTGGCCACGCTGAACGCCAACCGCCGCAAGACCATACGCCGCGAACGGGCCGCCCTGGCCGAGGCCGGCATCACGGCCGAAGTGGTGTCCGGCGCGGACATCCCGGACGCGTTTTTCCCGCTCATGCGGGAGCTTTACGAAAAAACCAACACCAAGTTCGGTCCCTGGGGCTGCCGCTACCTGACCGACGCCTTTTTCGAGGGCCTGCCGGCCGCCTTCCGCCGGCATCTGGCCTTCGCCGCCGCCTACCGCCGGGGCCGGCGCGACCCCATCGCCCTGGCCATGCTGGCCCACAAGGGCGATATCCTGTTCGGCCGCTATTGGGGCGCTTTCGAGGCTGTTCCGTTTTTGCATTTCGAATTGTGCTACTACGCACCCATCGCCTGGGCCATCGACAAGGGCTTTTCCCGCTACGATCCCGGCATGGGCGGGGCCCACAAGGCCCGCCGCGGTTTCCAGTCGGTGTCGAGCATGAGCTGCCACCGTTTTTTCGACCCGCGCATGGACGTGATTTTCCGGTCCCATATCGACCGGGTCAATTTCCTGGAGAAAAGTTATATCGACGAACTGAACGAACTGGTGCCCACGCGTCGGAAGTAAACGGGACGCCACGATCTCCCCGCTTCCCGCGCGAGATGAACCGTGACCGCCAACCCCGGACGGGGCAAACCATGGAAGCAGCATCACAGGCCATGGACGGCAAGGCGACGGATTCCTTCAAAGGGGTGTTTTCTTCCCAGGGGGAAACCAAGGTGGGCTTCGGCACCACCAAGCGCTCCATCAAACAAACCCTGCTCGTCTTCGCCGAGGAGCAGGCGGATGGCACCTTCCAGGTCCGTCCCCTCAACAAGCACTACGTGCCGTCGGGCCAAGCCAAAACCGTCACCCGGGAAGCCTTGCTGGCCTCTTTTCTGCCCGAGCCCGATCTGTACCTCAACAAGGTGGTGCCCGCCTTGCGCGAGGTCCGCGAAACCGTGGAACTGGCCGATGCCCACCGGGCCGAGGGAGCGCTTATCTCCGCGGAATTCGAGTACAAAAATGCCCTGCGCGTGGATGAGGAGCATATCCGGGCCACCTTCGGGCTGGGCCTGACCTACCTCGACCGGGGGGAACCGGATAACGCCAATCTGGTGTGTCGGCGCCTCATTGCCCTGGACGCGGCCTTCGGCCCCGAACACAAGCATCTTTTTAACGAATTCGGCATCAAGATGCGCAAGCACAAGATGTATCTCCAGGCCTTGCGCTACTATTTCAAGGCCTTCCGGTTGAGCCGCGAGGACGACCACCTGCTCTACAACATCGCCCGGACCTACTACGAGCGGGGCAACCTCCGGCTGGCCAGAAAATTTTTGGATATGGCCCTGGTCCGCTATCCCGCCTTCAGGGAGGGACTCCAACTGTCCCGGGCCATCGAGCAGCAACAGCCCTCCGGGAAGTCCGGGCGCGACGGCGGACCGGCCAGCGGCAGGGGGAAGGCGCGTGCCCGGCGCTGAAGCGTGCCGTCGGCAAAGAATTTGGGGCCGGCCGGCAATTGTTCCTCGCCCCCCGGCCGTCCTTCGCGTACACTGTGTCACGTCCCTTTTCCCGGTCGTTCCGGGAGGCGGGGGGGGCTTCTCCTCCCTGCTTTCCTGGTGAAGGCCTTCCGGAAGGGCGAGAGAAGGCGGGTACAGGCAGCGACATGACGGTGAAACAGCCCATTTTGTTCGTGGACGACGATGCGGCCATGTTGGAGGCCGTAAAACGTCGTCTGCGGGGCAAATACCGGATCGATATCGCCACCGGCTCGGTCCGGGCCCTGGAGGCCGTGACCGAGCGGGGGCCCTATGCCGTGGTCGTCTCGGACCTGCGCCTGCCGGGTCTGGACGGGATCTCCTTTTTGGATCGGCTCAAACGGACCTGCCCGGACACCGTGCGCATCATGCTCACCGGCCACGCCGACTTGGCCGCGGCCATGAATGCGGTCAACACCGGCCAGGTGTTCCGCTTCCTGGTCAAGCCGTGCGGCCCCCAGGAGCTGGACGAAGCCTTGGCTGCGGCCATGGCTGCCTATCTCCAGGCCGCAGCCGAACGGAGTTTTCTCAAGGGGACGCTCCGGGGCATCATCAAGGTGCTGACCGATCTGCTCGGGCTCCTCAATGCCGAGGCCCTGGCCCGGTCGTCCCGGGTCAAGCGGCTGGTGCTGGACATGGCCCGCTATCTGGAGGTGCCGGACATCTGGCGCATCGAGCTGGCCGTGACGCTGTCCCAGGTCGGGGCCACGGTCATGCCCGAGTCCATGTACGCCGCCCTGAGGACCCGGGGCACTCTCGACGGAGACCGGGCCCGGCTCTTCGAACGCGCCCCCGGTATCGCCGCCGACCTTTTGAGCAATATTCCGCGATTAAACGAGGTGGCGGACATCATCCGCTGGCAAAATACGCCTTACGACGGGACGGGCGCCGGCCCGGACGCCCCGACCGGCCAGGACATTCCCTTCGGAGCCAGGCTGCTCAAGGTCGCCCTGGACTTCGACCGGCTGCTCACCTCCGGCCAGGGCCGCGACGCGGCCCTGGCCCTTCTGGCCGAACGGCGGGGGCACTACGATCCGCAACTGCTCGACCTGCTCACGACCTTGGCCGGATCGTGGGAGGGCTACGTCAAGGGCGAAAGCACCATCGCCAGCCTGACCGCCGGCATGGTCCTGGAGGAGTGCTTGCGGCTGCGCACCGGGGAGACGGTGGCCGCGGCCGGCCAAGTGGTGGATGAGCTCCTGCGCGAACGCCTTGGGGCCATGGATATGGACGGGTTGACCACCGTGCGGGTTTTGATCCCGGCCGGCGACGATATGCTGCCGCCGGGGCTCGATCCGGCCTTGCTCACGCTTTTACGCAAGGTTAGAAACGCTCCGCCGGTGGATTGAAGGGAGGGAGAGCGCGCCTATGTCCAACAACATGATGCGTCTCGCGGCCGAACAGGCGGCCAAACGGTGCGAACGCGTCGTGGCCGACTATTTTTCCGGCGGGGGCATGGTGCTGGCCGTTTCCGACGACGAGAGCTTCACCCGGCTTTTGAAATACGCCCTGGCCAGCCTGCGGGTGGACGCCAAGAACACCTACCGGGAATCCGCCAACTACGACGACGCCGTCACCTTCACCAACAAGGTGGTGGGACAGCTGACCTCGCCGCTGCTGCTTTTCATGGAGCGGCGCATCCATCGGGCCTCGTGCCTCAAGACCATCAAGGTTCTCAAGAGCTTTTACGGGGAGCGGCTGCGCATCGTGGCCGTCAGCGTGGAGGTTTCCCGGGAGGAAATCATCCTGATCCACGAGGTGGGGGCCGACAGTTCCCTGATCAAACCCATCTCGGCCAAGGCGCTGATCGAGAAGATGGCCTTCGCCATCAAGCCCAACAACCAGCTCGGCATCCTGCTCGATCGGGCCGAGGCCCTGATCGAGGCCGGTGACTTGGAACAGGCCGAGGCCCTCGCGGCCAAGGCCTTCACCCTCAAGCCCGATTGCCTGAAGGGGCACCTGCTGCTCGGCGACGTGGCCCGCAAACGGGGAGATTACGAGGCGGCCGAAAAAGCCTACCTGGCCGCCGCCAGGACCGAAAAATTCTATATCGAGCCGTTCAAGAAACTGGCCACCCTGTGCCAGGAGTCGGGGGAAATCGACAAACGGCTCAACTATCTGACCAGACTCGATACCCTCTCGCCGCTCAATTTCGAACGCAAGGTGGAAATCGGCGAAACCTACCTGGCCAAGGGCGAACCCGACAAGGCCATGGGCTTTTTCGAGGAAGCCCGGCGGGTGGTCGGTCAGGTGGCGGCGGACATGCTGAGCGATTCCCTGATGGAGATCGCGAACACGATCGGGGAAAACGACCAGGAAGCGGCTTTGCGCTTCGTTACCGAGGCCATCGCCGCCAAGGGCGAGGCCATAAGCCGGGACGACTTGTGGATGTTCAACAATCGTGGCATATTGCTACGCAGACAGGGACTGTGGAAGCAAGCCGTGGAAAATTACGAAAAAGCCCTGGCCGTGGCCCCCGAAGACGCCGGCCTTCTCTATAATCTCGGCGTGGCCCATGCCGAGGGCAAGGATTACGATACGGCCCTGCGAATTTTCATCCGGGCCGTCAAGGCCGATCCGAATCTGCCGCGGCAGGCGCCTTCCGTCGCCTATAATATCGCCATGGCCCATCATCGTTGCCGCAACAAGGCCGAAGCCAAGGCCTATCTGACCCTGGCCCTGGAACGCGATCCCGACTACGAGCCGGCCAAGCGACTTATCGCCCACCTGTCGGATTGACATGCCTGATTTTTTTTCGGCCTTGTGCCGCCTTTTCGGCCGTCTGGGGCCGTTTTTCGTCTGCCTGGCCCTTCTCGGCCGATGCGGGACGGCCTTTGCCGCTCCGACATCCGCCGCGAGCGGACCGGGGCTGGTCATCGAGGCCTGTGGGGCCCTGGCCCCGGACTCCGGCGACAAGGACGGCCTGCGAGCCGCCAGGTTGGTGCGGCCGGGAGAGACGCTCGTTCCCGGCGACCAGGGCTTTGGCTGCCGGTTCACGGCTGCGGACGCCCCGAAGGGCGGGGCCGTGCCGGTGGAAATCCGGCTGATCCGGCCGGCTCCGGCCGGCGGCGAGGGGCTGGACCGCTGGTTCGTGGCGGCACGCGGCGGAACCGTCAATCTGGCCGGCCATCTGTTCGATTCTCCGGCCGAGGCCGCCGCCGGGCCGTGGACCCTGGAATTTTACCGCGACGACCGGCTGGTGGCCAGCCGTCGTTTCGAGATGGCCGCCGCTTCGGAGCCGTCGCCCGCCGCCTCCCACCCCGCGGCCGAGCCTCCGATCGAGGTGGTGCCTCCACCCGAACCGGAGCCGGCGAAACCCGCCGCTCCCACGGCTGTCCCGCCGGTGTCGGCGCCGGAAGTTTCCGCGGCCACGCGCCGGTCGGCGCGTACGGCCAAGCCGGTCGCCGCGGCGGCCCCTCCGGAACAGCGGCCCGCACCCGCCGCCACCACGGGCTATTACGCCTGGCAAACCGGACTTTTTGCCGATGCCGCCAACGCCGACGGGCAGGCGGCCAAATTGCGGAGACAGGGATTCCCGGCCTGCGTGGCCGTGGAACAGGGCAAGGGCGGCCGGCGTTACCGGGTGCTGGCCGGACGCTACGGGGACCGCAAGGTTGCGGTGCTCCGGCGCTCGGAGGTGACTGCGGCCGCAGGCGGCGGGACCGTGCTTTACCGCCTGGAACCGGCCACGGTCGGTCGGCTCCGCTGTCATTGAGCCCCATCCCGTGGCGGGACGGAGCCTGATTCCGTTGTCTTTACGGGGATTCCAAAGGGCTGCGCCCTTTGGCCGCCGGAGGCGGCCGCTTCGGTCCCTTGCCTACCTCACCGGCACCCGGGAGCCGTCGGAGGCATCCCTCCTGCCGGCACGCGCTTACTTCTTTTTGTTCTTGTCGCAGGTGGCGCAGGGGGCTTCCTCGCCGCTGGCGGTGCTCACCTTGTGCAGCACGTCCTCGAATTCGGAAAGCGGCACCGCACCGCGCACCGACACGCCGTCGACCAGGAAGGTGGGCGTACCCTCGATGCCGAAGGCCCGGGCCTCGGCCACGTCGGCGTCGATGCGCTTGGCCAGCTCGGGCTTCTTGAGGTCGCGCTTGAGCTTGCCGACATTGGCCCCGAGTTTGACGGCCAGGGCGAACAAGGCCGGCTCCCCGGCCTGGGCGACCTCGTCCTGGGCGGCGAACACGGCGTCATGGAAGGCGAAGGCCAGCTTGGGATCCTGCATGGCCAGCGCCTCATAGAGCAGGGCGGCCCGTCGGGACAGGTCGTCCAGGGCGAAATGCTTGAACAGGACGCGCACCGTATCGGGATGGCGCGCCGTGAATTCCTTGAGGACTTCCGCCCCCCTGGCGCAGTAGGGGCACATAAAGTCCGAGTAGACCACAACCGTGACCGGGGCATTGGCCGGACCGCGCATGGCCCTGGCCGGATCGATGGCCGGCGTCAGGGGCTTGTGCAGTTCCGCCGCCTGCTGCTTTTGCCGTTCGGTCGTCTGGTAATCCTGCTGTCCCGCCACCACCAGGCCGAACAGCTCGGCCTTGCGCTCGCCCAGGGCGTCCAGCACCATGTCCGGATGCTCTTTGATGGCCTGACGCACGGCCTTGTCGGACGTGGTCGACGCGCAGCCGCCAAGGGTCAACAACACAACCAGGACAAGGGCAAGGCGCGGGATCATACGGGGTTCCTTTTCGCAAGATATTTTTGACTGGTTGACACTACCCCGGGCAGGCGGAATTGCAACAAAAATTTATGCATCCTGGCAGGTTCGGCCTCCTGGCCGCTCCTGCGACCGGGGGCGCGGGCTGGACAACGGCCCTGCGCTCCAGTATCCAGGGCCGGCCATGGTCATAGCCCCTGCCGCCGCCCCGAGCGGGCATCCCCCGCGTTGTGCGCCTTTCCGGATGGACTGGATGCTGGTCGGTCTCCTGGCCGCGGCCGCCTTTCTGCTCTTTTTCCACCTGGGGCAGCGGCCCTTCTGGCAGGACGAGGCCGAAACCGGCTGCCTGGCCCGAAGCGTGCTCCGCACCGGCCTGCCCTATGCCGTAAACGGCCCCAATATCGTCTCCCAGGAGGAGGGCCGGGAATTCAACGTTGATGACGGCTGCCTGTGGCGCTGGTCGCCCTGGGTCCAGATCTACGCCCAGGCCGCCGGGTTCGCCCTGGGCGGCTTCGCTACCGCCGCCGGCCGGGCGCCGTTCGCCCTGGCCGCCCTGCTGGCCGTCTTCTGGACGTACCTGCTCATCCGCCGCCATTTCGGCGATCGATCCTGGGCGCTTCTGGCCGCGAGCCTGCTCACCCTGTCCGTACCGTTTTTGCTCGTCGGCCGGCAGGCCCGCTATTACGCCGTGGGGACCCTGCTCATCCTCTGGATCCTGGACGCGTTTTTCCGCGACTGGCGGACCAAATGGCGCCCCTGGCTGGCCGCCTTGCTGTGCCTGATCTTCCTTTTTCACGCCAATTATCTTCTATTTTTAAGTTTCGTGCCGACGGCCCTGCTCGCTGCGCTGTTGGTCTACCCGGATCGGGTCCTCAACAAGCGCACGGCCCTTTTGGCCGTGGCCGCCGTTTTGGGTGTCCTCCCCGGCGTCCTGCTCTACCGCGTCGGCCGGCAAAGCGGCATGTTCAACATCCTGCTGGTGCCGGAAAACCTGATGCTCTATTTCGCCGACCTGTGCATGTTTCTGTTGCCGCTGCCCGTGGCGGCGGTGCTTGTCTGGCGCTGGCGGCGGTTTTTCACCCGGCTTGTCCGGCCGGAGGACCCGGGCGAACGGTTCGTGCTTTTTTGCGCCCTGCTCATCCTTTTTTCCTTGCTGCTTCTGGGGCTCGTTCCCCAGCGCTTTTTCCGCTACATCGCCCACCTGGTGCCGCTTTGCGCCATCATCCTCGGCTTTTGCGTGCGCCGGCTGTGGGGCTTTTCCCGGACTTCCGGCGTCCTGCTGTTTTCCCTGCTCGCCCTGACGAACTGGCTCAACGTCATCCCCATGGAATGCCTGGGGATCGTCAACCGGCCCTGGAAAAACGATTTCCGCATGCTCGATTATCCCAACTTTCCGATCAAACTTTTTCTGACCGAGCTTTGCTGCGGCTACCCCGACGTCAACGCCGCAATCGTCGGTTTTTTTGCGGCCAACGCCAAGCCGGGCCAGACCGTGCTGGCCGAATACGGCGACATGCCGCTGCAGTTTTATCTGCCGGACCTGCGCGTCATCGGCGGGTTGCAGGGCGAGATTGCCGCCCGGGAGAAGCCGGACTGGCTGCTGATCCGCCGGGCGGTGCGCATCAACCGCGACCATGTGCTGTTCGGCTCGCGGGCCTTTACCGAATCCCTGGACCTCTCCCGGGAGTACGAGCGCGTGCCCGTGGATTTGCCGGACGAGACCTTCGGCAATCGCACCGACGATCCCAATCATCACCATTTCGTGCCGGTGGGGCCGCCCCAGAAACCGCTTGAAATCTGGCGGCGCAAGGAGGCCGCGTCATGAGGACGCGTCTGTCCCGGGATACCCTGCTGCGGACGCTGTGCCTGGCGGCCCTGGTCGCCATCCTCTCCAGGGGCCTTCTGCGCACCCCCGAGGTGGCTGCGGTCCTGGCGCCCCAACGCCTCGGCGGCGAGCTGGTCGGCGGGGCCGAAGACCTGGTCGTCGACAAGGAGCGCGAACGCGATGCCCGGGCCGCCCTGGAGCTGGCCCTCTCCGTCCGGCTGGCCGACCTGCGGGCCGGCCTGACCGTTCCGACTCCGGATTCCTTCATTGACGCGGTTTCCCTGGCCTTGGCCCTGCGCCGGGCCCATACCCTCCGGGTCGAGGCCGACGACGACCTCCTGCGGGCCAGGGAAAAGCTCGCCCGCTACAAGCGGCTGCGCACCACGGGATGGCAGGCCTTGCGCCTGGGGTGCCCCCCCGCCGCGGAGGCGGCGCCATGAGCCGGTCGTCGCGTCGGTGGCTCCTCGCGCCCGTGGTGGTCATCCTGGCCGCCGTGGCCGGACTGGCCTGGTTTCAGGGTTCCTATTATCCGGCCATGGGCTTGGCCGGCATCTCGAGGGACGGCTACCGCCAGGCCATGGAGCGGGCCGTCCAAAGCCGGGCCCGCGACGATGGCCGCACCTTTTTGCGCTTCGACTCCATGACGTTCCGCCCGGCCGATCAGGGGCAGGACGCCTTTGCCTGGGGCGCCGCCCGCTGCCGGGCCGCCGACGGCGCCACCGTCTTTTACTGGGTCAGCCTGCGTTGGAGTCCCCAGCGCGGCCAGTGGCTCCGGGGCCGCATCCGGGAACTGGCCCCCGCCGGCAGCGAAATCTATTTCAGCCGGCAAATCCCCGGCCAGGCCGTGCGGGCCCGTCTGGTCCTGCGCGAAATCCTGACCGGATTTTGGGACCGGATCCGGGAGGCTTGGACCGACGCCTCGGCCGGCGCGGGCTTGCCAAGGTCCGGCCTTTGACGTATGGCCTCGGCAGCGGATTATCATCGGAAAGCGGCCTGCCACCACGGTTCGGCGGTGCCTTATCGCCTCCATCGCCAGACGACAGCTCTCCGCGCGCTTTAACCATACTCAAGGAACAACGATATACCATGAGACTGCGCCAACGTTGCGAGCAATTCAATGCCCTGGAATCCAAGATCTCGGCTCAGGGGATTCATCCCTATTTCCGCCCCATTTCCAAAACCTGGGGTACCGAAGTCGAGGTGCGGGGCAAACGCTTGGTCATGATCGGCTCCAACGACTATCTGGGCCTCAGCCATGACCCGCGCGTCATGGAAGCTGCGGCCAAGGCCGTCTACGAATGGGGCACCGGCCCCGGCGGCTCCCGCTTTTTAAGCGGCAACATGGTGCTGCATCATCAGCTTGAGGAGCGGTTGGCCGCCTTCGTGGGCAAGCGCTACGCCGTGGTCCATGTCACGGGTTTCAGCACCAATATGGGGGCCTTCGGCGCCCTGGTCACCCCGTCCGACACCGTGATCTGCGACCGGGAAAATCACGCCAGCATCTTCGAGGGCGTGAAGAACACCAAGGCCAGACAGGTCACCTTCGCCCACAACGACGCGGCCCAGGCCGCCAAGCGCGTGGCCGACGCCAAGGCCGCCCGGCCCGACAGCGACGTGTTTTTGGTCACCGAGGGCGTGTTCAGCATGTCCGGCGAACTGGCCGTGCTCGACGAACTGGCCGCCATCAAGCAGGCGCATCCCGAGATCATCCTCTATCTCGACGATGCCCACGGCCTCGGCGTGTTCGGCCGGGGCGGACGCGGCGTGGCCGATCACTTCGGCGTCACGGACCAGGTGGACTGCATCATGGGCACGTTCAGCAAGTCCATGGCCTCCATCGGCGGCTTTATCGCCTCCGACGAGGAGGACCTGATGAACTACGTGCGCTACCAGTCGCGCACCCAGATTTTTTCCGCCGCCCTGCCGGCCGTCAACACCATGACCGTGCTGACCAGCCTGGACATTCTGGAGCACGAGCCCGAACGGGTCGAACGCCTCCATGCCATCAGCAACCGCATGCGCCAGGCCTATCGGGACATCGGCTTGCGCATCGGCAACTCGGTCTCGCCTATCGTCCCCATCATCATCGGCTCCGATGAAAAGGCTTTCCAGTTCTCCCAGGCCCTGTTCGAGGCGGGCGTCTTCGCCCTGCCGGCGGTGTATCCGGCCGTGCCCCGCGGCCAGGCCCTTATCCGCACCGCCTTCATGAGCACCCACGAGGATCGCCAGCTCGATTTCGTGCTGTCCGTTCTCGAACGCCTGGCCCGGGAATTTCATGTGCGCGCGTGCGATCTGGACGCGGATCCCTCGCTTGCCGGTTCGGGAGAGGAGGGGGACGGGAACGGTCGGGCCCGGCTCTCCTACCTGTAGGTGGAAGAGGCCGCACGTCCCCGCAAGACGGACGGAAATGCGCCATCACGACTGAAATGCCCCGCAGCCAACGCTTATGGCTATTGGTAAACGCAAACAAATATCCCTGGCGGAGCTGGATCGCATTCGTCGGCGCAGTGTCGGCCCCGGGCGCTATCTCGATCTTATCCGGGTCAGCGTGCGGGAAGTTGTGCGCAAGCGTCGGCGCTATCTTGGCGTTATCGGGTCGATCGCCCTGGGCATGGCCGGGTTTATCCTCATCATCACCATGGGCAACGACCTGAAGAAGAATTTCAACAGCGACCTCGATCTGCTGGGCGGTGCCACCATCATCAACGCCATGTTCGAGACCTCGCCCACCGAACGCCAGGAGTGGTTTCGCGATCAGACCCTGGACTCTCTCAAGCATCTGCCCGGCGTGGTGGATGTCACGGGCGTGGCCGCCAAATATTCGGCCCCCATTTCCTGGCACGACCGCGCGTTCACCGTGGCGCTGGTTGCCTGCCAGGCCAATTACTGGCAGCTTTTTTCGTTCAACGCCGTAGCCGGGCGTCTGTTCACCGCCCAGGATGTGGAAGAGGGGGCCCGGGTCTGCGTGATCGGCCGGGATCGGGCCAGGCAGGTGTTCGGCGGCATCGAGCAGGCCGTGGGGCAGCTTCTTTCCATTGACGACAACCTGTACACCGTGGTGGGCGTCCTGGGCGGCGTGCGGGCCGGGGACCGCGGGCTGTTTGTCTTCCTGCCCCTAACCACGGCCAGGGCCCGGGTGGTGAACCTGACCCCGATCACCAGCGCCTATATCCGTTGCGCCGGCTGGGACGATGTCGCGCCGGTGGCGGCCGCCCTGCCGGGCGTCATCAAGGCGCATCAGTCCGATCAGAACCTGCGCATCAACGTGGCCTGGGAGCCGCTCAAGCAGGTCAAGCGCATTTTTTGGTGGGTGGAGCTTTTCATCTATTCGTCCATCTTCGCCACCCTGATTCTCGGCGGGTTCGGCATCTGGAACATCATGATGGCCACCGTGACCAGCCGCACCAGGGAAATCGGTCTGAAAAAGGCCATGGGCGCCCTGGACATAGACATTCTGTATCAGTTTCTGTTCGAGGCCTTGTGCGTCACCTTGTCCGCGTCACTGGTCGGCGTGATCATCGGCCGGATCGGCATCGAATACATGAGCCGTCTGATTTCCTCCCGGCCGCCCGAAGGCCTTTTCGTGTACTGCCTGCTGCTCGGACTCGGTTTTGCCGTCCTCCTCGGCGTGGGTGCCGGACTCTATCCCTCCATCCGCGCCAGTCGGATGCAGGTTGTGGATGCCATGCGTTATGAGTAACCTGATCGCCGGAGCGGACGACTCGGAACTCGTCATCGACATCAACCACCTGGGCAAGCACTACGAAACCGGGACCGAGTCGATCTCCGTACTGCGGGACGTCAATCTGCACGTGTATCGCGGTGAAATGGTGGCGGTCATGGGCCCTTCGGGGTCGGGTAAATCCACGTTGCTGTTCATCCTGGGCCTTTTCCAGCCGCCAAGCATGGGCGAATATCGGGTCTCCGGCATCGACGTCCTGGCGCTGACCCGGGATCAGCAGGCCATCTTTCGTCGGGAAATGCTGGGCTTTGTTTTCCAGACGTGCGACTTGCTCGAAAATTCAACTGTTTATGAGAATTTGGAGCTGCCGCTCATTTATGCCGGCGTGCCCCGGCGGGAACGGCCGGACCGGATCAGGGAGGCGCTGCGCATGGTCAACCTCGACCATCGCATCCATCAGCGCTCCAACCGGCTGTCGGGCGGCGAACGGCAGAGGGTCTCCATTGCCCGGGCCCTGGTCAACGAACCGGAGTTCATTCTGGCGGATGAGCCCACCGGGCAGCTTGACCGGGAAAACAGCCTGCGTGTATTGGAATATTTTACGAAGATTACGGAAGAAGCCCGGACGGCGATGGTCGTGGTCACGCACGACAACATGACCGCCGAGCACTGCACGAGAACAAGCGTCCTGATGGACGGCTCGCTGAACGGTTAATGGCTCGACGGGGAGGAGCGCATGACCAGATATCCGACCACGCAGTTGGCGGGGGAGAAAACTGCGGCACAAAACGGCGCGCATGGGGGCGCGACGTTTTCTCGCCGACTGTTTTCCGTTCTTTTTTGTGCGGCCGTGCTCGTTGCGGGCCTTGCCGTAACGGCCCGGGCCGCCGAACGCTACACCCGGGACAAAAGCCCGGCGCCGGCCGCTACGGCCGTGGACCCCTCCAAGGAAGACACCTTTTCTTCCGCCGCGACGCCCATCAACGGGAGCACCGCCACTGCGACCAAGACCGCTCCCCCCAAAAAAGGGCATGTCTTCCTCGGCGCCACAACCGTCAAATCACCCGCCGACTTCGGTGAGTGTGTGCGCGTGTCCCTGGCCCAGTCGCCGATTTTGACCAAAAGCGCCATCGAAATCGAATCGAAACGCCTCGACGTGGGGGATGCCTACTCCCAGTACATCCCGACCATCGTCATGAACACCACCTTCTATATGCGGCTGCCTGAACTCAAAAACACCGATGGCCAAAGCGCCATGCAGGCCTATGCCGCGGGCAACAACAAATCCCCCCAGGCCTATTCGTCCCTGGTGCAGTACATTCATGCCTCGGACCCCAACAAGGACCGCGCCTCCTACGATCTGAGCTTTTCCACCGGGACCTGGAACCCACTCGTCACGGCCTTTGATGTCATGGCCAAGAAGGAACTGGTCAATATCGCCGTCCTGGCCCACCTGCGCGTCATCGACGAGGGGCTTAAACAACTGGGCTCCACCTTCCTGCAACTCGGCATGGTGGAATCCATGGTCAAGCTGTCCAAGGAAAAAGAGGAACTGGCCAAAAAAAATCTGGAGTATGTCAATACCAAGGTCGGTCTTGGCCAGAGCGCCGAACTTGAGGTCCGTATCGCCCAGGGAAAAATCAACATGGCCAAGGCCGAGACGGAAAAATTGCAGACCAACCGGGCCGTGCTTTTGGATGGCTTGAAATTCATCATGGGTGTTCCGGCCATCCAGAAAGTGGATCTTGATCTCGCGAACTATCAGAAACAGGTGCTGGACAATTTCAATCCTGCCGATGTCACGGAGGAGCGGCTGCAAAAGCATTCCTTCCCCTTGCGCATCAAGCAGTACGAACATTCCCTGCAAAAAAAGAATATCGCCCTTTCGTATATTCATTTCCTGCCGACATTTTCCATGGGCTTCACCTCGATTTCGACCCTGAACAACAGCAGCTATAAGTCGGATAGTTCCAAGATCCCCTTCATGTATCCGAATCTGAACTTTTCCCTGCCGCTGGACTGGTGGACCAAAATCCGGGATGTCAACCGCCAATACAAAAAGCTGTCTCAGCTCAGTGTCGAGACCCACAACCTCGAATTCCAGATCTCCAGTGAGTTCCAGAAGGCCCAGGCCAAGCTGCGGGCCTGCGTCTCGGATCTCAAGTTGGCCCAGGCCAATGCGGATGTCCAGAAACTGCAAGTGCAGCAGGCGCAATTGCGCTTTGATAGCGGCCAGGCCGAATACGATATGATCGTTAAGTCCATGGAAAGCTATCTTGATAGCCAGCAAAATGTCCTGCTCAAGGAGCAGGAACGCAATGCGGCCATGCTCGATCTCCGCTTCATGTCCGGCGATTTCCAGGATCACTACATCAACGCGACAGTCATGGAGAGCCTGTAATGAAGTCGCTTGCCGCCTTTTTGACGGTCGCTTGTCTGAGCCTGGGCGCCCTGGCCTGGGGTCAGCAGAAAACGCCCCCCGCTCCGCCTGCGGCGCCGGCTGCCGACAAGACGCAGTTTCAGTCACCGGATATTACGTTTGTCGGCAAACTGTATAGTCCCCTCAAGGTTTCGGTTTTCTTGCCGTATACGTCCGGCATTACGAAAATTGCCGCCCAGATCGGCCAGAAGGTCAAACGGGGCGATATCCTGGCCACCTACGAAATCCCCCTCGATACCCGGATGGAGCAACGCACCAATCTTGCCCTGACAACCATCAAGGATCTTGAATACAAGATATCCGTCAATGACAAGGAACTGGACAAACTGACCGCCAAGAACAGGGAACTGGAGGCCATGGCCCAACGCAACATGGCTTCCCAACAGTCCCTGACTCTCAATTCCAAGGAAATGGAAGCGTTTCGTAAGGAAAAAGCCGCGCTTTCCGAGCAGCTTGCCCTGGCCAAGGAACTCCACACCGATCGCGTGGAATTGGCCGAGGAACGCTTCGGCAAGGGGGCTGGTTCCGGCAAACTGCCGAAGGACGGCATTATCAAGGCCCCGTGCGACGGCTATGTCCTGTGGCAGCATCCGTCCCTGCGCGTGGGCGTCGTCCTTGGCAAGGAAACGGAACTCTTCCAGGTGGGCGGCGTCGATCCCATGATCATTCGGGCCCAGGTGCATGAAATCGAGGCCTATAAGCTCAAGGAAGGGGACAAGGCCACCGTGACCTTCGACTCCATCCCGGGCAAGAAGTTCACCGCCACCGTGGCGCAGATTCCCTGGGCGCCCATCCCGAGTCCCTTGCAGCAGCCGTCCTATTATGAAATCGAGCTGACCCTGGCCAACCCCAATCTGGAATTCCGGGAGGGCCTCAAGGCCCAGGTCACCATTCAGCCCGGCAAATGACAAACAAGGCTCCGTATCCCCATGAGTGCAGACGCTCTCGTCATCAGTCCCGTGGCTACCCCGCGGGAACTTGAGGAATTCATCCGGTTCCCGTGGTCGATTTACCGTGACGACCCCTTGTGGGTGCCGCCCCTTATCCCCATGCAGCGGGATTTTCTCAGCCGCGAAAAAGGGCCGTTTTTTGAATTCGGCGACGCCATCTACTATCTGGCCCGGCGCGGCGACCAGGTGGTCGGGCGCATCTCGGCCCACGTAAACGGCCTCTATGAGAAGTACCACGACACGGAAACCGGATTCTTCGGTTTTTTCGAATGCGAGAACAACCGGGAAACGGCCCATGCCCTGTTCGATGCGGCGGCCGCATGGGTGGGACAGCACGGCAAGATCAAGATCCATGGCCCCCTGTCCTTTGCCATCTATGACGAAGTCGGCCTGCTGGTCTCGGGCTTCGACTCTCCGCCCTGCATGATGCATACCCACAATCCCCCGTATTACGAGGATCTTGTCCTGTCCTGGGGGTTTACCAAGACGTACGACTGGTACGCGTACCGCATTCTGCGCAAACCAGGCATGGATCCGGTGCGTATGCGGAAGATGCGCGACGCTATTTTGGCCCACAACCACTGCCGCATCCTGCCCATCGAACGCCGCGATTTCGCCAAGCGCGGCCCGGAAATCAAGGAGCTTTTCAACGACATCTGGAGCAAGAACTGGGGACATGTTCCGCTGACCGACAGGCAGTTCCAGGATATCTTCGTGACGCTCCAGCCCTTGGTGCGCCCGGACCTGGAAAGCATGATCCTGGAAGACGACCGCATCGTCGCCTTTTCCGTGGTGTCCCCGGACATGAATCGGTCGGTCAAGCGCTTTGACGGCAAGTTCGGTTGGTGGCAAAAGCTGCAACTGCTCTACGATTGCCGGGTGCGTCCCCTGACGCATTGCCGGGCCATCATCATGGGCGTGGCCCGTTCGCATCAGTGGAAACGGCTGCACCACGCCATCATTCTCAATATCTTCATCAATTTTTTGGAAAATCATCCCAACATGGAATTGTGCGACTGCTCGCTTATTCCTGAATCGCTCGAGCAGTGGAACAAGACGCTCATGGATTTCGGGGCCGAGCGCTACAAGGTTTTCCGGCTCTATGACCGTCTCCTCTGATCGGTCGGCCGGGGCGCGGGATTGGCTGCTGGTCGTCGGTCTGTCCCTGGTCGTGTTCCTGATCGCCCACCGACATGCCTTCCTGTCCCCGTACGTCATCAACGACGACGTACGGCAACAGATCTATTGGATGGCTCGCTGGCTCGATCCGACCCTCTATCCGGCCGATTTGCTGGGCGCGTATTCCGCCGCCTACGTGCCGGCCGGGGTCAAGTCCCTCTATTTTCTGGCGGCCAAGGGCGCGGGCTGCGACCCGATCCTGTTTTCCAAAATACTGTCCGGCGGTTTGTTCGTCGGCCTGGCCCTGGCCCTGTGGGGCATCGGCCGGGCCTTGGAGGGACGGGCGCTGGGTCTGGCCTGTGCCGCCATGGTCTGGCTCATGCCCTTTTTCCTGAAAAACATTTCCGGGGGCCTGTCCCGTTCCTTTGCCGCCCCGTTTCTGGCGCTGTTCGTCTGGGCCTGGCTCCGGCGTCGCGGCACGGCCATGGCCGTTATCCTCCTGCTCGAGGCCCTGTGCATTCCCTATATCGCCATCCTGTGCGCCGGCTGCTGTTGCCTGGATGCGGCGATTTCCCGGATCGCCCGCCGGAGGGAACCGGCTTTCCCCAGCCGTCCGTGGCATGCGTTGGTTCTTTTGGCTGCCGCCGGTTTGGTGTGGTCCATGGATCACGCCTTGGCCGCAGCCGGGTTCGGGCCGCTTGTCACGGGGCTGGACGTGGTCGGCCGGCCGGAATTCACCGCCGCCGGCCGTTTTGAAATGTTTCCCCTGCCCAATCCCTTCTTCGACCTGGTCTATTGGCCCTTCGAGAGCATCGGCCTGTTTCTGGACATCGGCCTCGTGGCCGGCATCGTCAGCCTGGCCGTGCTGCTGCCCTTTCTCGTGCGCGGCGCTCGGCGCGCGCCCTGGGCCGCCTACGCCCCAAAGGCCCGGCCGCTGGCCTTTCTGCTGGCCGGCTCGCTGCTCGTGTACGCCCTGGCCCGGGCCGTGGCCTTCGCCCTGTTCGTACCGGACCGCTACATCTCCTATTCCATCAATCTGCTCTACGCCTTGGGGCTGGCGGTCTGCCTGCGCTGGGCCCTGGCGGCGGGCGTCTGTTCCCGGCGGCGGGCGGCGGTGGTGCTTTTGCTCGCAGCCGGCCTGGGCGCCTGGCGGCTGACCGATGCCGGGCTCTACGACTATTCCCGCGAGGCGCCGCTCTACGCCGCCGTGGCCCGGTTGCCCAAGGACGCGCTGGTGGCCGGCAATCCCGAGCTGCTCGATACCGTCCTGACCTTCGGCCGGCGAAACGTCCTGGCCTCCTTCGAGCTGGCCCATCCCTGGAACCGGGGGTATTGGCGGCGTTTCGAACCGCGGCTGGCCGATCAGGTCGAGGCGTATTACGCCAAGGACCCGGCCAAGGTGCGGGAGCTGGTCCGTGCGTACGGTGTGACGCATATCGTGGTGCGCGATGCGGATTTTACGGCCGCAGCCACGGCCGATCATCCCCTGTTCGCGCCGTTCGACGCCAGGATCGCGACCTTGGCGCACAAACCGGGCGGCTATGCCTTGCTGGACGGGGAGCGCTTCCCGTATGTGGCGGTGGCGCCGGGACTGCGGCTGATCGATGTGCGCGCCCTCCGTTCGCCTCACGCTGGATTGTGAAGAGAGCCTCCGGCGGCCAAAGGGTTGCATCCTTTGCGATCGCTACGCAAGTGCGTCAGAGGTGGATGCCTCCGGCGGCCAAAGGGTTTCACCCTTTGGAAACCCATAATAATCCAGAGTGTTAGGATATTGCTCCATCCCGTAACCGTGGCGAGGACACTGGTGCCGCAGTCTTTTGGGGGCGGTTTCCAAAGGGCCTTGCCCTTTGGCCGCCGGAGGCGTCTCTACCGCGTCTTCTCCGGCACCGTGTCGTCTCCCTGCCGGCGGAGGGCGGCCACGGCGGCCTTGGCTGCGGCAGGATCGGCCCGGTAGATACGGTCGGCCAGGGCGGACAGGCGGTCCTGGATGGCGGCAAGGGGGGGCGGCGTCGGCAAAAACGGTGCCCCCAGGGCCTCCACGGCGATGGGATGGTAGGCCAGCGCATCGTCCAGGCGGCCCGCGGCGCCGAGGAAGATGCCGCCGCAGGCATGCTCCTGCTCCTGGTGCTGGGGATCAAGTTCCTTGGTGAAGCGGACCACGTCGGAGGGGGGCTGGCTGGCGTTGACGGTGGCGATGGCCGCATTGAGTTCGCGGGCCTCGGTTTGCAGGGACGTGTAGCCGGGCAGGTGGCACATCCGCCTGCAATCACGGCTATCCGGGAGATAGGCGCCGTCGTTGTAGGCTTCCAGATTCCGGCGCAGGCCTTCGTAAAAATCCAGGATGGTCTTGCGGTAGCGGCCGGCGGCGGTCAGGGCCAGGGCGCGCCGGGGCTTGAAATGCACGCCAAGAAGGACGGGGGCGGCCTCCAAGGCCGGAAGATCGAACCCGAGGTCGACCAGAAACCGATCCGCCTCCGGACCGCCGCCAAGCAGGGCCCGAAAGACCCGCCACCGGGTCAGGGCCAACAAGCCTTGCTGCACGACCCGGGTCCGCAGGGTCGCGAATCCCTCCAGACGCGCGTCCAGCGCCCGGCGGCGGGCAAAAAAATTTTCCGCCATCTCCGTCAGCAATTCGCGTTTGAGGTCGTCGGCGTATTCGCTGTCGAGCGTCATGTTTTACCTTATCGAGGCTGCTGCACAATTGCCTGACAGTCGGTCAATGCGCTAAGGGTGCATTGCAACAGGCTACTATCATGACGGGATGCCAAAGGGCGCAGTCCTTTGGCCGCCGGAGGCATCCTCTCATGACCAATTGTGCAGTGATCTCTTATCGGTTGCCGCTTGTTTCCCAGGTACCCCCGTGACGACCGCCTTGGCAAGGCGGCCGTCACGGGGAGGCAACGCTGTTTCCGGCGGACGCCCGGCGGACAGGCCGGATGCCCCCGGACTCCTCGCACACGGGGGAGCGCTGGCCGCAAGGACACGGCACGATGGGCAGCCCCAGTGCTTTTGCCGTGAGACGCAATCCGAGCGAGCCGAGATTGCGGTACACTTCCCTGGAGATCTTTGTTTGCTTCACGCCAGTAATGGCGACCGCCTCAAAGCATAGCGAGACTGCTGCACACTTCCCTGACAGCCGGTCAATGCGTTCCCGTTACCTGAACGGGCGCATAGCATGGCGGGATGCCAAAGGGCGCGCCCTTTGGCCGCCGGAGGCATCCTCTCCTGAGCAATTGGGCAGTGCCCCCATATCGGGTGCCAACGGGCGCGAGCCTGCTGGCCGCCGGGAGCGTTCCCTGCGGTCCAGCCTGCTGCAGCCGCAAAAACGACACCGGCCGGTCAGGAATTCCATGACAAGATATTTCCTTTACGTTACAGGGCGAATAAGGAGGGGAATGTATGACAAACGACTCCCGGCGGCGGAAGCGGAGCAGGGAGATCATGGCCCTGCGCCGCCGGGTGGCCGAGTTGAAGACGCTGTGCGCCCATTGCCGCGCCGCCGAGGAGGCAGCCCGGCACAGCGAGGAGCGGTACCGTCGGTTGTTGGAATCGGTCACGGACTACATCTATACCGTCACCGTGCGCGATGGGGAGGCGGTCGCCACCAGCCACGGGCCGGGCTGCTTGGCCGTGACCGGTTATTCGGCCGAGGAATACCGGCAAAACCCGCTGCTGTGGCTGTCCATGGTGCCGGAAGACGACCGGCCGGCCGTGCTTGCCCAGTCGCAAAGCGTCCTTTCCGGCGCGGACGCCTCCCCCCTCGAACACCGTATCGTCCATAAGGACGGTTCCGTCCGCTTCGTCCGGAATACGCCGGTGGTGCGCCGCAACGCCGACGGCGCCGTCGTCTCCTACGACGGCATCATCAACGACATCACCGAAAACAAGGTGGCCGAGGCCGAGATCACACGCCTGTTCCTGCACGACGGCTTGACCGGCCTGCCCAATCGCATTCTGTTCATGGAACGGCTGCGCCAGGCTTTGGCCATGGCCGAACGCCGGGGCGAAACTGTGGCGGTCTATTTCATCGACCTGGATTTTTTCAAGGACGTCAACGACGCCTACGGCCACGAGGTGGGCGATACGGTACTGGCCGCCGTGGCCGAACGGTTGCTGCGGTGCGTGCGCCGCTCCGATACCGTGGCCAGGATCGGCGGCGATGAATTTTTGGGCCTGACCCCGGCCATCGGTGAGGCCAACAACGCCTGCGCCATCGCGGAAAAGATGGTGTGCGCCATGCGGGAGCCGTTCCCCGTTGCGGAGCAGGTCTGCCGGCTCGGCGCCAGCGTCGGGGTGGCCCTGTTCCCCGACCAGGCGAAGAGCGGCGAGGATTTGCTCCGACTGGCCGATCAGGCCATGTACGCGGCCAAGCGGGCCGGCCGCAACGGCTGGCGGCTGGCGGGTATTGGCGAGGGGAAGACGCAGGGGAGAGAAGAGAGGCCATGAACCTTTGGCGGCCGGGGTCGGACGCCCGGCTGGCAGGCATTGCCCCCGGCCCTGCGCGCGGGAGAGGACGGCTAGAGTAGCAGCAGGGCGTAGCCGGCGGCGAAGGCCACGATCCAAAGGATGTCCAGCCGCCGCCACAGGGCGAGCAGGCCGAGGACCAAAAGCGCCAGCCGGCCGGAATCCCAGTTCACGTCCAGGGCGAACTTCCCCGTCACATAGGCCAGCAGCCCCACGAAGCTGGCCGCGATGCCGAGGGAGGCCCGATAAAAATTCCGGGAGCCCAAAAGGGCGCCGAAGGCCGGTTCCACGCTGACCAAGATCAAAAACGACGGCGAAAACATGGCGACGGTGGCCACCACCGCCCCCACCGGTCCGTACAGCATATAGCCCAGAAACGTGGAGGTGATGCTGATGGGGCCGGGGGTGATTTGGCCGAGGGCGATGCCGTCCATGAACATCCGTCCCGACATCAGGCCGTCAACGTTCACGATCTGCTGGTACATGATCGGCAGGGCGGCCAGCCCTCCGGCAAAGGAGACGCAGTTGATGCCAAGCATCAACAGCGCCAGATCGCAGAGTTCCCGGCGGTAAAACCAGGCCCCCCCCACCACGGCGGCAAGAACCAGCAGGAGCGGCCAGACCCGGGTCAGCCCCCGACGCAGGGCGTCGCCCAGGGGCGCCGGAGCGGCCTTGGGCGAAAACCGGCGATAGACGAGCATGCCGCAGCCGGCTGCACCCAGGATGACCAGAAACGGATTGACGCCGAGACCGAGCGCTGCCGCCGACAGGGCGGCGATGGCGAATCCTCCCGCATCCCGGGCCGAGGTGCGGGCGAAAGCCCAGGTGGCCTGCGCCATCAGCGCCACCACGATCACAGACAGCCCGTGCATGAGCGAAATCATCCAGGCGATGGACTGCGTCCTGGCGTAGACCGTCGACAACCCCATCATGAGGAAAAAAGCCGGCAGCCCCATGCCGACATAGGCGGCCAGGCCACCGGCCAGCCCCTGGCAGCGCAGCCCCACGAAGGCCGCGCACTGCATGGCCGTGGCGCCGGGGATCGATTGGGCCAGCACCAGTCCTTCCTGGAAGGTTGCGGCGCTTACCCAGCCGTGGCGGCGTACGGTCAGCTCCCGGATCATCACGATCATGGCCGGACCACCGAAGCTGGTGGCGCCGAAGCGGAGGAAGACGCCGAAGATCTTGGCGACACTCGGGTTCACGCCTTCGGACATGATGTCTCCCGCGGTCGGTTGGCCTGGACGTCCCGGGCCGCTCCCAGAAAGGTTTCGAGCAGCCGCACCCGGTAGGCGATGTCGGTGCGCCAGTAGTCGAGGCGCTCCCAGCCGAGCGGGGTGATCCGGTAGATCTTTTTGGCCGGCCCCCGGCCGGAGGTGTCCCAGGCGCCCGTCACCTCGCCATCGGCCTCCAGGGCGCCCAGCGTTCGGTACACCGCTCCCGAGTCCAGATTGACCAGGGGCAGGATATCCCGCATCCGGCCCATGAGGGCCGCCCCATAGGCCGGCTCCTGGGCCAACGCCAGGAGAACGAAGGCCGGCAGATGGCGGTAGCCCTTGATTTTTTCCGGTGACATGGTCTCTCCACAAGCAGTTTTTTACATCTTGATGTTGTTTACAGTAAGATGCAAATGACATTTTTATCATCCGCGGCGTCCGCGAAAAACATCGAGCGGGCCGGGTCATGCGGTGCGGCCAGCGAAAAGCCGCCGTCGGACCGCCTCGGGCCCTTTCAAGGGTTGGTCGGTTGGTGGCCGCCGCAGGGGCGAAGCCTCAAGGAGGGAAGGCCGGACACAGGCAACGCCGGCGGGGAGGCAAAAAAAAGGCGCTGCCGGCGACAGGGCCCAGGCAGGAGAAGGGCGGCCGCCAAGCCGCGTGGCCAGGCGTTCCGGGGCGCAAGCCGTCAAAAAACGCCGCCGCCCGGTTCGGGCGACGCAACGAAGCCGAGAGGCGCTGTCAGGAGGGTGGGCGGGGCAGGCCGGGGATGCGTCCGGCTAGCCGTCTCCTTCGGGGAGGATACACCCGAGGCGGGTCAACTCGGCCAGGATGGATTTTTCGTCCACGGGCTTTTGCAGAAACGAGGTCGCGTTGCCCAAGTACATGGCGTTATGCGTATCTTCGCCGTCTTCGAGCACCGAGGTGATGATGATCTTGCAGCAGGCGTCGGCGGAGAGGCCATGGTCCTTTTCGATTTCCCGGATTTCATTCAAGGCTCTGGGCCCGTCGATCACCGGCATCAGCAGGTCCATGAAGACCAACGTATAGGGTTGGTCCTCCTCCAGGGCCCTCTGAAAGGCCATGATGGCATCTTCGCCGTTTACGGCGACATCGCATCGGGCATAGGGATGCAGGATGTATTCGAGGAAACTGCGGCTGTAAAAATCGTCGTCAACGATAAGTGCCCTCATGATTCCTCCGGATGCAGTGTGGACGGAAAACCAGGGGAAACACCGTGCGGTAAGAAGCACCCTAGCGGCGGGCGCGCCATCCTGTCAACCCACAACATCCCTTCAACCTATTAAAATCAATCGATATTCAGGATGGTTGCGTAGTTGCCGGCGCAATGGCAGTCCGTGCCGTACCGTTTGACGTAGGCAAGCCGGGTGCGCACGCAGGAGACCACCCCGTCCCGGAACACCACCCACAGGCTGCCGTAGCCGGCGCAGACGTAGGTGTCCGCCCCGATGACCGCCTGACGGTAGATGCCGGGATTGCCGAGCAGCCCCTTGACGCTGGCCATGGACATCCCCGGCACCAGTCGCCGGGTGGCGAAGGCCGTTTCCACGTTCATGGCATCAGGCTCGGCCGGTTCGGCGAACTCCCGCTCTCCGCCGAAGGGAATGCTGGCCATCCGGGCCTCGGCGGCCTGGCGGTCGTGTTTGGCGGTTTCGGCCAGGGCGCCGGACCGCAGCTCCGGGTCCGCCTTGAAGGCGGCCAGCTTGTCGAGCAATTTCCCGGGGTTTTCCTCGCCGCGCAGGGTCAGGCGTACGGCCAGCCCCTGGGAGACCTTGCGGACCTCTTCGTTGAGCATGGTCACCACGAGCAGGCTGTCCACGAAGGCCCGCTTGTCCTTTTCGGTCAGTTCGCCCGCCCGGACGGTCGGGCTGGCGCCGATCTGGGCCACGGCGGCATCCAGCAGCTTGCCTCGCGACTGGTAGCCGCACAGCCGTTTGGCTTGCACCTCGTCCAGGTGGGGGCCATAAAAACAGGTGGCGGTGACGGAAAGGATTCGGGCGTCGGAAACCTGACGACGCACGCCGTCGTCCTGGGCCAGGGCCGGGACGGCGAGCATCAGGGTCATCGCCCAGCAAAACGCGATGCGTACAAGCATGACGATCCTGCCTTTGCCGTAACGTATGCAGGATCGGTGCCGACCGGCTGCGGCCAAACCGGAATGCATCCAGAAGGAACCCCTCATGCGCCTACCGGGCTTGCCATACAAAATCCTGCGTTGGGGGATGCCGTTGCCCGTCCTCTGCGCCGTGCTTTTCGGACCCGCCTTGCCGGCGGCCTGGGGCGAACCCTGGGATATGCCGGAGAACCCCGGCAGCGATCCCTTGCCCCGCTCGGCCACCCTCGCCCCGGCGGCCCGGGCCGCCTCCCCGGACGGAACCGGCGGGGCCTCGCTGCCGACGACCATCGGTCTGGGCGTGGCCGAGGTCCTGTCCGGCCGACCCGGTCCCGGTGCCGACCGGTTGGCCGGGATAGCCGGCCGGGCCGGCGACCTGGCCGATGTGGTCGTGTATTACCAGGGCCTCGGCCGCTACCTCGACGGCCAGCCGGCCAGGGCGCGCCAGGTGCTGGCCGGATTGGCCGGGCACCCGGCCACGGCGTTTCTCGGCCGCGACGCCCTGTACCTGTCCATCCTGTGCGCGGCCAGGGAACAGGACCACCCGGCGACCATGCGGCTGGCCGAGGCCTGGCTGGCCAGCCCGGGCCCGGCGCTGGCCCCCGAGGTCTGGCTGCGGGCCGCCGTGGCCGCCACGGGGATGGGCGATGCCGCCAAGGCCCAGGATTTTTTGCGCCACCTGTCCCTCTTCGCTCCCGGCTCCCGGGCGGCCAAGGCCGGCGATGCCCTGGCCAGGGCGCTGTGCGGTAAAAATGGCACGGGGGGCCAGGGCGCGTGTTACGACCCCGATACGCCGGGCAACGTGCTGCTGCGAGCGGAGGGGCTGGCCGAGAAGGGCGCTGCCGCGGCGGCCCTGACGCTTTTGAATGGCTTCCCGGTCGGCGGAGACCCCGGCCGGACTGCCCGGGCCGATTATATCCGGGGCAAGGCCCTGTATGCCCTGCGTCGGACCCGGGCCGCCCGGGAGGCCTTCGCCCGGGCCGCCGCCGTCGATCCGAACGCTCCCCTGGCCGGCTGGGCCCTGTACCATGAGGCCCGTTGCCTGTGGCGCTCCCTGGATGCCGAGGATACCAAACGGATGGAGGCGCTGCTGCGTCAGGTCCTGGCCGCGCCCGGCCGCGACGACCGTCTGCGCGAGGCGGCGGCCCGGCATCTGTCGTTGGTTCTCACCGAACAGGGGCGTTTCCCCGAGGCCCTGACCGCTGCCGAGGGGCTGTCCGGGCTGGCCGTATCGCCGGATCTGGCCGCCCAGGGCGCGTCGCTGACGGCCCTCCTGCAGTTGGCCACCGGCGATTTCGTCAAGGCCGAGGCGGGTTGCGCCGCCTTTATCAGCCGTTTCCCCGAGGATGGCTGGGTCGATGGAGCCCGGTACTGGCGCGGCAAGGCCCTGCTCGCCCTGTCCCGTCCGGCCGAGGCGGCGGCGCTTTGGCGGGACGTGGCCGACGGGCGGCCCAATACCTATTACGGCGGCCGGGCGGCGGCGGCCCTGGCCGGACTGCCGGCCAAAACGGCCGGGGCACCGATCCCGCCGGAGCAGCCGGGCAAAACGCCTCTCCGCTGTCCGGACGAGCCCCAGCCGGCCGATCCCGCCGTCGCGGCCGTTTTGGCCGCGGCCACGGCCCTGGGCCAGGCCCATTTGCCGCAGCTGGCTGAAATGTTGCTCGATTTTTCCGCCAGGCGGGCGCCGGACCGGATCGATCTGGCCCTGGCCCACATGCAGGCGGCCGACGCCACCGGCCGGCGGGCGGCGGTGTTGCGCACGGCCTGGCGGACCTTCGGCGGCTGTCTGCTGCGGGGCACGGCCGCCGAACTCGCCCCCTTGCGGGGGACCCTCTATCCCCGGTCCCACGCAAGGCAGATCCAGGCCGCCCTGGCCGGCTCGGGCGTCGCCCCGGACACTGTTTTTTCACTGATTCGTCAGGAGAGTTTTTTCGATCCGCGAGCGGTTTCCGGGGCCGGGGCGATCGGCCTCATGCAGATGTTGCCGGACACGGCCCGGAGCGTGGGCAGGCGGCTCGGCCTGCGGGTGGACCGGGCCGACCTGTTCGATCCGGACGTGAATATCCGCGTCGGCACGGCCTTTTTTCTGGAGCGGCTGGCCCGGTGCGGCAACCTGCCGGCGGCGCTCGCCGGCTACAACGCCGGGGAGAACCGGGCAGCCCTCTGGAACCGGAACCTGGCCCCGCTCGGCGAGGAGCTTTTTATCGAATTGATTCCCTACACGGAAACCCGGGACTACGTACGGCGCATTCTGGCCAATGCCATGATGTACGGCCGGCTCTACGCCGCCTCCGGGCGGTGAGTCGGCCGGACGGCCAGCTCCTCCAGGGCGAGGAGTCGCGCGGGGTCGAGGATCATGACGAATTCGCCTTCCAGGCGGGCCAGCCCGGTCAGAAACCGGGGATCCACGGCCAGGCCCATCTCCGGTGCCGGCTCCACGTCCTCGGGGGCGATTTCGACCACTTCCTGCACGGCGTCGGTCATGATGCCGACCAGGGCCCGTTCGCCGTCGTAAACCCGCTCCAGGATAATCAGACAGGCCGCCTGGTCGACCGCGGTCCGGCCCAGGCCGAGCTCCTCCCCGAGATCCACCACCGTGGCCGCGTTGCCCCGCAGATTGACGATGCCCCGCAAAAAGGGCGGTCCTAGGGGCACCCTGGTCAAAACCGGCATGTCCAGCACCTCGGAAACGAGCAAGGACTCCAGGGCGAACCGCTCGCCGCCAAGGGCGAAGGTCAAATACTGCCGCGTGACGTCATCGTCCATGCCCGAGCCCCCTTTTGGGAAGACCGCTGTCCGATGCCTCTCCCGGGCCCCTGTCTCTTGTCCGGGCATCGTCGTGCCCGCGCCGCATCAGGCAAGGATTCCAACGGGCCTCGCCCGTTGGCCGCCGGAGGCATCCTGACGACCCGTCATACAGCAGTCGCATCCTGCGCCGAAGATCGCGTTTCCGTTTGCCCCTGTCAAGCGGCATGGTGGTTGCAATGCCCCGGGACACAGCCGGGCTCCCCGGCGGAGGGCACGACCATGCGAAGGGTATCGATCCATGTTCTGGGCATCCTCCTGGCGGCAAGCCTCGCCGGATGCGCCGCGCCTACCGGGGTCCATCCTTCGAGTCCTGTGGTCTCCGGCCGCCGGGCGGCCGTGATGGCCACGGCGCGGTCCCAGCTCGGACGGCCCTACCGCTATGCCGGCGAATCGCCGGAACAGGGCTTCGACTGCTCCGGATTCGTCCAATGGGTGTTCGCCCGCCAGGGCGTGCGATTGCCGCGCTCCACCAAGGATCAGGCCCGCAACTGCCGCCCCGTTTCCTGGGGCGAGCTTCAGGCCGGGGATCTCGTGTTTTTCACCCCCTCCTTCAAGACTTCCGAACTGCACGTGGGCATTTTCGACGGCCAGGGAGAGTTCATCCACAGTCCTTCCCCGGGCGGCCGGGTGCGCGAGGAAAGCATCATGTCCCCCTATTGGCGGACCGCCTATTACAAGGGATGCCGGGTCCTGCCCTGAGCGCGAAAGCCTTTGACAGGCTAGAACCGCTTTTTTAAATTCAAAAAAAGTTAAACGATCCGCCATGCGCGTTGGGCGGCTGTGACGTTTTCCGCCTGGGCGGGGCGAAGTGGGGGAGGGATTTCTCATGCGCGGCCTTTCCCTCTGGATCAAAATCAATGCGGCCATCCTCCTGGCCTTTCTCGTCGCCGCCCTGGCCTTCGGCTGCGTTTTGCACCTGTACATGGTCGACCGGCTGGCCTCCGTCCACAACCGGACCCGAACGTTGCTGGCCGCCGTGGCCGCCCACCGTCTGGAAAAGCTGGCCCCGCTTCTGGAACAGGGCCGGACCCCCGACTCGGTTCAGGACATCCTGGACCGACTGGTGCGCGTGGAGGGCGTGGCCGACGCCGCGCTGTTCGGCCGTGACGGGGCGCTGTTGGCCCGGGCCGGGGAACCTTCGCCGGCGCCGCTTGTTGCCGGAGAACGCGGCGCCATGCCGACCGGCCGCGTCTTTTCGGTCACCTCCGAGCGCGGGCGGCTCACCGCCGTACTCCTCGAGCCCATTGTCGGCCAGAGCGGCCCGCTCGGCTTTTTGCGCTTAAGCTACTCCTTAAAGCCCGTCAGCGACTTCAACCAGCGCTTGTGGTTGCTTTTCGCCCTGGCCCTGGTTTCTTCCTACGGCCTGATGGCCGGCCTGCTGAACCTTTTGCTGCACCGCTTCGTCCTGCATCCCGTCGATACCCTGGGCCGGGCCCTGGAGGCGGTCGAGTCGGGGCGACTGGACCAGTGCGTTCCCGTCGTCTCCCGGGATGCCCTGGGGCGCACGGCGGCGGCCTTCAACGCCATGGTCGCCCGCCTGCGCCATACTGCGGCATGTCTGGATACGGCCCGGGCCGAGGTCGAGGAACAGCGCCGGATGCTGGAACTGCGGGTGGAAACGCGCACGGCCGAACTGGCCGCGACCAACGCCCGGCTCATGACCGAGATGGCGGGGCGCTGCCGGGCCGAGGAGGAGCGGAAACGCCTGCTCGCCCTGCACCGGGTCATTTTGGAGTCCCGGGCCGAAGGCGTGATCTGCGTGGCCGCCGGCGAGCAGCGTCAGGTGCTGGCCGTCAACCGGCGTTTCCTGGACCTGTGGGGTCTGCCCGAACACTGGGCCGAGACCGGGGGCCCGGAACGCCTGGCGCTGGTTTTCCAAAAACTCAAGGATGGGGAAGCGTCGGAAGGCGTCTTCGAGACGCTGATGGGCGATGCCGAATCCATCTCCGAAAACGTGCTGGAGTTGTGCGACGGCCGGTTCCTCGAACGTCGTAGCGGGCCGATCCGGCAGGGGCAGGCTTTTTGGGGCCGCGTCTTTTCCTATGTGGACGTCACCGACCGCCGCCGGGACGAGGAATCCCTGCGCCAAGCCCTGGCCCAGCGCGATGCCCTGCTCGGCAACAGCCAGGTGGGACTGGCCACGGTCCGGGGTCGCGTGTGCGTGGATATCAATCGCCGGGGCGCGGAAATCCTCGGCTACGACCGGGAGGAACTGCTCGGCCAGGCCACCCGGCTCATTTTCCGCGACGAGGACGACTACCTGGCCGCCTGCCAGGAGTTTGAAAACCGGCTGGATGCCGCCGGCGCAGTCAGCGCCGAACGGCAAGTGCGCCGCCGGGACGGTTCCATGGTCTGGGTGCGCGCCCACGGCAAGCGGGTGCGACCGTCCGGGTCCTTTCTGGAGGTGGCGTGGGCCTTCGACGACATCACCCCGGAAATGGAGCGCCAGGCCAGGCTGGAACAGGCCAGGCGCGAAGCCGAGGATGCCTCCCGGGCCAAGGGGACGTTTCTGGCCGTCATGAGTCATGAAATCCGCACGCCCTTAAACGTCATCATGGGCCTGACCGAATTGCTGCTCGACCAGGATACCACGGACGAACAGCGCGGCTACCTGCGCACGGTCCAGGATTCGGTCTCCCATCTGATCGGCATCATCAACGATATCCTGGACTTTTCCAAAATCGAGGCCGGCAAGCTGGTCCTTGAACGGCTGGATTTCGACCTGCCGGCGCTCCTGGACACCGTGACCCGGGTCATGGAGGTCCAGGCCGGGCAGAAAGGCCTGGCGTTTGCCGTGACCGTGGCTCCCGATGTCCCGACGGCCCTCCGGGGCGATCCCGGTCGGCTGCGCCAGGTGTTGCTCAACCTGCTCGGCAATGCCGTCAAATTTACCGAAACAGGCAACGTCACCCTGCATGTGGAGCGGGCCGACGCGGCGACGACCCCGGCCGGGAAGGCTGGCCTTTGCATCCGCATCACCGACACCGGCATCGGCATTGCCGCGGATCGGCTGCCCGAACTCTTCTCCAGCTTCCAGCAGGGCTCGAATGCCATTGCCCGCCGTTTCGGCGGCACGGGCCTCGGACTGGCCATTTCCAAGGAAATCGTGGAACGCATGGGCGGCCATATCGAGGTCAGCACCACCGAGGGCCAGGGCAGCGTTTTTATCTGCACCCTGTTTATGGAGCCGGGCGATCCCGACAAGGCGGTCGCCTCGCGAGAGACGGTCGAGGCGATGGCGGCCGTTCTGTCCGGGCCGCCCCTGCGCGTCCTGTTGGTGGAGGATAACGCCTTGAACGCGACGGTGACCCGGCTGCACCTCGACCGCATGGGCCATGAGCTGGCCTTGGCTTCCTCGGCCAAAAGCGCCTATGCCCAGCTGGCCCGGGAGCGCTACGACGTGGTGCTGATGGACATTGAAATGCCCGAAATCGACGGCATCACCGCCACCCGGGCCATTCGGGCCGGCGGTCCGCCCGAGGCCCCCGTCCTCGATCCGAACGTGCCCATCGTGGCCGTGACGGCCCATGCCGTGGAGGATGTCCGGCAGCAATGCCTGGAGGCGGGGATGGACGGCTTCGTGACCAAGCCGCTCAATTACCGCGCCCTGGAACTCTCCCTGCGCAAGCTCGACCGGCGGCAGTTCGGCTCCACGGTCCGGGCGTCGACCCTGACGAAACGGCCGGAGTCGCCCCGGACGGCCTTGTTCGATCCCGAGGGCGCCCGCCAGGCCATGGGCATTTCCTGGAAAGATTACGCCGAGTTGAGCCGGGTCAGCTACGCCGAGGGCCAGGTCCGCCTCGGTGAAGTGCGCACGGCCCTGGCGACCGGGAATTTCGAGCGGGCGACTCTCGCCGCCCACACCTTCAAGGGGATCGCCGCCACCATGGGTGCCTATTCCAGCCGCGAGATGGGGCTGGCCCTGGAGCAGGCCGTCCGGGCCGCCAACAGCCAGGCGGCTTCGGAACTGCTCACCCGCCTCGGGCCCCTCTGGGAGGCCGCCGGCCGCGCCCTCGACCAGTGGCAGGAACCGGAAGAGGGCGAACCGCGCTGACGCCGCAGATCCCTGCATGTCCCCCGCGGGCAGGCCCGGAGCCGGCCAAACGGCAAGGGGGTTTATGCCCGCCGCCTTTCCGGGTAGGGACAGGCCGGAGGCATCCATGAAGCTTTTCGGTATCGTCTGTCTGGCCTTGGGCCTGGCCTACAGCGGGTATCTGGCCGCGCTCTACCTCCGGCAGGACGGCATGGTCTTTCCGACCCGGCCGCTGGATACGGCCAGATTGGCCGCAATCCGGAACTATGCCCGCACCCTGGAGCGGGTAACCCTCACGGCCTCCGACGGGACGGCCCTGGCCGGCTATTTTCTGCCTCGGTCCCGCCCGGAAGGTCGGCCCGCGCCGGCTGTCCTCTATTTTTGCGGCAACGCCGAGGAGCAGACGGCCTTTTTCCTGTGGGCGCCGGGAGCCTTGCCCGACCTCTCCCTGTTCGGGCTGGACTACCGGGGCTACGGCGCCTCCGCCGGCCGTCCCACCGAGACGGCGCTTAAAGCCGACGCCCTGGCCGCCTATGACGCCCTGGCCGCCCGGCTCGGGCCGGATGTCCCCATCGCGGTCATGGGCCGCAGCCTCGGCTGCGCCCTGGCCGCCCATGTGGCGGCCAGCCGCCGGACGGCCGGCCTGGTCCTGGTCACGCCCTTCGACTCCCTGGCCGCCGTGGGCCGGGACGCCCACCCCTTCGCGCCCGTGGCCCTGCTGCTCAAATATCCCTTCGACATGACCCCGGACGCGGCCCGGGTGACGGCCCCCACCCTCATGCTTGTGGCCGGGGCCGATACCCTGATCCCGCCCCGGCACGCCGCCCGTCTGGCCAAGCTCTGGGCCGGCCCCGAGGAAACGCGGACCATCGACGGCGCCACCCATGGCGGCATCCTGGACAGCCCCGCCTACTGGCCGACCATCCGGCACTTCCTCGGTCGGTGCTTCGGGACGGAGCCGGGCGGTCCGGTTCCTGAAACTTCCCGGGACCCGGCATGAACGCGGCCCTGGTCCTGGCCCGGGCCGTCGAACGGGGCTTTTTTCCCCTGGCCGTGGGATGTTCGGCTTTGGCCCTGGCCTGGCCGGGACTTTTTACCTGGTTCGCCCCGTTCATTCCCCAGGGACTGGGCCTTATCATGTTCGGCATGGGCCTGGCGCTGACCGTGGAACGGTTCGCCGACGTTGCCGCCAAGTGGCGGCTGGTGCTCGTCGGCGTGGGGCTGCAATGCACCGTCATGCCCGGGCTGGCCCTGGGGCTGACGCTTCTTTTGCAGCTGCCGCCCCAGGCGGCCCTCGGCGTGATCCTGGTCGGCGCCTGCCCCGGCGGCACGGCCTCCAACGTCATCACCTACCTGGCGCGCGGCAATCTGGCCCTGTCCGTCACCTTGACCCTGGCCTCCACCATGCTCTCGCCCCTGACCACCCCGACCATCGTCTACTGGCTGTGCGGGGCGCGGCTCAACATGGACTTCTGGGCCATGGTCGGTTCGGTCTTCTGGATCGTGGCCTTTCCGGTCTGCGACGGCCTCATTATCCGCCGCCTGCTCTACCGGCACCTCAAGCCGGTGCTCGCCCTGTTTCCGGCCCTGTCCATCCTGCTCATCACCCTGATTGTCGCCTGCGTGGTCGGGCTCACCCGCGATACGGTCCTGGCCTTCCCGGGGCTTCTCATTGTGGCCGTGATCCTGCACAACCTGTCCGGCTTCTCCCTGGGCTACGCCGGTGCCCGCCTCTTCACCCGGGATCGGGCCGACGCCGTGGCCATCGCCATCGAAGTGGGCATGCAGAACTCCGGCCTGGGCGTGGCCCTGGCCAAGACCTACTTCAGCGCGGCGGCGGCCCTGCCGGCCGCCCTGTTCAGCCTGGAGCAGAACCTGGCCGGCATCGCCCTGGCCCGGTGGTGGAGCCGGGGAGGGGGCCTTCCTTCCCGAAAGACGCTTGACGGAGGGAGCGCTTCGGGCGCGTGAGGCGCGAAGCCCTCGCGGGGGGCGGGGGGCATCATGCCCTTCGGCGGGTCCGGGGCGGGGCCCTGGTTCCCCGGGCCTCACGGGCACGCGCTTTTTCGGTTGTGGCCGGGCGGGTATTTGCCCTATGGTGGCCTACAGTCAGCCAAAGGAGGCGGCCATATGATCGACAGGATTACCGCGTGGCTCGGTGACGAGGCCGAGTCGTTGCTTGGCCATGTCTGCACGACCATCCCCAAGGAGCAGCTGCATCTGCCGGGACCGGACTATCTCGACACGGTTTTCGTCAAGACCGACCGTCCCCTGCCGGTGGTGCGGGCCATGGCGGAGCTTTTCGGCCACGGCCGTCTGGGCGGCACGGGCTACCTGTCCATCCTGCCCGTGGATCAGGGCATCGAGCACTCGGCCGGGGCCTCGTTCGCGCCCAATCCCGCCTATTTCGATCCGGAAAACATCGTCAAACTGGCCATGGAGGCCGGCTGCAACGCCGTGGCCTCGACGCTCGGGGTGCTCGGCTCCGTGGCCCGCAACTACGCCTACAAGATCCCCTTTATCCTCAAGATCAACCACAACGAGTTGCTTTCCCTGCCGGCCATGCACGACCAGACCATGTTCGCCTCGGTGGACCAGGCCTTCGACATGGGCGCCGTGGCCGTGGGCGCCACCATCTATTTCGGTTCGCCGGAGAGCCGCCGCCAGATCCAGGAAGTGTCGGAAGCCTTCGCCAGGGCCCATGATCTGGGCATGGCCTGCATCCTGTGGGCCTATTTGCGCAATCCCGCCTACGTCAAGGGCGGCGTGGACTACCACACGGCCGCCGACCTGACCGGCCAAGCCAACCATCTGGCCGTGACCGTCGGGGCGGACATCGTCAAGCAGAAGCAGGCCACGGTGAACGGCGGCTATACGGCCATCGGCTTCGGCAAGACCGACAAGCGGGTCTATACGGAGTTGACCTCGCCGCATCCCATCGACCTGACGCGCTATCAGGTGGCCAACTGCTACATGGGACGCATCGGGCTCATCAATTCCGGCGGCGCGTCCGGCGCGGCCGATTTTGCCGATGCCGTGCGCACGGCGGTCATCAACAAGCGGGCCGGCGGCATGGGCATGATCTCCGGCCGCAAGGCCTTCCAGCGCCCCATGGACGAGGGCGCGGCGCTGTTGACGGCCATCCAGGACGTCTACCTCTCCGCGGAGATTACGGTGGCCTAGGGGCCGGATCAGGGAAAGGCAGCCGGTATTTTTGGTGTTTTCAAGACGTGCGGCAATGTCTATACTGACGCCATACCCGTTTACCGGTTGCCTCGGCACAACGGGCTGTGCGCGCGACTTCCCCTGCCCTCAAGCCGCCGACCGGGCCAGGCATGGTTCGACCAGACCTCGTTTGGGAGGAATGGATGATACTTGACGCCGAAACCCGCGCCCTCTTTCAGGAAGAGGTCCAGGAAAACCTCGCCGAACTCGACGGGGCCCTGTTGGAATTGGAAAAGGCCCCGGGCGAGGTCGGGCTTATCGATCGGATCTTTCGGGCCGTGCACACCCTCAAAGGGGCCTGCGACATGTTCGGCCTGGGCCGGATCGTGGCCCTGGCCCACAACCTGGAGTCCCTGTTCGACCAGATCCGCAGCGGCGCGCGCCAGGTGGACAAGGCGCTGTTGGACGTGGCCTTTCAGGTCAAGGACCGCTTGGCGGCCATGCTGGCCGACGGAGCGGATGCGGCCATGGAGGACCCGGCGTTGTCGAGGCGTCTTCAGGAGGTGCTGCGGACGGGGGAGGCCGGCGATGCGCCGGCCGTTTCCGACGCCCCGGCCGCGGCGCCGGCTTCTCCGGCCGAGACTTCGGCCCAGGCGGGCCCCGACGGCTGGCATGTGCGGTTTGCCCCTTCGGACCCCGGCCATCTGGCCAAGACCGATCCCTTGGCCTTGCTCGACGACGTGCGGGCCCTTGGCCAGGTCGCGCTGCGGTGCGATCTCTCCGGGGTGCCTGAACTGGCCGATCTCGACCCGGATGACTGCCACCTGCGTTTCGAGGCGGATGTGGTCATGGCGCCGGGCAGCGGCGGCGACAACGCCTTGCGCGATATCTTCCTTTTCCTGGAAAATCCGGACGATGTGGTCCTTGAACCGAGGACCGATCCGGCCGGGACGCCGCGGCCGGATGCGCGGGCCGAACCCGTGGCCGCACCGGCGGCGCTCCTTTCGCCGCCGCCTCCGCCGACCAAGGATGCCCTGCCTGCGGCGTGCCGCGAGCGGAAGGGCGCTGCGGTCGAGGCCAAACGATCGGCTCCCGCCAAAAAGGAGTCCCTGCAAAGCCTGCGCGTGGACGCGACCAAACTCGACGATCTGGTCAACTTGGTGGGCGAGCTGGTCATCGCCCAGGCCCGGCTGACCCAGTTGGCCTCGGGGCTGGGGCACCCGGCCCTGACCAGCGTGGCCGAGGAAATCGAACGGCTGTCCAACGAGCTGCGCGACAACACGCTCGGCATCCGCATGTTGCCCATCGGCACCACCTTCAGCCGGTTTCGGCGGCTGGTGCGCGACCTGTCGGCGGAGATGGACAAGTCCATCGAGCTGGTCACCGAGGGCGGCGAAACCGAACTGGACAAGACGGTCATCGAACAGTTGAACGATCCGCTCGTCCATCTTTTGCGCAACAGCATCGACCATGGCATCGAACCGCCGGCGGACCGGCTGGCCGCCGGCAAACCGGAGGCGGGCTCCATCATCCTCGCGGCCGAACACGTCGGCGGCGAGGTCCTGCTCTCCATCACCGACGACGGACGGGGCATGGACCCGGAACGCATCCGGGCCAAGGGTGTGGAAAAGGGGTTTATTCCCGCAGACGCCCGCCTGTCGGAAAGCGAGATTTTCAACCTTATCTTTCTGCCCGGCTTTTCCACGGCGGAAAAAATCACCAGCGTCTCGGGCCGGGGCGTGGGCATGGACGTGGTCAAGCGCAGTATGGACGCCCTGCGCGGCAAGATCGAGGTGCACAGCGAACCGGGGAGCGGCACGCGCATCACCATCCGGTTGCCGCTGACGCTGGCCATCATCGACGGCCTGCAGATCAAGGCCGGCGACGACCAATACATCATTCCCCTGTCCCTGGTGGAGGAGTGCCTGGAGCTGCCCAGGGACCGGGCCGCCGCCGCCGGGCGGGGCCGTTCCATCCAACTGCGCGGCGAAATCGTGCCGTATATCCGTCTGCGCGAGGCCTTCGATCTGGCCGGGATGCCGCCGCCCATCGAGCAGGTGGTGGTCACCCGCTTCGAGGGAGAACGGACGGGCATCGCCGTGGATCAGGTCATGGGACAGCAGCAGACGGTCATCAAGAGCCTGGGCGGTTATATCGGCGCCGTGCCCGGCATTTCCGGCGCCACGATCAACGGCGATGGCACCATGTCCCTGATCCTGGACGTCCCCACCCTGGTGGCCTCGGTCAAACGCATGGCGGCCACATCCCCCCTTCACGACAACAACAGCATCAGGGTCAGCGCACCATGAAGGATCCCAACGTTATTTTCGCGGAATTCATCGCTCGGCAAAAACTCAAGATGACCCCGCAACGCCGCAGGATTCTGGAGGTATTCCTTGCCGGGGAGGGGCATATCACCTCCGAGGAGCTCTACCAAAAGGTCCGGAGGGGCAACCCGACCATCGGGCAGGCCACCGTCTACCGCACCTTGCGCCTGCTGGCCGGTGCCGGACTGGCCAAGGTCGTGGATTTCGGCGATGGGGTCCTGCGCTACGAGATCCTCTACGGGCAAAGCCACCACGACCATCTCATCTGCGAGGCGTGCGGCGCCAATGTGGAGGTGGTGGACCCGTCCATCGAACGGCTGCAGGAAGAAGTGGCCTCCCGCCATGGTTTCGCCCTGACCGGACATCGGCTGTACCTGTATGGTATCTGCCCGAAATGCCAGAAGAAAAAGTCTGAAATTCCCTGAGAGGAGGCGCCTTGCCGCACCCCCCCGCCGCACCCCCCCGCTGGCTGCGACCGTCCATCCAACGGCTGCAGGCCCAAAAGTATTCCCTGACGCTCGGGATCATTTTGTTGGCCCATGTCGGTCTGGCCGGCGTGGATGCCCGCCATGCCGTGGTGGTGGCGCCGGTCGTCACCCTTACGCTGTATTTCCTCGGCTTCATTCTGCTGCGGGATCACTCCCGGCTGGCCCGGGCCATCCTGCTCACGGGGGCGGGAGCCCTGGGCCTGTCCGCAGTCGAGGTGCTGGTCGGCGGCAAGTCCTGGCTGGCCGCAGCCCTGGCCGGACACGCCCTTTTCCTCCTGCTGGTGATCGTCTTCATGCTCGGCCGGGTGTTTCGGGAAAAAAAGGTGACCCTGGACCAGATCATGGCCGGGATCATCATCTACCTGCTTATGGTGGGGCTGTGGGCTCAGTTCTACGGACTGACCCTGCTGGCCGACCCGGGGGCCATCAGCACGGCGAGCGGGAGCTTCGGCGACCGCCCCTTCCTGACGATTTATTACTTCAGCGTCATCACGCTGACCACGGCCGGCTTCGGGGACATCGTTCCGGTCTCCGACACGGCCCGCATCCTGGCCGCCTACGAAGCCTTGGTGGGGCAGGTCTACCTGGTGGTTTTCATCGCCCTGCTGCTGGGCCGGCACTTCGCCGACAGATAGCTCGCAGCGTCCTGTCCGCGCGCGGGGCGACTTTTAAAAAGCGGCGAAGCCGGGTAGGGATAGGCCTTCGGTGCAACCCGTAGCCTTTTCGGGAGGGAACCATGCCCGACGCCATCCTCGCCGTGTGCCCCAAGTGCCTGGCCCTAAACCGCGTCCTGCCCGGACGCCTGGACAGCGGCCCGGTCTGCGGGAAATGCCGCACGCTCTTGCTCTCTCCGCATCCCGTGGTCCTGACCGCCGCCAATTTCGACGTTTTCATCGCCAAAAGCGGCCTGCCCGTGCTGGTCGATTTCTGGGCGCCCTGGTGCGCGCCCTGCCGGTCCATGGCCCCGGCCTTCGAGCAGGCCGCCGCCATGCTGCATCCGCGCGTCATCCTGGCCAAATGCGATACCCAGGAGGAACAGGGCATCGCTTCCCGGTTCGGCATCCAGGGTATCCCCACGCTGGTTCTGTTCCAGGGCGGCCGGGAGAAAGCCCGGGCCTCCGGCGCCCGGAGTGCAGCGGACATCGTGGCCTGGGCGCGACAACAACTCTGAGCCGCGCCCTTCGGCCGCACGTTCCGGGTCCCGGTCGGCTCCTGCGGTTTCACCGGGGTGCGTTTTTTGGGCCGCCTTCCGGGCAGCCGGCGGCGCCGCCGGACGGACAGCCGCCCCCCCCGCTCCCGGCACAGCCGCAGCAGCCGCCACCCTTTCGGGCCGACAAAAAGCGCCGCACCGTGAAGAAAAGCGCCGCCGCCACAATCGCCACAACGATGGCCGTGTCCGCCATGGGTCTTCTCCTTGAATACGATTCTCAATATCGATTGAGAAGATAGTCCTTTTTCCGGTTCGCGCAAGCGCTTTTCTCATGTTACCTTGCGGCAATCTTGTGCCGGGCCTCCCGGCCATGAGGACACAACCCATGGAAAAACAGCTGCTGGTGGCCTGTGGCGATGCCTACCAGACGTCCCAAAGCCTGCGTTTTACCTACCAATTTTTCACTAGGCGCGACGATCTCAAGCTGACGCTGTTTTATGTTGCTCCCCGGCAGCCAACCTGGAGTCTGGATCCGGTCAGCCTGGAAGCCTGCCCCGAGGCGGTGGAATGCATCGAACGGGACAAGGCCGTCCGCGGCAGGCCGACCCTGGAAAAGGCCCGGGAGTGGCTCTTGTCCATGGGGTTTGCCCCGCAACAGGTTGCGTTGAAGGTTTCCAAGGGCCGGCTGGGTACGGTCAAGGAAATCGTCAAGGAATCCGAGGAGGGCCTCTATGACGCGGCCGTGCTGGGGCGGCGGGGGTTGTCCTGGTTCGAGGAGATGGTGGCCGACAGCGTCTCTCATCGTATTCTCTGGGAATCGTTGACGTTTCCCATATGGATTTGCCGCAATCCGGTGCGGGACCGCAAAAACGTGCTGGTGTGCGTGGACGGCTCCGAGGAATGCCTGCGGGTGGCCGACCATGTGGGCTATATGGTGCGCCAGGAGCCCGAGCACAGCATCACGTTGCTGCATGTCTGCACCGATGCGGACTGCGCGGACGCCGAGAGCATTTTCGGGCGGGCGCTGCAGGAACTGGCGGAAAACGGCATCGAGGACGACCGCATCCGCTTCAAGGTCCTGACCTCCCGCCATCCGGCCAAGACCATTCTGGCCGAGGCCGCACGCGGCAAATTCGCGGCCGTGGCCATCGGCCGCGGCAGCCACAAGCCCTCGAGCCTGGACAGCCTCTTTGCCACGACCAGCCTCAAGGTCATGCGCGGCATCGAAGGCGCGGCCCTGTGGCTGTGCAAGTAAGGGGGGAATCGAAGAACCCGGGCGCTGGGCCCCACAGGCGGGAATCATTCCTCCCCGCCCCCCACAGGCGGGGCCCGGGGGCAGCATGCCCCCGGCGGCGAGGGAAAGGCAGGGACCGCGCCGGCCTGGTCGTCGGGGCTTCTCCCGCTCGACGGCGTGCAGGTTCTTTTGTAGATTCACCCGCGTAACCGGCGGAGGTGGCATGGACGACGGCAGACACAGGGACAGGCTGGCCAGCCTCAAGGAACATCTCAAACGGGAAAATCCGCTGCTGGTGGAGGCCGTGGACAGCTTTTCCAAGCTGGATCGGGTCTGTCACGGCCTGGGGCTTTTGGCCAAAGACCAGTCCACCGTCTCGCGGATCGCCTGGTGGCCGCTTATTTCCATTCTGGGACCGTTTTCCGCCGGCAAATCGACCTTCATCAACAATTATCTGGGCGAGGCACTGCAACAGACCGGCTCCCACGCCGTGGACGACAAGTTCACGGTCATCTGCTACAGCGCCACCGGGGAATCCCGGGTGCTGCCCGGCACGGCCTTAAACGCCGATCTCCGCTTCCCCTTCTACAACATGAGCGAGGAGCTGGAGAAGGTGGAGCCGGGCGAGGGCGGGCGCATCGACGCCTATATCAGGCTCAAGACCTGCCCCAGCGACGCGTTGCGGGGCCTTATCCTCATCGATTCGCCGGGATTCGACGCCGACGACCAGCGCACCGCCACGCTGCGCATCACCGAGCACATCATGAACCTGTCCGATCTGGTGCTCGTGCTTTTCGACGCCCGCCGGCCCGAGCCGGGGGCCATGCGCGACACCCTGACCCATCTGGTGTCCGGCACCATCAGCCGCCGGGATTCCAACAAATTCATCTACATTTTAAACCAGATGGATATCGCCGCCCGGGAAGACAACCCCGAGGAGGTGGTAGGGGCCTGGCAGCGGGCCTTGGCCCAGCACGGCCTGACCGCCGGCAAATTCTTTCGCGTCTATTCGCCTACCGCCGCCATGCCCATCCCCGACGAGGGTCTGCGCCAGCGGTTCGAGGCCAAGCGCGACGCCGATATGGAGGGCATCCGCGACCGCATGCGCCAAGTCCGGGTGGAGCGGGCCTACCGCATCGTCGGCGAGCTCGACAAGCTGGCCCGGGAGATAGCCGACACCAGGGTGCCGGAAGTCCGGGAACTGCTGCGGCTGTGGCGCGCCGGCACCTTGCGCCGGGACGCGCTGGTGTTCGGATCGCTCGTGGCGATCGGCCTGATCCTGGATCTGGTTTTCGCCAATCCGGCCACCGGGCTGGTCCCCGGCTGGCTGGCCTGGATTTTCGGCGCCTCCTGGCGTTGGCTGCCGTTTCTGGCCGTGGTGGCCGGCGGCTGCGTCTGGCTACACGGCCTGGCCCGTTCGTGGTCGGCGGCCAAGGCGGCCCGGGCCGTGGAGCGCCGCTACGCCGCCGGTCCCGTCCGCGAGTCCCTGCTGCGGGCCCTGGCCAAAAATACCGTGTCCTGGCGCACGATTTTTCGCGGCGAACCGGCCGGCTGGGGCCGTCGGGCCCGTCGTCGGCTGGATGGGGTCATCGCCGACAGCGAGAAGTTCGTCCAGGCCCTAAACGACCGCTACGCCCAACCGTCGGGCGTGCCTGCCGGTGGGGAGCCCGGAGCCTGAGCCGGCCGATTCCCTCTCCCCCGTTATCTCCAACAAACTGCAACCTACTCCAACCGGACATACGTATCATGAATCCCGCCTGCAAGGACATCACGTCGTTTCTGGTCATGGATATCCTGGAACGCGCCCAGGCCATCGAGGCCGCCGGCCATCGCGTCATCCACCTGGAAGTCGGCGAGCCCGATTTCGACATGCCGGAATGCGCCAAGGAGGCCGCCGTGGCGGCCGTGCGCGACGGCAAAACCCATTATACCCACAGCCTGGGCCTGCCCGCCCTGCGCCAAGCCATTTGCGACCTCTACGCCCGGGAATACGGCGTGGCCGTCACCCCGGACCGGGTGCTCGTCTCCGGCGGCACCTCTCCGGCCATGCTGCTGGCCTTCGGCGTCCTGGCCAGCCCCGGCTGCCATATCCTCATGACCGACCCGGGCTATGCCTGCTATCCCAATTTCCTGCGCTTCATGGGCCTGGTCCCGCATTACGTGCCCGTGTCCGAGGACGACGGCTTCCAGTTCACGGCCGAGGCCATCGCGGAAAACGTCGCCGACATGACCGCCGGCATCCTCATCAATTCGCCGGGCAACCCCACCGGCACCCAGATCAGCGACAAGGCCCTGGACGCGGCTTGTGCCACCGGCATTCCGGTCATCTCCGACGAGATCTACCACGGCCTGACCTATGCCGGCCGGGCCCGCAGCGCCCTGGAATTCACCGACGACGCCATTATTTTAAACGGCTTTTCCAAGCGCTTCGCCATGACCGGCATGCGCCTCGGGTACATGATCGCTCCGGCGGCCATGATGCCGCTCGTGCAAAAGCTCCAGCAAAACCTTTTCATCTGCGCCTCGTCCGTGGCCCAGTGGGCCGGCCTGGCGGCACTCAGCCCGGATGGGCTGGCCGCCGCCGAGAACATGCGCGTCACCTACGCTGCCCGGCGCAAGGTCCTTTTGGCCGGCCTCACCAGGCTCGGCCTGGCCCCGCGCACCGCACCCACCGGCGCCTTCTACGTCTTCGTCCGGGCCGACCGGCTGGGCGCGGATTCCCTGGCCCTGGCCTACGACATCCTGGAAAAGGCGCATCTGGGCGTGACCCCCGGCATCGACTTCGGCCCGGGCGGCGAGGGCCATCTGCGCTTTTCCTACGCCAATTCGCTGGAAAATATCGAAGAGGGCCTGGAACGGCTCGGGCGCTACATGGCGGAGCGCTGTTCCTGAGCGGGCGAAGCAGGGGGAGAGAACGCCTCCGGCGGCCAAAGGGCGCTGCCCTTTGGAAACCCGAGAGGGCGGAGGGCGCGTCATACGAACAAAAAAGGGATTGCGACCACTGCGCAATCCCTTTTTTAGGGGATGCCAAAGGGTGAACCCCTTTGGCCGCCGGAGGCAGCTCTTCTCACCTGCCCCCTGCGGCTTAGGCCGCCGTCAGCAGCACCGGGCCGCCCTTGGTAATGACCAGGCTGTGTTCGAAGTGCGCGGCCAGGCTTTTGTCCCGGGTGCGGATGGTCCATTTGTCGGATTGCAGCCGGACGCGCCCGCTGCCCAAGGCAATGATCGGTTCGATGGTGATGACCATGCCGTCGGTCAGCTTGGTGTGGGCGCGGGGCTCGTAGTAATTGGGCACGCAGGGTTCCTCGTGGATGCTGCGACCGACGCCGTGGCCGCACAGCTCCTTGATGACGCTGAAGCCGTGCCGGCTCACTTCCCGTTCCACCGCCCGGCCGATGTCGCGCAGGCAATGGCCGACCCGGGCCACCTTGAGGGCTTCGTGAAAGGCGCTCTCGGCGCACTTGGCCAGGGCCTCCGCCGCCGGCGAGACCGGGGCGATCCGGATGGTGATGGCCGCATCGGCTACGAATCCGTCCTTTTCCGCCGTGACGTCGCACTTGACCAGATCGCCCGCCTTGATCGCGCGGTCGCCCGGAATGCCGTGCACCGCCTCGTCATTGACGCTGATGCAGGCCGTGCCCGGAAAGTTGTAGACCTTGGGCGGGGAGGATTCGGCGCCGTGTTCGGCCAGAACCCTCGCGCACACGGCGTCCAGCGCGGCCGTGGTCATGCCGGGGCAGGCGGCCCGGGACATGGCCTCCAGGCTTAAGCGCACGATTTTGCCAATGGCTTGCAGTTTTTCCAGTTCGTCGAAGGATTGTACCGTCATTTTTCCATGCTCGCTCTCGGGGGGACGCGCCCGTTTTAGGCCAGCCGCTGCCGGTCCAGATTGCGTAAATTGACTGCTTCGGCCAGGTGTTCCACCCGCAGGTCGGCATCGCCGTCCAGGTCCGCGATGGTGCGGGCGATGCGCAGGATGCGGGTGTGGGCCCGGGCCGAAAGCCCCAGTCGCCGGACAGCGCTTTCCAAAAAGGCGTGGCCTTCGGCGGCAATAGCACAAAATTTTGCCAGATATCGGCCGGAAAGCCGGCTGTTGACCGTAAACGGCAAGCCGGCGTAGCGCGCCGCCTGCCGCTCCCGGGCCGCCAGCACGCGCGTGCGCATGGCGGTCGAGGTGACCGGCGAGGCGTCGGCCTTGAGGTCCTTGTAGGCGACCGCCGGCACCTCCACCTGGAGGTCGATGCGGTCGAGCAGCGGCCCGGACAGGCGGGACCTGTAGCGCCGCACCTCGGGCTCGCTGCAGGTGCAGGTGTGGCGCGCATCGCCCAGGTAGCCGCAGGGGCAGGGATTCATGGCCGCAACCAGCATGACGTCGGCCGGATAGGCCAGCGACATGGCCGCCCGGGCGATGGTCACCCGGCCGTCCTCCAAAGGCTGGCGCAGCACTTCCAGCACCGATTTCTTGAATTCCGGCAGCTCGTCGAGGAAAAGCACGCCCCGGTGGGCCATGGAGACTTCGCCGGGCCGGGGATAGGAGCCGCCGCCGATCAGCCCGGCGTCGGAAATGGTGTGGTGCGGCGAGCGGAACGGGCGCTCGGTCAAAAGTCCTCCGCCGTCCAGCCGGCCGGCCACGGAATAGATGGTCGTCACCTCCAGGGCCTCGTCGAAGCGAAGCGGCGGCAGCACCGTGGGGATGCGCTTGGCCAGCATGGTCTTGCCCGAGCCGGGCGGGCCGATGAAAAGGAGATTGTGGCCGCCGGCCGCGGCGATTTCCACGGCCCGCTTGGCATGTTCCTGGCCTTTGACTTCGGCGAAATCCTCGGTGAAGGCGGCACCGGCGCCGCTGGGAGCAAAAGGCGCCGGCACAATGGGGGCAAGGCTCTTTTCGCCGGAGAAAAAACGCAACGCTTGGCCCAGGCTGTCCACGGCATAGACGGCGAGGCCCTCCACCACGGCGGCCTCGGCCGCGTTGGCGGCCGGCACGAAAAGACCTTTCGCCCCCTCGCGTCGGGCCCGGGCGGCCAGCGGCAACACCCCGGGCACGGGCTTCAAGTCGCCGGTCAGCGACAGCTCGCCGGCCATGACATAGCCTTGGGTCGCCTCGGCCGGAAAGACGCCGATGGCGGCCAGCAAGGCCAGGGCCAGGGGGAGATCGTAGGCGGAGCCTTCCTTGCGCAGATCGGCCGGGGCCAAATTGACGGTGATGCGGGCCGGGGGCAGTTTGAGGCCGCAGTTGCGCAACGCCGCGAACACCCGCTCCTTGCTCTCGCGGACCGCCCCTTCGGCCAAGCCGACCATGGTGAACGACGGCATCCCCTGTCGGGTCAGGTCCACTTCCAGGGTGACCGGGTAGGCTTCGATGCCGAGCAGTGCGGCGGTGGTGACGGCGGACAGGCTCATAATGTGGGGAAAGCGATACCGCGCCAACTACCAGGGCGCAAGAATTTTAGGAAGATACGCACTTTCCATTCACTGGCGAAGGTGCTAAAAAAAATTTAAAATGTATTTTTGTCGCAGCCTTGCGGCAGCACTTTTTTGGGATTGAGACGGCATGAATTCCGGTCGCATCCCCCAGGCGCGCTCGGTAGGCGGCGCCGTTCTTTTGACTCTGGCCTGCGTCAACACGCTGCTTTTATCCCTGTTCGGCATCGCTGACTTCCTGGAAACCCGCCACCGGCTCGAAAATACCCTGCAGACGGCGCTGACGGATCTGGCCGGCCAGCTGGCCGGCAATCTGGACGCGCCGCTCTGGTACATGGAGCGGGAGACCGTGGCGCGGATCGTGGAAGGCGCCATGCAAGACAGGCAGGTGGCCGCCGTGCTCGTGACGGATCGGGGAACCGGCCGGGTCAGCCTGGGCCGTAGCCGGGACAGGGCTTGGCGGATCGTGCCGGCGGAGCGGTTGCCGGCTCCGGACGGCGGGATCGGCACCGAGCGGGATATCGTTTTCGACGGCAAGCCGATCGGCACGGTGGCGGTCGTCATGACCGGACGCTTTGCCACCCGGGCGTTGTATGTTTCCCTCGGCAGGATCGTGGTGCGGATCTTTCTGCTGAATCTGGCCCTGGCCGCCGCTCTGGCCGTGGTCTTGCGGCGCCGGATCATCCGGCCCCTGGCCAGCCTGGAGGCGTATGCCGCCCGGATCTGTTCCGACGGGGACGCCCTGCCCATGGCTTCGGGCGGGGATTTACCCGGCGAATTGGGCAGCCTGGGCCGGGCCATGGAGGCAATGGTCGATCGGTTGCGTTCCGCCCAACGCCAGTATCAGGGCCTTTTCGAGAATGCCACCGAGGGCGTTTTCCAGACCAGCCTGGACGGCCGCATCACTTCGGCCAACAAGGCCCTGGCCCGGATGCTGGGGTTTGCCTCCGCGCAAGCCCTCGTCCTCTCCGTGGAGGACGTGGGAAGTCAGGTTTTCTACGATCCCGGGGACCGGCGCCGCATGCTCGAACGGCTGCAGGCCGAAGGGAGCGTGGCCGGGTTTCAGACACGCTTTACGCGGCAGGATCAACAGCTCCTGTGGGTGCTGCTCAATGCCCGGCTGGTGCGGGACGAGCTGGGGAATCCCGTCTTCGTGGAGGGTACGGTCACCGACGTGACGGCCCGGGTCCGGGCCGAGCGACGGTTGGAAAAACTCAACCACCATCTGCGCGAAGCCGTCCGGGAGCGGACCGAGCGCCTCGCCATCAAGGCCGCCCAGCTTGAGGCGGCCAACGAACGGCTCAAGGAGCTGGACCGGCTCAAATCCGGCTTTTTATCCACCGTTTCCCATGACTTGCGCACGCCGCTCACCTCCATCATGGGCTTTGCCAAGCTGATTTCCCGGGATTTCAGCAAGTTTTTTCTTCCCTTTGCCGCCGAAGACGGCCGGCTTGGCCGGCAAGCCGAACGGCTGGTTTCCAACTTGGCCATCATTGAAAGCGAGGGAGCGCGGCTGACCCGCCTCATTAACGATTTTCTGGACCTGTCCAAGATCGAATCCGGCCGGGCCGAGTGGCGCGATACCCCGGTGGACGCGGCCAAGGTGATCCGCCAGGCCGTGGCTGCGGTCAGCGGCGATTTCGAGGCCAAACCCGAAGTGTTCCTGGTCATGGACGTGCCGGCCGAATTGCCCGAACTCCGTATGGATCAGGACCGCCTGAGCCAGGTCATGGTCAACCTGCTCGGCAACGCGGCCAAGTTCACGGATCGGGGCACGGTGCGGGTATGGGCCGGAGCGGCCGAAGAAACGCTGCGGGTGGAGGTGTCCGATACCGGTCAGGGCGTCCCCCCGGAGGCCCTGGAGAAGATTTTCGACAAGTTTCATCAGGCCGAGGCCGGCGACACGGTGGACGAGGGGCGGCGACGCAAGGGCACCGGATTGGGCCTCGCCATCTGCCGCCAGATCGTCGAGCACTATCGCGGTCGTATCTGGGCCGAATCCGAACTCGGCAAGGGCAGTCGGTTCATCCTGGAGCTGCCGGTGGCCTCGGCGGCGCCGATGGCGTAAGGGTTCTGTCCGTCGGGGCCCCTTGCCAAGGCCCCGGAGAGGAGAGATGGACATGAATCGGCGAAAGTTCCTCCGGTTGGCGGCCGTCACGGCTGCTGCTGGTTTGTCCTGGCGTCTGGTGGAGGCCGCTCCGGCCAAGGCTGCCCCCCGCTACGACGTGGTGGTCGTGGGGGCCGGCCTGGGCGGGCTTTCCTGCGCGGCCCTGCTGGCCCATAAGGGCCTAAAGACGTTGGTCCTGGAGCAGCATTACCGGCTGGGCGGCTATGCCACCTCGTTTCCCCGCCGGGCCGGGGACAACCGCTTTGTCTGCGAGGTTTCCCTGCATTCCACGGTCCTGGCCTCCCCGAGCGTCCGGTCGGTGCTGGAGACGGTCGGCGTCTGGGACAAGCTGGAACTGGCCCCGCATCCGCATGCCTGGGCCTCGCGTTTCCCCGACCTGTCCCTGGATATTCCGGCCAAGGCCGGCCTGGACGGCTTCGAAAAACAGCTCCGGTCCACCTTTCCGGGCGAGGCCGAGGGGCTCGGGGCGTATTTCGGTCTCTGGCGCGGCATCATGCAGGAGCTGAACGCCCTGCCCGGATTCGCCGGACCGAAGGAGGCCTTTCCGGCCCGCTTCCCGCACCTGTGGGAGATTCGGGACAAGACCGTGGGCCAGCTGGTGGACGCCCATATCCGCGATCCCCGGGTCCGGGCCGTGCTCACCCAGAGCTGCGGCTATTACGGCCTGCCGCCCTCCCGATTGGCGGCCTTTTATTATCTCGGTCCCACCGGCGATTACCTGGAGCGCGGCGGCGTCTACATCAAAGGCACGTCCCAGGCCCTGTCGGATGCGCTCGTCCAGTCGATCCGGGACGCGGGCGGCGAGGTGCGCGCCCGTACGGCGGTGACCGCCGTCCTGGTCCAGGACGGCCGGGCCGTGGGGGTGCGGACCGCCGACGGGCGGGAGTACGCGGCCCGGGCCGTGGTCAGCAACGCCTGCGTGCCGGAGCTCTTCCAGAGCCTCGTCCCGGCCGGCAGTCTGCCCGCCAAGGATCAGGCCCGGCTGGCCTCGCTGACGCCGAGTCCAGGCAGCTTCATCGTCTGGCTCGGCCTCAACCGGGACATTCGCCAGCAGTTCCCCGATCCCGAGGTGAGTTCCTATCCGAGCCTGGACATGGAGGCCAACTATCGGGCCGCCATGGCCTGCGACTTCGAGAAGGCGTCCTTTTCGCTTATGGCCTACGACAATCTCATTCCAGGCTTTTCCCCGGCCGGCTGTTCCACCGTCTCGCTGGTGTGCTGCTGCGGCTACGGGCACTGGAAGCCGTTCGAGGCGGATTACCTGGCCGGCCGCAAGGAAGCCTATGCGGCGGAAAAACGCCGGCTGACCGAGCTGCTCGTGGCCATGGCCGAAAAGCGAGCCATTCCGGGGTTGTCCGAGATGATCGTCATGTGCGAGTCGGCCACGCCGCTCACCAACCTGCGCTTTACCCGCAACGCCAAGGGTTCCATCTACGGCTACGCCCCGACGGTGGACAACGTCTTTCTGTCCCGGCTGCCCAACCGGACGGCCGTGCCGGGACTCTTCCTGGCCAGCGCCTGGGGGGCTCCCGGCGGCGGCTACGGCGGGGTGATCGAGGGTGGCAAGGACGCCTTTGCGGAGGTCTCGGCCTTCCTTTCGGCCTAGACGGCGTCAATGCCTCCGGCGGCCAGGGAGGGGCAACGCCCCTCCCCGGACCTTCCCTACCAGGGCGCGGCCCTGGACCCGCCGGGGGGAATCATTCCCCCCGGTCCCCCTGTGCGAGGGGGCGGGGGCATCATGCCCCCGGCGGTGAGGTCCAGGAGAGGCAGCGCCTCGCCTGGCCGCCGGAGGCGCTGCCTAGCGCACGAGGCGGCCGATGCGGCTCACGCGGATGTCCAGGGGGCCGTCCCAGGACCAGTAGATGACCAGGGCCTTGCCCCGGATCTTGTCCCGGTCGACGAAGCCCCAGAAGCGCGAATCATAGGATTCGTCCCGGTTGTCGCCCATGGCGAAGTACTTGTTCGGCGGGACGGTGAGCGGGCCGAAGTTGTCGCGGCGCGGCTGGATGGCGGGGCTGGTGTGCTTGACGTAGGGCTCGTCGAGCTTGACCCCGTTGCGGTAGACCACCTTATCCCGCATTTCGAGCACGTCGCCCGGGACGCCGATGATGCGTTTGATGAAGTCCTTGCTCGTATCTTCGGGAAATTCGAACACGATCACATCGCCGTCCTTCGGGTCGGCCAGGGGCATGACGACCTTGTCGGTGAAGGGGATATGGGTGCCGTAGAGGAACTTATTGACGAGCAGATGATCGCCGATAAGCAGGGTGTCGAGCATGGAGCCCGAAGGGATCTTGAAGGCCTGGACCACGAAGGTGCGGATGAAAAGGGCCAGGACCAGGGCAACGGCCAGGGCCTCCAGATATTCCAGGAGCACTTTTTGCCATCTCGGATTCATCGGCGCGATTCCTTGTTGATGTTGGGGGCGAGGAGGCCGGCGGTAATCAGTCGTCGCCGACCTTAAGGGCGGCCAGGAAGGCCTCCTGCGGCAGTTCCACGTTGCCCATGCGCTTCATCCGCTTCTTGCCTTCCTTCTGTTTTTCAAGAAGCTTGCGTTTGCGGGTGATGTCCCCGCCATAACATTTGGCCGTGACGTTTTTGCGCAGGGGCGAGTTGCGTTCCCGGGCGATGATCTTGGTGCCTATGGCCGCCTGGATGATGACTTCGAAAAGCTGGCGCGGAATGACGCGCTTGAGCTTTAAGGCCAGGGCCCGGCCGTAGGGATAGGCGTTGTCCTGATGCACGATGACGGCCAGGGCGTCCACCGGATCGCCGTTGATCATGATATCGAGCTTTACCAGGTCCGACGCCCGGTAGTCGATGATTTCGTAGTCCAGGGAGGCGTACCCCCGGGTGGCGGATTTGAGGCGGTCGAAGAAATCGTAGACGATCTCCGCGAAAGGCAGTTCATAGGTGATGATGACCCGGCTGGCGGTCAGGTAGCGGACATCCTTCTGGATGCCGCGTTTTTCCTCGCACAGCTTGAACACGCTGCCCACGTATTCGTTGGGGGTGTGGATTTCGAGCCGGGCGTAGGGTTCGTAGAGGGCCGCGATCTCCTGGGCCTTGGGCAGCTTGCTCGGATTGTCGATGGAGATGGTCTCGCCGCCCAGCGTCTCCACTTTGTAGATGACGGAGGGGGCGGTGGCGATGAGGTTGGCCCCGAATTCCCGCTCCAGGCGTTCCTGGATGATCTCCATGTGGAGCAGGCCGAGAAAGCCGCACCGGAAGCCGAAGCCCAGGGCCTGGGAGGTCTCGGGCTCGTAGGTGAAGGCGGCGTCGTTTAAGCGCAGCTTTTCCAGGGCGGACTTCAAAATCTCGTATTCGGCGGCTTCCACGGGGTAGAGGCCGCAGAAGACCATGGGCTTGATTTCCTTGAAGCCGGGCAGGGCGGCGGCGGCCGGATTGTCGGCCAGGGTCACGGTGTCGCCCACCCGGGCGTCGGTCAGGGTCTTGATGCTGGCGCACAAAAAGCCCACTTCGCCCGGGCCGAAACTCGGGAAATCGACCGGCCCCGGGGAAAAGGCCCCGAGCCGGGTCACCTCGGCCACGGCGCCGGTGGCCAGCATCCGGATCCGGCTGCCCATTTTGATGGTGCCCTCCATCACCCGGAACATCACCACCACGCCCTGGTAGGCGTCGTACCAGGAATCCACGATCAGGGCCCGCAGGGGGGCTTTCTCGTCCCCGCCCGGGGGCGGGATCCTGGCGATGATCTGGTCGAGCACCAGCGGCACGTTGGCGCCGGTCTTGGCCGAGACGGCCACGGCGTCGGTGCAGGACAGGCCGATGGCCTCCTCGATCTCGGCCTTGACCTCCTCGGGCTGGGCGCTCGGCAGATCGATCTTGTTTAACACCGGAATGATTTCCAGGTCATGGTCGAGGGCCAGAAAGACATTGGCCAGGGTCTGGGCCTCGACGCCCTGGGTGGCGTCCACCACCAAAAGGGCCCCTTCGCAGGCGGACAGGCTGCGGGACACCTCGTAGGAGAAGTCCACGTGGCCGGGCGTGTCGATGAGGTTCAAGACATACTGCCGGCCGTCGGGGGCCTTGTAGGGAATCCGGACGGTCTGGGCCTTGATGGTGATGCCGCGCTCCCGCTCCAGGTCCATGCGATCGAGATATTGTTCGCGCATCTCCCGGGCGGGGATAAGGCCGGTCAGCTCCAGGATGCGGTCGGCCAGGGTCGATTTGCCATGGTCGATATGCGCGATGATGCTGAAATTTCTGATGTGGGATGTATCCATGCGGGGGGAAGCCTTTGGCGAAACGCCGATCACGATGGCATGACCACATAATGGAAGGCGGGGGTGAGGTCAATGTGGGGCGGGGTCCGGTCGAGGAAACCGGCCCGGTCGGCGGGGAAAAACATTTTGATGGACTTTGATACATTTTTCACTTGGTATTGCCCCGCCCCTGGTGTATAACGGAGCAACCCAGAGGGAGGCCGGCTCCAGTGAGCCTTTGGCTTCCCCTTATCAACCCGGGAAGTAAGAACAATTCATTGGTAAGGAGGCGCAACATGTCCAAGCTGGTTCCGCCGCATGGCGGCAAGGGGCTGGTCATCCGGTTGCTCGAGGGCGCGGCCAAGAAAGCCGAGCTGCAAAAGGCTGCCGGTCTGAAGAAAATCGAGATCACCGCCCAGGAAAAAGGCGATCTCATCATGATCGGCATCGGCGGTTTTTCGCCTTTGGAAGGCTTCATGACCAAGGCCGATTGGCAGGGCGTCGTCGACAAGATGCTCATGGCCGACGGCACCTTCTGGCCGGTTCCCGTCATGTTGACGGTCTCCCGCGAGGATGCCGCCACCATCAAGGCCGGGGACGAGATCACCCTGGAACGCAAGGGTGAAATCTATGCCACCATGCATGTCACCGAGAAATTCGAGCTGACCGAGGCCGACAAGAAGCACGAGGCCGCCCTGGTCTACAAGGGCGCCGGCGAGGATTCCGCCGACGACCGGTTCTGGAAGATCGCCGCCGAGGAACATCCCGGCGTCAAGATGCTCATGGAACGCAAGCCGTTCTGCCTGGCCGGCCCGGTCAAGGTGCTTTCCGAAGGCGAGTACCCGACCAAGTACAAGGGCGTCTATTTGCGCCCGGCCGAAACCCGCGCCATCTTCGACGAGCGCGGTTGGGCCAACGTGGCCGCCCTGCAACTGCGCAACCCCATGCACCGCTCCCACGAATATCTGTGCAAGATCGCCGTGGAAGTCTGCGATGGCGTCATCATCCACTCCCTGATCGGCAACCTGAAACCGGGCGATATCCCGGCCGACGTCCGCGTCAAATGCATCGACACCCTGGTCAAGAACTACTTCGTGGAGAAAAACGTGGTCCAGGGCGGCTATCCCCTGGACATGCGCTACGCCGGACCGCGCGAGGCCCTGCTCCACGCCACCTTCCGCCAGAACTACGGCGTCAACAAGATGATTATCGGCCGTGACCATGCCGGTGTCGGCGATTTCTACGGCATGTTCGAGGCCCAGGAAATCTTCGACCGCATCCCCTACGCCGACGGCAAGTGCCCCAAACCCGGCCAGGCCTTGCTCTGCCAGCCGCTCAAGATCGACTGGACCTTCTACTGCTACAAGTGCGACGGCATGGCCTCCCTGCGGACCTGCCCGCACGGCAAGGAAGACCGGGTCATCCTGTCCGGCACCAAGCTGCGCAAGATCCTGTCCGAAGGCGGCGAGGTCCCGGACCATTTCGGTCGTCCGGAGGTCCTGGAGATCCTGCGCGCCTACTACAGCGGTCTCACCGAAAAGGTCGAGATCAAGATGCAACACGCCGCTGCCGGCGACTCCATCAAATAGCTGTCTCCTCCTTGTGGCTTGCGGGGGCGCCTTCGGGCGCCCCCCTTTTTTTGGGGGGTCGGGCAGGCCCGGACGGCCTTGACCCGCTGCCGACCTTGGCGCATGGAGCACGGAGTATGCTGCAAAGGACATACAAGATCGGCGAGGTCGCCAGCCTGACGGGGCTTAAACCCTTTGTCCTCCGGTATTGGGAGACGGAATTCCCGCAACTGGCCCCCGTGCGCACCAAAAAAGGCCAACGGCTGTACACCGACGCCCATCTCGACCTGATCGTCCGCATCAAGTCCCTGCTCTACGAAGAAAAACTGACCATCGACGGTGCTCGCCGCCGACTGGCCGGCGGCGAGCACGAGACGACGGTGTTGCGCCAGGTCTATGCCGAGTTGACCGCCATCCGCCGGCTGCTGGACGAGTAGTCCGTCTTTTCCCGCGGCCGGGTCCTCCTTTTCCCTCCGTTTCCTCTGCCGCCGACGTCGGTCCGAAGACGCCGGGAGGCGCTTGCGTTACGCCCCGGTTCCCGGCTGGTCGCAGAAAAGGGAGAAGGGCCGTTTTGGGTGTGGACGGGGTGGTGTTTTTACATTATTGAGAGTTCACTCGCGGTCGGGGGGCAAGAGGCCGGCCGTGAGGCGGGAAGCGGAAAAATTTTCGCCGCGCGTTTTGAACTGCCGTCGGGGGCAGCTTGAAACCCGGCAGGAGTCGCCGTTTCGCCATTCGGGCCCAGGCTGCCGGTGCCACGCCCCCGGATGGCCCCCATGCCGCGGACGCCGCGGACGGCGGATGCGAAACGTGCAAAACTGTTCAACACAAATGCAAGAGGACCCTATGAGCGGAATCAAGGCTCGCCTGGACGCGATCTCGGCCATCATCAACTACAAGCCGTCGCATGCCCCCCTGAACTTCAGCGAGACGAAGCCGACCGAGGTCTTCGGTTGCAACGTCTTCAGCGACAGGGTCATGCGTGAGCGTCTGCCCAAGGATGTCTACAAGTCCCTGAAAAAAACCATTGAACTGGGCCAGAAGCTCGACCCGTCCATCGCCGATTCCGTGGCCAACGCCATGAAGGATTGGGCCATCGAACGCGGGGCCACCCACTTCACCCACGTGTTCTACCCGCTGACCGGGCTGACCGCCGAAAAGCACGACGCCTTCCTGGTGCCCGACGGCAAGGGCGGGGCCGTGGCCGAATTTTCCGGCAAGATGCTCATCCAGGGCGAGCCGGATGCCTCGAGCTTCCCTTCGGGCGGCCTGCGCACCACCTTCGAAGCCCGCGGCTACACCGCCTGGGACGTGACCAGCCCGGCCTACATCCTGGAGAACCCGAACGGCACCTTCCTGTGCATCCCCACGGCCTTCGTGTCCTGGACCGGCGAGGCCCTGGACAAGAAGACGCCGCTTTTGCGCTCGAACCAGTCCCTAAACAAGCAGGCCAAGCGCATTTTGAAGCTCTTCGGCACCGACACCAAGCTGCCTGTGGTCTCCTTTGCCGGCCCCGAGCAGGAATACTTCCTCATTGACCGTAACTTCGTGTTCGCCCGCCCTGATCTGCTGATCGCCGGCCGCACCCTTTTCGGCGCCAAGTCGGCCAAGGGCCAGGAATTCGAGGACCAGTACTTCGGCGTCATTCCCCGCCGCGTCCTGGCCTTCATGATGGAAGTCGAGCGTGAACTCTACAAGCTCGGCGTGCCGGTCAAGACCCGTCACAACGAAGTGGCCCCCAGCCAGTTCGAAATCGCCCCGATCTACGAGGCCGGCAACCTGGCCACCGACCACAACCATATGGTCATGACGGTGCTGCGCGCCGTGGCCAAGCGCTACGGCCTGATCTGCCTGCTGCACGAAAAGCCCTTCGCCGGCATCAACGGTTCGGGCAAGCACCTCAACTACTCCATCGGCAACGCCGACCTGGGCAGCCTGTTCGATCCGGGCGACACGCCCCATGAGAACGCCCAGTTCCTGGTGTTCTGCGCCGCCGCCATCCGGGCCGTGCACAAGTTCGCCCCGCTTTTGCGCGCCACCGTGGCCGGTCCGTCCAACGACCACCGACTGGGCGCCAACGAGGCCCCGCCGGCCATCATGTCCATGTACCTCGGCGAACAGCTCTCCGACGTGTTCGACCAGATCAAGAAGGGCAAGATCAAGGGCTGCAAGCAGAAGGGCATCATGAATATCGGCGTCGATACCCTGCCGCCGCTGCCCATGGATCCGGGCGACCGGAACCGAACCAGCCCGTTCGCCTTCACCGGCAACCGTTTCGAATTCCGCGCCGTGGGTTCCTCCCAGTCCATCGCCAGCTCCCAGGTGGCCCTCAACACCATGATGGCCGATTCCCTGGACTACATCGCCACCAAGCTCGAAGCGGCCACCGGCGGCGATCCCGCCAAGCTCAACGCCGCCGTCCAGTCCGTCATTCAGGCGATCATGAAGGAGCACGACGCCGTGGTCTTCAACGGCGACGGCTATTCCGAGGACTGGCACAAGGAAGCCGAAAAGCGCGGTCTGCCCAACCTCAAGACCACGCCTGAAGCCCTGCCGGTGCTGACCTGCCCGGATGTGGTCAAGCTGTACACCACCTACGGCGTGTTCAGCGAAGCCGAGCTCAAGGCCCGCGAGGAAATCTACCTCGACCAGTACGTGAAGACCATTCAGACCGAGGCCAATCTGGTGGCGCGCATGGCCAAGACCATCATCTTCCCGGCGGCCATGCGCTACCAGGGCGAGTTGGCCGCCACCTGCGCCAACTTGAAGGCCATCGGCCATGACTACAAGATGGTCGCCTTGGAAGATGTGACCACCAAGCTGCGCGACCTGCAGACCAAGGTGGCCGAGTTGGAAACGATCATGGTGCATTCGGCCGACAGCATCCTGGACGAGGCCAAGTACCTGTGCAGCACGGTCTTGCCGGCCATGGGCGAAGTCCGCGCCGTGGCCGACGCCCTGGAAGCCGTGGTGGCCGACGACCTGTGGTCCCTGCCGAGCTATCAGGAAATGCTCTTTATCCGTTAGGAAACGATCCCGGCGCCTGCCGGCGTCGCCATCCGTCAACGAAGGCCGCCCCCGAGGGGCGGCCTTTTTTCGTGTTGGCGGTGTTGCTTGCACACCGCCGGACCGGAGGAAAAGCCTCCGGCGGCCAAAGGGTTTCACCCTTTGGAATCCCGCGGTATTCCGTCATGGAATTGTGCAGCCGTCTCAGCCCGCGCAGAGCTGTCAGTGCACCCCCTTGTGCGAGGGGTCCGGGGGCATCATGCCCCCGGCCGCCGGAGGCATCTTCACACGCCATCGGCCAGCCCCTGGGGCCGCCGGCAGCCCCCTTTTTTCCCACGTGTGCCCGGTTACGGCTGCCGCATGGACCCTGGCCGCAGGCCGTTCTTGTAGGCGTCGTAGAGGGCTGCTGCCCCCGGAATTCCGAAGGGCGAACAGTATTCCGGCAGGCTGAAGGCCATGATGCCGGTATGGGGTGCCCGGTCGGCCAGGGAGAGCTGGCGGATGATCCGGTCGAGCGGGGCAGGTTCGGCTCGAAACGGCTTGTCATTGATCGGCGGCCCGTCCACCTGGGTGAAGGTCTCCACGATGGGCGTGAATTGGCGGCCGGTCTGGCTGGCTGCTTCGGCCACCGCCGCGAGGAAGACATCGGCATCGCCGAGCCCCAGCTTGCCGACGCCGATGCCGTCCTGGAAGAGCACCCGGTCGATACCCGTCCGGGACAGCAACCGCTGCCAGGTTTGGCCCAGCAAGCCCGGATCGGCAAAGGCGTTGGAAAATCCCGAGATGGCCACGGGGGCCTGGGGGGCGATATCCTTGAGCCCCTGGCGCAGCTCGGCCAGGAAGGCGTCGAGGACGGCGGCGTGCTCCGGGGGGAGCCAGGTCCGGTCGTCGATTTCCTGGGGGATGTAGAAGCCCGAAAAGGCCGGCGACGTTCCGACGAGCGCCATAAGCTCCCGGGCCGTGGCCAGGCTGTCGCGCAACAGCCGCTTGAAATAGACCCGCACCAGCTTGGGATCGCGGGCGACCTTGTGCCAATACGCCCCATCGTGGACGAGCCCGAGCAGGACGTGGAAGCCCTGGCCGCCGGCCGCCTCCATGACCCGGGGCAGCACGTCGTGGGGCGCGGCCTTGAAGTGGGTGCTCGGGTAAAACGGGACCTGATCGTTGACGCTCCATTGAATGATGATTTCGTCGACCCCGATGGTTTTCAGCGACGTGAAAAGCGCTTGCCATTGGCTGGCCGTCCATTGTTCATGCTGCCCGAGCAGTTGCACGAACGTGCCCGTGAAATGCGGTGAGACGCCGGCGCCGGCTCGGGGTGGGCACGCCGGGATCAGGCACAGAAGCAGCAGGATGACGCGGCCGAGCGGTCTGCCCATGATTCCTCCAGATCAGAATTTTACGATAGTCGTCAGAAACAGGGCGCTGATTCTTTTTTCCCGTCCCGAGACATTGATTTTATTAAAAAGCGTGCCGTATTTGTACTGCAGCAGAAATTCAAGGGAAGAGCGCTCCACCTCATAGTCGAATCGGTTGAAAAGATACTTGAAAGACAAGCCGCCGCCGCCTTCGAGATAGGAAGAGGCATCCCAGTCGGGCACCCAGAGTCTACAGTCGGCCACTACATGCGGCGTTATGAGAAAACGGTTGCTGACGTTGAAGGTGATGCCTTGCCGTCCCTCCGCGTAGAACATGCTGCGCTTGTTGTTTTCCGTGTAATAATCATATTCTCCGTAAAGGAAGGTGTAGTTCCACCATTTTTCGTTCGGCTTGACGTCGTAGCCGTCGGTCCAGGACTCCATGGCCCGCACCAGCCAGTTTTCCTCGGCGTCCTTGCCGATTTTGAAAAGCCGTTCGAAGCCGAGGTTGAGATTGAAGGTCTGGAACGGCTTGTAGCGAACCCCGGCCGCGCCTTGCCAGGAGTCGGGCTCGAATTCCAGGGTCTCCTTTTTCAGGTTGCCGGTCACCCGGCCGATCACCTGGAAGATGCGGTCATCCCGGAACCCGATGACCGGCGGAATCCAGGCCACCTCCATGCCGCCGCCCGAACGGATGGTGTCGGTGGATTCTCCGCCGCCGGAGCCGGGTACGGAGCCGGCATCGCCGGAGATGAAGGACAGATAGGCCGTGGTGGTCAGGTGGGTTTCGAGTTTGGTCACTTCCTTGCGCATCCGGTAGACGTCACGGTCGAGTTTTTCCTGATCGGCCGCGTTTTCCACCGGACGCAGGGGGGCGTTGTCGATGGCCTGCTTGAAGCTGCTTGCGGCCTTGGCGTTATCGCACTCGTGCATGGCGGCATAGCCCAGATCCTCCCACAGGGGCAGGTAATCGGAATCGCGGCCCAGCACCGTTTCAAAGGCCCGGGCCGCTTCGGCGTAGTGTTTGCCGTCGGCCAGGGCATAGCCCAGGGCGCTGCGGTTTTGATCGGAATCCTCCAGCTCCACGGCCTGCCGGTAGGCCGTGACGGCCGCCTCGGGATGGCCGGACGCCCGTTCGATATTGCCCAGCCGGAAGGCGGTCTCGGCCTCGGGCTTTTGCTCCTGGGCCGCCTGCAAATAGTCCCTGGCCGCGTCGTAGGCCTTGTCGGCCTCGGCCAGACTGGCCAGCTCGGCCAGACGCACACGTTTCATCTCCTCGGGCAGTCCGGCCGGATCGACGGCCAGGAGCGTCTGCTCGGCCTCTTTGGGCTGGCCGGCCAAGCGTTCCACCCGGCCGAGGCGGGTGGCCGTTTCCGGGTCGTACCGAAGCGCCTGGGCGGCCCGGAAGGCCGTGACCGCGTCTTCGTAGCGGAATTCGCCGGCGTAGAGGAAACCGATGGCCAGAAAATAGTCGCGGCGCTCGGGCTCCGGCAAGGAGGCCACGCCCGGGGCGGCTGCGGCCAGCTCGGCCAGGGCCAGGCCGGGTTTGCCGCGCTTGTCGTCGCTTCTGCCCAGGGCGATGCGGGTGCGAACGTCGTCGTGCAGGCCCAGGGAAGCGGCAAAGGCCTTGGCGGCCTCGTCGTACCGGCCGCTTTTGTAGGCGAGCTGGCCCAGGGCGAACGGCAGCCGCCAGTCCTTGGCGTTGCGGGCCCAGGCTTGGTGGAAGGCGGCTTCGGCTCCGGCGACGTCATTTTGTCCGGCCAGCAGATGCCCCAGGCTGGCGGCGGCGGTTGCTACGGCATTCCGGGAAGCGCCCGGGGTGGCGGCGACCCGGCGCAGGGCCGACGCGGCCTTGGCCGGATCGCCGGCGGCGGTGTAGGCTTGGCCCAGACTGAGCAGGAGCATCGTGCGCCTGGCGCTGCCCTGGGCCAGGGCAAGAGCCTGGTTGAGCGGGGCAATGGCCTTGCCCGGCTGTCCGGACAACAGGGCCGCCGTGCCCAGGCCGAGGAAGAGATCGGCCCGCTTTTCCGCCGGCAGCGCGCCGGCCAGGGGCACCGCCTTCTCATAGGCGGCCAGGGCCTTGGCGTAGTCGCGCCGGGCGGCCTGGATAGTGGCCAGGGCCAGAAGGGCCTCGGCCTTGGCGGTCGGATCGCTGGCCGTGGCCAGGGAGGACTGGAGACTGGCCAGGGCCTGCGTATCGTCTTTGGCGGCGGCATAGCTTTGGCCGGCCTTGAACCAGAGGGCCGGTTGCCCGGCCTTGGCCAGGGCCGCGTAGAGGGCGGCGGCCTGGGCGTGCCGGCCCAGCCGGGACAGGATATTGGCCAGATTTTCCTTGGCGGCGGCCGCTTCGCCGGGGGTGGCGGCTGTTTGGGCCAACTCCTCATAGACGGTAAGGGCCTGCTCGGGCTGGGCGGCCTTGACCAGGGCGTCGGCCAGGGCGCGTTTGGCCTCCCGGCCGGCTCCGGCCGCCACGGCGCCTTTGAAGGCCGCCACCGCTGCCGGATAATCCTTCTGGTCCAGGCAGACTTGGCCAAGACTCAGAAACAGCGCGCTTTTTTCGCCCGCACCGGCGGCCAGGGCTTCTTCCAGACTGCGGCGTGCACCGGACGCGTCGCCCTGCTCGCTTTGCAGGAGCCCCTTCATGCCCAGGATGCGGGCGCGGCGATCAGGCGGAAGCGGTCCGGCCAGGGCCTTGTCCAGGGCGTTTAAGGCCTCGGCGCCATTGTCGAGTTTGGCCAGCAGGGTGGCCAGTTCGAGAAACGTCTCCGGATTGGCGTCCCGGGCGCCGGCTTCTTGCAGGGTCGCGGCCGCTTCCGCCGTCCGCCCGGCCCGTTCCAGGGCCCGCGACAGGCGCAGCAGGGCCAGCGGTTCCCGGTGTAGGGCCACGGCCTTGCCCAGGGCTTCGGCCGCGGCTTCGGGCTTGCCCGCATCCAGCAAAAGCAGGCCAATGTGCATGGAGAGACGGTAGGCGACGTCCTGGTCGGTTTTTTCGGTCAGGGCCGGGCGCAGGACCTCGATGGCCGCGTCGTACTGCTTGAGGGAGCCCAGGGCGTTGGCCAGAAGTTCCCGGTTGTCCAGGCTGGGCTCCCGGGCCACCAGTTCCCGGCCCAGACGGGCCGCTTCCGCGTAGTCTTTGGCGCTGGTGGCCAAGACGGCCTGCTGGCGCAGGAGACTCGTTTCGTTCGGGGCGATGGCCAAGGCCTGCGTCAGGGCCTGTCTGGCCGCCGCCGGATCGCCGGCCTTGGCGGCGGTTACGGCCAGGGCGCGCAGGGCCGCCAGCCGGTCCTTGTCGGTGGCGGCGGCGGCCAGGGCCTTGGTGTAGGCGGCCGTGGCGCAGGCGGTGTCACCCATGGTGCTGCAAAGCACCCCTCGGGTGAAGAGGAGTTCATAGTCCCCGTCCTTTGGGGGCAGGCTGTCGAGCAGGGTCCGGGCTTCCCGGAAACGGTTCAGGCGCGAGAGGGCCTCCACCGTGGACAGGAGGACGAAGCGATGCTGTTTGGCGTCATTGGACGTCAGCGGCAGGGCTTTCTGCAGGCTGTCGAGGGCGGCTTGATTTTCTCCGAGGCGGAGCTGGCACAGCCCCAGAGTGAGCAGGGCGGCGGGATCGTCGGGCGCGGCCGCGAGCATTTGCCGGGCCTGCTCCTGGGCTTCCGTGTATCGCTTCAGGGTATAAAGCAGGTTCATGAAGTCGGCGCGCGCCTTCCGGTCTTGGGGGGCGATTTGGAGGTAGCGCGCGAATTCCTGGCGCGCCTCCTCAGGTTTGCCTTCCCGGATGCGCCGATAGGCCATGTCCAGATGCGGGTAGGATTGAAAGCGGGAAAGCTGTCTGGCGAACCAGCCCGGCGCGGTGACCTCCGCTTGCGGGGGCGCAGCCGAGGCCGCGTCGGCGGTAGGACCATACTGCCAGGTGACAAGCAGGAAAGCAGCTGTCAGCCCAAGGAGGAGCCAGTGCGGCGCGGGATGGTTGGTTGGCATGGCGTTCCACCGGTTGGAGGATCCGGAAGGATGCCCCCAATAAAGGGAAGCAAAAATCGGACCGCAGCCGTCCAACCAAAGACTTCTTTGAAATACGGTCCCTTGCGAAGGTCGTTGTCCGGCTGTCTTGCCTGGGCCTCTTCGGGCGTGTTTCTATTGGATAACCAGTTGTTTCATTGCGTGAAGCACGCGTGGGGTTCAAGACCGGCCGACGCGCGTCTCGGCCGGCGGTGTCGTCGCCTCCTGGAGGGTTTCCGGCGTGGCGTAGCCCAGGGTGACGACCAGTTCCTTCAACGGCGGACAGGAGGTTTCCTGCTCGCGCAAGGCCTCCCTGAGCTGGTCTGCGGTGATGTAGCCCTGTCCCACCAGGAAATCGCCGAAGCGCCCGCCGCCGGCATGGCCGGCAAAAAGGACTTCGGCCTCGGCCAGCCGCTGGCGCGACAAGGTGTTTTTCCGTATGAGGATGTCGCCGAGGCGAGCGTAGCACTGGCGGCGCTTTTTGAGGACGGCCACGAGCTGGTCCTCGGTCAGAAGCCCTTTGTCATGCAAGAGTCTGTCCAGGGGCTTCAGAGAGGCGGCGTCGGCTTGCTCCAGCCGCTTAAATCCGCGCCGAATGGCGAAAGACAGATCGGATTTCGTGGCCAGATAGAGTCTGAGGGGGCGGCCGGCGGCCGCTTCCAGCTCCGTCAGCGTCTGTCGGCTGAGCGGCTGGTTCACCGCCAGGGACAGGGCGCCGTCAGGTTCGATCTCCAGGGGGAAAACCTCGTGGAGCGCGGCCAGTTCCTGGGGCAGGGCGGCAATGGCGTCGAGCGGTACCAGGTACGGGTCGATTTCCCGCGTTTCCAAGCGGAACTGCAGGCCGAGGACCTGGACCAGCGTGTCCTGGCTGACCAGGCCGAGGGCGAGCAGGGCTTCGCCGAGGGGTTCGCCCGTCTTTTTTTGTCGGTCCAGGGCGGCATCGAGTTGGGCTACCGTCACAAAGCGCTTGTCGAGCAGCAGGTCGCCCAGGCGGCGGCGATAGGCCAGCAGTTCCTCCTCGGAAGGGTAGACGTGCTCGGTCTTGTCCCAGGCGATGGTCCGGCCGGTGGCCCGGGAACGGGCATAGAGCCGCAATGCCCGCATGGTGGCCACGAAGTTGATGGTGTTGCCCCAGACGAGCCGGGGGACGGATAACAGGGCCTGCAAGGGGCCGTAGATCCTCCAGACATAGAGCGCCCGCCACAGGGCGCGCCACGCGAAGAAGAACAGGTTGGCGACCAGGAGATACCAGGGCCAGGTGCCGGGCTCGACAATGGGCGGATAGTGATAGGCTTCCGGGAAAAGGGTTTGATAGAGCCAGATGGCCGCCACTGGGGGCACGATGCAGTTGCCGAGCATGACGACCTGATTGGCCACCAGTGCCTTCCTGTCGCGATAGAGCATGTAGCGCGTCCAGAAGTTGCCCTGCCAGCCCAGGCTGGCCCAGCCCTGCAGGGCGATGCCCATGATCCAGCGGGATTTTTGCCGGACCGCCGTCTTGAAGGTGCGGGGGAAAAATTCCCGGATGACGATGAATTCCGGTTTGGTCTTTACGTGCACCTTCCCGGTCAGGCGGCTTTTCACCGGCACCCGCCGCTCCAGCACCTGGCGTACGAAAATTTGGCGCAGACCGAAGTTGCGCATGCGCAGGCCGAAATCGTAGTCCTCGGTCAGGGAGTCGATGTTGAAAAGCTGGTTGTTGCTGTCGGCGGCAAGCATTTCCAGGGCCCGGCGGCTGTAGCCGCTGCCCACCCCGGCCGAGGGCACGTTCTTGCTTAAGATTTCCCGAACCAGCATGTCCCGGGCGTGGTTTTCCGCGAATTCGTCGGCGTAATGGCCGGCCGTGAATTTCCACCATTCCGGGATGATGGGAAAGACCGGCAACTGCACCATGTCGGCTCGGGGAATGAGATAGTTGTAGAGCTTGAGATAGAGCGGATGCACCAAGTCTTCGGAATCATTCATGACGAAGATTTCGAAGCGGATGTCATGTTCCTTTTCGTAGACGCGGACGCCTTCGAAGACCCAATTGAGGCAGTCGGCCTTGTTGGTGGGGCCGTCTTTCGGGCAGACAATGCGGTTGACGTTGCCGTAGGTCTCCCGGGCCAGATCCACTTCGCGCTGGGTGTTCGGGTCGTTGGGATAGGTGCCGACGAATATCTGATAATTGCTGTAGTTGATGGTCCGGATGGTGTTGTCGAGCATGCGCCGGATGACGGCCGATTCGTCCCAGCAGGGGATCATGATGGCCACGGCCTTTTCCGGCAGGGCCACCATCTTGTCTTCGGTCAACGGCGGGTATTTGCGGCGGATGATGCAATATTTATAGGCCTGGCGCAGAAGATAGACGATGTCGACGAACAGTTCGTCCAGTCCGCCCAGTAAAAACACCACGCCGAGTCCGACCAGCAGCAGTTGCAGGCCGAGCAGGATGTACGGCATGGCAAGAAGGACAAAACTCATGACGCGTCCGCCGGCAACGGGTGGAATTGGGCGTTTTCGGGCAGCAGCGGCGCACGGCCGGAAGCAAAACGGTCCAGGGCCTCGACGATGCGTTCAGCCGCCCGTCCGTCGCCGTAAGGATTCTTTCCCTGCCGCATGGCTTGCCGGGCCGTCTCGTCGGCCAGCAACCGGGAGGCCTCGGCCACGATGGTCCGGTGGTCGGTGCCGACAAGCCGGGACAGCCCCAGTCGGGAGGCCTCCGGCCGTTCCGTGACCGTACGCAACACCAGGACCGGGGTGCGAAAGGTGGGGGCCTCTTCCTGGACGCCGCCGGAATCCGTCAGAATCAGGGTGGCGTCCCGCATGAGCAGGGCAAACGTCTTGTAATCCAGGGGCTCGATCAGGTGGACGTTGGCGAGGCCGTCCAGGACGGCATGGGCCGTTTCCCGGACCCGGGGGTTGCGATGCACGGGATAGATGTACTGCACGTCCGGGAAGCGGGCGGCCAGTGCGGCAATGGCCGCGCAGATGGAGGCCAATGCCTCGCCCCAGCTTTCCCGACGGTGGGAGGTGACGAGTACGGCCCGGGCGCCGTTCGGGGCGAGGGTTTCCAGCAAGGGGCAGCGGGCCGGGCCGAGGGCGGCGGTCAGGTGGAGCAGGGCGTCGACGACCGTATTGCCCGTGACGACGATGGCGGCCGGGTCCTGGCCTTCCCGGAGGAGTTCCTCCCGGGCCAGGGGCGTCGGCGCGAAATGGAGCCGCGTCAGCACGCTGGTCAGCCGCCGGTTGGCTTCCTCGGGAAAGGGGTTGGCCAGGTCATGGCTGCGAAGTCCCGCCTCCACGTGGCCGAAGGGGATGCCATGGTAAAAGGCGACCAGGGAGGCGGCGAAGACCGTCGTCGTATCGCCCTGGGCCAGGAGCAGATCCGGGTGCAACCGGGTCAGGGCCGCGTCGAGGCCGCCAAGGGCCCGTTGGGTCAGGCCGGCCAGCGTCTGCTCGGGGGTCATCAGGCCCAGATCGATATCCGGTTTGATGCCGAACAGGGATAAGGCCTGCTCCAGCATCTCCCGGTGCTGGCCGGTGGACAGGATGCTGACCGAAAACCGCCCGGGCTCGGCCCGCAGGGCCGTAATGACCGGGGCCATCTTGATGGCCTCGGGGCGGGTGCCGACCGTGATGACGATATGTGGCATGAAACGAGCTCCCTTTCCCACGTCCGGCATGGAAAGGTTGGAGTCCCTTCTCTTCTAGGGCAAAAGAAAAAAGATTGTAAGGGCCCCTCTCCAATTTTGTCAGGGAGAAGCGTGCCGACGCGCGGCCCGGCGTAAGACGTGCCCCGGCAGTCCCGGGCCAAGGGGCGGCGGCCAGGCCGGCTTTTGGGGAAGGTTAGCCGAATTCCTTAATGAGGGCGGCGATCTCCCGACGCAAAATGGCGGCGGCGGCCTGGGGAATCCGGCGGCTGATATCCTCGTCGATTTCGGTCCGAAGGGTGGTCAGGGCAGCCTGGAAATCCGCGGTCGTCACCCGGGCGTCCAGTCCGGCCAAGGCCTGCTGGGCCGTGTGCAAGGCGGCCTCCCTGTCCTTCGCGGCCGGGAGCAGGGCCTCTTTGACCCGTTCGGCCACGGCTTCGGGATCGATGCGGTCGGTTTCCAGCGTGGCAATGCGGTCGGCCAGGGCGTCAGCCATGGCCTGCGCCTCGTCCCGGGCGGCCTGCTTGGCCGTTTGCAGGACAGCGGCCAGATCGACGGCCAGTCCCTCCCGCACGCCGGTCACGGCGGCGTTCACATCCGGTATGGCCGGGAGCAGGGATTGCCGGACCTGTTCGGCCAGGGCGGCTGGATCAATGCGATCCGCTTCCAGAGCGGTCAGTCGTTCGGCCAGGACATCGGGATCGCCCCGGGCCGCCTCCAGGACGGCCAGTCGTTCGGCCAGGGCGTCGCCCATCTTTTGGACTTCGTCGTGGGCGGCTTTTTTGGCCGTTTCCAGCACCGCGGCCAAGTCCACGGCCAAGCCTTCCCGGAGTCCGGTCAGGGCCTCTTTCAGGCTCGTTGGGGTGATGAAGTTTTCGGTATCGGGCAGGCTTTGGCGCAAGGCGTCGAAATCCGGGGCCAGGGCTGCCCGCAGGTCCGCGATCAGACTCTCGCGGTCGGGGCGGCCGGCCTCGATGGCGGCCGTGAGTTCGGCCCGAAGGGCCTCCAGATCCGGGCCGACCGGGGGGGGCGGTTCGGACGGCAGCTCGGCGCGCAAGGCGTCGAAGCGGGCGGTGAGGACCGCTTCCAGCCGGGCCGTCATGGCCTCGCTGTCCGGAATCTGCGGCATGTCCTGGATCTGGGAAGTCAGGGCGGTGGTGGCCGCCTCCAGGGCGTCCAGCCGGGCGTTCCAGGCGGCCAGGGCGTCTTCGGACGGGGCTTCCTCGACTTCGGGAACCGGTCCCCTGGCCGTGAGAATGAGCTGGTCCAGGGCATCCAGATCGATGGTTTCGGAAGCGGCCGGTGCGGTCGTTGGGGCGGAAGCGGCCGGAGCCGGGGCAGGCGTAGGCGTCGGGGTCGGCTCCGCCAGCGGGGAAAGACCGGACAGGTCGGAAATATCCATGGCGTCCTCGTCGGACGCGGGCGCCTTGACCGGAGGCGCGGGCTGCGCTTTGGGCATGGCGGCCACGTCTTCCGGTTCGGCGGTCTGCTCGTCCGGCGTGTCGAAGTCCGTGATATCCATCTCCGGGGCGGCCACGGCTGCGTCCGCGAAAGCGGGGGGCGGCGAGGCAGGCACGGGCTCGGCCGGTGGCGTCTCCGGCTCGTCGAGGCCGAGGCCGGCCAGATCCATGAGGTCGTCAGCCGGGGCGGGCGCTGCTGCAGCGGCCGGGGCCGGTTCGACGGCAGCCGTGGGTCCTTCGGCTTCCGGTTCCGCCAGTTCCAGGCCTTGCAGGTCGATGATGTCCTCGTCCGGACCGGCGGCCTCCGGGGCACCGGCTGGGGGGGCCTCCGGGGCAACATCGCCGAACAGGTCATCGAGTTCCTGCTCGAAACTCGCGTCCGCGGAATTTTCCTTACCAGCCGGCGCACTGCCGGAGGCGTCCTCTTCCACGAGGTCGGTCAGATCGATGATGTCGTCATTGTCGGGAAGAGGTTTTTCGCTGGGCATGTCGCACCTCGGCCGGTTAGGACGTCTTGAACGATGACGCGGGGCCGGGGGGGATTTCCCCCGGCCTCGGTGACGCGGATTTTAAGAAGCCTTCTTCGGATGGCATTCAGGGCACTTGGTCGGACCCTTGGCTTCCTTCTTGTGGCAGCCGATGCAGCTCCGCTCGCTTTGCATGTTGTGATAGGTTCGATAAAACGACTTGTCGCTGGTCTTGTCCTTGGGGTCGGTGCTGTCGTGGCAGCCGGCCGAGGCGCATTTCTGGGGGTTATCCCCCTTGTGGTGACACACCTTGCAGTCGATTTTGGTGTGTCCTTTGTGGGAAAACTTGACCGGGGACTGGGTGGCGGTCATGCCGTTAGGAGCCTGGATCGTCATGTCCGCCGGCGCATCCACGGCCTGGAGCATGGGCAGCCCCACGAAGCCCACCAAGGCCGCGCACGCAAGAACCATGAACAATGCTTTTCGCATCCCTCTCACCTCCATCCACGAAGAATAGTATACATTGGCTGTGTACGGCCAGCCCCAAGGGCATGTCAAGGAGGGGGCGCCTGAAAAGACGGGAGATTTTAGGCCAAAACAGTGGGGAATCGTCAGGTCAGGGCGTACTTTCCGGCGTAGCCGCGCGGGGTCAGCATGTGGCCGGCGGCCAATCGGGTGGACGTGGCGCCGATGACCACCAGGGTGAGCATGTCGGCCCAATCCGGATCGGCCGCGGCCAGGGCGGTCAGCCGGATGGCCTGGTTCGGCCGGAAGGCGTTTTTGACCATGCCGACGGGCGTGTCCGGAGAGCGGTGGCGGCCGGCGGCGGCCAGGGCTTCGGCCAGACGCCCCGAACGCCGCCTGGAGCGGGGATTGTAGAGGGCCAGGACGAAATCGGCGGCCAGGGCCGCTTCCAGCCGGCCGGCGATGGCCGCCCAAGGGGTTAAGAGGTCGGACAGGCTTACCACGGCGAAATCCTGGGTGAGCGGGGCCCCAAGCAGGGCGGCGGCGGCGCACACGGCCGGAATGCCGGGCACCACCGTGAAATCGACGGCGGCGTCCCCCAGGTGTTCGAGCATCTCCAGGGCCAGGCCGGCCATGCCGTAGACCCCGGCGTCGCCGCTGGAAACCAGGGCCACCCGCTTGCCGGCGACCGCCGCCTGCAGGGCCGCGCGGCAGCGGTCCACCTCGCCGGTCATGCCCGTGGCCACCACCGGCTTGCCGGCCCGGAATTCCGGCGGCACGAGGTCGATGTAGGCCGTGTAGCCGACCAAAAGCTCGGCCGTCTCCAACGCCTCGGCCGCCAGCGGGGCCAGCAGGGACGGATCGCCCGGCCCGAGGCCGACCACGGTCAGACGGCCAGGGCCGCCGTGACCAGGGACGTCCGGGTTTTCGGTGCCACCAGCCGTCCGCCGGCCGAGGCCAGAATCGCCGCCGCTTCGCATACGCTGCCTACTCCCATGTGTTTGGCGACCACGTCCGAGGGATGCGGCACGGATACGGCCGACAGTTCCCCGGCGGAAAAAAAGCGTACCGGCACGCCCAGACGTTCGCCGGCTTCCAAAAGCCCCGGCTCGTCGCGCTTGGCCTCGATGGAGGCGAGCCGGCCCAGGCTCTTGAGACTTGCCCCGTGTTCCCGGCAGATCCGGGTGACAAGCGCCAGGATGGCCTCGGCCGGCGCGCCTCGGCGGCAGCCCACCCCGACGGCCAGAACCGGCGGCCGCAGGTAGAGCCGGTCCGGCGACGCCGGCCCCAGCCGCCAATCGACGACCACCAGCGGGGTGCCGGCCGTGGTCGGCTCGGGCGCGGCCAGCCATTCGAAAAAACGGGCCTTGGCCGGATCGGTTATGGGGAAAAGCCCCAGGGGATCGAATACGGCCACCGGACCGCCGCCGGCCAGGACGGCGTTGATCCGTTTGGTCGCGTCCCTGTTTTCCACGGCCAGTCCCAGCTCCCTGGCCAGGACTTCCACGGCCGGGGCGCCGGCCGCGTCGGTGGCCGTGGTCACCACGGGCGTGGCCCCGATGGCCTCGGCCACGGTCCGGGCCAGGGCATTGGCGCCGCCCAGATGCCCGGAAAGGAGGCTCACCACGAACCGGCCGGCATCGTCCACCGCCAGGACGGCCGGGTCCACCGCCTTGTCCCGAAGGTGAGGGGCGATGACCCGCACGGCGATGCCGCAGGCGGCCACGAAGACGTGGGCCCGGAAGCGGCCGAAGGTGCCGGCCACCAGTTCTCCCAGCGCGGCATAGGGTTCGGCCGGAAAAGCGCCGGCCAGCCGCTCGGGGACGAACAGGACGGCGTCCAGGCTTTCGGCGAGACGTCGGCCCAGGTGGGCGCCCTTGGCGGTGACGGCGTAGACGGCCGTGGTTTGCGCGGACATGACGGCCCAGCATAGAAAATTTTCGCCCGGGACTAAAGAACCTTCTCGCCTTGGCCGATAAGCAGAAAAGAGAAGCTGCGATGGGTCGGGAGGCTGGTCATGGTCGATGCGGTGCAAAGCGGCGGATACGGGGTGCTCGGGCTCTATGCGGCCCAGGCCCCGACCGTGCCCGAACCGGCGACCCGGCCGGCGGCCGCCGCCGGCGGCACTGCCGCCGATCCGCTGGCCCTGGCCGCCGTGCCTACCGCGGAGGCGGCCCAGCGGGTGGGGAGCGAGCCGGTGCCCGCCGCCTCCGCCGGGGCCGACAGCGGCCAGACCCTCAGCCGCGACTATTCCGGCGGAAGCCAAGCCCAGATGCGACAGGCGGCCGTGGCGGCCAGTTTGTACGGCAGCGTCCAAGCCGGCGGCACCACGACCTCGTCCACGTCTTCTTCTTCCGCGACGCCGTCCGGCCGGGCGGCCCGCGCCTACGCCAAGACCGGCGGCCTCACCGCCTCCGGCCCGACCCGGACCGGCTCCATGCTTTCCTCGTCCGTGTAGCTGGTCCTTCCGCTGGGGGGCTGGGAAGGCCTTCGGCGGCCGGGGCCGGACACCCGGCTGGCAGGCCTCAGGGCGTAGCGCCGGGGGGCGCGAAAAGCGAGCCGGAGCACCGCCTCCTGGCCCAGGGGGCCGGGGGGAATGATTCCCCCCGGCGGGTCCAGGGCAGCGCCCTGGCCGCCGGAGGCTTAAAGGCCGGCTCCCGGCCTGCCTTCTTCTCCTACACCTGCCGCAGGCGGTCACGCAGCGTCCCGACGGCGGCCTCGACCTCCCGGGACAGCCTGGTGGGCGCGGCCTCGGCCCGCAGGTCGATGCGATGGCCAGCGTCCTGCGGGCGGCCGTCCTTTCCGGGGGCAGGGTCGTTTCCACCGGGCCGTCGGAGCGGGTGACGCTGACCGAACCGGCCGTTTGGCCCGTCTCGTCCGTCAGGCTCAGCTTGAGATGGGCGATGGGCACGGCCTGCCGGCGCAGCCGGTCGCACAGATTGCCGGCCAGCCGGGAGCGGGGAAAGTTTCGCCGCAAGCAGAAGGCCACGGTCACGGCCGGGTTGAGATGGGCAAGGTGCCGGGGCCTTCGGCCAAACAGGCGCCGCCGCATTCGCGGAGCCGGTTTCGGCGGTCTCCCGTTCGGGGATGGGGACGGAAGACGGACGGGACACGGGCCGGGCGGCGGTGGGGCGGTGCGGCGTTTGGCCGGGGCCGTGTCGGCGTAGTGGAATTGATGCAGTCCACTATATGATTTCATCAAGTAGATGGCGGCAAACTGCCGCCCCGCGGGCGGCTTGTCACGTCCGAGGGGGAGGGGCGCCTTGGCCCGGAATTTCAGGAGGCCTGGGGCTGCGCTTGTTTCGGGGCGTCTGTCCGGGAAGCCGACAGACGCGTCTTGGGGAAGAAGACGGTCACGATGGTGCCGCGCGCTTCGGAGGTGGTCATGGAGATCTTGGCGCCGTGGGTTTCGGCGATGAGGCGGGCGCCGTAGGTGCCAAGGCCGGTGCCGTCCTTTTTCCCGGCCGTGGCGTATTTATCGAAAAATTTCGAGCGAATGGATTGGGGGACCGCGCCGGCGTTGGCAATGGCCACGTTCAGGGTGGCCCCCTCGGTCAGGAAAATGGTCACCTGACCGCCGCGGGGCGAGGCCTCCAGGGCATTTTTTATCAGATTGGACAGCATGGTGTAGAGCAGCATTTCCTCGCCGCGCACCGTGAACGTATCCGCGACTTCGCGCGGCTTGCCCCGTACCTGGATGTCCAGGGCCAGATCCTGGGCCTCGACGACGCCGCGCAGCTCGCCGGCGATGTTGTCCAGGAGGGCCAGCACGTCCACCGGGGCCGGCGTCAGTTCGTAGACGCCCCGCTCCATCCGGTAGAGGTCCAGGGACTGGTTGATCATGTTGAGCATCCGGTAGCCGGCATGCTGCATGAGGCTTAACATGTCGTTTTGCCGGTCGGTCAGGTTGCCGTCGCGGCGCAGCAACTGGGGCAGGGTGAGCACGGCGGTGAGCGGCGACTTGAGGTCGTGGCGGGTCATGCGCTCCACGTCCTCGCGCAGGAGTTCGGCCTTCTTGCGATCCGCGATGTCCACGATGGCGTAGCCCAGGATGTCGGCGAAATGGGAGGCGAATTCCGAGCCTTTCTCGCTGGTGTAGCGGTCGGGATTGGCGTCGAAGAAGCTGAGGATGCCGATCAGGTTCTGGGGGCCGAACTTGTCGCGCAGGGGATAGATGAAGCACGAACCTAAAAGCAGCACCTTGCGTTCGGCGCAAAAGCCCGGGCCGAAAAAGCGCTCCGGATCGGGCACGGCCTTGATGGACCCCATGAAGGACGCCGGCCGCTTGGCCTTGGGCAGGAGTTCGGCCAGGGCCTGGCGCAGTTCGACCGGGCTGGCCAGCCGGGCTCCCGGCGGGGCGAAGTCGCCGAACTCGTCGGCATCGAGAAGAAGCCCCACGGCGCGCAGGCCGAAGAGCTCCTGCACCTTTTCCAGGATGGCCGGCAATTCCTCGTGGGATCGCATGGTTTCCACCACGCGAATGGCCTTGCGGAACTTCTCGAAGGCCGTGAAGCTCCCTTCGAAGCGGTCGACCACGGTCTTGAGCTTGTTTTGGAGGTCGATGCACTGCTTGCGGGTGCGCTCCCCGTCCTTGCGACAGTCGAGCAGCTCCTCCCGGGCCAGGGCGGTGGCGTTGGCCCGCATCTTGACCGTCCGGCGCAGTTCGCCCATCAGCCGCTTGAACTGATAGGCGTTATGGTCCTGGAAGGCCTCCTCCAGCTTGGCGAGGCGGTCCTGGATATCGGGAAAATCAAGGTCGGACATGATCGGGTATACGCTGCCTTAGTCCGCGAATTGCGCGTGTGTTCGGTAGACGCCGTAAACCTGGACGTCGCCGGTGGTGCGCACGGTCGCGTCCGGCGCCGATCCCCGGGCACAGGCGGCGAGCAGCAGGTATGCCACGAAGCACACACAGCAAGCCAGTCGGAACATGCTTTCTCCCTGGTTGCCCGCATTCGGCGGCCTGGCCGACGAACGCGCTCTTGCGGCTACCCTACGGCAAGCCAGCTTCGGGCGCAACGTCCTCCGGCCTGGCCTTTTGACATTCGGACACGGCGCAGGTACAAGCGCTGCCGTCGTCGCCACCCACAGAGCTTCAGTCCGCCGGACGGCGTCCGGGAGCCTCGACTCGCGGAAGCCGGAGCGGGTGTTTGCGGTCCTTGCCGCCGGGGAGGGGAGTGCATCCCTATGAAACAGCATCATATTCTTGTCGTTCTGTTCGCGGCCGTGCTGGCCCTCATCGTGGCCCCCGTGCTTGACTCCGGGGTGGCCCTGGCCAAAAAAACGCACCATGTCGAGCAGGTCGACAAGCCGGCCCGGTCCGCCAAGCATGCCGCGACGTCCAGCGCGCGTGGCTCGACGACGAAACACGCCACCTCCGTTCAGAAAACCAAAACCGTCAAGAGCAGGAAGGCGGCCCGTCCGGCCCGCGCTTCCCGCCACGCCCGCCGGGCCGCCGCCGAGGCCGAGAACGAGGAGGGCAACCTCGGGAGCTGTACCGTTCCGACCCTGACGGTCAAATCGGCCATTCTCTACGACGTCAACACGGGCGAAGTGCTCTACGAGCAGAATCCCGATTTTCAGATTCCGCCGGCCTCCCTGACCAAGATCCTCACCCTCTATATCATTTTCGATGCCATTCGCCAGGGCCGGCTGCGCCCCTGGGACGTGGTGGAAGTGTCCGAACGGGCCAGCACCCAGGGCGGTTCCAACATGCACCTGCGGCATGGCGAATCGGTCAAGGTCACGGACATGATCAAGGGCATCGCCATCGCCTCGGCCAACGACGCCTGCATGGCCATGGCCGACTATCTGGAAAACGGCAATGTGGACGCCTTCGTGGCCCTCATGAACGCCACGGCCAAGCGGCTCGGCATGACCAATTCCGTCTTTTTCAATCCCAACGGACTGCCGGCCGAGGGCCAGCTCACCACGGCCCGGGACATGCTGAAGCTGGCCACCGCCTATCTGGACCAGTTCCCCAAGGCGCTGACCATCCACTCCATGCAGTATTTCACCCATAACAACCGCCAACGGCACAACGCCAATTCCCTGCTCGGCCACTACGCGGGTGCGGACGGGCTCAAGACCGGCTTCGTCTGCGCCTCGGGCTACAACATCATCGCCACGGCCAAGCGCGGCGATACGCGGCTTATCGCCGTGGTCCTCGGGTCGCGCAATCCGATCGTCCGGGAACGGGAGACCGTCAAACTGCTCAACAAGGGCTTCAGGATCGCCGAGACCAGACGCGCCGCGCCCCCGGCCGCCCAACCGACCCTGCAGCAAGTGCCGCAACCGACCGCCCCATCGGCTGCCCCGCAAGTGTCCCAACCGGCCGGCCAGCCGATGTCCCTGCCGATGGCCGCGACGCAGGTGCCCGCTCAGGGACAGGTGCGGCAGTAAGCCCGCCGGTGCCACGCCCGGTCCGTCCGTTTGACGCCCGGGCGCCCATGCTCTACATGCCTCCGGCATGAGCACTCGCGTCACCTTGCACGCCCTGTCCAAGTCCTACGGCGTGCGCACGCTGTTTTCCTCCATCACCCTGTCGGTCGCCGACAAGGACCGGATCGGCCTGATCGGTCCCAACGGCGCGGGAAAATCCACGTTGTTGCGTCTTTTGGCCGGGCTGGAAACGCCGGATAGCGGCGAGATCACCCTGGCCCAGGGCACGCGTCTGGCCTATGTGGCCCAGGAGGACCGCTTCACGCCGGGACAGACCGTGGAAGCCGTCCTGACCGAGGCCCTGGATACGACCGCAGATCCCCGGCTGACCGGAGAAGATCGGACCGCCCGCCTGGGCGCCCTTCTCGGGCGTTTGGGGTTCTCCGACCCGACCGCCGGCGTCGACACCCTGTCCGGCGGCTGGAAAAAACGGTTATCCGTGGCCCGGGCCCTGGTCGTCGAGCCCGACGTGCTGCTTCTGGACGAGCCGACCAACCATCTGGACCTGTCTTCCATCCTGTGGCTGGAACGTCTGCTCGTCGGCGCGAGTTTCGCCTTCGTGGTGGTCAGCCACGACCGTTTTTTTCTGGAAAACGTGGCGACCCGCACCATCGAGCTGTCCGCGATCTATCCCGAGGGTTGTCTCAACGTGGCCGGTCCCTACAGCGCCCTGGTCGAGGCGCGTCAGGCCTTCCTGGATCGGCAGGGCGCCCTGGAACAGTCCCTGGCCGGCAAGGCCCGCCGGGAAATCGAATGGCTGCGCCGCGGCCCCAAGGCCCGGGCCACCAAGGCCAAGGCCCGCATCGAGGCGGCCGGCGTCCTTATGGAGGAACTGTCCGCCACCCGGCAGCGCAACCGGGAAGCGGCCAAGGTCGGCATCGATTTTTCCGGTACCGGCCGGCAGACCAGACGCCTGATCGTGGCCAAGGGTCTCGGCAAGGCCTACGACGGCCGGACGCTTTTTTCCGGCCTCGACATGGTACTGTCTCCGGGAATGCGGCTGGGCCTGACCGGCCCCAACGGCAGCGGCAAATCCACGCTCCTGCACCTTCTGGCCGGCGAGGAACGCCCCGACGCCGGTACGGTCAGCCACGCCCCCGGTCTCAACCTGGTGGTCTTCGACCAGAAGCGCGAACAGCTCGACAAGAACCAGATCTTACGCCGCGCCTTCGCCCCGGACAGCGACAGCGTGATCTATCGGGGCCAGCCCGTGCATGTGGTCACCTGGGCCAAACGCTTCGCCCTGCAGCCCGGGCAGCTCGATTTGCCCGTCGGACTCCTCTCGGGCGGCGAGCAGGCCCGTGTGCTCATCGCCCGGCTCATGTTGCGCCAGGCCGACGTGTTGCTCCTCGACGAGCCCACCAACGACCTCGATATCCCCACCTTGGAAATGCTTGAGGAAAGCCTGCTCGATTTCCCCGGGGCCGTGGTGTGCATCAGCCACGACCGAGCCTTTCTCGATCGGGTGTCCACCGTGCTGCTCGGCCTGTCCGGCCAGGGCACCTCCGAGGTCTACGCCGACTATGCCCAATGGGAGGCGGATTTTTTGGCCCGGGAACGCGAGGCGACCCACCGGGCCAAGGCCGACCGCCCGGCCAAGCCCGGCCGCGAGCGCTCCGCCCCCGCCGGCAAAAAGCTCACCTTCCGGGAACAACGCGAATGGGACGGCATGGAAGCGGCCATCCTGGCTGCCGAAGGCCGGCTGGCCGACTGCCAAAAGGCCTTGGAAGATCCGGCCGTGGCGACTGACGGGACGGAGCTGGCCCGCCGGCTGGAATCCTCCCAGGCGGCGGAAGCCGCCGTCGAGGCCCTCTACGCCCGGTGGGCCGAACTGGGCGACAAAGTCGGCTAGGAGGGGGGCCTTCGGCGTCCGGGGGGGCTTTGCCCCTCCCTGGACCTTTCCCCTCGGAGGGAATGATTCCCCCGGTCTCCCTGTCCTGGGCCTCTCTTTTCCGCACCTCCCCCTCAGCCCTCCCGCCCCCCCCTGTTCCGGTGCGAGGGGTCCGGGGGCATCATGCCCCCGGCCGCCGGAGGCATCCCCTCTGCCGCAATTGCGCAGCGATCGCCTACGGAGGCATTCTTCCGCGCCAAAAAAAAACCGCCGCCGGCAGAGCCGACGGCGGTTTTCTCCGAGAATACCTCAGCCGGAAGCAACTTATTCAGCCGCTTCTTCCTTTTTCTTTTTCTTGATCACACCCTGGTAGTGCATGGTCTGGCGTTCGGTGGCCACGGCCCGGTGTTCCTTGGACATGGTCAAGCAACCGGTGGGACAGGCGTCGGAGCATACGCCGCAAAACACGCAGGACATCGCCTGGCATTCCCAGGTGCCGGCCTTATTGTCCACGGTAATGCACTGGGACGGGCACTTGAGCATGCAGCTCCGACAGAAGATGCATTCGTCGATATTGATGTCGAGCCGGCCACGAAAGCCCTCGAAATGGCCCCGCACCACAAAAGGGTAGAGCCGCGTGGAGCTTTTATGCAGCAAGTTCGAAACGACGTTTTTGGTCATGCTGAACATGGAAGGAGCTCCTTATTTACCGTTCGGTACAACTGACGCAGGGGTCGATGGACAGGACAAGCACCGGCACGTCCGCCAACTCGCACCCTGGCAGCATGGTCAGCAACGGGGGGATATTGGCGAATGTCGGCGTGCGGATCCGGACCCTCTCGAGGTTTTTGGAGCCATTCCCCTTGATGTAGTACAAAACTTCACCACGAGGCTGTTCCACGCGGGTGACGGCCTCGCCATCAGGCCGGCCTTTGACCTTGGCGGCGAGGACTCCGGCGGCCACATCGAGGTTCGGCGGCGGCGCGGCGGTGAAGCGATGGTGCTTGTCACGGCTATAGGCCTGCATGATGTCGCCGGGTCTTCCCGTCACGGTCGTCGGCGTCTCGTCTTCCGCCAGGGAATCATCGACATTGGTCGCCGTTTCACCAGCCGGCATGCGGGCAATGGCCAAGCGGATCAAGTCGATGGACTGGAGGCACTCGCGGAAGCGCACGGCGGTCCGGGCATAGCAGTCACCGTCATATTCGACGATGGGCTCGAAGCCGAGCTCGCCGAAGGCGGCGTAGCCGGTCTGCCGCGCGTCCTGGGCCCAGCCGCTGCCGCGCAGGGTCGGGCCGGCGGCGCCGAGCTGATAGGCCTGCTCCTTGGTGAGCACGCCCTTGCCCACGGTACGCTTCTTCACGGTGTAGTCGCTCAAAAGCGCGCCCTGCAGTTGCTTGACTTCCTTTTCGCAGATCTTGAGCTGTTCTTCGATCCAGAGGCACTGCTCCGGCGACAGGTCGCGGCGCACGCCGCCGACCACGTTGACCGAAATGACGACCCGGTTGCCGCAGGTGGCCTCCATGATGTCCATGATGCGCTCGCGCACGCGCCAGCACTGCATGAACAGGCTTTCAAAGCCGAAGGCGTCGGCAAGAAGGCCCATCCACAGCAAATGGGAGTGCATGCGGTGGAGTTCGCCCCAAATCGTGCGCAGATACTTGGCCCGGCGGGGCACTTCGATGCCCATGATCTTTTCCACGCCTTCGCAGTAGCACACGGCGTGCAGGCAGGAGCAGATCCCGCACACGCGCTCCACGACCTGGACCATCTGATTGAAATCTCTGATTTCACAGAGCTTTTCCAGGCCGCGGTGGACATAGCCCAATGTGGGGACCGCCTCGACAACGACCTCGTTTTCGAGCGTAAGCTTCAGGTGCAGGGGTTCCGGCAAGACCGGATGCTGCGGACCAAAGGGTAATATGGTGCGAGCCATGTGGTTCCCTCTTTAGGACTGTTTTTGGGCCGTGCTGACCTTGCAGAAGGGCATGGCACGGACTTCTTCTTCAAGATAAAGGCTGCCCTTGAAGTCAAGGACAAGGTCGGCGAATTGAATGCCGAACTGATCCTCGATTTCGTTCTCGACCAGAAGGGCGCCGAAGTAAATCGGAGTGATGCTGGGGACCACGGTACCCTTGGGAATGGACAGGCGGTAATGCTTGATGACCATGTCCTTATCGAAGTGATACAGGATATCGAACCCGGCGTCGCCGGTGTCCACGGCGGTCAGGGTGACCAGCCTCCAGCCATCGTCAAAGCACTTCCGGGCTTCGTCGCGCAGATTGCTTATGGTGATGGGTGATGTTTCCAGCACAGTTGCTACCTCGTTTCGGGGCATCAATGCCCCGGTTGGGTCATTGTGATGTCGCCTGGGGCCGCCCTTACGCGGTCATGCCCAGCGCGGCCTTGACCTTTTCCAGGGCCGCCACCACGCCGTCGATGATGGCTTCGGGGCGCGCCGGACAGCCGGGCACGTACACATCCACGGGGATGACCTTATCCACGCCGCCGACCACATTGTAGGCCTCGCGGAAGATCCCGCCGGAGCAGCCGCAGGCGCCGATGGCGATGACGGCTTTGGGGGTGGGCATCTGCTCGTAGAGGTTTTTCAGCACGTGCTTGTTCCGGTTGTTCACGGTGCCGGTGACCAACAGCACGTCGGCGTGCTTGGGGTTACCGATGTTGATGATGCCGAAGCGTTCAATGTCGTACATGGGGGTCAGGCAGGCCAGGACTTCGATGTCGCAGCCGTTGCAGCTGCCGCAATCGAAGTGGACCACCCAGGGGGACTTGATGCGCCCTTTATTAATCATGTTGCCAAACATGGGTTCGCTCTCTTTTGGGCTTGGGTCGGTTAGTGGGCATAAACCCAGATCATGTTGACCACGGTCAGGACGACTCCCACGCCGACGGCGGATTTGAGCATCCAGCGCCAGGTGAGACGAGCCGTGACGTTATCCACGATCAACTCGGCAAAGTAGGTCACGGCCACCAGGACGATCATGCCCGTGACGCTGGTCGCCCAAAACAGGGAGCAGAAACCCAGGATCAGAATCACCTCGTACCAATGGGCGATCTCGAGCAGGGCCAGATACGGGCCTGAGTACTCGGTATACACGCCGCGCACCACTTCCTGGTGGGCGTGATGGCAGGCCGAGATATCGAACGGCGACTTGCGCAGTTTGATGGTCAGGGCATAGCCGAGCACGATGAACATGAGCGGAATGTCATAGAGGAGGGGCCGCGTGTGCTCGAACACGGCGCTGACCTTGAAGCTGCCGGTCACCACGGCGATGGCGGCGAAGACCAGGATGAGCAGGGGCTCGTAGGCCAGCATCTGGAGCAGTTCGCGCTGCCCGCCGATCTGGCTGTACGGAGACGGCGAGGCCAGGGAGCCCATGACCATGAACACGCCGCCCACGGTAAGGACAAAGAAGATGAGCAGCAAGTCGTAGCCGAGGAACAGCAGGACCACGGACAGGGCGGCACCCGTCAAATAGACGTAGGCACACAGGGCCTGCCAGGTGTTGACCACCATGGGCGCTTTGCCGAACAGCTTGAAGACGTCGTAAAACGGCTGCAGGATGGGGGGCCCATACCGGGACTGCAGCCAGGCGGTAACGCGACGATCCACGCCTGCAATGAATCCGCCAGCCAAGGGGGCCAGCACCAAGGCAGCGATGGCGATAAGAAGTTTAGTGAGGATCACAGGGCACCTCCGAAAAGCATAATCACCAGCACGGCGATGGCAATGACGTTGATCCACTTGGTGAGGACATCCTCACCGAAGAAGCGTTCCATATAGTAGTTGCTGGAGGCCACGGCCACAGGCTGGCCCAAAGGTCCGCGGAAGCCCGCCTTGCCATCGACTTCCAGTTGTTCGCCGCACATATAGGGCGCGGACACGGCGGAGGCCATCACCCGCCGCGCCTGCCGCCGGGCGTACAGGAAGCCCAGGCCAAGCAGGATAAAGAGCGGGTAGATGACGAACATCCCCGTGGGGCTGTCCAGGTTGCCGCTGGCGGTCACGACGTAGGCCGTGGTCTTGTAGTACATGGCAACCACCGGGGAAACCAGGCTGGTGTAGATGAGGGGCGAAACGAAGCTGAGCACGACGGCCAGGGTCGCCAGGATGACCAGCGGGGCGCGCACCGAGGCGGCCTGCTTTTCAGGCGTCGCCTTGCCGAACGGGGCCGCCAGCAGGATGCCGGCCCAACGGGCCCAGAACAGCACGGTCAGGGCCGAACCCAGGGCCAGCATGATCATGATCAGGAACTGGCCGTTGGCCGACTCGATGGCCATCCACTTGGCCATCAGCATGCCGAAAGGCGGCAGCATCATGGTCACCATGCCGATGATGGTGACCACGGTGGTCTTGGGCATGACATTGAACAGCCCACGCATGTCTTCGATGTCGCGGGAACCGATTTTCTGTTCGATGGCGCCCACGCACAGGAAGAGCAGCGCCTTGGACACGGCGTGGAAGATGATGAGCAGGATGGCCGCGGTGATGGCGGCCGGGGTATTAATGCCGGCGCAGGCGATAATCAGGGCCAAGTTGGAGATGGTGGAGTAGGCCAGCACTTTTTTGCCGTTGGATTGCCCCACGGCCAGGGCGGCGGTCACCAGGAAGCAGAAGGCTCCGGCCAGGGCCACGAAGTTGCTGAAGTGCGTCCCCGCGTACAAGGGAGCCAGGCGCACGATCAGGTAGACGCCGGCCTTGACCATGGTGGAGGAATGCAGCAAGGCCGAAACCGGGGTCGGCGCCACCATGGCGCCGGTGAGCCAGCTCTGGAACGGGACTTGGGCGGACTTGGTCATGCCGGCGAAGACCAGCAGGAACATGGGGGCCAGGATGGCGCTGCCGGTCAGGGCGTACTGGGAACCCTTGGCCAGGATGTCCTGGAGGGACAAGGTCCCGGCCGTCTTGTGCAGGAGCACGATGCCGAAAAGGAAGGCCGTGCCGCCGACCACGTTCATCCACAAGGCGCGTTCCGAGTTCTTGCGGGCGATTTCCGTGTTGTCATGGCCGATCAACATGAAGGAACACAGCGTGGTGCATTCCCAGAAGAAATACATCCACAGCATGTTGTTGGCCAGGACCAGGCCGTTCATGGCGCCCAGGAACAGGACGATGAAGAAAAAGAACCTGGGCTGTTTGGACTTGGGCAGGTGCAGATGCTCCTCGTGGATCTTCATGTAGCCGATACCGTAAACGGCGATCAGCGAACCCACGATGGAGATGATGAGCACCATGATCAGGCTCAAATCGTCGGCGAAGAACGCCGGCGTGTGCCCGTGGTCCTTGAGCACGAAGAATTCGAACCAGATGAGGCCGGCAATCTGGGCCAAGTTGAGCCAGATGATGATCTGGTTCTTTCGCTTGAGGCCCACGAGCAGCACCACGAACAGGATCACGAAGTCACCGATGGTGACCAGCGGATCGAACAGTGGCGCCGGCGACATGATGAACGCTCCGTTTCGGAGCATAGCCAACGATGCGAGGATAAGCGCCCCCGCCGTGGCCACCAGTATGACTTTTCGCACGTTCTGCTCTCGCAAAACGAGCAGGGCTGCAGCCACTAGAAATGGCAGCAGCACCGTGACAAAGACCAACGTGTCAAGCATAGGCACCTCGGAGAAAGTTTTGGGACCGCAAGGCATTGCGCTCTGCCCCCGCCGCAGGGCAAAGCGCATCGTAGCATCACGGTCGCTTGCGTCGAGGCACACTAGGCCCGATGACGGGGAGCGTCAAGGTTCTGTCTCCTCGAGAACCACCACATTTTCAACACGAAATTGCTCCAGCCAGCAAAGGATTTTTCCCCCAAAGTCCCCCCCGCCACCCCCCCCTTGTCGCGGATGTCTCCCCCCCAAAAAAGGCGCCCCGTTCCCTCCCCCTCCTGCAGCAATTTCTGGACCGACTCCATTTTTTTTGAAATTCCCTCTTGCCTTTCGTGGCAAGGTGTTTAGATAGACTTCCGTCCGTCGCTAGCACTCGAGCCTATCGAGTGCTAACGCGGACTCCATTCGCCAAATCCCATGGAGGTTATCGTATGAAGCTCAAACCCTTAGGTGATCGCGTACTCGTCAAACGGCTGGAACAGGAGGAAGTCACCAAAGGTGGCATCATCATCCCCGACTCCGCCAAGGAAAAGCCCATGAAGGGCGAGGTCGTGGCCGTAGGCCCGGGCAAGCTCGGCGACGACGGCAAGCATATGAAGATGCACGTGGAAAAGGGCAACCTCGTCCTTTTTAACAAGTACGCCGGCACCGAAATCAAGCTCGACGACGAGGACCTTCTCGTCATGCGCGAGGATGACATCCTGGCCATCATCGAGGCCTAGTCGGTCCGGACGCCTTTTTTCCCCCGAATTTCCAGACAAGGAGACGCATACATGGCTGCCAAAGAAATTCTGTTCGACTCCAAAGCCCGCGAAAAGCTCAAAATCGGCGTTGACAAGCTGGCCAACGCCGTCAAGGTCACCCTTGGACCCAAGGGCCGCAACGTGGTCATCGAGAAGTCCTTCGGCTCCCCGGTCATCACCAAGGACGGCGTGACCGTGGCCAAGGAAATCGAGCTTGAGGACAAGTTCGAGAACATGGGCGCCCAGATGGTCAAGGAAGTCGCTTCCAAGACCTCCGATGTCGCCGGCGACGGGACCACCACCGCCACCATCCTGGCCCAGGCCATTTTCTCCGAGGGCGTGAAGCTCGTGGCCGCCGGCCGCAATCCCATGGCCATCAAGCGCGGCATCGACAAGGCCGTGGAATCCGTGGTCGCCGAACTCGAAGCCCTGGCCAAGCCCACCCGTGACCAGAAGGAAATCGCCCAGGTCGGCACCATCTCCGCCAACTCCGACGCCACCATCGGCAACATCATCGCCGAGGCCATGAACAAGGTCGGCAAGGAAGGCGTCATCACCGTCGAGGAAGCCAAGAGCATGGAGACCACGCTGGAAGTGGTCGAGGGCATGCAGTTCGACCGCGGCTACCTCTCTCCTTATTTCGTCACCGATCCCGAGCGCATGGTCTGCGAACTCGACGATCCGCTGATCCTGATCCACGAGAAGAAGATCTCCTCCATGAAGGATCTGCTGCCCATCCTGGAGCAGGTCGCCAAGATGTCCCGTCCGCTTCTGATCGTGGCCGAGGATATCGAAGGCGAGGCCCTGGCCACCCTGGTGGTCAACAAGCTGCGCGGCACGCTCCAGGTCTGCGCCGTCAAGGCCCCGGGCTTCGGTGATCGCCGCAAGGCCATGCTGGAAGACATCGCCATCCTGACCGGCGGCCAGTCCGTGTCCGAGGATCTGGGCAAGAAGCTCGAAAACATCACCGTGGCCGAACTCGGCAAGGCCAAGCGCATCATCGTCGACAAGGAAAACAGCACCATCGTCGACGGCGCCGGCGACTCCGAGAAGATCAAGGCCCGGGTCAAGCAGATCCGCGCTCAGATCGAAGAGACCACCTCCAGCTACGACAAGGAAAAGCTCCAGGAACGCCTGGCCAAGATCGTCGGCGGCGTGGCCGTCATCCATGTCGGTGCCGCTACCGAGACCGAAATGAAGGAAAAGAAGGCCCGGGTCGAGGATGCCCTGAACGCCACCCGGGCGGCCGTCGAGGAAGGCATCGTTCCCGGCGGCGGTGTGGCCCTGGTTCGTTGCGTCAAGAGCCTGGACAAGATCAAGCCCGCCGATGACGACGAACACGCCGGCATCGACATCGTGCGCCGGGCCATCGAAGAGCCTCTGCGCCAGATCGCCGGCAACGCCGGTTTCGAAGGCTCCATCGTGGTGGCCAAGGTGCGCGACGGCAAGGACGGCTTCGGCTTCAACGCCGCTACCGGCGAGTACGAAGACCTGATCAAGGCCGGCGTCATCGACCCGAAAAAGGTCACCCGCATCGCCTTGCAGAACTCCTCCTCCGTGGCCGGCCTGCTTTTGACCACCGAGGCGGCCGTGGCCGAAAAGCCCGAGCCGAAAAAGGACATGCCCCCGATGCCCGGCGGCGGCATGGGCGGCATGGGCGGCATGTACTAGAAAACTCCGGTTGCTCCATGAAAAAGAGGTCGGGCCTGGGCCCGGCCTCTTTTTTTATGCGCCAGACCCCGGTTCCGGGATTTACGCCTCCCGCCCGGCAGGGTATGCGGCCGGCGAGGAGTTCGCCATGACCGTGCCGCTGTACCTGGCCTTTATTGCCGCCGCCGCGTTCCTGCTCGTCATCCCCGGCCCTACCGTGCTGCTCGTCATCGGCTACGGCCTGGCCGAAGGCCGCAACGCCCTTTGGGCCCTGGTTTGCGGGGTGACCCTGGGCGACGCCCTGGCCCTCACCGGCTCCGTGGCCGGCCTCGGCGCCGTGCTCGCCGCTTCGGCCGCCGCGTTCACCATTCTCAAATACAGCGGCGCCGTCTATCTGGTCTCTCTCGGCCTGACCATGCTCCGTTCGGGAGGCAGCCTTGCCCCGGCCCCGACCGCCAGCAGCCCCAGCAAAAAATTCGCCCATGCCTTCGCCGTCACCGCCTCCAATCCCAAATGCATCCTCTTTTTCGTGGCCTTCCTGCCGCAATTCGTCAGTCCCGACCACCCGGCCGGACCGCAACTCGTCCTGCTCGGCGTCACCTTCGTCATCCTCTCCGCCATAACCACCACGGCCTACGCCGTCCTCTCCGGCGCGGCCGGCAGCCGCATGCACGACCCGCGCCGCATGACGCGCCTCCGGCGCGGCGGCGCGGGCGTCATGATCGGCGCCGGACTGCTCACGGCCATGGCCAGAAGATAAAAAGAGACGGCGCCTCCGGCGGCCGGGCGAGGCGCTGCCCTGGACCCGCCGGGGGGAATCATTCCCCCCGGGCCCCCTGCCCTTTCCCCGGGCCCTCCGGCGAGGGGTCCGGGGGCATCATGCCCCCGGCAGGGTTCGGGGCGGCGCCCCGATTCCCTTCTCCTTCCCCCCCTACCGGAACGCCTCGGCCGCGATGCCGAGCCGGCGCAGGATCTTTTGCAGCGACACCCGCTCCAGTCCCGCCGCCCGGGCCGCCTCGGAGATATTGCCCCGGGTCTGGCCGAGCAGCTGTTCGACGTAGCGGCGGGTAAAGGCGTCCACCACCCGGGCCTTGGCTTCGAGATAGGGGGAAGGGAAACCGTCTTCGACCTCGGCTTCCGCGGTGTCGGTCCCGGACTGGTCGGCGGCCCGGATGGCATCCGGACCGATGATGTCGCCCCGGCAAAAGACGGTCAGCCGGCGCACGAAATTGAGCAGCTCCCGGACGTTGCCCGGCCAGTCCCGGCCGGTCAGTTCGGCCAGTCCCTCGGCGGCGAAGGCCTTTTCACCGATGCCCGTCTCCCGGCAGGCCCGTTCCAAAAAGGCCGTGGCCAGAAGCGGGACGTCCTCCCGGTGTTCGCGCAGGGCCGGCATCCGTATATTCAGGACGTTCAGGCGGTAGTAGAGGTCTTCCCGGAAGGTCTTGTCGACGATCCGGGCTTCCAGGTCCTGGTTGGTGGCGGCCAGGATGCGCACATCCACGGGAATGGACCGGCTCGATCCGACCGGGCGCACCTCGCGTTCCTGGAGCACGTGCAGCAGTTTGGTCTGCACGCTCATGGGGATATCGCCGATCTCGTCGAGCACGATGACGCCGCCGTTGGCGGACTGGAAAAGGCCCTTGCGGTCGCGTTCGGCCCCGGTGAAGGCTCCGCGCACGTGGCCGAAGAGTTCGCTTTCGAGAAGCTGATCCGGGATGGCCGGGCAGTTGACGGAAAGAAACGGCCCCCCGGCCCGTCCGGACAGGGCATGGATGGCCCGGGCGGCCAGTTCCTTGCCGGTGCCGGATTCGCCGCGGATGAGCACCGTATAGTTCGAGCCGGCCACGGCGGCGATGGACGCCCGGACATGGACCATGGCCGCCGACTGGCCGAGCAGACTGGGTTCCCCGCCGCCGGCCGCCACCATGGCCCGCAGCCGCGAGTTTTCCTGAAGCAGGGCGTGCCGTTCCAGGCCCTTGGCGATGACCCGGGCCAGGTGTTGCGAATCCACGGGCTTGGTCAAAAAGTCGTAGGCCCCGGCCTTCAGTGCCGCCACGGCCGTGTCGATGTCGCCGTAGGCGGTCAAAAGCACCACCCCCAGTTGCGGCGCCACGGCCAGGGCCCGGTCGAGCAGATCCAGGCCGGACAACCCCGGCATCCGCAGGTCCGTCACCAGCACGGCGCAGCCTTCCCGGGCCAGGGAGGCCAGGGCCGCATCCCCGGAGGCGGCCTGAGCGAAACGCGCCCCGGGCAGTTTCGGGGTCAGCAGCCGGACGAGTCCCCGGGCGAAATCGGGCTGGTCATCGACAATGAGCACGCGCGGGGCGTCGTTCACGCCGCATCCTCCTGGCCGTCAGGCCGGCAGGCCGGCAGGGTCACGGTAAAGACCGCGCCGCCGGCGTTTTCCACTTCCACCCCGCCGCCCATCTCGTGCAGCAGGCCGTAGACCACGGCCAGGCCCAACCCCGAGCCGCGGCCGGCCTCCTTGGTGGTAAAAAACGGCTCGAAGATGCGCGGCAGGTCATCGGGCGCGATCCCGGGGCCGTTGTCGGCCACGCGCAGCCAGACCGTTTTCCCGTCCGATCCGGCTCCGGCCGTCAGCGTGATGACGCCTTCGCCGGGCGTCACCGCGTCCAGGGCGTTTAACACCAAGTTGGACACCACCTGCTCCAAGGCCGAGGCATCGGCCCGAGCCGAGGGAAGATCGCCCGGAATCCGCGTGTCGAGCCGGACATGGCGGGCTTGCCCCTGGATGGCGAACAGGCGGGACAGGTTGGCCAAAAGGATGCCGATATCGCACGGTCCGGTAGCGGCCGGGCGGGGCCGGGCGAAATCCAGCAGATCGCGCAAGACCTTCTTGGCCAGCACGGCGTGGCGTTCGATGACGGCCAGATCCTCCAGGGCCTGGGGATCGGCCAGTTCCTGGCGCAACAATTCCGCGTAGCAGGCGATGACGCCGAGGGGGTTGTTGATCTCATGGGCCAGGCCGGCGGCCAGCTTGCCCACGGCGATCAGCTTTTCGCTTTGCCGCAGCTGTTCGAGCATACGCCGTTCGGCCGTATTTTCCCGGGCATAGATCACCATGCGTTCGGGCCGGCCGGGTTTGCCGGACACGGGATACCGCGTCACGGCGAAGGTGCGGCCGCCGGACAGCGTGACCGTGGATAAAAACGGCGCGTCCCGGTTCAGGGTAGCCGACAACGCGGTCTGCCCGTCCTGCAGGGTTTCGGCGCCGAGGAGCTGCGGCGGCAGATTCGGCCCCCGGCCGGGCGACGTCTCCCCGGCCGGGGGCAAGGGGGCTTCCGATCCCGCGCGCAAGGCGCTGACCAGCTCCCGGGCGGCGTCGTTGGCCAGGATGACGTGCAAGGAGCCGTCCAGCAGGATAAGCGGGTCGGAGATGCCTTCAAACAGCGAGGCCAGCAGCATGTTCTGGTTGAGGAGCGAGTTTATGGCGTCGAGGTTTTCCAGGGCGATACCGAGCTGCTGGCCCACGGCCCGGTACAGATCCATGGTGCCGGGCACGGGTTCGGGACTGCCGGGCGCGAAATACAGACGCAGCAGCCCCCGGCCGACATCGGCGGTCCGCACCGGGATAAGCACGGCATGAGCCTCCAGCCGGCAGCGGTCCTCGGCCACCAGCTCGCGCCAATCCTCGGGCAGCGGCGGTGGGGTTTCGCCTTCCGGCCAGACCACGGAGCTGCCGCCGACGAACTCGCAGACATAGGCCGCGCACCGCGCGCCGAACCGGACGGCGATGCGGGCCAGGGCGGCGCCCAACAGCTCCCCCCTGGTCTGCGACAGGTTCAGGATATTGAGCAGGTCCACGAACAGGGCCACGTCGGACCGGCGTTCGTCGGCCTCGCGGGCCAGGGCGGCGGTCCGGGCCGCCACCTTGCGCTCCAGATTCTGGGCGTGGTCCTCGATATGGCGATGGGCCTCGCGCAGTCTCGCGGCGAAGGCCTCGATACCGGCGTGCAGTTCCTCGATCTCGCCGGCTCTGGCGTCGCCGGGGGGCGTCTCCCCGGCCTCCTTGGGGAAATAGCGCCGGATGACCGCCGTGGTCCGGCGCAGGTTGACCACCACCAGCCGGTCGAAAAAGACCTGAATGGTCAGATAAAATACGGCCAGTCCCAAGGCGAACAGGGACAGGTAGCCGATGGTGGCGCCCTTGATCTGGCTTAGGGGCCCGGTGATGGGCATGGTCACCAGGTCCAGCCCCACCAGATCGCCGGCCTGCCGGCCGAAGCCGCGTTTGTCCCCGTAGCGGACCAGAAGCGCCTTGGGCGCGTCGGCCGGGTTGCCGTGGCAGTGCAGGCACGAGGCCTCCAACCGCACCGGCCGGGCCGCCACATAAATCTCCTCCCCGTCCCGCTCGGTGACTTCCTCCACCCGGGAAAGCTCCGGGTCCTTGGCAAACCGCTCTATGAGCGTGCGTTCGAAGGCATCCGCCTCGTAATCGGGATTCCTGGCTCCCAGGGCCACTCGGCGATAGCGGAACGGGTCGCCCTGGGCATTGAGGTCGCTCATGATCCGCCGGGTGACGTAGGACGTGGACATGGCCTCCAGCACGAACTCCTCCGGCGGCAGCAAGGCATACATGGAGGGCCGCAGCACCTGGCGCACGTAGGCCTGGATGGCCTCGGCCTGGGTCAGGACCAGGGTGGCCTTGTGTTCGGTATCGGTGACGAGCTGGTGGCGCAGATTCATGGAAATGATGATGGCGAAAAAGATCCCCAGCACCACCATGATGACCGACAGGCCCATCACGAACCGATGTTTGATGGTCCGTGGATGCAAGTTGACCATGGGCGATTTCCTGGTTTCGTTGTGGGGCCGACCGGCAAAAAAGGCAATGCACCCCGAGGCGGCAGGCCTGCCAACCGCAGTTGGCAGGTAGCGGCTGCGGAGAATAAAATATTTAATAAAAACAATATACTATTTTGTCACTTCAGGTTGGCCCCATCCTTGCTAGACGCAGGCGTTCCGTTCCGGGCGGATTGGCCGATGGGGTTGGCCCGACGTGACCACCCGGGGGAACGGGCGTTTTTTGGACAGGCCGTCGCGGATGGCCGCCGATGCCGGCGGTCCGGCCGTGCCGGTCAAGCGAGAGGAGGGAGCCATGGCTGAAAAAAAATGGCTGACGGAGGACAAGCTGGCCCTGATTCTGGGGCTGATTATCTTTGGCTTGTCCCTGCTCAACTTCGGCGGCATCGATCCGCTGGGCTGGGTGGTCAAGATCAAGGTGTGGACGGACGTGACGCAAATTTTCACGCCATCCACGGCCGCATACAAGGGGCTGTCGGGGGGAGCTGCGCTGCTCCTGACCTGGGTGTTCATCACGGCCATGCTGGCCTTCGGGGTCAAGGCCCTGGACGGTGACCCCAAACGGTTCATGGCCAGTTTTACCCTGGTGTTTTTCATCAGCTACATCTGTTATTCCTTAGGCAACTACGCCGCCATCGCGGCCACACCCGATCAGCTCAAGAAGTTCAACCTGAAGTGGGCCATGGGGCTTACCGGCGAGGCGGGCTTCATCATCGCCCTGCTGGCCGGCATCTTCATCGGCAACTTCATGCCGGGCTTGGCGGCCAAGCTCAAAGACGCGCTGAAGCCCGAGATGTATGTCAAAATCGCCATCGTGATCCTCGGCGCCGAACTCGGCGTCAAGTCCGTGGACGCGTTGGGACTGGCCTCCTCGGTCATCTTCCGGGGCCTGTGCGCCATTGTCGAAGCCTACCTTATCTACTGGGCGCTGGTCTATTACATCTCCCGGAAATACTTCAAGTTCAGCCGTGAATGGGCGGCTCCCCTGGCCTCGGGCATCTCGATTTGCGGTGTGTCCGCCGCCATCGCCACCGGCGGTGCCATCAGGGCCCGGCCCATCGTCCCGATCATGGTCTCCTCGCTGGTCGTGGTCTTTACCTGCGTGGAAATGCTCATCCTGCCCTTCGCGGCCCAGCACTGGATGTACAATGAGCCCATGGTGGCCGGCGCCTGGATGGGCCTGGCCGTCAAGTCCGACGGCGGCGCCGTCGCTTCCGGCGTCATCACCGACGCCCTTATCCGGGCCAAGGCCCTGGCCGTCAACGGCGTCACTTATCAGGAAGGCTGGGTGACCATGGCGGCCACCACCATCAAGATCTTCATCGACGTCTTCATCGGCATCTGGGCCTTCGTGCTGGCGTTCATCTGGTGTACGATGATCGAGTGCAAGCCGGGCGAGCGCATGAAGTTCAGCGCCATCGTCGACCGGTTCCCGCGCTTCGTGATCGGCTATGTCGTCACCTTCCTCGTCATGCTCATCCTGTGCGCCAAGGGCGGAGAGCTCCTCAAGATCGGCAAGACGGCCATCGGTGACACCGGACCATTTCGGACCATCTTCTTCATTTTGACGTTTTTCACCATCGGCGTGGTGTCCAACTTCAAGAAGCTGTGGGAGGAAGGGATCGGCCGTCTGGCCCTGGTCTATATCGTCAGTCTGTTCGGATTCATCATCTGGATCGGACTCTTCATCTCCTGGCTCTTCTTCCATGGGGTCAAGCCGCCCCTGGCTTCGTAGACCAACCGCCGAACCCTAGGGAGGCAAGCACTCATGGAACCCGAAAAGAAAGATACGAGCATGACGGAAGAGCTCGCCAGCATGGAGTGGGAGCCGTTGCTCCCCATTGAAAAAAAACTCATCGGCTGGAGCATCAGTATCGGTGTTGTGCTCCTGGTCGTCCTGTACTTCGTGAGCGCGGAATTTTTTCCGGGCACGCATTCCTAGACCGCGAGCGCGAGCGCTCCACCAAACCAGAGGCCGGGCCTAAGCCCGGCCTCTGCCATATGTTCCAGAAAATATCGCAATAGCGCTGAAAAACGAAAATATCATGTCACGTTCCGGCCGTTGACGCCTCTGCCCCAATCGCGCTAGCCTTTTTGTATTCAAAGGTCTCGGACCGCACTTTCGGAACGAATCAGGAGCGCCCATGAAACTTGCGGTGGCCGGCAAGGGCGGCGTGGGCAAAACCGCTCTGACGGCCTGGCTCGGCGACTACTTGCGACGCGGCGGCCACCAGGCTTGGCTGGTGGATGCCGACACCACATTGTCCCTGGGCCCGGCCTTGGGGCTGCCCTTTTCCCGTATTCCCCTGCCTCTCTCCCAGGACGCCGCGCTTGCCGCCGAACGGGCCGGCAATGGCGGCCTGCTTTCCCTGACCCCGGACGTGGCCGACCTGCCCGACCGCCTGTCCCTGGACGTGGACGGTCTGCGCCTGCTCGTCATGGGCACGGTGGCCGGGGCCGGCGGCGGCTGCGCCTGCGCCGCCAACGCCGTCTTGAAAGCCCTGCTCGCCCACCTGTTCCTCACCCCCGACCAGTGGGTGCTCGTCGATCTGGAGGCCGGCGTCGAACACCTGGGCCGGGGCACGGTGGCCGCCGCCGACGGCCTCATCGTCGTGTCCGAACCGAGTCTGCGCGGACTGGTCGCCGCCGCCTCCATCGGTACCATGGCCCGGGACCTCGGGCTCAATCGCCAAGCCCTGGTGCTCAACCGTTGCGACACGGTGCCGACACTCCCCGATCTGCCGGGACTGCCGCCCCTGGCCGCCTCGCTGCCGCTGTTCCCTTCCCTGGCCGCCCGGCAGCTTACCGACGCCTCGGTCCTCGGCCTGCCCGAACGCGACCGCATCGACGCGGCCCTGGCCAAGGTCCTGGCCGCCCTGACCCGATCCTCCCGGCCGGAGTCGGGAGCACCGTAACCCAGCCCGGAGGTATGCCCATGCGTTTCGTGGTGATCGGACTGCACGCCGCCGGCCGGAGCGCCTGCCACTGGTTGCGCCGCCTTGCCCCGACGGCCGAGATCATCGGCGTGGACCCGGGCCCCGAGCCCCCCTACGCCCGGCCGCTCATCAGCCACGTCCTGGCCGGAGAAATTCCGCCCGAGCTGCTCCTGCTCAAGGATGTCGATTTTTTTGCCGATCACGGCGTCACGCTCTGCCGGGAACGGGCCGTCGGCCTCAATGCGAACTGCCGGCTGGTCACCCTGGCCTCGGGTCGGGAACTTCCCTATGACGCGGTGCTGCTCGCCACGGGCGCGTCTCCGAGGTCGGCCGGCGTCAGCGGGCCGCTGGCCGGGGATATCCTCTATTTCCGGGGCCGCACCGACTTGAGCAAGATCCTGGCCGGCATCCGCCCCGGCGGTGTGGCGGCGGTGCTCGGCGGCGGACTGGTCGGCTTCAAGCTCACCTGCGGACTTTTGGCCCGGGGCATGACCGTGCGCCTCATGGTGGCCTCCCCCAGGCCCCTGTCCCTCAATGTGGACGCGACGGCCGGCGCCCTGGTCGGGGGCATGCTGGCGAACCGTCCCGGCGTGGAACTGTATACCGGCGTCTCGGTGCGCCGCATGGAACCGGGCCGGGAACGCCGCTACCGCTTGCTCCTCTCCGACGGGACCGCCCACGAGGTGGATCTGGTCGCCGCCGGCAAGGGCGTCATCCCGTCCACGGACTGGCTCCAGGGCACGGGCATCGGCACCCCGGACGGCATCCCCTGCGACGATTTCCTGGAAACGGCCGCCCCGGGCGTCTTCGTCGCCGGCGACGTGGCCATCACCAACGACGTTTCCCTGGGGGGACCGCGCGTCAACGCCATCTGGCCCATGGCCGTGGAGCAGGGACGCTACGCCGCCGCCAACATGACCGGCCAGCACAGCCCCTACCCCGGCTCGCTTTCGCAAAACGCCGTCCCGGTCTTCGACTCCCTGATGCTCTCGGTCGGCACCGTCAATCCGCGCTACACCGGCGGCTGCACGTTCCTCACCGTCTCGCCCAGCCGCAAAAGCTATCTCAACCTGGTTTTTCGGGACGACCGGCTGATCGGGGCCGTCGGCCTCGACGCTCCGCCCCGGCTCGGCGAACTGGCCGCCGGCATCCGCCGTGGCCTGCGCCGGGCGGATATCCCGGACGTCTGGCTCAGAAACCCCGCCGGCGCGGCCCCGCTCGCGGCGGCCGGGATGGTGCATCGGTAGAAGGGAAAGAAAGAGAAGATGCCTCCGGCGGCCGGGGGCATGATGCCCCCGGACCCCTCGCACCAAATCAGGGGGGCCGGAGGCCAAAAGGGAGGCCCCATGATCGTCAAAACCGTCATTGTCCGGCCGACGCTCTGCGTGGGGTGCATGCAGTGCGCCATCCGCTGCGCCGAGGCGCATTCCGCATCCGGAGACCTGGCCACGGCCATCGGCGAAGCCGTGCTGGCCAAGCCGCGGATTTTTTTGGGGACCGGCCCGGACGGTCGCCCCTTTCCCAACAAATGCCGCCACTGCGAACCCGCGCCCTGCCAGGAAGCCTGCATGCCCGGGGCCATCCGGTCCGATATCCACACCGGACTCAAGATCGTGGACGCCAATCGCTGCATCCACTGCGGCATGTGCGCCATGGCCTGCCCCTACTACGCCATCCGTTACCACGCCTCTCGCGAGACGGCGGACGGGCGGCCGGCCGCCATCAAGTGCGACGGTTGCTACCAGCGGCTGGAAGCCGGGCAGGTTCCGGCCTGCGTCACGGCCTGCAAGACCGGGGCGCTCACCTTCGGTGACGTGAATGTTCCGCTTCGGGAAGGCGCCAATGCCGTGGCCCACGCCGCCGCCGGCGTCGCCTACCCATAAGAAAAGAAAAGATGCCTCCGGCAGCCGGGGGCATGATGCCCCCGGACCCCTCGCCCAAAGGCACGGTAAAAAGAGGTCAGGGGGCCGGGGGGATGATTCCCCCTGGCGGTGAGGGTCCGGGAGAGGCAGCGCCCGGCCGCCGGAGGCCAAAAAACACACAGCATCCCGTGAAGGGGGGTAGGATATGCGCAAGGAACGATTCAACGAGCTGACCATCCGGCCGGAAATGGTCCGGATGCTGGAAAAAGCCCGGGAAGATGGCGTGGAGACGGTCTTTGACCGCAAACGCGCTCAGGAGCCCCATTGCGGCTTTTGCGAACTGGGCCTGTCCTGTCACATTTGCACCATGGGCCCCTGCCGCATCGATCCCTTTGGCGAGGGCCCCTCGCGCGGGGTGTGCGGCGCCGACGCCGACGTCATGGTGGCCCGCAATTTCGGCCGCATGGTGGCGGCCGGTGCGGCCGCCCATTCCGACCACGGTCGCGACCTGGCCGAGACCCTCCTGGCCATCGGCGAGGGAAAAACCAAGGACTACGCCATTCGCGACGAGGCCAAGCTGCGCCGTGTCGCCAAGGAGTGCGGCATCGACGAGGCCGGGAAGGACACGCTCGCCGTGGCCCGGGATCTGGCCAACCGGCTGCTCGACGATTTCGGCTGCCGGGGCGAATCCGTGGCCTTTGCCGCCCGGGCGCCGCAAAAGCGCCGGGAACTCTGGGAAAAACTCGGCGTCATGCCCCGGGGCATCGATCGGGAAGTGGTGGAAATGATGCACCGTACCCACATGGGCGTGGACAACGAGGCGGTGAGTCTGCTCCTTCACGCCGCCCGGGTCTCCCTGTCCGACGGCTGGGGCGGCTCCATGATCGCCACCGAGCTTTCCGACATCATTTTCGGCACGCCGACCCCCCGCGCCTCCACCGTGAATCTGGCCGTCCTCAAGGAGGAAGCCGTCAACATCCTGGTCCACGGCCACAATCCCATCGTCTCGGAGATGATCGCCTGGGCCTGCCAGGATCCGGAACTCGTGGCCAAGGCCAAGGCCGCCGGCGCTTCCGGCATCAACCTGGCCGGGCTGTGCTGCACGGGCAACGAAATCCTCATGCGCCAGGGCATCCCCATGGCCGGCAACCACCTGATGACCGAGCTGGCCATCGTGACCGGCGCGGTCGAGCTGGTGGTGGTGGATTACCAGTGCATCATGCCCGGCATGGTCCAGGCCGCCTCCTGCTACCACACCGAGGTGGTGACCACCTCGCCCAAGGCCCATTTCGCCGGGGCCACCCATATCGAATTCTCCATCCAGAACGCCCGTGAACGGGCGCGCGAGGTGGTTTCCCTGGCGATTGCGGCCTACGCCAAGCGCAACCCCGACCGGGTGGAGATCCCGGGCAAGCCCGTGTCGCTTATCTCCGGCTTCTCCAACGAGGCGGTGGTTGCGGCCCTGGGCGGCAGCCTGACGCCGCTTCTCGACGCCATCAAATCCGGCGCCATCCGGGGGGCCGTGGGCGTGGTCGGCTGCAACAATCCCCGCGTGCGCCACGACGCCGGCCATGTCGGCCTGACCACGGAACTGATCAAGCGCGACATCCTGGTGCTGGATACCGGCTGCGCCGCCACGGCTCATGGCATGTCGGGCCTAAAGACCCTGGAAGCGGCCGACCTGGCCGGACCGGGCCTGTCCGCCGTGTGCAAGGCCCTGCATATCCCGCCGGTGCTGCACGTCGGCAGTTGCGTGGACAACTCCCGCATCATGCAACTGTGCGGCCTTTTGGCCGACGCCCTGGGCGTGGACATCGCCGACCTGCCCGTGGCGGCGGCGGCCATGGAATGGTACTCGGAAAAGGCCGTTTCCATCGGCCTCTATGCCGTGGCCAGCGGCGTGTTCACCGTGCTCGGCGTCACGCCGCCCATCCTCGGCTCCAAAACCGTGACCGACATGGCCGTCTCCGGCCTGGAAAACGTGCTGGGCGCCACCTTTGCCGTGGAGCCGGATCCTCTCAAGGCCGCGGACCTCATCGACGCCCGCATCAGCGCCAAACGCCAGGCGCTTGGCCTGAAGCCATAAAAGAAAGAGCCTCCGGCGGCCGGGGGCATGTTGCCCCCGGCCCCCTCGCACCGAAACAGGGGCCGGGGGGGGGATGATTCCCCCCGGCGGGTCCGGCAGCGCTAGCGCAGCCAGAGTGCGGCCTGGGTGGCCAGGCGGTCCAGAGTCAGGGCCGGATTGACGGTCAGGATCAGGGCTTCCTGGCACTCGGCCAGGAGGATGTCCAGACGGCGCGGCACGTCCGGATTGCGGCAACCGGCCAGCATGGCGGCCAGCGGCGTATCGGACCGGCCGGTCAGGGCGGCGGCCAGCTCCCGGGACAGTTCGGTGATGGTCCGTTCGGCCGCCAGCCGGGACGGCCGGGTCTTGGTGGCGGCGAACCAGCCTCGGCCGGTGCGCCAGAAGGCATGCAGGGCGTCGAGCAGGGGGGCCGGGTCGTCCTCGCCGCCGCCCACGGCGGGCTGGGTCGTATCCGGCCAGGCCAGGGTCAGCACCCAGGAGCGGGAGACCAGGGTGGGAAAGAGTCGTTCCCGCTGGGGCGTGAGCAACACGAACAGATTCCCGGGCCGAGGCTCTTCCATGGCCTTGAGCAGGGCATTGGCCGCTTCGTCGGTCAGGGCCTGGGCTTCGGCCAGAATGACGACCCGCGTCCCCGCCCCCCGGGGCGGTTCTCCGACGAGCTGGCGCACCTCGCGCATGGCCTCGACTTTGATCGATTCCAGGCCGCCGTCGAAATATTGCATATCCAGGAAGACGTTTTCCATGACCTGCCGGCAGACCGGACAGGTGCCGCACGGCGGCTTCGCTGCCTGGCAATTGAGCCGGGCCGCCAGCCACAGGGCCATGGCCGCCCGATCCCCGGCCGTGCCCCCTTCGAGGATCAAGGCCTGGGGCGGCGCGGCCGCCAGCGCCTCCAGCGCCGTCAGGATGTGCGCGTGTCTGTCGGATATGTTGTATGGATGCATGGTACAAATGCCTCCGGCGGCCGGGCGAGGCGCCGCCTCTCCCGGACCCTCACCGCCAGGGCGCCGCCCTGGACCTGCCGGGGGCATGATGCCCCCGGACCCCTCGCACCAAAGGCAACGTTTCTCTGAGAGGCCGTTTGCGCGGGGGGACATCCGGAAAAAATGCCCCCGGGACCAGGGGGGCTGGGGGGAATGATTCCCCCCGGCGGTCCGGGACAGAGCCCTGGCCGCCGGAGGCATCTTTTTTCTCCTACCCGCGAATGATGGTCTGCCGGCGGTCGGGACCGACGGACAGGATCGAGCAGGTGGTTTGCAGCGACTGCTCGATGCGCGACACGTATTCCCGGGCGGCCAGGGGCAGGTCTTCCCAGGCGGTAATGGCCGAGAGGTTTTCCTCCCAGCCGGGCATGGTTTCGTAGATGGGCTCCACATGGTCGAGGGCGCCTTCGTCCTGGGGCGGGTACTCGAAGATTTTGCCCTTGTAGCGGTAGCCGATGCAGAGCTTGACCTCGAAGAGGCCGCTTAAGACGTCGAGTTTGGTCAGGGCGATTTCGGTCGGGCCGGACAGGCGGGCCGATTCGCGCAGCAGCACCAGGTCGAGCCAGCCGCACCGGCGCTTGCGGCCGGTGGTGGCCCCGTATTCGCCGCCCTGTTCCTGGAGATAGTCGCCCACCGAGCCGAACAGCTCCGTGGGAAACGGTCCCGAGCCCACGCGCGTGGTGTAGGCCTTGACCACGGCCACGATCCGGGTGAGCGCGTTCGGCGCGCAGCCGCTGCCGGCCGCCGCCTGCCCGGACACGGTGTTGGACGAGGTGACGAAGGGGTAGGTGCCGTGGTCGATATCCAGGTGGGTGCCCTGGGCGCCCTCGAACAGCACATCCCCGCCGGCGGCCAGGGTCCTTTGGATGACTCCGGACACGTCGCCGAGATAGGGGGCCAGGCGTTCGGCCACCGAGGCCATGCCCTCGGCCACGGCTTTGGGCTCCAGGGGCGGCATGTTGTAGAGGTGGGTGAACAGGGTATTTTTTTCCACCAGCGCCTGGGTGATCTTCCTGATAAGCAGGTCCGGGTTCTCGAAGTCGCCGGCCCGAATGCCGATGCGAGCCATCTTGTCCTCGTAGCAGGGGCCGATGCCCCGGCCGGTGGTGCCGATCTTGCCGCCGGCCCGCAAGGTCTCCCGGGCGCTGTCGAGAAGACGGTGATAGGGCATGATGATATGGGTCTTCGGACTGATGACCAGCCGCGAGGGGGGAATGGCCACGTTCCTGGCTCCCAGGGTATCCATCTCCTGGCACAGGACCTCGGGATCAAGCACCACGCCGTTGCCGAGCAGGCAGGTGGTCTCGGGGTGCAGGATGCCGGACGGCAGCAGGTGGACGATGGTTTTTTCGCCGCCGACCACCAGGGTATGGCCGGCGTTGTTGCCGCCCTGGTAGCGGACGACGGCCTTGGCCGTTTCGGTCAGCAGATCGACGATCTTGCCCTTGCCCTCGTCGCCCCATTGGGCACCGTGAATGACGATGCCCTGACCCTGCGTATTGCGGGATTCGCCCATATGCTAAGACTCCTCTCCATCCTTGGGTCGAAAAGCCAGCACCTTGCCCCGATGCGGCCGGTCGGCAACGGTCTGTCCGGCCGGGGCCGGCGTTATCGAGGGCGCCATGGCCGGCAGCGGCGTATCGTCCTGTCCCGGCTGGCGGCCTTCGGCCCAGTAATGGTTGAACAGCTGATTTTTGAAACGCATGCCCTGGATCATGGCCAGGACAAGGACGGCTTCCTCCCAGCGCTGGGACGGTTCGAACCGAGCGACGGCCTCGGCGTATTTGTCCCAAAGCGCCATGAGGGACGCTTCGTCAAAGGCTCGAAGCTGTCTGGCCAATTTCAAGAGAACCTGCTCCACGCTTGCACCTTCCCCGACATTCGACCGCGCCTGACGCAGTCGTCTTTCCCTAACAGAATTGTTCGGGCCTTCCAAATGCAATTTGCCGGGCCGGGCCGGCTGTGCTAGGCATGCCCACGCCACATGACACTGCGAGGAGGGGCACACCCATGAGCGACCTGAAGAAAATGTACAGCACCATGGCGGAGGATCCGTTCCCGTCGGAACTCGTCATCAAGCTGGGTGACGCCGAGCTTGCCTTCGCCAAACGCACCTGGACCATCGACGGCGAAAACAAGGGGTTGCGCTACGGCGAGAATCCGGATCAGCCGGCCGCCCTGTACGCCCCCGTTTCCGGACGGCTGACCCTGGGCGGCGTGGAATTCCGCGGCCCGGGCGACGGTCTCGTGTGCGCCGCCACCGAGGAGCATCTGCTCCAGGCCGGCAAGCACCCCGGCAAGATCAATCTGACCGATGTGGATAACGGCATCAATATTTTGCAATACCTGTCGGCCAAGCCGGCTGTCGTCATCCTCAAGCACAACAATCCCTGCGGTGCCGCCTGGTCCGATAAGGGCCTGGAAGCGGCCTTCACCACTGCCTTCGCCGCCGACCGCATCGCCGCTTTCGGCGGGGTGGTGGTGGTCAACCGGACCATGGACGCCGCCACGGCCAAGCACATCGCCTCCGTCTACATGGAGGTGGTGGCCGCCCCGGACTACGAGCCCAAGGCCCTGGAATTGCTCAAGGCCAAAAAGAACCTGCGGATTTTCAAGCTGCCCGGTCTGGCCCAGCTGGACAAGCTCGTCGGCCAGCCGTTTTTGGATATCAAGTCCCTGGCCGACGGCGGCTTGGTGCTCCAGTTCTCGTTTCGCAACCGCATCCTGTCGGCGGGTGATTTCCTGCCGGCCCAGGCCACGGACGCCGACGGCGCCACCATCATCGCCCGCAGCCCCACGCCGCAGGAGGCCGAGGATCTGCTGTTCGCCTGGGCCGTCGAGGCCGGCGTCAGCTCCAACTCCGTCATTTTCGCCAAAAACGGGGCCACCGTGGCCATCGGCACCGGCGAGCAGGACCGGGTCGGCGTCGTGGAGCTGACCGTCCACAAGGCCAAGACCAAGTACGCCGACAATCTGGCCTTCACCGAACACGGCCTGTCCCTCTATGAGCTGACCCACAAGGCCGACAGCGGCGGCGAGGCCCAGGTGAAGCTGGTCGACATCATTCGCCGGACCGAGGAGGCCATCGGCGGCCTGGCCGGTTCGGTGGTGGTGTCCGACGGCTTTTTCCCGTTCCGCGACGGGGTGGACCTGTGCATCAAGGCCGGGGTGACGGCCATTGCCCAGCCCGGCGGTTCGATCCGCGACGCCGAAGCCGTGGCCGCCTGCAACGAGGCCGAGCCGCAAGTGGCCATGGTGTTTACCTGGCAGCGGTCGTTTCGGCATTAGGGCAGAACCGGGGCGTTTCCCCAGGCCGTACCGGGGGGCATGACGCCCCCCGGCCCCTTCTGCCGGTGGCCGACGCCGGCCGGCGGTGCGTTTCCTTTTCCGGGGGAAAGCGAGGGGGCCGGCCTCCCGCGCGTTCAGGACGGGCCCCGGCCGGATAAAGACGGCGCGTCAGTCGTCGAAGACAACAAAGGATACATACTTCATGGCGTTGGAACGGTATGCCGGACCGGGTTGCCTGGTGGAATTCATGCAGGGCAATCAGACCCAGGTGGCCTGGGTTCTGGAGGAAACATCCGGCCGGTTGCGGCTTTACACCTTGACGAAGCGGGAGGAAAAACTGCCGCTTTCACGCGTGCTGCCTTGGCTCGGACCCCGCTATGACGGGGCCAGGGACCGCAGCGAGATCCTGGAGCTTCTGGCGCTGCACCAGCAGCGGCGCGAGACCGCGGCTGCGGCCATCGATGCCTTGGAGCTGTGGGAGCTGGCGCAGGGTGAGGTGCGCGAGGAATCGGCCGAATGGTTCGCCGGTCTTTTGGGCGAGAAGCCGGATGTGGACGCCGTGGCCGCCATGGGGCGGGCGCTGCTTCGCTGCAAGACGCATTTCAAGTTCCATCCGCCCAAATTCGAGGTTTTTCCCGCCGAGACGGTGGAGCGGCGGTTGACCGAGCAGGCCGTGGCCGAGGAGCGGGAAAAAGTGGTGGTGGCCGGCCAGACCTTTTTCAAGGAACTCTGGCATGGCTGGTGCTCCGGGGAGCACGGCCGGGCCGGGGCCCTGGCCGCCAAGCTCGATCCCGCGGCGGCCGAGCGGCTGGCCGATCTGCTGCGGCGGTTGATCGTCGATGCCGACGATCCGGAAGCCGCGCCGCTGTGGGCCATGTTGCGCAAGGGCCTGCCCGACCATCCGTTTCAGCCGCTGCTTCTGGCCGAGCAGTGGGGCATCGTGCCGCCGCACCACAACTACCTGCTCGATCAGGCCGATTACGCGGCCGGTGACGGCTGGTGGGGACCGTACGCCGGCGAGATCGAGGCCATCGGGAAGAAACTGGCCGCCCTCGGGGGCGAACCAGAGCCCATCCCCTTTGTCAGCGTGGATTCCCCCACCACCCGGGACATCGACGACGCCTTTTACGCCGAGCCCCTGCCGGACGGCGGCACCCGGCTCATCCTGGCCCTGGCCGACCCGGCCCTGGCCTGGACCTTCGGCAGCCCGCTCGATGTGGCCGTGGCCCACCGGGCGTCCAGTCTCTACCTGCCCGAAGGGGTCAGCCACATGCTGCCCGAGACCTTGGGGACGGGGGCGGTGAGCCTTTTGGCCGGGCAGACGCGGCCGGCCCTGATCATGGACTGGGAATTTTCCGAGGACGGAGCGGCGCGCTCCTTTGGAATGCGCAAAAGCTGGGTGCGCCTGGCCGAAAACACCACCTACGCCGCCGTCGAGGCACGCCTGGCCGGGCCGGACGTGCCCGACTACCTGGAGCGCGGCTACCGGCTGGCCGTGGCCCTGCGCCGCCGCCGGCTGGAAAACGGGGCAGTGGTCATCGACCGGCCCGAGCCGGACATCCGCCTTTCCGACTATCCGGACAACACCCAGGTGGATATCGGCCTGTGCCCGAGCTATCCCAAGTCGCAGCTTCTGGTCAGCGAATGCATGATCCTCGGGAACGCCGCCGCCGGCCAGTATGCCGTGGACCACGGGGCGTCCATGCTCTTTCGGACCCAGGACGCCGTGCTGCCTCCGGAGATCCGGGGCGTGCACGACGATCCGCCGTCCATCCAGCGGGCGGTGCGGGAGTTGCCGCCGACCCTGACCGAACCCGATCCCCGGCCCCATGCCTCGTTGGCCGTGCCGGCCTACGCGCCGTTGACCTCTCCCTTGCGCCGCTATGCCGATCTGATCAATCTGGCCCAGATCGACAGCCTGCTTCGGACCGGGGCGCCGCGCTGGACCCGGGCCGAGCTTGCGGCCAGGCTGCTGGAGCTTTCGACCCGCATTGAGGCCGTGGGGCGGGTGCAGCGGTTTCGGCCCCGCTACTGGAAACTCCTTTATCTCCAGCGGTGGTGCCGGGAACGGACGTTCGAGGGCGTGGTGGTGGATCTCGGCGGCGCCGGATTTGCCTCCCTGTCCCTGCCCGATCTGCAGATCTACGTGCGGGCCACCCGGGACACCCTGGGCGACGCCGTCTACGTCGGGCAGCGTTTCGCGCTCAAGCTGGGAAAGATTGATCCCCTGAACAATGAATTGCGGGTCTTCGGCGCGGAGGAGATTCCGACCCGGTTGCCGGAATCCACCGAGGCCCTGTTCATGGACGCCGACGCGTCCTGAACGGCGGCCTCAAGGAAACAAGACGACGGAGGATGCGGCGTCATGGCATACGCGGCCTGGATCGGACTGGCCTATCTTTTGGGCTCGGTTCCCTTCGGACTGGTGGTGGCGAGGCTTTTCTGCGGCGTTGATCCGCGTCGGGCCGGCAGCGGGAATATCGGCGCCACCAACGTGGCCCGACTGTGCGGTTTCCCGTACGGACTCCTCACCCTGCTGCTGGATGTGGGCAAGGGGTTCGGGCCGGTTCTGGCGGCCAGGCTCGTGGTGGGCTCGTGGCCGTTTGTCTCCCTGGTCCTTTTGGCCGCCCTGGCCGGGCACATGTTCCCGATCTTTCTGCGCGGCCGGGGAGGCAAGGGCGTGGCCACCGCCATCGGCGTGTTCCTGGCCGCCGCGCCTCTTCCCGCCGGGGTGGCCGTCGTCTGCTGTGTAGGCACCATCGCCGCCACGGGCTATGTTTCGGCCGGCTCCCTGGTGCTGGTCGTGGCCATGCCGCTTTTGTGCCTGGCCCTGGGGCCGACGGCCCTGGCTCCGGCGGCGGGGCTGGCTGCCCTGGCCATCCTCTGGAAGCACCGGGAAAATATCGTCCGCTTGCGGACCGGACAGGAAAAAACCTGGCGCAAGCGAAAGTAGGCGCGGCGGTCCTGGCCGGTTCCTTGCGGCAGGGACCCGGCCGCGTCGAGGCAGATCCATGCTGCATCTCCTTTGGGCCTTTCTGGCCGTGGTCCTCCTGAATTTCGTGGTCGGGCGGCGTTTGGCCAAATGCTCCTCGAAGCAGCGGCGGACGCGGGCCTTGGCCGTCCTGGTTCCCGTCGATGCCGTCCTTCTGACGCTGTTGCTTTTGGAAGTGGGCATGACGCTCTTTTTCGCCCAGTCCGACGGCTTCAACCTGACCTTATCCAGCCGCAACTGGTTCGCCCGGTATTGGCAGCCGATCAATTCCCTGGGTTACCGCGACGTCGAACCCCGGGCTCCCCGGCCCGGGGAAAAATTCGTGCTGGTCGTGGGGGATTCCTTCGTGGCCGGGCATGGCGTGAACCGGGCCGAGGACCGCTTTGCCGACGTGCTGGAACGGAGCCTGGGGCCCGGCTGGCGGGTGGGCAACGCGGCCAGGATCGGCTGGGACACGATGGACGAGGACCGGGCCCTGCGCGGCTATCCGGTGGTCCCGAATCTGGTGGTGCTCGCCTATTTCGTCAACGACATCTACGGGGCGGCGGCGATCCGCCATTTTCCCCTGAAATTCCCAGTGCGTTTCCCGCACTTTCCGCCGCTCAAATACGTGGTGGACCATTTTGCCCTGGCCAATTTCGTGTATTGGCGCCTGGCCAGGATGGGCAATATGGAGGGGGCGGCGCGGCTCTTCTGGGACCGGCTGCGCCAGGCCTACGCGGATCCCGGGGTCTGGGCGGAGCACGCCTCCGAGCTGGATTCCATCGTCTCCTGGTGCCGGGAACGCCACATCCCGTTGATCGCCCTGATTATTCCCCATCTGGCCGACGTCGCCGGCACCGCGCCCATGACGGCCAAGGTGGCGGCCTATTTCCGCAGCCAGGGCGTGCCGACCCTTGATCTGACCGGCAGGCTTTTGGGCAGGAAACCGTCGGACATGATGGTCAACAGCGTGGATTCCCACGCCAATGTCGCCTTGAACGCGGAGATGGCCGGCTGGCTGCGGCCGATGGTGCTGGAATTCCTGCGGCAAGGTGACTGATGCCCCAGGGGGGGGCGGGGGAGGGGACGCCTCCGGCGGCCAAAGGGTTTCACCCTTTGGAATCCTGTCCTTCCAGATGGCTCCCAGTGTATTGCACAACGCAATCCCTTTCGATCGGGCAACGGGCAGCCGTCTGGAAAAAGCGCCTTTACCCGGAAAAAAGTCCCCCAGACGGGTTTGCCTTTATGGCAAGGGATGCCAAAGGGCTTTGCCTTTGGCCGCCGGAGGTATCTCTTCCTTCCCTCCCTATGCGGGGAAAAGTCCTGCGGCCCGGGCTTGGTCTTCCAAGGCCCGGATGTGCTCTTCCGTGGCCACGGGCTCACCGGCGGCGGCCAGGGCGGCGGCCGTGGCCACGGCCAGGGCCGTAAGTTCCGGCCGTTCGGCGTCCGCGAAGGCGGCCAGCACCTGGCCGGCCCGGGACGATTTGCCAAGCCGCAAAAGGGTCAGGGCCAGCCCCAGGCTGGCCAGGACGTCCTTCCCTTCGGTCAGCCGCACGGCATGCTCGAACTCCACCCGGGCCTGGATGGTCTGGCCCGTGGCGTACAGGGCATAGCCGAGCCGGGCCCGGACGGCCGCATTGGACAGATCGTGGCGCACCGAGGCGCGGTAGGCGGCCACGGCGGCGGGGAAATCGCCGGCGGCATAGGCGGCGTCGCCGGTCGCGTGGGGAGCGGCGGCCGATTGCCGGTCCGCAGTCCCGGCCGGCGGGATATCCCGTCCGAGCAGGGCCCGAAAGAGATGTCGGCGGGAGAAGACTGGTCGATCGGAAGAGGGCATGGTGTGACCTTACTGGGTTGGCGGCCGGCTGTCGTCGAAAAAGACGGCTTCGATATCGCCGATGCGGGCGTCGCCGGTTGCGGCCACCTGTTCCAGGATGGATTCCGGGAGTCCCAGGGAGCGCCAGGCCGGTTCGTCAAGCGGCGGCACCTGGGGGCCGCCCCGGGCCGGTCCGGCCAGGGCCGTGGCCAGGATGTCGGCGACGTGGATGATGGCCGTTTCCCGATCCTCGGGCCGACCGGACGGCTGATGGTGGTCGGCCACCATGGCGACCAGGGCGTCGGGGAAATGCCAGCGCGTGAGCAGCGCCCGGGAAACGGCGGTGTTGTCGAAGCCGAGGACCGCCTTTTCCGCTTCGCACAGGGGCAGGCATTCGATGTGGGCGAGCAAAAGGGCCCGGCCTTCCGCCGCCGGGATTTTTCGCAAAATGACCAGCTCCCCGATGTCGTGGAGCAGGCCGCCGACGAAGACCCGGTCCGGGGCCGTCCCCGGGCAGGCCTCGGCCAGGAGGGAGGCGTACACGCCGCAGGCGGCGGCCTGTCGCCAGAAGGCGCGCATGTCGCACAGTCCCGGCGGAATGTCCGTGAAGGCGTTGCAGGCGGCCAGTCCGAGGACGAGGGTGGTCAGTTCCTTTTGGCCCACCACGGTCACGGCCCGACTGATGGTGTCGATGGGGGTGATGGGGCCGTAGAAGGGGCTGTTGACGAGTTTTAAAAGTTTGGCCGTCAGGCTCGGGTCGTGCTGGATCACGGCCGCGATGCTGCACGGCGTGCTGGTCGGAGTGCCGAGCGCCTGCAGCAGGCGCACATGGACTTCGGGCAGGGTGGCCAATTCCACTTTGCCGGAAACCAGTGTGATCGGGTCGAAGCGACTCCGGTCGAAAAGGGATTGTTCCGGCGGCAGGCTCACCAGGGAAGGTTCGTCCAGGGCGCGCTCCGGGCCGAGGGGGGGCTCCCGGACCTGTTGTCTGGCGGCCCTGGTCACGGCCAGTTCCCACAGGGCCTCGCCAAAGGGCGTCGTGCGGTCCAGGGCGGAAAACCGGGATCGCAGCAGCTCCCGGCAGGCCGCCTCGGTCTGCTGCAGCTTTTCCAGTGTGGCATCGGGTTCGGGCTCGTTCGAGACGATATCCACGGTATGGACGCCGAAAGCGCGCATGGCCCGGATATGCTCTTCGGAGAGCGGTACTCCCCGCGGCGCCAAAAGCGCCCCATCCGGGCCGCTTACGTCCTTGTCCACGACCATGCCGTCGACGACATCCTCAATGCTGACCTTCACCACCGTCTCGTTGCCTCCCGAGCCCGGCCGCCATGAGGACGCCTGGCAGCCTGCCTTTTTGCAGCTTTCGGCCGGTCTGGACGCGAATGCCGCCGGTTAAGATTGTAATAAAGCTAATCGAAAAGAAAGCAATACGCGAGAACCGGCGGCGGCCCTTTCTGGCCCTGGCCAGAGGACACTGTGTAATCCATTAAAATAAAAGGGTAAAAATATTCTGAATCCTGGTTAAGGGCTTGGCCCCGGTTTTGCTATGAACGCAGCAACGAGCATCGCGGTGGGCCACGGGCCCGAAACCAACCGCAACCGTAGCACCCTGGCCGTGGCGGTTCCCCCTAGCCTCCTCCCCCAACACGCCACCACGGCCTTTTTAGGAAGCCGTTCGGGTCACTCCCTGGACCCGGGCGGCTTCCCCTTTTGGCGGCCCGGGAAAGCCTTCCGGCCTTGTCCCGGTGGCCGTTCGCGGTCGCGCCTCCCCGGCGGTCAAGGCGTCTCGCTTCGCTTCTGGCCCGGCGGCACCACGGGCACAGTTTCGTCCTTGGCCCGATTCGTCCAGGCCTGCTTGATGGTCTCCACTTCCTCCGGGGCAAGGGTCGCCGCGATGGCTTCGAATGTCCTGTTGCGGAAAAAAACCAGATCCTGGTAACTGGGCGCGTGGGCGATCAGCCCCAGGTAATAGGCCAGGTCTCGTTCCTGCTCCATGGCATCTCCTTCCGGCAGCGACACGTCTCCCCGTTCGCCCAAGTCTGTTCCTTCGGGGCTGTGGTTACGTGAACGGAAACCGCTCCGCAACCGGACGCGGGGAGGTTCGCGGCGGCAAAACAGGCCGGCTGCGCTGGCCTGCGGCCTTTGTCCCGCCGCGTCGCAGACGAGACCACGGCAGCTCCGGTGATCGTGCTGCGAGACAACATGGTAAAAAGTTGCGACCGCTGCCCAGTTCCCTGGAGGCCTTTCTTTGCCTCAAGCCGCAAATGGCATCCGCCGCAAATCCTCTCGGGATGCCGAAGGCGCCTCCTTCCCCGCACTGGGCACTGGTCTCAAGGTGCATTGATGCGGTTGCCAAAGGGTGAAACCCGTTGGCCGCCGGAGGCGTCCTCCAGGGGCTTTTGGCAGTGGTCGCAGACGGGAGGCGCGGACGGTTGCCGCCGCCGCGTCCGTCATTGGATTTTGGCGACCGCCACCCCGATTTCCTGCCGGGCGTCCGGCCAGCGCAGGAGCAGGTCCCAATCGGTCTGGGCCAGCTGTTGCCGAAAGAGTTCCAGAAAGGCGTACAGCGACTCGTCGTCGCAGACGAGTCCCTGCTCCTCGTTGTTTTTTCCGATAAGGACCAGGAGATGGCGGCCGTCGGCATGCCGGCCATGCCGCACGGCCGTCAGCAAGTGCGCGTATTCCACGGTCAAGATCGGGGTCGAGGTGATGGGGATATGGCGGGTCGCCTCCTCCCGGTGCTGGGCCAGCGCCCAGTCCCTGGCCGCGCCGACGGTATCGGGCGGCACCGTCTCGGAGAGTCGCGCCGCCAGGGCGTCGGCCAGCATTCGGGCCGCCCGTCGGGTGATCCACCAGCCCCGGGACTCGGCTTTTTCCGAGACGATGAGCTTCAGGCGGTCTTCAGGGGCGTCGTAGAAGAGCTGGACTTGCATCATACCACCGGACGCGGCTGTTGCCTGGGCCGAACGGGCCCGTATGTTTTCTGCATCGCGGATTTTCGGAGCGCAAAACGGACTTCGGGACGTGCGTCACGACGGGAAGGCTGCCCGTCCTGGTCTGCGATGCCGCACTGGACGACCCGTTTTCCCTAGCATGGGCGCCCTGGAGGGTAAAGCCGGCGGCGCAACGCCTGCCCGCTTGAACGGATGCGGCTGTCGGGTCCCGGGCCGTCGAAGGCGTTCGTGACGCCTTTGTGCGATACGCCCCGTGGTGCCGGGCTTCGGGCGGGTTGGCGGAACCCGGAACGGCTCGAAAAAAAAGCCCGGCGTCGGCCGGGCTTTTTTTTCGAGAGGGGGGCGGTCCCTTAGGGGCAGGCTTTTTCCTTGCGGGCGCTTTCCAGCAGTTCGCAATCGCCCAGGTCGCAGGCCTTCTTGTAGTCCTGGCACATGGGACCCGATTGCTTGAGGTGGAGGTAGGTAAACCCGCGGCCCTTATAGTAGTCCGCCTCGTTGGGGCCGAGGGCGATGGCCCGGTTGAAGTCCTCGATGGCCTGGGGATAGTGGCCCGAGCGGGTACGGCTGAGGCCGCGCATGGAGTAGGCCAGGGCGAAGTTGGGATTTTTTTCGAGAGCCCGGGTGTAGTCGTCGATGGCCTTGGCATACTGCTTCATGTAGTAGTTGGCATGGCCGCGGCTGGCGTAATAATCGGCCCGGTTGGGATTGAGCTTGATGGCCTTGTCGAAGTTTTCCACGGCCTTTTGGAATTTGTTCTGCTTGCCGAACTCGATGCCCTTTTCGAAATAGCGTTCCGCTTCGGCGGACTCCTTGGTGTCGGGCAGGGTCGGTGCGGCGGTCTCGGCCGCTTTGGGGGGCTGCACCGCCGCCACGGCGGGACCGGCGGGCGGGACCGGCGGGGGCGTCTGGGCCGTCGGCGCGGTCGGCGCGGCCTGGATCGGGGCCGTCTGGACGGGGGCCGCTTCCGGTTCGGCTTCCGGGCTGGGCAGTTCCTCGGCGGTCCTTCGGGAAGAACTCGGGCCGGCCGGGACGGTCAGCTTCTGGCCGGAGTGGAGCTTCTTGCCCATGTCGGGGTTGAGCCGGGCCAGTTCCGTGACGCTGATATGGAACTTGCGGGCCACGGAATGCGGCGTGTCGCGGTGGCGGGCCCGATAGGTGGTGGTGGGTTCCTGGGGCGCGCTCGCCTTGGCCGTCTTGCGCGAGGGCTTCTCGGCCGGCTCGCTGACCTTCTCGGCCGCGGCCGCGCCGGGCGCGGTCAATTTCTGACCGACCTTGAGCTTTCTGGGATCAAGCCCCTTGTTGGCCTTGACGAGGTCGTCCACGCTCACGCCGAGCTTGGAGGCGATTGCGCCCAGCGTTTCGCCCTTTTTCACCACATGGCTGGCTTCCTTGGCGGCCGAGGTCTTGTGGTCCTTGCTTTTGGCGGTGGCTTGCTCCCGGGCCTCCGACGACGACGCCTTTTTGCTGCTGCCCTTCTCCGGGCGCGCTTCCTTCTCCGGATGCTTTTTTTCGTCCTTGGTCCCGGCGCTGCCCGGGATGGAGAGCGTCTCGCCCACCTGCATTTTGTTCGGATTGAGGGACTTGTTGGCTTTGAGCAAATCCTTGACGCTGATGCCGTGCTTCTTGGCGATGCTGGACGGGGTATCCCCGGTTTGAACAGTATAGGCACCAGCGACAGAGGGCAGGGTGGAGACGAGGAGGGTCAGGCAGAAAAGCGCGACAACGAAGCGAAACATTCGAGGCATATCACCACCTTGCATTGTCGGGTTAGTGTCATGAAACGGTTTTGGAACATCGATACGGAGCCCTACCTTTAGACCACCTCGGCCCGGGGGGCAATGCTTTTCCAAATTCATAAGATTACAGAACCATGAAATATTTGTTCATGTTGGCTCGTCTCGCCCGGGCAAAACCGGATTTCGCCTGGCTCAGGCCGCTATCGGGCGAGGCGTGAAAAACCGCAGGCGCAGGGCGTTCGTGACCACGGTAAACGAGCTTAAGGCCATGGCCGTGCCGGCGATCATGGGGTTGAGGGTCGGACCGCCAAAAATGTGGAGCAGGCCGGCCGCCACCGGGATGCCGATGGTGTTGAAGGCGAAGGCCCAGAACAGATTCTGCTTGATGTTGCGCATGACGGCCCGGGAAAGTTCCAGGGCCGCCGGCACACCGGCCAGGTCGTCGCGCATGAGCACCACGTCGCAGGATTCCACGGCCACGTCGATGCCGGAGCCCATGGCCACGCCGAGATCGGCCGCGGCCAGGGCCGGGGCGTCGTTGATGCCGTCGCCCACCATGGCCACCTTGGCGCCGTCGGCCATCAGCCGCCGGACCTCCTCGGCCTTGCGTTCGGGCAGCACCCGGGCGATCACTTCGCCTATGCCGAGGCTTTTGGCCACGGCTTGGGCCGTGGCGGCGGCATCGCCGGTCAGCATCACCACCCGGATGCCGGCGGCCGTGAGCGCCGCCACCACGGCGGCGGCTTCGGGCCGGGGCGTGTCGGCCACGGCCAGGACGCCGGCGGAGCGGCCGTCCACGGCCACGCGTACGGCCGTCTTGCCGGCGGCGGCCAGGGCGGCTTCGGCCATGGCCGCCGGCCCATCCGCAGGTACCCCGGTCTCGGCCAGAAAGGCTGCCGTGCCGACCAGCACGTCGTGGCCGCCGATCCGGGCGGTGACGCCCCGGCCGGGCACGGCCTCGAAATGCTCGGGCGCGGGGAGCGGTGCCCCCTTTTCGGCGGCGGCCGCCGCGATGGCTTTGGCCAGCGGATGTTCCGAGCGGGCCTCGGCCGCGCCGGCCAGGGCGAGCAGGGTGTCCGCATCCGTTCCGGCCGAGGGGACGCTGTCGGTCAACGCCGGCTTGCCGTGGGTGAGGGTGCCGGTCTTGTCGCAGACCACCACCCGGACGTCGCCGGCGGTCTGGAGGGCGGCTCCGGATTTGACCAGGATGCCGAGACGCGCCCCCCGGCCGGTGCCGACCATGATGGAGGTGGGCACGGCCAGGCCCATGGCGCAGGGGCAGGCGATGACCATGACGGCCACGAAGATGCGCAGCGAAAAGGAAAATCCGGCCCCGCCCAGGAAAAACCAGCCGAGCCCGGCCGCCACGGCCACGGCCATGACCGTGGGCACGAAATAGAAGCTCACGGTGTCGGCCAGGTTGGCGATGGGCGCCTTGGAGCCTTGCGCCTGACGCACGAGCCCGACGATGCGGGCGAGCGTCGTGTCCGCGCCCACCCGGGTGGCCCGCATGACCAGGGCGCCGGTGGCGTTCTGGGTGCCGCCGGTGACGGCGTCGCCCGGCCGTTTGGTTACGGGCATGGGTTCGCCGGTCAGCATGGATTCGTCCACCTTGGACGTGCCTTCCGTCACCTCTCCGTCCACGGGCAGGCGTTCGCCCGGCCGAACGAGCAGGGTGTCGCCGGGCTCCACCTCGGCGGCGGGGATGGTCTTTTCCTTGCCGTCGCGCACGAGCGTGGCCGTGTCCGGGGCCAGCCGCATGAGCGCGGCGATGGCGTCGGACGTCTTGAACTTGGCCGAGGCCTCCAGGTACTTGCCGAGGCTGATCATGGCCAAAAGCACGCCGGCCGACTCGAAATAGAGGTCCATGGCCCGCCCGACCGGATCGGAACCGAGCAGGAGCAGGACGAGGTTGCCCAGGCTGTAGGCCAGGGCCGCGCCGGTGCCCACGGCCACCAGGCTGTCCATGTTGGGGCCGCCGCGCACGAGGGCCGGGATGCCGTCGATGTAAAAGCGCCGGCCCAGCCAGACGATGGGCAGGGTCAGGGCCAGCTGGATCAGGGCATAGGTGGCCGGAGCGGTGTCGGGATGGAGGAAGCGGGGCAGGGGCAGGCCCAACATGTGGCCCATGGACAGGAGGAGCAACAGCGCGCCGAGGCCCATGGCCGGAAAAAGTTCGCGGCGCTTGCGGGCCAGTTCTTCCCTGGCCTGGCGCTGGCGGACGGCGAAGCGGTCGCCCTGATCGCTTTGGACTTCGGTGGTGAAGCCGAGGTCCGCGATGACGTCCCGGAGCCGGCGCCGGGAGAGCACGTTCGCATCGAAGGTAAAGGTGCCGGTTTCCCCGGCCAGATTGACTGCGGCGGAGGTCAGGCCCGGGAGCCGGCGGGTCACGCGTTCGATCCGGGAGGAGCAGGCGGCGCAGTGCATGCCGCCGATGGCCAGATGGAGCGTTGTCTGGGTCGGGGCCGGCTGCCCCAGGGTGAATCCCAGCGCGGCCACCCGGGCGGCAATGGCGTCCAGGGAGAGCCGGGCCTGATCGAAGGTGAGCCGGGCGCTTTCGTCGGCCAGATTGACGGCGATGGAGGATACCCCCGGCATGGCTCCGACCACCCGCTCGATGCGGGAGGAGCAGGCGGCACAGTGCATGCCGGCCACCGGAACCTGGACAGTGACGGAAGAAGACGCTGGTTTATCCATAGCGGAACTGTTAAGGAATATTTGGGAAAGCGCAACCCCTGGCTCGGACCCGGCGGTTCGGCGCGCCGAGGGCCGGTCGATACTGGCAATCCGGGGCCGGGAGGGATATGCAAACGGCAGACATACGGCAAAGGAGCCCGGACCATGCAAGGCGATCCCCTGGCGTCCTTTTGGGACGCGCAAAATCGAGAACCCAACCGCTGGGAACGACTCCGAGAAATCTTCGAGAAGCTGCGGCTGGTCCTCGACAAGCCGGCACTCAGGCCCCGGGGGGTGGACGACCTTCTGGAGCAGGTGGAACAGCGCCTGGACGAGGCGGCCCGGCTTTTTCCGCAGCCCGACTGGCTGGCCGTGGACCAGGAGCGCCCGGAAGGCATCGAATGCTACTGCGGCAACTATCTGGGCGGCGTGCTGGAGGTTTTGGCCCAGGCTCTGGAAACGCTGGCCGAGGAGCGCGCCGTTGAACTCGAAGCTGCGACCCCTGAAACGGATTTTCCCCGGGACTAGGCCGCTTCCGGCCCGTTCGGGCCGTCGGCGTCGTCGTCTGCTCCCAAACGAAAAAGGGGTTACGGTAGCATACCGTAACCCCTTGAAAAATATGGTCGGGATGAGAGGATTCGAACCTCCGACTTCTGCGTCCCGAACGCAGCGCTCTAGCCAGACTGAGCCACATCCCGACGTGGAAGCAAGGTCTTTATGGTATCTGGCAAGCTTTGGCAAGCAGGAATGTTGGTTGTCAGAAGGGCCGGACTCATCTAATCATGGCTGACGCGAGGGGACGCCCGCGCCAGGTGTACGGATCATGGTGTCCGGCCTGCCCTCGGGACGGTGCAATCAGGAGATATTCGTGATCAAGGTAGTGGTGGTCGACGACTCGGCATTCATGCGCAAGGCCTTAAGCACCATGCTGGCCAAGGATCCCGAGATCGAAGTGGTGGCCACGGCCCGGGACGGCGAGGAAGGCCTGGAAATGATCCGTCGGCATCAGCCCGATGTGGTCACTATGGATATCGAGATGCCGCGCATGGACGGCCTGACCGCCTTGCGCCACGTCATGATGGAAATGCCCCGTCCGGTGCTCATGGTGAGTTCCTTAACCACCGAAGGGGCCGAGGCCACGCTGAAGGCCATGGATCTCGGGGCCGTGGATTTCATTCCCAAGCAGCTTTCCAAGGTGTCGCTGGATATCGTCAAAATCGAAGAAGACTTGCGGGCCAAGGTCAAGCTCATCGCCCGGCGGCGCATGGGCCATCTGACCCGTTCGATGCCGGCCGCCAGAGGGCGCGGCGTTGCCGCCGCGCCCTCTGGCGGGGAACGCCAGGCCAGGCCGGCGGTCCGGCCGTCGGGGGCGCCGATCCGCGACTTGGTGGCCATCGGTGTCTCCACGGGCGGGCCGCCGGCCGTGCAAAAGGTCCTGTCCGTGCTGCCCCAGGATTTCCCCGCCGGCATCCTCATCGCGCAGCACATGCCGGCCGCTTTTACCGGACCTTTTGCCAAGCGCCTGGACGGGGTGTGCCAGATCACGGTCAAGGAGGCCGAGGACGGGGAACGGCTCCAGACCGGGGTGGCCTATGTGGCTCCTGGTGGCAAGCACCTGCGCATCGACCAGAAAATCAGCCGCATCGACGTGCGGGTGGTGGAGGAACCACGGGAGGCGCTGTACAAACCATCGGCTTCTGTGCTTTTTGATGCTGTGGCCTTGGGCGTCGGCCGCCGGGCCCTTGGTGTGGTGCTGACGGGCATGGGCAGTGACGGTTTGGAGGGTATGCGCGTGCTCAAGGCCAAGGGAGGACGCGCCCTGGCCCAGTCCGACTCCACCTGTGTGGTCTATGGCATGCCCAAGGCCATCGTGGATGCCGGTCTGGCCGATGAAATCGTGGACATCGACGACATGGGCGAGGCCATCCTCCACAACCTTTACAAATGACCGGCCCTGCGGGGACGGGCAAGGACGCGGCGATGGTGGACTGCAAGGACCTTTGCCAGAGGCTCGGCGGCAACGATACGGACGTGCTCCGGGACGCCGCCTATGAAGCCGGGGAAGCCGGCTGTCTGGAGGCCGTGCCGTATCTGGCCAGATTGCTGTGTTCCCAGAATCTCGGCGTGCAGGAAGCGGCCGATACGGCCCTGCGCAAGATCGGCGGCAAGGAGGTGGTGGCGGCGGTCAAGCCGTTGCTGCGTTCCGACGAGGCCCCCACACGCAATGCCTCCATGGACATCCTGCGGGCCGTCGGTTCCCAGGATTTTCCCACCTTGCTGGACCTGTTGCACGACGCCGATCCCGACATCCGCATTTTCGCCTCGGACATCCTGGGCTCCACGGACAGCCGTCAGGCGGTGGCCCCGCTGTGCGAGGCCCTGCTCAAGGATCCCGAAGTCAACGTCCGCTACCAGGCGGCGGTGAGCCTGGGCGAGCTGGCCTTCCCCGAGGCGGCCCGGTGCCTGGGCAAGGCCCTGGGTGACGAGGAATGGGTCCAGTTCGCGGTCATCGAGGCCCTGGCCAAGATCCGGGACGCCTCCTCGGTGGGGGCCCTGGTTGCCGCCCTGGACAAGAGTTCCGATCTGGTGGCCTCCATGATCGTGGACGCTCTGGGCGAGATCGGCAACATCAAGGCCGTGGCCATGCTCTTAAAACGCATGGACACCGCGCCCGAGGTCTTGCGCAACAAGATCGTCAAGGCCGTGGTCCGCATCCTGGGCGGCCGGGCCCTGGCGCTTTTGAGCCCGGCCGAGCGGGAACGATTTTTGGGCTACCTGCTGGCCGCCCTGGCCGATGACGAGGAGAATATCCAGGATGCCGCCGTGTCGGGCCTGGGCTCCGTGGGCGGGGAGGACGCCGCCCGGGCCTTGCTGGCCCACGCCGCCCGCCTGGACCGGGATACCCACCCCGAACGCTATGAGCACGTCGTGGCGGCGTTGCGGGAAACCGGGCTGACCGAAGCCCTGGCCCTGGCCTTGCGGGAGGGGAACGCCCCCGTCTGCGCGGTGGCCTTGGACGTGGTGGCCACCCTGCCCGGTCCCGAAAGCGCCCGGCTGGTCATGGACGCCTTCGAGGGCCTGCCCCGGGAACGCCAGCCCATGGCGGCCAGGGCCCTGACCGCCATCGCCGGAGCCGAGGCGGTGGATTTTTTCCTGGCCTTGCTTGCCTGCGACGACGAGGCGTTGCTCCTTGAGGCCGTGGGCTTTTTGGGCGGCAAGATGCGGCTGGCCGCGGCCGGAGCCCGTCTTTTCGAACTGCTCGACCATCCTTCGGATGCCGTGAAGGAGGCCGCCCTGGACGCCTGCGTGGCCATCGGCGGCACCGCCCTCGACGCCCGGTTCCGGGAACTTTTCGGCAGCGACGACCCCATGGATCGTCTGATGGCCGTGTATGCCCTGGGCAAGATGGGCGTCCGCGACCACATGGACATCATCCGCGCGGCCTTGACGGACGATGTGCCGGATATCCGCAAGATCGCCCTGGAAACGCTGTCCGGAACCTGCGGTCAGGAGGGCATCCTGCCGCTGATCGTCAGCCGCCTGGAGGACGAGAACCGGGACGTGCGGCTCGTGGTGGTGGAACTTTTGGGCGACTGCGCGAGCGACAAGGCCTATCCGTATCTGGAGCGCGCCCTGGCCGATCCGGACGACTGGGTGCGCATCCGGGCCATGGAAGCCCTGGCCATGCGCGGCGAGTCGCAGGCCGTACCCAGGCTGCAGGAGCTGACCGGGGACCAAAGCAAACTGGTGTCGCTCAAAGCCGTGGAGACATTGGGTCAGCTCGGCGGGCCGGAGGCCTCCCAGGCGCTGTTGGGGCTTTCTTCCAGCGACGACCCCGAACTGGCCGAGGCTGCGGAGACGGCCATCGCCAGACTGCAGGACGAGCAAGGGGAGCGCTAGCCCATGACTTCGCTTTTTTCCAAGACGATTTCCCTGCGCAAGGAACTCAAGATTTCCGACGCGGAGTTCGCTCAGCTGCGGGACTTCATTTATGCCCAGTCCGGCATCTATGTGGCCGACAACCGCAAGTACCTGGTGGAAAATCGTCTGGCTGTCCGGCTTAAGGAACTCAATCTCAAAAGTTTTGCCGAATACCATGCCTTCCTGCAATATGACGCCAGCCGTCGTCAGGAATTAAACAGGCTCTTCGAGGTCATCACCACCAACGAGACCAGCTTTTACCGCAATCCGCCCCAGCTCAAGGTCTTTCAGGACATGGTCCTGAAGGACGCCCTGGACAGCCTCAAGGCCCTCAAGCAGCGCCGGCTCCGCATCTGGTCCGCCGGCTGCTCCACCGGCGAGGAGCCGTACACCATTGCCATCATTCTCCACGAGGTGCTGCGCTCGGAAATCGGCGCCTGGGATATCCGCATCACGGCCAACGATTTGTCCGAGGCCGTCCTGGCCCAGGCCCGGGAGGGGATCTACAGCGAATACGCCCTGCGCACCACGCCGAAGGAAATCGTTGCCCGCTATTTCACGCCGGACGGGGGCAGTTTCAAGCTCAAACCCGAGGTCAAGCGGTTGGTGTCGTTTGGCCAGATCAACCTGTCGGACCGGATGCAGCTCAAGCGTGTGGAGCGGTCGCATATTGTTTTTTGCCGCAACGTCATCATTTATTTCGATGACGAGATGAAGAAAAACGTCATCAACGCCTTTTATGACAACCTGCTTCCCGGCGGTTATCTGTTGATCGGCCATTCCGAATCGCTGCACAATATCTCCCGGGCCTTCCGTCCCAAGCATTATCCCGGGGCTATCATTTACAGCAAGGAGGAGTAGGCCGGGTATGACAGACATTCGGGCAGGAGGGGGGCGCGGGGAAGGGCTTTCGCGGCCCGACGGTCGGCCGTGAGACGCCGGGAGCGGACATGACTCGCGTTCTGGCCATAGCCAACCAGAAGGGCGGCGTCGGCAAGACCACGACGGCCCTGACCCTGGGAGCGGCCCTGGCCAACAGGGGACGGCGGGTTCTGGTGATGGATCTCGATCCCCACGGTTGCGCCTCGGCCCATATGGGTATTTTCGAGGGGACCCCGGCGGGATCGGCGGCGGATGTTTTTCGGGCAACCAGCCCGGAGACGGTGCCGTGGGACGGGATGATCCTCCGGGCCGGGCCGGCCGCCTTTGATCTGGTCCCGAGCCATATCCGGCTGTCGGACCTGGATATTGACCTCAAGGATCGCAGGGGGAAGGGAGTGCTGCTCAAAACCGCCTTGGAGCACGGGCCGTCATACGACCACGTCATTCTGGACTGCCCGCCCCAGACCGGGGTGGTGCTGGTCAATGCGCTGGTGGCGGCGGATTTGTGCATCATCCCCATCCAGACGGATTTTCTGGCCCTGCACGGCGTGCATCTCCTGTTCGACACCATGCGCGCCTTAAATCGCGTGTTGCCGCGCCCCATTCCCTACCGCGGCCTGGCCACCATGTTCGACCGCCGGGCCAGGGCCTGCGCCCGGGTGCTGGCCCTGTTGCGCGAAAAGTTCGGTTCGCGCCTTTTTGCCACCGTCATCGGCCTCGACACCAAATTTCGCGAGGCCAGCGCCAACGGCCAGGTCATTTCGGATATGGCCCCCGACAGCCGGGGCGCCCGGGAATACGCCCAACTGGCCGAGGAGGTGCTCGCCCTGTGACCACCGCCCTGGAACACTATTTCGAAGAGCGGGTGACCCTGCCCGATGCCGGCTCGCCGGGCGAGTTCACGCCGACGGAACGGGCCTTCCTGGAACGCTACATGGGGACGGATTTCGAGACCGCCCTGGCCCGGGAGGGGCTTGCCCGACCGGCCGCCGTCTCATCCGTGGCCGCGCCGCTCCGGGAGACGCCGCCGGCCGTGGCCGCTTCGGCGGCGTCGGCCGCCCGACCGGCCGCAGCCGCCGACGAGGGCATCGAGGCCGGCTTGCGGCAGGCCAAGGAACTTAAGCTGGTGGGGTTCCGGGTGGGCGGCCAGGACCTGGCCGTGCCCATCGCCCAGGTCCAGGAAGTGATCCGGGCCGTGCCCGCCACCAAGCTCCCCACCGCCCCGGCGCATATCCTGGGCATCATGAATCTGCGCGGCCGGGTGGTCCCGTTGCTGGACATGGACACTCTGCTGGACCTGGCCGACCGGGAAGGCGAGGGCCGCTTCATTATTGTGTGTCGGCGCCACGACATGCTGCTGGGACTTATGGTCAATACCATAACGACCATGCATCAGGCGCAGGGCGATGCCGTCGAATGGGGCGTGGAGGCCCGGGTGGGTGTGGCCTCCGGGCTGATCGCCGGCTTGCTCAAGGTGCGCGATTCCCTGGTCAAAATCCTCTCCGTTGACAGTCTTTTCCAAAAGGTTTTGAAGAGTTGAGGAGGACGATAAATGCCCAAGCATATCCTCATCGTGGATGATTCCAAGACCGTGCGCAATCTTGTGGCGTTTATCATGCGCAAGGAAGGCTTCAAGGTGACTGCCGCCGAGGACGGTCTGGACGGTCTGGAAAAGTTATACACCGATCCCCTGGTGGATCTCATCATTACCGACATCAACATGCCGCGTATGGACGGTATCACCTTCATCAAAACGGTGCGCGAGCAGGACAGCTACCGGGATATTCCCATCGTCGTGCTGTCCACCGAGGGCGAGGAGCGCGACATTCACGCGGGACTTTCCATCGGGGCCAACCTGTACATGGTCAAGCCTGCCCAGCCCGAAGTCATGGTGCGCAATGTCAAGATGCTGCTGGGCTAGGGTGCCCCTTTCCACCGGCAGCCGCGAGGTTTCTCGATGAGCCAGGATTTCTTGGATCCGGAACTGTTCGCCGATTTCATTGTGGAGGCGCGAGAGCATCTCGAAACCATCGAGCCCAATCTTCTCGAACTGGAGCGGAACCCGGGCAACCTCAGCCTCCTGAACGACATTTTCCGGCCCATGCATTCCCTGAAGGGGGCGTCGGGATTCTTGGGCCTAAACGCCATCAACGGCCTGGCCCACAAGGCCGAGAACATCCTGGACGAATTGCGCAAGGGCAATCTGGCCGTCAATCCCGAGATCATGGACGTGATCCTGGCCGCCACGGATCTTTTGCGGACCATGATCGAGAATCTGGAGCAGACCGGGGCCGAGGGCAACGTGGATACCTCCGCGGTCATTGCCCGCATCGCCGCCCAGTTGGCGGGCGGCCAACCGCCCGCGCCTCCGGTGCCCCCCACGCCGCCTGAGGCCGATTTTCCGGCCGAGGACGCCGCGCCGCCCGTCGCTGCGGCGGCTCCGGGAGCGCCGGGAAAACCCGCCGAAGAGCTTCCCCCCTTCGTGGCCGAGCCCTACCACCTCACCTCCATCGGCGAAGGGCATATGGCCGACTTCCTGGAGGAGGCCCGGGAGATCGTCGAGCGCTTAAACGCCGCCCTGTTGGAGCTGGAGTCCTCCGACCAGGACCATTCCGATACGATAAACGACGTTTTCCGCTATTTCCACAACCTGAAGGGCAATAGTGGCATCATCGGGCACAAGGAGTTAAACGGCCTGACCCATGAGGCCGAGACCCTGCTCAACCGGGCCCGCAAGGGGGAGATCCCGATCACCCCGGGCATGGTGGATCTGCTGCTGGCGGTGGTGGACCAGGTGGAGGCCCTGATCAGCAATATCAACCAGACCACCAGCGTGGCCACGCCGCTCGACATCCGGCCCCTGGTGGCCCGGCTCAAGCAGGCCACCGAGGAGGGCGGCGTGCCGGAGCCGGCCCAGGCCGCACCGGCGGCTGCCCCTGAGCCTGCCCCGGAACCTGCCCCGACGCCCGCGGCCAACGCCGCAGAAAACGCTGCGGCCGAGCCGGCAGCCTCGGGCTACGATCCCGAGGACGTGAAGATTTTCGAGTCCACCATCGGGCAGCAGATCGAGCACATGCAGCTCGCCCTGACCGGCCTCGCCACCGATCCCAACTCCAAGGACATGATCGACGGCCTCTACCGGGCCCTGGTCACCATCCAGAATTCCTCGGGCTACATGGGCCTGGACGATCTCAAGACCCAGGCCGAGCGCACGGCCGGGCTGGTGGATCAGGCCCGCAAATCCGGTATATCCTTCGATGCCATGCTCGACATCCTGCACCAGGAATGCTCCATCCTGGTGGATATGATCAAGGCGGCCCTGGATACGTTGCGTTCGGGGGAAGCCGCCCCCGCCGCCCCGTCCGCCGCCCTGCCCACGGAAGCGGCGCCCGCGGTCGCCGCCGCCGCTCCGGCGCCCGAACCTCAACCGGCGCCGCCGTCCGCCCCGGCGCCCGAACCGGAGCCCGCCCCGGCGCCGACCCCCGAACCGAAGCCTGCACCCCAACCGGTGCCGACGCCCGAACCGAAACCCGCGCCCAAACCGGCCCCGGCGGCCAAGCCGGCCACCGCGGCCACGGCTCCCGAACACGCCGGTTCGCCGGTCGCGACCGACGCGGGCAAGCCCAAGGTTTCAGCCACCATCCGGGTCGATCATGAGAAGCTCGACCACCTGATGAACCTGATCGGCGAGCTCATCATCAACCGGAACCGTTTCGCCATGCTGGCCCGCTCCCTGGAAGAGGGCAAGAACGACGTGACCCACATCGGCCAGCAGCTCACCGAAACCACCTATGCCATGGCGCGCATTTCCGACGATCTGCAGGACACCATCATGAAGGTGCGCATGGTGCCGGTGTCCACGGTCTTTTCCCGGTTCCCGCGCCTGGTGCGCGACCTGTCGCGCAAGTCCGGCAAGGAGGTCACCCTCATCACCGAAGGCGAGGAAACGGAACTCGACAAGTCGGTGGTGGAGGTGATCGGCGATCCGCTGGTGCATCTTATCCGTAATTCCGTGGACCACGGCATCGAAACCGAGGCCGTGCGGGTGGCCGCCGGCAAGCCGGCGGTGGGCCGGGTGTGGTTGCGGGCCTACCATCGGGGCAATTCCGTGGCCATCGAGATCGAGGACGACGGGGCGGGCATCGATCCGGCCAAGATGCGCGAAGTGGCCGTGAAAAAGGGCATGATGACCCAGGATGAGGCCAAGGCCATGGACGACCGCGATGCCATCGACATCATCTTCCTGCCGGGCTTTTCCTCGGCCGAGAAGATCACCGACATCTCCGGCCGCGGCGTGGGCATGGACGTGGTGCGCACCAACATCAAGAACCTGAAGGGCACGGTCAACGTGGCCAGCGAGGTGGGCAAGGGCACCAAGTTCACCCTGTCGTTGCCGCTGACCCTGGCCATCATCGATGCGCTGATGGTGGTGGTGGCCGGCCAGACGTATGCCTTGCCGCTCGATTCCGTGTCCGAGACCACCAAGATCGAAGTGAGCCGCATGACCGAGGTCAACAAGCGCAAGGTCGTCACCTTGCGCGGCGAGGTCCTCGGCATCGTGGAACTCTGCGAAACGCTTGGTTTCCCCAAAAACGACACCGGTGAGGCGATCGTGCCCGTGGTCATCCTCCAGGACAACGATCGCCGGCTGGGCCTGATCGTCGATCGGCTTCTCGAACGCCAGGAAATCGTCATCAAGCCCCTGGGGACGTATCTTTCGGAATTCGACATGCGGGGCATCTCCGGCGCCACCATCATGGGCGACGGCTCGGTGGTGCTCATTCTCGATCCCCACGAAGTGTATCTCATGTCCACGCCTGGCGGCCGCGCCAAGTAGCGGGCGGGCTTTTTCGAAAGGATGAGGCCGGGGAGGGGGCTCTTTTTTCCCAAAGGGGTTTCCTCCGCCGCGACTTCACCGTATTCCCCTCGACGTATGACGAACCTGATCGACCTGACGTTCCACGAGCTCGAAACCCTGATCGTGTCGCTTGGCGAACCGCCGTACCGGGCGCGCCAGATATGGCAATGGCTGTGGCAGAAGGGCTGCCGCGATTTTGCCGCCATGTCCGACGTTTCCAAGGCCTTGCGCGAGCGTCTGGCCGCGGTGGCGGTCATCGTCTGGCCCGAGGTGGTCCGGGTGCAGGAAAGCGCCGACGGCACGGTGAAGTTTCTGCTCGGGCTCGGCGACGGGGAGACGGTCGAATGCGTGCTCATCCCGGAAAAGGATCATTACACGGCTTGTCTCTCGACCCAGGTCGGCTGCGCCATGGGCTGCGTCTTTTGCTCCACGGGCCAGATGGGCTTTCACCGCGACATGACCGCCGGCGAGATGCTGGGCCAGGTGCTGGTGGCCCGGCAGTATCTGCTCGACCGGGGGGTAACGCTTTTGCTGCGCAATTTGGTTTTTATGGGCATGGGCGAGCCGCTGCTCAATTACGCCAACCTGCTGGCGACCCTGGAGGCCCTGCACCATCCCCAGGGGCTGGATTTTTCCGGCCGGCGTATCACCGTGTCCACGGCCGGGGTGGCCCGCCATCTGCTCGACCTGGGCAGGACGGGCCTGTGCTCGCTGGCCGTATCCCTGCACGCCCCGACCCAAGAGTTGCGGGAGCGGCTCATGCCCGGGGCGGCCCGGCTCGCCCTGCCGGACTTGCTGGCCCTGCTCGCCGCGTATCCGCTGAAGCCCCGGGAACGGCTGACCTTCGAATATCTGCTGCTCGGCGGGGTGAACGATTCCCTGGGCGAGGCCAGGGAACTGGTGCGGCTGCTCGCGCCGCTGAAGGCCAAGGTGAATCTCATCGCCTACAACGCCACGCCCGGGGGGGCCTTTCGGTCGCCCGCCCCGGAGCGGCTGGAGGCCTTCCAGGAGCTGCTCAAGGCCAAGGGCCTGACCACCACGTTGCGCAAGAGCAAGGGGGCGGACATCGCGGCTGCCTGCGGTCAGTTGCGGGCCGAGGCCCGGGAGCCGGGCGGCCGCTGAAATCGGCCCGCGGATTCGCCTCTTGTCACCAGCCTGCCATTTGGGTAAGTTACTTCTCTTTTTCCATGACCGGAAAGCGGCGGTCGGCGCCGTGTCCCGGCCACCAACCGCTCGGGGGAGCGTTATGAAACGACCCGATTTTGCCAAGGGCGGCGGCTTGGTTCCCGCCATCGCCCAAGAGGCGTGTTCCGGCGAGGTGCTCATGCTCGCCTACATGAACGAGGAAGCCTACGACAAGACCCTTGCCACCGGCGAGGTCCATTACTATAGCCGCAGTCGCCAGGAACTCTGGCATAAGGGCGCGACGTCCGGCCATGTGCAGAAGCTCGTCAGCGTGCGTCTCGACTGCGACGCCGACACCGTTTTGGTCCTTGTCGAGCAGATCGGCGGCGCGGCCTGCCACGAGGGCTACAAGTCCTGCTTCTACACTGAGATAACAAGCAGCGGCGAGCGCACCTGCTCGCCCAGGGTTTTTGATCCCAAGGAGGTTTATAAATAAATGGCCGGTGAAAACATCCTCAAGCTCGGCATTCCCAAAGGCTCCCTGCAGGACGCCACCATCGCCCTTTTCGAGAAATCCGGATGGAAGGTCCACATCCATCATCGCAATTATTTTCCGGAGATCAACGACCCGGAACTGACCTGCTCCATGTGCCGCGCCCAGGAAATGTCCCGCTACGTCGAGTCCGGCGTGCTGGACTGCGGCCTGACCGGCAAGGACTGGATTTTAGAGAACGAATCCGACGTGGTGTTCGTGTCCGACCTTGTCTATTCCAAGGTCAGCAACCGGCCGGCCCGCTGGGTGCTGGCCGTGGCCTCGGACGCGCCCTACAAGCGGCCCGAGGATCTGGCCGGGAAAAAGATCGCCACGGAACTCGTCCACTTCACCAAAAAGTACTTCGAATCCGCCGGAGTGCCCGTGGAAGTGGAATTCTCCTGGGGAGCCACCGAAGCCAAGGTGGTCGAGGGACTGGCCGACGCCATCGTCGAGGTGACCGAGACCGGCACCACGATCAAGGCCCATGGCCTCCGCATCATCTCCGAGCTGCTCCTGACCAACACCCAGCTCATCGCCAACAAGAAGGCCTGGGAAGATCCGTTCAAGCGCCGCAAGATCCAGGTGCTCGACATGCTGCTGCAGGGGGCGCTTCGGGCCGAGGGGCTGGTCGGCCTCAAGATGAACGTGCCCGAGGAGCGGATGCCCGCCATCATGGACCTGCTGCCGAGCCTGACGTCCCCGACCATCGCCAACCTCTACAATAAGGACTGGCTGTCCGTGGAAATCGTGGTGGCGGCCGACACGGTGCGCGACCTCATCCCCAAGCTCCACGATCTCGGGGCCGAGGGCATCATCGAGTACGCCCTCAACAAGGTCATTTAACACCGCATCTTCCTTCGCGCAGTGACGGCCGGAGGCGTCTGCCTCCGGCCGTTTTTTCATGCCGTGAGATCGTTGCGCCATCGCTCAGGAGAGGATGCCTCCGGCGGCCAAAGGGTGCGCCCTTTGGAATCCCGTCATGCGCTATGCCCCCGTTGCAAGGGAACGGGAGCGCATTGACCGGCTGTCAGGCAATTGTGCAGCAGTCTCACCTTGGAAACCCGCTATCACGGTGGCTAGACGGAAATGCGGCGCACGGTCCAGGCGTCCGGTCCCGTTTCGACCAGGGCCAGGGAACCGCCGGGACGCAGGCTGCCGGGATTGATCAGCCGCGTCTTGCCGCTGGTGGTGTCCTCGAAGGCGTGGGAGTGGCCGAAAAAAATGATGTCGGCGCGGTCGCCCAGGGCCTCGGCTATGCGGCCGGACAGGCCGGGGCGCGGCCCCCAGCCGTGTACCACGGCCAGGCGCCGGCCGGCGATGGAGCGTTCGAGGATGGTGGGCAGGCTCGCGGCCAGAGCATAGGCGTCGCTGTTGCCGGCCACGGCCTCGAAGCGCGGGTGTTGGAGCAGAAAGGACCACAGGGCCAGGCCCGTGCTGTCGCCGCAGTGGAAAAGCAGGTCGGCCGGGGCCAGATATTTGGCGTAGACGGCCTCGAACCAGGGATTCGGGGCTGGCAGGTGGGTGTCGGAGATAACGGCCAGGCGCACGGCTATTCCTCGGGGGCACACCCGTGCTTGCGGCTCCACCAGTGCCGGTCGGGACCTAAAAACCACCAGGCGGCGTGGTCGGTGGTGGTGATGGCGCCGGCCAGGCGTCGGCCGGTCGCGGTGCGCAGCCGGGAGACGGCCGCCTCGATCCAGGCTCCGGCATAGCGGTTGCCGAGATCGAGTTCCTCCTTGAGGTTGGCGATGAGGTCGAGCTGATCCGCGTCGTGGGCCAGGGCCGCTTCCTGGGTCCGCCTGGCTTCGAGTTCGTCATGCAGCGGCAGGACCGCTTCTTCGAGGCCGGTGCCGGCCAGGGCGTCGGTCAGGGCGCGACGGGCGTCGGCGGTGTTGTAGAGCTTGTTGACGTAGTTCTGGTCGCCGGTTCTGGCCTCGGGCAGGTCGTGGAAGAGGCACAGGGCCATGGTCCGATAGGGATCGGCCCCGGCCTCCACGGCCAGCATGAAGCCGAGCATCGCCGTGCGAAAACTGTGCTCGGCCACGTTCTCCGCGCCGCTGCCCAAAAACTGGTAGCCGGTGCGCGGGGTTTTGCGCAACATGCCGGCCTCGAAGCACAAGTCCGCCAGCCGGGTCCAGCGGTCCCGCTCGCCCATGTCCACCTTTCGCACTGCGTCGTCTGCCATAGCGCCTACGGTGCCTCCGGCGGCCAGGGGCGCTGCCCCTGGACCCTGCTGGGGGGAATCATTCCCCCCAAAGCCCCCCGTCTGGGGGTATCTTCCATACGCCTGCCCCCGGCTTCTGGCGCGGGGACAATTCTATACCCCTTCGGTGCAGGGGTCCGGGGGCATGATGCCCCCGGCCGCCGGAGGCATCTTTTTCTTCCTACGTTCGGTAGTCCGCGTTGATCTTGATGTAATCGTAGGTCAGGTCCGAGGCGAGGAGCAGGTAGCGGCCGGGGCCGTCGCCCAGCTCGATATCCACGGCGATTTCGCTCCGGCGCATGTGCGGAGCCAAAAGCGCGTCCAGGTCCTCGGGCACGGGCGCACCCTTGGAGAAGACCGGCACGCCGCCGATGCGGACCGACACGTCGTTGGGGTCGAAGGTGGCGCCGCTGCGGCCCAGGGCGGCCACGATACGGCCCCAGTTGGCGTCGTGGCCGAAAAAGGCCGTCTTGACCAGCGGCGAGTTGCCGACCGCCCGGGCGGCCAGCTCGGCTTCGGCGTGGGAGGCCGCGCCCTGGACCTTGATGCGCAGGACCTTGGTGCCGCCTTCGGCGTCCTGGACCAGCATGGCGGCCAAGGTCTGGCAGACTTCGACCATGACGCCGAGCAAACCCTGTCGGCCTTCGGCCGTGTCGATGGCCACGGAGGAGACACCGTTGGCCAGGGCGAGCAGGCAGTCGTTGGTGGAGGTGTCGCCGTCCACGGTGATGCTGTTGAAGCTGCGGTCGGTGGCGGCGGCCACGGCCTCCTGCCACCACAGCGAGCCCACCTTGGCGTCGCACAGCAGCACGGCCAGCATGGTGGCCATGTTGGGGGCGATCATGCCCGCGCCTTTGGCCATGCCGAGCACCCGGACCTCGCCGGCCTCGGTGGAGAGGGTCCGCCAGGCGATTTTCGGAAATTTGTCCGTGGTCGTGATGGCCTTGGCCGCGGCCAGGGGTGAGGTCTTGCCAAGGCTTGCCGCCAGGGACGGCATGGCCTTTTCCCATTTGTCCATCTTGAGGCGCGCGCCGATGACGCCGGTGGAGGCGGGCAGGATTTCCTGGGGAGAAAGCCCGGTGGCCTGGCCCACCATGGCCAGGGTACTCCGGCAGTCGTCGATGCCGGCCTGGCCGGTGCAGGCGTTGGCCTGGCCGGCGTTGATGAGAATGGCCCGGGCGTGGCCGCCGGAGGTGGCGAGCTGTTTTTTCGACACCAGGACCGGCGCGGCCTGGAACAGGTTCTTCGTGAAGACGCCGGCGGCCACGGCCGTCGTCTCGCTGACGCAAAGCGCCAGGTCGTCCCGGCCAGTGTACTTGAAACCGGCGGCGGCCGTGGCGAAGGAAAAACCCTTGGGCAGGGGAATGACGGACGAGCTCATTGTAACTCCTTGGCGCTGGCTGCGACATAGTCCATGCCGGCCGGAGAGACGCAGTGCCTCCGGCCGCCCCGGGTCCTACGGCCGGGGCCCGGCGAGCGGGGAGACATTTTGTATACCAAAGCCGCAAGACAGGCCAGCGCCGGCCTTGACAGCCCGGCCGGCCTTTGCCAAGCCCCAGCCATGCGACGTTTCGTTTGCCTGCTGGCCGTGGCTTTGGTGTGCGCCGGCGTCCGGCCGTCCGGGGCCGTCAGCCTCGATGACCAGGTCTTTTACGCCGTGGAATCCATGGCCCGGGGACGATACGACCAAGCCGCCCAGGCCTTGGCCGATGTCCTGGCCCAGGACCCGGACAACGCCTACGCGGCCACGCGTCTGGGCCTGGCCGATGCCTCTCTCGGCCGGACCGAGGCGGCCAGGGAGGTCCTCGGCAAGGTCCTGGCCGCCAATCCGACCAATCTGTCCGCGCTGTGGATGCTGGGCTGCCTGGACCTGCTGGGCGGCCATCCCGAGCAGGCCGTGGCCCGGTTCACGGCCATGCGCCAGGCCGATCCCGGCAATGCGGAGGGAACCCTCGGCCTGGGTTTGGTCGCGGCCATGGCCGGGAAACCACGGGAAGCCGTGAAATTTTTGGCCGAGGTCCAGGCCGGGGACAGTCGGAATCCGCAGACCCGCTTTTGTACGGGCCTGGCCTATTGGCTCATCGGCGCACCGGTCAACGCCCGCCTGGAGCTGGAGATGGCCTTGGAGCTGGCCCCGCGCTCCGTTGCGACCCTGGACCTGCTCGGTCTGGTCTACCGGGGCCAGGGCAAGGCCGAACTGGCCCAAAGCGCCTGGGAACAGGCCCTGGCCATCAACGCCTCGGACTTCCGGGCCCGGTTCTATCTGTCGCGTCTGGCCCAGGACGAGGGCCTGACCGCTTTGCTCGACGACCGGCGCGACGATGCCCGGCGGGCCTACCAACGGGCCCTGGAATTGGATCATGCCAACGAGGCGGCGGCCAAGGCTTTGGTGGGACTGGATAAATCCTCCCAGAAGCCCGACGGGGGCTCGTGAACCGCCTCCAGGTCGGGCTGTTGACGGCGGGGGGCAATTTCTACAAGGTGAAAAAAAGGTGACAATGCCATCGTTTTTTACCGGAGGTGTTTACGATATGGCCATGCTCCGCCCCATCGTCCTGGCTCTGGCCGTGGCCCTGCCCTGGTTCGTGGGCGCGGCCGCCACGGCCCGCGCCGGTTCCTGCGATATTTGCGATTGCAACGATCATCGGTCCGTCTGCCGCATGCAATGCCAGCAGAGCGCCTCGGAATATTCCGCCCGGCTCTCTTGCGAGACGACGTGCGCCAAGACCTACGCGTCCTGTCTCAATACGGCCTATAAGACCAGTCAGAGTCTGAATCAAGCGGCCCAGCAGGCCAACTCCACAGCCACGACCACGACTGCGACCGGGAGGACCTCCGCCGCCAGCGGTAGCTGATGCGGCGCTCTCGGCGTAGAGGGGATTCCCATGCGTCTGATGTTGCTTGTTTCCCTTTTGGTCTTGTTGCCGGCGTCGGTGGCAAGGCCGCAGGTTTTCGGTCCGAAAAACTATGCCGAATGCATCATGCTCTATGCCAAAAAGGCGCAGTCCCGGGATGCGGCCATGCTCATGCGGCGTGCCTGCAAATGCCGCTACCAGGAGATGGGGAGCCCCGAGTGCGCCCAGTACTCCCAGGCGGCCCTCAACTGCATGGTGGACAACCTGCGGGCGGTGGATGCGGACGAAGCGGCCTGGGGCGTGGAACGGGCCTGCCGCACCAAGCATCCCGTCGGCAAATAAGCCTTCTGTCGGGCGGCGTACCGGCGCGGCCGCTTAGCGTCTGGGCAGGGTGGCCAGGATGTCGTTGGCCGCCTGCATCACGGTTTTGCGCAGCGTCGGATCGTTGTTGAGCACCTCGGCCACCAGGGTGGCGGCCGGTTCGGGGATGCCTTTCACCGCGCAGACCCCGAGTTCGGCGTCCACGGCCCGTCCCTTGGCGATGCGGACGTGCGGCGCCACGTTAAAGCTGACATGAAACGGCTGGCCCTGGGCCAGCAGACGACACCGCACGGTCTGGGGCGGCAGTCGCACCTCGCCGCCGGCCCGCGCCTGGCCCAGGATTTCGGAGCGGCGGTAATGGATGTCGGCGGAGCAGGCCAGGTCGGACAGCATGCCGTAGGAGGCTTTTTCCAGATTGGCGCGCTGGGCCGGGGCCAACCGGAAGCCGGTCTGGCAGGTGACGGTCTCCCGGCGGGAATCGGCAAAGGCCTGGCCGCAGGTGTCGCCTTCGAGGCTGACTTGGGCGGGGGCGGTCCGGGCAAGGCCGAGCAGCAGGATCAGGATGGAGCCGAGGCACAACAATCGAGACATAGGATTCTCCCGGTTCACGCCGCCCGGGGCGACGTTTCCCGCCCCTTACTCCTCGGCCCGGCCAGGCACAAGGTGAGGCGGCTTAGGCCTTGGCGCGGGCCCGCTTGGCCGCTTCCCAGACCAAGGTGCCGACCCGCCGGCCCAGAGCGGCCTGACGGGCGCGCAGGAGCGCCTCGGCTGCCTGGTTGTTGCCCTGGGAGGACAGCAGGGCGGCGGATTCCAGGTCGCGCAGATGCCGGGCGCATTCCGACACCAGGCTGGACAGATCAAGCGTCTCGATTTCCGGGGGCACCCGGACGGAACGCACTTTTTTTGCCATGCCGGCCTCCTCTGTGGACGTTTCGTAATACAGGGGGCCCACATCTTGTCAACGGGGGCCCCGGGCGGCTATCCCCCCTTGAGGGAACGGACAAGCTCGGGTAGCGTCCCGGCCGAACCGTGCTCTGTCCAGGATTCGGACCAAGGGAGGCGGCATGCCACTGACTCGCGGGGATAAACTCATCATCGGAAGCGCCGTGGCGTTGGCCGCAGCCGTCGTGCTGGGGCTGGCGGCGCTCAAAAAACCTTTTTTGTTTTCACACGACGCCGGGCCGCAGCCGGTCGCCATCGAGCCTGCTCCCGCCGCCATGAAACCCGGCCCGCCTCCCTCCGCCCGCCCGGTCACGTCCCCGGTCGAGGAACCGGCCGCGTCGCAAGCGGCGCCGGTGGTCGCTGCGTCGCCGCCGGCCGCCGTTCCGGGGGCGCGGCCCACCGCCGCGCTTCCCGGAGCGACCGCGCCGGCTCCGGCTCTCCCGTCGCCCCCTCCGGCCGCCAAACCCGCCCAGGCCGGCGATGAGACCCTGGACAAGATGTTCGCCGAGATCACCAAGGATGACAAGGCGCCCGGCAAGACGACCGAACCCAAGGCCGCCGGTCCGGACCAGGTCCCGGGGGCGGCGTCCGGTTCGGTGCCGGTGGTCGTGGCCAACGAACCGCAACCGGCCCCGGCTGCGGCGGCCAACGCGGCGACGGGGACCCCGGCCGTCCAGCCCGCGGCCGCCGCCCCCGCCAAAGGCAAGAAAACGGCCGGGGCCAAGCCGACAAAGCCGGCCAAGGGCAAGGCCCGGCCGGTCGCCGCGCCTCCTGCCCAAGCTCCCGCTCCTGCCCAAGCTCCCGCCAAGGCCGAGGCTGCCCCCAAATCCGCGGCGGCTTCGGGAAACGTCATCCGTCTCGTCGCCGAGGAAAAGCCCGGCGAATACGTGCTCGTCGTCCAGACCAACCGGCCGCCGGAACACTTCCAGAAGATGTTCATGGCCGATCCGCCCCGGATGGTGCTGGATCTGGCCGGCGCGTGGACCTATTCCGGCCCCACGACCAAAGCCACCGGCGAGCGCTTTATACGGCAGATCCGGGTGGGGCGGCATGCGGATATGTTCCGGGTCGTTTTGGACATGGGCCCGGAGGCGCTGTCGCAATTGCGCGGGACGCCTACGGTGGAACGGGTGCCCGAAGGCGTGGCCCTGAAGATTCCCAAGTGAGTCTGAGGAGTTCGGGGCGGTAACGTGAAACGGTATCTCCTGCTGGCTTGGCGGGCGGTGAAGTGGCTGGCCGTCGGGTTGTTGTTTTTGGAACTGCTGTCCTTTTGCGTGATAAGCACCAGCAATTGGATTCTTTTTGGCAGCCTGCACGAGGGCCCCAAGGCCGTTTACGACGCCTATTCGCTTTTTCGGATGACCATCGACGTATGGCCCACCTCTTTCGTGGTCAACCATCCCGCACGGAAGGATTTGTTCCGCACCATCTGGTTTTTCGGGGGCTCCACCATGCGGGCCAGCAATGGGCCGATGGAAACGACCATTCCGAGTCTGGTGGCCAAGACGTTGAACGAGGAAAATAAACCCTTTCAGTTCGACTGCATCAATTTCGGCATCAATGCCTTTAATTCCCTGCTTGAAGTGAAGCTTTTGGAAAAGGAGTACATTGAAGCAACGGAACGGCCGGATCTGGTGGTTTTTTATGACGGCGCCAATGACGCCAACTACTTCGCCGTGCAAAAAAATCGCTATGCCCACGCCGGGCGGGAACGCGTGAAGGGCGTCATTGAAAGTTCCTACAAAAACGGTGTCGGTATCCTGAAGCCCCTGGTCGCCGCCTACTATACCTCCTTCACCCGGGAGCTTCTGGAAAAGCTGTGTTACGCGGTGCGGCCGGTGGACCCGAATTCTCCGGAGCTGGCGGCCTTCGTGGACCTGACCGTCAAACGCTATGATTTCGTGGACCACCTGTGCGCCAGTTTCGGCGCCCGATTTGTGCTTTTTCTCCAACCCATATATTGGACCGAAACCTGCCGGAATGTGACGCCGGAGGTCGATGGTAGGGAAAACCGAACGATTCTGGGCCGGAAGATGTTTCCCCATATCCGTGATAATTTCATGACCGTGTATGGCGCCCTGGAGCGGGCTCTTTCGGGCAAACCCTACTGCGTGCGTCTGCGCAATGCCCTGTGCGGGCGTAACGTCCCGGCCTTTACCGCCGACGGTGTGCACAACACCGTGTCGGGACGCCAGGCCATTGCCCGGGCCTTGTTGCCGGCACTGCGCGCCCGCTTGTCCCTCAACCCGATCGCAACGAACGGAGGTCAGCCTTGAAACGCTTCGTCGTTTTCGCCCTGGCCGGTTGGTGTATGCTTGCTCCGGGCAGCAGGGCCCAGGCCCAGTCGCTCAAGGAACATTCCCTTTCGGATACGTCGGCCAACACCGCGCGGACGGCGCAGCCGGCCCCGGCCCAAACGGTTCCTGCCCAGCAGCCGGGCGCGACCGTCCAGCCTGTGCCCACCCATCAGGCAACGTCCGCGCCGCAGCCGACCCCGTCGGCGCAGCCGGCTCCGGCCGCTGCGCCGGCTCCGGCCGGTCAGGTCGCACCGAACGCCCAACCGGCGCCGGGAAACCAATCCCCGCCGCCCCCTTCCGGAGGCACGCCGATCAACGGCTCCACGCAGATGTCTCCCCCGCCACCGCCCCCGCCGCCCCCGCCCAGTCAGGCCGATACCTACAGCCGGGCCGAGGTCAACCGGGAGGTCATGGGTTTTTTTGAAAGCGGCTCCCGGGGACTGGCCGAGGTCGTGGCCAAGGCCTTTCGGGATCAGGGGCAGCCGACCGGATTCATCAAGGGCAACGAAGGCGGCGGCGCGCTGTTCGTGGGCTTTCGGTACGGTTCCGGGACGCTTTACCTCAAGGGGCGGCCACCCGTGCCGGTCTATTGGCAAAGCCCGTCCCTGGGGATCGATCTGGGCGTCAACGCCGTCAAGGTCTTTACCTTGGTCTACAACATGCACGACCCGGAACAAATCTTTCAGCGTTTCCCGGGCGTGAACGGCAGCATCTATTTTATCGGCGGCTTCGGTATGAACTACCAGCGGAGCGACCCCATCACCCTGGCGCCGATCCGGTTCGGCGTGGGGCTGCGTCTTGGGGCCAGCATCGCTTACCAGCATTATACGCGCACGCAGTCGATCAATCCCTTCTAGACGCGGCGGGGACCGGGAGAGAGCAGGCCCGGTCCCCGCCGCGGCTGTCGCTCCGGAACAGGGTCGGCAGCCGTACCCGTTCCCGGAGGAGGGATTCCAAAGGGTCTCGCCCTTTGGCCGCCGGAGGCATCGCCATCTTTCCTTTTCGCCACTGCCCGCCGGGCCTTACGCCGAGCGGCGGCCCGCCGCTTAGCCGGCCAGGTCGGCCATGGCCGCGATGGCCAGGGTGAGAAAGGCGTCCAGCGGCACCCCGGCCTTCTCGCATTCCAGGATGTTCGCCCGGCAGACGTTGGCGGCGAAGGCCTTGTCCTGCATCTTTTTTTTGACGCTTTTCGGGGTCATGCCGCGCATCCCGTCGGGTCGGACCAGGGCGTTGGCGCTGATGAGGCCGGTTACGGTCTCGGCGGCCCGCAGGGCGAAATCCAGTACCGTGGTCGGAGCGACGCCGGTTGCGGCATCGTTATGGGCGGCAATGGCGGTCAGGGCTTCGGGCGGCAGGGCGTCGCCCAGCAGTTCCCGGGCGAGCAGGCCGTGGCGTTCGGGCGTGGCCTTGGTGTGGGGAAAATCCAGGTCGTGGAGCAGGCCGGTGAGGCCCCACAGTGCGACGTCCTGGCCGAGGTGGGCGGCCAGGGCGCGCATGACGGCCTCGGCTTCGAGGCAGTGGGCGCGCAGGTGGGGTTCGGGCGATTGGGCGTCCAGCAGAGTCAGGGCGGCGGTACGGTCTATCATGGGTGTTCTCCGGTGGGCGGGGCATCGGGCGACTGCCCCAGGGCGTCGTAGTCGGCCTGGACGTCCTTGAGCACCCGGCCGGCAAAGGCCAGGGCTACCCGTTGGGCGTCCTCAAGGGAGGAAATCTTGTCCTTGATGGCGCGTTTGCCGACATGGATCTTCCAGCCGGGCGTGCCGAGTTTCTCGTGGACCACAGCCACGAGCAGGGCGCGGCCGAGGTTGATGCAATAGGTGTTGTCGTCGAGTCTTGTCCAGGTGGCGGTCATGGCGCCTCCAGTGGGGTCCGGATGAGATGCCCCTTCCTTACCATGAGGGCGGGGCAGGGGCAAAGGCGGAGCGGGCCCCTTAGGCGGATTGCCTGGGGAAGCGCAGGATGAAAACCGCACCACCGTCATTTCGGGCCGAAATGTCGCCGCGCAGTTGCCGGGCCAAGTTGCTGACGAGTTGCAAACCCAGGGACGTTGTCTGCGCCAGGTCCAGCCCTTCGGGCAGGCCGGGGCCGTCGTCGCGGATTTCGATGACGATCATGTCGTCGGCTTCGCTGACCGATATGGTGAGCTCGCCCGATTCGCGCCCGGCAAAGCCGTGCTTGTAGGCGTTGGTCAGCAGTTCGTTGATGATAAGCCCCGAGGGGACGGCCTGTTCGATGGGCACCCGGACGTCGTCGAGATGGAGGTGCTGGACGATCCGCGGGGTGATGGCGTCCGTGTCCCCGAACAGGCGCGGCAGCAGGTCGCGCACGTACTCGCCCAGGCACACCCGGGACAGATTGCTCGAACGGTAGAGTTTTTCGTGGACCAGGGCCATGGAGGCGATCCGGTTACGGCTGACGCGAAAGGCCTCCAGGGCTTTCGCGTCCTCGACCTGCTCCTCCTGGAGATAGAGCAGGCCGGAGATGATCTGGAGGTTGTTTTTGACCCGGTGGTGGATTTCCTTGAGCAGCACTTCCTTGTCGCGCAGGGAGTCCAGAATGGCGCGCTGGGCCTGGACGTATTCGGTGACGTCCTTGCTGACGCCGCGATAGCCGCGATAGGCTCCGGTCTCGTCGTGGCGGGGGACGCCGCTGGCGCGCTGGCAGCGTTTCTGACCGTCCTTGGCCACGAACCAGTATTCCAGATCCCGCAGGGGTTCGCGCCGGGCTTTCACCGCTTCGAAAACGGTGCGGATCCTGGCCGCTTCGTCCGGCTCCATGAACGCGTAAGGCGTCTTGCCGCAGAGCTCGTCCGGTTCGAAGCCCAGGGCCTGATGCACCCGTTCGCTGGCGTGGGTGTAGCGGTCCTGCTCGTCGATTTCCCATATCCAGTCGGCCATGGTGGCGGTGATGTGGGCCATGCGCTCCTGGCTTTGGCGCAAGGCGGACAGGGCCCGTTCCCGGGCGTTGTCGTGGGCGGTCAGGAGCTTGGCCATGGCGTCGAGGTTTTTGGCCACCTTGCCGATGCCGCTGTCGCCATGGGGGACGTCGGTGCGGGCCGTCAGGTCTCCCCGGCCGATGCGGCCGGCCGTGTCCGCGATGCGATCGAGACGGCGGGCGATGATCGCTCCGCCCACGAACCAGGCGACCCACAGGGCCAGCCCCGCCGCCCCGACCAAAAGGAGCATGTTCTGGACCAGGGCCTTGTGGGCCGGCTGCAGAACCGCCGTTTCCGGCAGCCCCACGATGAAAATCATGTAGGGCGGCTGGTTGGGGGACAGACGGACCTTGGCCCAGGCATAATAGCGGCTGTGCCCGTCGGTCCCGCGAACCGGCATCAGGCCGGTGTCGCCGCCCTGGCTGATGCGTTGCCAGATTTCCTGGCGGATGGGATGGCCGGGAGGATTCGTGCTGCTTTGGGGCCGATAGTGGAGGCGGGTGCCGTGATGGTCCACGATGCTGAGCACCGATCCCTCCGGCAGCTCCAGATGATCGAACATGGCGTCGTAAACGGAAAGTTTGACGGCGGCCAGCAACTCCCCGGCAAAAGCGTTCCCGTCATCGAGGAAGGGAAAGGCAAAAGGGAAGGTGGGCTCGAACGCCATGCGGCTCACGATGTATTCGCCGGCCGCGAAGGCGCCGGTGGCCATGGCTTCCTTGACATGCGGGCGGTCGGAGAGATCCGATCGGGTGAACGGCAAACCGGAGGCGAAGATCGTGCCGGTCTTGTCCACGGCCAGCAGGTTCAGGTACATGGGATTTTCCTGGAGCAGCGAGGCGAACAGGCTGGAACAGGCGGCGACATCCAGGTGGCGCACCTGCGGCATCAGGGCCAGGGCGGACAACAACAGCCGGGTGCTGTCCGTGATGCGCACCTGGACCTGGGCCATGGAACCGGCCGAGCGCAGGGCTTCCTGGGTGGCATCTTCGATGAGATGTTGCCGCTGGAGGGTGGCGTCGTAGACCTGCAAGGCCAGGGACGGCAGTACGGCCAGCAGGGTCAGCAGCAGCAGCCCGCCACGGATCGACAAGGTCCATCGAGGCATCAACGAGGCTCCCCGGCCGGGAGGAAGACAGTGCGTGTCGTCCCGTCGGCCTTTTCGACGCAGTGCTCCCCTAGTGTTTGCGCAGCCATGCGACGAGGCGTTCGGCCAGGGTCAGCCCCAGGGCCATTCCGGCCAGGGCGTTTTGGACGACGAGCTTGGCCGAGGCGACCTCCAGTCCGGCCAGCCGTCGGAACAGCGCGCTCCGTAAGGTCAATCCCTGCTTGGCCGCCTCGATGGCGCGCAGTTGCCCGTCTAGAAACATTCCCGGTCCTTTTTCAGTTCTTCGATGGTCCGGGCGAAGGCCGGGGGCCGGCGGGCCAACCGCCGGCGGAGTCCCGCCAGGGTCAGACCGCCAAGGGCCAGGCTGACTGCGGCGCCGGCGGCGGCCGCCATCGGCCGCCATTGGGGGGGCAAGGCCAGCATGACGGCCAGGACGATCAGGGCCAGGCCGCCGAGCAGCAGGGCCAGGCCCAAAAGGGCCAGCAGCAGGTACTGGACCAGACGGATCTTGGCCTCGCGCAACTCCAGTCCCGCGAGTTCCAGCCGGTCGGCCAGCAATTCCATGACCAGCCCGGCCAGGCGGCGGCCGGACGCCGCCAATCCGGCCAGTTCGGTCAGCGGTGGGGTCATGCTATTTGCCGCGCAGCAGCCAGCCAAGGAGCAGTCCGACGAGAAAGGTTCCGCCGATGGCAGGGTAGGGTTTGGCATGGATGAACTGGTCCGTGGCCAAGAGGGTATCCTTGAGATCGCCCCCGGCCGCCTCGTACCGTTGTCTGGCCGAGGCCAGACACGTGTCGAGCCGGTCCCGGGCCTCCTTGACGCGTTCGTTCATTTCCCCGGTCGTGGCGTTAAGGAGGGCTTCGGCGTGGTGCATAAGTTCCTGCAGTTCTCGGCGCATGTCCGTGGCGTTGGCCTGGGTGTCGGGCATAAATGCCTCCTGGTCCGGTTGGGGCCATGTTTGCAAGGGGGAGCTTTTTTCTCTTTAGTCCGTAACGGGAGGTGTTGTCCATGCGCACGCGGCGTTGCCGGTTGTTTCCTCCTTATGGCGTTGCAATAATTTTTCCAGCACCTCGATAAAACGGGATTTTTGGATGGGTTTGGTCAGCAGGGCATCGCAACCGGCCTCGAAAACCCGTCCGCTTTCCTCCCGGAAGGCATGGGCCGTGATCACCAGGATAGGGGTGGGGGCACATCCGCTGGCGGCCTCGCGCTGCCGGATTTCCTTGATGGCGGTCAGCCCGTCGATGCCCGGCAGCTGGATGTCCATGATAATGGCATCGAAGGTGTGGTGCTCGAACAGGGACAAACCCTCCTCGCCCGAGGTGGCGAAAGAGAGGGCCAGGGGGAGGTTCTCCAGGAAAAGTTGGTACAGGAGGCGATTGGGTTCGCTGTCCTCCACGATGAGGACGGATTTCCAGGAGGTGGAGGGCGGTTGCGGCGGCGCCTTGGGCCACAGGGCCGGGATCGTCTTCGGGGCGTGGCCCTGACGCAGCCGCCGATCCTGCGGTACGGCGCAGAAAAACGTGCTGCCCCGGCCGGGCAGGCTTTCCACCCAGAGCCGGCCGCCCATGCCTTCGGTCAGCATGGCGCTGATGGCCAGCCCCAGACCCGAGCCGCCGTAAGCCCGCGTGGTGGAGGAATCGGCCTGGGTGAAGGGTTCGAAGATGGCCTGCTGCTTGTCCTGGGCGATGCCGATGCCGGTGTCGGCCACGGTGTAGAGGATCTCATCGCGTCCCGACAGGGTGGTCAGTCGGGAGACCTCTACCCGGATTTCGCCCTGGCCGGTGAACTTGATGGCGTTATTGAGAAGGTTGACCAGAATCTGGCGCAGCCGGTCCGGATCTCCGTAGGCTTCGCCCGGCACATCCTCGGCCACCCGGGAGGTCAGGACCAGTGCCTTGCGCTCCGCCTGGGGCCGCAGCATGTCCAGGGCTTGCCGTTCCACTGCGGCCGGGTCGAAGGGGATGCACGCCATTTCCAGGGTGCCGGACTCGATCTTGGACAGTTCCAGAATATTGGACAAAAGGGCCATGAGGGCCTCGCCGGCCACCTCCAGGGTGCGCAAAAACTGCTGTTGCCGTTCGGTCAGCGGTGTGGTCCGCAACACGTCCACCATGCCGAGGATGGTGTTCATGGGCGTGCGGATTTCATGGCTCATGGTGGAGAGAAACTGGCTTTTGGCCCGGTTGGCGGCCTCGGCCGAATCCTTGGCCTGGCGCAGGGCCTCCTCCATGGTCTTGCGGCCGGTGATATCCACGACGACGGAGAGCAGACAGGGCTGGCCGTAGGCTTCGAGCGGAATGGCCGAAAACAGCGCCGTGGCCGTGCGGCAGTCCTTGAAGCGCACGGGTATTTCGAAGTCCCGGATCAGGCCGTCCCGGGCGATGGCGGCTTCGATGGTCTCCCGGTCGCCGGGACGCAGCCACAGGGACAGTTCGTCGAGGGTGCGACCGATGGCCTCGTCCCGGCGATAGCCGGAAATGGCGGTGAACGCTTCGTTGATTTCGATGATGCGCTCGGTGTCCTGGGCCGTGATGGCCACCACCACGGGGGTGAGCCGGAAGACCTTGTCCAGGCGTTCCTGTTTTTCCCGCAGCGCCGCCTCGAAGCCCAGCTGGTCGGTGATGTCCCGGGCATAGATGGCCAGTTTCAGATGTTTCCCGGCGCCCTGGCGGATGGGGTTCAGGGTGATGTCATAGGTGCGGCCGGCGCGGGAATCCGTGAAGCGCACCGTTTGTTCCGTGTTCAGGGCCTCAAAGAGATGCATCCGACGGCTGGAAGCCACGGGCTCTTCGATCTGGTCCAGGATGGCCAGGCCGAGCATGGCCTCCGGATCGAGGCCGAACCGTTCGGCGGCGATCCGGTTGGCCATGACCACATGAAACGTCGCATCCAGGATGATGATGGAATCTTCCGTGATATGGAACACGGTTTCCAGGAGTTCCCGGTGAGAGGAGAGGGCATTGGCCATGCGCCGGTGGCGTTCCCGGCCGCGCGTGCTGGTGCGCCGCCACCACCAGAGGGCAAACAGCGGTGCCGCCAGGAGCCAGACGGCGAGCGCCAGGCGGCCGCCCGGCAGGACAAAGGCGGGAGCCTCGGCTCCGGGGGCCGCCGGGCCGCCGGGCGGCGTTTTGCGGCTCTGCGGGAGGACACGGGGGGACGGGGCCGCGTCCGGGGCGGCTTGGGCCGCGCGTGGCGCAGCACGGTCCTCCGCGGCGAGGACCACGGACTCGCGGGCAGCGTCCGGACAGACCAAAAGCGTCCACAGCACGGCCCCGACGGCCAGAAGCAGGGGGGCCGGCTGCATCATCTCCCGGCGCTCCGGGAGAAACGTTTACAGGAAGGCGAAGGTGGCGTGGCCGGCGGCCCGGCGTGCCCGTTCGATGACGGCCACCCGGTCGGCGGTGGGTTCGGCCGTGGGGCTCGTGGCGCAGACCAGTTCGGCCGGCGAAAAGCGGTACCCCTGCCTGGCCACGAACCGGCGGCGTTCCCATGTGCCTTCGCAGGCGCCGAGAGCCCAACGGAATTCGGGATCCTCGCGCAGGCGTTTGACGAAATTCGTGGCATGCTCAAGAGACATGATCCGTACCTCCCCTCGAAGCGGCCTTGGACCGCAGGTTTGCCCGGAAGGAAAGCAATAATCGGGCCTGGACAGGGAAGGTTGGGCTTTTCCATAAAAAAGATAAAGGATGATAATAGGTTATTTTTGTAAGACCTTTTCGTGGTGTTCCGCGTTGCCGCCTGGCGGATTGCCAAAGACCTCTTGGGCGCCGCCGGCGGTTGGCTTTTCCAAACGCCGGGCTTCCCGATCCGGGGATTACCGGGCGTAGTTGTCCATGCAATACTTGTGGCACCAATCGGTGGCTGTCCGCAGCATGGGGGCGCATCCGATGGACCAGTTGGCGCTGTAGCGCTGATTGGCCACCATGTCGCAGTCCGCCAGGCAGGCCTGCTGGGACGGTTCTTTTTTGGAAAGGGCATTGGCGTCGAAATCGTTGCAGATATCGATCGTGTCGCACGAGGCCCACCTGTCGACGATCGTGTAGCAGAAGCCGCGGAATTCCGAGTCCGTGAGCGGATGCTTGGCGCAACCCTCCAGGGCCGGCAGCAGGAGCGTCGCCAGGATGGCCAGAGCGCAGGCAGGACGTTTCATACGCTTTCTCCCGTAAGGATGATTCCCGGTCTGGTTTTCTCCAGGGATGGCGGGGCATCGGCTGGGGACAGTGCGGGTCATGGGCGGACACTATACCCGAGGATGCGTTCTTGTGAAGAGGGACCGTGACTGGACCGGGCGAGGGGGCGTACAAAAGCTTGAACCCTGTCTTCGGGGTTTGCGCGTGGGCGTAAAAAAAATTGTACGGGTTTGTCGGGGAAGCCGGTGGGGCAAAGGGCTGTTTAACTTTTTAACACTTTAAAATACAAGGATAAAAAAGTTAAAATGTGAAAATGTCCGTTTTGGTCCGGTCCTTGCTATAAGAAAAGCAACCTTCCTCCACGAACATATTTCGGAAAGGGACTTTCAGGACGGCAACCTGAAAGTCCCTTTTCAGTTTCGGACAGCCTGACGGCTTGGCAGACAGCCGGCGAGGCCCCCTTTCCCCACATTCCCGGCTGGGGACGCGAGGGAAACCGCCTGGTCCGGCGACCTCCCTCGCGTCCCTTCGTCCTTTCCCTCCGTCCCCCTTCGCGTACAAATAATTCTACCGGTCGCCGGCCTTGGCCCAGGAATCCTTGAGGGCGACGGATCGGTTGAAGACGCGGCGTTCGGGGGTGGAATCCTTGTCCACGCAGAAATATCCCAGGCGTTCGAACTGGACGTTTTCTCCCACCGGCAGGGTGGCCAGACTGGGTTCGACCTGGGCGTTCGGAATGACGTGCAGGGAGTCGGGGTTCAGATAGTCCTTGAAATCGCCCTTGTCCTCCGACGGATTTTCCTTGGTGAAGAGCCGGTCGTAGAGCCGGACCTCGGCCGAAAGGGCGTGGGCGGCCGACACCCAGTGCAGCGTGCCCCGGACCTTGCGGCCGTCGGCGGACCAGCCGCCCTTGGTGGCCGGGTCGTGGGAGCAGTGCAGTTCCACCACCTCGCCCGTGGCCGGATCCCGGATCACGTCGGTGCAGGTCACGTAATAGGCGTAGCGCAGCCGCACTTCGGCTCCGGGGGCGAGACGGAACCACTTCTTCGGCGGGTTTTCCATGAAATCGTCGCGCTCGATGTAGATCTCCCGGGAAAACGGCACCTTGCGCGAGCCAAGGGACGCGTCCTCGGGATGGTAGGGAAAGTCGATCGCCTCGGTCTGGCCCTCGGGATAGGTCTCGATGACGACCTTTAAAGGATGCAGCACGGCCATGACCCGCTTGGCCCGGCGGTTCAGGTCCTCGCGCAGGCAGTGTTCCAGAAGGGCCATGTCCACCATGTTTTCGGCCTTGGAGATGCCGATGCGCTCGCAGAAGTCGCGGATGGCCTCGGGCGTGTAGCCCCGGCGGCGGATGCCGCTTAAGGTCGGCAGGCGCGGGTCGTCCCAGCCGGACACGAGCTTTTCGGTCACGAGCTGGATGAGCTTGCGCTTGCTTAGGACCGTATAGGAGAGGTTGAGCCTGGCGAATTCGATCTGCTGCGGATGGCCGGGCACGGGCAGGTTGTCGAGGACCCAGTCGTAAAGGGGGCGGTTGTTTTCGAATTCCAGGGAGCACAGGGAATGGGTCACCCCTTCCAGGGCGTCGGAAATGCAGTGGGTGTAGTCGTACATCGGATAGATGCACCAGGTGTCGCCGGTGCGATGATGGGTCACGTGCTTGATGCGGTAGAGGACCGGATCGCGCAGGACGACATTGGGGCTTTTCATGTCGATCTTGGCCCGCAGCACCTTGGCCCCGTCCGGGAATTCCCCGGCCCGCATCCGGCGGAAGAGGTCGAGATTCTCCTCGGGCGAGCGGTTGCGCCAGGGACTGTCCGTACCGGGCTCGGTCAAGGTGCCGCGGTTGGCCCGGATGGCTTCCTGGGACTGGTCGTCCACGTAGGCGAGCCCCTTGCCGATGAGGATTTCGGCAAAGGCGTAGAGCTGGTCGAAATAGTTGGAGGCGTAGAACCGTCTGTCCTCCCAGTCGAAGCCCAGCCAATGCACGTCGTCCTGGATGGCGTCGACGTACTCCACCTCTTCCTTGGCCGGATTGGTGTCGTCGAAACGCAGGTTGCACTGGCCGCCGAATTCGCGGGCCAGGCCGAAATTGAGGCAGATGGACTTGGCGTGGCCGATGTGCAGGTAGCCGTTGGGCTCCGGCGGGAAGCGGGTATGGACCCGGCCGCCCCATTTGCCGGTGCGGTTGTCCTCGTCGATGATCTGGCGGATGAAGTCCCGGGCCGGAGCCGGTCCGGCAGGGGTCTTGGATGTGGCGTCGTATGCGGCCATGGGGGAGACCTCGCAAGCAGGGTTGGCGCATCCCGAAAGGGGACACGAAGAAACGAATAAAATACGGCATTCCCGGGGAAGGGTCAAATACGCCCGGTCCGGGGAGCGCGGACGATAACATCCTCTTTTGCCAGAAATGTTGGAAATATGTCCCGGTTTCCGGGGAATTTTGGCGAATGGCCGCCGATTGACATTTTGGGGTTGCTGTTGCACCCAGCAAAGACGGCTGTTTCCTTGAGGCGGTTCGCATGACGTCCCTTGCCCCTGATTTTCCCGAGGACCTGTACAGGCGTCTTTTCCTGGATACCCCGAACGCCGCCTTGGTGTGCGATGCCGACGGCCGCATCCTGGCCGTCAATCAGGCCTTCGAGGCGCTGTTCGGGGCGGCGGCCGCCGCTGTGGCCGGCACCCGGCTGGGCGACCTGCTGCGGCCGGTCGGGGAAATCGTCCGCGACGGCGCCTGCCTCCCCGCGGACGAGGCAGACCTGACGGGCGAGGCGCTCTGGGCCGTGGACGATGGCGAGCCCGTGGCCGTGCAGGTGCTTTCCTTCCCCGTCGGTACGGCGGCGGGGCGGCCCCTGGGCTGCTGCATCTACCGGGACATCTCCACCCGTCGTCTGGCCGAGGATCAACTGCAGGCCACCGAGCACAAGTACCATTCGTTTTTTGAAAACGCCGTGGAGGGCATCTTCCGCACCACGCCCGGGGGCCGCTACCTGGACGTGAACCGGACCCTGGCCCGCATATACGGCTTTGCCACGGTGGCGGAAATGGTCGCCCATTTCCGGGACATCAAAAGTCAGCTTTATGTCGATCCCGGCCGGCGGGACGACTTCGTGCGCGAGCTGGCCGCCCGGGACGAGGTGCACAATTTCGAGTCGGCCATCCGCAAAAAGGACGGCTCCGTCATCTGGATCTCGGAAAACGCCCGGGTGGTCCGCAACGCCCAGGGCGCGCCGGTCTGGTACGAGGGCACGGTGGTGGACATCACCGACCGCAAACGGGCCGAACAGGAGCTGGAGATCCAGCGCGCCTATTTTTCCCAGCTTTTCGCCAATTCCCCGCAGGCCATCACCCTGATCGACAACCAGCGCACCATCGTGGACGTCAACAAGGGCTTCGAGGCGCTGTTCGGCTATCAGCTCGCGGAGCTCAGGGGCTGCGGCATGCGGGAATTCCTTGTGCCGGACGACCTGCGTACCGAGTGCGAAAATCTGCGCATGGCCATCCTGGCCGGCCGGTCGGTGCAGCGCGAGACCCTGCGGCGCCACCGGGACGGCCGGAACATCCCCGTGTCCATGATCGGCTTTCCGGTCCACATCCAGGGCGACATGGCCGGAATCATCTATATTTATCAGGATATTTCCGAACGCAAGGCCTTCGAGGCCCAGATCACCCACCAGGCCTTCCATGACGCCCTGACGGGGCTCCCCAACCGCAGTCTGCTGGCCGACCGCCTGGACCGGGCCCTTTCCCGGTCCAGGCGGCGCGGCGATGCCCAGTCCGCCGTCCTGATGATCGATCTCGACAAGTTCAAGGGGGTCAACGACACCCTGGGCCATCAGGCCGGCGACCAGCTCCTGGTCGAGGTGGCCAAGCGGCTTGTCGCCTGCGTGCGGTCCATGGACACCGTGGCCCGGCTGGGCGGGGACGAGTTCGCCGTCATCCTGGAGGAATGCAAGTCCAAGCGCGAGGTCCTGGCCGTGGTCGAACGCATCGGCGTGAGCCTGGGCCGGCCCTTTTCCTTAAACGGTGCCACCGTCACGCCGGAAGCCAGCATCGGCGTCGTGTTGCGTACCCGGTCCTACGCCACGGCCGAGGAGATCCTCCGGGACGCGGATATCGCCATGTACCGGGCCAAGGAGCAGGGGCGGTCCTTCATGCTGTTCGATCACAAGATGCACCAGGAGATCCTCGAAACCATCACCCTGGAGTCGGAACTGCGCCAGGCCGTGGCCAGACGGGAGCTGTTGCTGCACTACCAGCCCATCGTCTCGGTCCACACCAGGGCGCTCGAAGGCTTTGAAGCCCTGGTGCGCTGGAACCACCCCCACCGGGGCATCATCCCGCCGGCCCGGTTCATCCCCCTGGCCGAGGAGACGGGCCTGATCCTGCCCATCGGCCGCTTCGTCATGAGCGAGGCGTGCCGCCAGTTGCGGTCCTGGCAGCGGACGATCCCCGAAGCGGCCGGGCTGTCGGTCAGCGTCAACGTCTCCTGCCGGCAGTTCGTCAAGGACGGGCTGGTGGAGCATGTGACCGCGGTACTGGCCGAAACCGGGCTCGATCCGGCCTGCCTCAAGCTGGAGATCACCGAGTCCGTGCTCATGCACGACACCCAGCGCACGGCCCAGGAACTGGGCCGTTTAAAAGCCCTCGGCATCAAGATCGCCATTGACGATTTCGGCACGGGCTATTCCTCCCTGGCCTACCTGCGCCAGCTCCCCATCGACCATCTGAAGATCGACCGGTCGTTTATCAGCGGCCGGGAACATGCCGGCGAGAGCCAGAAGATCGTCGCCTCCATCATCTCCCTGGCCCGCAGCCTGGGGCTGACGGTCATCGCCGAAGGGGTGGAGTGCGCGGATCAGCTTGAACGCTTGCGCCTGGCCGATTGCGACAAGGCGCAAGGCTTCATGTTCTCGCGCCCCGTGGACAAGGAGGCCGCCGCCCGGCTGATTTGCCGCGGCTGCTAGCGGGCGGGGCGGTCCGGCCTGCGGCGCGAGCGTCTTCGCGCCGTTTTTTTTACGGCTACCAAAAAAAGAGTGATGGATGATAGGATGTTACCTGCTGTGCTTCAAAAAAGGCGCAACGGGACGCTCCGATACGTGTAACTTTTCCTGGACTGTTTACGACACCATAAATTGCAGGGGAGACTGTTGTTGGCGATGCATAAGGAATACAATCCTTCTGCACTTTCCCAAAATTTTATGGACGGTACACATCATTTATTCGAGTCGTTGCTCTAATAGCTTCCTCTTGAATGCCGATAAGGCGGATAACAAGGAGTTGTCCTATGAGCACCATTGATTCGAGTCTCGGCGTTTACGCCGACAATTCTTTGGCCAACACCACAACGAAAACGTCGGCCAGTTCCCTTTTGTCAAAAAGTGCATCGGGGTCCTCGTCCTCGTCGTCCACGGGGGACACGGTCTCGATCTCCGATGAGGGCAAGGCCCTGGCCTATGCCCTGAGCACGACCTCCACGGTCAGCAACGCCACCGTCTCTTCGCGCATCACCTCGAACGCCAGCACGACCGCCTCCTCGACCGCCTCCACGACCACATCCGCTTCCTCGGGGTCGGCAGCGGCCGCGGGCGGCGGATCGGGCTCAAGCAGCTCTTCCAGTTCGAGCAGTTCGTCGGATACCGTCGACAGCCTGAAGCAGCAGATTCAGCAAGTGAAGCAGCGGATAGAAAGCCTGAAGACCAAGGGGCTCTCCGAGGAAGATCAAAAGGCGCAGGAAGCGACGTTGGAAACCCAGCTTTCCTCGCTGGAGACCGAATACCTCCAGGCCGTCGAGGACGAAAATTCGTCCAGTTCGTCCGGCGGCTCCGGAAACGGCAACACGTCCACGACCGCCTACGGGGCGGCGGGGTGATGCTTCGGGGGAAAAAACAATCCGCCGTCCGGCGAGGCCCCGGAACGGCATTCCTGCCGGGCCGTCGACGCGTCGACGCACCAGGCCGCTTGGCGACCTGACGCCGAACGCGCCGACGGCCTGATGCTGCTTGGCCCCACCGCCAGGAACAGGCCAAGCGCCCGTCCCGATCCTGTCGGTTCCCGCCATCGGGACCGCGAAGGTGTCGGAGGGGCGCGCCTCTTTTTATCTAAAGTCCGTCCGGCCTTCTGCCGATCTTTTTTTTAACAAGGGAAAGGCAGGCCGGCATGGATACGCTTCTCTCGCTTTCCAACACGCTTTTGGGCGGGCAGACCGCTTCCGTCGCGGCGGCGGTCCGGACCGCTGCCGCGACCACCGCGCAAGGCGACCTTGCCGGGGATACGGCGACGTTTTCCGAACAAGCCCTGGCCCTGGCCCGCACCCTGGTGGCGGCCAGCAATGCGGCTGTGGCCAGCAATGCCGGGATGACCGCAACCGCAGCCGTGGCAAGCAACGCCGGAACGGCCGCCACCGGCAACAGCCTCGGTCTGGGCACGCATGAAAGGGATTCTGGGGGCGCGTCCCACGGGGCGGACAGCCTCAAGCGCATGATAAAAAATATCGAGGCGCAAATCACCACCGTGGAACAAAGTGCCATGAGCGCCGCTGAGAAAAAGGCCAAACTGTTCGACCTGCGCACCGAACTGGCCAGGGTCGAGCAGGAATACCAGAAGGCCTCCCTCAATGGGGTGGGGGGAATTCCCCGGAGCGGCACCCCGGCCGAAGGGATGGGGTCCAGCCTGACCTGAGCCGCCGGGCGGTCTGCCGCGTCTCGGCCGCGGCTTTCCCGAAAAAACGCCGGCCGCCCCCCGGCTGGTTGACAAGGCCGGCCAGCCGGCTTAAAGCCAACCAACCATGAAACCTTTAGAGGAAACAATGGACGATCCGTACAGTAGTTGCCTGACCATTCAGGACTTATTGCAGTTTCTTTTCAGATAACGCTTCCTGCCTCAAAGGCCGCCATGCGGCGCGCCCCTCTTCCCTTCAGGGATCGGGCCGCTCCCGGCCGACGCCAGGCAGGCGGCGGCAAGGGAGGCGCCCGATGAACACGTCCTTCATCCGGTTTACGCATTTCGCCTCGCGGCTTTTCTTCCGCGCGACCGGCCTTCTCACGGCCTCGTTGCTTTTCCCCTGTTCCCGCCGCTTGTGCGCCGCCACGGTCACGACCGCCGCCGGCCAGGAACCTCCCTCACCCACGCCCCTGCCCTCGTCGTAGGGCCCCCAGCGCGGCCTTGCCGCGCGTTCGTACGATTTCCGTTTTTTCCGTGGTCGCGTCGGATTCGGGCCCTTGCCCGCCGGCGCAAGCCCGGACAGGCCTGTCGGGCGGGGATGCTGTCGTGTCCCCCGGCGCCCTGTCCTCGGGGAGGCTTGGCCATGAGCGAGATTTATGTCAGCGCCGTTCTCGGCCGGCCGGTCATCGATCCTTCGGGGGCGTCCATGGGGCATCTGGCCGATCTGCGGCTGGTGCCGGGCGATGTGTTGCCCGCCGTGTCCGGCCTGTACGTGCGCCGGGGCAAGACCGTGCGCTACGTGCCCTGGCGGTCGGTGAACCTTTTTACGCCGGTGGTGGTTTCGGCCCGTGTCGAGGGGACCGACTGGACGGCGGCTGCTCCCGACGGTCCCGATATCCGGCTCAAACGCGACGTGCTCGACCGGCAGATCGTGGACGTGGACGGCGCCAAGGTGGTGCGGGTCAACGACCTCAAACTGCGCAACGTGGGGCCGAACCTCGTCATCGAGTCCGTGGATGTGGGCGTGCGGGGCATGGCCCGCCGGCTCGGCCAGTTCCGCTTCTGGAACTGGCTGGCCAGGCTTTTCGGCCCGGGGCTGCCGTCCCGGGAGATCGACTGGCGCTTCGTGGCGCCGCTCGACAAGAACGCCGACCGCCTCACCCTGACCGTGGCCCGGGAACGGCTGACCGACCTGCATCCGGCCGATATCGCGGATATTCTCACCCAGGTGCCGCATAAGGAAATGGGCACCGTCCTCGGTTCCCTCGACCCGGAGACCATGGGCGAGGCCATCGGGGAACTCGATCCGGAAATGGGCGGCCGGGTCATCAGCCAGCTCGACAGCGAACGGGCCTCCGACATCCTGGAAGAGATGGAGCCCCATGAAGCGGCCGACCTTTTGGGCGATCTGCCCGAGGAGAAGGCGCGGGAACTGCTCGGCCTGATGGACGCCGACGATGCCGAAATGGTCCAGGAACTCCTGGAACACGAGGAGGATACGGCCGGCGGCCTGATGAACAACCTCTTCGCCTCGGTGCCGCCGGCCATGAGCGCCGAGGAGGCCCTCAACTACCTGCGGCTGGTCGGCGCGGAGATCGACAACATCTATTACGTCTACGTCATCCGGGGCGACGAGACCCCGCTCGGGGTGGTCACCCTCAAACGGCTGCTCCTGTCCCCGCCGAAGACCCCGGTGGCCGAAATCATGACCGTCGGGCTCAAGGCCGTGTCCGTGGAGGACTCCCCGGAAAAGATCATGGACGTCATCGTCAAATACAACCTGCTGGCCGTGCCGGTGCTGGGCCTGGACGGCCATATGGCCGGCATCGTGCCGGCCGACGACGTGCTGGAGCTGTTTTTACCCGAATCCATCATCAGAAAGCGTTTTGCCGCCCATTAGGATGGCCCCAAGCGAGGCTTTTGCATGACCGTTTCCACCCTGGTCGCCCCGTTGCGCAAACTTTCGGGACGCAACATCCTCATGTTCCTGGCCGTGCTCGGTCCGGGCATCATCACGGCCAACGTCGACAACGACGCCGGCGGCATCACCACCTATTCCCTGGCCGGAGCCCAGTACGGCTATTCCCTCTTGTGGATGCTCCTTCCCACCACCGTCTCGCTGGTGGTGGTCCAGGAGATGTGCGCCCGGATGGGGGCGGTGACGGGCAAGGGCCTGTCCGACCTGATCCGGGAGTCCTTCGGGCTGCGCATCACCTTTTACATCATGGTCGCCCTGTTTCTGACCAACCTCGGCAACACCATTTCCGAATTCGCCGGCATCGCCGCCGGCATGGAAATCTTCGGCGTGTCCCGGTTCGTGTCGGTGCCCCTGGCGGCGCTGCTGGTCTGGCTCCTGATCGTCAAGGGCTCCTACCGCATCGTGGAGCGGGTGTTTCTGGTGGCCTGCGTGATCTATCTGGCCTATCCCCTGGCGGCGCTTACCGCCGACGTGCCCTGGCTTACGGTGGCCAAAGCCTCGGTCACGCCCGTTTTCCGGGCCGACGGCGGCTTCGTGGCCATGATGATCGGCCTGGTCGGCACCACCATCGCTCCGTGGATGCAGTTCTATCAGCAGGCGGCGGTGGTGGAGAAGGGCATCACGGCCGAAAAGTACGGCTACACGCGGCTCGACGTGATCGTGGGGTGCGTTTTCGCCGTGGCCGTGGCGCTTTTTATCGTGGTGGCCTGCGCCGCCACCATCTTCCAGCACGGCCTCGCCGTGGAGACGGCGGCCGACGCCGCCCTGGCCCTGCGTCCGCTGGTCGGGGAGCACGCTTCGGCCCTTTTCGCCGTAGGGCTCATCAACGCCTCGCTTTTTGCCGCCGGCGTGCTGCCGCTCTCCACCGCCTATTACATCTGCGAGGCCATGGGCTGGGAACTCGGCATCGACAAGAACTTCCACAAGGCGCCGGAGTTCTTTTGGCTTTTTACCATCAGCGTGGTGGTCGGGGCGCTGACCATCCTGTTGCCCAACATTCCGCTTCTGGCCGTGATGTACTTCTCCCAGGTGATAAACGGCGTGGTCCTGCCGTTCGTGCTTATTCTCATGCTGCTGTTGATCAACAACAAGCGGTTGATGGGAACCTACGTCAACGGCCCGGTCTTTAACGCCGTGGCCTGGATCACGGTGATCGTCCTGATCGTCCTGACGGCGCTGCTGACCATGGACACCGTCTGGCCCGGGAGCATCGGCCATCTGGTGACGTTTTTTACGGGCTAGTTTCGGGGCTCCGGCGAGGGACCGGGGCCGGCAGCGGGCCCTGCCTGTCGGCCGGACGTGCGGTCCCGGCTGTCGGCCGGCTGTTTTTTTAGAGGGAAGTCAGGCCGTCGATGGCCGCCAGCAGCGAATCGAAGGAAGACAGGCTGAAGAGAATGAGGACTTCGCCTTCGATCAGGTGGTCCCGCATGCTGAACTGGGTGCGGGCCACCAGGATCATGCCGGTGACCGAGCCCAGGATGTTGGCGATGTCGTCCTCGACGAAGTCCGGCGGAGAGTAGCGCAGGGGTTCCTTGAGGATGTTGGCGATGGAGCCCATGACGCCGTTTAGGACGATGTTGCCGACTTCCTGGAGGGTGCTGGAGCGCAGTTGATCGTCTTCGCCGGGGATCTCCTCCCGGCCGAGGACCACGGACACCAGCTTGGAGGCGGATTCCGGCGGGAAGATCAGGGCGCTGATGCCGGCGAATTCTCCGGTAAACGACAGCTGCACGGCGGAAAATACGGTGTTCGGCCGAGAGGCGTAGAGTTCCTCCAGCTGGGGCGGGGTCAGCACCCGCAGGACCGGCACCTGCAACTGGATATGGGTGTTGACCATCTGGTTCAACATGCCGGCGGCGCGGCCGACGCCGATGTTGATCAGCTCCTGCAGGATGTCGAGTTGCAGCGGCGAAAGATTCATGGGCATCGTCTTCCGGGGGTCGATCAAAGAAGGTCCCGCAGTACCTGGCTCAGGGCCGTTTGGTCCGCCGGCTTGTTGAGGAAGCCCACCGCGCCGAGTTTCAGGCAACGTTGGCGGGTGGTCTCCTGAATATCGGCGGTCAGCACCACGATGCGGATGCCCGGCAACTCCTTGGACAGGATGTCCATCACGACCAGGCCGCCCGGATCGGGCATGTTGAGGTCAAGCAGGACGACCTCGGGATGGTGGGCCCTGGCCTGGGTCAGACACTCTTCGCCGTCCTTGGCCTCGATGACGGTGAAGCCGACTTCGCTGGCGGTCTTGGCGGCCTGGAAGCGCTGGAACATGGAGTCGTCGGCGATAAGCAGGGTAGGCATGCGCGAACCTCCGCCAGCCTGTCCGGGCTGGTCTGACTTAAACCATACGGTTTTTTCGTACCCGGCGCCAGGGGTTCAAAGGCGATTTTCTCCGGACGCGCGGGCCTTGGCCGCAGCCGTGGCGGCCGTGAAAGCCTCTTCCAGACGGGCCAGGGCCGCGGCGGCCCGATCCGGCTGGTGCTTGACGGTTTGCTCCAGACTGGCGGCCAGATCGCGGCAACGGCCTGCCCCGATGGCCGCCGAGGTGGATTTGAGCGTGTGGGCGTTGAGGGCGAGGGCGTCCAGGTCGCCGGCGGCCAGGGCCTTTCGGGCATCATCCAGGCGATGTCGGCATTCCTCCAGGGAAATGGCCAGGATGGGTTCGAAGGTCGCCGCGTCGATGCCCATGCGCCGCATGGCCCAGGCCGTGTCCAGCGTGCCTTCCGGCCCGGACGGCGCCGACGGTTTGGGGACCGCGCCGTCCGGTTGCCCCTGGCCGGTCAGGTTGCCGATGGCGGCGGCCAGTTCCTCCAGGCCCACGGGCTTGCTGACGTAGGCGTTCATGCCGGCTGCGGCGCAGACCTGCCGTATTTCCGGCGAGACGTGGGCCGTGACGGCCACGATGGGGATGTCCCGGTTGCGGATGGGCCGGTGCTCGAGCCCACCCGACCGGATGATCCTGGTGGCGGTCAGGCCGTCCATCTCCGGCATCTCGATGTCCATCAGCACCAGGTCGAAGGGGCTTTGGGCCAAAAGCTCCAGGACTTCCTCGCCGGTGGTGGCGGTAACGACCGCGTGTCCGAGTTTTTTGAGGTGGATGGCCATGAGCTTGATGTTGACATGGTTGTCCTCGGCCACGAGCACCCGCAAGGCCTTCTGGACCGGGGGCGCCGGCGGAGCCGGCGGTTGGCCGGTCACTTCCCGGCCCAGGGCGAAGAGGGCGGAAAACGTGAACCGGCTGCCCTGGCCCGGGGTGGATTCGACCCGGATCTCGCCGCCCATGAGGCTGGCCAGTTCCCGGCTGATGGCCAGACCCAGGCCCGTGCCGCCGTATTTGCGGGCGGTGGAGCTTCCGGCCTGGCGGAAGCTCTCGAAAATGACGTCGAGCATTTCAGGCTGAATGCCGATGCCCGTGTCCGAGACCTCGAAGGCCAGGCGCAGCATGCCGCCGGAGGGCTGGGGGCTCTGGCTGACGCGCAATTGCACGCCGCCGGTCTCGGTGAACTTGAGGGCGTTGCCGACCAGATTGACCAGGACCTGGCGCACCTTGCCGGGATCGCCTCGAACCGCCCGGGGAAGGCCCGGAGCCATGTCGCAATGGAGCCAGAGCCCCTTGCCCGCGGCCACGACGGTGAGCGTCTTGACGACATTCGCCACCAAGGCCCGCACGTCGAAGTCCACGACCTCCAGGGTCATCTGCTGGGCCTCGATCTTGGAGAAATCCAGAATATCGTTCAAAATGCCAAGAAGCTGTCTGGCCGAATCGCGTACCGTATCCAGATAATCCCGCTGCTCCGCCGAAAGCTCCGTGCGCAGCGTCACCTCGGTCATGCCCAGGATGGCATTCATGGGGGTGCGGATTTCATGGCTCATGCTGGCCAGGAAACGGCTTTTGGCCTGGTTGGCCCGGTCCGCCTCCTCCTTGGCCGCCCGCAGGGCGTCCAGGTTGCGCTTGCGTTCGACCCCGAGGGCCAGCTGTTCGGCCACCGAGAGCATGAGATCGGCGTCCTTTTTTTCGAAACGCTCCTGTTCGGAAAAATGCATGACCGCCATGACCCCGAGCACTTCCTGATGGACCCGGATGGGCACGCCGAGCCAGACCTCGGGCGTGCGCCCCGGGCAGACCAGGCCGGTCAGCGACATGCCGCGCCGGGTCACCAGCAGCGGGTGGACGGTGCGCATGACCTCCAGCACGATGTTTTTGCCGGAAAAGTCGTTGAAATTATCCTTGGTCAGGGGGGGGATGCGGCTGGACAGTCCCTCGATGGGCGTCGGCGTCGGTTCGCTGTCGCTGGCGAAATAGACGTATTCCAGGCGGTCGGCCTTGCGATCGGCCAGGGCGATGGAAAACTCGCGCGCATCGATGGCCTCGCCGAGGATGCCGTGGATGCACGCGTAGAGGCGGGGCATGTCCTCCTCGGAGGCCACGGCGCTGGAGATCCGATACAGGATGGAGGTCGTCTTTTCGCTTTCCCGCAGTTCCTCTTCCGCCAGCTTGGTCTCGGTGATGTCCCGTTCGGTAATCACCACATTGCGCTCGCCGGCGGTCTCGTCGATCCAGGGCGCGCAGCTCACCTGCAGGCAGCGCCGGCCGATGGCCGGACTGTCGGTCCAATGCAGAAAGCTCACCCGGTCGCCCTGCAGGCAGCGGTCGAATTCGGGCTTGAGCACCGTTTCGAAGTAGTCCCAGCCCAGAAGTTCGGCCACATGGCGGCCTTCGATCTCCTGCCGGCCCTTGCCGAACAGGGCCGTGTAGCCCTGATTGACCAGGAGATAATGGTATTGGTCGTCCACCAGGGAGATCATGTCCGAGGTGGAGGCCACGATGCGTTCGGTCCGGCGCAGGTGTTTTCCCATGGCGCTGCGGTCGGAGGCATCCTGGACGAACCCTTCGTAATGGGGCTCCTCCCCGTCTATCAGCCGGACCGAACGCCAGGTCGGCACAATGGCGCCGTCCCGGCGGCGGATGTCCGCCGCGAAGTTCTGGACCTGCCCGCTGGCGGCCAGCTGCTTTTCCATGGTCTCCCGGCGGCCGGGATTGAGGAAAAGTTGGCGGCCGGTATCGGTTACTTCCTTGAGCAATTTCTCCCTGGTGCCGTAGCCGTACAGGCGGGCCAGGGCCCGGTTGGCGTCCAGATAGGCCCCGGACGGCAGGGACAGGAAGATGCCGACCGGCGCGTTGCGGAAGGCCGAACGGTATTGGGCCTCCCGGCGGGCCAGGTCCGCGTATTCGCGGCGCAGGCGCTCCAGGGTCCGTTCCATTCTGGCGGTGCGTTCCCTGACGCGGCGATCGATCAGCGCCGCCTCGCCGCGCACCACCCGTTCCAGCCGGATGATTTCCGACACGTCGGTGAGAAGTCCCATGACGCACGGCGAGGCGGTCGGGGTCCTTCGGTCCATGGCCACAACCAGGGTGCCGTGTCGCGTTTCGCCGTCCCGTCGGGAAAAGGGGACCCGGAGCGTCTGGCGGTCGCCGGGACGGGTGAGTCCGGCCAGAGCCTCCTCCACCTGTTTTTGGGCCGCCGGAAAGACCGACTGGAGAAAGTCCGGTCTGGCCAGTCGCCGGGGGCCGCCGGTCTGGCCCAGCACGCGGCGCAGGGAGACCGTTTCCTCCAGCTGGTCCGTCTCCGGGTTCCAGAGGAAAAGGCCGGCATGGGTATGGGCCGTGCCCCACTCCACGGCCGGAATGGTGCCCTCGGCGGAGGACGCGGCCGGGAACAGGAACAGTGCGGCCGGCGGAAGGTGCAAGGCCGCGGCCAGGGCGGCCACCACGGCCAGGGACGGAGAGGCCGCCCCGCGTTCGATCTTGTTGACGTGCGGCAAGGAGACGCCGGAGCGCTCGGCCAGAGCGGCCTGGGTCAGGGAGGCCAGACGGCGCAGAGAGCGCAACCGTTGCCCGAAAGTGGTGGCAACCAAGGAAGTTTCCATAGGGAGAACCCAGGCGGATACGGACCGCTATAGGATAAAAACACGTCATGGTATTACGTGTAAAGTGCTGTTTGCAAAAATATGTGCGGCAAAGGGCTGTGACCTTCGTTGCGATTCACTATAATAAGGCACCACCTGTCCCGGAGGCTTTTCCCCGGGGACGGGGCCATGGGCCCAGGGAGGAACGCCATGCTCGCTCTCCAAATCCTGATCGGAGTCGTTTTGGCCGCGCTGCTGCTGGTGCGGCGCGCCCAGGCCGGCCTTGCGGCCACGGCGGTCTATGGACCTGGGCCGCGGTCTTTTTCCGTGGCCACGGCCAGCCCCGGTGAGCTGGGGCTGCTTGCGGTCTTGGGCGAAGCCTACGGAGCCAAGGCCGGCTGCGCCCTGACCTGGATCAAGGCCGGTTCGGGGCGCGCCTTTGAATTGTTGCGTCAGGGCGACGTCGATATGGTCATGGTCCATGCCCCGGCCGCCGGGAAAAAGGCCGTGGCCGAAGGCTGGGCCGGTTGCGATACGCTGCTCGGGTCCAATGCCTTTTATATCGTCGGCCCGGCCGAGGACCCGGCCGGCGTTGCCCAGGCAGGAAGCGCCGTCGACGCCTATCGGAAGATCGCCGCCGCCGGGGCGCTTTTTTTCTCCCGGGGGGACAATTCCGGTACCCATAAAAAGGAGCGGGCCCTCTGGAAGGAGGCCGGCATCGAACCGGCCGGCGACTGGTATGTCGTGACCGGGGACTTCATGACCGCGACCCTCGGGCGCGCCGATACCGAGGGCGGCTACTTCATGACCGACAGCAGCACCTGGGTGGTCGAGAAAAAGCGTCGACCCCGCTTGGAGAAGCTCTTTTCCGGAGACAAACGCCTCGTCAACACCTATCATGCCCTATGTCGGTTGGTGGATGGCAAACCGGTCTCGGCCCTGGCCGCCGGCTTCATCGATTTTGTGGCCTCCCCCGAGGGGCAGGCGCTGCTTCGCGGTTTCGGTCGGGACAGACACGGCGAGTCCCTCTATACCGATGCCGCCTACGCCCGGCAGTACGAATAGGGCGGTGGGGCGATGCCCTCGGCGGCCCAAAGGTTGCCTTTCGGCAACCCGTTTTCCCGGGGGTGGCGCATTGGCCGGAAGGGGGCGTACGGTTGATGGGGGGCGGCCCTTGACGCCGGGACGGCGCCCGGGCATGACGGCCCACCCGGCGGCGTCCGCGAAGAGGCGCCGCACAACAGGTCCGATAGGGGGAAGATACCATGCGTTTTGTGGATGAGGCCGCGATCATCGTGCGCTCCGGCAAAGGCGGTTCCGGCTGCGTCTCGTTTCGGCGGGAAAAGTTCATTCCCCGGGGCGGACCGGACGGCGGGGACGGCGGCGAAGGCGGCGATGTGATTTTTCGGGCCGATCCGGATCTGCTTACCCTTTACGACCTGCGCCTCAAGCGGATCTACGAGGCGAAAAACGGTTCGGGCGGCATGGGCCGGCAGAAAAACGGCAAGGCCGCCGAGAATCTTGTCATCGACGTGCCTGTCGGCACGCAACTCTACGAAGTGCCGGAGGATGCGGAACTCTACGCCGCTCCCAGCCAGGAAGAAGAGAAGAATCCTCCGCCGCTGGTGGCGGACCTGGTCGAGCCCGGCCAGACCTACGTGGCCTGCCAGGGCGGCCGGGGCGGCAAGGGCAATCTGCACTTCACGTCGAGCACCATGCGCGCCCCGCGCTTCGCCCAGCCGGGCGAACCCGGCCAGGAACGGCGCTTGAAGCTCGTGCTCAAGGTCCTGGCCGACGTCGGCATCATCGGCCTGCCCAATGCCGGCAAATCCACCTTCATCGCCGCCGTATCCCAGGCCCGGCCGAAGATCGCGGCCTATCCCTTCACCACGCTGACGCCGAACCTGGGCGTGGTCGAGGGCGAGGCCGGGGACAGGCTGATTTTGGCCGACATTCCGGGACTGATCGAGGGGGCGCATGAGGGCTTGGGGCTCGGCTACCGGTTTTTGCGGCACGTGGAGCGCACCCGGGTGTTGTTGCACCTCGTTTCCGCCGAGGACAGCGCCCCGGAGGGGCTGGCCGAGGCCTTTGCCGTGGTGGACGAGGAACTCCGGCGGTTCGATCCGGGGCTGGCCGAACGTCCCCAGGTCCGGGTGGTCAACAAGATCGATCTGCTGTCGCCGGAGGCGCTGGCCACGCGTCGGGAGGCCGCCGCGGCGGCCGGTATCCCGGTGTTGTTCATGTCCGCCCTGACCGGTCAGGGGGTGGAAGAGGTGCTGGCGGCCATCTGGCGGATGGCGCGACCGCCGCAGCCGGTCGTCACACCCGACACAACCGGACCAGAAATGCTTTGAGATACTCGGTTTCGGCCATGGCCGGCTGGACCGGGTGGTCCGGCCCCTGCCGTCCCTGTTCCAGAATCTGGGCCCGCCGCCCGCAGGCCCTGGCCGCCCGCAACAGCACGCCGCGAAGCGTCGCGGCGTCCACGTGCTGGGAGCACGAACAGGTCATGAGGATGCCGTCGTCGGCCAAAACGCCCATGGCCAGGCGGTTTAAGCGTTCGTAGAGGCGCAGCCCCGCTTCCAGATCCTTCTTCCGCTTGACCAGGGCCGGCGGATCAAGGCTTACCACATCGAAGGTCCGCCCCGTGGCGGCGCAGTCCTCCAGAAAGGCGGCCGCGTCGGCCCGGATCGTGGTCACCACCCCGCCCACGCCGTTTCGGACGGCGTTTTCCGTGGCCAGGCGGCAGGCCGTTTCCGAGGAATCGAGGCAGGTCACGGCCGAGGCCCCGGCCAGGGCCGCCCGTACGGAAAAGGCTCCGGCATAGGCGAAAAGATCCAGGACGCTGCGGCCGCGAACGTAGCGGCACAGCCGCGTCCGGTTGTCCCGCATGTCGTAGAACCAGCCGGTTTTCTGGCCGTCAAGGGCCGGGACCGCAAAGGCTGCGTCTTCTTCCTCAATGTGGAGCGCCTCCGGGGGGTGCCCGGAAAGCGTCTCCACCAGCCTGGGCAGACCTTCCAGGTCCCGGGACGGCGTATCGTTTCGGGCGATCACGGTTTTGGACGCAACAACATCCAGGATGGCCTCGACAATGGTCTCCTGCCGCCGGTCCATGCCGGCCGTGGTGCATTGGATGACCGCCACCTCGCCGTAGCGGTCGATGACCAGACCGGGCAGGCCGTCGCCTTCGGAGAAGACCAGCCGGTAATGGGGCGTCGGGTACAGGCGGGTGCGGAGGGCCAGGGCCGTGCGCAGGCGGGTGCGGAAGAAGTCCGTGTCGAGGCGGATCGTGGGATCGGCATCGAGCAGCCGGGCGCAGATGAGCGAGCCGGGGCTGACCGTGCAAACGCCCAGGGGCTGTCCCCGGGAGGCGGTGACCACGGCTTCGTCGCCGGGGGTGAAGGCCGTCAAGGGGGTTTTCCCGGTATCCACCTCGTTGCTGAACACCCACAGGTGTCCGGCCCGCAGGCGGCGCTCCTCACGGTTGCGCAGGGTAAGTACGGGGCGTTCCATGGCCGGGAGGCTACGTGAGGTCCCTGGTCGAGGCAAGCGGCCTTTTGGCCGGGTTATCCCGCCACCGGCCACACCACCGCCGCCTCGGCGCTGGCGACCAGGGATGCGTTGCTGGCCCCGGTGATGGTCCCTTTGGCCTTGGCCCGCACCAACTCCACCTTGTCGCAAAACGTGTCGTAGGCCTCGGCGGCCTGGACAACGGCCATGGCCACGGCCCCGGCGCTCCTGGCCGTGATGCCCACCTCGTTATAAATGAGCGGGTATTCCGCTTCGGTCGGCGTGCCGTTCTGGAGGAACGCCTCGGCCTGGGCCAGTTTGCGGGCGTAGCGGGTCTGCTGGGTGATCCCGGGGGTGAGACGATTGGTACAGAGTGCCTCGGCCGTGGCATCGATCCGGGAGCAGGCCTCGGCCTTGATATGCGCCAAGGGTGGCGCGGCGGCCAGCCACACCCGGCTGAAAACCTCGTTGCCGGCGCAGTCTGACGCCGCGGCGACCGCTCGGCAGCCATAGACGCCATCGTTGCGTATCGCATAGCCGCTCATGCTCGCGTCTCCTCCTAATAGCCCTTGAATTCCCACCAGATATCAGTCGTCGCATTGTTTACCGTCCTGATGACGGCGGCTGTGGTCGAGTAGGTTTTCACCCCGACCTGGAAGGCATACACGTCCCCTCCGGAACCTCTGGTGCAATGGATGTTGACGGATAACGGCAGATTCTTGAAGGGCTTCAAGTACGTCAAGGTCGATTCCGTGGAGTCCGCGATACCGGTCAACCTGCTCCCCTGTTCGATCCAGCCGTCGGCGTAGACGCGATACCACGAGGCGCCGTGGACATAACTTTCGACGATCCGCCGTTCGTAAAGCCAATGGCTGCCATCGTAGACAAAGGCAATTCGGGAGCCCACCGGGAAATAGGCCGGATTGGTCGCGCCCACGGCCTCCCCGCCTTCGTCATGGATGGAGATATCGCCGGTGGCATTGACGTTGAGCGTGACAGCGTCGGCAACGGTATTTTCGTTTGCAAAAAACACGAATACGCGTGCCCCCGTTTGCAAAACAAAGCCGGAGAGCGCGGCGACCTTGGCCGCCGCATCCGACGCACTGGAGCACGTGGCAAATTGCGCGCCTGACGCGATCAGGCCCCCGTCCGCCGGCCCGGTGTGGCCGTGGTTGGTGAGGGATGCCGGGATGTCATTGCCGTGGAGCACCCCGGTCAGGTTGGCCGTCAGGCTGCCCGCGTCCAGGGCCAGGGACACTGTGGTCAGGTCGGTGCCGCTGGTAGAGTTCGACGCCGTGACGGTGCCCGTAAAAATGCCGTCCGCGCCGCAGTCGGCGCGGACGCGCACGCCGGCGGCAAACTCGGCCGTGCGGTCGGTGGCAACCGTGAATGCGCTGGCGGAAACAAAGGTGGCTGCGATGGACATGGTTGTCGCTCCTTAGGCGTAGAGGGCGCGGACGTGGAGGGTGCCGACTTCCCCCGGACCTTTCCAGTCGCCCAACGTGAACCAGGCGTGGATCCTGTACTCTCCGACCTCGTTGAGATCTCCTTCCCCGGTCGCATGGCGCAGTGCGCGGACCTCGCCGTCAATGGTCGTTATGGTAGCCGTCCAGGTGGCCGTCGCCCCGGAAGGCTTTCTGACCAGGAAGCAGGGATCGGTGGCGGCGCTTATATCCTGTTGGCAGTCGGCTTCGATCACGAAGCCGATGGTGCCGACGTAAGGCTGGTCGTGTTCCATGGTGTTTCCCTATGGGCGGTCTTGGGGGACCGTAGGAGTGAAGCGGATGTGTTGCTGCGGCGGCGAGGCGGTGCGCGCGCCGCGGGGAAGGGGGGAAGCGCATCGCGTTTCGACGCTGGCCGCCGCCTCGACCAGCCGGCCGGTAATGGCCGGCGATCGGAACCGGCGGTTCGGAGCGATCGGCGCGGCGCAACGCCAGCTTCCACACGCTTCCGCTCCGCTGCCGATGGTCCGGGTGGCCATGACCAGCGTCGCGGCCGGGACCGCGACGGCGGCCTGGACTGCGGCCACGCCTGGCTGGCCGGCAAAGGCAAGGGCCTGGGCGGCGACGCCTCCTTCACCATGCGGCTGGCCGGATGCCAGGCGGGCGCCGACGGCCAGCGCCGCCGCTTCGGCTCCGGCGCGGCATGCCACCGATGTCGAACCGGCAAGGGCCGTCCAGAGGGCCCTGGCCGTATCCACTGCCGCCACCGTGTCGATGGCTGTCGCGACCGTGGCCGGCTGGGTGGCGAGGGACAGCGGTGCGGCGCTAGGCAGGCCGGTTGTCCGCGCGGTTGTCGTTCCCGGCTGCACGGCCGGACACGCGGCCGGCGTCTGCACGGCCGTCGTTGTCGCAACCGTGGCCGTGGCCGTATGCGCCGTCCAGACGCAGCCGACGCTGTCGACGGTGACCGGGACGGCGACCGGTTGCCAGGCCGTGGCGCCGTCGGCCCAGTCGGTCGGGAAATCGACCCAGGCGTCCAGCATGGCCTAGCTCAGCACCAGAATGCCCGAGGCGCTAAACGTGACGGTGAAGGTGCCGCCGGTCACGCCCTTGTCGGATCCGAAATCGAGGAGGCAGACCAGCGGATTGGTCAGGCCGCCCGTCGTGCCCGACTTGTAGATGACGGCGTAGCGGGCCGTGATGGTCGCGGCTGTCCAGGACGGGTCGTCGGCGTCGAGGACGGCCGTGGTGCCGGAGGTGGCCCAGGTGACGTTGGCAAGCGTCGTCCCGCCGGCCGTGTAGCCGGTGCCGGACCCCTCGCCCGAGAGGTCGGCCAGGACGGCGTTCGCCGCGTCCGGGGTGTGGGACGAGGTGAAAAGGGCGCACTTGAAGGTATCGGCGTCCATGTCGAAGGTGCCGTCGCCGATGTGCTTCTTGAAACTGGTGTAGACGAGGTCGGCCATGAGGAATCTCCCTGGAAATGGTTTGGCGGGGGCAATGGGCATTGCCGGCACGATCGGCCTGCCCGTCGCGTTGGATGGAAGGAAACGGAGCAGGACCTTTTAGGAAATGCGGTAATTGGAATTGTGGTTGTAGCTTTCGCGGAAGGCGTTGGAATTGGCCGTGGTTTCCGTGACGGAGCGCTGGGTCGTCTGGGAGGTGGAGGTATTGGTGCGTTGGCCGATGGATTCGCTGTACCCGATCTGGGCCGAGGCGTTGACGCTGCTTAGGGCGCTGGAGGCCATCTGGGCCGAGACCTGGGCGCCGGAGCGGATTTTCTCCGCTTCGAGCCGCAGCTCGCCCAGGGAGTTCTGCAGGAGCATATCGGCTTCCTTGATGGAGACCTCGGCCGCCTTGAGGTAGGCGTCGACCTGGGCGGCGTGGTCCTTGGACAGGAGCTGGGCGTCGTTTTCCCGGGCGTGCAAGGCGGCCTCGTAGCCGCGAAGGGCCAGTTCCTTGTCCTTGAGCAGAACTTCGGTCTGGCTGGTCGCCTGGCGCAACTCGGCCTCGAACCGGGTGACGTCGGCCGTGTAGGCGTCGAGCTTGACCCGATTGGCCTCGGTGGCCACGGCGAGTTGCGTCTCGGCCGCCGTCTTGGCCGCTTCCACCTGCTGGGCAAAAGCCTTGACCTGTTCGCTGTAGACCCGGGCCCGGGCCTCCTGGCCGGCGATGGCTGCGGCATGGGCGTTGAATTTGGCGGTAGTGGCATTGATGCCGGCGACATAGGCCTGAACTTGCCCCTCGTAGGCGGTGATGCGGTCCCGGTTGATGGCGGACTTGGCGGCCGCCCCTTCCAGGCGGGCCTTATACAGGCCGATCAGCGAGGACACGCCGGACAGCTGGGCCAGATAGAGGTCCGCCGCCCGTTTCTGGGCCTCGCCGGCCAACCGCGTCCCTTCCAGCCGGACCTTGGAGGCTTCGAGGGTGGCCAGCGCCGCCCGGATGCGCGCCTCGAACACGGCGGCATCGGCTTGGTAGTGGGCCAATTGCGCGTTATGGACCGCCACCTCGGCGTTCAAGGCTTCGTAGCCGAACTGGGCCAGCGCCTTGGCCGATTCGAAGGCCCGATTGGCCGTGGCGTTGAAGAGTTCGATGCTTTGTCCTTCCAGGGCCAGGGCATGATCCATGGTGGCCCGGTCGTTGGCGGCGGCCAGGTCGGCCTGCTTGGCCAGAATGTCCAGGTCGTGATCGGCCAGCCCCGTGGCGTGGTCGGCGTAAGCCTCGCGCAGCAGGGCGGCCATGGGCCCGGACAGGGCCGAACAGCCCCGGGCGGCGAAGGCGTCGCCGATTTCGGCCAGCCGTTTGGCCAGCGCGTCTTCCAGCCGGCGGCGCGACCGTTCCCACAGGGCGGATTCCAGCTCCTGGCCGTAGCCGGCCCCACCCCGGGTCAGGTCGCCGGCCAGCCGTGCGGTCAGGGCGCTGCGCAGGTCCGAATCGTAGACGGCATCCGGTGGCGCGATAAAGAGGTTGCCCGGTGCGGTCATCTGCGGCAGGGGCGGCCGCTCGCCCTCGAAGGTGGGTGTGATGGGGGCGGGCAGCTCCGGGATGGCGATGGGGTCGAAGACCGGGGGATCGGGCAGGGTGAACGCCGGTTCGGCCGGCAACTCCAGGTCCGGGATGTTCGGGGCCTCGCCCGGAGAGGTGGGGAGCTCCATGTCCGGGGGGTCGGGCAGGACGATATCCGGCGGCGTCACGGTGAAGTCCGGGATGTCGATGCCGTCGAGGTCGGCCGCGGTGAGCTCCGGCACCGTTGGTCCGGAGAGTGTCGCTGGGGTGACCGCCGTCAGGTCCGGGGCCGTGGGCGCGGCCGGATAGGTCGGCGTCCCGGGCAGGTCGGGCAGGCCGACGTCGGGATAGACGAGCTTGGCCACGCTCCCCAGGTTGTCGAGAAACGTCAGGGCCGAGGTCCAGGCGTCGTTGGCGTAGCTCTGGGCCGTTTCGAATTTGTTGCGGACGATGCCGGCCGCTCCGGTGGAATCGCTCATGCCGTCTCCCTTTCAATGGTGATGGGCGAAAGTCCCTGGGCCGCGCCTTGGGCCGCTTCGTGGTCGTCGGCCACGAACAGCCCCTCCAAGGCCTCGAGTTGCAGCAGGTAGGCCTGGGCGGCGGACAGGGCGTAGTGGAAAAAACGGGGCAGGGCCACGTCCATGACCGGGTTCATGCGGTAGGCCCCGATATCCGCGCCGGTCCGGCCGTTGTGCAGGGTCCAGGCATTGACCCCGGAAAACGTGTATTGGCAGGCCGTATCCATGGCGCACAGCGGCTGGTTGCCGGAGTAGGCCCAGGCGTCGTCCGTGTCCTGCCGGGCCAGATAGATGCGGGCCGTGCCGTCGGCGGCGTGGGTAAAAACGACGTGGTGCCAGACGTCGAGGTCCACTGCGTCGGTAAGGACGGGCGTATAGCCGAGCTGGCTTTCGAAATGGGCGATCCTGGCCCCGAGCAGTCGGTTGCCGTTGTAGAGGAAAAGCCCGGCCGCCTGGAGCCCCAGGATAAAGCCGTACGGGGACGGATAGGCCTGGCCCAGGGCATCGAGATAGGCCTCGCCGGAAAGAAGCGGCGCGTCCGCGCAAGTGGCCCGCTCCATGCGCTTGGCCCCGGCCAACAGTTCGACGTTTTTCGCGAAGTTTTCGTTCCAGGGCGCCCAGGGATAGGTGACGGTCTCGCTCCAGTCCGGGTGGAGATGGGGTGAGCAGAAGCCCAGGATCGGCGCGATGGACCCGGGACAGTCCCAGGCGAAGTTCTCCCCGTCGTCGCTTTGGAGAAAGTAGGTGCGGAACGGATTGAGCACCGCCTTGGCATCGTAGGTGTAGTCGTATGCCAGCGTCTGGTGCAGGCGAAGCAGGCAGCTTACGGAGAAGGGCGCGTTGTCGGGAATGTGGCTGCGCCCGAAGAGGAGCCCCGAGGCCGCGCCGCCGGGGAGCGTGAATACGCCGACCTCCCGATCGATGCCGGCTTCGGGCAGACCTGCCGCCTCGGGCAGGCCGGCTTCCGCTCGATCACAGACCGTCACGGCGGAGCCAAGGCCCACGGTCCAGCCGGCGAGCGTGCCGTCCGGGATGGCGTTAGCGAGGCTGGTTATGCCCTCGTACCGGGCCAGGCATTCGGGAATGGCGTAAAAGGTGCCTTCCCGTGCGGTTTGTCGGGAACATTCGTTCCGGGGAGGCAGGACTCCTTCCTGCCGGCGCGGGGCGGCAAGGGTGATGCTGTCCTGGAGCCCCACCCGGCGGCAGACGATGCGCTCGCCGGTCGGCAGGTCCACGGATCGGGAGTAGACCGGCAGGTCAAAAGCGTTTTCCCGACGCATCACGTCCAGCTCCCGCAGGGCGGCATGGCGCAGATCGGCCAGTTCCGCCACGTCGCCGGAATACAGCATCCGTACGCTGGGTCGGAAGTCTTCCATCATCCCAGCCGCCGGTCCAGGTTGGTAAAGACGGCCTCGATGGCGCCGAGATCCAGGGGCGCGCCGTCGTCGCCGGTCAGTTCCAGCCACCAGAATCGCCCATGGCCGCCGCCCATCGGGGCGTACCCCCGGCCGGAGCAGCCCTCGCCTCCGCACGGGCCGGTCGCGCCTGAAAGACGCGATCCGGAGTCGCTTACGGTGGTGACCCCGACGCGGCCGCCGAGATGGCCCTCCAGTCGGATGGCCCGCAGCCGTTTGGGGCCGGACTCGCCGCCATCCGTGGCTGGCAGGGTCACCTGAACCGGGATGGCGGTCCCGTCATCGGTCTCCCCGCCCAGCCGATATAGCTTCGTACCGTCCGAGGCGACGAGGGTCCCCGCATGACGGCAAAGACAGGTGAGCGAGAGCCCCTGGCAGCGGGTGAGCGCCCCGCTTTCCAGTTCCAGGGAAAAGCCGGCCGTGGTCATTACCATGCCTCCAGGGTTGCGGTTTCCCAGCGGTAGTCCGCCAGGCGTGCATCAGCCGGCATGCCGGTCCCCTGGGCCAGCCAGGGCGGGAGCGTCTCCAGACCGGACCCGGGGCCCGTTGGTCCGCCGATGGCCGTGGCCAGGGGGAGGGGCAGCCGCATGCGCTCCTGGGCCAAAGCTCCCGGCCAGGCCCGGCCGTCGAGGTTGCATCGCGACCAGCCGACCAGACCGTCGCCGCCGAGGCCGGCCGTTGCCTCGCCCAGCAGTCTGAGCCGGCCGAGCGCGATCGGACCGGCATTCCGGCCGACCTGGACAGCCCGTCCGGCAACCGCCGGACGGGCCGGTGCGAGACACCCCTTCCCCCAGCCGCCCAGGGTCCGGCCGCAGACGGACGGTTCGGGCAGATCGGCCGCAGCCGACAGCCCGGTCAGGGCCTGAGCGGACAGACTGGCCAGGGGGACGGTCAGGCGAGTGCTCTTGATGGTTGCCGTTACGGCGAGGCAGGAAAGCTTGCCTTGTCCCCGGCAGCCGGTTCGGCCCGATGGCCGCAGCCAACCGGCAGCCAGGGGACAAACGCCGGCCGTCCCCAGGGAGGCCGCGGCCGCGCTGTCCGGCAAGGGCAGGGCGAGATCCACGGCGGCGATGCTGCTGAAAAAGCGGGCGGGGCTTTGTCGGACCGCGAAAAACGATTGGGAGGTCAGGGCGTAGTCGACCGCGGCATAAGAGGGGACGTCGCTGATGGGGGACAGCGCGGCCACGCTTGCGCCAGCGCCGGTCGTCCAGTCCAGGACGACCCAATTGCCGTCGCTTGCCCGGCGGTAGGTCAGCCAGGCATGGCCCTGGCGGTCGGTGCCGACCCGGCCGAAGGTCGTGACGAGCCGGTCGGCCGGCAGTCCGGCCGCGAGGAGCAAGCCGTGGAGCAGGATGGCCCCGTCTTCGCAGTCACCGACGCCCCGGGAATAGGTGCCAAGGGCGCAGGTCCAGACATCGCCGTCGGTATCGTCGGCGTAGGTGAGGTTCGTCGCCACGGCGGCAAGCAGGCGGCCGGCCAGGACGTCCGCGCCAACCGAGGCCAGGGTCGCTCCGTCGGCCAGGGCCAGGGCGGCTTTGGTCAGAGCGGCGTTGCCCTGGCAGAGGAGGGCCACCACGTCGTCGGCGGCCGTGCCGTTGCGCACCGGATCATCCAGGCCGCACGACCAGGCCGTGGCCGAAACGTCGGGCAGCAGGCAGGCGGCCGCGCTCTGCCGGTTGCAGCCCGAAAGGCCATAGGGTGATGGAATCTGCAGCGCCAAGGCGGCCAAGGCGCCGGGGAGGACGGTCGTCATGATCGCCGGGAGCCGGTTCGCTCCACAGCCCCCGGCCGTGGCCGTATAAAAAAGCGGTGGCAGCACCAGATCGACGATCAGGGGCAGCGAGGCCTGTCCCGAGAGTTCGAGCCGGGGCAGGCTCAAGGTCCCCCGGCCGGGACGCCAGCCGTCCCGGTTGGCCGAGACGGCCATGGACGGCAGAGGGCAGACGCCGAGCGGACGCCAGGAACCCTCGCCTGCCACCGTCGGGACGGGCAAGGGCAGGCCGGCCTGGGGCGTGGTCACGCCGCCGGTGCCGGTGCCTGCGGCCGTCAGGGCAAGGACGGCCAGGCCCGAGCCGCTGGCGTCGCCGGTCGTCCAGGTCTCCATGTCGAAAATATATTCTTCAAGCGCCCGCATACGGCCTCCTTGGGGGATTCGTCCGCCGGATTCCGTCCGGGATGCACCGCCATTTTACGGCGGCGAAAGGGGAGGGGCGGTTGTCGCGTCCGTCCGACCCATCGGGTACGACCAGGGCTTGCCTGGCCGGATCGAGATCGGACGGCCGCACCAGGGGCGGAAGCGGGTTAGGCCGTTCCATAAAACACCAGCTCCGAAATGTTGTACCGGCCGTATTTGTCCGGGCTGAAGGCGCTGATGACCATGCGATAGGCCAGGTAGGCGTGGTCATTGGAGACATCGAGCCGATCCGACAGGCTGACGCCGCCATCCCACCAGGAGCTGCCTTCGGCGGAGAAGATGCTTTGGGTGGCCACGCGCATCCCGGTGAAATTCGAGATGTCGAGCAATGGCGTCCAGTTTGTCTCGTCGTTGGAGGCTTCCAGGCGAAAGGCCGTGGGATAGGCGCAGGGGCCGACCCCGTAGGGGGCCTTGGCGGAGCTGTAGACGCCGCTGGCGAACTGGAAGCCCGTGACCGTGATCGGTACGGTGAAGCGTACGCCGACGTATTCCGGGGTGGCGGTCGGCGGATCGGGCGCCCAGCAGCCGTTTTGCCCGTCGGAACTCCCTATGTAGAAATTGTGCGCGTACGCGGGATCAGCGGCGCTCGACGTCGAAGAGAAGACCTCCCCCTCCGTCAAGAGCAGGCTGTCTTCGCCGGCCGTCACATGGCCGATGACATCCTTGAAGGTGTGGACCAGCAAGGCGTCGCGGTAAAATGCCGGCAGGCTGGGATCGGCCGTGACCGCGAGCTGCCCGCCCGTTCGGCTGTAGATGATGGATGTGCCCATGCGAGCTCCTAAAGGGCGATGCGGACGTCGCCGCCGCGTTGGAGGCGTCCGGTGATGGTGGCGGTGCCGGAGGCGGTCGTGCCGGTGTACCAGGTGACGCTGGACGCCGTGCCGGTGTCGGCGTCCTGGGTCCAGACGGCGTCGGGAAGCGTTCCCGGGTCGGTCAGGTCGGTAGTGGCCGGAATGCGGGTGGTCCAGACGTCTGTGGTCTCGAAGCAGCGGTTGATGCCGGCCGCCTCGACCCGCAGGCCCTTGATGATGGTCAGCGAGTAAGAGGCGTCGTCCGCACGCGCGAGGTAGAAGCGACCGTAGCCGTAGTGGGCCACCTTGAGATCGAAGGTGGTGTCGTCGCCGGTGTCGGAATGGATGATTTCCAGGGTGGGCAGGGCTTGGCCGGCAACGAGGGAGCCCTGGAGAACGTCGCTTTTCGGTGTCCGGGACAGGATCACGCGGCTGCCGAAGGAATAGGGCGTGGCCCTGGCCTCGGAAAATGCCCGACCGCAGATGACCTCGATAGCGGCCGGGAAGCCTTCGAAGCGGCAGAGCATGGACTGGGGATAGATCGCGGACATGGCCTTTCCCGTCTGTTCCCTTCGGGCCGCCCGGCCCGGAAATGGGTTGGATAAGGGCCGGGGACAACCTCCCCGGCCCGGCCTTCACCAGACTGCGGCCGGCTAGGAAGCCGGCATGGTCACGGTGAAGCTGTCGATGGTGGTGGTGGCGCCGGAGGTGATGGCCGTGGAACTCATGTTGAGCTGGGCGCCGGAGGTGGAGACCGAGCCGTCGAACCGGGCGGCGGTGGTGGTGGCTCCGGTGGCCATGTCGTTGGCGTAGAAGCGGAACCAGCCGGCCGTGCCGGACGCGCTGGCCACACCGGACCAGACTTCGGAAGCGGACTTGGCCAGGGCTCCGTCGGCGGGGGTGCCGAAGTTGACGCCGTTGGTGGCCGTTCCGGCGGTAAAGGTGCCCGAAGCCACGGTGATTTCGAGCAGGACGGTGGCGGCCTCGGCGTCGTCGGCCGAAGTGGGCTGCACCCCGGAAAACACCCGGATGACGCCATTTTGCATGACGGTCTTGAAACTATTGGTGCCAAGCATGGCGTTACGAAGGCCGGTGGACAGGCGAAGAGCCATGGAGATCTCCTTGGGCAGAGGTTAGGGAACGCGGAAGTTAGGGTTGCAGGATGAGCCGGTAGCGGTTGGCGGTGGTGACGGCGGCGGCCCGGGAGGCCTCGGGGAAGACGGCGGCGGTCAACCGTCCCACTTGGCCGTTTCCCCGGCCGAGATAGAGGCCGTCCCGTCCGGCCCAGATCGCGCTCAGGCCGGGAAGGGGCTGGCCGGCCACGGCCTCGTGCCAACCGGGCTCTAGCGGGGCGTCGCTCCCCGGGAGCGGGGCGACCGGGCAGACCCGGGCGAAGGTCATGGTCTTGGGGTCGCAACCGGCGGCAAAGGTCACGCCGGCGGCATCACCGATGAAAAGCCCGCCGGCCACCGGGCGCAGCAGCCGCACTCGGCCGGTGGCCGGCGGCAGGAATCCGGCCAGGGAGTCCTCCCAGTCGAAAAGGCCGGCGCCTTCGGTGAAGTGGACGACGTTTTCCCGGGCGATCCAGATCCGGCCGGCGAAGTGGGCCAGCAGATGCCCGGCCGGCGGCGGTACGAAGCGGCCGGTGCGGTCCGGGCCGGGATAGGTTGCCGCGCTCCAGGGCAAGGCCGCGCCGTCGCGGATGACGCCCGTTTCGAAGCCGTTGGCGAAATAGACGGCCTCGCCCACGGCCACAAACGACAGCCTGGCGTCGACGGTGAGCCCTTCGCGAAGCACCTTGGGCTCGCCTTCGCCCGGGATCTGGTAGAGGCGGTCGGCTTGGCCGCCGTAGAGGTTTGCTCCGTCGGAAAACAGGGAGTGCATGCCCTGGTCCAGCAGGCGGACAACCCCCGGCCGCCGGCGCAGGCGGCCCTTTCGCACGTCCACGTTTACGGCCTCGGCCAATTCGTAGCGGCCCGATCCCGGGTCGCAGACGAGCCCCTCCGGCGAAGCGGACACACCGAGGCCCAGACAGTGGTCGAACCGACAGACCCGGCTCATACCCAATCCTCCGCAAAGGGAGGGGCGAAGAACGGCGTGGCGGCCACATCCACGGCTTCCTCTTGGCGCGGGCCGCAGAACACCAACAGCTCGGCCAGGGCGGCGTCGAACCGACGAGCGTAGGCTGTGGTCTGGACCTTGCGTTCGCCGGCGCCTTCCTCCAGACGCTCGAAGAGCTCCCGGCAGGCGAAGTTGACGAGCAGCGGCGCGACCAGATGCGGCGGCAGGCACAGCGGTTTGTCCGGGGAGCCGGCCAGGGGCTGGGGCAGCCGGAAGTAGCCGATTTCCAGCGAACACGGCCGCTCGGGCGTCGGCCAGACGTGGAGCCGTCCGCCGGCCGTGGCGGCGGCGCGAATCCGGCCCCGGCCCGGGCGTCCGGCCGCCAGCAGACGCAGGGCGGCCAAGTTGGGCAGCAGCCGCATCGGAAACCGCCCCGGGAGGCGGAAGGCATGGGTCGGTCCGTGCTGCCAATCCGCCGGCAAGAGGGCGCACGACGCCCCCGGTTCCAGCTCCAGCCGGACTTCGGTCGCCAGATCGGGCAAGCGGGCCGCGCCGGATACGGCGAGCAGTCCCCGGTCCAGGCAGCGGACGATTTCCGCATCGCCAATGCCCGGATCGGCCACGATGTCGGCCACTTCGGCCACGAGCCGGGCCAGGGTGTCGGACACGGCGGTGCGCAGTCCCTGGGCCTTGGCCTGGGGCAGGGAGACATCCGAGAACGCCATGGGCCTTCTTCCTCCAGGGGTTCGGGGTTAATCGAGGGTCAGGAAGCAGGGGGAACAGCGACCGTCCGTGCCGGCTGTGGCGAAGGTGACGCCGGCCACGGGCTGGTCCACGTCCAGGGTGGCGTTCATGGCGGCCAAGGCTCCGGCCGTGGCTCCGGGGACGAGCATCGTGCCCACGGTCGGGGTGCCGGCGGACAGGCAACAGCCTACGCCGCCGGTCTGGGCGAAGTAGTAGTGCCCGGCCGGCACGTCGCAGGGGGTTACCCCGGCCGGCAGATTTTCCTCGGTGGCCGAGGCGGTCACGCCGCACCAGGGCGAGGGCACGAGCGAGCACTTGGAGGCGGTGGTGACGGCGGCGCGCAGCCCCTCGGCCAGGGTCAGGATCACCGTGCCGCTGGCGACACAGGCGGTGTTGGACAGGATGCGGTACTGCCGGCCGGAACCGGTGGTCTCGGTCACCTGGAGATAGCCGTCCTCGTAGGCGTTTTCGGTCACGGCCGTGGCCCCGACGGTCACGGACAGCACCCGGTCGCCCACGGCGGCCGCCGTGCCGGCCAGATTGCAATGATTGGCCACGGCGGCCGGCGCCAGGCCCATGGACCCGGCCGCCAGCGCGGCGGCACCGGCCTTGGCGTAGCGGAACTTGCGGCCGTCGGCCGTGATGCGCAGCGCCCCAACGGCTTCGCGCTTGGCCGGCGACGTCTCGGTGACATCCTGCGTAAAGGATAATTTCATAGGCTGTGCCATGTGAGACTCCCTTGGGTTGGCGTGTTGGAATGCCTCCGGCGGCCAGGGCGCTGCCCTGGACCTGCTGGGGGGAATCATTCCCCCCAGACCCCCTGCGAGGGGTCCGGGGGCATCATGCCCCCGGCCGCCGGAGGCCTCTTTTCTTCCTTTCTTCCTACGACAGGTTCGAGTGGCAGGCGTGGGCCTTGCGGTTGGAGCAGACCAGGTTGCCGTGCCAGAGGATCTTCATGGACCGGCCGGCCGGGCCGGCCAGATCGACCCAGGGCTGGCGGGCGAAGAAGCCGTTCTGATGGATGGCGAAGCCCAGATACCGGGTGTTTATGGCGAAGCAGCAGCCGGCCGGGCAGAAGTCGTCGGCGGCCAGGATCATGCCTTCGTAGACCAGGTGGGTGAAGCCGGCGGAGACCACGCCGTCGTCGGTGACGAAGCGCTGCTGGGCCTGAAGCGCCCGGGAAACGGTGTTGTAAAGGGACTCGGTGGTCACGGCCACGTTGGGCTTGCCGTCGCGCCCGTCCGAGACCTTGGCGGTGCTGCGCAGGGTCTGCAGGATGTCGAGGCCCATGCTTGCGGCGTCGCTTATGGTCTTGCCCTGCCAAGGCAGGGTGCCGTCGGCGGCCACCAGGTCGTTTTCGGCGATGCCCCCGTAGGGGATATCGGCATCCGTGGACGTGAGCGCCCGAAGTCCGGTCAGGGTGGGGGCCTCGTCGCCGGCGGCGGAGTAGATGGTGGAAGCCAGCCAATTGGAGCAGGTGCGCTGGGCGGTTTCGATCTTCTGGGTGACGAACTGCACGGCGGCGTAGTCGCCGGAGGCCTCGACCTCGTCGGTCAGGTAGACGGTGGCGTTGCCGTAGGCGTGTTTCCAGTGGAAGGAGGCGGCGTTGATCTGCGCCCGGTCATCGGAGGACAGGGCGTCGGAGCGGGTGAAAAAGCCGCCTTCGGCGTCGGCGTAGTTGAGGGGGATGCGGATTTTTTCACCGCCGGACGGGCGCTCGAAGATGCCGGCCTGCCGGTTCATGAGGAGATCCAGCAGGAAGGAATCGCGAAAGTAGATGTCCACGGCCTGGCCGCCGGCGGCGGCGAAATAGTCGTTGGTGATGGACTCGATTTCGGAGAGCGAAAGCGACATGAATGTCTCCCTTGGTTAATTGCCTGCGTGTTTGCGACGGGCTTCCAGGCGGGCCGTCAAAACGCTGGTCAGACCGCCGAAGCGTTGCGGCGCGGCGAGTTCGGGATCGGCCGCCTGCCCGCGACCGGGGCCGCCCATGGCGGTATCGAGGGTGGCGGCCAGACGTTTTGTCTTCATGCGTTCCAGCAGGGCGGCCTCGGCCGCAGCCGCGGCATCCTGCCGGGCCTTTTCCACGGTTTGGGCGGTTTCTCGGCGTTCGGTTTCCAGACTGTGGACGAGGTAGGCGCCGACGTCGTCGAGGATCGGGTTGCCGGCGCGCAGGGCGTCCAGGACGCCTGCGGCCTTGAGTTGGGCGAAATCCGGGTGGGCGGCGGCGAAACGTTCGATGCGGGCCTGGCGTTCGCCCTCCAGACGATGGGTTTCGGCCGTTTCCAGACGGGTGGCGATCAGCCGGTCCAGGCGTTGCTCCAGGCCGGAGAGCGTCGCATCCGCGGCGGGCTCGGCCGGGGCGGCCGCTGTCCGGCTGGCCGGTTCGGGAGGGGGGACGATGGGTCGTTCCATGGCATTCCTTGTCGGTTGGGGTTGGCGCACGGCGTATCGGGGGGAAGGGTGCGATCCGTCAGACCAGGCCGCGTCGGGCGTGGAAGCGTTCCAGGACCGCCTGGCGCAGGGGGGCGGCGTCCGGAGTCGGCCGGCGGTTTTCACCGGGTTCCTGGGGCCGGATGCCCTCGCCGTGCATCCAGTCCCGGTAGGTGGCGCGGCTGGGCGCGGCCAAAAAGGCTTCCACATGGGGCTTGCCGGAGTCCTTCTCGGCCACGGCGGTCACGGATTCGATCCAGGGGGCGTCGGCCCGGTAGCTCCGGCCTACGGAAAGGGTTCGTTTGGCCGGGCTGCCGCAGTCCGGGCAGGGACGTGCCGTTTCGTCGCTCGCGGCCATGTCCTCGAACCGCGCGCCGCAGGCGGGACAGGCGAAATCATAAAGCGGCATGGCGGGCCTCCTTTCCGGGCGTGGGGGTGACGGTCCGGGGAAGGCCGGTCTCGCCCTCGGCCGTTTCCATCCGGGCCAGCACGGCCGAGCGGCCGGACCAGTCGAGTTTTTCCAGCAGGTCGCGCCGGTCGATGGCGCCCATTTCATAGAGGGAGAGGGCTTCCTCGCGTTGCTGCACCCTGGAGACGGGCATGGTGGAGCCGGAGACGACCGTGAGTCTGGCCGGCACCCGGCAGGCTGCGCCGTGAATGGGCATGGCCGTCACGCCCTCGCCTTCGGCGAAGGCGATCCAGCGCTCCTCGGTGTACCAATTCTGCATGTGGCTTAAAAACATGCGGCCGCGTTCGCGAACGAGTCTCGAGTAGTTGCGGATCTTGCCGCGCAGGAGGGTGGAGGCCTGTTCGACCAGGGCGGCGATGGCCCGGTAGGCGATGACGGGGTGATCGGGGTCCTTGGCCCGGTCGAGTTCCCCGATACCGGCGATCTGGGTGAAAAGCTCCTTGTAGATGGAGAAGACGGCCTCGATATCCTTGGTGTTGTTGGCGAATTCCAGATAGCGGATGCCCTGGGCGGCGGCCATGGACACCGGGTTGACGATGCCCTGGCGGTTGGTGAAGGCGGCGTTGGCCACGCCAGAATCCCGGGGATTGATGATTTTGGGCCGGGCGCAACGGTCCTTGTGGTAGGTGAGCTGGGACAGGCATTTGTTGATCTCCATCTGGAGATCGGCCAACTGCTCGAAATCCGAGGCGCCCCACAAATTCACGGGATCGGTCAGGGAATTGGCCAGGGCGAAGGGGAAGCGGTCGTACAGGTAGGTGGTCATGGCTTCGGCCGGGGACAGGGCCGGATTGACGGAAGGATTGGGCCGGTCGGACAGCACCAGCGTGCCCGGCCCGGCCATGGTGACGCAGCGGATAAAGCCCGGGTACTTGGGACCGTCGGCGGTCATGGTGTAGTCCCGGACCCAGCATTCGCAGATGAGCGTCATGTCTTCGGCCGGTCCGAGCTCGCCGGAGGCGCCGATGAGGGTTTTCACCACCTCGCCGAAGCGACCCCAGAGACCGGACTGTCGGCCATTCCCCAGACGGATTTCCCGGCGGCCGTCATTGATGTTGGCGAGCAGGGCGGCGTCGCTTTTGAGCTGATCGGCGGCCTGGGGCCAACGTCTGGCCGCCTGGCGCAGGGGCATGGGCGTGAAGTGGAGCACCGCCTCGGCGTCCTGGATGTCCAGACAGGACGTGGGGTAGATGCCGAAGGCGAAGGGATCGACCACCACGGTGCGCACCTCGCCCAGGCCGTATTCCAGGTCCGGGTCGAAGACGACTTTTTCTACGGCCACGCCGTAGGTCTCGCCGTTAATGACCGAGCGTTCCAGGACGGCCTGCTGTTCCTGTTCGGCCCACCACCAGGTGGCGGCCCGCTCCAGGGTGGTGAACAGGGTCTCGTCGCCCAGGGGCCCTACCCGGCTGACGTTGAAGGTGGGGTTGTTGTCGGTCAGGGTGTTGACCGTGCGCTGGCGGTGCAGGTGGAGCAGGTTGGCGCTGGTGAGCGGCAGTCCGCCCGGGGCCTGGCCGCGCCAGGGCCGATTGAGGCCAAGGCGATAATGGCGGGTCCATTTGTCGTGCAGTCCAAGCCGGGTCTTTTCCTGGATGACGGCTTCCAGGAGGTCGAAGACGCGGCGGCCGACCTTTTCGGGCTGGTCGTCCGGAGGGAGCAGTTCGCGCGGCATGGTGTCCGGCATGGATTCTCCTTTGAAAAGGGGCGGGGGACAGACCGTCTTCGGGCTGCCGGCCATGGCGCCGATCACCGGAGGGATCGGGAGGGTGGGGGCTTGGGCGGTTTGGGACGTGAGGCGATTTTGGCGGCGCAGGAACATGGTTGGCATCTCCCGGGGCGGTGTTTTCCCCCGCCCGCAAAAGCCATCAGTCCATGGAAACCGGCCCAAAACCAGCCAGTTTGTGTCAGGAAGAGATTTTTTTGCGAAGGCGAGGCCCCTCGGGAGCGGCGGTGGCAGTCTCTCGCCGGAAAGGCTATGCGACAGGGGAAGGCGTGGCGGCGAGAGGATCAGGGACGGCACCGGGCAGGGAAAAAGGCGGCGGACCATGGAGCGGAGAGGAAAGCGCATCGGGCGTGTGGCCATCCGGGCCTTGACGAACTTCAATCGTCACCAGGGCATCAATCAGGCCGCGGCCATCGCGTTTTATTCCCTGCTATCCATCATCCCCATGTATTTTCTCGCCGTGCTGCTGATGGGCGAACTTTTGGGCGACCGGGGCTACGCCCTCAGGATCACCGAGCACCAACTGGGGGGGCTTATCCCGTGGTTCGACGAAAACCTCATGGGGCGCATCCGCCGTCTGACCTGGGCCGCGCCCCATATGGGCTGGTTGAGCCTGGTGGTCATCGTCTGGACGGCCGGGCTTTTCTTCGCCACGCTCCGACGGAATCTGCTTTTGCCTTGGGCGGTCCACCACGAGGGACTGGACGGTGGCTGGTTCCGGTCGGTGCGTTTCTGGCTGGTGACCCCGGCCATGAGCGCCTGCCTGATGCTTGCCCTGGCGGCTACGGCCTCGTTGTGCGCCTTGCCGGAAATCGTCCTGACCAAAAGCGAGCTGCGGCGTTGGTCCAGCCTGCTGCCGGTGTGGCGTTTCCTCTGGCCCTGGGCGTTTGAGTTCCTGGTTTATCTGATTTTATTACCCGGAGTGCGTCCGGTCTGGCTGACGCTTACGGTCTCCGGCGGTCTGGCTCTGGCCGGCTGGGGGGTGACGCTCTTGTGCAGCGGCGTCCTGGCGCATTTGCCGGGGCAGACGCTCATCTATGGCCCGTTGGGCGGTACCGTGCTGTTTTTGCTTTGGCTCAATTACAATGCCGGGCTGCTGGTCTATGGCGGGCATTTCATTCGGATTTGGCGCATGGAGTGCCCGTCAATCGGCCGGCGGGAGTCCGCGTTGCGTCCGGATGGCGAGGTGCACCCCGTCAATTGAACGCTCGGGGAGCGTAGGCGCAAGGCCGCCGGCCGCAGCGGCGGCATTGTTGCGCTGGTCGGATTGGGCTATGCGGCAGAGAAGGACATGAAGGAGGAAAGGCCTATGCTTGGCACGGAAAAGAAAGTTCGGACGCTTTACGACGATGGGCGGGGAAGACAGACCGGTCCTTCCGCGGCACCGGCGCGGGGAGGCGGCGTCGCGGGCCGCCTCGGCTTGGTGATGGCGGTGTTGGCTGTGGTTTTGGCCCTTGGCGTCTACATGGTTCTGAATGCCAGGATAGGCGTTCTGACCCGGTCCGTGACGGATCTGCCGACCAGGATTGCGGCGCTCGACGCCAAGGTGGCGGCCTTGGAATCCCTGCCTGCCACCTTGCGGCGGCAGATAGCCGCCGAACGGTTGGCCGCCGTGGCCGTTACGGCCCGGAGTTTGAGCGCCGGCCTCGAAACCGAGGAGCAAAAGGCCGCTGCGGGCCGGATCGCGGATATGGCCAAGGAATTGGCCGCCGAGCTGGCGCAGTAGGCATCATGCCTCCGGCGGCCGGGGGGCATGACGCCCCCGGACTCTTCGCACGAGACCGCTGCCCAAGTGCGCCATGGGAGATGCCTCCGGCGGCCAAAGGGTTTCACCCTTTGGAATCCCGCTATGTTAGCCAGTTGCAGTTCCAGGATGGGGGCAGCGGTATGCCGTCATGGAATGGTGCAGCCGTCTCCGCACGGGGGAGAAGTCCGGTCCTCCGGATCAGGGTCCGGGAGCGGCAGCGCCTCTGAGGCTATTTTTTCGTGGGGCAGACGAAGCGGCCGTCGGCACGGGTGGTGGCGGCCACGTCTTTTTCCTTGCCTTCGAGCCAGCCGTTGCGCACGGGACCGACCGGCGCGTCGAAGACCGGGGCGTAGGGTTTGATGTCGAGCAGCGGCGTGCCGTCCAGGACGTCGATTCCCCGCACCATCAGGATGTTGCCGGCAACGGAGACCACGGCCACCACGGACAGGCCGATGGGGTTGGGGCGTTTGGGGGCGCGGGTGGCGAACAGACCGCGCGGGGTGTCGTCCATGTAGGGGATGACGGAGAGCCGGCAGCCGACGGATTTATGGAAGCAGTAGATGAGATAGGCGTGGGAGAAGCCGGTGAGGTCGGCTAGTCCGGCCGCCAGCTCGGGGCGGAGTTCCACGCGACCGATGGCGTCCCGGGCTCCTCCGGGTTGGATGGGCATGCCCTCCAGGCAGGCGAAGGGCGTATGGATGATGCCGATGGGCGTCAGGACAATGGGATGGTCCATGGCAGGCCTCCAAGGTGCGGTCCGGGGCGGGCCGACGGTTCAGGAATCGGGGGTGAAGGCGTCACAGCCGACGGATATGCCAAAGGCGAAGGCCATGGCGATCACGCCTAAAAGCGGGGCGTAATAGGCCGGTGCACCCAGGGCGAACCGGATAAGCAGGGTGGCCAGGGCGAAGCCGGAGTTGCGGAAGACGGCATGAAACATGGGCTGATAGGTGTGGGACAAGAGCACGATCAGGATGTCGCTGAAAATAAGGACGGTGTAGAAGACGGGGAAGAAGTTGTGGGGGACGCCGTCCACGGCGCTTTGCCAAGTCACCCACAGGCCGAAGATCAGGAAGAAGAGCAACAGCAGCATGGCCAGGAATTTTTTGAAGGCCACGAACGGATAGAGCCAGGGGCCGGCCGGCACCTTGGCCCGTCGGCGGTAGCGTTGATAGTAGTAGCCGAGGCCGACAAAAACGAACAGCGCCCCGGCCCCGTCGCACAGCATGGGCAGGATGACGTGCAGGGAATCGACCAGAACGATGGGCTCGTGCAGGTTGACCAGTTCCTTGAAGGCATCGCGCAGCAAAATGAGGCTTAAGATTTCGAGTTGCTTGCCCAGGGATTTGGTGACGGAGCAGGGCAGGACGAAGATGAGGTCCACCACTTCCTGGATAAGGACCAGGGTAAAGGCCAGGTTGATGGCGTAGAAGTGGGAGGACGGCGTGATGTGGGCCAGCGGGGCGGGGAGGAGTCCCAGGGCATTGAGTTCGATGCCGATGATGCCCAGGAGGAAGGCCGCGACCTGGGTTACGGAGACGATCCGCCGGGTTTTCTGGTTTTCCCAGAAGGCGAGGACGGGATCGAAGATGTCGGTGGCCAGTTCGTAGAATGTCATCATAAGGGTTTCTTCATCCGGGACTTGCCCTAAATCCGGGGAAAAGGGAAGCTGTGGCGGAAGCCGCTCCGGCGTGAAAAAAAGCCCCTTCCGTTCTCCGGAAGGGGCTTTGGCGTCAGGAAGGACAAGGCGGTTACAGGGTGGGCAGGTAGCGTTCGATCTCCCATTCGGTGACCTGGGTGCGGTAGGCGTCCCACTCGGCCTTCTTGTTTTCCAGCAGGGCGGCATGCAGGTGGTCGCCCAGGACCTCCCGCATGAGTTCGCTTTTCTCCAGGTTGTCCACGGCCTCGCGCAGGCTGCCCGGCAGGGAAAAGATGCCTTTGGCCTTCATTTCCTCTTCGGTCATCTTGAAGATGTTTTCCTCGATGGGATCGGCCAGGGGATAGTTCTCCTCGATGCCCTTGAGGCCGGCGCCGAGCATGGCGGCGAAACACAGGTACAGGTTGCAGGCCGGATCGGGGCTGCGCAGTTCGATGCGGGTGGCCGCTTCCTTGCCGGGTTTGTACATGGGCACCCGGATGAGGGAGGAGCGGTTGCGCCGGGCCCAGGCGATGTAGACCGGGGCCTCGTAGCCGGGGACCAGCCGCTTGTAGGAATTGACCCACTGGTTGGTAATCAGGGCGAATTCCGGGGCATGGCGCAGGAGCCCGGCGATGAAGCACTTGGCTTCCTTGGACAGGTGGTAGATGTCGCCGGCATCGTAGAAGGCGTTTTTGGAGCCTCGAAACAGGGACTGGTGGCAGTGCATGCCCGAGCCGTTCTCGCCGAACAGGGGTTTGGGCATGAAGGTGGCGTAACAGCCGTGCTTGCGGGCGATCTCCTTGACCACGACCCGGTAGGTCTGGGCGTAGTCGGCCATGACCAGCCCTTCCTGGTAGCGCAGGTCGATCTCGTGCTGGCTGGGGGCCACCTCGTGATGGCTGTATTCCACGGCCACGCCCATGGATTCCAAGGCGAAGTTGATGTCGCGGCGCACGTCGTTGGCCAGGTCCCGGGGCGGGGCGTCGAAATAGCCGCCGAAGTCGAGAATTTTGGGCTCCGAGGAATTGGCGAACAGGAAAAATTCCAGCTCCGGGCCGACATAATAGGTATAGCCGAGGTCGGCGGCCTTTTTGAGCAGGCGCTTGAGGACATAGCGGGAGTCGGCGGCAAAGGGCGTGCCGTCGGGATTTTTCACGTCGCAGAACAGTCGGGCCACCGGACGATCCGACGGGCGCCAGGCCACGAGTTGGAAGGTGGAGGGGTCGGGGAAGGCCACCATGTCCGATTCCTGGATCTTGGTGAATCCGGTGATGGAGGAGCCGTCGAAGCCCATGCCCTCCTCGAAGGCGTTTTCCAGTTCCCGCGGCGTGATCTGGAAGCTCTTGAGGACGCCGAGCACATCGATGAACCAGAATTGTATGAAGGAAACGTTGTAGTCCTTGACTGCCTTCAGCACGTCGTCAGCGTTTTTGCAGTTGAACACTGCCATGGAAAAACCTCCGTTGTAGGGTTCTCGCGTCTTCAGATGCGTGGGCTCCCAAAATGACTTCAATAGCGAGAAATCATTCAGTAATCAAGCCAGACCCAGCCGGAATGACCCCAGGCCCGCGCCGGCTGGCGGCCGGTTCCAAGAGGATCAACGCCATCCCGGAACGACAAGAACGCCTGGCGGTGGCGGATACCCGCCATAATAGTACCACCAGTAATAGGGATCGCCGTACGGGTATCCGGGGTACCCCGGATACCCGTACGCGGGCGGCGGCAGGCCGGGACCGCCCCAGGGGCGCCAAGGCCCGGGGTGCGGCCAGTATGGCCCCGGTCTCGGTCCGGGCCCTGGCCAATGGCCTGGACCGAATCCTGGCCCATGTCCGGGACCGAATCCTGGTCCATGCCCGGGACCGAACCCTGGTCCATGCCCGGGCGGCGCTCCCCTCGGCCCGCCACCCGGCCATTGCGCCCAGGCAACGCCAGCGGCCAGGAGAAGGCTCAGGGTCAAGGCAAGCACGCCCGCCAAACGTTTCATGCGGCGACTCCTCGGGGTGGTTAGGACAGGCCATAAAAAGCCACCCACCATGCTCTTATTGTCCAGTTGACCAGCGATGACAAGGGGCATGATCCCCCGTATGCTGGAACCCAAAAGGGAGGTTGTGCCATGGGAGAACGGCCTCGCCCCTCGTTCGGACCGGGCGGGCGTCTGACCGTGCTCGTCGCCGAGGCGGAAACGGCTCTGCGCGAGGTGTTGGTCAGGACGCTCTCTCCCCGCTTCGGCAACGTGGTCGAGGCCGAGGACGGGGCCGAGACCCTGACCCTTCTTGAACGGTGTCGGCCGGACATCGTGGTTGTCGGCGCCCGGTGTCCCGACATGGGGGCCCCCTCCCTGCTTGTGGCGTTGCGCCAGGCCAGCCGGCACCTCCCGCTTTTCCTGGCCGGTACGGCGGAGGACATCCTGGCCGTTTTTTCCAGTGTGGCCGTGCCGGGCGTCCGCCCGCTGCTGCGACCGTTCGATCCGGCCGTCGTGGTCGAGGTCCTGGAGGATGCCGCCCTGGATGTGTCCGCCAGGCGATCCGTGGCCGAGGCCTGGGAGCTGGTGAAGTTTTTTCTGGATGAAAGTCCGCATCCCGCCGTCATTTTCACCGGGGAGGAGGTCGTCTCCATCAACAGGGCTTTTTTGCGCTTTCTGGGGGTGGCCACCGCCCATGATTTCAAGGCGCTTAGGCTGCCGTTGGAGCGCTTTCTGGCCGATCCTGCCCCCGAGGGCGGGTTGGCGGCCTTTGCCCGAAATCTGGCCGAGGATCGGCTTGACCGGGAACACCGGCTGCGGCTGGCCAACCCGGACCGGCCGGAGCTGCCGCCCCATGTCTTCCAGGCGGTGGCCGCGCGTCTGCCCGGCCGGGACCGCTGGCTTTTGACCCTGTCCGACATTACCGAACTGGAGCTGGAGCGTCGGGAACTCCTTGACCTGGCCAATCTGGACCCCTTGACCAGGGTCTGCAACCGCAGGAAACTCCAGGAGATCGTGGAGGACGAGACGGCCCGGTCCGGTCGGTACGCCACGCCGCTTGCCGCCATGATGCTGGACATCGACCACTTCAAGGCCATAAATGACAGCCATGGCCACGATGTCGGGGACGCCGTGCTGGTGGAATTGGCCGGCCGTCTGGGCAAAACCGTACGGCAGGTGGACCGGCTGGCCCGATTCGGCGGCGAGGAGTTCGTGGTGGTGGCTCCGGGTATCGGCCTGGAGGCGGCCACGGAGTTGGCCGAGCGGTTGCGCCGGGCGGTGGCGGAGACGGATTTCGCGGTGGTCGGGCGGGTCACGATAAGTATCGGCGTGGCGGCGCTTCGGCGCGGGGAGGCTGCCGAGACCATGCTCAAGCGGGCTGACGAGGCGCTGTATCAGGCCAAGGCGAGTGGCCGCAACCGGGTGGAATCCGAGAGGCCGCCCCAACCCTTCGGCGGATGAGCATGGATCAGACGGACAAGCGCATTCTGGATAGCATTCAGACGGGGTTCCCCCTTGTGTCCCGGCCGTACGCGGCCGTTGGCTCCCGGCTGGGCCTGACCGAGGCGGAGACCCTGGCCCGGGTGCGGGCCTTGCGGGAAAAGGGCGTCATCCGGCGCATCGGGGCCAATTTTCAGTCGGCCAGCCTCGGTTTTGCCTCCACCTTGTGTGCTGCCTCGGTGCCGCCGCAATCCCTGGATGCCTTTATCGCGGTCGTCAACGCGCATCCCGGCGTCACCCACAACTATTTGCGGGACCACCGGATCAACGTCTGGTTCACCATGATCGGCGTCTCGCCGTCGGCCATCCGGTCGGCCCTGGCCGCCATGACCGCCGCCACCGGCATCCGGATTCGCAACCTGCCGGCCGATCGGTTCTTTAAGATCAAGGTGGATTTCGCCATGAGCGAGGGGGAAGGTTGACAGCCCCCCTCCTGGTAAGAAATAAAAAGCCCGTTCGTCTCGCTTGGTAGAAGCGCGCAGCCGGCTGTTTTTCGAAATCCCAAACAGCGCCTTTGGAGCATACTCCCATGATGAACGGAAAAAAGGTGGCCGTGGTCATGCCTGCCTACAATGCGGCCGCCACGTTGGAACGCACCTACGCCGAAGTCCCCAAGGACATTGTGGATGAGGTCATCCTCGTCGACGATTGCAGCCGGGACGGCACCATCGAGCAGGCCAGGAAGCTTGGCCTGCGTTGTTTTCGCCATGAGCACAACTGGGGCTATGGCCGCAACCAGAAGACCTGTTACGTCGAGGCACTTAAAACCGGGGCGGATGTGGTCATCATGGTCCACCCCGACTACCAGTATACGCCGAAGATCATACCGGCCATGGCCAATCTGGTCACCTGCGGCGAGTATGACGCGGTGATCGCCTCGCGTATTCTCGGCGGGACAGCCTTGCGCGGCGGCATGCCCCTTTATAAGTATATCGCCAACCGTTTTCTCACGTTGGCCCAGAACGTGCTGTTATCGGCCAAGCTTTCGGAATATCATACCGGGTATCGGGCTTTTTCCCGGCAGGTGCTTGAGACGTTGCCGCTTTGGGAGAATTCCGACGACTTCGTCTTCGACAACCAGATGTTGGCGCAGACCGTCTATTTCGGTTTTCGCCTGGGAGAGGTTTCCTGCCCCACCAAATATTTCGAGGAAGCTTCCTCCATCAATTTTCGCCGCAGCTGCACGTACGGCCTCGGCGTGTTACGGACCTCGCTCCAGTTCCGGCTCCAACGCTGGGGCCTCAAGGACTACAGCATCTTCGACAGCAAGGGACGCGGTCTCGCTAATACCAATCCCCGGTATTATTCGGACGAATCGAATCCCCCGGATTCGGCCAGTTGAATTCCGGCCCGGCCAAGGCTCTCAGCGTTGTTCCCCGCACAGGGAAGGTTCGCCGCAACCAGGCGGCGAAGCGTCGGATTTTGGCTAAAAAGGCGTCCACGGCCGCCTGATCGGGAAAGTGGGGGCTGGCGCCGGGCAGCATTTCCGAGGAATGCCAGAACAGGGTGAGGGCGCGCCCACCACGCCGCGCGTGGGCCAGGGTGGCCAGTCGCATGGTGGCCTCGGGCATCCACACCGGATTGACTCCCAGGGTCAAGGTTTTCATAAAAGTGCCGAGAAGGATGTCGCCGGCTCGTCCCGGCAGCCGCCGGGCCAGGGCGTGGGTCAGGCGTGGGCTGCCCGGGAGAAGCGGTACCTGGGTCGTGGGCGCTTCGAGCAGACGCTTGCCGTTCGGTCCGCCGATTCCGGTCCAATAGGGGTCGGCCGGGGCCAGGAAATGGTCGGGCCCGCCGGGCACGTGGCGCAGGGGCGCCACGCTGCTGTCCACGAGGATGCCGACATCGGGCAGTACGGCCATGGCCCGTTTGAACAGATTCCAACGTCCCATGCGGAAGGAGGCGGCCGGATGTCCGGAGGCGGCCTGGACCGCCGTCTGCAGTGTCTCCAGCTTGGCCCGGAAGGTCGAGAGGGGCATGACGGAGGTCGGCACGGGTTCGGGCCAGGGCATTTCCGGGAAAGGCGGCGTATTCCACGGATGCAGATGGGCGCCGAGTTCCCCGTCCGTCCGGCCGAGCAGTTCCGCGATGACGCCCAGGCTCGGGGTGTGGGTCAGCACGGGATAGTCGCACAACAGCGTCAGCGGCAGGTCGTATTCCCGCGGGAGGAACTCCAGTCGTCGCAACAGGGGAATATTGGTGAGGCCTCCCCCCTGGCGCGGATAGGCGCCGCAAAAAAGGCCTTCCTCCTCCACATCCAGGCTGACCACGACGGCGAGGCTCGATGTATGCATGAAAAAAACCCCCGGGCGCAGTGTAGGCAAGGGGGGTGGCCAAGGCAAGCAAGTCTCTCAGGTTTATCTGTCGAATTTCTTGACAATTTCCTTGAAGACTTATCTTTACTTAGAGGAAGCGGCTCTCTGCGGGCCCTGGAAATGTCATGCGACAACGACTGTCCCTTGCCGATTTGACCCCTGGTATGGTCCTGGCCGACGTGCTGCGTCGGGAGGACGGTGCGTTGTTATTGCCCGCCGATACGGTGCTGACCGCGCGGCATCTGGCCCTGTTCCCCACCTGGGGCGTGACGTGGGCGGTGGTGCGGGAGCCGCAGGAAACATCCGTCACGGCCGCGCCGCCGTCTCCGGAACAGTCCATCCCGTCTGCACAATGGGAAGAGGCGGCTGCGCTTATCCGGCCCCGGTTCGTCCATGCCCATCTGGATCAGCCGGCCATGGCCTGTGTTTTCAGCCTGTGCGTTCCCAGGGCGGTTTCGCGGTTGGCCGAGCACGACCGGGCCTCCCTGGTCCTGCCTGCGCCGGTGGCCGTGGAATCCCTGCCGCCGCTGCCGGGAACGGCGGTGCCCGGTCCCATGGCCCTTGTTGCTTTGGAGCCCAAGCTCACCACGTTGCCCGACGTGTTCGTGCGCATAAGCGAAGTCCTCAATGATCCCCTGAGCACCTCCCGGGAGGCGGCCGAGGCCATCGGCCGGGATACGGGCTTGTCCGCCGTCCTGCTGCGGCTGGTCAACAGCGCCTTTTACGGTTTCCCGGTCAAGGTGGATACGCTGTCCCGGGCCGTGACCATCGTGGGCAGCCGCCAGCTCACCACCCTGGCGCTCGGCTTGTCGGTCCTGGCTTTTTTCAAGGATTTGCCGGAGGACTTGGTCGACATGCGGTCGTTTTGGAAGCACAGCATCGGCTGTGGCGTCCTGGCCGCCGCCCTGGCCGGTCCGGACGGCGGCCTGGAAGTGGAACGGCTGTTCGTGGCCGGGCTGCTGCATGACGTGGGCCGGCTGGTGCTCTACCGCTGCCTGCCGCGGCATATGGCCCATATCCTGGCCGGGGCCAGGGCCGAGGGAAGGCTTTTGCGCGAGGCCGAGCGCCGGGCCCTGGGCTACGACCATGCGCTTCTGGGCGGCATGTTGCTCAAGCGCTGGCGGTTTCCGGAAAATCTGGAAAAGGCCGTACGCCAGCATCATGGGCTGCCGTCGCATCAGGTGTTGCCCATGTCGGCGGCCGTGCATGTGGCCAACGTGCTGGTCGGCGCCCTGGGACTGGGGTCGAGCGGCGAGGTCTATGTCCCGCCGCTGTCGCCTTTGGCCTGGGACACCCTGCGCCTGTCGCCGGAGCGGGTCACCACGGTGGTGGAGATGGCCGCCGCGCAGATCGGGGACATCCTGCGCGTTTTTTTGCCCGACGAGGCGTAGGCCGCGTCTTTTTCGCGGGTCGCCGGCGGGCCGTTTTGTCGGTTCGGCCGGGATGGGCCGGGAAGGGGCTGCCGGTGGGGGAACCCGGCGATCAGACGATGTTGGCGTGGCGGTCGCGCAGCTTGCCCACCAAAAAGCCGATGGCAATGCCCAGGATGCAACTGCCGATGCAGCTGATGCCGAAGATGGTCACGAGGTCGTTGACGTTGCCGATGATTTTACGGCCGAACAGGATGTGGAAGAAGCCGTAGCAGATCCACAGCAACATGCCGGCGTGGAAGCCGAAAAACAGCCCGTCCATCATCCGATCGTGCACGTTGACCGATTCGATGTGCTTGTAGCAGACTAGCTGGGCCAGGACGCCGAACAGGGTGATGGAGCCGAACGAAGCCAGGAGCTGGATGACCGGCACCACCAGGGTGGCGTGCCAGGCGTCGCCCTTGCGGATGGAGACGATGACCCCCGGCAAAAGGCTGCCGATCCAGATGGCGATGACGCCGATCTCTTGATAGTGGGCGGTCAAAAATTTTTTGAGCGTGTCGAGACAGTGCTTCATGGCGAGCCTCTTGGGCCTCCCTTCGTGTCGTCGGTGGCGGCGGTACCGTCCGCGGGGGGCGGCGCCTGAAAATTTCCTGCCCGCCGCGTTGTCAAGCGGACGGGAAAGAGACATACTGGCAGCCAGCGCGGAATGCAACGCGTTTCCCACAAAACAGGCGCGGCGGGCCACAGCCCTTTCTCCCGTCGCCATCGGCCGCCAGTATGGAAGATCCAAGGCTTCTCACCGACGCCGCCATGGAACGCCCGCCGTCCGTTCTCATCGTCGACGACGAAGAGGTCAACGTCCAGACCCTCGTCTGGATGCTGCGGGAGGCGGGGTTTGAAACCCTGTCCGCCACCAGCGGCCCGGAGGGCCGGGAACTGGCCGTGGCCGCCCGGCCCGATCTGGTGATTCTGGACATCATGATGCCCGGAGAATCGGGCTTCGAGACCTGCGGCAAACTCACGGCCGATCCGGCCACCACCGACATCCCCATTATTTTCATCTCCGGCCTCGACGACGTGGAAAACAAGGTTAAGGGCCTCAAGCTCGGGGCGGTGGACTATATTGCCAAGCCCTTCGCCAAGGAAGAGGTCCTGGCCCGGGTCAAGATCCATATCCGCCAGCGTCGGGCCACGCGGGCCCTTTTGGCCCAACAGGCGGCCAAGCTGGCCCAGATCCGCGACGCCCAGCGCGCCATTCTGGTGTCTCCGGACGATGTGCCGGAGGCCCGGTTCGCCATCAGCTACGTTCCGGTGCTGGAGGCCGGGGGCGATTTTTACGATGTCTTTCCCTGGACCGAATCGGTCATGGGCTATTTCGTGGCCGACATTTCCGGGCACGATCTGGGGGCTTCCTTTGTCACGTCCTCGCTCAAGGTCCTGTTGCGCCAGAATTCGGGGCCGCTGTTCACGCCGGTGGAGACGCTCAAAAACATGAACAGCGTCCTGGCCACGCTGCTGCGGGACGGCAAACACTTGACGGCCGCGTTGTTGTGTTTGAATCGGGCCAGACGGCGGCTTACCCTGGTTTGCGGTGGCCATCCGCCTCCCGTTCTCGTCGGCGTCGACGGGACTGTCCGGCTGCTGGCGGCGGATGGGGACATCCTGGGCGTTTTTGACACGGCCCAGTTCGGCGTGCTGGAACAGGCCGTGGCGCCGGGGGATCGCATCTACCTTTACACCGACGGGGTGGTGGAACGGTTCGGCGCGGGCCAGGTCAAGTCCCGGACCCAGGGGATACGCGATCTGGTGGAAGATTGCCGACGCGTTGCGGGGCTTCCCCTGGCCGCGGCGGTAGCGACCATGGCCGCGGATATTTTGGGTCCCGATCGGCAGCCTGACGATGACATGGTGCTTCTCGGCATTGAGGTGTAGGCCGTATGTTTGCAGTGGACGTCACGCCCGGCGGTCGCCGTATCCGTTTTTCGGCCAGCCTGTCCCTGCTCGACCGGGCCGTGGCCACGGTCGTGGAATTTCTCAAGAATCGCCAGGCCACAGGCCGTCTGTTCGACGTCCAACTGCTGCTGCGCGAGGCGCTTCTCAACGCGGTGCTCCACGGCAGCCGGTCCGACCCGCTACGGACCGTCAGCCTGGAGATTACGGCGCAGGAGGGCTGGCTGCACCTTGCCGTGGAGGATCAGGGGGAAGGCTTCGACTGGCGCGGGCGGATGGCGGCGTTGCCGGCACCGACGGCCACCTGCGGACGGGGGCTGACCATTCTGGCGCTGTACGCCGATGGAGTGGAGTTCAACGAGGCCGGCAACCGCGTGCGGTTGGCCAAGAGCGTTCCAGGCCTTCGCGGTCCGGCGCCGATCTCGGAGCGGACCGGCCAGGGCAATCCCGCTGGGAGGACGAACATGCAGGACATTCGCATCGAGAACGGCCGGACGATTTTTTGCCCGTCCGGGGACATTGTCGCATCCATGGCCGAGGCCATGCGGACCAGGCTCCGGGATATCATGCACGAGCATCCCGGCCCCTTGACCATCGACCTCTCCCGCGTGGAGCTGATCGATTCGGTGGGGATCGGCCTTTTGATCGCGGCCCACAATTCCCTGGCCAAGGGGGGGGGCAGGCTGGCGTTGGAAAACGTCAATCCGGATCTGACGGGACTGTTGCGCACCATGCGGTTGGACAAGCATTTTATGATCGAGCCCGCCTGATGCCGGGAAGGGAGCCGTGATGGACCAGATGGATGACGAGATCATGACCATGTTCGTAGAAGACTCCCGCGAACATCTGGGCAACATTGAAAGCGCGCTGATGGACATGGAGCGGGGCGGGGCGGATATCGACGAGGAGCTGGTCAACACGGTCTTTCGGGCCGCCCATTCCATCAAGGGCGGGGCCGGATTTTTAAATCTCAATAATATCAGAGAATTGTCCCATAGGCTGGAGGGGCTTCTGCATATGATCCGCAGCCGGGAGCTCGTTCCCGACACCCGGATCATCAACCTCCTGCTGGCCGGATTCGATCGGCTGCTCGGGCTGGTGGAGTCGGCCGCCGACAGCGATCGGGAGGACATTTCCTCCATGCTGGCCGACCTGTCGAGGCTGACCGCCGAGCATCTTTCTCCCCAACAGCTGGCCCAGGCCGCCGCGACCGTGCCCATCGCCCTGCCCGGAGGCGAGGTCGTTTTCACCGAGGACGAACTGAGCGTCCGGCAGGCCCTGTCCGGGGGCAAGAACCTCTATGTGGTGGAGTACGACCTCATTCACGATGTCCAGGCTCGGGGCAAGACCCCGCTTGACATCATCAGCACCATGGAGGCGAGCGGCCTGATTCTCGATTGCCGCATGGACCTGGCCAGCGTGGGGGACATCGACGCACCGCCGAGCAACCGCATTCCGTTTTACGTTCTGTTCGCCTCGATCGTGGAACCGGACATCGTGGGGTATCTGTTCGCCCTTGGCGGGCAGGCCATCCATGCCGTGGATCTGTCCGTCTTGTCGGCGGTGCCGGCGCCCGAGGCCGCAGCCGCTTCGGGGCAAGAGCAGGTTTTCGGTCCCTGGCACCTAACACTGACCGGGGAGGGGGCCGCCCTGACGTTGGAAGCGGGGGCGGCGCCATCGGCGGCCGAGGCCAGGCAGGCCTTGCTGGCCTGCCTGGAGCGTGGGGTGCCGGTGGCGGTCTCCTGGGCCGGGGCTTCTTCCGTGGATCTGTCCCTGCTGCAGGTGATGGTGTCCGCCGGCTTGAGCTTTGCCCGTCGGGGGCTCGGCTTCAGCCAGCAGGGCGGGGCGCCTGAGGCGCTGTCCCGGCTGGCCGAACGGGCAGGCATCACCCCGACGACGTTGGAGGCCGTGGGGCTGCCGGCCGAGACGCTGTTTGCCCCTGACGAAGGCCGTGTTCGGTGACGTTGCGGCGGAGCGGCCGGGGACGCGGCCGTTTTCGAAGTGAGGCAAGACGTCGGGGTGGTGAACCCTGCATCGCTGTAACCTCCCTCGGCTTCTCCTCGACCTACCACAGTAAGAGGTGGCCTTTGCCGCCCATTTTAAACCGGAGGCATCAGTTCCATGAAAAAGCTTTTGTATGGATTGCTGACGTTGGCTATCCTGCTTGGCTCCAGTTATGCCGTGGTGGCAGCGCCCGGCCCCGGCGGCCCCGGCGGCCCTGGTGGTCCTGCCGGCATCCTGCCCATGGTTTTGACCCTTGGCCTCACCGATGCCCAGAAGCATGACGTAGCCGTGCTGCTCAAGAAATATGAAGCGAAGTTCGAGGCCGGCATGGAAGCCATGCATACGGCTCTGCAGGGGTTGGGCGATGTCATGCGCTCCGACTCTGGCAATGAAAAGCTCGTGCGCGAGGCCTGCCGCAAGCTGGCCGCCGCCAGCGAGGAATTGGCCGTGTTGAGCGGGAAGCAGATGGCCGAGGTCAAGGCCCTGCTCACGCCGGATCAGATCAAGCGCATGGAGGAACAGATTCCGCCGCCGCCCCCCGCGCCCAAGAAGGGGCAAGTGAACCCCATGCGGGCGCTGGAGGATGAGTGGATCAACGCCCACGCCGGTACGGGCAAATAGGCAACGGGTGGTTATGGCCGAGGCCGTGGTGGACATGGAGGATGCCCGAATCCTCAAGGAAATACGGGCGGGCGACGTGGATGCCTATGCCAGGCTCATAAGCAAGTACCAGGGACGCGTGTCCGGCATTGTGGCCGGACACGCTCCCCGGGAGCAGGTGGCCGAATTGACGCATGAGGTGTTCGTCCGGGCCTACCGGTCCCTGCACGGATACCGGGGCGACAGTCCGTTCGGCCACTGGCTGGCCAAGGTGACGGTGCGGACCTGCCATGATTTTTGGCGCTCGGAATATCGCCGCCGGGAGCGTCCGGAGAGCGAGCTTTCCGACGAGTGCCGGGCCTTCGCCGAGGAGGTGGCCGCCCTGGATTCGAGCGAAGCCGCCGAGGAATCGGCCTCGCGTCAGGAAGCCCGGGATATGCTGACCTGGGCCCTGGGCAAGCTCTCGCCGACGGATCGGATGGTGGTGACGCTGACGCATATCGAGGAACGGCCGGTGGCCGAGGCGGCGGAGATGCTTGGGATGAGCGTGCCTAATGTCAAGGTGCGGGCTTTTCGGGCCAGGAAGAAGCTGCGGGAAGTGCTTGGCACTCTCCTCGGCGCGTGAGGAGGAATCCTATGGACGGGAATGCGACACGGCGTCTGGAACGCCTGGAAGCGGTCTTACGAGCGGCTCATGCGCAACGGCAAACACCGCCGCCCGATCCCGGGATGATCCTGTCGGTGTTGGAAACGATCAAGGCGCAGGCCGAACCGGTGGCCAACGGGGTATGGTGGCGCATGGCGGCCGGAGCCGGTCTGCTTGCCGTGGGCACGGTCGTCTTGGCCTTGTTCTTCGGTTCGGGGCTTGAGGATGAACTTGGACGATTTTTGTTTTACGATCCGAACGGCCAAGTGCTGATCTCGCTGTTGGGCGTCTAGGGTGGCGGCATGAGCGGGAAGATGAAAAAATTTTTGGCCGGTCTTGTGGTGTTCGTCTCGGGCGTGGTGGTGGGGACGTTTGGCATGCGTGTTTTGGCCGAGCGGGGGACGCTGGCCGTGTTGCATGGCGACCCCGAGCGGTTCGTGGATATGGCCTTGCATCATTTGACCGTCGACCTCGACCTGACGTCCGACCAAGTGGGCAAGATTCGCCCCATCATGACCGAAACGGCCAAGAAACTGGCGGCGATCCGCCGAGAGCAGGAGCCGAAGATCCAGGAGGCCCTGGACAAGGATGTTGCCTCCATCAAGGCGGTCCTCGAACCCGGACAGGTGAAAAAATTCGAGAGCATGCTCGCCCGTCTCAAGAAACGACGGCAGGACATCGATCATTTCGGCCCACCGCCGCCCGGCATGCCACCGCCGCCCGGCATGCCACCGCCGCCCGGCATGGGACCTCCTCCCGGTCCGCCGCCTGACGGCTCCCTGCCGCCTCCGCCGCCGGGCGGACCGCCGCCGGAAGAGGACAGGACGGCAATTTGAGGATGCTTTTTTGCCCGCGTTCCGCTGCTTCTGCAGCCGAACGCGGGCGTTTTTTTGCGTTTTGAGACGGCGCTTGCGGAAGGTGGAGGAATGCCTCCGGCGGCCAAAGGGCTCCGCCCTTTGGAAACCCACTATTTTAAACAGTTGCAATTCCAGAATTGGGGCATCGGAATGCCGTCATGGAATTGTGCAGCAGTTTGCGAAGGGGAACTCTGGTCCCGGGACAGGGGGCCCGGGGGGAATGATTCCCCCCGGCGGGTCCAGGGCGGAGCCCTGGCAGTGGTCTCGATTTGGGTTACCGGCGTGTCCCGTCCGGGGTGTCGGGCCTTGTGAAAAAGACGTAACTTCCTGGCTTAACGGTTTTTTCTCCTGTCACTAGAGCGGTGGCGTCGGTTGGCGTGCAGGCGACCACCGAAGCCACCGCCAGTGTGCGTCCGTCTGCGGTACGGACGGTCACGGAGGCGCCGGGCGCGAGGCCTTGATCGGCCCCCAGTCCGAAAGCGATCTGCTGTCCCTCCGGTGTCGTGGTGTTCCTGTAGACGGCGGCCTTCCCCTCGGCCAGCCATCCCGCTTCCAGTCGGCGGGCGAGCAGATACACTCCGCCGCCGGCCGCGAGGGCCAAGCCGAAAAAGACAGCCGCCAAGCCATAGGGCGGCCAGCCGGCCAGCCGCCGGACCCGGGAGGGCGAAGCCGCGTTCATGGCGGCCTGATCGGCGAAAATCCGGACCTGAACGGTTTGGGGGACGGCGGCGGGACCGCTCGGACCGGTCAGGGTCAGGGTGGCCGCCCCGGCTGGGGTCCGGGGGGCTACCCGCAGCGCGCCCCGCCACTTCCGGTCTCCCAGCCAATAGCCGGTGAACTGGTCGGTGGCGGTCAGGGTCACGGCCGGAGTGTCCGTGGTAATGGCCATCTCGCCAAGAGCGTGGGCGTCGGGCGGCAAGGGGCCGGAGAGGGGGACCGTGCTGCCCGCCACGACGTTCACGGTTCGGGGATCGACTCCGGCGACGAGGCCATCGGCCAGGGCAAGCGTAGCGCCCAGGAACAGGCCGGCGGCGGCCCAGCCCAGAAACGTTTGCAGCTTGGCGAGCCTGATCGCACCCATATGGTATTCCCTCTCCCGGCGACGGTGATCTGAATGCGAAACGGGCGACCGCTGCGCCATGGACCGGAGGGGAAGCCTCCGTCGGCCAACGGGTTTCACCCTTGCGACTGCTGCACCATTCCCTGACAGCCGGTCAATGCGCTTACCTTGCAACGGGCGCAGAGCATGACGGGATTCCAAAGGGCGCGCCCTTTGGCCGCCGGAGGCATCCTCACCTGAGCACTTGAGCAGGAGTCTCCCTTTGGGATCTTAACGGTAAACGCGGACCGCCGCAGCGGTCGCCCGCATCGGTGCACCCCCTTGGCCGGTGGGGGGTGCCTCCGCTTATTTCTTGAAGATGTCGGTCCTGGAAATATTCATCAGCCGCAGGGCCTTGCCTTCTTCCTTGGAGTAGATGCGGACATCGTCGCCGACGTCCCACTCTTCAGGCGTCAGGTGCTGATAGGGTTCCGGGGGGATAAAGGATACGAAGAGCTTGTGCCGGCTGCAATAGAGCGTGACGATTTTGCTGTCCTGGTCCACGGTGGGGAAAGTCTTGTTTTGGATGCGAGGATTGTTTTTTTTGATGCCCTCATGCTTTTCGACAATTCGGATGGGTATCGTATCGAAATTTTTCTTTTGCGGGTCGTAAAGGACAATTTCACCCTTGTCCGGGTCGAGTCGTATCCGCAACCCAGGTTTGGGTTCCGGCCCCATCTCCCGAGGATCGGCCGGGAGCTGGAAGGTCATGGCCGGTAGGACATCGTAGCGGGGGTGGGCCGGGTCCCGGGATGCGTCCCTGATGATGGTGATGGTTTTCTTTTCCTTGTCGAAGGCTACGGTACGTCCCTGATCCACCTTGCCGGTATCCGTGCATCCGGCCAGCAACACCAGGGTGAAGGCGGCCAATAACAGTCGAATAAGCAGTGCACGCATGGTATTCTCCTTCCTATTGGCTGTCCGGGGCCTCGGGCACCTGTTTTGCTATCGTCCTCGTTGCGGCGCTTCTAGGCGGCTGCGCCCTTTTTCTTCGCCAGTTCTTCCTTGGCGCCATGCACCATCTTGACGGTGATGTAGATGGCCAGGGCTGAGACCAGCCCGAGAATCAGGATGGTGGCGCTGATGCTGCAGATGTTGGCGATGGAGGGGATGTAGCTCGGCAGCAGCTTTAAAAGCACCGAGACGAAGCAGCCGATAACGGCCAGGCCGAAGGCCACGCGGATGCCATAGCCCTTGATGTATTTGGTGGCCACGGTGCCGACCTGGGCGCCGACGGCGGCGCCGATCAGCATGATGATGGCGGCCAGCAGCTCCACACGGCCCTTGTACGCGTAGGAGCCGGCGCCGTAGAGGCCGGAGATCATGACCTCGAAGAGGTCGGTGCCCACGGCGATATGCGTCGGGCAGCCGACAAGGTAGATCAGGGCGGGCATCCGGATGAGCCCGCCGCCGATGCCCAGGATGCCGGCCATCCAGCCGGTAAAGAAGCTCACCAGGATGGGCAGCCAGGCGGAGCAGGTGATGCCGGCTCCCTGAAGATGGACCATGGGCGGGATTTTGATTTTGTGCAGGGTTTTGTGCCACTCGATGCCGGTGGCCAGCTTATCGATGCTGCGCCCGGCCTCCCGGGCGGCTTTTTCCTTGGCCCGGCGCTTGGCCACGTCGGCGAAGATCATCCAGGCGATAAGCCCCAACAGGACGAGGTAAATCCAGCGCACCACCTTGTCGACGGCGCCGATTTGCTCCAGCCACATGATCATCTGGGCGCCGACCTCGAAGCCGGCGATGGTGCCGAAGAGCATGATAAAGCCCAGCTTGTAGTCCACATTGCCGAATCTGCCGTGACGCATGGTGGAAATGAGTGATTTCCCGGCCATTTGGGCAATGTCCGTGCCGATGGCGAAGGCCATGGGGAACCCCAGGATATTGAGGCCCGGGGTGACCATCCAGGCGCCGCCCATGCCGAAGAATCCGCCGATGATGCCGACGCCGATGCCGAGGATGATCAGCCCCGGCCAGAAGATTTTCACCCCGGCGATCGGCATCAGGATATACAGCCAATCCATATCGGGCTCCTTGCGATTGGGTGTGTTGGGCTTCTAGTGTTCCGCCAGGTCGCGGGAGGAGAGGTCGATGCCGATCAGTTGCATGGCCAGGTCGGCCAGCAGACCGAAGATGATGCCGACGGTGGGGATGAGGATGACGGTAAGGATGGCGGAAAAGAGGTGGCTGGCGTTATAGAGGTTGGCCCACCAGGCCAGGATGCCGGTCAGATTGCGCGTGTCGGCCACGATGACGAGCGGTGCGCCGCCACTGCCGGCGGCCATCGCCTGGGCTGGAGCCAGGAGCAGCAGGGTTGCCAGTCCCACCAGAAACGTTGCCTTTTTCCCGGACATGATCGTCTCCTTTCCTTGTGCGGTTGTCCCAGGCTGCAGATCGGACCGGACGGCAGGCGCGGCGGCGACCGGGGTCAGCCGGTCTTGGCCTTGCCCTGGGCGGCCACGGCGGCCACGCTTTGGGCGATGGCCGCCGGATCGCCCAGATAGAAGTGGCGGACCGGCCTGAGCGCGGCGTCGAGTTCGTAGACCAGCGGCACGCCGGTCGGGATGTTCAGTTCGCTTATGGCGTCGTCGCCAATGCCGTCGAGATACTTGACCAGGGCGCGCAGCGAGTTGCCGTGGGCGGCCACCAGAAGGCGCGTCCCGGAGCGGATGGCCGGGGCCATGGTGTCGTGCCAGTAGGGCAGGACCCGGGCCACGGTATCCTTCAGACATTCGGCGCGCGGCAGTTCGTCCGGGGAGAGTCCGGCGTAGCGGCGGTCGTGGCCGGGGAAGCGCGGATCATCGGCGGTGAGTTCGGGGGGGCGGGTGTCGAAACTGCGGCGCCAGGCGAAGACTTGTTCCTCGCCGTATTTGGCGGCGGTTTCGGCCTTGTTGAGGCCCTGCAAGGCGCCGTAGTGGCGTTCGTTCAAGCGCCAGGATTTTTCCACCGGCAGCCACAGCCGGTCCAGGCCCTCCAGCACCAGATCGAGCGTTTTGACGGCCCGGGACAGGACGGAGGTCAGGCAGGCATCGAAGTCGTAGCCGGCATCGGCCAGCAGGCGGGCGGCGGCCCGGGCCTCGGCCTCGCCCTGGGGGGAGAGGCCGACATCGGTCCAGCCGGTGAAACGGTTTTCCAGGTTCCAGACGCTTTGGCCGTGGCGCAAAAGGACCAGTGTGGGCATTTCGCCTCCTGTCCGCCGGGGGATGTGGCTTACGGGATCTTCCGGCTGTCTGTCTCCGGGCAGTTGAATTGGTCGTCGGTCATCATGCGCATGGCGCAAAGGGCCCCGCACATGGCGCATTCCTTTTCATTGCGGTGATTGGCCCGCCGTTGGCGCACAATCTCCGGGTCGAGGGCCAGGGATGCCACGGCCTCCCAATCCAGTTCCGCCCGGGCTGCGGACATGGCTCGGTCCCGTTCTACGGCCTGGGGCCGGCCCAGGGCTGTCTCGGCGCTTTGGGCCGCCACCCGGCTGGCCATGACGCCGTCCCAGACGTCCTTGGGGCTCGGCAGGGTGAGGTGTTCGGCCGGGGTCAGGTAGCACAGGAAGTCCGCGCCGAAATAGGCGGCCAGGGCGCCGCCGATGGCCCCGGCGATATGATCGTAGCCGGGGGCGCTGTCCGTGGTGAGCGGCCCGAGGACGTAGAGCGGAGCGCCGTCGGTCAGGCGCTTGATGGCCTGGATCTGGGCCTGGACGAGGTGGAGCGGCACATGGCCGGGCCCTTCGATCATGGCCTGGACGCCGCGTTCCCGGGCCCTTTTGGCCAACCGGCCGAGCGTGATGACCTCTTCCCACTGGGCCCCGTCGCCGGCGTCGGCCCCGCAGCCCGGCCGCAGGCCGTCGCCCAAGCTGATGGTCACGTTGTGGGCCAGGCAGATGTCCAAAATGGCATCGTAGCGCGTCAGAAAGGGATTTTCCCGGTCGTGGTGCTGCATGTACCGGCCGAGGATGGAACCGCCCCGGGAGACGATGCCCGTGATCCGGCCGCTGGTCATGGCCAGTTCCACGGCGTGTCGGGTGACGCCGCAGTGGAGGGTCATGAAATCGACGCCGGCTGCGGCCTGGGCGGCGATTTCGGCCAGGATGTCCTCTTCGGTGAAGTCGCTCGGGTCGCCGCCGCCGGCCAGGAGGCGCTGGGCGATGGCATAGAGCGGCACGGTACCGAGGGGCAAATCCGTGCCGGCCAGGATATCGCGGCGGATGGCGACCAGATCTCCGGCCGTGGACAGGTCCATGACGGCATGGGCGCCGGCGTCCTTGGCCAGCCGGACCTTGTCCAGTTCCATGGCGACGTCGGTCACCAGCATGGAGGTGCCGATGTTGGCGTTGACCTTGACCCGGGCCGGTTGGCCGATGACGGTCGGGGTGACGCCCGCATGGGCCGGATTGGCCAGCACGACCATGCGGCCGGCGTCCACGGCCTCTTCGATGGCGGCCGGGGGCAGGGCTTCGGTGCGGGCCAGTTCGGCCCCCCGGGCGCGCAACAGTTCGCGTACGATCGGGTTCTTGGCGAGAATGGGCATAGCTTGTCCTTGAATATGACGTAAAGCCGTTTATTCCCTAACACGAAGGCTGGCAAAGCTCAAAGCCGGGCGAGGGGAAAAGAGCCGGGACGACATCTTGCCAAGCTCCCCGAAAGGGGTTATCTGATTACGCTTCGCTGTTGAGACATTCAAGGAGTGCGAGATGAAAGACGGCATCCATCCTAAACTGTTCAAAGCCAAGATCCGCTGCAACTGCGGTTATGAATCCGAGGCCCTGTCCACCAAGGGCGAGGAAGTCCTGGTCGAAATCTGCTCCAACTGCCACCCGTTCTACACGGGCAAGCAGCGGTTCGTGGATACGGCTGGCCGCATTGATCGTTTCCGCAAAAAATACGCCAAGTTCGAGAAAAAGGCCTAAGATGGTCGTAAGGGATAGCCGCCGGGCCTCGCCGTTCGGCGGCCAACCCATGGTTCGGGCCATGAAACGCGCCGGTCTGCTCCTCCTTCCCCTTCTGGCCGCCGCCCCCACGGTGGGCGGACAAGCGGTCATGGAAGGCGTCATGATGCGGGACAAGGAACGGTTGGCCATTGCCGTGCGCAAGCCCGGCGGGGACATCCTTCTTGACGTGCGTCCCTGGTTCTCCCTGACCGCCGCCAAGTGGCTGCGCAAGCCCCTGATCCGGGGCTTCCCCATCCTGCTCGAAACCCTGGTCAACGGCATCAAGGCCCTCAATTTCTCGGCGCAGGTGGCCGTCGAGGACGACAAGGAGTGCGAGATCGGACCGTGGGCCATGGGGCTGACCCTGGCCGCCTCCATCGGCTTCGCCTTGCTCCTTTTCGTGGTCACGCCGCATCTGTTTTCCCTCGGCATGAAAGCCTTGGGACTGTCCGGCGGCGTGGAGGACTTGAGCTTCCACCTCTGGGACGGCTTGTTCAAGATGGTGCTTTTCCTGGGCTATATCGTGGGCATCTCGTTTTTGCCCGATATCCGCCGGGTCTTCGAGTACCATGGCGCCGAACACAAGGTCATCTGGGCCTTCGAAGCGGGCGCGGAACTGTCCCCGACCGGGGCCCGGCATTTTCCCCGGCTGCATCCCCGGTGCGGCACGGCCTTTCTGCTCTTCGTCCTGGCCATTTCCATCCTCCTGTACGCCTTCCTTGTTCCCTGGCTGCTGCCCTTTTATTCCCCGGCCACGCCCTGGCTGCGCCAAGCCTACATCGTGGCCCTGAAGCTCGTCCTTATGGTCCCGGTGAGCAGCTTGGCCTACGAGGTCATCAAGGTGGCCGGCCGGTTTCACACCAATATCGCCTGCCGGATGCTGTCGGCCCCGGGGCTTTTCATGCAACTGCTCACCACCAAGGAACCGGACGACCGCCAGCTCGAGGTGGCCTTGGCCGCCCTTCGCGGCGCGGTGGAGCGACAGCCCGCCGTCTGACCCCTCGCCCCGGCCCCGTCCGGCCCAGGCCCAACCCCAGCCGGGGGGCGCGATACGCCATGCGCCCCGCTCTGGAGACGTCTCATGTTCGCCAAGCTTGAAAGCCTTGAGCGCAAGTACGAAGAACTGGAAAGGGAATTATCCGATCCCGCGGTCCTCGCCGACCAGGACCACTACCGCAAGCTGGCCAAGGCCCACGCCGATCTGGCCGACATGGTGGCCACGTTTCGGGAACACAAGCGGCTGTCCCAAGAGCTGGCGGAAAACCAGGAACTGGCCCAGGATTCGGACCCGGAAATGCGGGAACTGGCCCAGGCCGAGGTCAAAAGCATCAAGGACACCCTGGTTAAGCTCGAAGAACACCTCAAATTTCTGCTTTTGCCCGCCGATCCCATGGATGAGAAAAACATCCTTCTGGAAATTCGCGCCGGCACCGGCGGCGAGGAAGCGGCCCTTTTCGCTGGCGATCTTTTTCGCATGTACTGCCGTTACGCCGAAATCCGCCACTGGAAAGTGGAAATGATGAGCGCTTCCGAGACCGGCTCCGGCGGCTATAAGGAAGTTATCGCCTCCATTTCCGGTGACAAGGTGTACAGCCGCCTCAAATACGAATCCGGGGCTCACCGCGTGCAGCGCGTGCCGGCCACCGAATCCCAGGGCCGTATCCATACCTCGGCCGTCACCGTGGCCATCATGCCCGAAGCCGAGGAGGTGGACGTGGCCATCGATCCGAACGATTTGCGGATCGACGTCTACCGCTCCAGCGGTCCCGGCGGCCAGAGCGTCAACACCACCGACTCGGCCGTGCGGGTCACCCACATTCCCTCGGGGCTGGTGGTCATCTGCCAGGACGAGAAATCCCAGCACAAAAACAAGGCCAAGGCCTTGAAAGTCCTGCGCTCCCGGTTGCTGCAGGCCGAGCAGGAAAAACAGCGTCTGGAACAGGAAGCCAACCGCCGCTCCCAGGTCGGTTCCGGTGACCGGTCGGAACGTATCCGGACCTATAATTTCCCGCAGAGCCGCGTGACCGACCATCGCATTAATCTGACGCTCCACCGCCTGGAGTCCGTCCTCGAAGGCGACCTCGACGAGCTCTTCGACGCGCTGATCGCCTACTATCAGGCCGAGGCCCTCAAGGCCCAGGCCGACGCCGCTGCCTAAAGAACGAGAGCGAAGATGCCGGCGGCTAAGAAACGGCGCAGAGGCCTCCGGCGGCCGGGGGCATGATGCCCCCGGACCCCTCGCACCAGGACAGGGGGCCGGGGGAATGCTCCCCCCGGCGGGTCCAGGGTAGGGCCTCGCCCGGCTGCCGGAGGCAAGGAATGGTGCAGCATGGCTGACAGGCAAGCCTCCCACGCCCCCTCCGTCCGGGAAATTCTCGACAAGACCGAGCGCTATCTTGCCGGCAAGGGCGTGGACGCGCCGAAGCTCTCGGCCCAACTGCTGCTGGCCGAGGCGCTGGGGCTGGACCGGCTCGGCCTGCTTCTGGCCATGGACCGGCCGCTCACTCCGCCCGAACTCGACGCCGTGCGCCCTTTGGTGGCCCGGCGCGGACGCGGGGAGCCGGTGGCCCTGATCCTCGGCACCCGGGAATTCTACGGCCTCGATTTCGCCGTCACGTCCGATACGCTTATCCCCAGGCCGGAAACCGAGCTGCTGGTGGACCGGGCCAAGGAACTTTTTCCCGTCGATCGGTTGCGGTCCTTTGCCGATTTGGGCACGGGGTCGGGCTGTCTGGCCGTGACCATGGCCGTGGAGTTCCCCGTCGCCGTGGGCCTGGCCCTGGACGCCAGTCCGGCCGCCCTGGCCGTGGCCCGGCAAAACGCGGCCAGCCACGGGGTGGACGGGCGGTTGCTCTTCGTCGAAGGGGATTTTACGGCCTTGCCTGTTCCGTCCGCCGGCTACGCCTGCATCGTCTCCAATCCGCCCTACGTCAGCGAAGCCGAATACCGGGAGTGCTCCCGGGAAGTGCGTGATTTCGAGCCGAAAAGCGCCCTGGTGCCCGGTGAAACCGGGCTGGAGGCCGTGCCGGTCGTGGCTGCCGCGGCCCAGGCCGCCCTGGCCCCGGACGGCTGGCTTTTGGTCGAGATCGGCTGGCGGCAAGGCCCCGAAGCGGCCGCCCTGGTTGCGGCCGCCGGCTTTGCCGACGTGGCCGTGCGCCGCGATCTGGCCGGCCGCGACCGTCTGGTCGAAGGCCGGCACCGCTGACGCAGGGAGCCTCCGGCGGCCAGGGCGCTGCCCTGGACCTGCCGGGGGGAATCATTCCCCCCGGTCCCCCTGTCCCGGGGCCATCTTTCCCAGGCATACCACCCAGCCCTGGCGCGGGGACCCTTATTTAAACCCTCGGTGCGAGGGGTCCGGGGGCATCATGCCCCCGGCCGCCGGAGGCCTCTGCATCTTTATGGCCGTGTCCCCACGCTGGGAGAGCGGCCGGTGTCGATTTCGGTCGATCCTGTCCCGTCGGCGTGCATCCTGTAGATTTTGTGCGAGCCGTTGGCCGGGCTTTCGGGCAGGCCGGCGAAGTAGATGCGCCGGCCGTCGGGTGTCCAGGCGGCCATGGTGGCGGCGAGGTTTTCCGGCGTCAGCCGGTAGCTGGTGCCGCTGGCCCGATTGAAGAGGAAGAGGGCCGATCCTGCGTCGTGGGCCCAGCGTTGCAACGCCGGTGACGCGGGCACGCCGCGGGCGATAAGGAGCAGATCGGCGTTGGCCGGATCGGGCAGGTATTGATCGGCGGAGGACCCCCAGGGATCGTCGGTGAAGGTGCCGAGCGGCTCCTGCCGGAGGACGCGGCCGTCCAGGCCGTACCAGGTGACGTGGTGCAGATCCTGGACCACGAGGGCCGAGCCGTCGGCGGTGAAGCCTTGCAGCGTCTGGTCCTTGGTGAGGCCGGAGACGACGGTTTGGGGCCGGGGCACGCCCGGTTTGGGGGCGATGATGTCGATGCGCGTATCCGAACGGTAGGCGAGTTTGCTGCCATCCGGGCTGAAATATTTTTCCAGGATGGGTGTGGCGCTGGGCAGAAAGAGGGTGCGCAGGCCGGGGTCGGCCAGGTTGACCAGCTTGATGCCGATTCTGGTGTCCGGGCTGAAGGCGAGCACCCCACCATCGGAAGAGACGGCCGGGTAATGCCCCGTATCCAGACGTACGGGTTTGGCCGCGCCCAGGATGAGGACGATGAAGCCGTTCTGCTCGAAGGCGAGCACGTCGCGGGCGGCTGTTGCGGCCGGCGCCGGGGCCGGCAGCCAGTTCGGCCTTTCGAGACGGGTTTTGCCGGTTTTGCCCGGGGTCTTGGCCTGGGCGAGGACGAAGACCGGCAGCAACAGGCCGGCCAGCACCAGCGCGAATACCCGCGTTACGCGCATATTCCACCCTCCATCACGGGAGTCCGGGGGGATTGTCCCCCCGGCCCCCGGAGGCATATCCTATCCGATCAATTCCTTAAAGGCCGCTTCGTCGAGGGTTTCCTTGTCCAGGAGCGCCGTGGCCACCCGGTTGAGAACGTCCCGTTTCCCCGCCAACAGTGCGTCCACCCGGATGTCGGCCGCCTCCAGGATTTCCTTGACTTCGACATCGATCCTGCCGGCCGTGGCTTCCGAGTATTCCCGGCCGCCGAGGGACGCCTGTTCGGGCGAGAGGAACATCGGCCGGTTCTGGCGCGGGTAGGTGGCCGGGCCGAGGGTTTTGCCCATGCCGTATTCGGCCACCATGGCCCGGGCGATGTCGGTGGCCCGCTGCAGGTCGTTGTGGGCGCCGGTGGAGGTCTCGCCGAAGACGAGGCGTTCGGCGGCCCGGCCGCCGAGGAGCACATCGATTTTGGCCAAAAGTTCGGGCTGGGTCATCAGGTAGCGATCCTCGGTGGGGAGCTGCTGGGTCCAGCCCAAGGCGCCGATGCCGCGCGGCACGATGGAGATCTTGTGCACGGCGTCGGAACCCGGGGTGAAGGTGGCCACGAGGGCGTGTCCCGACTCGTGGAAGGCCACGATTTTTTTCTCTTTGGGATTGATGACGCGGTTTTTCTTTTCCAAGCCGCCCATGATGCGGTCCACGGCCTCTTCCAGGTCGGGCATGCCCACCGCGTCCTTGTCCTTGCGGGCGGCGAGGAGGGCCGCCTCGTTTATCGCGTTGGCCAAATCCGCCCCGGAAAAGCCGGGCGTCTTGCGGGCGATGACGGCCAGCTCGACGTCCGGGGCCAGGACGATCTTTTTGGCATGCACGAGGAGAATCTGCTCCCGGCCGGTGACGTCGGGCTTGTCCACCAGCACCTGCCGGTCGAAGCGTCCGGCCCGAAGCAGTGCCGGGTCAAGGGTTTCCGGCCGGTTGGTGGCGGCCATGATGATGACGCCGACACGGGGATCGAAACCGTCCATCTCCACGAGCAGTTGGTTGAGCGTCTGTTCGCGTTCGTCGTGGCCGCCCATGATGGCGCCGCCCCGGGATTTGCCGATGGCGTCGAGCTCGTCGATAAAGATGATGCAGGGGGCCTTTTCCCGGGCCTGGGTGAAGAGTTCGCGTACCCGCGACGCGCCGACGCCGACGAACATTTCCACGAATTCCGAGCCGGAGATGGAGAAGAAGGGGACTTGCGCCTCGCCGGCCACGGCTCGGGCGAGCAGTGTCTTGCCGGTGCCCGGCGGGCCGATCAAAAGGACGCCCTTGGGCATTTGGCCGCCCAGGCGCTGGAACCGTTCGGGTGTTTTCAGGTAGTCGATGATTTCGACCAGTTCGGCCTTGGCCTCGTCGCAGCCGGCCACGTCGGTAAAGCGGGTGTCCAGGTCCTTTTCGGCGTAGACCCGGGCCTTGTTCTTGCCGAAAGCCATGACCCCGGCTCCGGGATTCAGGCGTTGCATGAGCACGTACCAGATGCCGAAGAAAATCAGGATGGGGATGACCCAGGACAGGATGTCGCGGAAAAACGTGGATTCGGGCTGGGCGCGGAAGCGGACGCCGTATTTGGCCAGCTCGTTGGACAGGTCCTGATCCACGCGGCGGGTGACGAACTCCACGTCCTTTTGGTCGCCCTCGCCCTTGATCTTCATCTTGCCGGAGATGACATCGCCGGTGATGGAGACTTCTTCGATCTCGCCGGCCTGAAGCTGGGTCAGGAATTCGGAATAGGGGAGATTTTTGGGGCCGTAGGTGGAGACGATCAGATTGTTGAGCAGCAGGACGCCCCAGATGGCGATCAGCACGTACCACAGGGAGAACCGTTGATGCTTTTCCATATGTTTCACGAAGGACTCGGGGGGTTGGATGTTGCGGGGCCTGTTCCCGATTGAGGCACCATACGGTTCCCGGCGCGGGAAGACAACGTCCGGGTGGGCCCGGGCGGGGGGCGGCGGTCGGGGGAACGACACGAAACGGGAAAAAAACGGGAAGTGGTGAAAAAGGGCTTGCCCTCGGGAAGGGAAAGGGGGTAAAGACCCTGCTTCGCGGCTTGGGGATACCAGACCGTGGCCGGGAGTGGATGACGAGGCTTGACAGGACCAGAAAGCCGGGCTAACTGCTTGTCTCTTGGGCAGCTGGCGTAGCTCAATGGTAGAGCAGCTGATTTGTAATCAGCAGGTTGCGGGTTCAAGTCCCATCGCCAGCTCCAGAGGGGAGGGGTTCCCGAGTGGCCAAAGGGAACAGACTGTAAATCTGTCGGCGTACGCCTTCGGTGGTTCAAATCCACCCCCCTCCACCAGACGCGCGATATGCTGTAGGAGACAGGATGACCTGTCGCATGGACTACGTGTGACATACGCGGGAATAGCTCAATTGGCTAGAGCATCAGCCTTCCAAGCTGAGGGTTGCGGGTTCGAGTCCCGTTTCCCGCTCCATGCCTCCCGTGTCCTACGCAGAAGAGATAGGCCCACGTAGCTCAGTCGGTAGAGCACATCCTTGGTAAGGATGAGGTCGCCGGTTCGATTCCGGCCGTGGGCTCCAGACAAAATCACCACAACAGCATCCTGAAGAAGCCAAATCGCTTGAACAGGGGGACGACATGGGCAAGGCGAAATTTGAGCGGACCAAGCCGCACGTCAACATCGGCACCATCGGCCACATCGACCACGGCAAGACCACGCTGACCGCGGCCATCACGCGTCTGGCCAGCATGAAGGGATTCGGCGAATACATTCCCTTCGATCAGATCGACAAGGCGCCCGAAGAAAAGGAACGCGGCATCACCATCGCCACGGCCCACGTCGAATACCAGACCGAGAAGCGCCACTACGCCCATGTGGACTGCCCCGGTCACGCCGACTACATCAAGAACATGATCACCGGCGCCGCCCAGATGGACGGCGGCATCCTGGTGGTGGCCGCCACCGACGGCCCCATGCCCCAGACCCGTGAGCACATCCTGTTGGCCCGTCAGGTCGGCGTGCCCCAGCTGGTCGTGTTCATGAACAAGATCGATCTGGTGGACGATCCGGAGCTGATCGAACTGGTCGAGCTCGAAGTGCGCGAGCTTCTGACCAAGTACGGCTTCCCGGGCGACGAGATTCCGATCATCAAGGGCTCGGCCCTGAAGGCCCTGGAGGCCCCGGACATCAACAGCCCGGATGCGGCCCCGATTTTCGAGCTTTTGCAGGCGTGCGACGATTACATTCCCGAGCCCAAGCGCGACATCGACAAGCCCTTCCTGATGCCCATCGAGGATGTGTTCTCCATCTCCGGCCGCGGCACCGTGGTCACGGGCCGGGTCGAGCGCGGCGTCATCACCGTGGGCGACGAAGTGGCGATCATCGGCATCCACGACACGATCAAGTCCACCTGCACCGGCGTCGAGATGTTCCGCAAGATCCTGGATCAGGGTCAGGCCGGCGACAACGTGGGCGTGCTGTTGCGCGGCGTCAAGCGCGACGACGTGGAACGCGGCCAGGTGTTGGCCAAGCCGGGCTCGATCACCCCGCACAAGAAGTTCAAGGCCGAGGTCTATGTCCTGACCAAGGAAGAGGGCGGCCGGCACACGCCGTTTTTCACCGGCTATCGGCCGCAGTTCTACTTCCGCACCACGGACATCACCGGCATCGTTTCCCTGGCCGAGGGCGTGGAGATGGTCATGCCCGGTGATAACGCCACCTTCGGCGTGGAACTGATCGCCCCCATCGCCATGGAAAAGGGCCTGCGCTTCGCCATCCGCGAAGGCGGCCGCACCGTCGGCGCCGGCGTGGTCTCAGAAATTCTGGAGTAAAAGCATGCGGATTAACATCCTGTTGCAGTGCACCGAGTGCAAGCGGAAAAATTACGCCACGGAAAAGAACAAGAAGAATACGACCGGCCGCCTCGAGCTCAAGAAGTACTGCCCGTTCGACCATAAGCATACGGTCCATCGGGAAGCGAAGTAGGCGCCGGCACACTGCAGGGCAGTAGCTCCAACGGTAGAGCATCGGACTCCAAATCCGAGGGCTGGGGGTTCGAATCCCTCCTGCCCTGCCATATTTGAGTAAGGCGTAAAGGTCATGGCCAAGGAAAAAACACAGGCGGCTCAAGCCGTCGACAAGCCCGCCGCGGCCAAGAGCGCCGTGGCCAAACCCGCTGTCAAGGCGGCGGGAAAGGGCAGGGACGAGGCGTCTGGACGGACTGGTTCCCTGAAAGCGGGCATCGAGACGGCCAAGGAGTTTTTCGAGCAGTCCAAGGCCGAACTCCGCAAGGTGACATGGCCCACCCGCCAGGAAACCGTACGGACCGGCGTTGCCGTGCTGGTCTTCAGTCTTGTCATGGCCCTGTATCTGGGGGTCGTGGACATGATTTTGTCCAGGCTCGTCGCGCTCATCCTCTCGTAAACGGGATCAAACATGGTTGAACAAGGCGACGTTGGCACAGAGCGCGCTCCGGCCAGATGGTACATCCTGCATACCTACTCGGGCTTCGAGCTTCGGGTGGAGCAGACCATTCGGGAAATGATGCGCACCGGCCAGGATGGGGGATGCATCGAACAGGTCGTCGTGCCGACCGAAAAAGTTATCGAGCTGGTGAAGGGCGAGAAGAAGACCTCCACCCGCAAGTTCTATCCGGGCTATGTCATGGTCAAGATGTCCATGAACGACAATTCGTGGCATCTGGTCCAGTCCATTCCCCGGGTGACCGGTTTTGTCGGCGGCAAGAACCAGCCGACCCCCATGCGCGACAGCGAGGCCGACAAGATTCTGAACCTCATGGTCAGCCGTCAGGAACAGCCCCGGCCCAAATATCATTTTGAGCGGGGTGACGAGGTGCGCGTCATTGACGGCCCCTTTGGCGGGTTCAACGGCGTGGTTGAGGACGTGAACTACGACAAGGGCAAGCTTCGCGTTTCCGTCTCCATCTTCGGCCGTCAGACCCCGGTGGAGCTTGATTTCGTGCAGGTGAGCAAAAACTAAGGGCTCCGCCCTTCCCTGAAGGATACCGACATGGCCAAGAAGATCGTTGCCAAAGTCAAGTTGCAGCTTCCCGCCGGCGCGGCCAACCCGTCGCCGCCGGTCGGTCCGGCCCTGGGCCAGCATGGCGTCAACATCATGGAATTCTGCAAGGCGTTCAACGCCCGCACCATGGAGCAGAAGGGCACCATCATCCCGGCGCTCATCACCATTTTCGCCGACCGCTCCTTTACCTTCGTCACCAAGACGCCGCCGGCTTCGGTCCTGCTGCTCAAGGCGGCCAAGCTCGAGAAGGGGTCGGGTGAGCCCAACAAGACCAAGGTCGGCAAGGTGACCAAGGCCCAGATCGAAGAGATCGCCAAGCTCAAGCTGGTGGACATGTCGGCCAAGGACGTGGAAGCCGCCTGCCACACCATTGCAGGCACCGCTCGCAGCATGGGCATCGAGATCGTCTAACCGGCACGAACGCAAGAGGAATTCCGCAATGGCCATTCACGGAAAAAAATATCGCGAGGCGGTCAAGGACCTCGACCTCTCGACAAAATTTGATGTCAATGAAGCCATGGCGCTCACGGTCAAGACGGGCGTTGCCAAGTTCGACGAGACCGTTGACGTGGCCATGTGCCTTGGGGTCAACCCCAAATATTCCGATCAAATGGTGCGCGGCGCCGTCTCCTTGCCCAATGGGCTCGGCAAGACCGTGCGCGTGGTCGCCTTCTGCAAGGGCGACAAGGAAGCCGAGGCCCGGGAGGCCGGAGCGGACTTCGTCGGCGGCGATGAGCTGATCGAGAAGATCAAGGGCGGTTTTTTGGAGTTCGACAACGCCGTGGCCACGCCGGACATGATGGCTTCGGTCGGCAAGATCGGCAAGATCCTCGGCCCCAGAGGCCTTATGCCCAATGCCAAGACCGGCACCGTCACCTTCGACATCGCCCATGCCATCCAGGAACTCAAGGCCGGCAAGGTCGAGTTCAAGGTGGACAAGGCCGGCGTGCTCCATGTGTCCTTGGGCAAGCGCTCCTTCGGTCCGGAGAAGCTTATGGAAAATTTCCGGGCGGTCATCGACGCGGTGATGCGCTTGAAGCCCTCGGCCGCCAAGGGGACCTATCTGCAGGCCATGGCCCTGGCCACGACCATGGGCCCCGGCATCAAGGTGGATACCCTGTCCGTGCGCAAGCTTCTGGAAGGGTAGTCGACCATTTCCGAGACAGCATTCGTCCCCGGCCGGAGTCCTGTTCTCCGACCGGGGACGGTATATTGCTATAGAACCGGGCACCGAAAGGCGAGTCAAAGACAGCGGGTGGGGACGGTCCCCTTAATTTCCCGCCGAGACCGCGCTTTGGCTCTCTTGAAAGGCCCGCCAACCCGCATGTGGAGGTAGGTACCGTGCAACGTGCGCAAAAAAGCGAGATTATCGAGAAACTGCGCGCCAAGGCGGACCGGGCCGGCATTGCGGTGGTCACCGACTTTCGCGGCATGACGGTGGAGGAGCTGACGGAACTGCGCATCAAGCTCCGCGCCGTGGGTATCGATTACCAAGTGGTAAAAAATACCCTGGCCCGGCTGGCGGTGAAAGACGGCGTTCATAGTGCCCTCAAGGACCATCTCACGGAAAACAATGCCGTGGCCTTCGGCTATGACGACCCGGTCGTCGCGGCCAAGGTCCTTGTGGACTACGCCAAGACCAGCAAGAAATTCGCCATCAAACTCGCGAGCCTGACGGGAAAGATCATTGACGCCGATGGCGTCACCGAGCTTTCCAAGCTCCCGAGCAAGCCCGAACTGCTGGCCCGCGCCCTTGGCACCATGAATGCTGTGCCCACCAACTGCGTCAGTCTGCTGGCGAATGTCATTCGTGGCATGCTGAACGCGCTGACGGCCCTCAAGGAAAAAAGGGAAGCCGCTTAAGCGACTTCCGCCAAAGCAACCGCCCAGGAGGAATGATCCGATGTCCGAGATTACCAAGGAACAAGTTGTCGATTTTATTGCTAATATGACTGTTCTTGAGCTCTCCCAGTTCATCAAGGAGCTGGAAGAGAAGTTCGGCGTCTCCGCCGCCGCTCCGGCCATGGCCATGGCCGTGGCCGCCCCGGCCGCCGGTGAGGCCGCCCCGGCCGAAGAGGAGAAGACCGAGTTCGACGTCATCCTGACCGGGTCCGGCGCCAACAAGATCGCCGTCATCAAGGTGGTGCGCGCCCTGACCGGTCTTGGCCTCAAAGAGGCGAAGGCCAAGGTCGACGAGCTTCCCTCCACCATCAAGGAAGCCGTGGCCAAGGCGGAGGCCGAGGATGCCAAAAAGCAGCTGGACGAATCCGGGGCTACCTGCGAAATCAAGTAAGACGCCTCGCATTCCCGTTGCAGAAACGAAAGAGCGCCCCCTCTGTCCAGGGGCGGGGGCGCTCTTTTTCCCTTTTTTACCGATGCTGTATTTTTTTTCCGCGCCGGTGGCTTGAGGCCGCCCGACCCGGAACAAACCCGGCGCGCCGCGCGCCCGCAAGGCCGATGAGGGGTGAATCCGTCACCCGACTTCCTTCCAACGTCGTAGCCCTGCAACAGAGGACACAATGGCCCAGCTGACCAAAAATTTCGGCAAGATCGTCAAAACGCTGACCATTCCCCATTTGCTTAACCTGCAGATCGACTCCTACGAGCTGTTTCTGCAAAAAGACGTCCCCCCTACGAGTCGGGAGGACGCGGGGCTTGAAGGCGTGTTCCGGTCGGTCTTTCCCATTGAGGACTTCAATCGCACCGCCTCACTGGAATACGTCAGCTATGAAATCGGCGAACCCAAGTACGATGAGCCTGAATGCATTGCCAAGGGACTGACCTTCGAGGCGCCGCTTCGCATCAAGGTCCGGCTGGTCGTGTACGACGTCGACGAGGAGACGGAGAACCGTTCCATTCGCGACATCAAGGAACAAGTCATTTACTTCGGCACCGTGCCGCTCATGACCGCCAAGGGCACGTTTATCATCAACGGCACCGAGCGTGTCATCGTCAACCAGTTGCAGCGTTCGCCCGGCATCATTTTCGAACACGATTCGGGCAAGAGCCACACCAGCCGCAAGGTCCTCTATTCCTGCCGGGTCATCCCCATGCGCGGGTCCTGGCTCGATTTCGACTACGACCACAAAGATATCCTCTACGTGCGCATCGACCGGCGCCGGAAGATGCCGGCCACGATCCTCTTCAAGGCCATGGGCATGTCCCGGGCGGATATCCTCCACTATTTCTACGAGATCGAGCGCTTCAGCGTGGACGGGCCGCGCGTCCTGCGCCAGGTGCAGCCGGAATTCTACCGCAAGGAAAAGGCCTACGCCGAAATTCGCGACAGCGAGGGCAAGGTCCTGGTGGCCGTGGACAAGCCCATCACCAAGCGGGCGTGGCGGTTGATGCTCGAAGCCGGCATCGACAAGGTCGAGGTCGATCCGGCGACCCTGACCGGCATGTTTTTGGCCGAGGACGTCAGTGACGCCGCCAGCGGCGAAGTCCTGGCCGAGGCCGGCGACGAGCTGACCCCGGAGCTGATGGAAAAGCTCAAGGACTCCGGGGTGTCCGAATTCCCGGTGCTGCATACCCGGGGCATCGATACCTCGTCCTCCATCCGCGACACCCTGGCCCTGGACAAGACCACCGACACCAACTCGGCCCAGGTCGAAATCTACCGCCGGCTGCGCCCGTCGTCGCCGCCGACGCCGGAGATCGCGGCCAACTTCTTCGAGAATCTCTTCCGCAACGCGGACTACTACGATCTGTCCCCGGTCGGTCGCTACAAATTGAACGCCCGGCTCAAGATCGACCAGCCGCTGGATTTCCGGACCCTGTCCAACGAGGACATCCTGACGGCCGTCAAGCACCTGACCTTCCTCAAGGATTCCCATGGTCCGGCCGATGATATCGATCATCTGGGCAACCGGCGGGTGCGGCCGGTCGGCGAGCTGGTGGAAAACCAGTACCGCATCGGTCTGGTGCGCATGGAACGGGCCATCAAGGAGCGCATGAGCCTCCAGGAAGTGGCCACGCTCATGCCGCACGATCTCATCAATCCGAAGCCGGTGGCGGCGGTGCTCAAGGAGTTCTTCGGCACCTCCCAGCTGTCCCAGTTCATGGACCAGACCAACCCGCTTTCGGAAGTCACCCATAAGCGCCGCCTTTCCGCCCTCGGTCCCGGTGGTCTGACCCGCGAGCGGGCCGGTTTCGAGGTGCGCGACGTGCACACCTCCCATTACGGCCGCATCTGCCCGATCGAAACGCCGGAAGGCCCGAACATCGGCCTGATCGTGTCCTTGACCACCCATGCCAAGGTCAACGATTTCGGATTCATCGAGACGCCTTACCGGGTGGTGCATGACTGCCAGGTGACGGACGAAGTGGTCTATCTCGATGCCACCCGCGAGACCGACGAGATCATCGCCGGCGCCAACGTCGAGCTCGATGCGGACAGCCGGTTCGTCCACCCCATGGTGGGTGCCCGCATCCGGGGCGATCTGACCATGACGCCCCGCGAGCAGGTGACGCTCATGGACATTTCGCCGAGCCAGATCGTGTCGGTCTCGGCGGCCCTGATTCCGTTTTTGGAACACGACGACGCCAACCGCGCCTTGATGGGTTCCAACATGCAGCGTCAGGCCGTGCCGCTGTTGCGTTGCGAGCAGCCGCTGGTCGGAACGGGCATGGAAGGCCCGGTGGCCAAGGACTCGGGGGCCTGTCTTCTGGCCGAGGGCGACGGCGTGGTCAACTACGCCGACGCCGAGCGAGTCATTGTCTGTTATGACGGCGATCTGTTCCCGGATTCCGGCGGCGCCAAGACCTACGAGCTGATGAAGCACCACAAGTCCAACCAGAACACCTGCTTCGGCCAGGTGCCGCGCGTGCGGGTCGGACAGCGGGTGAAAAAATCCGATGTCCTGGCCGATGGTCCGGGCATCCGCGACGGCGAACTGGCCCTCGGCAAGAACCTGCTGGTGGCCTTCATGCCCTGGTGCGGCTACAACTACGAGGATTCCATCCTTCTCTCCGAAAAGGCGGTCAAGGAAGATACCTTCACCTCGGTGCATATCGAGGAGTTCGAGGTGGTGGCCCGGGATACCAAGCTTGGACCCGAGGAGATCACCCGCGATATCCCCAACGTCGGCGAGGAGATGTTAAAGGACCTCGACGAGTGCGGCATCATCCGCCTCGGGGCCAGGGTGGTGCCCGACGACATCCTGGTCGGCAAGATCACGCCCAAGGGCGAGACCCAGCTCACCCCGGAAGAAAAGCTGCTGCGGGCCATTTTCGGTGACAAGGCCCGGGACGTGAAAAATACGTCGCTCAAAGTCCCGCCCGGAATCGAGGGGACCGTCATCGACGTGCGTGTCTTCAATCGCCGTTCCGGTGAAAAGGACGACCGCACCAAGGCCATCGAGGACTACGAACTCTCCCGGCTCGACGCCAGGGAATCGCAGCATGTCGACGCCATCGGCGTCAACACGCGACGGCGCATCTGGGAGGTCGTGGCCGGGAAGACGGTCTTCCAGACCATCAAGGGCAAGAAGAAAAACGAGATTTTGCTCGAAGCCAATTATCCGATCCGCTATGAGGTCCTGGAGGAGCTGCCCATCAAGAAATTGGCGGGGCTTTTTACCTCCAAGGAGACCAACGAGGCCGTGGCCGAACTCCTCGACGAATATGACCGTCATGTCCACTTCGTGAAGGAAGTCTATGACCAGAAGCGGGGCAAGGTCACCGAGGGCGACGATCTGCCGCCGGGCGTCATCAAGATGGTCAAGGTCTACGTGGCCGTCAAACGGAAGCTCAACGTGGGCGACAAGATGGCCGGCCGTCACGGGAACAAGGGCGTCGTCTCCTGCATCCTGCCGGAAGAGGACATGCCCTTTTTCGCCGACGGCACCCCGGTCGACATCGTGCTCAACCCCCTTGGCGTGCCTTCCCGTATGAATATCGGCCAGATCATGGAGACCCACCTCGGTTGGGCCGGCATGGAACTCGGCAAGCAGCTGGCCGAGCTGGTCGACGCGGCGAGGCCCATGGACGCCATCCGCGAGCGGGCCAAGGCCGTGTTTGCCACGGCGGAGACCGCCTCATTGATCGACGCCATGAGCGATGACGATCTGCGCGACGCCTTGCGGGCGCTCCGCAAGGGCATCGTGGCCAAGACCCCGGTCTTCGACGGCGCCACGGAAGACGAATTGTGGAGTTGGCTCAAGCTGGCCGGTCTGCCCGAAGACGGCAAGGTCACCCTCTATGACGGCCGTACCGGCGACGCCTTCCACCGGCCGGTCACCGTGGGCTGCATGTACATGCTGAAGCTCCACCACTTGGTTGATGAAAAGATTCACGCCCGGTCCACCGGCCCCTACTCCCTGGTCACCCAGCAACCGCTGGGCGGCAAGGCCCAGTTCGGCGGTCAGCGGCTCGGTGAAATGGAAGTCTGGGCACTGGAGGCTTATGGCGCTTCGTACCTGTTGCAGGAATTCTTGACCGTCAAGTCCGACGATGTGGGCGGACGTGTCAAAATGTATGAGAAGATCGTCAAGGGCGATAATTTCCTGGAGGCGGGACTGCCCGAATCCTTCAACGTCCTGGTCAAGGAACTGATGTCCCTGGGCCTCGACGTGGACCTCGTCCAGGATGAAAAAAAGCTCCCCAAGGCCCCTCCCGCCCCGAAGCGGTAGCGCGTGCCGCTGTCGGCCTTGGGAGTACGATGCGAAGCTAACGCCCCGCCGGGTCCTCCGGCGGGGCATGAAGCGGGAAAGGTCCTCCCGCCATACGAGGTAACCGTATGTCACTGGACGAACTGTTCAGCATGCGTGGCATTGGCCAGACCAGTGTCTCCAGTCGAACGCTTAAATCGATCCGTATTTCCATTGCCTCGCCGGAAAAAATCCGGGAGTGGTCCTACGGAGAGGTGAAAAAGCCCGAAACCATCAACTACCGGACCTTCAAGCCCGAACGCGACGGACTTTTTTGCGCCAAGATTTTCGGACCGGTCAAGGACTACGAGTGCAACTGCGGCAAGTACAAGCGCATGAAGCATCGGGGCATCGTGTGCGAAAAATGCGGCGTTGAGGTCATTGCCTCCAAGGTGCGCCGCGAACGCATGGGGCATATCGAGCTGGCCGCGCCCGTCGCCCACATCTGGTTTTTGAAGACGCTGCCGTCCAAGATCGGCACGCTGCTCGACATGACCATGGTCGATCTGGAAAAGGTCCTGTACTTCGATTCCTACATCGTGCTGGATTCCAAGGAAACCAACCTGCATAAATACCAGGTTATCTCCGAGGAGCAGTACTTGCAGGTCATCGACCACTACGGCGGCGAGGATGCCGTGGAAGTGGGCATGGGCGCCGAGGCCGTGCGCACGCTTTTGGAGGAGCTCGATCTCCCCAAGATCAAGGCCGAGCTGCGCGACGAGGCCATGACCACCAAGTCGCAGACCAAGAAAAAGAAAATCATCAAGCGCCTCAAGATCGTCGAGGCGTTCCTCGATTCCGGCAACAAGCCCGAATGGATGATCATGGAAGTCATTCCGGTCATCCCGCCCGAGCTGCGCCCCCTGGTTCCCCTGGACGGCGGCCGGTTCGCCACCTCGGACCTGAACGACCTGTACCGCCGGGTCATTAACCGGAACAACCGCCTCAAACGCCTGATCGAACTCGGCGCGCCGGACATCATCATCCGCAACGAAAAACGGATGCTCCAGGAGGCCGTGGATGCCTTGTTCGACAACGGTCGCCGGGGCCGGGCCATCACCGGCACCAACGGCCGACCGCTGAAGTCCTTGTCCGACATGATCAAGGGCAAACAGGGCCGCTTCCGGCAGAACCTCCTCGGCAAGCGCGTGGATTACTCGGGCCGTTCGGTCATCGTGGTCGGCCCGAAGCTCAAGCTGCATCAGTGCGGCCTGCCGAAGAAGATGGCCCTGGAGCTTTTCAAGCCCTTCATCTACTCGAAGCTGGAGGAAAGGGGCCTGGCCACCACCATCAAGACGGCCAAGAAGATGGTCGAGCGCGAGGAACTGGTGGTCTGGGACATCCTGGAAGACGTGGTGCGTGAGTACCCGATTCTCTTAAACCGCGCCCCGACCCTGCACCGACTGGGTATCCAGGCCTTCGAACCGATCCTGGTCGAAGGCAAGGCCATCCAACTGCATCCGCTCGTCTGCTCGGCCTACAACGCCGACTTCGACGGTGACCAGATGGCCGTGCACGTGCCCTTGTCCGTGGAGGCCCAGATCGAGTGCCGGGTGCTCATGATGTCCACCAACAACATCCTGTCCCCGGCCAACGGCAACCCGATCATCGTGCCGTCGCAGGATATCGTGCTCGGGTTGTACTTCCTGACCGTCGAGCGCAGCTTCTCCGAGGGTGAGGGCAAGATATTCTCCGATCCCGGCGAGGTGATCTGCGCCGTGGATGCCGGCGTCATCAACCTGCATGCCCGCATCGTCTGCCGCATCGGCGGCAAGCGTATCCATACCACGCCCGGTCGCGTCATCGTGGGCGAGCTTCTGCCCGAGGGCGTGCCCTTCGAGGCGGTCAACACGGTGCTCAACAAGCGCAGCATCGGCAAGCTCGTGGGCGACACCTACCGGATGGCCGGCACCAAGGCCACGGTCCTGTTGTGCGACCGCTTGAAGGGCCTCGGCTACGAATACGCCACCCGGGCCGGCGTCTCCATCGGCGTCAAGGACCTGACCATCCCCACCCAGAAGGCGGCCATTCTGGAGGCTGCCCAGAAAGAGGTGGACGACATCGAACAGCAGTACGGCGAAGGTATCATCACCCGTACGGAAAAATACAACAAGGTCGTCGACGTCTGGACCAAGGCCACCAATGACGTGGCCTCGGAAATGATGAAGGAGATCTCCTGGGATATCTTGAAGGACCCCAAGACGGGCAAAGAGGAACGCAACACCTCGGTCAACCCGATCTTCATGATGATCCACTCCGGATCGCGCGGCAACCAGGACCAGATGCGGCAGTTGGCCGGCATGCGGGGCCTTATGGCCAAGCCTTCGGGGGAAATCATCGAGACGCCTATCACCTCGAACTTCCGCGAAGGCCTGTCCGTGGCCCAGTACTTCATCTCGACCCACGGCGCCCGGAAAGGCTTGGCCGATACGGCCCTCAAAACGGCGAACTCGGGCTACCTGACCCGCCGTCTGGTGGATGTGGTCCAGGACGTCATCATCACCGAGCACGACTGCGGTACGGTGGACGGCCTGGAGATCAGCCACTACGTCAAGGCCGGCGACATCAAGCAGCGGGTGCATGAGCGGGCGCTGGGGCGGGTGGCCATGTTCGACGTCCTCGACCCCGAGACCGACGAGGTGCTCATCCCGGCCAATACGGTCATTGACGAGCATTACGCCGAGCTGATCGAGACCCACGGGATCAATTCCCTGATGATCCGTTCGACCTTGACCTGCCAGAGCAAGCACGGCGTGTGCGCCATGTGCTACGGCCGGGATCTGGCCCGGGGCCATCTGGTCAACGTGGGCGAGACGGTCGGCATCATCGCCGCCCAGTCCATCGGTGAGCCGGGCACCCAGCTGACCATGCGGACGTTCCACATCGGCGGCACGGCGGCCCGCGAAATCGCCCAGTCGTCCATCATCGCCCAGCACACCGGCCGCATTGCCCTGTCCCGGGTCAAGTCCATCGTCAACCAGCAGGGCCACACCATCATGCTCGGCAAGTCCGGCCAGGTGTCGGTTGTTGACGATCAGGGCCGCGAACGCGAGCGGTACAGCCTGCCCTCGGGCTCCAAGCTCTATGCCGTGGCCGGGCAGGAGGTCAAAAAGGACCAGCTCCTGGCCGAATGGGATCCGTTCAACGAGCCCTTCGTCTCGGACGTGACCGGGACCATCAAGTTCACCGACATCGTGGAAGGCAAAACCTACCAGGAGAAGGTGGACGACGCCACCAAGCGGGCGACCCAGACCATCATGGAGTACCGGACCACCTCCTTTAAGCCGTCCGTCTCCGTGGTGGATGAGCGCGGCAACCCCAAGACCCGGCCGGGCAGCGCCGCCCTGGCCGTCTTCCAGATGCCGGTCGGCGCCATCCTCATGGTGCGCGACGGCCAGGAGATCTTCGAGGGCGACGTTCTCGCCCGTAAGCCCCGGGAATCCTCCAAGACCAAGGACATCGTCGGCGGCCTCCCGCGCGTGGCCGAACTCTTTGAGGTCAGAAAGCCCAAGGAAATGGCCGTGGTCTCCGAGATCGACGGCATCGTCTCCTTCGGGGCGGAAACCAAGGGCAAGCGGAAGATCGTCGTGACCCCCGAAGCCGGCGACCCCAAGGAATACCTGATCCCGCGCGGCAAACACATCACCATCCAGGAAGGCGACTTCGTCGAGGCCGGCGAACTTTTGACCGAGGGCTATCCGGAACTGCACGACATCCTGAAGATCAAGGGCGAGAAGTTCCTGGCCAAGTACCTGGTGGACGAGATTCAGGACGTCTATCGGTTCCAGGGCGTGGCCATCAACGACAAGCACATCGAGATCATCGTGCGTCAGATGCTCAAGAAGGTCTCCATCCTCGACTCGGGCGAGACCAACTTCCTGATCGGCGAGCAGGTGGATAAGATCCGGTTCATGGAAGAAAACCAGCGCTGCGTGGAGGAGGGCCTCAAGCCCGCCGTGGCCGAACCGCTCGTGCTCGGCATCACGCAAGCTTCGCTGTCCACGGATTCGTTCATCTCGGCGGCTTCCTTCCAGGAGACCACCAAGGTGCTCACCGAGGCTTCGCTCATGGGCAAGGACGACGACCTGCACGGACTGAAGGAAAACGTCATCGTGGGGCGGCTCATCCCGGCCGGCACCGGCTACCGCCGCTACATGGAAAGCGAGATCGAGGTGCCCCGCCAGCCCGAGAAGCCGGACAAGTTCCTGGAAGACCTGGAGGACACTCCGCTGCTCGTCGATGGCGAGTAGTCGGTCTGACGTCAGGCGCGCAACGCACTGTGAGGGGGCTCCGTAGGGGGCCCCTTTTTTTTAGTGAGACCACGGCCCAATTGGTCGGGAGAGAGCGGATGCCTCCGGCGGCCAAAGGGCAAAGCCCTTTGGAATCCCGCCACGTCTGAGCCCGTTGCCCGGCAACGGGAGCGCCTTGACCGGCTGTCAGGCAGGTGTGCAGCCGTCGCGAGGGATAACATCCGTGGCCCGTCGTGATCGTGTGGGGTGCTCCGTTGAGACCACTGCCCAAGGCGTCGGAAGCATCCCTCTATGGAGACCACTGCCCAATTGATCAGGAGCGGATGCCTCCGGCGGCCAAAGGGCGCAGCCCTTTGGAATCCCGTCATGGGATGCGCTTGTTGTAAGGCAACGGTAGAACATTGGCCGGCTGTCAGGCAATTGTGCAGCAGTCTCTATGAGGCAAGGGGGCGCGGTCGCGTTAGGGCAAAGGATGGGTGCGGGCGTAGTCGAGCAGATCCGCGTAGATCTGCTGACAGGTCGCTACCGGCACTGCCGGGGCATGGAGAACCGTCGGGGTTTCCGTGGCAAAAAGCACGGCCCAGGGTCGATGGCGGAGTTCCTCCCAGGCCCCGTACCTGCCGTAGCTGATGACGCCCGAAACCGTCTGCAACCGCAGGTCGAAGGCGACATAGGCCATGGGATCGAGCAGGGCCTTGGGCTGGCAGTCGTGGTGCGGCCCGGCCTGGGCGGAAAAGTAGAACCAGTCGCCGATCCGGATATCCTCGAACCAGCGGTCGTCTCGACCGAAGCCCTCCGTCTCGCGAAGGAGCGTCCGGAAATCCGCAGTCATGGAGCCTCCTGTCGTGCGAAAGCCGGACGCGGGATTCCAAAGGGCACGTCCCTTGGTCGCCGGCGGCGTTGTTTCCGCGTCCGGATTCTAGCCAACAACCACGTTGACCAGCTTGCCGGGCACGACGACCACTTTTCTGATCGTCTTGCCAGAGATATGTTTGACCACGTTGACCTCGGCCAGGGCAGCCCGTTCCAAGGCCTCCTTGGTCGCGTCGCGGGGGACGTTGATTTTGCCCCGAAGCTTGCCGTTCACCTGGACCACCACCTCCACCGCATCGGTGACCAGGGCCGCCGGGTCGTGGATCGGCCAGGGCTGGTGCAGCAGCAGGGTGTCGTGGCCCATGGCCTGCCACAGCTCTTCACAGATGTGCGGCGCGATGGGCGAGAGCACGGCCAGCAGCGAGGCCATGGCCGAGGACGCGGCCTTGGCACCGGCCGGCGTGGCTTTTATGGCCTCGACATTGGCGTAGAGGAAATTGACCAGCTCCATGACGGCGGCGATGGCCGTATTGAACTGAAAGCGTTCCCGAATGTCGGCACCGGCCTTGGCCACCATGGCATGTTCGCGCCGGCGCAGTTCGCCGAAAAGGGGCGGCAGATCGGCCAGGCCGATGGCCTCGGCCGTGGCGCACGGCGACATGGGCGAGAGCAGGCCGGCCAGCTCCTCGGTCGCCAGCCGCCACAGGCGGGCCAGAAACCGTGAAGCCCCGTCAATGCCCGTATCGCTCCATTCCAGGTCCTTTTCCGGCGGCGCGGCAAAAAGCGCGAACACCCGCACCGTGTCGGCCCCGTACTTTTTGACCATGAGGTCCGGGTCCACCACGTTGCCCTTGGACTTGCTCATCTTGGCGCCGTCCTTGATGACCATGCCCTGGGTGAGCAGATTTTCAAACGGTTCGTCGATGGTCAGGTAGCCGCAGTCGCGCAGGGCCTTGACGAAGAATCGCGAGTAGAGCAGGTGCAAAATGGCGTGCTCGATGCCGCCGATATACTGATCGACCGGCAGCCAGTAGTCGGCGGCCTCCGGCACGAACGGCCGGCCGGTCTCCCGGGCCGAGGTGTAGCGGGCGAAATACCAGGAGGACTCGAAAAACGTGTCCAGGGTGTCGGTTTCGCGCCGGGCCTGGCCGCCGCAGACCGGGCAGGTCGCGTTCGCGAAGGACGGCGCCTGCGGCAGGGGCGAGCGGCCGTCCGGGAGCAGGGGCAGGTCCCGCGGCAGCTCGACCGGCAGATCCTTGTCCGGTACGGGCACGATGCCGCATTTTTCGCAATAAAGGACCGGGATGGGCGCGCCCCAGTAGCGCTGGCGGGAGATGTTCCAATCGCGCAGCCGGTAGTTGACGCTGCGCTTGCCGCGGTCGGCGGCCTCCAGCCAGTCGACGATCCGGCCCTTGGCCACCTCGTTCGGCATGTGGGAGAACTGGCCGGAATGGAAGAGCAGTCCCGGGGCGGTGTAGGCGGCCTTGAGGCAGTCCGGGTCCAGGTATTCGCCGTCGGGCGTGATGACGACCTTGAGCGGCAGATCGTACTTGCGGGCGAACTCGAAATCGCGTTGGTCGTGGGCCGGCACGGCCATGACGGCGCCGGTGCCGTAGCCCATGAGCACGAAGTTGGCGACGTAGATGGGCACGGGCCGCCCCGTGGCCGGGTTCAGGCAATAGGCCCCGGTAAAGACGCCCTCCTTTTCCATGTCCTCGGCCGTGCGCACGATGCGGTCCATGTTGCGGACCTTCTCCACGAAGGCCTTGACCTCGGCTTCCTGCTCTTTGCCGGCGATGAGCTGCGGGATGAGCGGATGTTCGGCGGCCAGGCTCATGAAGGTCACGCCGAAGACCGTGTCCGGCCGGGTGGTGAAGACCGTGATGGCGTCGGCCGCGGCCGTGGGTTCGGCCAGGGCGAAGGTCAGCTCGGCGCCTTCGGACCGGCCGATCCAGTTGCGCTGCATGGTCAGCACGCGTTCGGGCCAGCCGGCGACGAGCTTGTCGAGGTCGGCCAGCAGCTCGTCGGCGTAGGCCGTGATGCGCAAGAACCACTGTTCCAGGTCCTTTTGCACCACCGGCTGGTCGCAGCGCCAGCAGCGGCCGTCGATGACCTGCTCGTTGGCCAGGACCGTACCGCAGGTTTCGCACCAGTTCTGGGGCGAGAGTTTGCGGTAGACCAGGCCGCGCTTCAAAAAGTCGAGGAAGAAACGCTGCTCGTGGACGTAGTAGCCCGGGTGGCAGGTGGCCAGTTCCCGGCGCCAGTCGTAGGAATAGCCCAGGCGCTTGAGTTGCACGCGCATGGTGTCGATGTTGTCGAGGGTCCAGGCAGCGGGGTGGAGCTTGTGCTTGATGGCGGCGTTTTCGGCCGGCATGCCGAAGGCGTCCCAGCCCATGGGGTGCAGGACGTTATAACCTTCCATGCGCTTGAACCGGGCCACCACGTCGCCGATGGAGTAGTTGCGCACATGGCCCATGTGAATGCGGCCCGAGGGGTAGGGGAACATTTCGAGGACGTAGTATTTGGGCTTGGACGGGTCGGCCTCCACGTGGAAGTGGCCGCCGTCCTCCCAGATGGCCTGCCATTTTTTCTCGACGTCCTCGGGCACGTACTTGCTCATGGGAAAAGGCTCCTTGGCGGAAAATGGGAACTGGCGGAGCGGGATGTGCCGGCCGCCCGGGTTACAAGACCTTGCCGGTTTCGAACTCTCCGCTGGCAACGGCCTTGGCGATGGCGTCGAGGATGCCGTTGATGAAATTGCGGGAGTTTTCGTCACCGTAGCGTTTGGACAGCTCGATGGCTTCGTTTAAGGCCACGCGAAGCGGTATGTCGGGGCTATAAAGGATTTCATAGACGGCCAGCCGCAAAATGGTCAGCTCCACCTTGGCGATGCGGGCGAGCTTCCAGTTTTTCGAGAAGCGGACGATCAGGGCGTCCAGTTCCCGCTCGTGCGACCAGACGCCCTTGACCAAATCCCAGGCGAAGGCCTGGCCCGAGGCATCCTCGCCCTCGGCCACGTCGTGGGGACAGCGGGCAAAGACCCGGCCCAGGGACCGTTCGTCGGCGGCTGTTTCGAAGATGAGGCCGTAGAGGCATTCGAAGGCCTGCTTCCTGGCCTTGCGGCGGGAAACGGGTTTTTTTTCGTCGGATTCCGTCATGATGTCGTGTGCCAATGCCTGCATGATCTAGAGTTGCTCCAGGACGCGGACCATCTCCAGGACGGCGGCGGAAGCCTCCGCGCCCTTGTTGCCGGCCTTGCTGCCGGCGCGCTCGATGGCCTGTTCCAGATTGTCGGTGGTGAGAACGCCGAAGCCCACGGGCACGCCCGTTTCGAGCATGGTATGGGCGATGCCCTTGACGCATTCCGTGGCCACGAAGTCGAAGTGCGGCGTGGCCCCCCGGATGACGGCGCCCAGGCAGATGACGCCGGCGTATTTGCCCGAGGCGGCCAGCTTCCTGGCGGCCAGCGGAATTTCGAAGGCCCCGGGCACGCGCACCAGGGTCAGGTCGGCCTCGTCGGCCCCGTGGCGGGTGAGATAGTCCACGGCGCCGCTGATAAGCCGCTCGGTGATGAAATCGTTGAACCGGCCGGCCACCATGGCGAATTTAAGCCCTTTGGCGACGAGTTGTCCCTCGATAGTGGCGATGTGCGACATGCTGTTTCTCCTGACGCGCCTTGCCGCGCCTTGTGACGGCTGCTCGTTGTCGGATGCGGTCCGAACGGGGTCAACCGGCCTGCTGGGTATTTTTTTCGGGCAGGTGAAGGATATGGCCCATGCGGTCCCGCTTGGTGGTGAGGTAGCAGGTGTTTTCCGCGCAGGGGCAGGTCTCGATGGGCACCCGCTCCACCACTTCCAGGCCGTAGCCTTCCAGCCCGACGATCTTTTTGGGATTGTTGGTCATCAGCCGCATCTTGGTGACGCCCAGTTCCACCAGAATCTGGGCGCCGGTGCCGTATTCGCGCAGGTCCGGCTTGAACCCGAGGCGCAAGTTGGCCTCCACGGTGTCGAGGCCCTGGTCCTGGAGGGCGTAGGCCCGGATCTTGTTGGCCAGGCCGATGCCGCGTCCTTCCTGGCGCATGTAGAGGATGACGCCCTTGCCCTCGGCTTCGATCATGCGCATGGCCTCGTGGAGCTGGTTGCCGCAGTCGCAACGGAGCGAGCCGAACACGTCGCCGGTCAGGCATTCGCTGTGCACGCGCACGAGCACCGCCTCCTCCGGCGAGATGTCGCCCTTGACCAGGGCCATATGGGTCTTCTTGTCGCTGTTGCTCTCGAAGGCGATGGCCTTAAAGGAGCCGAAGGCGGTGGGCAGGTTGGCCTCGGCCACCTTGGTGACGGCCAGGAGACCGTATTTCATCCGGTAGCGGATGAGGTCGGCCACGGTGGCGATCTTGATATGGTGTTTTTCGGCGAATTCCTTGAGGTCGGGCATCCGGGCCATGTTGCCGTCCTCGCGCATGACCTCGCAGATGACGGCGGCGGGCTTCAAGCCCGCCAGTCGGGCCAGGTCCACGCTGCCCTCGGTCTGGCCGGCCCGGTCCAGGACGCCGCCTTCCTTGGCCCGCAGCGGGAAGATGTGGCCCGGGGTGACGAGATCGTCCGGGCTGGCACCGTCGGACACGGCGGCCAGGATGGTGGTGGCCCGGTCGAAGGCGGAAATGCCGGTGGAGACGCCGACCTTGGCCTCGATGGAGACGGTGAATCCCGTGCCGAAAGGGGACTTGTTGTTTTCGGTCATCATGGGCAGACCGAGCTGATCGACCAGCTTGGGCGCCAGGGCCAGGCAGATGAGGCCGCGGCCGTAGGTGGCCATGAAATTGATGCTTTCGGGGGTGACCTTTTCGGCGGCGATGGTGAGGTCGCCTTCGTTTTCGCGGTCTTCGTCGTCGACAAGGATGATCATCCGGCCGGCGCGGATTTCCTCGATGGCTTCCTCGATGGGACTTACACGCATGGAACTACACCTCGTTCGGGCGGGCTTACGGCCGACCCCGGTGGAAAAGACCAAGAACCCGGCGCCGCCGGGTCCAAGGGGGAGATACAGTACGTACGGGAAGGAGGCAAGGCAAGAGGGACCGGTTCCCCCGGTCGGTCGCCATTTTTCGAGATTACGGCGCAATTGCGTCGTCGGGTATGCCTCCGGCGGCCAACGGGCTTTGCCCTTTGGAAACCCGATAGGCTTTTCGGTTGTTTCAAGTCCGTCTCAGGAATCCAGCACGGCCCGCACGAAGGCCGGGTCCATCATGGTGGCGGCGACGATTTCCGTTTCGCTCCGGCCGGCCTCGTCCAGGCGACGGATGACCGCCTCCATGGGTTCGGCCACTTCCAGAATATGGCCGTCCGGGTCGCGCACCCGGAAGCAGCGCTGCCCCCAGGGCTGCAGTTTCATGGGATGGATGGTCTCGACCCGGGGCATGACCCGGTCCCAGGCATCCTCCAGCGGCTCGGCCTCGAAATAGAGCTCGAAGTTGTCGCGGCCCATGGGCCCGTCCGACACGGCGTCCGGCTCGCCGAAGACGTGTTTTCTGGCGGTATCGATGCGCCACAGGCAAAAGCCCGGGTAGACGACGTAGCCGTCGAGCACCAGGCTCGGCTCCTGCCCGAGGCAGTCCTCATAAAAAGCCCGGGAGCGGACCATGTCGGCCACGAACACGCAGGGACTATGGAATTGGATGGACATGGAAGCCTCCCCGCTAGAAGCCGTGTTCCCGCAAAAAAATTTCCGTGATCCGCGAGTCCTTTTCCCCCCCGGATGCTTTCCACGGTTCGAGCATCCGCAGCACATACTTGCCCAGCATGTCCGTCTCCATGTTGAGGGTCACGCCGGGCCGCCAGCTCGCGATGGTCGTCGCGCCCTGGGTCGAGGGGATGACGTTGACCGTGAGATAGCCGTCGCCGCAGTCGTTGACGGTCAGGCTCACGCCATCGAGGGCCACCGATCCCTTGGGCACCACGAACCGGGAAAATTCGTCGGGAAACCGCACCCGGTAGCGGTTCGATTGGCCGAACGGCGTCACCGACTCCACCGTGGCCACGCAGTCCACGTGCCCGGACACCAGATGGCCGCCCAGCCGGTCGCCCAAAGCCAGGGCCCGCTCCAGATTGACCACGCTGCCTGGCGTGAGCTTCCCCAAGCCCGACGAGTCGAGGGTCTCGGCCGAGGCGTAGGCCGTGAACGCCCTCTCCCCCGCCGTTTCCACGGTCAGGCAGGCGCCGTTCACGGCGATGGACTCGCCAACGGCAATGCCCTCCAGGGCGAAAAGCGCCTGGATGCGAAACCGCGTCTCGTCGCCGCGCCGTTCGGCTGCCGCGACCCGTCCCTGTCCCATCACCAGTCCTGTAAACATCATTGCCTCCGGCGGCCAGGGCGCCGCCCTGGACCCGCTGGGGGGAAGATTCCCCCCAGGCCCCCTGTCCTGGGGCCATATTTAGAAACGCGTCTTCGGTGCGAGGGGTCCGGGGGCATCATGCCCCCGGCCGCCGGAGGCATCTTCCTTCTACCCTGCGCCCTCGAGTTCGAGCAGATATTTTTTCATATCGAGACCCGGCCCGAAGCCGGTCAGCGCGCCGCTTGTGCCGACGACCCGGTGGCAGGGGTAGACGAGCGGGAAGGGGTTTTTGGCCATGACCCGTCCGACGGCCCGGGCGGCCTTGGGGGCGCCGACGCGGGCGGCCAGCCAGCCGTAGCTGACCTTTTGGCCGAGCGGGACGCGGAAAAGCTCGTGGAGCACCTTTCGGGCGAAGGGCGAGAGGCCGTCGAAGCGGAAGGGCAGCTCGGGCCAAGCCGGGGGGACGCCGGTTACGTAGCGGGCCAGGGCCTTCTGCATGGCCCGGCCGCCGTCGGTGGTCACGTCGGCCTGCCGGTCTTCGGCCCAGGCGAGATGAAGCGCCGTGACGGCGTCGTCTTCCCAGACGATGGCCAGGGCCAGGGGGGCGGCGACACAGGTTTCGGTCGGCATAGGGGATACCTCCGCAAGGCCGGAGGGAAGACTTTCCCCCCGGCAAGGCATCCTACGTTTTTTTTGTTCGGGTGGCCATGGGCCTAGCCGCTGAGGCGCAGCCGGGACATCTCCCGGCGGCCGAGGGCCTCCCGGGCCCGCAGTCCCGAGGTCGGCGCGTCGGGCGTGCCCTGGACGTAGCGCCAGACCCGGTCCAAGGGCACATGGGCGCGCAGATAGGCCTCGCAGTCGGGATAGCTGTAGTGGTGGGCCAGACTGCGGCCCAGCACGGCGGCCTTCATGCCGTCCTGGTGGAGCAGGGCGTTGAGGACCAATTCCTGGGCGGCCGGCGGGCCGGGATTTTCCGGGAAGGGCAACAGGCGCTCCAGGATGCGCCGGTCCAGGAGCAGGCAGTTGAGGCTGGCATGGCCGACGTAGCCGTACTTGGGCGGATTGTCGTGCAAATAGATGTCGGCCATGTTTTCGTAGAGGAGCTTTTCCCATATCCAGCGGTGATAACTCCAGTTCTCCTCGATGGGCGGTCCGCAGTACATGTTGCGTTCCGACGGGTAGGCCACGCGCAGGAAGCCGTTGAGGATATGCCGCCCGGCCGGGCTGATCGGGACCAGGGGCATGACGAGCGGCACGTCGGCTCGGCCGAGATGTTCCTGGTAGCCGTCGAGCAGGTGTTCGAGCCACAGGGGGGTGACGAAGATAGTGGCATCCAGCGTGATGATGGCATTATCAATGTGGCGGAGGTACAAGGCATTTTGCGCCATACGCATGGCCGGCGTCGAACCGTAGGATTCGTGCTCCAACACGGTGACGTTGTCGTGGCGTGCGGCGAATCGCCTGGCCAGGGCCAAGTGATCCTGGTTGACGGTGTCGGCCAGCACATAGACATGCGACAGACGCGTGAAGTCGGTAAACCGTTCCAGACAGCGCACGCAAATGAGGAAGCAATCGAGACTGTGTGAGGTAAGCAACACCAGGATCGGCTTTACGTCGCTGCGGCGCGGTTGCAGATATGTGATCTTGCCCATGGCCTTCCCTGGCTTTCAGGCATCCCTGCGTCAAAAGGTTAAATTGCGCCTACATCCTTCCTTTCGGTCGGACGCAGCAGGAACTTTAGTTCGACCAACAGGTCTTTTGGTATTCTGCGCTTCCCCGTGCGATTCTCCCAAGTTGGCGCCAGCGTGTCGTGTTCCCGCTGTCGAGCCGGCCCTGGCGGCAGGGCGGTCTCCCGGCGGCGGCAGGATTTTTTTCAGGGAAACGGAGGAAAAAAACTGCAAAGGTCTGGCCCCTGTGCTAGCGTCAAGCACAAACCGGACAAGCAGCAGGAGGGAAGTCCCATGAAGCGCGTGATCTGGATGGTTGCGTTCCTGGTTGCCCTGGGTGCGGCGAGCACGGCCCTGGCCTGGAAAAAGCCGGCTTTTGAAAGTGTGGACAAAAACCATGACGGGGTCATCGTTTTCGAGGAGATACGGATTTTCAATCCCGATCTGACCCTGGAAGGATTTGCCTTCATCGATAGCAACAAGGACGGCAAGATCGACCGGTCCGAATACGCGGCCTTCGGGCATCGTCGGGCCAGGAAGCAGTGGCGCGGCAAGTGGTGGCGTTGTTCGAGCCGGGAAGGCGTGACCCTGTACGCGCGGGGCACCGACCTGCTTTTGGTCGGCAAGAACGTCGAGGCAAAGGCCGTGCTGGAGCAGGCGATCACGAAGCCGCTGTGCGTGGATTATCTGGGGTTTGCCTATTACAATCTGGGGATTGCCTGCATGCGGCTCGGTGACGACGCCTGTGCCAGGACGAATCTGGAGCGGGCCCGGGCGCTCGACGTCAACAATGTGGTTCCCCCCAATGCTTTCGGTCTGTCCGGAACCCCGCGCACGGGGGGAACCCGCTAGCGGGGGACATTTGGCGAGGGACGGTTGGGGCCGACCAACAGGGCGCCTCGCGCGCCCGTTGGCCGGCCCTGTCTCCGGCTGTGGCCGGAGAACGTCACAGGTATTTTGCCCAGTTGCTCCGGTAGTTGATGCCCATGGCCGCCTTGACCGCCGCCAGGGTCCGGGCCACGACCTCGCGACCTTTTTCGGTGCCCGCGATGACGGCCCGGATGACCTCGGCCGGATCCTTGGCCAGGCGTTCGCGTTCGGCCCGGATCGGGGCCAGCACGTCCTGAAGGATGCCGTTTAAGCGTTTTTTGACCACGCCGTCGCCCAGGCCGCCGCGCCGGTAATGGGCCTTGAGTTCCTCCAGTTCCGCCTTGGCCGGATCGAACACGTCCAGGTAGGCGAAGACGACGTTGCCTTCGGTCTTGCCCGGGTCGTCAATCCGCAGATGGCCGGGGTCGGTGAACATCATCTTGACCGCCTCTGCGATTTCCTTGGTCGTGGCCTTCAGGTTGATGGCATTGCCGAGGCTTTTGCTCATCTTGGCCTTGCCGTCGATGCCCGGGAGTCGACCGGTCTTGGGCACCACCGCCTCGGCCTCGACCAGGACATCGCACTGATAGACCCGGTTGAAGCGCCGGACGATTTCGTTGGTCAATTCGATCATGGGCAGCTGGTCCTGGCCGACCGGCACGGTGGTCGCCCGAAAGGCCGTGATGTCCGCCGCCTGGCTGACCGGATAGGCGAAAAAACCGAAGGGGATGTCGCGGTCGAGCCCTTTTTGGTGCAGCTCTTCCTTGACGGTGGGGTTGCGCTCGACCCGGGCGACGCTGACCAGATTGGCGTAGATCATGCCCAAAAGGGCGATATCGGGCAGGGCCGACTGCAGCACGATGTTCGTTTTGGCCGGATCGATGCCGACGGCCAGATAGTCGGTGGCCACTTCGAGGACGTTGCGGCTCACCTTGTCCGGATCTTCGGCATTGTCGGTCAGGGCCTGCATGTCCGCGATCAGGATGTACTGCTCGTGGGTGTCCTGCATCCGGACGCGATTTTGCAGCGAGCCGACATAGTGGCCCAGGTGCAACGGCCCGGTCGGCCGGTCTCCGGTCAGGACGACCGGCTTCGTGGGGGCTTTGGCTGGTGTTTCGGTCATGTTCGTCTCCTTGGAACGCCACTGCCTTAACGGGGTTGGCACGGCATTTCAAGGGCCGGCTTGCTTCCCGCGGTCTCTCGGGCCGGTGGGCTTGTCTGACAAAAGAAGGACGCGGCCTCGGGTTGTGTACCCGGGACCGCGTCGGAGAGGGAGGGGATGATGCGGGGATAAGGGGAGAGATGTGAGCGGATTTTTAGTTGAACTGCGTTTCGCGCAGCCAGTTTTTGATGGCTTCTGTGGGGGCGTACACGCCCTTGTTGCCCCCGACTTCCTCCATGAATTCCGCGGCCAGGGCGTCGGGCAAGGTGAAGGTGGCCAGTTCCACGGCGTCTTCGGAATTGCGCCGCACGAGGGTCACTTCCGGGGCGCCTGACCAGGTGTTGACGACGAAATACGTGGAATAATCGTTTTTGGAGGTCACCGGCTTATGCGCGGCGTGCCACGAATTGTTGCCCCATTCCAGATAGAGGGTCACGGCGTCTTCCGGGGTCATGTCCCAATCGATTCCCAAGGTGTCGAGATCGGTTCGTGTCTGCATGGACGTCCTCCAGCAGGGCAATGCCCCCCGCGGTTGGCGCTGTTTTATTTAGGACAAATATAATCCTCTTTGTCTTTGAGTCAAGTAAAAAAAGGGGGCGCGGTGGAGGGTTCACCGCGCCCCGGGTTCGGGGTTTTGGGGGGATTTGGAGTGATTCGGGAAAAGGTCAGCTCTGCGGCCGGGCGGCGGCCAACCGGGCCCGGGCCTCCTGGCGGCGCTCGGCCATGTAGTGCCGCACCGCGGCCATCTTGACCGGGGGGAGCACGGCAGCCAGCTTGGCATCGGCCTCGCGCTGTAAGGCGCGCAGGCCGTCGCGCAGGGCGAGCAGGCCGGCGGCGCCGGATTTTTCAGCCACCCGGGAGCGGAAGAGTTCCTGGCGTTTTTTGACCTGGTCCACCAGGATGGAACGCACGGCAGCCGTTTCCTCCGGAGTGAGGGTGACCCGGGCGGACAAACCTCTTATAAATTCCTCCGCCACCGCCTCCGGGGGAAGGGCATGGGGCCGGGGCGGGGCGGCTCGGGACATGGTTGCGGCCAGAAGCAACACGGCGGCCAGCAGCAGAACCGTAAGCAATGGGCCTTGGCGCATTGGCGAACCTCCGAGAGCGTTGTTTGCTGGCATAAATGTCGCAGGGGACACTGCCCTGGTTACATGGGGAGTCCGGACGTGGAACGTGACCGTCTTTCGCTCGTTTTCGCACCTGATCCGGCCTGGCTGCCGCTGGTCGAGGACGTGGTGCGCCAGTTCGCCGTCCGGCTGCGGTTCCCCGCGCGGCTGACGGAAATGCTGGTGGCCGCCACGTTGGAGGCGTGCGACAATCTGGCCCTGGCCGCCAGGGAACGCGGCCTGGCGGAGGAATGCCGCCTCGGCCTGGCGGCGGCCGTGGACGCCGTCTCGGTGGAGCTCGACTATCCGGCCGCCGTTCCGCTCAATCCGTTGGCCGCCGGGGACTACGAGGTCCCGGACACCGGAAGCGATCCGGCATCCGTCAGGGCCGATGCGCTCTGGCTGTATCTGATCCGGCGGCGCATGGACAAGGTGTATTTCCGGATCAACGGGTCCCGGCATCTGCTGACGCTGGTCAAATATCGCCGCCAGGAGGGCCGGGAAGACGAGCTGTGGTGTCTGCCGTTGACGCCGCGGCTTGCCCCCGACGTGCACCTGGAGGAGGGGACTCGGGAGGCGGGGCAGCCCGAGCGGGGCCTGCTGTACAATCCGATCACCGGCGTCGCATTGCGCCTGGGGCCGAGCGAGCTTTGCATCCTCCGGCGGTTCGACGGCGAAACCAGTCTGGAGGCCATTGTCCGGGCGCATGACGAGGCGCTCGGCCCCATTGCCCCGGCCGTCGTGGCCGGCCTGTACGAACGCCTGGAGGAAAACGGTTTTTTGGAAACCGCGGTTTCGGGAAGACGTCGGGCCTGGGACTGCCTGAAGCGGCTTTTGAACCCGAATTTTTCCATTCCCCATGCCGATGCCGTGGTGACGGCCGTGTACCGCCGCAGCGCCTTTCTGGTCGGTCCCTTCGGGGCGGCACTGCTGCTCCTGATCGGCCTGTCCGGGGTCTATCCGCTTTGGGAACATGCCATGCGGCTGCATTCGCTCCACGAACTGGAGGCGTTTTACCTGGCCCAACCCCTGGCGCTGGTCGCGCTCTATCTGCTGCTGCTGGTCATGCTCGCGGCGCACGAATTCGGCCACGGCGTCGTCTGCAAGCATTTCGGCGGACGGGTGCACCGGCTGGGCATCATGTTCTATCTGGCTTCGTGCATCTTCTATTGCGACACCACCTCGGCCGAGGCCTTCCCGCGCACGGGCCAACGGGTGCTGGTTTCCCTGGCCGGGCCCCTGGTCACGTTCGCCTGCCTGGGGGTGGGGCTCTGGTTGGCCGGGCCGCTGGCCCGGCCGGGGTCCGCTCTCGAATATGTTGCGATAACCTTTTGTTGGGTCTGCGCCTTCGTGTTGGTGATGGACTGCAATCCGTTTCTCAAGATGGACGCCTACTACCTGCTGATGCATGTCCTGCATCTGCCGGGACTGCGGGAGCGTTCCTTCGCGTATTTGCAGCAACGGCTGTTCGGCTGGCTGTCGCCGTCCGCGCCCCGGCCGGCGGAATCCGATCCCAGGGAACGGCGCATCTTCTGGTGGTACGGGATCGGCGGGGCGGCGTTCACCCTGGTTTTCGTCCTGTGGCCGATTCTTTTTTACGGCGTGCTCCTGGCCCGATATTCGGCCAGCCAGGGGCGACTGCTCTGGGGGGCCGCCGTCCTGACCTTCGCCTGCGCCCGGCTGGCCCATCAGGCCTACGCGAAAATAGCCTCGTGGCGGCACCGGGAATACAGGATCCAGTAGGGCGTGGGCTGCGGGTGCGGCCTTTTCCGGTTATTGCGGATGGACCGTTTTGAGGTTGGCCTCGAGCACTTCCCGGAGCTGGTCGATGGTGTGGGGCTTGGCCAGGTAGTCGTTCATGCCGAGGCCGAGCAGGCGTTCCCGATCCTTCTGGCTGGCGTAGGCCGTCAGCGCCACGATGGGCACCTGCTTGGACTGGCCCGGGACTTCGCCGTTGCGGATGTGGTGGGCGCATTCGATGCCGTCCATGACGGGCATCTGGATGTCCATGAGCACGAGATCGGCCGGATGGCCGGCCAGGACGCTCAGGGCCTCCTGACCGTTTTGGGCTTCCAGGACCTTGTAGCCGAGGCGTTTGAGGGTTCGGGCGGCGGTCAGGCGGTTGATGCTTTCGTCTTCCACCAAAAGCACCGTGAAGCGGCCGGGCGAGAAGGTCGTATCGCCCGACGGGTAGGGGCGGGCTTCGTCCCGGCATTCGAAGCCGGGCAGGGCGAAGGGCAGGGTGAAATAGAAATTGCTGCCGTGCCCCGGCGCGCTTTTGACCCAGATCATGCCGCCGAGCATTTCCACGAGATGGCGCGCGATGCTAAGGCCCAGGCCGGCGCCGCTCACCCGTTTGGTCAGAAACGGCTCGGCCAGCTCGAACTCCTCGAAAATCCTGTCCTGGACGACCTTGGGAATGCCGATGCCCGTGTCCCGGACCATGAACAGCAACGTCAGGTACTGATCGGAATAGCTGGTCCGTTTGCTGGTGATGCGCTTGACCTTGATCTGGACGGAGCCGGACGGCGTGCACTTGAGGGCGTTGTCCAGCAGATTGGACAGAATCTGACGCAGGCGGAACACGTCGCCCACCAGTTCGGTCGGGATTCTGGGGTCGCACTGCGCCGACAGCTCGATATTCTTGAGTTTGGCCCGCACGGCGTAGCTGCGGGTCAGGGTGCCCAGCATCGCCTTGAGGTTGCAGACGTGCAGGGACGGTTCGATGGCCGCCGCGTCGATGTCGGCCAGTTCCAGCAGGTTGTTGACCGTATCGAGGAGCCGCTTGCTCGACGCGTCCACGATGCGCCAGAGTTCCTGGTCCCCGGTCTGCCCGGGGTCGGACAGGGCCAGTTGGCAGGCGCCCATGATGCCGTTCAAGGGCGTGCGGAGTTCATGGGTGATGTTGCCCAGAAACTGGGATTTGGCCTGACTGGCCGAGAAGGCCAGGGCCTTTTCCCGGATGAGCTGGCTTTCGGTTTCCTTGAGGGCGGTGATGTCCCGGGAATAGCTGGCCAGGGAGACAATCCGACCGAAGGGGTCGCTGATGGGGCAAAGGCTGACCAGATACCAGTTGTCGCCGTGGTGTTCCTCGTAGACCTGGATGCTTTTTTCCTCGGCCGTCCGTTGCAGGTGGGCCCGCCGCACTGCGGCCAATTCCGGGGGCAGGCCCGTATACAGGCTTGCGCCGATGAGTGCCGCCACGGTACTGTCCCGGCGTTTGGCCGCTTCCTCGTTGAGTAGGACGATGCGGCCGTCCGGGGTCGACAGGATGATGGAATCCCGGGTGGCGTCGAGCAGGGCCTTGAAAATGGCTTGGTTTTCCGCCAACGACTGCTGGGAAAGGACCAGCCTGGTGACATCCTCGCGGATGATGATGCCGCCGGTGACCTCGCCGTCCGTGAGGATCGGGATGCCCCGGATATTCTGGTAGGCGGATTGGCCGCCGCTGCATTCCTCGGAATAGACGGACTCCAGATGCACGGTCTGGCCGGTCAGGATTTTTCGCAGGGAATCACGGATGCCGGCGGACACGACGCTTGGCAGGTCCAGCAGGTTTTTGCCCAGAAAATAGTCCCGTCCGTGCCGACCTCTGGCGAAATGGGCCAGATGCCAGTCGTTGACGAAAAGAATGGTGCCCTTGGCGTCGACATACATGATGGACACCGGGGCATTCTGGATGATCCGCTCGAATTGGGCGGTACATAGCCCATTTTCACGCATAAATGCATCTATAACCGGACGCGAGAGACCAGACAAGGGCCTGGCGGCGATTTGTCGCGTTCTTTTCCCAACGGTTTTGCCGATGGCGCCTAGGGCGCGGGCCTTCGGGGCGGCCGGCTCTCGATGTCGGCAAAAGCGCTGTGGTTGTGAATGGATTCGAAGCTCTCCACTTCCACCCGGAACCAGGTCACCTTGGGATGGACGGTCAGCGCGTTGGCGACCCGTCGGGCCACGTCCTCGACGAAGGTGGGATTGGCGAAGGCCTGTTCGGTCACCTGCTTTTCGTCCTCGCGTTTGAGCAGGGCATAGACCGGCGACGACCCGGCCGCCTCGGCGATGGCGATGAGTTCCTCCAGCCAGAGCAGTCCGGTAAAACGGCACAGGATGGACACCATCGCCCGCTGGCTGTGGGCGCCCTGTTCGGAGATGGCCAGGGAGCACGGGCACACGGTCATGACCGGCACCTCCACGCCAAGGGTTTGGCGAAAGGTGTCGCCCTCGAATTCCCCTGACACCTGGCAGGCATAGTCCATCAGCGACGGTGCCCCGGAAATCGGGGAAGCCTTGGACAGAAAATAGGGGAAACGCAGGGTGAGATGGGCGTTTTCGGCCGAAAGACGCGAGCGCACGTCGGCCAGCAGGCTGCGGAAGGACTCCAGGTCGAGCTTGCCGGTAAACCCCGACAAGGCCTCCACGAACCGGCTCATGTGCGTGCCCTTGAATCGGGCCGGCAGGTCTACGGACAATTCCACGTCGGCCACGGTGTGCTGCCGCCCGTTGGCCCGGTCGAGCACGGTGAGCGGCAGCCGGAAATTCTTGATGCCGACCCGGTCCACGGCAATGGGCACGTCGGGCGGTCCGCTTTGGATGTCGCGCATGGTCATAGGGATGGGCTGCCTCCGGCGACCGGGGGCATGCTGTCCCCGGACCCCTCGATAAATTGGGCTGGCGGCAGATCTGCCTGCCGCGATGGAAATCTGTCCCCTTGCAGGGGGTTCGGGGGGGATGGTCCCCTCCCGGTCTCTTTTCCCCCGCCCTTACACGATATCCTGGCCGGTGGTGGCCAGGGTAAGCTTGCCGTATTTGACGCCCCGGGTGGAGATGAGCTTCTGGGAGAGCCGCTGCACCCCTTCGCCCGGTCCCTTGAGGGCCAGGGCCTCCAGGCAGTTGTGGTGGTCCAGGTGCACGTGCATGGTGCACAAAATCAGCTCGGGGGCGTCGTGTTGGATTTCGATCAACCGCTGGGCCAGATCCGAGGTATGGTGATCGTAGACCAGGGTGAGCACCCCGGCCACCTCCATGTCGGTCTGTTCCCATTCCTTTTGCACCAGCACGCCCCGGATAAGGTCGCGGATGGCTTCGGAACGGGTCTGATAGCTTTTTTCCTCGCACAGCGCGTCGAATTTCTCCAGCAATTCGGAATTGAGCGAGACGCCGAAGCGAATGGTCTGTCCCATAGGGCTATCCTTCTTCCAGACTGATCTCGTACAGGTTGACCGTGGTCCGGTAGGTGGAAAACGGTACGACTTCCTCGTGGAGTCTGGTGACGCGGAAGCCGTCGGCGGCCAGTCGGCTCCAGACGGGTCGCGACACCTCCCGCCAGGGATCGGCCAGCCAGATGCGGCCGCCCGGGCCGGGCAAGGTCCGAAAAAGCCGGGTCAGCGGCTCGTAAAATCGGGTTTCGTAGAGAATATCGCTGCCCCAGATGAGGTCGAAGCGCTCCGCGGTCAGGCAGGGGTGGCGCCAGTCCATCACCACCGGCAGCAGGGGGAGGTCGTTGGCGGCGGCATTGGTCGCGGCATGGGCCACGGCCCGTTCCTCGTAGTCCACGGCCACGACCCGGGCGCCGCCGGCCGCTCCGGCCATGGCCGAAAGCCCCATGCCGCAGCCGAGGTCCAGGCAGCGCCGTCCGGCGATGGCCCGGGCATGGGAGAGCAGCCAGGCGGCCAAAAGCAGGCTGGCCGGCCACAGCTCCGCCCAGTACGGCATGTGCTCGTCTCCCCCGAAGGTTTCCTCGCCGATGCCGTCCCACAGTGCTTCCATGTCCTCCAGCCGGATCAGGCTGAAGGTGCGGCCGGCCAGTTCCAGGCGCAGCCGGCCATCCACCCATTGCGGGGGGCTCGGCCAGGCTGGCAAAAGCGGGCTGGTGCCATGGGCTGCGGACATACGGAATTCCATTTTATCCAAACGTGTGACGACGCACTCCTCACGTGCTACCGGAAAACCGCTCTCATCGCAACCGACCCGGATGTTTCGGGGAGCGCGCAAGCGGCGGCGAATCAGGCCTGCCAAGGCCGGACCCGGCTTGCCGCAGTCCCCGCAAAGAGGTATCTGGAAGCCTGTCCGGCGGTTCCGCCTGCCGGCACATTCGGCAACACCATTCGACGAGGGAGACGCGCCATGCTCAAGGATCTGCTTTTCACCAGAACGCATGAATGGGTGCGCATCGAGGGAGACATCGCCACCATCGGCGTTACGGCGTTCGCCCAGGAACAACTGGGCGACATCACCTACGTGGAACTGCCCCGGGTCGGCGACACGCTCACGGCCGGGAAGGAAATGAGTTCGATCGAGTCCGTCAAGGCCGCCAGCGAGATTTACAGCCCGGTTTCCGGCGAGGTGGTCGCGGTCAACAGCGAACTGGAATCCGCCCCGGAAAAGGTCAACGCCGATCCGTACGGCGCCGGCTGGCTGGTTCGGGCCAAGCTCGCCGCCCGGCCGTCCGGCCTGCTTTCCGCCGACGAGTACGAAAAACTGCCCAAGGCCGACCATTAATCCGGAGGCGGACAATGCCGTATATTCCCCATACTCCGGAAGAAATCCGGGAAATGCTCGCCGTGGTCGGCGTGTCCGACATGGCGGAGCTGTTTGCCGACATTCCCCCGGATCTGGCTCCCAAGAGCTTCGATCTGCCCAAGGGCCGCACGGAAATGGACGTGCGGGCCGTCATGGAGCGGCTGGCCGGGAAAAACCGGACCGACATGACCAGTTTCCTCGGCGGCGGGTTTTACGATCACTACGTGCCGGCCGCTTCGGATTTTCTGATCTCCCGGGGCGAATTTTCCACGGCCTACACGCCCTACCAGGCCGAGGCCTCCCAGGGAACGCTCCAGACCATTTTCGAATACCAGACCGCCGTGTGCCGGCTTCTGGACATGGAGTGCGCCAATGCCGGCGTCTACGACGGCGGGACGGCGCTTTTTGAATCGCTGATGATGGCCGTGCGCCAGACCCGGCGCAAAAAAGCCGTGGTCAGCGAGGCGGTGAGCCCCATCTACCGGATCGTGCTCGCCACCTATACCAAAAATCTCCATCTCGATCTGGTCACCGTGCCGCACCGGCAGGGTCTGGACGACACGGAGGCCCTGGCCGCGGCCATCGATGACGCCACGGCCGCGGTGATCGTGCAGAATCCGAACTTTTTCGGTCAGGTCCAGGATTTCACCGCGCTTTTCGCCATGGCCGCCAAGAAGGGCGCCCTGGCGGTCATCTCCTGCTATCCGGTGCTGCAGACCGTGCTCAAGACCCCCGGAGCCATGGGCGCGGACATCGCCTGCGCCGAGGGCCAGAGCCTCGGGTTGCCGTTGTCGTTTGGCGGGCCTTATCTCGGCATCATGACCTGCCGGAAAGCGCTGGTGCGCCAGATGCCGGGCCGCATCGCCGGCCGGGCCAGGGACGCCAAGGGCCGCGTCGGCTACGTGCTGACCCTGCAGGCCCGCGAGCAGCACATCCGCCGGCAGAAGGCCACGTCGAACATCTGCTCCAACGAGTCCCTGTGCGCCTTGCGGGCGCTTATTAACCTCTGCCTGACCGGCAACGAGGGGCTGGCCCGTCAGGCTGCCGTGTCCATCGAAAACGCCCATTACGCCGCCTGGAAGCTGCAGGCCATCCGGGGCGTGCGCCTGCTTTCGGACGCACCGTTCGGCAACGAGTTCGCCGCCGTTTTTCCGATCAACGCCAAGGAGGTGGCCCGCGAGCTCATGAACGAGGGCATCATCCCGGGCTTTCCGCTCGGCCGCTACTATAAGGGCCTGGAAAACGCCTTGCTCGTCTGCTGTACCGAGAAACACGACCGCGCCGAGATCGACCGTCTGGCCCGGCGACTGGAGCGAATCCTATGAGCACCGTCTTTTCCAAATCCGTGCCCGGTCGGGAAGGGGTGTGGCCGGAGCGCCCCAAAACCGAGCCCGTGGATTTCATTCCCCAGGAGCTTCTGCGCGGCACGGCGCCCAATCTGCCGTCGCTGTCCGAGCTCGACGTGGTGCGCCATTTCACCACGCTGTCGGCAAAAAATTACAGCGTGGACGGCAACTTCTATCCCCTGGGGTCGTGCACCATGAAGTACAACCCCAAGTTCACCGAGGAAGTGGCCGCCCTGCCGGGATTTTCGAGGCTCCATCCCCTGACCCCCCAGCTCCCGGGCGGCGGCGACATGACCGCCGGGGCCCTGGAGGTCCTCTACAAGATGGAGCGGCTGCTCTGTGAAGTGACGGGCATGGCCGCCTTCACCCTGCATCCCATGGCCGGCGCCCACGGCGAACTGACCGGGGCGCTTATCATCGCCGCCTATCATGCCGACAAGGGCAACAAGAAGACCAAGATCATCTGCCCGGATTCGGCCCATGGCACCAATCCGGCCTCGGCCACCATCGCCGGTTTCGAGGTGGTCACTATCGAGTCCAAGGACGGCATCATCGATCCGGCCGCCCTGGCCGCCGTCCTCGACGACCAGACCGCCGGGGTCATGATGACCATGCCCAACACGCTGGGCCTTTTCGAGCGGCATCTGCCCGAAATCGTGGACATGTGCCATAAGGTCGACGCCCTGCTCTATTACGACGGGGCCAACCTCAACGCCATCATGGGCAAGCTTCGGGTGGGCGACGTCGGCTTCGACGTCATGCACCTAAACCTGCACAAGACCTTTGCCACGCCCCACGGCGGCGGCGGCCCGGGCGCGGGGCCGGTCGGCGTTTCGGAGCGCCTCATCCCCTATCTGCCCATTTCCCGGGTGGCGCGGGACGAGGCCGGCCGCTACTTTTTAAGCTACGACCATCCGAAATCCATCGGCTATGTGGCGCCGTTTTACGGCAATTTCGGGGTGGTGCTCAGAGCCTACGCCTACATCCTGCGTCTCGGGCGCGAGGGCCTCATCCGGGCTTCGGAATCGGCGGTGCTGGCGGCCAACTACCTGCGCAAGCGTTTGGCCGACGCCATCGAGGTGCCGTATGACCGCATGTGCATGCACGAATTCGTGGCCTCGGCCGAGAAGCTGGCCGCCGATCACGGCGTCCACGCCCTGGACATCGCCAAGGCCCTGCTCGACCGGGGCTATCATGCCCCGACCATCTATTTCCCGCTGATCGTCAAGGAAGCGATCATGATCGAACCGACCGAGACCGAGAGCAAACAGACGCTCGACGCCTTTGTGGCCGATCTGCTGGATATTTTGGCCCTGGCCGCAACCAATCCCGAAGCCGTTCGGGCCTGCCCGACAACCCTCCCCGTGGGACGGCTGGACGAAACCCAGGCCGCCCGGGCCATGGAGATCACGGATGACCTCTAAAGGAACCAAGCGTCTTGTGGTGATCGGAGCCGGTCCCGGCGGCTACGAAGCGGCCCTGGCCGGCGTCGCCCAGGGTCTGGACGTCACGCTGGTCGAGCGCGGCAAGCTCGGCGGCACCTGCCTCAACTGGGGCTGCGTCCCGACCAAACATCTGCTCGGAGCCACGGCCGCCGTGCACGCCATGGAATGTCAGGCCCGGCACAAGATCCTTTCCGGTGAGATCAAGCCCGATCTGGTCGCCATCCAGCAGAAGAAAAAACGCCTGATCGAAGGCACTCAGACGGCCATGGTCGCCAACCTGGAACGTCTGGGCGCGCGGCTGGTGCTTGGCAATCTGACCGGCGTCTCGCCGGGCGTGGCCCATGTGACCGTCCACGGGACCGTCGAGGACCTTCCCTTCGATGCCCTGATCCTGGCCCTCGGGTCCCGGGCCGCCGCCTTCCCTTCGGTCAAGCCGGACGGCAAGGCGGTCCTCGGGGTGGGGCCGGTGCTCGATTTCACCGAGGCGCCGGAAAGTCTCATCCTGGTCGGCGCCGGGGCCATCGGCCTGGAAATCTCGGAAGTCTACTGCCGGCTGGGTTCCAAGATCACCCTGGTGGACGCCGCACCGCGTCTGGCGCCCATCGAGGATCCGGACGTGGCCAAGGTGGTGGCCCAGGTCATGCGCAAGAAGGGTATCGACGCCCGGGCCGGGGTCAAGGTGGAGAGCCTGGTCACCGAGGACGGCAAGGCCAAGCTCACGATTGCCGGCGGCGAGGTCGTTTGGGCTGCCAAGGCGCTGGTGGCCATCGGCCGGTTTGCCCCCAATCCTGTGCCCGGGCTGGCCGAACTGGGCGCGACCTTCGGCACGCCCGCGCCCAATAAGGCGTTCATCCTTACGAACGAGTTTTTGCAGACCGCACCGAACGTCTATGCCGTCGGCGACTGCAACGGCCGCGTCCTGCTCTCCCACGCCGCCGCCAGCCAGGGCGTCTACGCCGCCCGCCACGCCGCCGGAGCGGTGACCGGCCCCTATGCTCCCGGCCCGGTCCCCGGCTGTTACTACGGCGAACCCGAGATCATGCGCGTCGGCAAGGTCTCCGCCCCGGGCGACACCATCTCCGAGGCCCAGTTCGTGGCCAACCCCATCGCCCAGGCCTACTCCGACACGGCCGGCTTCGCCCGGGTCACCTGGCAGGACGGCAAGGTGGTCGGCATCACGGCTGTCGGGCACGGTTCCTCCGGCCTGGGGACGCTGGCCACGGTCATTGTCTCCCAGGGCTGGACCCGCGAACAAGCCGACAACCTCATGTTCCCGCATCCGACCGTCGAGGAGGTCCTGCGCGCGGCGCTGCTCGGGGAGATGAAGACGAAAGCATAGGAACCGGGGGAAATTTCGTTCACGAAGTTTCCCCCCGCGCCCCCTTGCAAGAATTTTTAAGGGGGGGCAGGGGAATGTCCATGTTTTGGGGCGGGCAGCCGGAGAAGGAAGCGATGTCCGGCGTATCCAGACGGTTGGTGCTCAAGGCCGGGTTGGTGGGGGTGTGCTCCTGCCTGCTCCCCTGGCGCGCCTTGGCTGCGGAGAATTTTTACCTAACCAACCGGGCGCAACATCTGGCCGATTTCAAAAGCGTGTGCGCCGGGGCCGAAAAGTGGCTGGCGGCGAAATTTCCCGGCCAGACGGCCAAGGCCGTGACCGAGGACGCCATGCGCCGCTTCGAGCGGCTGCTCCCGGGCATGCCGGACATCGGCGGCCAGTCCAACCGCAACCAGCCGTTTCTCATCATGGCCGGCTGGCTGACGGCACTTTTTCAGGCCATGCGGGAAAAAGGCCTTGCCGCCCGCGACGCCGGCCGGCTGCTCTACGACTTAAACGCCGCCGACTGGGCCGCCTTGCCCAGGGAACGGGCCCGGGCCATGGGCGCGGCCCTGTTTTCCCCCCACTATCTGACGTCGCTCCAGGCTTGGGCCGCCGCCAGCCAGAAACGCCTCTTTCCCGGCGACTGGGTGGGGCAGGCCGTCCCCGGCGACGGCAAGACCTTCGAGGTGGGCTACGATTATACGGAGTGCGGGGCGGTCAAGTATTTCAAGGCCCAGGGCGTCCCCGAGGTGGCCCCCTATTTCTGTCTGAACGATTTCCTGGCGTCCAAGGCCCAGGGCACGGGTCTCGTCCGCCAGGGCACCCTCGCCCAGGGCGCGGCCCGTTGTGACTTCCGCTATAAGCGTGATCGGCCCGTCACCCAGGACTGGGAGACGGAAGTCCCGCGTTTCGAAGGGAAAAAGCCGGCCTGACGCCGGTCGCCCGCTGGTCAGGCCAAGGCAAGAAACGCTTGCCCGCAGTGTCCCCCCGCCGCGGGAAGCCTCTCCGCGCGGCGAACGCTCCAATCCGCACGAGAAGGCCGCTGCCCCACAATCCTGGAACTACAACTGTCTTAAGCATAGTGGGTTTCCAAAGGGTTTCACCCTTTGGCCGCCGGAGGCATCGCCTCTGACGCACTGGCGCAGCGGCCTCCACGAGATAAAAAGCGAGAGCATCCCGACGGACCGCGCCTGTTGGCCGCCGCCGGCCTTCCCCCCGTCCCCTGTGCCGCCGCCTTATTGCCCGGACAATTCCTGGATGGCCTGCGCCACGGTGGCGCCTCCCGGCAGGATGGCGTTGGGATTGCGGGCGGCCAGATCCTTGAGCGCGGCCAGGGCGCCGGCCTTGTCGTGCTTGTCGTGTTCGAGCACGATGCTCTTGTTGAACTGGGCGATGATGTGGCCCGGATTGATGGCAATGGCCTTATTGAAACATTCCAAGGCCTTGTTGAAATTGCCGAGCTGCCGGTACATGACGCCCTGATCGGTCAGGACGTTCGGGTTGTCCGGGGAGAGGGTCAGGGAGCGGGTGTAGGCGGCGATGGCCTTTTCCGGCTGTTTGGTATCGAAATAGAGATTGCCGAGTTCGGTCCAGGCGGCCGCATTGGCCGGTTCCAGCTGGACTTGCCGTTCTATGGCCTGAATGTGGTCGGCTACCTCGCCGCTTGGCGGGGCGGTGTCCGGCGTGGCGACCGAGGTCGGGGCCGAGACGGACGAGACGGACTTGGTGGGGGAGCCGCCCAGCATCCCGTGCACGGAGAACCCCAGGAAAAAGCCCACAACCAGGGCCAGTCCGGCCCCGAGGGCGGCTACGCCGCGGCTGACACTTTCGTCGCTTTGCTTGGTCGCATCGTCCATGTGCGTTCTCCTTGGCGGTCAGGCCCGTCTACTCGCCCATCAGGGTCTTGATGCGTCCCTTGAGTTCCCGCAGTTTGGCCAGTCGTTCGGCCAGGGCATCCTGTTTCTCGCGTTCCTTGGCCACGACCTCTGCCGGAGCCCGGGAGACGAAGTCCTCATTGCCGAGCTTCTTTTCCACCACGGTCAGGTCCTTGACCGTTTTGACCTCTTCCTTGGACAGACGCAAGAATTCTACGTCGAAATCCACGGCGCCGGCCAGCGGGACGAACAGGGCGCAAGTCCCGGCCGCCGTCGAAGCCGAGGCCTTGGGCGCGACCACCTCCGGCCCCGCCTCGAACCGGTCGAGTTTGGCCAAAAAGCGGATCATGGCCGCGTTGGCGGTAAGCGAGGCGGTCTGGACGGCGTCCTCGGTATGGACCAGGGCGGAGAGCTTGACCCCGGGATTGATGTTGAGTTCGGCCCGGATGTTGCGCACGCCGGTCACCACGGTCTTGACCAGCTCCATGTCCGCCTCGGCCTTTTCGTTCGCGAGTTCCGGCCGGGCCGTCGGATAGAGCACCCTGGCCAGGTTGGGTTCGGTCACGCCCGGCAGCTTGCTCCAGATTTCCTGGGTGACGAAGGGCATGATGGGGTGCAAAAGGACCAGCACTTCGGACAGGACGGTGTGCAACACCTGCCGGGCCGCCTCCTGCTTGCGGGGGTCCTCTTCGGACAGGTCCACCTTGGCCATTTCCAGGTACCAGTCGCAGAATTCCCGCCAGAAGAAGGTGTAGAGTTCCTGGGCCGCCTCGTTGAACTGATAGCCCTCGATGGCGGCGGCCACCGCGACCTTGAGCCGTTCCAGGCGGGAGAGGATGAAGGCGTGGCACAGGCCGGCCCGGGCCGCTGCGGCAAGCGGGATGGCCGGCAGGCCCTCGCCGAGGTTGGGCAGGACGAACCGGGCGGCGTTCCAGAGCTTGTTGACGAAGTGGCGGTAGCCCTCGATGCGTTCCTCGGACAGCTTGATGTCCCGGCCCATGGCCGCAAAGGCCGTCAGGGTGAAGCGCAACGCGTCCGTGCCGTAGCGGTCCATCATGGCGAGCGGGTCGATGCCGTTGCCGAGCGATTTGCTCATCTTGTGGCCCTCGGCGTCGCGGACCAGGGCGTGGATGTAGACGTGCCGGAAGGGCACTTCATTCATGAAGTGCAGGCCCATCATCATCATGCGGGCCACCCAGAAAAAGAGGATGTCGAAGGCGGTGCTGAGGACGGTCGTCGGGTAGAAGACGTTGAGTTCCCGGGTGTTGTCCGGCCAACCCAGGGTGGAAAACGGCCACAGGGCCGAGGAGAACCAGGTGTCCAGCACGTCCGGATCCTGGGTGAGGCTGCCGCCGCAGTCCGGGCAGACGGTCGGGTCCTCGCGGGAAACGACCAGCTTGCCGCAGGCCGTGCAGGTCCAGGCCGGGATGCGGTGTCCCCACCAGATTTGCCGGGAGATGCACCAGTCGCGGATGTTGTCCAGCCAGTCGTAGTAGGTCTTGGTCCACTGCTCGGGCAGGATGACGGTGCGGCCCTGCTCCACGGCCGCCCGGGCCGCCTTGGCCAGGGGGGCGGTTTTCACGAACCATTGCTTGGACACGTAGGGTTCGATGACCGTGTGGCAGCGGTAGCATTCGCCGACGTTGTGTTCGTAGTCGCGAATGTCGTCCAGGAGCTTTAAGGCCTTCAGGTCCTCGATGATGACCTTGCGGGCGGCGGTGCGGTCGAGGCCCCGGTATTTTTCCGGGGCGTTGTCGTTGATGCGGCCGGCCTCGTCCATGACGGCGATGGTTTCCAGGCCGTGTTTGCGGCCCAGTTCGAAATCGTTCATGTCGTGGGCGGGCGTGACCTTGAGGCAGCCGGTGCCGAATTCCCGTTCCACGTAGGCGTCGGCGATAATCGGCAGCCGCCGGCCGACCAGGGGCAGGATGGCGTATTTGCCGACGAATTTTTTGTAGCGTTCGTCGTCGGGATGGACGGCCACGGCCGTATCGCCGAGCAGGGTTTCGGGCCGGGTGGTGGCGATGGTGACGCAGGTGTCCGTGCCTTCCACCGGGTAGCGGATATGGTAGAGCTTGCCGATGTGGGGGGCGTATTCCACTTCCAGGTCGGCCAGGGCGGTGTGGCAGCGCGGGCACCAGTTGATGATGTAATCGCCCTGATAGATGAGCCCCTCTTCATAGAGGCGGACGAACACTTCGCGCACGGCCCGGGACAGGCCTTCGTCGAAGGTGAAGCGTTCCCGACTCCAGTCCACCGAGGCGCCCAGGCGCCTGATTTGGTTTAAAATACGTCCGCCGTAATCCTCGCGCCATTTCCAGACCCGCTTGATGAACTCCTCGCGGCCGAGCTTCTCCCGGGAGGTGCCCTCGGCGGCCAGCGACCGTTCCACCACGTTCTGCGTGGCGATACCGGCATGGTCGGTGCCCGGCACCCACAGGACCTTGCGGCCCCGCTGACGGTAGTAGCGGCACAGGATGTCCTGGATGGTGATGTTTAAGGCGTGGCCCATGTGCAGGGCACCGGTGACGTTGGGCGGCGGGATGACGATGGAATAGGGTTCCCCCGGACCGTCGGGGTCGGGGGTAAAGGTCTTGTCCGCCTGCCAATATGCGATCCAGCGGGCTTCGACGTCCGCCGGTTCATACCCCTTGGGAAGGGCCTCGCTCGTCATGTGCTGCGCTCCTTGCAATGCTGCGGCTTCGAACGCCGTGTCCAAGCGGTGCTGGATACAAGAGATTGGCTCTAATGTCACGGGGCGGGCGGCGGGGGGGGAGCGTCCTCGGCCAGAAAACCGCCCAGGGCCCGGACCACCTTGTCGAGCTCTTCCTTCAGGGGGGGCAGCAGCGGGCCGGCCGTGTCCATGTCGTCGTCGGCCAGGGCGGTCTCCAGGCGACCGGCCAGCCCCAGGGCCACCCGGGCCCGCACGGCTCCGGCCGAACCGGCCAGGACATGGGCGGTTTCCCGGGCGGTTTTCCGGTCGCCGGCCAGGAGGGATGCCTTGAGGCAGCCCAGGCGTTCGGGCGTATCGGCCACGAACAGGGAGGCCATGCGGCGGAAGGTCGTTTCGGAGACGCCAAGCTCGGTCCGGCAGCGTTTGGGATCGAAGGTCGCTCCCCGCGTGCCGCAGGAACATCGCGTGTCCAGCAGACGGCGGATGACCCGGAAGAAATCCTCGAAGCGGATGGGCTTGGTCAGATAATCGTCCATGCCCGCCGCCATGAACCGTTCCCGGTCGCCCTTGATGGCGTAGGCCGACAGGCCCAGCACCGGGATGTCCGGATCGAAAAGGCCGGCGGCATGCTCCCGGATGGCCTTGGTGGCGGCCAGTCCGTCCATGACCGGCATCTGCACGTCCATAAGGACCAGATCGAAGGGCTGCCGGGCCAGCAGGTCCAGGGCCTCGGCGCCGTTGCCGGCCAGGGCGACCGAATGGCCACGGCTGGTCAGCAGGTCCTCGGTAAAAAGCTGATTGATCCGGTTGTCCTCGGCCAAAAGGATGGAGAGCGGCGGCAAGGCGCTTTCGGTCGCGGCCGGGCCGCCCTGTTCCGCCGGATCGCGGTTTTCGGCCGGGTCGAAGACGGCGGTGAACCGGAAGGTGGAGCCCCGGCCCGGTTCGGACTCGGCCCAGACGTCGCCGCCCATGAGCCGGGTCAGCCGCCGGCAGATGGCCAGCCCCAGGCCCGAGCCGGCGTATTTCTTGGTCAGGCCGGAGTCGGCCTGGACGAAGCTGCCGAAGATGCGCTCCAGTTGTTCCGGAGCAATGCCGATGCCGGTGTCGCAGACGGAAAAAAGCAGCCGGATGGCGCCCGGCGGGACCTCTTCGCCGGCCGGGTCCGTTTCCACCATGACGAGCACCCGGCCCCGGTCCGTGAATTTGAGGGCGTTGCCGACGAGGTTGACCAGGATTTGGCGCAGCCGTTGGGCGTCGCCCGTCAACCGGCCCGGCACGTCCAGGGTGACGGTCTGGCGCAGGCTGAGCCCCTTGTGTTCGGCGGCCAGGCACTGTTCGTCCACCACCGAGGCCACCAGCCGCCGGATGTCGAAGGGGCGGTTATCCAGTTCCAGCTTGCCGGCCTCGATCTTGGAGTAATCCAGCACGTCGCCCACGATGCGCAGCAGGCTCTCGGAGGATTCGAGGACCATGGACAGGCGCTGGGCCTGCTTTTCCGGGAGGCTCGCATCGGACAGGACGAGTCTGGTCAGGCCCAGAATGGCGTTGATGGGGTTGCGGATTTCGTGGCTCATGTTGGCCAAGAATTCGCTTTTGGCCTGGCTGGCGGCCACGGCTTCCCGTTTGGCCGCCACCAGTTGCCGGCGCAGGCGTTTGCGGGAGGTGACGTCCCGGGCGATGGTGGACAGACCGACGATGGAGCCGGATGCGGCGCGGATGGGGGAAATGTTGAGGGACACGTCCACCGGCACGCCGTCCTTGCGCAGGCGCTTGGTCTCGAAATGGGAAATACGGCGGCCCTGGAGCATGGCTTCGGTGAGCTTGGCCGTTTCCTCGGTGCGGCCGGGGGGAGCCAGGTCGCGGATATGCCGGCCGAGCATCTCGGGGGCGGTGAACCCATAGATGCGTTCGGCGCCGACGTTCCAGCTCATGATGTGGCCGGTGAGGTCCACGCCGATGATGGCGTCCCGGGAGAACTCCACGATGGAGGCCAGATAGAGGCTGTGTTCCTCGGCCTGGCGGCGTTCGGTGATGTCGGTCAGGGCAACCAGGCAGCGTCGCGACAGGGCGGCCGGATCGTCCAGGGCCATAAGAAAGATTTCCGCCAGCCGCGGCGCGCCGCCCCGGGGCACCAACCGCAGTTCGCACCGACCAGGCACGCCCAGTTCGAAAACCCGGTTGCGGTGCTGGATGAAGGCCTGACGGCAGGCAGCGGCCAGATAGTCGCTGTCGTGGGTGCCGGGTAAGAGGGCGCGGCTGACGCCGAGGAGCCTGGCCGCCTCCAGGTTGGCGTCGAGGATCAGGCCGTCGCGGTCGAGGAGGCAGTAGGCCAGGGGGGCGAAGTCGAAAAGTTTGCGGTAGCTGTCCCGCAGCGCCTCCAGCTGGCGGTTGGCCCGCAGGAGATCCTCGTTTTGCAGTTCGAGTTCAATCCGGTGCAGGAGAGCGTCGGAGCGCTGGGGCTGGCCCTGGCCAGGGGTTTCCCGCAGCCGTTTTTCGGCCCTGTCGCGCAACGACCAGAAGCGGTCGGCGCTCAACTTAGGATCGGTCATGCAAACCCCCGTCCCGCACGACCGCCTGTTCAGGATGGTGGGCGGCAGCCGGTCCTTTTCGAGGGACCGTGCCGGCCCGTGGGCCTGTCGCGCTCCGGCAGCCTAGATGGTTGGCTTCCGATATTCAAGGGTTTGTCTTGCCGGAGCCCCGGCCGGCTTGCTAGCACGGGGCATGGCTGCTCCGTTTTGGGTGTTGTGGGATCATTCCCATTTGTGGGGATTGCTTGTCTGCCGGGGGCTTTCGGCGTTGGGGGCGTCTTTCGTGACGGTTTCCGGCGCCGCCCTGGCGGCGGGGGCGCTTGATCGCTGCCCGCCGCCGGCGCTTATCGTGCCCGGCGGTTTCGCCCGGCGCAAATTCGCGGCGCTTGGCCCGGCGGGGGTGGCCGCCATCCGGGATTATGTGGCGGGCGGGGGGACGTATTTCGGCGTGTGCGGCGGGGCCGGACTGGCCCTTTCCCATGCCGACGGGCTGCACCTGTGCCCGTGGGTGCGCCGGACCTTCACCGACCGTCTGGACCATTTGGTCAGCGGCCACGTGCGGCTGCGGGCCACGGCCGCTTCGCCGTTTTTCCCGCCGGAGATGTCCCCGGACCTGGAGGCGCCGGTCTGGTGGCCGTCCGGGTTCGTGCCGCCGGAGGAGACGGACCGCGATGCGGACGTCGCGGTGCTGGCCGCCTACGCCGGCGCGGGCGCCGACCTGCTGGTGGCCGATATCCCGCTCGGGGCCATGTCCGAAGCGGCCCTGACCGCCTGTCGGGAGCGTTTCGGCCTGCGTCTGGCTCCGGCTTTTCTTTCCGGCGGGGCTTGTCTGATTGACGGCCGGTTCGGCCGGGGACGCTACGTCCTGTCCCACGCCCATCTGGAAACGCCGGATTCGCCGGCGGCCAATGCCTGGCTGTCGCATCTGCTCGGTTTTTTCGCCGGCGGGAAAACCTTCGGCCGGGTGGTCCCGGCCTGGGAGCCGGACCTGGAGCCGGCCTGCTTCGAGGATCCCCATCTGGCGGCGGCGCGGCGGGACATGGCGGCGCTTCTGGCGGCGGGCTTTTCCCAGCGGCTGCTTTTCCGGCGCACGGCCTGGCTCCTGGGCTGGCGACCGGGGCTGCCGGGGTTTCCCCTGTCGTGCCTGGCGGCCATGCTGGCCGGGGCGACGTCGCTGCCGCCGACCGAGGCTGCGGACGCCTACTGGCGCCGGGCCGGACCGGTCTTCGCCGCAGGTTTCGCGACCTTCGCCCGGCGGCTGGAAGCCTTTTTCCCGGCCAAGCGTCTGGCCATCACCCGATCCCTGATGGAGGGACCGCCCGGGGCGGCGGCGGCCCTGGCCGCCGAACAGCGGGAGCTTTTCGGGAGCGCGCCGGGCGGCGGCGGGCTGTGCGGGGAATTGACCGTCCTGCTGGACGGGCTGCTGGTCCGGTTGCTGCCGGGCCGGGAGCAACCGGGCTAGGCCGGTTCAGGGGACATCGACCATGGCCAGCCGGCCGCCGGGCTGGCTTCCGGGCTGGCCCTTGCCCTCGGCCAGCTTGCGGGCCAGGCCGGCGTGGCGTTCGATGTTGGCGGCGAAGTAGGTCGTCACGATCAGCATCCGGCCGGAGCGGGTGAGAGTGACCAGACCGCCGTTTTTGGTCCAGGCCGCGCCGTTTCCGGGCAGGGCCATGGGCTGTCCGAAGCGTTCCCCCATGTACCGGGCCACGGCATTGGCATAGCCGTCGATCTGTTCGGAGAAATGCAGGGTCAGCGTCAAAAGACCGCCGCCCACCGTGGAAAAGACCGCCGTGCCGGTGATGGGGCCGGTCATGCCCCCGCCCTGGCCCGGCTGGCCCTGGCCGAAGACGTAGGTGGCCAACTGGTGCGGTACGGCCCGGGTCATGCCGCAGCAATCCCGGCCGCGCTCCCGGATGAAGGCGGCCACCGCCGCGCTCGGCGCGTCGCGGCCGGAAAGCGGTTGGGCGAAATCGCAGACTTCGCCCCGGCGTTGTCCCACCTGGAAATGCTTGCGGACGAATTTCGCGGCCAGGGTCTCCGGCGTCTCCGTGGCCGTGATGTCGTAGAAGGCGAAGCCGGTCGGTTGGTCGGCGACGGCGGTAAAGCGTTCGGTGCGGACCGCCTGCGCGCGAACGGCCCAGCCTGCGGCCGGCCGTTCGCGCGCCTTGAGCCAGGCGGCCGGGGCCGGTTTGGGCCTCGCCGGCCGTCGGCTCATTTCGTCGAGCAGGTAGGCGCCGGCCGTCAGGGTGAAGGCCAGGGCCGTAAAAAGCGTGGCCAGGGCGTATTTGAGGAGCCCCAAACGGTCCAGGGTGACAAAAAAGGACGAGCGCGCCATGACCACCTCCCGGCGGCACGTGCCGCCATCCCTGGTTCCTATCGGACGGCCTCGGTCCAGGCATTAGGGGGCCATCCGCCCGGTCCCCATTGCGCCGCCCTTCCCGCCGGGATAGGACACGAAGAAATCCATTTGGGGAGTCCGCCCATGAGCGCTTGGTTTGACGCCTGTCTTGCCCGGATCAATGAACGCCTCGATCACATCGACAACCCCGAGGCCGTCCAGGATATTCTGGCCATCCTCCAGGCCCCGCCCATGGACCTGGAAAGCATCATCCATCTGCGTCTGTACACGGAAACCCTGCCCAAGGCCGAGGAATATCCGCTGACGCCGGCCTTGCGGCATATGCATTTTTTATGGGACGCCTTCGACAAGCTGCCGCTGTGCCTGTCCGTGTCCTTTGCCATTCCTTTCCGGCGGGCGTTGGCCAAGCGGATGTTCGGGGCCTGCGGGGCGGCGTTTTCGGCCGAGGAGAACGTGCGCTTCAACTTCGCCCAGCTCCTCCGGGTGGGCGATAACGTCTTTTGCAACCGCAATGTCTTTCTCGACTCCAAGGGCGGCATCGAGATCGGTGACGGGGCGACCCTGGCCGAGGATGTCCGGATTTTTACCCATAACCACAGCGAGGCCTCGCACCTCGTGCGGACCTACAAGAAGGTGGTGATCGGCCCCTACGCCAAGATATACTGCGGGGCGGTGATCCTGCCCGGCGTGACCATCGGCGCCCAGGCCATGGTGGCGGCCGGTTCGCTGGTCTCCCACGATGTGCCCGACAACATGGTGGCGGCCGGACGGCCGGCCACGGTGTTGCGGGAGCGCCGCAACGAAGGCCGGGAGGGCCCGGAACTCGAACACATCTGGTTGTTTTGAGGCAGGGCTGGCCGGCTCAACCGCTGGGCTTCGTCTCCAAAAGGCAGAGCAGCCGTCCCAGATCGACCTCATCGAGCGGTTTGGCCACAAAGGCCAGGGGATGGATGGCGGCGGCCCGGCGGCGCGTCTGGTCGTCGGCGTAGGCCGAGACGAACACGACGGGCACGTCCTCGGACTCGCGCAGCAGGCGGGCCGTCTCGATGCCGTCGAGCTTGCCGTCGAGGCGGATGTCCATCAGCACGAGATCGGGGCGCCAGGTGCGGCAGACCTCCAAGGCGGCCTCGCCCGAGGCGACCGAGGCCAGAACCACATGTCCCAGACGTTTGAGCATGGCGCCGGTGGCCATGGCCGTGATGGCTTCGTCCTCGACGATCATTATCCGCGCTGGTGCCATGGCCGCCGCTCCCTGTTCAGGGTTTTTTCGGGGGCATCGTCGTCCTCTTTATTGCCTGCCCGTGCCGAGGCGGATTGTCAATGTACGCGGCGGGGAAAAGTGGCCTTTTATTTATTTTCCTGTAAAGATAATAAGTTAGCGTAACCATAGGCCGGATGCGGGGCCCCCGGCCTCCCGCGTGGCGGCGGGCCGGGCTGCCTCAACCGCACTTGGTGTAGCCGCAATTCTTGCAGACGTGGCAGCCTTCCTCGAACACGAGTTCGGCGCCGCAGTCCGGGCATTGGGGATGGCCGAGCTGGCCGGTGTGGTCGTTGACGTATGTGCCCTGGAGATAACGATTTTCCAGCACCCGGGCCACGGCGTCGGGGATGGACAGGAGCAGACCCTTTTTCTGGAAGACCGGATTCTCCCCGCCGATGCCCTTGAGCTGGCCGACGATATCGGCCACGTCCACGCCCGAGCGCAGGGCCAGCGACACCAGCCGGCCGATGGCCTCGGCCTTGGCGGTGACGGACCGGCCGGATTTGCCGATGGTGGCGAAAACTTCGAAGGGCTTGCCGTCCACCTCGTTGACCGTGAGGTAGAGTTCGCCAAGGCCCGTTTTGACCTTCTGGGTGAAGCCGAACACGATGTCCGGACGCACCCGCACGCGGCTCTGGGGTTTGGTCGCGACGGCGGCGGCTCCGTCGCCGGTGCACAGCACCTGATTCGACTTGCAGCCGTCGCGGTAGACGGTGACGCCCTTGCAACCCAGCTCGTACGCGAGCTGGTAGATTTCCCGGATATCGGCCTGGCTGGCGGTGCCCGGCAGGTTTACGGTCTTGGACACGGCGTTGTCGGTGTATTTCTGGAAGGCGGCCTGCATCTTCAAGTGCCAGACGGGCTCGATGTCCATGGCCGTGACGAAGACCTCGCGCAATTTTTCGGGCAAAAGGCCGATGTGGGCGATGGAGCCCTTGCGGGTCACCTCCTCCATCAGGGCCTCGGAATAGGCGCCGGCCTCGTGGAGGGCCGCCACGAAGTGGGGGTTGGCCTCGACCAGCTTTTCGCCGTCCATGACGTTGCGGGAAAACGACAGGGCGAACAGCGGTTCGATGCCCGAGGAGCAGCCGGCGATGATGGACAGCGTGCCGGTCGGGGCGATGGTCGTGGTGGTGGCGTTGCGGTAGGGGCCGAGGTTGCGCTTGCCGTACACGGAGTCCGGATAGGCCGGGAAGGGGCCGCGTTCGGCGGCCAGGGCCTTGGAGGCGGACCGGGCTTCGGCCTGGACGGTCTCCATGACCTTTTCGGCCAGGGCCAGGGCCTCCTGGCTGTCGTAGGGAATGCGCAGCAGGTAGAGCAGGTCGGCAAAGCCCATGAGCCCCAGGCCGATCTTGCGATTGGCGCCCACCATTTCCGTGATCTGGGGCAGGGGATAGCGCGAGGCGTCGATGACGTTGTCCAGGAAGCGCACGGCCAGATGCACGGTCTCGGTGAGTCCCGCCCAGTCGATGCCGTCCGGGGCGGACGGATCATGGAAGACCGACAGGTTGATGGAGCCCAGGTTGCAGGCCTCGTAGGGCAAAAGCGGCTGTTCGCCGCAGGGATTGGTCGATTCGATGGCGCCCAGGGCCGGGGTGGGGTTGTCCCGGTTGATGCGGTCGATGAAAACGATGCCCGGATCGCCGGATTCCCAGGCCTTGCGGACCAGAAGCGAGAACACCTCCCCGGCATTTTGCCGGCCGACCACGGAGCCGTCCCGAGGCGTTATCAGATCGTAGTCCTCGCCTTTTTCCACGGCCTGCATGAACCGTTCGGTCAGGGCCACGGAAATGTTGAAATTGGACAGCTCGTTTTCCCGTTCCTTGCAGGAAATAAATTCCAGGATGTCCGGGTGGTCGATGCGCAGGATGCCCATGTTGGCGCCGCGCCGGGTGCCGCCCTGTTTGACCTGCTCGGTGGCGGTGTTGAAGATGCGCATGAACGAGACCGGCCCCGAGGCCACGCCGCCGGTGGAGCCGACCCGGCTTTTTTTCGGCCGCAGCCGCGAGAAGGAAAAGCCCGTGCCGCCGCCGGACTTGTGGATCAGCGCCGCGTATTTCACGGCGTCGAAGATCTCCTCCATGGAATCCCCGACCGGCAGTACGAAGCAGGCGGCCAGCTGTCCGAGCGGCGTGCCGGCGTTCATGAGCGTCGGGGAATTCGGCAGGAAGCGGTTCGTCGTCATCAGGTCGTAGAAGCGGCGGGCCAGGTCGTCCGGGGCGTAGGGCGACCGGTCGTATTTGGCCTCCTCGGCGGCGATGGCCGCGGCCACGCGCCAGAACAGTCCCGGCACGTCCTCCACCGGCTCGCCGTCCGGCCCTTTTTGCAGATAGCGTTTGGAGAGCACCACCAGGGCGTTGGCGTTGACATGGACCTCGGGCAGATCGGTGGGTTTGGTCGGTACGGTCATGGATTGTGCGGTTCCTTTCGTGCTGGAAAAAATGTCGCCGCCCGATAAGGCGGCGTGCTTTTATCCTCAAGAGTACAGTCTGTTGTCCAAAAAGACGATGCCCACGGTCGGAAGGGCCGGGACAGTGGCCAAGCTACCGCAGCTTGCCGCGGCCGTAAACAGCAAGAACGTCCCGGCCCGGGAGGCCTTTATAATTTATCGAAATAAATCAAGGCGCCCATGATGACGAAGGCGACGGCCGCCACCTTCTTCATGATCTCCGGCGAGATGACGTTGCACACAAACTCGGCGAAGACCACGCCCAAAAGACTCGTGGTCACCAAGGCCAGGGACGAGCCGGCGAACACCACCCACGGCTTCCGCGATTCGGATGCCGTCAGCACGCAGGCAAGCTGCGTCTTGTCGCCCAATTCGGCCACGAAAATCGTGGCGAACGTCGTCGCGAGAAGCTTCCAGTCCATAGGAGCGAGCCTCCGGCGGCCGGGCGAGGCGCTGCCTCTCCCGGACCCGCACTGCCAGGGCGCCGCCCTGGACCTGCCGGGGGGAATCATTCCCCCCGGGCCCCCTGTTTTGGGGGCCATCTTGGTGCCTTGCCCCCCCCTTGCCTTCGGTGCGAGGGGTCCGGGGGCATCATGCCCCCGGCCGCCGGAGGCATCTTCCTCTTTCTTCTTCCTACGCCTTGGCCGGTTCGCCGGGCAGGCCCATGCCGGGCTGCATTTCCCGGCCGGTCCAGTCGGTTTCGTAGCCGCCGAGGTCCCGGACCTGGGTTTTGAAGGCGTCGCTGCCCACGACCTCCAGGACGGCCAGGATTTTCGGGTCGTCGCGGTGGGCGGCGGGGATGATGAGGTCGTAGCGTTCGCGGGCCAGGGGCACGAAATCGAGGCCGAGGGCCCGGGCGGCGGCGAAGACGCCCAGGCCGCAGTCGGCCGCGCCCGAGAACACGTTGACGGCCACGGCCATGTGGGTGTGCTCCTCCCGGTCGTAGCCCTGGACCTGGGCGGGGGCGATGCCGTTTTTGGCCAGATGGTGGTCGAGGAGAATACGGGTGCCGGCGCCGCGCTGCCGGTTGAGAAACCGCACGTCGTCGCGGGCCAGGTCGGCCACTCCGGCGATGCCCTTGGGGTTGCCGGGAGCGACCATCAGCCCCTGGTGGCGGATGGCCAGATTGACGACCAGCACGGGGAAGCCCGGCAGGTATTTGTCCAGGAAGGGGAAATTGTAGTCGCCGGTCGGCGGGTCGAACAGGTGCGAGCCGGCCATCATGGACGAACCGTTTCTGAGGGCGATCAGCCCGCCCATGCTGCCCACGTGGCTGGAAGCCAGACGGACGGCCGGGGTGCGGCGCATGAGCAGGTCGGCCAGGGTGTCCAGGGTGTTGTCGTGGCTGCCGACGCACACCAGGGTGCGGGCCAGCTCGCCGGCATCCACCAGCAGTTCGGCCACAACCGGGGTGCCGGCCTCCAGGCCTTCGGCTTCCATGGGGAGCTGGGTCACGGCCTGGGCCTTGGTCATGGTGGAGATGCTGCCGGCCCCGCGTCCCAGCGGCAGGGCCACGTACTGGTCGCCGACCAAGCCTACGGCCAGGCGGACGAAATCGACCATGCCCAGCCGCGAGGTGACGTTTCGGGCCAGGACGGCCGAGACGCTCGGCCGGCGGCGGGGTTCGGTCCGGCTGAGCCAGCAGGCCAGCGGGTAGAGCAACCGTTCGAAGCAGACCACCGAGCTCACCGGATAGCCCGGCGCGCCGACGATGAGCTTGCCCCGGGCCGTGCCCAGAAGCGACGGTTTGCCCGGCATGGCGGCCACGCCGTGGACGAGCACCTTGCCGACGCGTTCGATGGTGGCCCGGGTGAAATCCTTGCTGCCGGCCGAGGAGCCGGCCACAATGACGACAATGTGGGCGTCGGAGGCCAGCGCCGCTTCCAGGGCGGCGGCCAGGGCGTCGGGATCGTCGCGCACCGGCGGCACCCGGGTGCAGCCCATGCCCCATTCGTCAGCCAGGGCGGACAAGAGCATGGAGTTGCTTTCCACCACCTGGCCGGGGCCGGGGGCGGGCCGGGCGGTGAAATCCATGACCTCGTCGCCGGTGGGGATGACCCGCAGGCGGATGCGTTCGTAGACGTCGATCTCGAAGGCGCCGCAGGAAAGGAGCGCCCCCACGTCATAGGCCGAAACCCGGCGGTGGCGCGGCAGGATCATTTCCGTGGCCACGATGTCCTCGCCGATGCGGCGGACGTAGGCAAACGGGGCGACCGGGGTTTCGATGGTGGCCGTCTCGCCGTCCATGACCACGTTTTCGATCATGACCACGGCGTCGAAGCCGGCCGGCAGGGGATGGCCGGTGTTGACGAACACGAAGTCCGTTTCCGGGGCCAGGCGGACGGGCGAGCCTTCCCGGGCGGCGAAGGTGTCGGCGGCCCGGACGGCGATGCCGTCCATGGCCGCACTGTGGTAGGTCGGGCTGGAATAGCGGGCGATGACCGGCTCGGCCGTGATGCGGCCGGCGGCGTGTTCGGCCCCGATGCGTTCCACGCCGACGAGGGTTTCGCGGTCCAGTTCGGCCACAAGCCGGGAAATCGCCTCTTCGAGGGGGATGGTGCGCAGGTAAATGTTCCGTTTCATGGGATCAATCTCCATAGAGGCGGGTAAGGCCCGCGTAGGCGTCGATCCGCCGGTCGCGGAAAAAGGGCCAGTGGCGGCGGGCGGTTTCCAGGACGGTCGGATCGATGACGCCGGTGACGATTTCCTCGGTGTCGGTGCCGGCCTGGGCCAGGATCTGGCCCGAGGGGTCGGCTAAAAAGGAAGAACCCCAGAATTCCAGGGTTTCGCCGTAGCCGTCGCCGTGCCCTTCGACGCCCACGCGGTTGATGGCCGCCACGTAGATGCCGTTGGCGATGGCGTGGCCGCGCTGGACGGTCATCCAGGCTTCGCGTTGGCGGACGCCGTATTGGGCCTTTTCGGACGGATGCCAGCCGATGGCCGTGGGGTAGGCCAGGACCAATGCGCCGCGCAGGGCGGTGGCCCGGGCGGCCTCGGGAAACCACTGGTCCCAGCAGATGAGCGTGCCGATGGGGCCGAAGGGGGTGGGCACGGCCTGAAAGCCCAGGTCGCCGGGCGTGAAGTAGAATTTTTCCTCGAAGCCCGGGTCGTGGGGAATATGCATCTTGCGGTACCGGCCCAGGATGTCGCCGGACGGTCCGAGCACCACCAGGGAGTTGTGGTAGAGGCCCGGGCCCCGGCGTTCGAACAGCGGGGCCACGACCACGGTGCCGGTGGCCTTGGCCGCCTGGGCCATGGCCTGGGTGGTCGGGCCGGGGATGGGCTCGGCCAGGTCGAAGGCGGCGTGGTCCTCGGTGCGGCAGAAATAGGGCGTGGCGAACAGTTCCGGCAGCACGATCACGTTCGCCCCGGCTCGGGCCGCGTCGGCGATGCGGCCGGATGCCTTGTCCAGGGAGGCGGCCACGGTCGTCTCCGGGGCCATCTGGACGAGGCCGATGGTAAACGCTTTGGACATGCGGTCTCCTTGGCGGAAAGTGCGGCGCGGAAGACCGCGCCGGGTTGGCATGATACGGGCGAACCGGAGAAAGGACAATGCGGCCGTGTTTAAAAAAGCATGGCGAGGCCCTGCCTGGCGAACGCGGCGGCGAACGCAAGCAGCGAAAGCCCGAGTCCGGCCATGAGCAGGCGGTAGGCCCGGCTGGCCAGGAAGATGCGGAAGCGTCCGGCCAGGACGGCGATGCAGATTTTCGCGCTGACGATGGTGGCGTAAAAGGTGGCCAGAAAAAGGATCGGCGTCGCCGGTCCGACCCTGGCGGCGGCGAGCAGCGTGGGCATCCCCACGGCGGCCCAGAAAAGATAGGGGTGGGGATTGCAAAAATTGGCCACCACCCCGCGGCGCAGGGAGTGGGGCACCCGGGCCGGGGCGTCCGGGGCCGGCCGGTGGGGGCGAAAGCAGTCCCAGGCGTAGCGGGTCAGCACGCCGGCCCCGACCAGGGCGATCAGGCCGAGGATGGCGGGCCGGCCGGTGAGCCGCGACAGGACAAGCCAAGTCGCCAGGAGAATGGGGGCGTCGGTGACGAGGGGGCTGAGGGCCACCTTGATGCCTTCGCGGGTGCCATGGCTTACGGCCTGGGCCAGGACCAGGGAGAGCAGGGGGCCCGGGGAAAGGCCGGCGGAGAGCCCCAGGCTCGCCCCGGCCAGGCAGAATGTCAGCGTCTCATGCTCCATGCTTGCCTTCCCGACGTTCCCCCGGCTACTATGGGGAGGGTTGGGAGCTGCGACAGTGCCGCAAACCCCGAGGCCTTTCAAGGAGGCTCTGGCATGACCGAAAAATCCGAGGCCATACGCCGAATTCTGGTGGCCGATCTGGGCGGAACCTACTGCCGGTTCGCCCAGTTCCGCCTGGACGCGTCCGGTGGGCTGCGCCTGGTGTGCGGCACCAGGTTGGAAACGGTTCTGATCCGCTCCCAGGCCGAACTTCTCGCCGCCTTGGACGAAGCCGATCTCGGCCTGTCCGTGGGCCAGGCCGACGCGGTGGTGTTTGCCGTGCCCGGGGCCGTGGTCGGCCGCCGCGTCCGGTTCGCCAACATTCCCTGGGAGCTGGATCTGGACGCGTTCGATGCCACCTTCGGCCCGGACCGGGTGACCTGCGTCAACGATTTTTTGGCCCAGGCCCTGGGCTGCCGCACCGAAGCGGCGGTCAAGGCCATGGACGTGCGTCCCGGGGAATGGCGTCAGGACTGTGTGCAGGCGGTCATCGGGGCGGGCACCGGCTGCGGCATGGCGGCCTTGCTCCCGCTGCCGGAGGGCGGCGTCCTGCCCTTGCCCAGCGAGGGCGGGCAGACGGCGGCCAAGTTTTTCGATCCCGTGGAACAGGCCTTTGCCCAATATCTCTGCCGGCTCACGGGCGAGCGCTATGTCCGGGGGGACACGGTGCTTTCCGGTTCGGGCTTGGCCCACCTGCATTGCTTTCTGACCGGCGAGGATCTGGATCCGGTCGCGGTGGCGGCGCGGCTGACGGCGAATTGCCGGACCACGGAGCTTTTCGCCCGATTTTACGGCCGGGCCGTGCGTGACTACGCCCTGACCGTGCTGGCGACGGGCGGCATTTTCATCAGCGGCGGCGTGGCGGCCAAGAATCCCGATCTGGTGCTCCACCCCGAATTTTCCCGGGAGTTCCTCGGCTCCCCCACCTACGGGGATCTGCTGGCGTCCATCCCCATCCGCCTTGTCCGCAATGAGCATACCGGTCTTTTCGGCGCGGCCCGGTATGCCGCGAATCGTCTGCCGCCGCTTGCCTGAAAAGGATGGATTCCATGCGCGAAGGCTTTTTCCGGGCCGTATCCACGGCCGAATTCACCGCCATGCTGCGGACCTTTGCCCCGCTCGCCGGGGAAACCGTCGATCTCGACGAGGCCTGCGGCCGCTCGCTGGCCGAGGATATCGTCGCCGCCGAAAATCTGCCTGCCGCCGACCGGGCGGCCATGGACGGCTATGCCGTGCGGGCGGCCGAAATCTTCGGGGCCGGCGAGACCAATCCGGCCTACCTCGACCTGGCCATGGACATCCCCATCGGTGTCCGGCCCGAGGCGGCGTTGCCGCCGGGACACTGCGCCCGCATCGTCACCGGGGCGCTTTTGCCCGCCGGGGCCGACGCCGTGGTCATGGTCGAATACACCGAGGACATGGGGGCCGGGGCCATTGAGATCCGGCGGCCCGTGGCCCCGGGCGACAACGTGCTTCTGGCCGGCGAGGATGCCGCCGCCGGACGGCGCATCCTGGCCGCCGGCACCCGGTTGCGGCCCCAGGAGATCGGCATTCTGGCCGCTCTGGGCATCCACCGCGTGCCGGTCGGCAGCCTGCCCCGGGTGGCGGTTCTGTCCACAGGCGACGAGCTGGTGCCGGTGACGGCCCTGCCCGCCCCGGGGCAGATCCGCGACGTCAACACCCACGCGCTTCTCGCCATGCTGCGCCAGGCCGGGGCCAGGCCCACCGCCTTCCCGCTGGTGCCGGACGACCTGGCCGGCATCCAAGCCGCCCTGGAGGCCGCCACGGACGGCTACGACCTGACCCTGCTCTCCGGGGGCAGTTCGGTCGGCGCCCGGGACTTCACCCTCGACGCCCTGCGCCGGCTCGGTGCCGACATCCTGGCCCATGGCGTGGCGATAAGTCCCGGCAAACCGACGATCCTGGCCCGGGTCCAGGGGCGGCCGGTTCTGGGGCTGCCCGGGCAGGTGACATCGGCCCAGATCATCATGCTCGTTTTCGGCATGCCGCTTACGGCCCATCTTGCCGGCGACGCCCAGGCCTTCGACCGGCCGCCGCGCACCTTTCCGGCCGAGCTTTCCCGCAACGTCGCCTCCAAGCAGGGCCGCGAGGACCACGTTCGGGTGCGCCTGGAACCCCGGCCCGGCCAACCGCCTCTGGCCCATCCCGTGCTCGGCAAGTCCGGGCTGCTCAAGACCCTGCTTCTGGCCGACGGGCTCATTACCATCCCGGCCGATCTCGAGGGCTTGGTCGGCGGCCGTACCGTGGCCGTGCGGCCGTTATAGGATGCCTCCGGCGGCCAGGCGAGGCGTTGCCTCTGCCTTTCCCTCACCGCCGGAGGAATCGTCCCCCGGACCCCTGACCCGGGGTCCATTTTTTTAACGTGCCTTTGGTGCGAGGGGTCCGGGGACATCATGCCCTCGGCCGCCGGAGGCCGCTTCCATGAGAGAGCAGTATGAAAGATACAAATGGCTTGTATTATTACCCGGCGCCCAATGAGAAACGGGTGCGGATGTACGTGCGGCAGGGCGACGGGCAGGTGGAGTTTCGGTTGTGGAACCAGGACCATCCCGAGATATGGGAGCGGCACGGCTGGGTACAGTATGCGGCCATTGCGGTGGCGGCCGCCGCGTACAAGAAGCGCAGGGAGGACGTGGACCCGCTTATGATGTACGATCTGGCCGTGGCCGAACGGCTTCTGGCCGACGAGGGCGGATCGTGCGCCTAGATCCGGCACTGCGCGCCTACGGCGAGGCGCGGGGGCTTGCCCCGGCGGTCTGGGCGGCCTTGGCTCCGGACTGTCCTTTCGAGACGGCCCGGTATGCGGACGGGGTGTTGTCGCTTGAACACGAGGGCTGCTGGGTGGACGCGGAGGCCTTTGTCCGGGAGCTGGCATCGGCCCTCGGGCCGGGCGGGGAAGGGCATCTGGACGTCATCGACAACGCGGCCTGGACCTTTTGCCGCTACCACTTGGCCGCGGGAAATTTTGAGAAGCAACAGTTTGGAATTGATGATGTTTTGGAGCATACCAAAAATGAGGGCCAATATTGAGCTTGACGGACCCGGCCCCGCTACGTAGAAGCGCTCTCTCGCTGCCGGGAACCGGAGCGGGCCGCCGCAAGGCCTGAAGGCCAGCGGCGGGAAGTTGAAAAAAAGTGTTGACGGTGGTTGCGGGGACGGGTAGATAGCCCGACTCCGCGTCCGGGAAGCCGGGACACGGACGGGCCGCAACGGCGGTTCGGGCAGGTTGAAAAAAAGGTGTTGACGGACCGGGCGGGGACGGATAGAAAGTCCGACTCCGCGTACGGAAAGCCGCACACGGTCGGGCCGCAACGGCGGCA